>Ga0256408_1000002_pt1 | contig 911118 bp, 880 predicted proteins | sample PhyAR1_FD_185998 | JGI IMG/M metagenome (GOLD analysis project Ga0256408, IMG submission 185998) | Leaf surface microbial communities from alfalfa plants in UC Gill Tract Community Farm, Albany, California, United States - DLSL A.R1 | ecosystem: Host-associated > Plants > Phyllosphere >... | reverse complement strand
GATGCAATTCAGGCTCTTTATAAGGTTCCGAACAGCAAAGCGTGTATCGATACTATTGTGAATGCTATCGGGCAATCAAACGGATTTGCAGAGGACAATTAATATGGGCATTCCTGTTTATATGTTTTTGTATGATGATGGCGGCAATATTATTAAGGGTGGCGTTGACATTCGAGGCCGTGAATACAGTGTGGAAGTGTCAGGACTGCATCACAGTGTACATATACCAACCGATAACCATAACGGTAAATTCACCGGAACCTGCCAGCACCTGCCATTCCTGATAGAAAAAGAAATCGATTCATCTTCCCTCTATCTCTACAAAGCGCTTTCTACGGGGAAAACGCTGAAGCGTGTGGAACTGAAATATTATCGAATCAACGATGCAGGGCAAGAGGTGGTATATTTTACTATTCTGCTGGAAAACGTGAGAGTCGTTAACCTGATGCCCGTGATGTTTGATATCAAAGATCCTGCAAGAGAAAAATTTAATCATATGGAAATCGCAGAATTTCGTTATGAGAAGATTACCTGGCTCTACCTCGATGGAAACATTCAACACAGTGATGCCTGGAACGAAAGGGCGACGGCATAGCCAGCGCGCGGCCTATGATGTAAAAAACCTCACTGAAACGCATAATCTTTGTGCCTAAAATCGAATTTAATAATATGAATTAAATGTATTTTTTCATTTTAGTGTCCAGACACTAGTCACATTGACAAGTAAGCCCCGTTTATTCGGGGCTTTTGCTTTAGTGCATCTGGAAGGATTGCTGCTGATGTTTATCAGGATGCAACTGAACAGCGTGAACCATTAGACGGTGGCTGCAACCTGTTCATGTACGCACCAAGCGGCAAGCCGGGCGGGATCAAGATTCTGCCGTTAAGTGAAGTCGCGACTAAAGACGATGTCTTTGACATCAGGAAAGCCAGCCAGAATGATCTGCTTCCCATTGATCAAGACACCGCAATATAAGTTATGCCATGAGAGATTCTACTTTCACACAAAGCTGCCTGTCATGCCTGCTCAAATAAACAGGCATAGTGATAGGGGGGCGGGCGGACCCCATCATAGCCCTCTGGAGTAAGGCAAGAAAAAAGCCACCTGCGGATGCGGGTGGCTTAGGTGAGTCAGTGAATTCAGGTTGTTATCAGAAAGCGTAACGCACCTTAACGGCAACGCTTTGGCTGAAGAAGCTGGAGCGTTGCTCTGAATCGTACTGAACGGTGCCGTCCAGTTGGTCAGTGAACTTGGCGGTCACGCCTACACCCGCCATCCCAATCCACGGGCTCTGCTCCATGCTCTGGTAGGTGATCGGGGTATCAGGGCTGCCGGTAAATGCGATTCGATTGGCGCTACGGTCATTGATGGTGTCATACCCCACACCAGCCGTCGCATGCACATTCACAATGTCAGACACCTGCAAACCCAGCTTGGCTTTGGTGGAAACAATCATCGCTTCAAGGGTCTGCCCATCCACATCCAGGCTCAGATCGCTGGCATTTTTCTCGGTGTAGCCTTTGTCCTTGATACTGTAGTAGTCGCCACGCACTATCGGCGTCAGGGTTAAGTTGTCAGTCAGATTGAAGATGCTCTGTAAACCCAGGCCTGCCTGCACGTTATGGCTGTCATAGCTGGAACGCGCCACGCCGCCAAAAGCCAGGTCAGATGAAGACGGGTTAATGATGTTCAGGTAACGATTACCGTCAACGGTGTCGCGGCCGTAGCCCGCTTTCCAGGTCAGGGATGTGGCCGGGGTGAAGTCAAAGCTGCCATAAAGCAAAGTATTCCAGCTTTCAATCTGCGCATCATGGCGGAAATCGTCTGAAGTATCCTTCACATCGGTGCGGCTGGTGCCCACTGCCACGCCCACGCGAAGCTGTTCTAATACCGGCACATCGGCACCAATGGCGATACCGCGAGTATCAGATTTATAACCATCCAGACCACCACGTTGTTCCTGGTTATCCCAGCGACCTACCGGTCTGATCCATAAGTACTTCTCGGGATTAAACTCTTCGTATTGACCAAACTCACGCACGGAGTCCTGACGAGAGTCCACAATATCGCCAAAGGCACGCGCATTATTTAACTCGGCATAGGGCAGCATACCGTTCATCAACGGCCCTAACTGCACCACGTTACGGTAAACCTGTTGTGCATTGGATGAGGACGTGATGGCACAGACCGTCGCTCCTAACGCGCCAGAGCAATAGCTGGACTCGTTACCGTTGCCGCTGGTTTCCGGGGTTGTGCCGGGAATAGTACCCGAACCAGTGCCTTCGCCAGCGGAAGTCGTTTTGGCTATAATCTGGTCGATAGCGCCACCAATACGGGAAGCCGTCGGTGAGGCGGTTTGCGTGGTGACCGCTTCTTTTACGCTGGTAAGTCCCGTGTCGACGATGCGTAATGAGTAACTCGTGGGCGTCAGCTCCTGCACAAACTGGAAGCGCAGAGAGTCATCAATCACCGATGTCGGTGTGCCCACAATACTCGGGGCGGTAACCACATCACTCAATACATCACCATTGCTAAAGTCCAGGCTACCATTGGTGACCACAATGGTATTACCCGCCAGCGATGCCGTTCCGCCAACCTGCAGTTGCCCATAATTAGTGGCATTCTCAGCCTGCAGAGCTAAGAAGGCATCTGAAGACTGGCTGTAGTTGGCGACTCGTGAAGGGGAATTATTATTGAGCAAATCAAACAGACCACTGTTGCTCATATTCGTTGTGGGAGCATCAACCCTGCCAATAATAATGCCTTCATTATTAATTCCGTTAGTCACGGTGCTGGTCTCGCTGACACGGATCGCATCCCCTTCGATTGAACCAATAACGCCGCGGTTAAGCAGTAAATTGGTTCCGCTGGTACCGTCAAGGGTAATCCCTCCGCGCCCGGCAGCAATAATCCCATCGTTGATAATGCGTGAAACTTGCGCGTTATCCTGCAACGCAATGCCGCTATCTGCCGCTTCAATTATCCCTGCGTTATCAATGGTACCGGTTGAATCACGGCTAAAGTTAATACCATCGTCAGTCTCAGAGTAGATCACACCTGAGGAGCGGTTTACCACCGCGACGTCGTCAGCCGTAGTTGTGGCCGTATCAACGAAGATACCGGAACCGCTCGGGCCGTTTGCTGTGATGCTTCCGCTATTGTTAATTGTGATGTTCCGGCTCTCTCCTGTTACCCAGATACCATGGGATTGAGCACCGGTAGTGGTAATAACTCCATTGTTATTTAAGGTGCTATTGCCGATGTTTGCATCTAACAGGATCCCTGAACTGACGTTCCCCGTTGTACTTAACTGTCCATTATTGGTAATCGTGCTATCAAAAACACCAGACAGATGGACGGCGTTGGAATTGCTGCCCGAAGTGCCTACGAAGGCGTCGTTGATTAAAGTGAACCCACTGAGGGTTTCTAAAGCCACACCATCACTGGTGATAGCGTCTGTTGTAATATTGCCCTGGTTTTGAAGGCTGCTGGATGAGGTAGTGAAATAAAAAGCAGGCGTATCCTGTGCAGTAAGAGCAATTTGCGTACGAGGAATAATCGTCGCTGTGATACCACTTGCATCAGTAAAGGATTGCTGCGTATTTATTATTCCATCACAGATTATGCTAACGTCATTCCCCACCGCGGGACTACAGGCTGCCAGAGCATTCACAGGATTAAATAACCCATAGCTGCCAGCGATCCCACTAAAGAGAAATAACTTCATTTTTGTTTTCAAATATTTATCCTTCCCCAGAAAAATTAATCATTAAAAATAATGAGCAAAAAGGGTGCAGAACCGCCACATAAGTAATGCTCACAGATAATAGTAGGCGGGGAAAAGATAATAGCCAGCCAAGGGGACTATTGATTATATTTCGGATGGGATACCGATATTCCAGGGAGGTAATCGTTGATTTTACCGACGCAGCCATTTATCCGCCCGGCTCAGGCCAGCATCGATTTCAAAGATACACCACATGTAACTCATTGATTTATAGTGATCGCGTTGTAAGTGCAGGAAAAATAAATGATAAAAAAGGCACATTTTTGTGCCTTTTGTTTTTTGAAATTCGGTAGAGTAGTGCGGCTTGTTATTGCGGGTCGCCGTTCAGCAAGGCGGAGACGCCCTGACGGTAGCGCTGTTCCAGCGTTTCGCGGCTGGTGGCGTCAACTTCCAGGTTGCGCAGTCGTCCGTCCAGAATGCCGTAAACCCAGCCGTGCAGTGTGACTTTCTGGCCGCGTTTCCAGGCCGATTGCATCACCGTGGAGTGACCGAGGTTGTAGACTTGCTCGACCACATTCAGTTCGCACAATTTATCGAGACGTTTTTCTGGCGACAGTTCGCCCAGCAGGGAACTGTGTTTGTACCAGATGTCCCGGATATGCAACAACCAGTTATTGATCAAACCCAGTTCAGGGTTTTCAACCGCCGCCTGCACACCGCCACAGCCGTAGTGACCGCAGATAATCACGTGTTCGACTTCCAGCACGTCGATAGCATATTGCACAACGGACAGGCAGTTAAGGTCGGTGTGGATGACCAGATTGGCGACGTTACGGTGAACGAAAAGTTCGCCTGGCTCCAGGCCAGTCAGTCGCTCGGCGGGGACACGGCTATCGGAACAGCCAATCCACAAGAAACGGGGTTTTTGAGACTGGGAAAGGCGTTCAAAGAAACCAGGATCTTCGTCAATCATGGTTTTAGACCAGGCTGCGTTGTTACTGATGAGTCTTTCTATGTCATTCATGGAGGTCAATAGCCTGTAACGAGCTCACTGCGATGGGGTAATATAGGGCAATGCCCCGACTTTTCAAACAGATTCGGCATCTCCACTTACTCATTCCTACAACAGGGTTTTCACAAGAAGGTACGCTCCCTTTATGAATTATGCATTGGAACTGGAAAAGTTAACCAAAACTTACGCCGGTGGTGTACAGGCTTTGCGTGGAATCGATCTGCGCGTCGAAGCTGGCGATTTTTATGCCCTGCTTGGGCCGAACGGTGCGGGTAAATCCACCACCATTGGTATCATCAGTTCACTGGTCAACAAAACTGCCGGCAAAGTGCAGGTGTTTGGCTATGACATTGATAAAGATATTGTGAATGCTAAACGCCAGTTAGGTCTGGTGCCGCAGGAATTCAACTTCAACCCGTTTGAAACCGTCATGCAAGTGGTGGTTAATCAGGCTGGTTATTACGGCGTGCCACGTCCGCTGGCACTGCAACGTGCGGAAAAATATCTGACGCAGCTGGATTTATGGGGCAAGCGCAACGAGCGTTCGCGCATGCTCTCCGGCGGGATGAAACGTCGTCTGATGATCGCCCGTGCGCTGATGCACGAGCCGAAACTGCTGATCCTTGATGAACCGACGGCGGGCGTGGATATCGAACTGCGCCGCTCCATGTGGGGCTTCCTGAAAGAGCTGAACGCGCAGGGCACCACTATCATTCTGACCACACACTATCTGGAAGAAGCGGAAATGCTGTGCCGTAATATCGGCATTATTCAGGGCGGCCAGCTGGTGGAAAACACCAGTATGAAAGAGCTGTTGTCGAAGCTGAAATCCGAAACGTTCATTCTGGATTTAGGCGCGAAAAGCCCGCTGCCGGTGCTCGAAGGCTACCGCAGTCAGCTGACGGACACGTCAACGCTGGAAGTGGAAGTCATGCGCGAGCAGGGACTGAATTCCCTGTTCAGCCAGCTGAGCAAGCAGGGTGTGCAGGTATTAAGTATGCGTAACAAGGCGAACCGTCTGGAAGAGCTGTTTGTCACGCTGGTGAACGGCAGTGAGGAAAAGAAATAATGTCGCAATTGTACTGGGTGGCACTCAAAAGTATCTGGATGAAAGAGATCAACCGTTTTGGCCGGATCTGGATCCAAACACTGGTTCCGCCGGTCATCACCATGACCTTGTATTTCATCATCTTTGGTAACCTGATCGGTTCACAGATCGGCAGCATGCACGGCTTCACCTATATGCAGTTTATCGTGCCGGGGCTGATCATGATGGCGGTGATCACTAACTCCTACGCCAACGTGGCGTCGTCGTTCTTCAGCGCTAAATTCCAGCGCAACATTGAAGAACTGCTGGTCGCGCCGGTGCCAACGCACGTGGTGATCGCCGGTTATGTCGGCGGCGGCGTGGCGCGCGGGATCTGCGTGGGGATCCTGGTCACGGCGATCTCGTTGTTCTTCGTGCCGCTGGTGATCCACTCCTGGTGGATCATCGCGCTGACCTTACTGCTGACTGCGATCCTGTTCTCGCTGGGCGGTTTACTGAACGCGGTATTTGCGACAACGTTTGACGATATCAGCCTGATCCCGACGTTCGTGCTGACGCCGCTGACCTATCTTGGCGGCGTGTTCTACTCGCTGTCGTTGTTGCCGCCAATCTGGCAGGCGGTTTCCAAGCTGAACCCGATCGTCTACATGATCAGCGGTTTCCGCTACGGTTTCCTGGGGATTTCAGACGTGCCGCTGGTGTTTACCATGAGCGTGCTGGTGGCGTTTATTGCGGTGTTTTATTTGCTGGCGTGGTATCTAATCGAGCGCGGGCGTGGTCTTAGAAGTTGATTTTTCTGTGCTCCCTCCCCTGCGACTGTCTCTTGATCAGGAGATCTGATCAAGAGACAGCCCCTTCGCAGGGGAAGGCGTTTTATCAGGCCACCTGAACCGGCACGGCTTTGGCGGTGCGTTTCAGCTGGTTTTCACCCTCGAAATAGGCCACTTTCGGTTTGTGCTGGCGGGCCTGTTCATCTGACATCTGCACGTAAGAACAGATGATCAGCAGGTCGCCGACGCAGGCACAACGTGCTGCCGCACCGTTCACCGAAATAATCCGCGAACCGCGTTCTGCCGCGATGGCGTAAGTCGAGAAACGCTGACCGTTAGCAACGTTATAAATATCAATTGCTTCGTATTCCAGAATGCCTGAGGCATCAAGAAAATCCTGATCGATGGCGCAGGAGCCTTCGTAATGCAAATCTGCCTGAGTGACGTGAACCCGGTGCAGTTTGCCTTGCAGCATTGTACGTACCATTGCTTGTGACCCTTCGTGCGTAAAAAGTCTGGGGATCCGCCGGGCGGACAGTCTAAAAGTCCGAAGTTTCCGGCGGCCAACATAGTTGTTCATTTGACCTGCGCTGTCTACTGCGTCAGATCAACTTCCTGATTATCAATCAGTCGCGCTTTACCCAGCCAGGCCGCCATCAGGATCACCGCAGAGGTACTGTCGACGGATAATTCCTGTAAGGTTTTTGCATCACGGATAAACAGTTCATCCGGTGTGAAACCCGCTTCGCGAAGCTGTTGCGCGGTTTCCTGCAACATTTCGTCGGTATGACGTTCGCCCTGGCTCAGACGTTGTGCCAGCGCGTTCATGATCTTGTTCAGCTGAGGCGCGATTTTACGTTCATCGGCAGTCAGATAACCGTTACGGGAACTGAGCGCCAGACCGTCTTTGGCACGCACAATCGGCACGCCGACAATCTCAATGTCGTATCCCATATCTTCCACCATCGTGCGCAGCAGTGCCAGTTGCTGGAAGTCCTTTTGCCCGAAACAGGCCACCTGCGGTTGCACCAGATTGAACAGTTTACTGACGATGGTTGAGACGCCACGAAAATGTCCCGGACGGCTCGCGCCTTCCAGAATGGTGGAAATCACCGGCACATCTACCTGAGTCTGGGTCGCCAGACCTTTCGGATACACTTCAGCAGGCGACGGGGCGAATACCAGATCCACGCCGCGCTTATTCAGCTTCTCGCAGTCTTCCTGCAAGGTACGCGGGTAACGTTCAAGATCATCCGCGCGCTCAAACTGCATCGGGTTGACGAAAATACTCACCACCACCACGTCGCCACGCGCTTTGGCTTCTTCCACCAGCGTCATGTGGCCTTCGTGCAGGTTGCCCATCGTCGGCACCAGGGCGATGCGTTTGTTATTCTTACGAAAATCACGGATTTCGCGACGCAGCAGCGCCACGCTGTCAATTATCAACACCAGCCTTCTCCCGCTTATTTAAAGGAATGTTCTTCGCCCGGATACACGCCTTGCGCGACCTGATCGACATACAAACGCACTGCGCCACGAATATCGCCCGCTTCGCTGAGGAAGTCTTTGGCGAATTTAGGCGTATGGCCGCCGGTGATGCCAAATGCGTCATGCATTACCAGAATCTGTCCATCAGTCACATTGCCCGCGCCAATGCCGATCACCGGAATGCTCAGTTCTTCGGTCACGCGGCGGGCCAGTTCGACCGGAACACATTCCAGCACCAGCAACTGCGCACCGGCTTCTTCGAGCATCATCGCATCTTTGATCAGCTGATTGGCGGCGACTTCATCGCGTCCCTGAACTTTGTAGCCACCGAAAATGTTCACCGACTGCGGCGTCAGCCCCAGATGGCCACACACTGGCACGGCGCGTTCGGTCAGCATTCTGACCGTATCACACAGCCAGCTGCCGCCTTCGAGTTTGACCATATTGCCGCCCGCGCGCATCAGCACGGCAGCGCTTTCAAACGCCTGTTCAGGCGTGGCGTAACTCATGAACGGCAGGTCAGCCAGCAATAACGCGTGAGGCGCGCCACGGCGCACGCAGCGGGTGTGGTAAGCAATCTCTTCGACCGTCACCGGCAGCGTGGAATCCTGCCCCTGAACGACCATGCCCAGCGAGTCGCCGATCAGCATCACAGAGATGCCTTGTTCAGCGAACAGTTGCGCGAAACTGGCGTCATACGCGGTAATGGTCGCAAATTTATGTTTTTCCTGCTTCCATTGGCGAAGCTGGCTCAGCGTTGTTGGTTTCATGAACACGTTCCTTTGAATAATTCATCGGATGAATATGATGCCGGTATTCTACTGTATGAGTGGAAAGTCAGACAGCACGATCACTCGCAGAGACGTTGATCCCGCTCTTAAGAAGTGATTAAGAAGCGTCAGCTATAATGGCAAAAACGGAGGGAACCATGCGAATTCTATTAGTTGAAGACGATAAGATGATCGGCGACGGTATCAAAGCCGGGCTGACAAAATTAGGTTTTACACTGGACTGGTTTACCGACGGCGTGACGGGCAAAGTCGCGCTCGACAGCGCGCCTTACGATGCGGTGATCCTCGATTTAAGCCTGCCGGGCATGGACGGAATGGATCTGTTGCGCGAATGGCGTAAGGCCGGACGCGATACGCCGGTGCTGATCCTTACCGCCCGTGATGCGCTCGAGCAGCGCGTCGGTGGCCTTCAGGCCGGTGCTGATGATTATCTGTGTAAGCCTTTTGCGCTGGTGGAAGTCGCCGCGCGCCTGCAGGCACTGATCCGCCGTCGTCACGGCGTAGTGACGCCAAAAGTCATTCATGGCGCGATAGAATTTGATCCCGCTGCCCGCAGCGTGATGCTTAACGGAGAAGCGGTGACACTGACTCCGCGTGAGGTCGCGGTACTGGAGCTGTTTCTCAACAACAAAGGCCGCGTGCTGGCGCGCACGCTCATCCAGGAAAAACTCTACAACTGGGACGATGAGGTCAGCAGCAACGCCGTGGAAGTGCATATTCACCATCTGCGCAGTAAACTCGGCAAAGGTTTTATCCGCACCGTGCATGGCGTGGGCTATACGCTGGGCGATGAGATTAAAGCGGATGATGGAGGGGAGGCGTGAAGCGGGTGAAGAAACTGAAAAACCTCAGTCTGCGCCTGCGTCTGATCCTGCTTTTCTCGATACTGGCGCTGCTGACCTGGATGATTGCCAGCGGCGTGGCGTGGCATCAGACCCGCAAACACATCAATGAAGTTTTCGATACCCAGCAAATGCTGTTCGCCAAACGTCTTGCCGCCACGGGACTGGGCGATCGCCTGAATCTCTCAAAAGATGCCGAACTGCCGGATACAAAAAAAATGGTGCGCAAAGGGTCACGCGGTCATACCGATGACGATGCGCTGACCTTTGCTATTTTTAACCTTCACGGGCAAATGCTGCTTAATGATGGCGAGAACGGCAAACGCATTCGCTTCGATGGTGATACGCAGGGCTTTGTCGATGCGGAACTGAGAGGGGACAGCGATACCTGGCGGATGGTCTGGCTGACGTCGCCGGACGGCCAGTATCGCGTGGCCGTCGGGCAGGAATATGATTATCGCAATGATATGGCCTGGAGTCTGGTCAGCGGACAACTGACGCCTTGGCTGGGCTCGCTGCCGGTACTGTTACTGGCGCTGATTGTGATGGTTACGCTGGAATTGCGTCCGCTGCGTCGCGTGGCGCAAGGATTACGTCAGCGTTCGCCGGAAGATTCCACGCCGATAGTCACGGACTCTCTGCCCGGAGAAGTGCTGCCGCTGGCGAATGCGCTGAATTCTCTGTTTGCCCGTACCGGTGAAATGTTGGTACGCGAACGCCGGTTCACTTCGGATGCTGCTCACGAACTGCGCAGTCCGCTGGCGGCGTTACGGGTGCAAACGGAAGTGGTGCAGCTTTCCGGCGATGACGCCCAAATGCGTGAACATGCGCTGGAAAATCTGACCACCAGCATCGATCGTGCCACGCGGCTGGTGGATCAGTTACTGACGCTTTCAAGGCTGGAAAGTTTCTCCGCCCCGGAAGAACTGGAACGGATCGACTGGCCTTCGCTGGTCGCTCAAAGTCTGGCGGAACAGGATTATCGTGCGCATGGCAAAGGTATCGAATTACGTTTTGAAGAGCAGGGCGTTCCGCCTGAAATGCGGGGCCAGTCGCTGCTGCTTTCACTGATGGTACGCAATCTGCTGGATAACGCGATCCGTTATTCACCGGCCGGAACCTGCGTGACGGTGCGACTGAAACCGTGGGGAATGACGGTTGAAGATCAGGGACCGGGGATCAGCGATGAACATCTGGCAAGGCTCGGCGAGCGTTTTTACCGGCCACCGGGACAGGAACAAACCGGCAGCGGTCTGGGGATTTCGATCGTACAGAGGATTGCGCAGTTACATCAGCTGAAAGTTGTCTATGAGAACAAAGCAGAAGGGGGATTGATGGTACGGGTAAGCCGCTGAGCGACTTACCATGTAGTCAGGCCGTTGAGCGGAACGCGTGCGAGCAGGCTTTGCAGCGTTTCGCCATCCGGAAACACCAGATCCGGCGCCAGATCGGCCAGCGGATACAGCATAAACTCGCGGTTTTTCATATCGTAATGCGGCACTGTTAAACGCTCGGTATTGATCACCTGATCGCCATAGATCAGCATATCGAGATCTAACGTCCGCGGTCCCCAGCGTTCGGCTTTGCGAACGCGTCCCTGATTTTGCTCGATCCCTTGCGTGCAATCGAGCAACTCTTCCGGCGGCAGCAGCGTATCGAGCGCCACCACTGCATTCAGATAATCAGGTTGATCTTGTGGCCCCAGCGGTTTACTGCGGTAAAACGGCGATGCGGCCACAAAGCGGGTGCGCGGCAAATGTGCCAGCGCTTCCAGCGCACAATTTACCTGGTCAAGCGGACGGGCAAGATTACTGCCCAGAGCCAGGTAAACGCGGATCATTGACCGCCATCCTTACGCGGAGCCCGTTTACGCGGACGGCGCGGACGCGCACGGCGTGCCGGTGTCGCATCGTCACCGAGCGTACCCAGCATACTTTTTTGTGAAGCCGGTGTGGCTTCCTGGAACTCGCCCCACCACTGCGCCAGACTTTGCAGTTCGCGGTGTTGTTCGACTTCAGCACGCAGCACCAGTAAATCATAAGCCGCGCGGAATTTAGGATGTTCCATCAGCTTGTGCGCGCGTTTACCCTGACGACGTGACAGACGCAGTTGCAGCGCCCAGATGTCACGCACCAGCGTGGTAATACGTTTCGGAATCGCCAGCGTACGGCACTGCTCGTCGAGCACGTCGTTCATTGCCAGCGCGAAGGCGTCGTAATATGTCAGACCGCCTTCCTGCGCCAGCTTCTGTGCATGCTCAATCACCGGATACCACAGCATTGCCGCAAACAGGAACGCCGGATTGACGCGCTGATCGTTATGCAGACGGTGGTCGGTATTTTTCAGCACCTGGATCAGAATGTGTTCCATCGGGCTGTCGCCTTGCTCAGTAAACTGGCGGGCAATCAGCGGGAACAAAGGCTGGAACAGCTGGTATTCACAAAGCTTTTTGTATGTCTCGTAGCCGTAACCGGCCTGCAAGAGTTTCAGGGATTCTTCGAACAGACGCGCTGGCGGAATTTCCTGCAACAGCGTAGCCAGACGCGGGATCGGCTCGGCGGTTTCCGGGCTGATCTTCATGTTCAGTTTGGCGGCGAAACGCACGGCGCGCAGCATACGGACCGGATCTTCGCGGTAACGGGTTTCCGGATCACCAATCAGACGAATGATGCCGTTTTCCAGGTCGCGCAGACCGCCGGTGTAATCGCGAACGGTAAAGTCAGCAACGCCGTAATACAAACTGTTGATGGTGAAGTCACGGCGCTGGGCGTCGTCTTCGATGGTGCCGAAAATGTTATCGCGCAGCAGCATGCCGTTGACCGCCTGCTGGGACACGTTTTTATCGTCGGTTTCTTCGTGCTGTTCGTGGTGACCACGGAAGGTGGCGACTTCGATGATTTCCGGGCCAAACATCACGTGAGCCAGACGGAAACGACGACCGACCAGACGGCAGTTGCGGAACAGTTTACGCACCTGATCCGGCGTGGCGTTGGTGGTGATATCGAAGTCTTTTGGTTTTTTATCCAGCAGCAAATCGCGCACGCCACCGCCGACCAGGAAGGCTTCAAAGCCAGACTTGTTCAGACGGTAAAGAACTTTCAGGGCGTTTTCGCTGATATCACGACGAGAAATATTGTGCTCATCGCGGGGGATAATGGTCATCGCACGGGTTTCACCGGCGTAATCAAATGACGGACGCGGTTTCTGTACGTGTTCGACAGAAGGACGCGGAGCGCGAGGTTCGTTACGCGAGTCATTACGGTCAGTACGCTGATCGTGATGACGATCGCCACGGGAATCGCTGCGTTCGCCACGAGGCTGATAAGGGGAAGAAGAGCGGCGGTTGTTATTATTGCGGCGGTCGCCCCGGTTCGCGTTGTCATCCCGACGGCCGCGATTTTCACGGCGTTGCTCGTTGTCACGACGTTCAGGATTTGTTGCCTTCACATTGCCTTCGGCCACAGGAGACGGATCACGACGGGAATTTTCCTCGCGATTAGGTTCTCCATGAAGCGCGGCTTCGTCATGAACAGCCTTTTCTTCACGAACGACTTTATCTTCACGAACTAGCACCTTACGGCAAAAATTGGCTACTCGGGTAAAAATGGTACACCTCGATAGTGACTGAAAAAATTGGCGTGACGCAAAAACAGCGGCTAATCATAGCTCACAGTAGCCGCTTTGAGAATGCCGATGTCACATCTGCGCAGCATTAGCGCACCTGATGCGGGATATCAGCCGTCGTCCACTGTGCTGTCGCCCAGCGTAATAATAAAGGCAAAGTGTAATCCTGCCAGTTTTCCGGCAGCCTTTGGCCTAAAAATTTCAGTGCGTTAATGATAACCGGACGGGGATCGCCTTCCGGCAACGCGGGCGCGTGATTCTGCTTGGAAAGCTTATCGCCATTTTCATTGAGCGCCAGCGGTAAATGCAGATATCCGGGCTGCGGATAACCTAAATGCCGGTATAGGGAAATCTGGCGCACCGTCGGTTCAATTAGATCTGCGCCGCGCACGATGTGATTTACACCCTGAAAATGGTCATCTACAACCACCGCCAGATTATAGGCAAACAGCCCGTCGCGGCGGCGGATAATAAAGTCTTCTTCAGCGAGTTTCGCACTGGCCTGCAAATGTCCCAGAAAATCATCATCAAAACCGTACACAGGCAGCGTCTGACGCAGTCGGATGGCGGCATTTTCTGCACCCAAATTTAAATCACGGCAATGGCCGTCATAGGTTCCGCCAGTTTGCGAAATACGCTGGCGGGTACAGGTGCAGTAATAGCTTTTTTGCTGCTGGTACAGCCAGTCCAGCGCGGCACGATAGGCGTCATGACGTTTTGACTGCCAGACAACCTCGCCATCCCACTCCAGTCCGTAGCGTTCGAGCGTGGCTAAAATGCGGTCAGCGGAGCCCGGAATTTCACGTGGCGGGTCGATATCGTCGATGCGCACTAACCATTTGCCGTTTTGCGAACGGGCGTGCAAATAGCTGCCAAGCGCGGCAATCAGAGAACCGAAATGAAGGTCACCGGAAGGTGAGGGGGCGAAACGGCCAGTGTAGTGTTGTTCTTGCGGCATAAAAGTGGGGTACGGCGTTAAAAGGGAACGCGGTGCATGACGCACCGCGTGGGACCCGAAACTTAGCCAGCCATCTGCTTTTCGCGGATTTCTGCCAGAGTCTTACAGTCGATACACAAATCAGCGGTAGGACGGGCTTCAAGACGGCGGATGCCAATCTCAACGCCACAGGAATCACAATATCCGAAATCCTGGTCTTCCACTTTTTTCAGTGTTTTTTCAATCTTTTTAATCAGCTTACGTTCACGGTCACGGTTACGCAGTTCCAGGCTGAACTCTTCTTCCTGTGTCGCCCGGTCAGCCGGGTCAGGGAAGTTAGCTGCCTCTTCCTGCATGTGTGAAACGGTACGATCTACTTCATCCCTGAGCTGATTGCGCCATGCTTCAAGAATCTTTTTGAAGTGAGCCAGCTGAGCGTCGTTCATGTACTCTTCGCCCGGCTTCTCTTGATACGGCTGCACCCCAGCGATAGCGAGAATGCTCAAGGACGACGTCTTACGGGTTTGGCCTTCTTGCATGATGCTTCTCCTACATAACACGCACTATGTTCATCCGCTTTTTATGCCGCATATGACTGCAACATGCAGGCTTCGAACATTTCGATCCCCAACGGGGGAAAAAATCAGGCCGCTATAAATAACAGAAGGCAACGAGGTTGGCAATTATTCCTCGCAGGTGCTTGACAAGCCTGTGAGGAAAAGCGTATTCGCGACCTGTTTTTTATGCCGCCGACAGGTAATTACAGGGTTATCCGAACTCTTTTTATTGACTGACTGATGTCGTCACCAGCGGTAATCTCTCTGTGAGGCGGATACCCTCCGCAGAAAGTTCGGCACCGTAGCACATCACCTCAACACCCTTGTTTTGAACATACGTCAGTAATTCGGTATAACGCGGATCAATATGGTGTGCTGCGGTCACGCTTTCAATGCCTGAATGTAAAACAGCGAAGAAAAGTACCGCCCGCTGCCCCTGTTCTGCCATCGACTGTAACTCGCGTAAATGCTTCTGACCGCGCAGTGTGACTGCATCGGGAAAGAATCCCCGTCCCTCTTGCAGCAACGTGACAGATTTCACTTCAATATAGCAGTCAGGTTGATTTTCTGCCTGTAACATCAAGTCTATACGGCTATTTTCGGTGCCGTATTTTACTTCTGATGTGAGTTTACTGTAACCGGATAATTCCGGTATGCGTTGCGCCATAATGGCTTCGCGTACCAGCTGATTGGCCCGCAGCGTATTGACGCAAATCCAGTGATTTTGCTGTGTTTCCGTCAGTTCCCAACTGTGCGGATATTTGCGTTTGAGATTGTCGGACGTGGAATACCAGACGGTGTCGCCGGGTGTCGCGCAACCGGTCATCGCGCCTGTGTTGGCGCAGTGCAGGGTCAGTTCGGTGCCATCGGGCGTGATCACGTCGGCGAGAAACCGTTTGTAACGTTTAATGAGAGTGGCAGATTGAAGCGCAGGCTCGAAATGCATGAGGGTTTCCGTGTGAAATACTCTGGTCAAAGAGAATGCTAAAAGAGATCAGGTTTCCTGCATATCGCCCAGCGGCCAGGTTTGCAGGCAGTGGTAACGGGTGCGTCCCCGTTCAAACAGCGATTCGTATAAACTGAATTCGGTGGCATCCAGTTGCCAGCCAGGTGTGGCCGGAGGAATAGCGACCGGGCGCGTCGCATTGCGGTAAAGCGACACATGCGGGTGGAACGGCAGTGTACTCTGATGACACCCGTTGCGCGCTGCGTGGGATCGCAATACGGACGCCAGCTGCAACAATGCGTTGGGCGCGCGTCGGGTGCCAATCCATACCACGCCGGAACCCGGCCAGTGGCCAATATCATCCAGCATCAGGCTGAATGTTTGCCCCTGAATGCGCCCGGCGACGCGGGTCAGCGCGGCTTCCTTGAGGGCGCTGACTTCACCGAGAAATGCCAGCGTAATATGCAGGTTAGCGGCTGCGACGGGGCGGCCGGTTTCCGCCGGGAAATTATCCGCACGCCACTTAATCACCTGCTTTTGCATTTTTGCAGGCAGGGATAAGGCGAAGAACAGGCGGCGTTCGGCAGACATAGAAATTCCTGTGAAGACGAATCACGGCAACATGCCGGATGTGGGGCTAAATGCTACAATGCCCGCCGTTTAAAGTTAACTCTCATGGTGAATTCATTGCCTTCTTTGCCTGTCAGCGCCGTACTTGAACCGCTATTAGCCGCACTGCAACAGGCGCCGCAGGTGCTTTTGCTTGCCCCGACCGGTGCCGGTAAATCGACCTGGCTGCCGTTGCAGTTGCTCAAACAGGCTAATTTGCCGGGCAAAATTCTGCTGCTGGAACCTCGTCGTCTGGCAGCAAAAAACGTCGCCTTCCGTCTGGCGCAACAGCTGGGTGAAACGCCGGGGCAGACCGTGGGTTATCGTATGCGCGCTGAGAGCAAAACCAGCGCCGCAACGCGCCTTGAAGTGGTGACTGAAGGCATTCTGACCCGCATGGTGCAGGCGGATCCTGAACTGACCGGCGTGTCGATGGTGATCCTCGATGAATTCCATGAGCGCAGTTTGCAAGCCGATCTGGCGCTGGCGTTATTACTCGATGTGCAGAATGCGCTGCGCGATGATTTAAAAATCCTGATTATGTCGGCGACGCTCGACAATCTGCGCCTGTCTTCTTTACTGCCGGATGCGCCGGTGATTGAATCCGCAGGCCGCAGTTTCCCGGTCGAGCGGCAGTATCTTTCCCTTGCCACGCACGAACGGCTGGACGAAGGCGTGGCGCGCGTGGTCAGCCGTCTGATGGGCGAAAATCACGGCTCGATGCTGCTGTTTTTACCGGGTGTTTCTGAAATTACCCGCGTGCAAAATCTGCTGAACGGCAGGCTGGCGGAGGATGTCGATCTCTGTCCGTTGTACGGCGCGTTGTCGCTGGAACAACAGCAGAAAGCCATTCAGCCTTCCTCCGCAGGACGCCGCAAAGTGGTGCTGGCGACCAATATTGCGGAAACCAGTCTGACCATCGAAGGTATCCGCCTGGTGGTGGACAGCGGTCTGGAGCGCAGCGCGCAATTTGACCCGCGCAGCGGCCTGACGCGGCTGGTAACGCAGCGCATCAGTCAGGCGTCGATGACTCAGCGCGCAGGGCGTGCCGGACGTCTCGAACCGGGATTGTGCTGGCATCTGTTCAGCAAAGAGCAGGCTGAACGCGCCAGTGCGCAGGCCGAAGCGGAAATTCTGCAAAGCGATCTGAGCAGTTTCTGGCTGGAGTTGTTGCAGTGGGGCTGTCAGGATCCGGCGCAACTTCAGTGGCTGGATAAGCCGCCTGTCGCCGCATTATCTGCCGCCAAAAATCTGTTACAGCAGCTCGGTGCCACCGATGTGCAGGGAAAACTTACCGCCGCCGGACAACGTATGGCACAGCTTGGCTGTGAGCCACGGCTGGCGGCGATGCTGATTGCGGCTGCAACACAAAGTCCGGACGCACTGGCAACGGCAGCCTTGCTGGCCGCCATCCTCGAAGAACCGCCACGCGGCGGATTACCGGATATCGATTACTGGTTCAGCCGCCCGCAGGGCAACTGGCAGCGGCGGGCGAAACAGCTGGCGCAGCGCACCGGTGCAAAAAACGGTGAACCGGATGCTTCCCTTGCACCGTGGCTGCTGGCCCGCGCTTTCAGTGACCGCATTGCGCAGCGGCGCGGCGAAGATGGGCGCTATCTGCTGGCGAACGGACTGGGTGCGTCTTTGCCGCAGGACGACGGGTTAACCCGCGCGCCGTGGCTGGTCGCCCCGCAGTTATTACAGGGCAACAACAGCCCGGATGCCCGCATTCTGCTGGCTGTCTCGCTGGATATCACGCAACTTCCGTCGCGCCTTCCCGATGTCGTTAAAGAACAGACGGCGGTGGAATGGGATGAAGAAAAAGGCACCCTGCGCGCCTGGCGACGCTGGCAGATTGGCCGGCTGGTGCTGAAAGCGAATCCGCTGGCGAAGCCGGATGACGAAGAACTGCAACAGGCGTTGATCGACTGGATCCGCACACAGGGTTTGCAGGCGCTGAACTGGTCGGTGGCGGCAGAACAACTGCGGCTCCGGCTTCTGTGTGCCGCAAAATGGCTGCCGGAGGCCGACTGGCCGGCTGCCGACGACCAGGCTTTGCTCGACGGTCTGGAACGCTGGTTGCAGCCGTCTTTACAGGGCGTTCGCTCGTTAAAATCACTGCAACAGGTTGATTTGCATGATGCCTTATTAAGGTTGCTGGACTGGCAACAACGTCAGCGTCTTGACAGTGCATTACCGACACATTACACCGTGCCGACTGGCAGTCGTCTGCCAATCCGTTATCATGCAGACCAGCCACCGGCACTTTCGGTGCGGATGCAGGAAATGTTCGGCGAGCAGCGCAGCCCGCAACTGGCGGAAGGCCGCGTTACCGTGGTGCTTGAGTTATTGTCACCTGCACAGCGTCCGTTGCAGATAACAGCAGATCTGGCCGCTTTCTGGCAGGGATCGTATCGCGAAGTGCAAAAAGAAATGAAAGGGCGATATCCGAAACATCCGTGGCCGGACAATCCGGCGGAGGCGTTGCCTACGCGCCGGACGAAAAAACACGCGCCCTGATGTCTGTCTGAGCTTTTAAAAATTGTGCCGGGAAGGGGCGATTTTTCAGACATTTCCTGTGGGCGAAAACTTAAGCGGGGCACAGAGTAAGCGCCTTGCGGCCTGGGTTTCAGGCCATCAACAGTATCTTTTTGAAATACAGTGTTTTTTTGAAATCAAAAATGAAAATGACTCAGCTAAGCAGAATCATTATGACGAACACAGCAGCACGTTGGGAGATTGACTGATGTCTGGCGATGATCGCGAGCCGATTGGCCGTAAAGGTAAACCTGCCGGGCGGAAGCCTGCGCGGGCTCGTCCCGTCCGCCGTAGCCGCCGGGATGACGACTACGAAGAATACGAAGAAGAAATTGATGACGAGTATGAGGATGACGATGAGTACGAAGAAGAACAGGGATCTCGCATGAGCCGAAAAGCAGCGCCGCGTAAAGCCAAAAAAGGTGGAAAAAAGAGTGTGAAACGCCGTATTTTCTGGCTGTTAGTCAAACTGTTCATCGTTTTTCTTATTCTGCTCGGGATTTATGCGTTTTACCTCAACAAACAAATCCATGACCGCATTGATGGCGGTAAAGTCTGGCAGTTGCCTGCGGCGGTCTATGGTCGTCAGGTAAACCTTGAGCCGGACATGCAGATCAGCAAAGCTGAGATGGTCGGATTGCTGGAAGGTACGCAGTATCGCGAAGTGACGCGTATCACCCGTCCGGGCGAATTTACGGTGCATGCGAATTACATCGATTTGCTGCGTCGTCCGTTTGATTTCCCGGAAGGTAAAGAAGGGCAGGTGAACGCCCGCCTGATGTTTGATGGCAGCAGCCTTGCAGAAATTAAGAATCTGGATAATCAGCGTGATTTCGGGCTGTTCCGCCTCGACCCGCGTCTGATCACCATGTTGCAGGCGTCGAATGCTAACGGCGAACAGCGTCTGTTCGTACCGCGTTCCGGTTTCCCGGATTTGCTGGTCGATACCTTGCTGGCAACGGAAGACCGTCATTTCTATGAACACGACGGCATCAACTTCTATTCCATTGGCCGTGCGGTGCTGGCAAACCTGACCGCCGGTCATGCGGTGCAGGGCGGTTCTACGCTGACACAGCAGCTGGTGAAAAACCTGTTCCTGACCAATGAACGTTCACTGAGCCGTAAAGCGCGTGAAGCCATTATGGCGATCCTGCTGGACGCGGATTACAGCAAAGACCGCATTCTTGAGCTGTATCTGAATGAAGTGTATCTCGGCCAGAGCGGTTCCGATCAGATCCGCGGTTTCCCGCTGGCGAGCCTGTATTACTTTGGTCGTCCGGTGAATGAACTGAGTCTGGATCAGCAGGCATTGCTGGTCGGCATGGTGAAAGGTGCGTCGCTGTATAACCCGTGGCGTAACCCGCAAATGGCGTTGCAGCGTCGTAATCTGGTGCTGCGTTTACTGGTTGATCAGAAAGTTATCGATCAGGAACTGTATGACATGCTCAGCGCGCGTCCGCTCGGCGTGCAGCCGAAAGGCGGCGTGATTTCACCTCAGCCTGCGTTTATGCAGATGGTGCGTCAGGAGCTTCAGGCCAAACTGGGCGATAAAGTTCAGGACATGTCCGGGGTGAAAATCTTCACCACACTGGATCCTATTTCGCAGGATGCGGCGGAAAAAGCGGTCGAAGAAGGCATTCCGTTACTGCGTAAGAAAAGCGGCCTGAATGACATCGAAACCGCGATGGTGATTGTTGACCGTTATACCGGCGAAGTACGGGCGATGGTCGGCGGCGCGGAAACGCAGTTCGCAGGCTTTAACCGTGCGATGCAGGCGCGTCGTCAGGTCGGTTCTCTGGCTAAACCGGCGACCTATCTGACCGCGCTTTCTCAGCCGGACAAATACCGTCTGAACACCATTCTGGCCGACCAGCCGCTGACGCTGAAACTGGCAAATGGCCAGACGTGGTCACCGAAAAACGATGACCATCAGTTCCGTGGTCAGGTTCTGCTGGTGGATGCGCTGGCGCGTTCCATGAACGTCCCGACGGTAAATCTGGGTATGGCGGTAGGGCTGGATAACATCACCCAAACGCTGATCAATCTGGGGATCCCGAAAGAATCCCTGAACCAGACGCCGTCGATGCTGCTTGGTGCGATTGCACTGACGCCGATGGAAGTCGCGCAGGAATACCAGACCATTGCCAGCGGCGGTAACAAAGCGCCACTGTCCGCGGTGCGCTCGGTGATTGCGGAAGACGGTACGGTGCTTTATCAGAGCTTCCCGCAGGCGGTTCGTGTGATCCCATCGCAGGCGGCGTATCTGACGCTGTATGCGATGCAGCAGGTTGTGCAGGAAGGGACCTCGCGCGCGCTGGCGAACAAGTTCCCGAAACTGCATCTGGCAGCAAAAACGGGTACCTCCAACGAACTGCGTGACAGCTGGTTTGCGGGCATCGACGGCAATCAGGTGGCGATTACCTGGGTTGGCCGCGATAACAACGGCCCGTCAAAACTGTGGGGTTCAACCGGTGCGCTGGTGCTGTACGGACGTTATCTGGAGAACGGCACGCCGCAGCCTCTGGATCTGCAAATGCCGGAAGGCATCAGCACGATGAACATTGATGGCAGCGGTAACTTTGTCTGCGGCAACAACAGCGGCGGAATGCTGGGCGGCGGTGGCGCAACGCGTTCCATTCCGGTCTGGACGGATTCGCCGGACGCCATGTGCCAGGCTTCTGTGACCGCTGTTCAGCAACAGCAGCAGCAACAACAGCAACAAATGCAGCAGCAACAACAACAGCAATCCGGGCAACAACAACAGCCACAATCTCAGGATGAGAAGAAAGACAGCAACGGCGTTGCGGGCTGGATTAAGGATATGTTTGGCTCAGGCAACTAAATATCCGTCATCCTTCAGGCTGGCTCGGTGTTGGCTGCGTTAAATCAACTTGAATGATTTAGGATATTAAAAAAGGGTGCGATGAAAATCGTGCCCTTTTTATTTGTTATTCTTAACGCAAATTAACCCGCACGTTTTACATTTTTCGCAAACCCGTCACATTCATCCCCGTTTAATTTATAGGCATTTTTACCCATGTTTAACATGGGGATATTTTTTATTCATTCAGACGATCTATATGTGAATTAGTGTTGCAGGCGGGCAAGCATTGCGCATAATATGCGACGGTCATAATAATAATTATCGTTTACATTCCCATTTCCACTCCAGAGATTATGCAATGGCTTCTCAACGCTCGCTTTCAAATTCTGTCCCAAAAGGCGCATTTAAGCGTCGGACGTTAGCTTTAACCATTACCGCAGCACTGGGTACTGCCGCATTTTACGCCGGTGCCGCCACCACCGCGCCTGCGAAGGAAGATACCATTAATGTGACGGCTTCTTCTGCTCCCGAAGCGGCACAGGAATCTGCATGGGGCCCTGCGGCGACCATCGCAGCAAAACATAGCGCTACCGGTACAAAAACCGATACGCCACTGGTGAAGACACCACAATCTGTTTCCGTGGTGACTCGCGAAGAAATGGATATGAAGCAACCGGTGACGGTGAAAGAAGCCCTGGGTTATACGCCGGGTGTCTTTGCCAGCCGTGGCAGTTCTAACACCATCGACGCCATGGCAATCCGCGGCTTCACCTCTGTTAACACTAACCAGTATCTCGACGGCATCAAACTTCAGGGTGATAACTATTCTGAAGTATCGATGGATCCGTACATGCTTGAGCGTGTCGAAGTGCTTCGCGGGCCGTCTTCCGTTTTGTACGGTAAAAGCAATCCGGGCGGCGTTGTCAGTATGGTCAGCAAGCGCCCGACCACTGAACCGCTGAAAGAAGTGCAGTTCAAAATGGGTACAGATAACCTGTACCAGACCGGATTTGATTTCAGCGATGCCATTGATGATGCAGGCGTGTATTCCTACCGTCTGACCGGTGTGGCGCGCAGTCAGGATGCGCAACAGGAAATGGCGAAAGAGAAACGCTATTCCATTGCCCCGTCTTTCTCATGGCGTCCTGATGATAAAACTGACTTTACCTTCCTGAGCAATTTCCAGAACGATCCGGATGCCGGTTACTACGGCTGGTTGCCGCGTGAAGGTACCGTGGTGCCGTATTACGATGCCAACGGTAAAGCACATAAACTCCCGACAGATTTCAATGAAGGTGAAGCGGGTAACCGCATGTCCCGCAACCAGAAAATGGTCGGTTACAGCTTCGCGCATCAGTTTGATGATACCTGGACGGTGCGCCAGAACCTGCGTTACACCAAACTCGATACCGAATATAAATCCGTTTACGGCTTCGGTTACCTCGGTAACGGCAACATTACGCGCAGCTATGTTCAGTCCAAAGAGAAGCTGGCGAACTTTGATGTCGATACACAGGCACAGGCCAAATTCGGCACCGGCGATATCGATCATACCGTGCTGGCTGGCGTTGATTACATGCGTATGCGTAACGATATTGACGCAGACTACGGCAGTGCAAGTAACCTGAATCTGGCGAATCCGCAATACGGTAATGGCAACGTTTCCCTGTACTTCCCGTACGAAATCCTTAATCGTCAGGAACAAACCGGTCTGTATGTGCAGGATCAGGCGGAGTGGAACAAGTGGATCCTGACTGTTGGCGGTCGTTACGACTTCGCGAAAAGCTCAACCTTTACCCGCACGACCAACAGCGCGTCGCAGATCAACGATGAGCAGTTCACCTGGCGTGGCGGTCTGAACTACCTGTTCGACAACGGTATTTCTCCGTACTTCAGCTACAGCGAATCCTTTGAACCGACCGCAGGCGCGACCAAAGAAGGGAAGCCATTCGATCCTTCAATGGGCAAACAGTACGAAGCCGGGATCAAATACATCCCGAACGATCGTCCGATCAGCCTGACGGCAGCCGTATACCAGCTGACAAAAGACAAAAACCTGACGGCCAACCCTGCTGATGCCGCTTTTAGCGTTCAGTCTGGTGAAATACGTTCACGAGGTGTGGAACTCGAAGCCAAAGCCGCGGTTAACGCCAACATCAACGTGACGGCGTCTTACACCTACACCGATGCAAAATACACCCATGACACCAATTTCGAAGGCAAGCGTCCTGTTGAAGTACCGGCGAATATGGCGTCTCTGTGGGCGGATTATACCTTCCACGAAACTGCGCTCAGCGGCCTGACAGTCGGTTCCGGTGTGCGTTATGTTGGTGCCAGCTCCAGCTTCTATACAGCGAACGGTGTGAATGCATCCAGAGAGAATGAAGCGTTCAACGTTTCGTCCTATACGCTGGTAGATGCCACAGTGAAATACGATCTGGGTCGCTTCGGCCTGCCTGGTTCTTCCGTGGGTCTGAACATCAACAACTTGCTGGATCGCGAATATGTCGCCAGCTGCTACCGCGATTACGCCTGTTACTGGGGTTCAGATCGTCAGGTGGTAGCTACCGCCACATTCCGCTTCTGATATCCGTCGTAATTCAGGCCGCAGATGCGTTGACGGCGTTCGTTCACCCCGGTCACTTAGCTGACTAAGCTCCCGGGGATTCGCGAACTTGTCGCCTTCCTGCAACCCGAATTACTTAGGATATCGATAGCGTCATAAGCACTAAAATCCGGGCACGCTGGTCGTGCCCGTTTCCTGTTCTCAACCAGATGTCGACGTAGAAAATCTTATGCCTGATAACAACGTACATCCTTCTTCTCCGCTGCCAGACAGCGTCTTTCGCCTGCAGGATGTGAGTTTTGCCGTCCCGGGCCGCACGCTTCTTGCGCCACTGTCACTGACTTTCCCGCAAGGAAAAGTGTGCGGGCTGATTGGTCACAATGGCTCAGGGAAGTCGACGTTGTTAAAAATGCTGGGACGTCATCAGGCGGCGACATCCGGAACGATTTACCTCAATGAAACGCCGCTGGCGCAGTGGGACAGCAAAGCTTTTGCGCGGCAGGTCGCGTATTTACCGCAGCAACTTCCGGCGGCAGAAGGCATGACCGTGCAGGAGCTGGTGGCGATTGGCCGCTATCCGTGGCACGGCGCGCTCGGGCGTTTCAAACATCACGATAAAGAAAAAGTCGAAGAAGCGATTTCGCTGGTGGGGCTGAAACCCTTTGCACATCGTCTGGTCGACAGCCTGTCCGGCGGCGAACGTCAGCGTGCGTGGCTGGCGATGATGGTGGCGCAGGACAGCCGCTGCCTGCTGCTTGACGAACCGACTTCTGCGCTCGATATCGCCCATCAGAAAGACGTTCTGGCGTTGATCCAGCGTCTGAGCCGTGAAAAAGGCCTCACCGTGATTGCGGTGCTGCATGACCTGAATATGGCAGCCCGCTATTGTGACCAGCTGATGGCGCTGCGTGGCGGCGAGATGATCGCTCAGGGTGAACCTGAAGAAATGATGCGCGGTGACGTGCTCGAACAAATCTATGGCATTCCGATGGGTATTTTGCCGCATCCTGCGGGTGGCGCACCGGTGAGCTTCGTATACTGATATGTCTGATATTTCAAACTTTTCCGGAATAACGCGCCGTCGTATTTTGCAGATGATGGCGCTTTCTCCGTTGCTGACATCTTTGCCCGCGCTTTCTGCGTCCCGCCCCGATCTCAGCCGCATTATTGCGCTCGAATGGCTTCCCGCTGAACTTCTGATTGCACTCGGCGTGATGCCGCTGGCGATTGCGGATATTCGCAATTACAACATCTGGGTAGCCGAACCGCCGCTGGCGCCGGGCGTGATTGACGTCGGTCAGCGCACCGAGCCGAATATGGAACTTATCCAGCAACTGAAACCGTCACTGGTGCTGCTGACGCAGGGTTACGGCCCGGCGACCGCTCAGCTGGAAACCATCGCGCCGGTGCTGAGTGTCAAAGCCAATGACGGCTCTGCGAAGCCATTAGATCTGGCGATCCGCTCGCTGCACAAACTGGCGGATACGCTCGGTTTGCAAGATCGTGCAGAACAGCATTTGCAGCGTTATCAGGACACTTTAGCCAGAACCCGCGAACAGCTAAAGCCAGTAGCACAGCAGCCGTTGTTGCTGATCACGTTCATCGATCCGCGCCATGTTCTGGTCTTCGGACAAGGCAGTATGCTGCATGAAGTGATGAACGATGTCGGGCTCACCAACGCCTGGCAGGGTGAGGGCAGTTTCTGGGGCAGTGTTTCCGTCGGAGTGGAAAGGCTGGCGGCGATCAAAAATGCCCGCGTGTTGTGCTTCGATCACGACAGCGCTGACATCATGAAGGCCGTCGAAAAAACGCCGCTGTGGAAATCCATGCCGTTCGTTCGTGCGAACCAGTTCACCGTCATCCCTGCCGTCTGGTACTACGGCGCAACCTTCAGCGCGATGCATTTCTGCAATATTTTAACCAACACGCTGAGGAAACCGGTATGAACCGCCGTTCGCTCAGCGTTTCGCTGACTCTTCTGATTATTCTGGCACTGGCTGCGGGTGCGCTCAGTATTTACAACCTGCATCTGCAACTGCCTTACGCACAATGGCGCGGCGCACTGTGGCAGCCGGACATCGACAACGTGCAGCAGATGCTTTTCCATTACAGCTCACTGCCGCGCATCGCCGTGGCATTGCTCGCGGGAGCCGGACTCGGGCTGGTCGGTTTACTGTTCCAGCAGGTGTTGCGTAATCCGCTAGCTGAACCTGCGACGCTGGGCGTTTCGGCGGGCGCGCAACTCGGCCTGACGGTTGCCACGTTGTGGGCGCTGCCGGGCGGAATGATCACCCAGCAGTTTGCTGCCATGATCGGCGCGGTGGTGATTGGTGCACTGGTGTTCGGTATCGCCTGGGGCAAACGCATGTCGCCGGTCACGTTAATCCTGGCGGGTCTGGTGCTCGGTTTGTATTGCGGTGCGGTCAACGGCCTGATCGGCATCTTCAATTATCAGAGCCTGCAAAGCCTGTACATGTGGAGCAGTGGTTCACTGACGCAGCAGGACTGGGATGTCGCCAGTTTCCTGTTGCCGCGTATGATTATTGTCTGGCTGCTGGCGTTTCTGTTGCAGCGTCCGATGACGCTGCTGGGACTGGACGATGGCGTGGCTAAAAATCTCGGTCTCGGGCTTTCTGCGGCACGCATGGCGGTGCTGACGCTGGCCATCCTGATGAGTGCGCAGCTGGTTAACGCGGTCGGCATCGTCGGTTTTATCGGCCTGTTCGCCCCGCTGCTGGCGAAAATGCTCGGAGCGCGGCGTTTGCCTTCACGTCTGATTATGGCGCCGCTGATTGGTGCGTTGCTGCTGTGGTTCACCGATCAGGTGATGCAGTACATCACCACGTTCTGGATGGAAATTCCGACCGGTGCCGCGACCGCGCTGGTCGGCGCGCCGTTGCTGCTGTGGCTGCTGCCTCGTCTTCGCAACAGCATGACGCCGCCGCCGATGGATCAGGGCGATAACGTGCCGGCTGAACGTCACCATCTGGTGCGCTGGGTCGCGCTGGCGCTGGCGGTGCTGTTTATCGGGCTGGTTATCGCGCTGATGGCCGGACGTAACGCGACAGGCTGGAACTGGTCAACAGGTGCGGATCTACAGGCGCTGCTGCCGTGGCGTTTACCACGCGTGATGGCGGCGCTGGCGGCGGGCATCATGCTGGCGTCTTCCGGCGTGCTGATTCAGAAACTCACCGGTAATGCGATGGCGAGCCCGGAAGTGCTGGGAATAAGTTCGGGTGCAGCGACCGGCGTGGTCGTGATGATGTTTATCGTGCCGGGTGATGCCTTTGCGTGGCTGTTACCGGCGGGGAGTCTCGGTGCGGCGCTGACGTTGCTGGTGATTATGATGGCATCGGGGCTGCGCAGTTTTTCCGCTGAACGTATGCTGCTGACCGGTATCGCGCTGAGTACCGCATTCACCACGCTGATGTCACTGCTGCTGGCGAGCGGTGATCCGCGTATGGGCGGTTTGCTGACCTGGCTTTCCGGTTCTACTTATTCTGTGTCCGCTGAAGCCGCATGGCGGACGCTCATTCTGGCTGCGGTGCTGATGGTGATTGTGCCGTTCTGTCGTCGCTGGATTAATATTTTGCCACTGGGCAGCGTGACGGCCAAATCAGTCGGCGTTGCACTGACGCCAACGCGTATGGCGATTTTATTGCTGGCGGCGGTGATGACGGCTGCCGCGACGCTGACCATCGGGCCGCTGAGCTTTGTCGGTCTGATGGCACCGCATATGGCGCGTATGATGGGCTTTCGTCGTGCGGTTCCGCAGTGGATGGTCGCCAGCATTCTCGGCGGTTTACTGATGGTATTTGCCGACTGGTGCGGCCGGATGATTATCTTCCCCAACCAGATCCCCGCAGGTTTGCTCGCGACATTTATCGGCGCGCCGTACTTCATCTATTTGCTGAGAAAACAGGCGAAATAGAAAGTTTCAGTGAACAAAAAAGAGAGATATTGAGAACGGATCTTTCTTTGGAAGTGGCTTTTGCTCCTCCCCTTCGCAGGGGAGGAGCCGACTTCACCAGATATTAAAGCTTAGCAAAACAACGGCGTGCGGCGTCGATGGTGCGCTGGATGTCTTCCTGCGTGTGTGCAAGAGACATAAAGCCAGCCTCAAACGCGGAAGGCGCCAGATAAACGCCTTCTTCCAGCATCAGATGGAAAAACTTCTTAAAGCGCTCAACGTCGCACTTCATCACGTCCTGGTAGCAGGTCACGGTTTTGGCATCAGTGAAGAACAGACCGAACATTCCGCCGACGTGGTTCACCACGAACGGAATATTTTCTTCCTGCGCCGCATCCAGCAAGCCTTCGGCCAGTTGTGTGGTGCGCTCGGTCAGGGTCTGATGCACGCCCGGTTGTGCGACTTGCGTCAGACAGGCGATACCCGCTGCCATGGCAATCGGGTTGCCGGAAAGCGTTCCTGCCTGATAGACAGGGCCGGTCGGTGCCAGCGCTTCCATCACGTCACGACGGCCACCAAATGCGCCCACCGGCATACCGCCGCCGATGATTTTGCCCAGACAGGTCAGGTCAGGCATCACATCGTAATACTCCTGAGCACCGCCCAGCGCGACGCGGAAACCGGTCATCACTTCGTCGATAATCAGCAGCGCGCCAAACTCGTCACAAATCTTGCGCAGGCCCGGCAGGAATTCCGGCAAAGGCGGCACACAGTTCATGTTGCCCGCGACCGGCTCAACGATGATGCAGGCGATGTCGTCAGGGAATTGTACGAACGCGGCACGCACTGAATCCAGATCGTTATAGGTACAGGTCAGGGTGTGTTTGGCGAAATCAGCCGGGACGCCCGGAGAGTTTGGCTGGCCGAGAGTCAGCGCGCCGGAGCCGGCTTTCACCAGCAGGCAGTCGGCGTGGCCATGATAGCAGCCTTCGAATTTGACGATTTTATCGCGATGGGTGAAGCCGCGCGCCAGACGAATCGCGCTCATGGTGGCTTCGGTGCCGGAGTTGACCATGCGCACCATGTCCATGCTTGGCACCAGACTGGTGACCAGTTCGGCCATTTTGACTTCCATTTCGGTCGGCGCGCCAAAGCTCAGGCCACGTTCTGCGGCTTCAATCACCGCGCTGCGGATTTCGGCGTTGTTATGACCAAGCACCATCGGGCCCCACGAACCGACATAGTCGATATACGCTTTGCCATCGGCATCAAACAGGAAAGCACCGTCAGCGCGGGCGATGAATAATGGCACGCCGCCAACGCCGGAGAAGGCACGTACCGGCGAGTTAACACCGCCCGGGATTAGCGCTTGCGCCTGCGTGAACAGACTTTCTGACTTACTCATTATTCAACTCCTGAAATTGCTGGGTTCTGGGTAAAGAAATTTTGTTGCGCCCATTCTAGTGAACTGAGCGGCGTTATAAAACCGTAAACCGTGCTGCATTTTGTTGCTGATCCTGTCAGGGAGCCAATTTGTATGATTAAATTCATTCATCTTCCATAACCATTTCTGTATTTTCCTTTCCGTGATGAATGAATCTGAATCTGAAACTGAGAATGTAGCGGGCGCGCAGATCCGCGGCCCCCGTAAACGCAGCGAAGCGCTGCGCCTTTTACTTCGCCGTGACAAAACACCGGTCACGATTTTGATCATGGCCGCACTGGTGGGCACGGTTGCCGGTCTGCTGGGCGTTGCTTTTGAAAAAGCCGTGAATCTGGTGATGGCGTTGCGTCTTTCGAGCGTTGGGATGTTCAGTGATTACTGGATCCTGCTGTGGCCGCTGACCTTTGTTATCTCGGCGATCATGGCGATGTTTGGATATTATCTGGTGCGCAAATACGCGCCGGAAGCGGGCGGTTCAGGGATCCCGGAAATCGAAGGGGCGCTGGAAGAGTTGCGTCCTGTTCGCTGGTGGCGGGTGATCCCGGTGAAATTTTTTGGCGGTCTGGGTACGCTCGGCGCGGGAATGGTGCTGGGCAGGGAAGGGCCGACCGTGCAGATGGGTGCCAATGTCGGGAAAATGATGTTCGATATTTTCCGTCTGCGCAGTGCGGAAGCGCGCCACTCACTGCTGGCGACCGGTGCGGCTGCCGGGCTTTCTGCGGCCTTTAACGCACCGCTGGCAGGTATTTTGTTCATCCTCGAAGAGATGCGCCTGCAATTTCGTTACAGCCTGATATCGATAAAAGCAGTGTTTATCGGTGTGATCATGTCGAGCATCGTTTTCCGGATTTTCAACGGCGACGGCGCAGTGATCGAAGTGGGCAGGCTGGCCAACGCACCGCTGAATACGCTGTGGTTATATCTGGTATTGGGGATGGTTTTTGGCGTGGTCGGGGTGGCGTTCAACGCCCTGATTTTCCGCACGCAGGACATGTTTGCCCGTGTTCATGGCGGTAATCTGCGAAATATCCTGGTGATTGGCGGGATGCTGGGTGGATTTTGTGGCCTGCTCGGGCTGGTTCATCAGGAAGTCACCGGCGGCGGTTTTGCGCTGATCCCGCTGGCAGCGGCAGGAAAATACAGCCTGATGATGTTACTGGTGATCTTTCTTGTTCGCGTGGTGACAACGCTTTTGTGCTTTGCTTCCGGCGCACCGGGCGGGATTTTCGCCCCGATGCTGGCGCTTGGCACGCTGCTGGGCACGGCATTTGGTACCGCCGCGCTAACGTGGTTCCCGCAGTACGGTATCCAGCCCGCGACGTTTGCGATAGCCGGGATGGGGGCGCTGTTTGCCGCCAGTGTCCGCGCCCCGCTCACCGGTATTGTGCTGGTTCTCGAAATGACCGATAACTATCAGCTTATTTTACCGATGATCATTACCTGCCTTGGCGCGACCCTGCTGGCACAGTTTTTAGGCGGTAAACCCTTGTATTCCGCGATCCTGACCCGCACCTTGCAGAGGCAGGAACGTGAAAATGCAGAGAAAGCGCAGGCAGAACCCGACGCCGAAGGCACCAATAAGCAGGACAGCGCAGCAAAAAATGCCCATACTTGAACCATACTTTCAGGTATTAGATAATGAGTACATTATTCAGACAGTCAATCCGGCGGCCTGAACAAATGCGGATTGGGAGTGAGAGATTATGAGCGAAGCATTGATGAATGACACAGCCGCGTTGCCGTTACAGTTTACTGAGGCCGCGGCACGTAAGGTACAGCACCTTATTTCGGATGAAGAAAATCCAAACCTGAAGCTGCGTGTTTATATCACCGGCGGCGGTTGCAGTGGTTTTCAGTACGGCTTTACCTTCGACGATAAAATTAACGACGGCGACATGACCATCGAGAAAGCCGGTGTGGCGCTGGTGGTTGACCCGATGAGCCTGCAATATCTGGTCGGCGGTTCAGTGGATTACACAGAAGGTCTGGAAGGTTCACGTTTCGTTGTGACCAACCCGAATGCTAAGACGACCTGTGGGTGCGGCTCTTCCTTTAGCATCTAATTACCCTTCATCCTTCAAGCTGTCTCTGCGTTGGCTGCTTTCATTCACCCCGGCCACTTACTTGTGTAAGCTCCCGGGGATTGCATTCAATTGCCGCCTTGATACAGCTCGAATGACTTAGGGTAAGAATCGTATAAATTGAAAGCCCGTTTGCTGATGCAGACGGGCTTTTTTAATGGTCAGACGCGGGTGTTCAGGTAAGTAAGCATTCACCAAGGGGTTACCATTCAACGGTCACCAGCTTTGAATCCATGCTGATCCCCGGAACGGCGGTGAGCATCATTTCGCTGATATGCGGTTGCATCATTGTCCGGCTGGCGCAGGTGACGGACGTGCCGCTGTGCGCAGCATCAATTTTGCAGCTGGGTAAAATGGTCAGGCTGATATGAATCTCGCCACTTGTCATGCCAGCGACAGCAACCAGCGGGCTCAAGGCGAGCAACGCACTGAGTAATAAAGCTTTCATTAAATTTCTTTCCTGCTGGTGTAATAAAAATTCAGCCCAGGCTGAAAAAGTTATCGGTAAAGTTTTCGAAGCCTTTAATCCGGATTTCTTATGTTCCGGATGGAAATCACGCTTTTCTCTGACGTTTCTTTTTTACGCACACGTCAGACTTTTTATATTTCGTCGTATAACAACGTTGTATAACAAAGAGATAATAACAAAGCGGGGAACGGTATTGCAGCGAAGATTTTACGCCGGACATGTTACCAGATGACAGCACTGAATTATTGATTTTGGTTAATAAAGGAACAATTCAGAAAAGTGCGACAGAGAGGGAAGAGAACCCGCTGCACTTTTTGTTAGTAAGCATTTACCTTTCAGGCAGGGCAGCCAGTTGCGGACACAGCTGTTGTGCTGCCAGCAAAATCCGCGGTCCCGCACGGCTGAACCAGTCCGCATCCAGCGCAATGACCTGCGCTTTGAGCAGCGAATGCCAGTAATCCTCAATAACCTGTTTTTGCGATTTTCCGCCAGAAATAACAATAACCTGTGGCTTACGGGTTAAAACCTGTTCCCGGCTGACCTGAGGCCAGGGAACGCGGCTGTCGGCAAATATGTTTTTTGCTCCGCAGACATCCAGCACTTCGCTTTGCATCGTGGCGGCAGAAGCCGTAAACAGGGGCTGCGTGCCGAACTGGATGAACGCCGGAACCGGTGTTTGCCGGTGATACTTCTGCTTAAGTGCCAGCCATTGCTGGCGAAATGTTTTTGCGGCGTTTTGCGCGGTGGCAGGAGAAGGGCTGTAGGAGGCGAGTTGTTCCAGCGCCTGCGCCACCTGATCCGCATTCTGCGGGTCAAGATAAAGCACTTTGATGCCAAGAGACGTCAGCTGATCCAGCGGACGCTGAGGATTTCCGCCGCGCCAGGCGAGCACCAGATCGGGTTTCAGCGTCAGAATGCGTTCGACGTTGATCCCCTGCCAGTTCGCCACCTGTTCCAGCTTGCTGGCCTGCGGCGGATAATCGGAGTAAGCACTAACTCCGACTAACTGACCACCGAGACCCGCCGCGTACGCCAGTTCTGTCAGATTGGGCGCCAGACTGACCACCCGTTGCGCCGGTGCTGCTGTGGCCATCAGAGGCAGCCACAGGCAGTACAGCGCCAGACAAAACCCGCGAACAATCACTCTTCTGACGCTGCCAGCGCTTTCAGCATCGCATCAACCATCAGGGTAGATTGCTGTGCTGCAACGACCAGGAACTCTTCAAAGCTCAGGTGCGATTCACCGTCTGCCACGTCAGAAATGGCGCGAACGACCACGAACGGCGTTTCAAACAGATGGCACACGTGACCGATAGCCGCCGCTTCCATTTCCACTGCTGCTACCTGCGGGAAGGTGGCGCGGATACGGGCCAGAGGCGCAGCACCATTAATGAATGCGTCACCGCTGCACACCAGACCGCGGACGGCGTTTAAATTCAGTTCACGGATGCAGTTTTCAGCCAGCGTAATCAGTTCCGGATCCGCAGTGAATGCCGCAGGGCAACCGGCCATCTGGCCTGGTTCATAACCAAACGCGGTGACGTCAGCATCGTGATAACGCACTTCATCAGATACCACGATATCGCCCACTTTCAGCGTTTTTGCCAGACCACCCGCGGAACCGGTGTTAATCACCACATCAGGACGGCAATGTTCCAGCAACAGCGTGGTGCCCATCGCCGCAGACACTTTACCGATGCCAGATTTCAGCAGCGCCACGTCTACGCCGTGCAGCTGACCGGTGTAGATTTCGCAGCCCGCGCGTTCGATAGTCTGACGATTGATGATTTTGTCGCGCAGCAGGGTGACTTCCTGCTCCATTGCACCGATGATGCCTACTTTCATATAAATACTCGCAGATGTGGTTGGAATAAGCCGCAGCTTGTGCGGAATTGACGGTTTAATCACGAAAACAATGGCCGATAGTCTATCATGGCTAATGACAAGAGATAATGCGTTTGGGATGCTGTCCTGGTGTCGGTTTGACGCGCGAGTGGCTGAAAAGGTGGGAAATCATGTCCGGGATCGATTTTAAAGCGAAATTCAATTTTCAGCGTCCTTTCAGCGCCCCGATTGAGGCGCGTGATGCGTACGATGTGGTTCGCCAGTTTGAAAGTGATCGCGGGCGTATTATCAACTCCGCCGCCATCCGCCGTTTGCAGCAAAAAACGCAGGTTTTTCCGCTGGAGAAAAACGCCGCCGTCCGCAGTCGTCTGACCCATTCTCTTGAAGTTCAGCAGGTTGGCCGTCATATCGCCAAAGAAGTGCTGCACCGTCTGCGGCGTCAGGGAAAGCTCGAGGCATATGGCCTTGACGATGTCACCGATCCTTTCGAAAGCGTGGTCGAAATGGCCTGCCTGATGCACGATATTGGCAATCCCCCGTTCGGACATTTTGGTGAATCGGCGATTAATAACTGGTTTGCCAAAAGGATGGATACTGACAGTTGTGGCGAAACGCCGCAGGAAACAGATTCCTGTCTGGTGGCCTGTTTACGCCTGACGTCCGGGGACGTTGAACTCAATCAGTTGCGCAGCAAAATCCGCTACGATCTGTCTAATTTTGAAGGCAACGCGCAGGCCATCCGGCTGGTATTTACCCTGCTCAAACTCAATCTGACTTACAGCCAGACCGCCTGCATTTTGAAATATACCCGTCCGGCGTATTCAATGACAAAACTGCTTTCACATGATTACCTGATGAAAAAACCGGGTTTTTATCTGGCAGAAGAGCCTTTCATTAAAGAATTGCGCAGTGAACTGAGTCTGGGAGAGTTCAACCGTTTTCCGCTCACCTACATTATGGAAGCGGCGGATGATATTTCTTACTGTATTGCGGATCTCGAAGATGCGGTCGAAAAAAACATTTTTAGCGTCGATCAGCTCTATCATTATCTGTGTCGCGAATGGGGCGAGATTGAGAAAAATGACTTCTTCGATAAAGTGGTTCGCACCGCTTACGAGAAAATGGATAAAGCCAAAACGTTCCGTAATCCGGTCGATTACTTCTTTATGGAATTGCGTGTTCAGACTGTTAAACAACTTGTCCCGCACGCTGCACGCCGCTTCATTGATAATATAGAAGATATTTACCAGGGCACGTTTAATCATGCCCTGCTCGAAGATGACAGTCAGGCTAATCGTTTGTTAGAGATTTATAAAAGCGTGGCTTTCAAACAGGTTTTCAATCATCACGAAGTCGAAGAGCTGGAATTGCAGGGCTACCGGGTGATCAGCGGACTACTGGATATTTACAGCCCGCTGCTGGACATGCCGCTTTCGGATTTTTCGCAGCTGGTTCAGGAAGATACACACAGGAAATATCCTATAGAAACCCGTCTGCTGCATAAGATCTCTGCCAAGCATCGACTGGCTTACAACAATGCCGTGACGGCGCTGGAAGGATTACCGGTCGCAAACCATGCGGCGCAGGAGTTTTATTACCGGGCGAGAATGATTCAGGATTATATCAGCGGAATGACTGACCTTTATGCGTATGATGAATACAGAAGACTCATGGCGGCTGAGTAATTTGTTTTTAAAAAGACAAGTTGAATTCTCTTTAATTTTCTTTACGGAACTGTCTGAAAAAACGCCATTTGTAAATACTGACAATAATTTTTTACCATTGTCAGATCGACCCTGATGAACTTCACGCTATTAATACCATCTCAGTATCACGACTACCAAGCAAAGCGACTATTTTGGTTGCCACAATAATTTTAAGAGATCCTGAAAAATGAAAAAATCGAGTTTATTCCTCAGCGCATTAGCGTTAAGTATCGGTATGGCAATGGCCCCGGTTTCTTCTGCACTGGCTGCTGAAACAGCGTCTTCGTCCGCCAGCTCTACACAGCTGCCAAGCCTGGCGCCGATGCTTGAGAAAGTGATGCCATCCGTGGTGAGTGTTAACGTGGAAGGCAGTGCGCCGGTAAAAACACCGCGCATGGGCCAGCAGTTCCAGCAGTTCTTTGGTCAGAACTCGCCGCTGTGCCAGGACGGTTCTCCGTTCCAGGGCTCACCGGTTTGTCAGGGCGGCGGTCAGGGACCGGATGGTCAGCCAGCACCTGAGCAGAAAGAAGATTTCCGCGCGCTGGGTTCCGGCGTCATCATTGATGCCGATAAAGGTTATGTGGTTACCAACAATCATGTAGTTGATAACGCGACAAAAATCAGCGTTCAGCTGAACGATGGCCGTAAATTCGACGCGAAAGTGATCGGTAAAGATCCGCGTTCAGACATCGCGGTTATCCAGCTGCAAAACGCGAAAAACCTGACAGCCATTAAAATGGCCGATTCCGAGCAACTGCGCGTCGGTGATTACACCGTGGCTATCGGTAACCCGTATGGTCTGGGCGAAACCGTGACTTCCGGTATCGTTTCTGCACTGGGACGTTCCGGCCTGAATATTGAAAACTACGAAAACTTCATCCAGACGGATGCGGCGATCAACCGCGGTAACTCCGGCGGTGCGCTGGTGAACCTGAACGGTGAGCTGATCGGTCTGAATACCGCGATCCTGGCTCCGGACGGCGGCAACATCGGTATCGGTTTTGCGATCCCAAGTAACATGGTGAAAAACCTGTCCAAACAGATGATTGAGTTCGGTCAGGTGAAACGTGGCGAACTGGGCATCATGGGTACCGAGCTGAACTCTGAACTGGCGAAAGCCATGAAAGTCGACGCACAGCGCGGCGCATTCATCAGCCAGGTCATGCCGAAATCTGCGGCAGAGAAAGCGGGCATCAAAGCCGGTGACGTGATCCTGAGCATGAATGGCAAGCCAATCAGCAGCTTCGCTTCGTTCCGTGCTGATATCGGCACCATGCCAATTGGTACTAAAGTCACGCTGGGTCTGCTGCGCGAAGGCAAACCGATGAACGTGGATGTCACCATTGAACAAAGCACGCAGACGCCTAAAGTCGAATCCGGCAATATTTATACCGGCATCGAAGGCGCTGAACTCAGCAACGGTTCAGCAGGTGATCAGAAAGGCGTGAAAGTCGATGAAGTGAAAGCCGGTTCTACCGCAGCACGCATCGGCCTGAAAAAAGGCGACGTGATCCTGGGTGTGAACCAGCAGAAAGTCACCAATCTGGGGGAACTGCGTAAAATTCTCGACACCAAACCAAATGTTCTGGCGCTGGACATTCAGCGTGGTGACACCTCGATTTACCTGCTGGCACAGTAATTCGTCAGCACGGCTCTTATGTAAGGCACGCTCCGGCGTGCCTTTTTTCTGCCCGTATTTTATGCCAATGCTTTGTGTCAGTTGGGCATTTGCTTAAAAATGTGACTTTCGCCGCAACTTCAACAGGTGCTTCTGCTCTTTGGGCATTTGCATAATGTATGGCAGCAACGCGCTGGGTATGCTCTCTGAACAAAAAACAATAAGCCAAGGCAGGGGATCCATGTCGGCGTATCATCTCGATGCAAAGCTGGCGCAACAGATTGTTGCCCGCACCATGCAAATTATTGATAGTAATGTGAATGTCATGGATGGCCGCGGAAGAATAATCGGCAGTGGCGACGATCAGCGTCTTGGTGAATTGCACGAAGGCGCATTGCTGGCAATTTCACAGGAACGTATTGTCGATATTGATGAAGGCGTCGCCAGGCATTTGCACGGTGTGCGTCCGGGGATCAACCTGCCGTTGCGTATTGACGGGCAGATCGTCGGCGTGATCGGCCTGACCGGTAATCCTTCCCAGCTACGGCAATATGGCGAACTGGTGTGTATGACCGCCGAAATGATGCTGGAGCAGGCGCGTTTACTGCACATGCTGGCGCAGGACAGCCGTCTGCGTGAAGAACTGGTGCTCAATCTTATCCGCGTGGACGAGCTGTCTCCTGCGCTGATGGAATGGGCGCAGCGTCTGGGCATTGACCTGAACCGTCCGCGCGTGGCGGCCGTGGTTGAAGTTGACAGCGGACAGCTCGGCGTCGATTCCGCCATGGCTGAGCTGCAACAGCTGCAAACATTGCTCACCACGCCGGAGCGCGACAACCTGATCGCCATTGTTTCCCTCACCGAAATGGTGGTGCTGAAACCGGCTCTGAACAGCTACGATCGCTGGGATGCGGACGGACACCGCCAGCGTATCGATCACCTGCTTTCCCGCATGACGGAAACTGGCCGCCTGCGTGTACGCATATCGCTGGGCAACTTTTTCACCGGTCCCGGCAGCATTGCCCGTTCCTACCGGACCGCGCGCACCACCATGACTGTCGGCAAGCAGAGGATGCCCGAACAGCGTTGTTACTTCTATCAGGATTTGATCCTGCCCGTACTGCTCGACAGTTTGCGCGGTGGCTGGCAGGCCGACGAGCTGGTTCGTCCGCTGGCACGGCTAAAAGCAACGGACGGCAACGGATTACTGCGCCGCACGCTGACATCCTGGTTCCATAATAATGTGCAGCCGACTGCCACCTCCAAAGCGTTATATATCCATCGCAATACGCTGGAATATCGGCTTAACCGTATCTCGGAATTAACCGGTCTGGATCTGGGTAATTTCGACGATCGTTTATTGCTGTATGTCGCGCTGCAATTAGATAACGATCAGTTGTGACAGCCATCACAGCTGTTTCATTTTTTGTGAAACAACTCGCACCGCGCTGGGCATTTGCCTCAGGATAAATGCAAAGCGCGGTTCAAGCCTGTTGTATTGCCCAATGAGTAAAAGGAATGTTGTTCATATACTGGCTGCGTTCCTTCCTCTCTGAACCCTACAGTTCTGTGACTGGAATGACTTTTATCTCTGTTTAGAGGCGTTGTCATTAATTCCGGAGAACACCATGGAAACTACCGTTTCAGCAGCCAGTGCCGTCAAAAAAAGAACTAACGCGCGCTACTGGATAGTGGTGATGTTATTTATTGTCACCTCATTTAATTATGGCGACCGTGCCACGTTATCCATTGCCGGTTCGGCGATGGCCAAAGATATCGGGCTGGATTCTGTCGGGATGGGCTATATTTTCTCGGCATTTTCATGGGCCTATGTTATTGGACAAATACCCGGCGGCTGGTTGCTGGATAAATTCGGCTCCAAAAAAGTTTATTTCTACAGTATTTTTATCTGGTCTCTGTTTACCCTGCTGCAGGGCTTTGTCGATATATTCAGCGGCTTTGGCATTGTGGTTTCTCTCTTCGCATTACGCTTCCTGGTCGGGCTGGCAGAAGCACCTTCTTTCCCCGGCAACAGCCGGATCGTCGCCGCCTGGTTCCCGGCTCAGGAACGCGGGACCGCCGTCTCCATTTTTAACTCTGCGCAGTATTTTGCGACCGTGATTTTCGCCCCAATCATGGGCTGGCTGACCCACGAAGTGGGCTGGTCACACGTCTTCTTCTTCATGGGCGGACTCGGGATCATCCTGAGTTTCATCTGGCTGAAAGTGATCCACGATCCGAAAGATCATCCGGGTGTGAATCAGGCGGAACTTGATTACATGGAAGCCGGTGGCGCGCTGATCAATATGGATCAGAAGACCACCAGGAAAGCGGCTGTTAAAGGTGAAAAAGCCTTCCAGCTTAAGCAATTACTGAAATCCCGCATGATGATTGGCATCTACATCGGCCAGTACTGCATCAATGCGCTGACCTACTTCTTCATCACCTGGTTCCCGGTGTATCTGGTACAGGCGCGCGGCATGTCGATCCTCAAAGCGGGCATGGTGGCCTCGGTGCCTGCGATTTGCGGATTCCTCGGCGGCGTACTGGGCGGGATCATTTCTGACTGGCTGATGCGCAGAACCAACAACCTTACGCTGTCCCGCAAAGCGCCGATCGTGGTCGGTATGCTGCTGTCGATGTCGATGATCTTCTGCAACTACGTCGATACCGAATGGATGGTAGTCGGCATTATGGCCTTCGCCTTCTTCGGTAAAGGGCTGGGCGCATTGGGCTGGGCTGTGATGGCCGACACCGCACCCAAAGAAATCAGCGGGCTGAGCGGCGGCTTGTTCAACATGTTCGGTAACGTCTCCGGCATCATCACCCCGATTGCCATCGGCTACATTATCGGCAGCACAGGGTCATTCAACGGTGCGCTGATTTATGTCGGGATCCACGCGTTGCTGGCGGTTGTCAGCTATGTGTTTATCGTCGGAAAAATCGAACGTATTCAGTTACGTGCCTTCTGAGTCAAAGGAAACCATGATGAATACACAATCCTCACCGGTTATCACTGACATGCAGGTTATTCCGGTGGCAGGCCACGACAGTATGCTGATGAATATTGGCGGCGCGCACGGCGCTTACTTCACCCGCAACATCGTGATCCTCAAAGACAGCGCCGGGAATACCGGCGTGGGCGAAGCGCCGGGCGGAGAAGTCATTTACAACACGCTGGTGGAAGCCATTCCTCAGGTGAAAGGCCAGGAAGTGGCGCGCATGAACCGGCTGGTGCATCAGATCCATGTCGGCAATCAGTCGTCGGATTTTGATTCCTTTGGCAAAGGCGCGTGGACCTTTGAACTGCGGGTTAACGCGGTCGCCGCACTGGAAGCTGCGTTGCTGGATCTGATGGGCAAATTCCTCGGTGTGCCGGTGTGTGAACTGCTCGGGCCGGGCAAACAGCGCGATGAAGTGACGGTGCTCGGTTACCTGTTCTACATCGGTGACCGGAACAAAACCAATCTGGCGTATCAGGAAGGCGCGCGAGGCGTTCACGACTGGTATCACCTGCGCCATCAGGAAGCGATGAACAGCGAGGCCGTGGTACGACTGGCGGAAGCCGCGCAGGACCGCTACGGTTTTAAAGATTTCAAACTCAAAGGTGGCGTGCTGCCGGGGGAGCAGGAGATCGACGCGGTTAAAGCGCTGGCAAAACGTTTCCCGGATGCACGAATTACCGTCGACCCGAACGGCGCGTGGCTGCTGGATGAGGCGATCGATCTGTGCAAAGACCTGCACGGGATCCTCAGTTATGCCGAAGATCCGTGCGGCGCAGAACAGGATTTTTCAGGCCGTGAAGTGATGGCGGAATTCCGCCGTGCGACAGGCCTGCCCGTTGCGACCAACATGATCGCCACCAACTGGCGGGAGATGCAGCACGCGGTGATGTTGCAGTCGGTGGATATTCCTCTGGCGGATCCGCATTTCTGGACTATGCACGGCGCGGTGCGCGTGGCGCAACTTTGTGACGAATGGGGCCTGACGTGGGGCTGCCATTCGAATAATCATTTCGATATTTCGCTGGCGATGTTTACCCATGTTGGCGCGGCCGTACCGGGCAAACCGACGGCCATTGATACGCACTGGATCTGGCAGGAAGGCAATCAGCGCCTGACCAAAGAGCCGCTGCAAATTGTGAACGGAAAAATCAAAGTACCTGAAAAGCCGGGACTGGGTGTGGAGATCGACATGGATCAGATCCGACGCGCGCATGAACTGCATAAAAAACTGCCGTCCGGGGCGCGCAATGATGCCATTGCGATGCAGTACCTGATCCCCGGCTGGACATTCGATCGTAAGCGCCCGGCAATGGGCCGCTGATTACGGAATCTGAATCAATAAGGAGTGAGTATGAGTGCTTCATCTACACCAAAAATTGTTTCCATGCAGGTGATCCCGGTTGCCGGACACGACAGCATGTTGCTCAATCTCAGCGGTGCGCACGCGCCATTTTTCACCCGTAATATTCTGATCCTCAAAGACAGCAGCGGCAATACTGGCGTCGGCGAAGTACCGGGTGGCGAGAAGATCCGCCAGACGCTGGATGATTCCTCACTGCTGGTGATCGGCAAAACGCTGGGCGAATACAAGAACGTGATGACCGCTGTGCGGGAGAAATTCGCCGATCGCGATGCTTCAGGTCGCGGATTACAGACGTTTGATTTGCGTACTACTATCCACGTAGTGACGGCTATTGAAGCCGCTATGCTGGACTTGCTCGGCAAGCACCTTGGCGTGACCGTCGCATCCTTGCTGGGCGACGGACAGCAGCGCGATGAAGTCGAAATGCTCGGTTATCTGTTCTACGTTGGCGACCGCAATAAGACGTCGCTGGGCTATCAGAGCCAGCCGGGTGACAGTTGCGACTGGTACCGTTTGCGCCACGAAGAAGCGCTGACACCGGCGGCGGTGGTACGTCTGGCCGAAGCCGCGTATGAGAAATACGGCTTTAATGATTTCAAACTCAAAGGCGGTGTGCTGGCGGGCAGCGAAGAAGCTGAAGCCGTGACGGCGCTGGCGCAGCAATTCCCGCAGGCGCGCATCACGCTTGATCCCAACGGGGCCTGGTCGCTGAATGAAGCCATTGCGCTGGGTAAACAACTGCGCGGCGTGCTGGCCTATGCGGAAGATCCGTGCGGGGCAGAGCAGGGGTTCTCCGGGCGTGAAGTGATGGCGGAGTTCCGTCAGGCGACCGGTTTGCCGACAGCCACCAATATGATCGCCACGGACTGGCGTCAGATGGGACATACCATTCAGCTGAAATCGGTGGATATTCCGCTGGCGGATCCGCATTTCTGGACCATGCAGGGTTCCGTGCGCGTGGCGCAGATGTGCCACGAATGGGGCCTGACCTGGGGCTCGCACTCCAATAACCACTTTGATATCTCGCTGGCAATGTTCACGCAGGTTGCGGCTGCGGCACCGGGTAAAATCACGGCTATCGACACGCACTGGATCTGGCAGGAAGGCAATCAGCGCCTGACCAAAGAACCGTTGCAGATCAAAGGCGGTAAAGTTCGCGTGCCGGAACAGCCGGGGCTGGGCGTTGAGCTGGATATGGATCAGGTGATGAAAGCGCACGAGCTTTACAAAGGTATGGGTCTCGGCGCGCGCGACGATGCGCAGGGCATGCAGTTCCTGGTGCCGGACTGGAAGTTTGATCCAAAAAGGCCGTGTCTGGTGCGTTAAGCGGCTGGAAACCGTTTGCTTTAATTCGGGTGGAGAATATCTCCAGATATTCTCCACTATTATCAGGGATCATATAACCTCACAACCGAGAGACGACTTCCCCTTATTATTTCATTTTTCCTCAAGCCCCAAACCTGGATTACATTTCATATGATCCCATCCCTGATAATTTTTTACCTCGGGTACTTTTTGCGGGAAATTATCCCAGTTTGAATGTAATTCCATTGTCGAACCTTTCAAAACCTCTTTCGACAGGAATTCCATTCCCCACGCCCGCCCCGGCGATTGTGGCCTGATGGTGCCGCGTTCACCCTCGACGAAATAATCTATCCCTGGTCCGCCTGGAAGAATGCGCGGATCATCAAATGGCGCTGAACTCACGAATAAACGCCCGTCTTTTGCCAGCATATATCCGCGATTATTAACGACAGTGAATGAAATTACTTCTTTTCGGTTTGGTCTGCCATCACTTATTGGTGCAACCTGCCATGTTTGCCCATAGTCTTTTGATACTGTAAAACCTCCAACCTCCCAAGATGGGATCGCGATATATTTATCAGATGGGTGAATAAATTTACTACCAAAAGCCTGATAAAATTGGCTATAAAGTTCTGATTTTATTCCGCGTTTTGTATCGACATAATTTAAAGCTCCCTGACAATTAAATCCCACTAATTCCAGATAGCGGTGATCGTCAAAACGGTAAATAATTTGCGCCGGTTTTTCGCTGGTGCGGCCATAACATCCGGCAACCAGTAAAAGCGCCGCCAGACCGGCGGCAATACGTGGGCGTGTTTTCATGTTCTTTTTAATTCCTTTTCAGTCAGCGTGGACGGCATCGGCCACTGATAAACAGGGATTTCCTGGTTATGTATTTCAGGATAACGGGCCGCATGAATACGGGTGCGGGGGCCGTAATCATTAACTACCTCAAATTCTCCCTTCGGCAAAAATTCGTCGGGTTTGTTCATAAATTTTTTAATTAAATCTTTGTTTAATTTTCCGCTGCGGTAATATTCTGCGGCATTATCGTTAGGGTTATATTCCCGCCGCCAGTCTGCACGGTGCAACAAACCCCGCCAGAATTCTCCGTCTTCAATAACGTGAGATTTACACTGACCGATAGCCAGATCGTAAGCCATTGCCATAGCTGGCGCTTTATCACTCATGACAATAGAGGAATGCTGACTTAATACCGTGGATTGTGCCTTGTCGATTTCTTTTTTGATTTCTTCCGGTGTTTTTGTCCGATGGTATGAAAAATATTTTTCCCCGTTAACATCAATGATCGCTGCATTTTCTATAATGGCTTGCCCTGCCGGATATAAATAGCCGCTCAGAATACGGCATTCATTCATTGTTAAAGAGTGTCCCGCCTGCATCTGAACAAAAGGATCATAGGGGGGAACCTCCCGCCGTTCTGATATTGTGGTTTGACTGGCAAGATTGGCGCTGGCGATCTCAATATCCGGCCCGCTCATTTTTGAACGGTATTTTTCGCCCCCCTGGTGGCGTTGCCCCTGCAATTCAAAAATAAATGGCTCCGGCAGTTCTTCCCCCGTCACCGTCACATCATTAAACGAGTATGAAGCGTTTGAAAACCAGTGCGCCGCGCCGGTATAAACGCCTTTACCCTGCGTTATGGGCCCCGCAAACCGGTACGGGCCGGAGGCTTTCACGCCCACTAATTCATCCTGCGCGAATACCCGCTGGCGCAGATTAGGGATGGTGTTGGCTATCTTGTCGGGGACGCCACGCCACCCGAAACCCTGTATCGGTTCAAGGGATACGGTCTGATCATTCGGGCAAAAGTAGTTATAGACTTTGCCGAAATTATTACGCCGGTGGCGCGGATCCTGATACCACGGCCCGGCCTTTTTAATGCAAATCGTATCGTAAAGCTTTTGGGTATCCGCTTCGCTGTGCAGGCCGTCGCCGCCGTCCTGATATCGGGTATTTGTGCGCATGAGTGCGCAGAAGTTTTTAAACGTTTTTTCGCGGGCGGCGGTGGTTTGCTGATTACCCGGCAAGCCCATTTCCATGATCCGGTTTTCAAGCGAATAGGGCGAATGATTGAAGATCACGCAGTCCGCCGGATCCTCCCCCGCTGCTTTAACCATCATATTGGCTAACATGGTGATGATTGTCCCCTGACTGTGGGCGACGATATTGATCACATCTTTTGCAGTTGTGGGGCTTTTTCTGCGAATTGTTAAAATCAGATCGGCCAGCCTGTGCGCTGCAAATGCCTGATAAATCCGGTGCGGATTCTCATAGATGGGGTGTGTGCGGTCCGGCGCGTTGTTCTGGCTCATGGCTTTAGGTATGCCCATCATTGCCCCGTTTGCGCCTGGTCCGAACATGTCCGGGATATTGGTTGTGGCGTTGGCAAAGGTGCCGCCGCCTTTGGCAAAGTTTGGGTCTAACACGTTGGCGTAATTATCAATGTTTTTTCTGTCATGTTTTTTAATTATCCATTTGTCATATTCCTGAAAAGCGTCATACGGCAGCGGCGTTTCGGGGCTGCGGTAAGTCTTTTGCATTTGCTTTATATAGTCTTCCTGATCGGCCACATAGGTATCATGATCGACCGGTTTGTAGCCCCAGTAAAACGGAATAACGGGAGACGCCACATCCGATAATACTTCCTGCTGTTTGTTATCGGTGTCAGTACATGTCTGCTGCTTTCCGTCTGCGTCCCTGATTTGGAATTCTTTCTCTGACCATTCGTGACACGTCAGATCATTGCGGCCTAAGCGCTGATTCAGCCCCGCGATAATGCCTTTTTCCTGATTCTGATAGGCTTCCCCCACATCGTTAACGCCGTGAACCAAAATCACAATGCAGGGCATGGGGCGCGGAACCGCACATTTAGTCACGTACATCGACGGCCCCGCATCCGTGGGTACGCCAATGCAGCCGGTCGCCAGCCAGACCGGCGGGCGCGGTGGTCTCTTTTTTTCTGTGCTGTCTGTCATGATGATTTCCTTATTCTTTTTCGTTGTGAATGAGTTTTAATAAACGGAGCGACCATCCTGTTATTCATCAAGATTATTAAATAATCCTGTATTATTTAATTAAGTAATTTCCCATGGTAGTGAGAACGCAGTCAGTACGCCTTATTTGAATGGCTATTTTAATAAATATGAATTATTGAAATAAATAACGGGTGGTTGCGGTTTAATCTGGCGAAAGATGAACTTATCATTGATTCATAATGAAAGCACATTAATGTATGCGAAATTTCAGCGAGGATTAATTTTATTTAAATATTGATACTACGTAACCTGGATATTATTAAGGGTAAAAAGCCTCTCATATGAGAGGCTTTTCACGTTCTGACGGGAAATCAGCCCCGTGCGTGCGCCGCTGCCTTTTCAATCAGCTCATCAGACGGGCGTTTGCCGGTGTACAGCACAAACTGCTCGACGGCTTGTAATGCGGCGACTTCCTCACCGGTAATGATTTTTTTACCCTGTTCGCGACCATAGCGGATGAGCGGTGTTCCACCCGGCGCGACGACCACGTCGAAAACGGTGCTGGCGCGGTCGATGACCTGCTTTTCAAACGCCAGAGAATCGGCTTCTGCGGCGCCGGGCATACCGATTGGCGTGACGTTCACCACCATATCCACCGGTAAATCATCCACTTCGGCTTTCCATTCATAGCCATATTCTTCTGCCAGCGCACGACCATTGGCTTCGTTGCGGGCAATGATATAGCCCTTTTTGAATCCGGCATCACGGATGGCCGCGACCACCGCTTTGCCCATACCGCCGCTGCCGCGCAGGGCAAAAACGGCATCGCGTGGTACCTGATAGCTGTCGAGCAATTTGGCGACCGCAATATAGTCGGTGTTGTACGCGCGCAGGAAGCCGTCGTCATTGACGATGGTATTCACGGACTGAATGGCGGTGGCGGAAGGATCCAGTTCATCGAGGAAAGGGATGCAGGCTTCCTTGAACGGCATCGACACGGCACAGCCACGAATGCCCAGTGCGCGGACGCCTTTCACCGCGGCTTCGATATCTTTGGTAGAGAAAGCTTTGTAGACAAAATTCAGGTCTAACGCCTGATAGAGGTAATTATGAAAACGCGTGCCGAAATTTCCCGGACGACCGGAAAGGGACATACACAACTGCGTGTCTTTATTGATTTCCCGACTCATTTCGTTCTCCTTTCAGATATTCTTTATGACCTTGCGGCCTGTCAGAGCACCTTAGCTGAAACGATACGCCCCGACAATAATCCTGTTCCGGGACGGTCAGAGGTGGAAGCTTAATCGTGTCTGATCACGTGAAAACCTTCTTCCGGTTCCGGTGCGACAAAGTGACGGGATATCAGCTCAAACTGCTCATCGGTGACGCTAAACTGATGTGTTCCGGCCTGATTGCGCGCCCGCAGCCGGGCTTTACACACTTCTTCCGGTACGTTCAGATAATGCAGCTGATGGTCTGCGCCCGATCCCGTGATAAGACTCATCATCCACTGACGGTTCGCCACCGTATTAGCCGGAAAATCCAGCACGACCGAGACACCGGCCCTGAGCAGTGAAATCACATGCGGGGCAATGGCTTGTCTGAGTCTGGCCGAGCAGCGGACATAATCCGCCACAGAGTGCATCTCATCCTGATAAAGATGAGCAAGCCACGGGTCTTCATTAAGCACGACGGTGCAAGGCGCGCTGGCCAGATGTTGGGACAGGGTGGATTTTCCCGAGGCTATTTTCCCGCATAGAATATGCAGAACTGCCGGGCGCGGTTGCGTGACATTGCCGGGGCTGGTTGTGGAATTCATTTATATCTCTCCGGTTCAGGCGGTATCTGAGTCATTAAAACATCGCATTAATTTCTGAATATGGCGCGGCATTTTCCAGCATAGGAGTCATTTCGTCGTGTTGCAGGAACCCGCTGACTAACTGCGCGTTGTGCGCCCATAACGTTTGCGGCAACCAGGAACCGGCGCTCAGGCGACGTACGCCAATGCCTGCAAGCTCGCTGACCGGCGGCAGTCCCGGCCAGACCGCCACATTGAGCAGCAGATCCGTGCTGTCAGCAATGGCGCGTATTTCTTCTGCCTCCGCCAGCCCGATGACAAAAATGCCGTCGGCTCCGGCGTCGCGGTAAGCCTGAGCCCGCATGATGACCTCCGCTGCTTTTTCGCCAGCAGGCACCAAATTGCGTGCGTAAACGTCGGTGCGCACGTTGATATAAAGATCTACACCGCAGCGGGCGCTGGCGGTTCTGATGGCTTCAATTTTCCGGCACAACACATGCGGATCGCCTGCGCCGTCCTCAATATTGATACCCACCACGCCCGTATCCATAAATCGTGAGACGGTTAGCGCCACCGTCGCCGGAATATCGCTGTAACCGCCTTCGATATCCGCAGACAACGGCACTGAAATCACCCGAGAAATCGATGCCGCGCGTGCGACATATTCCTCAACGGGCAACAGGTTGCCATCTCGATAGCCCAGTGACCAGGCGACGCCCGCGCTGGTGGTGGCAATGGCTGTCGCCCCCAGACTTTCAATCAGGCGCGCGCTGCCTGCGTCCCAGGCATTGGGTAATTTCAGCGGAGTTTGTTGCAGATGCAGTTCACGAAATAAGGTGGCAGATGGCGTTTTCATGGAAGGGTTCCTCAAAAAAGAATCATTCTAATCATGCTTAATTTTCCTGATAATAGCCGGAAATAACATTCATTCATTCGCTGAGAGCAATAATGAACGCGCCGTCCCTGCATCTGGTACAAACCTTTGTCGCGGTGGTTGAACATCATAGTTTTGTCCGTGCCGCCAGCGCGCTGGGCATTACTCCTTCTTCTGTCAGTCGTTTTATTAAAATGCTGGAACAGGAACTGAGCACCACGCTGCTGAACCGCACCACGCGGGCGATGTCGCTGACGGAAACCGGCAAACGCTATTACGCCGAATGCCATCAGGCGCTGTTGCAGCTCAATAATGCTGCCGGAATGGTGCGTGATGAACAGACGCTGCCTTATGGCGTGCTGGTCGTGAGCGCGCCGGTGGCGTTCGGTCATACCCATATCGTGCCTTATCTGAGCGAGTTTCTGGCGACCTGTCCACAGGTGCAGCTGGATCTGCGTCTGACCGATGACTACGTTGATCTGGTGTCAGAAGGCATCATGCTGGCGTTCCGGATTGGTCGCCTGAAGGATTCTTCTCTGATTGCACACAAGATGCTGGATAACCGGCGGATCCTGGTGGCGGCTCCGGCTTATCTGGAAAAACGCGGCACGCCGTTGAGCGCGGAAGATCTCCACGAGCATGAGTGTATTGTCTCTTCCGCCAGTCAGGATGGTGTGCTCTGGCGGCTATTTTTGAATGCTGAAGGATCGAATGCCAGAGAGTCGAATGGAGAAGAGCGAGTACTGGCGCCAAAAGGATCGGTCAAAGTGGATAACGCCGATGCCGCGCGTCGGCTGTGTATTGATGGTCAAGGTATCGCGTTTCATTCCGCGGTCACCATGGCGGCGGCGATTGCCGCAGGGGATTTAGTGCAGGTATTGCCACAATGGACAGGGCGGGAAACCGGTGTTTATTGTGTGCGACCCAACCGGCGTACCGGTCCGGCGGCGAAGGCGCTGCTCGACTTTTTGGCCGTGCGCTGGCAGCGTCCATGACTGTCTGGCCACATCCGTTATACTTAACCGATACGCATGAACGGAGGCGCTTATGAATTTGGATCTTTTCGATCACCCGGATTTTCACCCGAACTGGCGTGAAGACTTGTGTCCCGGCGCGGTGGTTTTACGCGGTGCTGCGCTGGAAGACGATGTGGCGTTGCTGGCGGAAATCGATCGTATTGCCGGGCTGGTACCTTTTCAGTATCGCGCGACGCCCGGCGGTTATGCGATGTCGGTGGCGATGACCAACTGCGGGGATGTCGGCTGGGTGACAGATAAAGCCGGATACCGTTATCAGGCGACGTCGCCGGAAAACCATCAGCAATGGCCGCCGATGCCGGAACTGTTTCGCGCTATGGCGGTGAAAGCGGCAGAACAGGCGGGATTCCCCGGATTTGAGCCGGACGCCTGCCTCATCAACCGTTATCAGCCCGGTGCCAAAATGAGCCTGCATCAGGACAAAGACGAGCACGATTTCGGCCAGCCGATTGTTTCTGTCTCGCTTGGTTTACCGGCTGTTTTTCAGTTTGGCGGCATGGAGCGCAGCGATAAAACACAGCGCGTGCAGTTAACGCATGGCGATATTGTGGTGTGGGGCGGCCCGTCGCGGCTGCGTTATCATGGCGTGTTGCCGCTGAAAGCGGGCGAGCATCCGCTGACCGGATCCTACCGATTTAATCTGACGTTCCGAAAAGCGATATAAAGTGAGGGCATCGGACAGTAAAGCACAGGACTTTATCCTCATTCTGCTTTACACTGCCGCCCTGCAAAAACTGACATGTTGAATAGATAATTACTTAGGCGGTAAGCGATGAACGGCGTAATCACAACCTGGTTTGAAGATAAAGGTTTCGGTTTTATCAAAGATGAAAACGGCGATAACCGTTATTTCCACGTGATTAAAGTTGCAAACCCTGAGCTGATTAAAAAAGATGCTGTAGTCACTTTCGAGCCGACCACCAATAACAAAGGTCTTTCCGCCTTTGCGGTGAAAGTCGAGCCGGAGAGCAAATACATCTTTATTGCCGGTGAGCGCATCAAAATCACCAGCATCAAGTCCTTCCTGGCGTTTAACGAAGAAGTACCGGCAGAGTCGAAGATCGACAAAGAAAACGCCGTGCTGTCCGTGGGCCTGCTGATGAACCGCATCCGCCCGCAGGAAGAAGAGAAGAAAGCAGAAACGCGCACCATGAAAAAGCTGCTGATCACCACCTTCCAGAACAGCACTTATGTGTTTACGGAAGATGAAATTGATGTGGATGCCACCGTCAAAACGCTGAAAGCACTTTAAGATTTTCTGTTCCAAAACCGGTGCGCATTCGCTGCACCGGTTCTGTTTACTCCCTCGTTAATACGTCACGGTTACTGTCACCGTATCGCTGTAGTTTCCGGCGGGCTGATTGCTTTGCGACAAATTCACGGAAGCCGTATACGGAAACGATTGTGATGTGCCGGTACCGGTCGCGCTGCTGTTAGTTGCCGCCGTCCACACCGTGCTGTCGCCTTTAAATATCTGATATTGCAGATAACTGGTGGTGCCGCCGACGGTGGAGGCCATCTGCCGGTACTGGCCGGATGCCGCTACGCTGCTGGTGAGATTAACGGAATAACTGGCGTTAAGCGTACACCGCACGCTGATGGTATTGGCAACCACCGTAGTCAGGCCGGAAGGCAGGGCAGCGCTGCCAAAACCTACGTTCGGCGCGCTGTCGATGTAGCAAAAATTGGTGACGTTAAGCGTCAGGTTGACGGAACCGCTGACATTGCCGGTATCGGCGATACACAACAACGTGCCAACGGCCACCGAGCAGATGTTCCACGTCCAGGCGATGGGGATGGTATCGGTGTAGGTACCCGCCGCCAGATTGGACAAGGTTTTGGGCATCACATACAGCGGTAACGTGCCATTCGGCCCGGAGAACAATCCCAGTAATCCCAGTGCGGTCGTGCTGCTCCAGCTGATCACATCGCCCTGGTTATAGACCGTGCCGCAGCTGCTGTCCTTACACAGGTTGTAAGGCAGATACTGGCCGGTTGCCGCGCTGTAAAGGCGGGGCTGCGTGCCGCTGGGATGAAGTGTGGCGCCAATGGTCGCGGTTATCGTGTTGGTGCCGCCGATACTCAGTAAGGGGCCTGTGCAGCTTAAGCCGCTGCTGCCTGAGGTCACCAGCGGTGATGTGCTGACCGCAAACGAGTTTTGGGTACCGAGCGTGATGGTGGTGGCCGCCGTCGTACAGCCGGCAAAAGCCTGCGATGTCGCGCCCAGCAACAGTATCAGCAGCAATCCCTGACGTATCCACTGCCTGAACATTCTCATGATTTATCTCCTGCTGATGCGCCTGTTTTGCCACCCGGACATGACAGCGGCCCCACCTGCTCTATGCTGTGGCGATCAGGATCCAGCGTGAAGCTGACCCGACAGACTGAATGATCTTCCTGCTGGATAGTCAGCACGTTGTTTTCCTTCAGATGCGAGAAGTACACCAGCCCGTCGTAACCGGTGACGGTGGTTTGCTGCGTATTTTGCTCTGTGACCAGTGTGCCCAGCTTGAGCGGTTGTCCGGCGGCGTCGTACAGGGTGATATTGGCCGACAGCACTTTCTCCACGCTGAATTTCACCACCACGCCGCTGCCTTGTTTCACCGCGATGCGGTCATTGACGTTATTCGCAACCACGTCGGCGGGCAGCGGCAGGGTATCGATTTCCACTTTGGCCGGGTAATACGAGCTGACGGTCGGGATCAGCAGATGGCCTTTCTTGTCGGTTTTGCCCATTTTCTGATTCTCGAAAAGTACCGGAACGTCGGCGTAATGGTCGGTATCGACCACGATAAAGGCGTCATTAATCTTGTCAGAAAGGAACCAGTCATTGGCCATAAACACGATTGAACCGCTTAAGTCAGCCCAGTTGGTGTAATCGCCCTGATTGCCGTAGAACCCACCCTGAATCGTGGCGAAGCGTGATTTCCAGGTGGCATCAGCCTGCTGATACGGATTGTTGCCGCCGCTGTAGGCCAGATTCCAGCCGAGTCCGCCGTCGGTTGGCGTGGCTTTGCTGGCGCCGATTTGCTCCTGATAATTGCCTGCGTTGTCACGCTGCACACCGGCATTCATGTTGATATTGGTGCCAATCGGAATGATAAATTGCAGCTGCGCGCTATAGCCGCTGTCGCCCAGCGTTTTGTTGAGAGATAAAAACATGCTGCTTTGTCCCCACAGCGAGCGGCTGTAGGAGAAATTCACCAGGCGCGTATGGGAATTGTCATAGGCTTCGACGTCGTAATAGCCGATGCCCATCGTGCCGTTCGACGGCCCGAACGGCGAGGTACTGAACGTCACCTGATCCGCCTGACGACTTAATCGCGTGTCGCTGGTGTAAGACGTCAGATCCTGATAACCCACCGTGCGTTTTGAACGCAGCGCCGAGAGGCTGAACACCGTCGAATAGTAGGAATAACCCAGCGTGTACTGGCTGCCATCCTTTTTGTCAGTGATATTCTCACCGAGCGGATTGTCGATTTCGCCGCTGGAATTTGGGATGCCCGGCCTCTGCCCGTTGTTGTCATTATCCTGCGTAACTGTCTGATTATCGCTGCTGACCGGCGGATGATCGGCCTTACTCTGGCTGCCGGAAACGCTCAGCGTTCCCCAGGTTCCCACTGCCACATCTGCCCCTAATCCTCCCAGCGCCAGACCTTGTACGATTTCGGTATGACCGGACAGCGTCAGATAATCGCTCAGCCCGTAACGATAAATACCGCTGAATGCGGCATCCGAATAATCGCCGTTAGTGACGCCATAATTATTGCGCACCGCCCCGAGCGAGAAATCGAAATCACTGAGGTTTTTACGCAGCAGGGTGTTAGAAACGTAGAACGGCACGCTGGTGGAAACCTGACGTCCGACCGCATCGGTGGTGACAATCGTCGCTTCACCGGCACCGTTGATATACGGCACGTTGGTCAGCGTAAACGGCCCGGAATTCAGGTTATTACTGCTGGCCTTGTAGCCATTGAGGAACAGGTCAACGGTGCTCGGTACCGCTGCCGTGCCGCTGTACTGCAACAGCGGATAAGTCACCAGATCCGGGCGAACGGCAAAGTTGCGGCTGATACGCAAACCGCCCATGCGCGCCGAGTTACTCCAGGTCAGGGAGTCACTGACGAAATCCCCGACCTGATAGCTGATCAGGTTCTTCTCGTCGGTAAAGCGCCAGAAAGTGTCGTAACGCAGATAGCCGTCCTGCGCGGTGCTGCCGCCATTTTCGTTATTGCCCGAACCGTCGATGTTATAGCGGTAAGTGCCGGTATTAGTGAGCAACCCGAGGCTGCTGAATAACCGTTGCTCCATCCAGGTGGCGATAGATTTAGAACCGCCGGGCGGGTCGGTGTAATACGAGTCATAGTTAAACAGCAGGCCGGTGCTGCTTTGCGACGGCGTGTAATTCATCAGCGGATCACCACTGACCTTCTGATTCGGCAGCCAGGCGTCCGGCACGGTTAACACCAGTTGCTGGGTGGCCGAATCGTATTTTGCTTTAACGTCCGGCAATTCGCCGACATTGATCAGCCCCTGCTGACCGTTAATGTGGATGTGATTTTTTGCCAGTACACCGGCTTCCACGAAATAGGCATTATTGCGATACGTCACCGGCACCACCTGATTATCTGTCTGGCCGTTGACCACAATCGACAGATAAAACATGGCGTCGGTCACCACCGGTGCCGCTCGCGGGGCATCGGGCAGTGAAGAATATTCCTGTGCCTGCACGCCGAAGGCGCTCAGATACAACAGGCACAGGCTTCCCCGGAAAATCAGCACACGCTGACAACCTGCACCGGGAAGCGGTCTTTTTGGCATCCGTGGCGGCTCCTGCTGTTATTCGCCGCGTGGAATGACAATCGGTTTGGTGTTATCGGCAATTTGCGCATTGAGCTGTGCGCCCGGCGTGACGCCCGCCGGCACCGGCCAGCGCATCTGCTGCCCCGGCAATACATACCCCATAAAACCGCCGACCATGGTTTTGACGCCTTGCTTCTGATTGCCTGTGGATGACCAGAACACGTTGCTCAGACGCGCATGGACAATGCCGGTATTGCGCACCTGCAAATAGGTTTTGCCGCCTTCGGATACCGAACGCCAGGTGAGGATCGGGCGGGTCGCCGTTGACTCATCGCGTTTCATATCAGGGCGATCGTTGGTCCATAAACTGCCGCCATCCATAAACAGCGGCAGAAGATAACGCATCTGCAATTGCAGCCCGACCACCGCCTTGTCTTTGCCTTCACCGGCACTGTTCAGCGGAGACGGAATTTCATCGATGATAATGCGGTACGCCTGTTCGGTATTCGCGGGCACCGGCGTGTTGCGGATCAAACGGATCAGCTGGCGCTGGCCCGGCGGCACGGTGGCGAACGGCGGACTGGCGACCACGTTGGTTTGATCGGCGTATTTCTCGTTAAAATTTTCCTGCTTCCAGGCCAGCACGCGTACCTGTAAAGACACCGGCTCTGCGCCACGGTTTTCCAGCCACAGGGCCGATCCGTTCTGATCGGATTCGATAATCTGATAGACCGGCCACACCAGCACCGAACTGGCGGCCTGAACCGCCGTACCGGAAAACAAAGCCACAGCCAGAGTAGTGGCAGCCATCATGCGTGAGAACATCGTCGTCATAGCTCATATCCTGATGATTCAATAAGTGAGAGTCACGGTTACCGTGTCGGTGTAAGTGCCCGCAGTGGGTGACGTCGTGAAAGAAAACAACCGACCATAGACCGGGTAAGTTTGTGTTGTTGAGGGAAAGCTGCTGATGGTCATCGCCTGCGCGCCGGTTCCCCAAACCACGGTGCGTGCGGCGTTCTGATAAAGCTGATAGCCAAGCGTCGCGGTGGCACCGCTGTTGGCCATGTAACGTTGTGCGGCGGAGCCGCCGTGAATGCCGTAATCCATCCCGATCGCCACCGTGGTGCCCGGCGTGCAGGTGACCACCACCGAGCCTGCGCCCGAGGTGCTGACCACATCGACATTGGTGGGAACGGAAGGAAATGAGCCGAAATTGAGGGTGCCGAGATTGGTGGTCGGGCTGGACAGTGAGCTGCCGAAAACGCAGCCATTGGTGAGCGTAGCCGTGACGGTAAATGTGGCGGTGGCTGTCGCGGCGCGCGCTGAACTGCACATTATCAGCGGCATCAGCGGCAACGACATCAGCGGCAGCAATATGAGCAGCACCTGTGGCACCAGCAAACGGCCAGGCATAAAAACCTCTACCAGGATACGGTGACATTCACCGTATCCTGATAAACACCGGCAGCAGGCGTGGTCTGAGCAGGAACGCGGCCATAGACCGTGCTCCACTGATCCGCGCCATTACCGGTTCCGCTCACACCGGTCACGTTATCCCAGACGGTGGTACGCGCCGCTGTGGTGTAAAGGTTGTATTGCAAGGTCAGTGCGCTGTTGGTGGTATTGACCATCCTGCGGGCGGTAACAACGCCACTGCTGCCGCCATCCATGACGATTTTATACGTCAGCCCGTTCACGCAATTCACGCGAATCGACCCCGCCAGTTGCGCGCTGGTGGCGTTAATTGCGCTGGTGAGCGACGCATAGTTGCCAAAATTCAGCGTACCGAAACTGGTGCTGCCGGACGTCGTGGTTCCCGCATTGCAGGCGGGCAGCAACGTGGCGCTGATGCCTATCGTTGCCGCCTGGCTGAATGGAATGCGCAACTGCATTGACACCAGCAGGGCAGCCGGCAATAGCAGCAGTACCTTGATGTCCATGATCTTTCCTTCCTTGAAACAAAAGCCAGTCAGAACCGAAACCGGCTCTGATGGAAAACAGCCTTACCAGGAAAGAGTGGCAACAACGGTATCGTTATACGTCCCCGCAGCCGGTGTGGTGCTGGTCTGGTCAGCAGGCAGCACACGACCATAAATCGGGATATTTTGCGCAGTGGTGCCCGTCGTCAGAGTAATCGGCGTATTGATGGCGATTTCTGTGGTACGTGCAGTGTCAGAATAGAGACGGTAAGGAATGCTGTTGCCGCTGGATGTCATGGTCCGCAGCCCGCCGGTTGCCGCCAGTCCGCCGTTCAGTGACAGCGTCGGTGTCAGCCCGGTGCTACAGGTGATGGTGACGGCACCGGTGCCATTGGCACCAAATACTGTCCCGTTGATCACGCTGGTCAGATCCGCGTAGTTACCAAAGTTCAGGGTGCCCCACTGGTTGGTCCCTCCCGTTGATGTGCCGTTACCGACAGTACAACCGGTGCTGATGGTCAGCTGAACGCCTACCTGCCCTGTTAAGGTACCGGCTGCCTGAACACCTGCCGCTAAGATCAGCGTTGCAGCAGCAAGACCTGCCAGTAATAATGATTTTTTTTCGCCCATGATGACTCCCAATAACCGCTTACACAGTTGTGTATTCATGCAACGGCGTTGCATGTGGAAATCCTCTGGTGGTCAATAATTAACGCTAAAAAACTGCAAAAAAAGCCGGTAATTAACAGCGTTCAGGCCGGGTGTTATGTTTTCCCTTCACAATGGAACGGAGCCCTGACTTTATGCGCATGATGAAAAACGCCGTTATGGTTAAATATAAGTTAATAAATTTACCTTAAGGGGATCTTTTCAGCATTCTGGTTAATAAGGATAAAAATTCTATAAATTCAAAATTATCCATTTTTAATCCTGTTTATTTATTTTTTGTGTTGTTAATGATTGCGTTAAGACCACTAAACGATGAGGTTTTTTAACCATTGATTTTGTGATGTTATCAATGTGCTTCTCGTGATAGTTCAACGGAGCTACTGATGTTTTCAGATGATGTGATTCAAGACATGAACCGGCTGGCGCATTTTCTGGCCTTTGATCAGACGTCAGGAAAGGGACCGGAAGGTGAACCGTCTCTGATGATCCTGCTGGGCAACGCGATTTTGCCGACTGCCGAAGCGGCGTTTCAGGCGCTGGCGCAGGGGCGGATTTCCCGTTTGCTGATTGCCGGAGGCATCGGGCATTCCACAGACTTGCTGTATCAGGCGGTGCAGACGCATGTGCGCTACCGGCACATCCATACATCAGGTCGCAGTGAGGCCGAAGTGCTGAACGATATCGGCGTTCAGTGCTGCGCCGCGCCGCAAAAGCAGATTTTGCTGGAAACCGCCTCAACCAACTGTGGCGACAATGCCTTACAGGCCCGACGGGTGCTGGATCTGGCCGGTGATCGCTCCACACACATCACTCTGGTGCAGGATCCGCTGATGCAGCTGCGCACCGATGCCAGTTTCCGCCACGTCTGGCGCGATCGCCCTGAAGTGACATTTGTTAACTGGCCGGTGCTGGTGCCTCAGCTGGAACGTGATGGCAGCGGACTGCGTTTTGCCGGAGAAGGGCATCACAGCCTGTGGTCCTTGCCACGGTTTGTGTCGCTGCTGCTCGGTGAAATCCCGCGCCTGCGTAACGCCCCTGGCGGTTATGGCCCGCGCGGGGCGGGCTTTATCGCAGAAGTGGATATTCCGGCAGAGATTGAGGAAATTTATGCCCGGCTGAAACCGGTGCTGGAAGCGGATTACGGCGACAGATCCTTCTGACATCCGGCAGGTACAGGATCGGATCCATCCTGATGATTCCCGCGCAGCGCCAGCAGCACCACCAGCGCAGAGAACAGCGTAATCGCCATCAGACATAACAGTAACGGATGCAGTGAAGCGGCATAAATCTGCTGAAGCTGCGCCGTGCTGGCCTGTGGAATAAGCTGTTGCGCCACGGCGAGATTACCGGTCGCCAGCCGCTGCGCCGCCTGACTGATTGCCGGGGAACTCACCGCCTGAACACTGATCGCGCTGCCTGCAAAATTTGCCGTCAGCGCGGTTTGCGTTAATGCCGAAAGAATGGCACCGACGATCGCCAGTGAGACGCCTTCGCCGGCCACCCGCGTGGTGCTGAAAATCCCGGTCGCCATGCCCGCCCGTTCTTTGGGAACGACGCTTACAGACAATCCATCCATCAGTCCCCACGGCAGACCGGTGCCGATGCCGATCATTACCATCGGCGCAATCATCGCGGTCATATCCTGCGCCAGTACCGCCTGACTTAACCAGCCTAATCCGGCGGCGGCAATCACCAAACCCGAGGTGCATAACACGCCTGCGGACACCCGGCGTGTAAGCCATGCCGCCAGCAGCGGAACCACCAGCATCGGCACCGAAAGCGCCATCATCATGAGCCCGGCCCGTTCTTCGCTAAGATTTTCTACGCCGATAAACAGCATTGGCAAAATCACCAGCAGCACCACAAAACAGAAACCGGTCGCCAGCGGCAGCGCCTGCACGCCAATAAAACGGATATAGCGGAACAGCGATAAGTCGAGCATCGGGTTGTTTACGCGGCGCTCAACCATGACAAAAACGGCCAGTAACAGCGCCGCACCTGCCAGCAGCGAAAGTACCCGGACGCTTTGCAGACCGGATTGCGGGATTTCCATCAGCGCCCAGGTCAGCAATGCCAGCATGGCGGTGAAGGAGACGGTACCCGGCCAGTCGATACCCGTCGCCTGCGGATTACGGGTTTCGCGCATTTTACTGGCACCGCTCACCAGCGCCAGAGCTGCAATCACCGTCGCGGAGAAAAACACCGAACGCCAGCCGAAATGGGCGATGAGCACGCCCGCGAGGAACGGACCGAAGGCCAGCCCGATGCCAAAACTGCTGCCCATCAGGCTGAAAGCCCGGGTACGCGCTGCGCCGTCGAATTCCTGTGCCAGAGCCGCCGCGCCGCCCGCCAGTGCGCCCGCCGCCGCGATGCCTTGTGCGGCGCGCAGCAGATCAATCCACAGCAAATTGCTGCTGAAAGCCTGCAATAACGACAGCAACGCAAACAGCGAGACACCGCTGATGAACACTTTTTTACGCCCCAGTTCATCGGCCAGCGCACCGGCGGCCATCAGAAAGCAGCCGAAAGTGAGCATAAACGAATTGGTTATCCAGCTCAGCGCCTGCGCACTGCCGCCGAGTTCGCGGGCAATAGCGGGCGTTGCCACTGCGCCGCTGACAAAATTAAGAGGCAAAATCACCGCCGCCAGACATACGGTAAACAAAACGCGCAGGCTGCCCGTTGAGGGGGCTGTTAATGAGTTCATGGCTGCTTCCGACAATTGAGAATAAAGATGATGATAAAATGTCTGCAATCTTGCGGAAACAGGCCGTAAGTCCGATGATTAAGGACTAAAACGCTCTAATAATCGGGAAGGGAAAATGGAGAACCTCAACGGCCTGCTGGCCTTCGTCCGCGCGGCGCAGAGCCAGAGTTTTGCGGCGGCGGCGGAGCGCATGGGGATTTCGGCCTCGGCGGTTGGCAAAAGTGTGGCGCGGCTGGAGGAAAAACTCAGCGTGCGGCTATTCAACCGTAGCACGCGGCGCATCAGCCTGACCGATGAAGGCCAGCTATTTTTCGAACGCTGCCAGCAAATCGTTTCGCAACTGGAAGAGGCGGAGCAGGAACTGGTGCGAATTTCTGCTGTGCCACGCGGAAAATTACGCATTACCGCGCCCGCTATTGGATACCGCATGTTGTTGCCGAATCTGCCGGAATTTCGTCAGCGTTATCCCGACGTTGAACTGGATCTGGATTTCAGCGACCGGATGGCAGATGTCATCGACGAAGGCTTTGATATCGCCATCCGCAGCGGCGAGCTGAGCAACTCGCAGATGATGTCACGCCGTCTTGGGCCGTTCCGGTTTGCCATTGTAGGAAGTCCGGCGTATTTCGCCAGCCATCCGGCGCCGCTAAGACCTGACGATCTTTATCAGCACGCCTGTCTGCGCTACCGGTTTCCGGGCAACGGACAGTGGCAGGAATGGGAGATGACCGGCGTGACGCCACCTGAACTGCCGCTGGCGCTGAGCAGCAATAATCTGGAATCGATTTTGCAGGCCACCTTGCAGGGACTGGGGCTGGCCTATGTGCCGGAATTTATCGTACGGCCTTATCTTGAATCCGGTGAACTGGTGGCGGTGCTGCAAGATTATCTGAAAGAGGGCGGGAAGTTTTCCGTGGTCTGGCCGAGCAGCCGTCATATGCTGCCAAAAGTGCGGGTGTTTATAGATTTTCTTACTGAAAAGCAGGTGCTTGGTGAACACACTCCTGAGTAAAAAAAACGGGGCACAAGGCCCCGCGGTACTTTTTATAAAGGTCAAAAAAGGTTTATTACAGGTCAAAAGAGGTTTATTACAGGTCAGAAGAGATTTATCTCAAGTCTGACGAGATTTATCTCAGGTCTGACGAGGTTCAGATTTGCTTCCACTGTGACCATTCGCCGGTAAATTCGGCTTTGCCCGGCTGGTCGCCCTGCGTCCAGTAGTTGGCCTGATAGTCTTTACCATTCAGGCTGACTTTATCGCCCGTGTTGTACACTTTGCTGGCATCCCAGGTGGCATATTTGCCGGCCGGAGATGGGGTTGGTGTCGGCTCTGGTGTTGGTTCAGGAGTCGGTTCCGGCGTTGGCTCTGGTGTCGGTTCCGGCGTCGGTTCAGGGGTTGGTTCTGGTTGAACAGCTGTATTGCCCAGAACGGTCACGGTGATAGATTTGGACGATGATTTCTCACCATGCTCATCAGTCACGACCAGACTGAAGCTGAAGTCAGCTTTACTGACCAGCTCAGGCGCGGTGAAGTCTGCGGACACAGCACTATAAGAAGACAGCGCAATGGCAGCTGGCGCGGTCCATTTATACGTCAGCTTGTCGTTGTCGCGGTCGGCAGAACCCGCTGCACTCAGACGCACTTTCGCGCCGCTGAACACCTGCAGGGCAATATCACCGGTTGGTGCCACATTACTTTCTGCTGGGACTTCATCATCCGGTACCTGACCACTGATGTTAACCCCTTCAAAATACAGCGGCGCCATGTCGATAACCTGATTTTGAATAGTGCAACCAAGGCCTTCACGTGCGGCATTCACCAGCAGGCCGTTGTCCTGATCGATAGTCCAGGTAAACAGCGCACCCAGGCCTTTTTCAACCACATAACGACCTTTTTCCCGCACGGTACGCGGGGTATCAATCGACATAAACAGGCCGGAATTTTTGTTGTAAAGGTAATCGGCATCCGCTACCTGGTCGGTGTACACATCAAAACCGTTGCGGCCTGACTGATTTTCCAGATCCAGATAGTTATTCACCAGGTCGTACCATTCGGTGGTGCCGCTTTCGAATGTTCCGACAGTGGTTTTGCCTGCATCAGGGGTATAAGTCCCTTCTAACGGAGAATAGCTTTCCAGTACCGCATTCTGCGCATTGCGGGAATAAGCCGCATAGCCAACGTTCATGCGATCAGCCGGGAAGCCTTTTGCCAGCAGGTAATCAATGATGGTGTCGATGCCCCAGCCGCCTTCAACCAGTGCATGCAGATTGGTGTGGTGCGTCAGTTTTTCCGCCCACGGCGTGCCGAAGAAGTCATACGTCATCAGGTTGACGCCATGCAGACCGGCGGCCAGCAGGGCAGGAACATTGGATTTTTCCAGAATGGCCACGACAGCGGAGCTGGCGATGCTGATTTTCACATCAGAGCGCTTGATAGCCGCCATTTCTTTGGTGATTTCAGCAATCAGCAATGCGTAGTTCGCGCCATCATTATCATCATACGGGTTGTTATTCCCGGCGTTCCCCGGATATTCCCAGTCGATATCCACTTCGCTGAACATTGGGAAACGGGTAAACAAGTTTGCGACGCTTTTGGCAAAAATTTGACGCCCGTCTGCAGTTTTCGCCATGTTGTGGAAGCCGTTACTTAATGTCCAGCCACCAATACTCATGGAAAGCACCAGATCATGGCCGACCGCTTTTGCACGTTTTTGCAGGTCACGTAAGCCGCCAACCAAACCTTTCACATTGGCTTGCGTCGCGCTAGCCGGAGAAAGTTCAACCCAGCCCGGATTATCCAGATTGTTGTTAGTCGAAGACGCAAAATCGCCCCACGGATCCAGGAACGTCGCCTGGTGGGTGGTTTTGCCCAGTTGCTGTGCGGCATTGGCGACAGTAATCGCTTTCTCACCCTGGTCGCCGACAATGCCGACGAAACCAAAAATGATTTTGTCGTAAGCGGTTGGTGGAATGTTTGCCAAATCAAAACCACGCCCCCTTTTATCTGCTTCTATTTCAGGGTTTTGTAAACGACCATCATATTGTGACCAGTCGGTATAATAGCCAAATACTTTAGGCTTATTCGCTGTATTGTATTTGTTATAAACCGGTTTAGTCACACGTGCAGAGGTATAGCTGTATTTCTCTGTTTCTGTGGCCGGTTCAAAACCGTCTTTAGTATAAGAGGCTTTGGTCAATTCATCGGTCTGAATAATTCTGCTGGTAGGCATAATAGTTTCCTAAAGTTTAATTGAATACATCAACAGCCGTTTGCTGCTGGTGGATATAATCGTTGCGGAATTAAAAACCAGCAAATCACATTGAGATATAAATAAAAGTGACTAATATAAAAAATGTGATTGCTTTTTAAATGGTGTGTGTTGGTTTATTTTGCTGTCGTCATTAATCGCACTGATGGCAAAATCACATATCACAAATTAGCAAATAAAAACATTACTATTCAGTTGCTTGAATGGTGTGTTGTAATTGAGTGATAATTAAGTTGTTTTTGAGTTTTACTTAATACCCCCCGTTTTTTTCTCTGTGAGTCACATCTTAACTAAAATACTTAATATTAATCCTATTGCCTGTGGAGAAATTAATAAAAGTAGATACGCTTAATCATCGGCAAAGATTACGTGGGGGTTTTCAGATGGCTGTAATAATGGAGGGGAGAGGATGATGGCTGTTTACCTGATAAATAGTGAATATGTATTTAATGAAAAAACAAAGGAATTTAAAAAACTCCACAGTGATGTAAATATTAAACTGACGTCAATGAGAGCTCGCTGTCTGAGTTATATAATTGAACATGCCCAGGATGAAGTCATCGAAAAAGAGGCAATCTCACAAGCATTGTGGGGGAGTCGCAGTAAATTCACCAGCGATGCCAGCCTCACTCAGACTCTTTATTTAATTCGTCGTGATCTTAAATTTGCCGGGCTGGATGAATTTTTTATTACCGTGCCGAAATCAGGCATCCGTGTCAGTACCTCAGCCACCGTCGAAATCATGGAAGATAAGGTCCCACCCGTCAAAAAAGTCAGACCTTGGCTGCTGGCGTTTGGTTTTATCGTCTCAGTTTTATTGCTCGGTACCGCGTTGTTCCTGACGCTTCAACTTTAATCGTTGTCGGAGGAATACCTTATGTTTACCAATCCAGTGATCAATTCTGTACTAAAAAACGAAGGCGGGTATGTTGACCACCCGAATGATACCGGCGGCCCGACCCACTGGGGTATTACCGAAAAGACCGCCCGCAGTTATGGCTACACCGGGAAAATGGTCGATTTCAAGAAAGAAGATGCCTATCTGATCCTGGAGAAAAATTACTGGTATCAGCCGGGTTTTGACAAAGTCTATGCCATCGCACCCGTGCTGGCGCTGGAACTGTGCGATACCGGGACTAATATGGGGCCGGTGGTCGGCATCAAATGGTTGCAACGCTGGCTGAATGTGTTTAATCAGGAGGAAGCCCATTATGCCGATATCACCGTTGACGGCAAAATTGGCCCCGGCACCTTAAAGGCGTTATCGCATTTCATCGAGAAACGCGGTACGGAAGGCGCCGGGGTACTTGTCACCTCCCTCAATTGCAGTCAGGGGCAACGTTACCTGGAACTGGCTGAAGGACGAACTGCCAACGAATCATTCGTTTATGGCTGGATGAAGGGGCGGATAAATCTCTAATTTTGTCGGAATCTTCGGTGAATGCGTATGCAAATCATAATGCTTATCAATATTAAAGGTGGATTTTTCTGACAGTTAAATGCATAAAGAGTTGTATTATTTATTTTGCAGAAAACTATCCCATTATCTGGAGAGTCAATAATGAATGAGCCAAGTGCGATTAATTTCGATTACAACCTAATTAAGATAATGAACGAAGTCATTGTTTCAGGGAATATCTCAAAAGCGGCAGAAAATCTGAGCCTTACACCCTCAGCAATAAGTTTGTCGATAAACAAACTCAGGCGGCATCTTGGGGAGGATTTGTTCTACCGTACGGCTACTGGTCTGAAACCCACCGCCACCGCGCTGGATATTCATGATTCCTTTGTTAATGCGATTACAATTATTGAAGATGTCCTCCAGTCGACAAAAACGGAGGGGCCATCCTGTCCAATATTGCGCGTGATGTGTCCTGATGTACTTGAGGATTATTATTTTAACAGGATGTATAAGAACGACTCCGGCAAAGCAGTGAAAGTTGAGTTTTCCAGTACGAATAATATTAAGAGTGATGAAATGGTAAAGAGTTTGTTGCATGCCAATATTGATGTGGTGATTTCGCATCATGTCCTGCAACATGAAAAAATCACGTCGGTAAAGATGGATGCCATGGATAACTTCGTTATCTTGTGCGGTGCCAACAGTTTATTATCCAATCAAAAAGAACTGGCGTTGTTGCACTACTATGCATTACCTCACGCCGTTTATAATGACGGTGTTTATACTGATTTCACCAACCTTCTTGGCACCTCTCTGACCATTGATGCGCCTTATGCGGGTCTGGTCAAGGTCATTTACCGCTCTTCTTCTATCAACGGTATCATCAGCGCACTGGAACGCAGTGATATGCTGACGGTCCTGCCTCGTATGCTGGCAGACTATTTTATCAGGGAGCGAAACTGTAAGCTAAAGTACTTTGATTTACCGAAAGAAATTTCTATCAAACAGTCGCCTGTTTACATGCATTACTTGTCCAACAGCAGCAAAAGACGTTATGTACATATGGTACTTTCTCAGTTGAAAGCCGTTGAGCCTGTTTGAAAGATGTGGCAATAAATGCGGTTAAAGAGTTTTACGATGAGATATTTTTATTTTTTAATGAGTGCTTTTTAATAAATATACTGCACAAGATGATTAAAATTAATTATTGACGTTAAGTGATTATTGCCTTGATGCGAACCGGATTATGATTGTCGCAGTTATCTAATTGTACTTAATTAATCTATGAGGTTTTCATCATGATCAGTTTTCATGCTAAAGAAGTAGTATTTATCGAATTTGAATTATTAGTGTCCATATTAGTGATGTCGTCATGGGGTGGGTTGGTGCGTTTTATTATGTGCTGCAAAACTAAACCTACTGTTGAGGATATTTATAAGTGCTTTGCGCAAATTGTCGTGTCGTGTTTCACCGGTTTTCTGTTAAGCATTGTTTTTATTGAAAGGGATATGGGTTTTAATATGATTTTGCTGACCTCCGGGATGGGAGGCGTGCTCGGTGGGCCGTTATTAATGATAGCGGGTGACCGGGTGAAGAGGTTGGCGGAAAAATTTACGTTTGCTCAGCGGTAAACGAAGGGAATCAATGAAATTTCACATTGAGTGACAAATATGCGGATCGATTCCAGTGAGTCGGTCCGCATTTTTATTTTTGACGTAAGTTTGTAAGCCGTAATTTAATAAATATCATCCTGTTTTTATGATGTTTATGACTTTGTTTTTATTAGCAGAAATGTGATTGGGAGAATAACCTTTTGAGTAACAGGGCAGGGAGGTATTACAGAGACTCTGGCCAGTTAATATCATGCGGAAATTATTTTTCAGCATTTAACTTCGACTCAATATATAAGGTTATCCTTATGCGCAGAACCAAAGATAAAGCCCTTTTACAGCTTATAACCCTTTCCTGTCTGATGTCCGGCATGGCACCGGCGCTGGCAGCCGATACGTCAGAGCCCTATGTCATCAAAGAAAGTGACCTGATCAAAAAAGAGAACAGCCTGACTCAAAATCCGCTGATGCAGGAAGTGAAAGCGTCGATCCGTACGCTGGACAACGATTCTGTTGATAAAATCGCCCCAGGCCGCAGCGATAACCCGGCTAACGTCAAGCGGGTGGAAAGCATTCTGGGCAGCGATAAGTGGGACTATATCTTCCCGCTGCGTGACCCGAGCTATACCTACACCAAATTCCTGCAAGCCATCGGTAAGTTCCCGGCGGTGTGCGGTACGTATACCGATGGTCGTGATTCTGATGCCATTTGCCGCAAAGGTCTTGCCACCATGTTTGCACACTTTGCACAGGAAACGGGCGGGCACGAAAACTGGCGTCCGGAAGCCGAGTGGCGTCAGGGGTTGGTTTATCTGCGTGAAATGGGCTGGAAAGAAGGGCAAAAAGGCGGCTATAACGGCGAATGTAATCCAAACGTCTGGCAGGGACAAACCTGGCCTTGCGGTAAAGATGCCGATGGCGATTTTGTCAGTTACTTCGGTCGCGGGGCCAAACAGCTTTCTTACAACTACAACTACGGGCCGTTCTCTGATGCGATGTTCGGCACGGTCAGAACCCTGCTCGATAAACCGGAGCTGGTGGCTGATACCTGGCTGAACCTTGCCAGTGCGGTGTTCTTCTACGTCACGCCGCAGGCACCGAAGCCGAGCATGTTGCACGTGATAGACGGTACCTGGCAGCCAAACGATCGTGATAAAGCCAACGGTCTGGTGCCGGGATTCGGCGTAACTATTCAGATCATCAACGGCGGTGTTGAGTGCGGTGGCGCACAGGAAATCGCCCAGGGTCTGAACCGTATTTCATATTACAAAAGCGAAGCGGAATACCTGAAAGTCCCGGTTCCGGCAAACGAAGTGCTGGGCTGTAAAAACATGAAACAGTTCGATGAAGGTGGCGCAGGCGCATTGCCGCAATACTGGGAACAAGACTGGGGATGGTCAGCAGAAACGCCAACCGGTCTGACGTATTCCTGTCAGCTGGTCGGTTATCAGACACCGTTCTCCGCGTTTAAAGAGGGTGATTACAAACGCTGCGTGCAACACTACTTTAACGTGAAAGTGGTAGATGATGCCGGTAAAGAGGAAGCGGTGACGCCTGCTCCTGAACCGACGCCAGCACCAACACCTGAACCGACGCCAGCCCCGGCTGACGGCAATTCAGCGCCTGTGGCAAAACTCTCCGGCCCGATTGGTGATGTGGAAAGCCAGGCGAATGTAACGCTTAATGCGGCTGAATCCACCGATGCTGACGGCGATAAACTGACTTACAGCTGGCTGCTGCCGAACGGCACTACGCTTGCCGGTAACGATCGTAAGTCGCTGAGTTTTGTTGCACCGGTGGTGACCAGCAAACAAAGCTTCAACTTCACCCTGACCGTCTCAGACGGTAAGAAAAGCAGTGTGGCGACGTATGTTCTGACAGTCACACCGAAAGTATTGCCGCTCCCTGATGCAGGCACCAGCACCGGCTGCGCTGATAACTGGGATGCCGGTAAAGTGTATAACGGCGGAGAAAGTGTTAACTGGAAAGGTAAGGAGTATCTCGCGAATTACTGGACTCAGGACAATGAGCCAGGTAACCCGTCATTCACCGGCGAATGGTCACAGTGGAAAGAGATCAAAGCCTGTAAGTAACGTGTAATTCATTGGCAAATCTACAGTAAGTCCGGTTTCCGTTCACCGGGGAAAACTAAAATGGGTGCGATTTCCGCGCCCATTTTTTTCATCCCTTCACCGGCCGCTTTTGTCCAGCCATCTGCCCATTTCGGCCAGCGCTTCATCAAGATTTTCCCGACCAAAACCGATACGCAGGAAATCTTCCGGCACGGTATTCAGTTCTGACGCGTAGGCGACAGAAGGGATCACCATCACACCGGCTTCTTCAACCAGCTGCGTGGCGAAAGCTTCTGCGCCCTCTGCACCGGTATAACGTGGAAACGCCAGCACACCGGCCTTCGGCACGCTGAGCCGGAACAGATGCGGGTATTTCGCCAGAAATGCAGTAAGCGACGCGAGCTGACGGCGCGAACGATCCATCACCCGTTCGAGTATGGGCGCACGGGCATTGAGTGCCACGGTAGTGAGAAACTCACCGGGCATTGAGTTGCAGATAGACAGGTACTGTTTCATGCGCTCCAGTTCCAGCATCCACGATTTATCCTGACACGCCACCCAGCCGATGCGCAGGCCCGGCAATCCGTAAGCCTTTGACGTTACATTCAGGGAGATCCCGCGCTCGTAGACATCGGCCAGTTGCGGCAGACGATCGGCCGGATCGAACTCGGTCAGCCGGTACACTTCGTCTGAGAAGATCCAGATCCCGCGCTCACGGCACAGGTCGATCAGCTCATTAAGTTGCTGACGGCTGATAAGCGCACCGGTCGGATTATGCGGGAAGTTAATCACCAGCACTTTGGTATTGGGGCGCAGTGCGTCGCGGACTTTACCGGTATCCAGCGCCCAGTTGTTATCCGCATCGAGCGCCACGCCGGTGACGTCGCACAGCGATAACGGCACGCTTTCCAGCGACTGATAATTCGGGGTGATCACTACCGCGTGATCGCCGGACTTGAGCAGCATCTGAAAGCTGGCATAAATCGCTTCGTCGGCACCGGCAAAACTGATGACGTCCTGCGCGGTGACATTTTTATAGGTCGAGGCGATGGCGTCGAGCAGTTCGGGTGTTCCGCGCAGTGGCGGATAATCCAGCACGGTTTGCATGAACGGCGCGCGATGCTGTTTTCCGGCCAGTTCAAATAACGTATCGATGCTCATCGATTCCGGATAAGACGATGACAGCGGAAAACGCACGGCGTGTTCGAGACGCGAGAGATAGCTGATTAAACGAAAATCTTCAGGAAAAGACATAGCGTATCCGTTGATAAGAATTTAAAACATCAGCGACGCTGACCTTGTGCAAAACGGCGCTCAAGGCGGCTTTGCAGCAGTTCCAGCACAATCGACATAATCCAGTATATCGCCGCCGCCGTCGCCAGCATTTCCATATAACGGTACGTGCTGCGCCCGTAGGATTGCGCCAGAAAGTTCAGTTCCCACAGTCCCATCAGCGAGACTAATGAGGAATCTTTCAGCATCGAAATAAACATCGAACCGGCGGGCGGAATAATAATGCGCAGCGCCTGCGGTGCCGTCACATGAACCGCCACCGTCCAGCGTGACACGCCGAGCGCCAGCGCGGCTTCCTGCTGGCCGCGTGGTACCGAGAGCACGCCGCTGCGGATAGTTTCCGCCAGATACGCGCCGTAGTTCATCGACAACGCAATAATGCCGGAACTGAGCGCGCCGAGCACAATCCCGACCTGCGGCAATGCCAGATAGATAATCAGTACCTGCACCAGCAGCGGCGTACCGCGAAACAGCGAGGCATAAAACGTCGCACAACCAAAGGCCAGCGCATTGTCCGACATCCGCCCGAGCGCGGTGATAAGTCCTATCAGCAGACAGAAAAACATCGAACAGGCGGTGATCATAATGGTCAGCGCCGCGCCCTGAATAAAGCCGTCCGGCGAAAGACGCAGACCCAGCAGGAAGGGCAGCTTCTGGCCGATCAGGCTCCAGTCGAGCCCCATTTTGCTGAACGCGCCGAGCAGCAGGCTGAGCAAAATCAGCCAGGTCAGCCCGGTTTTAAATGTAAACGCGTGTGCATGGTGCCAGCGCTCCGGCGTTTCCACCTTTGGCTGGCTGTCCGGGATTTGCGGCATCACGGTACCTCGTGTGTAATATCTTCACCCAGCCAGTGCTGAGAGATTTTCGCCAGCGTGCCGTCGTCACGCAGCGATTTAATGGTGTCCGCCACTTTCTTATCCCACTCTGCGTCGCCTTTATCGGTCGCGACCCAGTTAGGTTCTGCGTACAGTTCGGTGACAATTTTAAACACCGGCGCACGCTTGATGCGGGCGTTAGCGGTGGCCAGATCTGAAACCACGCCGTCGAGGCGAACGCCCGGCCCGAGTGCCAGGTTCTGGAACGCCACTTCTTCATCGCTTGGAATGACCTGGACGTTATCGAACGGGAAAGCGATCGGCTTGCTGCCCGGGATCACCAGGGTTTTTTGCAGGTAAGTTTCGTAGGAAGAACCGATGCCGACGCCAATCTTTTTATTGCTCAGATCGGCGGCTGATTTAAAGCGGTCATCTTTCTTATTCACCACCAGAACTGCTGGCGAATTGTAGTACGGCGTCGGGAAATCCAGCACTTTGGCGCGCTCAGTGTTTGGCGTCATCGAGCAGATACAGGTATCCCAGCGCCCCTGCCATTTACCGCCGACAATGGTTTCCCAGCCCGGCGCGATGATTTCAAGTTTTACGCCCATGCGCTGCGCCACGGCTTTCGCCACATCCACGTCAAAACCGGCCAGCTGATTATTGTCATCAATAAAACCGAAAGGCGGATAGTCGTTGACGATGGCATTGCGCAGTACGCCCGTTTTCGTCACGCGATCAAGCGTTGCACCGGCAAACGAGGCAGCAGAAAACAGTGTGGCAGCAAGGAGTGTCACAGCAACAAACGAAGTGCGCATAAATGGAGTTTCCTTAAACGTAACCAGATTGGGAAAATATTGTAAAAACCTACACTAAGTTTTAGACGTATAGAAGTCTAAATTCAGCGTTTTTTCACTTATTCTCCACTTATAGTCAACTCTGCGGAAAATCCTATGAATAGCAGCGCATTACTTCACTCTCTAGCTCAGCAAGCCCGCCCCTACGTTAATTGAAAAACCTAAAATCGCCAGATTAAAGACAAAGGAAATGACCGACTGCAGCAGGGCAATCTGTCGCATGTCGGTGGTGCCGGTGGCAACGTCAGCGGTTTGTGAGGCGACGGCGATGGTGAAAGAGAAATAGAGGAAATCCCAGTAACCAGGTTCGGCAGGTTTTTCCGGGAAAATCATCGGCGTCACGTCTTTTGTCCGTCGCAGATAATGGTGATGAGCGTAATGCATGGCGAACGACGTCGGCAGAAGGGCCCACGAGGCAATCAGCGTGGTCGCGGTCAGCAGAATATGCAGCGTTTTTGCGGTTCCCGTAAGCTCTTTGAGCGAACCGAGCTCCATCAGGATCGCCAGAATACTGACAAGACAGGTCAGCGTGACCAGCGTCAGCACCAGCGTCGCGCTTTCATCCTGGGTTTTGGCGATATGCGGAATATCTTTTGCTTCGGTGCGCAACATACGAAACCACAGGAAAAACAGGTACAGCCACGCCAGCACGTTCCAGCCGGTCATCAGCCGCTGTAAAATCCCCAGATGCGACGGAAGCGAAAAAAAGCACACCACACCGGCAATTATCGAGATCAGTAAACGGCCACGCACGCGCAGATAATGGCGCAAAGATAAACTCATGATGTCAGGCACCTGGCAAAAAACACGGATACCTTAACTGTAGTCGCCGGGGGCAAACTCACACGTTCTGACTTATGCGCAATTTCTTCCAATACCCGATTACAGCGGAATGATGTAGTAGGTTTACTCTATTGCGCTCAAGGGTCTGAAACTATGTTTACTACGTCATTTTGGCCAGCTGCTGCGGCATATCAGGTTTCAATGATGGATCTGGATGCTCCGGAAAATTTACATCCCAAAGCTCTGCAAACTATTCACTATTGCCTGCGCCTGACGGAAGCCATTAATCAGCTGGAAGCAGCCTGTGAAAGCCGTTTGCTGGACGCGCTGCGGGAAGAGATGTCGATTCAGTGTTTCCGTCTGGCACCGATGTTTGACGATCCTGATACCCGGCGTGGACTGTTTTTACGGGCGGAAATTCTGGCGGATGACAGTTGCGGAAAAACAGTTTTGCCGCAAATTGCCGGTCTGAATGAACAGCAACTGGTACTGGGCATTGGCAACACCTCGACGTGGGTCGGTAAATCCAGACAAAGTTTTTATTCCTCATGGTTTGGCGAGCCCGCGCCGGTTTTACAGGAAATTTCCGACGTGATGGACAACCTGTTCCCGGAAAGCCTGCTGTATCTGCAAAAGGAAATCGCCGCGGATTTACTCGCGATGCCGGGCTGTGCCTACAAAATTATCAATCTGTTTGGCATTGCGGGTGAGGCCAACACGTATCCGAAACACTTTGCGTATTTCTTCCCGGAGGACGAAGGGCTGAAGTATTCGCCGGTGAAGCGCACGGTGGTCTTTGCCAATACCTACCTGCAACTGTTCGAACTGTTTTCGCGGACCGAAGCGGTGAAAATGGGCTGGGCGGAAGACGCGTTGCCGGAAAGCCATGTGTGCCAGCGCTATCTGATTGCCTGGTTCCGCGGGCATGACCTGGGGCATTCGCTGGTGCGTAATGAAAACGTCTTCCCGAAACTCAGCAAAATTGATCGCTGGGGATCAATGATGGTGCAGGAAGCGCTGGCGGATCAGTTCGGTCTGCTGATGTGTCTGACGCCGCAGGTCACTGAAGGGTTGCAGCTCGACCGCACGGTGCTGGCGCGCATTTATTTCCTCGAAATGCTGCGCTATCTGCGCCGCGGCCCCTCAAGTTATCCCGATGCCGGTGCAGCGTGGATCCAGTTCAATTATCTGCGTGAGCACGGTTGTGTTGAGCTGAAAGCCGACTCGATTGATTTCCATCCGGAGCTGTTCTTTACCCAGATGGCAAATCTCACCCGTCTGATGAGCGAAGAACTGCTGGGTGGCGATACAGAGCGCGCGCAGGCTTTCATGCTGCAACATTGTCCGCATACCAACCCTGAAGATGTTGAGATCCTGATGGCGCGGCTGGGCACGACCAATGACATGATCGAATACAACCAGTTAATCAAGAGAGTCCCGTTATGATGCCGTTTTCAAATGGATTTTTGCTCAGCCTGTCGCTGTGTCTGGACATCGGGATTGCCAATATCGCCATGATGACGCTGGCGATGCAACGCGGCTATTTTCACGGCTTCTGGCTGGGTATCGGCACCTGTATCGGTGATTTGATTTACGCTGTGCTGGCGCTGGCAGGTATGACGATTTTGCTGCAATACCAGAGCGTGCGCTGGGTATTGTGGGTCGGCGGCTCGCTGATGCTGATGTGGTTTACCTACAAAATGATCCGCGCCGCACTGGCTCCCGCGGAAAATCTGAATGCCGGGGATAACGTTCCGCAGCGATCGGTATTGCGAAATTTCGGACGCGGCATTGTTCTGGCGATGTCCTCACCGACGGCAATTTTGTGGTTTGCCGCCGTCGGCGGGGCGCTGATTTCGCGGATGGGACAAGGCGGGACGGCAGATGCTTCATGGTTTCTGAGTGGCTTTTTCATTGCCGGCGTATTCTGGACGGTCGTGATTTGCTCGGTCGGCAGTCTGGGCGGGAAAATGCTCGGCACCAAAATGCTGCGTTATTCTTATATGGCCTCTGCGGTGATTTTCTCGTACTTCGCGCTGTATGTAGTGATCACCGGCTATCGCGAATTTATCGTGTAAGCGACGGATTCATCTGCTGCGAAGCGTTGAGGGACAGCGAATAAAGATGGGGAGTGATCCCCATCATTTTACGGAAAGTATTAATGAAATGGCTTTGATCGTAAAAGCCCAGGCGGATCGCCACATCCAGCGCATTGTCGTTTTTACGCAACTGATTGCGGGCTTCCAGTAAACGTAACTGCATATGGTATTGCAGCGGCGGCATGCCGATGTGCTGGCGGAACAGCCGCACAAAATGGAACTTACTCAGCCCGCTGACCTGAGCCAGCGTATCAAGATGAATTTTTCGCGTCAGATGGTCGCGCATAAAATCCAGAGCGAGCTGTACAGGGCGCAGGGATTGTTCCTGTTCTCTGGCTGGTTCTTCCAGCAACGCGCCGAGCAACCACAGTAAATTTTGTTCCTGATCGTCATCATTGAGTGTGCGTTTGTAATGGCACAGGGCGGAAAACAGCTCTGGATTATTCAGTACGCCTTCTTTGAGCACCGGCGCGCAGTGGTCTGAACGCAGATTCTGATCAACCGAAACCTGACGCAGTAATGACTGTGGAATATGCACGCTGAGGAATTCGACTTTGTCATCGCCAAACCGGGACGACTGAATGGTAGCCGGATTATAAATCGTGATGTCGCCGCCGCGCACCAGCCCGGTTTTGCCGTGCAGCCAGATTTCTTCCGTGCCGGTCAGATTGGCACTGATGACGTATTCGTCGTGAGTATGACGCGGAAATGAGGAGTTACTCGCGGTCAGATGCGAGCACTCAATGTCGTTAGCCATCGTCCATTCAGAAATAGAAAGAGACACATTCCACCCCGTAGATCATTGCTGTGCGAAAAATTGACACGTTTTGTTTTTCTTATGCAGAATTTATAGCACAAACTGTTAACAACAAAAGTGAATGACTTTCATCACGGCACCGCTCCCTGTATGCCATGCCAGCGGACCTCACGACCGGCTGCCTGCGAAGCACTACCCCTCCGGTGTTTACAAACAGTCTGATCTAAAAAGGCTTCCGTGGACGAATTTTTCAGATTTTGCCCATAAGTACGAGTTGTCCTGTACAGATGCAGACACGGGGATCGGACGGTAACCGTCTGAATGTTAAATAACAGGCCTGAAGGTTATATTTAAGCGCCAGAATTCGATTATTAATAACCGCATTTTATCTTTGTTTCACATGATGAGAACAATTTCTAAAACTCGCTGAAACCCGCTTTGACAATACGTGCCAGTTTTTACTGCTTATTTTATTTAATGCCTGTCTTTATTCCTCCCCGCCTTGTCATTTCATTACGTAATAGGGCAAAATATGCGCCCCGCAAATCGGGGATTAACCGTTATTTCTTCATTGGCGAAGGACTCTTCGCACAAGAAAACTTTCAAAACAGAGGCCGGGCTTAGTACCGGATAGATATTTACTTTCAGATACCGACAGTCATGTCGCAAGGAAACATTAATGGTGCAGCACTCTCACTATGCCGCGTTTTCCATCATGGGAATTACACATCATGTCGGATAACGTCGTTACGGGTACCGCCTCCCGCGTGGAATTGCGTAAAAGTCTTACGCTGATTCCGGTTGTCATGATAGGCCTGGCCTATATGCAACCCATGACACTGTTCGATACGTTCGGTATTGTCTCCGGCCTGACTGACGGCCATGTGCCAACGGCGTATGCGTTTGCGCTGATCGCCGTCCTGTTTACCGCGCTGAGCTACGGCAAGCTGGTGCGCCGCTATCCTTCTGCGGGCTCGGCGTATACTTACGCGCAAAAAGCGATTCATCCGGTGGTCGGCTTTATGGTCGGATGGTCGTCGCTGCTCGATTACTTATTCGCGCCAATGATTAATATCCTGCTGGCCAAAATCTATTTTGAAGCGCTGGTGCCTTCGGTGCCGTCGTGGATATTTGTGGTGGTGCTGGTCGGATTTATGACGCTGTCGAATTTGCGCAGTATTAAAACCGTCGCCAACATTAATACGCTGGTAGTGGTCTTGCAGATTGTGCTGATTACGGTGATCACCGGTATGGTGATTTATGGCGTTGATCACGGCACCGGCTACGGCACGCTCGCCAGCACTAAGCCTTTCTGGGGTGAAAACGCGCATACCGTGCCGATGATTACCGGCGCGACCATTCTGTGTTTCTCCTTTACCGGCTTTGACGGCATCAGTAATTTGTCGGAAGAAACCAAAGACGCAGAACGGGTGATCCCACGGGCAATATTCCTGACGGCATTGATCGGCGGCGTGATCTTTATTGCGGCGACGTATTTCCTGCAGCTCTATTTCCCGGACATCTCCAGCTTTAAAGACCCGGACGCGTCACAACCTGAAATTATGTTGCAGGTGGCGGGCAGGGCGTTCCAGTTTGGCGCACTGATTTTCTCCAGTATCACCGTGCTGGCTTCCGGTATGGCGGCGCACGCGGGCGTTTCCCGTCTGATGTATGTGATGGGGCGCGACGGCGTGTTCCCGAAACGTTTCTTCGGTTATATCCATCCGAAATGGCGCACGCCGTCTTTTAACGTGCTGCTGGTGGGCGCAATTGCCCTGATGGCGATTAACTTTGACCTGGTGACGGCAACCGCGCTGATTAACTTCGGTGCGCTGGTGGCGTTTACCTTCGTGAACCTGTCGGTGATTTCGCAATTCTGGATCCGTGAGAAGCGCAATAAAACCGTGATGGATCACATCCAGTATCTGCTCTTGCCATTGTGCGGTGCGCTGACGGTGGGCGCGTTGTGGGTGAATCTGGAAGAAGGGTCGATGGTGCTGGGGCTGATCTGGGGCGCAATCGGCTTCATTTATCTGGCCTGCATGACCAAAAGTTTCCGCAATCCGGTACCGCAATACGAAGACGTGGCGTAACGCCTGACTGATATGAAAATGGCTCCTTCGCAGGAGCCATTTTTGTTTCTGCTAGTGAATCCCCAGCCAGCGCATCAGCGCCGTAACGGCGGCGGCCGCGATAATAATCACAATCAGCGGCGCTTTTCGCCACGCTAAAAACAGCGCAACGCCGACGCCAATAATCCGTGCGTATCCGGCAAAATGCTGGCCTTCAAACAGCGCCGATGTCGCCGCAACGGCGAGCAATAAAGTGGTCGCAGAATCGGAAAGCATCGTCTGCGTCGCCGGTGAGAAATTAAGGCGCGAACCGAGACGGTAACCGGCCACACGCATCAGGAACGTTCCGGCGGCCAGCATCGCAATACCGGCAATCATCAGGCTGTGAGAGATCATTTCCGGTTCCTCCACGTCAGTAATCCGAGCAGGGAAAACAGCACCGGCATACCGGCAGGCACAAACGGCACGGCGGCGACGGAAATCAGCGCACCACAGGAAGCGGGAATGCGCGTCCGGCGGCTGCGCAATGCCGGGAAAATCAGTGCCAGCAAAATGGCCGGGAATACTGCGTCGAGGCCAATGGCTTTGATATCGGGAATGAACTGGCCGATGTACGCACCGGCAATCACGCTGACCGGCCAGAACAGCGCAATACCCGCACCGCATAACCAGTAGGCTTTTTTGCGTTTTTCATGAGTAGGCTGGGAGATGCCAAACACCACGCTTTCATCATTCATGATGTGGCAACCAAGCCAGCTCATGCCCTTGTTGCCGACCAGATCCTTTACCGCAATCCCGAACGGTAAATGGCGCGCATTGACCAGTAATCCGGCTGCGGCCGCGGCGAACGGACTGCCCCCGCCGCCGACGATGGCGATAAATAAAAACTCAGACGCACCGGCCAGTACCAGCAGCGAGAGCATCAGCGGCACCCACAGCGGATAGCCGCCCGCGACGGCCAGCGAACCATACGAAATCCCCACCAGACCATCGGCCAGGCAGACCAGGAAGATGGCTTTCACCACATCACTTCCCAGCGGTGAAAAGAAACGCGCAGACATAATTCAATCCCATAACGAACGATTTTCCATTATAATGAACGCATCTGAATCGTTCTTCAAGTCGAACGATCGTTCGTTATATAAAACAGGCAGGATCATGTCGCAACCTATCAGCGTTATCTCTAAAGGTCTGGTTCGTGAACGTCAGCGGGCGGGTATATCACTGGCAGAAGTCGCGCGTCGTGCTGGCATCGCCAAATCAACGCTGTCGCAGCTGGAAGCGGGCAACGGTAATCCGAGTCTGGAAACCCTGTGGGCGCTGTGCGTGGCCCTCAATATTCCTTTCGCGCGCCTGATGGAACCGGAAATCAACAAGATGCAGGTGATCCGCCGTGGCGAAGGCCCGACAGTGGTTGCTGAACTGGCGGATTATAAAGCCGTTTTGCTGGCGACGTGTCCGCCGGGTTCGCGCCGGGATATTTATCTGCTGACCACCCAGCCGGGCGCGGATCGCGTTTCCAGCCCGCATCCGCAGGGATCGGTCGAACACATCATTATCACGCAAGGGCGTGCCCTCGTCGGGCTGGTGGATTCGCCGGTGGAGCTGAATGCCGGTGATTACATTTCCTATCCTGCCGACGTGGAACACATCTTCCGCGCACTGGAACCAGACACCATGGCGGTGCTGGTGTCGGAGCAGAGTTGAGGTTTTGTGTTAATGATCAATCTGTGATCCCGGAGGTACTGCGCGGCAGGTATATACAATAAAGAGTCTGGCTGCTGAGTTATTAATGACCTACAATTTGCACGGGAATTATTAATAGCTAAGGGATGACATGGCTGACATTGAAGATATCGCCACGCGGATTGCCGGGATTATTCTGTCCCCTGATTCTGTCTATGGCCTTATAAACGGTGAGTTCATATTCATAAAAATTATGGGTCAGGCGCGGGAAAAACGTAATGCTGCATAATAATTTGTTTATAGGCTATATCCGCTCCTTACTCCGTATTGTCTCTAAGATCTTTACCTTCACTATTCATCATGCTTTTGAAGCACTTATTGGCCCACTGATCGTTATTGGCCCAATACTTTGCATTATGCTTGTCGAACCCTGGCCGATGAAGTTTGTCAGCATCGGAGTGTGGCTCGTGTTCCTCTATTTTCTGTCTAAGGCGATTGATAAAATCACTGGCAGAGACAAACGTGATAATTAATTTCCTTAATAAAGTTCCCCCTATTTGCAGGGATCATATTTGATCCCTGCCTCAGACCACCCTCTTAAAACGTAATCAGTTTCTTCGTCACACTGTTCTTTAGCAGCAACATTGAAGACAGCACTGAAAGCAGGAACGTCAGCAGGATGACGAACAGTTTTGCGGTCAGGGAATTGATCGGGATCCACTGGATTAATAAATTGAAAAAGGTGTAGTGGAGAATATAAACGCCGGTCATGGTTTTCCCCAGCGAACTGACCATTTGACTGACCGGCAACCGCGTGGCGTCCTGTTTGACGCCATTGGCCGCGATAATAATCAATACCACCAGAATATAGACCTGCGATCCGGTCAGAATAAAGCTGTTGCGCTCCATATTGAAGAGTGAAAAGAAGAAATGCTTTTCATAAAACCAGGTGAAAATATACACAAACGGAATGGCGATGGCAGCAATTTTTGCCACCCGCGGGCGGCCATACAGGGCGGAAATCACCGGATCATACAACAACTGCCCGGTCAGATAATAAAGCACCCAGGTCCAGATGCGGAACTGTGCGGGCGTCGAAAAGGCTTTGTGTTCAGTGTAATAGATGGCCAGCAGATCATACGCAAACGAAAAAATCAGCAGACCGGCAATCAGCGAGGCGAGAATGACGCGTCTTTTAGCCAGCCATTCCACCAGCGGGTGGAAGGTGTAAATAATGACCAGCGAAAAGATGAACCACGGCTGGATAAGATAGCCTTTCTGGTAAGGCCCCCATAAATAATAAATCGAAAACCAGAAGATGAAGAGGGTTAATATGCTGCGAATTTTCTTCATCTGCCATTCTGTTGTGTGCTGCGAACCGGCATCCATATAACCGGTAACCACAAAAAACAGCGGCGTGGCAATGGTCGAAATAAAGGTCAGAAAAGCCAGAATGCTGTCGTAGTTATAATTGTAATTGTCGTAAGTGTTATAAACGGTAAAAAACGTCACGGCGGTCAGGCAGCCGAGCGTTTTAATAATATTCAGTCCCGTGGTGTTCATTGTGTACGTCGTTGTCCTTCACGATGGAAACAGTTGTAAATCACCGGCAGCGCGAGCAGCGTCAGCACGGTGGCGAATCCCAGCCCGAACATGATAACAACCGCCATGCTCTGGAAAAAGACATCAAGCAATAACGGCGCGAGGCCGAGCACCGTGGTGAAAGCGGTCAGCAGGATAGGGCGCAGACGCGAGGTGGCGGCGTAGATAATCGCTTCGGTCTGACTCTTCTCTTTTTTCTGCTGGCCGATTTCCTCGACCAGTACGATGCCGTTGCGGATCAGCATGCCGCTCAGGCTGAGCAGGCCGATCAGCGCCATAAATCCAAACGGAATGCCGGTCAGCAGGAAGCCGAATGTCACGCCGATCAGCGCCAGTGGCACCGTCAGCCAGATGGCGATGGCGTTTTTCACCGAACTGAACATCAGTACGGTGATGATAAACATCATCAGGAAACCAATCGGCAGCGTGGTGAATAATCCCTGCTGCGCTTCAGCGGAGTTTTCCGCGTCGCCGCCCCATTCTATGCTGTAGCCGTGCGGCAAGGTCAGCGCCTCAACCTGCGGCCGGATACGCGCCAGCATATCGCCGGAAGTCTCGCCACTGGCCGGATCCGGATCGGTCAGCACGGTCAGCACCCGAGAGCGGTCGCGCCGCATGATCAGCGGGTCTTCCCATTCGACCCTGAAATCACTGACCACGTTACTTAGCGGAATAAACTGCTGGCGCGTCTGGCTCCAGACCATGATATTGGCCATGTGATCGACATCCAGCCGTTCAACTGACGGGGGACGCAATACAACCGGCATCAACGTCGAACCGTCACGGAATATGCCGACGGTGCTGCCGCTGAAATTCATCTGTAATGCGCTGTCGACGTCACCCCGGTCAACGCCCAGTTCGCGTCCAAGATAAGGCGAGAACACCGGGCGCACCATTTTGCTGCGATCCTGCCAGTCGTTGCGCACGCCGTCGGCTGCGCCGTCCTCGAGAATAATTTTATCGACCTGACTGGCGATCTGGCGAAGCGTATCGGGATCGGATCCTTTGATGCGCACTTCAATCGCGCTGCCGCCGGACGGGCCAAACATGATGCGTTTCAGGCTGGCATTGACCTCGGGATAATGGTCACGAATGTTCTGTTCGGTGCGGCGGGTCAGTGCGGCGATTTTCCGCTGATCGTCCATACGCACCATAATCTGCGCATAGTTGGAATACTGGCGTTCGCCGTTGTAGGTGAGAATAAAGCGCATCCCGCCCTGACCGACGGTGGTCACGGTGTTTTCCACGCCTTCCTGATGATTGATCTCTTTTTCGATTTCTCCCGCAATACGCGCGGTGTGGTTGATATCGGTGCCATAAGGCATCCACAAATCGACGAAGAAAATTGGCGTATTAGACGACGGGAAAAAGTTCTGGCGCACAAAGCCGAATCCCCAGACTGATGCCGCCAGCAGCGCGGCGAGAACAACCAGCGTGAGAGTCTGGCGTACCAGCAGCGCCGACAGCACGCGCCGGTAAACGCGAAATATCCAGCCGCCGTAGGGATCATCGGCCTGCTCATCCGTTTTTTTCTCTGCCACTTTCATGTTGGCGAATGCCCATTTCACCAGCACCGGCGTCAGTGTCAGCGCGGTCACCCAACTGAGCATCAGCGATATCAGTAACACCTGGAACAGCGATTTACAGTATTCCCCGGTCGAATCCTGCGAGAGGCCGATGGGTGCAAACGCCAGAATGGCAATCACGGTGGCGCCCAGTAAAGGCAGGGCAGAACGTTTAATGATGTGCGAAATGGCATTCATCAGCGGATTACCCTGCTGACGGGCAATCAGCACGCCTTCCACCACCACAATCGCATTATCCACCAGCATACTGAGCGCGATAATCAGCGCACCGAGCGAAATACGCTGCAGCTCGATGCCGAACAAATACATGATAAGCAGCGTACCGAGCACGTTCAGCGCCAGCGACACGGCAATGATGATCCCGCTGCGCAGCCCCATAAAAATCAGCAGTACGCCGACCACAATCGCCAGTGCCATCAGGAAGTTAATGATGAATCCGTCGACGGATTTCTTCACTTCAGAGGCCTGATCATAAAATACTTTCAGCTGGATCCCGGCCGGTTTATCGGCGGACAGCTGCTGCATGCGGGCTTCAATCGCATGGCCGATATTCATGACATTCACGCCGGGAATATACGAGACACCGATGGTCAGCGCATCGCGGCCATTGGCGTGATAAATATTGCCCGGATGATCGCTTACGCCCTGCGACACCGTGGCGATATCACGCAGGTAAATGCTGTGCGTGGATCCGGCGGGGCTGATCAGCACATTGTTCAGTTCATCGATATTCTGAAAACCACCGGTCGGATGCAGTCGGATCGACTCGCTGCCGACGGTCATGCTGCCCGCGTCGGATACCAGATTCTGCCGGTTCAGCACATCGGCCAGACGCGGCAAGGTCACGCCGTATGCTGCCATTTTGGCGCGGGAAATCTCGATATAGACCTGTTCAGGCAGGACACCGCCGATGGCGACCTTACCGACGCCGGGCACCAGCACCAGTTCCCTGCGCAATTGTTCTGCATATTTACGCAGTTCGGGATTGGTAAAGTTGTCGCCATAAATCGAGAAAAAATAGCCGTACACATCGCCGAAATCATCGTTCACGAACGGCGGGCTGACACCGGGCGGAAATTGCAGCGTGGCGTCATTGACGCGTCGGCGCAGTTCATCCCAGATTTGCGGCAGTTCGGAGGAGTGATAGCGGGAATCGATATTGACGGTGATTTGCGATAAGCCGACGGCGGAAATCGAGGAAATGTTATCGACATAAGGCAGGCGTTGCAGGGCGTTTTCCAGCGGCAGCGTGACTTCTTCCTCAACCTGCTGGGAAGAGGCGCCGGGATACTGTACGGACACCACGGCAGTTTTGATGGTGAACGCCGGATCTTCCAGCCGCCCGATATTGAACAACGCAATCAGTCCGCCCACGCCGAGCAGCAGGATCACCAGCCAGACGCGCGTGGGATTATTAATAAAGCTGTCGTTAATGCTCATCACAGACCCCGTTCCCTGACCCAGATGCGAACCGGTTGCTGGGCGTGTAATTCGCTCACGCCCGCCGCGACCACTCTGTCTCCTTTTTGCAGGCCGGATTTAATTTCGATGCCCTGAGAGGTCAGTTCGCCGACGGTCACTTTGCGGTCTTCGACATGTAATGTGTCGCCTTCACCGGCAATGACCCAGACGTGTGCCTCATTGCGCTGGCTGCTGTCCGGGTTAAATACCGCTTCGACCGGCACCACCAGCGTATCCACGGGGGTTGCCGTCGCGAGATTGGCCGGATTGATGGTCACCGTGCCGCTTAAACCGGCGACGGCCGGGAAGTTTTCCGGGCGTGGCATGATCAGCGTCACCTGCCAGGTGAGCGAATTGGCTTCGCTGCTGGCGGTGTGTTCTTTATAAGTGGCGGTGAATTCGCGGTCAGGAAGGTTGTTAATGCGTACCCGTGGCTGGTAACTGGCATTACGCATATCGAGGCTGGTAAACAGGTTTTCCGGTACGCTGAAAATCACATCTAACAGATCGGAGCGGCTGATCGTCGCGACCGGCTGACCGGCGGCGACGACCTGATGATTGCGTACAGAAAGCCGGGCGATCACCCCGCTGAACGGTGCGGTCAGGTTCAAATCATTCAGTTCTTCCTGTGCGATTTTCAACGCAGCTCTGGCCGAATCCCGGCTGGCTTTATGCACTTCGAGTTCCGCCTGCGACACCACGTTGCGCCGTGCCAGCGTCTGATAACGTTCGAACTGACGCTGTGCCAGCGTGGCGGCGCTCTGGCGATCGTTGAGACGCTGACGGGCATCGTTGTTAGTCAGCCGGGCGAGGATTTGCCCCTGTTTCACTGCTTCGCCTTCCCGCACTTCCAGCGTCTGCAACTGGCCTGCGCGCTTAAATGCGATATCAGTATTATCGCCAGCCAGAATGCGTGCCGGAAAAACGCGGGTACTTAGCGGACTGGCCGCTTCAGCGGTAGCGATTTTAACCTGACGTGGCGGAACGGGGGCGTCTGCGGTTTTCTGATCGCAGGCGCTTAAAAGTAAAAGGAGGATCAGAGCGGGAGAAAAGCGGATATTCAAAATACTTCCCCTCATGCAAACCACATGCGAAAAATTTATCCCCGGCAGAATAGTGCAGGCCTTTAATACACAAGCTCCGCTATTTTCTGCTATGACGTATTTTTAGTAAGACTATTAAGCTACTTATTGTTTTTGTTTATTTAATTGTTTTTTTAAAGCAAGGAATTAACACTATTTAAGTCGGTATATTATAGTTTATACAGCTTTACGCATCTTGCCAGAAAACATCACGACAATTCATTCATTACCCGCTTCATTCATGAACCATTTCAGGGGTCAAGGAGTCAGGCATTATGAATAATCCAGCGCCACTTGCTGTGAATAAAACGACCACAGAAAAACTGTGGTATCAGCAAACTGTAGAAGAAAGTCTGGCGGGGTTGCAGTCAGGGCCCGCCGGGCTTTCCCCCGAAGACGCACAAAATAAACTAAAACATTACGGACCGAATGTTCTTCCGCAGAAAGAAGGTAAGTCTTTATTTATTAAGTTTATCTCCCACTTTAAAGACATCCTGATTTATATTTTACTCGCCGCTGCCGTTGTCACCGCAATAATGGGACATTGGGTCGACACACTGGTGATATTAGGCGTGGCGGTGATCAACGCCTTAATTGGTTTTATTCAGGAAAATAATGCCGAGAAATCATTGAAAAGTATTCAGAATATGCTTTCCAGTGAGGCGCTGGTATTACGCGGCGGACAGCAGGTCACCGTAGCAACCGATGAAATTGTGCCGGGCGACATTGTACTGCTGCGTCCCGGTGACAAAATTCCTGCCGATTTACGTCTGATAGATGTGCATAACCTGCGGGTCGAAGAAGCCATTCTGACCGGCGAATCCACGGTGGTATCGAAAAAAACCGATTCGCTGGAAGGTGAGAAGTCGATTGGCGACCGCAAAAACCTTGCATTTTCAGGCACTACGGTCAGTTCCGGTACCGCCAGCGGCGTGGTATTTGCCACCGGCGGCCAGACCGAGCTTGGCCATATCAATGAAATGTTGTCCTCCATTGAAGACAATAAAACGCCGCTGCTGGTGCAGATAGACAAACTGGGTAAATCCATTTTCGTCATCATTGTGTTCATGATGGTGGCGCTGCTGATTTTCGGTTATCTGCTGCGCGATATCCCGTTCGGTGAACTGCTGCTGTCGGTGATAAGCCTGGCAGTCGCGGCGGTACCTGAAGGCTTACCGGCGATCATCTCGATCATTCTTTCGCTCGGCGTGCAGGCGATGGCGCGCTCCAAAGCCATTATCCGCAAGCTACCCACCGTGGAAACGCTGGGCGCGATGTCGGTGATTTGTTCGGATAAAACCGGCACGCTGACCATGAACGAAATGACCGTCAAAGCCGTGATCCTGGCGGATAACATCTGGACGGTGGAAGGCAACAGTTACGAACCTATGGGCAGCTTCACGATTGCCGGTTCGGCGTCGCCGCTGCCTGCGGATTCTTCGCCTTTGCTGACTCAGTTCCTGCGTACCGTCGATATCTGTAACGACAGTACGCTCAAACAGGATGCTCAGGGTCACTGGGGGATTACCGGTGGCCCGACCGAAGGGGCACTGAAAGTGCTGGCGGCCAAAGCGCATTTGCCGGAGCTGGCGTTTAATCTCAGCAGTAAAATTCCGTTTGATTCGCTCTACAAATATATGGCGGTGGCGGGCGAGAAAAACGGTGAGTCGCAGATCATGCTGACCGGTGCGCCGGATGTGTTGCTCAAACTCTGTCAGTTTCAGCAGACGCCGCAAGGTGCGGTGCCGCTGGATCATGCGTACTGGGAGTCGGCGATCACGCAATATGCCAGCGAAGGGCTGCGCATGGTGGCCGCGGCCTGGAAGCCTGTCGATCAGCCGGTAGCAGCACTCGATCATCCTGAACTCAGTCACGGTATGGTACTGATCGGCATTGCGGGCATGATGGATCCGCCGCGTCCGGAGGCGATTGTGGCGATTGGCGAATGTCAGCAGGCGGGGATACGCGTCAAGATGATCACCGGCGACCATCAGGAAACGGCGATGGCGATAGGTAAAATGCTCGGGATCGGTAACAGCGAAAATTCCATCACCGGTTATGAGCTGGAACATATGGATGACGCGCAGCTGAGAACGGCGGCCGTTCAGTTCGACATTTTTGCCCGTACCAGCCCGGAGCATAAACTGCGTCTGGTAAAAGCGTTGCAGGAGACCGGTGAAATTGTCGGGATGACCGGCGACGGCGTGAACGACGCGCCTGCGCTGAAACAGGCCAACGTCGGGATTGCCATGGGCATTAAAGGCACCGAGGTGACCAAAGAATCCGCTGATATGATCCTGGTCGATGACAACTTTGCCACTATCGCCAACGCGGTCAGGGAAGGGCGGCGCGTTTACGATAACCTGAAGAAAACTATTCTGTTTATTATGCCGACCAACCTGGCGCAGGGGTTGCTGATTATCATCGCTATTCTGATGGGGAATCTGCTGCCGTTAACGCCGGTGCAAATTTTGTGGATGAACATGGCAACGTCCGCCACGCTCTCCTTCGGCCTGGCATTCGAGAAGGCTGAAAGCCGTGTGATGCGCCGTCCGCCGCGTAATGTCAGCGCACACGTCATGGATAAATACGCCATCTGGCGTGTGGCCTTTGTCGGGCTGCTGATTTCAATCAGCGCCTTCATGCTGGAAGCCTGGTTGCAACCGCGCGGTTATGAACCTGAATTCATCCGTACGGTGCTGTTGCAGACGCTGGTGACCGCGCAGTGGGTGTACATGATTAACTGCCGCGATTCGGATAACTTCTCACTCAACCGCGGTTTGCTGCAAAACAAAGGGATCTGGATTGTCACCGTGGTGCTGTTCGCGCTGCAGGCGATCATTATCTACGTTCCGCTGATGAACACGCTGTTCGGCACGCGACCGCTGCCGTTCTTCTACTGGATCATTGGTCTGCTGATCGGTATCGCGCTCTTCGTGATTGTCGAGATAGAAAAAGTACTGACCCGCAGCTGGCGGAAAGTGAGTTAACAAACCGCATGGTCATCAGATATCCGCTGCTAAACCTGAAACCAGCCGAAAGGCTGGTTTTTTTTGCCCGGATTAAGGCATTTATTTTCCCAATGGATATCCTTTTGGAAAAAAAATTTTACATATTCCTGCACCCTGTCTGGCAGATGAATAGCGTAAAGGGAAATCTCTCTCTTTTGATACGTAAATGTTACGAAAAGCGGGAGTTAAAATAAGAATACTCTTGGTCACATTATTGGATAAAAAACAAATCAGGGGTGATGATTGTTTCAAATTAAAGCAATAAGACTATTTGCACATCGTGTAAGAATACTCTGAGGTATAGCCTGATGAATTACAAATGTTAATTTACAAGCATAAATGTATATAAAAAACCAATAGATCAGTTCCACATAATAAGTTTTTCAGAAAATCACTCAATTCTTATGTTTTCATGTTTATTATCGGTAAATAAATGAAACTTAAATCACCTTTAAAAAAGAGAAATATTCTGTTTTAACGTAAACTTTTAGGTGAATTATTCTGCGGATGAAACACATTCTATGGGGTGGATTGTTAATGAGACTATTCTTAGTTTCTTGTTGAAATATATCAAAAATCGTCGTGTTCCTCACATTTTAAAGGTGTTTTTCGGAATTTATTAGGAATCTGCCTAGTAAAAATTGATGGATTTAACGATAAGAATGTGTAAATCGATCGGTTAAACCTATTGTTGATTGCAATTATGAGCGAGAAAAACGATTTGAAGAGTTTCCGCTGCGTATTACTCTACATACGGCTACTGAAAAGATTTAAATAGGATATAGAAAGAATTTTAATATTCGTTTTCCGTATATCTCTCTGAGAGTGCTTTATTCTTTCCCGGTTTTACGGGGCAGAATTTAAGCGTTTTTAAAACCTCACAATTAGGCGGTTCAATGCCTCGGGTAATAATTTGGAGTGAGTGCCAGTATACAAAATTGGCGTTGAAAGAAATAATCTCCAGTAAGTTACCTTACGTTAATGAAGTCATTTCTTATGACCACTGCGATGAGGTGAACTTGTATGCAAAAGATTATCTGATCATTGATCCATCAGGCGGCGGGTTCCACAGATGTTATGAGTTTTTGCGAGAAAATCTGAGCGTATTGGACCCGGAAAGGATCCTTATAATGTCCTCTGCGGTCGATATGTTGATGCTTGAACTTTTGCTTAAGAAAGAATTTAAGTTTCTTAAGAAAAAAAACGAATTGCCTGTCGTTGTGGCTTCAGTAGAACAGTTTATCCAGCTTCAGGGCACGACGCTTAACAAAGAGGCTTTTAATTACAATATTACCAGGATGGAAGAGAAGGTTTTAGTGATGATGATGTCTGGTCTGTCGGTGACAAGCATATCAAATATTCTCAAACTCAGTGTCAAGACGGTAAGTGTACATAAGTGCAATTCCTTAAGAAAAATAGGCGTTGACGCCAACAGCAGTTCAGCTTTGTTTTTTTTGCATAAACACGCAGTGGGAAACAGAATTGGCAGTTAAATTGGCAACACCAGGGAACCCTTTCACTCAGAAAACGACAGACCCCCTCGGACCAGAAAGATTTGTTCAGTCTTTTTGGTTTAATAAAGAGAATATTAAGTAATGTATTGGTGAACAGGACGTTATTCACCAGTTGCAAATTTAATATAGATCCACCCGCGTTAATCACCCTTAGTATGTCGGTGAGGATTAACTGCGTTAAATATTAGCTTGGTGATGTTTTGGCAAATTGGTGGCCGTAAACCAGGGGCGGTAGCATAGCCAAAAAACAGTGAGTTATGTTTGTATTAAAAATGTATGAAATTTACTCTTCGGATTATTCCATATAAATTAACAGCATCAGTGCTTGACTCTGCGTCAGAAAATGTCATGTATTTTATTAATCACTAAAACATTCTATGCCTGACTCATGCAGCTAACGCATTATTATTCATCAACATAAAATCCCCTCAGGCAATTGCGTGAGGGAAGATTATTATCGTTAATTGTTGTGAGGTGCATATGACATTTCTCACCAGGAACCTTTGGTCAAATTTATTACTCGCTTTATCAGATTTTCTTAGCTTCACCCTTTCTCTGTATTTGGCTAAAGGGATACTGAGTCAGGTCATGACGAATTTTGAGCAACGGATCCCCGCTGCACAGACTTCCGGCTGGATTGTGCTGCACAGCTTATTAGCCATTTGCTGTGTGGCGTTGTTTCACCTGCGACTAAGACATTATTACTATCGCAAAACATTCTGGTTTGAACTGAAAGAAATCCTGCGCACCCTGCTTATTTTCGCACTTATCGAAATCGCAGTGATCGCCTTCGCTAAATGGTATTTCTCTCGTTATCTCTGGGTACTGACCTGGACTCTTGTACTTATTCTGGTGCCATTTGCACGAATGATGACCAAGCGTGTGCTGGATTCTCTCGGGCTTTGGGAACGTGATGCAATCATTATTGGCAGCGGCAATAATGCGCGTGAAGGGTATAACGCCATTAAAAGTGACAGAAACCTCGGGCTGCGGGTTCTCAAATTTATTTCCAGTGAACACGGTGACCAGCCCGGAGATACGATAGAAGGCGTGCCGGTTATGCCTTCGGACGAAAACTGGGTACGCACTAATGTCGATAAAAAGACGCAGTTTATCGTGGCCGTAGAGTCGCATCAGAGCAACATCCGAAATGCATGGTTGCGGGTATTTATGATTAATGGTTACCGGTCCGTTTCTGTCATCCCCACGCTTCGCGGTATGCCGCTGGATAACACCGATATGTCATTTATATTCAGCCAGGAAGTGATGATTTTCCGCGTGCATCAGAACCTGGCTAAGTGCTCCTCGCGGTTGGCGAAACGCTTATTTGATATCGTCGGTTCGCTGTCGATCATCATGCTGTTGTCGCCGCTGCTGCTCTACATCTGCCGTAAAGTGAGAAAAGATGGCGGGCCCGCAATTTATGGTCATGAGCGTATTGGTCAAAATGGTAAACCCTTTAAATGTCTGAAATTCCGCTCGATGATAATTAACTCGAAGGATGTGCTGGAAGAGTTGCTGGAAAATAATGCAGAAGCGCGACATGAATGGGACCTGACGTTCAAGCTGAAATATGACCCGCGCATAACGGCTATCGGCCATTTTCTGCGCCGGACCAGTCTTGATGAGTTGCCGCAGCTCTTTAACGTTTTAAAGGGTGAAATGAGTCTGGTAGGACCGCGTCCTGTTGTTAGTGCGGAACTGGAGCGTTATTGCGATGAAGTTGAATATTACCTGCTCAGCAAACCGGGAATGACCGGGCTTTGGCAGGTGAGCGGACGCAGTGAAGTCGATTACTCAACCCGTGTTTATCTTGATGCCTGGTATGTCAAAAACTGGTCAATGTGGAATGACATCGCCATTTTATTTAAAACCGTGAGTGTTGTGCTCCGAAGGGAGGGGGCTTATTAGACTGATAACTACAATCTCGTGATGATTTTTTAATAAATTACTCTGCACCAGATGTCTTTATAAGACATAAGTTCGTCAACTAAATACATGTGAAAAATAATTTTTAATACTTTCCTGACCTCAGTTATTCATACCGTACAAAACGGATTGAAGCGGTCCGGCATGAAAGTGTTTTGATGCTTTTGTTAATATCTACACACAGGAATGAGAAACTGCGACTGCCAGATTGGGAATAGGGATTCTCTCTGATAGGCAGATATTAAACCTGAAATACAGATGATGTGAAATAATGAAAAATAGATTTTTGAATATTTCTCTGATGATAACCGTGTTGGGGTTATTAAGTGGATGCACCCTTGTTCCCGGACAGAGTTTAAAAACAGCAGGGAAAGAAGTCGTTGAACAATCCGATAATCATTATGATATCGATAAGCTGGTTAATATTTATCCCCTGACACCAGCACTCATTGATAATTTACGACCGCAATCGGTGATAGCCCGCCCTAATCCGCAGTTAGATCAGCAACTTAAAGATTATGAATATCATATCGGTATCGGCGACGTACTGATGGTGACCGTCTGGGACCATCCTGAACTGACGACACCGGCAGGTCAGTACCGAAGTGCCAGTGATACCGGTAACTGGGTTAATTCAGACGGTACGATTTTCTATCCCTATATTGGTAAATTAAAAGTCACCGGTAAAACGGTCACCCAGGTTCGTCAGGAAATCAGTACCCGTCTGGCCGCTTATATTGAAAGCCCGCAAGTTGACGTCAGTATTGCCGCCTTCCGTTCGCAAAAAATTTATACCACCGGGGAAGTTATAAAATCCGGTCAGCAACCCGTCACTAATATTCCTCTTACTGTCATTGACGCCATCAATGCGGCAGGGGGATTAGCGCCGGATGCGGACTGGCGTAACGTTGTGCTGAACCATAAAGGTCAGAACACGCAGATTTCCCTGCATGCTCTGATGCAGAAAGGCGATCTGACACAGAACCGCTTGCTGTATCCCGGTGACATTCTGTTCGTACCGCGTAACGACGATCTTAAAGTGTTTGTGATGGGAGAAGTCACTAAACAAAGCACATTGAAAATGGATCGCAGCGGAATGACGCTGGCTGAAGCGCTGGGTAACTCAGACGGTATCTCACAAAGTATGTCAGATGCCTCCGGGATATTTGTCATTCGTCCGCTTAAAGGCAGCAATAAAAGCAAAATCGCCGACATCTATCAGTTAAATGCGAAAGATGCCTCAGCGATGGTGATGAGCACTGAATTTCAGCTGCAACCTTACGATATCGTTTATGTCACAACGGCGCCGCTGGTTCGCTGGAATCGTGTGATATCTCAGATAGTCCCGACCATTGCGGGTGTGCATGACATGATTGAAGGCACACGTTACATCAACCAGTGGAACTAACCATGTTCTCTTCAGTGCTTGTAGTGTGCACCGGCAATATATGCCGCTCGCCAATGGCCGAACGGATCATGAAGCAATATCTTCCTGAAAAAATGATCCGTTCCGCTGGACTGATGGCCATGGTCAATCACCCGGCTGATGATAATGCTGTGATTATTTCCGGGCGCCACGGAGTGTCGTTAGAAGGGCATAAAGGCACGCAGTTTCGGTCTTCGATGGCCGGTGAGTTCGACCTTATTTTGGTGATGGAAAATAGCCACCTGGAACACATCAGCAAAATGGCTCCTCAGGCCAGAGGCAAAATCATGCTACTGGGACACTGGTCAGAACATCGGGAAATTCCGGATCCCTACCGCAAAAGCCAGGAAGCCTTCGAATCCGTTTATCAGCTTATTGATCAGGCCTGTCAACGCTGGGCACAGAAGCTCACCGCCTAATCTCTCAGGAAATCATCGCATGTCATCAGCTATTTCTAAAAAAACCGCAACACCAGACTCTGACGAAATCGATTTGGGACGCCTTTATGGGGAAATTCTCGATCACCGTAAACTGATTATTATTCTGACCATGGTTATCACCCTGTTGGCTGTTACTTATGCCTTATTCGCCACACCTGTTTACCAGGCAACAGCGATGATACAGATTGAACAAAAAAAGGGTAACGCTATCCTCGACAGCATTAGCCAGATGTTACCGGATTCTCAGCCTGTTTCAGAACCTGAGATTGCACTGTTGCAATCCAGAATGATCTTAGGCAAAACCGTTGATGATCTTAATTTACAGGCTGTGATTACTCAGAATTACTTTCCGATATTTGGGCGAGGCTGGGCAAAGATGACCAGCGAGATCCCGGGAAAACTGAGCATCAGTCGTCTGTATATCCCTAAAACCAGTAATGATGTACCGAACATTACGCTGACAGTTATTGATAAACACCGTTTCCAGATCGAAGGTGATGATTTCAAACTGGATGGAGAAGTGGGGACCTTAATTACACAACATGGCATTGCTCTGAACGTCCGGAGTATGGATGCTGATCCCGGAACACAATTCACGGTCAACTATATAACGCGATTAGAGGCTATCAACGGTTTAAACAATGCGCTTACTGTCGACGAACAAGGTAAAGATACGGGGATCCTTAATCTGTCATTCAATAGTGATGACAGGGCGCTGGCAACGTCAGTCCTTAATGATATTAGCCAAAACTATCTGAACCAGAATATTGCCCGTCAGGCTGCGCAAGATGCGAAAAGCCTGGAGTTTTTGAATCAGCAGTTACCACTTGTACGCAGCGAACTGAACGATGCTGAGGATAAACTTAATGTGTACCGCCGCCAGAAAGATTCGGTTGATCTATCACTTGAAGCGAAATCAGTACTTGAGCAAATCGTTAATGTAGACAGCCAGCTGAATGAACTGACGTTTCGCGAGGCCGAGATTTCGCAGCTTTATACTAAAAGCCACCCGACGTATAAGGCCCTGATGGAAAAACGTCAGACCTTGGTGCATGAGCGAGATAGCCTAAATAAACGTGTGACGGCAATGCCGGCAACTCAGCAAGAAGTAGAGCGTTTGAGTCGGGATGTGGACTCTGGACGGGCTATTTATATGCAGTTGCTCAATCGTCAGCAAGAACTCAGTATCGCCAAATCAAGTGCAATCGGTAATGTTCGTATTATCGACAACGCAATAACACAACCTAAACCGGTGAAACCAAGAAAAACCCTGGTGGTTTTGATCGGTATTATTGCGGGTCTATTTGTTTCTTTTTCACTCGTTTTACTGAAAGTTTTTGTGCGTCGCGGAATTGAATCTCCGGAGCAGCTGGAAGAAGTTGGCGTCAGCGTTTATGCCAGTGTCCCGCTTTCCGAGTGGTTAAATAAGAAAAATAAACCAGAGAGAACAAATAGAAGTGGGGGGAGAAAAAGGCAGTCTGAAATCAAATTCCTGGCAGTAGAAAACCCAGCAGACTTAGCCATTGAAGCCATCCGTAGTCTGCGAACGAGCTTGCATTTTGCCATGATGGAAGCAAGAAATAATATTTTGATGATCTCCGGTTCAACCCAAAACGCGGGTAAAACATTTATTGCCAGTAACCTGGCAGCGGTCATTGCGCAGTCAGGAAAAAAAGTCCTGTTTATTGATGCAGACATGCGAAAAGGGTATTCACATAAACTTTTCAGATTTACAGGAGAACAGGGGTTATCGGATATTCTTTCCGGAAAAATAAATATTAACGAGATAGAGAAACATGTTCCGGAGATCGGCATTGATTTCATCCCAAGAGGAAAGTTACCGCCTAACCCTTCAGAATTACTGATGCATAAACGCTTAAGTTCAATGCTTGATTGGGCTTCAGATAACTATGATTTGGTTATTATCGATACACCGCCTGTTTTAGCCGTAACAGATGCAGCCATTATTGGTCGTTGCGCCGGCACATCATTGCTGGTTGCTCGTTATGGGACAAACACGGTTAAAGAAGTAGAGGTCAGTATCAGGCGTTTTGAGCAAGTGGGTGTGCAAATAAAAGGTTGTATTCTCAATGGCGTGCTTAAAAAGGCGAGTAGCTATTATGGTTACGGTTATAGCCAATATGATTACTCTTACGCCGATAACAAAGAAAAATAGATTTTAGATCCCCGTCTGGGAGACAAGTTTCTCAGACGGAATACTCATCATTAAATAAATGACCCTGTTAATAAATATGCAGCACCTTCAAAGAAATGGGAAATAAAATGAAAATTATGATATTCAACACATTGTATTTCCCCTACAGAATTGGTGGCGCCGAAGTTTCCGTTCAACTCCTTGCCGAAGAACTCGTGCTGCAAGGACATATAGTGAGAGTGGTGAGTCTTACGGAAGGGAATGAAAGGGAAGTGACTATGCTTAATGGAGTTGAGATCATTAAGTTACCGTTATCCAATGTCTATTGGCCATTTTCCAAAGAAAATAAAAGCTTTTTAAAGAAGGCAATCTGGCATCTGTTTGATTATTTAAATGTGAAAATGTATTTTAAGGTTTTAAAAGAAATAAAAGCATTTGCCCCTGACATTGTTCATACAAATAATATATCAGGATTTTCAGTGCTTTTGTGGAAGGCTGTAAAAAAATGCAAGGTCAGGCTCATACATACCTCAAGAGACTATTATCTTTTTCATCCTAATAGCACAATGTTTAGTCATGGTAAGACGATGAATATAAAAGATAAAAGTATTATATTTTGGTCTGCAATAAAGAAAATATATGGCCGAAATGTTGATGAGTATGTCGGCATTAGTCAATTTATCCAAAAGCAACATCATGATAACGCCTTTTTCAAAAAAGCGGGTCATCATGTTATTTACAATGCTGTCTCAAAAATAGAGTCAGATAAAGTTATAGATATTAGAAGGATAGGGTTTATTGGCAGGCTATCAACAGAAAAAGGGTTTGATATCTTCTGTAATGTAGCGGGTCAGTATAAAAGAAAATATTCATTCATTGCTGCCGGTAACTTCGTCAATAATGAAGATCAGAAATCATTAATTGAGTTGGCAAATAAATCTGATGTGACCCTGAAAGGTTTTATGAAACTGGCCGATTTTCTGAATCAGGTTGATGCTGTCGTTCTTCCTGTCAGGTGGAATGAACCCTTTGGGCGTACTGTGGTTGAATGCGTACTGGCTGATAAATTGGTTCTCACTAACCCGGTTGGGGCAATGACAGAGTTATCCATGCTCCTGCCTAACATCATTATTACCGATAATATTGAACGTGACTTCGACGATAAAATAGCAACCGCTGAGATAAAAGCCATCGATTCTTCACTTATTGAGCGGTTTAAACCCAGGGAAATAGCTGACCAATATCTTCGTGTATATAACGGCAAATCGGGTGCATAAAATGACAATGAAGGGGGTAGAGAAAAATCTCATTGGACTAACTTTATTACTTTTTATCGTTTTTGAGTGCTTTGCAGGACCACTTCGGATGGTTTTTCATATGGCTGGTGCGGAGTTTTTATTTTCCATACCGAAGCTCTTTATTTTACTGACCCAGGCCTGCGCGATAATATTGGTTTTGTATTATAGAAAAGTAACTGTAAATGGAATAATTGCTTCAGTAACTATATTCTATTTGATTTTTATAAGCATGATATCATCTCAACCGGCAGCAATATTTGTCGGTATTTGGGCTGTTCTTCCTCTGTTTCTGGGTTATCACGGGGCAAGAATAATCATGTCAAATATTAAAGAGAAAAAAACAAACCGTATAATAGTATTTATCTTTCTATTGTCATGCTTAGGTGTTATTTGTAACGTGTTTTTCAACTACCCCTGGTATAATGTATCATATGAAATTGCCGGGATGGACGTGTCTTCATCTCAGATAGGCAGCAGCGGTGGTTATACACGATACGCAGGTTTTTTTAAGAGTTCTTTACAGGCATCCGCCAACGTATTAATTCTTCTTCTATATATTGTCTCAACCAGCAAAAGTAAAACGTTAATTATTATTTCGTTTGTTTTTAGTGCGCTAGTGGCTTTGTTAACCATATCCAAAACAATTTTTTTACTCCATATTATTCTTCTTCTCTACATTCTGGTGAAAGTTATCCCTGTCAAAGTTATATGGCGAATTACATTAACCTGTGCATTTATGTTTGCAGTATTTACGATAGGAAGCACTAACTATCATTTTAATGTAAGCAAGGATCCGATGCAGGTTATGCTATTAGCATCGTTGAATGATCGACTGACTAATACCTGGCCTGAAGGTGTCAAGACTATCATCAATAATGGAAACCTTTTCTTTGGTGGTGGAGTGGGAACGATTGGAGTGGGTTCAAAATTAGGTACAGGTGCCTATAATCCGGGTGATAGTATGTATCTTTATCTTATTGGTTCTGGTGGTTATCTGTTGGGGTTCATTTTATTATTTTGGGCTTTTTATCAATCTACTGTATTTAATAATGGGAATGCTTGCAGGTATTTATCATTGTTGCTGATAGTTTTATGTTTATTTGGATTATCAATGACGGCTCCGGAGTATCCATTTATGGCACTTTCCATGGGTTTTTTGATCAATTCAAGAGTCTATAAAGCATGTTAGAAATGCTGATTGAAATGAATGGGGATAAGGATGGCAAGAATAATTTTTGATGCACGCTGGATTGGTGAGCATGGGATCGGACGATTCGCAAATGAAGTATCGGTACGCAATAAGGGATTTCTAAAAATAAAAAATGGTTTGAAACCAACAAGTCCTTTTGATGTTTTTTTTATCACTTTATATTTGGCATTCAAACGTGGGGTATACTTTTCACCGGGATATAACTGTCCGTTATTATTTTTAAACAGAAGTGTCATTACTATTCACGACTTAAATCATATAGATATAGAACATAATAGTAGTTTTCTTAAGAAAATATATTATGAATTTGTGATGAAAAGAGCTTGTAAGAAATCGCTTAAAGTTCTGACAGTGTCGAATTTTTCAAAAAGAAGAATTTGTGAATGGGCAGGAATAAGTAGTTCCAGAGTTCTGGTGGTTGGGAATGGTGTGTCGGAGGAGTTTTTAAATACAGAGAGTAGGATAACTAACTCTGAAGGTGAATACATTTTAGTTGTCAGTAACAGAAAGAAACATAAAAATGAATCGAGAATATTATCAGCTTTTCACATGGCTAACATTCCCTCTTCAGTAAAATTAGTTTTCACAGGGGATCCGGATGAAAGCCTTGAGAATGAAATCAAACGTAAAAACTTGCAGGATAGAGTTATTTTTAAAGGGCGCGTAGGGAACAGCGAACTGGCATCATTATACAAAGAATCACTTTTTTTATTATTTCCATCACTTTACGAAGGATTTGGTCTTCCTGTCATTGAAGCAATGTCCAGTGGTACCGCGGTGATAACGTCCACGACGACCTCTTTACCAGAAGTCGCAGGTGATGCAGCAATCCTTGTGGATCCTGAAAACACTGAGGAGATTGCGCTGGCAATAGGCAACCTTTATTACAATCCAGATTTGAAAAAGGAACTAATAGAAAAAGGTTTCATTCAGGCAAAAAAATTTACCTGGGAAAAAACGGCTGGTCTGATAACGAATTGTTTGAATAACTTAAAAAAGTAAACTGCACCTCAAAGGCTATTTTAGTAAGGTAGATAATGAACAGGATAATGATTTATATAAAAATCTGTTGTGTGTTTATATTCATTCACTCGTCATACGGAATGTGTACAATTATCGGAGCAGGAACGCACTTTCAAGGTTATCGTGGTGAAAGTAGTATCTATTTAGAAAAAATCAAAGATATGGGATTTACATCATTTCGTGAGGACTATTCCTGGTCAAACGTTGAAAGAACTAAAGGCATTTTTTCAGTAAGTGATAATATAAAAAAAACTGACGCTGCATTTTTAAATGCCCAGAGTAACGGTCTCAGTCCTATCTTGATCCTTGATTATGGAAATAAATTGTATAACAACGGTGATTATCCACGAAATCAGGAGTCGATTGATGATTTCGTTAGATATGCAAGTTGGGTTGCGTCAAGATTTAAGGGAAAAGTTAAATATTACGAAATCTGGAATGAATGGACTATTGGTACTGGAATGACCCGTTATCGTGACAATATACCTTCTGCTGAGGTCTATTTTAATCTCGTTAAGGCAACAAGCAAGGCAATAAAAAGTATCGATCCGAATGCAATAATCTTAGCTGGCGGATTCAACCCCCTGGAACAAAGAGCCAAATATCTGAATATTACGGATGTAGTTTGGTTTGAGCAGTTACTAAAATTGGGGATTCTGGATTATGCCGATGGGATTTCAATCCACACTTATTCGTATCTGAATGGTCGCCGGGACTTAAGAACGACGAAAGGTAATTTAGATTTTGTTGATGAGTTTTACGCTGATAGCCAAAAAATAGCAGGGAAGGATTTTCCCGTTTACATTACTGAAATTGGGGTGACAAATTATACCGGACCTGGGGGGATGAGCCAGCAAGAATCGGCCGATTATATAAAAAATTATATTGAGGATGCAAAGTCTCGTTCATACATAAAAGGTGTCTGGATTTATGACCTCATTGATGATGGCAAAGACAAGAGCAAGAGGGATTACAATTTTGGCCTCCTGAACAATGATCTCTCGCCCAAGCTAGTCGCTCCTGTCATTTCTGAGTTACTTAATAAAGATAATCACAAATGATGGTGAAGTTTATAACGTATTATTAATCAGTATTTATGTTATTAATTAACGGGAGTGAAGAGGTTATATGAGGATTTTGTTTTTTGTATATAAATTCCCTGTGCTTTCTGAGACGTTTATCCTCAACCAAATAGCGTATTTCATTAACAAGGGTTGCGACGTAAGCATCGTTTCCGTTTTTCCCGGTGAGCTGGATGCTGAACACCATGTTATCAAAAAATTTAATTTGATAAATAAAACGCGATATTTACTTGAACGAGAACCAAAAGGTAAGATCTCCAGGGTTTTAGCGCGGCTTAAAGGACTGCTCCCTTGTGTTCTTTCCTCTTGTGCCATTAAGTGTATGAATGTCTCTAAATATGGGTATTATGCCAAAACCTTGATGCTTCCGCTTATATTATCAAAAAACAAACTTCCCTTAGAGGCTGATATTATTGTCTCTCACTTTGGTACCACCGCGGTATTGGCAAATCAACTGAGGAAGCTTGGTTTTCTTAAAGGTAAATTAGCTGCAGTGTTTCATGGTAATGACATTTCACAAACGCGTACTCTTGATGTTTTTAAGGATGATTATAAAAATCTTTTTGATAATGCAGAATTCATCCTCCCAGTAAGTCAGTTATGGGCTAATAAAATTAAAGCCGTTTCAGGTCATGAAGGCAATATTCATGTTGTCAGGATGGGGATCAGTGTTGATAAATTCTCGTTTCTACCCCGACCCGTTTTGGGTAATCCCGTTCGTTTACTCTCTATCGCAAGGCTTACAGAAAAAAAAGGGATATCAGTTGCCATCACTGCATGTTCTATTTTGAAAGAAAAAAATATTCACTTTCGCTACACCATTATCGGTGATGGTCCGTTACGCACTGAGCTTGAGTTAAAGGTTTCTGAACTTGAACTGAACGATCAGGTGTTCTTCTCAGGCGCGCAGACGCAGGAAACTGTTACTGAATACTTAAATATCTCGGACATTTTTTTATTACCTTCAGTGACAGCCGCAGATGGCGATATGGAAGGAATACCGGTGGCATTGATGGAGGCCATGGCTATGGGTATTCCGGTCATTTCAACTTTTCACAGCGGGATCCCTGAATTGATAGAAAATGGAATATCTGGATTTCTGGTCAAAGAACATGATGCCGAAGGTATTGCAAACATCGTCGAAGACATTATAAAAGACCCCAGTGTTTTAACTGATATTTGTCAGAATGCAAAATTGAAAATTGACAATGAATATGATCAGGATAAGTCATATTCAAGAATGTTTTCTATTCTATCGAATCAGCCATTAAATATTAACCGGTGATAAATTGAAAATTTACTATTATAAATCCGCGCATGGGAATTTTGGGGACGACCTTAACGCATGGATCTGGGATGCATTGCTTCCCGGCTTTTTTGATGATAACGAAAATGTCAGGGTATCAGGGATTGGCACCATTATTACTTCTGCCATGCCTCCGGCTAAAAAATGGATAGTCTTCTCGAGTGGTGTCGGTTATGGCTATCCGCCAGTCAACTTTGGCGACAGCTCTTGGGAAACACTCTGCGTTCGGGGTCCGCTCAGTGCTGAGATTTTAGGATTGCCGAAAGACAAATTTATTACTGATGGCGCTGCCCTTTTAAACACGCTCGCAGAGTTTACACCACTCTCAGATGCTGAACGCAAAGGGGTAATTTTTGTTCCTCATCATCACGCGCTTGTCACAGGGCAATGGGAAAAGGTGTGCCAGCAGGCTGGGATTGAGTTCGTGAATCCTCAATCGGATGCAAAGACGGTTATCCAAAAAATCAGACATGCAAAACTGGTGCTGGCGGATGCTATGCATGCGGCCATTATTGCTGACGCTCTGCGCGTACCCTGGGTTCCCTTAATTACTTCTTCGCAGATCAATACATTCAAATGGTTGGACTGGACTCAGACAATAAATACTCCTTACCGGCCAATGGTTCTGGGAAGCAGTTCCCTGCGTGAATATTTACGCGATAAATCTCTGTGTACTTATGGAGAAAAGTATTTCTTACCTGATTCAGATGTAGAGTTCGCTGTTAAGTATTTCAGAAAACAGCGAGAGTTAAAGAACAAAAAGTGGTGGGAGAAGTATCAGCAGTTAACTCAGTTAGCGTTGCATCGAATTCCAAACAAAGCTATCAGGACAGTTGAAGAGCGTTTTAATCTGAATTTGAATAACAGATTTATTGATCAGGCATCCAGCATGCTTCTTCATGCGAAGTCCAGACCGGGCTTTCTAAGCGAAGATATTAAATTTACCAACAATGTAGAGCGCTTATTAAACGGCATCGACAGGCTTTCAAAATGCAAATGATATTCTAAGGACGTTAAATTGAACGCTCAAGCGAGAGACCAGAAACCGAGTATAATTTCTGGCGCTATCTGGTCTGTTCTGGATAATACCGTCTCACAAGTGATAACGTTTATCATATTCATAATATTAGCGAAGTTGCTGACACCCAGTATATACGGCATGCTCAGTGTATCTTTGCTTGTCACGCAGTTTTTTCGCAATGTTATATTCGATAGTATTGCGACATCGATCGTGAGAATGAAATCACCGACCCCTGTCGATTATAATTCTGCGTTTTTTTTATGTTTCTCTTTATCTGTACCCGCATTCTTGATTGTTTTCTTATTCGCCCCGGTTATTGAGGCGTACATGAAAGTACCGGAGCTGGCCAATGTCATCCGGGGAACAGGCATTATTATTGTCGTCAGCGGATTGAGCCGGACACACGAAGCCTGGTTAACGCATAATATGATGTTCCGCCCTTTAGCGATAAGGTCAATCTGCTCTATCTCTATCGGGGGTGCTGTCGGGGTGGTGCTTGCCTGTAAAGGTTATGCTGTTACGAGTCTGGTGGTTCAGCAAGTTGTCACTTCACTGATTTCTCTGGTCGTGCTGTGGGTGACGACGCCCTGGAAGCCAAAAATGAAAATTTCAAAGGATTCCATTCGCGAGTCTGTAGGGTTTTCTAAGCATGTGGCTCTGAGCAATATTACTAACTTCGCCAATCAAAATAGTGATGTTTTCTTTATTACCTACTTTCTTGGAACAGCGGGTGCCGGTGTTTATTCGGCGGGTAAACGCATCGTAAACACCCTGAACACCGTTCTCTCATCCGCACTAATGCGGGTTTCATTACCCGCGTTTACCAGATATAAAAATGATTTGAATGAATTTGGTAAAAAGTATCTGCAAGCTACCTATTTTACGGTTCTGGTAACAGCGCCTGCTTTTGTTGGTCTTAGTGCATTATCCCATGATATTACTTTTCTGCTACTGGGACAGAAATGGATGCCATCTGTCCCCATAATGCAAATTGTCAGTGCTGTAGGTTTTGTTACATCGATTGGATATTACAATCATTCCGTCATGTTTGCCCGTGATAAACCCGAATGGCAAGCCAGATTAACACTGCTTTATGCAATAAGTAATGTGTTGGCATTCTATATTTTTGTTCGATATGGTTTGATTGCCACTGCACTGGTATTTTCAATCCGTACAATACTTCTTTATCCTGTTTCTGCATGGTGTGCATTAACACTTTTGAATTTAACATTCAGACAATACATAAGAGAGATTATTGTTCCCATTATATGCGCCGGGGGAATGTGTATGATTCTGATGGGTATGCAGGAGTTTACATTATTAAATGAATCCTGGGCTGGAATAGCAGTGAAAATTTCCGTTGGTGCGATATCCTATTTTATTCTTATTTTTACTATCACTTCTAAGAGTAGAAAAGCAATGATACTTTCACTGGCGGGAAAGATATTTAAGAGGGGCTAGATGATTTTATGGAAACTCAATCAGCATTAGTTAGCATACTTATTCCTCTTTTCAACTCTGAAAGGTATATCAGGACGGCCCTGGAGTCTGTTGCCTCTCAAACCTATTCTAATATAGAAGTGGTTATTGTCGATGATTTTTCAAACGATTTTTCAGTGGCAATTGTTGAGAGTTTTTTTATTGAGCACGCTCATATTCGCCATAGCATATCTCATAATGTTAAAAATGAAGGAGTTTCTTTCACAAGGAATAAGTTAGTAGAGCATGCAAAGGGGGATTTCATTTGTTTTTTAGATTCTGATGACTACTTTGAGCATGATGCAATAAGTTATTTAATGGACATTGTAGTAAGTAATAATACGGATATAGGTCAGTGCTTATACTACTCTGAAACACCTGAGGGTGTCCAAAGCGGTACGGTAAATAAATTTTCCCCCAATAAGATTCTGAAGGGTAAAGATGCTGTTTTTTCTATGCTGGAAAACGAAATAACAGGTTTCCTTTGGCATAAAATATTCAAACGGGGTCTTTTCCGGAATGTTCATTTTGACACTACGTTACCCGTTTTTGAAGACTATCTTGTCATTATGACGATGTTTCTCAATGGTGCTGACATCTCATTTGGCAGTGAACCCAAGTATCATTATGTACAGCATGTTTCCTCATTGACAAAAAAATCCTACCGAAAAGCACTAGACAGACTGCTATACCTGGAAATGACCAAGTCACTGGTAAAGCCTTTAATTTTCTCAGAATCAGACAAACTGAGGATAATAAAGCATGAGTATATTGTGGCTTTGATGGTTTTTATTAATGCAATTAAATTTGGTGCTCCTGTAAATGAAGTTACAGAAATCCAAAAACGCATCAATGTTTCATGTTTATTCAGGTTAAAACCTCAGTTTAATTATAAAAAATTTTACTCAATACTCATGATTAGAATTTCTCCGGCATTGCTCTATTTTGCCCTTAAAACGGTTTTTAAAATTAAAGCATAAATAATTCGAAATTTGTCCGTGCTCATTCTGAATGATAATTCAGTTCTTCCACTGTGCACTGAATTGTTTTTTTTAATGATTGAATCTTATCTCACTTTTTTCCTGAGACGAATATTATGATCCTTCCAGTAATCATGGCTGGCGGTACCGGTAGCCGTTTGTGGCCGATGTCTCGTGAGCTTTATCCAAAACAATTTCTTCGTCTTCATGGCGATAATTCAATGTTGCAGGAAACCGTCAGCCGCTTAAAAGGGCTGGATGTTTCTGTGCCACTGGTTATTTGTAATGAAGAGCATCGTTTTCTCGTTGCCGAACAACTGCGGCAAATAAATCAGCTCAAAGATAATATTATCCTCGAGCCTGTCGGGCGCAATACGGCGCCTGCGATTACGCTGGCTGCGCTCAGTACTATCGACAACGGTGTAGACCCGCTTTTGCTGGTGCTGGCTGCCGACCATGTTATCGAGTCTCCTGTGGCCTTTCACCAGGCCGTACAGAGTGCTATTCCGTTCGCGGAACAGGGGAAGCTGGTGACCTTCGGTATCGTGCCGACTGGTCCGGAAACCGGATACGGATATATACAACGGGGGATGGAATTAAGCACCGTTACCGATCCTGTTTTTCGGGTGCAGCGTTTTGTCGAGAAGCCGGATCTTGCTACCGCGATGCAATATCTGGAAAGCGGTGAGTATTACTGGAACAGCGGTATGTTTTTGTTCCGCGCAAAGCGTTTTCTGCAAGAGATGACGAAATTCAGGCCGGACATTGTTGATGCCTGTCTTAAAGCGATTGAAACCTCACAGGCCGATGAGCAGCAAGATTTTATTCGTGTTGATAAAGAATCATTTATTTCCTGTCCCGATGAGTCTGTTGATTATGCGGTGATGGAAAAAACCACTGATGCGATTGTCGTTCCGTTAGATGCGGGCTGGAATGATGTGGGTTCCTGGTCGGCTCTTTGGGAAGTGAATAATAAAAGCATCGAGGGTAATGCCCTCAGTGGCGATGTATTTACTCATAATGCGACGAATTGTTATATCAATACCGATGAAAAATTGGTGGCCGCTATTGGTGTAGATAATCTGGTGATTGTTAATACTAAAGATGCCGTTTTAGTGATTGATAAAAACCAGGTGCAGGACGTTAAAAAAGTCGTTGAATATTTAAAAAGTCATAAACGCCGGGAATATCGCGTGCATCGTGAATCTTATCGTCCATGGGGGCGGAACGATAATGTTGTGACGGCGCCCCGTTATCATGTGAATAGAATAACGGTAAAACCGGGCGGACAGTTCTCATTACAAATGCATCATCACCGGGCTGAACACTGGGTAATTCTTTCGGGTACGGCAAGAGTTATTCTGGAAGATAAAGATTATCTGCTGACTGAAAATGAATCCACATTTATACCCATTGGTGCTCATCACAGATTAGAGAATCCCGGGAAAATACCTCTTGAACTTCTGGAAATACAATCAGGCTCATATCTGGAAGATGACGATATTATTCGTATAAAAGATCACTATGGTCGCTGTTAATTTTGGGGTGAAATATGTCAGATACATTATCTTGCTTTAAAGCGTACGATATTCGCGGTGAATTAGGTGTGGAATTAAACGAAGATATCGCTTATCGCATAGGACGAGCTTACGGCGAATATTTAAAGCCGAAGAAAATGGTATTAGGCGGTGATGTTCGTTTAACCAGTGAAGCATTGAAACTTGCTATGGCGAAGGGTTTACAGGATGCGGGTACTGATGTTGTTGATATTGGCGTGACCGGCACGGAAGAAATCTATTTTGCGACTTCTTATCTCAGCCTTGATGGTGGTATTGAAGTCACCGCCAGCCATAATCCAATGAATTACAACGGCATGAAACTGGTTCGCCAGGACTCCCGTCCAATCAGTGGTGATTCCGGTTTACGCGAGATTCAGGCGCTGGCCGAAGCTAATAATTTCGCACCAGCAGAAAAAGCTATACGTGGCACTTATGAGAAAGCCTCTGTGCTTGATGCGTATGTGGATAAGTTGCTCAGCTATATCAATATTGAGAATTTCTCGCGTCCTTTAAAACTGGTGTTTAACTCCGGTAATGGTGCTGCCGGTCACGTTGTGGATGCTATCGAGCAGCGTTTTATTGCCGCCGGAGCACCGGTAGAATTTATCAAAATTCACCACGAGGCCGACGGCACATTCCCTAACGGTATCCCTAACCCGTTATTGCCTGAGTGCCGCCAGGACACTACGGATGCCATCATTAAACACCAGGCAGATATGGGGATCGCGTTTGATGGTGATTTTGACCGGTGTTTTCTGTTTGATGATGCCGGTAATTTCATCGAAGGGTATTACATAGTGGGTCTGCTGGCCGACGCGTTCCTCGAGAAATATCCCAGCTCGCGTATCATTCATGACCCGCGTCTGAGCTGGAATACCATTGATATTGTCACCGGTGCGGGCGGAGTGCCTGTGATGTCTAAAACCGGTCATGCGTTTATTAAAGAACGTATGCGCCAGGAAGATGCGGTCTATGGCGGCGAGATGAGCGCCCATCATTACTTCCGCGATTTCTATTATTGTGACAGTGGCATGATCCCGTGGTTGCTGGTCGCTGAATTACTGCATGTTAAAGGTAAGTCCCTGAGGCAACTGATTAATGACCGGATCACCGCTTACCCTGCTTCAGGTGAAATAAACAGTTACCTGCAACAGCCGAAAGAGTCTATTGCCCGTGTATTAGCGATGTATGAAGGAGAGGCGGTGAAAATCGACCATACGGACGGAATAAGTCTGGAGTTTGATGAATGGCGTTTCAATCTCCGCAGTTCTAATACTGAACCGGTTGTCAGATTGAATGTGGAATCCCGTGCTGATACAAAATTAATGCAGGAACAAACCAGGAAAATCCTTTCCATTCTTCGTAGCATGTAATTATTGAAAATATCTTATTTAAGTGAGTGGTAATAACTCGCTATGGGTTTATTTTGCCCATTTTAATTTTATAAGGTTTAGATTATGTCACATAATGTGAGTGTGGGGATTGTTGCTGACTGGCTGGTGACATTTGCCGGGTCCGAAAAAGTCATTGCGGAATTTATTAAATTATACCCGGACGCTGATATCTATTCTGTTGTTGATTTTCTTTCTGATGAATCCCGCAAAAAATTCTACGGTAAAGAAGCGACGACCTCTTTTATTCAGCGCTTACCTTTTGCTAAAAAGAAATATCAGCAATATCTGCCTTTAATGCCGCTGGCTATCGAACAACTTGATGTGACCGGGCATGACATAGTGCTTTCCAGCAGTCATGCGGTCGCCAAGGGCGTGCTGACCGGTCCTGACCAGTTGCACATCAGCTATGTGCATTCTCCGATCCGCTATGCCTGGGATTTTCAGCACCAGTATCTGCGTGAGGCAGGGCTGAATAAGGGGCTGAAAGGCAATCTTGCCCGCTGGTTCCTGCATAAAATCAGGATGTGGGATTACCGGACGGCTAATGGGGTGGATCATTTTATTGCCAATTCCCAGTTTATTGCCCGCCGGATTAAGAAAGTCTATGGCCGCGACGCGGATGTTATTTATCCACCTGTCGATGTAGAGCGTTTTACGTTGCAGGAGAACAAAGAGGATTTCTATTTTACCGCTTCGCGCATGGTGCCCTATAAACGTCTCGATCTGATTGTGGAAGCATTCAGTCAGATGCCGGATAAGAAGCTGGTGGTGATCGGTGACGGCTCTGAAATGGCCAAAATTAAGGCCAAAGCGGGCAGTAACATTGAAATACTGGGCTATCAGCCTGACGATGTGATGCAAGACTATATGCGACGCGCAAAGGCTTTTGTTTTCGCTGCGGAAGAAGATTTTGGGATCACGCCTGTCGAAGCGCAGGCCAGCGGAACGCCGGTTATTGCCTTTGGCAAAGGCGGCGTTCTGGAGACCATCAGACCTTACGGTGAAAAGCATGCAACAGGGGTCTTTTTCGCAGAACAAACTGCGGCGTCTCTGATAAAGGCCGTGCATCACTTCGATACCATTAAGGACTCAATACTTCCTCTGGACTGTCGTGAAAATGCATTAAAGTTTTCCGGGGAAAGATTTCATAATGAACTGGACGAATATATCAAAACAAAATGGCATGATTTTAATGAACGTAAACGCATCGTTTATTAGCACTCTCAACACTGAATCTGCCATTGATGGTTTGCATACAAATCATCCTCACTTGCGTATTCATCATAAAAAGCAGTGTCAGCGGCTGAAATTGTACGGATAACGCCCGTCGCTGTTTTTGAATCACTACGAAAAAGCCGGAGAATGCGCTGACATTCTCCGGCTTTTTTTGCTTTCTAACCGGGCTTGAAGTTTCAGTAGCACAGAAAGCAAAAAACCAGCCGTTAGGCTGGTTTCTTTAAATAGGGTGCCCGGACTCGGACTAACGCCGCAGGCGTTTGAACAACGGCTTTGCCGTTGGCCCGCAGGGCGAGCCTGCTAAGGCGAGTCATCGAACGAAGTTCGATGGAGAGTCCGTACCGCTGAAAGCAAAAAACCAGCCGTTAGGCTGGTTTCTTTAAATATGGTGCCCGGACTCGGACTAACGCCGCAGGCGTTTGAACAACGGCTTTGCCGTTGGCCCGCAGGGCGAGCCTGCTAAGGCGAGTCATCGAACGAAGTTCGATGGAGAGTCCGTACCGCTGAAAGCAAAAAACCAGCCGTTAGGCTGGTTTCTTTAAATATGGTGCCCGGACTCGGACTAACGCCGCAGGCGTTTGAACAACGGCTTTGCCGTTGGCCCGCAGGGCGAGCCTGCTAAGGCGAGTCATCGAACGAAGTTCGATGGAGAGTCCGTACCGCAGAAAGCAAAAAACCAGCCGTTAGGCTGGTTTCTTTAAATATGGTGCCCGGACTCGGAATCGAACCAAGGACACAGGGATTTTCAATCCCTTGCTCTACCGACTGAGCTATCCGGGCAACGGGGCGCATTAAACCGTATTGGGCATGTGTCGTCAACGGCTTTTTGTGACAACGGTGGTGTTCGTCACCTGAATGATGCTTTTTACGACGATTTGACGATTTAACTGCCAGAATCTGCGGTTTGCCTGACATTCCCGTGAAAAATCCCATGCCGGGCGGTGTCGTATTTTGTAAGAAATTCGCGCAATTTACAGGGTTGAACGGGGGTCTAAAAGATGCCATTATTGCGCCGATTTATTAAACAACTCTGTTCCCGTTTTCACGCGACAGCTCAAGAGGGTTGCGGCATGGCTGGTTTATCACATCGCGCTTTTTATAAGTGCATAAAAAATCTGATGATGATCTCCGGGTGCTGTAAACACCACGATTTCAGCTTTTTTCCTTTTGCAGTCTCTTTCATGCGGTAAGGCTACCGTTTGTCCGCTGTTAGGCATTATTAAAAACAGAGCGTCATCCACAGGGCAATTCTCTGATTTTACTGTTGTCTATCAGACGTGGCCGGGCCTGAAACTCGATTTGTCACCACTTTGCCGCACCGGCATTGTCCTGTCGCACTCGATATCTCGCTTAGCTAACGTCATTTGCCGGGCCGGACTCTGCGCGCAATTGCTTTATGACGTAAGAACCTGCTCATTGCCGTGCCATCTGGCACACCCTCTTACTTAACCGTTTGAGAGTCTGAATGAAACACTTAAAACTTGCAGCAAGCGCTTCTGTCGCCCCTTATCTCCAGACTGCTCGTCTGGTCGTTGACCTGCGCCGCGCCGATTACGCGGACGTAGCGGCCATCATCATTTCTGTGGGTGACCTGAATCACGGCAGGCTGGCGGAGATTGAAACGCTGGGATTCGGTATTCCCGCGTTTGTTGCAGTGCAGGGAACGGAGCAGGTGTCGCCGGAATTTTTGCCTTTGCTGAAAGGCGTGATCACGCTGTCGGACGCCAACCAGGCGTTTTACGCGGCACAAATCGAATCTGCCGCACAGGCCTATGAAGAGGCGCTCTTCCCGCCGTTTTTCGACACGCTGAAAAAGTATGTCGAGATGGAGAACGCCACGTTCGCTTGTCCGGGCCATCAGGGCGGCGAGTTTTTCCGTCGTCATCCGGCAGGGCGTCAGTTTTATGATTTCTACGGCCCGAATATCTTCCGCTCTGACATGTGTAATGCGGACGTCAAACTTGGCGATTTGCTGATCCACGAAGGCTCGGCGAAAGATGCTCAAAAGTATGCCGCTAAAGTCTTCAGTGCAGATAAAACCTATTTCGTGCTTAACGGGACATCTGCCGCCAATAAAGTCGTGACTAACGCGCTGCTGACCCGCGACGATCTGGTGCTGTTCGACCGTAATAACCACAAATCAAATCATCATGGCGCGCTGTTGCAAGCGGGTGCGACGCCGGTGTATCTCGAAACAGCACGTAACCCGTTTGGGTTTATTGGCGGCATCGATGCGGCCTGTTTCGACGAAACTTATCTGCGTAAACAGATCAAAGAAGTGGCACCGGATCGCGCTAACGAGAAACGCCCGTTCCGCCTGGCCATCATCCAGCTCGGCACCTACGACGGCACGGTTTATAACGCGCGCCAGGTGGTCGATAAAATCGGTCATCTGTGCGATTACATTCTGTTTGATTCCGCATGGGTCGGTTACGAGCAATTCATCCCGATGATGAAAGAATGTTCGCCGTTGCTGCTGGAGCTTAATGAAAACGATCCGGGGATTATCGTCACACAGTCGGTACATAAGCAGCAGGCCGGATTCTCGCAAACTTCGCAGATCCATAAAAAAGACAATCACATTAAGGGCCAGAAGCGCCATTGCAGCCATAAAAAGCTCAACAATGCCTTTATGATGCACGCCTCAACCAGCCCGTTTTATCCGCTGTTTGCCGCACTGGACGTGAATGCGCGTATTCATGCCGGTGGCAGCGGAAAACACATGTGGATGGAGTGCGTAAAGCTGGGCATCGAAACCCGCAAAATGCTGCTGGATCAATGCTCGATGATTTTGCCGTTTGTGCCGCCAGTGGTCGGCGGAAAGCGCTGGCAGGATCACGAAACCAATGAGATGGCTAACGACGTTCGCTTCTTTGATTTTGTGCCGGGAGAACGCTGGCATGCCTTCGAGGGTTATGCCGAAAAGCAGTATTTCGTTGATCCGTGCAAGCTGCTGCTGACTACGCCGGGCATTGATGCGTCCAGCGGTAAATACACTGAGTTCGGTATTCCGGCGACCATTCTGGCCAACTATCTGCGCGAGAACGGCATCGTGCCGGAGAAATGCGACCTGAACTCGATCCTGTTCCTGCTGACGCCTGCCGAAACGCCGGCTAAAATGCAGTTGCTGGTGGAAGAGCTGGTGCGTTTTGAGCAGTACATCGAAGAAGATGCGCCGCTCAGCGAAGTGCTGCCGACGGTGTATCGTAAAAACGAAGACCGTTACCGCAATTACACCATCCGTCAGCTCTGTCAGGAAATGCATAACCTGTACGTCAGTTTTGATGTGAAAGAGCTGCAAAAAGAGATGTTCCGCGAGAAGAGCTTCCCGAAAGTGGTGATGAATCCACAGGACGCGCATAACGAGTTTATCCGCGATAACATCGAGCTGGTGGCGATTGGTGATGCGGAAGGACGTATCGCCGCAGAAGGCGCGCTGCCGTATCCTCCGGGCGTGCTGTGCGTGGTGCCCGGCGAATTGTGGGGCGGGGCAGTTCAGCGTTACTTTATGGCGCTGGAAGAAGGGATCAACCTGTTACCAGGCTTCTCGCCGGAATTGCAGGGCGTATATATCGAGAAAAAACCGGTTGGCTGGAAACGCGTGATGGGGTATGTTCTCGCACAATAGCCCGCATAAAAACCCATCTCCGGATGGGTTTTTTATTGGATCGTTTTATTGATCAATCGCGACAATCACCCTGCATTCGGATATGTGATGCAGGTCGAAAATAATCCTCTTATTCAGCCAGGGTATAGATACCTGCGTCACAGTTGATTAAAAGCATAAAACGTAAATGAGAAATCACAATACTCAGAGTGATTTTCTGGAATTATAACTAATGCAGAATTCCATCTTAATAAAGGTGACTGCATGTCAGCATTAACTGAAAGGATCAGTGCGAAAGAAAAGCTGGGTTTTGGATTAGGTGATGCGGCAAGCCACATTGTTTTTGATTCCTCTGTCGCTATTCTTGCCTATTTCTATACGAATATTTATGGTTTGCCGCCAGCGGTAATGGGAACCCTGTTCTTAGTGGTCAGGGTACTTGATGCGATCACTGATCCTATTATGGGCGCGATTGCCGATCAGACCAAAAGTCGCTGGGGAAGATTTCGGCCCTGGCTACTGATTATTTGTGTTCCCTTTGCCGTTAGTTGTGTTCTGGTTTATTCCACGCCAGATTTTGAACAGACCGGTAAAATTGTTTATGCGGTTTTCGCTTATATATTTATGACCTTAATGTACACGGCGATTAATATTCCTTACTGTTCTTTAGGTGCCGCAATTACTGCCGACCCGCAGGATAATCTTTCCCTGCAATCGTGGCGTTTCGCTATTGCGCCAGTCGGGGGGGCGATGGGGACGGCGCTCATCCTGCCGTTAGCTGATTTTATCTCACCGGGAGACCGCGCAACTGGTATGCAGTGGGCGATGGGCATCTTTGGTGTCATTGGCTGCGTGATGTTCTTTGTCTGTTTCCTCACCACGCGGGAGCGTATTACACCGGTGAAAGAAGAGAACATGAATATCCTTCGTGATGTGCGTGTTCTTATGCAAAATGATCAGTGGCGGATCCTCTCAGTTTATAACCTTGCCATGTTATGTGGCGTGGTGGTTCGCGGCAGTTTGCTGGTGTATTTCGTGCAATATGTTCTGCATCAGGGAAGCGGCATTATTTCCATTTTCATGATGGCGACTACCGTTGCGGCTGTTATCGGCAGTTTATTTGCGAAAAAACTGGGTTCGTGGATGTGTAAAATCCGCGCGTCCATCTGGGTTAATATATTAAGTGCATTCGCAGGATTACTTTTCTTTGTGCTGCCAACCGATTACTGGATCCCTGCCTTTATTGTTCATATTGCCCTTAATTTATTACAGGGGATAAATGCCCCGCTGCAATGGTCAATGATCACGGATGCCAATAATTATGGGGAGTGGAAAACCCAGCGCCGAATTACTGGGATGAACATCGCGGCGAATATCTTTGTGATTAAACTCGGCGTGGCGATTGGTGGCGCGCTGACAGGCTGGGGGCTGGCGTGGTTTGGTTATCAGGCGGGCGTGGAACAACAATCGGCGGAAGCGGTACGCGGTGTCCTGATTTTATTCACCGTCTTACCGGCTATTTTCTATCTGATTACGGCTTTCTCTATCCGTTACTATCAGCTGACGGAAGAGCGTATGAATCATATTGTCAGTGATCTGGGTGACGGAAAATTCCGGACACAAAGTCTGCAGACAGAGGGTTTACAGACTCACAGTTAAGATATTCGTCCCGGCGCCTCACGCCTGAGAAGCCGGGACGATAAACGTTAATCTACGCGGCGGTAACTGCGCTGAGTATTGTTCACTTTGTACAGATAGCGGCGGGATTCTGCCGACGGATGTTTGGTCGTCAGAGTGGTGTACACATCGCCCGGCGCCATATTGTTGATGATGTTAAACGCCTGTGTTTTGTTCTGTGAGAACACGCGCAGAACACTGCCAGCACCGCCGTTATAAGCAGTAATCACAGCATAGCGACGTGATGTCGGGTTGTTGATGTTCCCCAGATACACGTTTTGCAGCATCGCAAGATAAGCCGTGCCGGTATTGATATTATTCTGCGGATCAAACAGATAGCTGCGGCTTGGCTTGCCCCATTTTCCTTCAGATTTAAACACATCGACACCCGCGGTATGCTGCACAACCTGCATCAGGCCCAGCGCATCGGCATTACTCACCGCATACGGGTTAAAGGCTGATTCGGTTTGCATGATCGCCAGGATCAGAGACTGATCGACGCCATATTTAGCTGATGCTTCACGGATCATCGGCAGATATTTATGCGCACGTTTGTTCAGGTGGTTCGGCACCATTTGGATCGTCACGGAATAAATCACGTGCAGACCGGACTGACGGCGCATCAGTTTGTTCTGAATCAGATAATCAGCAAAGCTGGCTGCACGGCCTTCCCAGCGGATTGGCTGGCCGGTATTGTCGAGAACCTGACCGTACAACATCGGTTCACGGCTGATCTGGATATCATTGGCGTCGGAATAAAGGTCAACATTGCCCGGATCGTCGCCCACCAGCAAGGTACTGATAATGGCCTGACGCAGGCTGGCCGCCGGATCCGTGCCAGAAATAGTCTCAAGGGTGATGGTACCCGCATCAAAGTTGATGTGGCTGCGGGTGTAATACTGATCGCTATATTTCACGTAGTCTTTCGGACCCGCGATCAGCACTTCGTTCATACCCCAGATATTTTCGATGTTATGGGCGAACTGCCCCATCAAAATATCGAATCCGTTGGTGTCTTTCACATAAGCTTCGTTGAACTGGTCTTTCTTGCTGCCGGAGCAGGAGATCAACATGGGCGCGATAACCAGCAAAGCTAAAATTTTCTTCATCTTACAAACCGTTTCTGATGAAAGAAGCAGGCACCCGGAGTACCTGCCTTAATGTTTTAACCATTGTTATAAATGATTATTTTGACGGCGGGGTATAGCCTTCGATATGCACGTCCTGACCTTCGAACAGGAAGTTGACCATTTCCTGTTCCAGCAGTTTGCGGTCTTCCGGATTCATCATGCTGAGTTTCTTTTCGTTGATCAGCATGGTTTGTTTGGCCATCCACTGCGACCAGGCTTCTTTCGAAATCTCATTGAAGATACGTTTGCCAATCTCGCCAGGGTACAGCTGGAAGTCTTGTCCTTCAGCATCGCGCTTGAGAAAAGTACAAAAAATCGTTCTGCTCATGCTAATTCCTTATCGATCGTTCTTTTGGGTCGGTTCTTTAGCCAGTTGCGTCAACAGACGCTCTACCGGCGCGGCCAGCCCGACGGATTGTGGTTGCGCTAAGTTATACCAGAGACCCGCACCTTCATCCATGCAACCCGCGGAAGAACGCAGATTTAACCACATCGGGACGATATCCAGATGGAAATGGCTGAAAGTGTGACGAAAAGCGGTCTGCTGCTGCAACTGATTTTGCGTAACACCGTATTTTTTCAGACCAAGAGCCAGTTCATCTTCGGTGGTAAATTGCGGGAAGCAGAACAATCCGCCCCACAAGCCGACCGGCGGACGCTGTTCCAGCCAGACTTTATCTTCCTGCTGGATCATCAGCATAAACGCGGTCTTTTCCGGCAGGGTTTTCTTAGGTTTTTTACCGGGATAATTCGCCCAGCTGTGATGCGCATAAGCTTCACAGCCGGATTTCACCGGGCACAGCTCGCATTTTGGCTTGCTGCGGGTGCAAACCATCGCGCCTAAATCCATCATTGCCTGATTAAACTGAGCAACACCTTCGGCGGGCGTGACGTCTTCGCTTATCGTCCACAGTTTGTTTTCGGTTTTCTTCTCGCCCGGCCAGCCGTTAACAGCATAGCAGCGGGCCAGCACGCGCTTCACATTCCCGTCTAAAATAGGGTAGTGCTGATTCAGTGCCAGCGACAAAACCGCGCCGGCGGTGGAACGGCCAATGCCCGGCAACGCGAGAATTTCATCAAAGGTAGTCGGAAATACGCCGCCGTGCTGGCTGGCGATGGTCTGCGCCGCTTTATGCAGGTTACGCGCACGGGCGTAATAACCCAGCCCGGTCCACAGATGAAGAACTTCATCGAGCGGCGCAGCAGCGAGATCAGACACCGTCGGGAAGCGTTGCATAAAACGTTCAAAATACGGGATAACAGTCGTTACCTGCGTTTGCTGCAACATCACTTCTGAAAGCCAGACTTTATAAGGTGTTTTTGCGATTTGCCACGGCAGCGTTTTGCGGCCATAGCGCTGATACCAGTCGAGCACCAGAGGTGAGAAACGTTGGGCTTCCATCATGGGTGAATTACAGTCCGGCAGGGTTAAAAGACGGGGCTGATCACATCACAGTTCCCGTCTGGCTGTAAACCGGAACTTTCCGCACTGTATTGACGGATTTCCTGCCCGCAAGCCTTGCTAATCGGGAGTAAGTTTGGATAATGCGCCTTTCCTTATATTTAGTGACCAAAGCACAGGCATCCGCGCGCGGGTACCGCGTCTTGCCAATCGGAGTGGAAACACCATGAAAAACGACGTCATTTCACCGGAGTTCGACGAGAACGGTCGCGCAATGCGCCGTATCCGTAGTTTTGTCCGCCGTCAGGGCCGTCTGACTAAAGGTCAGCAATTCGCGCTGGACAACTTCTGGCCGGTGATGGGCGTGGAGTTTCAGGCCGAATCCCTGGATATTGATGCCTTATTTGGTCGCTCTGCACCTGTGGTACTGGAAATCGGTTTCGGCATGGGCACATCGCTCGTCACCATGGCGCAACAGAATCCTGACCAGAACTTTATCGGGATTGAAGTACACTCACCGGGTGTTGGCGCGTGTCTGGCAACGGCGCACGAAGAGGGCGTCAGCAACCTGCGCGTGATGTGTCACGATGCGGTTGAAGTGCTGGAAAAAATGATTCCGGATGGCTCGCTCGATATGGTGCAGCTATTCTTTCCTGACCCGTGGCACAAAGCGCGCCATAATAAGCGCCGTATCGTGCAGCCTGAGTTCGTCGAGAAGCTGCGCAAGAAACTAAAAGTGGGCGGTGTATTCCACATGGCAACCGACTGGGAGCCGTATGCGGAGCACATGCTCGAAGTGATGACCCGTTTAGAAAGCTGGGCGAATCTGTCGCAGGAAGGTAATTATGTCCCGCGTCCTGAATCGCGCCCGGTAACCAAGTTCGAAATGCGTGGCCAGCGTTTAGGCCACGGCGTGTGGGATCTGATGTTTGAGAGGAAGCAATAATGGCTACAAATCGCAGTCGTCGTTTACGTAAGAAGTTACACATTGCCGAGTTCCAGGAACTGGGCTTCTCTGTAAAATGGCGTTTCCCGGAAGGTACCGCGGTAGAAACCATTGATGAATCCCTGGATAAATTCATCGACGGTGTGATCGAGCCAAACAAACTGGCTTTCGATGGCAGTGGCTATCTGCAATGGGAAGGTCTGGTTTGCCGTCAGGACATCGGTCACTGCACTGATGAACAGCGCGCGCAGGTCAAAAAATGGTTAGAAGACCAGAAAATGGAAGACGTGGAAGTTTCTGAGTTATTCGATATCTGGTGGGACTGATTCCACCGGTCAGATAAATTCTGAATCTTTGAAAGGTGCCTTCCGGCACCTTTGTTACATCTGGAGGCAGGACGTTGGGTACCGAACTCGATAACAGTTTGCTGGAAGATATTCTGGCGCAGGTCAGGCCGCTGATTGGCCGTGGCAACGTTGCCGATTATATTCCTGCGCTGGCGGAAGTCAGCCCCGATCATTTAGGGATTGCCGTGTGTACCACGAAAGGGGAGATCTTTCGTGCCGGTGATGCCGATATGCGTTTCTCGATCCAGTCGATCTCAAAAGTGCTCAGCCTGACGCTGGCGCTGACCCGTTATCAGGAAAGCGAAATCTGGCAGCGCGTCGGCAAAGAGCCGTCCGGTCAGCCGTTCAATTCGCTGGTTCAGCTTGAGCTTGAACAGGGAAAACCGCGTAATCCGTTTATCAATCCGGGCGCGCTGGTGGTCTGCGATATGCTGCAAACCCGGCTCTCCGCACCGAAACAGAGAATGCTGGAAGTGGTGCGTCAGCTGGCCGGATCGCCAGATCTCAACTACGATCGGCACGTTGCCCGTTCAGAGTTCGAGCATTCTGACCGCAACGCGGCGATTGCTTATCTGATGAAGTCTTTCGGTAATTTCGACAACGACGTCATCACCGTTTTGCATACCTACTTTCACTACTGTGCATTGCGCATGAGCTGTGAAGAACTGGCACGGACGTTTGTTTATCTTGCCAATAAAGGGCATCCGCTGGGCAGCGAGACACCGCTCATCGATGCCCGTCAGGCGCGGCAGATTAATGCGATGATGGTCACCAGCGGCATGTACGACGGCGCGGGTGAATTCGCTTACCGCGTCGGTATGCCGGGTAAATCTGGCGTCGGCGGCGGCATCATTGCCGTGGTGCCTGGCGAGATGTGCATTGCGGTTTGGTCACCGGAACTTGATGCGGCAGGGAACTCTTTGGCAGGTATTGCTGCCTTAGAATTACTGGCGCAACGTATTGGCCGTTCAATTTTTTGAGTTTGCTGTCTTAAGGGAGAGTACATGTTAGTAAAAAGTGGAGTGGTAAAAACCGGACTTGCTGCGTTACTGGCGCTGAGCGCGTGGAGCGCACAGGCTGATTATCAGTGTGCTGTCCAGCCTAAGGATGACGTGATCATCAAGCCGCAGACCGTTCAGGTTGTCGGTAACAGCGGTGATCTGCTGATCACACCAAACGGTAACGTGACCCTCAACGGAAAAGACATGACCCTGAGCGCCAGACAGCGTCAGGAAGCCATCGACTATCAGGCCGGTTTACGCCGCGACCTGCCGTGGATTGACCAGGGCGCGACGGCGCATCTTGAAAAAGGCCGGGTTGCGGTTGACCGTGTGATCGTCGAAAAACTGGGCAGTGACAGCAACGTGCGTAACCGCCTGGTTAAGCTCGATAAGCAGCTGAAAGAGCAGATGAACCTGATTATCGAACACCGCACTGATGGCCTGACTTTCCACCATAAAGCAGTGGATCAGGTGAAGCAAAATGGCCAGAAGCTGATGGAACAAACTATGGGTGGCGTCATGCAGGACAGCATCAACGAGATGGGACTCAAACAGGCTGCGAGTGGCGGAAATCCACTGCAGGCGATGATGGGTAATCTCGGCGGTTTACAACAGGCCGTTCAGGAAGAGTGGAACAAGCAGGAAAAAGAGTTTAAAGCTTTTGGCGATGACGTTTGCAAGCGCGTGACCAATCTGGATACTCAGCACAAAACCTTGCTGGCAGATTTGAAACAGTAAGCTGCCAAATGACAGATACAAAAAAACCGCGATTACGCGGTTTTTTTTTGCCCCTAAACCTTACTCCGCCAAAAACAGCTCCAGCAGCGAATTCAGGAACAGCTTTCCTTTGCTGGTGATCTGCCAGTGCGTGTCGGTTTCGACCAGATATTCTTTGGCGATCGCTTCGTCTAACTGTGCGCGGATCACCGATTCATCCAGCCCGGTATACAGACCAAACTCTTCACGCGGCGCGGCTTCCAGCAGGCGGAAGCGGTTCATGAAGAATTCAAACGGCAAATCTTCGGTTTCCACCGGATGCTGTTTATCCATATAACGACCCTGCATGTAACCGCGGGGGTGTTTGGTTTTGACGGTACGCAGGATTTGCCCGTCTGGCTGCGTCAGTTTGCCATGCGCGCCACAACCGATGCCGAGATAATCCCCGAAGCGCCAGTAGTTCAGGTTGTGCTGACACTGATAGCCCGGTTTGGCGTACGCCGAGGTTTCGTATTGCTGGTATCCGGCTGCGGTCAGCAGCTGATCGCCTTGCTCGAAAATATCCCACAGCGCGTCATCATCCGGCAGTTTAGGCGGGCGTGAGGCATACATCGTATTTGGTTCGATAGTCAGCTGATACCAGGACAAATGCGGTGGATTGAGTGCGATTGCCTGACGCAAATCGTCCAGCGCTTCTTCCAGTGTCTGATCCGGCAAACCATGCATCAGATCCAGATTGAAGCTGCGCAGGTTCAGGCCAGTCGCCAGATATGCCGCACGTTTAGCTTCGTCAGGGCCGTGAATACGGCCCAGACGCTCCAGTTTCTGTGCATCAAAACTTTGCACGCCGATGGAAATACGGTTTACACCCGCGCGCTGGTAGCCGCTGAAGCGGTCTGCTTCGACGGTACCGGGGTTGGCTTCCATGGTAATTTCAGCGTGAGCGTCGAGTGGCAACCGCGCACGCACGCCATCGAGCAGATTCTGCATTGCGTCGCTGCTCAGCAGGCTTGGGGTTCCGCCGCCGATAAAAATGGTCCCTACGCTGCGTCCGCCCACCAGATGCAGATCCGCATCTAAATCTGCCAGCAGATGTGCGACATAATCGTCATGCGGCACTTCGCCCTTTAACGCGTGCGAGTTGAAATCGCAGTAAGGGCATTTTTGCACGCACCACGGAATATGAATGTAGAGACTCAGCGGCGGTAACTTACGCATTCTTCTGTACTGCCTCTTTCATCGCGGCAAACAACAGTTTCAATGCCTGACCCCGGTGCGACACCGCACTTTTTTCTTCACGGCTCAGTTCTGCGGCGGTTTTACTCAGCTCAGGAACATAGAAAATCGGGTCATAACCAAAGCCGCCTTCACCTGCCTGGGCAAAGGTGATTTCACCCGCCCAGCTGCCGTGGCACACCAGCGGCGTCGGGTCTTCAGCATGGCGCATATACACCAGCACGCAGTGGAACTGTGCATTACGCTGGCCCTGTGGAACGTCTTTCAGCGCGACCAGCAGTTTATCGAGATTCTGCTGATCAGAGGCATCAACGCCTGCGTAGCGCGCGGAGTAAATCCCCGGCGCACCCCCGAGGAAATCAACCGCCAGACCGGAGTCATCTGCCACAGCAGGTAAACCGGTGACAGCCGCCGCGTGGCGGGCTTTAAGGATGGCATTCTCAATGAACGTCAGGCCGGTTTCTTCGGCGGATTCAACGCCGAGTTCGGTTTGTGCCACCACGTCCAGCCCGAATTCGGCCAGAAGATGTGCGAGTTCACGCACTTTACCGGCGTTGCCGGTAGCTAATACGACTTTCTGCATGGGAGAGTCCTGACTTAAACGTTATTCTGCGAGCAGTACCGCGACCTCAGTCGGGATATTTTGCGGATGGATAATGCGGACTTGTTTATGGCGGCCCAGCTCGCCCTTTTCGATGCTTATCTGACTTTTGGCGACTTTAAACTGTTTTGAGAGAAATTTCACCAGATGTGTGTTGGCCTGTCCGTCTACCGGCGGGGCGGTGATGGCGACTTTCAGTTCGTCGCCATGCAAACCGACAAGGCTGTCACGGCTGGCTTTGGGCTGGATAACCAGCCGCAAAACCAGCGCGTCAGATTGCCAGTACGCCGGGCTTAAAGCTGGAACCACAGCGCACCCAACAGATCCATTCCGAGATAATTCAGCATATACAGGATCAGGATTACGACCATCGCTGAGAAATCAATGCCGCCCATTGCCGGGAGTATGCGGCGGATTGGCGCCATCAGCGGCTCAGTCAGTTGCATCAGCAGATAATCCATTGGTCCGCGGCCCTGGCTCACCCAGCTCATCAGCGAGCGGATAATGACCAGCCAGAACACCAGATAACCCGCGGCTTTGACCAGCCCTATCAGGCCAATCAGCAGACTGCTCAGACCAAAGAAGATAGCGCCGCTTTGGATAAGTAACAGCAGTGGGAATTTAATGGTGCAAAGAATGAAAGCCAGCAGCAGGCTTGCGCTGTCAATCGGGCCCAGCGGCGGAATAATCCGGCGAAGTGGTCCGATAATCGGCTGAGTAATCTTCACCACGAACTGTGAAAACGGGTTATAAAAATCTGTACGTGCCCATTGCATCCAGATGCGCAGCAGCAGAACCATCACGTAGAGATCTATGAGGGTTTTAACCAGAAAAGTCAGCGTTAACATAATTCTCCTATGCCCTTCATCCTTCGCGCTGCTTCTGCGTTGGCTGCCTTCGCAAACCCCGGTCACATACTGATGTATGCTCCCGGCGATTTGACTCAGTTGCCGCCTTGACGCAACACGAATGATTTTGGGCAGTGTTATTTTATTATTTGCTCTTATTAGAACAGTTTTTCCATTTCCTGCGCGCGGGTAATGGCGGCCTGCATGGCCTCGGAAACGATCTCCGGTAATTGTCGGTCGGTGAACACTTTCAGAGCTTCAAAGGTCGTGCCGCCTTTGGACGTCACATTCTCACGAAGTTGTGACAATGGCGTGTCCGGGCTGGCCGCAACCAGTGCGCTGGCACCGCTGGCGGCTTGTTCAACCAGCATCCGCGCGGTTTCAGCACTGAAACCCAGACGCTGCGCTTCGGCCTGCATTGCTTCCATAAACAGGAAGAAATACGCCGGTGCGCTGCCTGCGGCGGCAATCACGTGGTTGATACCTTCTTCGGTATCAACCCAGCAGATTTTGCCCACGGCAGTCATCAGTTCGCCGCTGTAATCACGATCTGTCTGCGAAACCTGATCAGGTGCATACAAGCCGCTCATGCCCTGGCCGACCAGCGAAGGCGTGTTAGGCATGATGCGCACGATGTTGAGATTATCGCCCAGCAACTCGCAGAAGCGCGCCACGCTGACGCCTGCGGCAATCGACAGTACCAGCTTGTCGCTAAAATCCACGTCTTTTTGCAGTGCTTTACATACATCCGCCATCATCTGCGGTTTTACAGACAATACAACGACATCTGCCGCTTTCGCACAGGCGTTGTTATCACTGCTGCTCTGTACGCCATATTTTGCGGCCAGCGCATCGCGATGGGTGGTGGAAGGGGCACAAACGCTGATCATATTGGCCGGATAACCACTTTCAACCAGGCCTGAAATGATGGCGCCCGCCATGTTACCGGCACCGATAAAACATATTTTGCGATGTTGCATTCATGCTCCTTGCTTTTAATGGGGGCTGAACTGAGCCAATCAATAGTAAAACAGTATACCGGCAGAGAGCGGTTACTGTTTTACGCTGTAATCACGGGCACCGAAAATAGCGGTACCGATACGAACCATGGTGCTTCCGGCGGCAATCGCAGCGGGCATATCATCGGTCATGCCCATCGATAACGTATCGGCCTGCGGACAAATGCTCTGTAAAGCTTTCAGGGCTTCACGCATCTGACCGAAGACTTCCAGCTGGCGCGCATAGTCGGTTTCTGCGGCCGGAATGGCCATCAGACCGCGCAGCGTCAGGTTAGACATCGCCATAATCTGCATCGCCAGTTCGTTAACTTCACCCACAGCAATGCCAGATTTACTGGCTTCGTCACTGATATTCACCTGAATCAGCACCTGTAATGGCGCTAAACCCGCCGGACGTTGCTCGTTCAGGCGCTGGGCGATTTTCAGGCGGTCAATGGTATGACACCAGTCGAAGTTCTCCGCCACCAGACGACTTTTATTCGACTGCAACGGCCCGATGAAATGCCAGGTCAGCGCAGGCTGATGTCCGGCAAAGTGGGCAATCTTATCCACGCCTTCCTGCACGTAGTTTTCGCCGAATGCTAACTGCCCGGCGGTAATCGCTTCTTCGACAGCGCTCGCAGGTTTAGTTTTACTCACTGCAAGCAAGGTAATTTCTTCTGAATGCCTGCCGCAAAGGTGTGCAGCGGCTGCGATTTTTTCGCGGACATTGTGTAAGTTCTGCTCAATAGCGTTTTGCTGACTAATGCTCATAGGGACTCAGGAGGATTTCAACATGGATATTGATGGATTAGTGGGGCGTAGTGTAAAGCAAAATGCCTCCGATCTGCACCTTTGTACCGGCAATCGGCCTGTGCTGCGTATCGGAGGGGAATTATGCCGCTGTGAGGACCTGCCGCTGATCGACGCATCGCAGATGCAAAAGCTCGTCAGCCAGTGGCTGAATGTCGCAGAACAGACGACTTTGCAACTGGCCGGGCAATTCGATAAAGCGCTGACGCTGGCGGAAGGCGTGCGGATGCGCCTTAACGTGTTTCAGCAACTGCATGGTTTGTCTGCGGCGCTGAGGCCGGTTCCCGCCCGTTGTCCTGAACTGGCAACGCTGCTGGCACCGGATATCTTGCAGCAAATCATTACGCTGGAAGACGGCCTGATCCTGGTCACCGGAGCAACGGGGAGCGGGAAGTCCACCACGCTGGCGGCAATGATTGATTACCTCAACCGCCATACGACGCGGCACATTATTACGCTGGAAGATCCGATTGAGCTTATCCACATCAGCAGGCATTGCCTTATCCAGCAGCGAGAACTGGGGCTGCATACCCGTTCATTCAGTGAAGCGGTACGCGGCGCGTTGCGTGAGGATCCTGACGTGTTACTGCTGGGAGAATTGCGCGACACCGATAGTATCAGGCTGGCGCTGACGGCGGCAGAAACCGGGCATCTGGTGCTGGCGACGCTGCATACGCGCAATGCCACACAGGCTATCGACCGGCTGATTGATGTCTTTCCGGCAGAAGAAAAAGCCTTTGTACGGGCACAGCTGGCGGGCAGTCTCAGGGCTGTCGTCGCGCAGAAACTGGTGCCGCAAAAACCGAAAGGAGGGGAGGGGAATACTGATGAAAAAACGGTAAGAGTGGCGCTGTTCGAAGTGCTGACGTCAACACCGGCGGTGTGCAATATGATCCGCGAAGGAAAAACGCATCAGCTGGCAGATATCCTGCAAACCGGCGCACAGGCCGGAATGCAGACGTTTGCCCAAAGTCGCCAGCAGCGGCAAAGCGCAGGATTACTGGCGGCAGATCAGGACTGACTCCATTGCTTCTCAAACCAGCTTTCCAGAATGATCACCGCGGAAGCGGCATCCACGCTGCCTTTGTCCAGCGCGCGGAAACCGCCGCGATCGAACAAATCAGCACGGGCTTCAACGGTGCTCAGACGTTCGTCGTGCAGTTCAACCTGCACGCCAAAACGGCCATGCAGACGGTTGGCAAATTTGCGCGCACGGGCGGTCAGCGGTTGCTCTGTGCCGTCCATGTTCAGCGGCAGACCTACAACCACCAGATCCGGCAGCCATTCTTTCAGCAGCTTTTCGATTTTCTGCCAGTCCGGCGTCCCGTCCTGCGCTTTAAACGACGTCAGCGGGCGGGCGGTGCCGGTGACTTCCTGACCGATGGCCAGACCGATGCTTTTGGTACCGAAATCGAAAGCAAAAACCGTGCGGTTAGCCATTATGCATGCCCTGCATGGGTGGCAAGCTGGCCGACGTCAACGCCGATCATTTTCGCGGCTTCACGCCAGCGGTCAGCAATCGGGGTGCGGAATAAAATGTCATTGCTGGCTTCAATGGTCAGCCAGGAATTTTCCAGCAGCTCTTTTTCCAGCTGGCCCTGTTCCCATGCGGCGTATCCGAGCGCCACCAGCACATCTTTCGGCTGGTCGGGTGTGCCCAGCGTTTCCAGCACGTCTTTAGACGTGGTGATCATGGTGCTGTCCGAAATACGGATACTGGAGCCAAACCCTTCACGCGGCGTGTGGAGAATAAAACCACGGTCGTCAGCCAGCGGACCACCTGAAAACACCGGGCGGTCGAGGCGGATGTTCGGGTCGCGAGGCTCGGGTGTGATGTCCAGTTTGTCGAGGACGTTTTCAACGGTGAAATCTTCGACCAGTTTGTTGATCACCAGACCCATAGCGCCGTCTTCATTGTGTTCGCAGATATAGACGACCGAACGTTTGAACTGGGGTTCATCCAGGCCAGGCATCGCAATTAGAAAGTGATGTTGTAGATTCATGGTAAGCAGGATGTTTAACCTCAGAAAATTGAAATGCAGCTAAGAGGGCAGTGTAGTACGTCATCCGCAGCAAAAAAAGTGGGTTATCCAGCATTGCTGAACAACCCATCAGATTATGCGGCCAGGTAGTTTATCGGGCAGCCAGACGCTTTTCGATAGCATCCATCAGCATACCGGTGACGGAAATCGGGAATGCTGCTTCGATTTCACGCGCACAGGTCGGGCTGGTGACGTTAATTTCAGTCAGGCGGTCGCCGATAATATCCAGACCGACAAAAATCAGGCCTTTTTGCTTCAGGATTGGCGCGACAGTGCGGGCTATCGCCCAGTCACTTTCGCTCAGCGGACGGGCTTCGCCACGGCCACCGGCGGCCAGATTACCACGGGTTTCGCCCTGCGCCGGAATACGCGCCAGGCAGTAAGGCACAGGCTCGCCGTCGACCACCAGAACGCGTTTGTCGCCGTCCTTAATGGCGGGCAGATAATTTTGCGCCATACAGAAACGGCTGCCGTGTTCTGTCAGGGTTTCAATCACCACCGAAACGTTCGCGTCTTCTGGTTTCAGACGGAAGATTGAAGCGCCACCCATGCCGTCGAGCGGCTTGAGGATCACGTCAGTGTGTTCTTTATGGAACGCTTTCAGCTGAGCCGCATTGCGGGTCACCAGCGTATCCGGCGTCAGTTCCGGGAACCACGCCGTGAAAAGCTTTTCATTACAGTCACGCAGGCTCTGCGGTTTGTTAACAATCAGCGTGCCTTTTTCTTCCGCGCGTTCAAGGATATAGGTGGCGTAAATGAATTCAGTATCGAACGGAGGATCCTTACGCATCAGGATGACATCCAGTTCCTGCAGGGCGATATCCTGCTCAGTGCCGAACTCATACCAGCCGTCGTAATCCTGCTTCACGCTGAGTTTTTTGGTGGTCGCACGGCCTTCGCCGCCGCGCAGATACAGGGAATTCATTTCCATGTAATGCAGCTCATAGCCACGACTCTGCGCTTCCAGCAACATAGCGAAACTGGTGTCTTTTTTGATGTTGATGGAAGAAATCGGGTCCATCACGATGCCAAGCTTGATCATTTGGTCTCCTCTTAACCCAGATCGCCGAAACGAACCTGTAAGGCCGTTATCGCGGTGAGTGCTGTGGTTTCTGTACGCAGAACACGGGGTCCCAGCAGGATATCAGTAAATCCGTAGCCGGAGGTCATTGCAATTTCGTCAGCGGATAAACCGCCTTCCGGGCCGATCAGTAAGCGGACGTGGCTCACCGGTAGCGGCAGGGTGTTAATACTGTGGCTGGCGCGCGGATGCAGGTTCAGCTTCAGGCTGTCATCCTGTTCGGCACACCATGCTTCGAGCTGCATCACCGGGCGAATTTCAGGAATGCGGTTACGTCCGCACTGTTCGCAGGCCGCGATGGCAATTTTCTGCCATTGCTGCAATTTTTTCTCCAGGCGTTCGCCGTCAAGTTTGACGCCGCAACGCTCAGAGAACAGCGGAGTAATGGTGTTCACGCCCAGTTCGATAGATTTCTGAATGGTGAATTCCATCTTCTCGCCGCGTGAAATCACCTGGCCGAGATGCAGATTCAGCGGGGATTCGTTGTCTGACAGCACGCCTTCGCTCAGGCTGACACGCACACTTTTCTTATCAACCTGCGTGATGCTGGCGTCGAAAACCTGATTGCTGCCATCAAATAACTGGATCGCCTGACCGGGCTGCATCCGCAGAACGCGTCCGACATGGTTGGCGGCATCTTCGCTCAGCGCAATTTCGCTGTGAGCGGTCAGGGTTTCCGGATGATAAATGCGGGGTATGCGCATGTGTGGCTGCTGTCCTTAAAGTCTTTTCTGGAGGGCTATTTTGGCGTGATTAGCCCGCGTTGTCGCGAGCTAATGTGCTCTGATGACATGCTAATACTAAGTTAGCTTTTTCGTTGCGCGCAAGCTTGCTGAACGTAAGGGTTGTGATTGCCCTGTACGCTGGCGATGCGGTTATCACGCTCACATTCCCATGAAGTGACCGGATACTGGCGATCCCAGGCGGTAAAGAGCTGGGTTTGCTGACGGGACAGATTCAGTTTGTACTGATCGCGCATGTAGAAATAGGTGCGTGCGATGGCACCGCGGGCACGGGCTGGCGGCTCAGCGGCCTTGGCCTTGAAGTCGACTTTCATTTCGCAGCGGCCATACTGGCCTTCACCGCCATTCCATTGGCTGTACATAAAATTATTACGGTCGCCATTCACTTCGCCAATCGCGGGCTGCAGGTTGTGCAGGTCGGTTTCTACCTGACGATAATCCGCGTTTTTCGCACAATTTTTACGTCCGCCATCCTGCCAGCACTGCATCTGATGACCAAACTGCCACGCAGGAACCACATGTTCCCACTCAATCCGGCTGGCGCGCTGTTCACTTTTACGAACCTGATAGCCGCAGGATTGCAGATCCGGCGTGCCTTTCTTGCCCTGCCAGCTGATGCTACAGCCACAATAGAAGGTCGGTGCACCCTGATTAATTTTTACCGCTGCGGCTTTGGCCTGAGAGAAATTATTGATGGCATGACCAGACTGGCTCAAGGCGCTCAGCGGTGCCAGCGCACCGATAAACAGAAAAGATAAGAACGTTTTACGAAACATGTTTCTGAAAGACCTGAGACTAAAAGGCCGGAAGGGTAACGGATACCACGGGCTGTGACAATGAGACTTTGCCGTGATGAGTGATTGAAAAATCAGCAGTTAGTGGTGCCTTTAGCATTGAACCGTAACAGCTCGCCACAATGGCGGCAGCGGTATTCTGACTCTTTGCGCATCACTTTATTATGACGACGCACGGTCAGCTGATGGTCACGGCAGGCGCATAAATACGGATAGGTTTTGCTTTGCACGGAGGCGACTTCGAACTTGTGCGTTCTGCTCGCTGAAACGCCCAGAACATGTTCCATCATCCAGCGCCACTCTTTGCCGTGCGGCGCAGGTGCCCGGCCAAACCTGCGATATACCAGCAGGTGCGCCAGTTCGTGCGGTACCACTTCATCAATAAACGGCTGCTGGTTTTCCATCAGCAATACCGGGTTCAGCCGGATTTGCCAGTGTTGCAGGTACGCGCTGCCCGCGCTGGTGCCGCGTTGCTGATAAGTGATTTCCGGCTCCGTGTAATCGGTGCCAAAAAACTGATTTGCCATCCGGAGTTTTTCCCGCAGACAGCGCATAACGGCTTGTTGCAGGGCGATGGGGAGACGGGAAGTTTTCATCTGGCGAAGGATAAATCTGGTGGGGGAGAGATGCAATATGGAATTCCTCCCCTTTGCAGGGGAGGAATGGCGAACTTATTTATTGCTAACTTACTTACCGATGTCGCGCAGGGCTTCGCCTTTCATCAGGTTGCGTTCGATGTGTTCCAGAGATACGTTTTTAGTCTCAGGGATCAGCGCAATGGTGATGAAGATGAAGACCACGTTCAGCGCGGCGTACACCCAGAAGGTGTTGGCGTTGCCGAGGCTGTCGAGCATGGTCAGGAAGGTCGCACCGACAATCATGTTGGCGATCCAGTTAGTCGCGGTGGACACAGTGATACCAAAATCACGGCCTTTCAGCGGCTGAATTTCAGAACACAGTACCCAGATCAGCGGACCGGCACTCATGGCAAAACCGACGATAAACATCAGCAGCATAGCGATAGAGAAGTATTTCGCTGCATCGGATTCGACACCGATATGCAGCATGGTACCCAGCACGCCCATACCGACGGCCATCACCAGGAAGCCCAGTTTCAGCGTTGGTTTACGGCCCCAGCGGTCAACCAGACCGATGGCAATGAAGGTCGCCAGAACGTTGACCAGACCGACAATAACCGTGCCCCACATCTGCTGAGAGGTGCTGGCGAAACCGGCGATACCGAAGATTTTTGGTGCGTAATACATGATGACGTTCATACCGGTGAACTGCTGCATCACCTGTAACAGAATGCCGAGGTAAACCGCACGACGGAAGTTTTTGTTGTTAACAAACAGTCCCCAGCCGCTTTGTTTAACTTTCAGGCTTTCACGGATTTCATCCAGTTCATGTTTTGCCTGCTCGCTGGAATCACGCAGTTTTTCCAGGACGCGGCGCGCTTTGCCATCATCGCCACGTGCGGCCAGCCAGCGCGGGCTGTCCGGCAGGAAGAAGACACCAATCAGCAGCAGCAGCGCAGGAATGGTGATGATACCCAGCATCCAGCGCCATGCGCCGGTATAGCTGAACGCGGTATCAGACAGATACGCCGCCAGAATACCGATGGTGATCATCAGCTGATACATGGAAATCATGCTGCCACGAATTTTTTCCGGTGCGATTTCTGACAGGTAAATCGGTGCGGTGTAAGACGCGATACCGACTGCCAGACCCAGCAAAACGCGGGCAACAATCAGGATTTCTGCATTGGGTGCAAAGGCGGAACACAGGGAACCGATAACGAACAAAACCGCGCCGATCATCAGGCTGTATTTACGTCCCAGGCGGAAGTTCAGCCAGCCACTGCCGACAGCACCGACGGCGGCACCAAACATCATGGAACTGACAACCCATTCCTGTTGATGGTTTGTGATCTGGAAGTCATGGCTGATAAAGGGCAGGGCACCAGCGATAACGCCGATATCTAAGCCGAACAGCAGTCCGGCAAGTGCAGCGAGAAAACAGACAAAGAAAGTGACGCTTTTATTCGAGCGTTTTCCTTTGGTCGAAGTTGAGTTGTTCATCCGGTCTCCAAAATAATGCAATCGTTTTGAGTTTGTAATAATGCTTAGGCTGTTATGTTATTTACCCTGCGCACAGCTTAACGTGAACCCGCTCACAGTGTTGTAATCGTTTACACTTATAGGTGTGATTGGGTGTCTTGTTTTTGAAGGGTTTCAAACGGATAGCGTAACAGGAAGGGGATGTGCCGCAGAGTAATAGCCCGAAAATTGATTTATATCAATCAATACAGTGTTTCAAACTTTTACATATACAAATAACCAATTAATTTATAACAAGTTATGTCCTGTAACCGTTTTCATTATGGCAATTACTTAAACGGAAAATTCTCCACTTCCTGCTTTTGAGTGTAATCGTTGAAATACTCGATTCGAACTTTTTCAGACGATGCTGAAGCAGAAAATGTTAAGGCCGGAGGGTATGGCTTGCCCGGATAGACGTTTTTTTTCAGGGTTTTCCACTGACAGCTCGCCGCCGGTTTGTCGCTGTCACACAGTCCGATACGATTCACTAACAGATGAATATTTCCCGTATTGGTGATTTGCTGAGCGGAAGCATCCCAGCCCAATCTGGCGACCGGTTTTGCGGGCGGCACCATCACTACCACGCCCCAGACAATGGTCAGGCTCAGTTCGCTGGTGAAGTTTTTATTACTCTCCGTATTTTTAAATTCTTCCGGTGTCATCGACTGAAAATGAACGCGATAGATTTTTTCTTCATTGCTTTCACCCAGACCGACGATCCTCACCTGCTGGCTGTTACCGGCAGGCAAGCCAAACTTCAGCGGTGAAACCACCAGGCTATTTTGCGCGCCTTGCGGTGCGGGCGTTTCGTTTTCTTCAGCAGTGCCCGGATTGTGAACTTCGGTGATTTTTCCCTGAATATATTGCGTCGTTTCGCTTTTCGAACTGATGACCAGCGTCGTTGCATGTCTCTCATTAAGCGTCACTTTCATCGGTGAAACGGTGATATTGGCAAAACACAAGGCAGGCATCGCCAGCATCATTAGCGGGAGTATTTTCAGACCGGAGACCGGCCATTGTGTCTGTGACCTGCGCATAAAAATCCTTACGTGGAGACGTTGATGAGGTGCAATCCGTTGTCCTGAGAATCGTCTAAAGTTGCGGAGTAAAGTTCACGATCAGGTGTCCGGTATAATGCCCTGCTTGTTTGCTGTTGATATCAATGGTTTTGGTGCTGAGTTCCAGCGGCGCCGGGATACATAAAACCGCCTGCGGGATCCCGGGCAGATGCACCGGCCTGATGTGTGCTGTCTGAATATCCGGTATCACCACATCCTCACCGCGTATCATACTCATGTATTTACCGTCGGGTGCCTGCATCCGCACATAATAATCAATCCTGCCTGAGTCCTGATTGACGTCACCGTGGTCAGAATAAATGGAAAAATAGGCGTTATTGCGTTCCTTCGTACCCTGCTGTTGATCGTCAAATTTCAGGGTGAAACTGGTACTGTTCGAACCATAACCGTCGTATAAACACATATCTATCGTTACCGCGCCATTCATTTGCGTCTGATTACCGCCAGTGCCGGGCAGCGGACGCATGTTAAGGTCCACGCGCGGTGCGGCTTCGCCAAATTCTGGTAAGTAGATTTGCTGATTATTGGTATCGGTGACATTGAGGGTGATATGGGCGTTCCAGTCTGCGAGCTTAATCGTCGGGCTCCATTGCATTAAGCTCATTTTTAATTCCGCTTTCCAGATACCCCCGAAAGGGAGTTTTTGCATCTCCTGACTGGTCACGTAAACAGTTAATAACGATTCATCGTTATTCTGGACACCGCCGCAATTCTTTTCCATGGCGGCATAAACCTGATAAGGGCCACCTATAACTCCTGCACTCCAGCAACCGTTAGCGATTGAGACACTGATATTGTGATATCCCGTCAGGTTAATGACTTGTGTCAGGTGACTTCTTTGCTCAGTAAAGACAATAGGGATAGTAGTATTGCCATCTTGCACCCCTGTGACCGATGTCCTGCACTGCCCGGTGGCAGGGTCTGAGGAGGATAAACATACCCAGGTGTTCCTGCCCCATAACGAATCATTATCAGAATCGATGCCCCCGCTTTCATCTTTCCAGATGTCAATTTGCGAAGGCGCGCTGGATTTATCAAATGTAGCCGTAACCGGAGTTTCACGGCCAGTGGGTTCAATCCGTTGAGCCTTCGCTGGCGTTATTGTCAGGGCGCTAAACAGGAGTAATAGAGTGACGAAAAAGTACGTTTCTTTTCTATCCATTTAGAGAGCGCCCTAAAGTTGCGAGGTAAAGTTCACAATCAGGTGTCCGGTATAATGTCCGGCTTGTTTGCTGTTGATATCAATGGTTTTGGTGCTGAGTTCCAGCGGCGCCGGGATACACAAAACCGCCTGCGGTATCCCAGGCAGATGCACCGGCCTGATGTGTGCTGTCTGAATATCCGGTATCACCACATCCTCACCGCGTATCATACTCATGTATTTACCGTCGGGTGCCTGCATTCGTACATAATAATCAATCCTGCCTGAGTCCTGATTGACGTCACCCTGGTCAGAATAAATGGAAAAATAGGCGTTATTGCGTTCCTTCGTACCCTGTTGTTGATCGTCAAATTTCAGGGTGAAACTGGTACTGTTCGAGCCATAACCGTCGTATAAACACATATCTATAGTAGCAGCCCCATTCATTTGCGTTTGGTTACCCCCGGTTCCCGGCAACGGGCGCATGTTAAGGTCCACGCGCGGTGCGGCTTCGCCAAATTCTGGTAAGTAGATTTGCTGATTATTCGGATCGTTGACGTCAACAGTAATATTTGAATCCCAGTGATAGACCTCGGTTCCGCTGCTGTTATGCAGGAGGATTTTGAGTTGGGCAGTCCATATTCCTCCCGTAGGTAACATATTGAGCTGAGCTGCCGGGATCTTCAGGGTCAGATCAACACCGTCTGTTAAATCACTGCCGCAGGAGTTCTGGGCGCTTTGGTTCATTGGTTTAGGGTCGCCATACTTAGCACAACTTCCGTTATACCAGTAGGCTTCGCGGGTTCCCTGTAACTCAAGAGTCTGGGTCGCTCCACTGCGTTTTTCAGTGAATTTCAGATAGACCGGCAGGTTGGCCGCATATCCGCCTTTACCAGTTGGACATTTTCCATTTTCATCTATTGTGCTCGACGTGCAGGCCCAGTAGTTAAGCCCCCATCGTCCGGCGTTAGTTGAATCATAGCCTCCGCTTTCTCTTGACCAAATATTGACGGTCGATGCAGTGCCTTTGGTTATGCTCATATTGACATCAATGCTGTGATCAGTGGGGGCGACGGTATCCGCAAGGGCATCCGGCAGCATCAGCAACTGAACGCTGAATAAAAACAATAAAGAGGTCAGGAGACGGGTTATGTTCATTTTACTTTCCGAATATTTACAGGTAAATCAGCTGGCTGTACCGGTTTGCACAATGTTTTACCCACATAGCGCACCACATCGCGGCTTGATTGTACGGTGACCGCACACTGGTAATTTTGCTCGCCGTTTTTGACATACAGCGTTTTCGCTAATGAGGTCATCTCTGCAGTAAAGCCGCCATCTTCCGAACTGCTGAAGGCATTGGCATTGAGCATCGTGCCGGTATTCAAGGGTTCACCTGTCGCCGTCACCAACTGGCCGACGTAGGTGTAATGCGATTCCATCGTCACTTCACGCAGTTTCATTTTCCCAGGCAGGAGGAATAAATTCTGACTCCCTGCGCCCTGAGTAATGCTGGCCTGGCTGCCGGTGCTGACATCACGGCTTTCATTGACCGAGACTTTGCCTTCTTCAAAACCGGTGACCGGGAACAGTGCTTTGCTGTTCTGTTTCATGTGGGCCGCGCCGCCGCCCTGTACTGAAACGTCGATCAGCGCGTCATCCGCTGCATCCGGATCTTCTTCTTCGCTGCCTTTGACTTTTACTGCCACGGCTGCGCCCGGTGAACCCGTACCGCCCGGCCCCCAGAAGAAGCCTGATTTGGAGACGGCAACGGAAGAGCTGTAGCTGCCGGTCACCGCGCCCTGATGCGTTTTTTGCTCATTGTCATAGCTGTCGGAAACGGTCAGTTCGCCATTGCCATACTGGCCATTGAGACGGCCGTGAACCGACGCGTTAGCGTTATCGGTATCCGTGCCACCCACATCAATACCCAGTTCACGATCGTTATTGCTGCCCCAGTCCCAGTTCTGGCTGGCGTTGTACGTCATCTGTGCATCGCCATTCTGGCTGCCCTGATAATCCGTGCTAAGGGAGGTAGTGCTGCTGTGAAGCTGCGCATCTTTTGGCGTATTGCGTGACAGGGAGAAGCCCACGTAAACACCTTTGTCGCTATCGCTGTCGCTGCTGCTCTGACGGCGGTAACCGCCGAATCGCGTGGTGATGTTCATTTGCTTCCAGTTGAAACTTTTGTTCAGGCTGAGTTGCAAGGTGTTGGAGGTGCTCTGCGATTCGGTGTTATTGATCATATTGTCTTCAAAAGGCTTTGAAGGATCGTATGACGACGAGTCCGGCGAGAGGCTGGTATTTTTGTTGTACGTGTAGCCGAGTGAGGCCGACCAGCCTTTGACCGGCACGGAAAGTGTGGCGTTAACGGATTCGTAGCAGCCAATATCCGCGTAATCATTTTCCACGACATCGGCACTGGTACAGCTTTTACCGTAGGCGGCATTGCGATAGACACTCATGGAAAAGCCGTCGTTGTAGCTGATTTGCTCCACGTTACCTTTCGAACCGTCGGTGCCGCTGAAAACGTTGGCCTGCATATCCAGTACGCCGTCGATCAGTTTGCCGTTAAAACCGTGCGTCCATTGCAGACCCGCTTCACCGTAATTCTCATTATCAGTATTCGCGACGCCCGCGGTGGCCATCAGTTCGGCAAATACCGGCAGACGCGCCCCGGCTTGCATCACAGGTTTACGTGACGTGCTGTCATTGTCTTCGTCATCAGTAGAGCTGATGACTTTGTTATCTGCTGTTTCACCGGCCTGTATAAACCATTGCATGTGCCCGTCATTGATCCCGCCGGTTTTGGTAAACGGCTGAGTCTCTGTGCGCACGAGTTGGTTATTCTCATAAATTCGCAGGGTGACGGCATAACTTCCGCTCGGGAAGTTGCCGGTATCCAGCGTATTTGAACCGTTATTGAGGTAGAACGTGCCGAGCAACTGATTGCCACGATAAGCATCCACGCGGGATTTACTGGAAAGCAGTACCACCAGCGGGGAACCCTTGCTGGCTTCATCAAGATTCAGGTAGCTCAGGGAGCTCCCGGCACGCACACCATCGATCGCATTGAGCGGCAACAGCGAGAAACTGATATTGCCGCCAAGATTGCTGGAGAGATCACGTGAGTCCATCCGTCCGGCCTGCACATAATGGCGTTTGCCTAAACTCTGGCGGAAATAGAGGTCATCGACGGATACCGTCTGGCTGTCGCTGTCGTCACTTTTGTATGAATCGAGTGACCAGTCAAAACCGACATAGCCATTGGTCAGCACGCCGAGTGCGCCGGAGCCCTGTAATGACAGGCTCTGATATTCATCCTGCGCCGCGATGTTCAGGGTTTGCTGATGAATTAACGCATTTTCAGTCTGTGCGGTCGGGGTGTAATAAAGGGTCTTACCGCCGGATTCCGGCACCAGTTTTTTACTGACGAAAACGTCCGCTGCGCTGTTATTTTCATCATAAATCAGAGCCAGAGAATCAGTTTCCAGATAACCGCAACCTTTGGCATTGGCGTTGCTGCCACATGCCAGGTTGCCGTGTCGTGGAAGCGGGGCGGATAATGCCGCCAGCATCTGCTGATATTCCGGCGTACCGGCTTTCAGTGGCAGATTTAAGGCTTTAAGCACCGACTGCGGGTCTTTGAACTGGACGGTTTCCAGCGTAACGTTGGCTTCAAATAATCCGGCCGACTGACCCAGCAGGTTGACGTTAAGCCAGACGTTCTGACCTGAGACCAGCTCTTCAAAGCCGGGAGGTACGTCAGAGCCAGCTAAAGCAAGATTGCTGAATAAAGCAAAATGAATTGCCAGAAAGCAAAGGGACACTTTCAGATTGGGTTTCATTATTTTTCCTTTATTCAAAAATCTGATAGGGGGAAAAGAATCGGCCTGATTTACAGGCCGATGAGGAGTCATTTTGGCGGGGTGAACGCTTATGGCGTTTCAGTTGCCTGAGTCAGTACAACGCTGACAACGCCGCTGTAGCTACCGGAAGCAACAGGCACCTGAGTGGACTGGCTGATCTTCAGTGGCTGAATGATGGAACCATTGGTCGTGTCACCCGTAGGGAACAAATGAGAGGCTGTCATAACTTTCGGTGCCTGAGACAGAATCAGATCACCGTATTTTACGGTTAATGCGATATTTTGATTCACGCCGACGGTATCCATTAATTGAGGATCACCCGCAAGGCTGATATTCACATCTTTCTCTGCATCGTTAGAATAGATTTTGGTCATCTGGGTAACAGGTTCCAGACCCACGCCAGGCATATAACCCATTTCCATCGTAGAGGGTAATACATCACCCGTGTCAGTGGTCATATCCAGAGTGGCATCCACGTTTGCAGTAACAGTAATATCTTTCTGAACAGCATAAGCGTTAATAGCCAGGCCCATAATTGCAGTGGCCATCAATGGTTTGATAAATGATTTCATTTTACTTCCTTAATAGAGAGGTGCATATCAATATGCAGGGTTTATAACGAGAGTTATTCTTTATTACTTGTGAAAAATAGAATGTCTATTTTGCACTGAATTCTTTTACGCCAGCGGATTTATCTGTCCAGTTGGAATACTTCACCTTCACCACGCTATAGTCATCCCCCTTAAACAGGGCAGGATCTAATGTGGCGTGCTGATTTGGGTAAATGCTATTTTTAACCGGTTTGCTCCATTTACATCCATCATCAGTAAGTTGCTGAGGGCATAAACCGATACTGTTAATCTTCAGATGTATATTGCCGGTATTGCTGACCACGCGAGTCGCCGGGTCCAGCGTGAAGTCCAGTCGCGGTACAGCTGGCGGGACGGTAACCAGTACGCCCCAGATCATGCTGATGCCGAGCTTAGCCGGTTGTTTCTGATCCTTTTTATCGCTGTTATTATTCAGCCCCGGCACACCCTCAAAATAAACACGGTATGCCTCTTCTGTTTGCGGTGGCTGAATATTTATCATACGTATAATTCGGGTGGTGCCGGGAGCAAGTCCGAATTTCTCCGGGGTAACAACAATACCGTTTCCTGAGGACTGACTGATTGTCGTTTCATTTTCCTGTGGCGTTGCCGGGTTATTAATTTTCTTCACGGTTGTTTTTACATATTCCGTGGTGGCGGAATTTGTCGTTACGCTAATTTGTGCGCCACCACTTTTTTGCATCGGGACCGAAATAGGATAGACGCTTATTCCTGCAAATGATGATGCTGATAAAAGTAATGGGGTGGCCGTTAAAATCATTATTAATGATTTTAATTTATTTGATGGCATTGTCATTTTCTCAATGTGTAATAAGTCGCTATCCTGAAGAAGATTTCGTTAATTCCCTTTGAGTAAATATTTGTCTGGACGCTTTCGATGGGGTGAATAATAGATTCAATGAATGTTCAGGTCAATGGTATGCAAATTAGCTATTTGTGTTATTCGTTTGAATATAAATGACAGTCAACATAAATATAACATTTAGCGTAATTCTCACCCTGCTGATTAAGAAGGTTTTTTATCAGAAATTTTGTTTTTATTATCGTGGATGTTAAATAAAAGAGGGCGATAACATTCAATGTGACGCAAATCTACATGATGTATTAAGTAAAATGCATATAAAGGGGGGGGTGAAAATTAATCATTAAAATCATTGAGATATAACATCTTACTTTACTTGTTGTTGTAAGACGTTTGGGGGTCAGAATGATAAAAGAGAAAGGAATGAGAAATTAAAGGGAAACGCGGGGCAATAAAAAACCCCGCTTGCGGCGGGGTTTGAGAGGTTTTATGTCGCGTGGGTTTCTTATAAACCCGCGGCTTCGCGCAACTGAGCGGCTCTGTCGGTTTTTTCCCAAGGGAAATGTTCGCGACCAAAGTGACCGTAAGCTGCGGTTTCTTTATAGATAGGGTGCAGCAGGTCCATCATCTGGATCAAACCGTATGGACGCAGGTCGAAGAACTCGCGCACCAGCAAGGTCAGTTGTTCGTTGGAAACTTTACCGGTACCGAAAGTTTCCACCATGATGGAAGTCGGTTCAGCCACGCCGATTGCGTAAGACACCTGGATTTCACAACGGTCAGCCAGACCGGCAGCGACGATGTTTTTCGCCACATAACGTGCCGCGTAGGCTGCTGAACGGTCAACTTTAGACGGATCTTTACCGGAGAACGCACCGCCACCGTGACGGGCCATACCGCCGTAGGTGTCCACGATGATTTTACGACCGGTCAGACCGCAGTCACCCATCGGGCCACCGATAACGAAACGGCCAGTCGGGTTGATGTGGTATTTGGTACCGGCGTTCAGCCATTCTGCCGGCAACACAGGTTTGATGATTTCTTCCATCACCGCTTCCTGCAGATCTTTCAGCGAGATGTCTTCAGAATGCTGAGTAGACAACACCACTGCATCGATGCCGACGATTTTACCTTCGTCATACTGGAAAGTGACCTGGCTTTTCGCATCCGGACGCAACCATGGCAGGGTGCCTGATTTGCGCACTTCTGCCTGACGCTGCACCAGACGGTGTGCGTAAGTTACCGGTGCTGGCATCAGCACGTCGGTTTCGTTGGTCGCATAACCAAACATCAGACCCTGGTCGCCCGCACCTTGTTCCAGCGGATCAGTACGGTCAACGCCCTGATTGATGTCCGGCGATTGTTTGCCGATAGCGCTCAGCACTGCGCAGGAATTGGCATCGAAACCCATGTCAGAATGGATATAGCCAATTTCGCGAACAGTCTGACGCGTGATTTCTTCAACGTCGACCCATGCGCTGGTGGTGATTTCACCGCCAACCAGGACCATGCCGGTTTTGACATAAGTTTCACATGCAACACGTGCTTTTGGGTCTTGCTCTAAGATTGCGTCCAGGACAGCATCGGAAATCTGGTCAGCAATTTTGTCTGGATGTCCTTCCGAAACGGATTCGGACGTGAAGAGGTGTTTAGCCATTATGTTCTTTACCTTACATACGACGGGTTAGATATCACTGCATAGCACTGGGGTGACGGGCAGATGAGGAGCTGAGCTCGACATTGTCGCAATGCGTCCTGCATGTCCCCATTAGGCAAAGCCTTGAAGCAGTTTGCGCGTTAAACCACCCATGCGTGCGGACGGATTAACATCTGGACGGCTATTTTAGGATAGCAGACGTTCTGAATGCCAGTCATTTTTGTGACAGAGTGGGCGTTATTGTGCGGGTTTGCAGTGATATTCACGGTCTGAAACTATTTACACCTCATTTTCATTTTGCAATTACAGCGGGTTGCCGGTATAAACGGCGCGCGCTATGCATTTTTCTGCAGGCCCTGCAGAAGCAGCGTATTCCAGTAATTACTGTTTTCTCAGCTCGAATGCCCGCGGGTGATGCGTGGCACGTGTGGAGGTGGTTAGTTTAATGACCCACTTTTTACCGCTTGTAACATTTCAACAGCATCCCCTGCAGCCTTCATTGCGTTCTGCAGCACTTCTTTCAGACTTTCATTCAGAAAAGCGTCTGTCTTCTTTGCGATGTTTCAGAAAGCCTGACGACAGACAGGTCAGTCGCCGACATCGGTATGCTACTCAGTAACCTCAGGCCTGCGTGAACATCGCAATCCCGACACAATACTGATGTAGCCTGCAATCTCCCGGGGCATCTATCCCTGATTTCTCCCGACTCGTTACACGGAGTCTAAAAACGTGTTTTACAATGATATGAGTGGAAAACAGTCCCGTGGCTGTGGCTCGCAGGGTTTTATCCTGTCTGAAAGCCAGCCTTGCGGGTTGTTCTCACCTGTTGTTACTGCGATAGTGGCTGGCCATGTTGTCAGTATAGAAAGAGGATTTACCTATGTCTGATGACATCCAGTCTCACCGTCCGTCACATGCGGGCGATACTGTTTCTTTGCGCTCCATGCAGGAGGTTGCCGTGAACGATCGTGATGCCAGCAAGATGCTGCGCACTTACAACGTTGCCTATTGGGGTAACAATTATTATGACGTCAACGAACTGGGCCACATCAGTGTCTGCCCGGATCCTGACGTGCCTTCTGCCCGTGTTGATTTGGCACAACTGGTGAAAGACATGCGTGAGCAGGACGGTCAGCGTCTGCCGGCACTGTTCTGTTTCCCACAAATTTTGCAGCACCGTCTGCGTTCGATTAACGCCGCGTTCAAACGTGCGCGCGAATCGTTCGGCTACGAGGGTGACTACTTCCTGGTTTACCCGATTAAGGTTAACCAGCACCGCCGCGTGATTGAATCGCTGGTGGAATCCGGTGAACCGCTGGGTCTGGAAGCGGGCTCAAAAGCTGAGCTGATGGCCGTTCTGGCGCACGCCGGGATGACCCGTTCCGTGATCGTCTGTAACGGCTACAAAGACCGCGAATATATCCGTCTGGCGCTGATCGGCGAAAAGCTCGGTCACAAGGTGTATCTGGTTATCGAGAAGATGACTGAGATTAAACTGGTGCTGGAAGAAGCCGAACGCCTGAACGTGATCCCGCGTCTGGGCGTGCGCGCACGTCTGTCTTCGCAGGGCTCCGGCAAATGGCAGTCCAGCGGCGGCGAGAAATCCAAATTCGGTCTGGCGGCGTCTCAGGTTCTGCAACTGGTCGAAATGCTGCGTGAAGCAGGGCGTCTGGAAAGCCTGCAATTGCTGCATTTCCATCTGGGGTCACAGCTGGCGAATATCCGCGATATTTCCACCGGTGTGCGTGAGTCCGCGCGTTTCTACGTTGAACTGCACAAGCTGGGCGTCAACATTCAGTGCTTCGACGTCGGCGGCGGTTTGGGTGTGGATTATGAAGGCACCCGTTCGCAGTCTGACTGCTCGGTGAACTATGGCCTGAATGAATACGCCAACAACGTCATCTGGGGTATCGGCGACGCCTGTAATGAGCATGGCCTGCCGCACCCGACCGTGATCACCGAGTCTGGCCGCGCCGTGACGGCGCACCATACCGTGCTGGTTTCCAACGTGATTGGCGTTGAGCGCAACGAATTCAAAGAGCCGGTTGCCCCGGAAAATGATGCGCCGCGCGCACTGGGCAGCATGTGGGATACCTGGAACGAAATGCACGATCCGGAAAACCGCCGTTCTCTGCGTGAATGGCTGCATGACAGCCAGATGGATTTGCACGACGTCCATTCGCAATATGCGCACGGGATTTTGGATCTGACGCAGCGCGCCTGGGCGGAAGACATCTACCTGAATATCTGTAACAAAATTCAGGATCAGCTGGATCCAAGCAACCGCGCACACCGTCCGATCATCGACGAATTGCAGGAACGTATGGCGGACAAACTGTACGTCAACTTCTCGCTGTTCCAGTCTATGCCGGATGCGTGGGGTATCGATCAGCTGTTCCCGGTTCTGCCGCTGGAAGGTCTGGATAAGCCGCCGGTAGGCCGCGCGGTGCTGCTGGACATTACCTGTGATTCCGACGGCACTATCGATCACTACATCGATGGTGACGGCGTAGCCACGACCATGCCAATGCCGCCGTACGATCCAGAGAATCCGCCGGTGCTGGGCTTCTTTATGGTCGGCGCTTATCAGGAAATTCTCGGCAACATGCACAACCTGTTCGGTGATACCGCCGCGGTAGATGTATTTGTGTTCCCTGACGGCAGCATTGAAGTGCAGCAGTCCGACGAAGGCGATACCGTGGCGGACATGCTGGAGTACGTGCAGCTGGATCCGAATGTGTTGCTGGCTCGTTTCCGCGATCAGGTCAAAGAAACCGATCTGGACGCTGAACTGCAGGCGCAGTTCGTCGAAGAGTTTGAATCCGGTTTATACGGTTATACGTATCTGGAAGAAGATGAATAAGCATTTATAAAGTGTAATAAATGGCTATGCAACGCCCGAGTTTATTCGGGCGTTTTTATAATTACATGTTTTTAATCCCTGTAATTACTCGTAGTTAACAACAAAAGTGCCGGTAGCCGAGAAACTTCCCACCGAAACAGCAATGGAATACTGAAAGCAGTCGCAGCGGGGAATGGCAATACCATTAACAATCCTGGCGTACAGCTAAAAAGCCCGCAAAATAGTAATAACGCCATTTAAGCATTAAAAGGGCATCAGAGCGTTCATCTGAAAGTACATGTTCTATTAATCAGCGTTATTACCGAAATCAGGAGAGAGGCAACGTCAGGTGCATCTCTCCTTTGATGAATTACTTCCCGGCAGCAATACGCTCGCGGATATGTTTAGCACGTGCTTCTGAAGAAGGGTGATCGTCAAACCAGCCGATGCTGCTTCCCTGATCCAGTTTTGCCAGCTTCTCGAAACTGGTTGCCAGACCTGTCGGGTCGATCCCGCGTTTTTTCAGCAAATCAAACGAGTAATCGTCCGCTTCTGATTCCTGTTTCTGCGAGAACTGCGCGTTGACATATTTCTCGCCCAGATCGGCAAGTTGCGACTGTGACAATGTGGCACTGACACCGCCGAGTGACGAAATCGCAGAGCGCGCCGCTGTCGCGCTGTAAGCCACCTGCATGGCTTTGCGGGTATGGCCGAGTGCCACGTGGCCCATTTCATGGCCGAGCACGCCTTCCACTTCATTGTCGTTCATCATATCCATCAGGCCGCTGTAAACGCGGATACAGCCGTTGGCCATCGCCCAGGCGTTGACGTCTTTGGTCAGGTACACCTTGTAGTTGGCGGGCGTGCCGTTGATATTATCGCCCAGTGCTGCCGAGATTTTTTTAAGACGCTGTGCGTATTCACTGTCGTCGGGCGCAATCTGTGCTTTTTTATCCATCTCTTCACAAGACTGTACGCTCAGCGTTTTGACGTCGGCATCGCTCAGCGTATACGCCTGATAAGCCTGCGCGCCGGACTGCATTAAGGTATCGGTATTGACGTTGGCACAACCGCTGACCAGCGACGCGGCAAAAAGACTCAACATAACAGGACGAAATTTCATCAGTTCAGATTCCCAGAGAAGATAAGCAAAGGTTGAAAAGCAGTCACAAAAAGACCCTGACTGTAAGGATAGCGTTAAGGTAGGTTTTTAGCAGCACCCGATCTATAGTGTAAGTCCGAAAAAACGCACTGATTTAAAAGCGGATTTTGTGAACTTAATCACGAGAGTGATTAGAGATTGCCGTTTTAATGCCGAGTCTGAGAAAATGAATTTCTTGACTGCTTTTTTAATCCGACCTGGAGTAGAACATGTCCTCTCGTAAAGAGCTTGCGAACGCTATTCGCGCACTTAGTATGGATGCCGTGCAGAAAGCGAATTCCGGCCACCCTGGCGCCCCTATGGGCATGGCAGATATTGCCGAAGTGCTGTGGCGCGATTACCTGAACCATAACCCGACAAACCCTCACTGGGCAGACCGCGACCGCTTCGTGCTGTCCAATGGTCATGGTTCAATGCTGATTTACAGCCTGTTGCACCTCACTGGCTATGATCTGCCGATGAGCGAACTGGCAAACTTCCGTCAGCTGCACTCTAAAACCCCGGGCCACCCGGAATACGGTTATACCGCTGGCGTTGAAACCACCACCGGTCCGCTGGGGCAGGGCATCGCTAACGCCGTCGGTTTTGCTATCGCAGAACGCACGCTGGCAGCACAGTTCAACAAACCAGGCCACGACATCGTCGATCACCAGACTTATGCATTCCTGGGCGATGGCTGCATGATGGAAGGCATTTCTCACGAAGTGTGTTCTCTGGCCGGTACCATGAAACTCGGCAAACTGACCGCGTTTTATGATGACAACGGTATCTCCATCGACGGCCACGTAGAAGGCTGGTTCACCGATGATACGGCTAAGCGTTTCGAAGCTTACGGCTGGCATGTAGTACGCGGTGTTGATGGTCACAATCCTGACGCCATCAAAGCGGCTATCGAAGAAGCACATAAAGTGACTGATAAGCCATCCCTGCTGATGTGCAAAACCGTGATCGGTTTCGGTTCACCGAACAAAGCCGGTACACACGATGTACACGGTGCTGCGCTGGGTGCTGCTGAAGTCGCTGCAACCCGCGAAGCGCTGGGCTGGAAATACGCTGCGTTTGAAATCCCGCAAGATATCTATGCACAGTGGGATGCGAAAGAAGCCGGTAAAGCGAAAGAAGCCGCATGGAACGACAAGTTTGATGCTTACGCTAAAGCGCATCCGGAACTGGCAAAAGAGTTCAAACGTCGTGTGAACGGCGAGCTGCCAGCGAACTGGGAAACCGAAGCACAGAAATTCATCGAACAGCTGCAGGCAAACCCTGCAAACATCGCCAGCCGTAAAGCATCCCAGAACGCGCTGGAAGCCTTCGGTAAAGTGTTGCCAGAATTCCTGGGCGGCTCTGCTGACCTGGCACCAAGCAACCTGACAATGTGGTCTGGTTCTAAGTCTATCGGCGACGATCAGGCGGGTAACTACATCCATTACGGCGTGCGTGAATTCGGTATGACCGCCATCACCAACGGTATCGCGCTGCACGGCGGTTTCCTGCCGTACTCTGCGACCTTCCTGATGTTTGTGGAATATGCGCGTAACGCCGTGCGTATGGCTGCGCTGATGAAAATCCGCAACGTGTTCGTGTACACCCATGACTCCATCGGTCTGGGCGAAGACGGCCCGACGCACCAGCCGGTTGAGCAAATCGCCAGCCTGCGTGTTACGCCGAACATGAGCACCTGGCGTCCTGCGGATCAGGTTGAATCTGCTGTGGCATGGAAATACGCGATTGAGCGTAACGACGGCCCGGTTACCCTGATCTTCTCCCGTCAGAACCTGACCCAGCAACCACGTACCGCTGAGCAATTAGCAAACGTGGCGCGCGGCGGTTATGTGCTGAAAGATTGCGACGGCACACCAGAAGTGATCCTGATCGCGACCGGTTCTGAAGTCGGTATCACCGTGGAAGCGGCTGATAAACTGGCGGCTGCGGGCACCAAAGTGCGTGTGGTTTCCATGCCTTCAACTGACGCCTTCGACAAACAAGACGCGGCTTACCGTGAATCTGTGTTGCCGAAAGCCGTGACAGCCCGTGTTGCTGTTGAAGCGGGTATTGCGGATTACTGGTTCAAATATGTTGGCCTGAACGGTGCTATCGTCGGTATGCATAGCTTTGGCGAATCAGCTCCGGCAGATCTGCTGTTCAAAGAGTTCGGTTTCACTGTTGATAACGTTGTTGCTCAGGCACAGGCGTTACTGAAGTAATTCCGCTTTCTTAAAAGCTTCTTAAAAGCACCTTCGGGTGCTTTTTTTTCGCCTGCAATTTCATGCGCCGGTTCTCAGTTTCGCGCGAAATGACGCAGGTCAAACCCTTCCGCTGCGGACTCAGCTAAACTCCCTGCATTCTGACGCTGTTTCAATCCGTCGGTTTTTGAGAATAATCACTGTCGAAAAGGTGATGAAAAAGTAAATTCACTGTGAATACACGGAATTGGCTGATGTTTTTTTAAGCGTTCGGCGCGATTAATGCCTCTGCGGCTGACGAATTATTCCTTTTATTCATGGTTTGGTTTATTCTCAGCTGAACCGTTTCAGTCGGGCTATTTGAGCTTAACATCGTCACCAGGTTGTTATCGTGCCGGAAACTGAAATTTTTCTGCTGCACGCATCGTACTGACAGATGACGATGGTGATTCACCGTAAACGCACGCTGCATTACTATAGGTGTTACTGAAATTGAGTAACAACCGTGTAACAGGGAGATGTATGCCAATACGTATTGCAATTAATGGCTTTGGTCGCATTGGCCGTAGCGTATTGCGCGCGTTATACGAATCCGGGCGTCGGGCGGAAATCTCCGTCATTGCCATCAATGAAATCGCCAGCCCTGAAGGCATGGCGCATCTGCTCAAATACGACTCCAGCCACGGGCGCTTCGCCTGGGATGTCCGCCAGGAAGGTGAAAACCTTTACGTCGGCGATGACTCCATCCGTTTACTTCACCAGCCTGATGCCAGCCAGTTGCCCTGGGGCGAACTGAGTATTGACGTGGTGCTCGATTGCACCGGCGTGTACGGCAGTCGCGAAGACGGTGAAGCCCAGCTTGCGGCCGGCGCCAAAAAAATTCTGTTCGCGCATCCCGGCGGTCATGATCTTGACGCCACAGTGGTTTATGGTGTGAACCACGATTTGCTCGAACGTCAGCACCGCATTGTGTCCAATGCGTCCTGCACCACCAACTGTATTATCCCTGTGATCAAGCTGCTCGACGATGCTTTCGGCATTGAGTCGGGCACGGTAACGACCATCCATTCTTCGATGAATGACCAGCCGGTCATCGACGCGTACCACGCGGATTTACGCCGTACGCGCGCTGCCAGCCAGTCCATCATTCCTGTCGATACCAAACTGGCCGCAGGGATCACACGCATCATGCCTAAATTCTGCGATCGCTTTGAGGCGATCTCGGTGCGCGTGCCGACAATCAATGTCACAGCCATTGATCTGAGCGTATTTGTCGAGGGTTCTGTGACGGTAGACGAGGTGAACCAGCTGCTGCAAAAGGCCGCAACAGGTGCTTTTCGTGGTATAGTTGACTATACCGAACTACCATTAGTCTCGACAGATTTTAACCACGATCCCCACAGCGCCATCGTAGATGGAACGCAGACGCGGGTAAGTGGACAGCACCTGATTAAGACACTTGTCTGGTGCGATAACGAGTGGGGTTTTGCCAACCGAATGTTGGATACAACATTGGCAATGTCCGCTAGCGGTTTCTAGTACGGCTGTTCCGGCCTTCTGGCCGAAATTGCCTTCAAGCAACTTTAAAGAGAATCAACGAGAGGATTCACCATGTCTGTTATTAAGATGAGCGATCTGGATTTAGCGGGTAAACGCGTACTGATCCGTGCCGATCTGAACGTGCCAGTTAAAGATGGCAAAGTAACGTCAGATGCACGTATCCGCGCTTCTTTACCAACCATCGAAATTGCCCTGAAACAAGGCGCACGCGTGATGGTTACCTCGCATCTGGGTCGTCCGACTGAAGGCGAATATAACGAAGAGTTTTCTCTGCTGCCGGTTGTTAACTACCTGAAAGAACATCTGAAATCTCCAGTGCGTCTGGCCAAAGATTACCTTGATGGCGTTGAAGTTGCAGAAGGCGAGCTGGTTGTTCTGGAAAACGTTCGCTTCAACAAAGGCGAAAAGAAAGACGACGAAGCACTGTCCAAAAAATATGCTGCCCTGTGTGACATCTATGTGATGGACGCATTCGGTACTGCGCACCGCGCGCAAGCTTCTACTCACGGCGTGGGCAAATTTGCGCCTATCGCGTGTGCCGGTCCGCTGCTGTCTGCAGAACTGGAAGCACTGGGTAAAGCACTGGGTAACCCGGCTCGTCCGATGGTAGCTATCGTTGGCGGTTCTAAAGTTTCTACCAAACTGACCGTTCTGGATTCCCTGTCCAAAATCGCTGACCAGCTGATCGTTGGCGGTGGTATCGCGAACACCTTCGTGGCTGCTCAAGGCAACAACGTCGGTAAATCCCTGTACGAAGCAGATCTGGTCGGTACCGCAAGCAAATTGCTGGAAACCTGCGACATTCCTGTTCCTACCGATGTTCGCGTGGCGACTGAGTTCTCTGAAACAGCCGTTGCAACTGTGAAGTCTGTTAAAGACATCAAAGATGACGAACAAATTCTCGACATGGGCGATGAGTCTGCATACCGCCTGGCTGAGATCATTAAAAACGCTAAAACCATTCTTTGGAATGGTCCTGTAGGCGTGTTCGAGTTCCCTAACTTCCGTAAAGGGACCGAGATTGTGGCGCAGGCCATTGCTGACAGCGAAGCATTCTCTATCGCAGGCGGCGGCGACACTCTGGCGGCTATCGACCTGTTCGGTATCGCTGACAAAATTTCCTATATCTCCACTGGCGGTGGCGCATTCCTGGAATTCGTTGAAGGGAAAGCACTGCCAGCGGTTGTGATGCTGGAAGAGCGTGCTAAGAAGTAATGAACCCTGAGCGGGAAGCATACGGCTTCCTGTTCTTCTTTGCCGCGCGAGGGGCTGCACAGTGGAACTCGCGCGACATAGCAAACCGATTCAATCCATCTACGGCCGACGAATACAGGACAAAGAACTATGTCTAAAATTTTTGATTTCGTAAAACCAGGCGTTATCACTGGTGATGATGTACAGAAAGTTTTCGCTATTGCTAAAGAAAACAAATTTGCTCTGCCAGCGGTTAACTGCGTAGGCACCGACTCTATCAACGCCGTTCTCGAAGCTGCTGCGAAAGTCCGTTCACCGGTTATCGTTCAGTTCTCTAACGGTGGCGCTGCGTTCATCGCAGGTAAAGGCCTGAAAACTGACGTGCCACAAGGCGCGGCAATTCTGGGTGCAATCTCTGGCGCACACCACGTACATCAGATGGCAGAACATTACGGCGTGCCAGTCATCCTGCACACCGACCACTGCGCGAAAAAACTGCTGCCATGGATCGACGGTCTGCTGGACGCGGGTGAAGCTCACTTCGCTAAAACCGGTAAGCCACTGTTCTCTTCACACATGATCGACCTGTCTGAAGAATCCCTGGAAGAAAACATCGAAATTTGCAGCAAGTACTTAGCTCGCATGGCAAAAATCGACATGACTCTGGAAATCGAACTGGGTTGCACCGGCGGTGAAGAAGATGGCGTGGACAACAGCCATATGGACGCATCTGCACTGTACACTCAGCCGCAAGACGTTGATTACGCATACGAAAAACTGAACGCTATCAGCCCGCGTTTCACTATCGCTGCGTCATTCGGTAACGTACACGGTGTTTACAAACCAGGTAACGTTAAACTGACTCCAACGATCCTGCGTGATTCTCAGGAATACGTGTGCAAGAAACACAACCTGCCACACAACAGCCTGAACTTCGTCTTCCACGGCGGTTCCGGTTCTACTGCAGCAGAAATCAAAGAGTCTGTAGGCTACGGTGTTATCAAAATGAACATCGATACCGACACCCAGTGGGCTAACTGGGACGGTATCCTGCAGTTCTACAAGAAAAACGAAGCTTACCTGCAAGGTCAGTTGGGTAACCCGGAAGGCGCGGACAAACCTAACAAGAAATTCTATGACCCGCGTGTATGGCTGCGTGCTGCACAGTCTTCCATGGTGACTCGCCTGGAACTGGCATTCAAAGAACTGAACGCAATCGACGTACTGTAATTCTTACGCTTCCGGTGCTTGACCACCGGAATGTGAGGATAATCGTCAAAGGGGCTTCGGCCCCTTTTTTATTGCCCGTTTTATCTTCACAATGTCAGTCCTGTTAACGGAAACGCCCCTGGCGGAGAAAATTATGCGCATAGCGTTGTTCGCGTTATTTGCCCTGACTTCTTTTGTTCATGCTGCTGAAACCGACTGTAAAAATGCCACGACGCAGATGGATATGAACATCTGTGCCGGACAGGATTTCAAACGCAGTGATGCGTTGTTAAATCAGGCCTACAAACAAAAAATGGCGCAGCTTTCACCGGAGCAGCAAACCAAATTCAAAGCAGCCCAGCGCAGCTGGATTGCATTTCGTGACAACGACTGCGCGTTTATGTCTTCCGGCGTTGACGGGGGTTCTGTTCAGCCGATGATCTATTCCGGCTGTCTGCAACAGAAAACCGAGCAGCGCACCAAAGAAATTAATGACATTCTGCACTGCGAAGAAGGCGATTTAAGCTGTCCTTAACATGAAGTCTGAAGGTAGAAAGCCATGAAGCCAAAATCTGTCACCCTTGATGATGTCGCGCGCCACGCGGGTGTGTCCTATCAGACCGTTTCGCGCGTACTGAATCAGGCAGCGCACGTGTCGGTAAGAACGCGTAACAAAGTCGAACAGGCGATGGCTGCGCTCAATTACGTTCCGAACCGCGTTGCCCAGCAACTGGCGGGTAAACAAAGCTTCACCCTCGGACTGGCGACCACCGAACTGGCGCTGCATGCCCCATCACAAATCGCATCGGCGATGAAAACCCGCGCAAACCAGTTAGGTTTCAACGTCGTGATTTCGATGATTGATAACCTGAGTCTGGCCGCCTGTCGCACGGCGGTGAACGAACTGATGTCGCAGCGGGTGGACGGCGTGCTGATTAATGTGCCGCTGTCGAATGACGATGCGGCTGCAATCGCACAGCTTTGTGGCAATTTACCTGCGCTGTTTCTGGATGTGGATCCAGAAGCTGACGTCTTCAAAATTTTGTTCGATCCGCACTGCGGGGCGAAGCAGGGCGTAGAGCATTTGCTGGCGCTCGGCCATCAGCAGATCGCGGTGCTGACTGGCCCGCTTGAATCCATCTCAGCGCGCCTGCGTTATGAAGGCTGGCTGAATACGCTGGCGACGCACGATATTACGCCCTGTGTGGTTCAGCACGGCGACTGGAGCGCAGCGTCGGGTTATCAGCAGGCGTTATTACTGCTCAATCAGCCGGTGCGCCCGACGGCGATTCTGGTCGCCAATGACCAGATGGCGCTCGGCGTCTTGCGCGCTGTGCACGAGTTTGGTCTGCGGGTGCCGGAACAAATCTCGGTAATTGGCTATGACGATACCGAAGACAGCGCCTTTTTCTTCCCGCCGCTGACCACCATTAAACAGGATTTCCGTCTGCTCGGTCACGAGAGCGTCAACCGGCTGGTGGATCATCTGCATAATCACGGCGATCACCACAGCGACTCGCTGTTGCTGCCCACGTCCCTGGTTGAGCGCCACACCACCGCCCGACCTGGCGCAGAAAATGTGTCACAGGAAGCGTTGTCGCAGGAACTGATCCGCATCGCCCGTCAGCTCAGCGCGCTCTGATCTTCTTTTAGTCCGTTCCTCATTTAATTGTCCATGGCGCGGATTTTGTGATCCGCGTCCCTTTCCCGCATCCCTGCGCTTTACTTACTCTCTCCGGTTACGCATGTTTATATTATTGTGAGCGCATAACAATTTACCGGGGAGAAATTATGAATTCATCAGCGGAAGATAAGTTATCATCGCTGGCCACTGTTCTGGCCCGCCGTGACTGGGAAAAACCTGCCTCGACGCAGTGCAACAGATTACCTGCGCATCCGCCATTCAGCAGCTGGCGTGATGCACAAGAAGCCAGAGAAAATCAGCCTTCAGAAAAAGTACGCAGCCTGAACGGCGAATGGGTATTCAGCTATTTCACCCGTCCGGAAGCGGTCCCGGAGCAATGGCTAAAGCAGGATCTGGCGGATGCAGATCCCGTACAGGTGCCATCCAACTGGCAACTGGCAGGTTATGACGCACCGATTTATACCAACGTACAGTATCCGATCCCGGTCAATCCGCCGTTTGTGCCTGAAGAAAATCCTACGGGTTGTTACTCGCTCACAGTTTCTGTGGATAAAGACTGGCTGAGCAACGGACAGACGCGCATCGTGTTTAACGGCGTCAATTCAGCGTTCTATTTGTGGTGCAACGGTCATTGGATCGGCTATTCGCAGGACAGCCGTTTACCGGCGGAATTCGATCTCAGTCATGTGCTGCACTCGGGTGAAAACCGTCTGGCGGTGATGGTGCTGCGCTGGAGCGATGGCAGCTATCTGGAAGATCAGGATATGTGGCGCATGAGCGGCATCTTCCGTGATGTCACGTTGATGCATAAACCGGTGGAGCAGATTACGGATTACCAGCTGCGCACGCATCTGTTCCATGGCTTCACGCAGGCCGAGCTGGAAGTGCAGGTCAGTGCCGCCGTGCCGCAGGAAAATGCAGCTGATTATCAGGTGCGCGTCCAGTTATGGCAGGGCGATAAACCGGTCGCAGAACATCAGCAACCGCTAGGCAGCGACATTATCGATGAGCGCGGGGCGGCATATGACCGCACTACGCTGCGCCTGCCGGTCAGCCAGCCGGTTTTATGGAGCGCAGAACAACCGGCGCTGTATCGTGCCGTGATTTCCCTTATTTCTCCGCAAGGCCAGCTTATAGAAGCCGAAGCCTGTGACGTCGGTTTCCGTCAGGTGGAAATCAGCAACGGGCTGCTGAAAGTGAACGGTCAGCCGGTATTGATCCGCGGCACCAACCGCCACGAACATCATCCTGAAAACGGTCAGGTGATGGATGAAGCCACCATGCGCCGTGACATTGTGCTGATGAAACAGCACAACTTTAACGCCGTGCGCTGCTCGCATTATCCGAACCATCCGCTGTGGTACAAGCTGTGTGACGAATACGGTCTGTATGTGGTCGATGAAGCCAATATCGAAACCCACGGCATGCAACCGATGAACCGTTTGTCGGACGATCCGGTATGGTTCAACGCTTTCAGCGAACGCGTTACACGTATGGTTCAGCGCGACCGCAATCATCCGTGCATCATCATCTGGTCACTGGGCAACGAATCCGGGCATGGCGCAAACCACGACGCGCTGTACCGCTGGATCAAATCTGTCGATCCGACCCGTCCTGTGCAGTACGAAGGCGGCGGCGCTAACAGTGCTGCAACTGACATTATCTGCCCGATGTATTCCCGCGTTGAGCAAGATCAGCCGTTCCCGGCGGTACCAAAATGGTCGATTAAAAAGTGGATCAGCATGCCGGATGAAACACGTCCGCTGATCCTCTGCGAATACGCTCATGCGATGGGTAACAGCTTCGGCGGTTTCGATAAATACTGGAAAGCCTTCCGTCAGTTCCCGCGCTTGCAGGGCGGTTTTGTCTGGGACTGGGTCGATCAGAGTCTGCTGCGTACCGGCGAAGACGGCGAACGTTATATGGCTTACGGCGGCGATTTTGGCGATACGCCAAACGATCGTCAGTTCTGCATGAATGGTCTGGTATTTGCCGACCGGACGCCGCATCCGTCCTTGTTCGAAGCGCAGCGCGCCCAGCAATTCTTCCAGTTCTCCCTGACCGGCACCTCGCCGCTGACGCTGGAAGTTCACAGTGAATACCTGTTCCGTCACAGTGATAACGAACAGTTAGTCTGGCGCATTGAATGTGACGGCGAAGTCATCTCGCAGGGCGAAACGGTACTGAATATCGCGCCATGCGGTAAACAAACGTTAGAGCTGGGCGATATCCCGCAGGCAGAAGGTGATTTGTGGCTGAACGTCGCAGTACACCAGCCGCAGGCAACTGCGTGGTCAGAAGCGGGGCATCGCAGCGCATGGGATCAATGGCAACTGCCGCAGCCGCTGACCTTGCCGGTGCCGGAGAAAATCTCCGCCGCTGCGCCGGTTCTGGATCAGCAGGGCGACCTGATTTCCGTAGTACACGGCGCGCAACGCTGGCATTTCAGTCAGCAAACCGGCCAGCTGGAACAGTGGTTTGATGGCAAAACGCCGCGCCTGCTTAGCGCACTGCGCGACCAGTTTGTCCGTGCGCCGGTAGATAACGATATCGGCGTCAGTGAGGTCACGCGTATCGATCCGAATGCCTGGGTGGAGCGCTGGAAAGCCGCCGGCATGTATCAGCTGGAATCGCGTCTGCTGAATATCTCCGCCGATCAGTTGCAGGACGGCGTGGTGATTATTACCACGCACGCGTTTATGGCGGGCGAGGAAATGCGCCTGCTGAGCCGCAAAATTTTCCGCATCGATAATCAGGGCGAGTTACATATCAGTGCCGATGTTCGCGTGGCAGCAAACGTCCCGTCGCCGGGGCGCATTGGCCTGACCTGTCAGCTGGCAGAAACAGCAGAAAACGTCAGCTGGCTGGGGCTGGGGCCACACGAAAACTACCCGGATCGCCGTCTGGCCGCACAACATGGGCGATGGACTTTGCCACTTGGCGAACTCTATACCCCATACGTTTTTCCGACCGAAAACGGCCTGCGCGGGGATACCCGTGAGCTGGAATATGCCGGATGGAAACTGCGCGGTAATTTCCACTTTGGTCTTAGCCGCTACAGCCTGCAACAGCTGATGGAGACCAGTCATCGTCATTTACTGCGTGAAGAAGAGGGCACCTGGCTGAACATCGACGGCTTCCATATGGGCGTCGGCGGCGATGATTCGTGGAGCCCGAGCGTCAGCCCGGATTTCCTGCTGACAGCCGGTCAGTATCATTATTCGTTCACCATGAAACGTGCCTGACAGCCTGCGCCGCCGTGTTAATCCCCGGCGGCGCAATATTCAGACGTAAGGAAAATGCTTATGTATTACCTGAAAAATACTAACTTTTGGATGTTCGGGCTGTTCTTCTTCTTTTACTTTTTCATCATGGGTGCCTACTTCCCGTTTTTCCCGATCTGGCTGCATGATATTAACCAGATCAGCAAAAGCGACACCGGCATTATCTTCGCCAGCATTTCGCTGTTCTCGCTGTTATTCCAGCCGGTGTTCGGTTTACTCGCCGATAAACTGGGGCTGAAAAAGCATCTGCTGTGGATCATCACCGGTATGCTGATCCTGTTCGCGCCATTCTTTATCTACGTGTTTGGCCCGTTACTGAAAATTAATATTTATCTCGGTTCGGTCGTTGGCGGGATTTACCTTGGCCTGATTTATAACGCCGGTGCGCCTGCCATTGAAGCCTATATTGAGAAAGTCAGCCGCCGCAGCAGCTTTGAATTTGGTCGTGCCCGCATGTTTGGCTGTGTCGGCTGGGCGCTGTGTGCGTCGGTAGTCGGTATCATGTTCACCATCAACAATGAGTTCGTGTTCTGGCTTGGTTCCGGCTGTGCGGTGATCCTCGCGATTCTGTTGCTGATCGCCAAACCTGAAGTCACCTCCAGCGCCCGCGTGGCTAACGAACTGGGCGCGAACAGCAAACCGTTCAATCTCAAACTGGCCGTCGAACTGCTGAAAGATAAAAAACTGTGGTTCCTGGCGTTGTACGTCATCGGCGTTTCCTGCACGTACGACGTGTTTGACCAGCAGTTTGCCAACTTCTTTACCTCGTTCTTCACATCATCTTCTGAAGGGACGCGCGTCTTTGGCTATGTGACCACCATGGGCGAACTGCTTAACGCCTGTATCATGTTCTTCGCGCCGCTGATTGTGAACCGCATTGGTGGCAAGAATGCGCTGCTGCTGGCCGGGACAATTATGTCTGTACGCATCATCGGCTCGTCTTTCGCGTCATCACCGCTGGAAGTGGTGGTACTGAAAACTCTGCATATGTTCGAGGTGCCGTTCCTGATTGTCGGTTGTTTTAAATACATTACGTCCGTATTTGAGGTGCGCTTCTCCGCGACGATTTATCTGGTGACGTTCTGCTTCTTCAAACAGGTGGCAATCATCTTTATGTCGGTGTTCGCGGGCAATATGTATGACCGTATCGGTTTCCACGGAACGTATCTGATCCTGGGCTTGGTCGCACTGACCTTCACGATAATCTCAGCCTTTACGCTGAGTGGTCGCGGGCCATTGCAGGCCTTCAAAACGCCCGAAGCGCTGAAAAACAGCCACGCAAATTCTTAATTTATCTGAAGTCTTTCCCACAGGATTGGCACTTCATCGCATTGTTAGTTAACCTTAAAGCACACTTGCTGCCCGTATCGTCGGGCGGCTTTGGTTTCTTGCAGCCCGTCAGGGTGTAATTTTGGGGTACTTTAAATGGATGATTTGAACGTTGTAGGCAGCATTAATAATGCTGGCAACTGGTTGGTGAGAAACCAGGCCTTACTGCTTCATTACGCTGTGAATATTGTGGCCGCTATTTTCATTCTGATTGTCGGTATGATTATCGCCCGCATCGTTTCCGGTGCCGTTAGCCGGGTCTTAAAAGTTCGTGGCATTGATATTACGGTTTCCGACTTCCTTTCCGCCATGGTGCGTTACGCGATTATTGCGTTCACGCTGATTGCGGTTCTGGGACGGATCGGCGTGCAAACCACGTCCGTGATTGCGGTTATCGGTGCAGCTGGTCTGGCCGTCGGTCTGGCATTGCAGGGTTCACTGTCTAACTTTGCAGCTGGCGTTTTGCTGGTGATCTTCCGTCCGTTCCGTGCCGGTGAATATGTTGACCTTGGTGGTGTGGCGGGTACTGTCACTCAGGTACAAATTTTCTCAACTACCCTGCGTACGCCGGACAACAAAATCATTGTGGTACCGAACGGTAAAATCATCGCCGGTAACATCATCAACAATTCCCGCGAACCGACCAGCCGTATCGACCTGACCATTGGCGTGGGTTATGACTCTGACATCGATCTGGTAAAGCAACTCCTCACCGAGATCGTCAGTGCCGATCCGCGTGTTTTGAAAGATAAAGACGTTGTGGTTCGTCTGAACGAAATGGCAGCCTCAACCCTGAATTTCATCGTGTACGCATGGACCAGCAACGGTGATGCGCAGAACCTGAAATGGGATTTGCTTGAGTCGTTCAAACGCGCACTGGATAAAAACAACATCAACATTGCCTATCCGCAGATGGATGTTCACCTTTATCAGGTCGCGAATGCGGCAGGCAACCAGCAGGAAGAACGTCGCTCGTTCGAATAACACATTCCTGCCAGATTCCGATTTTCTCAGGCGCCTGCGGGCGCCTTTTTCATGCCTGACGTTTCAGCCCGTCGCTGATAAGCCAGCCTAATGAGCGATTAGAAATATCCATTTCCTCTTATGCCAGCAAAGCCCTTACACTGCGCGCAATCTTTGTTATTAACACTTTGTCATCAACCCTCTGTTATCAACTCTCGAAGGAGTTCTCCGTGCTGGCTATTTTCCTGCAAGGACTGGCGATGAGCGCCGCAATGATTTTACCGATTGGCCCGCAGAATGCGTTTGTAATGAATCAGGGCATCCGCCGTCAGTATCACCTGATGATTGCCGGATTGTGCGCGCTGAGCGATATCGCGCTGATCTGCGGCGGCATCTTTGGCGGCAGCGCACTGCTGAGTCAATCTCCGACATTACTGTTACTGGTGAGCTGGGGCGGTGTGGCTTTTTTACTGTGGTATGGCTGGGGCGCATTTCGTACCGCATTCAGCAAAAATCCTGAACTGGCGCAGGCCGAAGTGGCGAAGCAAAGCCGCTGGAAAATTGTCGTCAGCATGCTGGCGGTCACCTGGCTGAATCCGCACGTATATCTCGATACTTTCGTGGTACTCGGCAGTCTGGGTGGCAGCCTGAGCCCCGATGAGCGTTCGTGGTTTGCGCTCGGTGCGGTCAGTGCATCGGTGATGTGGTTCTTCGGGCTGGCTATCCTCGCCGCGATGCTGGCGCCGTGGCTGAATACCGGCAAAGTGCAGCGGGTCATCAATTTTATCGTTGGCGTGATCATGTGGGGCATTGCCGTACAACTGGCTCGCCAGACCGGTGTGCTTTAAGTTTTTAGCCTTAAATCAGCTTTTGTCACTAATCTTAGTTTCAGTTGTAACGGATTATGCTACGGTTTCGCAGATTGTTTTGACCTATCTATTGCCAGATCTTTGATGATTAATGGAGGCACTGTGAAACTGAAAGCATTAGCTGTAGCAGCGATGTTGGGATTAGGGACATTACCTTTGGCGTTGCAGGCGGCGGAATTACCTGCCGGACCGCACGTGGTGACGTCAGGCACGGCGAGTGTTGATGCGACGCCGGATATCGCGACGCTGGCGATTGAAGTCAGCGTGTCGGCGAATGATTCAGCCAGCGCCAAGAAACAGGCTGATGAACGCGTAGCGGCCTATTATGCGTTCCTGCAAAAAAACGGCATTGAGAAAAAAGATATCAATGCGGCCAACCTGCGTACTCAGCCGGAATACAATTACCTGAAAGACGGCACCTCACAGCTGAAAGGCTACCGTGCTGTGCGTCAGGTGCAGGTGACTTTGCGTCAGCTGGATAAACTGAACGAATTGCTGGATGGCGCACTGAAATCAGGTCTGAATGAAGTGCGTGCGGTTGAACTGGGCGTGGCTAATCCGGATAAATTCCGTGATGAAGCGCGTCAGAAAGCCATCGAAAACGCTACTCAGCAGGCGAAATCACTGGCTGAAGGCTTCAATACCAAACTGGGGCCGGTTTACAGCATTCGTTATCACGTGGCTAACTACCAGCCAATGCCGGTGGCGCGTATGTATAAAACCGCCGAAGCCGCAGGGCAGAGCGATGTCGCGCAGACCTATGAGCAGCAGAGTATTCACTTCGACGATCAGGTCGATGTGGTGTTCGAATTGCAGCCGCAGGCACCAGCACCAGCACCAGCACCAGCACCAGCACCGGCTCAGTAAACCTGACGCCGTGAAAATGAAAAACCCGCTCCGGCGGGTTTTTTGTTTTCTGAATTTAATGCCACCGGTTACGGCTATTTATCTGCTGAAAACGTTACGTCTTTTTGTGCCTCCAGTACCCGTAATCTTTCTGTCAGTGCCTGACTGACCGACACATAAGCCGTGCTGCCGAGCGCGAGACGCAGCGGCGGATTCACTTCATCGGCAGCGGCGATCATCGCCCTGACGGTGTTCAGCGCGTCGCCTTTAATGGCGAAATCACCGGATGCAATCGCACGGCGTACTTCACCGGCAGGCGTGGTTTCATAGCAGTCCATCGGTTCGGCGTGATCCAGACCTGCGCCAAATTCCGTACTGGTCGGGCCCGGTTCAATAATCAGGAAGTCGATACCAAACGGTTTCACCTCCTGCGCCACCGATTCGACAAATCCTTCAATTCCCCATTTTGTTGCATGATATAGGCTGAAATTCGGATAAGCGATCTGCCCGCCTTCTGATGAAACCTGCACAATCCGGCCGCCTCCTTGTGCGCGCAGGTGTGGCAAAACGGCGCGGATAAGCTGGATAGAACCCACCAGATTGGTGGCGATCTGTCTTTCGATTTGCCCGTCACTGACTTCTTCACCTGCGCCAAACAGGCCGTAACCGGCATTACTGACCACCACATCTATACGTCCGGCTTTGGCAAATGCAGCACCGACGGCGGTTCGGATAGCCGATGTATCGGTGATATCGAGCATGAGGATTTGCAGCCGATCTCCATAACTTGCCAGCAAGTCGTCAAGCGCGCCCGGTTTGCGTAATGTGGCGATCACCCTGTCGCCGCGCAGAAGCAGCTGCCCGGTGAGCAGGCGTCCGAGGCCGGTGGATGTTCCGGTAATAAACCATGTCTTTGTCATTCTCAAATTCCTCAATTACAGACGTTGCCAGACATTCAGGGTAGGGCAATACTATTGGTGCGTTAATACCCAATAAACTGCATGAACAGGTGAACATTAACCACCAATGAACACGCCATCCATGAACAAACCGACTCTGGCAGAACTCCGGGCCTTTATGGCTATCGCCGAACACGGGAGTTTCCGCCGCGCCGCCGATCTTTTGGGCATCACGCGATCGTCGCTCAGCCATGTTATGCGCGGGCTGGAAGATCGCCTTGGCGCACGCCTTTTGCACCGCACTACGCGCAGTGTGTCGCTGACTGAAACGGGCGAACGCTTGCTGAAACGCATCGATCCGCTAATGAGCGGGCTGGATGCCGCGCTGGAGGATGTCGCGGGTGAGCAGGGGCGACTGACCGGTGAACTGCGCATTAACGGCAGCGAAGGCGCTATCCGCCTGTTGTTGCGGAATATTGTGCCAGAGTTCATGACGCGTTATCCCGGTGTGACGCTGGATCTGGTGGCGGAAGGAAAGCTGGTGGATATTGTCGGGCAGGGTTTTGATGCGGGGATCCGGCTGGGAGAAGCGGTTCCACGGGACATGATCGCTGTGCGGCTCAGCCCCGATTTACGATTTCTGGCCGTAGCATCACCGGATTATCTTGCTGTGTATCCGGCCCCTGAAACGCCGGATGACCTTGCTCGTCATCAGTGTTTGCGGCAGCGTCTGCCCAGCGGCAAACGCTATCGTTGGGAATTTCAAAAACGCGCAGAGGAAGTGGCAATTGATGTGCCCGGAAATCTGACGCTGGACAATACACAACTGATGGTTGAGGCCGCAGAGGACGGGCTGGGGATTGCGTATGTTCCGGAAGATTATGCGCGGGTAGCGCTGAAAGAGGGGCGCTTAATCGCGGTGCTGGAAGACTGGTGTCCGCCTGTCCCTGGTTTGTTTCTGTATTTCTCGGGAAACCGTCATGTACCTGCGGCTTTGCGGGCATTGATCGAAATGGTCCGGGAGAAAAGCGGTTAAGCACCGCTTTCCATACCGGATATTTTCATCAGTCCTGACGCAACACCTGATGACCGTGGGCGAGCAGCGCGTCAGTGACTTTACGCATCATGCGGCTTTCGGGCGCAAAACGGTGCCAGTAAAGCATACGGCGCTGGAACAGGCCGGGTGTCAGGTCGATCAGTTCGCCGCTTTCCAGTTCTTTCTCGATTTGCAGATGCGGGATCATGCAGCAGGTGGTGCCCTGACGGGCCAGCTGCACAAAGGCTTCCGACGAGTTAACGATGTGGCACGGTACGCTGCCCGGCGACAAATCGAAGTTCTGTTGCAGGAACGCCTGATGCATATCGTCCAGATGGTCAAACGCCACTGCAGGCGCTTTCAGCAAAGCAGAGCGTGTCACGCCGTTCGGGAAGTAGCGGTCCGCAAAGGGCCTTGAGCCGACAAACAGATAGTCGAGCGCACCCAGCTGATCCACCAGACAACTCGGCAGCGGCTGTGGCTGAATACTCACCGCACCGACCACTTCGCCGCGACGCAGACGTTCCTGCGTGCGAGTTTCATCTTCCACCTGCAAATTTAGACGGATAGGTGAATCGACCAGCACCGATTTCAGCGCCGGTAACAACCAGGTCGCCAGACTGTCGGCGTTCACCGCCAGCGAAAGCAGCAGCGGCGTATCATTGCTTTCATTATTGCTGTCACTGCCCAGCCACTCTTCTTCCAGCAATTCCACCTGATGCAGTAATGCCAGTAATTTCTGACCCTGCTCGGTCGGACGAGGCGGCACGGTACGCACCAGCAAAGGCTGGCCGAACAAATTTTCCAGTTGTTTAATGCGCTGAGAGACCGCCGATTGAGTGATGCAAAGCTTCTGTGCGGCGCGCTCAAAACCGCGCTCGCGGATCACCGCGTCCAGTGCCTGCAGCGTTCTATAGTCCGGGCGTTTCATCGGAGTTCTGTCCCTTAGATTTAATTTTATCCGAACACTATGCCACAGATTGTCAGGATTTGTGGTGAGGAAAATCTTTGTGTTTGCTGCACAATTGCACTTAATAAGTGTGATCTGGCTGCGGTGATGTTTATCCATATTGGCGGGACATGCTTTATAATCACCGGCACTATTCGTTACATCGAATCATTCACGCCACTTTCGTGTTATCAGACAGAGAAGCCATTATGACGCAGGAAGAATTGAAAAAAGCAGTCGGCTGGGCCGCACTGGATTACGTCACGCCGGGCACCATTGTCGGTGTCGGTACCGGATCTACCGCCGCACATTTCATTGACGCACTGGGTTCCATCAAAGGCCAGATTGAAGGCGCGGTTTCCAGCTCAGACGCCTCTACCGCAAAACTGAAAAGCTTAGGCATCCACGTTTTCGACAGCAACGAAGTGGACTCGCTGGATGTGTATGTTGATGGCGCGGATGAAATCAACGGCGCAATGCAGATGATCAAAGGCGGCGGTGCAGCGCTGACCCGCGAAAAAATCATTGCGGCGATTGCCAAAAAATTCATCTGTATCGTGGATGCTTCCAAGCAGGTTGATGTGCTGGGTAAATTCCCGCTGCCGGTAGAAGTGATCCCGATGGCCCGCTCTTATGTCGCGCGTGAACTGGTGAAACTCGGTGGCCTGCCGGAGTACCGTCAGAATGTCCTGACCGACAACGGCAACGTGATCCTCGACGTGCATAACCTGAGCATTATGGATGCCATCGCGCTGGAAAATAAGATCAACGGGATCGCCGGTGTCGTGACCGTCGGCCTGTTTGCTAACCGTGGTGCTGACGTGGCGCTGGTCGGGACTTCTGAAGGCGTTAAAACTGTTAAGCTGAAATAATCCAGCGATAAGCAGAAGATCTGGCTGCTCAGATAAAAGCAGCCAGACACACTCCTGTCATAACACAATGTTATGAAGATGATAATTTTCTGGCTGAATCATCTTTTCTTCAAAAGCCTTAATTTGGTGACTTATGTCACATTCCTGAAATTCTCCTCCTGAACGTCTGGCTCCATAAAATCTAACCAGCACGAAATGCTGAAAACCCTCTGGCGAGGTGAGCCTTCTGCTGCCTGTCAGGCAATCGTTTGTATTGATGATGGCGGATTTTTTGTTATGTTGACTGTGAGCAGTCACCTAGCAGTTCGATTTCAGCCAGAAAAATATAGGGTCGGGAAATGGCAAAAGTATCACTTGAGAAAGACAAGATTAAATTTTTGTTAGTGGAAGGCGTCCACCAAAGTGCGGTTGATACACTCCGCGCCGCGGGCTACACCAATATTGAATTTCACAAAGGTGCTTTAGATACGGAGTCGCTGAAAGAATCGATCCGTGATGCGCACTTTGTTGGACTCCGATCGCGTACTCAGCTGACTGAAGAAGTGTTCCAGGCAGCCGAAAAACTGGTGGCTGTTGGGTGTTTCTGTATCGGGACCAATCAGGTTGATCTGAAAGCGGCGACCCGTCGCGGTATTCCGGTCTTCAATGCACCGTTCTCCAATACCCGTTCGGTTGCCGAAATGGTGCTGGGCGAAATGCTGCTGATGATGCGTGGCATTCCTGAAGCTAACGCCAAGGCGCACCGCGGTATCTGGAACAAACTGGCTGTCGGCTCGTTTGAAGCGCGCGGTAAACGTCTGGGTATCATCGGTTACGGCCACATTGGTACGCAGCTGGGGATTCTGGCGGAAAGCCTGGGGATGCGTGTCTTCTATTATGACATCGAAAGCAAACTGCCTTTAGGCAACGCGCAGCCAATTGCCACACTGGAAGAATTGCTCAATACCAGCGACGTCGTCACGCTGCATGTGCCGGAAACAGCAGGAACCAAAGACATGATTTCTGAAGTGCAGCTGGCGCAGATGAAGCCGGGCGCACTGCTGATCAACGCCTCACGTGGTACGGTCATCGACATTCCTGCGCTGTGCAATGCGCTGCGTAACAAACATCTTTCCGGTGCGGCTATCGACGTCTTCCCGGAAGAACCGGCGACTAACAGCGACCCGTTCAATTCTCCGCTGTGTGAATTCGACAACGTATTGCTGACGCCGCACATCGGCGGTTCGACAATGGAAGCGCAGGAAGGTATCGGTCTGGAAGTCGCAGGCAAACTGGCGAAGTACTCTGACAATGGTTCAACGCTGTCAGCGGTTAACTTCCCTGAAGCCTCTCTGCCGGCGCATACCGAGAAAGCCAGCCGTCTGCTGCATATCCACGAAAATCGTCCGGGTGTGCTGACCAGCATCAACCAGATTTTTGCGGAACAGGGTATCAACATTGCTGCGCAGTACCTGCAAACCAGCCCTGAAATCGGTTATGTGGTAATTGATGCAGAAACGGATATCAATACGCTGACTACCGCGCTGCAACTGATGAAGGCCATTCCGGGCACCATCCGCGCACGTTTGCTGTACTGATTACATCAGTCGTAAATATTAAAGCCGCCGAAAGGCGGTTTTTTGCTTTCTGGTTTCAGAGAAATAAAGAAGGGATATCAGGAAAGTGAAGAATGTCGGGAGGGGATCTTACCGGGATGACTTATCATTCAGAAGTAAAAAGCATTCAGAAGTAAAAAGCACTCAGAAGTAAAAAGCATTCAGAAGTAAAAGGAGAGGGCGACCAGACCACAAAGGATCAATGATGACAGGGTGATTTCAAACTGGTAGCGGCGCAGTGTCATCTGTCAGTACCTCAGAATAAAAACCGGAGAAAAAAACACCCGGCGAGCCGGGTGTTAAATTAACAGTCTTGATAAGAGTGAGCAGTAATACTCACGAAGACTTCTTCGTTACTTCTTATGCTGCTGGCGTTGCTTTTGCAGCCGGAGCAGCTTTCTTAGCATGTTTCACGTGTTTTTTAGCAGCCTGAGCTTTCTGAGCTACCGGAGCAGCTTTCTTGGCATGTTTTACGTGTTTTTTAGCAGCCTGGGCTTTCTGAGCTACCGGTGCAGCTTTCTTGGCATGTTTCACGTGTTTTTTAGCAGCCTGGGCTTTCTGAGCTACTGGTGCAGCTTTCTTAGCATGTTTCACGTGTTTTTTGGCAGCCTGGGCTTTTTGAGCTACTGGCGCTTTCTTAGCTGCTTTTTTGTGTTTCTTGGCAGCCTGGGCTTTTTGCACAGGTTTTTTGTGTGCTTTGTGTTTGGTCGCATGAGCCGGAGCAGCGGTAGTTGCTGTTGCAGCTGGTGCTGGAGTTGCGGTGGTTTCAGCAGCGAAAGCAACTGAAGACAGGCCCATTGCAGCGGCTACAACCAGAGCTAATACTTTTTTCATGTGTAATTCCTTAAGAATTTTTGGTTTATGTGTCCACCCCACTGCGGGGCCGGTGAGAGAATAATAGGCGTGACGAACAGCGCTGTCCGTGAGTGATTGGTATCGGCGTGTAACGGTATGTATAAATAAAGAGATGTGTTTTATTTCAGAGTGTTAGTGGGGGATGATGTGTGGTTTGGCGTAAAGACACTCTGGTTATTTACAACATACTTAAAGATTGCTCGCAGCTTATGGCGTATCTGCGCTTTACAGCGATGTTTTATTGTCTGGCATTACCATGTCCATACTTTACCTGGCGTAATTACTTCAGGTAACGGCACATCCCAGTGTTCTGTCGGCAACGCATCCACATGCTGGCAATCGTGCGCCAGACCTATCGGATACGGCCCGCCTTCCTGCCAGTTTTCCAGAGTACGGTCATAAAAGCCGCCACCCATCCCTAAACGTTGCCCGGTGCTGTCGAAGGCGACCAGTGGCGTCAGGATGATATTCAGCTGTAATAAAGGAATGACCTGTGCGACGTCCAGCTGCGGCTCAAGGATTTTGAGGCGATTGCGGACCAGCGGTGTTTCGGGCGTATAACGCAGAAAAAGCAGATTACCCGCAGAGAAAGGGTGAAGTACCGGCAGGCAAAGTTGCTTACCTTCGCGCCATAAGCGGTCGATCAGGGGGGCTGTATCCAGCTCGCCATCAAAAGACAGAAAGAGGGAAATGGTTTTTGCGGATTGAATCTCAGGATGCGTGGCGACACGTTCTGCGGCCTGATGGGCAAAATGCGTTTGCTGCTCAGCGGTCAGAGCGTTTCTGCGTTGGCGAATTTCAGTGCGGATAATTTGTCGGGCTGAAGCGAAATGAGGAGTGTAGGGCATAGATACAAACACCAGAAAGGGATGTACCGAAAAGAAAGGGGAATCTCCGAGATGCCGTCGCAGGCTGTAACCCTTGAACCCATGGTTCAAGGTGAACGTGCTGTCGCAGTCTTTAGGCTTCTCGGACGGACCGAGCATGCGCACCGATTACGGATCATCACATTCTGTTGGTACTAATTATCGGCTCAGGGGACGGGCCCGCTGGCGAACATCTCAGAGAAATTTTTTACCGTTTCTGACGACCTGTGACCAGTCAGTCAGCAACGTGTGTTATTCGAAAGGCGCCCCTTCACGTTCAGAGATCCGGCCTTGTTCGAGCAAAGCTTGCTCGATGGTTTGTTGCAGCATCCGAATGCGTTGTTCCATATTGGATGCATAGTCGCGTGTTTTCAACCTTTCCTGAGCAAGTTCGTGACATACGTTTAATGCCGCGATGAAAACCAGTTGCTCTGTATTGGTGACTCTAGTGCGAACTTTCAGATCTTGCAACCGCTGATTAAGATCATCAGCTGCCAGATTCAGTGCTTCCTGTTGTTCTGGCGGACAATTCACTCGTAAAGAGCGACCAAAAATTTGAATATCTACCGGTTGTGCAGACATGCCACCTTCCTGCTGATTTATTCGTCCGCCCCAACGTGACCACTACGACCTGGCGCAGGATGTTGGAAGCGGGCGCCACTATAACTATCTCAATACCAGGTTACAACCCCATGACCGGCTGACTGCTGCCCGATTGTTCAGGGCGTGCCATTCATGCCTTATACCACCCCATCGCGGGCTGCTAATCTGGTACTACGACAGACCTTGGTGGTAGCATAACACGAACTTAACCGACCAACGATGGCGAATGCGCATGTCTATTGAGAATACTTACCCTACTTACGATTCGTTGGATCAAAACCTGAAACAACAATCGGTTGCTTTAACCGCAGCAGAAATGCACGGTTTGATCAGTGGCTTGCTGTGCGGTGGCAATCGCGACGGCAGCTGGCTGACGATGGTGCATGACCTGACAAACGAAGGCATGGCCTTCCCGCACACGCTGGCAGATTTGCTGCAACAACTGCGCAAAGTGACGTCAGATACCCTCGAAGATGACAGCTTTGAATTTAAAATGCTGATGCCTGACGATGACAAACACGTCTTTGAGCGTGCCGATGCGCTGGCCGGATGGGTGAACCATTTCCTGCTCGGTCTGGGCATGATGCAGCCTAAACTTGCTAAAGTGAAAGGCGAAGTCGGTGAAGCTATCGATGATTTGCGTAGCATCGCGCAACTCGGTTACGACGAAGATGAAGATCAGGAACAACTGGCGCAATCTTTAGAGGAAGTTGTCGAATACGTTCGCGTCGCAGCGATTCTTTGCTTTGGTGAATTTGGTCACAGCCGCCCGACGGCTGCGGAAAACCACCGTACATTGCATTAATGGTTGATGGCATTAACCGAACATTGCACACATTAAAACGATTTCAGGAGAAGGTGATGACTCAGCAAGAGTTTGAGAATCGTCGTCAGGCGCTGTTAGCGAAGATGGCACCGGGAAGCGCTGCGATAATTTTTTCTGCGCCGGAAGCAACACGCAGTGCTGACAGTGAATACCCGTATCGTCAGAGCAGTGATTTCTGGTACTTCACCGGTTTCAATGAACCGGAAGCGGTGCTTATCCTGGTGAAAAGTGATGAAAATCATAACCACAGCGTACTGTTTAACCGTGTGCGTGATCTCACCGCTGAAATCTGGTTTGGCCGTCGTTTAGGTCAGGATGCCGCGCCCGCCAAACTTGGCGTGACCAAAGCGCTGCCTTTTGACGACATCAACGACCAGTTGCATCTGCTGCTCAACGGCCTTGATGTGGTGTATCACGCGCAAGGCGATTACGCCTATGCCGATGAAATCGTAAACCGTGCCATGGAAAAACTGCGCAAAGGCTTCCGCCAGAATTTCTCTGCTCCTGCGACTGTCATTGACTGGCGTCCGTGGGTGCACGACATGCGCCTGTTCAAATCAGCGGAAGAAATCGCCATCATGCGCCGTGCCGGACACATTACCGCGCTGGCGCATACCCGTGCGATGGAAAAATGTCGTCCGGGCATGTTTGAATATCAGCTTGAAGGCGAAATTCATCACGAATTTAACCGTCACGGCGCGCGTTATCCGTCCTACAACACCATCGTGGGCGGCGGCGAAAACGGCTGCATTCTGCATTACACCGAAAATGAATGCGAACTGCGTGACGGCGATTTAGTGCTGATCGACGCCGGTTGTGAATATCAGGGCTATGCCGGTGATATCACCCGTACGTTCCCGGTGAACGGCAAATTCAGCAAAGCGCAGCGCGAAATCTACGACATCGTGCTGGCGTCAGAATACAAAGCGCTGGAAGTCTTCGGGCCGGGCAGCAGCATTCAGGCCGCAACCGAAGCCGCAGTGCGCGTGATGATTGAAGGCCTGATCAAACTCGGCGTGATGAAGGGCGACGTTGAAACCCTTTACGCTGAGCAGGCGCACAAACAGTTCTTCATGCACGGTTTATCGCACTGGCTGGGGCTGGACGTTCATGACGTGGGGCATTACGGCTCGGCAGATCGCAGCCGTACGCTGGAACCTGGCATGGTACTGACCGTTGAACCGGGCCTGTATATCGCGCCGGACGCGGACGTACCCGAAGCTTACCGTGGCATCGGTATCCGTATCGAAGACGACATTCTGATCACCGCCACCGGCATTGAAATTCTGACCGGCGATGTGGTGAAAGAAGCCGATGAAATTGAAGCATTAATGGCGGCGGCACAGAAATAATATGAGCATAGTCATTGTTGGCGGCGGAATGACCGGTGCCTCGCTGGCGCTGGCGATTTCCTCGCTGACGCAGGGCAGTTTGCCGGTGCATCTGGTGGAAGCCACTGCACCGGATCATCATGGACATCCTGGTTTTGATGCCCGCTCGATTGCGCTGGCGCAGGGAACCTGCCAGCAGTTAGCCCGTGCTGGCATCTGGCCGGCCCTGAAAGCTATCGCCACGCCAATACGTGATATTCACGTCAGTGATCGCGGTCATGCGGCTTTTGTGAATCTCAATGCTGCGCATTACGGCGTCGAAGCGCTCGGGCAGGTGGTTGAGTTGCATGAAGTCGGCAAACGGCTGTTTGCCATGCTGAAAAATGCCCCCGGCGTCACGCTGCATTGCCCGGCGAAAGTCACGGATGTCGCGCGTTCGCAGGATTCTGCCAGTGTCACGCTTGATACCGGTGAAACGCTGACCGCGCAGCTGCTTGTCGCCGCTGACGGTTCACATTCTTCGCTGGCGAAAGCCTGCAACATTGGCTGGCAGCGTGAGGATTATGGTCAGATCGCTGTCATTGCCAACGTGGCAACCAGCGAGCCGCACAACAATCGTGCTTTTGAGCGCTTCACAAAACACGGGCCGCTGGCACTGCTGCCAATGTCCGATGGACGCAGCTCGCTGGTCTGGTGTCATCCGCGCGAAGCGAAAGAAGAGATTGATCACTGGAGCGAAGCGCAGTTCCTCAGCGAGCTGCAAAAAGCGTTTGGCTGGCGTCTGGGCACTATAAAACAGGCCGGTAAACGTTTCAGCTATCCGCTGCAATTACAGCAAGCCAACAGTCATATCAGCCATCGTCTGGCACTGGTCGGCAATGCAGCACAAACGCTGCATCCGATTGCCGGACAGGGGTTTAATCTCGGTCTGCGTGATGTCATGACACTGGCGGAAACGCTGGCTAATGCGACGGCGAATGGCAGCGATGTCGGCAGTTACCGCGTACTGAGTGACTATCAGCAGCGCCGCCAGCCCGATCAACAGGCAACCGTCGGCGTGACCGATGGCCTGATCCACCTTTTTGCCAACCGCTGGCTGCCGCTAATGGTCGGACGTAATCTCGGTTTACTGGCGATGGAAGGCATTACGCCGTTGCGCGATGCGTTCACCCGCAGAACTTTAGGTTGGGTTGACCGTTAAGCCTTACAGGAAAAATTATGCAATCTTTTGATGTGGTTATCGCCGGTGGCGGAATGGTGGGTCTGGCGCTGGCGTGTGGTTTACAGGGCAGCGGTCTGCGCGTGGCGGTGCTGGAAAACCAGCAACCCGATCTCGATTCACCGTTACCGGAACAGCCGGGTTTACGGGTTTCAGCTATTAATGCTGCCAGTGAACGTCTGCTGAAATATATCGGCGTCTGGGACAACATTATTGCTCAGCGTGCCAATGCCTATCAGGGGATGGAAGTCTGGGATCGCGACAGCTTCGGCAAAATCGCGTTCCGTGGCGAAGATTACGGTTTCAGCCATCTCGGCCACATCATTGAAAACCAGGTGATACATCGGGCCTTATGGCAACGTGCGGAACAATCTTCCGACATCACTTTGCTCGCGCCGGCCACATTGAAAAATGTGGCGTGGGGCGAAAACGAGGCGTTTATCACCCTCAATGATGATCGTCAGCTCACTGCACGGTTAGTGGTCGGCGCGGACGGCGCGCAGTCGTGGCTGCGTCAGCACGCTGATATCCCGCTGACATTCTGGGATTATCGCCATCATGCACTGGTTGCGACCATCCGCACTGAAGAGCCGCACCAGTCTGTTGCACGCCAGGTCTTCCACGGTGAAGGCATTCTGGCATTTCTGCCGCTGGCCGATACCCATTTATCTTCTATTGTCTGGTCAGTTTCGCCGGATGAAGCGCAGCGCCTGAGCGCGCTGGAGCCTGAAGAGTTCAACAAAATCCTCGCCAGTACCTTTGACCTGCGTCTGGGTATTTGTACCGTAGAAAGCGAGCGCCTGACCTTCCCGCTGACCGGTCGTTATGCCCGCAGCTTTGCCGGGCCACGTCTGGCGCTGGTGGGCGATGCGGCGCACACCGTGCATCCGCTGGCCGGTCAGGGCGTCAATTTAGGTTTCATGGATGCCGCTGAACTGGCATCTGAAATCCGAAGACTGCAAAAAGAAGGCAAAGATTTCGGCCAGCACATGTATTTGCGCCGTTACGAGCGCCGTCGTAAACACAGCGCCGCGCTGATGCTGGCGGGTATGCAGGGCTTTCGCGAACTGTTTGCCGGTGACAATCCTGCCAAAAAACTGTTGCGGGATATCGGCCTGACGTTGGCGGATTCTCTGCCGGGCGTGAAACCGAAACTGGTGCGTCAGGCGATGGGGCTAAATGATTTACCTGAGTGGTTACAGGACGATTCACTTCGATTGAAATAATCTAATTTCAGCTCAGTTTTTCCATTACATTTTCTAATCCGGGGCCGGATTTCTCATTCTGCAAATGGTGAGAAATCCGGCCTTGTCGTTATATAACATCGACACTTTTGATGTTTATTTGTAGATTTTGCGTCACAAACCCCAGTTTGCCAGTCAAAAACTCTGCACAATGCCCTTGTGAAATCACTGACATCTATCCCGCTCTGCATATTTTAACTTATGGTTAGTGAGCTTATTCAGTGGTAAGTTCGAGCGAGGGTATCGTTTGCGCGGTGTGCTGTTTATGCACTTAATTAAATGAGGAATAAGATGGTTAAGCAGACTCAGCTTTATGAACAACATGTTGCGTGCGGCGCGCGTATGGTCGATTTCCACGGCTGGATGATGCCTTTGCATTATGGCTCTCAGCTGGATGAACACCACATCGTGCGTCAGGATGCCGGTATGTTTGACGTCTCGCACATGACCATTGTCGATCTCCACGGTGCCCGTACCCGTGAATTCCTCCGTTATCTTCTGGCGAACGATGTCGCCAAGCTCACCGTTCCCGGCAAAGCGCTGTACACCGGCATGCTCAATGCGTCCGGCGGCGTGATAGACGACCTGATCGTTTACTTCCTCAACGAAAATTATTTCCGTCTGGTGGTTAACTCCGCTACTCGTGAGAAAGATCTGGCATGGATTTCGCAGCATGCAGAACCGTACGCTGTTGAACTGACGGTGCGTGATGATCTGGCGCTGGTCGCTGTGCAGGGGCCGCAGGCGAAAGAAAAAGCGGAAACTTTGTTTACCGCTGAACAAAAACAAGCGGTCGCGGGCATGAAGCCGTTCTTTGGCGTTCAGGCGGGCGATCTGTTTATCGCCACCACCGGTTATACCGGCGAAGCGGGTTATGAAATCGCGCTGCCGCAAGAGCAGGTGGCTGATTTCTGGCAGAAATTGCTGGCCGCAGGCGTGAAACTCGCCGGTCTGGGCGCACGCGACACGCTGCGTCTGGAAGCTGGCATGAATCTCTATGGTCAGGAAATGGACGAAGGCGTGTCACCACTGGCGGCCAACATGAGCTGGACCATCGCCTGGCTCCCGGAAGACCGTAACTTTATTGGCCGTGACGCACTGGAAAGACAGCGCGAGCAGGGCACTGAACAGCTGGTCGGCCTGGTGATGACCGAGAAAGGCGTATTGCGTAACGAACTGCCGGTACGATTCACCGACAGCGCGGGCAACACGCTGGAAGGCGTGATCACCAGCGGCTCATTCTCTCCGACGCTGGGCTACAGTATTGCACTGGCGCGCGTTCCAGCGGGCATTGGCGAAAACGCTATTGTGCAAATCCGTAACCGCGAAATGCCGGTAAAAGTCACTAAGCCAGGTTTTGTCCGTAACGGCAAACCACTGGTGCAGTAAAGAATTCGTAATAAAAATTATCCAGTTAACGCTGAATTAAGCACTTTTTGGAGAAAATAACATGAGCAATGTTCCAGCAGATTTGAAATACGCCTCTTCCCACGAGTGGGTACGTTCAGAAGGCAACGGCGTTTACACCGTAGGCATCACCGAACACGCGCAGGAATTACTGGGCGACATGGTTTTCGTTGATCTGCCAGAAGTCGGCCGCCAAGTCGCTGCCGGTGAAGACTGTGCCGTGGCTGAATCCGTCAAAGCGGCGTCAGATATTTATTCTCCAATCAGCGGCGAAATCGTTGCGGTTAACGGCGAACTGGAAGGTTCTCCGGAGCTGGTAAACAGCGAGCCCTACGGCACCGGTTTCCTGTTCCAGATTAAAGCGTCAGACGAAAGCGAACTGGCTAAGCTGCTTGATGCAGAAGCCTATTCAGCATCCATTGAAGACTGATTAAACACTGTTTACCCGCCCCGCAAGCCGCTTGCGGGGCAGATCCCGACCCGTAGCTTTTGTCAGTATCCCAAGACACCTCCAGCAGATTTCAGGAATGCGTAGCAAATGACTCAGACTCTCAGCCAACTCGAACACAGCGAAGCCTTTATCGGCCGCCATATCGGTCCGTCTTCTCAGCAGCAACAGCAAATGCTGGAAACGGTCGGTGCGGATTCCTTAAACGCGCTGATCCAGCAGATCGTTCCGGTCGATATCCAGTTACCTGGCCCGCCGGCTGTCGGCGATGCCGTGACGGAACATCAGGCGCTGGCTGAGCTTAAAGCCATTGCCAGCCAGAACCAGCGCTATAAATCCTACATCGGTATGGGTTACAGCGCGGTGCTGACGCCGCCGGTTATCCTGCGCAATATGCTGGAAAATCCGGGCTGGTATACCGCATACACGCCGTATCAGCCGGAAGTGTCGCAGGGCCGTCTTGAAGCGCTGCTGAACTTCCAGCAACTGACGTTAGATCTGACCGGTCTGGATCTGGCTTCTGCTTCTTTGCTCGATGAAGCGACTGCCGCCGCCGAAGCGATGGCGCTGGCAAAACGTGCCAGCAAACTGAAAGACGCTAACCGTTTCTTCGTGGCGGACGACGTGCACCCGCAAACGCTGGATGTGGTACGCACCCGTGCGGAAACCTTCGGTTTTGACATCATCGTTGATAAAGCGGAAAAAGTGCTCGAGCTGGAAGGCGTGTTCGGCGTGCTGTTGCAGCAGGTTGGCACCACCGGCGAAGTTCATGATTACACCGCGCTGCTGGGCGAACTGAAATCCCGCAAAATTATTACCAGCGTTGCCGCTGATATTATGGCGCTGGTTCTGCTGGCCGCACCGGGCAAGCAGGGTGCAGACGTGGTCTTCGGTTCTGCGCAACGCTTTGGTGTGCCGATGGGCTACGGTGGTCCGCACGCGGCCTTCTTCGCCTGCGTAGACGAATTCAAACGTTCCATGCCGGGCCGTATCATCGGTGTTTCCCGTGATGCCGCAGGCAAAACTGCACTGCGTATGGCGATGCAGACCCGCGAGCAACATATCCGCCGCGAAAAAGCCAACTCCAACATTTGTACCTCGCAGGTTTTACTGGCGAACATTGCTAGCCTGTATGCGGTATTCCACGGCCCTGAAGGCCTGAAACGCATTGCGTCACGCATTCATCGTCTGACCGACATTCTGGCCGCTGGCCTGAAACAGGGCGGCCTGACGCTGCGTCATAACACCTGGTTCGATACGCTGACCGTTGAAGTTAAAGACAAAGCCGCCGTGCTGGAACGCGCGCTGAGTTTCGGTCTGAACCTGCGTACTGACATTCACGGCGCAGTCGGTATCACTCTCGACGAAGCGACGTCCCGCGAAGACGTTCAGATTCTGTTTGCCGCCCTGCTGGGTGACGATAACGGTCTGGATATCGACAAACTGGATACAGCTGCATCGACCGACAGCAACTCTATTCCTGCCGCGATGTTACGTGTGGATCCGATCCTGACCCATCCGGTATTCAACCAGTACCACAGCGAAACCGAGATGATGCGTTATATGCACCGTCTGGAGAAAAAGGATCTGGCGCTGAATCAGGCGATGATCCCGCTGGGTTCCTGCACCATGAAACTGAACGCTGCGGCAGAAATGATCCCGATTACCTGGCCGGAATTTGCCGAGCTGCACCCGTTCTGCCCGACAGAACAGGCTGGCGGTTATCAGCAAATGATTGGTCAGCTGTCACAATGGCTGATTCAGCTCACCGGTTATGACGCAGTTTGTATGCAGCCGAACTCCGGCGCGCAGGGTGAATATGCGGGTCTGCTGGCCATCCGTCGTTACCATGAAAGCCGTAACGAGAGCGGTCGTCATATCTGCCTGATCCCAAGTTCAGCGCACGGTACCAACCCGGCTTCCGCGCAGATGGCGAGCATGACCGTTGTGGTGGTCGCGTGTGACAAACAGGGCAACATCGACCTGAGTGACCTGCGTGAGAAAGCCGCGAAAGCGGGCGACGAACTGTCTTGTATCATGGTGACTTACCCGTCAACGCACGGCGTTTACGAAGAAACCATTCGTGAAGTTTGCCAGATTGTGCATCAGTACGGCGGTCAGGTTTACCTCGATGGCGCGAACATGAACGCACAGGTCGGCATTACGACTCCGGGTTACATCGGCGCTGACGTCTCGCACCTTAACCTGCATAAAACCTTCTGTATTCCTCACGGCGGCGGCGGTCCGGGCATGGGCCCGATTGGTGTGAAATCACACCTGGCTCCGTTCGTTCCGGGTCACAGCGTGGTGCAGATTGACGGCGTGCTGACCCAAAACGGTGCGGTTTCTGCGGCTCCGTTCGGCAGCGCTTCCATCCTGTCAATCAGCTGGATGTACATCCGCATGATGGGCGCGGAAGGTCTGAAACGAGCCAGCCAGGTGGCAATTCTGAATGCCAACTACATTGCGACCCGTCTGAAAGACGCCTATCCGGTGCTGTATACCGGCCGTGATGGCCGTGTGGCGCACGAATGCATTCTGGATATTCGTCCGCTGAAAGAGACGACCGGTATCAGTGAAATGGATATCGCCAAACGTCTCATCGATTACGGATTCCACGCGCCGACCATGTCCTTCCCGGTTGCCGGTACGCTGATGGTTGAGCCGACCGAATCCGAAAGCAAAGTGGAACTGGATCGCTTCATTGATGCGCTGCTGGCAATCCGCAGTGAAATCGACCGTGTAGCGAAAGGCGAATGGCCGCTGGAAGACAACCCGCTTGTGAACGCGCCGCACGTGCAGAATGAGCTGGTCAGTGACTGGAACCATCCGTACACCCGCGAAGTGGCGGTATTCCCGGCCGGTTACGACAATAAATACTGGCCGACCGTGAAACGTCTGGATGACGTGTACGGGGACAGGAATTTGTTCTGTTCGTGTGTACCGATGTCAGATTACGAGTAAGACCCGTTTTGACTGAGGCCGCCATTATCTGCGGCCTCAGCTAACGTCAAAATCAAGGGCGTGGGCGCCGGCCCACACCGGGTTAAGGGGCGTAAACGCGCCCCCTTAACAATCCTGCGTTTTTTCACTCCGCGCTGTCGCATTCACGATGGACATGCACCACTAAAATAGTGAGTGGCGCAAAATGCCATCGCTGCGCGATCCCCTCATTTCAGGCTTCGAGCCTTTCGGTCTCGAACCGTTCATTCGGTGTCATTTTTGATCACGCCAATGCGCTTTTCTAAAAGATAAAAGATAAAAGACAATCTTCTTTTGAATTCAAGATCGTGCAGGCGATAAGCCACCCTTGAGGCCAGTGTGGCTGGCAACCCACGACCTTGACTTTGCAGTTGAATTTTCCTCTTCTACACTTTCCTGACTTCCCCCACTGGAGTATTCAATGAAAATCGCTCTCGTCACCGGCGCCAGCCGCGGCATTGGCCGTGCAACGGCTCTGCTTCTTGCGCAGCAGGGTTACGCCGTCGGTGTGAATTACGTGAATAACGAAACCGCAGCACAATCTGTTATCGATGAAATCCATCAGGCTGGTGGTAAAGCAATTGCGCTGAAGGCTGATATTGCCGATGAAGCGCAGGTTGTCGCGATGTTCAAACAGCTCAGCGCCGAACTCGGCCCGATCACCGCGCTGGTGAATAATGCCGGGATTTTGTTCCAGCAGACCACCATTGAAAATCTCTCCGCCGAACGTATCAATAAAGTGCTGTCTACCAACGTGACCGGGTATTTCCTGTGCTGCCGCGAGGCGGTGAAAATCATGTCGCATCGGCATGGCGGAAAGGGCGGGGCGATTGTGAATGTGTCCTCAGCGGCCTCCCGTCTGGGCGCACCGGGCGAATATGTCGATTACGCGGCATCAAAAGGCGCGGTGGATACCCTGACCACCGGTCTGGCGCTGGAAGTGGCGGCTTACGGTATTCGCGTAAACTGCGTGCGTCCCGGCCTGATTTATACCGAAATGCATGCCAGCGGCGGAGAGCCTGGGCGTGTCGATCGCGTGAAAGCCAATCTGCCGATGCAGCGCGGCGGTCAGCCGGAAGAAGTCGCACAGGCGATTTCCTGGCTGCTGTCGGATTCCGCCTCTTACGCCACCGGCAGCTTTCTCGAGCTGGCAGGCGGCAGGTAATCAGAATCAGTCACTGATAACGGGGATCACTCCTCGTTAACTCCCCGTTAACTCCCCTCAAACGGTCAACTCCACACAATCGGTCATTAACGGTCATCAGATTGCGCGAGGAATTGTGACCGTTTGCAAATCTGTTGCTGTCTTGTTGCAACGCAAATGACGATTTAATGCCGTTCCCGCCACAGATCCAAACTTTAACATTTCATCTTTTCTCACCTTTTCGTGACAACTATCACAGGACGATTGTGGCAAAAAATGCGCACAGTCGCCTTTGAGGCACTGCGCATTCCGTAAACACCCGGCTGCGTATCCTATTTGACATCGGGAAAGAGGAATCACCACATGCTGCCAGTAGAGCGACATCGTTATATCACCGAAATTCTCAGCCAGCGCGGACGCATCCTGGTGCAGGAAGTGGCGCAGTTATGCCGCATCTCGCTGGAAACCGCGCGGCGGGATCTGGCGCTGCTGGAAAAGCGTGGCGTGCTGTTACGCAGCCACGGCGGCGCGGTGTTTATGGAGCATTCGGCGGGCGAAAAAACCTATGTGCCTTCGCAGATTGAACAGGGTGAATCCTTCCGTGACCGCAGTAATCAGTCGCCGGAAAGTAAAACGCGCATCGCCAAACGGGCGTTACAGCTAATCAATCCCGGCGATTGCCTGCTGCTCGACAGCAGTTCCAGCAGCTGGTTTCTGGCGCGTCAGTTGCCCGATATTCAGCTGGTCGTGCTGACCAACTCGGTTCACATCATCCAGACGCTGGCGGTGAAAGCTAACGTGCGGGTGATCGGACTGGGCGGTGAATACTCGGCGAAATACGAAGATTTCGTCGGCGTGCTGGCCGAGCAAATGCTGAAAGAGTTCGTCATCAACAAACTGTTTTTCTCCTGTCACGGCATCAGTCACGAAGGCGGCATCCGTGAAAGTAACGAGCATCATGCGCGGCTGAAACAGCAAATGCTGCTTTCCTCCGAGCACAAAATTTTGCTGGCTGACTCCAGCAAATTCGGCCGCCGCTCCTTTGCGCGGATCTGCCACTACCGGGAAATCGACACACTGATAACAGACCATCTGGAGGATGAAGAATTCCGCCAGGAACTGGCCTGGAGCAACGTTAACGTGATTGAAGTTTCTCCGTCACCCCTACAGAAAAAAACTAAAAACAGCCGCAACGGCCCGTTAGCTGCGGCACATAACTGACCTACCAGGAGAGTAAACATGATCAAGAAATCCGTTCTTGCCTGCCTGTTCGCCACAGCCATGTTGTCCCTGTCTGCGCACGCCGCCGACAAAATCCGCATGGGCGTGGTGGTGAAAGTCGGCGGTAACGCCTGGTTCAACGCGATGGAAGCCGGGATCAAAAGCGAAGCGGCCAAACGCGGGATCGACGCGTGGCAGGTCGGGCCGACCAGCGCGGATCCGGCGTTGCAGGTGCGTGCGATTGAAGATCTGATCGCCCAGAAAGTGGATGTGATCGGCGTAGTGCCGAACGATGCCCGCGTGCTGGAGCCGGTACTGAAACGCGCTCACGACGCCGGGATCAAAGTCATCGTGCATGAATCACCGGATCAGAAATATGCCGACTGGGATTTCGAAATGGTCGATGCCACGCAGCACGGCATTAACCACATGGTCGCGCTGGCGCAATGCATGAAAGAGAAAGGTGATTACGCGGTATACGTCGGAAGTCTTACCGTGCCACTGCATCAGAAATGGGCCGATGCCGCCATCAATTATCAGAAAGAACACTATCCGAATATGCATCTGGTCGGCGACAAATTTGGCGTGGGTGAATCCCTCGATGACAGCATCCGTACCACTAACGACCTGATGTCCAAAGACGCCAATCTGAAAGGCATTCTGGCTATCGGTTCACAAGGCCCGATTGGCGCAGGTCGCGCGGTGCTTAACCGTGGCAAAACTGACGACATCTGCGTATTCGGACCATTCAGTCCTGGCCAGGGCGCAAGTCTGGTGAAAGCTGGCGCCATCAAAGGCGGCTTTATCTGGAACCCGATGGTCGCCGGTGAAGTCTTTGTGCGCATCGCCGAGAAGCTGGAAAAAGGCGAAAAAATCACTGACGGCATGACCATTGAAGGCATGGGCAAAGTGAAAGTCGACGAGGCAACGCGCACCATTCTGGGCAACGAAACCGAAAGCCTGGACAAAGCGAACCTGCCGAAACTGGTCAAAATGGGGCTGTAATCATGGCAATCTCCGAGATCATTCAAACAGATAACGCGCCGCTGATTGATGTGCAAAACCTGTCGGTGACCTTTGGCGGGCAGCGTGCGCTCAACGACATTTCCCTGCGGCTGATGCAGGGCGAAGTTCACTGCCTGGCGGGCACCAACGGCTGCGGAAAAAGTACGTTGATCAAAGTGATCTCGGGGGTTTATCAGCCGGATAACGGCTGCCAGATCACGCTCAGTTCGCCCTCGCAGGGCAGCCAGAGTTTCAGCAAACTGTCTCCGGATCAGGCGCGGCAGTTTGGCGTGCAGGTGATTTATCAGGACTTGTCGTTGTTCCCGAACCTCAGCGTGTTCGAGAACATCGCCTTCGACCACAACTTACAGGGGCTGATGGGCTGGTATCGCCCGTCACGTCTGCGGGAAACCGCGCAACGCATTCTGACTGAACTCAATTACACGCTCGATCTCGACAGCAAAGTTTCGGCACTGCCGATTGCCCAGCGTCAGCAGGTGGCGATTTGCCGGGCGCTGGTCGCCGATGCGCGATTAGTGATTATGGATGAACCGACCGCCTCGCTGACCCGAACTGAAGTGAATCAGTTGCTGCGCACTGTGCATTACCTGAAAAGCAAAGGCATCAGCGTGGTGTTCGTCAGCCATCGTCTGGATGAAGTGCTGGAGATTTCCGACAGCGTGACGGTTATCCGCGACGGTAAAAAAGTCGGGACGTTCCCGGCCTCCGAAGTCAGCAGCGAACGCCTGACCGAGCTGATGACCGGCCTGAAACTCGATTACCGCCTGAAAGCCGCCAACATGAATGACGAACGCATCATGCTGGAAACCGACAAACTCAGCCGCGCAGGGCAGTATCACGATGTCAGTTTCAAACTGCACGCCGGCGAAGTGCTCGGTTTATGCGGCCTGCTCGGTTCCGGCCGTACTGAACTGGCACTCAGCCTGTTTGGCATGACCAAACCGGACAGCGGCAAAATCTACCTCGACAGTAAACCGGTGCGTTTTCGCAGCCACGAAGACGCGATCAAATCCGGCGTCGGTTACGTCTCGGAAGATCGCCTGACGCTTGGCCTGATCCAGCAACAGTCGGTCGGCGACAATACCGTGCTGGCGATCATGGATCAGTTGCGCAGCCGTTTTCACCTGATCGACGAATACCGCAAAAATAAGATCATCCAGCAGTGGATCGAGAAACTCGGCGTCAAAGTCGCCAGTCCTGAACAGGCGATCTCCACGCTTTCTGGCGGCAATCAGCAAAAGATCGTACTCGCGAAATGGGTACTGACGCAGCCGAAAATCCTGATCCTTGATTCCCCAACGGTCGGCGTCGATGTCGGCGCGAAGGCCAGCATTTATCAGCTGATCCACCAGCTGGCGGAAGAGGGGATTTCAATCCTGCTGATTTCCGATGAAGTGCCGGAAGTCTATTTCAACTGCGACCGCGTGCTGCATTTCAGTGAGGGCACGGTGGTTGGCGAATATCTGCCGGGCGCGATCACCCAGCAACAACTTGCGGAGGCGGTCAATGCTTAAGCTCAGCCGGTTACGCCCGTCCAGCAACGAAGGTTATTTAGCCTGGGTATTGCTGGTGGTGATTGTCACCTTTTCCTTACTCAGCAATCAGTTTCTGACCTTGCAGAACCTGCTGGATCTGACTGAAAGCTACGCCGTCAGCGGCATCTTTGCCCTCGGCCTGTTCGTGGTGCTGGTCACCGGCGGTATCGATATTTCGTTCGCTGCCGTGGCTTCTGTCGTGCAGTACATCATCGCCACGCTGGCGATCCACTACGGCCTGAGCAGCCCGACCGGCAGCATTTTACTGGCGGTCGCCATCGGCACGGTGCTGGGGATGATCAACGCCATTCTGATCTACTGCCTGCGCATTGTGTCGATCATCGTCACCATCAGTATGCAGTCGCTGCTGTTTGGCATGCTGATGTGGCTGACCAACGGCACCAGTCTGTATGACCTGCCGGACTGGCTGACGACGCCAATCCGCGTGCTGCCGTTCAGCGTCGGCGAACAGCATTATCAGATTGGTTTGCCGGTGGTGGTGATGCTGGCGGTCGCCGGACTGAGCTGGATCCTGCTCAACAAAACCCATCTCGGACGCCAGTTGTTTGCGGTGGGAGGCGATCAGGAATCTGCGCGCCGTATCGGTATACGTGTCGGGTTATTGCATCTGTTTGCATACGGATATCTCGGCGCGATGGCGGCGATTGGCGGCCTGGTGCAGGTGTATCGCGTCGGTGAAGTGGTGCCGAATGCGCTGGTCGGCGGCGAGCTGGATGTGCTGGCAGCGGCAGTACTTGGCGGTGCCAGCCTCAACGGCGGTAAAGGCAGCGTGGTCGGCACACTGATGGGCGTGTTCCTGATTGGCGTGCTGAAAAACGGACTCAATCTGATCGGCGTTTCCAGCTACTTCATGAACATCGTCATCGGGGTGGTGATCGTCGCGGCCATCACTGTCACCCATTATAAGAAACGCAAAGAAACCGAAGTCGGCTTCGCCTGAGGAAAACCGCTATGTTCGCAAAAAGCAGAAATGTGAGTCTTAAAGCGAAGCCCGATGCGCGGCCTCGCCTGAAAATCGCTTCCCTGAAAATAGATAGCACGACATTGGGATTATCGCTGTTATTGCTGGTGGTGATCATCGGCTTCAGCCTGGCGATGCCGGGGCGCTTCTTCAGTGACGCCACCTTTATGAGCGTCGCCTTCCAGCTGCCGGAACTCGGTTTACTGACGCTGGCGATGTTTATCCCGATCCTCAGCGGTGGCCTGAACCTGTGCATTATCGCCACCGCCAACCTGACCAGTTTACTGATGGCGTGGGTGTTTCTCACCTGGCTGCCACCGGATGCCAGCATGGCGATGCAGGCGGTCTGGCTGACGCTGGCATTGGTCGGCGCAATGATTCTGGCGCTGGTGATTGGCATGCTGACCGGCGCGCTGGTGGCGTATGTCGGCGCGCATCCGATTCTGGTGACGCTGGCGACCATGACCATGGTGAACGGCGTCGGCATCTACCTTTCACGCGGCGCGGCGATCAGCGGTATGCCGGATATCGTGCGCTTTATCGGCGCGGAAACCCTGCTCGGGGTGCCGGTTCCGCTGATTATCTTCCTGCTGACCGCAGCCTTAATCGCGGTGTTTTTAGAACGCACACGCCTCGGTAAATACATCTACATGAGCGGCAGCAACATCAACGCCACCCATTTCAGCGGCATCAATACCCACCGCGTGCTGATTGCCATCTACGTGATTTCCAGCATGTTATGCGTGATTGCCGGACTCATCATGATGGCGCGTTTCAACTCTGCGCGCATGGGCTACGGCGACTCGTATCTGTTGCTGACGGTGCTGGCCATCATTCTTGGCGGCACCGACCCCAACGGCGGCTTCGGCAAAGTCGCAGGTGTGGTGCTCTCGCTGATTGTCCTGCAGGTGATTTCCACCGGCCTGAATCTGATGAACGTCAGCCCGCATTTCAGCCTGGCGATGTGGGGCGCGGTACTGATTGTGGTGCTGGCGCTGAAATTCTTCCGCAGCCGTTATCTGCAAAAAAGGGCAGGGCGAATGAGCGCTGCCAAAGCGCGGGCGGCTCAACCTTAAACACTTTTTTAAAATTGCCTCTGACTTAGGAAAACATCATGGAATACAAAATTTCTCCGTCGCTGATGTGCATGAGCCTCATCGACATTAAACAGCAACTTGAAGTGCTGAACCGCCGCGCCGATATGCTGCACATCGATATCATGGACGGCCATTACGTCAAAAATATCACGCTGTCGCCGTTCTTTATTGAGCAGATCCGCCCGCATACGCCGCTGGTTCTGGACGTGCATATGATGGTGGAAAACCCGGCTGACTTTATCGAGCCAATAGCCAAAGCCGGTGCCGATTTTATCTGTCCGCACGCAGAAACCATTAATCGCGACGCGTTCCGCATCATCAATCAGATCCGCTCGCTGGGTAAAAAAGTCGGCGTGGTGCTCAACCCCGCGACACCGGTGGAATACATCCAGCACTACATTCATCTGCTGGATAAAATCACCGTGATGACCGTCGATCCTGGCTATGCCGGTCAGCCGTTCATCCCTGAAATGCTGGGGAAAATCGCGCAACTGCGTGACCTCAAACAGCAAAAAGGCTACCGCTATCTGATCGAAATCGACGGCTCCTGCAACCTGCGGACCTATCAGGATCTGATGGGCGCGGGCGCGGAAGTGCTGATCGTCGGCAGTTCCGGCCTGTTCACGCTGGACAACGATCTGGATGTTGCCTGGGACAAAATGCTCGATCAGATGCGTCAGGCGCGTCACGCAGCCTGAGGGCAGGAGAGCCGTATGCCGCACTTTCTTGGAGTGGATGTCGGGGGCACCAATACCCGTTTAATGCTGATGGACAGCCAGCAAAATTTTCGCGGCTACCACAAAACCCCGACCCAAAGCTGGGCGGGGCAGACTGACCCGTTACAGGGGCTGGAAAACCTGATCACGGCGTATTTGCAGGAACAGGATCCGCATCATCAGATGGCGCAAGTCATGCTCGGGCTGCCGGGCGTATTGTCCCGCGATCGCCAGACCGTGCTGTCGCTGCCGTTTATCTCCGCACTGGATAATCAGCCGGTGGCGGCGCTGCTCTCGCAACGTTTACACCTGCCGGTGGCGATGGATAAAGACGTAAACCATCTGATGTGGTGGGATTTAACACGGCACAGTGCGCTGCCGGATGTTGCTGTCGGGCTGTATCTCGGCACCGGGCTGGGCAACAGTTTGTGGATCAACGGCGATTTTTACCACGGCGCGCACGGCGGTGCGGGTGAACTGGGGCACATTCCGCTGGCGGGGAATCCGTTGCTTTGTCCCTGCGGCAAAACCGGCTGCGTCGAGACGCTGACGTCCGGCAACTGGCTGACCGGCTGGGCGCGGCAACATGCGCCACAAACGCCGTTCGCCGACCTGTTTGTACGTCATGCCGGGCATGTGGATTTAACTGAATTTGTGGCACGACTGGCGCGCACCGTCGCCAGTGAAATGAACATTCTGGATCCCGAATATCTGGTGCTGGGCGGTGGCGTGCTGGCGATGGAGAACTTCCCGCTGGTCGAACTGGAACAGCAGTTACGCAGTCATCTGCGCAGCCCGTATCCGGCGAACGGCCTGACCATTCATTTCAGCGCCGTCACCGACGAGACCGGTTGCCGTGGCGCATGTTTAGCCGCACAGCGCGTTTTTCCGTCGCAGCCAGCTCTGGCAGCCGGAACATTTTCCTTCAGGAGAGAGGCATGAACAAAGGCAAGGTATGCGTATTTGGGTCTTTCAACCTCGATATCGTGGCAGGCATGGCGCGTTTCCCCAAACCGGGAGAATCACTGATTGCGCGCAACAGCATGATGGGCGCGGGCGGCAAGGGCGCCAACCAGGCGGTCGCCGCACTGCGTGCCGGTGCGCGTGTGCATTACATCGGTAAAGTTGGTCGCGATGATTTCGGCATGTTTGCCCGCCGCCATCTCGACAGCGCCGGTTTCGACGCCGTCACGTTGTTCTCCACCAGCGAATGCCCGACCGGCAACGCGTTGATTTATGTCGCCGGAGCCGATGCCGAAAATATGATTGCCGTCGATCCGGGCGCCAACCTGACGGTCACCGACGAAGAAGTCGAACAGTGCCGTCCGGCCGTCGCCGCCGCTGATATCCTGCTGACACAGCTGGAAAATAACCTGCCAGCGATTGAAAAACTGATCGGTATCGCGAAGGACAACGGCACTTACATTATCCTCAACCCCGCGCCGTTCCAGCCCGTTTCTGACCATTTACTGGCTCAGGTGGATTTACTCACGCCCAATGCCACAGAATGCACGCTGCTGACCGGCATTGAAGTCTGCGATATTCCCTCCGCCGAACGCGCTGCTCACGCGCTGCACGCCAAAGGGATCCAGGCGCTGATCATCACGCTGGGCACGCAGGGCGCATTGCTTTCGGTGAACGGCGAAACGCAGATTATTCAGGCCTGTCCGGCGACCCCGGTCGATACCACCGGCGCAGGCGACGCCTTTAACGGCGCGCTGGCCTCCCAGCTTGCCGCCGGCGCCACACTCCCCGAAGCCGCACAATTCGCATCTGCTTATGCTTCTATATGTGTGGAACGCGCAGGCGCAGCGGCATCAATGCCGACATATGAAGAAGCGCGTGAGAGGATGGGAGTTGTGGTGGTTTGAAGCAGGACCCCTGCGAAGGTTGCGAGTTTTTCTTTACTCCTTCGCAGGGGAGAGGGCTGACCAGCGTTATTCCTGCGAGACATCTTCCAGATTTTATCTTGAACGCTATTACAACTTCATTTTAACCATATATATAACAATTTACTCACACATCTAAATCAATGCGGATGCATTGGCTGGGATCTAATAAAGATATTCTCAATTTAGATAAAAATTTATTATATAAAATTTGATGATGGTTATTATTGTATATAGATAAGCGAAAGCATTACTGTTTCAGATGATTGATTTTTAAATCACAAAGAGATAGTGTTCGTATGGTGAGTTTATTATTTCAAAAAGGATATTTAAATGGCAATTCCAGCTTATTTATGGTTGAAAGATGACGGCGGTGCGGACATCAAAGGGTCTGTGGATGTAAATAATAGAGAAGGTAGTATTGAGGTCACAGGGTTTTCACATAATTTACGATTGCCAACAGACCCTTTAACCGGAAGCATTACAGCAACGCGTAATCATTCTGCGATGATTTTCCAAAAAGAGTTTGATTCATCATCACCTTATTTATATAAAGCGGTTTCAAAAGGCCAAACTTTAAAGTCAGCAGAATTTAAATGGTATCATATCAATGATGCAGGGCAAGAAGTTGAGTACTTCAATATGTTTATCGAAGGTGTTAAGGTTGTGAGCATTTCCCCGCTGATGCATGATATTAAAGATCCAACCAAAGAAAAGCACAATCATCTTGAAGTTGTTGAACTCCGTTACGAAAAAATAACGTGGAAACATTGCGATGGGAACATCATGTTCACAGACTCATGGAATGAAAGGGCGTAAATTATGTCCAGACACCCTGTAGAAGGTGTAAATCAACATCCTCCTTATGATATATCTGCAATCATCCCCCCAGGCATATCTATGAGTAATCATATGATGACGGCTCGTTTACACAAAGGTCCATCCGCATTAACTTATATATGGTTCTATAATCAGGTCAGGAATCATGGACCCTGGGACTATAAACAGTTGGGTGGGAAATATGAAAATTTCGGGAATTTTCATTACGGGGCTGTAGGTACAGCAGCAGGTATTTCACCTGGTGTTTTATTAAGAGGTGCTGGCGTGGCTCAAAAAATTGCAGGTACAAATGATCCTGAATGGGATACTTATGAGGGACCAAACTCCCATTGGGATGATCCTAAAGACCAGACATGGATAAGAGCAGGGATTGATTATGCAAAAAGAACGGGTTTTTAGGAAAAGGTATATTTTTATCGTGTTGGTTATAGCTTTTTTTGGATGTTTAATTAAGGTGGTATTAGATTTTTCACCTTATGAACAAACGATTATACGAAAGGAAAGTATAGGCGAGTTTAATACCCTTTATGTGACTGAAGGTAGTGCGGGTGCAACGACCAAAAATACGTATAAATATTATCTTTATCCATCTGTAAAAACAGAGAAAGAGTTTCTGGCAGATGTCAGAGATTATCCTTCTGTTCTGTTTACTTCAGATCCCAATGTTAAAATACAATTAAAGGGGAGATATCTTTATTTTACAGTTAAAGGAACTATTTATAGTTTTACCAATCAATCTGATTCTGTTTTTATATATCTCAATTCAACCCCATTTTAATGGGGTAATATCCACGCATTGCCATTCATTCCGGCATTCAACTCTGATTTGTTCAGAAACATTGCTCATATCTCATTCAAATAACCATCATATTCCCGCCATGTAAATGACATAAACGCAGACAGGATAGGCACCTTATTTCAGTCAGCTACAGACAGCCTGTCTGACAGACGTCTGTCGTCGGACGCGCCGCCGTTTGTAGGTCCGCAAAACTATCTACGGCTGATCCAGGTTTCAGTCTTCTGGCGCACTGCTCAATAATGTGGCGTACATCCTGATGCGTCAGTCGTTTCTCAGTATTCCCCGTGAAATCGAAGAAGCCGCGCTGATGGTAGGCTGCCGCTGTTTGCAGGTAGTATTTCGGGTGCTGATCCCGATGTCGTTGTTGACCTCGCTCCTTCCCCTTTTACGAAGGGAAGGAGCAAAAAAATTACTTCAGCCAGCCCTGCTGATGCGCATTATCCAGATGAGTGCGGATATGCAGCCACAGTTCAGGATGGATATCGGCGATAAAGGCATTACGTGCCAGAACCTGCTCGAGACGGATATTGTTTTCCACCCAGCTCTGACCCTGATTATTCAGGTTCATGACCATCGGCATCACGCGGTCGATCACCAGCGCAAAGCGCGCTTCAGGGGTTTCGCCCGCTTCATATTCATTCCACAAATCCAGGAACTGCGTGCTCATGGGCACAGGCAGCAGGCCGAACAGGCGTTTCGCTGCAATGATTTCCTGATCGTGAACCGCCGCGCGGGCAGCGAGATCGTAAACCAGCACATCACCGGCATCGATTTCGACGATGTCGTGGATCAGCGCCATGCGGATGACTTTATTGATATCAACGCCTTCCGGTGCGAAAGGGGCCAGAGACATTGCTGCCACGGCGAAATGCCAGCTGTGTTCTGCGGAGTTTTCCTGACGCTCAGTGCCTAACACTTTGGTGCGACGTTGCACGCTTTTCAGCTTGTCGATTTCCATCAGGAACTGAAAAACTTCGGTCATTGCCCCAAAATTCAGCGGGGTAGTTGCTGCAGACATACTAAAACCTTAGTCATATTGACGGCATGGTAAACGGCGTTATTTTCATTTTTCCGCTACACCTTAGTCGCTTGATATAAAAAAATCATGTTTTTGGGTGCGGAAAATCCCGCTGTAGTCTGAATGTCACTTTGGTAAATTATAAACAAAGCGAATGAATTGAAGGGCTTCACAGTCGAGGATGAGTGAAATGATGATCCGGCTAAGAGACTGTTACATCAGATAATACTCATTTTAAGCTTACAGATGTACACTGGAATTGTTCTCAGTTAAGCTAATTCCGTCGGAACGTTTTATAAACAATGTTTTTTACTTTTTTGTCTTGAGGATCCTCAACGTATGGGTAAGTTGTCTCCATCACCACAGGGATATCCGTGGGCTGAAGAAATTGCCAACAGCCTGAGTCACGGCGTAGGTCTGGTTTTTGGGATTGTCGGGCTGGTGTTGTTGCTGGTTCAGGCAGTTGGCGATAACGCCAGCGCCATGGCAATCACCAGCTACAGTTTGTACGGCGGCAGCATGATTTTGCTGTATCTGGCCTCCACGCTGTATCACGCGATACCGCATCAGAAAGCCAAATACTGGCTGAAAAAATTTGACCACTGCGCGATTTATTTACTGATTGCCGGGACCTACACGCCGTTCCTGCTGGTCGGGCTTAATTCCCCGCTGGCGAAAGGGCTGATGGCGGTGATCTGGGGGCTGGCGCTGTTCGGCGTGATTTTTAAACTGGCGTTTGCGCACCGCTTTGAAGTGCTTTCGCTGGTCACTTATCTGACGATGGGCTGGCTGTCGCTGATAGTGATTTACCAGCTGGCGACTACACTTTCGCTGGGTGGCGTAGCCTTACTGGCGCTGGGCGGTGTGGTGTACACGCTGGGCGTTATTTTCTACGCCTCTAAACGCTTTCGTTTCGGTCACGCCATCTGGCACGGGTTCGTGCTCGGCGGCAGTGCCTGCCACTTTTTGGCCATCTATTTTTACGTCTGATTCGTTTAATTAAAGTCAGTAAAAGGAAAGCGGAGCCTGATGCTCCGCTTTTTTGTGCCTGCTATTTACCGCGCTTGCCCGCATCCGGCGTGTCCGACCACCATTGCACCAGTGAAGGCACTGGCCGCAAATCGTAGTGCGCTTCGCCCAGCAAATGATTGAGGATTTTCGCCGAGCGCCACGCGGTCAGCGTCAGTTGCCCTTCGGCGCTGCCGTGACTGTGAATACCGGCATTCACCGCGTAAATGCGGTTCTGCTCAGGGCCGTCCCAGCGCAGGTTGAAATTCGGCTGAAGCGGCAAATGTTGTTCGCGGTCATAGGGGATGCGGTCCAGCAAAGGCTCGAGATAATCAGGTAAACCGGGGCGATAGCCAGTCGCCAGGATCACGATATCGGCACTGAAATGCTCTTCGCATTTTTCCAGCCCGTGTTTTGCCTGCAAACTGAAATCACCGCCCGCATTACGTACGATATGATCGAGCGCGCGGTGGGGCAATAAACGCACGTTACGCGGCTGATGCAGCACATCGAAACGGTGATACAGCTGCTTATAAATATCTTCCAGCGTGTGATAACTGATGCCATCCGAAGGCAGTTTTTGCGTGGCGATTTCCTGCTCACGTACGTCTTCCGGCAGCGTATAAAAGTAATTCACATACTCCGGCGTGAAATATTCATTGGTGAAAATCGATTCATCCAGCGGCTGAAAATTCGGGCGTCGTGATATCCAGCTCAGTTCGGCAAATTCGCCCCAGTGGCCGCTCAGCGCGTTAAGAATAATGTCCGCGCCGCTTTGTCCGCCACCGACGACGGCCACGCGTTTGCCGGTGAAATCCGGTTCGCGTAGTTCAATCTCAGCCGCATGAAAACAGTTTTCGCCCAGCGCCGCCCGCGCCGGTTTGGGGATCCACGGTGCATGGCCGGTGCCGAGGCAAATATTGCGCGCACGGTGCTCGCCTGTTTTACTCTGCACGATAAATTCCTGCCGCTTGTCATCGAAATCAATGCGCTCAACCGGCTCGGAAAAATGCAGGTCAGGGATGCGGTCGCACGCCCAGCGCAGATAATCGGAAAACTCATCGCGGCTGATGATCAGTTGTTCCGTCGCCAGAAAGCGGTAAATTTTCTTCTGTTCCACCAGATAATTGATGAAAGAAAACTCGCTGCGCGGGGCGACGGTGGTCACCAGATCCTGCAACACATAGGTTTGCATGGTGGCTGTCGGCAGCAACATGCCGGGGTGCCAGCTGAATTCCGGATTAGCGTCGAAGAAAGCAGCGTCGAGTTTTCCGGTATCTTTAGCCATCGCGGCGAGGCTTAAATTAAAGGGACCAATACCAATACCTATCAAATCCTTCGCGGACATCTTTCTGTTCCTTGTGTTTTTAGGATATTTTGGAAGCTCTGTTAAGCATAGGCCAGCCGCCCGCGACTGACATAGTTCTCGATAACTTATAGAAATATTCCTAAACTCAGTGACTTCGCCGTTCCTTACTCAATGATTAAAAAGGATTTGCTATGACCCGCCTGCGCCGTTTTAAACAAGTCGATGTGTTCACCGCCCGGCCGCTGAAAGGCAACGCCCTGGCCGTGATACTCGATGCCGAAGGACTGACAGACGCCGAGATGTTTGCAATGGCCCGCTGGACGAATCTTGCGGAAACGGCGTTTGTGCTCAAACCCGCTTCACCACAAGCCGATTATCGCGTAAGGATTTTCACTACCGATAAAGAACTGCCGTTCGCCGGACACCCAACGCTTGGCACAGCTTACGCGCTATTGCAAAGCGGGTTGCAGCCGAAAAATCCGGGATATCTTGTCCAGGAATGTGGCGTCGGGCTGGTGCAGGTGAAACAGCTGGCAGAAGGCGGACAGGCCTTTTCCGCGCCGCCAGCGAAACAGAGTCCGCTTGATGCTCAGCATCTGGAATTGCTGGCTAAGGCGTTACGTGGCGGAAAGATTCAGGCAGAAGTTACGCCAGTCAACGTCGATATGGGGATCATCTGGCTGGTGGTGCGGATGGAAAGCGCGCAGGAATGTCTGAATATCACCGCTGATGCCGCCGCTGTCAGCCAGCTGCAAACGCAACTGGGCATTAACGGTATCGCGGTTTACGGTTTGCACGATAAAAACGGTCCGGCGGATTATGAAGTGCGTGCGATTATTGATGAGGACGGCGTGCTGAAAGAAGATCCGGTCACCGGCAGCGCCAATGCCTGTCTGGCGCGGGTGCTGAAAGCCGCGAATTTCCCTGACGGAGAACATATGGCACAAACTTATCGCGTGCGGCAGGGGACTAAACTCCAGCGCGATGGCCGCGTAACCGTGACGTTTGTCGATGGTGAACCCTGGATCGGCGGCGATACATGCACGCTGATCGACGGCACGTTAGATCTCTGATCAGCGTGACCGCACACTGGCGCTGCTGAAAGCGTGGAAACTATTTGTCGCTCATGACCAGCAAATACCGGCACGGCTCAGTGCCGGGATTACTGAAGGTGATCGGCAAATCCACGCCGAACGTCAGCGCATCGCCTGCCGATAGCACATACTTTTCCGTGCCATAATCGACAGTCAGCGACCCTTCCACCAGCCACAGACGTTGTTTATACGCCTGATGACTCCAGCCCGGATAACTGACGCGCGCGGCGGCTGGCAGCGTAATTTCCACCAGTTCCGGACCGCCGTTTTCCTCATGCGCCGTCACCTGACGCCGCAGATAACCGATATCCGGATCCTGCCACACTTCCTGCAGTGCAAGCGGACGTAATGGCGCGGGTTGTTCGTTATCTTCTGACAGCAACTGCGCGAGCGAAACACCCAGACTGGCGGCCAGACGACCTAAAAGGCTGGCGCTCGGACTGCTGTCCTGCCGTTCAATTTTGGAGATCATCGCTTTACTGACACCTGAACTGCTGGCCAGTTGTTCCAGGCTCAAACCCTGTGTTTTACGCAAAGACTGCAAACGTGTGGCGATCAGTTGGTCGATTGACATGGGATCCGTTCCGTTGTTTACTTTTGTAGAATTAATTCTACTATAGTGGAATTGAACGTCCAACGGAAGTCACCGGGGAAGAACTGATGAAAATGATCACCTGCACCGAACGCCAGCACGCTGTCGCTATTCTGGATATTTTTAATGATGCGATCCTGACGTCCACCGCGTTGTATGACTATAAACCACGTCATATCGACAGCATGACATCCTGGTTTGCCACTAAACTGACCCATAACTTTCCGGTGATCGGGCTGGAAGACGCGCAGGGCGCACTGCTGGGTTTTGCCAGTTACGGCACGTTCCGCGCATGGCCTGCGTATAAATATTCGGTCGAACATTCTATTTATATTCATAAAGATCACCGTGGCAAAGGGCTGGGTAAAATCCTGCTTAATGCACTGGTGGATGCCGCACGTGAACGTGGCGTACATACGCTGATTGGCGCGATTGACGCGGCCAACAGCGGCAGTATTGCCCTGCACGAAAAAAACGGATTCAGTCATACCGGGACCATTAAACAGGCGGCATTTAAATTTGACCGCTGGCTGGATCTGGCCTTTTATCAGATGATCCTCGACACGCCGTTAAAGCCGGTGGCAGGCTAAAAGTCCGGCATTGAATGAGAAAGCAAGCGCCGGAGGGTGCAAGGGATAATGGCGGCTTATGCTGACAGTCATCCAGTCGGGAAACGTGAGGCAGAAAATGTCAGGTAAAACACAAGTCATCAACAACACGGTAGCGGAAAACTCAGCCTCTGAGTCGGTGAAGGATCCGCGCTGGCAGGCGGTCGTCAGCTGTGATGCGAACGCGGATGGCAAATTTGTTTACGCGGTAAAAACCACCGGTATTTACTGCGCGCCTTCATGCCCGTCACGGCAGCCGAATCCGGAAAATATTCTCTATTTTGATGATGCCGAAGCCGCAGAAGAGGCAGGGTTTCGCCCGTGCAAACGCTGCCGTCAGGGACTGATTTCACTGGCGCAGTTTCACGCTCAGCGGGTAGCTCAGGCCTGCCGTATTCTGGAAGGATCTGCCGGGATGTTGACGCTTAATCAGCTGGCCGCCGAAGTAGGCATCAGTGCTTATCACTTTCATCGCCTGTTTAAGGCGCAAACCGGCGTGACGCCCAAAGAGTATCAGCAGGCGCAGCGTGCCCGGCGTGTACGTGAAATGCTGGCTGATTCTGCAACGATAACCGAAGCGATCCACGCGGCCGGATATCCTTCCGATGGCCGGTTTTACGAAACGTCCGCAGCCACGCTGGGCATGACACCGCAAAATTTCCGCTCCGGTGGCCGCGATGTGCGCGTCTGGTTTGCCATCGGAAAATCTTCACTGGGCGATATTCTGGTTGCCGAAAGTCAGCGGGGGATCTGCGCCATTTTACTGGGCGACGATCCTGAAAAGTTGATCAATGAGCTGCAAAACAGTTTTCCACAAGCGGAATTGCTGGGCGGCGATGCGGATTTCGAACAGCGAATTGCTGTGGTTGTTGGCTTTGTCGAAGCGCCTCAGATTGGGCTGGATTTGCCGCTGGATATACGCGGAACGGCTTTCCAGCAGCGCGTCTGGCAGGCATTACGTGATATTCCGCCGGGAAATACCGCCAGTTATGCCGAAATTGCCACTAAAATCGGTTCGCCTAAATCAGTCCGCGCTGTGGCCGGAGCCTGCGCCGCAAACCTGCTGGCAGTCGCCATTCCCTGTCATCGGGTGGTTAAAACAGGCGGTAATATTTCCGGTTACCGCTGGGGCGTGGAACGAAAACGCAGTTTGCTGGCGCGGGAAGAGAAAGGCTGACTATACTCAGCTGACGTTATGATTTTCCAAACATTTTGATGAAGAGGGATGCCGTGCCAGCCTGCACTATACGGATTGCTGAACCGAAAGATATTGATTCACTGGCTGAATTACACGTTGCCATCTGGCGTGATACTTATCGCGAACTGGCACCGCCGGAAGCCTTTAACGCGCTTGATGTTCCGCGTCGTAAATCTTTCTGGCAGGATAAATTTGCGCATCCTGCTGCCGGTCAGGGCATTTTTATCGCGGAAGTTGACGGCAAATTAGCCGGATTCAGTCTGGCTTCGGCTTCTTCAAACCCTGAATTTGGCGAGATGGCCGAAATCAAATTCCTGTATGTTTCGCCTGCATTTAAGCGTCAGGGGATTGGCAAATTGCTGATTGCCAAAGCCGCAACACATCTGGCGGGTGAAGGTTTTAAAAGTGCAGGGCTGGGAGTTGTAGAAGGCAACGAGCCTGCAATTGGGTTCTACCGTGCCCTGGGGGGGCTGGAATCCGGGCGCTATACCGATGCCGGTCCGCTGTGGCGTTCGCCTAATATTATCTATGCGTGGCCTGATGTTACGGTATTGTCTGCGCTAAATTCCTGAGCGGTTTTCATTGAAGGACCGGTTCTGCCTGCGTCAGTAAACAACGCAGGCAATGCCTGTCAGCGCAGTTCTTCCAGACGATGTTTCTGCTGACCTTCCGCATTGAAATTATCTGCACTTAACCAGCGATCAAACGCTGCCTTTGAGGCTGGCCATTCGTGGTCAAGAACCGAATACCAGCAGGTATCACGGTTGTGGCCTTTATTGATGATGGCCTGACGGAACATACCTTCATACTCAAACCCGAAGCGTTTTGCGGCCAGTTTTGACGGCTCATTCAGGCTGTGGCATTTCCATTCGCAGCGGCGATATTTCAGGGTATCGAACAGATAACGTTGCAGCAGGTAAATGGCTTCAGTGCCAAAACGTGTGCGTTTCATCAGCGGTGACCAGTTCACCCAGCCAATTTCGGCAACGCCATTCACGGCATCGATACGCATCAGAGAAACGCTGCCCACGGCGCGCTGTGTTTCGTTATCCACCACCGCGAAAAATAGCGGATCTTCGCTTTTTTCCTGCTGGGAAATAAACACGTCGCAATCTGCCTGCGTTGCAGGGCGGTCGACGGCGAGATAGGTCCAGTCCCGATTGTCATCAATGCTGTGCCAGGCGTTAAATAAATCCTCACTGTGGCGTTCGCAGGACAGAGGCTCAAGATGACACCAGAGGCCATCAAGCTGAACATGCACAGGACGCTCGCGGGGCTGCCAGTCGGGAAGGGCGTCACCGATGGGTTGGCCAAAATGGTTCAGGGTGGTCATAGCAGTTTCCATTTTACTATTAATGAACTTCCATAAAATCAGAATGGAATGACAGCTGCAACCTGCACTTTACTAAAATCCTGAAAGCGGGCGCGGGCCCGCTTGGTTAATACAGGCGGGTCATAATCGCCCGGCACTGCCACAAATCCGGATTTTTTCTTCCACGACTTTTTGCATCGCGAGTTTTCCCGGCACGATGTATTTTCGCGGATCGTTAGCGTCCGGATGTTCTGCAAAATACGCTTTCACAGCATCCGCAAAGGCAATTTTCAGCTCGGTCGCGACGTTCACTTTACAGATCCCCAAACCGATTGCCCGGTAGATCATCTCCTCCGGAATCCCCGATGCACCGTGCAGAACCAGCGGAATATCAACCTGCTGGCGGATTTGTCCAAGACGGGTGAAATCCAGTTTCGGTTCTCCCTGATACAAGCCGTGAGCAGAACCAATGGCGACGGCCAGCGAATCAATTCGCGTCGCTTCAACAAAGTGTTTCGCCACTATCGGATCAGTAAAGTAGCTGTCGCCTTCTTCCACCACCAGGTCGTCTTCCTGACCGCCCAGGCGGCCTAATTCCGCTTCGACACTGGCATCAAAGCCATGGCAAAGCCTGACGGTTTCGCTCACCTGTTTGATATTGTCCGCCAGCGGGAAGTGCGAGGCGTCAATCATGACGGAGCGGATCCCCGCACGGACTTTGGTTTCTATATCCCGCAGATCCTCATGATGATCCAGATGCAGTGCCAGTGGGATGCGGTATCTCCGCGCCGCCTCATGGCATATCGAAATCAGGTAATCTGTTCCGGCATAACTGAATGTGCCCGGTGTTCCTGCAAGGATCACCGGAGAACTCATGGCCGCCGCGGTTTCGGCTACCACCTGCACTGTCTCCAGATTGTGGACGTTGAAAGCAGGCACAGCATAACCGTCGCGCTGCGCGGCAAGCAGCATTTCCCTGTTTGAAATCAGATACATTGTTTCAGCTCCCTGTCATATCCAGTAAAATTTTCCCTGTCATCGGCTTTCCTGCGAGTGCCGTCACTTCCCTGACAAAGTCTTCCGGTGCTCCAATGCTCGCGATCAGCGCGTCCAGATTTATCCTTTTCTCAGCAAAAAGTTGTGTCGCCTGCTGCCATTCGCTGCCCGGCCAGGGAGCGGAATAATTCATCCAGCTGCCCAGCAGCGTCAGTTCTTTGCGCAGGATATGGCTGAAGGTAGAAACGTTCAGGGTAAGATCCTTGTGTAACGTCCCGACCAGCGCCACCTGAGCTTTAGGGCCGGCAATATCGAGGGAAAGCGCAACAGTTTGCGGCGTGCCTGCTGTTTCTATGATCAACTGATTAAAGCGTCGTTCTTGTGTTTTCTGCCGAATGTCGTCTGCGCTCAGCGTTGCGCTGTTAAAGGCATGGCTGGCACCGGTTTCCAGCGCAAGAGCCAGACGCTGAGGATTGATATCAACAGCCGTCACCGATTTTGCTCCCAGAGCGCTGGCCGCCTGAATGATGAGTTGTCCGATGGTGCCTGCGCCAATCACAATGACCTCTTTGTCCTGACAGCCACCGGCCAGTTTGAGGGCATGCAGACCTACCGTAATGGGCTCGAGGAAAGTGCCCTGCAAAAGGGAGGCATTTCCTGGCAATTTGAACAAGTTTTTGCGGGAAACTACCGCATATTCAGCGTGTCCTCCCTCGCGGCGGGAGCCAATAAAGTCATAGTGTTTGCACTGCGAATAAGCGGCTTTCTTGCACTCTTCACATTCAAAGCATGGGAGTAAAGGAACGCAGGCCACGGCATCACCTTCCTGTAGGTCGTGAATATCCTTCCCGATACTGACGACATGACCGCTAAATTCATGGCCGAGGGTAATGGGATAATAATGCGAACTGTTTGCGAAGATACGCGGGATATCTGACCCGCAAAGACCTGAATAGGCGATGCGAACCAGCACATCACCGGAGCTTTTGAGTTCCGGAACCGGGCGATCTTCAACTGTCATCTTCCCGCCGGTGTGTACCACAACAGATTTCATAATCGGTTTCCTTGAGCGGGGGGATCCCCCCCGCTGAGATGAAGTTAAGAATTGGCCTGTGCAATCACTGCTTGTTTTTCAGCCTGCGTAAACTGGCGGGCACGACGCCATGTCAGGAAGACCCCGATGGCATAGACGACGCCGATCACGCTCAGTCCTGCGATATTCTTCAGTGTGCAGAGCTGAATCAGCAGATAGGTGACAGGTGAGCCGCCCTGATCCATAGATGCTACTCTTCCCCCTGCGGTAAGTGCGCCAGCATTGGCAGCCAGTTGTGTATGCAGATCAATAGTCTGAGTAGCAATCCACAACGTGATGCTCATGATGATGCAGCCGGAGATAAGCGTGCGGAACAAGTTACCCTGATGTACCGCTACGGCGATGGCAACGAAGAAACCGATAGTGGCGAGGTCCCCGAACGGCAGGACCTGATTGCCAGGTACCAGTACGGCAATCAGGATGGTCAGCGGAATAAAGATCAGGCTGGCAGATACCACGGCGGTGTGCCCGAGCAGCAGCGCGGGATCCAGACCAATCAGGAATTCCTGTCCGCCAAAGCGGGCTTGCAAACGGGTACGGGCATGGCGGGCAATGGGGGTTAAGCCGTCCATGATCGGTTTGATCACTCGTGGCATCAGGAGCATCACTGCCGCTGTTTTCACCGCCAGCTGCAGCACGCCCTTTGCGTCGTAACCGGCGAGGAAACCAATAATCAACCCCATCACAAAACCGACAGTCACCGGTTCACCAAACGGCCCGAAACGCTTTTGCACATCGTCAGCGCTGAAGTGAATTTTGTTCAGCCCCGGGATTTTCCCGATAACAGTATCAACCAGCACAGCGATCGGGCCGAGATAGGCCGAAGAACCATGCGGGATCGCAATGCCTTCAAGATTGAAGAAATCCCGGGTATCTTTCGCAAACCAGTCACCCAGTTTGTAGATAAACGCCGCATGGATAACGACACCCATAATCCCCAGCCAGTAAGAGCCGGTGGCGAGATGCAGCATGGCGCCAGTGAACGTCATGTGCCAGATGTTCCAGATATCCACATTGACGACACGCGTCATACGGGTCAGCAACATCACAATATTCACACCGATGGCAATCGGGATGGCAACCAGTGCAATTTGTGAAGCCCAGGTCATTGGGGCTGAACCTGGCCAGCCAATATCAACCACCTGCAGGTTGATTTCGAAGTGCTCTGCCATGGCTTTTGCCGCTGGCCCGATGGAATCGAGCATCAGGCCGATGACTAATCCGATCCCGACAAAACCTATGCCAATATGAATTGCTGATTTAAAAGAATCCCCCATTTTCATCCCCAGTATCAGAGAGAAAACGATGATGACGCCGGGCAACATGACTGTTGGCCCGAGGTCGAGGATGTAGCGCATTATTTCAGTAAACATGGCTTACTCCTGTAACAGGGTCAGTATTTGCTGGCGCAACGTATCCATGCCTACACCTGAGATAAACGGCATCCCGTGAACGACCGGAATGCTGCCGAATGTGCGGTCGACTTTGGCGGTGGTACAAATCAGATGAGCACCGTCCATATAGGTTTCGATCTCCGTTACGCGACACTGCACGAGATCCACTTGTATGCCATGTGCTTCACACAGTTCTTTGATTTCTTCTGCTGCCAGCGTAGAGGTGGCAACAGCTCCGCCACAGGCGACTATAATTTTTCGCTTCACGGTAAAACTCCTCAATAGGTTGTTTTTGATATTATTTTTTTAGGTAAGACGTCGGGTTCAATGTTGAGAATGCGCTCAGGTGCACGCTTCGGAACGCTTCTCCGGTGATGAGATAAAAATGCGGCTTCTAAACAGCGTGGAAAGCTGCTCTTCAGGCGCCGTCAGCAAGCTTTCGCAAAAAACGGGATCTTGTAACTGGCTGAATAACTGGCGTAGTAACTTCAGCTGTTCTGCCGGATGAGTGACTATCAGGGCAATAATCAGTGAGGCCGGAATGGTTCCGTCGTCATCTGCCTGAAAAAATTCCACTGCGGTATCGGGTCTGATGAGATAAATCGCCGGACAGCGGGCATGTGTCGCTTCACAGTGGGGAATGGCGACGGCATGGTGTTCCAGCTGGATGCCTGTTGGGAATTCAGCTTCGCGGTTTACCAGGGCTTGCGGATACGTCGTTTCCACTATGCCTTCCTGCACCATACGTTCACCGATGTGCGTAAGCGCCTCGTGATGATCCGCAAAACTGATGCCGGTTTTGACGAAAACCTCGCAGTTATGCATGGCAGGCTCCTTCCTTAAGGGATTGCGCAGGTGTGCAGCCGAAATGATAAGCGCGTAAAACATCCTGGATTTTATCGATGATAAGTTCGTGCGGATCGCTGGCTAGTTCGCCGTTCATCACCCTCTCAAACTGAGCGGGAAGGTACTGACTCAGTAAGCCCAGAGGAATTGCCACTGATTGCAGGTTGGTGATTAAGACTTCCATCGCCCGGTTAATGCGGGTGTGAGGCCAGTAATAGCGAATGCGATCGGACAGGCTGAAATGCAGGTCGATGAGCGAGAGGCTAAATGTCGAATGGTAATATTTTTTCCAGTAACCGGGCTCATCCAGCATAACGCTATCTATAACCGTCAGGATCTGGCTGCGGGACTCGGGCGCAATCAGTACCTGTTCAATGTTTGCCAGCGCGAAAACGGCTTCCCGTAAGGCAAAAGTCAACGCCGGCCCCACTTTCAGGATGGCGAAGTGATCGTTCACCAGGCTGCGGTAGGAATCACGGGTCTGGTAATCGGTAGAATGTGCCTCGTAAATTAGCGGAGTTGTCGCAATATACGCGGACAGATCCCGGGCGAGTTCCGGCTGGTAGTGGATTACACGGCTATGATCGAATTCCACGCCGGGCTGGACCACGACGGCGATAATCCTGTTTATTGCATCATTCAGCCCAAGCTCACTAAATGCCTGATGGTGCATATCGAGTGTGGCTTTGGCATCTGCGGCTTTCGTGACATGAACATGCTCGATAGAGGAGGATTCACCGCCGGGCACAGGAACTTCTGTACCAATGACATAGGTCAGCTGCTTTTTCTGCTGTGGAGTGGCTACCCTTTCTGCGACCTGACATAAACGCGCAGCGCGTTGAGCCACAACAAGTGGATCCAGAGGGACAGGATCATCTGCGCATGACATAGACGCATCCAGATGAATTTTGCTGAACCCTGCTTCGACATAGCGGGCAATCAGCACCTCGGCTTTTGCCATCGCACTTTCAGCGCTTTCGTTCTGCCAGCAGTTTGGTCCCAGATGATCCCCACCTAAAATCAAACGATGCATCGGGAATCCTATATTTTCGGCGATCGCGAGAACGAAATCTCGAAAATCCATCGGCAGCATCCCGGTGTATCCGCCAAATTGATTGACCTGGTTTGAGGTCGCTTCGATCAGCACTTTGCGGTCTGTATGCAGGTCTTCGCGTAACGCCGCTTCAATCACCAGAGGATGTGCAGAGCACACTGAGCAAATCCCAATTCTTTCGCTTGTCTTGTGTTTAGCAATAATGTCTTTCATTTTCTGCCTCCGTTTGTTTCCGAAGAGGATCGTACCTTTGCGAAAGGCAAACAATAGCGTTTTCCGCATTATGTGATGGTGATCGAAATGTTTCGTAAGTTTATTGCATTCGTTTCCTTTCGTTTTAAGTGGTGTCTCGGGAAATGAGAAGATAAAGTCTGAGAATGCAGCCAAGGCACACCCGGAGTTGCTATGATTCACAGCGCAGGGAATTTTTACTCCTCATTGACGTGCCTTTTGTTTACACTGTGGGGAATATGACCTTTCGGATTACTCATAATGAATACTTATGAACGTCGCCATAAAATCATTGAGTTAGTGAATGAAAATGGCAGTGTTTTAGTTGCTGATCTTTCGAGTGCTTTCGAAGTTTCAGAAGTGACCATTCGTTCGGATTTGAGTCTGCTGGAACAAAAAGGCGCACTTAGCCGTTTTCATGGTGGTGCGGCAAGATGGACGGCGAAGAACGCTTCCGGTCACGACAAACCGCCGGGAGAATTGGTACTGGAAGAACGCTACCTTCAGGCCAGTGACCCCAAAAAACGTATCGCGCAGGCGGCGGCTGGCATGGTTAAGCCCGGCGATACCGTGATCCTCGATAGTGGTAGCACCACGATGTTACTGGCCGAGGAGTTAGTAAAATCAGGAGACATCACGGTTATCACCAATAATCTTCCTGCTGCTTTTGTTTTGTCTGAAAATCCAGACATTACACTGGTGGTTTGCGGCGGAACGTTGCGGCATAAAACCCGCTCCTTACATGGCAATATCACGGAATATGCGTTGCAGGGTATCGTCGCTAACCTGATGTTTGTCGGCGCTGATGGTCTTGATGCGGCTACCGGAATTACTACCTTTAATGAAGGCTACAGCATCAGCGGAATTATGGCCGAGGCCGCTCAGCATGTGGTGGTCGTCACTGATTCCACTAAATTTGGACGACGCGGATATAACCTGGTGCTGCCTATGGAAAAAATTGACACCATCATTACTGACGCGGGTATCAGCAATAATGTGCTGCAGGCGCTTCAGCAAACGTCGACAGAGATTATTGTTGTTTAATCTTTATCCGGTTTCTGACTTCAACCTGTGCTGACTTTATGGCTGCTGATGACTAAAAGATACGGGCACAACTGAGGATTGCGCAGACGCGCGAGGAAGATTTTAGCTTTTTCAGTAACAGCTATTGATAAGTGGAAGCGGTATTCAAAAAGTTGGCCGCAGAGCAAGATGCCTGCGGCGACGGGAAAGCAATCAGGATTTTTTGTTATAGACTTCAAAGGTGAAGTATTTCTTTTCCAGCGTCTGATAAGTGCCGTTTTTGTGGATTTCTGCCAGTGCATTATTAATCAGTGTGAGATGCGCCTGGTCATCTTTGCGCAGGCCAATTGCCGTGCCTTCACCTAAGTAACGGGTATCCGTCAATGGCTCACCGGCAAAAGCATAACCCGCGCCTTCAGGCGTTTTTAGAAAGCCCGTTTCTGCCTATGTCAGCCGCCGGTGGCCGATAAAGTCGCGATGATCAGTAAGGTGATTTTCTTCACCAGTGTTCTCCGCTGGTACTCAATAAAAACAAACCCCGCCAGGCTGTGACGAAGGTAAAAGAGGGTTTTCTATTTTGAATATGACGACCGGACTGATTGTGGTTAAGCGGCAAACTTATGTTCAAAACGGGCAGCAGTGAGACATAGCGACGATTGGTTTTTGGGCAGAACAAATGAGAGATTTACAGGGGTGGGTTGCAGGGTAATTTCTGTTTTGCATTTTAAAAACAACAGGGTAAATCTGCCGATGTCTGAAGCTAACAGGCAAAAAAATCGTCTTTATCCAAAGGGATAAAGACGATTTAAGATTTACCTTTGACTTAATATGACATTGTCAAAGGCTGTTCATTGAAGATTACTTGGCTTTATCGATGAAGAATTTTATTGAAAGGGCTTTGTTATCAAATGACTTATTTGAAAGGTCGGGGATCATTTCACCTGACTTCACATCAATATAAGACCCCTGATAGTCACGTTTATCATACACGCGTGCGGTATAACCCTCAGCAACCTTTACTGAAGACATCTTACCACCGAAATTAGGCATATATTCCCAATATTCATAACCCCCATCGAGCAATGGAGTATCCCCCATAATGTTTACCCAGTCGCCCTTATAATAGGTTTCTGCATAACCAATCGCTTTAATAACCTGAACAGATGATGCTGCTTTGTTCATTTCGATGCCTGTCCGGGTCATATCATATTGAGATTGAGCTTTATATAGAGATGAAGTTCCTTTGAACTGACAGTCTGTGAATAAACGTATTCCCAATGAACCTTTTGGCAGCGATAAGGACGACACTTCGTCATTGGCTTCAAAACCGTTTTTCATCTTCACACCGGTTAAGCAACCGATGTCCCCGGTGACATCCAGGCTATCACCCGTTAAACCAGAATTCTGGAACAGTGTGGCTTTAAGACCGTGCACCTGTTCTGGCTCTGGCTCTGGCGTTGGTTCTGGTTCGGGTTCTGGCTGCGGTTGTGGATCAAAGCTGGTGACGACGATTTTAGCGACAGTTGCCGGGTTAGGTGAAATACGCTCAATGACAACGGTTTCACCGAGAGAGATATCTTTCTCATCCGACTTAACGTGTGTAATAGTGCTATCTTCAGTCACGGTGCTGAGTTTGCATTTTCCATTATCGCAATAGAAGATGGAATTGCCTTTTTGCTTATCATCAATGATTTTGGCTATATAAGAAGAACCATCCTCACTGTGAAGTATCGCTTTATCAAAATCAACGAATACGTATGGCACGTTATTGATTTTCGACACGCTCATCGATTTCACGCTGCCATCAAAAATCACCGGATTTTCACCATTCAGCATATCTTGCGTCACAGTCAGTTGACCCAGTACAGCCTTGTTCGGGTAGTCACGAGTAACGGTTATAACTGAACCCACTTTCAGGTGACTCTTGGCCTCAAAGTTGGTACTCAATGAAACCTCTTTTCCATAGTGGCTCACACCGGCATAGTAAGATTTAGAGCCTTCGCTATTAAAGAGATAATCCCCGTCGACAGACGCAGTAAATCCGTAGCCACTTTCGTATTTGCTTGAATCAATGTTCACAACAACGTGAGTTTGACCATTGAGCAGGTTGACAAAAATAGCTTTCAGGTCGTCCTTATCAATAATCGGGTCTTCGGGCTCATCGGAATCATCCGGCAGCGGCGTGTTTTTTACTTCTTTAACGATATTACCCAGTTCGTGTTCCGGGGTATCACCACTGATATCCCACAGGATTGCGCCACCAAAGCCTTGCGCATTGATATAGTCAACTTTTTCCTTAATAGACTGCGGATCGTCATAGGTCAGGAATTCTTGCTTGGTTTTGCTGTAGAGATACGGTACGTGTGACTCAGAGTCCCAGTAGCGCGTGTATTCGCCAGTGCTCAGTTTTTGTTTCAGCACATACCACGGGTTGGTACCTGTTAACTGATCTGCATCGTCCCATGCGCCTTTGACAGATGCGGCACCGGTGTTGAACATACCCGGTAAACCAGGAATCAGCTCGGTTCCAGGAACATGGCCCCAGCCACGACCGTAGTAAGGGATCCCCATCATCAGCTTGGCTTTTGGTACTTGCCAGGTTTCGACGTAAGCAGTCATGGTGTCGGCCACGTTCAGCTCTTTATCTTCATCATGGCTGTTTTCATACAGTGGTGCGTTATGACCGGTTAATGGATCAAAAGCACCGTGGATGTCATACGCCATCACGTTTACGCTATCCAGCAATGGCGCGGTCACAGCCGGGTTGATGTACTGAATGTTGTTGTGGTTGGTGGTGACTGCCGCAGAAAGTTGATAGTACTTATCATCTTTAAGACCCTGTGCATCCAGCTTGCTGCGTAGAGACTGGATAAGCTTGGTGAATTGCGCTTTTTCAGCTTCGGTGTCCGGGTATTCCCAGTCAATGTCCAGGCCGTCGAAATTCCACTGCGCCATATAGCTGACCATGCTGTTGGCCAGTTTCTCAAGACCTGCATCCGTAGCAGTTGCGTTTTCGAAGACACCTTCCTGAGAGTTATTCCAGCCACCGACAGAAATCATATGCGCCACGTTGGCCGCTTCTGTGCGTTTATCCAGATCTTTGATCAGGCTCGGAGCTTTGTCGGTGTCATGCATGGTCACTACACCGTCTTTGACCACCGCAAAACCGTAGTTCAGGTGGGTCAGGCCAGAGTAGTCAACTTTATCCGGGGTAAAGAAGTTATGTGCTTCATACACACCCCATTCCGGGAAGTAGCCAATCACTTTACGCTCAGCAGCCACGCGGGCCTTTTCACGGGTCTGCAGATCGATTGCGTTCTGGCCGGTATACGGCGTGAACTGGAAGGTGGCGTAAGGCTTGATATTAATCGCATCGCCGGATTTCCAAACCGGATCAGTGCCCGGGCTGATGCCCTGATCAACCCACCATTGTGCAGTCCAGTAATATCCAAGGAAGCGAACGGTATCACCGCCTTTATAGGTGCGGTTCGGATCGTAGTCTTCGGAGATAATAGCCAGTTCTTGTTTCGGCGCGACTTCTGCTAAAACAGTACCAGGGAAGTTGTTTTGCGATGCTTCGGTATACGCAGTCCAGGTGTGACCACCATCTTTGGTGATCATCATCGAGTAATCGAGGCCTGAGAAGGTGTTCGTCTCGTCATTTCCCGCCACGGTGGCAGCTGACGAAATTATCGGGAATCCAATAGCTGAAAACAGGATTGCCGCAGTTAATTTATTTAAGCGCATAAATAGCTTCCAAATTTGTCCATAAACTCGTTATTCACGAGGGATGCAAAAAAAATACGCGCCTTTATATCATTTAGATTGTCTGCATAGTATTTAATTATATATTAAGAACGAATAAATCAAACTTACCCATATGTATTTAAACAATTAAGATATATTCATCATTTAAATAAATGTTTTTGATGTCAATTATAATTAAATGTAATTATTGATAATAGGTGCAGAAACTGAGCTCACTATCAGCTTCTTTGGATGCCAAAGACTGACTCCTCAAAGGCCCTGATCTTGGCAGTAGTGAGTCAAAAAGGGGCGGTTTTGGGGTTCACTCAATCATAAATTGTGGATCTGAAAAGACCCGTTTTGAGCGAGGTAGCGGGTAAGCGTAAAACTTTACCATTAGACGATGTCATAGCTATTTCTCTTGAATCATATTGGTTTGGATGCAGGAGGACTAGTATGCGGTCGTTTTTAAAAAGTATTTGTGTCTTATTGTTTTTATAATGAAAGCCATAGAACTTCACTTGTTTATTTTAATTTAAATGAGTCTTAAAAATACTTACGATTTTTTATTAAAAGCTTCGACGATGTGCCTGAAACCCTACCATATTGGGTACAAAATACGCGATGGGAATCAGTGAAGTCGATGCAGGACTAAGAAAATCCTGACATTCCGATTATTTTGGAACAGCTCAATAACGAATTCACATCGGTGGCTCTTTTTCAGAGGTCCCGGGGAAAATTAAAGATACAAAAAAGCCCGCAGGGCTTACGCCTTGCGGGCTTTCAGGACTTCTCCGGACTTATCTGGTAATAACCGGATCATTATTTGGTGGCTGGGGGAGTCTGAATTGGTCCGCTAACCAACTGTATTAAAGTATTAATTCTTCAATTCAATTATTCTTTGGTGCCTAAGAAGGTGCCTAAAGCTAATTTTCATTTTATCGGTCCGCTTGGTCTTATCTTACAAGGCTGCTCAGGATAAGGCGAGAGCTGGTTTCGACAATCACCTCGCCGGGTTCCTGGGCGATACGCAGCGTAAACCCTTGAGCATTAACAGCAGCTATCAGCTCAGCGATCTCGATACCGTCAACATCGACCGCGATTTTCCCCATGTTTAATGCCAGCACGCTGATGCTGTCAGCGCTGATGTTCAGATCTATTTTCACTGTGCTCCTCCTCCCTGATATTGGCCTGTTGTGATGCGGGTTATCGTGCTGTAGCCGCTGCTTACTATCAGTCCGGTTGCACGGCGGGCACGTAGAATGTCGATGGCACCAATCAGTGAAGAACGTTCGGTGAGACTGAAACGGCTATGGTCAGTGCGCACCAGTTCATACCTTTCCACAATGAAATTGACAGCATCACACAGGGAGATACCGGCGTTGATGTGTGCCTGAATCACGCTGTCATCGCCAAACGGCGTGTCGTTGAGCGTGAGGCCATAGTGTTTATCCAGCAGATGTACGAGTAGCAGCTGCCAGACCTTCACGGGCGACGGGCATGGCTCAGCCGACCGTGGCTCGGGGAACTGTAAAGTTTGCATTGGGTGTGTCCTGTTTTTGGAGGTGGCCGGTCAGCCGGTTACAGTCGAAGAGGGATAAATCGCGATGTAAACATAACCGTGTGAGCCGAGCGTATCGGCCTGGCAGGTCAGCCCGTTGTGATGCAGGGTAACGCGTTGCTGCTGGCGGGGATTCAGCTCACCGGCTGACAGCATCTGTTCCAGCTGTTTTATTAACAACGGAAAAGCCTGGTCAAGGCGAAGTGCCTCATCGTTGCTGAAGTCGCCGGTAAATCCTGCCCGGTCAGCCAGAAAGTGCAGCCGGTTTCCTTCCTGCACCAGCCTGGCACCGAAGCTCGGCGTTTTACTGCACGTAAGCCCCCATTGTTGAGAATGTATATATCCTCCTTCAGGACCAGCCGCGTTCGGCGAACGAGACAATCTCTTTGCTGCCGACAATCAGATGGTCCAGCACGCGCACCTCAACCAGCGCCAGCGCTTTTTTCAGCCGTTCGGTGACACGCCTGTCGGCATCGCTGGGCTCGGCATATCCGGATGGATGGTTGTGGGCAAAAATGGCAGCGGCTGCGTTGTGCCGCAATACAGCTTTAACCACCTCACGCGGATGAATTTCCGAACTGGTGATGGATCGGTGGAACAGGGTTTCGTGCGCCAGCAGCCGATTCTGATTATCCAGAAACACCACCATAAACACTTCCCGCTCCAGTCCAGCGAGGTTCAGTCTCAGCCAGTCGCGGGTGAGTGCTGCCGAAGTAAACGCCACTCCGGGTTCGCGCAGGTGATTTTCGATAAGCATCAGGGCGCGTTTTATGGTGCGGTGTGAAGTTAGTGGATGAGGTAATACGGTACTTTCCATAATGTTCTCCACCTTCAGTCGATGATGTGCATGATGGCGTTGCTTTCAGGATGGCTCAGCGCAAATTCGCGCAGGCGATAGTAATGTTCACTCATGGCGGGGCTGCCGGTTTTGCAGGCATGGTGGCTCCAGTTCAGCAGGCAGACTGCGATGCCAGCGGCTTCGCTGCTAATCTCTGCGCTGTTTCCATTTAGTTTTTTGAATATGGACCAGTTGTCCTCGCTGTCAGGTGCGATTAAGGCACCGTCGTTGCTGAGCGTGTAATAATTCCAGTATCCGCTGTTGTAGGTTTCGCACAGGCGATCCATCCAGGCGAAAGTACGAGGCTCCCGCAGCATCCACTGAGGAATTTTTCCGAAGTACTTGGGCCAGAAGTTAAGACGCTGCTTGTCCGGTACGGGTGAGGCAGTAACTGATGATGTGGTTTGATTCATGATGACTCTTTTTTGGCATAAAGCAAAACGCCCCGCTCTTTCGAACGGGGCGTCTGCGGGGGTGATGTCAGGGATGATGAGTCTTCAGTCGGGTAGCGCAAATTCATTGCGTTTGCCGTTGACCCAGGTAACGGTTAATCGGATACGCCAGCCTTGTCATCAACGGTGATGTTGTCAGTGCGGGACAGATTCGAATTGTCATCGTCGAAAACAACGCTGGTGAGGGATGGAGAGGCGACTTGGTTATCGATATATCAGAGGTTCGCAGTTGTTTCAGGTGCATCGGATTACATCAGAAGACGTAACGGCTCGTCTCCCTGATGCGGGTATAGTTCGCGGCTTTGAAAAAAGGTTAGGCTTGCTTCTGGATTACATGAGAAAAAATGCTATCAAAATGATTTTGATCATTTTTTCATATTGGGTTTTATGGTGTTCGTGTTTTTTAATGAGTTATATTATTGTATCTCTTTAGTTTCTTTTTGGTGCTGTGTATATTTTCGTTCTATACACCAGCTAAGATGACAAAGGGACTCTATGTCTACGCATCGTTTTATTCCTCTAGATGTATCCGAATCGGCTGTCGTAAAAGACTCTCGTTCGCTTTTACCTCTTGATGTTTATAAAAAAATTGCTCAATTTATTCGCAAGGCATTAGATAATCTCCCCGAATCCGCTATTTCACCCGAGCTTAACGCTGTACGTAGCCACAATGCGGTCTCTGTCGATGGTGAGAGGGGGACGGGGAAAACCTCTGTGCTGGTTAATCTTAAAGAGTATCTTCAGCAGGATCACAAAGATTTATTGTTAGATATACATATCCTTAACCCGGTCGATCCAACACTGCTGGAAGATAACGAATCCCTTTTTCTCCATATTATTGTTGCCGCACTACTGTCTGATAGGGCAATAAAATTGGCGCAAAGCCAATCACCGGCCAAAAGCCAAGCGTTAAATAAAAGCCTTGAATCACTCGCTCATGCTTTAGCTTCTGTCGAAACACAGAGTGCTGATTACGGCATGGACAAGCTACGCGCTATGTTCGGCAATCAGCATCTCGCCGACTGTGTGCAGCACTTTTTCAAAACCACTCTAGACCTATTGGATAAAAAGCTTCTGGTATTGCCGATTGATGATGTCGATACCTCTCTAAATCGTGCTTTTGAAAACCTTGAAATTATCCGCCGTTATCTGACAACCCCGTATGTCTTGCCGATTGTCAGCGGAGATCGCGATCTATATCGTGAAGTCACCTGGCGTGATTTTCACGGACGTCTGACCAAAGATTCCCATTATCGTCCGCGCGAGGCTTACGACAGAGCTGTAGATCTGGCTATAGAATATCAGCGTAAGCTGTTGCCGCTGCCGCGTCGTCTGGTGATGCCGGAAGTGAGCGAATACCTGACGGAAAAATCGGATAGAGCGATCAATCTGGAACTTAAAGGAGAGAAATTAATCTCTCTCAATAGTTTCTATGTCTGGTTACAGATATTTATTTCCGGTCCGGTGAATGGCCTCGAAGACAGCCAGCTTTCCTTGCCAATACCCTCGATTCGCGCGCTGACTCAACTGATTAACCACTGTGGCTCATTGATTCCAGATTTACCCTCTGCAATTCGCAACGCGTCTGATGAATTACAGGTTAAGCGGCTTTGGCAGATGCCAGGGGTAAATCCAAAAGCATTCGATACTTTTTATCAGGAATATCGCCAGCAGAGCATGTCATCCAAACGTGACTATGCACGTGCATATCAGCGATTTTATGATGAGCAACACCAGCCCATAACCATTGAAGAATGCATTCTGGGCAGGGAGGAAATAGACAAATGGGAACAGGCGCTGCTCAATTATTTCCGGTATGAAGTCAAGGCCGGAGCAGTATATCTGGTGCTGCTCGCCAGCAGCTACTGGCAGTCACTGAAAGATAACCGTTCAGATATGGTTGGCCGCTCTGTGCTCGACACGCCGCTGTTTAAACCGCTAATTCACGATACCGGCGATCTTAACCATTTTGACAAAAAATACGATTTTTCTGAATGGATCAATCGCCTGCAGGACCGCTTACCGAATAGCTGGCTTTCCAGTCTGCAATCTCATCACACGATCCTGCCTTATCCAGTGGCGGAAGTCGGAGTGAATACCGCGACTGACTGGCAATATTGGTTACAGGTGCCAGAGGAGGTGAAGGAGCAGGAGGTGGGCGACAAAATTATCTTTCTAGCATCCTTGTCGATGCAGTACAACTTCTATACCAACGCCAAACAGTCACTGATGATGAATATCGGGCGTATTTTTGAAATCGTCGTTGCCAGTCTGTGCGGGGATGTACGCATGATCGATTTACAACGCATCATCCAGAATGCCCCCTTCTTCTCTGCCAGAGCTTTGGCACCAACGAAAAATGTCATGGTGGCAGAAGAGGCAACTAAGAACAAGTTTGTTGACGAAACGGAGACGAGCGATTTCTATCAGCAGCAGGGTGAGGTTGCGGATATCCAGGAAAACTATCTGTCAGAATTAGTGCATAACATTTCTCAGTGGCGCGAGCGTCACAATCTTGACAATGTGCGCTTTTCACCATGGCTGGTCTATAAGGTCTTCAACAAGGTCTTTAGTCAGGCAGCAAATACAGTAACTTTTCCCAACGGTTCCAGAGATATTGGAAAAGTGCTTGAAAGTATCGGCAAAGCTTTTTATTCAACGTGGTCAGCTTTTGGCAGTTTTGAAAAGGGTCGACTATTTGGTCTGCCTGAAGTGGTGGCTACAGTAAATTTAAACTCTCCCTATAACTTCGTTAGTAATGACCATTTCAATGTCAATGTCGGACCTTTCGTTGTCAGAGCAGAACAGTCTGCGCCAGCAAAAAGTCAATATGCTGCGAGTACGCGGACGGCCAGCTTTTACTTGGCCGATCATCCTCTTAAACTTTGGATAGAGGAAGCGCTGGCAGTGTTTGCACCCGTCCCCAAAAAACAAACTCCGGACACTGAGGTTAACGATCCTCGTCTCTGGCTACGTGAAAAATTGGGGTTGGAAAAGGATACGCGGCTGACGGATAAGAGAATTGCAGCTTCATTGGAAAATTTTAGTAATAATCAACGTGCGAGTTTACTGAATGAGATGTTCACTTTATACCCTGATGATCATCTGACCAGCCGCCTTCACAATATCATCGACTGGATGAAGGTGGAAAAATAGTGCTCCTACGGTCACTTTCAGAACATGCTGCGGGATGTTTCTACGGTAGCGAACTGCTGGCATCACAGCTGTGGATTTTTTTGCAGCAGCCCGTGAGCGGCGACCAGTCTCAGAATATCCAAGCGTTACAGGAAAGCTGCTATCAACAGTTGATTGAAAGTGTTGATAGTCGCCACCCGCGCCGTTACCGTCTAAACGATATCAGCCAACTGATGGATAAGCTCTGCGATGGGGACCTTTTTCATACGGGCAGACTGCCCTGGCTGACCAAGATTTTTGAACAGTTAATGGTGCGCAACGGCGATCTTATCTGCTATCGCGAAACGGAAGTTCAGGCCTATGCCCGGCTGACGGCTGAGCTGGATCCGACACTGCTGGTAGCGTGGAATCTGAGCCAGTGGCTTGAAGAAAGCAGTAATCCCACGGCAAAGGATATACAGCGTATTGTAGCGGTTCAGGACACCTTTTTTGCACCGCCGGGTAATCCGGTACAACCCTTTGCGGAAGGGCACGTGCATATCGGAGGCGTGACCGCTGACAGCGCAATTCTTGATGAATACCTCTTGGCAAACCCGTCTTCAGCGCTGCCCGAGAGTAAGCGTTCATCCCCCTGGCATCTGCAGCAGACCGCGCAGCTCAATAAGCTACTGGAACGCTTAAGAACATTATTGTGGCTGTTGCTGGATGGCAAAAGTGATGGGCCGGCCACCTGCATTAACCAGCAACCGCAGCGGGAGAATGGCGAGGCACGATTACATCCGTGGCAAGACGAGTGGGTAAATCTCGTTCCACAACTGTCAATGCCGCTACAAAAAGCCAGACTTCCCGACTGGGAAATGACGGCAAAAATTCATGCTGTAAATGAAGTGGGTTCCCCCGGCTGGCTGCTGAGTCAGTTTGCCGTGGCGATGCAGTGCAACTTACGCGGGCGCTGGTTGTGGCTGCAACTCTATCTTTGCCGTTGTTACCGTTCCACTCAGGCTACACCACAGGTTCGGGTCGCCATTCTCTGTTGGTATCAATCGATGAATGAGTTTCGTCGACGGCTGATTATGGATGGCCAGGGGTTAACCCGGTTCTCTAAACATTATTTTAACGGCCCACTGGGCAGGGGGAGCAAGGCATTACGCAAAGACAATATAAGACAATTATTATCAGTTGCCGGCGATGTGGTGGAAATTAAGTCACATCCGGGCGTTTTTAGTGCTGATTTTGCCGCAGATTTTGCCACCACGCTGGCGCAGGAGACGGGTTTCGCACTACCTGAAGCACCTTATATCTTTGGCGAACATGAAATTGTGCCGGATGCGAAAGTGCATAACTATATGCAGCAGCTTGAGCGCTGGCAGTTTTGCGGCCATTTTTCGCGCTCGGCAATGCCCGTAGAGCGTGGTAGGGCCCCAGTCGCTAATATGAAAGCACTATGGAAATCTGCCATCGAATTGATGAAAAAAGCAGACAACACAGCTACCTGGAACCGACCTGAATTTATGATGGGCCATCGTAATCCGCATTTTCACTTTCAGCCCGCGCGCTGGTTCCGCGGGCTGGACGTGGCGGGGGATGAAAACGATCTACACATCGAATGGTTTGCGCCGGTGCTACGCTGGCTGCGGAGGGGGTTAATTTCACGTTCTGAGGGTGAGTATGCTTCGGCTGGTTTCCATTTGAGTATTCACGCCGGGGAGGACTATTCCCATCCTCTATCTGGCATGCGCCATATTGATGAGACGGTGCGTTTTTGTGAAATGCGCGACGGCGATCGTTTGGGGCATGCTTTGGCGCTGGGCATTGAACCGCAGTGGTGGATGGCACGTCAGGGCGAGATGATTCTATCAGCAGACGAACATCTGGATAATCTCGTCTGGCTGTGGCATCACGCCGTTACGCTAAGTGGGCGTTTACCCTTGGCGCAACAGGTGCAGCCCCTGTTAGCGCGTAGGATAGCCCGCTTTTTTCCTGCATCTGGTTGGCACAGCGTTCCTGACCTTGCTGACGGCCGTCACTCCGCTCAGCTCCAGCGCGAAAGCGCCAATCCCGAAATCCTGTTTCGCGCTTGGCTACTGCGCAGAAACTGTTATTTTCGATTAACGCAGTTGCATGGCGGTACTCCTCTCAGCACCCTAGAGTTCAGTGCCTTACCTGATTTCAAAACCTTGAAGAGCTCCGATCCTGCGGCGTTACTGTATTCTAAGCGGCACCAGCATCTGTCCGCCGCAACCGCGCAGCAGTTGGTCATTGTGCGTATCGGCGATGAGTGGCAAGCGCAAAGCGACCACATTGCTCAGAACGGAAAAAGTATGATGGAAGATAGCGCAGTGCTGGAGGATGTTGATACCCCGGCAGAGGTGGAATTTATGCATGCAGTGCAGGATTATCTGCTGGATCGATACGATCGAATCGGCTTGATTATTGAGACCAATCCCACGTCAAACATCTATATCGCCCGGCTTGAAAAGCACCGCGAACATCCTATTTTTCGATGGAGCCCGCCTGATGAGACATTGCTGGCGGCGGGTGAAGTCTATAACCGTTTTGGTTTACGTCGCGGCCCGATGAGGGTGTTAATCAATACTGACGATCCTGGCGTGATGCCTACTACATTACGTACCGAATTTTTATTACTCCGTGAAGCCGCCATCGAATCGGGTATCAGTCGAACGGTAGCTGAGCGCTGGCTGGAACAGATCAGACAGTATGGCATCGAGCAATTCCACCGGAATCACATGCCTGTTTTTACCCCACTTTAAGGTGTTATCAGATGGACAAAGAACCCGTTGTTATCGCCAGTTTTCCGCAATTAATACGCTGGTTTGATGACGAAGCCAAAAGGCTATTGGCGAAAAGTGAGCAGGTACGTATGCTCAGTTACCTATTTCGGCGTTTGTCGCTTTATTTCGGCAGTGCACTCTGTTTCTTCATTTTATGTCTGGTGATGACGTTTACCAGTAGTGTGACGCTCGTTATGGTCAATGATTGGTTGAATTCTGTGCCAGAGGCTCTGAGTTGGTGGGCGGGGCTGGTACTGCTGGTTATTAATGTCGCCTTCACTTCGTTTTTTCGCCAGAGTAACCGGATTGCGGCCATCATACTCTCCAGCTTGATACTAATCGCCTTGATGGCACTATTCTTCGTGGCATTAGATGCCGAACAACCGGTAATCGTTGGGATTTCGCTTGCGGGAAGTGTGACGATCATGGCTTTGATTGCTAATAAAACACTGGGTTTCACTCGCCGTGATGAGCGTTACCAACTGTTTAGCCGCCGTGCTGATTTTTTGGCTACCCTTTATAGATCGCAGCAAGCAATGAACTCTGTCTTTACGCAGGAGAATTTGCAGGAGTTAAAGCAGTTTAACGAAAATCTGTGGAGTACCAAGCAAAGTGATACTCTGAGTGATTCATTCTACCTCCTGAAGAAGCTTGAAGATAAACTTAGCAAAGATTGACGAACTTCAGCGATCTTTTCCTATCCTTTAGGTTTATAACAAAATCCGAGCCATTTTTCGGGTAAGTTTTGCAGTTACTCAAGATTATCCCCCGGGGTTACTTCTGACTCCGGAGCAGGCTAAACTCAGGGAAATACGAAAATGGATACAACGTCTTGAAATGGAGAATTAAATCCTAAAAAAGCTACCGCTGTCGGCCTCCCTCAAAAGTTCACGATAATCGGCAGTTTGAGGGCGCAGTATCCGGTAGCGTCACTGTGCCGGCTGTTTAGTGTTCACCGAAGCAGTTAGCGTGGACTGCCCCCACCCCAGTAGACAATCCTGCCCTATAGTTTGGTCAGATCACACTTTATAGAAAGGTAGCACTGACCACTGGTATGTTACTCAATTTATATTTTATCAATAGGTTATCAGCGCTATAAGCCACAAATAATCATAAAAACGTCTATTTCTTACTGCAAGATGAAATCAAGCACACTACCAGTCGGGCACCAAAACACGGCATGATGTTGCTTCTAAGGCGCCACCAGGGTTCCGCGATGTTATGTTGATTACACGGGTTGCTTTCTGCATGTAAGTACTCCTTAACGGTGAGTCAGTTCAGGGTGACGCTACGCAGGATCACATACGGACCGTTGCGGTCCTGTCGGCGTTCAGCAAACACGGCCAGCACACCCCGGATATCCTGCACTTCTCTGCCGTGGTAATGACAGATACTGCCGGACCACTTATATTTCCCGATACAGAAGCGAAACAGCCTGGACTCTGAATGCTGGCGGTATATCGCCATTGCCTGACGTTTGCTGATGATTTTCATCATTATTCTCTCCTTAAAGCCAGCCACGCTCTGCAAACGAGACGATGTCCATGCCTCCCACGACCAAGTGGTCCAGCAGGCAGATATCCACGAGTTTAAGTGCCTGCTTCAGATGGTCAGTGAGCAGTCGGTCGGCATGGGCGGGTTCCGCATAACCTGACGGATGATTGTGTGAAAGTACGATGGCAGCCGCATTGTGCTTCAGTGCTGCCTTTATCACTTCACGGGGATGTACCTGCGTATGGTTGATGGTACCGGTGAAGAGGGTTTCATGGGCAATAAGACGATGCTGGTTATCGAGGAAGAGCGCCATTAAGACTTCACGCTCCAGCGTGGCGAGCTGCATACGAAGCCAGTCGCGGACTGCCTGGCTGGAGGTAAATGCCTCGCCGGGCTCATGTAACTGGCGTTCCAGTAGGGTCAGTGCGCATCTGATGGTGCGCTGTGCGGCGGGAGATAATCCCCCGTGGTCAGGGGGACAAGTGGTGGTATTCATTTGCTTTTCCTGTCTGTTGACGAATCCGGGACGGATGTGTTGTACAGCTTCTCGGCAACGACAAACTCGTCGTGCAGGGATTCAAACCATGACCAGATATGTAAGAGAGGGGTACCCGTCGGGAAATGCTGGAAGGGTTCGTCGGTCACAACTTCACCATCCTCATCCCTGACCGTTGTTTTCCCCAGCGCATCCCACAGGGCATTCAGGTGAGACAGTTCATACGGCATGGCGGGACACTCAGTCGATAATGCGCATGATGGCGCTACATTCTGCGTGATTGAGCGCATAGTCACGCAGACGCCAGTAATGCTCCGCCATGGCGTCGCATTCTGTGCGGCACGCGTGATGACTGTAAGCGATAAGACAGACCGCAATCCCTGCAGCTTCGGCGCTCATATCTGCGGTGTTGCCATTCATGGCGTTGAACAGCGACCAGAAGGCATTGTTGTCCGTTTCCGGAGCCATGAAGGCCCCGCCGTTGCTGAGAGTATAAAAATTCCAGATACCACCGCTGTAGTCAGCGCAGAACCGGTCCATCCACGCAAAGACCTGCGGTTCAAGGGTTATCCACTGCGGGATGTTGCCAAAGTACTGCGGCCAGAATCCCACACGCTGTTCGTCCGGTACGGGCATGACTGCCAGAGCAGGTGCAGGACCGTTATCGCCAGCCTGCAGGGGTAGCTGATGGTTATCGTTAATATTAATAATGTCGGTCATGTTAATTTTTCCTTATGCATGGAGATGTCGAATGGAAGTCTCGGGCTGGAGATTGATTTTGGTGGCGGGGCGCGGCTGATTACCGGTCCAACAGGTCCATCATGTTCTCCGCCATTACCCAGAGCGCACGGTTTAACTTAACGTCTCCATCAATCCCGTTTACTGCGCGAGTATGGGTGCGTTTACCCTGCGCGGTACGGCCACTTAGCCCGCCTTTCAGCAGGTTTTCATGAATGCGCTGGTAAGTGGTCCACAGGTCATCGCTCTCGTCCTGCCAGCGGCGGGGAGTAAGAATTTGCGATTCGGTTACTGGCTGGTACTCTTCCCCAAAACGATATGTCAGCGCCGCTTTAGCTAGTGAATGTTGAGCTGGTGGCGGTAGTTGCAGGGACTGCATGGCGTCGCGTTTCTCTTCCACCCGGTCAAAGACGCTGAGAACCTCATAGGCCCCCTCAATCACCTTCTCGACAACATCCCCCCTGTGCGGCACGCGAATCTCGCCAAACGACTGTCCGCAGACGAGCGAATTGGTGCAGACACTTCGGAATATCCCCGGCAGCAACTGAAAACTCGATGCACCATCGTGCGAATTCAGAATGATGATTTCCGGCACCTGCTGACCGTTTATCTGACCGGCACGACGCAGGCGCAGCATATGCTTTGTATGTTCCCGTCGATTTTGGTCGCGCACACGTGACTGACAGGCAAAGAACGGCTGGAACCCTTCGTGTGTAAGGTTCTCCAGCAGGGTTATCGTGGGTATGTAGGTGTACTTTTCGCTTCTGGAGTCGTGCTTGTCTTCCCCGAAGACGCTGGGGACATGCTGCATCAGTTCTTCGCAGGTTAAGGGACGGTCACGTCGAATCTGGTTCACCCGACCAAAACGGCTGGCTAATCGCATAGTTGATTCCTCATCTGATTAATCTGACGGTATAAAAGCAAAAGCCCCTGCTCCGTGAGGAGGCAGGGGCAGATATGATGTTCACGGTGGGAGGGATATGGCGGGCAGGATTACAGCGTATCCAGAATCTTCAGTATCTGCGCCATCAGGGCGGTTATCAGTGCGCTAACCAGAAGCGTCACGGCTTCCCTGGCGGCATCAATGCTGTCGTCATCGTAACCGGCCTGACGAAAGTGGATTTCAATATACTGCCGGGCCTGATGCCCGCCACACCAGGTCAGTACCTGGCTCAGTGCAGTTACCAGCATTTTCAGAACGGTCATAGGGTTTACTCCGGACTGCGCAGCGGCAGCCCGTGGGTGATGTAACATTTTTTAACAGGGGATTTTAAATCAGGGATGCGTGGTCTTAATGGTAGGTGTAACGCCAGGCCCCTTTATCAGTGGTGACGACGACTTCCGAAGCCACGCAGTTATTATAAAAATTCACGTTGACGGATTGTCCGTAGCGCAGGGTGGCAGGCAGAATGGTTTCCTTATTTTTTTATACAAGTACTTCTGGTTGGCGATATGACAATTCCCCCGGTTCACCTCTATGTTTTCAACTTTGATACTGTCATCAAGGGAGGTGACTACGACAGTGACGTAGCGTGTTCCGGCAGGATGGACCTGGTTACTTGTCTCCACTTTGACGGGCGGCGTTGGCTCCGCAAGCGCCTGGGCTGAGAGTACAAACAGTGCGGGTAACAGCATGTGTTTAAATTTCATAATCTGTTCCATTTAAAAATAACGCAATCAACAGGCGTTAATTCAGATGCAGGTTAGAGAGCATCTTTACCCACGCAGCCGTGTGTCCCGAATGCCGGTAAAACCTTGGTCGCCCCGGACAGCGTGAATGTGGCAGGCTTAACACCGTCTCCGGTTACTGAGACCTGTTTGCCCTTACGTATGTGTGCATTAATCCGGTAGCTTTCCTGGCTGTGAGAATATCGGTAGCGGTAAGAAAAGGTGTTTGTTCATGCCAGGTGAATCCCTTTCGGTCAATACGTACAAGTTCATAGCGCTCAACTAGAAAATTCACCGCATTAGCAAGTGTAATGCCAGCTTCAATATGTTCCTGTATGGCAAGTTCGTCATGGAACGGTGTGTCATTGAGTGTGAGGCCGTAATGATGCTCCAGCATATATGTTAACAATTGCTGCCATAACTGGACGGGCGACAGGCGTGGCGAAACCGGTACCGTAGCCGGTACAGTTGAAATTTGCATGAGTGAAGTCCTGATAAAAGAAGAAGAGAGAAGGTGTTACTGGGCTGGATAAATTGAAATGTAAACGTAGCCGCAACTGGCACGGGTATCAGCTACACAGCTTAATCCGGCAAGGTTAACCTTCACCTGATGTTGCCAACGAGGATTGAGCTCGCCGGAACGCAGCATATTTTCCAGTTGTGCTATAAACAGAGAGAAAGTTTGTTCCAGTTTCTGTAATTGCTCTGGACTAAAACTCCCCGTCAAACCGGCTCTGTCAGCGAGGTAATGTAGGCGATTGCCTTCTTGAACTAATCTGGCTCCAAATCTTGGGGTGATATCGCTTTGTAACCCCCACTCATGGGATGGTGTAGATGGCATGAATACCTCCGTTCAAAGCAAACCACGCTCGGCAAAAGAAACCACTTCGTTCCCGACTACGAGATGATCCAGCACCCGCACTTCCACCAGTGCCAACGCTTTTACGATCCGCTGGGTGATATGTTTATCCTGCTGGCTGATTTCTGTCGTACCTGAAGGATGGTTATGGGCCAGAATGACCGCAGCTGCATTGTGCTTCAGGGCCGATTTAACTACTTCACGGGGATGCACTTCGGTATGGCTGAGCGTGCTAGTAAACAGTGTTTCTCGTTCCAGCAGACAGTGCTGATTGTCGAGATATATCACGATAAAAACTTCACGTTCCTGATGAACCATCTGGAGCTGAAGCCAGGTTTTAGTGAAGCTGGTAGAGGTAAATGGCTCACTCGGTTGACGCTGGTATTTTTCCAGCAGGTGCAGTGCACGGCGAATGACACGTTGCTCGTTGGCAGTGAATACCGGGGATATATTTAGTGCGGACATAATTGCTCCTGAAAACAAAAAAGCCCCACCGGCTTAGCGGCATGGCGTGAAGAGATGGATGGTAAAAAAGTTCATAAAGCAAGCTGCAGCATATTCTCGGCCATCACCCAAAGGGCACGATTGAGTTTCACATCACCGTCGATACCTTTAACGGCGCGTGTATGGGCCCGTTTACCTTTGGTAGTTCGCCCGGACAGTCCACCTTTAATCAGGTTTTCCTGAATACGCTGGTAAGTGGTCCAGAGATCGTTACTTTCATCCTGCCAGCGGCGCGGGGAAAGTATCTGCGATTCCGTCACCGGCTGATGTTCTTCACCAAAGCGATAAGTTAATGCCGCTTTCGCCATAGCCTGTTGTGCGGGGGGCGGTAATATCAGCGACTGCATGGCATCGCGCTTCTCTTCCACCCGGTCAAAAATCCCCAGTACTTCGTAAGCCCCTTCAATGACTTTCTCCACCACGTTACCTTTATGCGGCACGCGTACTTCCCCAAACGACTCACCACAAATCAAACCATTCTGACAAACTGAACGAAATAATCCCGGTAGCATCTGGTATGAACTGGAGCCGTCGTGGCTATTAAGGAGGATGATTTCTGGCACCTGTTTACCAGTGATCTGGCCTTCGCGACGCAGGCGCAGCATGTGTTTGGTGTGCTCTCGCTTGCTCTGGTCCCGAACTCGGGTCTGGCAGGCAAAGAATGGCTGGAAGCCTTCGCGTTGTAGGTTATCGAGCAGGGAAATAGTCGGGATATAGGTGTACCTGTCACTGCGGGATTCATGTTTGTCTTCGCTGAAGACACTCGGCACATAGTGCGCCAGTTCGTCACGGGTTAACGGGCGGTCGCGGCGAACAAGATTGACTGAGCCGAAGCGGCTGGCTAAACGGGTCATAAAAACTCCTGTAGAAAATGGGCATAAAAAAGGCCACCTCGAAGGATGGCCCTGTCTGTTATTAATGAGTCTGATTAGGTCGCTGGCGGTAACGTTGGTTGTAGCGCAGGTGGCACCAGTTCTGCTGAGTCGTGTCTTTCGGCCCGGTAGAGCTGGAGTTGCGCCAGTAACGGGGCTTTCCTTGACTGGAGATAAGCCAGGCACCATTCCCTTCTGACAACCAGTCTGACCGGTACGGGCAGAAGCTCATAAGCCTTACTGAACACCGACTCGATAAATACATCGTCACTGAGTTTATCTTCAGCAATGTTCAGCAAGCCGTTGATAACGATAATATCGAGCAATCGCTTATATCGTGTAGTACGGGATTCTGGCCCTTCTGTAGTTTGCTCACTGACCTTTTCTTCTACCGACTCATCCTTGTTATCAGTGGGGGAGACATTTCGCCGCAGGTTTAGTCTCTCTTTCAGTCCCTTGAGTTTCCCTTGGGTATTTTCAGACATATTGCTTTTATCCTCTGAGCACTCAGAAAGGGAGATCAGGCAAGTGTGGCGAGTTTTTTAATGATGCGAATCAGACTCAGTGTAGTGAGACTGGCTCCCAGTGCTTTAACCGCAACAGAATGGCTACGCATCAGCGTGACACCCGCGACACTCAGCACTAGCGGCCAGGTGCAGTCTGCTACTTGTGGTGATTCCTGATGTATTTTTGTTTTCACTTCAACCTCCCTGAACTGATAATTCGTGATAAACATGAAGCCATATGAAACAGCTATTTATAGCCATTAGGAAGCCAGTTTCCCTGTTTGCGAATATCCGTAATGATATCTCCGTACCTCACTGAAATTGTACGAGCGTACGGCTCTTCACTGGAGGCATTTCCGTAGGTATAACCGACTGACATAGAGAGTGTTTCACCTGTCGTGGTAGTGAGATCAGCTTCATATGCCGCTTCGGTATTTTGTTTGCGGATGAAACGCACGGTATTAATGGCACGACAACGCAGACTACTTTTGGCATGTTCAAATGAGTTATCCGCCATCTGGCAACCTTCAGATTTAATTTCATCCGTCAGGCTTGTCGAAGCATTAAAGTTTTTAGGGGCAGGAACGAAATTCGCCATATCGCTGCGCATTGTTGGAGGATCTGTCTGAAGCACAAGATAAACAGGACAATCTGATTTTCCGACTTCACAGGCTTTTGTGACGTAATCACGTAGCAGCCAGCCTTTATTGCCGAAATATTCAGCACCGCTCTCGTCTTTACATTGTGACCACGTGGCTTTTTGTCCCATCATCACGCCATCTACCAGGACGCAGGTGACGGCTTTTACAGGCTTCCCGTCCCAGCGAACAGCGTCAAAGGGTTGAATGCCGGTATGGTTCACATCAAGCGTATAAGCCTGCGGGTTCTTCGCTATCCGGTCATTTGCCTGTTTCAGTTGATTACTGCCTGTCTCAGTCAGAAAGAAGGTATAGCGTTCGGGATGTATGTCGCCGTGAATTGTCATTGCAGACAAGACCAATGGAATAAACAGTGCTACGGAGCTGAGAGATAAAATAACGAGTTTACGCATAAGGTTTCCTTTCAGTTTATTAATGATTAATACAGTCCTGCCAGGTGGCATCAGCCAGCGCCTCATTCAGCCCTTTGGCGCTGAATTGTTTAGATATAGCGGCATTCATAGAGGTCATTTTTATAACGTCTTTTTCACTTGTCGCTTTTAGCGCAGTAAAGGCCGTTTCATCCAAAGGATGGTTCGTACCATTGATACTGACTCCAGGTTCAGAAAGTCCTGTTTGTGACGAGACGCGGTAATCCTCTGCAGGCATGCTGTAAGCAGCAGACAGCTTTCCGCTTGTGCAGGTCAGTGTGAGTACTTCACCTGAAGCATTTTGAGTATTGAGTTCAAACTCCATGGCACTGATGTTTCCGTACCAGTCACCCCATTGCTGGTCACCCTGTACGGCGCTGGCACTGTGGCTCAGCAGCAGTAACCCAGCCAGAGTTGCGTAATGGTTTCTGAGCATTCAGTTTCCTTTCCTGATGATTTACATACAAAAAAGCCCGCTTCCGTTTTAAGGGGAGCAGGCTGATCGTATTGATTAAATGATGCTGCGGATAATCGTTAATACAGATCAGTTTCCAGGAATTGATCGTTATCATCTATTAAAATATCGATCAATCCATCTTTATCAATAGGTTTAAGCTATCTAATGTTGAGTATCGATCGGTGCGACAGATCAACAAGTTGCAGCAACCGAATGACATTAGTCAGACTGATTCATTTGGGTGATATAGGTTTGAAATGATCTGTAATACAATTTTATCCGTCGAATAAATCACAAATCATCATAATGCTGATTACTCATTTTAAAGTATCTAACTTCAGAGTGATTATTGACTATATTATGTAAGTTAATTGATGTTATTAAGTGTTTCTTTCTTCTATAGCAAAAATGCCTGTCGGTTAATATTACATGTCTGATTGGTATTATAATAATAAAGATGACTTAATACAGTTAAGTCAATAACATTGACTATTTCCTAAAATGTAAATTTGAATGTATTAATTAACTCTTCTTGCAGATTGTATTGAGATGAATAACACAAGGATTGAAGTATGAGCAACGATATGGGTTACAATCAGCATCACATCAACCGTATTCATGAAACACTGCAGAATTCCTTACGTGAGTACCCAAGGACGTTTATCCTGAATATTATTCTGAGGTTTCCTGATGCTAATTACGAAAGCTATAAGACAGATCATCAATTGATAACCCGCTTTATGGAGTCGTTAAAATCACAGATTAAACAAACGCAGAAGAGAAAGGTAAAACAGGGTAAACGAGTTCATCCCCGTAACGTTCGTTATGTATGGGCGAGAGAGTTCGGTGAAGAAAAAGGAAAGAAGCATTATCATGTGGCATTGATGCTGAATAACGATGCCTATTACAGTGCCGGTACCTATTATCCGATACAGGGACATTACGTTCACTGTCTGGGATTGATGATTATGGAGGCATGGATCAGAACGTTGAACCTTCACGCATATCAGGAGTATCAAAAAAAATATTATCCCCTGATAGAGTTTGTACATGAAGGTGATTTTAATTTGAATGCAAATGGGGAACATTTTGCCTGGCATTACGATACTATCATGAGAAGACTGTCTTATCTGGCTAAGCGATTTAGCAAAGATAATTCTGACAAACACAGGAATTTTGGTTGCAGCCAGTCCTGAATCATTGAGAGGTCCAATCAAAACCACAATCTGACACGGCTGTAGCAGCGCTGTAGCGACACAGGCTATAACAATAGAGCAACTTGTCTGAGCTGTAATGCTTCCTCGCTAAACTGTGTTGAAGTGATTCCGTCTGTCCCGTGCTGGGTGATTTGTGAGCAAAAGAGCAGGTTTCATTTGCGGGTACTTTCCAGAATGCCGCTACAGTTCGCTACAGTAGCGGTTGTAGCAGAGGAGCAATGTATCACTGTGTATTTTTCAGATGGATAAGGCTCGCGATCTCCTCCGGACCACGAGCCTGTGTATTGTTGCGTTATCCAAAAAAATAGTGCTCAGGTATGAGGTAGCTATTCTGGCTAAGTAGGGTTCTGAGGCGAAGGTGGCTGTTTATCATCATAAAATGGCATATAGCGACCATCGTTCATGCGCCAGGTAATATAAATCGCCGGGTTTTCAGGGGATTTAACAATATAAGCGAAAACACCTGTGTTCATGATGGCATTCAGCAATGGTTCCAGTCTTTCGCTGCGGCGAAATTTGTTCGGACCATATTTAATGACATCGTTCTTTTTGAACGGTAAGCCATTAGTGGACCTGAATTTATGATAGACCCACTGAGTCAGTATTTGCACGTCCTGCTGGAATTTATACTCATCCGTGAACTGATAAAACCAGGCCGCGGTATGATTGAGATACCAGTTCATCATCGCTGATGCCCGCGAAATAACATCAAGAGTAATAATGTCGTCGTCTTGGTTGGCGAAGTAATTCAGCAACGCAGCGATACGCAACGCATTCGTACTGGCTTTAAGTACCATGTGTTTGATATATGACCAGGCACCACCCGGGAGTATGTATCTCAGCCAGTTTTCACGCATCGTCTCCCAGTGGACTTCAGCTTCAGGTGAAAGCTTGAGAACCTTTTTCTTACCTTCACCTGAATTAATTTGTTTAAGCTGTTGCCCGAGTAATTTACCAATCAGGTCGTGAAAGCAGGTTAAAGCACTTTCATCACGGTAAGCGGTAGCCGGACGATAATGGTGGCTCAACACACAGGAACTCAGTGTGTTGTTTGGGGTGATATTTGAAAAGAGAAAGCGGGATAAAAAACCGCTCTCTAATGCTTTATCACCATCCTTTTTCATGTAATCGAAAAAAAGCGAAGGCTGTAACATCAATGACACCGTCAGCGTGGGTTTAAAGCACTGGGTGGCACGCTGATGACGATTATGCTCATACACATCGCCATCCCAGGCTTTATTGAAGAACGCCAGATTATCTTTAAGACGTGCGTCAAAGAAGTTGCTTGCTTCATCAGAAATCAGACCTGCGCAGGGATAGGCATTCAGGCCAGCGATGAGCGCGGCAAGCGAGGTGTCATTGTAGACCAGCGTCGAAAGTAGAGGCTTGACGGGTTCAACCGATGCGTGAGATTTCAGGGCTGCCTGGGCCTCGTCTGTACACTGGTCTTTTTTAACTGCATCGCGCAGCTTACTTTCCAGCGCCTTCAAACTGGTTTTCCAGACGACATAATCTTCGCGCCAGACAACCATGTTTACCCGATGCGATTCGGCCAACTCAGCCCTGAAAGCATCAAAGGGTTTCATTACCTGTTTGCTGACGGACGATTTGCCCGTTCCTGAATCAGCGAGCGTCAGGATGTTGAGTGAACAATGCTCCTCCGTGCCCGTGTAGGGATTGAGTACATTGATATGCGAATGGCAGGCCAGCGATACTGCCGCTAAAACAGCGTTCACGGCCAGTACAGTCGGTACTTTTCCACCATCCTGAAGATAGTTGATGGCGTTTTGCATTATCAATGGCAATGCATCAACGGGGAAGGGACTGGCAGAATTAACCAGTGGAAGTGCAGGGGGTAAATATGACATTTCAATTTCCTTTTTTTCAATCCAAATAACGCAGGGATGACATCACCGATGCGACTAACCCTGCCGGGTAAGGGCATGCGGTGAATGTTTTTTTATGTGGTATTTCAGGATGCTCCTTCGACAGTCGCCTGCAGAGGAGAGAGAAGATCAGAGCAGTGCGTGTTTGCGCTGCAAAACCCAATCGTCAAGTTCGGATTCGAGCCAGCCAACTGATTGTTTACCTAGAGGGTAGGGTTTCGGGAATGCTGGGTCATGACGTGGGGATTTGGCATTGAGCCAGTCATAGATGGTGGAACGAGCGATGCCGAGTTTGGCCGCAACTGCTCGCATGCGCAGGATTTTTACCGTCCGGGTGTAGGTGGTCATCTTTCTACCTCATTGAACTGTAAGGATGTAAGTTATTTGTTTAATAACGGCTCTCCGTTATTCAATACCTGAGCCGACTGGCTGGTATACGATGGATTGTAATGAAGTCGAATGGTGTCTAAAATTGGCAATTACCACTTACTTTTTTTGACACTAACTTATGCCAGCCACAACATCTGTACAGAAAGCAGCGTTTGATGCTATCGACAGTCTTCACTTTAGTCAGGTGGTGATGAGTCTCATATGCGCAGACCCCGTTGCAGAAGAGTGGTATCGCCGTATTTTTCGCAGAATCAACAGTATCCTTCAGAAGGCAGGGATCACTGGAAAACAGGCCCAGATAGCCAGGCATTATTTGCTGGGTGCTCTTGAAATCCACTTGTCTATTGATAGCAACTATTTTTCGGATAAAGTTGAGCACAATAATAAAGGTGTTGATGGTGGTGCACCTTATAACAGAGAACTTCACGAGAAATTTGTTGAACACAACCGAAATTATAGTATCGCTATACTTTGCAATATTGCTGATTTTAATGGTGTCGACAGAGAGTTCTTTTTTCAGGCAACGGAGGAGTTATTTAATGATAAGATATTATCTACCATGCCGCGTTTTATCAGATATCGTCTTACCGAATGTTGCTATGCGCTGGAATATCCTGATGCTCCTCTCTTTTTTTATCGGGAGTTGGTGACTCTGGGTATTGTTTTATGTGGAAAATACTCACATCATCGTGACCGGTTTGTGAAGAAGTCTGATTCAGAATTATCACATTTGTTCATTCGTGCAGGCTTACTTTTTGAGTTTAAGATGCTGCAAAGAGCAGTGCAGGTGATAACCTCCCTCAATAAAAATGGTACTCTTGTTTTACCCGCTGCAGATCTCCGAATGTCCTTTACAGAGCGAAAGAATATTGCTGATTACTATAAAAGACTTGTTGATGTTTGGTTGCTGGAAGATAAGCCTGGTTCATTTGTTGTTTTTCAGTGTAAAAGTGATGTTTCGGATTTAGATGTTAAAATACTTCTTAAAAATATGAGCAGGTTTTATTTTCATAAACGAATGTTTGATGGTACGCAGGGAAGCTGGCTGGGAACACTGGGAGCATTTGATATTGAGGTTAGCCGTTGGGTAGAACCAGAGCTTGCGATTTATTACGAGGGTAATAATAGTCTTACAATTTCAGAAGAAATTAGATCTAAGTTTATGGAGTTTGGTTTTAGTGTATCAGCTAGAAATTTGTATTTGCGGCATAAAGCGGTAAGAAAAAATAGTTACTCTAAAATCCGATATTATTATGCCCTCTTATTGAATCAGCCATGCATCTTCCCTTGGTATCTTAATGACAATAGTTGTTACGACATGGCTCTGGGGTTTGATGGTTCTGAAGACTTTGTTGAATAAATAAAATTTAAGGCGAGTTCCCTGTAACAGATCATCGTTCTTGCAATACGCACGCTTTCTGGCATCTCCGCCTTAGTCATTTCGTTCAGCGCACACTCCATACCCAAAAACCTCTGCAACCTGACCGTCGTAGTCACGCAACGTCAGTGTTCCGCCGAACAACTGTTTTATGTGTCTGCTGGTACTTTATCAGCGCCTTCTGGCGCTGGGATAGGATCACTCTCAGGAAGGATTTATATTTGAACATAGTTCTTGAACAAGTGGGTTTACGTCATTACGCAAATCTATAGGCCATGCCGATTGCTAACCCTATGCCCAAAAACACTGTGACATGAATCAGTTAGATTATATTTAAGGATTGGCATTTTTTAGCGAAGCGGTAATATGACTTGCCGTGTCAATTCTTTCTAATTGTGCCTCAAGAGCATCAAGGTTGAAGGACTCGGGCTTGCGGCGTGGCGCTAAGCTGCTACAGGTTGGCGCATCCCTATACGGATTGAGAGGAGCCACAATGTCAGCAGCAGACGCCACTACATCATTATCTGGGCAGATATCCCTTCGGTTTGTTGAGCTTTGCCAGTTCCGCCGACTTGGTAAGGTCCAGCTTGAGATTGATCCTAAGACTACTATTCTCGTCGGTGCTAATAATAGCGGCAAAACATCAATTCTGGCAGCGCTGCGCCACTTCCTCGCAGATGGCTCGTCATTTGGTGCTTTCGACATCAGTGTTTCTCAATGGCCAAAATTGCGGGAACTTGGAAGAGCTTGGGACGCATTAGAAGAAGACCCATCTACGTCTGGCGCATCCGAAGGTGAATGGGAAGAGCAACTCGGAACCTTACTTTCGGCGATGCCAACGCTAGATCTATGGTTCGATGCTAAGGCCGGTATGTTCCACTATGTCTCCCCGTTCTTGTCAAAATTCAGTTGGAAGGGGGGTGGGGTAGGTGTCCGATTGCGTCTGGAACCTGCTACGAACATTGAGGAGCTGAAGCAGTTGGCTTGGAAGTATCACCTGACGAGAATACCTGTGAAGGATATGGGAAAGGATTCGCTTGCGTGGCCGATTGATCTTCTTGATTTTTGGCTGCGAGAACCTTCTCAACTCGGCCAGGTTCGGGCCTATAAGTTAGATGCCGATAACAACCCTTTGGACGGAATAAAGACCTACGTTAGCCAGGTACTGGATGCTGACTCTAGCCCAATTGATCGTAAGCACCTGCAGAAACTTATAAAAGTAGACTTTGTGGCTGCACAGCGTGGCCTTGGTAGTGAGGAAGCTGATTCCCGATCTGCTTCTGGCCCCCATCGCATAGGTTTATTCTCCAACCAGCTTCTCAAATTTGCTCGACAGCACCTAAATGTGGCTGCAACAGGTCATGGGCACCGAGCTGACCTCATAAAAGCTGTTGCTGAGGCGCAGCAGGAACTAGATAAAAAGATCCATGAGGCTATAGGACCTTCGGTAGAAGAGGTTAAAGAGCTTGGGTATCCAGGCTTGCATGATCCCCAAGAGATTCGTTTCCGAACGCGCATACAGACAGCTGATTTACTCGACCATGGAACCGCTGTTCAATACAGCATGCAGAAGGATTCGTTAGAAGAGCTTCTCCCGGAATATTCCATTGGTCTCGGTTATCAGAATTTACAATCGCTTAGTTACCAACTTGTTTCTTTCAAAGCTGCTCGCCTAAATCCTGAAAAGGGCGCTCCAGTACCTGTTCACCTGGTTATGATTGAGGAGCCCGAGGCTCATTTGCACGTCCAGGTACAACGTATATTTCCTGGCAAGGCACATAAGTTAATAAGCCCTAACGGTAGCGATGAGTTAGGACTTAAAAGCCAATTGATTATCAGTACTCATTCTAGCCATCTAGCACATGCTGAGAATTTTGACCGGCTACGATATGTTCGCCGCATTGCTAAGAGTGATGAACAAACCATGCCTACCACTGAGGTGGTCAATCTTGGGCAAGTTTTTGGTGATGATAAAACGACCCGTCAATTCGCTGAGCGTTATTTTCGCGTTCAGCACACAGATCTTTTATTCGCCAATGCTGCAATCTTTGTCGAGGGGGTTGCTGAGCGTATGCTGTTGCCTCTTTTCATTGAAAGAGATTTTGCAATACTCAACAGTCGCTATCTGTCCTTCCTTGATATTGGTGGTAGCCATGCTCATCGGCTAAGGTCTCTCGTTGAAAGACTCCGTATTCCTACTGTAATTATTACAGATATCGATCCTGTTGAAGAAAAACTTGGTAAACCTAAAAAAAATGGTGAACCAGCTAGAACCTTGGTTGCTGTGGCTAATACAGGACAGCCCGGGCTGCAATGCGGAAACCCGACTCTTCGTGGATGGCATCCTAAGCTGCAACAGCTTGAAGATTTCAAGAATCCGAAAGATGAGCATCTTGTCTGGAACGAAATTGCCGAATGTTCTGTCCGATTCGCATGGCAATTGCCTGTAGCCGAAGCCGATAGTCAGTGGCCGAGTACTTTTGAGGATTCGCTTATCCTAAGAAATATTCCTTGGTTTAAGGAGTTGATGAATGAAAAGGTCGATGACGAAGGCAAGCAAATAACGCCGCCGAAAGGCGCGCTGGGCTCAGTAGCAAGACAGGTTGCTGAAAATGATAATATTCCAGAACTGCTCGCGGCCCTGCATAAATTAATGCATGGGTCTTTTAATAAAGGAGACTTTGCCGCAAGCATCTTTGAAAAGGTCGCTGCGGAAGAGCCGATTGTCTGTCCTAAATATATCGTGGATGCATTGGAATGGCTCCAGACACAGCTTGAGCCAAGCAAGGAGGTGATACCATGACTAACTCACCAATCCTTGACAGCAATGATCGCGATGCAGGGGTAGTAGAAGAAATTTGTGGCTATCTTACAGATATTCCACCTCGTAACTACTTCCTTTTTGCAGGGGCTGGTTCTGGTAAAACACGAACATTGGTGGAAGTTTTACGTCGCCTTACTGGTGTGTCCAAGCATGAGAAAGGGGGGCAATTAGCACGGTCCCTGAAGATGTATGGGCGTTCGATTAGAGTTGTGACCTACACCAAGAATGCTGTCTCTGTAATCAACGGACGTCTTGGGTACAATAATTTAGTCAGTGTGTCTACCATCCATTCGTTTTGCTGGGAATTGATTAACGGGTTTAACGATGACATTCGTGAGGCTCTTGTTGCATTAAAAGAAGCGCAACTTGCTAGAGACACTGCAGAGGCGGAAGCAAAACCGAGAGGTATAACTCCAGCTAAACAACGCGCTCTCGACGAAATTATAGATGAAATCGAAATTCTGCGAGCGACAGAAGTATTCATATACCATCCCGACCGTAATACGTATGGTCCGGGTGCTTTACCACACAATTACGTACTGGACGCGACTGCATGGTTGCTTCGGAATAAACCGACACTTCAAAGTATTCTCAAAGATCGACATCCAATCATACTTATTGATGAGTCGCAGGACACGATGAAAGGTGTACTGGACTCATTGATGTTACTTGCCGAAAAGCGGGAGCGAGATTTGACTCTTGGTTTGCTGGGAGATCATCGACAACGAATTTATACAGATGGTCATGCGGATCTTCCAAGCATTGTTCCGGAAAACTGGGCAACGCCTGAGTTACAAATGAATCATCGTAGTCAGCGACGGATAGTCACACTGATTAATAAAATCTGGGAAACTGAACTGGAAGGTAGGACGCAACCAACAAAGGGTTCAGCACAACATCCCCGAACGGAAAAAGCTGGTGGAACGGTTCGGCTCTTCTTGGGGGATACATCACGAAGTCCAGAAGATAAAGTGCTTAGTGAACGCTGGTGCGCTGAGCGAATGTTTGAAATTAGTGGTTTAGCAGATTGGAATCAAGGGCAATATCAGTTGCTTGCGCTTGAGCATAAGCTTGTTGCCACTCGTGGCTCGTTTCTTGATGTTTATGAGGCAATGGTTCTGTTAGATCCTCATGCAGCAGCGCCATCTGGCAGTGGTGATAATAAGGGGCCTTCATCTGTACAAACATTGCTTAATGAACTGGCACACTTGGAAGCCTGTATAAGCAATGACGGGATTCTAAATGAGTTCATGGCAACTGAGGTTTTTAGACGATATGGCAGGTTAGATAATATTCCTCAAGACTATGAAGCAAGAGCCGCACGTACTGACGAAATACTCAAGGCGGTAAATATATTTGCGGCGGCTTGCGCTCAACCAGAGTCAACGGTTGCTGATGTGTTAGCGCCAGTCTTGTGTGCAAGCTTGTTCGAGATAGATCATCGCCTTCAGGAGGCTTATGCCGATAAGTCACCAACCCCCCCAGCTCCTGGACGAGGTGAGGATGAGTCAAAACAAACAAGAAGGCGCCGTGGATGGTGTGCACTGTTTGCTGCTCCATGGAAACAACTTAAGTGCTATCGGAATTACCTTGCTGGGATTTCAGAGCTTGCAACACATCAGGTAGTTAAAGGCTCTGAGTTCAAGCACGTCATGGTTGTAATGGATGATGAGCTTGCCGGAGGGTTCCTCATTAAATACGACAAGGTTTTTGGCGGTATGGAGCTAAGTAAACGGGACAAAGATAATGCTGAAGCTGGCAAAGAGACAACCATCGACCGGACTTTACGATTACTGTACGTAACTTGCAGCCGTGCGCAAGAATCGCTCGCCTTAGTGCTTTGGTCGTCCGATCCAGCTGCAGCAATGACCAGAATTAAGCAAAGCCAATGGTTTGCTGAAGACGAAATACAGGTCATTCCATAGTGTCGCCAAAAGATAGATATGCAATACCGAATCCTAAGGATAATTCCATTGCCGAGTTAATCCTTAGTTCTCTGAAAATAAGAGCGTATCAGAATATAGACTCTCGAGGTGTTTTGAAATGATGTACCAGTCTGTCCCGCTTGCACGATATTTTTCTTTACTACCTAAGTCAAAGGCTGACTCAGATGAAAGCGAATTGCACTCGCTTTGGAGTACACAGAAACGCACTGAGTGGCAAACGCTTGAAGAAGAATATCGCTGTGTCATTTTGGCGGAAGCAGGAGCGGGAAAAACCTTCGAGATGGAATCTCGGGCAAAGCATATCCAGCAATCAGGTCGAGCAGCATTCTTCATCAGAATAGAAGATATAGAAGATGGTTTCGAAAATGCTTTTGAAGTTGGTTGCGCAGAATCCTTTGAAAACTGGCTGAAATCTCACGAGGATGCATGGTTTTTTCTTGACTCGGTCGATGAGGCTCGCCTTGAAAATCCTCGAGCTTTTGAGAAAGCAATTAGGCGTTTTTCATTGAAGATCAAATCAGCGCAACAGCGTGCGCACATTTTCGTTTCTAGTCGCCCATATGCATGGCGTGCACGAACTGATCGAGAACTGTTAGAGCAACATTTACCCTTCGAAAAGTTGCTGGCTGATGCGACGGTCATTGAAGAAAGTGATTCTAATGAAATCGATGAAGATGAGGTAGTTGAAGTATGTAGCGCTCTACAAGTATTTATACTCGATCCTCTAGATGAGAGTGGCATTCGTATCTTTGCCGAACATCGTGAAACACCACAAATAGAAAAGCTGATTATTGAACTTCACCGTGCAAATCTGACATCGATGGCAGCGCGGCCATTCGATCTTGAGAGTATTTTGGCTAAGTGGAAAACCGAACAAAGGCTTGGTGGACGCCTTGAGTTACTTCAGCACAATATTGATCTTCGTTTAAACGAGATTGATCCAAACCGTTCGCAACGGCAACCACTCAATCGAGAGAATGCAATATCAGGCGTACGTTTACTTGCCGCTGCGGCTATTATGACTGGTGAACCTGGCATTCGAATCCCAGATGCCACCCATCCAGGCGAAGGCATTGATGCGGAAGTTGTTTTAGGTGATTGGAACCCATCAGAGGTTAGAGCACTACTTGAACGTGGTATCTTCAATGATGTCATATATGGCATGGTACGATTTCGGCACCGAGAAGTGCGAGAGCTCCTCGCTGCAGAATGGTTTAGTCGTCAATTAAATGATGGTCATTCTCGTCGAGCAATAGAGTCCCTATTTATTCGCGAACAATATGGTCAATTAGTTATAACTCCTCGTTTACGACCGATATTGCCTTGGTTAATCTTGTTCGATAGTGAATTACGTCAAAAAGTATTGAAAATATCGCCTGAGATCGTGGTTGAGGGAGGAGATGTAGCTCGCTTACCTTTAACTGAACGACAAATGATACTCACAGATGTCGTTAGACGTATTGCTGAAGGCAAGGATGATCATTCGGCACGTGATAATAATGCCATTGCCCGTATAGCCCAACCAGATTTAATGAATGATACCCTCAATTTAATTCTGGAGTATCGAAAAAATGATGATGCTATTTTCTTCTTGGGAAGATTAGTTTGGCAAGGTGGTATGACGGGGTGTGTGCCGACTCTTTTAGAAATTGCAATTGATCCAGCCCTAGGTATTTATGCTCGGATCGCAGCTATACGCGCTGTGATGATATGTGGAGATAGGACACATATAAATCATCTATGGAGCGAGCTGATTCGTTTACCTTATATTTTACCGCGACAATTGCTGGCTGAGGTACTGGGAAATGCTAGCCCTGATGCTGTCTCTGCTAATTTATTGCTGGTGTCGTTAGAAAAACTGGAAACTTATAAGCGGTATGAAACATCTGGATTAAAACAAGCTTTGCATGATTTCATTGATCGCTTCCCGAATGATTTGACCGCGCTAAAACCGTTGGAAACAATAATTAGTGGTCTGAACGGTTATCTTGACCGAGAACCTTATATTGAGCGAGGGGAGTGCCATGCCTCGAAAGAGTTCGTATGGCTTTTAGGCCCGGCAACACATGCAGTTGAACGATTGGTTTCTACATATTCTGAAGCAGCACTTTCATCGGATGCACTTGCTGTTATGTTAAAAGTTCCGGCGGTGCGATTCTGGCGAAGTGAGGATTTCGACGAGTACAAAAACATACTTCATGAAATTGTTCCTGTTTGGAAGGAACTAAATGACGCACTGTTCTGGAAAAGTATTGAAGAAGCGCGTAGCAGAATCGAGACAAAGAAATCCGAACGGCTGATCGATGATTACTCTGTGCAGTGGCTCGGTCACTTTTGGCAATTCGGGCCTGAACGATTCGAAGACGTGCTGAGTTTTATCGCTGCGCACGATTTTTTGGATGACAAGCTTGTGGCGGTTTCCCTTGCCTTTAGGCTTTATAATTTGGCTGAGAAACCTGAAGACTGGTTACGTGAACTCAGACGTGTAACAGAAGATCGAGCCGAGGTTAAAGAGTACCTTGAGACTTTTTTGAACCCGCAGAGGTTGCAAAAAGCTTTTGAATGGGAAGAAAAAGAAGCACGGCGTCGGGAGAAACGGGCAATAGAAAAAGAAGAGCGCAACCGTAACCGGATTGCGTGGATTAATCGCTTAAGGGCTACACCGGATTTTATTAGAAATCCCCCTGGATTTAAACCAGGAGATTTCAGTAATGACCAGCATTGGCTTTTGTGTGAAATTGAAGGTAACGGTAATCGTTCTGATGGGGCAAATTGGGGAAAGTTGATACCTGAATTTGGTGAGGATGTTGCAAGAGCATACCGTGATGCAGCAATTAGGCATTGGCGAAATTTTATCCCTTCTCTGAAGTCTGAGGGCAGTGAAGCAAACTCAGTTCCCTATAAATTAATATTTGCTATGGCAGGCCTGGAAATCGAAGCAAATGAGAATGATGCTTTTCCAGCATGTTTGACTGACGCTGAGGTGCAGCATGCACTTCGGTATATTATCTGGGAGCTAAATGGGCTACCAAAATGGCTGGAGAAGTTACATCATACTTTTCCTGAAATGGTGCTGGGAGCAATTCTTACAGAATTAAATTGGGAATTGACGCATACTGCAGTCGACGAGTCTATGCATTATATTTTGTGTAAACTTGTGATTCATGCACCATGGATACATCCATACTTGGCTCCAGCATTAATTGACTGGATGGAGCAAAACAAAATCGTTAACTCAGACCTACTTCGTTACTGTATTTATATTTTGCAAAACGGAAATGTTGATTCTAAGGTTATATTAAAGCTAGTTGAATTAAAAGTTTCGCAAAGCGCTGTAAAAGAGCAGTTAGCGACTTGGTATGCACTTTGGGTTGACCTTAATGCGGAAGAAGCGATTCTTGCCGTTGATAGTTGGTTGTCAGGCCTCCAGTCAGAAGAGGCTTCAATAGAAGCACAGTTGTTTATAACAAAATTAATGGGGACTCGTTTTTCTAGGAATGCAGCTTATGGTAATGGCGACAGCCTCGGAGTCAAACACCTTAAAGCGTTATATATTCTCATGCATCGATATATTCGAGTTGAGGATGATATAGAACGGGCTGGTAAGGGGGTGTATTCTCCGGAGCTGAGAGATGATGCGCAAGATGGCCGTAATGCTCTGTTTAACAGGTTGTCTGCAATTCCAGGAAAAGAGACCTATTTTGCCTTAATAGAACTATCTGGAGAACATCCAGTTATTGAATCCCGCTCTTGGATGAGCAAGTTAGCTTATAAACGAGCTGAAGAGGATGCAGATTTAGAACCATGGTCGGCACAGCAAATGCGAGAATTTTCTAGGAGCCAGATGAGTACGCCAACAACACATCGACAGCTCTTTGATCTTACTGTTAACCGCCTGATTGATCTCAAGTCATGGATCGAAGTCGGAAATGATAGCCCATACAGGACTTGGCAAAGAGTTGAAGGTGAAACCGAGATGCGGAACCTAGTGGCGGGTTGGTTGAATAATAATTCTTCAGGCCGCTATAGCTGCGCTCAGGAAAACGAGCTTCCGAATAGACAAAGACCAGACATCTGGACTCAAAATCCACATATCCCCTCGCCAGTGCCTATCGAACTGAAATTGCTCGATAACTGGTCCGGCCCAGAATTATGTGAGCGGCTACGCAATCAACTTGCAGGTGATTACTTACGAGAGGAAACAGCAGGCTGTGGAATAATGCTTTTAGTTTGGCTGGGTAGATCTAATCAAGCACATTGGCAAATTGAGGGACAACGTGTAGTTCGTCCTTGCCTGATTGATACACTTAAGTCCTATTGGGATTCTGTCGCCTATAATTTCACTGGTGTTGCTGCAATTGAAGTGATCCTAATTGACTTAACAGTTAGAGATATTAAATTGGAGGGTTGATGTATTTTAAATCACTAGAGAAATATTGGCATTGTTACTAGTTGCTGAAACCATTATCTATATTTTAGGAATTATAATTGCACTGTAGTTATGTGTGAAAAGCGAACACTTTGTCGTAAAACCTTCTGAAGCACAGTGGAGCGTAAGTAACTAGATTAGTCATAGTAATTTATTCCGAAAGATCTCAATAAATAGATTAGAAAAATTTAAGAAAATGAATTTCAGTTAAAAAGTTCATCTGAGCCTAAACGACAAGACTAAAATACATCATGAAAAAGGAGGTGCTGCACTATGGCTAATTAAAACCATGCTTTTCTAGAGCTGCATAGAATTCCTGAATACATTTTAAACCGTAGTCATGAGATATCGTTTTAGCGAAGAGGATCTTTCCTTTTATATGATCTAGCATCCCATAAACACTATTAAAACCTCGATATCTAGCATGGGCAACTGGTCCAAATTCGCTTAAAGCATATAAGTGTGAATCAATCGACTTCTTAAATTCTTTTGAAAGTTGAGGAATATGCTTATCTACATTCAATCCCAAAACGATTTTTTTTGCACCTGGTGGGGATACTTTGATTTTTGTTTTATTTAAGGAGTATCCTTTTTTTCGTAAGTAATCAACCACACGGCCAATAACTTTGCTAATATCAAATCTATTCATGTCTTTTTTTGAAAAAGATATGAATAGATCATCAGCATAGCGTGTATATAGACCACCATGACTTTGTACTAACTTATAAATTAATTTATCCAGCTCGAAAAAAACCATATTTGAAAGCATAGGGCTTGTTGGAGCACCTTGAGGCAATCTTCCAATATATTTTATATTCTTTCTAGAATAAGCAAGATCTCTATTTTTTCTCTGGTACAACACCCACTCGTTATGGTTTTTAGTCAGTAATTTAGGTTGATAGGTGCAAATTCGAGTTAAAGCAAAAGAAACAATGGGAGAATACCCTATTAATGTAAATTGTTCATAAACACTCCGTTCAGAAGTCATGTCAAAAAAATTCTCAACGTCTAATTTGACAAGCCACTTAGATGAGCAATGAACCATAGCACAACTATAAATAGATGAATTTTTATGATAAGAATAACAGCATGGGTGTGGTTTAAGATTTCTTAAAATGTAATAATTGATCCATCTTTGTAACTGTTTTAAATCTTCTTTGGGCGCGCTGATGAAGCGACTTCCACCTGATTTTTTCTCAACTGTATAATGTTCATATTCATTTTTCCTTCTAAGAATAATATCGTCTAAATAAACTTTATCGACCGAAGAAAGTTTAACCAGATGCTGTAGGTTATGAATATAGACAACATCATTAATATGAAACTTAGCCGCTTTTGCCATTGTTGCGCTTAACACTGCGGGGATTCTTTTGGCTTTGATTCCTCCTAAGTAATATAGGTGAGACGGAACAATGGTCATATGGCTACCTTAGATGTTCGCGTAGTTACCCCTTCAGCAAAGACGGACGAGGTTACGAGCCGGGGTTGCTGAAGGGGTCAATTGCGCATGTAAGCGAATCATTTTCCACAATTGATGCAAAATACATCAACAGAGGGCATAACCCTCACGGTTAAAAATCACCGTCTGATCCTCGTAAACGAGGGTCGATTGTAAACCAACCGACTAACACTAGCGCATAGACCAAAGTCCGTTCACCTTTTACGAGGGTAATAAAAATCTGGGTTTATTGCAATGATTTTAAAACCTTTTGTTTTTGAGCCTATTTCTACGCGCCCTATGCCAGTAATTTCATATTCCTGATTCCCATAATGAACCCAACCAGCAGCGTTTAGATTCTTTAAAATAAGTTTTAATTCATATTGTGGAAAACCAGAAATCTTACTTAGCTGTTTTAGACTTAGGGATTCAACCTCCAAAAGCTTAAGAATTGATTTTATTTTTAAGAGCTTAGGTTGTATTTTGCTTTTTTCTTCAATTTCGTGTGTAAACTCTGTAGGAATATATCGTTTCGGAAATAATGCATCCCATCTATTGGCCGAAGTAATGCCATTAATATTTGGTTTGTATTTAATGACTGAGCGGTGGAGTATGGATGGAATATTATTTGGTGCTGAATGAGAAAATATGACTCGTGCGGCACTACCTTTGTACCCTAAGGGGTGTCTTTCTTTATTATTGGCGTATGCATGACAAAGTGAAATTATTTCTTCGTGATTAGCAAGTTCATCTATTATTGGGGCGGAGTAAAGTACATTTAGTCTCAGCCCTTTTTTGTTTGAAATATATTTTTCAATTACAGATTGACCAATATGTGTTGCCATATACGCTAATATTTCTATTTCAAGCGTTCCAAATGACAACCGGCTTTTAATTGTAGGGTGATTATAAACTCTTTCAACAAATTCTTTTGTTCTATCTCCAGAACCAATCAGGTCATCAATCAATATTAGTTTTCTAACATTTAAAATGCGCATTTGATCTAGCGAGATTGATGCTGACACCCTTCTACCCGATATATTTAGTTGGGGTAAAGGGAAATATTGATTATTTCTCCTGTTAAGTTGCGTGTAGAGATTACTAATAAATGCTTCACTTCCAAGTGGCTCCAACGAAACTTGCACTGCTGGTGGCATTGATTTATCTAACAGATCATACACATTTTCATTGGGGGATAGCTCTCTAATTGGCAAAAGTGAAACCACATTTACTCCTATATTTTGAGCTAGTTCCTCTTTCAAATCATTCATTACAGTGGCTGTTTTTATATAAATGAGGCTATCTAATAAAGATTTGGCAACATTTCTATGTGGCTTAGAAAATTGCTTTAACCAATGTTGTACTGCTTGTATGTTTGAAATCATTTTTTCTACTAATACCTGACAGTTTCTAGTTATGTTTACTGCATTATACTTGAAGATTTTAATATTCTCTACGGATCTGATATCCATACTACTCATTGCTTCATACTCATACAAATTATGAGCGTTTAAGTCTAGTATGGCTATGGACTCTACCATACTCCTATAGATTGTTACTTTTAGCCAGTGACATGATTCTCCCATACTGAATGGATATATTTCGTTGAGGTTTTTCTTTTTTTTGGGGTTGTATAATATCATCCATAAGACATTTCAACTTTTTAAGTTTTGATTTGATGGTTAATCTCTTAATTATTGATGGGAAATGCACGTTAGCATTGTTTTAGGATTCGGTGCTACCATTGTAAATATATTTAAGACTCTAGGGTGATTCATGGTTAATAATGTCTTGTAGAGTGTGTTGATGTATATTTTTATTCTATGAGACGGTTTTTATACTGAATTACCCGTGTGATGAATCTTAGGTGATTATTAGTGAAGTGCATATCTAAAACACAAACTAAACTAAACTTAATGAGATAATTAGTCATGAACTTCTATCTCAAATCTTACCACATAAGCACATGGAGAAATTTCACTGTTTGAATAGAGCTCTTTGGCATGCTTGACTAAAATATCATGCGGCATTCCATCTTTACCATAAATAACTAGATAAAAGTAATAATTCTTGCTGTATTCATTTTGGGTGGAAATAATACGCTCATTCTCGGATAGAAAGAATCGATAGCATTCTTCATTTTTTTCTCGGCCAACTGATTTAACCTCTATGTACCTTTCATGTCCCGGTGTATTAAAAGAAAGGTAGTCATATCCATAAGATGGAATATCACGGCGATCCTCTATTTTCTCTGCCAGTTCTTCATATCCAAGACCAATCAATCGATTTCTTTCCCATGCGATGGCAAACTCTTCGCTTAACTTTCCAATAATATCCCTATTTGTATTAATGTCATCAAAGTTAACAGTGCGTCTAGCTTTTTTTCGAGGTTTTTTTACAGTACTCAAAGAGTTTGTAGCCAAGTTTCCACGTATGAACTTAGCATAAAGAAATGACATGAACTTAGGATTGGTCCAGTTCTTTGTGATTCTATTCTCCATTTTTTTTTCGATTAACAAGTGCTGATATTCGCTAATATATCGTTGCTCCTGAATACCCATATCTAATGCAATTTGTTTAAGATGTTCGGAGCTACATATGTTTAAGTAACTGGATGGAAAATAGAGACTTAATATTTTAGCCTTGAACATTTGAGATAGAGGGTTTTCATCTATATCGCGATATTTTTTGGATTTTCCTGCCTGAATGAGGTTTAGGAGAGCATCTTTTACTCCATTAAAAGCTTCTTTTTTTGTCTTCCCAAATTTTTTAGTATACCGATATCTAGTCGTAGGATCAGACTTAGTTTTACCGTAGTAAATACCAAACTTATTTGCTGTCGCACCTTGTATATTTGCCCAAGCCTTTGTCTTTGCTTCGACACAAGCACAAAATGAAGCGGTACCTTTACCAATAACATATTCATCGACAGTAATATTTTTAAGTTCTTTTAGTGGGTATGACAGTAAAAAATGTCCGCGCGCACTTAACGCTTTGTCTTCACTCGTAGTATCAAATGTTTTTGAAAAGGTTCGGAGTTCATCATCGAAAGTAGATGCTACGTTCATAGGAAGTCCTTAATTCTAATGTATTATTTATGTGTTAAGAAGGGAGATGTCAGTTTCTGCACCATCCCCTTAATTAAGTAAGGTTTCACAGGTCTCAGTGGGCGTGTTAGGTTTTAGAAAATTCACATCAACCTACCAACCGCATTCCTTTCATCCCACCTTCAATCATACTTCCACGATCCGCAGCCATCACGAAATCAGCCCACCATTGCATCATTGGACGACGCTGCTCCAGATAATCGCTGCGGTTGTACGCTCGACGTACCTCATTTTTATCCACATGGGCCAATGCCGCTTCAATAACGTCAGGCGGAAAACCCTGTTCATTAAGGGCCGTACTGGCAATAGAACGCAGCCCGTGTGAAACGAGCACACCGCCAAAACCTGCGCGTTTTAGCGATGCGTTGACGGTTTGACTGTTCATTGGCTGGTTTGGCTTGATACGGCTGGGAAAGATAAATTCTCGGTTGCCGCTTAACGGCTTCATCATTTCCAGAACAGCCATTGCTTCATTTGACAATGGAACGGTATGGTCGCGGTTCATTTTCATCCTTGATGCGGGGATTTTCCATTCTCGTGCTTCCAGGTCTATCTCGTCCCAGCGGGCTTCAGCCGCTTCAGCAGGGCGGGTGATAGTAAGAAGTTGCCACATGAATAGGCATCGTGTTGGTAGGATAATGTTGGCGGTACGCATGGTCTGCATGAGTTGCGGTAGCTGGTCTGGACGGATACTCGGCATGTTCTTTTTCTGAGGCTTCTCGAATGCCTTGCCAATATTGAGACTGGGGACAGCATCAATCAGACCTGAGTTTTGAGCATAAACCATGACCTCATTGATACGTTGGCAAAGACGACGGACAGTTTCCAAGGCTCCACGGGCCTGAACCGGTTGAACGGCCTGAACCAATGTATGAGCTTTAATATCTGTAACGATGACGTCACCAATCGCAGGAAAGATATCTCTCTCAAGAGAGCGCCAAATATCTTCTGCATAGTCCTCGGTCACACTGGCTTTCTTTACATTCCACCAACGTTCAGCTACGAGTTGGAAAGTGTTGGTTTTGGCTTCAAGTGAACTGCGGAGTTGTTCTTGCTGATGCTCCTGAGGATCGATTTGTTTTGCAAGGAGAACGCGAGCCTCTGCCCGGTAGCTTCGAGCATCGGCAAGTGTGACTGACGGATAGGGGCCGATGCTCTTCTTCGCACGCTTCTTGGTGACTGGGCGTATGTAGCGAAACTGCCAGATTTTACTGACACTTGATTTGATGAGTAGCTCAAGACCATCGCCATCATAGAGAACGTAGTCCGCGTCCTTGGGTTTGGCTGATTCTATTTCTTTAACGGATAGAGGTTTGGTTTGTCTTGCCATTGCCGGGTTTCCATAGTTTTAGGCACCACAAAACAATAATGCTTTATGAGGTGCCTAACAAGGTACCTAAAAGGTTCGGATTTAATTAGTTTGCTTCAGACTTCCCAGGACAAATTGAAGGCACAAAAAAGCCCGCAAGGCTTATGCCATGCGGGCTCTTTAGACTTTATCGGATGACTCTGGTAATCATCGATTGAAGATTTTGGTGGAGCTGGGGGGATTTGAACCCCCGTCCGAAATTACTACACCGTCGGCACTACATGCTTAGTCCAATCTTTACATTCGCCGGTTAGCTGCGGATGGACACGCCACTAACAAACTATCCTGATTGGGTTTAACGCTTTCACCCCAGGCAAGGTGTCCACGCGATCTCTTTTGGGTTTGACCTCTCTTGATCCCCGTCCTAAGAGCGGAGGCTAGGGAGAGAGGGCTCTAAGCAGGGTATTAAGCTGCTAGGGCGTAGTTTTCGTCGTTTGCGACTATTTTTTTGCGGCTTTTTACGAGGCAAACCGCCCCTCGGCATGCTCCTTGGGCTTCGCAAATCCCGTCGAATCCAGAATCAGCCCCAAGTACTGTTACGCAGTATACCAGAAAAAGAACACGCTAAGCCAGAGACTTAGCGGTTTGAGTTCTTCATGATACGTGCTTTGTCTACTTTCCATTCACGATCTTTAATGTCATCGCGCTTGTCGTGCTCTTTCTTACCTTTAGCCAGACCGATCTTCACTTTTGACCAGGCATTTTTCCAGTACAAGGAAAGCGCCACGACGGTGTAACCATCACGACTGACTTTTCCGAAAAGCGTTTCTAATTCTCGCTTCTTCAGCAGTAATTTTCTCGTACGGGTAGGGTCGCAGACGATATGACTCGACGCCACGTTAAGAGGTTGAATGGTTGCGCCAAATAAATAGGCTTCACCGTCGCGGAATGTGACATAGCTGTCAGAGATGTTTGCTTTACCAGCGCGCATCGATTTGACTTCCCATCCCTGCAAAGCAAGCCCCGCCTCGATTTCATCTTCAATGAAATATTCATGGCGAGCGCGTTTGTTCATCGCGATAGTCGCGGAACCGGGTTTATGTGCTTTTTTCTTTGTCATAGTGATACTTATTATACTGTAAGCGATGCCGATTGAAATCCCCACGCTGTCAGAGTGGGGTGTTTTTCCTGTTTGTGGCGAGCTGTGCTTCGTAGTTTTTATTACCGCGCGGATAAATGGTATTATCTGTACGTTTTATGACACCTGGAAAATGATATGCCACAGATAAGTCGTTCTGCGCTTGTACCCTTCAGCGTGGAGCAGATGTACACCCTGGTTAATGATGTCGATGCTTATCCGCAGTTTCTGCCCGGTTGTACCGGCAGCCGCATTTTAGAAAACAGCGATACGTCCATGACCGCCGCCGTTGATGTTTCGAAAGCGGGCATCAGTAAGACTTTTACAACCAAAAATACGTTAATCAGCAATAAGCGCATTGATATGCAGCTGGTTGATGGTCCTTTCCGCAAACTGACCGGAGGATGGGATTTCATCGAACTTAGCCCCGACGCATGTAAAGTTCAGCTTAGCCTTGATTTCGAATTTACCAATAAATTGATTGAGTTAGCGTTCGGAAAAATCTTTAAAGAACTGGCAGGCAGTATGGTTCAGGCGTTCACGCTGCGCGCAAAAGAGGTTTACAGTGTCTGAGATCCGCGTTGAAGTCGTCTATGCACTGCCGGAACGTCAGTACCTGCGCACGGTGAAACTGGAAGAAGGGAGCAGCGTGGAGCAGGCGGTCAAGGCTTCCGGTTTGCTTGAGTTACGCAGTGATATCGATTTAAAGCACAACAAACTGGGTATCTACAGCCGCCCGGTAAAGCTTGCCGATACGGTGAGTGACGGAGATCGTATTGAGATTTATCGGCCATTAATTGCTGACCCGAAAGAGTTACGGCGGATTCGCGCCGAACGTTCTAAAAAATAAGGCGCCTCAGGCGCCTTATTTTTTTACCCTGAAAGATGATTTTTGGTAGTTACCAGAGACCATCACACCGGGGCGATTTATTTTTGATCGCTCAACTTCGGTTTGTTGTCGATATTGGTCAGTTCACCCGCCTGGTTGAAGGTCAGCGTCAATGTTTGCTGTGTTACACCTTCGTGGCCTGGCTCCTGACGGAACACGTAGAACCAAACATCACTGCCAAACGGGTCGTGCAGCATCGGCGTGCCAAGAACATAAGCAACTTGTTGTTTAGTCATACCGGTATGAATTTTTTGAACATCCGCAGGAGATAAGTAATTCCCCTGGTTGATATCAGGCCGATAAACCACCTTTTCCAGAGTGGAACAGCCCGCAGTAAGCATTACAAGAGCTACAGCGGCGGCAGTTAGCGTTTTACAGCGCATAGTCATTACATTCCTTTAGGGCATAAGATGCCGATGATAATAGACCTTTCATCAGTTTGAAACCTTTGCGGGGCACCTGTATGACCGCTTAAATGTAAAAAAGTTGAGCTTTTTACGCAGCGAGCAGCTCTTTTGCATTGGCCAGCGTGTTTCGGGTGACTTCACTTCCGCCCAGCAGACGCGCCAGTTCCTGCAAACGCGCCTTTTTATCTAGCCGGTTCATTTGCGTTTCTGTCACTTCGCCGTCGGTTTCTTTGCTGACAAAATAATGCTGATGTCCGCAACCTGCAACCTGAGGTAAGTGAGTCACACACATAACTTGCGTGGATTCACCTAACTGGCGCAGCAACCGGCCAACAATGGCTGCCGTTGGTCCACTGATGCCAACGTCAACTTCATCGAAGATAAGCGCCGGAGTTTCCATTTTTTGCGCCGTAATAACCTGGATCGCCAGTGCAATACGGGAAAGCTCACCACCGGAGGCTACTTTGGCCAGCGCCTGAAGCGGCTGACCCGGGTTAGTGGTGACCTGGAACTCCAGACGGTCAGCCCCCTCCATGTTCAGGTGTTCTGGTTCAAACTGCACCTGAATCTTGAATTTACCGTGCGGCATGGAAAGTGCCTGCATGCTTTGCGTAATCAGATGTGTGAGTTCATCGCCGAAATACTGGCGTTTTTCATGCAGCTGTTCAGCAACCGCTACTGCCTGCTGATAATGACGCTGTACCGCTTCGCTCAGCTCTACCTGATTGGTTTCCTGATCATCCAGTGCCTGCTGTTCTTCAAGCAACTGGCGATGCAATTCTGGCAGTTCTTCTGCGCTGATATGATGCTTGCGTGCAAGATTCATCTGGCGGGACAGGCGCTGTTCCAGTTCGTATAAGCGGTTTGGATCCATTTCCAGGCGTTCACTGTAGTGGCGCAGTTCATCGCTGGCTTCGCTGACCTGAATGGAGGCATCGTCGAGCATGACGATCAGATCGTTCATTTTGCTATCGAGCTCAGCGAGTTCAGTCAGCTGATTACGTGCGGTATAAAGCAAACTGACAATGTTTTGCTCTTCGCCATCGGCCAGAAGATATAGCGCGCTTTGGCTCAGGGAAAGCAGCTGCCCGCTGTTTGCCAGACGTTTATATTCTTCATCGATTTGTTCGTACTCACCGGCCTGAGGGGCGAATTCGTTCAGTTCTTTCAACTGATATTGCAACAACTGACGGCGCGATTCGCGCTCGCTGACTTGCTGCTGATATTGCGCCAGCTGACGACAGCTCTGATGCCAGTTTTGGTAAGCTTTGCGCATTTCAGCCAACAGCAGGGGCTGATCGGCATAAGCATCGAGCAGATCTTTCTGATGCTCAGGCTTGAGTAAAAGCTGATGGGCGTGTTGTCCGTGAATTTGGATCAGATGCTGACCCAGCTCGCGAAGCTGTGACAAAGGCACGGGCGTGCCGTTAATGAAACCGCGGGAACGGCCGTCGCTGCTGATGGTACGGCGCAGCAGGCAATCCTGCCCTTCGTCGAGCTGGTTTTCTGCCAGCCAGTGTTTTGCAGAAGGTGTATCAGCCAGAGTGAAGCGGGCGCAGATATCGGCACGACTCGCACCCAGGCGCACCATGCTGCCGTCTGCGCGACTGCCAAGGCAAAGCCCGAGCGCATCAATAGCGATGGACTTACCGGCACCGGTTTCACCGGTAATTGCCGTCATACCGGCATGAAAATCGATTTCTAATTCGCGGACAATGGCAAAGTTACTGATAGTTAATTGCGCCAGCATGATCACCTTCCTGTACATAACAACATGCCTGTAATTACATACAGTATAAACTGGTTTTATATACAGTAAAGGGGCTGGCGAATTATTTTTATCTGATCAGAAGAGTTTTTTTGACCATCCGAGTTTTGTGCTTAATGTATTGAAATAGCTGTAGTCTTTCGGGTGGATCAGATTCAGGTGGAACTCGCTGCGGCGGATGACCACTTCTTCACCCGGTTGAATCGGCAGGGCAATCTGGCTGTCACAGCTGATTTCAAGGTCATTGCTCATATGTGAGAACCGCAGACAAATCGTACTGCTGCTGTTAATAACCAGCGGGCGCGCAGAAAGTGTGTGCGGGAACATCGGCACCAGCGCAATAGCTTCTAACGTCGGCGTCAGGATCGGACCGCCACCTGATAGCGAATAGGCGGTAGAGCCGGTTGGTGTCGAAATAATCAGACCGTCCGAACGTTGGGAGAAGGCGAATTTGTCGTCAATATAGACTTCAAATTCAATCATGTGTGCGACTTTTCCCGGATGAAGGACGACTTCATTGATAGCAGTGCTCACGCGACATTGCTGGTCTTTGCAGCGTACCATGGCCTCCAGCAGGAAACGTTGTTCGCTGATGTATTCGCCCTGCAGAACGTCATCGAGTTGCTGCAAAGCATTATCCGGGTCCAGATCGGTCAGAAAACCGAGATTGCCACGGTTGATGCCGATGACTTTGATGTCATAGCGTGCCAGAACGCGTGCGGCGCCCAGCATGTTACCGTCGCCGCCGACAACAACGGCCAGATCGGCCAGTTTACCGATTTCTGCCAGACTGCCGGTCGTGGCGTTTTCAAGGGCTAAATCTTGTGCCACCTGTCGCTCAACAATGACCTGATAACCTTTTGAGATTAACCAGTGGTAAAGCATTTCATGGGTGGCAAGTGCTGAAGGATGACGAGGGTGTCCGACAATCCCAATGCACTCAAATTTTTTATTCATCGCTGTGGTTATCCTCAGCAGGGTGTGATGACCCCTGCATTATGACCGGTTTCATTAAAAACCAAACCTTGAAACCCCGGTTTTGATCCCCATAATAAGCCAAGTAGCAAGATTAATGCTAAAACGCGGAGAGATTCATGAGTAGTAAAGAACATAAGACACCTGACGAGCAAGTCTCTGAAGAACTGAATCAGGAACAAGAGCTGCAAGCGGAAGCGGAAACCCAGGCGGCAGATGTCGTTGACCCGCGCGATGAACGTATTGCTGAACTGGAAGCACAGCTGAAAGAACTCCAGCAGCGCGAGCGTGACAGCTTGCTGCGTGCGAAAGCGGAAGTGGAAAACATCCGTCGTCGCACCGAACTGGATATCGAGAAAGCGCATAAATTTGCTCTGGAGAAATTTTCCGGCGAGCTGCTGCCTGTTATCGATAATCTGGAACGTGCTCTGGATCTGGCGGATAAATCCAATTCAGAACTGGCAGGTTTGATTGAAGGCGTCGAACTGACCCTGAAATCTCTGCTGGATGCTGTGCGTAAGTTCGGTATGGAAGTGGTGAGCGATATCCACGTGCCTTTCAATCCGGAACTGCACCAGGCGATGACGATGATGGAATCTGAAGAGCTGGAACCTAATCACGTGATGATGGTGATGCAAAAGGGTTACACGCTGAATGGCCGTCTGTTACGCCCTGCAATGGTTGCGGTTTCCAAAGCAAAAGCCTGATTCTGTGTTTAGCAGACTGATATAACGAAAGAGGCACCTTCGCGGGTGCCTCTTTTTTATGCCTGTTCAGGTCGCATTTATGCCTGTTCAGGCAATACCGGCACCCAGTCAATCGGTGCCAGACCCTGTTGTTCCAGTAAGGCATTCGCCTGTGAGAAATGTTTACATCCCAGAAAACCGCGATGTGCAGAAAGCGGAGAAGGGTGCGGCGCTTTCAAAACATGATGGCGGTTGCGGTCGATAATATTACCCTTCTTCTGCGCGTGAGAGCCCCACAGCAAAAAGACAATTCCTTCACGATTTTCGTTCAGCGCGGCAATAACTTTGTCGGTAAAGGTTTCCCAGCCTAGTTTGGCATGTGAGTGCGCCTGACCCCCTTCGACGGTCAAAACCGTATTCAGCAGCAGCACGCCCTGATCGGCCCAGCTTTGCAGATAGCCGTGAGACGGTCGTACGAAGCCGGGAATGTCGGTGGCCAGTTCTTTATACATGTTCACTAAAGAAGGCGGGGTAGGGATACCCGGACGGACAGAAAATGATAATCCGTGAGCCTGGTTGGGGCCATGGTAAGGATCCTGACCCAGGATCACCACTTTGACGTCTGCCAGTTCAGCAGAACGAAAGGCGTTGAACACATCCTGCTGTGGCGGATAAATGGTTTTGCCTGCCGCGCGTTCTGCCGCGACAAACTTCAATGTATCAACGAAATAGGGTTGTTCTTTTTCCTGACCAATCACGTCATGCCAGGTGAGAGTAGTGGACATTGACGCTCTCCTTTTGAAGGTAATTTTAAACTGGCAGTAGCTTACCTGCTCATTCTGCTGAGTGAAACCCGCACGCGCTTTTGCTGATGTTTATCTGCGACTTAACGTTCTATGCAAAATTTGTTGATAATTTACAAAAATAATTTAATCAGGCGCCTTGAGAAAATTGATATAAAACATAAATATGCCGAGGGTGAGAAATACCCACAGGGAAAAGATTGATATTTATCAAAGAATGCAGGGTGCTCTGCTGTTATATCTGACAACAGGAAAACAGGTTGTGATTCAGCCTGACATCAATCAATTAACAGTATCGTAGCCAACTTGGAGGCAACATATGATCACCGGGATCCAAATTACTAAAACCGACAACGAAGCGCTGAAAAACTCTTTCTGGCTGCTCGATGATGAAAAAGCAGAAGCTCGCTGTGTATGTGCAAAAGCGGGTTTTGCGGAAGACCAGATTGTGGCTGTCAGCGATCTTGGCAAGTTTGAATACCGTGAAGTGCCAATGGAAGTTCAGCCGACCGTGCGCGTGGAAGGTGGTCAGCACCTGAACGTTAACGTACTGCGTCGTGAAACACTGGAAGATGCGGTTAAACATCCTGAGAAATACCCACAGCTGACTATTCGTGTGTCTGGCTATGCGGTACGTTTCAACTCACTGACTGCTGAACAGCAGCGTGACGTGATTACCCGTACTTTCACTGAAAGCCTGTAATCGCCTCTGAGCGTTTCAGTTTTCAGGTAATAGCAGGAATAAAAAAACCGCCTTTCGGGGCGGTTTTTCTTTGCATCAAATCAGGCCTGATTAAGAGGCATCTTTGGCTGCGTCAGGTTTAACGCGGCGCTTGCCGACGTTTTTGCTGTCACGATGGCGAACTTTCACTTTCACCTTCGATTTTTCCTGATCCGCTTTCTGCTTCTCTTTACGTTTCGCCAGCACTTTCTTCGATGGCTTACCGGTCACTTTTTCACTAGGTGCTTTGGTCTTAGGACGGAAGCCTTCCAGCACGCGCGCTTTAAGTGGTTCATTCAGGTAACGACCGATTTTACCGAGCAGCAGATGGTCATGCGCTTCCACGAAGGAAATCGCGGTGCCTTTGCGGCCAGCACGACCGGTACGGCCGATGCGGTGCAGATAGATATCAGCGGTCAGCGGCAGGTCAAAGTTGAAGACGTGGCTGATGTCGTTGATATCCAGACCGCGCGCGGCGATGTCGGTGGCAACCAGCACGTTAACGCGATCTTCGACCATACGTTTAACGGCTTCGGTACGTTTAACCTGTACCATTTCGCCTTCGAGATAGCAGGAGTTAATCCCTGCTTCGCGTAACCAGGCAACCAGTTCATGCACACGCTCGCGCTTACGCACGAAGATCACCGATTTAGTGACGTCTTCCTGTTTCAGCAAATGGATCAGCATCTGGGTTTTATGCGCCAGATCGTCGGCACGGTAATACCATTGCAGGATCTTTTTGCGTTCGCGGCGTGACGGATCGGCTTCGATTTCTACCGGCTCAGTCAGAATGCGTTCTGCGAATTCACGGATGGCTTCCCCTTCCAGCGTTGCGGAGAACAGCAACGTCTGTTTGCGCCAGCGTGCTTCGGCAGAAATGGTTTCGATGTCCTGCGCAAAACCCATGTCCAGCATGCGGTCGGCTTCGTCGAGGATCAGCGTCTCGATTGCGCGGCAGTCGAAGTTTTCTTCTTTAATGTATTGCAGCAAACGTCCGGTTGTCGCAACGACAATGTCCTGGTTTTCGCTGAACACTTCGGCATGGTTCATATAAGCCACGCCGCCAGTGATGGTCGCGATATCCAGTTCGGTATGTTTGGCTAACTCACGCGCCTGTTCAGCAACCTGCATAGCAAGTTCACGGGTTGGCGTGAGGATCAGAATTCGTGGCGGACCAGATTTCTTACGCGGGAAATCCAGCAAATGCTGCAATGCAGGCAGCAGGAACGCCGCTGTTTTGCCGGTGCCGGTAGGAGCCGAACCCAACACATCGCGTCCGTCCATTGCTGGCGGAATGGCCTCTGCCTGAATGACAGTAGGACGGCTATAGCCTTTGTCGCCAAGGGCTTCAATCAGGCGTTCATCGAGTTCGAGTTCGGAAAAAGTGGTTACAGTCATGGTCTACCTCTACTTGGGGCGCCGATTATAGACGTGTTAGACGCGATCTTCACCTATTTAAGCGGTTTGCGTGGCTTTTACTCTGCTTCTCTTTGCCCTATGCTACGACAGTTTTCGTTCCCGGCCCTGCTGGCTGGCGTTATTACGGTGAAATGAGTGACAAAAGAAGTCAGTTCCGCACAGCCTTTACGGCGCAATGGTTTTACCTTTAAACAGTTTTTCGTCGCACATGACCGTTGCGCGATGAAAGTTGGCACAGACGGTGTTCTGCTGGGTGCGACTGCGCCGGTCACTCAGGCACGACGTGTTCTTGATATTGGCTGTGGCAGCGGTCTGATTGCCATGATGCTGGCACAGCGCAGCGAATCTGACACTGTTATCGATGCCGTTGAACTTGAACCTGCGGCCGCCGGACAGGCAGCTGAAAACTTCCGCGAATCAGTCTGGGCGAATAGATTGTCTGTCCATGCGCAGGATATTAATGAGTACGCGCAAAAATATCCTGCTCAGTATGATCTGATTGTCAGCAATCCGCCTTATTTTGAATCGGCCGTTGCCTGCCGCGATGAAGCCCGTAATGCTGCCCGTTACACGGAAACCCTGACACATGAGGCGCTGCTTGAATGCGCGCAGATGCTGATTGCGCCGGAAGGGCTGTTCAGCGTTGTTCTGCCCTATGACATCGGTCTGGCATTTGAAACGCTGGCTCACCAGAACGGCTGGTTCAGTGCGTGGCGCATGGCCGTTCGAGACCGGCCGGGAAAACCGCTTAACCGTTTGCTGCTGACATTATCAAGGCAATTTGTTGAACGCACGGATGAGGAACTGGCATTGCGGAAATCGGAAGGCGTTTACAGCGAAGAGTTCTGCACGCTGATCACCGATTTCTATCTGAATTATTAACGGGGCAAAGGGTGAGGGGCCGAAAAGTGCGTTCCTTCGCACTCTTTCGAAACTAACACTGTAAAACCTATGGCTGCAAAATAGTGGGCTGCGGATTTTCCTGTAAATCAGGATAATCGAGCGTGTAATGCAGGCCACGACTTTCTTTACGCTCCAGCGCACTGCGGACGATCAGTTCAGCCACCAGCACCAGATTTCTCAATTCCAGCAGATTATTGGAAATACGGAAGTTGGCGTAATACTCGTCAATTTCCTGTTGCAGCGTCATGATGCGGCGCAGTGCGCGCTCCAGGCGTTTCGTTGTACGCACAATTCCCACGTAGTCCCACATAAACAGGCGCAGCTCATGCCAGTTATGCTGGATAACCACCTGTTCATCGGAATTGTCCACCCGGCTTTCATCCCACTGCGGAATGTTTTTTGCCAGCTTGGCATGAGGCAGGCGCTTAATAATGTCTTCCGCTGCCGACCAGCCATACACCACGCATTCCAGCAGTGAGTTAGAAGCCAGACGATTAGCGCCATGCAGACCGGTATAACTGACTTCGCCAATCGCATACAAACCATCGAGATCGGTACGACCATGCTGATCTACCATCACGCCGCCGCAGGTGTAATGCGCAGCCGGCACAATCGGAATGGGCTGTCTGGTCAGGTCGATGCCCAGCGATTGCAGCTTTTCATCAATCATCGGGAAATGATGCTTAATGAATTCCGGCGGGCGATGGCTGATATCGAGATACATACAGTCAGCACCGAGACGCTTCATTTCATGGTCGATAGCACGTGCAACAACATCACGCGGCGCCAGTTCGCCTCGTTCATCGAAATCAGGCATAAACCGCGTGCCATCCGGACGTTTGAGCAGGGCACCTTCGCCACGCAGCGCTTCGGTCAGCAGGAAGTTACGCGCCTGAGGATGATAGAGGCAGGTCGGATGGAACTGATTGAATTCCAGATTGGCAACCCGACAACCTGCACGCCACGCCATGGCGACGCCATCGCCTGAAGAGATATCCGGGTTAGTGGTGTACTGATACACCTTAGCGGCACCGCCTGTGGCGAGAACAACGGCTTTGGCGCGCAGTGTTTCAACATGCTCTTTATCGCGGTTCCAGACATAGGCACCGACCACGCGTTGAGTGCCCGGTAATCCAAGTTTGCTTGAGGTAATTAAATCAACGGCATTATAGCGTTCTTTCACGCAAATATTGGCGTGCGCCCTTGCTTTCCCAACCAGCGTAGTCTCTACTTCTTTACCTGTAGCATCAGCAGCATGCAGGATCCTACGGTGGCTGTGACCGCCTTCGCGTGTCAGATGATAACGCTCTTCTGAGCTCGCGTTGGTTTCGGTATCAAACAGGACGCCCTGGTCGATCAACCATTGCACACAATGTCGTGCATTGCTGGCGATAAATTCAACAGTTTCTTTATCGCATAAGCCTGCGCCGGCAATTAATGTGTCATCAACATGTGAGGCAATGCTGTCTGCTTCGTCGAAAACGGCGGCAATTCCGCCCTGGGCGTAAAACGTAGAGCCTTCGTTGAGGGGGCCTTTACTGAGAACAGTGACGTGACAGTGGTCTGCAAGTCGCAAAGCCAGAGAAAGGCCCGCAGCGCCACTTCCGATTATCAATACATCGCTAACAAATTCAGATGAAGGTTGCATAACGTATGATGTTTGCAGAAGAAGAGGGAAATTCATGTTAGCCTAAACCTCCGTGCAAAAGCCACGGGCTTAAGACTTCAATAGAAAAAACAATGGCGATGTGGAACTAATCGTTCCATGTGAACTCCAAGCAGTACTTGCTCAGGAATATAATGATGAAAGCTGGCAGTACGATTCTAAGCGCGGAGATAGTTTTGGGGAGATTTTACCTCGGATGAGCGAGCAGTTAGCCGATCAAGTTCTGGTTGAGCGGGTCCAGAAGGGTGATCAAAAATCGTTCAATTTACTGGTTATTCGTTACCAGCATAAAGTAGCGAGCCTTGTATCCCGCTACGTGCCACAAGGCGATGTGCCTGATGTGGTTCAGGAATCTTTTATCAAAGCGTATCGTGCGCTGGAATCTTTCCGCGGCGACAGTGCTTTTTATACCTGGCTGTATCGTATTGCAGTCAACACAGCGAAAAATTATCTGGTCGCTCAGGGGCGTCGTCCGCCATCCAGTGATGTCGATGCGAACGAAGCCGAGAATTTCGAAAGTGGCGGTGCCCTGAAAGAAATTTCGAACCCTGAGAACTTAATGTTGTCTGAAGAATTACGACAGATAGTTTTCCGTACTATTGAAGCACTTCCTGAAGATCTTCGCATGGCGATCACCTTAAGGGAGTTAGATGGATTGAGCTACGAAGAAATAGCCGCCATCATGGATTGTCCGGTGGGTACGGTAAGATCCCGTATATTCCGTGCCCGGGAAGCAATTGATAACAAGGTTCAGCCGCTCATCCAGCGTTAGAGATGACGGACACAGGAAGGGTACTTAGGCATGCAGAAAGAAAAGCTTTCCGCTCTGATGGATGGTGAAGCCATTGATTCTGAACTGTTGAGTTCTTTATCAACAGATTCCAAGCTTCAGCAAGACTGGCAGAGTTATCATTTGATCCGCGATACCTTACGCGGTGATATTGGGAATGTGGTGCATCTGGATATCGCAGACCGTGTGGCCGCAGCGCTGGCAAACGAGCCGGTTAAACTGGTGCCGGGTTCCGCAACAGAATCGCAGCCTCAGCCTCATACCTGGCAAAAAATGCCTTTCTGGCAGAAGGTGCGCCCTTGGGCGAGCCAGCTGACTCAGGTTGGCGTAGCTGCTTGCGTATCGCTGGCTGTGATTGTCGGTGTGCAGCACTATAACCAGCCTGACGCATCGGGCGCTTCTCCGGAAACGCCAGCATTTAATACTTTGCCAATGATGGGTAAAGCCTCTCCGGTCAGCTTCGGCGTGCCAAATGAAGGCAATACCACCAGCGGGCAACAAAATGTGCAGGAGCAACGTAAGCGTATCAATGCTATGTTGCAGGATTACGAACTGCAACGCCGCTTGCATTCTGAGCAACTTCAGCTCGAACCTGTTACTCCACAGCAAGCCGCTGTTCAGGTCCCAGGAACTCAGTCTTTAGGAACGCAAACGCAGTAATGAAGCAATTTTGGTTTGCCGCTTGTTTAGTGACGGGCAGCCTGCTTACTCCAAGTATCGCCTCGGCAGATCCCACTTCCGAGGCGTTATTACAAGGGATGGGTAAAGCCAGTCAGTCGCTGAATTATGAAATGGGTTTTATCAACATCACGAAGCAAGGGATTGATTCCTTTCGCTATCGTCATGCTGTTTCTAATCAATCCTCGCTCGCTCAACTGGTACTGATGGATGGTCCGCGCCGTGAAATTGTCCAGCGCGGAAAAGACATCAGCTACTTCGAGACCGGGCTTCAGCCTTTTACTCTGGATGGCGATCATATTGTTGATTCCCTGCCCTCCATTGTATTCAGCGATTTCTCCCAGCTGTCAAAATACTATGATTTCATCGCCGTAGGTCGCGCGCGTGCCGCAGACCGTCTGAGCCAGGTGATCCGCGTGGTTTCGCGTGATGGCACAAGGTTCAGCTATGTTATCTGGATTGATGAGCAGACTAAGTTGCCAATGCGTGTGGATTTATTAGATCGCGATGGCGAAACGCTGGAACAGTTCAGGGTCATCAGCTTTGATGATGGTAATCAAGTCATAGTGGCTCTTGCTGATCTTGAGAAAGCCAATCTGCCGCCGGTACTTTCGTTACCTGCTTCTGAGCCGATTAAGTTTGGATGGCAAGTGAAATGGCTTCCGGCGGGGGTAGCTGAAGTGGCGAGCAGTCGCAGAAGCTTGCCAAATATGCCAGTCACGATAGAATCCCGTTTGTATACTGACGGATTGTTCAGCTTCTCTGTCAATATCAGTGCTACCACTAACGGCCCCTCTGAGCAGTTAATCAGACAAGGGCGAAGAACCGTACAAACGGAAGTTCGTAACGGTAATGAGATTACTGTCGTCGGTGAATTGCCGCCTTCCACAGCAAAACGTATTGCTGAAAGCATTGTTTTCTCTGCCAAATGACTTTTGGCTAAATAAATCCGGGTGATTTTATGATGAAAGAATGGGCCACTGTGGTGTCGTGGCAAAACGGTATTGCATCACTGCGCTGTGAAACGCAGTCGGGTTGCAGTAGCTGCCATTCGCGTTCAGGTTGTGGTGCCCGGGTGCTGAATGAACTGGGACCACAGACTGGCCATAATCTTCAGGTCAGTTTTGCTGAGCCCCTGGAGCCGGGGCAAAAAGTTGAACTGGGAATACCTGAGGGTAGTTTGCTGCGCTCTGCATTTCTGGTCTATATGACACCGCTGTTTGGGGTGATTGCCGGAGGCGGAATACTGCAGGCTCTGTTTAAAGCAGACATGTACGCAGTGATCGGCGCCGTGCTGGGCGGCGGTCTGGGATTTATCATCGCCAAAGCACTGGCGGTAAAAGTCGACGGTAAATCGGGTTATCAGCCGGTGGTTTTGCAGGTGGGATTACCGCCGAACGCATTCCGTTATTCTGCGGATAACGAGCTTCCTTCTTAATACCTGATTTCTGTGGTGCTACCCGGAACGATGCGAAAACAAATGCCACTGACTCAGACGAGCCAGTGGCATTTTTAGTTTCTGACCGGGATACGGTTCTGAATCATATGCTCAATCAGGGCGATGAAAAGATCGGCACTGGAGAGTGAAGTATAGGCAACAGAGAACAAAATCCGGCCGTGTTTATCAAGCAATCTGATTAACGGGCTGTTGCTCCCGCCGCTGATAAACTGAATGTCTTCAACGGGTATTGTCTTTCCTTCTTCGGTGGTAAGCATTAATGCACTCAACCGGATCCTTTTCTCGTTCATTGTCAGAAGGTTAGAACCGATAAAGCGTTTCAGTCCGCAGTGCGAATTTACCATGCAGGTAAAAAGAATGTCTCCGCCCTGCGCCAGCGTATTCAAAGCCCAGGGGCCACGAAACATCAGTTGTTCATTCTTAATAACATCAATCAGCCGTTCTGAATTAGCAATGTTCGGCGTGATCCGGTGCCATGTTTTGCTATTTTCCTCACGGAACATCATCGTATTTAAAATGCGACGTGTATATTTACCCGTTCTGAAACGGTATATATCCGAGATTCTGTCGAACGGAATAAACCGGTTCTTTTTATCTAGCTGGCTTATAACCAAAATACCATTTTCATGAAGCTGATAGACCTGATTCGGTCGAATCAAACGTCTCAATAAAATAAGCACGACACCGAGCGCAATGCTCAGCAAGGCAGATACCACCACGCTATGCAGCCCGTCAGCGGTATGGCCGAAGGCGAGGAAAAAAGCGATTTGTACGGCACCGCCCACCAGCAAAAGCACTGAAAGGACCAGAGTGATCCAAGAGTTGGCTTTGGCAAAGCCATGCTGACTGAGCAGCCGCCCTTCATTGATCATATTGATAACCTTGTGACCGGATTGAATTAATAATAAAAAAACGAATGAATAGGAAGAATGAGAATTAAAACTTTGTGAATTGAAATAATGTAATTTCTTTTATAACAATATATTAGGTGTGCAAGTGCGTTTTTGTATATGGGCATTTTCCTAAAACCTGCGTGAGTCTAAAAAACACAGACGAAATGCCCAAAAAAAGTCAGGGCGACGCTGAAAGAACAGTCCTTAAATGAAAACAAATGAAAATGTGAGGATTTCCTTCAGAAAAAGCACGCATAATCTGGAGTTAGGATGTACCGAGACTAGGTTTTCACGGTGCTGGCATGTAGAATGCTGCGACTTAGGCGAAAGACAGCCAACCTACAAACCGTCGCTGTATGTTCATGGCGAATGATTCAGAAATACCAAGGTAGAAAAACTTTTATAATGAAGCATATACGAAATTTCTCCATTATTGCCCACATTGACCACGGTAAGTCGACGCTGTCAGACCGTATTATTCAAATTTGCGGCGGCTTGTCCGATCGTGAAATGGAAGCGCAGGTTCTCGATTCTATGGATCTTGAGCGCGAGCGCGGTATCACCATCAAAGCGCAAAGCGTGACGCTCGATTACAAAGCGAAAGATGGGCAGATTTACCACCTGAACTTTATCGATACTCCCGGACATGTCGACTTCTCCTACGAAGTTTCCCGCTCACTGGCCGCCTGTGAAGGCGCATTGCTGGTTGTGGATGCGGGGCAGGGGGTAGAAGCGCAGACGCTGGCGAACTGCTACACTGCGATGGAAATGGATCTGGAAGTAGTTCCGGTTCTGAACAAAATCGATTTGCCTGCTGCTGATCCTGACCGCGCAGCTCAGGAAATTGAAGACATCGTGGGAATTGATGCGACGGATGCAGTCCGTTGTTCAGCTAAAACCGGTGTGGGTGTGCCTGAAGTTCTGGAGCGTCTGGTGCGTGATGTTCCGCCACCGGAAGGTGATCCTGATGCGCCATTGCAGGCACTGATCATCGACTCCTGGTTCGATAACTATCTTGGCGTAGTTTCCCTGGTGCGTATCAAAAACGGCACCATGAGAAAAGGCGACAAAATCAAAGTCATGAGTACCGGACAGGTGTATAACGCCGATCGTCTGGGTATCTTCACGCCTAAACGTGTTGATAAAGACATTCTGAACTGCGGCGAAGTAGGCTGGCTGGTTTGTGCGATCAAAGACATCCTTGGCGCACCAGTGGGCGATACCCTGACGCTGGCTCGTCAGCCTGCAGAAAAGGCTTTGCCTGGTTTCAAGAAAGTGAAACCTCAGGTGTATGCTGGTCTGTTCCCGGTCAGTTCCGATGACTATGAAAACTTCCGCGATGCGTTAGGCAAATTGAGCCTCAACGATGCTTCCCTGTTCTATGAACCGGAAAGTTCTACCGCGCTGGGCTTTGGTTTCCGTTGCGGCTTCCTCGGTCTGCTGCACATGGAAATCATTCAGGAACGTCTGGAACGTGAATACGATCTGGACTTGATCACCACGGCACCGACCGTTGTGTACGAAGTTCTGACCACCGGCAACGAAACCATCTATGTCGACAGCCCGTCTAAGCTTCCGGCGCTGAATAACATTCTGGAATTACGCGAGCCAATTGCTGAGTGTCACATGCTGATGCCGCAGGAATATCTGGGCAGCGTGATCACCTTGTGTATTGAGAAACGTGGCGTGCAGACCAATATGGTCTATCACGGCAATCAGGTTGCGCTGACGTATGAAATTCCGATGGCTGAAGTAGTCCTCGATTTCTTCGACCGTCTGAAATCAACATCGCGCGGCTATGCGTCCCTCGATTACAATTTCAAACGTTTTCAGACTTCTGACATGGTGCGTGTTGATGTTCTAATCAACGGCGACCGTGTGGATGCACTGGCACTGATTACTCACCGTGGCAATTCACAGTTCCGTGGACGCCAGCTGGTTGAGAAGATGCAGGAACTGATCCCGCGTCAGCAGTTCGACATTGCTATTCAGGCGGCAATTGGTGCTCACATCATTGCCCGTTCCACCGTGAAGCAATTACGTAAAAACGTTCTCGCCAAATGTTATGGCGGTGACGTCAGCCGTAAGAAGAAACTTCTGCAGAAGCAGAAAGACGGTAAGAAACGCATGAAACAAGTGGGTAACGTTGAGTTACCGCAGGAAGCGTTCCTGGCCATTCTTCACGTGGGTAAAGAAAGCAAATAAATCCTCATTGAGTTGTAGGGAGTATGCATGGCTAACATGTTTGCCCTGATCCTGGCGATTGCAACGCTGGTTTCAGGGATTATCTGGTGCCTTGATCGCTTCAAGCTGGCACCTGCACGCCGGGCTAAAATTGCGAAAATTAAGGCTGAAACGGGCGGGGCGGTTGACGATACAACGCTGAGCAAAGTCGCGAAGCAGCCAGGCTGGGTGGAAACCTGTGCTTCTGTATTCCCGGTATTGTTAGTTGTGTTTGTGGTGCGTTCATTTATTTATGAACCGTTCCAGATCCCATCTGGCTCTATGATGCCAACGCTGCTTATTGGCGATTTCATTGTGGTTGAGAAATATGCTTATGGTCTGAAGGATCCTATTACTCAGACCAAGCTTATCCCGACCGGTGAACCAAAACGCGGCGATGTGGTGGTATTTAAATATCCGCTTAATCCAAGCGTGGACTATATTAAACGTCTGGTCGGTTTGCCAGGCGACCGGGTGACTTACGATCCGTTCAGCAAGCAGGTGACCGTTCAGCCAGCCTGCGACAGCGGCAAAAATTGCAACACGGCTTTGGCGGTGACTTATGACACCGGCGTTGCCAGCGATTTCGTGCAGACTTTCGGTCAGTCTTCTGGTGGCGAAGCCAGCAGTGGTTTCTTTGAAACGCCACCGACAGGCAATGTTCCGCAAGACGGCGTCCGTCTTGTTCAGCGTAATGAAACGCTGGGCAATGTCACGCATCGTATTCTGACTGTGCCGGGCGCGCGTGACCAACTGGGTGCGTATTATCAGCAACCGGGCCAACCGCTGGGGACATGGGTCGTTCCTGCCGGCCATTATTTCATGATGGGCGATAACCGTGATAACAGCGCTGACAGCCGTTATTGGGGCTTTGTACCTGAAAAGAATTTAGTGGGTAAAGCGTCTGCAATTTGGATGAGCTTTAAAAAACAGGAAGGTGAATGGCCTACCGGTGTTCGTTTAAGCCGTATCGGTGGAATTCATTAATTAATGGTGCCCGTTAGCGCAGCATTATATTTCCACTCGTTGTAGAATATCCTTTCGGGCGATAAAAGTTGGCTCCCCTGATTTTACGTTTTTATTTAAAACGAACAGGAGGAGCCACTGCAAACGAAACAGCTTTGGATTGGCTTAGGGCGAAGCAGGCCTGTTCCGTATGCTGAAGTTTTTGACGCATTCTTGATCTATTGGTAACTCATGAATCCCATCGTAATAAACAGGCTTCAGCGGAAGCTGGGCTACACTTTTCAACAGCAGGAGCTTTTATTGCAGGCACTGACTCACCGCAGCGCAAGCAGTAAACACAATGAGCGTTTAGAGTTCCTGGGTGACTCAATTCTTAGTTATGTAATAGCTAACGCGCTGTACCATCGCTTTCCTCGTGTAGACGAGGGCGATATGAGTCGTATGCGTGCCACGCTGGTACGTGGAAATACGTTAGCTGAAATGGCACGTGAATTCGATCTCGGCGAATGCTTACGCTTAGGGCCGGGCGAATTGAAAAGTGGTGGTTTCCGCCGCGAGTCGATTCTTGCGGATACGGTGGAGGCACTCATTGGCGGCGTGTTCCTGGACAGTGATATCCAGACCGTCGAAAAGCTGATTCTCGATTGGTACCGTAGTCGTTTAGACGAAATCAGTCCCGGTGATAAGCAGAAAGACCCAAAAACCCGTTTACAGGAGTTTTTGCAAGGTCGTCATCTGCCGTTGCCTTCTTATCTGGTTGTGCAGGTTCGCGGTGAAGCGCACGATCAGGAGTTTACCATCCACTGCCAGGTCAGTGGCTTGAACCAGCCGGTTGTAGGAACCGGTTCAAGCCGCCGTAAAGCCGAGCAGGCGGCAGCGGAACAAGCGCTGATACAGCTGGAGCTTGAATGAGCGAAGAAAAGAATTACTGTGGTTTTGTTGCAATCGTAGGCCGTCCTAACGTCGGTAAATCTACCTTGCTGAATGAATTATTGGGGCAGAAAATCTCCATTACTTCCCGCAAACCGCAAACCACGCGTCACCGCATCATGGGTATCCACACCGAAGGGCCATACCAGGCTATCTACGTGGACACCCCGGGGCTGCACATCGAAGAAAAACGTGCCATTAACCGTCTGATGAACCGCGCTGCAAGCAGCTCGATTGGTGATGTAGAACTGGTGATCTTCGTGGTTGAAGGCACTCACTGGACTCCGGATGACGAAATGGTGGTCAACAAACTGCGTGATTTGAAATCACCGGTTCTGCTGGCAATCAACAAGATTGATAACGTCACCGATAAGTCTAAATTGCTGCCACATTTACAATTCCTGAGTGAGCAGATGAACTTCGTTGATATCGTGCCTATCTCAGCAGAGAAAGGCACCAACGTGGATACCATTGCAGCTCTGGTGCGCAAACGTCTGCCGGAAGCGGTTCACCACTTCCCGGAAGATTACATCACTGACCGTTCACAGCGTTTCATGGCCTCTGAAATCATCCGTGAAAAACTGATGCGTTTCCTCGGCGAAGAATTGCCGTATTCCGTGACCGTAGAAATCGAACGCTTCGTCAGCAATGAACGCGGCGGTTACGATATCAATGGCCTGATTCTGGTAGAACGTGAAGGCCAGAAGAAAATGGTTATCGGCAACAAAGGCTCTAAAATCAAGACGATTGGCATTGAAGCCCGCCAGGACATGGAAAACATGTTTGAAGCGAAAGTCCATCTTGAGTTGTGGGTTAAGGTCAAATCCGGCTGGGCAGACGACGAACGTGCGCTGCGTAGTCTGGGTTATGTAGACGACTTATAAGGTCCGCGCCTATGGAAGGCTGGCAACGCGCATTTGTTTTGCATGGGCGACCTTACAGTGAAACCAGTCTCATGCTGGATTTATTCACTGAGGGACAAGGGCGGGTACGCATACTGGCTAAAGGTGCGCGTGGCCGCCGGTCCAATTTAAAAGGCTGCCTGCAGCCTTTTACGCCTTTACTGGTTCGCTGGAGCGGGCGGGGAGAAGTCAAAACCCTGCGTAATGCCGAGCCGGTTTCTCTGGCACTTCCCCTTTCAGGTCTGATGCTTTACAGCGGCCTGTACGTCAATGAACTCGTTTCCCGCGTACTTGAGCAGGAAGCTAATTACTCTTCGTTATTCTTCGACTATCTTAATTGTCTGCAAAATCTTGCCAGCGCCAGTGGTTCGCCTGAGTACGCTTTGCGTCAGTTTGAACTCTCGCTTTTACACCATCTGGGCTATGGCGTGGATTTCCTGCATTGCGCGGGCAGTGGCGAAGAAGTCAGCGACACCATGACCTACCGCTATCGTGAAGAAAAAGGCTTTATCGCCAGTCTGGTCATTGATAATTCCAGCTTCACCGGGCGTGATTTGAAAGCGCTGGCCAGCCGGGATTTTCCGGATGTTTCCACGCTGCGTGCTGCAAAACGTTTTACCCGCATGGCACTGAAACCCTATCTCGGCGGCAAGCCCCTGAAAAGTCGTGAGCTATTTCGCCAGTTTCAGGTCAAAAAGCCTGTCTCACCTTCTGACAATTCTTCCAGCTAATTCAGATTCCGGGCTACACGTCGCTACTCTCAAGGGTGTAAACTGCAGAAATTAGCTTTTCTGATCCACTCATAAATCAATTCATTCTCAAATCTGGAGCTGTTATGGCTGAGTTGTTGTTGGGCGTTAACATTGATCACATCGCGACACTGCGTAATGCACGCGGTACGGCTTACCCTGATCCGGTTCAGGCGGCATTCATCGCTGAACAGGCTGGTGCTGATGGGATCACCGTCCACCTGCGTGAGGATCGCCGTCATATCACCGACCGCGACGTGCGCCTACTGCGTCAGACTATCCAAACCCGCATGAATCTTGAAATGGCTGTCACCGATGAAATGGTCGGGATTGCCTGCGAAGTTTTGCCGCATTTCTGCTGCCTGGTGCCGGAAAAACGCGAGGAAGTGACTACCGAAGGCGGTCTGGATGTCGCCGGTCAGATAGATAAAATGACCGTTGCCGTTTCCCGTCTGAGCGAAGCGGGCATTCTGGTTTCCCTGTTTATCGACCCGGATTTGCGCCAGATTGATGCTGCTGTCGCGGTCGGTGCGCCTTACATCGAAATTCATACCGGTGCGTATGCGGAAGCGAAGACTGATCTTGAGCGTCAGGCTGAGCTGGAACGTATTAAGCAGGGCGCGGCTTATGCAGCAGGCAAAGGTTTGAAAGTAAACGCCGGTCACGGGCTGACGTACCATAACGTGCAGCCGATCGCGGCACTGCCGGAAATGCATGAGCTGAATATCGGCCACGCTATCATCGGTCAGGCGGTTATCGACGGCTTATCCGGTGCAGTACGTGAAATGAAAAATCTGATGAGAGAAGCCCGCCGGTAATGAGCATTTTAGGTTTAGGTACGGACATTGTTGAAATTTCCCGTATCGAAGCAGTGATTGAACGCAGCGGCGACCGGCTGGCGAAGCGTATTTTATGCGCCAATGAATGGGCTGTTTATCAGCAACATCAGCAGCCGGTTCGTTTTCTGGCGAAGCGGTTTGCCGTCAAGGAAGCCGCAGCTAAAGCGCTGGGAACCGGTATTCGCAACGGCCTGGCATTTGAGCAGTTTGAAGTCGTCAATGATGTGCTGGGTAAGCCGGGGCTGGTTTTTCATGCCCGCGCGGCAGAAATGGCGGCGGAAATGGGCGTGAAATCCGTGCATGTTACGCTTGCCGATGAGCGCCGTTATGCCTGTGCGACGGTTATTATTGAAAACTGATTTGTTGCATCATTCCGTCAGTTAAACGGCGTGATGCAATACCACAAACTTATCCCAAAGCTGTTCGTTAGTTTCGGTGTGTTGCGGATTGATGATGATGGTATTGTCGATTGGGCAGACGCTCTGACAGGTCGGTTTGTCGTAATGACCGACACATTCCGTGCAACGATCGCTGTCAATTTCGTAAATATCATTGCCCATCGAGATCGCCTGATTCGGGCACTCCGGTTCGCACATATCGCAATTAATGCATTTGTGTGTGATCAGCAGGGCCATGGCGTTTTCTCATATCGTTCAGTCATCAGGGCGCGCAGTATAGCAGAATTGCGCTGGCACAGGGTCTACGTCAGTGCCTTTCCGCTCCCCGAATGATCCTGATCAAACCAGCTTTTTGACCAGTTCTTCGCTGTGGCGGATCCGCTCCGGTGCATGTTCAGTATCCTGCTGAACCAGCGCAACAAACAGCAGATCGGTCAGTGAATATTGTGCCGTTGTGGCCGACAGCGCGGCTCCGCGTGTGGTCGGTAATTCTGCGACGGTGTACAAACAGTGATCGGCCTGTTGTTGCAGGGTATTGGGTGAAAACCCGGTGATCGCCAGCACCTTAGCGCCACTTTCCCGGGCAACCCGTGCCGCCAGATTGATTTCGCTGCGTTCACCGCTGAACGAAATCGCCAGCAATAAATCTTCCTTTGAAAGCGCCTGAGCTGTAGCAATCAGCACATGTGTGTCCGACTCCGCGATGGCCGTGACGCCAATTTTCAACAGCTTATACGCCAAATCCTTAGCCACCAGTCCGGATGCCCCGATGCCCGTCAGAATGATTTTTCGGGCACTGCTCAGCATCGACAATGCGATTTGCAAACGGGGCTCGATGTTGATATCGAGCGTTGCGCGCAAAGCCGATTGTTTTTCTGTCAGCAGTTTCTCGCCCACAACGTGCAGACTGTCGGTGCTCAGGATCTGATTGTGTACGGTGACAGGTTCGCTGTTTTTGGGGGATGCCAGGGATTCGCTCATGGCGAGTTTCAGCGCAGGAAAGCCTTTATAACCGAGTTTTTGCGCGAACTTCACCACGCCTGACTGGCTGACTCCCGCCATTTCGGCCAGTTTTTGTGAGCTCATATGACGCGCTTTTTCCGGCTGAGCCAGTAAAAAATCAGCCAGTTTACGGTCATTTTGTGCCAGTGTCGGATACAACTGGCGGATACGGATCATACAACTCATGGTGGCTTATCCCGGCTTCTCAGAATACGTAGGTCACGTTTTGCGGATTATGTTATCTAAAATAGCAAATATTCCTCGCAATGATGAATAAAATATTCAAGTATTATGTAATAAATTTGAATTAAAAATTCAGGAGAAAAACATGAACAGCCCCCTTAAATTAGGCGCACTCGTTTCCGAGAGCCGTAATCCGGATACGATCAACTTAGATGAGATGTCTTCACTGGAATTAGCCACCTGTTTCAATCAGGAAGACCGCAAAGTCCCTGAAGCCATCAGTAAAGTTCTGCCGCAAATTGCGCAGGCGATCGATAAAGCCGCGGCCTCATTTAAAGCGGGCGGTCGTCTGATTTATCTCGGCGCGGGGACCAGCGGGCGTCTGGGCGTTCTCGATGCATCGGAATGTCCGCCAACGTTCGGCGTGCCGCACGGCATGGTTGTCGGCCTGATTGCCGGTGGTCCGGGTGCATTACTCAAAGCGGTGGAAGGGGCCGAAGACAGCGAAGCGCTGGGTGTTGAAGATTTAAAGAATCTGCATCTGAGCGCGGATGACACCGTTGTCGGATTAGCGGCGAGCGGCCGCACACCTTACGTGATCGGCGCGTTGCGCTACGCCACGGAACTGGGTTGTGCCACGGTGGCGATTTCCTGTAATCCGGATTCACCGATTGCGCAGGAAGCGACGATCGCCATTTCTCCCGTTGTCGGGCCCGAGGCGCTGACCGGTTCCACTCGTCTGAAATCCGGTACTGCGCAGAAACTGGTACTGAACATGATTTCTACCGGTGCGATGGTGAAAACCGGCAAGGTCTATCAGAACCTGATGGTCGACGTGAAAGCGACCAACGTCAAACTGGTCGATCGTGCCTGCCGCATTGTTGTGGAAGCCACCGGCGCGGCACGCAGTGATGCTGAACTGGCGCTTTCTCAGACTGATTTCGAAGTGAAACCGGCCATTCTCATGTTACTGGCGGGCATTGATGCACCACAGGCAAAAGCGCGTCTGGAGCAACATAACGGCTACCTTCGCGCCGCGCTGGCGGGTTAAATCAGGAGAAAAGCATGGCGACAGCAATGGATAAAACTCACCTGCTGGCTTCTAAGATTTTGCAGGGTGTGGGCGGCGAAGGGAATATCAGCAAGCTGGAAAACTGCATGACCCGTGTACGCGTGGAAGTTTTTGACGATGCGCGTCTGGATCTGGCCAGCCTGAAAACGCTGGAGGGGATTAAAGGTTATCTCAGGCAGGGCGAGCAGCATCAGTTTATCGTCGGGCCGGGGGCAGCAGCCAAAGTCGTGGACGCCATGCGCCTGTTGCTGAGCCCTGCGGGAACAGCCAGTGCGGCGGGTGAAAGTGATATAGCCCGCAACAAAGCCAGTGCCAAAGCCAAATACTCAGCGCCGATGAGTGGCGCGCTGCGAAAACTGGCGGATGTTTTCATTCCGCTGATCCCGGCATTTATCGCTTCAGGTCTGATTATGGGCATTATTAATCTGCTCAAACGGCCTGATATCGCCGGTTCCATTGCGACTGATTATCCTAATATTCTCGGCCTGCTGGCGATATTCGGCGGCGCTGTATTTGCCATCATGAATATTCTGGTCGGTGTGAATGCTGCCCGCGTGTTTGGCGGTTCACAGGCCATGGGCGGCGTGATGGCGGGGATCCTTTCCAGTCCGGCGCTGGCGCAAATTACGCTGTTTGGCGAAACATTACAGCCGGGGCGTGGCGGGGTGATTGCGGTCTTGCTGGTCGTCGCGCTGATGTGCTGGCTCGAAAAACGGCTGCGCCAGTGGCTGCCGGAATCGGTCGAACTGATCCTCAATCCGCTGATCACCACGCTGATCACTGCGACGCTGGCAATTGTTATCCTCCAGCCGATCGGCGGTTATATCTCTGACGGCATCGCGCACGGCGTCAATATTGCTATCGACAAAGGCGGATTACTTGTGGGTGCAGTGCTGGCCGGAGCCTTTCTGCCGCTGGTGCTTTCCGGGCTTCATCAGGGGCTGGTGCCCATCCACGTAGAGCTTATTCAGGCGCACGGTTCCAATCCGCTGTTGCCCATTCTGGCGATGGCGGGTGTCGGACAGGTCGGCGCGGCGATTGCGGTTTACATGAAAACGCGTAACGCACGGCTGAAAAAAGTGATTAAAGGTGCGCTGCCGGTGGGAATACTGGGCATCGGCGAACCGTTGATTTTCGGGGTGACGCTACCGCTTGGCCGGCCATTTATTGGCGCCTGTCTGGGCGGTGCCGTGGGCGGCGCGCTAATCTGTTACTGGAAAGTCGCTACGGTCATCACGTTTGGTATTTCCGGGTTGCCGCTGGCGCTGACCATTATTTCTGGCAAAGTGATGTTGTATCTGGCCGGTTTAGTCATTACGGTATTAGCTGGTTTTATTTTTACCTGGCTGATGGGGTTTAACGATCCCGAGGAGTAATGGATTGAGTACGAAGCCTGATCGACGGGTGGTCTTTTTTGACCTGGATGGAACGCTGCATCAGCAGGACATGTTCGGAACCTTCCTGCGTTTTTTGCTAAAAAAAATGCCGCAGAACCTGGTTCTGGTGGTGCCTTTATTGCCGCTGATTGGCGCAGGACTATTCTTTCAGGGGCGTGCAACACGCTGGCCGATGAGTCTGTTGCTGTGGGCCATTACCTTTGGTCACAGTGAGGCACGCCTGAAAGCGCTGGAGCTGCAATTCGTGACTGCGTTTCGCGAAAAAGTGGTGGAGTTTCCGGTGGTACAACGCCGGTTGCGCGAATATCTGGACAGCGACGATACCGAAGTGTGGCTGATCACCGGTTCTCCTGAGAACCTGGTGCAGCAGGTTTATAACGCATCGCTGTTTTTACCGCAGGTACGTCTGGTGGGCAGCCGTATCGCGCGGGGTAAAGGCGGCTGGGTGCTGCCTCTGCGCTGTCTCGGTGAAGAAAAAGTTGTACAGCTCGAAAGCCGGATTGGCTCACCGCTGAAACTTTACAGTGGTTACAGCGACAGCAAACAGGACAACCCGCTGTTGTTCTTTTGCGAGCACCGTTTTCGTGTCAGCAAGCAGGGCGAATTGCAGCAACTGGAATAAATACCGCAGGATGTTTCAGACAAAAAACAGGCCATTTCTGGCCTGTTTTTATTTGGGCATATTCTTTAGTAATCAGAACGCAGCTTTGAAAATCCCTACCACATCGGCATGCGTACCCTGAATCGGGTTAGTCAGTGCGCAGGCATCTTTCAGGGCGTTGGTCGCCAGTGTATTAAAATCTTCTTCTTTCACGTTCAGGTCGCGTAATCCGGCAGGAATATCGACATCACGCGCCAGCTGACGGATAGCATCGATACAGGCTTTTGCACCTTCTGCATCACTCATCGCTGAAACATCAATGTGCATCGCGGCAGCAACGTCTTTCAGACGCGGGCTGGCAACGCGGGCGTTGTATTCCTGCACAAACGGCAGCAGGACGGCATTACAAACGCCATGCGGCAGGTTATAGAAACCGCCTAACTGGTGCGCCATGGCGTGTACATAACCGAGCGACGCATTGTTAAATGCCATCCCGGCGAGAAACTGTGCGTAAGCCATGTCTTCGCGAGCCTGCATATTTTTACCGTCTTTCACTGCAGTGCGCAGTGAGTCGGTAATCATGGTAATCGCTTTCAGCGCACAGGCATCCGTTATCGGGTTTGCCGCGCTGGATACATAGGCTTCGATCGCGTGGGTCAGTGCATCCATCCCGGTGGCGGCAGTCAGCCCTTTTGGCATGCCGACCATCAGATGCGGGTCATTGACTGACATCAGCGGCGTTACGTTTTTATCCACGATAGCCATTTTGATATGGCGTTCTTCATCGGTAATGATGCAAAAACGCGTCATTTCTGAAGCCGTACCGGCAGTCGTGTTGATAGAAATCAGCGGCAACTGGGGTTTAGCAGAACGGTCAACGCCTTCGTAATCGTTGATGTTGCCGCCGTTAGTGGCCAGCAACGCGATACCTTTGGCGCAGTCATGCGGTGAACCGCCGCCAAGTGAGATCACGCAATCGCAGGCATCTTTTTTCAGGATCTCCAGCCCTTCACGCACATTGCGGGTGGTTGGGTTAGGGTTTGTTCCATGATAAACGCTGCTTTGCACATCACTTTTTGCCAGTAATTCCTGAACCTGTTTAACCACGCCGATATCGAATAACACTTTATCCGTGACGATCAGGGCATGGCGGAAACCATGCTGCGCGATAGCGGTAGCCGCATCATTAAGCGCGCCAGAACCAATAACGTTAACGGACGGGATAAAGAAAGTTGCAGTAGCCATAATTGTTTTCCTTGTTGTCAGCTCTTGGTAGGTACAAGGAAACCTTAATATTGTTACCGGTAACATCATTTGATCTGGCGCAAGAATACGCAGATTAACCCGGCTAATTCCCTGATCTAATGACTATGAAATGTAAGGTTATTATCTGTTGGCATAAGCCATTTCTGCTATCAGAACCGCGGGTTATCATCATTAAGTAATACTTCCTGTTACCGCTGATGAACTGTACGCGCGATATCGATTATGGCCCGTGGGCGGGCGGCACGAACAAAGGTATAATGGCGCGGATTAAAATGACTGAGGTTGAAGTGGCAGTGACAGAATTAGCAGAAATAAATGACGACGAACGCTGGATGCAATACGCAATGACTCTGGCGCTGAAGGCGCAGGAGGAGGGCGAAGTGCCGGTGGGCGCCGTGCTGGTTTTGGACAATCAGGTGATTGGCGAGGGCTGGAACCGTTCTATCGGACATCATGATCCGACGGCGCACGCGGAAATCATGGCGTTACGTCAGGGCGGCAGCGCGGTGCAAAACTATCGACTGCTGGATGCCATACTGTATGTCACTCTTGAGCCTTGCGTGATGTGCGCCGGCGCAATGGTCCACAGCCGGATCCGTCGCGTAGTGTATGGCGCTGCCGATGCCAAAACCGGTGCAGCGGGTTCCCTGATGGATGTTCTGCGCCATCCCGGCATGAATCATCAGGTAGAAATCACGTCGGGCGTTCTGGCTGATGCCTGTTCTGAACAGCTGAGTGCGTTCTTTCGTTTTCGCCGCAGCCAGAAAAAAGCGCTGCGGCTGGCAGAACGCGCAGCTCAGGCCGGTGACATCATTTCTGATAATCCTAAAGAATAAGGCTGTTCAGGCCTTATTTCCCCAGTGCTTCCTGTGCATCCACTACCGGATATCCCTGACCCAGCTGAGCCTGTAGCGCCGCCTTCTGCGCCTGCTGCTTCTCTTTTTCCATCAGATACCCCACCAGACTGAGCTGATAGCGGCGGATATTTTCCACATAATTATACGCCTGCGTGCCGCGGGCATAACCGTAAGTCGTCCGGCTTAAGAAGCGTTTCTGATTAAGCATCGGCAGCCGTTGCTTCACATCCGCCCAGCTGTCCGGATTCCCCTTTTGCTGTGCGGTCAGCTTGCGGGCGTCCAGCATATGGCCGTAGCCCATATTATATGCCGCCAGTGCAAACCAGATCCGTTCATCCTGCGGAATAGATCCCGGCATTTTATCCATCAGATGCGACAGATACTGCGCACCGCCACGGATACTTTGTTCGGCATCTGTCCGGTCATCGACATTCAGCCCGCCAGCCGTCGCGCGGGTCAGCATCATTACGCCACGCACACCGGTCGGTGATTTCGCCAGCGGATCCCAGTGAGATTCCTGATAAGCGATAGCGGCCAGCAAACGCCAGTCGATGTTCTGAGCATATTTTTCAAACAGCGGCTGCAAATCCGGCAGCGTCGTGTCGATGGCGTTCAGGAAAGTACGGGTATCGACATAATCGAAATCGCCCACGTGCCCGAGGTATTTTTCCTCCAGTTTTTCCAGCGTACCGTCCTCTGAAATCTGACTGAAGAAATCCAGCATAGCGGCAGCAAGGCTGTCGTCATCAGGTTGTTTGCGGTAATACCAGGTGACCGGTTCATCGTCTGTGGCATCAAAGGCCACCGCAAGGCGCGGATAGACGCGCTGCATCAGGGCGATGGTGACCGAATCCCCCAGCGTATAATCGAGTTTGCCGTTTTCAACCTGTTGCAACAGGTCGCGGGGTGACAATTTATCGGTGGTGGTCCAGTTGAGGTCTGGATATTTTTGGCTGGCAGCTTCCAGCGTGGCGATATGCGCACTGCCAGCAGACACTACCAGCGAGCCTTTGATGTCGGCGAAACCTTTCGGGCGCACAGCACCCTGCCGGTAAACCAGCTGCTGCGATACGGAATAGTATTCCGGGCCGGCGCGGTAGTTTTTCAGGCGCTCATTGTTGTACACCAGACCGGAAGCCAGCATGTCGGTTTTACCATGATCAAGATCGTCGAACATGCTCTCGATGGTGGTGTGCTGAGAAATCACCAGCTTCACGCCCAGATAATCTGCGAAGCGTTTAGCCAGTTCATAATCGAAGCCCAGATTGCCTTCAGGGGAGTCCATAAAAGTCAGTGGAGAATTGAGCGTGCTGACGCGCAATTCTCCACGGGATTTTATCTGATCCAGCTGGTCACCTTCACCTCTGTGCCACGGCACGGCAGGCCACAAGGCCAGTGCCAGTAACAGGGCGGCGATCCCCATCAGAACATAATTAATTTTTAGTCGCGTCAAATAGTTATCTCGCTGCGGCGCTCTTGTTTTTTTACGCTATGCTGTGCAGTTAGTATGGTTATATCCCCAGTGCTGACGCATTTTGCTCAACAAAACGGCAGTCTGCAACTTTATTCATAATAGCCATGATAACGGTAAGGCTATAAAGGAATATGAAGTTTCCCGACGCAAACGGTTTCGTCGGACGCCAGCTTTCTTTATAATAGCCCGCGTTTTCCCCCTGTTGCGCCCAATGAAGCACTGTGGTCAGTGTCTTCGAAGACGAGAGATCTGTGATTATGGAAATACTGCGTGGTTCGCCCGCTTTGTCGGCTTTTCGCATTAACAAATTGTTGTCCCGTTGTCAGGAAGCACGTCTTCCGGTCAGCGATATCTACGCCGAATATGTACACTTTGCCGACGTCAGCGCACCGCTGAATTCGGACGAACAAACCAAGTTACAACGCCTCCTGAAATACGGTCCTTCTCTCGCTGAACACGCTCCTTCTGGTCGTTTATTGCTGGTCACCCCGCGTCCGGGCACCATTTCTCCCTGGTCTTCCAAAGCTACCGACATTGCCCACAATTGCGGTTTGTCACAGGTTCTGCGCCTTGAGCGTGGTCTGGCATTTTATGTTCAGGCACCGCAACTGACCGAAGCACAGTGGAACGAACTGGGCGCATTGCTGCATGACCGCATGATGGAAACCGTGTTTACCCGTCTGGAAGACGCCAGCGCGCTGTTCGCGCAGCATCAGCCAACACCGGTGCAACATGTGGATATCCTCGGCGTTGGCCGTGGCGCACTCGAAGCCGCCAACACCAAATTAGGTCTGGCGCTGGCGCAGGATGAAATTGATTACCTGATGGAAGCCTTTACGTCGTTGGGGCGCAACCCGACAGACATCGAATTGTATATGTTCGCACAGGCCAACTCAGAACACTGCCGCCACAAAATCTTCAACGCAGACTGGATTATCGACGGCGAAACCCAGCCGAAATCCCTGTTCAAGATGATTAAAAACACCTTCGAACAGACCCCTGATCACGTGCTGTCCGCGTATAAAGATAACGCCGCCGTGATGGAAGGTTCGCAGGTCGGTCGTTTCTACGCCGATGCGAAAGACGGTTTGTACGATTTCCATCAGGAGCAGGCGCATATCCTGATGAAGGTTGAAACCCATAACCACCCGACGGCGATCTCTCCATGGCCGGGTGCGGCAACCGGTTCAGGCGGTGAAATCCGTGACGAAGGTGCAACGGGGCGCGGCGCAAAACCGAAAGCCGGTCTGGTTGGTTTCTCTGTTTCCAACCTGCGCATTCCTGGCTTTGAACAGCCGTGGGAAGAAGATTTCGGTAAGCCGGATCGTATCGTTACTGCGCTGGATATCATGACCGACGGCCCGCTGGGCGGCGCAGCCTTTAACAATGAATTTGGTCGTCCGGCGCTGCTGGGCTACTTCCGTACTTACGAAGAAAACGTCAACAGCCACAACGGCCCTGAGCTGCGCGGTTACCACAAACCGATCATGCTGGCCGGTGGTATTGGCAACATCCGCGCGGATCACGTGCAGAAAGGTGAAATCACCGTTGGCGCAAAACTGATTGTGCTGGGTGGTCCGGCGATGAATATCGGTCTGGGCGGCGGTGCGGCTTCTTCCATGGCATCGGGTCAGTCTGACGCGGATCTGGATTTTGCTTCCGTACAGCGCGACAACCCGGAAATGGAACGCCGTTGTCAGGAAGTGATCGACCGTTGCTGGCAGCTGGGCGAAGCCAACCCGATCCTGTTTATCCATGACGTCGGTGCCGGCGGTTTATCCAACGCCATGCCGGAACTGGTCAGCGATGGCAACCGTGGTGGCCGTTTCCAGCTGCGCGACATCCTGAACGACGAACCGGGTATGAGCCCGCTGGAAGTCTGGTGTAACGAATCGCAGGAACGCTATGTACTGGCTGTTTCTCCGGCTCAGCTGGAACAGTTCGATGCTATCTGCCAGCGTGAGCGCGCACCTTATGCCGTGATTGGTGAAGCGACTGAAGAAATGCATCTTTCTCTGGAAGACAGCCATTTCGACAACCAGCCAATTGATATGCCGCTGGACGTTCTGCTGGGTAAAACCCCGAAAATGACCCGCGATGTCACCACACTGAAAGCGAAAGGCGACGACCTGAATGCGGAAAACATTCAGATTGCAGAAGCGGTAAAACGCGTTCTGCACCTGCCAGCCGTGGCAGAGAAAACTTTCCTGATCACCATCGGCGACCGCACCGTCACCGGCATGGTGGCGCGTGACCAGATGGTTGGTCCGTGGCAGATCCCGGTCGCTGACTGTGCGGTCACCACCGCCAGCCTCGACAGCTATCACGGCGAAGCGATGTCACTGGGCGAACGTGCGCCAATTGCCTTGCTGGATTTCGCCGCTTCTGGCCGCATGGCCGTTGGCGAAGCGCTGACTAACATTGCCGCCGTCGAAATCGGCAGCCTGAAACGCGTTAAGCTTTCTGCTAACTGGATGTCTGCGGCCGGTCACCCGGGCGAAGATGCGGGTCTGTATGCCGCAGTAAAAGCGGTGGGTGAAGAACTTTGTCCGGCGCTGGGTATCACCATTCCGGTGGGCAAAGACTCCATGTCGATGAAAACCCGCTGGCAGGAAGGTAATGAACAACGCGAGATGACGTCACCGCTGTCACTGGTGATCACCGCGTTTGCCCGCGTCGAAGACGTGCGCCACACCGTGACGCCGCAACTGCGCACCGATAAAGGTGACACAGCGTTGCTGCTGGTCGATTTAGGTGCCGGTCATAACGCACTGGGCGCGACGGCGCTGGCACAGGTTTACCGTCAGCTCGGCAATACGCCAGCGGATGTGCGCAGCGCACAGCAACTGGGTGGTTTCTTCAACGCTATGCAGGCGCTGGTGTCAGAGCAGAAATTACTGGCTTATCACGACCGTTCCGACGGTGGTCTGCTGGTGACGCTGGCTGAAATGGCCTTCGCGGGACATTGCGGTCTGACCGCAGATATCGCAGCGCTGGGCACTGATTCGCTGGCGGCATTGTTTAACGAAGAACTGGGCGCGGTGATCCAGGTTCGTAAATCTGACCGTGAGGCGGTTGAGAAAACGCTGGCTGATTTTGGTCTGGCAGACTGCACGCATTACCTCGGCAGCGTCGAAACCGGTGACCGTTTCATCATTTCGTCGGGTGACAAGCCGGTGTACAGCGAAAGCCGCACCACGCTGCGTACCTGGTGGGCTGAAACGACCTGGCAGATGCAGCGTTTGCGCGACAACCCTGAATGTGCCGATCAGGAACATCAGGCCAAAACCAACGATCTGGATCCGGGCCTGAACGTCAAACTGAACTTTGCCCCTGACGAAGACGTGGCTGCACCTTACATCGCGAAGGGCGCGCGTCCGAAAGTTGCCGTGCTGCGCGAGCAGGGCGTGAACTCTCACGTTGAAATGGCTGCGGCCTTCCATCGTGCCGGTTTCGATGCGGTTGATGTCCACATGAGTGATTTGCTGGCGGGTCGCCGTGATTTGCAGGATTTCCATACGCTGGTGGCGTGCGGCGGATTCTCTTACGGTGATGTGCTGGGCGCGGGTGAAGGCTGGGCGAAGTCAGTGCTGTTCAACGACCGCGTGCGTGAAGAGTTCGAAGAATTCTTCCACCGCCCGCAAACGCTGGCGCTGGGTGTATGTAACGGCTGTCAGATGATGTCGAACCTGAAAGAGCTGATCCCGGGCGCAGAACATTGGCCACGCTTCGTGCGTAACCTGTCAGACCGTTTTGAAGCGCGTTTTAGCCTGGTTGAAGTGACTGCCAGCCCGTCGATGTTCATGCAGGGGATGGCTGGCTCACGTATGCCAATCGCGGTTTCCCACGGCGAAGGCCATGTGGAAGTGCGTGACGCTGCGCATCTGGCACAAATCGAGCACAGCAATCTGGTGGCGCTGCGCTTTGTGGATAATAACGGTCAGGGAACCGAAGCGTATCCGGCGAACCCGAACGGCTCCCCGAACGGGATCACTGCTGTGACCAACCTGTCAGGTCGCGTTACTGTGATGATGCCGCACCCTGAGCGTGTTTTCCGTACCGTCAGTAACTCCTGGCATCCGGAAGAGTGGGGTGAAGACAGCCCGTGGATGCGCATGTTCCGTAATGCGCGTAAACAGCTTGGCTGATGCTAAATAAGCTCCAGTAATAAAAATCCGCAGTGCGAAAGCCTGCGGATTTTTTTGTCTGACTTACCGCAACGGAAGTAACGCTAACTCTCTGTTTTTTAATAGTTATGTCATTTAATATTCATTAAATTGATTGTTGCTTAATTAATCATTAACTATTTATATGTAATCATCGTCATATAATGCCCAGGTCAACTCAACAGGGCTTATACGCCAATGAAAAATATCATTTTCGCGAATATTCGTGCAGCACTCGCTTGCCCAATTTTTATGCTTTCATTATTAATATCCCTTAATGTGCAGGCACAGGATCACCCTGGTAATTCCACGGTGGAGAATGTTTCCCCGCAGGAAAATAATGAAGGCTTATGGGATTCATTCACCAATAATATTGCTGAAACGTGGAATACACCGCAGCAGCAAGATCTCTTTCTTCCGGTATTAACTCGTCATAACCGGCATACACACAGCAAAAAACAAATCGAAGGATATAACGAACATCCGTGGGGCGGAGGTTACGGTATTTCGCGTTATGATGAGAAAGGAAACTGGCACGGCATTTATGCGATGGCCTTTAAAGATTCTTTTAATAAATGGGAGCCTGTTGCCGGTTACGCTTATGAAAAGATATGGCAGCCGCTTGATGATAAAGAATTCCGCTTAGGGGCAGGGTACATTACCGCCGTTTCAGCCCGTGACAATTATGATTACATTCCTTTTCCCATGGTGCTGCCGCTGGTATCAGCAGGCTATTCAAGGCTGACGTTCCAGACAACCTACGTGCCGGGAACCAACAGCAAAGGGAACGTCCTGTTCGGCTGGTTCCGTTTTCAGTTTTAATCGTCTGAGTAAGGTGAGGGGAAAGTATTAAGAAAATCCCCGTTATGTTTTTCGGTTTATTCTTATTGGTGAGTTTTTTAAGTAAATTAATTGCCTAAACAGACCCTACCTGTTTTAGGGATAATTCCTATAATGAATTACGGAAAGACTTTAAATTCATGAAATTGAATAAACAGACGTTTTTTGTTACTTCTTTGTTTAGTTTATAAAGACATTATTTGTCTATGATACTCTCCTGACGCAGGGAGCTATTACAGATATGATGATCAAGAAAGTAATCGGTTGTGCAGGTATGATACTAACGCTGGGTATGAGCTCATCCGTGTGGGCAAATAACAGCGGGATTAATCCGGTCAGCGATCCGGATACCATCCAGTATAAATCGCTGGCTGCGAACGTGTGGTCAGACTTTACAGATAAAGTCTCAACGACATGGCATGATTCTGATTCACAGGATCTGTATCTGCCGGTGATCACCTGGCATAACCGTCTGACATACGATAAAGAGAAAACCGATCGTTATAACGAACGTCCATGGGGCGGGGGGTATGGTATTTCCCGTTATGATGAAAAAGGCAACTGGAACGGCATTTATTTTATGGCGTTTAAAGACTCCCATAATAAATGGGAACCGATCGGCGGTTATGGCTGGGAAAAAATATGGACACCTGCAGAAGATAAAAACTTTCGGTTAGGTTTAGGTTATACCGCGGCGGTGACGGCGCGTGACGACTATAACTATATTCCTATTCCGATCGTGTTACCGCTGGCTTCCATCGGCTATAACAAACTGACCTTTCAGGCGACGTATATTCCGGGAACCTACAATAACGGCAACGTTTTCTTTGCCTGGCTGCGGTATCAGTTCTGAAGCGCTTTCTTTATGAATGAGTTTTGTGACTGAACAAAGTCCGGGCACAGGTTGTGAACCTGATCCCCCAATTTTGATGAATATTCCACTATGCTAAAAATTCACCGCAAGAATCAATCTGTTGGGTTCTGCGGTGATTTTTTGTTTTCAGGGAATCTGTAAAACACTTCATCAAGAGGATCACTCGTGAAAAAAGCATCCCGTTATCTTGCGTTATCTGCACTTGCCTGCGTTTTCCCCCTCTCGCTTCCTGCCGCTCAGGCGGCTCAGTCTGATAATTTAGAACTCCAGCAAGTCCTGGTGCTCAGCCGTCACGGTATCCGTGCGCCGCTGGTCAATTACGGTGACGTGCTTGCCGAATCCACGACGCACACCTGGCCGGTGTGGAAAACGGAAGGCGGGTTGCTGACGCCGAAAGGCGGCCAGAATTCTGAACATATGGGCCAGTACTTCCGCGCATGGCTGGCGAAAGATAAATTGCTGCCTGCAACCGGCTGCCCGGAAAGTGCGCAGGTCTTTACTTATGCCAACAGCTTGCCGCGCACCATTGATACCGCAAAACATTTCTCCACCGGTGCTTTCCCGGGCTGCGACGTTTCAGTTATTAATCGCGTAGAAATCGGCAAAATGGATCCGGTGTTCAACCCGATTATCACCGCTGATGTGAACGATACTTTCAAAACCAACGCGCTGAATTCTGTTAACCAGCATGCTGGCGAGGGCGGTCTGGCGGGGCTGAATCAGCGCCTCAAGCCAAATTACCAGCTGCTGGAAAGTATCCTCGATTATAAAAACAGTAAAATCTGCAAAGAAAAACAGCAGTGCGATCTGGCTTCGCAGCCATCAGAAGTCGTGCTGACGCAGGGTAAAGAACCGGGTATTACGGGGCCGCTGCGAATGGCGACCGGCGCGGCGGATGCGTTTATGCTGCAATACTACGAGGGTTACCCGATGAAAGACGTGGCGTGGGGGAAAATAACGACGCCGGAGCAGTGGAAGAAACTGGAGGATATCAAAAACCTTTATCACGAAACGCTGTTCGGCTCGCCGGCGATTGCTGCCAACGCCGCTAAACCGTTGCTGACCTTTATTTCCGGTGTGCTGGATCCGAAACTGGCAACGACCGCCGATCAGAAAGCCGCGCAGCAGGCAAAACTGGCGGTGCTGGTCGGGCATGATTCCAATATCGCGTCACTGCTTGCGGCACTGAAAACCCAGGATTACCAGCTGCCGGGTCAGTACGAACGTACGCCAATCAACGGGACCGTGGTCTTCCAGCGCTGGCACGATAAAAAGACCGATAAAGACCTGATGAAAATCGAGTATGTATATCCGACCGCCCGTCAGCTGCGCAACAATGTAGCGCTGAGCCTGAAAAATCCACCGGAACGCGTCACGCTGCAAATCGAAGGTTGTACCGTTGATAAGCAAGGTTTCTGCCCGATGGAGCAATTTAATCAGGCCGTGCAAAAGGATTTACAGGGCTGATGCCTTAAGCCGCTAACTGGCAATAGATAGCGTTTTAAGTTAGTTAGCGGCAGCTTTCCTCAGCCAGATAATGTGCCAAAGTTTCCTCACTCTGGCACATTATGGCGTCCTCTTCGTTTTACCTTAGCGCCCGTCAGCGGGCAGAGATTGCTTCCCGCTCCGCCCGTTTCTGGTGGCGGTTGGAAATCCCCACCTGGACACTGATCGCCACGGTTTACAGCGGCTGGTTTGCGCTGGTCTATTTCTGGGAAGATCTCGGTCCGTGGATTGCCACGCCTGCGCTTATCTGGTTCACGGCCTGGTATATGTCGCTGCAACACGAACTCATTCACGGGCACCCGACCCGTAAACCCTGGCTGAATCAGCTGCTCGGCACGCTGCCGCTGGCGGTCTGGTATCCCTATGGTTTATACCGCGACACGCATTTACAGCATCATCGTAATGAACATCTGACGCTGCCGGGCGATGACCCCGAGGCGTATTATTTCAGCCGCGCCAGCTGGGAAAGGTTGTCGCCGCTGATGAAAGCCGTTGTTCGTCTGCGTAACACACTGCCGGGACGGATGCTGATCGGGCCACTGCTGGATATTTCCGCCACGCTGACCGGCGCGCTGACGGCGTTATTGCGCGGTGACTGGCGCACAGTCGGCATGTGGGGTTTCCACGGGGTTTTGCTGACAGGTTTGTTGTACTGGATGTCGTTGCACGGCCTGTCTGCCGGGTATTTCATTCTGGCGGTGAGCTATCCGGCGCTGAGCCTGACCAAAGTCCGTTCTTTTTATGAACATCGCGCCGAACATTCGCCACAGGCACGCTCAACCCTAAATGAGGCCGGTTTTATCTGGCGGCTGCTGTTTCTTAATCTCAATTATCATCTGGTACATCACGATTTGCCGGGCATGCCGTGGTTCGCACTGCGTCAGGTGTATTTTGCTGAACGCGAAGCTTATATTGCGCGCAGCGAGGGGTTTGTGGTGAAAGGTTACCGGCAATGGTTCAGGCAACATTCGCAGAAACCGGTTTGTGTAGAAGCGCATCCGTTTGCCAGCACTCGTGAGCCGGTGCAAACCGCGCGCAGCGACTATGATTATCAGCAGGAAACCCCCTGACGGAGTGGCCAGATGATGCTGATGTCTTTACCGATGTATGCTGTTTCTGTACCGGACGTGGAAGCTTTTGCCGGTGTTCTGCGGGAAACACTGAAGCGCGCAGGTCTGATTGCCACACCGCAATCGCTGAGCTGGCCGCAGAATTTATTGATGCACTGGCAGCAGCCGGATTTGCTTCTGAGCCAGACCTGTGGTTTTCCGCTGGTAGAAAGCCTGCCGGATGTTCAGCTGGTCGGCACTTTCAGTTACCGCGCGCCGGGCTGCGACGGGTATCGATACCGCAGTTTTTTGCTGGCGCGTGATGAAGATGCAAAACTGCATTTGCCTGATTTTCGTCACCGGCGGCTGGCGTTCAACAGCACCGATTCTCAGTCCGGATACAACAGCCTGCGGGCGCTGGTGGCACCCCTGGCGCAGGCAGGAAAATTTTTCTCTCAGGCCACAGCAACCGGCAGCCATCGTGAATCCCTGCATTATGTTCAGCAAAACCGGGCAGATCTGGCGGCGATCGACTGCGTGACGCTGGCGCTATTGCACCGCCACGATCCGTCAGCGCTCAGCGGTCTGGTGATTATCGGCCAGACGGCGGCCGTGCCGGGTTTGCCGCTGATCACTTCGTCACAAACGTCTCCGGAACATCTGTCCATTTTGCGTCAGGCATTGCATGAAATCGCGCATGAGCCGGTCGCTAAACCGTTGCTGATTGAAGAGTTTAGTGAAGTGCCGCGTCAGGCCTATAGCGTGATTACATTGATGAAAAATATTGCTCAGGAGTTTGGCGTCCGCGAACTGACGACGTCATAACGCTCTGAAATATTGCATAAAAAACCGGGCCTGGGCGCCCGGTAGTGATATCTGAGTAGCGATAAATCAGTGCGTTTCGATAGGGAAATCTTCGTTCACATCGCCCCATTCAGCCCATGAACCGTCGTAAAGCTGCACATCTTTAACACCCAGAGAATCCAGTCCGAACGCCAGCGCCGCTGCGGTCACACCGGAACCACAACTGGTGATCACCGGTTTATTCAGATCAACGCCCAGCCGTTCAAACGTCGCTTTCAGCTCAGGTGGCGATTTCAGATGCCCGTCTTGTGTCAGTTCGGTAAACGGAACGCTGAGGCTGCCCGGAATATGGCCGCCATGCAGCCCTGGGCGCGGTTCCGGCGCTTCGGCTTTAAAACGCGCCAGAGAACGGGCGTCGATAATCTGTACCTTGCCAAGCGCGTCTTTTACCTGCTCCGCACTGACGACGACCGGACGCACCAGTTTGGCGTTAAAGGTGGTCGGGACGCGGATGTGCTCGCCGCTTTGTGTGGGTTTCCCTTCAGCAATCCACGCATTCAGGCCGCCATCCAGCACGCGTACGCTTTTCGCGCCGAAGCTGGTCAGCATCCACCATACGCGGGGCGCGGAGAACAGATCGCCCTCATCATACAGCACGATGGTTTGCGTATCCGCAACGCCCAAACGGCTCATTGAGGCAGCGAATTCCTCTGCGGTCGGCATCATATGCGGCAGACCGGTGGAGCAGTCAGAAATGCTGTCGACTTCCACATAAATCGCGTTGGGAATGTGCGCTTCAAGATATTTGCCATGAAAATCCACCGGCGGCGTAATGCCCGGTTTGGATTTACGACAATCGATAATGACGACATCCGGTGAGTTCAGATTTTTTGCCAGCCATTGTGTAGAAACGGTATGGGTAGAAAAAGTCATGTTCTGTTGCCTTATCTTTTTTGTGAAACCAGCCTCAGAGATCGCCCGGGATCAAAGAATACATCCAGGCGTCACGCGGCTGACCGTGATAATAAAGCCGGTTGCGGTGCAGACCTTCGGACGTCGCGCCCGCTTTTTCTGCCACCCTGCGGCTGCTTTCATTGCCGTCCATCACGACGATTTCCAGACGGGTCAGCTCCAGTTCAGTAAACGCAAAACGCGCAGCGGCTTTGACCGCCAGCGTTGCCAGTCCCCGGCCGGTATAACCGGTGCGGATCCAATAGCCAAGATTGGAAAACTTATATTCCTGAACGATGCGGTTAATGCCCACGCTGCCAATCAGATTCCCGCCGGAGCGTTCAAAAACACAGAAATTGAATTCTGCCCCGCGATGACGCTTTTGCTCACTGTCGGTGAGATATTTGCGGCTGTCATCAGGGGAATATTTATCGGTACACCAGCTTTCCCAGGCACCAATTTCAGCCACCGAGGCCTGAACGGCGGCAAAGTGGGTGATGGCTTCCAGCTCCGTAGCAACGCGGATTTCTATTTCTTCATCCTGATAAATCTGGCGTGTCAGCATGGGCGTTATCCTGTTATTGAGGAGACCAATAAGTCAGCCTCACATATCATGTATCCGTCTGTCAATTGGCGAAAATGCCGGTTAAGTCAGAAAAAATAAGCCAGAAAAACAGCAGGCTGTCTGCTAAACGCTTTACTCTTCCGGCAGCAACATCACCAGCTTGCATTCGGCATATCCCGCCGGAAAAAATGTCTGCTGCCGGTAGCGAATTTCACCGCTCAGCGGATGGTTAAAGCGCCGCTCGCCACCTTCGCGAGCCAGCACTTCCTGTTGTGTCCACCACTGGCTGAATTCGGCGCTGCGTTCCCGTAACCGCTGCACCGCCTGGCGGACCGCTTCGGAATGAGGGTAATGGCTGGTTTCAGCCCGAAATTCTGCCACCACGCGCTTGGCGCGCTCCGGCCAGTTTGTCACCAGCTGGCGCGCCAGCGGATGCAGAAACATAAAATCCAGCAAATTAGGATTTTCATCCACGCCCAGCCAGCCGCTGAAGAGCACACCCGCCTGCGGATTCCACGCCAGCACATTCCAGCAACTGTCGAGCAGATAACCGGGGCAGGTCAGCTGATTGACGTAATCTTTCAGGCCCGCGTCCGGCGCGGCGGAAGACGGCAACGCTTCAGGGTCTTTCACCGATGCGAGGCTGAATAAATACTCGCGTGCGGCAGGCTCCATACGCAGCGATTTCGCCAGCCGGTCAAGCGTGGCGGCTGAAATCGACACATCGCGTCCCTGTTCAATCCACGTATACCAGGTTGCGCTGATACCGCTGATTTGTGCCAGCTCCTCACGCCTCAGCCCGCTGGTTCTGCGACGGGGTGAGCCTGGTAAACCCACCATTTCCGGCGTCACCCGTTCGCGGTGTGTGCGTAAAAAGGTTCCCAGCGCCCTGGGGCCACTGAGCGACTCTGCGATATCAATCATGACATCCTCTTAAACGTGAGTTCTTAGACAGGAACTTACTTATACCAGTATAAATGCTCATATTGTACCCGTATAAAACAATGCCTATAGTGATTTTGAGGTCATTTGAAACCGCGTTCTTCCCTAATAAATCAATAAAAAAACAGACAGACAGGAGCAATGATGAACATTAAAAACACCCATACTCAGGCCGTTGATAAGCAGTTTGGCTCGCAGGCAAAAGATTATCTGACCAGTGCCGTTCACTCACAGGGCGCGGATCTGCAACGTCTGGCGACGCTGCTGGCACCTTTTCCGGATGCGCATGTGGTCGATCTGGGATGTGGCGCGGGGCACGCCAGTTTTGTGGCTGCACGGGTCGTTAAAAATGTGGTTGCCTACGATTTGTCGGCGCAGATGCTGGACGTCGTGGCGCAGGCGGCAAAAGATAAAGAGCTGAATAACATTACGGTACAGCAGGGCGTTGCGGAGTCACTGCCGTTTGACGACAGCAGCGCGGATATCATTATCAGCCGTTATTCGGCACATCACTGGCATGATGTCGGGCAGGCGCTGCGTGAAGTGGTGCGTGTGCTGAAACCGGGCGGAAAGTTCATCATGATGGATGTGGTATCGCCGGGGCACCCGTTGCTGGATATTTATCTGCAAACGATTGAAGTGCTGCGCGACACTTCTCATGTCCGCAACTATTCCCCAGGTGAATGGCTGAACATGGCTTCAGAAGCCGGTCTGATTGCCCGCGAAGTCACTACCGACCGTCTGCCGCTGGAATTCACCAGCTGGATAGCGCGTATGCGCACGCCGGAGCATTTCGCCGTCGCTATCCGCGAGCTGCAAAAAGTGATGTCTGAGGATGTGATAAAACACTTTGAGATCCAAACTGACGGCTCATTTACCAGCGATATTATGATGCTGGTCGCGTCGAAAAACTAAAGAATTGCGGTGTGATACGCCCTCCGTTGAACGGAGGGCGTGAAATTATCTTCTTACTTCTTACCAAACATTTTCTTGCCCAGCAGTACCAGCGCCAGTACCGCGGCACCCACCACCAGACCAACGACCAAATCTGTCGCGCCGGTAATCAGCGTATTAACCCAACTCTCATGGCCGTGTGTCAGCGGTTCAATCAGGCTGTGCATGAACGGTAAACCATGGCTGATAATGCTGCCGCCGACCAGGAACATCGCGATGGTGCCGACAACCGACAGTATCTTCATCAGCCAGGGCGCGAGATTCACAATGCCGCGTCCGAAGGCGCGTACAGCATTCATCATGCCGCTTTCGCCGTTCAGCTTGCTCAGGTACAAACCGGCGTCGTCAATTTTCACAATCGCTCCCACCAGGCCATATACACCGATAGTCATTGCCACGGCAATCAGCACCATCACAGTGACCTGATTAAGGAAAGGTGCTGATGACACAATCCCCAGTGAGATCACAATGATTTCAGCAGAGAGAATAAAGTCAGTGCGAACGGCACCTTTGACCTTTTCTTTTTCCTGCTTTTTAGCATCGGCTTCATTTTTTACCTCAGCCGACGCCGGTTTTTCTTCTTCGTGATGGTCACCGGGCATGAATTTGTGGGCGACTTTTTCGAAACCCTCGTAACACAGATAGGCGCCGCCAATCATCAGTAAAGGTGTGATCGCCCAGGGAATAAAGGCGCTGATCAGTAACGCCAGAGGAACCAGAATCGCTTTATTGATCATGGAACCTTTTGCGACAGCCCAGACGATCGGTAATTCCCGGTCGGCTTTTACTCCGGTAACCTGCTGTGCGTTCAGCGCCAGATCGTCGCCCAACACGCTGGCTGTTTTTTTAGCGGCGACTTTACTCATCGCCGCGACATCATCAAGAATCGATGCAATATCATCGATCAGTGCCAGAAGACTTCCACCCGCCATAAATACTCCCTTTTATCATTGTGCAAAGGCTTTCCGCACGCGCGGAGCCTGAACTCTGCTGTTCCGACCTTGCATCAGATCACAGCAACAGAAAATTCATAAAAAATAATCATATCAGTGATTGCATAGCGGCGTCGATTTGTGCGAATGTTGTCCCGTTCTTAAATAACTTTGAAATCTCTTCATAGTTTCTCCATTAAATATCCTCGTTTTTCCAGCAGTTATACCGGCAGAAATATTTCTTTGCATTCTCTCCTCATTTTACCACAAAGGTTAAATTTCTTTACGTTCGATTACGTCGCCTTTCATTGCTTCGCTGATAATTAACTCAACGGATAACTTCCGCTCCATTAATTAACTAAACTAACGAAAGAAAGGTGCGTATTATGAAACTCTTACCTGCAATCACAGCTGTTGCTATTACCGTTGCTTCATTCTCTGCTCTTGCTGCTACGCCAATTTCAGAAATGCAGGCGCAAAGTGGTAATTTCCAGTCTCTGGGTGTTGTTTCAGTGAGCGCACCTAATACCGTCCCGGGCAGCATGCGTGACCAGCTGAACCAGGTCGCCAGCGACAAAGGTGCAACACACTACCGTGTCATCGGCCAGGGCACGCCGGGCGATTCAAGCCTGAACCGTGCAAGCGTTGAGTTGTATAAATAAACTCAGCTTTTATAGAAAGCCTTTTTTATAAAATCTGATTAAGGTTATTTCCCGTAGCGAGAAGGCCAATGTCATCTGACATTGGCCTTTTTATTACCATCATTTATAGCTTCTTTTGAGAATCATCCCATGTGTTTTAATTTATCCTCTTCTTTTTGACAATAATTTCTCTTATTAATCATTTCTTAAGAATTTTTGCGTTATATAAGGGTCTATGTCCTCAGGAGGAGTTAATATGCTGAATGCCGCAAGAATGACAATCAAGAACACTGGGGTCTCGATTCAGAACCAATTTTTCTATTTACAGAATTTTATTACTTCACCAAGAACGATGGGGACGCTGATGCCGTCATCCCCGTGGTTGTGCCATGCGATGCTTAGCCAGATTGACTGGGCGACGTCGCTGGAGATAGCTGAACTGGGCGCAGCCGACGGGGTGCTGACCCGCCGCATTCTCAGCCGGATGCGTGCTGACGCGAAACTCGAGGCATTTGAAATTCAGCCTGCGTTTGTCCGCAAGCTAAACCAGATGGACGATCCCCGTTTGCAGGTGATGGCGCATTCTGCTGAGCATATGAGTACGCAGTACGACGCTGTATTCTCCTGTTTACCGCTGCTGTCGATGCCAGTGCGAACCAGCATCCGGATTTTGCAGGCTACCCGCCAGCAGTTGAAAGAAAAGGACGGGGTACTTGTTTTGTTCCAGTACAGCCATCTCTCTGAGAAATTACTGTCACGCTACTTCACCTGGAAAAAAATTCGTGTGGTGAAGAATTTTCCGCCGGCGCTGGTGTATATCTGTAAACCTCGCTGATACAGTTACTTATGGAAGCTGGATCGCAAAGCTGCCCGCAGGCCTTTGCGGAACAAGGATTTTTCAGTATGATGAGCACCATAGCGTAAATAAAACGCTACAGAAGCTTCACCGGCAGGTGATAAAAATCTGCCAGTGAGGCTTTTTTGTTGTACTATCTGGCGAGTACATTTTCAGGCCAGTACAATGACCATTTTTGATGTTCACACTTCATATTGATGATGGATTTTCATCAGGCGGGCTAACGGCTCCCGGGGAATAAAGGATAGCGGTAATGACACAACCCATTTTCATGGTAGGCGCGCGCGGTGCGGGTAAAACGACGGTCGGCAGCGCTCTGGCGAAAGCACTGGGCTATAAATTTGTCGATACCGATCTCACATTGCTGCGCACCTCTGGCCTGAGCGTGGCGGACATCGTTGAGCGTGAAGGCTGGGAGGGCTTCCGCCGCCGTGAAACTGAAACGCTGAAAGCGATTTGCGCGCCCTTCACGGTGATTGCGACCGGTGGCGGCGTGGTGCTGGCGCAGGAAAACCGCGATTTCATGCGTGATGCAGGAACGGTTATCTATCTGCGTTCGCCAGCTTCAACACTGGCTAACCGTCTGGAAGATGCCCCGCTGGAAGATCAGCGACCTACGCTGACGGGTAAACCGATTACCGAAGAAATGATGGAAGTCCTGAATGAGCGCGAAGCCCTTTATCAGCATGCTGCGCATCATGTAGTAGACGGAACGCTGGATCCTGCGGGTGTGGTGAATGCAATTCTTGATGCGCTGGCACTGCCGGTCGCGCGTTAAATCCTCCGCCACCAACTCTGAAGACGAGCCCCTGTGGCTCGTTTTTTTATGCCCCAAAATCCTGAAGTGGCGGAAGGTGTAAATTAAACGGGCCATTTTTGTGATGAATGTCACGGGTGCTTAAGTATTGTACGCAGTGATGTGCAGGCGTAAAGTAATCACTCAGGTTATTAATTTTTACGTCCACTTCTGCAACGGAACCCATGATGAAAATCCTGAAACACTTCTTCAGCCAGCATGCGAAAGCGATGCCCGCGATATGGTCAGTGACGGTCATTCTTGTTGAAGCCTCTATCGCACTCTATATTTTGCGCAATATTTAATCAAAATTATCTGCTGAGTTTTACGTCCGTCACCTCATTATTACTCGGCATTCAACCTCTCTTTCTGTGAATTGAATGGCTTTAGGAATTTCTTTAAGCATATTCATTTATCTGTCTTCTTGTGCGTGAAAAATAAACGGCTTGACGCTGACACGTATCAGCTTTAGTTTTTAATTAACTTAACAGGAACCCTGTTCCATATAACGGAACTGCCTCCTTATGACTACTTTAGAAAATGCAGCAGCAGTGCTGAAGTTATTTTCCAAAAAGGGGGTCCGACAGGGACATCCCGGTTTGTCATTCAGTGATGTCGTCGAAAATTTAAAATTACCTAAAAGCACGGTATCGCGTTTGCTAATGACCATGGAAACGCAAGGGTTGCTGGAGCGTGATCCGGACAGCCGTCTTTATCAGATTGGAAAGTTATTACTGGCCGTCTCAAGCCATTATTTATCGGCGCCGCTGGTGGATTTGGCGTCGCCTTATATGACGCAACTCAGTCAGCTTACGCAATGTACCGGTTACATCTCGATGCTTGAAGGGCGTGACATTATGGTGATGCGTATGTTCCCCGGCAGAACCTATTTGCAAGTGGTCACTCCGGCGGGAAGCCTTTTACCCGCGCATGAAACGGCGATTGGCCGGGCCATTTTATCGCGTTATTCCGATGAAGAAGTCCGTCAGCGTTTTAGCGGTAACTATGAAGCGCATTCTGTGAATGCACCGAAAAGTCTGGACGTTTTGTTATCTCGCCTGGCTGAAGTGCGACTGACCGGCGTGTCTTTTGCCAATAATGAAACGCTGCTGGGAATAAGTACGTTAGCGACCAGCATTTTTAATAAGCATCGCAATGAACTCGTGGGGTTGTGTTTATCTTTTCCTTCCCCCGCGCAGGGAAAAGAAATTCCGGAAGGGATCAGGGAAGGGCTGATTGCCGTAACCCGGCAACTCGCCGAAAAATTGGGTGATGAGTATTGGCATTTACCAGAGCGATAATTAACCGCGAAAGTAATGACTAATAACGGGCCCGGAAAATCGCAGTTTTCAATATTTGCCAACACCAGGGGCCTTATGTCAGATCAACCTGCTAAAAATAATAAGGAAAATCCGCTAAAGGATATTGGCACTCTCATCGTGATGATCCTGCTGTCTGTTTTGGGCGCAATCATCGGAGTTCAGCTGATTACCACATTGGGCGTGACGCCTAATACGTCGATTATCGGTGCGCTGTTTGCCATGTTACTGGCGCGCATCCCGATGCAGGCTTTTCAGCGTTACCGTTCTGTTCACACGCAGAATCTGGCGCAAACTGTGATTTCTTCCGCGACCTTTGGTGCGGCAAACAGCTTGCTGATGCCGATCGCCATCCCTTATGTCATGGGCCAGCCGCAACTGATTATGCCGATGTTTACCGGCGTAGCGGTGGCGATGTTGCTCGATGCCTACCTGCTTTATCGTCTGTTTGATACCAAAGTGTTCCCGGCCAGTAATGCGTGGCCACCGGGCGTTGCTGCCGCTGAAGCCATCAAAGCCGGTGATAACGGCGGGCGTCAGGCGTGGTTGCTGGTCGCGGGTGTGGTGGTCGGGCTGGCGGGCGCGATGCTTAAGATTCCGATGGCGGCCTTCGGCACGGCGTTTATCGGCAATATCTGGGCGCTGAGCATGTTTGGCATCGGTTTGCTTATCCGCGCTTATGCCCAGCCGCTTGCCGGTTTAGATCTTAATGCGATGTATATTCCGCACGGCATGATGGTCGGTGCCGGGCTGGTATCGCTGCTGCAGGTGATTCAGGTGGTGCGTGCTAAAAACGCCGACGCCAAAACCACTTTTACCCAACCAGCGAAAGAAGTGCGCAAAGCACTCGGGCTGGGCGCATTCGGCTATATCGCTATTGCCGCACTGCTGGCGCTGGGGGGCGGGCTGTACAGCGAAATGTCAGTCAGCATGCTGATTGCCTTCGTGATTTACGCCGCCTTTGCCGCGTTCTTCCATGAGCTGATTGTCGGAATTGCCGCGATGCATTCTGGCTGGTTCCCGGCCTTTGCCGTGGCGCTGATCACGTTGATTATCGGCATACTGATTGGCTTCCCGCCTCTGGCGCTGTGCGTGCTGACCGGCTTTACAGCCGCGACCGGCCCGGCGTTCGCCGACATGGGCTTCGATCTGAAAGCCGGATTCATTCTGCGCGGTTACGGCAAAGATTTACGTGCCGAACTTTATGGCCGCCGTATCCAGTTATTCGCCGCTTTACTCGCCTTTATTATCGCCATTCCTGTGGTCTGGTACGCCCATTACGGCTACTTCGCGCAGGATTTAGTACCGCCAGTTGCGCGGGTTTATGCCAAAACCATTCAGGCCGGCGCACAGCCTGGAATTGCGCACAGTTTGCTGATCTGGGCCATTCCGGGCGCATTAATACAGCTGATTGGCGGCCCGAAACGTCAGCTCGGCGTACTGCTCGCCACCGGTTTGCTGATCAACAGCGTGATGGCCGGTTGGGCAGTCGTCTGCGGCATCGTGCTGCGCATTATCATTATTCGAATCTGGGGTGAAAAAGGGCGTACACCAATGGAAGTGCTGGCGGCAGGATTTATTGCCGGAGACGCACTTTACAGCTTCTTCACCTCGGTTTTCAGCGCCAAAAAGTAGTGAGTACCGCACCAACACCAGGGCTTAATCAGCCAGCACGACACACCGACTGTTCCACGATGAACAGCGCCCGCGACCGTTTTGCCACTGCGCCTTATGCGCCGGTTGCGGGGTTTTAAGAGGATTTTGTGATGAGTTTGCAACAGACATTAACTGTATTCGAACTGATTGACAGTGCACATGTCAGCGGCCAGGACATTATGGACTTATTCGCCCGTTATCCGGGGATCACCGCCAGTACACACCGTGCGGAGGGCCCGAAAGGCGGTACCGATTTTGTCCGCATTACCGTGCCGGGCAGCAAAGGGAAGAGCATCGGCGGCACTGCGCCCACGCTCGGAATCATTGGTCGTCTGGGCGGCATCGGTGCGCGTCCGACGCGTATCGGGCTGGTATCCGATGCCGACGGCGCCATTGCCGCCGTCACCAGCGCACTTAAGCTGGCCGACATGCAGCGCAAAGGTGATGTGCTGGAAGGCGATGTGATTATCACGACGCACATTTGCCCGAACGCGCCGACCCGTCCGCACGATCCGGTTGATTTTATGGATTCGCCGATTGATGACGTGACCATGAATGATAACGAAGTGGTTGAAGGCGTGGATGCGATACTTTCTATCGACACCACCAAAGGCAACCGCATTATCAATCACAAGGGATTCGCGATTTCGCCGACGGTGAAAGAGGGCTACATCTTGCGAGTTTCCGAAGATTTACTGCGCATCATGGAAATGACCAGCGGCAAACCGGCAGTCACTTTCCCGATCACCACGCAGGACATCACGCCTTACGGCAATGGTGTGCATCACCTGAACAGCATTCTGCAACCGTCAACGGCGACCAGCGTTCCGGTTGTCGGTGTGGCGATTACAGCGGAATCTGTGGTGCCCGGTTGTGGCACCGGCGCAAGTCATGAAGTGGATATCGCACTGGCGGCGAAGTTCGCCGTTGAAGTCGCGAAAGAGTTTGGCCGCGGCACCTGTCAGTTCTTTGATGCCGATGAATATCAACTCCTGTTGTCGCTGTACGGAAGCTTGCGTCACCTGCAAAACCGGAAGTAACACCATGATGACATCCTTTGCAACGTTAACCATCGGACAGGCGCCACGCAGCGATATTATGCCGCTGCTGATGGCGCATCTGCCAGCCGGGTCAGTCACGCATGTTGGCTTACTGGACGGGTTAAGCACGGAGCAAATTGAGCAGCGCTATGCGCCTGCCGAAGGCGACGCGGTGCTGGTCACCCGTTTGCTGGATGGTTCGCAAGTAAAGCTTGCCGCGCCGCGCGTAGAGCGAGGCTTACAGGAAAAGATTGATGTGCTCGAAGCGCTGGGCTGCATGACCATTCTGCTGCTGTGTACCGGCGAATTTAACCATCTGCACACGAATAATGCCCTGCTTCTCGAACCTGACCGCATTATCCCGCCACTGATTAGCTCGATTATCGGCCAGCACCGGGCAGGCATTGTGGTACCGGTAGAATCCCAGGTGGTTGAACAGGCCAACAAGTGGCGAAAATTAGCCAAAGCGCCGTGTTTTGCGGTCGCCAGCCCGTATCTTTCTGATGACCAGACCCTGACGGAAGCCGCGATGCGTCTGGCTGAACAGGGTGCGGAAGTGGTGGTGCTCGACTGCATCGGCTTTAACCGGCATCACGAGGATGTGCTGAAAAAACATCTGAATATTCCGGTAGTGTTATCGAATGTATTGATGGCAAAACTGGCGGCGGAGCTGGTGGTCTGAGGATGTGACGGACGGGGCAAACAGCTATCCACAATGGCACTGTGTGACCGTAAAATCAAATCAGTGACGCCGCTTTGCGGGCGGTGTCGTCTGGTGCAGATAAAGCGGTAATAATCAGTGACAGAAGACGCTTTCTGCCCCTAATATGAAGGCTCTGAAAATTATCGCAAAGGGCCAATCTATGTTGAAAAATAATGAGTATTTTGACGGGAAAGTGAAGTCGATTGGTTTCGACAGCGAAAGTACGGGTTCAGCCAGCGTTGGCGTGATGGCCGTCGGTGAATACACGTTCGGTACCGCAAAGCCGGAAGAAATGACCGTCATCAGCGGCTCACTAAAAGTGCTGATCCCGGGATCTCCGGACTGGCAGGTGTTTAAGCCAGGCGAAACTTTCTATATTCCGGGTAAAAGTGAATTCAACTTACAGGTCGGCGAAACGACTTCGTACTTGTGTAAATACCTGACCAAATAATATACAGACACAGTACAAACAAAAAGGCGCTCATGAGCGCCTTTTTTACGTACTGCATCCGGTCTTAGCGTTGTGCTTCGCCGCCCAATGCTTCGATCAGGTTCTGGATCAGCACCGCCAGTTCACCCGTCATCAGCACGAAATCAGCATCGAAACGTCCGGCGAAATCTTCGCGGTCGATGTCTTCATTTTGATCACGAATGACGTCGCTGAATTTCAGGCGTTTAATGCTGCCGTCGTCGGCCAGTACCACGGCGATACGTTCCTGCCAGTCAACGGCCAGCTTGGTTACCAGTTTGCCATTTTCGATATGCGTGGCGATTTCGTCACTGACCAGCGCCTGTTTTTTACAGCGGATCACGCCGCCTTCTTCCAGAATTGCTTTCAGCTCAGCTTCATCCTGTAAGGTGAAACCGGCAGGTGTTTCGCCTGAACGTACCCATTCGGTCAGCGTCAGCTCGATCGGGCTTTCCATGGTCAGCGGCACCACCGGCAGCGAACCGAGGCTTTTACGCAGCAGCGCCAGCATATCTTCGGCTTTCTTGGCGCTGGCAGCATCGACCATGATCAGGCCGTTAACGGTATCAATCCACATGAACGTCTGGCTGAAGCGGCTGAATGCGCGCGGCATCAGGCTGTGCAGCACTTCATCTTTCAGGGAATCTTTTTCGGTCTTTTTCAGCTTGCGGTGCTGTTCGCCTTCGAGCTGATCAATTTTGGCCTGTAACTCCTGTTTGATAACCGGAGAAGGCAGAATTTTTTCTTCTTTGCGTGCGCAGATCAGGATCTGCCCGCCGTTGACGTGAGTCAGCGCGTCGCCACCGTGAGAACCCATCGGTGAAACCCAGCCGGTTTTCGCCATATCCTGGCTGCCGCACGGGGTAAAGGTGAAAGCACTGAGCTGTTTTTCCATTTCGTCAGCAGATAACGAAACTTCACGGCTCAAACGGTAAACCAACAAATTCTTAAACCATAACATGGCGTTATCCCTGTCCCGGCGCACTCGTGGTACGCTGAATAAATGAATGCAGGGCGGCATGATAACCAATTGAGCGCCGGTCGTCGTTAAGAAATCGCCGTGGCCTGTAACATTGCATAACAGCTTATTCTGGTGACAGAGGCCACTGGCTTCTAAACTGAACAGACTCAGAAAAACTGACCCTGCAGGACATAAAAAGGAGAATAAAACGTGCGAATTGGCATTGATTTAGGCGGCACAAAAATAGAAGTCATTGCGTTATCGGATGAAGGCAAAGAGCTGTTTCGCAAACGGGTCGATACGCCGAGAAATGACTACGAGCGCACACTCAAGGCGATTGAAGGGCTGGTGCTGGACGCCGAGAAAGGCACCGGACAGCGCGGCAGTGTGGGGCTGGGGATCCCCGGCACGTTATCGCCATTTACCGGCAAAGTGAAGAATGCCAATTCGGTCTGGCTGAACGGTCAGCAACTGGATGAGGATCTGGCGCTGTTGCTCAAACGCGAAGTGCATATTGCAAACGACGCCAATTGCCTGGCGGTTTCCGAAGCCACCGACGGGGCAGGTGCAGGCCGCCACACTGTATTCGCCGTGATTATCGGCACCGGCTGCGGTTCCGGCATTGCGCTTAACGGCGTGGCGCACGCGGGCGGCAACGGCAACGCAGGCGAGTGGGGCCACAATCCGCTGCCGTGGCAGGATGAGGAAGAAATCCAGTTTGCCCGCGAAGTCCCGTGCTACTGCGGAAAATCAGGCTGCGTCGAAACGTTTGTTTCCGGCACCGGATTTGCCGAAGACTACTTCCGTCATTCCGGTCAGCGTTTAAACGGCGCAGAGATTATTGCGCTGGTTGAGCGGGGCGATGAAACGGCGGACCTGGCGCTGGGTCGTTATGAGCGTCGTCTGGCTAAGGCGCTGGCAAACGTAGTGAATATTCTCGATCCGGACGTGATTGTCTTCGGTGGCGGCATGAGCAACGTCGATCGCCTGTATCAGACCGTGCCACTGCTGGTTAAACAATGGGTATTTGGCGGGGAATGTGAAACACCGATGCTCAAAGCGGTTCACGGTGATTCGAGCGGAGTGCGTGGCGCTGCCTGGCTGTGGCCGCAATCGCGTTTTGCGTTGTAAGTTCTTCATCAATTTTCAGGGGGCAGAGTTTGCGCCCCTGATCTCATAACTTCACAGTTAAAGCGCCATCTCCCGTTTAAATACGTCCAGCGTGTGTGCCTTCACACGGATAAATTCCGGATGGCTCATGATTTCAGAACCACGCGGACGCGGCAGGTCAAACGGCACAATTTCTGCAATCTGCGTCGGTCGTCGTGTCAGCAGTAAAATCTCATCCGCCAGAAACACTGCATCCTCGAGATCATGCGACACAATCAGCATGGTGACGCCAGTCGCCAGCTGCACTTCCTGCAATTTATCGCGGATAAACAGCGTCATCTCGAAATCCAGCGCCGAGAAAGGCTCGTCGAGGAACATCACTTCCGGACGCGTCGCCAGCGCCCGCATGATGCACACGGTTTGCTGCTGGCCGCCGGAAAGCTCATACGGATAGCGTTTCAGGTCGAAGCGGATATCAAACATTTGCGTCAGTTCTTCGACCCGCGCATTGACGTCCGCTTTGCTCATGCCGTGTCGGATCAGCGGATATGCGATATTGGCGCGGGCACTCATCCACGGAAACAGCGCGTCGCGGTAGTTCTGAAACACATAACCGATGGTGGTCTGCGCCAGCGTTTTGCCGTCGAACAGAATGTCGCCTTTATCCACCGAGATCAGCCCGGCGATCATGTTCATTAACGTCGATTTACCGCAGCCGTTCGGGCCGAAGATCGACACGATCTTTCCACGCGGTAAGTCGAGATTGAGATCGGTATACAGCGGCTGTCCGGCAAACGCCTTGCTCAGTCCGCGGATCGTCACATGGGTATCCGGGCGCGTGGCGTACTGCGGCAACTGCGGGCCTTTGTAATCGGGGTTCAGCGAGAGAGGTTGCGTCATGCTTTGCTACTCCAGTGGACGGTTTTTTTCTCGATCAGCAAAAAAGCCAGATTCAGCAGATAACCCAGCGCGCCGGTGATCAGGATCGAGGCGTACATGTCTTTGATGTTAAACACCTGCTGGGCATCGATGATCCGGTGGCCGAGGCCGGTTTCCGATCCGATGAACATTTCAGCGACGATCACGATCACCAGCGCAATTGACACACCGGTGCGCAGGCCAACGAAGGTTTGCGCCAGGCTTTCCATCAGCAGAATGTCTTTAAAAATATGCCAGCGGGAAATTCCCATCACTTTGGCCGCCATCAGCCGGGTTTTTTTGGCATTCATCACGCCGTACGCGCTGTTAAACAGGATAACCAGCACCGCGGCAAAGGCGGCGATGGCAATTTTATTGGCATCGGTAATGCCGAAAATCAGCATAAACAGCGGGATCAGCGCTGATGACGGCGTGGAGCGGAAGAAGTCGATCAGAAATTCCAGGCTGCGATAGATCTTTTCATTGCTGCCTAAAATGACGCCGAGCGGCACGCCTATCACTGCGGCAAAAGCAAAGGATACCAGCGTGCGGTAAAGGGTTGCGCCGATGTCGGTGCGCATGGAAGCATCGAAAAATGACTGGAACATGTAGCCAATCGTCTCGACGGGCGAGGGCAGAAGCACCGGGTTCAGCCATTTTGCGCTGACGGCCAGTTGCCAGAATAAAAACAGCAGCACAGGGCCGACCAGCGGCAGTAACCTTGAAGACCAGCGTGAAGTCATCCTGTTTCTCCTTATCCTTTATAAATCAGCGAAGCGACATCCACCGGTTTGCTGAAGATTTTTCTTTCCGTAAAGACGTCATAAAATTTCTGGAACCATTGCAGGTTGTCGCCTTTTAAATCGGGATACATCACAAAGCCCGGCAGCGGCACCTCTTTCACCAGCGCCGGTTCTATGCTGGTGTAACCGGCGACGTTTTCGCGAGCCTTGTCAGGATGCGCCGCAATGAATTCCACCGCTTTCTGATAAGCGGCAATAAACTTTTTGGTTTCTTCCGGTTTGCTGGCGATAAAACTGGAGTTCAGCGCCGCGGCGCCGCCGAACCAGGGCGCGTCTGCATTGCCGAGCACGTATTTAGAAATGACGCCGGTTTCCAGCGTGCGGGAAAGGTTTTTCATGCGCCCGACGGTGCCGGTGGGTTCGAGTGTATACACGCCGTCAATTTGTCCGGCGGCCAGCGCAGGTGCGTGCTGCCCGACCGGCAGTTCGATCACTGAAGGATTAGTGAAACCATTTTTCTCCAGAATGATCTTCGCCATCGTCACGTTCTGGATCCCCGGCCCGCAGGCGATCTTCTTACCTTTCAGATCGCTGATCGCTTTCGCTGTGCTGTTCAGCGGCACCAGAAATTCATCCAGAACCAGCTGGTGATTGGACGGATTCGAGCAGATGATTTTGAACAAATCCGGTGAGGTGATAGCCCCCAGACCCAGCGCGCCTGTGGCCGTGCCGTTAGCGCACCCGTGGATCCTGCCGGTAATCATCCCCTCGACAATTTGCTGTGCGCTGGCGAATTTAACGCCTTTTACATTCAGTCCGGCTTCTTTAAAAAAGCCCTGTTCCAGCGCCACATATAACGGTAAACCGCCGACAATCGGCCAGTAACCAATGCGGATTTCATCGTCATCAGCCGCAAAGACCGAGGTCGGGATCATACCGCCAAGCGTGGAGACGCCGCCGGTGATGGCGAGCCATTTCATCAGCTGGCGGCGTTTTTTATCGACTTCAGGTTTGATGTTATTCATGGGCGGTTCCCTTAACGGTTATGCAGGCGCTGCAACTTGTACTGCAACTTGTATACATAACGTTAAGCACAGGGCGTGCCAGTTTATCGGCAGGAGGGAATAAGCGGGAATTCAGCGGGTTGGGAACAATGAGCGCACTGCGCTGGTGCGAATTTTGCGCAGTTGCTCACAATCAGGATCCATTGCGGAGCAGATGGCTAGCAATTTACCCGCCAGTTGCTCCGCAGGATAATCTGTCAGACTTTAAATTCACTGCTCAGGCGGCTGACGCCCAGACCGTTCACCTTAGTCACTTTGATTTGCACTGGAATACGGTCTTTCATTGCTTCCACATGGCTGATCACGCCAATGGTTTTGCCCGAGGCATTCAGGCTGTCGAGCGCGTCCAGCGCGGTATCCAGCGTATCGGCGTCGAGTGTGCCAAAACCTTCGTCGAGAAACAGCGAGTCGATGCGGGTTTTATCACTGACCAGATCAGACAGCGCCAGCGCCAGTGCCAGACTGACCAGGAAGCTTTCACCGCCGGATAAGGTGCGGGTATCGCGCACGGCGTCCGCCTGCCAGGTATCGACCACCTGTAATTCCAGCGCATCGCTGGTTTTGCGCTGCAACAAATACCGCCCGTGCAGTTTTTCGAGCTGAAGGTTCGCCAGATACACCAGATGGTCGAGCGTCAGTCCCTGCGCGAATTTACGGAATTTTGCGCCGTCGCTGGAGCCAATCATCTGATTCAGATAACCCCAGTCATCGCAGGTCAGTTGCGCCTGGGCAATCTGAGCAATCAGCGCCTGTTGTCCGCTGTGGCGTAATGTGTCACTTTCCAGCTGGTTTTTCACTTCGCCCAGACGTTGCTGTAAAGCTTTCAGCTGTTGCGTCAGTTCTGCCTGCTGCGCTGTCAGAACGTCAAGATCGCTTTCTGTTTCACTCAGATGAGCCGGGCGGGCAAGACGATGTTTTTCGAGCTGCTGACCGGCATCGGCCAATAACGCCTGCGCCTGCGCCAGCTGTTGTTGCAGATTTTCTTTGCGTTGCTGAAGTTGCTGACGAAGTGCGTCATCCAGCAGCGCCAGTTTCACCGCGGCTTCATCGGCAAATCCGCTGGCACTCAGCGCCTGTTGCCACGCCTGCTCCGCCTGCGTCAGTTGTTCTGTTGCCTGCAACTGTTGCTGTTGCGTGCTCGCCAGTTGCCCGGCCAGCTGATCGCGCTGTTCCTGCGCTTTTTGCAATGCGGTTTGCGCGTCACTGACCGCTTTTTCTGCCGCCTGTTGTTGCTGATGTAAGTGCTCGCGAACCTGCGCCACCTGGCGGTTGCCGAACAGTTCAAGGCGTTGAGCAGTCAGTTCTGAAAGGTTTTTTTCGCCTTCTGCAAACAACTTTTGCAGCCGTTCGACGTCTTGCTGAGATTTCGCCTGCGTCTCTTCCAGCCGGGTAACGCGTTCGGTCAGTAATGCGCTTTGCTGCTGCACTTTCTGCTGCGCGTTCAGTGCGTCATTCAGGGCATCTTTCGCCTGTTGCAGCACCCGGGCCAGCTGTTCGTGCTGGCTAATCATCGCCTGCGATTGTTGTTCTTCTCCATCGCGGGCAGTCAGCCATTGAGTGATGTCGGCGGTGTCATGTAGCGTAAACGTCAGGTTCAGCGGTGCGCTGAGCTGTTGCCAGTTTGCGGTATGCGCATTCAGTTGCTGCTGGTCTTGCTCCAGCTGGATTTGCAGCCGCGTTTGCTGTTCTTTCAGACTTTTAATTTTTGTTGCCAGTTCGATACCGCTGGCTTTTGCCGCATCGAACTCCAGTTGCATTTTCTCGAGGCGCTGCGCCGTTTCAGAGGGTTTGACCTCCTGATAATGTTCAATCGCCGGATGCGATGTGGAACCGCACAGCGGGCAGGCTTTGCCGCTTTGCAGATTCGCACGTTCGGCTTCGAGGCTGACGATCAGCATTTCCTGTTTATGCAGTGCTTTAACGTCGTTGAGATGCTCCAGCTGTTTCTGACATTGCAGGCGGATGGTGCCCAGACGCTGTTCTTCTTCAGCCAGTTGCGTCTGATACTGTACGAAATCTTTTTGCTGTTGCTGCACGCGCTGATTAAGCTGCGGGAAAATTTGAGCGAGTGAAAACAGCTGTTGTCGCACCGGACGCAGCTGCGTGAGTTCGGATTGTCGTTTCTGCAATGCTGCCAGCGGGTGCTGTTTTTCCTGCTCAGTCAGACGCTGTTGCGCAGTGTTGAGTGCGCCGGTCAGCGCGGTCTGGCGGGTCGTATGCTGGCGGCTTTCTTCGTCCAGCTTCTGTCGTTCGGCGGTCATTTGCACCAGCATCGCGTTATGCTCACTGACAAGTTTCTGCACATCAGTGACAGACTGCTGTGTTTCAGTCAGTGATTTACGCAAACGGGTGATTTCGCCATCCAGCGGCAGGATTTTTTCTTCGATCAGCGTTTGGGTCTGACGCTGTTCTTCCGCCTGTTTCTGACGTGCCGTTTGCGCCTGCTCCACCGCCAGATTCAGCGGCGTCATTTGCGCGATTTGCTGTTCCTGCTGCTGCGTCAGGTGCGCCAGTTGCTGCTGAAGACGTTGCGATTCATCCTGACAACGCTGGCGATCGTTGAGCAACGGACGCAGTTTTTCTGCCGGTTCGCTGCGCGCCAGTTGCTGTAACTGCGGCGCGGCGGCCAGATTCTCCTGCTCTGCGGCGGTCAGTTGTTGCTGAGACTGCTGCTGTTTTTGCTGCACCTGCTGCCACTGTTGCAGCCAGTTCAGATCCTGCTGGCGCTGCTGCGCCTGCTGACTGAGCGTGATTTCCTGCGCGTTCAGTTCAGCAAGTTGTGCTTCGAGCGTCTGGCGCTGTTCTTCGCTGAGCAGTTCGATACCCGCCATACGCTGATGCAAACCGTCGAGTGTAATCCGTGCTTCTTTATGTTGCTCAAATACGCGCTCGGACAGCAGACCGTAAATTTCGGTGCCGGTCAGTTCTTCCAGCAGTTCGGCGCGGTCATTGGCATCGGCATTCAGAAATGCGGCAAATTGCCCCTGAGACAGCATCATGGATTTGGTGAAACGACCGAAATCCAGCCCGGTCAGCGTGGCGATGGCGTCGAGTTTATCGCGCACTTTATCGGCCAGAATTTTGCCGTCGGCCAGTAATGCCAGCTCCACTTTCGGTGCCTGCAGATTGCCGTCCGGCGAGTTTTTGGCGCGGCGCTGACTCCAGAACGCGCGATAACCGACGCCTTTGACTTCAAACTCCACTTCGGCCAGCGATTCGGCGGTGTGGCGCGTCATCAGCTCGTTCTGGCTTGGCGTGATGTTCAGCCGTGGCGTCTGATGATACAGCGCCAGACAGATGGCATCGAGCAGGGTGGTTTTCCCCGCGCCGGTCGGACCGGTGATGGCGAACAATCCGTTGCTGGCAAAAGGCTCAGCGGTGAAATCAATTTTCCATTCGCCTTCCAGCGAGTTCAGGTTTTTTAAACGCAGGCTGAGAATTTTCATTGTGCGCTGTCCTCCGCATTCTGACCGCTGGTGACCTGTTCAACAACCTGCGCAAACAGCGTGCGCATCCGCGCCTGGCGCGGTTCGTCAGGGGCCGGTTCCAGTGCCAGCCGTCGTTCAAAGACGTCACTGACGCTCAGTTCGCTGAGTGTCTCTTTTTCCTGTTGCTCAATGCGGTTGATACGCTGTTCTTTACTGCGGCGTAAAAGCACCACTTCTACTGGCAAATCTGCCGTCAGCGCCTGAATGCGGCGCTGAATATCACTGAGATAATCCTGCGTGGCGACTTCAATATCCAGCCACACCGGTTTGGCCGGATCGCCGCCTTCGAACTGCGCCAGTTGTTTTTCGATTTCTGCCAGCGAGCCTTTGATTATCTGCATGGGCTGGAAAACGGGAATTTCCAGCGTGTCGATGGCGTTGAGCGTCGCGCCCTCAAAGTCCAGTAAGTACACACTTTTGGCTTTACTCAGTTCATCAAAACTCAGCGCAATCGGCGAACCGCTGTAACGGATATGTTCGGTTTTGGCGACGCACTGTGCGCGGTGAATATGGCCAAGTGCCACGTAGTCGACCGGCGGAAACGCCTGCGCCGGGAAGGCATCGAGCGTGCCTATATAAATGTCGCGCACGGAATCGGAGGTGCTGACGCCAACCGTGGTCAGATGGCCGGTGGCAATGATCGGTAGCGAAACGCCGAGTTCGTCCCGTTTGGTCTGCGCGGCCTGCCACAATGCGTCATAATGCGCGGCGATGGCTTCCTGTAATGCCAGCTGTTTGTCGCTGCCGGATTGTCCCGCCTGACTGGCGAGCAAATCACGCGGACGTAAAAAGGGTATAGCGCAAAGTACCGCGGCAGGTTTTCCGTCACGCTGGTTGAGCACCAGAATCTGTTCTGAGAGGTTTTCGCCGACGGTGGCAATCACCCGCGTATTCAGGCAGGAAAGCAGCTCACGTGATTCATTAAGCGTGGCGACAGAATCGTGATTCCCGGCCAGTACAACCAGCTGACAGCCGGTTTGTTGCAGTTCGACGACGAAACGGTTGTAAAGCTCTCGGGCATAGCTGGGCGGCGAACCGGTATCGAATATATCGCCTGCCACAATCACGGCATCTACCTGATGTTGCTGCACCTGACCGGTCAGCCAGCGCAAAAATGCCTGATGTTCGGCGGCGCGGCTTTTGGTGAAAAAGTACTGGCCGAGGTGCCAGTCTGACGTGTGGATCAGGCGCATGAGACTCCCTTATGGATCCTGGATGACGACAATGGGGCAAAGTATAAACGTCGGCGGGGGACGCTGTCCCCGATAAATCAGACCAATTTCAGCGAGATGGCAGCTGAATAGAAGAAATGTCTCTGTCATATTTGACTGTAATGAACCATCCTTTCTATTCATAAATCTGTCACAAAACTGACGCATAATGGCGCCCGCAATCAAATAAAAGATCGCTAACCTATTGGCAGGACCTACGATGGCAAGACGTATACTGGTGGTTGAAGACGAAGCTCCAATCCGTGAAATGGTGTGTTTTGTACTGGAACAGAATGGCTATCAGGCAGTAGAAGCTGAAGATTTTGATTCAGCCGTTGGCCAGCTGGTAGAACCTTACCCTGAACTTATCCTGCTCGACTGGATGTTACCCGGCGGTTCCGGTATTCAGTTTATCAAACATCTCAAACGTGAAGCGCTGACCCGCGAAATTCCGGTCATGATGCTGACCGCCCGCGGTGAAGAAGAAGACAGGGTGCGCGGCCTGGAAGTCGGTGCCGATGATTACATCACCAAACCGTTTTCTCCAAAAGAACTGGTTGCCCGCATTAAAGCCGTGATGCGACGCATCTCGCCAATGGCGGTGGAAGAAGTGATCGACATGCAGGGTTTAAGCCTGGATCCGTCGTCTCACCGTGTGATGGCCAACGAGCAGGCGCTCGATATGGGGCCGACCGAATTTAAATTATTGCACTTCTTTATGACCCACTCCGAACGTGTTTACAGCCGCGAACAGTTGCTCAATAACGTCTGGGGCACTAACGTTTATGTGGAAGATCGCACGGTAGACGTGCATATTCGTCGTTTACGTAAAGCGCTGGAAACCAGTGGACATGACAGAATGATCCAGACTGTTCGTGGAACCGGATACCGTTTTTCAACGCGTTATTGAGTCCCCACAGCGGAGAATCTGTGTGCTAGAACGTTTGTCATGGAAACGATTGGCCGGTGAATTCTTTCTCTTTTGCCTGCCCGCGTTAATCCTCGGTATCTTCGTCGGCCATTTCGGCTGGCTCCTCTTTGCGTCGCTGCTGGCGGCGCTGGGCTGGAATTATTACAACCAGCTCAAACTCTCTCACTGGCTGTGGCTTGACCGCAGCATAACCCCGCCGAATGGCCGCTGGAGCTGGGAGCCTTTGTTTTACGGGCTAAACCAGATGCAGATGCGTAACCGCCGTCGCCGTCGCGAATTAGGTCAGCTCATTAAACGTTTCCGCAGTGGTGCCGAATCATTACCCGATGCGGTGGTACTGACGACGGAAGAGGGCAATATTTTCTGGTGTAACGGGCTGGCGCAAGATTTGCTCGGTTTCCGCTGGCCGGAAGATAACGGACAACACATCTTTAACCTGCTGCGTTATCCCGAGTTTCGTACCTGGATCCAGACCCGTGATTTCAGCCGTGCCCTGAATCTGCAACTCAATAACGAGCATTACGTCGAGTTTCGCGTCATGCCTTACTCCGAAGGGCAACTGCTGATGGTGGCGCGTGATGTTACCCAGATGCGTCAGCTCGAAGGTGCGCGTCGTAACTTCTTCGCTAACGTCAGTCATGAACTGAGAACCCCGCTGACTGTATTGCAGGGATATCTGGAAATGATGGAAGACGCCAAACTGGAAGAGCCGTTTCGTACCAAAGCGCTGGACACCATGCAGGAGCAGACGCGGCGCATGGACGGGCTGGTCAAGCAGCTGCTGACATTGTCGAAAATCGAAGCGTCAGCAAATATCGATATGCAGGAGAAAGTCGATATTCCGGTAATGCTCGGCATGCTGGAGCGCGAAGTGCAATCTTTAAGCGGTGGCCGTCACGAAGTGGTGTTCCGTGTAAACGAGAAACTGAAGGTCTTTGGCAATGAAGATCAGTTACGCAGCGCGGTGTCGAATCTGGTGTACAACGCCGTCAACCACACCCCGGCGGGGACGCGGATAGAAGTCAGCTGGCAACAAACGCCGCATGGCGCGCAGTTCCAGATCAGTGATAACGGGCCGGGTATTGCGCCGCAACACCTGCCGCGCCTGACTGAACGTTTCTACCGTGTCGATAAAGCGCGTTCGCGCCAGACGGGCGGCAGCGGTCTGGGGCTGGCCATCGTCAAACACGCCCTGAGTCATCACAACGCAAAACTTGAAGTGATGAGTGAAGTCGGCGTCGGTACCCGCTTTATATTTACACTGGCACCGAAACTGATTGTTCCTCAGGAACAGGCCAGCCAAAGCGATGTGAAGGGATAAAAAGAAGCCACAGCCCACGCTGTGGCTTCTTTTAGCAGATGATCTGTAAACCTTTTTCTTCGATCAGCATCAGTAAGATCAGAGCAGCACCGGTGGGTTTGGTTTCATCCCGCTCCCATTTTTGAATGCTGTTAGCCGACATATTGATGAGTCTGGCCAGCACGCCCTGGCTGATTTTTTCTTTTTCCCGCAGCGCGCGTATACGTTCGGCAGAGCTTTCTGCAAAGGCTCTCAGCCTTTCCTCCTGTACGGCTTCATCCACAATGTTGTTAATTTCGCGCATCGTGGTTTGTGAAACGGTGCCCGACTCATGAAAACGCTGAGCTATGCGCTGTGCCTTGAGCAGAAGTTCATCAGTCATGTTGTTTTACCTCGATTATCAGTCCCAGACTTAAATCTTTAGAGAGCTGCATATCTGAAATATTTAAAAGTTCGCGAGCCAGTTCATGTGCAGACTTGAGGATATCCTTTTCCGACAGTTTGCTATCGGTCATGAAGTCGTGAAAATCCTCTGTAACAAAAATACGTAAACCGTTCATGCCATCGTCCCTGGTAAAATAAACTATAGTATTTATTACTACAGATCGCAAGGCTGCAAATATTGTTCAGCATCATGAAACATCGCGAAGTGAACATGAATTTTATTCACGTCCCATGAAGATTCCTCTGTTGCCCGTGAAGCATCTGCATGACAGTATCCTGTTAAAGACGTTTAGACATCCAGATGTCTAAATATAACGTAAGGTAATTATTTACTTAATGAATCATTCGCATTTCGCCAATGGCGGGATGTCATAAGGAGTTCTTCATGCAACGTACAACACCTCCATTCCGCGCTGACGTCGTTGGCAGTTTCCTGCGCCCCGCCGCTATTAAAGAAGCCCGTAAGCAATTTCAGGCCGGTGAAATTAATGCCGCGCAACTGCGTGCCGTAGAAGATACCGAAATCCGCCGGGTGGTGGATTTGCAGCGTGAAGCCGGTCTGCAAGTGGTCACTGACGGGGAATTCCGCCGCGCATGGTGGCACTTTGATTTCTTCGAAGGTCTGGAAGGCGTTGAAGGTTACGATGCGGTGCAGGGGATCCAGTTCAACGGCGTACAGACTAAAGCACGCAGCATCAAAGTCGTCAGCAAACTCGGTTTCGGCTCACACCCGATGCTGGAAGATTTCCGTTTCCTGAAAAGCATCAGCGGAAGTGCAGTACCGAAAATGACCATTCCAAGCCCGAGCGTGATGCATTTCCGCGGTGGCCGTAACGCGATCAGTAAAGAAGTGTATCCGGATCTGAAAGACTACTTTGACGATCTGGCGCAGGTTTACCGTGACGCGATTAAGGCGTTTTATGATGCCGGTTGTCGTTATCTGCAACTTGATGACACCGTCTGGGCTTACCTGTGTTCTGAAGATCAGAAGAAGCAAATCCGCGAACGTGGCGACTCTCCGGAAGAGTTAGCGCGCACTTACGCCGATGTGCTGAACAAAGCGATTGCCGGTAAACCGGATGATCTGGTGATTGGTCTGCATGTCTGTCGGGGCAACTTCCGTTCCACCTGGATTTCAGAAGGCGGCTATGAGCCGGTGGCAGAGATTCTGTTTGGTGGCGTGAACATCGATGCCTTCTTCCTGGAATATGACAACGAGCGTTCCGGGGGCTTTGAGCCGCTGCGTTTTATCAAAAAAGGCCATCAGCAGGCGGTTTTGGGTCTGATCACGACCAAATCCGGTGAGCTTGAACTGGCGAAAACTGTGGAGGCACGTCTGGCCGAAGCAGCAGAATATCTGGATATCAACCAGATTTGCCTCAGCCCGCAATGTGGTTTCGCTTCAACGGAAGAGGGCAACAGCCTGACCGAAGCGCAGCAGTGGGAAAAGCTGAAGCTGGTCGTCGATATCGCCGCCCGCGTCTGGTAATGCCAGGGCGTGGTCGAATTTTGACCTTGTAAAAATGCTGTAAACTGTGCGTGAAATAACCTGAGAGTGGTGATTTCACGCATTTTTCGTCTTACCGGAGCATATCTTGTGCTTCGTTAGTTCAAAAATCATACATATCATATGGCGTGTTTTTCGTTGTATTTAGTGAATATGCCTGTATTCTATTGTTAATCTGGTCAAACACTCTGCTTTTTGGATCTCGGCTTGCCTTTATACGCTATAAACGTTTACCTTAGCGTCCGCTGTCGCTCGATACTCCCTGCATAACAACGTAATTATCTGCATATCATCAGGCGTTTTTAGCTTACTTCGTTCCTCATCGGGTGCTCTCTGGCTCTTTTATGCCATTCATCCTTCTGACGACGTGGCACGGCGACGGCAACGGACACTTTATTCATTTGAACAGGCAACACGACACCAATCATGAGTACTCGTTTAACAAATAAAGATATTATGGCGCTGGGTTTCATGACCTTCGCCTTATTCGTCGGGGCCGGGAATATTATTTTCCCGCCAATGGTTGGCCTGCAGGCAGGTCATGACGTCTGGTGGGCTGCCGCCGGATTTATGATCACCGCGGTCGGACTCCCGGTGATGACGGTAATTGCACTTGCGCGCGTTGGCGGCGGTGTGGATGCCCTGAGTACGCCAATTGGTCGTGGTGCCGGTATTCTTCTGGCCACCGTCTGTTATCTGGCGGTAGGGCCGCTGTTTGCCACGCCGCGTACCGCAACGGTTTCGTTTGAAGTGGGTATCGCGCCGATGACCGGTGATGGCCCGCTGCCACTGCTGATTTACAGCGTGATTTATTTCAGCCTGGTTATCGGTATTTCCCTGTATCCGGGCCGTTTGCTTGATACTGTCGGACATTTCCTGGCACCGCTGAAAATGGTGGCTCTGGCTGCGCTGGGTATCGCTGCACTGCTGTGGCCTGCCGGTCAGCCAATGCCTGCTGTCGGTGCTTACCAGACCGTTCCTTTCTCCAGTGGCTTTGTAAATGGCTATCTGACCATGGATACGCTGGGTGCGCTGGTGTTCGGTATCGTTATTGTTAATGCCGCGCGTTCCCGTGGTGTATCTGATGCGAAATTGCTGACCCGTTATACCGTTCTTGCCGGTCTGATCGCTGGTCTGGGACTGATGCTGGTTTATCTGAGCCTGTTCAAACTCGGCGAAAACAGCGCCTCGCTGGTGCCGGATGCGACCAACGGTGCGGTTATCCTGCATGCTTACGTCGCTCATACTTTTGGTAGTGTTGGCAGCTTCTTCTTAGGTGCGCTGATTTTCATCGCCTGTATGGTGACAGCGGTTGGCCTGACCTGCGCCTGTGCGGAATTTTTTGCCCAATATCTGCCGCTGTCTTACAAAACGCTGGTATTTATTCTGGGTCTGTTCTCCATGCTGGTGTCCAACCTCGGGTTGAGCCATCTGATCCAGATTTCTGTGCCGGTACTGACGGCTATTTATCCGCCATGTATCGCGCTGGTTGTGCTGAGCTTTACCCTGCGCTGGTGGAACAGCACCACACGTATTGTGGCGCCGGTCATGGTAGTGAGCCTGGTGTTCGGCATTGTTGACGGTATTAAGGCTTCTGCTTTTGCTGATCTGATGCCAGCCTGGACCGCGAACCTGCCACTGGCTGCGCAAGGTCTTGCCTGGTTACCACCGTCATTATTAATGCTGGTACTGGTCGGGATTTATGACAAAATCAGCGGCCCGCGCAGCGTCACCGCGCACCAATGATTATCGGGTGAATGTTCGAAGACCAGAAAGAATGATCGTCTGAAGAATATTTAGCCAATCAGGCCACGGAGAACCCTTCCGTGGCTTTTTCATTGGCAGGCTAAAAGTCATTTTTTAGAATACGATTTTTGATAGTTAAAAAAACAACACGGGTTAATGCACATGCAGCAAGAAGCTGAACAACCAACAGCGCAGAACGAAGCGCCGGGCACGAAGTTAAAACGTGGCCTGACAACGCGCCATATTCGCTTTATGGCACTGGGATCAGCCATCGGAACCGGACTGTTTTATGGCTCGGCAGATGCCATCAAAATGGCGGGGCCGAGTGTATTGCTGGCGTATCTGGTCGGTGGGATCATCGCGTTTATCATCATGCGCGCCCTCGGTGAGATGTCCGTTCACAACCCGCAGAGCGGTTCATTCTCCCGTTATGCGCAGGATTATCTCGGGCCGATGGCGGGTTACATCACCGGCTGGACGTATTGTTTCGAAATCCTGATCGTCGCCATTGCCGATGTGACGGCATTCGGCATTTATATGGGCGTCTGGTTCCCGGATGTGCCGCAATGGACCTGGGTGCTCAGCGTGGTGCTGATTATCGGCGCGATCAATCTGGTCAGCGTGAAAGTCTTCGGCGAGCTGGAGTTCTGGTTCTCCTTCTTCAAAGTACTGACCATCATCATCATGATCGTTGCAGGCTTTGGCATTATTTTCTGGGGCATTGGTAACGGCGGACAGGCGACCGGTATCCACAATCTGTGGAGCAACGGCGGCTTTTTCAGCCAAGGCATCATGGGGACGATTCTGTCACTCCAGCTGGTGATGTTTGCTTACGGCGGCATTGAGATCATCGGCATCACAGCCGGTGAAGCTGAGAATCCAAAGCAATCCATTCCGAAAGCCATCAACTCTGTTCCGCTGCGTATTCTGGTGTTTTACGTGGGTACGCTGTTTGTGATTATGTCCATTTTCCCATGGAATCAGGTGGGTACGCAGGGCAGTCCGTTCGTTCTGACCTTCCAGCATATGGGCATTACGGCGGCAGCGGCTATTCTCAATTTCGTGGTGATCACCGCGTCGCTTTCTGCCATTAACAGTGACGTGTTCGGCGTGGGCCGCATGCTGCACGGTATGGCAGAGCAGGGACAGGCACCGAAAATGTTCAGCAAGGTTTCGCGTCTGGGGACGCCGTGGGTCACTGTCCTGGTGATGATGGCGGCGCTGCTGGTGGCGGTTTACCTGAACTACATCATGCCGTCAAACGTGTTCCTGGTGATCGCGTCTCTGGCGACGTTCGCAACTGTCTGGGTGTGGATTATGATCCTGTTCTCCCAGATTGGTTTCCGTCGCAAGCTGAGCAAACAGCAGGTTAAAGAACTGGAGTTTCCGCTGCGTGGCGGTGTTTACACCTCCGTGTTCGGTATCATTTTCCTGGTGTTCATCATTGGCCTGATTGGTTACTTCCCGGATACCCGTATTTCGCTGTATGTCGGGATGATTTGGGTTGTGGCGCTGCTGGTCGGTTATGCCTTTAAACTGCGCAATGACCGCAAAAAACAAGCGCTGGCGCTGAACAACAAAGCGTAAGCAAGCACTTACCTTCCGGTAAAGAAAAGCCCCCGGGATCTGATGATCCCGGGGGCTTTTTACTGTTTATAAATTTTATTAACGAAATCATTCTGGCTATATCAAGGCGGCAACTGAGTACATCCCCGGGAGCTTACACAGGTAAGTGACCGGGGTGAATGAAGGCAGCCAACGCAGAAATAGCGTGAAGGATGCCGGTTAATAGCCGATGGCCGCACCTGCGGGGCGTCGCACATCATTCGCGCCGTACAGATAACCTTCGCGCACCTTGCCTGAAACTGCCGAGTCATTACCTGAGGTCGCGGATGTCACGCCAGCGGCACCCGGTAATCCCACCATAATCAGCTCTGCGGCACCCCACGGCGTTTGTTCCACCATTTTGTAACCCATCTTCTGCAGGATGTTCAGGCTGTCCTGTGAAACGCCGCGCTGCTCGTAATAGACTTCATCCGGCAACCACTGATGATGAATACGTGGCGCATTCACCGCTTCCTGCGGTGGCATACCGTGGTCGATAACATTCAGCGCCGTTTGCAGAGTGATGGTGATGATGCGCGAACCGCCAGGCGAGCCGAGAACCATGAAGGTTTTGCCGTCTTTGGTCACTAAACTCGGACTCATAGACGATAGTGGGCGCTTACCGGGGGCGATTGCGTTTTTAACGCCCTGCACCAGGCCGAAGAGGTTTTTCTCACCGACTTTGGTGGTGAAGTCATCCATTTCATCATTAAGGAAGAAACCGGTTCCTGGCGCGATGACCACAGAGCCAAACAAGCCATTAATGGTGTAAGTGGTTGAGACGGCGTTACCCATTTTATCGACGATAGAGTAATGGGTGGTTTCCGGTTTCTCGTGCGGTTCCATCCCCGGCTGAACGGCTGTGGAAGGCGTGGCTTTATCTGCTTCTATTTTCTTACGAATTTCTTCGGCGTAGCTTTTACTGATCAGGCGGTCGATCGGGTTTTTCACAAATTCCGGATCGCCAAGATAGGTATTGCGGTCCATGTAAGCATGGCGCATGGCTTCGGTGAGCACGTGAATCGACGCCGCTGAGTTGAAGCCCATGCTCTTGATGTCGTAGCCCTCAACGATGTTGAGAATTTCACACATTGTCACTCCACCGGAGCTTGGCGGCGGTGCGGACACGAATTTATAGCCGCGATAGCTGCAGGTGATCGGCGCGTCCTCAGTGACTTTATAGTTCGCGAAATCTGCCGCTGTCAGGATACCGCCGCCTTTTTTCGAGGCCGCTTCCACTGCTGCCGGGATTTTGCCTTTATAGAAAGCATCCGGCCCGTGTTTTGAAATGGATTCCAGCGTATTGGCTAAATCGGTTTGAACCAGTTTATCGCCCGGCTGTAGTGCGCTGCCGTCTTTACGCAGGAAAATGCGCGCTGCCTCAGGATCTTCTTTGAAGCGGTCAACCTTGGTATCAAGAATATCGGTATCGGCGCGGGTCAGCACAAAGCCCTTACGGGCAAGTTCAATCGCCGGTGCCATCACCTGCTGGCGCGTCAGTTTGCCGTATTCCTTCTGCACCGTATCCAGGCCCAGTACTGTGCCCGGTACACCTGCCGCGAGATATCCGTACAGGCTGGCGCCTTTTTTCACATTCCCGTCTGCGTCCAGATACATATTGGCGCTGGCGGCGGCAGGTGCGGTTTCGCGGAAGTTAATGAAAGTGTCCTTGCCATCAGCAAGATGCACCGTCATGAAGCCTCCGCCGCCGATATTGCCACAACATGGGTTCACGACGGCCTGCGCGTAGCCAACGGCCACGGCGGCATCAATGGCGTTTCCGCCCATTTTTAGAATATCGACCCCGACCTGAGAGGCCAGATATTGCGAAGTTACAACCATGCCGTTTTTGGCTTCAACCGCAGGACTGGACGCGGCGTACAGCGGAAAGCTGGTCAGCAAGGTCAGCGCGATGAGTGATTTCCGTAACATAGGGGCTCCTGTTTATTACCCTGTCTAATGAGTCATAACCTTCAGGTTATTGTGTGATAACGCTTTTTTTGGGTGTTTTATCCGATCAGAACTATGCAAACTGCACGCCATAATGACCGGAGTGGAACATTTTCAGCGTAGACGTAAAACAGGCAAAACGGGGAGGGGGAAGGGGAAATTGTGATCGTGTTGGATGGCAGGCAAAAAAAACGGCCAGCTTAGCTGACCGTTATTGACCTTGAAATCCGTGAAAGGATTACAGGTTTGACGCGTTTTCTGTCAGGTATTTAGCCACGCCGTCCGGAGAAGCGCCCATACCTTTTTTGCCTTTTTCCCACTGAGCCGGGCACACTTCGCCGTGCTCTTCGTGGAATTGCAGTGCGTCAACCATACGCAGCATTTCGTCGATGTTACGACCCAGTGGCAGATCATTCACTACCTGGTGACGTACAACGCCTTCTTTGTCGATCAGGAAAGAGCCGCGCAGTGCAACGCCAGCGTCCGGATGTTCGATACCGTAGGCTTTCTGAATTTCGCGTTTGATGTCAGCAACCATCGCGTATTTAACAGGACCGATACCGCCTTTCTCAACAGGGGTGTTACGCCATGCGTTGTGAACGAACTCGGAGTCGAAGGACACGCCTACCACTTCTACGCCACGTTTCTGGAATTCTTCGTAACGGTGATCGAAAGCGATCAGCTCAGAAGGACAAACGAAAGTGAAGTCCATTGGCCAGAAGAAGATAACAGTAGGTTTGCCTGCAGTGTGTTTTTTGAAGTTGAAGTTTTCAACTACTTCGCCGCTACCGAGAACTGCTGCTGCGGTGAAGTCAGGGGCTGGACGAGTTACCAGAACCATAATATTACTCCTTATGAAACCCTTACGGGCGTCGTAGGTGAGAAGGAAGGGTGAACAAAACGACTGCCAGTATAGGGGCAACCCTCGGGTGAATAAACCCCATCGCACCAATCAATCAGATAGCATCCGGCTATCAGTCTTTGACGTAAGTCCCATACTTTTTTAACAACAACCTTTTGTATTGCAGGGAATTGCGGATGGAATCACAAAATTCGCGGTGTTTGTCAGATTTTCCGGTCTTTCGCCTGTTGCATCATGACTGGATAAAACTGCCAAAAAAGCTGTTCGAGAGCATCGTAATTGAGCTCGATATCATGGAAAGAACCGGTCAGCGCGCCGAGTTTTGGCCGCCGGTTAGCCATGCCGCGCAATACGTCGCCAATAAAAGGCAGCACGGCATAACGTTCCATCCAGCGTTCCGGCCATAAATACGCATTCAGATTCTGGAAACGTTCCGGCATTTCAGGCAACTGCGGCTCGATTTCCTGCTGGCAGTCGTCAAGAAAATCTTCCAGCGACTGTTGCGGATGAATTGTGGCCCAGTGACGTGAGAGAAAATGATCCCAGACCACATCGAGCGTGATGGGCGCGACGCGGCGAAAATCTTCACGAAAATAGCTGCGGGCAATTTTCACTTCCGGCAGCGAATCGGTCATGGTATCTACGCGGCGATGCATGCGGATCCCGCTGACAATTTCAGCTGAATATTGTCCGTCAGGATTGCCGCGAACGAAGTCAGCCAGCAGGTTGCCGGTCAGGGAACTTTGAGCCAGTGAGGCCAGATGGAGGTGAGCGAGAAAATTCATGACGGCAGTATAACGCAGGAAAGTTGATCTCTGACAGGGCAGCGGATGCCTTTATTGACGCAGATGCTTGCAGGGGATGCCCCGTCCCTCTAGACTAAGCCGCCTGTTTTTGTCGTTAAGTGAAGTGAAAAGCCATGCGTGTTGCCGATTTTTCTTTTGAACTCCCTGAATCCCTGATTGCGCGCTATCCGCAGACCCAGCGCAGCGGCTGTCGTTTGTTGTCTCTGGACGGGCCGAGCGGTGAGTTAACGCACGGCGTGTTCACCGATATTCTCGATAAAATCCATCCCGGCGATTTGCTGGTATTTAACAATACCCGCGTGATCCCGGCCCGGGTGTTTGGCCGTAAGGTCAGCGGCGGAAAAATTGAAGTGCTGGTTGAGCGTGTGCTCGATTCGCACCGCGTTCTGGCGCATGTGCGTGCGTCTAAATCGCCAAAACCGGGTGCAGAACTGCTGCTTGGTGATAAAGAAGATATTAAAGCGACGATGGTGGCGCGCCACGATACGTTGTTCGAGCTGGAATTTAATGAAGATCGTGATGTCTTTACTCTGCTCAACGAAATCGGCCATATGCCGCTGCCGCCTTATATCGACCGCCCTGATGAAGATGCTGACCGTGAACTGTATCAGACCGTCTACAGCGAACGTCCGGGTGCGGTAGCTGCGCCAACCGCTGGCTTGCATTTCGATGAGCCGCTGATGGATGCGCTGAAAGCCAAAGGTGTGGAGTTTGCTTTCGTCACACTGCACGTGGGAGCAGGGACTTTCCAGCCGGTTCGCGTGGACACCATTGAAGACCACATCATGCACGCCGAGTATGCCGAAGTGCCTCAGGAAGTCGTGGATGCGGTACTGGCGTGTAAAGCGCGCGGCAATAAAGTGGTGGCCGTGGGCACAACGTCTGTGCGTTCGCTGGAAAGTGCGGCGAAGGCCAGTGAAAATGCATTGATTGCGCCATTCTTCGGCGATACCAAAATCTTCATCTATCCGGGTTATCACTATCAGGTGATTGATTCCCTGATTACCAATTTCCACCTGCCTGAATCGACGCTGATCATGCTGGTGTCGGCGTTTGCCGGCTATAAAAATACGATGAATGCCTATCATCAGGCCGTCGCAGAGCAGTACCGTTTCTTTAGTTATGGGGATGCGATGTTCATCAACCGTAACCCGCTGGCGCCGCAGGAAGTGGTCGGCCAGTAGCCTTTTTGTAATTACCGGTCCGGACGCACTCGGTGCATTCGGGCTTTCTTTTCCGGGCATCATGCCACGGACTTAACCTCATCAGACTGTTTCTCTGATGCTGGAGGCAATGTGAAGTACGAATTAAGCACTACCGATGGCCGCGCACGTCGCGGACGTCTGGTCTTTGAACGTGGCGTCGTCGAAACCCCGGCATTTATGCCAGTGGGTACTTACGGCACTGTAAAAGGCATGACCCCGGAAGAAGTAAAGGAAACTGGCGCACAGATTTTGCTGGGTAACACTTTCCACCTGTGGCTGCGTCCGGGGCAGGAAATCATGAAGTTGCACGGCGACCTGCATGATTTCATGAACTGGCACGGCCCGATCCTCACCGATTCCGGCGGTTTCCAGGTATTCAGCCTGGGCGCGATGCGTAAAATCAAAGAAGAAGGTGTGCATTTCCGCAATCCGATCAACGGGGATCCTGTCTTCCTGAGCCCTGAAAAATCGATGGAAATCCAAAACGATCTGGGTTCGGACATCGTGATGATCTTCGACGAATGTACGCCTTATCCTGCTGACTGGGATTACGCAAAACGTTCTATGGAGATGTCTTTGCGCTGGGCAAAACGTAGCCGCGATCGCTTCAACGAATTGAATAATAAGAATGCTTTGTTCGGTATTATTCAGGGCAGCGTTTACGAAGATTTACGAGATGTATCATTAAAAGGGCTGGTAGATATCGGCTTTGATGGTTACGCTGTGGGCGGCCTGGCGGTAGGTGAGCCAAAAGAAGATATGCACCGTATCCTCGAACACGTTTGCCCGCAAATCCCGGAAGACAAACCTCGTTATCTGATGGGTGTCGGTAAACCGGAAGATTTGGTGGAAGGCGTGCGTCGCGGTATCGATATGTTTGACTGCGTGATGCCAACGCGTAATGCGCGAAATGGTCATCTTTTCGTGACCGATGGCATCGTGAAAATCCGAAATGCGAAGCATAAAGATGACACGTCAACGCTCGACGAGCACTGTGATTGCTACACATGTCGCAATTACAGCCGCGCTTACTTGCATCATCTTGACCGTTGCAACGAAATTCTCGGTGCGCGGTTAAATACGATCCATAATCTGCGCTATTACCAGCGTCTGATGGCCGGTTTACGCCAGGCTATTGAAGAGGGTAAATTAGAAGCGTTTGTGACAGACTTCTACGAGCGTAAAGGCAAGCCTGTTCCGCCTTTAAACTTCTGATTTCTTTTTCGTATCGGCATCTTCGAAAGGGGGTGCCGATTTTATAATTTCTTGAACCGGCATTATGGGGTATTGTGCGAGACGTTTCATCGCCAGACTCCGGGTCGGATTCTCGGTTTGTATTACATCAATTTGCTTCACAACAACAATGAGGGAATTTAAATGAGTCTTTTCATTTCCGATGCAGTCGCAGCGACCGGCGCACCGTCACAGGGAAGTCCTTACTCTCTGGTTATCATGCTGGTGGTTTTTGGTCTAATCTTCTATTTCATGATCCTGCGCCCGCAGCAGAAACGTTCTAAAGAACACAAAAAACTGATGGACTCTATCGGTAAAGGTGACGAAGTCATGACCACCGGTGGTCTGATCGGTCGCGTAACTAAAGTAGCCGAAACCGGTTATGTGGTTATCGCACTGAACGACACCAACGAAGTGATGATCAAACGTGACTTCGTGGCAGCAGTTCTGCCAAAAGGCACGATGAAGTCTATCTAATTTTCGATTTTCCCGAAGGGAACTGCCGTGTTAAACCGTTATCCTGCGTGGAAGTATCTGATGTTGATCGTTGTGGTCATCGTCGGTTTGCTTTATGCACTTCCCAACCTTTATGGTGAGGATCCGGCTGTTCAAATCACTGGTGCTCGGGGTTCCGACGCCAGTGAAGCAACGCTGGACCAAGTCCGTAACGTATTAGATCAAAGCAAAATCCAGATCAAATCAGTTGCTCTGGAGAATGGCGCTATTCTTGCCCGTTTCAAAGACACGGATGTACAACTTCGTGCACGTGAAGCGCTGACTGAAGCGCTGGGCGACAAGTTTGTTATTGCACTGAACCTCGCGCCGGCAACGCCGCGCTGGTTGAGCATGCTGGGCGCTGAGCCGATGAAGCTGGGCCTCGACTTGCGTGGTGGTGTTCACTTCCTGATGGAAGTGGATATGGATACCGCGCTGAGTAAGCTGCAAGAGCAAACGATGGACAACATGCGCAGCGACCTGCGCGACAAGAATATTCCTTATGCCACGGTGCGTAAGCTCGACAACTATGGCGTTGAAGTGCGTTTCCGCGATGCTGCTACCCGTGATTCTGCGGTCAGCTACCTGAGCCCACGTCACCGCGATTTAGTGATCACCAACAGCGGCGATAATGCAGCTCGCGTGGTGATGACTGATGCTCGCCTGAGTGAAGCACGCGAGTATGCCGTTCAGCAAAACATCACTATCCTGCGTAACCGTGTCAACCAACTGGGTGTCGCCGAGCCGCTGGTACAGCGTCAGGGTGCTGACCGTATCGTGGTTGAGTTGCCGGGTATTCAGGATACTGCGCGTGCTAAAGAAATTTTAGGCGCGACCGCGACTCTGGAATTCCGTCTGGTAAACACCAATGTGGATGCTTCTGCTGCTTCAACCGGTCGTGTACCGGGCGACAGCGAAGTGAAAAACATGCGTGATGGCCGTCCGGTAGTTCTGTACAAACGCGTGATCCTGACCGGTGACCACATCACTGATTCTACATCCAGCATGGATGAGTACAATCAGCCGCAGGTTAACATCTCTCTCGACAGCGCTGGCGGTAACGCCATGTCTAACTTCACGAAGGATAACATCGGCAAACCGATGGCTACCCTGTTCGTGGAATACAAAGACAGCGGTAAGAAAGATGCGAATGGCCGTTCGATTCTGGCGAAACAGGAAGAAGTCATCAACGTGGCGACGATTCAGTCACGTCTGGGTAACAGCTTCCGTATCACCGGGGTGAATGATCCGAATGAAGCCCGTCAGCTGTCTCTGCTGCTGCGCGCCGGTGCGTTGATCGCGCCAATTCAGATTGTTGAAGAACGTACTATCGGCCCGACCTTAGGGATGCAAAACATCACTCAGGGTCTGGAAGCGTGCTTGTGGGGTCTGGTGGCATCCATTCTGTTCATGGTGGTTTGGTACCGTAAGTTCGGCATTATTGCCACGACTGCGCTGGTGGCTAACCTGATTCTGATTGTTGGGATCATGTCGCTGCTGCCGGGGGCAACGCTGACCATGCCGGGTATTGCCGGTATCGTGCTGACGCTGGCGGTAGCCGTCGACGCCAACGTACTGATAAACGAACGTATCAAGGAAGAGCTGAAGAACGGTCGTTCCGTTCAGCAGGCGATTCATGAAGGCTATAAAGGCGCGTTCTCCAGTATCGTCGATGCCAACATTACTACCCTGATCACGGCAATTATTCTTTATGCAGTGGGTACCGGTTCGATCAAAGGCTTTGCTATCACCACCGCTATCGGTGTGGCAACCTCGATGTTTACGTCGATCGTGGGAACCCGTGCAATCGTGAACCTGGTTTACGGCGGCAAACGCATTAAAAAGCTGTCTATCTGAGGAGTGCGTTGTGGCACAGCAACAACCATATACTGTTGAACAACTGAACTACGGCCGTAAAGTCATCGACTTTATGCGCTGGGACAACGTGGCCTTCTGTATTTCAGGCCTGTTGTTTATCGCTTCCGTCGCGATTATGGGTGTTCGCGGATTCAACTGGGGTCTGGACTTCACTGGCGGTACCGTCATTGAAATCAGCCTCAGTCAGCCCGCTAACCTCGACGACATGCGCGCCGATCTGGAAAAAGCAGGATTCAAGGATCCTGTTGTTCAGAACTTTGGCAGCAGCCGTGACGTGATGGTTCGCCTTCCGCCTGTTTCCGGTAATGCCGGTCAGGAACTGGGGAATAAAGTCCTTAGCCTGGTAAACGCTGATATCGACAAAGACGCCACCGTAAAACGTGTCGAGTTTGTGGGGCCGAGCGTGGGTAACGATCTGGCGCAGGCTGGCGGCATGGCGCTGCTGATGGCGCTGATTTGTATCCTGATTTACGTCGGGTTCCGTTTTGAATGGCGACTGGCGCTGGGTGCAGTAATCGCACTGGCGCACGACGTGATCATCACCATGGGCGTATTGTCGCTGTTCAGGATCGAAATTGACCTGACCATTATCGCGTCCCTGATGTCGGTTATCGGCTACTCGCTGAATGACTCCATCGTGGTGTCGGACCGTATTCGTGAAAACTTCCGCAAAATTCGTCGCGGTAACTCTTACGAAATCATGAACGTGTCCCTGACCCAGACGTTAAGCCGTACCATTATGACCTCAGCAACCACGCTGATGGTTGTACTGATGCTCTATATCTTTGGCGGTGCGTTGCTGGAAGGCTTCTCTCTGACCATGTTGATTGGTGTGTCAATTGGTACTGTTTCGTCAATCTACGTGGCGTCTGCGCTGGCTCTGAAACTGGGCATGAAGCGTGAACACATGTTGCAGCAGAAAGTGGAAAAAGAGGGCGCAGATCAGCCTTCGATTCTTCCGTAATTTGCCGATGGTTCAGCTACCGACCTGAAAACAAAAACCCCGCGATGCGGGGTTTTTTTTGGTTTGTAATTCGCTGCTGCTATTTAGCCACGACAGGCGTTGTGGCAGTCGCTACGACCGGCTGTGCCGGCGGTGTCGCCAAGATATTATGCAGGTGTACAAATCCCAGCGTGTCGACAGTCACCTGATTAAACTTCACCTCGACGGTTTTCACCGGCCCCGGTAATAAATCTGGCTCGACGGTAATCGTCTGGGTTTGCATATCGACGGTCAGCGGTTTGCCGGTGACCGGATCCAGCTGTCCCCAGCTTAAAGAAGCCGTAAACGGCGGCAATGGCTGACCGGAGGTGTTTTTGATTTCAAGCACGGCCTGAATGCCGGTGGCATCGGGTGCGACGCGGGTCAGCTGAACTTCCAGCTGGCCGATATCACTTTTCAGCAGCGCGGCGCTTTTCGCTGCCGGCAATAAATACACGCCATTTGATGACTGGCGGTTAAGCGTGGTCTGCTGCTCCAGCGCGATGGCCAGATCTGTCAGGCGTTGCAGTTTTTGATTGAGCTGACCCACTTCCGTTTTAAGTTCCGGCATTTGAGGATTTTGCTTCGCGCAGCCCGCCAGACTGAATAACGCGGCACAGGCCAGTAAAAATCGCGGGTGTTTCGTCATATCAGAGACTTCCTTTCATCTGCCCGTTGAAACATTCCGTCCGGGCACCAATATAGATAGCTAAGTTTAACCCGATGTCGATGAAAGTAGCGACAGCCTTTGTTGTCGGCACACTTCGGGTTAAACTAATGTCCAATTGAGTTCGCGATCAGGAAGTGCTATGCATTGCCCATTTTGTGCCGCTGTTGATACTAAAGTCATCGATTCCCGTCTGGTAGGCGATGGATCGCAGGTTCGCCGCCGCCGTCAGTGTCTGGTGTGCCATGAGCGTTTCACCACCTTTGAAGTGGCTGAACTGGTGATGCCACGCGTCATTAAAAGCAATGAAGTTCGCGAACCTTTCAACGAAGACAAGCTGCGTGGTGGTTTTCTCAAAGCGCTGGAAAAACGCCCGGTCAGCTCTGATGATGTCGAAACGGCCATCAGTCACATTAAGTCGCAACTGCGTGCAACCGGCGAACGTGAAATCCCGGCCAAGATGATCGGCAATCTGGTGATGGACGCCCTGAAAGGGCTGGATAAAGTCGCTTATATTCGCTTCGCATCGGTGTATCGCAGCTTCGAAGATATCCGTGAATTTGGTGAAGAGATCGCCCGTCTTCAGGACTAAGGAAAGCTGATGCTGCCTGACCAACCGTCTTCTGTTCAAAATCTTTCTGATGAATCATCTGCTGATGAACGCTATATGGCGCGCGCTTTCGAACTGGCGCGTCTCGGGCGTTTTACCACCACGCCCAATCCTAATGTGGGTTGCGTCATTGTATTAAATGGCGAAATCGTCGGCGAAGGCTATCATTTGCGTGCCGGTGAACCGCACGCCGAAGTCCATGCTTTGCGCATGGCCGGTGAGAAAGCCCGCGGCGCGACTGCCTACGTAACCCTCGAGCCTTGCAGCCATCACGGGCGCACACCGCCTTGTGCCGATGCCTTGCTGACCGCCGGTGTCAGCCGCGTGGTCGCCGCGATGCAGGATCCGAATCCGGAAGTCGCCGGTCGCGGTTTATACCGCCTTAAACAGAATGGTATTGACGTCAGCCACGGGCTGATGCATTCCCAGGCAGAAGCCGTAAACCTCGGTTTTCTCAAACGCATGCGTACAGGTTTTCCTTACGTGCAGCTGAAAATGGGCGCGTCTCTGGATGGCAGAACGGCGATGGCCTCCGGCGAAAGCCAGTGGATCACGTCTCCGGCAGCCCGTGCGGATGTTCAGCGTTTTCGTGCTGAAAGCTCGGCCATTCTGAGCACAAGCGCCACCGTGCTGGCCGATAATCCTTCGCTGAATGTGCGCTGGAGCGAACTGGGCAGTGAAGTGCAGGCGATTTATCCCGAGGGAAATCTGCGCCAGCCGCTGCGTATCATTCTCGACAGCCAGAATCGTGTTACACCGCAGCATCAGCTGGTGAATATTCCCGGTGATGTCTTGCTGGCGCGCCTTGAAGCAGATTCACAGGTCTGGCCGGAGTCCGTCGAACAATGGCGCGTGGCCGGGCGCGATAACCGTATTGATCTGGTTCTGCTGATGATGCAGCTGGCAAAACGCCAGATAAACGCCATCTGGGTGGAAGCGGGCGCGCAGCTGGCCGGCGCCTTATTACAAGCGGGTCTGGTTGATGAATTAATCGTTTATATGGCGCCTAAGTTATTGGGTAATAATGGGCGAGCACTTTGCGAGTTGCCCGGTTTACAACATCTGACTGATGCGCCGGAGTTTGCTTTCAGCGATATCCGCCAGATTGGCCCTGACTTACGTTTACGCCTGAAACCGGTGTACTGAGAATTTTACTCCCCCCTGATGGAATGACGTTAAAAGCGCATGTCCAGACAGGGTAATTTTATGATAGAATCCGCCCCCCTGCGGCTGGGGTTGAGAAACTCCTGAACCCACTTTAAGGAAAACTATGAACGTTATCGAAGGTGTTGTAGCCACGCCTAACGCGCGCGTAGCCATCGCGATTGCTCGTTTTAACAACTTTATCAACGACAGCCTGCTTTCCGGCGCTGTTGATGCGTTAAAGCGTATCGGTCAGGTCAGCGATGACAACATCACCGTAGTCTGGGTCCCGGGCGCATACGAATTGCCTCTGGCAACTCGTGCACTGGCTGAAAGCGGTAAATTTGACGCGGTTGTTGCACTTGGCACCGTGATCCGCGGGGGCACTGCCCACTTTGAATTTGTAGCGGGCGAATGCAGCTCTGGCCTGTCCAGCGTTGCCATGAACAGCGAAATCCCGGTTGCCTTTGGCGTGCTGACCACAGAAAGCATTGAACAAGCCATCGAACGCGCAGGGACAAAAGCCGGTAACAAAGGTGCAGAAGCTGCACTGACCGCGCTTGAAATGATTAATGTTATCAAGGCTATTAAGGCCTGAATCTAGTTAAGGGGAAATCCGTGAAACCTGCTGCTCGTCGCCGCGCCCGTGAATGTGCCGTTCAGGCGCTTTACTCCTGGCAGTTGTCGAAAAATGACATCGCCGATGTTGAATTAGAATTCCTGACCGAGCAGGATGTCAAAGACGTAGACATTGCCTATTTCCGCGAACTGCTGGCTGGTGTAGCAAACAGTGCTGAGAAACTCGATGCACTGATGGCGCCATACCTGTCCCGCCAGCTGGATGAACTGGGCCAGGTGGAAAGAGCGATTTTGCGTCTGGCTCTGTTTGAGCTGAGCAAACGCCAGGACGTCCCTTACAAAGTGGCGATCAACGAAGCCATTGAACTGGCGAAAACTTTTGGTGCGGAAGACAGCCATAAGTTCGTCAACGGTGTGCTGGATAAAGCAGGCCCGCATATTCGTAAAAAATGATCATCAAAAAAGTGCCGGCTTCAGTCACAAATGGCGACAGTCATTTTCGCCTGAATACCGCCTCTGTTGATAATCTGGTGATGTCACCTGGTTTATCTTTTGTGTGACACCCCTCTTAAGGCCGGATTTCCGGCCTTAAGTCATTCTAACGATTTGGAAATGTACTATGTCATGCGGCGAATTTGATGTAATCACTCGCTACTTTAACCGTTACAGAACCGCCCGACAGGACGTTCATTTAGGCATTGGTGATGATTGTGCCTTACTGACGGTTGGCGAGAAGCAGCTGTTAGCAGTCAGTACCGACACTCTGGTTGAAGGCATTCATTTTCTAAAAACGATTTCACCGGCCGATTTGGGCTATAAAGCTCTGGCGGTAAACCTCAGTGATCTGGCCGCGATGGGCGCTGATCCTGCCTGGGTTTCTCTGGCACTGACGTTGCCGGAAGTCAACGCCGACTGGCTGCAGGCATTCAGCGACAGTCTGTTTGATCAACTTAATTATTACGGCATGCAGCTGATTGGCGGCGACACCACCCGCGGTCCGCTGAGCATGACGTTAACCATTCAGGGGCTGGTACCCGCAGGGCGCGCATTAACCCGTTCCGGCGCAGGTATTGGTGACTGGATTTTCGTGACCGGAACGCTGGGCGACAGCGCTGCGGGGCTCGCCATTCTGCTGGAACAGCTGAATGTGACGGAGTCCGATACCCGTGAATTCCTGCTTAAGCGTCATCTTCGGCCGTCGCCGCGCGTGTTGCAGGGGCAGGCATTGCGTGATTTAGCGACATCCGCTATCGATCTCTCCGACGGGCTGATTTCGGATCTTAAACATATACTGAATGCCAGTGAATGTGGCGCGCGCCTCGATCTCGACGCGATCCCGTTATCTGCGGCATTAAAGAATGTCACGGATCCTGAGCAGGCGCTGAAATGGGCACTGACCGGTGGTGAAGATTACGAGCTTTGCTTCACCGTGCCGGAAATCAACCGTGGCGCGCTGGATGTAGCGCTGAGCCATCTGGGTGTTGATTTCACCTGTATTGGGCAGATTGCGCCGCTGTCTGAAGGAATTAAATTTTTGCGTTCAGGCGCACCGGTAGAACTTGAATGGCAGGGTTTTGATCACTTTGCCGCAGAGGAATTGCTGTGAATATTGGCCGTAAAAAACGCCCAGCCGGGTATAAAGGCAAAACCGGTGATCCGGTTCAGGACATGGCTGCGGCCAAAAAACGTTTAAATCTGCGTAATCCCTGGCATTTGCTGGCGACCGGTTTTGGCAGCGGATTATTCCCGGTCGGGCCGGGCACCGCAGGTTCCATCGCCGCGATCCCATTCTGGATTGTTATGACGTACCTGCCGTGGCAGGTCTATTCCATGATCGTCATGTTCAGTATCTGTATCGGCGTGTATCTCTGCCGTCAGACCGCGCGCGACATGCGGGTTCATGACCACGGCAGCATCGTGTGGGATGAATTTGTTGGCATGTGGATCACGCTGATGGCGATCCCTGTGAATGACTGGCGCTGGGTGTTGATCGGCTTTATCGTTTTCCGCGTACTGGATATCTGGAAACCCTGGCCGATCCGCTGGTTTGACCGCAACGTGCAGGGCGGAATGGGCATCATGATCGATGATGTCGTCGCCGGTGTATTGGGTGCGGCAATCATCTATCTGATCGGGCATCACTGGCCGATTGGCTTGTTCTGATTTGCATTAAAGAGCAGTAAAAAGGCGTTGCCAGGTTTGCCCTGACAACGCCTTTTTTATGACTTCACATGACTTCACATGACTTCAAATCACTTCGTATCATTTGAAACCGGTGGCTTCGTGCGGCACATAGGCCATTTCCAGTTCAGCGATTTCTTCAATGGAGAGTTTTATCTCCAGTGCGGCGACAGCATCTTCCAGATGAGCTGCGCGTGAAGCGCCGATAATCGGGGCCGTTACCACGTGCTTACTCAGGATCCACGCCAGTGCGATCTGCGCGCGCGGTACGCCGTGATCTTCGGCAATTTTACCCACACGTTCAGCGATTTTACCGTCAGCTTCATCGGTAGCGTCGTACAACGTTTTGGCAAAATTGTCGGAAACTGAACGTGCAGTGGTTTCTCCCCATGGACGGGTCAGTTTGCCGCGTGCCAGCGGACTCCACGGCAACACCGCAATGTTCTTTTCCAGACACAGCGGATGCATTTCGTTTTCTTCTTCACGCTGGATCAGATTGTATTGATCCTGCATCGACACAAAGCTCGCCCAGCCATTTTGCGCTGAGACATCCAGCGCCTGTTTAAACTGATGCGCATGCATGGATGACGCACCGATAAAGCGTGCCTTACCAGCTTTCACGACGTCGTTCAGCGCTTCCAGCGTTTCCTCAATCGGCGTTTCGTAATCCCAGCGATGGATTTGCAGCAGGTCGACATATTCCATGCCAAGGCGGCGCAGGCTGTCATCGATAGATTGCATAATCGAGGCGCGCGACAGTCCCGGCTTCAGGCCAGTGACCGCGTTATAGACTTTGGTGGCGACGACAATCTCATCGCGTTTTGCGAAGTCTTTCAGGGCGCGACCGACGATTTCTTCACTGCTGCCGTCGGAATAACTGTTGGCGGTATCAAAGAAATTGATACCCGCGTCGAGTGCCTGCTTAATGATCGGGCGGCTGCTTTCTTCGGGCAGCGTCCAGGCATGAGTTCCGCGATCGGGTTCGCCAAACGTCATACAGCCCAGACACAGGCGTGAGACGTTCAGACCGGTTTTTCCTAAGGTGGTGTATTGCATGACATCTCCTGGTAAACACAAGTTGATTTCAGAAGCCGTGGAAAATGATTAGCTTGCTATAACTGTAGCTCACAGAACGAGATGAACGTGTGACAAAGAAGGGAGTGGGGAAGGAAATTCCCCTCTTTCAGACTAAAAGAGGGGAGGATAATCAGGCCAGCCAGTCGGTGATCTGACGGTCGATGCCTTCAGCATCCAGCCCTACATCATGACGGATTTCGTCCTGCGTGCCCTGCGGGACAAAGCTGTCCGCCAGACCGATATTCAGCACCGGCACCAGGATACGCTTAGACATCAGCAGTTCGTTCACGCCGCTGCCTGCGCCGCCCATGATGGCGTTTTCTTCAAGCGTGACCAGCACTTCATGGCTGGCGGCCAGTTCCTGAATTAACGCGTCATCCAGCGGTTTCACAAAGCGCATATCCACCACGGTGGCGTTACGTTTTTCTGCCGCAGCCAGCGCTTCCGGCAGCAATGTACCAAAGTTGAGGATCGCGACTTTCTCGCCTTCACGGCGCACCACGCCTTTACCGATGGGCAATGACGCCAGCGGTTCACAGGTGGCACCCGTCCCGTTACCACGCGGATAACGCACGGCAACCGGCCCGCTGTTATGGTGATAACCGGTATGCAGCATCTGACGACATTCGTTCTCGTCGCTCGGCGTCATGATGGTCATGTTCGGGATGCAGCGCAGGAAAGAGAGATCGAATGCGCCCTGATGCGTTTGTCCGTCGGCACCGACGATACCGCCGCGATCGATGGCAAACAGCACCGGCAGATTCTGGATCGCCACATCGTGGATCACCTGATCGTAAGCCCGTTGCAGGAATGTCGAGTAGATTGCGACGATCGGTTTGTATCCGCCAATTGCCAGACCGGCGGCAAATGTCACCGCGTGCTGCTCGGCAATCGCCACATCGAAATACTGTTGCGGGTATTCACGCGAGAAACGCACCATGCCCGAGCCTTCACGCATCGCTGGCGTGACTGCCATCAGCTTGCTGTCTTTGGCGGCGGTTTCGCACAACCAGTCACCGAAAATCTTCGAATACGTTGGCAGACCTTCTTTGCTTTTCGGCAGTGTGCCGGAAGCCGGATCGAATTTCGGCACCGCATGGAAACTGATCGGATCTTTTTCGGCGGGCTCGTAGCCTTTGCCTTTTTTGGTCATGATATGCAGCAACTGCGGCCCTTTCAGGTCGCGCATATTTTTCAGCGTCTGCACCAGCGCCACCACGTCGTGACCATCCACTGGCCCGATATAGTTAAAGCCGAGTTCTTCAAACAGCGTGCCCGGCACCATCATGCCTTTCAGATGTTCTTCGGTACGGCGCACCAGTTCTTTAATCGGTGGCAAGCCGGAAAGGACTTTCTTACCGCCTTCACGCAGTCGCGAATACAGTTTGCCGGACAAGAGTTGCGCCAGATGATTATTCAGCGCACCGACGTTTTCGGAAATTGACATTTCGTTGTCGTTGAGGATAACCAGCATGTCGGGTTTGATATCGCCCGCATGGTTCATCGCTTCAAACGCCATACCCGCGGTGATCGCGCCGTCGCCAATCACGCACACAGTGCGGCGGCCTTTGCCTTCACGCTCGGCAGCCACAGCCATTCCCAGACCTGCACTGATGGACGTCGATGAGTGACCCACGGACAACGTGTCGTATTCGCTTTCACCGCGCCACGGGAACGGGTGCAGACCGCCTTTCTGGCGGATGGTAGAAATACGGTCACGGCGGCCGGTCAGAATTTTGTGCGGATAGGCCTGATGGCCGACATCCCAGACAACGTGGTCGAATGGCGTGTTGTAGACATAATGCATCGCAACGGTCAGTTCCACCGTTCCCAGACCGGACGCAAAGTGTCCGCTGGACTGGCTGACGCTGGCCAATAAATATTGGCGCAGTTCATCGCAGAGCTTAGGCAGACTCTCTTTAGGGAGTGAGCGGAGATCTTCAGGATCCTCCGCCAGCGCCAGTGTCGGGTATTTGGCTAATTCAAGACTCATCAGTTGCTCATAGTAAGTTTAATTATCGCGTTCAATGATAAAGCTGGCTAACGCGAGAAGTGGCGCGGTGTTGTAAGAAAGTGCTGCCAGCTGATCCAGTGCGGAAACGGCTTCCTGATACAGGTCCATGGCCTTGGCCTTGGCGCCGTCCAGCCCCAGCAGGGCAGGGTAGGTACTTTTTCCCAGCTGCTGATCAGCGCCCTGGCGTTTGCCAAGTGTGGCGGTATCGCCAACCACGTCCAAAATATCGTCCTGGACCTGAAACGCCAAGCCAATGGCTTGCGCGTAGTTATCCAGTATAGGCAAAACGGCGCGTCCGGTTTCACCGGCAGCCAGCGCACCCATGCGTACCGCGGCGCGGATCAGCGCACCGGTTTTATGACGGTGAATTTTTTCTAACGCTTCAAGACCGACCTGCTGACCTTCAGCGGCCAAATCCAGAGCCTGACCGCCACACATGCCGCTGGCACCGCTGGCGCTGGCCAGTTCGGAAATCATCGCCAGACGATCTTTTACCGCGACGTCTGGCATTTCACTGTCAGCCAGAATTGAGAATGCGAGCGTCTGCAGCGCATCACCGGCCAGAATCGCATTGGCTTCGCCAAATTTAATGTGGCAGGTCGGCTGGCCGCGACGTAAATCGTCGTCGTCCATCGCCGGTAAATCATCGTGGATCAGGGAATACGCGTGGATACATTCCACGGCCGCCGCGGGTGCATCAAGATTCTTTAAATCAAGGCTGAACAACTGACCGCTGGCGTAAACCAGATACGGGCGCAGACGTTTACCGCCCAGCAGCGCGCCGTAACGCATCGCCTCAACCAGCGGTAAATCTGCCAGTGGCTGTGCGCTGACATACGCCGTTAAGACTTCATCCACACGCTTTTGCTTCGCGCGCAGCTCATGCGTAAACCCGTCAGCACCGGAAAAGGAAATCGCTTCAGACATGACCAGTTACTCGGCTTCTGGGGTGAACGGGGTCAGCGGAGCATCGTTGTCGCTGTCGAGCAGGATCTGAACACGTTGTTCTGCCTGTTGCAGCTTTTGCTGTCCCTGACGCGCCAGCTGGACGCCTTGCTCAAATTCGTTAAGTGCGTCTTCCAGAGGCAGCTCGCCTGATTCGAGGCGGGAAACGATCTGTTCAAGTTCGGCCAGAGCCGTTTCAAAATTGGCAGGTGGTGCAGATTTTTTTGGCATAATTCTCTTTTAATATCGTTGATCAGACTGGATGATCGAAGTACTGAGGCGGCAGAGTCAGCGCTCGGCCTCAAGAGACATTCCTGTTCAGCATGACATCTGCTGCAGGGTTTTGTGCACAGAGTACCCATTTTAAGTGATATACTCTGCGCCGCAGATATTATTGCTAAGCCCAATGTGACACATATCGACCATTTGGCTTAGCAATAATAGGATCCTAGATCCTTATTCAGCGACTTACTACCCCGTTTTTTCACCCGCTAACAAAAGACTGCCATGAAGTTTATCATTAAATTGTTCCCTGAAATCACCATCAAGAGCCAATCTGTGCGTTTGCGCTTCATTAAGATCCTCTCAAGCAGCATTCGCAATATCGTGCGACCGCATGATGAGACGCTGGCGGTGGTTCGCCACTGGGATCATATCGAAGTTCGCAGCAAAGACGAAAGCAAACACGACCTGATCCAGGAATTGCTCTGCCGCATTCCGGGTATCCGTTATGTTGAAGAAGTCGAAGACCGTCCTTATACCGACGTTCACAATATCTTCGAGCAAACGCTGGAAGCTTATCGTTCTGAAGTAGAAGGCAAAACCTTCTGCGTGCGCGTTAAACGTCGTGGTAAACATGACTTCACGTCGACCGAAGTAGAACGTTATGTCGGCGGCGGTCTGAATCAGCACATCGAATCGGCAAAAGTCAGCCTGAAAGATCCGCAAGTGACGGTGAAACTGGAAATCAACGACGATCAACTGGTGCTGGTGAAAAGTCGCCTCGAAGGTCAGGGCGGTTACCCGATTGGCACGCAGGAAGATGTGATCTCGCTGATTTCCGGCGGTTTCGATTCCGGCGTATCCAGTTATATGCTGATGCGTCGCGGTTGTCGTGTGCATTACTGCTTCTTTAATCTCGGCGGTGCAGCGCACGAAATCGGCGTGAAGCAGGTGGCGCATTATCTTTGGAACCGTTTCGGCAGCTCACACCGCGTCCGCTTTATCTCCGTCGATTTCGAACCGGTAGTGGGTGAAATCCTCGAAAAAGTCGAAGACGGCCAGATGGGCGTCGTCCTGAAACGTATGATGGTACGCGCGGCATCTTCCATTGCTGAGCGCTATGGCGTGCAGGCGCTGGTGACCGGCGAAGCGCTGGGCCAGGTATCCAGCCAGACGCTGACTAACCTGCGTCTGATCGACAACGTTTCTGACACGCTGATCCTGCGTCCGCTGATTTCTCACGATAAAGAGCACATCATCAAGATTGCCCGTGAAATCGGTACCGAAGATTTTGCGAAAACCATGCCGGAATATTGCGGTGTGATTTCGAAAAGTCCGACGGTGAAAGCCGTGAAAGCCAAAATTGAAGCCGAAGAAGCGATGTTCGATTTCGATGTACTGGATAAAGTGGTCAGTGAAGCGCGAAACGTCGATATTCGCGAAATTGCCGCGCAGGCCGCAGAAGTGGTGCCGGAAGTAGAAACCGTGGCCGAGTTTACTTCAACGGATATCGTGCTGGATGTACGCGCACCGGATGAAGTAGAAGCGCAGCCGCTGGCGCTGGAAAACGTTGAAGTGAAGCCATTAGCGTTCTACAAGTTGGCGACACAGTTTGGCGATCTGGACCAGAGCAAAACCTATCTGCTGTATTGCGATCGTGGCGTGATGAGTCGTTTGCAGGCGCTGTATCTGAAAGAGCAAGGTTTCGATAACGTTAAGGTATATCGTCCTTAACACGCGTTCCTTCTATAAAAAAGGGGTTCAGCCATGCTGAGCCCCTTTTTTGTTTGCTCAAATTATTCCCGGTATCTTGTGGCTCAGGATTCCCGTGCGCCTTCATCGGTATAATTATAGATCCCCGGTGCGAGAACCAGCTGAGCGGCAATCTCCGCGGCTTTTGTTTTTCCCAGCAGCAGATCGATAATCTTCAGGGCGAATTCCATCGATGTTCCCGGTCCCTGGCTGGTGAGCAGATTCACGCGTGGATCAAAAATTACCCGGCGATCGGACCATTTGTTCGGGTCGATTTTATCTTTTAAGCCCGGAAAACCGGTCATATTGCCGACCGGGAATAAATCATGATATTCCAGTACCAGCGCGGGTGCGGCGCAGATAGCGGCAACAATTTTACCGCTGACGTGCATCTGGCGGACTTTCTCTACCAGCAGCGGACTTTCGCTGAAACAGGTCGCACCGCCGAGACCGCCGGGCAATACAATCACATCATGATCTTCATCCGCGACATCCACCAGCGCGACGTCGGCCAGAATGCGCACGCCACGCGAGCAGCGGATCTCAAGATTTCCATCACCGGCGACGCTGGCGGTGGTAACGTTAATGCCCGCCCGCACCAGCAAATCAATCGCAGTAACGGCTTCTATTTCTTCGCTACCAGGTGCCAGGCAGACCAGAACTGACGCGCTCATAATCGTTTTCCTTTCTCTTAATCTGTTCAAATAAGCGGGTATTGACCGGCAGGGTCAGACCGAATTTGCGCCCGCGACGCAGAAGATAGCCGGTGATGTAATCAATTTCGGTATGACGCTGGTTGCGGATATCCTGCAACATCGATGAATGGTTGGCGGAGGTCGATTCAATCACCTGATAGACAAAGCTTAGCAACGATTCTCTGTGGATTTCGACGCCTTCAATCGCCATCACCTGCGCAACTTCCTGACAAATTTGTTCAATCTGATCGGCATACGCTACCAGGTCGCCGTTGGTACAATCATACAAAGCTGTCAGCGGATTAATCACACAGTTCACTGCCAGTTTATTCCACAGTGATGGCTTAATGTTGTCATGCCAGGCGACGTCCGGTAAGGCGTTATGCAGTGTATCCGCCAGAGAACTCAGCGCCGCACCTCGGGGTGTCACCGGGCCGATGTGCGTCGCTCCGGCAGCCACATGGACAATCGCATTGCCTTCATGTCGCGCCGCGTGGGTTGTCGCGCCCTGTAAAATTGCCAGGCGGTTAGCCGGTAATTCATCGACTGTACCCATGCCGTTATGCAGCAATAATATCGCGCAATTGTCATTGAGTATCGGCATCAGCGTGCTGACCGCGCCGGAAACCTGCCACGCTTTCAGCGTGACCAGCAGCAATTCGCTATGCGCCAGATGTTCCGGGTCATTTGTTGGCATATTGCGGTTAAAAGCAATGCCTTCCGGCGAGATGACATTGACGGCACAGAAAGGCTGAGGAATACGGATCCATCCCTGAACATCGTGGCCTTGCTGATAAAGGGTTGAAAGCCAAAGTTGTCCCAGTGCACCGCAACCCAATACTGTTATTTTCATTGTGCCTCCAGGGATGTGGGGCGAAATACGCCCGCTAAATCGGCTGTAGAAAGAATATTCTGCTGTCCGGTTATCTTATTAGTATAGACATTCGTGCTGTAGATCACATTTTCACCTGCACTTTTTGACCATCGGGGCATTTTATGTTCGGTGCTTTGCTGTTGTTTGGCATCGACGGTTGAAGGCGGTATTATGCACGCCATATAACGTGCAATACAAAAACTACAGGGAGAAGCGATTATGCCGTCTTTTGACATTGTTTCCGAAATCGACATGCAGGAAGTGCGCAATGCCGTGGAAAATGCCAGCCGTGAACTGCAAACCCGCTGGGATTTCCGCAACATTCCTGCCAGCTTCGATCTCAACGAGAAAAACGAGAGTATCAAAGTCGCCAGTGAATCCGATTTCCAGGTAAACCAGCTGGTCGATATTCTGCGTGAGAAGCTAGCCAAACGTGGTATCGAAGGTGGCGCGCTGGAAATTCCTGAGCAGATGGATCACAGCGGTAAAACATACAGCGTTGAAGCTAAACTGCATTCTGGCATTGAATCTGCGCTGGCGAAGAAAATCGTCAAGCTGATTAAAGACAGTAAAATCAAAGTTCAGGCGCAGGTGCAGGGCGACGAAGTTCGCGTCACCGGCAAAGCACGTGATGATTTGCAGGCCGTAATGGCGCTGGTTAAGAAAGGTGATCTGGGCCAGCCCTTCCAGTTCAAAAACTTCCGCGACTAATAGCCTTCGTACTTCGGGCTGCAGATGCGTTGGCTGCGCTGGCCGCCTTCCTGCAACACGAATTACGTTGGCTAGCGGTTTTTAAAGGGACGCTGTGCGTCCCTTATTTATAGCCTTTACTTCCGCTGGCGCAGTCTTTTCACCAGTTCGAAGTCTTTAAAATAGATCGGTTTGTCGTGCTGCATAGAGAGGTTTCCGGCGATCCCGGTCAGGATCGACATTGCACCTGCGCGGTGATCGGCAGCGCGTTTTAACGGATCGTCTTTGCGCTCGCCGAACAGGTCTTCGAGCATGGCATTATCGCCGCCGCCGTGACCGCCTTCTCCCATCTGGAATTCAGCTTTCCACGGCTCTGCAAATAACGGGAAAACCGTGATTTCTGCTTTCTCGATACTGCCTTCATTTTCGCGTTTGCCACCAGCATTCACGTAAGACATCTCGACGATTTTCATTTCAATGCGGCCCTGGGTGCCGTTGAATACCACATTCAGTCCTTCCCACGGCAGATACGCATTCAGCGAGTAAGTCAGCTGGACTTTGTTCTGATATTTCACCAACACCGACAGCGTATCTTCAATGTTGATCCCGTCGCTGAACACGCTCTGGTCGCGGAAATAGTTATCCTCATGCTCGGCATCCAGATACAGCGCTTTGAGCTGGGCGTTGTCTTCCATATGCAGCGCGAACGGATCGTTCTGCGCCTGCGGATAGCCATGCGCACGCGGATAAAACTGAGCAACGCCGCGTTTCTCCGCATTCTCTTTGCCGTAAAACCGCAGGTCGCCCTGAGCATAAACTTTCTCCGGCGTGCTGTTCAGCCAGAAGTTCATCAGGTCGAAATGGTGAGTGGATTTGTGTACCAGCAGGCCGCCGGAATTGCGTTTCTCACGGTGCCAGCGGCGAAAATAATCTGCACCGTGTTCGGTATTGAGCAGCCATTCAAAATGCACAGACAGCACTTCACCAATGGTGTCCTGCATCAGCAGTTCGCGCATTTTGCTGTGATGCGGCGCGTAGCGATAGTTAAAGGCAACGCGTACCTGATAACCGGTGGCATCGACGGCATCAAGAATACGCAGCGCGCGCGGCTCATCAATGGTCATCGGCTTCTCAGTTATGACATCGCACCCCGCGTGCAGGGCGCGGACGATGTAATCGTCGTGCGTGCGATCCATGCTGGTGACGATCACAATGTCCGGTTTAGTCTCGTCGAGCATCGCAGAGAAATCAGCGGCTTTCCAGGTCGATACCCGGGCGATGCCGCTTTGCTCAAGCTGGCGATTCGCATAATCCATTCGCGTCTGGTTTGTATCACAGAAGGCCACAAATTTTGCGTTGTGGCGGTATTTGCCGGTGATCGCTTCAATGTATAAACCTGAGCGTCCGCCGGTGCCAACGAGAGCATATGTTTTCATGAGATCCTCAATAGGCCCGAAAGCCGTCATCACTGACAAAAATTTTTGTTAAGGAATTCTTGAGGATAATGATTACTGAGGTTTTTTAAGTGAGGGGAGTCACGCGGTGGGGATAAAATTGAAACGCTGTGCCAGTTTGCAGGCACAGCGTTTATTAACGTCATAGCGCGTCAGGCAGCGCTGACCAGTTGCTCAAGGGCTTTGCGGTTGGTCTGTTTGGTATCGACCTTCACGTATGCACTGAATTCTTCCGGTACGACAACGGCTTCTGCCACGCCTGGCTGGGCGAGAATGCGTGCCTGCAGGGCGGAATCTTTCACCGCCAGTTCAGACAAGGTAATGCGCAGGCTGCTGACATACGGCGGTTCGGTCATGGTGGAACTGACCACCAACCAGACAACGGCAATCGCTGCACAGACCAGGAATACCGCACCAGCACCGGCGTGTCCGTAAACATAACCGCCTAAACTGCCGCCAATCGCCACGCCGATAAACTGGCTGGTGGAGTAAAGTCCCATTGCGGTGCCTTTGTAGCCTGCCGGTGATTCCTTACTGATAAGCGACGGCAGAATCGCTTCCATGACGTTGAACGCCAGGAAGAACAGCTGGATACCTGCAATGACCGCCCATAAATGCAGGCCTGCCGACCACAGCACGATTTCCGCCAGCAGCAGTACGGCGACGCAGCCCATGAATACCTGTTTCATGTGGCGTTTTTTCTCGGCATAGATAATCACCGGAATGACGGCGACGAAAGAGGTCAGCATGGTCACAAGATACACACGCCAGTGTTCACTAGGCGGGAATCCGGCGTGTTCCATGACTTGCGGTAACACCACAAAACTCGACATCAGCAAAACGTGCAAACACAGAATGCCGAAGTTGAGTTTGAGCAGTTTGGCGTTGCTCAGCACTTTGCCAAAGCTGCCTTTCACCATGCTCGATTCACGATTGAGAATGTGAGTGGCAGGGGAGGGCACCACGGCAACGGTAATAATGATGCCGAGAATAGTCAGTACCGCGATCGCCCAGAACAGGGCGTGTAAACCCCAGGCGTGGGTGATGATCGGGCCGAGTACCATCGCAATCGCAAAGGTAATGCCGAAGCTGATGCCGATGAACGCCATCGCTTTGGTGCGGTTTTGTTCGCGGGTCAGGTCAGAAAGCAGGGCCATCACGGCGGCGGCAATCGCGCCGGAGCCTTGCAGGGCACGACCAATGATCACGCCCCAGATAGATTCGGTTGAAGCAGCCACAATGCTGCCGATACAGAAGATGACCAGACCAAAGACGATCAGGGGTTTGCGGCCAACGCGATCAGAAAGCAGTCCAAATGGGATCTGGAAAACGGCCTGTGCCAGTCCGTAAATACCGATAGCGATGCCGATAAGCGTTTCGCTGGCGCCGGAGAGTTTCATGCCATAGGTGGTCAGCACCGGCAGAACCATGAACATGCCGAGCATGCGTAAAGAAAATACTGTCCCTAGTCCCCATGTAGCCCGACTTTCCTGCGGGGTCATCTGGTTATCGTTCACATTACTACCTCAAAATAACAATCCGACATTTTAATGATTAAGCCGGCCTGGGTAAAACGATGGATCTTTAGCAGATATTACGGGAGTGGTCTGACTGAAAGAGCAAAAGAAAAGGCCAGTATTGCTACTGGCCTTTCGCTATGATTTCAGAGCGTTACACTGAAATTGAATGTTACCAAACGTAGGTCAGCAACGATGTCGGTGCAGAATTAAAATCCACGGACATCATGAAGCTCAGCGACATGATAGTGATGATGGAGAAACCAAACAGTTTTCTTGCCCACACCACGTCGTTTTCCGTTTTGTAACCTTTCAGTGCCATGCCCAGCCACCAGATACTGACAGCGGCGGCCACAACCAGGTATTTATAACCTGCGTACCCGCTCAGGGTCAGCATCAGCGTCGCAATCATAAACGCCAGAATGTAGACGATAATATGATGCTTGGCGACGGAGATGCCTTTCACCACTGGCAGAACCGGGATGCCTGCTGCCTGATAATCTTTAAAGCGGAAGATGGCAATCGCGTACGAATGCGGCATCTGCCACAGGCTGAAGATCAGAAGCAGGATCAGGGCACCGGTATCGAACTGGCCTGAAACGGCGCAGTAACCGATAACCGGTGGCGCTGCGCCAGACAAGCTGCCGATCAACGTGCCGTATACCGAGTTGCGCTTCATGTACAGGCTGTAAACGCCGACATAAACCACAAAGCCCATCACTGCCAGCCACATCGCCAGCGGATTTGCTCCGATATACAACAACGCAAAGCCCGCAATACCCAGAATGGTCGCGTAAACCAGGCTTGTTTTCGGCGGAATAAGCCCTTTCACCAGGACCCGGTTCTTCGTTCTTTCCATGATCCGGTCGATGTCGCGGTCGATAAAGTTGTTAAATACACAACCCGATGCGACAACCAGCGAAACACCCACCAGCGTGGCGAGAAAGAGTGGGAAGTCGATGCTGCCTTTGGCAGCAAGGAGGAATCCCCCGATGACAGAAATTAAGTTGCCGAAAATAATTCCTGGTTTCGTTACTTGCAGGTATTGCTTAATCATCACGTGCAGCTCGGCTCTTTAACTGACCATCATATTGAGGTTGAGGTTATACATAATCCACAATGAGCCCACAACGACGATAAAGATAATCACAGCGGTGAACAGAAGTGCCACCAGGTTCCAGCGCTCTTCCGACGACGTATTCATGTGCAGGAAGAACACCAGATGGACAACGATCTGGATGATTGCGGACGCAACCACGGTACCCAGGATCAGTGAATGTGATGCCGTGTCGGTCATGACCATGGCAAACGGGATCACCGTCAGGATAACCGACAAGATGAAGCCAATAGCGTATGACTTCAGGCTGCCGTGGCTTGCGCCACCATGGGAAGTAGCAGAATGACTCATTACATCGCTCCCATCAGATAAACAACGGTAAACACGCAGATCCACACCACGTCCAGGAAGTGCCAGAACAGGCTCAGACACATCAGACGGGTTTTGTTGACTTCAGTCAGACCGCGACGTGAAACCTGAACCATCATAGTCAGGATCCAAATCAGACCACAGGTCACGTGCAGACCGTGGGTGGCGACCAGCGCAAAGAAGCCAGACAGGAAACCACTGCGTTGCGGGCCATAGCCTTCAGCAATCAGGTGATGGAATTCATAGAGTTCCATCCCGATGAAGCCTAAACCGAACAGGAAAGTCAGGAACAACCAGCCGTTAACAGCCGCTTTGTTGCCTTTGTTCATGCCCAGCATCGCAAAGCCGTAAGTGATACTACTGAACAGCAGGCAGAAGGTTTCTACCAGCACGAACGGCAGTTCAAAAATGTCTTTACCAGAGGGACCGCCAGCGGTCCCGTTTACCAGTACTGCATACGTTGCGAACAGGCTCGCAAACAAGATGCAGTCACTCATCAGGTAGATCCAGAAGCCGAAGACTTTGGTTGCACCTGCGTCGTGGTGCCCATGCTCAGCATGGGCCTCATCGTGGTGAGTCAGAGTATCAGTTGCCATGTTTCACACCTGCTTTACGGATTTGTTCATAATGTTGGTTTTCAATACGTTCCACTTCTTCAACTGGCACGTAGTAATCAACATCTTCGTCGAAGCTTTTCGCAATCCAGGTCACAACCAGCGCAATGAAGCTCACTGCTGCCAGCCACCAGATATCCCAGATTAAAGCGAAACCACAAACCAGACTCAGCATAGCGATGATGAAACCGGCGCCGCTGTTACGTGGCATATGAATCGGTTCATATTTAGCAGGCTGCTTGTAAGCGGTACCTTTCTCTTTCATGTCCCAGAACTCATCGCGGTCGTGAATTTGCGGCACGATAGCGAAGTTGTAGAACGGAGGAGGAGAAGAGGTTGACCACTCCAGAGTACGTGCGCCCCATGGGTCACCGGTCAGATCACGGTTCTGGTCGCGGTCGCGAACGGAAACGAAGATCATGATCAGCTGGCAGAGGATACCGCAGGCAATCAGTGCAGCACCGCATGCCGCAACAACCAGCAGCGGGTGGAACTCAGGATCGATGTTCTGGCTGACACGACGGGTCATACCCATGAAGCCCAGTACGTACAGTGGCATGAACGCAACGAAGAAACCGATGATCCAGAACCAGAATGAACGCACACCCCATTTTTCGTTCAGCGTGAAGCCGAAGGATTTAGGGAACCAGTAAGTCAGACCTGCGAAGCAACCGAAGACCACACCACCGATGATTACGTTATGGAAGTGGGCAATCAGGAACAGGCTGTTGTGCAGCACGAAGTCAGCACCCGGAACCGCCAGCAGAACGCCGGTCATACCACCCACAGAGAAGGTGATGATGAAGCCAACGGTCCACAGCATCGCTGCATTCAGCGTGATACGGCCCTGATACATGGTGAACAGCCAGTTGAAGATTTTTACCCCGGTCGGGATAGAAATGATCATCGTCATGATGCCGAAGAAGGCATTGACGTTTGCGCCTGAACCCATGGTGAAGAAGTGGTGCAGCCAAACGATGAACGACAACACGGTGATGGCGATGGTTGCCCATACCAGCGAGGTGTAACCGAACAGACGTTTTTTGGAGAACGTTGCGGTAACTTCTGAGAACACACCAAATACTGGCAGAACCAAAATGTACACTTCCGGATGGCCCCAGGCCCAAATCAGGTTGATGTACATCATCATGTTGCCGCCCATATCATTCGTGAAGAAATGGGTGCCCAGATAACGGTCTAAAGTCAGCAGTGCAACAGTCACGGTCAGGATCGGGAAGGACACGATAATCAACACGTTGGTGCACAGTGCGGCCCAGGTAAATACCGGCATTTTCATCAGCGGCATACCAGGAGCGCGCATCTTCAGGATGGTCGCAAAGAAGTTAACACCGGTCAGCAAGGTACCGACACCGGATATCTGGAGACTCCAGATCCAGTAATCTACCCCGACCCCCGGACTGTATTCCTTACCTGACAGTGGCGGATAGGCCAACCAGCCGGTCTGTGCGAATTCACCCACACCCAGAGAGATGTTGATCAACACAACAGCAGCGGCGGTAAACCAGAAGCTCACGTTGTTCAGGAACGGGAACGCAACGTCGCGCGCACCGATTTGCAAAGGAACAACCACGTTCATCAGACCGATTACGAAAGGCATCGCCATGAAGAAGATCATGATTACGCCGTGCGCGGTGAAGATTTGGTCGTAGTGATGAGGCGGCAGGAAGCCCGGTTCACCTGCAGAAGCAAGAACCTGCTGGCTACGCATCATGATGGCATCGGCAAAGCCACGCAGAAGCATGACGAAGGCCAGAATGATATACATGATACCTAATTTTTTGTGGTCGACAGACGTCAGCCACTCGGTCCACAGATACTTCCACTTACCGAAATAGGTGATGCCGGCAAGGACTGCCAGACCACCAATGATAATCGCGGCAACTGTGACCATGATAATCGGTTCATGATACGGAACCGAATCAAGCGTTAATTTTCCGAACATCGTTTATTCCTCGGCTCCGGCTGCGTGAGACTGTCCACCCATATCCATGCCTTTCATGTCGCTGCCTGCTGGCATTGGCATGGTGTGACCTTCTGGCGCTGCCTTCATGTCATGCATGGAGTATTTGCCAATGATTTCTTTGAACAAACCAGGTTTTGCAACAGAGAAGTATTCGACCGGGTTGTCGATACTCTGTGCAGCCAGTTTGTTGAAGTCATCAGTGGTTGCCAGTTGGTTCGGTGCGCTTTTCACTTTCGCTACCCAGGTGTCGAAATCGGCACGGGTTGGAGTCGCAATCGTGTTGAACTTCATGCCAGAGAAACCGCGGCCGCTGAAGCTTGCTGAGATGCCCTTGTAGGTACCGGCTTCATTTGCAATCAAATGCAACTGAGTCTGCATACCGGCCATCGCATAAATCTGCCCGCCTAACTGAGGAATAAAGAACGAGTTCATCACAGAGTCAGAAGTGACTTTGAACTGAACCGGCACATCTTTAGGAATGACGAGTTCGTTAACGGTAGCGATCCCCTGTTCCGGATAAATGAACAACCATTTCCAGTCCAGAGAAACGACTTCAACCGTCATCGGTTTTTCGTCAGTCACGATAGGCTTGAACGGATCAAGCGAGTGGGTGGTTTTCCAGGTTATCGTTGCCAGGATGGCAATGATAATAATTGGAACTGTCCAGACGACGGCTTCAATCTTGTTGGAGTGGGACCAATCAGGACTGTATTTTGCTTTTGTGTTGGAAGCACGATACTTCCACGCAAAGGCAAACGCCATGATAATAACTGGTATAACAACGATCAGCATTAAACCGATAGCGGTTAAAATCAGCGTTCTCTGCTCGAGTCCAATTGCTCCCTTGGGATCCATCAATGCCGTATTGCAACCGCTCAACAATAACGCGGAAGCAAATAAGGACAACATCCCAATACTTTTATTGTATTTCTTAAGTCTCATCTAACGACCTCAATAACTAGGGCTCTATTGTCGCTTCAGGTGTGCGGGCATTTTACGGGAAGGTTGCAGGACTGTAAACACGCTTAAACAAGTGTCAAGCCGCTGTTGACACTTTATGTTAACGCAGTCACACATGTCACGGATCGTGACAATTTACAGTGGGCAACAATATGTTGCGTATAGATTTTTTTCTATAGTGATGAAAAACAAGGGGTGACAGATTTTCTCAATATTATTGCCGGCCGATATCCGATCGATAGGTTTAATTAATGTTAAATTAATGTTTAAAACGAGTGAAATAAAATCAACAAAAAGCGGCGGAGAAAAATTATCCCCGCGAATATTATTTTTTCTGAATTTAAATTGTTGAGTGATATTTATTGATCAGTTGTTAAATGAATGCGCCACTCATTTCAAATGAATGGCGGCAAATCATGAACGTGCGGTACGGCGCAGAGATAAAAAGTCGAGCAGGCTGCCTAAAATAACACCAGTCAGACATATAAATGCGCCAGTTTCCAGCAAAACTGTCGCCAGAGCTTGCCAGGAAGCCCAGCCCATACTGTCGGCAATCAGTGTGACCAGCCACAGGATCAGCAGCACGCTTCCTGTCAGCAGAAAACGCAGCGCCCACCTGTAGGATTTTGCAAAGTGAACGCGTGGCAGGAAGCTGTCGGTGCTTTGAGTGTATTCCAGCGTCTGTCTGCAAACCGCCAGCAGCAGTAAACCGGGGACCGCCGCCACAATCGAGAAAAGATAAAACCACGGCCAGCCATAGGCTTCCACAAACCAGCCTGCAATCGGCCCGACATATACACGGCCCACGGCTGATAGCGCAGAAAGCAACGCAAACTGCGTGGCAGAAAACGAGCGGTTACACAACGTCATCAGCAATGCGACAAAGGCCGCCGTCCCCATCCCCCCGCAAAGATTTTCGAAGAAAATCGCCGTGCCCATGGTGATCAAATCTTTATCTGTAACGGCAAGGATCCAGTAACCCGCATTGGATACGGCCTGCAAAATCCCGAACAGCATCAGTGCGCGGAACAGGCTCAGACGTTGCATCAGCATCCCGCCCAGCAGGGCGCCAAAGATTGTGGCCGCCAGACCGAGCGTTTTATTTACCAGTCCGACTTCTCCGGCATCAAATCCGACGCCGCGAATCAAAAATGTGGTGCTCAGGCTGCCTGCGAATGCATCGCCCATTTTGTACATCACGATGAGCAGTAAAATCAGCCAGGCATTGTTACGGCCAAAGAAGTCTTTCAGCGGCGCGACGACCGCCATTTCGAGGGTACGCGGTGCCGGTTGCGAGTTTTCAGGTTCCGGCGACAGCAGGGTGGCGATAACGCCAGTCAGCATCAGACCTGACATCAGCCAGTACATGTGTTGCCAGCCGAGATAACGGTCTGCCAGCCACAAGGCCAGCCCGCCGGATACCAGCATCGCCAGCCGGTAGCCCAGTACGGAAACTGCCGCGCCGTTCCCGCGCTCTTCCGGTGGCAATAAATCAGTTTTGTAGGCGTCGAAAACGATGTCCTGCGACGCAGAAGCGAAGGCTATCAGCACTGCCAGCGACGCCAGCCAAAATAAATCTTTGGAGGGATCCATAAATCCCATCGCGAAAATCGCCACCACCAGCAGGAGTTGCGTCAGTATCAGCCAGCCGCGTCTGCGCCCGAGGAAAGAGGGCGTATAACGGTCCATCATCGGTGACCACAGGAATTTAAAAACGTAAGCCTGACCGACCAGCGAGAAAATCCCGATGGTTTTCAGATCGACGTTTTCCACTGTCATCCACGCCTGCAATGTGCCGGATGTCAGCGCCAGCGGTAAGCCGGAAGCAAAGCCCAGAAGCAGTAAAATGACGGTATTACGCTGCGTGAAAATCTTGAAATACTGACCTTTCATTAAAATTGTGTTCCTGCGTACCGGTGAGAGAGTGGCGCATACGCATAATAAAGGAAGGGATGCTTATCGGGAAAGACAATCACTTGCCTCAGAAAGCATTCTGCCCGGACAAGCCGGGCAGAAGTGTTCACTCTTACAGCAGAAACTTATCGCGCGTTAGCTTTGATGAAGTCGCTGATGCTGGTATCTGAGGCCATGTCGCTGATGACATCACCCAGAGTGGTGTTAACCGCATTGGTGATTTTCGCGTTAGTCGCAGACAGTGCGCCCTGAACGTTGTACGTCGAGCGGTAGTTTTTCACCTGTTTGCTGCCATTTTTAGCCGTTGCAATGATAGAGATATCGGCTTTAGTGGTGATGTTATAACGCAGGTTACCTTCCTGAACATCTGCATACAGATTGTTCACCACGATTTGCAGATCCACAGCGCCGTCAGCACCGACCATGTAACCACGGGCGGTCATTTGTTTCTCCAGAGATTCCTGCAGCAGGAAACGCAGGTCACGGGAAGGCGTAAGGGAAATCAGCTGGCCATCACGGTTAACTTTTGCCAGTGCCTGATCCTGACGCTGGTCAGCACCGTTGATGCTGATGGTGATGCCCTGGAGGGTAGGATCCTGTGAAGGCAATACAATTTTCGGAGAAACGTCCAGCGTGTTAGTGCTGGTGGCACAGCCTGCCAGCATCAACATCGCCAGAACCGGGAAAATAAATTTCTTTAGCATGTGTATTTTCTCAATATTAATAAGGGAATAGTGCTCAAAATTTTGCCGACATCATAACATTGCCATTTTCCGGGGGAAGTCCCAAAAATCCGGAAAACGTCTTTTTTGCGCTTTTTTTCAGCAAAGAAGTCGTTAACCTGCGGATGACATTCATCATCCGTGGCGGAACAGCACTTTCTTTGACAGAATCAGCTTTGACAGGCTGAGCGGCGTTTTTATCAATCTGCAGCAGAAATTTATTGTTCTGGCATGCATAGAGTCCGGAAAACAGCCTATCATTATAGAGAGATAGAAGTACCAGACAGACGCAGTTCTCAGCTGATGCGGTGTAAGGAGATTGCTATGATTCGTGAGCAAATAGAAGCAAAATTAGTTGAAGCATTCGAACCTGCGTTTCTGGAAGTGACTGACGAAAGCTATCGTCATAATGTCCCGGCAGGCTCCGAGAGCCATTTTAAAGTCGTCATGGTGTCCGATAAGTTTATCGGCGAGCGTTTCCTGGCGCGTCATCGTGCAATTTATGGAAGATTAACCGAAGAGCTGGCGGGCAGCGTTCATGCACTGGCACTGCATACTTACACCCTGAAAGAATGGGAAGGTTTGCAGGATACGGTTCCGGCCTCTCCGCCTTGTCGCGGCGCGGGCACAATGGCGTAATCGTCACGATTTGATTCAAAAAAGGCATAAATATCGGCATTTGAGACGGTAAAACTGGAACTTTCCTTGTCAGATGCGGTATTAGTAGATGCGAATTTCAAGAAACGGCCCGCGGGCCGTTTTTGTTTTTCTTCTGACGGACAGACGGCAAGGCGAAATGCCTTTGCAATGACCGCTTTTTTCGATGGATCGATTCCCGTGTGAGTTTCCTCCCGCGTAACAGATACCGTCCTCGACTCAATGCGTCTGCGTCGCTATAATGTCGCGTCTAATTTTTCCGGAATGGTTTCGGACGCTCTCGAATACAGGGCTACGTTCTGATACAGAACTGTCCCGGTTCTTAGAAGTCGTTTTCAAGGTAAGTTCGCGCACTCGATGCTGCTTCTCATCTTGAGAACGACTTCTGGAGTTGACCGAGCACTGTGATTTTTTTTTGAGGTAACAAGATGCAAGTTTCTGTTGAAACCACTCAAGGCCTTGGGCGCCGCGTAACGATTACTGTTCCTGCTGAAAGCATTGAAAAAGCAGTGAGCAGTGAACTGATCAACGTCTCTAAAAAAGTACGTATTGACGGCTTCCGTAAAGGCAAAGTACCAAGCCACATCATCGAACAGCGTTACGGCGCGTCAGTACGTCAGGACGTGCTGGGTGATCTGATGCAACGCAATTTCGTTGATGCGATCATCAAAGAAAAAATCAATCCGGCTGGCGCACCTAACTATATCCCGGGTGAGTACAAGCAAGGTGAAGACTTCAATTTCTCCGTAGAATTCGAAGTGTACCCGGAAGTTGAGCTGAAAGATCTGGAAAACATCGAAGTTGAAAAACCTGTTGTTGAAGTTAACGACGCTGATGTTGATACCATGCTGGAAACTCTGCGTAAGCAACAAGCTGACTGGAAAGAAACTGACGCTGCAGCCACTGCTGAAGACCGCGTAACCGTTGATTTCTCCGGTTCTATCGACGGTGAAGATTTCGAAGGCGGCAAAGCCTCTGATTTCGTACTGGCTATGGGCCAGGGCCGCATGATCCCAGGCTTCGAAGAAGGTCTGGTCGGTCACAAAGCGGGTGAAGAATTCACAATCGACGTGAACTTCCCGGAAGACTACCACGCTGAAAACCTGAAAGGTAAAGCAGCTAAGTTCGCGATCACTCTGAAGAAAGTTGAAGAGCGTGAACTGCCAGAACTGACGCCAGAATTCATCAAACGTTTCGGCGTGGCTGATGGTTCTGTTGAAGGTCTGCGCGCTGAAGTGCGTAAAAACATGGAACGCGAGCTGAAAGGTGCTGTTCGTAACCGCATCAAAACTCAGGCAATCGACGGTCTGGTCAGCGCTAACGAAATCGACGTGCCAGCTGCACTGATCGACGGCGAAGTAGATGTTCTGCGTCGTCAGGCTGCACAACGTTTCGGCGGCAACGAAAAACAAGCGCTGGAACTGCCACGTGAGTTGTTCGAAGAGCAAGCTAAACGTCGCGTCGTTGTTGGTCTGCTGCTGGGTGAAGTGATCAGCCAGCACGAACTGAAAGCTGACGAAGATCGCGTTAAAGCGCTGATCGAAGAAATGGCTTCTGCGTACGAAGATCCACAAGAAGTTGTTGAGTTCTACAGCAAAAACAAAGAGCTGATGAACAACATGCGTAACGTCGCTCTGGAAGAACAAGCGGTCGAAACTCTGTTGTCTAAAGCGAAAGTGACTGAAAAAGCCACTACCTTTACTGAGCTGATGAACCAGACTCAACCTGCATAAGTTAATTGCACGTTGCTGAACCTGTTTACAGGTTCGCTTCTCAGGCCCGCAGTTTTTACTGCGGGCTTTTTATTTGCTGAAAATCAGGTATTTTTTGTTTTTGACTGTTGTTTTTGCACTATATTTATCACTATAAGGCACAGCCCACGTAGAAACCTCACACTGGCCTCATCCAGAATGGCTTTCACCGGTTCAGGACAGCGTGAGAAAAAGAAATATTCCTGCAGGCTTGAAAAAAGGGGCTAAATCCCCCAATTGATAAGAACGAACCCAGGTAAATTTGTAGTTAAAATCTGACTGATAACGACCGTCAGGCGTGTAAATGGCGACTTGGCCGCTTGAGCATAGTCATGTGTGCCTATCTCAAGTAGAATCGGTTTTAAAGAGCGCCAAACAGAATCTATTAGGAGACGGTTATGTCATACAGTGGTGAAAGAGAGCAATTTGCACCAAACATGGCGTTGGTACCCATGGTGGTTGAGCAAACTTCACGGGGCGAACGTTCATACGACATCTTCTCCCGTCTGCTTAAGGAACGCATCATCTTCCTGACAGGTCAGGTTGAAGACCATATGGCTAACCTGATTGTTGCCCAGATGCTGTTTCTGGAAGCAGAAAGTCCGGAAAAAGACATTTATCTTTATATCAACTCACCGGGTGGTGTGATCACTGCCGGTATGTCGATTTATGACACCATGCAGTTTATCAAACCGGACGTCAGCACCATTTGTATGGGGCAGGCTTGTTCAATGGGGGCATTCCTGTTGACTGCCGGTGCAGAAGGCAAACGTTTCTGTCTGCCAAACTCACGCGTGATGATCCACCAGCCACTGGGCGGTTTCCAGGGCCAGGCGACGGACATCGAAATCCACGCAAAAGAAATTCTCAAAGTGAAATCACGTATGAATGAGCTGATGGCGAAACATACGGGTAAAACTCTTGAAGAAATAGAGCGTGACACTGAGCGTGACCGTTTCCTGTCTGCTGATGAGGCTGTACAGTACGGGTTAGTGGATTCCGTATTTACCCATCGCGCCTGACGGCTTATTTCTGCCGGGCTGATGGTCTATAGTTATACTCATACGGACGTCTCAACGGCAGGTTTTGTATTAAGCAAAACCTGCCTGCCATGAGTCATAACAGGAATGAACAGACATCAGCCAATCATGCGGCTGTTGTGTAATATGGTCGTGCCGTGGTGTTCTTGTTACGCTGCGGGACTGATACTAGAGAAGAGGTTTACTGATGACAGATAAGCGCAAAGACGGTTCAGGAAAGCTGCTGTACTGCTCTTTTTGCGGCAAAAGCCAGCATGAAGTGCGTAAGCTGATTGCCGGGCCGTCAGTGTATATCTGCGATGAATGTGTCGATTTATGTAATGACATTATTCGCGAAGAGATCAAAGAAGTCGCGCCACACCGTGAACGCAGTGCATTACCGACGCCGCATGAAATCCGTCAGCACCTTGACGATTATGTCATCGGCCAGGAACCTGCGAAAAAAGTGCTGGCTGTGGCTGTGTACAACCACTACAAGCGCCTGCGTAATGGCGATACCAGCAACGGTATCGAATTAGGCAAGAGCAACATTCTGCTGATCGGGCCAACCGGTAGCGGTAAAACGCTGCTGGCTGAAACCCTGGCGCGTTTCCTGGATGTGCCATTTACGATGGCTGATGCTACCACGCTGACCGAAGCGGGTTACGTTGGTGAAGACGTCGAAAATATTATCCAGAAGCTGCTGCAGAAATGTGACTACGACGTACAGAAAGCGCAACGCGGCATTGTTTACATTGATGAAATCGATAAGATTTCCCGCAAATCTGACAACCCGTCTATCACGCGTGACGTGTCGGGCGAAGGTGTTCAGCAAGCGCTGCTGAAACTGATTGAAGGCACAGTGGCTGCCGTTCCACCGCAAGGCGGACGTAAGCATCCACAGCAAGAATTCCTGCAAGTTGATACATCGAAAATCCTCTTTATCTGTGGCGGCGCATTTGCCGGTCTGGATAAAGTGATTGGTCAGCGTATCAACACCAATACCGGTATCGGTTTTGGTGCAGAAGTGAAAGGCAAAGAACAGAAAGCGACCGAAGGTCAGTTGCTGGCGCAGGCTGAACCAGAAGATTTGATCAAATTTGGTCTGATCCCTGAGTTCATCGGCCGTCTGCCCGTGGTAGCGACCCTGAGCGAGCTGAACGAAGAAGCTCTGATTCAGATTCTGAAAGAGCCGAAAAATGCCCTGACTAAGCAATATCAGGCATTGTTCAATCTGGAAGGCGTTGAACTGGAATTCCGCGATGAAGCGCTGGTTGCGATTGCGAAAAAAGCCATGGTCCGTAAAACCGGTGCCCGTGGTCTGCGTTCCATCGTAGAAGCCGCATTGCTGGACACTATGTATGATCTGCCGTCTCTCGAAGATGTCGAAAAAGTGGTGATTGATGAGTCCGTGATTGCGGGCCAGTCAGAACCTCTGATGATTTATGGCAAACCAGAAGCACAACAGGCATCTGGCGAATAATTAGCCAATCTATCCAGAGAGTTAGCCATGAAATGGGGGATTTTGTCCCCCATTTTTTTTTCGCACATTCTTATCGTTGAATGTCAGACATTCATCCCCATATACTCAGTTAACGACTTGCTGAAACCCGTCTGACTCGTGTTTCACGAGATTTCCTTAACCTGGCGGAAGCTAAACTAAGAGAGAGCTCTATGAACCCTGAGCGTTCTGAACGCATAGAAATCCCCGTATTGCCTTTGCGCGATGTGGTGGTTTATCCGCACATGGTGATCCCGTTGTTTGTTGGCAGGGAAAAATCGATTCGGTGCCTCGAAGCTGCGATGGATCACGACAAAAAAATCATGCTGGTGGCGCAGAAAGAAGCTTCAACAGATGAGCCGGGCGTTAATGACCTCTTCTCCGTGGGTACGGTTGCCTCAATATTACAAATGCTGAAGCTCCCGGACGGCACGGTCAAAGTGCTGGTGGAAGGGTTACAACGTGCGCGTATTACGACACTTTCTGACAGTGGCGAGCATTTTGCTGCCCAGGCGGAATATCTTGAATCTCCGGCCGTGGATGAACGCGAGCAGGAAGTTCTGGTGCGTACTGCGATTAATCAGTTTGAAGGCTACATCAAGCTGAACAAAAAGATCCCGCCGGAAGTGCTGACTTCGCTGAACAGTATTGAAGATGCTGCACGTCTGGCTGACACCATCGCTGCGCATATGCCATTGAAACTCGCTGACAAACAATCCGTGCTGGAAATGTTTGATATCACCGAGCGTCTGGAATATCTGATGGCGATGATGGAATCGGAAATCGACCTGTTACAGGTTGAGAAACGCATCCGTAACCGTGTCAAAAAACAGATGGAAAAAAGCCAGCGCGAGTACTATCTGAATGAGCAAATGAAAGCGATTCAGAAAGAACTTGGCGAAATGGACGATACGCCTGACGAGCATGAGGCGCTGAAACGCAAAATCGAAGCGGCCAAAATGCCGAAAGATGCGCGTGAAAAAACCGAAGCTGAGTTGCAAAAGCTGAAAATGATGTCGCCAATGTCCGCCGAAGCTACGGTTGTCCGTGGATATATCGACTGGATGCTTCAGGTGCCATGGAATGCCCGCAGCAAAGTGAAAAAAGACCTGCTCAAAGCGCAGGAAGTTCTGGATACTGACCACTATGGTCTGGAACGTGTCAAAGACCGCATTCTGGAATACCTCGCAGTACAGAGTCGTGTCAGCAAAATTAAAGGGCCAATCCTGTGTCTGGTCGGGCCTCCGGGTGTGGGTAAAACCTCACTGGGTCAGTCAATCGCACGTGCGACTGGCCGTCAGTATGTACGTATGGCGCTGGGTGGCGTACGTGATGAAGCGGAAATCCGCGGTCACCGTCGTACCTATATCGGTTCCATGCCGGGCAAACTGATCCAAAAAATGGCGAAAGTCGGGGTTAAAAACCCGCTGTTCCTGCTTGATGAGATCGACAAGATGTCATCGGACATGCGTGGTGATCCCGCTTCTGCTCTTCTGGAAGTGTTGGATCCGGAACAGAACGTGGCGTTTAACGATCACTATCTGGAAGTCGATTACGACCTGTCAGATGTGATGTTTGTGGCGACCTCGAACTCGATGAATATCCCGGCTCCGCTGCTTGACCGTATGGAAGTGATCCGTCTTTCGGGCTATACCGAAGATGAAAAACTGAACATCGCCAAACAGCATTTGCTGCCGAAGCAGCTTGAGCGTAACGCGCTTAAGAAGAACGAACTGACGGTAGATGACAGTGCAATTATCGGCATTATCCGTTTCTATACCCGTGAAGCGGGTGTGCGTAGTTTAGAACGTGAGTTGTCTAAACTTTGCCGAAAAGCAGTTAAACAATTGCTGATGGATAAAAACATCAAGCACATTGAAATCAACGGCGACAACCTGAAAGATTTCCTCGGCGTGCAGAAGGTCGATTATGGCCGTGCTGATACCGAAAACCGTGTGGGCCAGGTCACTGGTCTGGCGTGGACCGAAGTGGGCGGCGAATTGCTGACCATCGAAACGGCCTGCGTACCGGGTAAAGGTAAGCTGACTTACACCGGTTCTCTGGGTGAAGTGATGCAGGAATCCATTCAGGCCGCGCTGACCGTTGTGCGTTCACGTGCTGACAAACTGGGTATCAACCCTGACTTCTACGAAAAACGCGATATTCACGTTCACGTACCAGAAGGGGCAACGCCGAAAGATGGTCCGAGTGCCGGTATCGCAATGTGTACTGCGCTGGTGTCTTGTCTGACGGGTAACCCGGTTCGTGCGGATGTTGCGATGACAGGTGAAATCACTTTGCGTGGTCTGGTTCTGCCAATTGGCGGTCTGAAAGAAAAACTGCTCGCAGCCCATCGTGGTGGCATCAAAGTGGTTCTGATCCCGGATGACAACAAACGCGATCTGGAAGAAATTCCGGCAAACGTGCTGGCAGATCTTGAGATCCACCCGGTAAAACGCATTGATGATGTTCTGAACATCGCATTGCAAAATCCGGCTTACGGCGCACTGCCGGTGGCAGCAAAATAGTGACATCAGCTTACACAGTTGAATAAAACTCAGGCTGGCAGGTGAAATCTCACTTGCCAGCTTTTTTTTGTGCCGTTAACGTAGTCAACGGTCAAAGGGTTTCAGGCTGCTTTCAGTCGCTTGCATCGCTCTGACAAGATTGATATAACAGCAGCGCGGTCACGTCTGCAGGGAAAATGCGGCGTGATGAACGAAATTAAGAGGGGATGATAAGAGTGAATAAGTCACAATTGATCGACAAAATTGCTGCCGGTGCTGATATTTCTAAAGCCGCAGCGGGACGTGTTTTAGATGCTGTTCTTGCATCTGTCACTGACACCCTGAAAGCGGGGGATGAAGTAGCTCTGGTAGGCTTCGGTACTTTCTCCGTGCGTGAACGTTCAGCACGTACTGGTCGTAACCCACAGACCGGTAAAGAAATCAGCATTGCAGCAGCCAAAGTACCTGGCTTCCGTGCAGGTAAAGCGCTGAAAGATGCCGTTAACGGCTAATTATCTGCAAGCTGACGTTATAACCGTGTGAGGCGCATCACTGATGCTTTTTCATTCAGGTCTGGTTGTTAAACAATAACCTGACGTCATCGGGCTGGTAAGGTAAGATACAAGGCGCATCGAGAACGATGCGCTTTTTTTATTACAGCGGAGTGTTGCCTCACTATGATGGACAATTTACGCGCGGCTTCCAACAACGTCGTGCTCAAAATCATTCTGGCCCTGATTATTCTGTCCTTTATTTTGACAGGGGTGGGCAACTACCTGGTCGGCGGTTCAGGCGACTATGCAGCGAAAGTGAATGGTCAGGAAATCGGTCGGGCTCAGTTAGAGCAGGCTGTGCAGAACCAGCGTAACCGGTTGCAGCAGCAACTTGGCGATCAGTTCTCTGAACTGGCGGGCAGTGACGGTTACATGCAGCAACTGCGTCAGGAATCCCTGAGCAATCTGATTGATGTCACTTTGCTGGATCAGTATTCCAAAAAATTGGGTATTGCCGTCAGCGATCAGCAGATCAAAGACGCGATTTTTGCCACCCCACAATTCCAGACTGATGGCCGTTTTGATAACGCCAAATATCTGCAAAGTATCCAGAGCATGGGATACAGCGCGGATAATTTTGCGCAGTTGATGAAACAGCAGCTTATCAGTCAGCAGCTTGAGCAGGCTTACGGCCAGTCAGATTTCGTTTTGCCGGTAGAAAGCAAATCATTGGCTGCACTGCTTCTGCAGGTTCGTGAAGTACAAACCGCCACTCTTGACACCGATGCGCTGGCTGCTAAACAGCAGGTCACTGACGCAGAGTTACAGGCTTTCTACGACCAGAACAAAAACAGCTTTATTTCCCCTGAGCAGGTAAAAGTCAGCTACATCGAAATGGATGCCGCGGCCATGCAGGGCAAAACTGAAGTGACAGATGCTGATATCAGCGCCTATTACGATCAGCACAAAAGTGAGTTTGGTCAGCCTGAACGTCGCCGTTACAGCGTCATTGTCCTTAAATCACAGGCTGATGCCGACGCGGTTGCCGCCGAGCTGAAAAAAGGGACTGACTTTGCCGAACTGGCTAAGACTAAATCTACCGATGCCCTGAGCGCTAAACAGGGTGGTGATTTGGGCTGGATGGAACCTGAAACCACATTGCCAGAATTTAAGAACGCTAATCTGACGGCTAAAGGTCAGGTTTCCGGCGTGATTAAATCTGACAGCGGTTTCTTCATCCTGCGCCTTGATGACGTGACGCCTGAGCAGGTCAAACCGTTAGCGGCTGTCCGTAACGTGATCACTGACAAGCTTAAGCAGGAAAAATCACTGGATGCTTACTACGCGCTGCAACAGAAAGTCAGCGAAGCGGCAACCAATGACAATGAATCTCTGACTTCAGCCGAAGAAGTTGCAGGAACTAAAGCGGTGCATACCGACTGGTTTACCCAAAACCAAATTCCTGCTGGCATCAACTTCAAACCTGTCGTACAGGCGATCTTTGATGGCGGTCTGATTGGTCAGGACGGTTCTCCGGGCAGTAACTCCGATATCATTACTGTCGATGGCGATCGCGCCTTTGTGGTTCGTGTAGAAGCGCATAAAGCGGAAGGCGTGAAACCTTTTGCTGAAGTGAAAGATCAGGTGACGACGCTGGTTAAACGCCAGAAAGCACAAGATCAGGCACGGATGGATGGCGAAAAACTTCTGACCGCTCTGAAAGACGGCAAAGGCGATGACGCGATGAAAGCGGCAGGTCTGAGCTTCGGTGCTGTGCAGAAAGTCCAGCGCAGTCAGCAGCCTTCTGCGTTTGAATCTAACGTCTACGCGTTGCCACATCCTCAGAAAGACCAGCCAGTTTATGGTCTGACTCAGGACAATAAAGGCAACAGCGTGCTGGTTAAACTGAATACTGTGACGCCGGGTGTCGTTCCTGAAGCGGATATCGCGCGTTTCAATCAGGAGATGCAACAAACCTCCTCGAACGTAACCTTTGATGCCTTGCTGACTAATCTGCGTCAGGAAGCGAAAATCAAATACGGTTCAGCTGCACAAAACCAGTAAACGCCGCAAAGTTTTGCAACGCGTTGCAACAAACAAAGGCCGCTTTCGCGGCCTTTTCCATATTTGAAACTTGCCCGTTGTTCGATTTTCCTGCCTGATGCACTCTCTCCGTGCTGTCAAACACATGGAGGATACAGCATGAAAAAATTAGGCATTACATCACTTTCGTTGGCTCTGGCACTGGGGCTTTCTACTCTGCCCGTTATGTTACACGCGGCACCCAATGCCACCAGCCCTGTGGCGACTACCACGGCAGCGCCGGTAACGGCTGCAGGTAAAGTCTCAGGCCCGCAAGTGAAAAAGGAGCAGGTTGCGGTTACAGATGAAAGTACTGTCAGTATCAACACTGCGACAGCAGAGGAATTTGCCAAGGTGATGAACGGGGTAGGGATGAAGAAGGCGCAGGCCATCATCAGCTATCGCGAAGAACTTGGGCAGTTTACCGATGTGGAACAACTGCGCGAAGTACCGGGAATTGGTGCTGCATTATTTGAACGTAACAAGGACCGTCTGAAATTGTGACGGATGTCGCGGCGGTAAACCCTCAACGGTTGCCGCCGTTTTCTTCTGCTAATCTCTAAAGACATCTGACCAGTTTGGTTGTATGCCTCAGACGACTATCAGGAGTTTTTTAACCACTATGCATACCTTTATCAAAGTTCGCGGCTTTCATATCGACGTCTATCAGCACGTCAACAATGCGCGCTATCTTGAATTCCTCGAAACTGCCCGCTGGGAATGGCTCGATAATCAGTCGGGTTTCCAGTGGATGAGCAAAAATAAAATCGCGTTTATCGTGGTAAATATCAACATCAATTATCGCAAACCCGCAGTGCTTGGCGATGTGTTGCGCATTGACAGCAGCATGCAGCAATTAAACGGACGCAGCGGTGTGCTGGAACAGGTTGTGACCTGTGAGGGCGAAGTGGTTGCCGATGCGACGCTGACGTTTGTCTGTATCGACTTGCGTACGCAAAAGGCGTTGCCGCTGGAAGGTGAGTTGCTGGAGCGATTACGTGAACTGGAGCTGGAAAACGACTGATTCGGCTAAGTACTGATAAACATGCTGATTAATAGAAAACGGGTGGTCTGATGGCCACCCGCTTTGCTTCTGACGTCTGCTTAATCAGCGCAGACCGGTTTTCTGCTTCAGGCTGTTCATCACGCCTGTTTTATCCTGCTGAAATTGCTGCAAACCGTTGGCGCGCAAATGACAGGCCGCACATTCGCCACAGCCATCACCGGCAATGCCGTTATAACAGGTCAGCGTTTTATGGCGGACCAGATCCAGTTGCTGATAATAATCAGCCAGCGCCCAGGTTTCGGCTTTATTCAGCCACATCAGCGGCGTTTCAAAACGGACATCGCGTGCCAGACCGAGCGAAACGGCCGTGTTCAGCGCCTTCACGAACTCATCACGGCAATCCGGATAACCGGAGAAATCTGTTTCACAAACCCCGGTGATCACCGCTTCAGCCTGGATCTGATAAGCGTAAATTGCTGCCAGTGTCAGGAATAAAATATTACGACCTGGAACGAAAGTGCTTGGCAGGCCGCCGTTATTTTCATCCCCAAAGTTAGGCACCGGAATGTTATCGCGGGTCAGGCTGCTGACGGCCAGTTCATTTAACAAGCCAACATCCAGCACCTTGTGCGCACGGGCGCCAAGTTCCACTGATAATTTCTGTGCGATTTCAATTTCAGCACGATGGCGCTGACCATAATCGAACGTGACGCAGTGGACTTCGTCATATTGCTTCAGAGCCTGAATCAGACAGGTTGTTGAATCTTGTCCGCCGCTAAAAACTACCACTGCTCTTTTCATTCTGATTACCTGTTGTTGAAACCATTATCTGAATTCACTGCCAGCCGGACAGTAAAACTGCCCTAATGTTACTTTTCTTTAGTGCCAGAGTGTAGTGAAAGAGTGTAGTGAAACAGCTCCTTCACGCATTTTCATCCTGCAGGGGCGGCGGAACCCAGGCCTGACTAAAATCGAACCAGCCCCAGGCCGTAAGCTGAACTCCGCTGATACGCGGTGGCGCACTGACCTGATATTGATAATTAAACAAGGGTGTCACGATGCCTGATTTCATCCATTTAAAGAAATGATCGCGAAGCTCATCCGAACGACGGTTTTCCTGCGGGATTTGCTGAATCACTTCCAGGCGCTGTTGCTGACACGCATAATCTTCATCGCGCAGGATCCCCGGCCAGAGCGGGTCTTGCTGTAGCCAGTTTTCAAGCGATGCTTCGGGCGATTCACCAATCAGGCGGTCCCCGAGCAGAAGATCGGCTGAGCGGAGCAACGCATCGTCCTCCCAGAGCCTGCCAGCATGGTAACCAATCTCAAGCCGAGAACCTTCTTCCGCCAGCCGTTCTTTTAGCGCCTGTGCTACCAGCTCAAATTCAACCGGCGGATGAAACAGCAATGTCAGTTTTTCCGGCAGCAGAACATCCGCATCATCATGCAAAGGAATTGGCCAGCCCGGCAGCATTTCTTTGCTGGATTTCACCAGGTCATGATCGATAGGCAAATTATTTAACATGCCGCTGCGCTGGATCAGACTAACAATTTTCCGCGCCTGCGCCTCATTTAACACACCGCGCCGGAGATTGGCGGCGATATAGCAAAACCCCAGGCTGGTGCTGCGTCTTACCGGTTTTACCCGCGATAATTCTTCTTGCTCGCCAAGAATGATCCTGACCGGATGCTGACAGCTGACATTGTTCTTCTGAGCAAACAGTTGTGGCGTGATCCAAAACTCAATCGCCGCCAGATAAGGATGTTGCAGCGTATACAACGTGTGTTGCTCCAGCCGGACCAGCTCAGGGGAAAACGTGGTCAGGCGGAAAGGTCCGGCACCAATGTGCGGATCTTCAGGGTGCGAAAGCAGGCAATTGAGATCGGCAAAACGATGTGCCAGCCAGTAATCGGGTTTATCGAGATCAAATTGCAGGCATAGCGCGTGAGGCTGCGACAGTCGGGTGACGGACGCCAGATTGTGTTTGCCGCGTGACGAATTTTTTAGCTGCTGGAACCGCGCCATCAGTTGTGCTGTTTTAAGCGGCTCGCCGTTATGCCAGAACAACTGACTGCGCAGAAAAAACTGCCAGGTTTTGCCATTGTTACTGACCTGCCAGTGATGTGCCAGATCAGGCTGTGGCGCAGAGTTTCCCGGAATATAACGCGTCAGACCCGCATGAATGGTGTGGGCGAGATGCTGCTCCGCCCGCCCGGTCAGGGTCAGAGGATCCAAAGGCTGGAGAGGGCGGTAATAAGGTATGCGTAATGTGGGTGCGTCTTCCTGCCATTGTCCGCCGAGATGCGGTGCCAGCAGGGCATTGAGGTGTGTGGGATCCAGCTGGCTTAATTGCAGTGCCGCAGAATGTTCACCGTTAATCAGTAATTCCTGTAAATAGGAGCCGCGCAGATCTTCGGGTGTTCTCAGGCAGCAGAGCGAGGCGCGTTTACCGCGGCCAGCCTGTGATTTCCATTCAATCCAGCCCGCATCTTGAAAATGAGTAAGTAAAGTTCGCGTATGGCGTTCGCTACAGCAAAAAATGTCTGCCAGTTCTGCCACAGTAAGCTGAACCGGAAACGATCCGGTTTTGAGATGCAGACGCTGGAATTGATTAAGGCGGTTTTGCAGGCGCATGATAAATACGGAACCTTATTTTTCAGGCTAACTTGTTTGTTCAGCATATCGTTTGTTCAGGATATCCCACGCACGGCGTGCTGGCTTGCCGCAAAGAAAGAAAGTGTGAGATAAAACCGGAACAGTATTCATAAACTGTTCACTATTAGTTCCGCAAATCCGGGTACATACTTTGAAAGTGAAAATTATTCCCGCTCAGAGAGGAAACATGTACCGTTTAGCTGCATTTGATATGGATGGCACGCTGCTTTTACCCGATCACACCCTGGGCGAAAAAACACTGGCAACGCTGCGTCAGCTGGCTGAAAAACCGGTAAAACTGACGTTTGCGACCGGTCGTCATTATCTTGAAATGAAAGATATTCTGGCAAATATCGGGCTGGACGGTTTCCTGATCACCGGTAACGGCACGCGTATTCATGATTTAGCCGGCCACAGGTTGCACGCAAGCGATTTGTCCGAAGATTGTGCGCATGAGCTTCTGCACACGCAATGGGATACTCCGGCCAGTCTGCACGTGTTCCGCGATGAAGGCTGGTTTACGTCGCTCGATGATCCAGACTTACTGATCCCGCACCAGTTCAGCGGTTTCCGTTACCAGTTGCAGGATCTGCGTTTATTGCCGGATTCGGGTAACAGTAAAGTGTGTTTCTGCGCGCCTCACGAAACCCTGCTGGCGCTGGTTCCTCAGCTGAAAGCTCACTTCGGACCGCGCTTAGATTTGTGTTTCTCAGCGGCAGATTGTCTGGATGTGCAGCCTGCGGGCAGCAATAAAGGCAGCGCCCTGGCACTTCTGACGGCGGGACTGGGGATTGAAATGTCTGAATGCATGGCCTTTGGCGATGCTATGAACGACAAAGAAATGCTGGAAGGCGTCGGGATGGGGCTGATAATGGGCAACGCATTACCGGTGCTGAAAGAGCAATCTCCTCACTTACAAATCATCGGGCATTGCCGCAATCAGGCGGTGTCTCACTTTTTGCAACACTGGCTGCACACTCCACACCTCACCTATTCCCCCGAATAAAAGGTATTGCAGCAAGCCGGGCCATTCTGTCCCGGCTTTTTTCCTCTTCATCTTTCAAACTCTAGCTGTGTTAGCCGCATTCTTTCACCCGAATCACTTACTCATGTAAGCTCATCGGGATTCACAAACTTGCCGCCTGCCTGCAACTCGAATTATTTTGGAAAAAGATTAGTTAAGTCCTTCCAGTTGTGCAGCGTAAACAGAAATATCCCCGATATTCTTCGCCACCCAGTTGTCGTCAAAATAAGTATTCAGATAGCGTTCGCCGCTGTCGCAAAGCAGGGTGACGATCGAACCAGTTTCACGTTTCTCATGCATTTGTTTTGCCAGCTGCAAAGCGCCCCACATATTGGTGCCTGTTGAGCCACCGACTTTTCGCCCCAGTACCTTCTCAAGCCAGCGGACGGTCGCCACGCTTGCGGCATCGGGCACCTGCATCATGTTGTCGATGACGTCCGGGATAAATGACGGTTCGGCGCGCGGGCGGCCAATGCCCTCAATGCGGCTGCTGCATTGCGCAGTGACGCTGGCGTCACGTTGCTGATAATAATCGTAAAATACCGAGTTTTCAGGATCTACCACCACCAGTTCGGTGTCGTGCCCCTGATAACGGATATAGCGTCCGAGCGTCGCAGAGGTTCCACCGGTACCGGCGCTCATCACCAGATAACGCGGCACCGGATGCGGCTCGCGGGACATCTGACGGAAAATACTGTCGGCAATATTGTTGTTCCCGCGCCAGTCAGTCGCGCGTTCCGCGTAGGTGAACTGATCCATATAATGACCGTTCAGTTCTCTGGCGAGTTGCTCGGAAGCCGCATAAATCTGGCTGGAATTTTCGACGAAATGACAGCGGCCGCCGTAAAACTCAATTTGCTGAATTTTGCGCGGAGCCGTACAGGAAGGCATCACGGCAATAAAAGGCAGACCCAACAGTCGGGCGAAGTAGGCTTCGGAAATGGCGGTGCTGCCCGAAGAAGCTTCAATGATGGGCGTATTTTCGCGGATCCAGCCGTTGCAAAGACCATATAAAAACAGTGAGCGTGCCAGGCGATGTTTCAGGCTGCCGGAAGGGTGGGTGCTCTCATCCTTCAGATACATCGAAATTCCGGGTAAGTCATTCAGTGTGAGACGAATTAAGTGTGTGTCGGCTGAACGTTGAAAATCGGCGTCGATTTCTTTAATGGCGTGAGTGACCCAGGAATTACGCATGTTGCAGACTCATAAAAGTATTTGGATGGGATAAGAATAACGTAATCACCAGAGAAATAAGTTACTCTTTGACCCACAGTTTGCCGTATTTGTAGAAGTATTTTCTCCCGGAGTGCCTTATGGTAGATAAAATTGACCTCAAGCTTTTATCCCTGCTGCAAAAAGATTGCACCCTTTCCCTGAACGAACTGGCGGATGCCGTTAATCTCACTTCCACTCCCTGCTGGAAACGAATCAGGCGCCTTGAAGATGACGGGATTATTCGCGGCAAAGTGGCGTTGCTGGATGGCGATAAGCTGGGACTGAGCCTGACGGCATTTGTGCTGATCAAAACTCAGCATCACAACAGCGAATGGTATCAACGGTTTGTACAACAGGTTGAAGCATTTCCGGAAGTACTTGGCTTCTACCGGATGGCCGGAGAATATGATTATTTATTGCAGGTGCAGGTTTCCGATATGAAAAGCTACGATAACTTTTACAAGCGACTTGTGAACGGCATTCCGGGACTGAACGATGTGACCTCAAGTTTTGCGATGGAGCGCATAAAATCGACCACCGCATTGCCCATTTAATGCAAAAGTTGCAGTAAAAAGTTTCATCAGAAACGCATGTTAACTCTGGTATCCTTGTCAGCCTGAAGAGCAAACGGGTATTTGTGATATCTGTTAACTCAATAAAATCATTATTATTTGTATGGAAAACTCTGCGTGAGACTGTTTGCACAATTAGGCTGGTATTTCCGTCGCGAATGGCGCCGGTATCTGGGTGCCGTTGCCTTGCTGATCATTATTGCTGTCCTGCAATTACTGCCGCCAAAACTGGTGGGCATAATCATTGATGGCGTAACGTCAAAACAAATGTCTTACAACGTGCTTTTCGCATGGCTGGGTCTGATGCTCGGCACAGCGATAGTCGTGTACCTGCTGCGCTATGTCTGGCGCGTACTGTTATTCGGTGCGTCCTATAAGTTGGCCGTCGAGTTACGCCAGGATTTCTTCCGCCAGCTTAGTCGTCAGCATCCGGCTTTTTATCTGCGTCATCGCACCGGCGATTTGATTGCCCGTGCCACCAACGACGTCGACCGCGTGGTGTTTGCCGCAGGCGAGGGCGTTTTGACACTGGTGGATTCACTGGTTATGGGACTTGCCGTGCTGATTGTCATGGCAACCCAGATCAGCTGGGAACTGACGCTGCTTTCGCTGGTGCCGATGCCGGTGATGGCGATCATCATCAAGCGTTACGGCGACCAGTTGCATTCCCGCTTTAAAACCGCACAGGCGGCATTTTCCTCTCTTAACGATCAGGCACAGGAAAGCCTGACCAGCATCCGCATGATCAAAGCTTTTGGTCTGGAAAACCATCAGTCATCACAATTTGCTGATGTTGCCGCGGATACCGGTGCTAAAAACCTGCGCGTAGCCCGGGTCGATGCACGTTTTGATCCGACGATTTACGTCTCCATCGGCATGGCAAATCTTCTGGCCATTGGCGGCGGCAGCTGGATGGTGGTCAACGGGCATCTGACACTCGGTGAACTGACCAGTTTTGTCATGTATCTGGGGCTGATGATCTGGCCGATGCTGGCGCTGGCGTGGATGTTCAATATCGTAGAGCGTGGCAGTGCCGCCTACAGCCGTATCCGCAGCCTGTTACAGGAAGCGCCAGCGGTGGCCGATGGCGCAACGCCTTTACCGGCGGGTCGCGCAGTACTTGAAGCGCAGATCAACAATTTCCATTATCCCGAACACCAACACGCTGCCTTAACGTCTGTGGCGTTTTCCCTGAAACCGGGGCAAATGCTCGGTTTATGTGGCCCGACGGGTTCTGGAAAAAGTACCTTGCTGGCACTGCTTCAGCGCCAGTTCGATGTGACTGAAGGCGATGTGCGTTACCACGGTCTATCACTCAAAGAGATCCGGCTTGATGACTGGCGCGCGCGGCTTGCGGTAGTCAGCCAGACGCCTTTCCTGTTTTCAGATACCGTCGCGCAGAACATTGCCCTCGGCCGGCCGGATGCCACGCAGCAAGACATTGAGGAAGCGGCACGGCTTGCCAGCGTTCACGATGACATTTTGCGTCTGCCTCAGGGGTATGAAACAGAAGTCGGTGAACGTGGTGTTATGCTTTCGGGCGGCCAGAAACAACGTATTTCGATTGCCAGAGCGCTGTTGCTGAAAGCTGAAATCCTGATCCTGGATGACGCCCTGTCAGCCGTTGATGGCCGCACGGAACATCAAATCCTGCAAAATCTGCGTCAGTGGGGCAGTGACAGAACGGTGATTATCAGCGCTCACCGGCTTTCTGCGCTGACCGAAGCCAGTGAGATTCTGGTTTTCAGTCACGGAAGCATTTCACAGCGCGGCGATCATGACGAACTGGCTGCGAAGCCGGGCTGGTATCGCGATATGTTCCGCTATCAGCAGCTTGAAGCTGCGCTGGATGATGTGCCGGAAAAGGAGGCTGAATAACATGGCGGAACAAAAAGTCAGTAAAATCCAAAAGCTTTGGCCTACGCTCAAACGTCTGCTGGGATATGGTAAACCCTACAGTAAGCCGCTGTCTTACGCTGTACTGATGTTGTGGATTGCTGCCGCAGCGGAAGTTACCGGCCCGATTCTGATCAGCTTTTTTATCGACCATTATGTGGCGAAGGGTGAAATGCCCTGGGGGAAAGTCAGTTTACTGGCGCTGAGTTTCATCTTCCTGCAATTTCTGGCAGCAAGCCTGCACTATTTTCAGGCACTTCTGTTTAACCGTACTGCGGTTGGCGTGGTTCAGCGTCTGCGCACCGACGTCATGGATGCGGCATTGCGTCAGCCTTTGAGCGCCTTTGATACCCAGCCGGTCGGGCAACTGATTTCGCGTGTGACCAATGATACTGAAGTGATCCGTGACCTTTATGTCACTGTTGTATCGACGGTTTTGCGCAGCATTGCGCTGATTGGCGCAATGCTGGTGGCGATGTTCAGCCTTGACTGGCGACTTGCCTCGGTGGCTATCTGCATCTTCCCGGCTGTGTTTGTGGTGATGGGGCTGTACCAGATTTACAGTACGCCGGTCGTTCGTAAAGTGCGTGCTTATCTGGCGGACATTAATGATGGCTTCAACGAAGTCATTAATGGCATGAACGTTATTCAGCAATTCCGTCAGCAAAAACGGTTTGGTGAACGACTGTCCCGCGCCAGTCAGTCACATTATATGGCCCGCATGCAGACGCTCAGGCTCGAAGGATTTTTGCTGCGGCCGTTACTCAGCTTATTTTCATCCCTGATTTTGTGCGGCCTGTTAATCTTGTTCGGTTTCAGTGCCGAAGGCTCGATTGGCGTGGGGGTTTTGTATGCTTTCATCAACTACCTCGGGCGTCTAAACGAACCTCTTATTGAGCTGACGTCGCAGCAATCCATTCTCCAGCAGGCTGTAGTCGCAGGTGAACGTATCTTTGATTTGATGGACCGGACTCAGCAGCAGTACGGACCGGACGATAAGTTGCTGACCAGCGGCGAGATTGATATTCGCGACGTCAGTTTTGCCTACCGTCCGGACAAATGGGTGCTGGAGAATATTACCCTGCATGTCCCTTCACGTGGATTTGTGGCGCTGGTCGGGCACACAGGCAGTGGCAAAAGTACGCTGGCGAATCTCCTGATGGGCTATTATCCGCTGAATAAAGGTGAGATCCGCGTCGACGGGCGTAACCTTGCTGATCTCTCGCATTCCAGTCTGCGAAAGGGAATTGCTATGGTTCAGCAGGATCCGGTGGTGCTGGCGGAATCGGTATTCTCTAACGTGACTTTAGGTCGCGATATTGATGAAGCTCAGGTCTGGCACGCACTGGATATTGTGCAGCTTTCTCCGCTGGTACGGGGAATGCCGGAAGGGTTGAATACGCGTCTGGGAGAACAGGGTAATAATCTCTCTGTCGGACAGAAGCAATTACTGGCGATGGCGCGCGTTTTGGTGCAGGCACCAGAAATTCTGATCCTTGACGAGGCAACGGCCAATATCGACTCAGGAACCGAGCAGGCAATTCAGCGTGCTTTACGTGCCATTCGTCAGCAAACAACTCTGGTTGTAATTGCACACCGGCTGTCGACGATTGTGGATGCAGATAATATTTTGGTATTGCACCGCGGGCAAGCCGTTGAGCAGGGCAACCACTTACAGCTGCTGGCAGAAAAAGGCCGGTATTATCAGATGTATCAGTTGCAACTTGCCGGGCAAGAACTGGCGTCAGCTGAGCAGGGAATTCCTTCCACAGAAAACGCATAAACTGTCAGCTGGCGTAACGCGTTCGCTACGCCAGCATTCTCTCCTCAACGTCTTATCCTCGTGCCATCCCATCCCGCGCACCGTATTCATGCAGGCAAAATACCTGCGGTTTACACATTGCACTATAAAGCAGCGATGAGCACTTAAATGGTGCGTACTCAGCAGTGTGCTGTGTGGCGAAACAACTGTGCGCCCGGTCACGATTATTCTGAAAATGCCGGTTTGCGCGGGAATTGCAGGAATCTTTCATCAGTTTCAACTCTGGCACACCCTTTGCTTTATCCCTTGCGTATCGGGCGCGAATCCTCTCGCGGTAAGCCCTTAATTCGAGGAGTGGCACAATGAAGCTGGTTACTGTGGTGATCAAACCTTTTAAGCTGGAAGACGTGCGTGAAGCGCTGTCTGCTGTTGGAATTCAGGGGCTGACCGTAACGGAAGTTAAAGGTTTTGGCCGTCAGAAAGGTCATGCCGAACTTTACCGTGGCGCGGAATACAGTGTGAACTTCCTTCCAAAAGTAAAAATCGACATTGCTATCGCTGACGATCAGCTCGATGAAGTGATCGACGTGATCAGCAAAGCGGCCTACACCGGCAAGATCGGTGATGGCAAAATTTTCGTTGCTGAATTGCAACGTGTTATCCGTATTCGTACTGGTGAAACCGACGAAGCAGCACTGTAATTTCCGGTTTTTATCTCTCATGCCAACCGGTTTGAGATAAATCAGATTAGAAAAAACAGTTTTGAGAAACAGGGGTGGGTTAATAATGAAAAAACTTTTATCCATGATGGGGCTGGGCGCAGTGGCATTATTGCCTTCGCTTGCCATGGCCGCGGCACCAGCCGCCGCCAACGGCGCTGATAACGCCTTTATGATGATTTGTACTGCGCTGGTATTGTTTATGACCGTACCTGGCGTAGCTTTGTTCTACGGCGGTTTACTGCGTTCCAAAAACGTTTTATCCATGCTGACTCAGGTTATTGTGACCTTCGCATTGGTCTGCGTTTTGTGGATCCTTTACGGTTACAGTCTGGCATTCAGCGAAGGTAACGCCTTCTTCGGTGGTTTCGGCAACGTAATGATGAAAGGCATTGGCCTGGATTCTGTTACCGGCACCTTCTCTCAGATGATCCATGTGGCATTCCAGTGTTCATTCGCCTGCATCACCGTGGCACTGATCGTCGGTGGTATCGCTGAACGTGTGCGTTTCTCTGCGGTGCTGATTTTCACCGTGATCTGGCTGACCTTCTCCTACATTCCAATGGCACACATGGTATGGGCGGGCGGTTTCCTGGCTGCTGATGGCGCGCTGGACTTCGCTGGTGGTACCGTTGTTCACATCAACGCCGCTATCGCGGGTCTGGTCGGTGCTTATCTGCTGGGCAAACGTGCCGGTTTCGGTAAAGAAGCGTTCAAACCTCACAACCTGCCAATGGTGTTCACTGGCGCTGCAATCCTGTATGTCGGCTGGTTCGGCTTTAACGCCGGCTCTGCAAGTGCAGCAAGTTCCATTGCCGCGCTGGCGTTCCTGAATACTGTGATTGCAACGGCTGGCGCAATCCTGTCCTGGACTCTGGTTGAGTGGATGGTTCGCGGCAAGCCTTCTCTGCTGGGCGCAAGCTCCGGCGCTATCGCAGGTCTGGTTGCCATCACTCCGGCGTGTGGTACGGTCGGCGTGGGCGGTGCGTTGATCATCGGTCTGGTCGGCGGTGTGACTGGCCTGTGGGGTGTCGTTACCCTGAAAAAATGGCTGCGCGTTGATGATACCTGTGACGTGTTCGGTGTTCACGGCGTCTGCGGTATCGTAGGTTGCCTGTTGACCGGCGTATTCACTTCCAGCTCTCTGGGCGGCGTGGGTTACGCAGAAGGCGTGACCATGGGCCATCAGGTTTGGGTTCAGTTCTTCAGCGTTTGCGTCACACTGGTGTGGTCTGGTGTTGTGGCCTTCATCGGTTACAAAGTGGCTGACATGATTGTAGGCCTGCGTGTTCCTGAAGAGCAGGAACGTGAAGGTCTGGATGTGAACAGCCACGGCGAAAACGCCTATAACCAGTAATGGCTCAGTAACAGGATTTCAGAGAAAGTAGTGCGCTAACTCTCTCATTAAGCAGTACAAAACAATAAAATAATGATGATATGCAAAAGGGGCGATAACGATATCGCCCCTTTTTAATGCACAGTTTTTGCCAACCGTGATCGGATAATTTTTATTCAGGCGTCCGCTGGCGGATCACGCCTTCCTGTACCGTAGAGGCAACCAGAACGCCATCACGGGTATAAAATTGTCCGCGTACAAAACCACGAGCGCCCGACGCAGATGTGCTTTCAACGGCGTATAGCAGCCAGTCATCCATACGGAAAGGGCGGTGGAACCACATCGAATGGTCGATGGTGGCGACCTGCATTCCTGGCTCAAGGAACCCGATACCATGCGGTTGCAGTGCAGTCGGCAGGAAATTGAAGTCCGAGGCATAACCCAGCAGATACTGATGGATGCGCAAATCATCCGGCATTTCTCCGTTAGCCCTGAACCAGACCGCGCGGTGAGGTTCTTCTACACTTCCCTTCAACGGGTTATGGAATTTCACCGGACGCATTTCAATCGGCTTGTGACCAATGAATTTTTCGCGGAATTTTTCAGGGATCAGATGCGCCAGATTTTTGGCAATATCTGATTCTGAAACCAGCGTTTCTGGTGCCGGGACATCAGGCATGGTGTTCTGATGTTCGAAGCCGGTTTCCTGGCTCTGGAACGACGCGGTCATATAAAAAATCGGTTTGCCATGCTGAACGGCTTTTACGCGTCGTGCGCTAAAACTGTTGCCGTCTCGCAGAATTTCCACGTCATAAATGATGGGTTTGCTGCTGTCACCGGGACGCAGAAAGTAGCTATGAAAAGAGTGAATACCGCGGTCGACAGGTACGGTTTGTTTGGCCGCGTACAACGCCTGACCGACAACCTGACCACCAAAGACCTGACGCAAACCCAGATCTTCACTTTGACCACGAAACAGTCCTTCTTCGATTTTTTCCAGATCTAACAGATCCAGCAGATTTTTTAATGCCTGACTCATAGTGGCCTCATGAAAGTTACCGGTGATATTGACCTAAGTTGTTCGGGATACCGCAGGCAGGAATGTTCTGAAATACACCTTCGCTGACAGGTCTAACCTGTTAATCATAGTGGATCTTTTGAAACCTCAGAAGTCTTGTTTTATCCTCGGGGCGGCGAACTCTGGTTTTTTGTGCCATGATTAATGGGTAAGCTGGTTTAAGTCACTAAGTTCATCGTCGGCGTTGGTTACGTTTGTTACAACTTGTCGACAATCGAATAATAAAAGGGAGAAGGATCAATGAAACTTTGGCAGATAGTAGGTGGAACCGCGCTGTCTCTGACTCTTGCCGGATGCGCACAGCATCACGAGGCTCCAGCGCAGCAACCTCCAGTGAATACCGCGGCCAGCCCGGCCACTGCACCTGCGATCACCGGCCCGAACGTATCGGGTAGCGTGTTCATTAATCAGCGTGTGGCCTTGCCGCCAGATGCGGTTCTGACCGTGACCTTGTCTGATGCTTCGGTTGCTGATGCGCCGTCGCGTGTCATCTCGCAGAAAGTCGCGAGAACCCAGGGCAAACAGTCACCGTTTACCTTTATCCTGCCGTATAACCCACAGGAAATTGCGCCTAATGCGCGTGTTCTGTTAAGTGCGGCGGTGACCATTAATGGTCAGGTAACCTTTGTTACTGACAGCATCAAAGAAGTCATCAATAACGGTCAGGGCACGCGTGCCGACCTGCAACTTGTTCCGGTCGTAGCCGTCCCTGTGGCGACTAAACCGAATGCTCTGGCGCCAATGACTAACCCGTCAAATTCGGGTCTGGGCACGGCACCGGCACCGGTAAGTGCAGTTCCGACACAGTCAGCAACGTACTAATTCGTTACTCACTTATTCGTGATTCGTGATGATTCAGGCACCGCTCCGGCGGTGCTTTTTTATTTGCGTAATGATGTGCGCAGAACTACCACTTCCAGCCATACTTTTCTAAATCAACTTTACCTTTCTTAAAGATAATCCCTTCGGCCAGAAGCGCCTGACGCTGACGTTTAAAGTCCTCACCCTGGAGGGAAATTTCACCGTGGCGATTAATCACCCGATGCCAGGGAAGCGTGCTGCCTTCGGGTAACTTTTTGAGCACACCGCCCACCTGACGTGCCGCCCGCGGAGAACCAGCCAGCTGAGCGACGTTGCCATAAGTCGTGACCTGACCCGGGGGAATGGCAGCGATTATCTGGAATACGCGCTGGCGAAAGCTATCGGGCTCTGACATGACATCCTCCTCAGTGTTTGGCGAACAGTATGACGCAAAAAATGTCCTTCTGTCCGTCCAGATTCAGGCGTATTGTTTAAGAAAACAACTGTTGTCGGCGGTTAACTTGCTTTTGCCTCGGGCATCACAGATAATGCCCACCGCTTCGATTCTCTCAGGAGAAATGAAGCCGACAACGTCAATGGGGGCCCTGTTGGTTCTCCCGCAACGCTAACTTGTTAACTCGGTCAGGTCCGGAAGGAAGCAGCCATAGCAGGTGTCGTGTGTGCCGGGATGTAGCTGGCAGGGCCTCCACCAATTTCAGGCCTTCCCGTTTTATCAATCCCCTTATTTTTCCGATTCATAACTCCCTCTTAGCCAAACTGCGCCCATAAAAAAGGGCACGTTATCCGCGCCCTGGTTTGCTGACTGTTTACTGGTTTTTTTTAGTGATGAACCAGCGTCGCAAAGTAATACACCAGCGGGATGGCGAGTATATACAGTCCCAAAGGCACTTCGCGCACCTTACCGGCCACCACTTTAATGATGATGTAAAACAGCAGGCCACCGGCAATCCCGGTACCGAAGCTGTTGGAAATCAGGGTAATCATCACCATCATCAGCACCGGCAGCGCATCAGTGAAGTTAGCCAAATCGACCTTGCGCAGATTACTGAACATGTTCAGGCCAATCAGGATCAGCGCAGGTGCGGTCGCTTCTTTCGGGATCATCAGCGCAACAGGTGTGAACAATAGCATCAGCAGGAACATCACTGCGGCAGACAGCGCCGTCAGGCCTGTTTTCCCCCCCGCTTCTGCAGCAGCAGACGATTCTATCAGCGCGGTTGCGGCTGGGATCCCTACAATCGGGCCGAGCGCTGCGGCAACAGAGTCCACCATGAATGGCCGGTTGATGTGTTTCATATTGCCATGTTCATCAAGCAACCCGGCTTCCCCGCCTACCGCCAGCGTCGTACCCATCGTTGAGAAGAATTCTGATGCAAAGAAGATGAACAGGAAAGGCAGGAAAGCGATATTAATCGCGCCGATCAAATCGACTTTGCCAAAAAGCGGAGCCACTGAGTGGGGCAGGGAAATCCATTGTTCAGGCAGATGCGTCACACCAAACGGAATACCGGCCACGGTCGCCAGTAAAATAGCCCAGAGGATTGCTCCAGGTACTTTGCGCGCCTGCAATCCCACGGCAAGCAGCAAACCGAGCAGCGCAATCAGCGCACCCGGCGCGGTGAAATCGCCTAACGCCAGTGCATGTGTCCTGGCATTAGCCATCACCAGTCCGGCGTTACGAAAACCGAGCAGGGCAACGAAAATACCAATCGATGCCGTCAGACCGAGTTTGATGGACTGCGGCACAGAACGTGTGACGACTTCCCGCAGACCAAAAACTGTCATCACGAAGAATAAAATACCCGACCAGCAGGCTATCCCTAATGCGATGGGCCAGCTGATGCCGTCACCGGCCAGCGTGACACCGACCAGCACGGAACCGCCGATGCCGGGGCCGACCATAAACGGCAGATTAGCGTAGAACGCCATTAATAATGAGCCCAGCACAAATACCAGGATCACGCCGGTTGTCGCCGCGCCTTTGTCCATCCCGCTCACCGCCAGCAAACCGGGGATCACCACCAGCAAATAAGCAGCGGCGAGGAATCCGGTGATCCCTGCCAGACATTCGGTTTTCACCCGGGTCTGGCGCTGATGTAAATGAAAGCGTCGCTGCAACCAGCTTTCCTGCGTTGAGGTTGCTACGTTTTTCACAGAACTTTCAGACATGCTTAAATTCCCCTGACAATAATTTTTATAATGTTGTGTTTGCTATCATTTCTGCTCCGGCGTGGCGCCGTGCATTTCAGATTTATTCCGGCCAGATTTCCAGAACCGGGTCGACGATTTCACGCAGTCCGCCGTCAGTGAGGCCTAAGTCAGTCAGATGCGGCCCGGCATTACACGCCAGACACGTGCCCTCGATGGCTTTGAAAACGCGGTAAGGGGGTTCCCAGTCGGCTATCTGTGCGCTGAGTTCACGCAGATTTTTAAATTGTTCAGCCAGTTGTTCCGCAGGCAATTCAGAGAGCATTCCGGCAATGGGCATATCCACTTTTGCCAGCAATGTGCCATTCTGGCTGAGTGCCATTCCGCCGCCGCTGGAGATGAGCTGATTCGCCGCCACAACCATATCTGCGGGGGAACATCCCAGTACCACCAGATTATGTGAATCGTGCGAGTAGGAGGTGGCAATCGCTCCGCGCAGTTCTCCCCAGCCTTCCAGTAATGCCATTTTTGGGGTGGCGTCGTGCCGCCCGTGGCGGTGCTGTACCCAAATCATGCTGAAGCCTTCCGGGAGTTGTACCATGCCGTCTTTGACGTCAACGGTCACTTCGCTCCACTGTGTAAAGCGTGCGCCTTTGATATTACGCAGGCGGGCTTTGCCATTTGTCAGCCCCGGAATTTTCATGCAGAAATCGTCTGCAATGAGGGCGCTGAGTCGCATTGTGTCACGAGGAGGTGTCACACCACTGGCCGCCGCTGGCGTGAAGAGAAGTTTGCTCTCTTTTGCCACACACTTCCCTGCCACGTATACGGCGTGCGGATGCAGATTTTCCAGTGAATCAAACGCGATGATATCTGCCGTACGGCCTGGCGCAATCAGCCCTAAATCTGAACGTTGCATGCGTATAGCGGCGTTGAAAGTCGCCATGCGCAATACATCTTCTGCACGTAACCCGTGTGAAATTAGCAACTTGACTAACGCAATCAGCCCGCCTTTTTCCAGCAGATGATCGGGCGGAACATCATCAGTACACAGCGTAATCTGTGAGGAAAGATGTGGCAGCGCCTGCAACGCAGCAGCGATATCCGGCAGAAGATAAGGATGGGAGCCGCGGATTTGCAGCGTCAGACCGGCGCGCAGTTTTTCCAGTGCATCTTGCGCAGAAGTCAGTTCGTGATCAGAGGTGACGCCAGCCGCCAGATAGGCTTGCAACTGTTCATCTTTCAGCCCGCGGGCATGGCCTTCGATCAGTTTGCCGCTGTTTAAACCGGCCTCGAGAATTTCCAGCATCCGCCCGCTGCCATTAATCACGCCGTGCATATCCATGACTTCGGCAACCCCGGCGACTTCCGGCCAGCTCAGCATGGTTTGCATTTCCTGACCGTGAAAGTCAGCGCCGGACATTTCTAAACCGGGAGTGGAAGGGACGCTGGAAGGGGCTGCGCAAATCACGCGCAGAGGTAAATTACGGCTCGACTCAACGGCATATTGCACCCCGGCGACGCCCAGTACATTCGCCAGCTCGTGCGGATCCCAGAACACGGTGGTCGTTCCCTGAGCAACGACAATCCCGGCGTATTTTTCCGGAGAAAGGTGAGAGCTTTCGATATGCACATGGGTGTCGATAAGTCCCGGCGAAAGATAGCGACCGGTTAAGTCATCGACATTTTCTGCCTGAGAGAATTTTCCACGCGGATGGACGCTGGCAATCATATTGCCGGTGATCCCGACATCGGCTTCGCGAATCTCTCCCGTCACCATATCGATAACGTTTGCGTTGATAAGCAGACGATCAAAAGGAATTTTCCCTAACGCAGCCTGAACCGCGCGCTGGCGCAGGGGTAACGGAGCAATGTTTTCGGTCATGTCAGTATCCGGATTTACAAAGTGATTGGGCTAATGTAGGGAGAGGGAATGCCTTTGCACAGATGAATTATTTTATCCGTTTATAAGATGCGGTTATGCTGAGCAAACGTTTTCTATTTTTAGCGGGATCCCTGACCATCATGTCTGAACCCTGGCGCCGGTTGCCTGCGCTCTCCCTCAAGCAAATTCAATACTTTGTAACGCTGGCGCAGTTACGCAGTTTCACCGACACGGCGAACCGTCTGGCGATCAGTCAGCCAGCTTTAAGCAGCGCACTGCGGCAAATTGAATCAGTACTGGGGGGGAAATTATTAAACCGCACCGCTCAGGGAGTCAGCCTGACCGAACAGGGCGAAGCTGTTTTACCTTATGCAGAAAGGCTACTGAATACAGCGCATAGTGCCTTCGATGATATGCAACAAATCATGCGGCAGGGGGGTGATGGAACGTTACGTATCGGATTGGTCCCTTCAGTCAGTACGTTGTTATTCCCGGCTGTTCCGCAGTTATTATCGGAATATTTCCCTGATATGCGTGTGGAATTTCATGACCTGACAAACGATGCATTATTACTGGAACTGGAGAACGGATCTGTGGATTTTGGTATCGGTGCGACCGACAGCACGGTGCCTGATTCTGTCGCGATATATCCGTTGCTGGAAGATCCTTTTGTGGCAGTTATCCGGCGTGATGATCCGTTATCAGAAGGGCATAATATCCCCTGGAAACAACTGGCTAAAAGGGATATTGCTTTGTTTTCAAAAGGAAATGTCAGCAGGCTGGTGAGTTCATTAATTGAAAGTCACAGGCTGAATTTGCGGGTGAGTTATCGCGTGGATTTTCAGGAGACGTTATATGGTTTAGTTCGTTCGCGTCTGGCCCTGGCGATATTGCCAGAATTATATACAGCAACACTTAATGATGATGAATTAACAGTGGTTCATCTGCAGCAACCCACATTAAGTCGTACAGTGGCGATGATGCGTAAGCCAGCGCCTCTGCGCTCGCCTGTAACAGAACAATGTTTCCAGTTTCTTTTACAAACATTCCACCGGCAGATCAAAGAGAAAGCAGAAAGAAATATCTGAAGAAATAGTTAAAAATTGCTTAAGTTATATTGTATGAAATATGAGCGTCAGGCCGAAAGGTATTTCGACCTGACTCTGTCTGTCAGCGTACAAATTTCCAGACTGATACCGGGATTTTATCGTACAGCTTGTTCATCGTTAGCTCCGCTAAACGATGATCAGCTGCTGAGTAAAACAATTCCAGCTCGTCGTCGGACAGTTCATACTTATTCTTTTCAATGACACGTTCAAGTGTATCAATAGTGGTGCATTTTCTTAAACGCATCAAATAGTCGATTTTGTTCATCTTAGCCTTTTCATTTTTATCTGATGACTGCATATAAATTATTACTCAAGTCTTCATTAGGGTACAGATGTAGTCCCCTGAGAACATTCTGAATAATCGCTTCTTGGTCTTTTGCCATTGGCGTAAATCAGAATCGTTAATTCCATAATTGCTGAACAGGGTGTAGGTATCATCCAGATACTCTTCAACCAGATCACTTAAATGGGTATCGTCCGGATACTTAATTTTAAAGCTCATCACAAAAGATGCAATGTGCTCAATCAGTTCGTTGAGTTGCAGGTTAACAGCAGAAGTAGGGTCGTTGACCCAACCGTGGTGACTGTCACCCAGTGTCGCGATGCCTTCATCATACAACATTTCATTCAGGTAGCGTAACTGAGCGATATCGTGCCGCTTAGGCGAGTACTCATCCATATCATCCCCTCCGTAATGGTTTATTCGGTGTTGATAACACTCTGTGAGTAAACAACAAAACTTGATGGCTTACAGAAAACGGCTCTCACTACTAACGCTATGAACAGATGACGCTATGAACTGACTTATACATCAAAGACAATCGCAGTCTTTGAGATGAACTTTCTCGGGCTTATTACACAACATATAATTTAAATATAATTCATTTTGAGAAAGCTGCGCAAACGTATTACTCAAACTTACAATTCTTCAGCCGTTGAACCTTTGAACAAATCAATAATATCAAACTCCAGACCTGCCGGCTTTACAAGGAATGTGACACTTTGCGTCGTGAACTCTTGTGCATTAATGTCCAGACAACCGTTGAAAACCGTCCATCTGAACTGGTAATTCATCGAATAACAATTTTCGCCAATTGCAACGATTGACACGATTTGCAAAGAATTTGGTTCATAACGTGCATTTTCTGAGAAGTAAGTTAAATCGCCAATTAATGACTCTTCAATTTCAGATAAATAACGTTCAATAATCTGCAGCAAATCTGAAGGAGTCAGATTTTCCCCATTAATAGGGTAGGGGATAAATTTTTTCACCGGTTTTCGCCTTTGAACTCCATACCTTTCTATTATTGCATACTTTTATCAGGATGTGTTTTGAGCAGAGAAAAAAATTTCCACTGCGGAAAAACATAACTTTCTGATTGTAATGACAATTAGTTTCTGTTCATCAATTTTTACCCTTTTCTAACAATTTTGCCTGGCCCAGGGTGTGCATTCCCCGTTCCGAAAGGACATCTGGTAAAAAATCGAAACAGTTCACGTGTTGATACAAAACCGAGCGTGTGATGTTATATTGTAACGAATGGAGGGGCTATGACCAAAACACTCTTTACACTTTCTTCGCCAGTACGCTGTCTCGCCGTGCTGGCTGTACTGGCTATTTTATGGGCCGCAATTTACTGGGCAATATCGCTACCATGATTTTTGTTAATAATGTTGAAGTCGGCTATGACCGCCGGGCGGTTGCGATGCCGGTCAGCGGGCAATTTCTTTCGGGCTCACTGACGGCGGTTATCGGGGCTAACGGGGCGGGTAAATCCACTTTCCTCAAAACGCTGGCTGGCCTTCAGCAGGCGGTTGCGGGCAATATTACCTTCACCGGCGGAAAACGTCCGCGTCTGGCCTATTTACCGCAGCAGGCGGAATTGGATCGCGGTTTTCCGATCAGCGTATTCGACCTGGTCGCCATGGGGTGCTGGCCGCAAAGCGGACTTTTTGGCGGCATAAATCAGCAGTCAGCCACCGCAGTAACTCAGGCGCTTGAGACGGTCGGGATGACTGAAATGTCGCATTTGCCCGTAGGTTCGCTTTCTGGTGGTCAGCTGCAACGCACTTTATTCGCGCGATTACTGGTGCAACAGGCGCCTCTTATCATGCTTGATGAACCTTTTACCGGCATCGATACCCAGACAACGGAACTGCTGCTCAAGGTGATTGCGCAGTGGCATCAGGAAGGCAAAACCGTCATTGCGGTTTTACATGATATCTCAATGGTTGCCCGGCATTTTCCTCATGTGCTTTACCTCAGTGCGCAACAGAATCTGTGGGGAACGGCGCATGACGTATTGGGTCACTTCCCGCATCAGGCGCATGCCTGTATTTCGACCGAACCTTTTTCTCTCGTGGCGGGAGTCGCCAATTCATGATGCTTTTTCATTTACTGGCCGATCCCTTTATTGAGTTTGGTTTCATGCGCCGCGCGTTAATTGCCTGTATCGCATTATCTATCAGCGCCACGCCTCTGGGCGTTTTCCTGCTATTACGTCGGATGAGTCTGGTGGGGGACGCACTTTCCCACGCCGTATTACCGGGTGCCGCTATCGGTTATCTGATTTCAGGAATGTCGCTGGTCGCCATGGGAATTGGCGGTTTTATTGCAGGACTTGCAGTGGCGATGCTGTCAGGCCTGGTGAGCCGCCGCACACAATTAAAGGAAGATGCCAGTTTTGCCGGTTTCTATCTGGGTTCGCTCGCGTTGGGTGTGACGCTGGTTTCCCTGCGCGGTTCCAGTGTTGATCTTCTGCACGTTCTGTTTGGCTCTATTCTCGCGATCGATTCCTCAGCAATGATTATGGTCGGCATTATTACCAGTGTGTCATTGCTGGTGCTGGCCTGCATTTATCGCGCCCTGGTCATAGAATCCTTCGATTCACTGTTTTTACGGGTCAGCGCAGGGAAATGGCTGGCGGCGATACATGGGATTTTCCTGGCGCTGGTCGTTGTGAACCTGGTTGCCGGCTTCCAGATCCTCGGCACGCTGATGTCAGTCGGTTTGATGATGTTACCCGCGGCCAGCGCACGTTTCTGGGCGCAGGATTTACCCCATACCTTGCTGAGCGCCATGATTATCGGTGTGATCGCCAGTATCGTCGGGCTTATCTGGTCTTATTACGCTTCGCTGCCCGCAGGCCCGGCTATCGTCCTCAGCGCGACGGTGATCTTCTTTATTTCAGTTTTATTTGGAAAGCGGGGCGGGATGTTAACGGCTTCGCGAACTTAAGCAGCAGTAAGTTAATAAGCAGTACCACAATTAAGGGGACATGATGAAAGTATTACCTGTATCACTCGCAGCAGCTGCCCTGCTGTCGAGCCCGCTGGCTATGGCGAAAACCGTGGATGCGGTGGCCAGTTTTTCTATTCTCGGGGATATCGTTCAGGAAGTGGGCGGCGAGCACGTTAAAGTGACGACGCTAGTCGGACCTGACGGTGATCCGCACAGCTTTGAGCCTTCGCCGAAAGACAGTAAGGCGATTAATGCGTCTGATGTCGTTTTCGTCAGTGGCTTAGGTCTGGAGGGGTGGATCGATCGTCTGGTGACGGCTTCCGGTTACAAAGGTCATGTGGTGACGGCATCTGAAGGCGTTAATTCCCGTAAAATGGAAGAAGACGGCAAACAAATTACCGATCCGCACGCCTGGAACAGCATGGCGAACGGCGTGATTTATGCGACCAATGTGATGAATGCGCTGATCAAAGCCGATCCGGAAGATGCTGACTATTTCCGCCAGCGCGGAACCGCCTATATTGAGCAGTTACAGAAGCTTGATGCGTGGGCCAAAACTGAATTCACCGGCATTCCTCAGTCAAAACGTAAAGTGCTGACCAGTCATGATGCTTTCGGTTATTTTGGTCAGGAATACCATGTCAGCTTTATGGCACCGGTCGGCTTTTCTACCGAAGCGGAGGCCAGCGCCAGCGGTGTCGCGTCGCTGATTAAGCAGATCAAAGAGGAGAAGGTGAAAACGTACTTCATCGAAAATCAGACCGATCCGCGTCTGGTGAAACAAATTGCTGCGGCGAGCGGCGCGCAACCTGGTGGTGAACTGTATCCTGAAGCACTTTCAGGCCCGCAAGGCCCGGCCACGACGTATATCAAAGCGTTTAAGCACAACGTTGAGACGATCGTTGCCAGCATGAAATAAGATTTCCCCTCCTCACGGTTTCGCTGTGAGGAGGTTTTACATCATGTCTTAACATAAGAAAAAGCCCCGTCGGGCAAGCGGCGGGGCTTTTATTTTTTTTATAAGGGGCATAAGGGAAAGGCGCAGTGTTAACGCTTTTTCTTTCTGCCCTGAACGGCTTTAAAACGCGGATTGCTTTTACAGATCACATAAATCCGGCCTTTACGGCGAACCACGCGACAATCCGGATGACGATTTTTTGCCGAACGTAATGAACTCAGAACCTGCATAACAATTTCCCTGATGTTGTTTACTTTTTACCGAGGAAGCTGCCGAAGCGTTGATTGAATCGCGCGGTGCTGCCTTCTTTTGAGTACTCTTTCTGCTTACCGGTGTAATACGGATGGGAAGCGGAAGAAACTTCAATCGTGATGTAAGGGTAGGTTGCCCCTTCCAGCTCAATGGTGCGGTCTGTCGAGATGGTTGAACCGACCTTGAAGTATTCATTAGCACTGGTGTCGTGGAAAACCACGGTGCGATACGCAGGATGGATAGCGGGTTTCATAATGCCTCAAGTTGTTATGTTATACTATAACAACAAGTATGCACTCATCTGTTTTCCGGTTCAAGACTCAGGCGAAAAAAAAGACCGCATAAGCGGCCTTTCGTCAGTATGAGGATCCGTTACAGCGTCGGATGCTCTGTTTTGTGCGTATGTTCGATATCCTCGTTCTTCTTACCGAAGCGGCGACGAACCACTACGAAGAAGACCGGAACAAAGAAGATCGCCAGCAGCGTTGCTGTGATCATCCCGCCCATTACGCCGGTACCTACGGCGTTCTGAGAACCGGAACCTGCACCGGAGCTGATTACCAGCGGCATTACGCCGAGGATAAATGCCAGTGAGGTCATCAGAATCGGACGAAGACGCATACGAACCGCTTCAAGCGTGGATTCGATCAGACCCTTACCTTCTTTGTCCATCAGGTCTTTGGCGAACTCAACAATCAATATGGCGTTCTTCGCCGACAACCCGATGGTGGTCAGCAGGCCTACCTGGAAGTAAACGTCGTTACTGAGTCCGCGCATCGTGGCTGCCAGAAGCGCACCCACAACCCCGAGCGGAACCACCAGCATGACCGAGAACGGTATTGACCAGCTTTCATACAATGCTGCCAGACACAGGAATACGACAATCAGGGAGATAGCGTACAAGGCCGGAGCCTGGTTCCCTGACAAGCGTTCCTGATAGGACAGACCGGTCCAGTCATAGCCGATACCGCTTGGAAGTTTGGAAGCCAGAGACTCCATCATCTCCATTGCAGCACCCGAACTTTTGCCCGGAGCTGGCTGACCCAGAATTTCCATGGATGGCAGACCGTTATAACGTTCCAGACGCGGTGAACCGTATTCCCATTTCGCACTGGAAAATGCGGAGAACGGCACCATCTGGCCAGCACTGCCACGGACATACAAGTTATTGATGTCAGACGGCAACATACGGTATTTATTTTCAGCCTGAACGTACACTTTCTTCACGCGACCACGGTCGATGAAGTCGTTGACGTAGCTACCACCAATCGAAGCACCGAGAGTGGTGTTGATGTCGGAAATTGAAACGCCAAGTGCCGTTGCTTTTTCCTGATCAATTTCGATTTTGAACTGTGGTGTATCTTCCAGACCGTTTGGACGAACCTGAGTCAGCAAGTCCGGATGTTGAGCAACCATGCCCAGCAACTGGTTACGTGCCTGTGTCAGTTTGTCATGTCCAAGGTTAGCCTGGTCAATCAACTGGAAGTCGAAGCCTGTCGCCGTACCTAACTCAACAATCGCTGGCAAGTTGAACGGGAACACCAGTGCATCTTTAATGGTGCTGAATGCGCCCATCGCACGGCCTGCAATGGCAGGAACTTTATTCTCCGAGCCGCTACGCTCAGACCAGTCTTTCAGACTGATAAACGCGATACCGGTGTTCTGACCACGACCAGCAAAGCCAAAGCCGTTGACCGTAAACACGGACTTCACGTTAGCTTTTTCTTTCGTCAGATAGTAATCGCTGACTTCGTCGAGCACTTTCTGTGTACGCTCCTGGGTCGCACCTGCTGGCAATTGCGCCATGGTCAGGAATACACCCTGGTCTTCTTCCGGCAGGAAGGAGGTTGGCAGGCGGATAAACAGGAATGCCATGCCGACAACGATCAGCAGATAAATCACCAGATAACGACCGGTGCTGCGCAGAATGTTGCCTACGCTGTCGGTGTAGTGGTGCGTGCTTTGGTCAAATTTCTTGTTAAACCAGCCGAAGAAACCTTTCTTATCGTGATGCTCACCTTTGGCAACCGGCTTGAGCATGGTCGCACAAAGCGCAGGTGTCAGGATCATCGCCACCAGAACCGACAGCACCATGGCCGAAACGATGGTGATGGAGAACTGACGGTAGATAACACCGGTAGAACCACCGAAGAAGGCCATCGGGATGAATACTGCGGACAGCACCATCGCGATCCCCACCAATGCACCCTGGATCTGCTCCATGGATTTTTTGGTGGCCTCTTTCGGAGGCAGGCCTTCTTCGACCATGACACGCTCGACGTTCTCGACGACGACGATGGCGTCATCGACGAGCAGGCCTATCGCGAGCACCATCCCGAACATTGTCAGGGTGTTTATCGAATAGCCAAACGCTGCCAGAATTGCAAAGGTACCGAGCAGGACCACCGGAACCGCAATGGTCGGAATAAGCGTTGCGCGGAAGTTTTGCAGGAACAAGAACATGACCAGGAATACCAGGACGATGGCCTCGAACAGCGTTTTACCTACTTCTTTAATCGAGATTTTTACGAACGGCGTGGTGTCGTACGGGTAAACAATTTCTAAGCCAGCCGGGAAGAATGGCTCAAGCTTAGTCAGTGTGGCTTTTACAGACGCCGCGGTATTCAGGGCGTTCGCACCAGTTGCCAGTTTGATACCCAAGCCTGACGCAGGTTGTCCGTTGAAACGGGCAATAACGTCGTAGTTTTCACCGCCGAGTTCGATTTTAGCCACATCTTTCAGGCGAACCTGAGAACCATCCTGATTTACTTTCAGAATGATTTTACCGAATTCATCAGGTGACTTCAGACGGGTCTGCGCCACGATAGATGAGTTCAATTGCTGGCCCGGAACCGGTGGTGTACCACCGAGCTGACCTGCTGCGATCTGGTTGTTCTGTACTTTGATGGCGTTGATGACATCTACCGGCGTCAGCTGGAAGTTGTTCAGTTTGTTCGGATCCATCCAGATACGCATCGCGTACTGAGCACCAAACAGCTGAACGTCACCTACACCCGCAGTACGGCTGATAGGATCCTTGATGTTGGAACCGACGTAGTCGGCGATATCATCCTGGGTCATTGAACCGTTATTGGAAATAAAGCCCGCTACCATCAGGAAGCTGCTGCTCGATTTCTCAACCGAAATACCCTGTTGCTGAACTTCCTGCGGCAGCAATGGTGTTGCCAGCTGCAGTTTGTTCTGAACCTGTACCTGCGCGATATCTGCGTCAGTACCGGAAGCGAAGGTCAGGGTAATCTGAACAGTACCTGATGAATCACTGGTCGACGACATGTACATCATGTTGTCGATACCGTTCATGTTCTGTTCGATAACCTGAGTAACGGTATCCTGTACGGTCTGCGCATCCGCACCCGGATAAGTTGCGGTCAGCTGGATAGCCGGTGGCGCAACGGTTGGATACTGTGCGATTGGCAATTTAAGTATTGCCAATCCCCCTGCCAACATGATGATGATCGCAATTACCCATGCAAAGATGGGACGATCTATAAAAAACTTAGCCATGAATTACCGGCTCCTATTAAGACTTCGTCGCTGTAGCGGGTGCTGCTGCGTTTTGATCGACTTCCTGTGCAGTAACCTGTACGCCTGGCTTAATTTTTTGCAGACCTGTCACGATAACTTTATCGCCACTTTTCAGGCCGTCTGTCACGACCCATTTGTCGCCAATTGCCTGCGTTGTGGTCACTGTACGAATTTCAACTTTATTGTCCGCACCAATCACCATCGCCGTGGCATCACCACGTGGGTTACGGGTAATACCTTGCTGAGGAACCAGCAGAGCGTTGTCGTTTACGCCTTCATCCAGACGTGCGCGCACAAACATACCTGGCAGCAGGGCGTCATTTGGATTAGGGAAGATGGCACGCAAAGTAATGGAACCGGTTGTTTCATCAACAGTCACATCAGAGAATTCTAATGTACCCGCCTGTGAATATTCTTTACCGTTATCCAACAGCAGCTTGACTTGTGCTTTGCCGTTAACTTGCTTGAGTGAGCCATCTGCCAGTTCCTGCTTCAGACGCAGGAAATCGTTGCTCGATTGAGTGACGTCAACGTAGATAGGATCAAGTTGCTGAACAGTTGCCAGTGCATTGGTCTGGCCGGTTGAAACCAGCGCACCTTCAGTTACCGACGAAATACCGATACGTCCGCTAATAGGGGAGGTGACCTTGGTATAAGCCAGATTGATACGCGCATTTTCAACGGCTGCTTTGGCGCTGACAACAGCGGCGTCAGCCTGAGCGGCAGTCGCCACAGCGGTATCGTAATCTTGCTTGCTGATGTAGTTAGTGCCAAGCAGAGGTTTATAACGAGTTACGGTCAGACGGGAAATCTGTGCATTCGCCTGAGCTTTTACCAGATCGCCTTTAGCGCTGTTATACGCGGCCTGATAAGTGGCTGGATCAATCTGATATAACGAAGTCCCGGCTTTAATTTCGCTGCCTTCAACGAAATTGCGTTTAAGAATAATGCCGCCAACCTGCGGACGTACCTCAGCGATGCGAAAAGCAGCAGTACGACCAGGAAGTTCGGTAGTCACATTCAACGGTTCAGTTTTGAGAGTAACGACCCCAACCTGCGGAGCATGAGGTGCGCCTTGTTGAGCTTCTTTATCGTTACATCCTGTAAGTGCTAAGCTTCCGGATAGCATCAGAACTACCGCCAGAGGCGTTAACCCTCTGTTTTTGTTCATAAATAAACCTCAAGTGTCCGATTTCAAATTGTCCAATGGATCACAACATTCCAAATCCATTGCTGCGCTTTTAGTATGTGCGTGCTATGTTACATACATTCAAGAATGTATGTAAATCAAACTCCCCTTAAAGATAAACCTATGGCACGAAAAACCAAATCACAGGCACTGGAAACCAGACAACAGATTCTGGATGCTGCTGTGCGTGAGTTTTCTGCCCGCGGGGTATCATCGACATCACTGACTGATATTGCGAATGCAGCCGGTGTGACGCGGGGCGCAATTTATTGGCATTTCAGGAACAAAGTGGAGCTGTTTAATGCGATTTGGGAAGCTTATGAATCCCGCATAAAAGTGCTTGAAGTAGAGTATCAGACAAAGTATCCGAATAATCCACTGCGTATTTTACGCGAAATCTTAATTTACATTCTGGTCGCCACTGTCACCGATAGCCAACGTAAAGCATTGATGGAGATTATATTCCATAAATGTGAATTTGTTGGGGAGATGACGTCAGTTCACGAAGCGCGCAAAGCGTTATACATGGAAGGTTACGGTAAAATCGAGCGTATTCTCGTGCGCTGTATAGAAGAAAAGCAGCTCCCGGTTGATCTTGATACCCGCCAGGCCGCCATTATTCTTCGTGCTTATCTCACAGGGCTGATGGAAAACTGGTTATTTATTCCTGAAAGCTTTGATTTAGAAGGGAATGCCGGGAGATTCGTGGATACGTATATTGACATGTTGTGCCATTCGTCCTTTCTCACCGCGGTAAAATAACCCCTCAATACTTTCCTGTTAATTAATAAGCCTGCAAATTTACATCCCTTTTTGTTTATAAAATACACACTCTGATGTTGTATTCAGAAACGCTTTTCTCCTTCCTTTCATCGCCAACGCTGCTATTGTCATCTCCATATTATTCATTCAGTAAATGAGTTGACGCTGACGTATGTGTATCCGGTTTTTGGCCGCCCCTTCTGACGTAAGGCTTTCCCTGAAAAAAAGGGGAATGACAGGTTTTTTCACGCTTGTGATATGCGTTGCACTGCTTTTTATCTCCTTTTCCGGCCATGCGGCAAGTAATGATATTCCCGGCAGGAATGAAGTTCAGAACCAGCTGGATGCATTAAATCGCCAGAAGAACCTGACGCCGGTCGATAAGCTTTCGCAACAGGATTTGATCCACACGCTGGAATATCTTGATGCGCTGGAAAGAGTGAAGCAGGAAGTAAATCAGTTGCAAAAACAGGTCGCCGACGCACCGCAAAAACTGCGGGTCGCCATGGACGGTCTGGATCAGATCAAAAACAATCCGAAAGATGATGTGAATAAAGCTCAGCTTTCCGCGCTGTCGCTGCGTCAGCTGGAAAACCGTCTTAATGACACACTCGACGATTTGCAGTCTTCGCAGGAAGATTTATCGACTTTTAACACTCAGCTGATTTCCCTGCAAACCCAGCCTGAGCGCGTCCAGAACGCAATGTACTCCTATTCGCTGGCGATTCAGAAAATCCGTAATCAGCTCAACGGCATGTCGCCCGGTCAGCAGGATTTACGTAACACGCAACAAAACATGCTGGTCACGCAACAGGCTTTACTTGGGGCGCAGATTGACCTGCAACGTAAGAGCCTCGAAGCCAATACCACGTTGCAGGATTTACTGCAAAAACAACGTGATTACACCAACGCGCACATCAATCAGCTTGAACACACCGCGCAGTTATTGCAGGAAGTGGTCAACGGCAAACGGTTGATTTTGTCCGAGCGGACAGCGAAAGAAGCCCAAACGCCGGACGATGCCTCGAATATCCAAAATGACCCGCTGGTGGCGCAGGAACTGGGAATTAACCGCCAGCTCAGCGAACGTCTGATTGCCGCAACCGAGGAAGGCAACCAGCTGGTTCAGAAAAATATTACAGTGAAAAACTGGCTGGATCGTTCGGCGCAGGCTGAGCATGACCTTAAAGAGCAAATTACGGTGCTGAAAGGCAGCTTATTATTGTCGCGCATTTTGTATCAGCAGCAGCAAAATACTATCCCACCTTCCGGTCTGATGACCGATATGAGCACGCGGATTGCTGATTTGCGGCTTGAGCAGTTCAAAATTAATCAGCAGCGTGATGCCTTATTTCAGGGCGACAGTTACATTCAGGGAGTGGTGACCAACAGCAAAGAGACGATTAATGACGATATCAGCGATGCGCTGGATCAGATTGTCGATATGCGCCGCGAACTGCTTGATCAACTGAATAAGCAACTGGGTAATCAGCTGTCTCTGGCCATCAATTTACAGATTAACCAGCAACAATTGCTGAGCATCAACCAGTCGCTTACAGAAACGCTGACTCAGCAGATTTTCTGGGTGAGCAGTAACAAGCCGATGAACTGGGAGTTCATCAAATCATTGCCGGGCGATGTCAAAAGTCAACTAAGCGACCTGCATGTCAGTATTCCACCGGGCGAACTGATGCTGGGTGCGTTGCATTCCCTGCCGGTGACCATCCCGTTGCTAATCGTTATTTTGCTGCTGTTATGGCGCAGGAAATACATTGATCAGCGGATTGATATGTTGAGTAATGACGTCGGACAACTCAAGCGCGACAGCCAGCTGCACACGCCGCAGGCGCTGTTATTGATGGTTCTGAATGTTTTACCCGGCGTGTTACTGATGCTGGGCGTCGGCTACTGGCTTTCGCAATGTGATATCGAACCGAGCGACTTTTTATGGACGCTGGCGCAGCGGCTGGCGGTGTTCCAGCTGGTCATGGGCTTTTGCTATCGCATTCTTAAACCCGGTGGCATCAACGAGCGGCACTTTACTACACCTGCGGCCACTTGCGCGCATTATCGTCGTTCCGTCATTCGTCTGAGCCTGGTGATGTTGCCGCTGATTTTCTGGTCCGTGCGCGGCGAGAAAGCACCGCTCGGTCTGGTGGATGACATCATCGGGCAGGTGGTGATTTTCCTGACGCTGCTGGCGCTGACGGTTCTCGTATTCCCGATCGCACGCGATGGCTGGCGTGAAAAAGATTCTCACAGCATTCGTCTGGTGGTGGTCACGGCGATTGCGATTGCGCCGGCTTTCCTGGTCGGGCTGGTGGTCACCGGATATTTTTACACCACGCTGCGTCTGGCGGGCCGCTGGATTGACAGTCTTTACCTGCTGATTTTCTGGAACATTATTTATCTCACCGCGCTCAGGGGATTAAGTGTTGCAGCACGGCGTCTGGCGTATCGTCGTGCGCTGGCCCGCCGTCAGACAAACCTGGCGAAAGAAGGCGCGGAAGGTAATGAGCCGGTTGAAGAACCGCAAATTGGTCTGGATCAGATTAACCAGCAATCGCTGCGCCTGACCACCATGGGACTGTTCTTCATCTTCGCGACAGTGTTCTACTGGATTTGGTCGGACTTATTGACGGTGATTTCCTATCTCGACAGCATAACGTTATGGCATTACTCCAGCACGGTGGCGGGTGCGGTCACTCAGCAAACCGTGACGCTGGGTAATATGCTGCTCGGTTTTCTGGCGGTGATCGTGGCGTATGTTTTGACGAGAAACCTGCCGGGCCTGCTGGAAGTGGTGGTGCTGTCGCGGCTGCAATTACGGCAGGGGACGTCGTACGCTATCACTACCATCCTGACGTATTCGATCACGGTGATCGGGGCGATCACGGCGCTCGGTTCTCTCGGGGTCTCGTGGGATAAATTGCAATGGCTGGTGGCGGCACTGTCGGTCGGGCTGGGCTTTGGTTTGCAGGAGATCTTTGCGAACTTTGTTTCGGGTCTGATTATCCTGTTCGAACGCCCGGTACGTATTGGCGATACCGTAACCATTGGCACATTTTCCGGCACGGTCAGTCGTATCCGTATCCGCGCAACAACCATTATCGATTTTGACCGCAAAGAAGTGATCATCCCTAACAAAGCCTTTGTGACGGAACGGCTGATCAACTGGTCACTGAGCGATACCGTCACCCGCGTGCTGATCAAAATTGGCGTGGCGTACGGTTCTGATCTGGATAAAGTGAAAGAGATCTTGTTGCAGGCGGCGCATGAAAACGCCCGTGTGATGAGTGATCCGGCACCGCTGGTCTTCTTCCTTAATTTTGGTGCCAGCACGCTCGATCACGAACTGCGTGTTTATGTTCGTGAACTGGGCGACCGCAGTTATACCGTCGATGAACTTAACCGCAGCATTGATAAACTGTGCCGTGAGAACGATATCAATATCGCCTTCAATCAGCTGGAAGTGTATCTGCACAATCAGGACGGCAGTGAGATTCAGGAAGTTAAGCGCGTGTTGAGACAACCGGGTGATGAACCTGATGCGTTGCCTCAGGGCTAATGGGAAGCGGGCAATTCAGGGGAATGCGAAAGGTTCCCCTGATACAGTCAGCCGGACGGCTTAAAGGTAACTAATTGACAGCGTGCTTTTGCTGTTTTTCAGCTTTTCCTGATAATCGCGTTGTACGATTTCCAGTGCTGCGAGAGCGGTTTCCGGTGCAATTTCGTTGCACTCAAGCAGGTAAATCAGATCAACAGCAAGCTGAAGTTCGGGAGGCGCATTTTCTACGGACATATTGGCCAACATTATTATTAGCAGGTTTTGGACTTACCATTATAGATAAGAAAATGGCGGGTCTGAACGCCGGATTAAAAAAATGTGATAAAGATTCAAAAACCTTTTTCCTGCCGCTCGATTTGCCTCTCAATTTTGGCCAGTGCCTGACGACACCGCATTAAACGTCCTTCCAGCGCAGCCAGTTCTTTTTGCACGCGTTGCTGATCGCTAAACGTGGCGAGTTGTCCCAGCGTAGTTTCCCGGTCTTCAATCATCGCAATCAGACGACGCTCGAACTGCTGAGTTTCCGCGAGTTTGGTATAATTATCATGACTTTTTCGCTCCGGCGTCTGGTGCGTTTTACGCAGTGTTTGCGTGGCGAGTTCACGCTGCATGGCGGTGATTTGTGCCACCAGTCGCTCGGCAATAAACGCCACCTGCGCGGAACGTTTCTCAACCACTTCCTGATTCAGTTGCTGTAAATTCATCTTAATTTCTGCCAGATAATCGCGCAGACGGGTGCCTTTGGTTGAGAAAAGGGCGATATCAAACCGGGCCTGCGAAGCGGAAACATGGCCGATGGGTTCGATTTCCCGCGCCAGAGTTTCTATTTGCTGATCAAGGACATGTAAAATTCGTTCAGTGCTCACAGGTTATCTCCATTAATGACGCTCATAGCTTACCTGCAACCGGCGGTTATGACACCTTCGTTGCACTTGTATAAACTGGGGGCTTAATTTCTGGCAATTTGTGCGAATCAAAAGGAACTGCATGAAGCGCATATTACTGATTATGGTCGGCTGGCTGTGTGTGGTACTGGCAACGCTGGGCGTTGTGCTGCCGCTGTTGCCCACCACGCCGTTTTTACTGCTGGCCGCCTGGTGTTTTGCCCGTTCGTCTCCACGCTTTCATCACTGGCTGCTGCACCGTTCCTGGTTTGGCAGCTATTTACGTCACTGGCAGGCGTATCGCGCGCTGCCGAAAGGGGCGAAGCCAAAAGCCGTTGCGCTGATTGTGACGACATTCGCGATTTCGATCTATTTTGTGCCGTTATTTTGGGTGCGTATTTTATTGGTTTGCATGATGTTTGCGTTACTGATCATGATGTGGCGATTACCAGTGGTTGACCTTGAGCAATAAAACAGGCGATCATGTCCGGCTGCGGGTTGCTTTTTAAAGCAGCTTTGCATAGATTTGGGCATCTCGTACGTCGGTGCGCTCCCAATTTCCTTCCTTGAACGACATGCTTTAAAAGGGCATGACGGGGGACATTTGACCGCCCGCGTTTAAGTATGAACAGCAGCTTTATCAGGCAATTAACATTATGACCGCTACCGCACAGCAGCTACAGTTTATTAAAGACAGTATCAAGACCATCCCTGACTATCCGAAGCCAGGCATACTGTTCCGTGACGTCACCAGCTTGCTGGAAGACCCAAAAGCTTACGCTGCAAGCATTCAGTTACTGGCCGATCGTTACCGCGATGCCGGCGTCACCAAAGTGGTGGGCACCGAAGCACGTGGTTTCCTGTTTGGCGCGCCGGTTGCGCTGGCTCTGGGCGTGGGTTTTGTTCCCGTGCGTAAACCGGGCAAATTACCGCGTGAAACCATCAGCGAAACTTACGATCTGGAATACGGCACTGACAGTCTTGAAATCCATACGGATGCCATTCTGCCGGGTGAGAAGATCCTGGTGATCGACGACTTGCTGGCAACGGGTGGCACCATTGAAGCTACCGCGAAACTGATCCGCCGTCTTGGTGGGGAAGTAACGGATGCGGCATTCATCATCAATCTGCCGGAACTGGGCGGTGAAAAACGCCTGAACGATGCCAATATCACCTGCTACAGCCTGGTGTGTTTCGACGGGCACTGATTTAAATTCTGCAGTGTGATGTAAAAAGGCCTCGCCGTTAACGCGAGGCCTTTTGCTTTCTGCGCTACTCTTTCCCGCTTTCTCCCGTCCAGACTACCATCACCTTATCGTCACCGTGCTGACGGCTGAAGGCGTAGTATTCTGCTGTCTGCTGTGATTTCTGCACACCTGCACCGACCGCCGGATGTTGTTCCCGGAATTTCCCCAGTTTTTGCCAGTGCTTCAGCAACGCCTGTTTTGCACCGTTCAGCTCATCCCAGTTCATGTCTGATCGCGTTCCCTGTAAAGGATCCGATCCCGTCGGGCCGAACTGACGTCCGCTTTCGTCGCCGTAATAGATCTGCACTGCGCCCGGTGCCAGCAGTAATAAGTCTGCCGCACGCTGTTGTAAGGGAACTGACCCTTTGGCATCGTCAGTGAAAAATAACCGGGTATCGTGTGATGAGAGATAACTCAGCACATTGAAACCCTGCATTTTCTCCGCCATCTGCTGATACGTTGCGTCGATATGTGCAAAGCAGTTCAGCGCCGCCGCTGCCTGATCCTGAAAATCAAAATTGATCATCGCGTCAAAACCATTGGCGTAATAATCACTTTTCATTACGCCGTGACCCCAGGCTTCACCGGTCATCCAGAACGGCGCGTCATCCAGCGCTAGTGAAGGATTGGCGGCCTTCCACTGCTTCAGTGCTTCGGCAGAACGCGCTTTCAGCAACGCCAGTGTTGGTTTTTCCACGTGCTTGGAGGTATCGACGCGAAAACCGTCAATGCCGTAATCGCGTACCCACTGACTGAGCCACGTCACCAGATAATCGCGGGGCGCAGCGCCGGGGATTTCGCGGGCGGCGGTATCAGGTTTATGACGATAGAAAACAGGCAGGCCGCTGGCTTGTGTGGATCCGGTTTTGATATCCGGCAGGAACGCCAGCGACATGGTCAGGTCGTCATAACCGGGCGGGTCATAATCGCCAATATCGGTGCGGATCCATTTTTTGCCCCACCAGGTGCTCCAGCCGTCTTTGTCACTGAAATTGATGTAATCATTAAAACTGTGCCAGTTCTGACCGGGGCCGGGTTTCCAGTCGGTCCATTTTTTGCCCAGCGTCTTTTCGATTTCATCGCCTTTGAGATACAGCGAGCCAAAATGGAACGTTTGCATATCCGCCAGCGTGGCGTAACCGGTGTGATTGACCACCACGTCAAAGAGAATGCGGATCCCGCGTTTGTGCGCTTCGCTGACCAGCTTTTGTAACTCTTCGCCGGTGCCCATATTGGCATCGAGTTTTGTCCAGTCGAGCGTGTAATAGCCATGATAGGCATAATGCGGGAAATCACCTTTGGTGCCGCCACCGACCCAGCCGTGGATCTGATCCAGCGGCGAACTGATCCACAATGCGTTCACGCCCAGTTGTTGCAGATAATCCAGCTTGCTGGTCAGTCCGGCCAGATCGCCACCATGGAAAGTGCCGATTTCCTGCATTCCGTCACTGTGACGGCCATAGCTGTGATCGTTATCCGGATTGCCGTTTTCGAATCTGTCGGTCAGCACGAAATAGACTGTGGCGTTTTGCCAGCTGAAAGTGGCGGGAGTTTTACGCGTCGCAGATTCCAGCAACAGCAGGCCGCCGCTGGCCGGATCGGGCGTCATCGTGATGTGACCATTAGCGACCACTGCACTCTGGCCGGAATAAAAATCACGCACTGTTTCGCCATCGCTGAAGGTACCGGATACCTCCACAGTCAGTGGTTTGCCATCCCAACGCGGACAGGTTTTTGTCACGGCGGCGACGGCTTCCTGCGCCGTTTTCAGGCTCAGCTGAAGCGTGGGCGTGCCGCTGCGGGTATCAATGCGTACCTGATAATCGCCCGTGCGAAACTGTTTCCAGTTTACCGGCGGATGACTTTCACAGGGTTGCAGCGACAGCATCTCGTTAAGCTTTACCGCGCCCGAAGGTTGCCAGCACTGATCATCCTGATGCAATTCCAGTGCGCGCTGTCCTTTGGGTAACGTGGCATCGCTGGTGAATATTCCGCTGACCGGCTCGGCAAACGCAGGAAAACCTTCCAGCGCCCAGGTGGCCTGTGCGGCGGGGGAAACGAGCAGTAATAAAGGTAATGTCAGGTATTTCATGGCTCTCCTTACGCAGGGCAGGAAGCATTATCAGAACAGAGGTGAATTCAGTGTAATCAGTGCGCAAAATTTGCCCTCATCCCCTTGTGCGAATTGTCAGGAGGAGGACGACGGTGGAGAAACTGCGGCGCGGTACGCAAAAAGTAAAGTAATAGGAATGATGGCGACCCTGCTGGTACACTAAGAAGTGGCAGTCTGGCGCGGGCATCATTATGCTTAGCCTTTAGTCGCCGGTTCGCCGACCCGCGCAGAAAATCGGGTTAAACGATGTTTTTTCGTGTATCGTCAAATTATTCATTATAAATCAACGATGAAGTATTAATGAGCTATCAGGTTCTTGCCCGTAAGTGGCGCCCCCAAACTTTTGCCGACGTCGTCGGACAGGAACATGTGCTGACCGCGCTGGCCAATGGCCTGTCGCTCGGGCGCATCCACCACGCTTACCTGTTTTCCGGAACCCGTGGCGTCGGGAAAACCACCATCGCCCGTCTGCTGGCAAAAGGACTTAACTGCGAAACCGGGATTACCTCCACGCCTTGTGGCGTGTGCGATAACTGCCGTGAAATCGAGCAGGGCCGTTTTGTCGATTTAATTGAAATCGATGCCGCTTCCCGTACTAAAGTCGAAGATACCCGCGAACTGCTCGATAACGTGCAATACGCACCGGCGCGTGGTCGTTTCAAAGTTTACCTGATTGACGAAGTGCACATGCTCTCGCGTCACAGCTTCAATGCGCTGTTGAAAACGCTGGAAGAGCCGCCTTCGCACGTCAAATTCCTGCTGGCGACAACCGATCCGCAAAAATTACCCGTCACCATTTTGTCGCGTTGTTTGCAGTTCCATCTGAAAGCGCTGGACGCTGAACAGATCCGCAAACAGCTCGAGCATGTATTAACCGAAGAAGCCATCACCACTGAACCGCGTGCGTTACAGCTGCTTTCCCGTGCTGCCGACGGCAGTATGCGTGATGCGCTGAGCCTGACCGATCAGGCAATCGCCATGGGGCAGGGCGCCGTCACCACCGAAACCGTGGCGCAAATGCTCGGTACGCTGGACGACGAGCAACCGCTGGCGATGCTGGAAGCGCTGGTCAGCGCCGATGGCGGTCAGATGATGGCGCAGGTTGAACAAGCCGCGTCACGTGGCGTGGACTGGGAAAACCTGCTGGTGGAAACACTGGCGCTGCTGCACCGCATTGCGATGGTTCAGCTGTTGCCGTCGGTGCTCGATAACCATTACGCGGCTATCGAACAACGTCTGCGCGAACTGGCGCGTGTTATTCCGCCGGCTGACGTTCAGCTTTATTACCAGACCTTACTGATAGGCCGCAAAGAGCTGGCGTATGCGCCGGACAAACGCATGGGCGTTGAAATGACCCTGTTGCGTGCGCTGGCCTTCCATCCAAAAGTGATTATTGCTGAACCGGCTCCGCAGCCGGTCGCGGTTCCGGCGGCTGTAGCGCCACAGCCATCGCGTCCTGCTTTAGCGCAACCGCAGCAGTCGCCGCAACAAAACTACAATGCGCCGCCGCCACAGGGCAATGCCGAGCCGGCCGCGATGCCGGATTCCACCGCGCAACTTTTACAGGCGCGAACACAATTGCTCAGGCAGGGGAGTACCACCCCAAAAAAAGCTGAGCCGGCAGCGCCAGGAAAAGCGCGGCCGGCAACCTCAGCACTGGAGCGCCTCGCTTCGGTGACTGAACGTGCGCAGACTCTGGCGGTGAAGAAAGAACCTGCCGCGCCGGTAAAAGAAGAGGCTTATCGCTGGAAAGCGACGATGGAACCGGAAGTCGCACCGGAACCGGTAGCGACACCGAAAGCGCTGCGCACCGCGCTGGAATATGAAAAATCGCCTGAACTGGCTTCCCGTCTGGCGGAAGAAGCGATTGAACGCGACGAATGGGCGGCTGAAATCAGCCGGATGACCATTCCGAAACTGGTGCAGCAACTGGCACTGAATGCGTATCGCGAGCAGCCGGAGCCGGGCAAAATTTGCCTGCACCTGCGTTCCTCGCAAAAGCACCTGAATTCGCCGTCCGCGCAGAAAGTGCTGACGGATGCCTTATCGGCATTGCATCAGACGCCGGTTGAACTGACCGTGCTGGAAGATGATAATCTGGCGGTGAAGACGCCGCTGGAATGGCGACAGGCCATTTATGAAGAAAAACTGGCGCAGGCGCGTCAGTCTATTATTGCGGATAACAACATTCAGACGCTGCGTCGTTTCTTCGACGCGGAGCTGGATGAAGAAAGTATCCGCCCAATTTAAACGCCGCGATTGTGACGCGGCCATTGCTGAGAGAGAAGACTATGTTTGGAAAAGGCGGCATTGGTAACCTGATGAAACAGGCCCAGCAAATGCAGGAAAAAATGCAACAGGCTCAGGCGGAAATCGCTCAGCTGGAAGTGACCGGTGAGTCAGGCGCTGGCCTGGTGAAAATCACCATCAATGGTGCGCACAACGTGCGTCGCGTTGAAATCGATCCAAGCCTGCTGGAAGACGATAAAGACATGCTGGAAGATCTGATCGCTGCGGCGTTCAACGATGCAGCACGTCGTATCGAAGAAACTCAGAAAGAAAAAATGGCAGCCGTGTCTGGCGGCATGCAGTTGCCACCAGGCTTTAAGATGCCGTTCTGATGCAAACCAGCCCTCTCCTTGAATCTTTAATGGAGGCGTTGCGTTGCCTGCCGGGCGTTGGCCCGAAGTCAGCGCAACGTATGGCATTCCAGCTGCTGCAACGTGATCGCAGCGGCGGAATGCGGCTGGCGCAGTCTTTAACGCGTGCTATGTCTGAGATCGGCCACTGTGCCGATTGCCGTACCTTTACCGAACAGGAAATCTGCACCATTTGCGCCAATCCACGGCGTAAAGAAAACGGTCAGATTTGCGTGGTTGAAAGTCCGGCTGACATCCATGCGATAGAACAAACCGGTCAGTTTTCTGGTCGCTATTTTGTGCTGATGGGGCACCTGTCACCCCTTGATGGCATCGGGCCTGACGACATTGGTTTGGGCCGTCTGGAAGAGCGCCTGGAGAGTGAAAACATCCAGGAAGTAATTCTGGCGACCAACCCGACGGTCGAGGGCGAAGCGACCGCCAACTATATCGCTGAAATGTGCGGCCAGTTTGGCGTGCTGGCGAGCCGTATCGCGCACGGTGTGCCGGTTGGTGGCGAACTGGATATGGTCGATGGCACCACGCTGTCACATTCCCTCGCCGGGCGTAACCCCTTCCGGTTCTGACTGTTATACGGGCGCAGCCTTCTGCGCCTCGTATTATTCTGCTATGCCTCTGCATTTCTTCTTAAAAATTTCCTCCTGCGCTTGAAAAGCCTGACATATAACCCCACTTATTCCTCAACGTCTGATTTGGTCAATAACAGTATCTGGATTGAGGTAATTTGATGAGTATGAAAGGACAAGAGACACGTGGCTTCCAGTCTGAAGTAAAACAACTGCTTCATCTGATGATCCATTCTCTGTATTCAAACAAAGAAATTTTCCTGCGCGAGCTGATTTCCAACGCCTCGGATGCCGCCGACAAACTGCGTTTCCGTGCACTGTCCGCACCTGAGCTTTATGAAGGTGATGGTGAGCTGCATGTCCGTCTGTCGTTTGATAAAGAAAAACGCACCCTGACACTGAGCGATAACGGCATCGGTATGAGCCGTGATGAAGTGATCGACAACCTTGGGACTATCGCCAAATCCGGCACCAAAGCGTTCCTGCAATCTGTGGGTTCTGAGCAGGCGAAAGACAGCCAGCTGATTGGTCAGTTCGGTGTCGGTTTCTATTCTGCATTCATCGTGGCGGATAAAGTCACCGTGCGCACCCGCGCAGCCGGTGCCAGCGCTGACGAAGGAGTATTCTGGGAATCTGCCGGTGAAGGCGAGTACACCCTGGCGGACATCGAGAAAGCGGATCGCGGCACTGAAATTACCCTGCATCTGCGTGAAGATCAGGACGAATTCCTGGATGACTGGCGCGTGCGCTCCATCATCAGCAAATACTCTGATCACATTGCGCTGCCGGTTGAAGTCGAAACCCGCAACGAAGAAGACGGCACCGTTACCTGGGAACAAATCAACAAGGCGCAAGCTCTGTGGACCCGCGGTAAAGCCGAAGTGACCGACGAAGAATATAAAGAATTCTACAAACACATTTCTCATGATTTCAGCGATCCGCTCAGCTGGAGCCATAACCGCGTTGAAGGTAAGCAGGAATACACCAGCCTGCTGTATATCCCTTCACAGGCACCGTGGGATATGTGGAACCGCGATCACAAACACGGCCTGAAACTCTATGTTCAGCGCGTGTTTATCATGGATGAAGCCGAGCAGTTCATGCCGAACTACCTGCGTTTTGTTCGTGGTCTGATAGATTCCAACGATCTGCCTCTGAACGTGTCACGTGAGATCCTTCAGGACAGCCGCATTACTCAGAACCTGCGCAGTGCGCTGACCAAACGTGTTCTGCAAATGCTGGAAAAACTGGCGAAAGACGACAACGAAAAATACCTGCAATTCTGGAAACAGTTTGGTCTGGTATTGAAAGAAGGTCCGGCAGAAGACGGCGCAAACAAAGAAGCGATCGCCAAACTGCTGCGTTTCGCCAGCACCCGCAACGACAGCAGCGAGCAGACTTTGTCGCTGGAAGAGTATGTGGCGAACATGGTGGAAGGTCAGGACAAAATTTATTACATCACTGCTGACAGCTATGCCGCGGCGAAGAGCAGCCCGCATCTGGAACTGTTCCGCAAAAAAGGCATTGAAGTTCTGCTGTTGTCTGACCGCATCGACGAATGGATGATGAGCTATCTGACTGAGTTTGATGGCAAAGTCTTCCAGTCCGTCAGCAAGGCCGACGATACACTGGACAAACTGGCTGACGAAAGCGAAGAGCAGAAAGAAGCTGAAAAAGCGCTGGAGCCGTTCGTTGAGCGCGTGAAAACGCTGCTGGGTGACCGTGTGAAAGAAGTGCGTCTGACGCATCGTCTGACCGATACGCCGGCCATCGTTACTACCGGCGCCGACGAAATGACCACGCAGATGGCAAAACTCTTTGCCGCTGCCGGTCAGGAAGCGCCGGAAGTGAAATACATCTTTGAGCTGAACCCGGAACACGCGCTGGTGAAACGTGCTTCTGATGTGGCTGATGAAGACCAGTTCAGCGAGTGGATTGAGCTGTTGCTGGATCAGGCGCTGTTCGCAGAACGCGGCACGCTGGAAGATCCAAACCTGTTCATCCGCCGTATGAACACGCTGTTACAGGCGTAATCGCCGGGCGTAAAATGAAAGGGTGTCGTGAAAGCGACACCCTTTTTTATTGCCTCGCTTCTTCCCGGATCCATTCCCTGAATGCGCGGATCTCCGGCTCGTCACGGCGCTGAGAACTCACCAGCACCGTCGTAGCGCGATCTACTTCGCAAAAGCCCGCCGGCGCAATCAGTGAACCTTCCTCAAGTTCTTTCTCCACCAGCATTTTCGGTGCGATACATATCCCCAGCCCGTTTTTCGCCGCCTGGATTGCCAGAATCAGATTATCGAAATGTTTACCGGTACTGACATCGCCCGGCGCACCCGTCGCTTTTGCCCATTCCTGCCAGGCATTGATCTTCGTATCGGCGTGCAGTAAGGGCAGGGCGCTGAAATCCGGCGGCGGCATCAGGTCATGACACAAGCCAGGCGCACAAACCGGCCCGATAAAATCAGAGGCAATTTGCATAGCGTCAGTGTCTGGGTTTTCAATGTGCGGACCGCTTTTTATCAGCACATCGGTGCGCTGGTTTTCCAGCTGTCCGGGCGCGGTCTGCGTCTGAAAAGAAAGCGTTATCTGCGGATAAAGTTGTGAAAACCGGCTGATGCGCGGCAGCAGCCACTGCGCCAGAAAACTGGGTGAGCAGGCAATGATCAGATGCTGTTCGCTGCCATTTCGGATCTCGTGACAGGTTTTTGCTATCTCATCAAATACCCGATCGCAGCAGGTTTTCAGTTTAATTCCGTCAGCGGTGAGAAACACGCGGCCAGCTGTGCGATTAAATAACACCGTCCCCAGCCAGCCTTCGAGATTTTTCATCTGATGGCTGATCGCGCTGTGTGTCACGTTCAGGGATTCCGCCGCTGTACTGAAACTTTCAAACTGCGCAGCCTGTTTGAAATAATGCAGGGCACGTAGCGAAGGGAGATCATTCATTTTATACCTTGTGAGTTTTTTTCATCTTCCGTGTCTGTTTATATCATTTTTTTTGCCGCTGAAAGCGCATTAACCTTGTCGCATGTTGAATCACAGGAGGTAAACATGCGTCAGTCTTCGCCGGTAAACGGCACTTTTACGGGTACTCTTATCGGCATTCTCGGCGGGGTTATCCTCAGTACCGATTCCGTTTTTATCCGCCTGATGTCGGTCGAAGACTCATGGCTGATCGTGCTACTGCGCGGTCTGTTTATGTGGGCACTGGTGGCGATGTTGTACCTGTTCTGGCCGGCATCGCGTTCCACGCTGGGCGTACCGTGGATCACCCGTAAAAATGCGCTATCAACGTTGTTCTTCTGTATTGCGTCAGCCTGTTTCGTCAATGCGCTCAACCGCGGCAGTATCGCCACGGTGCTGGTGATCATCTCTTCCACACCGTTTGTCTCGGCATTGATTTCGCGGATTTTCTTCCGCGTTCGCATTGATAAACCGCTGATGCTGGCGGCACTGGCCGGAATGGCGGGCGTCGGCGTGGTGATGAGCGGACGCAGCGCGGGCCACGACCCTGTCGCCAACTATTTTGCACTGGCCACAGCGGTGTCGATGGCGCTGGCGTTTATCTTCGCGTCGAAAGTCGAAAGCGGTACCGTCGGGCTGCCTTCACTGGGCGGTATTCTGGCCTCTTTTTGTGTAGTGATTTTTTCCGGTGGCAGCGTTTTGCATGGTTTACCCGCCTTAGCCGGTGAACAATGGCTATGGATAGCACTTGAAGGCGCGGTAATTATGCCGCTGGCGATGGGGCTGATTACGATGTCGACACGGCTGGTTTCTCCGGTCAATGCGGGGCTGTTTTTGCTGCTGGAAACCGCGCTGGCACCGCTTTGGATCTCACTGTTTTTAAATGAGGATCCTGCGCCATCGGCGGTTGCCGGTGGTGTGATCATCGTGCTGGCGGTGGTGTCGCAAACCTGGTGGGTAAAACGCCGGATAGCGCAGGCTTAACCCCAATTTCAGCGGGGGGTGTTCCTTGAGCAAAAGTGCTCAGAATGGTATGGTTGACCGGTTTTCGTGATTCATAATAATTACATGCAAGGGGATTTACGCAATGCGTATCATTCTGCTGGGCGCTCCGGGCGCAGGTAAGGGTACTCAGGCTCAATTCATCATGGAGAAATTTGGTATTCCTCAGATTTCTACCGGTGATATGTTGCGCGCCGCTGTGAAGGCCGGAAGTGAGCTCGGCAAGAAAGCAAAAGAGATTATGGATGCCGGTAAACTGGTGACCGATGAACTGGTTATCGCACTGGTGAAAGAACGTATTCAGCAGGAAGATTGCCGTAACGGTTTCCTGTTAGACGGTTTCCCACGCACCATTCCGCAGGCTGATGCTATGAAAGACGCGGGCATCAAAGTGGATTACGTGCTGGAATTTGATGTGCCTGATGAACTGATCGTTGATCGCATCGTTGGCCGTCGCGTACACCCGGGCTCTGGCCGCGTGTACCACATCCAATACAATCCGCCAAAAGTGGAAGGTAAAGATGATGTGACTGGCGAAGAACTGATCACCCGTAAAGATGATCAGGAAGAAACCGTGCGTAAACGTCTGGTGGAATACCATGAGCTGACTGAGCCGCTGGTATCTTACTACAGCAAAGAAGCTGAAGCGGGTAACACTCAATACGTCAAAATTGACGGCACACAGCAGGTTTCTGCTGTGCGTGACGAACTGGCTGCAATCCTGAGCTAATCGTCTGCACTGCGCGCTACCACGGGGTGACTTCGGTCGCCCCGTTTGTTTTTCTGCGCCAACGCCTCTGTAGCTTGAAGTGTGAAGGGTATTAATAACAATTCGCATTGATAGCTTATGCCGTTGTTCCCATCGTCTTTGTTTTCGTTACAATGACCTGCGCCTCTTTTCAGCATTGCAAATTGCAGCACCAAAAACGGCGGCGCCCATCATTTTTCACACGGCTTCAATGCCTTTAATTTAGGATATTCAGCATGACGCAGACTAAATTCGGTGTTCTCCTGGTCAATCTTGGAACACCGGAAGCACCGACTCCGCAGGCCGTTAAAAAATATCTGGCTGAGTTTTTGAGTGATATCCGCGTCGTGGATACGCCCCGTCTGTTGTGGTGGCCGATCCTGAATTTGGTGATCCTGCCGCTGCGTTCCCCGCGCGTGTCCAAACTGTATAAAGCGGTCTGGATGGAAGAAGGTTCGCCGCTGATGGTGTACAGCCGCCGTCAGCAGAAAGCGCTGGCAGAACGCCTGCCGGGCACGCCGGTTGAACTGGCGATGAGTTACGGCAAGCCGGGCATGAAAGAACCCATTGAAAAACTGCTGGCGCAGGGCGTGACTAAAATGGTGGTACTGCCGCTGTATCCGCAATACTCCTGCTCAACCAGCGCCGCGGTTTTTGACGGTGTGGCGCGCGTGCTGAAATCTCAGCGTCGCCTGCCTTCAATGAGCTTTATCCGTGACTACGCCACCCATCCGGCCTATATTTCTGCGCTCAAAGCCAGCATCGAACGTTCCTTTGCTCAGCATGGCGAACCGGATCGTCTGGTGCTCTCCTTCCACGGTATTCCTAAGCGTTTTGTCGCTGAAGGCGATGATTATGAACAGCGTTGCCGCGATACCGTGCAGGCGCTGACCGATGCGCTGCAACTGCCGTCGGGCAAAATAATGCTGACCTTCCAGTCGCGCTTTGGTCGCGAACCGTGGCTGACGCCGTACACGGACGAAACGCTGAAAGGTCTTCCGGCTCAGGGTGTTAAGCATATTCAGATCCTGTGCCCTGGCTTTGCGGCAGACTGTCTGGAGACGCTGGAAGAGATCAAAGGCGAGAACCGTGAGATTTTTATTCATGCAGGCGGCGAGCGCTTCGAATATATTGACGCCTTAAACGACCAGCCGGAGCATATCGATCTGCTGCAACAACTGGTCACTCAGCACTTCTGAATGAAGCCTGAGTTTTTTGAATTTCCCGAGAATAATGAATGAAATTTCCTGGTAAGCGTAAGTCTAAACACTATTTTCCGGTCAGCGCGCGTGACCCTTTATTGCGTGATTCCATGCTGCAGGACATGCAGCCGGAATCTGAAGCCGGGGCCTCGTACATTGTCGGCATCGACCAGACAATGGTCGATATTGAAGCGCGTGTGGATGAAAATTTTGTGGCCCGTTACGGCCTGACGCCGGGTGAATCCAATATTCTTGACGATGAGATGTCGGAAGCGCTGTATCAGGAACTGATGAGCCACGCGCTTATCAGCCATCAGTTTGCCGGTGGCACCGTCGGCAATACGCTGCACAATTATTCCGTGCTGGCTGATGACCGTTCGGTGCTGCTGGGTGTGATGTGTAACAACGTCAAAATCGGTGATTACGCTTACCGCTATTTGTGTAACACCTCAAGCCGTGTGGATCTTAATTTCCTGCAAGGCGTGGACGGCGCAATTGGCCGCTGTTTCACGCTGATCAGTGACACCGGCGAGCGCACCTTTGCCATCAGTCCGGGCAAAATGAATGAACTGCATGCCTGCAGCGTGCCGGAAGATGTGATTGCCGGCGCGTCCGCGCTGCTGCTCACCTCGTATCTGCTGCGCAGCAAGCCGGGCGAACCGATGCCAGAAGCCACCGTGCAGGCCATTGAATACGCTAAAAAATACCATGTGCCGGTAGTGTTAACGCTGGGGACGCAATACGTCATCGCGGAGGATCCGCAGGCATGGCGCGATTTCATCCGTGATAACGTGTCGATTCTGGCGATGAACGAAGATGAAGGGTTTGCACTGACCGGCATGAAAGATCCGCTGATGGCGGCGGATAAAGCGCTGGAATGGGTGGATCTGGTGTTGTGTACCGCCGGACCGAACGGCCTGTTTATGGCGAGTTATACCGAAGACGAATTCAAACGCACGACTCAGCATCCGTTGCTGCCGGGCGCGATTGCTGAATTTAATCAGTATGAATTCAGCCGGGCAATGCGCCGTGAATGCTGTCAGGAGCCGCTGAAGATTTATTCCCACATTGCGCCGTACATGGGCGGGCCGGAAAAAATCATGAATACCAATGGGGCGGGGGATGGCGCGCTCTCTGCGCTGCTGCATGATATCGCCGCCAACGGTTTTCACCGCACTTCCGTGCCGAATTCCAGCAAACATACCCGCGAGTATCTGACGTACTCCTCACTGGCGCAGGTGTGTAAATACGCCAACCGCGTGAGTTATCAGGTGCTGAACCAGCATTCACCGCGCCTGACGCGAGGATTGCCGGAGCGTGAAGACAGTCTGGAAGAGAGTTACTGGGAACGATAAACGTCACCGGGAACGAAAAGTGAAAAGGGCGGGAAATTGAATCTCCGCCCTTTTTTCAGCCCATCTGAACCTGATTCCTGCCTGACGTTTTTGCGCGGTATAGCGCGTCATCCACCCGTTTAAACAGGCTGGTAAAATCTTCACCGGTTTCGTATTGCACCACTCCGACGCTGACCGTGACCGACGGCAGATCAGGGCGGGCAAACCGTTCTACGGCCGTACGCAGTGTTTCCGCGACATGTAATGCGCCTTCCAGACCGGTCAGCGGCAGCAAAATCAGAAACTCCTCGCCACCCCAGCGGAATACGGTATCGCTTTCGCGGATCCCCGTTTCCAGCGTTCTCGCCAGCATCACCAGTGCATCATCGCCTTTGTTATGCCCGTGCTGATCGTTAATTGCTTTGAAATGATCGGCATCGACCAGCATCAGACTGAAATTGTGCGTGCGTTGCGGATTTTGCGTCCGCGCGTTTTCTACCAGTTGCATAAACTGGCGGCGGTTGCCCAGTCCGGTCAGCGGATCACGGAGTGCGGCGTGTTCCAGCTCCTGCTCAAGGCGCTTTTGCTCGGTAATATCGTGAATGATGCACAGCATCAGCCGCACGCCATCCACGTTCACCGGGCCGGCGTAAGTCTGCACATGGCGCAGATTACCGTCCGCCAGTTTGTGCACAAAGGTCAGCGGTTTATGTCCGCCGGGCAGACGGGCGATTTCATGCATCACCGGCAGCACGTCCTGGCCCATCGCATTGATTTCCCAGGTGTGTCTCATGCACATTTCGTCGCGTGTATAGCCATAGAATCGTGTCGCCGCCAGATTCGCATCGACAATCTGCCCGTTATTAGCAGGGTCAATCAGCAGCATTGGCGCCGTATTAGTCTGGAAAAATCGCTCATAGAAACCGCTCTGATCACGGCGGTAAGGTCGGGCTTCGCTCAGGAACGAACCGGGTGCCGGAACGTTGGCCGCGGAGGTGTGCGTTCCTTCGAACACGATGACCGGTTCCTGCAAGCCAAACTGTGCCAGAGAAAGACGACAGCTCAGGGGAAAGGCGCGGCCTTCTTTGTGGATGGTCCAGATTTCAATGACCTGATCGCCTTTTTGCAGATGAGGCAGATAGGACTCGAGGGATTGCAAAGACTGGACCGAAAACTGACCGTTGCGCAGGGGGCCCAGCAAACTGTTACCCGCAAGTTTTCGGGCCGCCGTATTAGCGAAAATAATTTGCTGGTTATGTACTGAGACAACCCAGACCGGCGTGCTCAAAATGTTCAATGTTTCCAGATGGGATAGCAACATCGCAGTACCGGTCAATTTTTGACATAAAAAGAGAATACCGCGAAATGATCTGATTAGGTGTTTTTTATGTCGCGAAAGTTAAAGGGAATTTTTTGCGGGAAGGGGCGCAGGCGCAGCAAAAGTACTGCGCCCGGCGTTAGGAACAAATCAGATCGGGCAAAACGGCCTTTTTTCGTCTTCGGTCAGAGTGTCGATTTGCAACATACCCAGCATGCTGTTGGCGATTTCCCGCTCGCCCATCACCACGCGATCGGCACCGCGCTCCATGATGTAGGTGACTTCATCGTCATAATGCGCACGGGCGATAATCTCAATATTTGGTCGCTTGGAGCGGGCGGAGGCGACGATTTCACCGGCTTCATAACCATTGGGAATGGTCACCAGCAGCCAGCGGGCGCAGTCGAGCCGCGCCAGATCCATCACTTCCTGATTGGCGGCATTCCCCAGCACCGTGCTGATGCCCTGATCGCGCAGCGCTTCGACACGCGGACGCGAATTTTCAATCACCACCAGCGGAATTCCGGCGGCCTGAAGTTTCTCACCGAGCAGGCTGCCGACACGTCCATAACCGACCAGCAGTGCGTGATTGCATAAATCGAACGGGATTTGCTTCTCGTCTTCAACGGCTTCTTCAACGCTCTGGTCTTCGATGGTTTCTGTTTTCGCCAGATATTTTTCAAGCAACGTGAACAGCAGCGGGTTAAACATAATCGACAGAATGGCCCCCGCCAGTACCAGATTGCGGCCATGTTCAGACAGTAAACCCAGTGAAATCCCAAGGCCTGCGAGAATAAAGGCGAATTCACCAATCTGCGCCAGACTGACGGAAATCGTCAGCGCGGTGCGTTTGGAGTGCCCGAACATTTTCACCAGCAGGAACGCGGCAATGGATTTACCGAACACGATGATCGCCAGCGTGGCGATCACGGTCAGCGGTTCACGCACCAGAATCATCGGGTCGAATAACATGCCAACCGAGACGAAGAACAGTACCGCAAACGCATCGCGCAGCGGTAACGTGTCGTGCGCCGCACGCTGGCTGAGTTCGGATTCATTGAGCACCATACCGGCGAAGAACGCACCCAGCGCGAACGACACATCAAAGAATTCGACGGCGCCGTACGCGATGCCCAGCGCCAGCGCCAGAACAGACAGCGTAAACAGTTCGCGTGAACCGGTACTGGCGGTTTTGGCGAGGATCCACGGTACCACGCGGCGGCCGACCACCATCATCAGCACCATGAACGCAATCACTTTACCAATGGTCACTGCCAGTCCGGTCAGCAGTTCGACCGGGCTGGAATGATGGCTTTCCAGCATGCCGCTGAATGCAGGCAGCAGAACCAGCGTCAGCACCATCACCAGATCTTCAACAATCAGCCAGCCGATGGCGATTTGCCCGCGCTGGCTGTCAATCAGTTGCCGTTCTTCCAGAGCACGCAACAGCACCACGGTACTGGCGGTGGACAAACACAGCCCGAACACCAGCCCGGTCGCCAGATCCCAGCCCATCAGACTTGATAACCCCATCCCAAGCAGCGTCGCTACCGCGATTTGCGCTACAGCGCCGGGAATGGCTATCGACTTTACGGCGAGGAGATCTTTCAGGGAAAAATGCAGACCGACGCCAAACATCAGCAGAATGACGCCGATTTCAGCCAGTTCCGGTGCCAGTGAGGTGTCTGCAACGAAGCCCGGTGTAAAAGGGCCGGCCAGCACGCCAGCGGCGAGATAGCCAACCAGAGGAGAAATACGCAGGCGGTTGGCAAGCATTCCTAACAGGAAAGCCAGGACCAGACCGCCAACGATGGTAGTGATGAGAGGCGTAGAATGATGCATTCAGACTCCTTCTGGTTATGCATAAAGCAAATATGTTGCTGATTGTTTCTAAGTTTATGGTAAAAATCGTTTTCGCGTTGGGGAATTTTGGCCTTTTTTATTAAAAATCATCAGCAGACGATAAAAAAAATTCCAACGCGGGATTTAAATGGGTTTTATCAGGCAGATATCAAGGGAATAGGGGGTCAGACGCTGCCGATATTTAACTATCGGCAGCCGGGAAGGAAAGGTTAAGGGCTATTTGCGTTCAATATTTGGCAGGAATGCTGTCAGGATCCCAAGCAACGGCAGGAAGGCACAAATCTGATACACCAGTTCGATGCTGGTTTTATCCGCCACATAGCCGAGAACCGCAGCGCCCAGCCCGCCCATACCAAAGGCCAGACCGAAGAACAGGCCGGAAACCATGCCGACTTTGCCCGGCATCAGCTCCTGCGCGAACACCAGAATGGCTGAGAATGCCGAGGCCAGGATCACACCGATAATCACGCTCAGCACGCTGGTCCACATCAGATTGGCATGAGGCAAAAGTAGCGTAAATGGCGCGACACCCAGAATTGAGACCCATATGACGTATTTGCGCCCAATCCTATCGCCCACCGGCCCGCCGATAATGGTGCCTGCTGCGACGGCAAACAGGAAGACGAACAAATGGATTTGCGCGCTTTGTACCGAGACGCCAAATTTATGGATCAGGTAAAAGGTGTAATAACTGCTCAGGCTGGTCAGGTAGAAATACTTTGAGAAAATCAGCACTAGCAGAATACCCATCGACATAGCCACGGTTTTACGCGGCAGCAGGGTGATATTGCTGTTCACCGGGCCACGCTTTTTGGCGATCTGATTTTGCTGGCGATACCATTTACTGATTTGCAGCAGCACGACAATCCCCAGCAGCGCCGCCAGCGAGAACCATGCGACGTTGCCTTTACCGTAAGGCGCGATGATCAGCGCCGCGAGTAACGGGCCAAGTGAAGAACCCAGATTGCCACCGACCTGGAACAGCGACTGCGCCAGTCCGTGACGTCCGCCGGAAGCCATACGTGCCACGCGCGACGATTCCGGATGGAACACCGAAGAGCCTGTGCCAACCAGCGCCGCCGCCAGCAACACCACCGGGAAACTCTGCGCGACCGCCAGCAACAGCAGGCCGGAGAGCGTAAAGCCCATGCCGATCGGCAGAGAATAGGGTTGCGGATGCTTGTCAGTGTAATAGCCGATAAGCGGTTGCAACAGCGAGGCGGTTATCTGGTACGTCAGGGTAATCAGGCCGATTTGCGTAAAGCTCAGGGAAAACTGGTTTTGCAGTAACGGATAAATCGCCAGTATCAGCGACTGAATCATGTCATTGAGCAGATGAGAAACGCTGATCGCCGCCAGAATAGAAAACGCAGTCTTTTTGACTGCGTCTTTCTGCGGGCTGACTGGCGTTGACGTCGTGTCTGTCATAGCGGAGGAAGCCTTCTTATTGTAGAGGTGCAGAGTACCTGCCTGTCAGTCGACTTTAGCGATATCGGCAAACTGGCCTTTGAGTAAACGGCAAAGATCGCCTGCCGCCAGTTCAATATCAAGTCCGCGTTTACCGCCTGAAACATAAATCGTGGAAAACGTCTGCGCCGGACTGTCGATCACCGTCGGCAGCAGTTTTTTCTGTCCCAGCGGGCTGATGCCGCCGACCAGATAACCGGTGATGCGCTGGGCGATAGCCGGATCTGCCATATCGGCTTTTTTCGCTTTCAGGGCTTTGGCGACCTTTTTTAAATCCAGCTTCGACGCCACCGGCGTGACGGCAACGGCCAGATTTTTGGCATCGCCGTTGAGCGAAACGAGCAGTGTTTTATAAACCTGGCGCGCATCCAGCCCGAGCTTTTTCACGGCTTCATCGCCAAAATTGGTTTCATCGCTGCTGTGTTCGTACGGGTGAAGGGTAAAGCTGACGTTGTTTTTTTCCAGGAGGATGACCGCGGGTGTCATGATTACCGCCTATTTTATTTACTTTTTTGTTCGGAAAATAGTCATCAGCTCAATCTGATGAAAACAAACAATAAAGTATGATTACTGAGCGAGGATGAAATAGTAGAGCAATGAATGGTTATTGCCAAGACCCGTCGCAGATTGATACCCTGTGCGCGCCGGTGCTGTGCCTGAAAAGGCCGGTACTGAAGCTATAACTAATAAAATGAAATTCCTCTTTGACTGGCCGGCCTTAAAAACCGGCCATTTTTTTATCCTTTCAGCAGCTCCGGCAAATTCCCCTCGCCGTACAAATGCAGCGCACCGACTGCGACCACATAGTTTCCTGCAGGTAAGTCCAGCAGCTGTTTTTTCCAACGCACATTTCGCTGATTCATCAGCACATCGTATAAATCACTGCTGAACGTATTCGGAAGCTGCTCGACCGCCAGCCCCGGTTTGCTGTCCAGCCACCAGCTGATCATGGTTTGCAACAGGCGCGCGTTGGTGTGCCAGTGCGTCAGGGTATCTTCCAGCAGTCCGAGCCCGTCGTCAGGAAGTTGCTGCAACAGCGCAAACTGCTCCTCCGGCCCTTCCAGTTCAATGACCGGCGTGTTCTGCTCTTTAGCGTTGTGCAACAGCTGATAATCGATGCCGTAATTTCCGCGCAGTCCGAGACGCTGCGCCTGCGTGGCCTGCAACATCAGCGCGACCTGCCATGACGGCAAAGGATTAAGCGTCCACATCGACACACCCAGTTCTTCGCATAAACGTTCGACGTGCAGATATTGCGATTCAGAAAGGCGTTCAGCCAGCGGAGGATATTCGCCGGTCATACTGAAAGGGGAATCGGTGCCGCTGATATCTGCCTCGACTATCAGCGCATCGGCTTTTTTCAGGCGGCGCAACAGTTGCGCAGGCAGCGGTTGCATATCCTGCGTGCCCATATGAATGCTGCCGACCAGATGCAGATAGCGATTGCCGGGAAGCCGGATATCCAGGGCGGGATAGGAATACTCAGCGGGAAAAAGCCGGCGAAGCCAGCTGAATGCCTGGTTTAAAAACGGCGCCATAATGCAGGGTCTCCCGAAAAATGAGAGACCATGCTAACGCGCCTGCGGTTTAGCGAACAGGGGAAACGTCTTGTTTTTTCGGCGTGTTTTTCAAGACTGTCCTTTTTTAGGTGAAAAGCGCAACAGACGGTTTGCGTTGGCGACCACCGTGATGGAAGACAGCGCCATCGCAGCACCCGCCACTATCGGGCTGAGCAGAGTTCCGGTCAGCGGATAAAGCACACCGGCGGCAACCGGAATACCAATCACGTTGTAAACAAAAGCACCCAGCAGGTTTTGCTTCATATTTCGCAGTGTCGCCTGAGACATTGCCAGCGCATCGGCGACACCGTTCAGGCCCGGGCGCATCAGCGTAATCGCCGCGGTTTCAATTGCCACGTCGCTGCCGCTACCCATCGCAATGCCGACATCCGCCTGAGCCAGCGCCGGAGCATCGTTAATGCCGTCGCCAATCATCGCGACCTGCTGCCCTTTGGCCTGCAACGCTTTGATGGCGTCGGCTTTCCCTTCCGGACGCACGCCGGCAATCACCGTGTCAATTCCCGCCTGCGCCGCAATGGCTTGCGCAGTTCGCGGGTTGTCGCCGGTCAGCATCACCAGCTGATAACCCAGCTGATGCAGGCGTTGCAACGCACTGACGCTGTCTTCACGCAGCGGATCCCGCAGGGCAAACAGCGCCGCAATCTTACCGTTAGCAGCCAGCAATACCGGCGTGGCACCTTCGCTGGCTAACGTATCCAGCAACGTATCAGCCGCCTGAGTATTCACCCCGTTTTCATGCATCAGCGCCTGATTGCCCAGCAGCAGGGATTGTTCTTCCACGTCACCGCGCAAACCCAGCCCGCCAAGGGTACGGAAATTCGCGATATCAGGGATTTCCAGCCCTTGCGCTTTTTCGACAATGGCCTGGGCAAGAGGATGGTGTGAACCTTTTTCCAGTGCGGCTGCAAACCGTAAAACCTGTTGTTCACTGAAACCGCTGAACGTATGAATGTCTGTCACTTTGGGCTGGCCTTCGGTCAGCGTGCCGGTTTTATCAAACACCAGCGTGGAAAGCGTACTGGCTTTTTGCAGTGCATCGGCATCGCGCACCAGCACACCAAACTCAGCGGCGCGTCCGACACCGGCGGTAATCGACATCGGTGTTGCCAGACCGAGCGCACAAGGACAGGCGATAATCAGTACCGTTGTGACAATCACCAGCGTATACATCAGTTGCGGTTGCGGACCAAAGAAGTACCAGATGGCACCGCTGAATAACGCGATCAGCACCACAACCGGTACGAAGACAGCAGAGATTTTATCCGCCAGCTTACCGATTTCAGGTTTACTGCTTTGGGCTTCACGCACCAGATTAATAATGCGTGAAAGGGTGGTCTGGCTGCCGATGGCATCTGCGCGGAACAGCACGCTGCCGTCTTTCACCAGCGTACCGGCATGCACTTTTTCACCCTGCGATTTTTGCTGAGGGATCGGCTCACCGGTCAGCATCGCCTCATCCATCCAGGCTTCACCACGTTGAATTTCGCCGTCCACCGGCACACGGTCACCGGTCGTCAGGCGCAGCATCATTCCTTGCTGAACGTCAGCCAGCGGCAGAGTTTTCTCGCCTTCTTCGGTAACCACGCGTGCGGTCGGCGGGGTCAGATCCAGCAAACGTTCAAGTGCCTGAGACGAACGCTGACGCCCGCGTTGTTCCAGCGCGTGGCCGAGGTTAATCAGACCAATAATCATCACGCTGGCTTCATAATAAAGATGACGTGCCTGTATCGGGAACGCCTCCGGCCACAGGCTGACGGCGAAGGAAAATATCCAGGCCGCGCCGGTACCGAGCGACACCAGCGTGTCCATATTGGCGCTGCTGTGCATCAGGCTTTTCCAGGCACTGCGGTAAAAATGGCCGCCTGCGACAATCATGATCAGCAACGTCAGCAGGCCGACAATCAGCCAGCCGGTCTGGTTGCCGGCGGTCACCATCATTTCACCGCCGAGTAATCCCCATAACATCATCGGGATACCCGCAGCTAAGCCAAGAGCCGCCTGCCAGCTGAAGCGGATCATACTTTTGCGTGAGGTTTGTTGCTGGCGCTCACGGCGTTTAGTTTCGTCGATAATGATTTCGGCGCCGTAACCAGCCTGTTCAACGGCGGCAATCAGCGCATTCTGGTCGGCATTACCGCTGACCAGCGCACTGCGTTCCGCCAGATTGACGCGTGCCCGTTCGACACCGTTCACGCCTTCCAGCGCCCGCTGCACTTTACTGACGCAACTGGCGCAGCTCATCCCGCTGAGCAACAGCTGCACGCTGTCGTCGGCGGTTTGTGGTGCATGAGTTTCTGCCGGAACAGGTGACGCCGCCGCTGACAGGGGTTCCGGCAAAACTTTCGCCTTATCGGTCAGCGGCTCAGATTTTGGGGATGCGTCCTCCACCACCTGTGCTTCATAACCGGCGTTAATCACGGCATCGACCAGACTCTGGCTGCTGGCATCGCCTTTGACGATGGCTTTATCCAGAGAAACTTCAACGGCAGTCGTGCCTTCCACGGCTTCCAGCGCTTTACGCGTTGAAGCCACGCAGTGTCCGCAGGACAGGCCTTGCAGAGATAATACGGTGGTTGTCATGATCATTTTCCTTGGGTTAACTTCACTCAGGACAGAGGATAAACCTTCCAGCAAGGGGAAGGTCAAGCCGCAGTCTCTGTTATTTTAATTTCATGGCGTATGATGTTCGTATCATGCGCAACAATCAGCTTGTCGTGGAGGCGAAATGAACATCAGTGATGTAGCGAAAAAAACCGGTCTCACCAGTAAAGCGATTCGATTTTATGAAGAGAAGGGGCTGGTTACCGCACCGGCTCGCAGTGAGAACGGCTACCGCAGTTATGCGCAAAAACATATCGAAGAGCTGACGTTATTGCGTCAGGCACGGCAGGTCGGATTCACGCTGGAAGAGTGTCAGGAACTGGTGGCGTTATTCCACAACCCGGATCGCCACAGTGCGGACGTGAAAGCGCGGACATTAGAAAAGGCCGCCGAAATTGCACGGCACATTGAAGAACTGAAAGTGATGCGTGAGCGCTTACTGACGCTGGCGGATGCCTGTCCGGGTGACGAGGGGGCAGACTGCCCGATCATTGATAACCTCAGCGGATGCTGTCATAAGCACTGAGATTTTGTTTTAGCGAGCCTCAGGTTCCACGCGCAGCGTCGCGCCTTCTACGCCGGTGATCACCACTTTGTCACCGACGTTCAGCGGCGACGCGCAAATTGCCCGCCAGCTGCTGTCGCCGATCTGTACCCGCGTGAACTGGTTAGTGACCGGTTCCAGCACGGTGGCGTGAGTGCCTACTAACTGCTGACCGCGCTGGTTCAGCGCTGAATTGCCTGCACTTTTGTCGACACGCTGATTCAGCCACTTCCACCACAGCCACGCCGCCAGAATGGTCAGCAGCGCAAACGCCGTGCCTGACCATTCCCACGGCAACGGCAGGATCCACGTGACAGCGCCCACTAAGGCCGCCGCCACGCCGCTCCACAGCAAGTAACCACTCGCACCCACCAGCTCAGCCGCCAGCAACAGGCCGCCCAGAGACAGCCAGAATACGTGCGGATTTGCCATGAAATCGTGCAGCATTATTTGCCGCCTTTGGTTTCTTTCAGCAGCTCAGCAATCCCGCCAATGGAGCCCATCAGACTGGTGGCATCCAGCGGCATCATGATGATTTTGCTGTTATTAGCAGAACCTATTTTGGTCAGTGCATCGGTATATTTTTGTGCCACGAAGTAGTTAATCGCCTGCACGCTACCGGCTTCAATCGCTTCAGACACCATTTTGGTTGCCTGGGCTTCGGCTTCCGCCGCACGTTCACGCGCTTCGGCCTGCAGGAACGCTGACTGACGCTCACCTTCCGCTTTCAGGATCTGCGACTGCTTTTCACCTTCAGCACGCAAAATGGCAGACTGACGCACGCCTTCAGCTTCGAGAATATCGGCACGTTTTGTACGTTCGGCCTTCATCTGCGCGTTCATGGCGGAGATCAGTTCAGCAGGCGGACGCACATCACGGATTTCGATACGGGTGATTTTGACGCCCCACGGATTGGTGGCTTCGTCGACGATATGCAGCAAACGTGCGTTGATGTTGTCACGTTGTGACAGCATTTCGTCAAGTTCCATCGAACCCAGAACCGTACGGAAGTTGGTCATGGTCAGGTTAACGATCGCCTGTTCCAGATTGCTGACTTCATACGCGGCACGCGCCGGGTCAATCACCTGAATAAAGCACACGGCGTCGATGGCAACGTTAGCGTTATCGCGGGAAATCACTTCCTGAGAAGGAATATCCAGCACCTGTTCCATCATATTGATTTTACGGCCGATGCGGTCAACAAATGGCACCACCAGATTCAGCCCCGGCATCAGCGTTTTGGTGTAACGGCCGAAGCGCTCGACAGTCCACTGATAACCCTGAGGCACAATTTTGATCCCGGCGTAAACCACCAGCAGCGCCAGCACGATCAGAATAAGGATAGGAATGGGAATCAGATCAAACATAGTGTGAAACTCCTGTAAAACTGTGTCCTGACTATTCCGGATGAAATAGTCGAGTAAAAACATGTCCCTGGCACATTTGCCGACCGGCAAAGTGTGTGATGAATTGTCGCACAAATAACCGTTACATCGTATTAATAAAGGATAGTTCAGGGGATAAAAGGCGGGGGAAAGCTCAAAAAAAACGCACGTCCTGTTCAGTGACGTGCGTCTGATATTTTACAGCCGGGCCGTATGAATTAATACAGCAGAGAATATAACTGGCGGCGATATTTGGCAGCCAGCGCATCGCCGGTACCGAGAGCGGCCATGATATCCATCAGCGTTTTACGCGCTGCACCGTTCGCTGCGCCTAAATCTTTTTTCAGCGGCGCCATCAGCAGTTCAAGCGCTTCTTCGTTGCGCCCGACCTGATGCAATTGCAGGCTGAGTTTGACGATGAGTTCAGCGTTCTCAGGATCCTGCTGGAGTTCCTGTTGCAATAGCTGAATTTCCGGCGTATCTGCGGCCTGTTTGAGCAGTTCGATTTGTGCGATCAACCCCTGATAACGGGAATCTTTATCCTGTAAAGGAATGGTCGCCAGCACGGCTTCGGCGTCATCGGTGCGGTTCAGATGAATTTGCGTTTCCGCCAGCAGCAGGCCGATATCACTGCGGTAATTGCTCAGCTGCCAGGCATCTTTCAGCAGCGGCAGGGCTTCAGCCACATTGCCCGCCTGCAACATTTCCTGCGCCTGAGCCAGCTTCAGCTCTTCTTCTTTCGGCAACACTTTTTGCAGCAGTTCGCGGATGACTTCTTCCGGCTGTGGTCCCTGGAAACCATCGACAGGCTGACCGTCTTTAAACAGGTACACGGCAGGAATTGAACGCAGACCAAACTGCTGAGCAATCATCTGCTCGGCATCGCAATCCACTTTTGCCAGGATCAGCTGACCGGCGTATTCCACAGCCAGTTTGTCGAGAATCGGCCCCAGTTGCAGGCAGTGCTGGCTGCGTTCAGACCAGAAATAGAACATCACCGGCATAGACATGGATTGTTCCAGCGTCTGGTGCAAGTTGGATTCGTTGATATCGATTACTGTAGGTTGTGCAAGCATGAATTCTGTCTCTCCGCTACCCGTTATACTTCGAGCTGCTGATGCGTTGGCTGCGCTCACTCATCCCGGTCACTGAGTTATCTAAGCTCCCGGTATCTTGTGAACTGGCCGCCTTCCCGCACCTCGAATTATTTAGGGTATAGAAATGTAAAGTATTTAAGAACAAATGGGGGCGACTCGTGCCGCTTCAACCCCTTATCGTTTTTACTTAGCTGTTTCCGCGTAATATTTTGTCCAGCAAACGGGCTGGCAACAGGCGTTTAAGCACCGTCAGTGCATGGGCGACCAGCGTGACCGGATAACGAAAACGCGCGCGCGGGTTTTCTAAAGCATGGTGCAGTTTGGGTAAAACTGCCTCCGGCTTGAGGGTAAAACGTCGCGCAATACCCGGATTTTCTACCGGCTGATCGGCTTGTGACTGACTGACATTGGCGGTGAAATTACTGCTCAGCGGGCCGGGTTCAATCAGGCTGACCTGAATTCCCGTGCCGTGCAGCTCCATACGCAGCGTGTCGGACCAGGCTTCCAGCGCAAATTTACTGGCGGCATAAACGCCACGACGCGGCGTGGTAATCAGCCCCATCACCGAACTGGTCTGGATAATACGTCCTTCGCCGTGCGGCAACATGGCCGGCAGCAAAAGCTGCGTCAGCTGATGCGTGCCAAACAGATTGGTAGAGAATTGTTGCTCGAACTGTTCACGGCTGATGGTATTAAGCGGCCCGTAAACGCCGTAACCCGCGTTATTAAACAGGGCGTACAGACGGTTTCCCGTCAGCGCGATGACCTCGGCGGCGGCGCGTTCCACACTCTGTTTGTTATCAAGATCGAGCTGAACAGTTTCAAAACCCATTTGTTGCAGCGTGTCGATATCTTGCGTTTTGCGGCATGCCGCCAGTACCCGGTAGCCACGAGCGCGTAAATCCTGTGCGGCAACCAGCCCGATACCGCTTGAACAACCGGTGATTAATACAGCTTTTTGCATAACTTTACCTGTGGGATGTCCCTATTTTTTATGACTGTGATTTACTAGGGAGTCGGATGAAAAGGTAACGTCTTGGTTTTACTCACGTCCCGGTATTATTTTATTCGTCGTATTTTAAACTTAATGCGTCAGCAGCGGTGTGAGTTTTTCTGACATCCAGCCGGCAATAAACGACTGTGCTGCCAGTGCCGGATGCAAACCGTCGTCCTGCATCCATTCAGGTTTAACGGCGACCTGTTCCATAAAGAACGGCACCAGCGGGATATTTTCCTGCTTCGCCAGCGCCGGATAAATAGCGTAGAACGCATCCCCGTAGCGACGGCCATAATTAGGGGGCAGGCGGATTTGCATCAGCAGCGGTTGGGCATTGGCCTGTTTGACCTGACTGATTATCTGCGTCAGCGTTTGCGAAATGGTTTGCGGCGGGAAACCGCGCAATCCATCGTTAGCGCCCAGTTCAATCAGCACCCAGCGCGGATGGTGTTGTTCCAGCAACGTTTGCAAACGCGCCAGCCCTTGTTCAGCGGTATCGCCGCTGATGCTGGCGTTAATAATGGTGGGCTTGCCACCTTCTTTTTGCCATTTGTTATTCAGTAATGTCGGCCACGATTCGGCTACCGGAAGGCGATAGACAGCACTCAAACTGTCGCCAATAATCAGCAAGTTATCAGCAGCAACGGCGCGAAAACTCAATAATCCTAACAACATAAGGAAGGGGAGATGCCAGCGGAAAATGTTCTTGAAGTTCATCATTTAAGTAAGCACGTCGGTCAGGGTGAAGGTCAGCTCACCATCCTGTCCGGTGTGGAGCTGGTTGTCAAACCTGCCCAGACAATTGCCCTGATTGGCGAATCCGGTTCCGGTAAATCCACCCTGCTCGGCATTCTTGCCGGGCTGGATGATGGCACCAGCGGCGACGTGAAGTTGCTGGGTAAATCTCTTGGCGAACTTAATGAGGAAGGGCGCGCAGCGTTGCGGGCAAAAAATGTCGGCTTTGTGTTCCAGTCGTTCATGCTGGTGCCGACGCTCAACGCGCTGGAAAACGTGCAACTTCCTGCGCTGTTGCGTGGCGAAAGCGACAGCAGCAGCCGTCAGCAGGCGGTGCAGTTGCTGGAAAGTCTCGGGCTGGGCGGGCGTCTGCATCATCTTCCGGCGCAGCTTTCCGGCGGCGAACAGCAGCGTGTGGCGCTGGCGCGGGCATTTATCGGTAAACCTAAACTGCTGTTTGCCGATGAGCCGACCGGCAATCTGGATCGCGCAACCGGCGAACGTATCGTCGACTTGTTGTTCTCACTGAACCGCGATGCGGCGACCACGCTGATCCTGGTCACGCATGATGAACAGCTGGCGGCGCGGTGTCAGCGGCGCTTACGTCTGCGCGACGGGAAATTGTGGGAGGAAGCATGATCTGGCGCTGGTTCTGGCGGGAATGGCGATCGCCTTCGCTGCTGATTGTCTGGCTGGCGCTGACGCTGGCGGTCGCCTGTGTGCTGGCGCTCGGCAGCATCAGCGACCGCATGGACAAAGGGCTGAGTCAGCAAAGCCGCGAATTTATCGCAGGGGATCGCGTGTTGCGTTCCGCGCATCCGATTACCGAAGCCTGGTTACAGGATGCGCAGTCACAGGGGCTGAAAGTCAGCCGTCAGCTCTCGTTTATGACCATGACCTTTGCCGGTGAAACGCCGCAGCTGGCGGCCGTCAAAGCCACCGATCTGGCGTATCCGCTTTATGGCGCGTTACAAACCGAACCTGCAGGGCTGAAACCTGAGCCGGGAACCGTGCTGGTCGCGCCGCGTTTACTGGCGCTGCTGAACGTGAAAGTCGGTGACAATCTGGACGTCGGCGATACCACGCTGAAAATTGCCGGAGTGATTGTTCAGGAACCGGATTCGGGGTTTAACCCGTTTCAGACTGCGCCACGCGTGATCATGAATCTGGATGACGTACCGAAAACCGGCGCGGTGCAGCCGGGCAGCCGTCTGACGTATCGCTATATGTTTGCCGGTTCGCCGCAGGCCATTCAGACCTATGGCGATGCGATCAAAGGGCTGCTCAAGCCCGATCAGCGCTGGAGCGGCATGGAAGACTCCGAAGGCGCGCTGGGCAAATCATTACAACGTTCACAACAATTCCTCACATTGTCGGCGCTGCTGACGCTAATGCTGTCGATTGCTGCCATTGCCGTGTCGATGGGGCATTACTGCCGCAGCCGTTACGATCTGGTTGCGGTGCTGAAAACGCTGGGAGCCGGGAAAAAGGCGCTGCAAAAACTGATCATCGGTCAGTGGCTGGCGGTGCTGGTGCTGGCGGGAATTTGCGGCAGCGTGGTCGGCCTGGTGTTCGAAGCCGTGCTGATGAAAGTGCTGGCGCCGGTTCTGCCTGCCGCGTTGCCGCCTGCCGGTGGCTGGCCGTGGGTGTGGTCGATGGGCGCGATGGTGGTGATCTCGCTGCTGATCGGTATCCGTCCGTATCGCCAGTTACTGGCCACTCAGCCGCTGCGTGTGCTGCGCAATGACGTGGTGGCGAATGTCTGGCCGCTGCGGTATTTCCTGCCGGTGATGGTGCTGGTGGTCGTCGGTCTGCTGGCGGCGCTGATGGGCGGCAGTTCGCTGCTCTGGTCACTGCTGGCGGGCGTGCTGGTACTTTCGCTGCTGCTCGGTGTGATTGGCTGGGGGGCGCTGTTGTTGCTACGCAAGCTGACGTTTCGTCAGTTACCGCTGCGTCTGGCCGTTAACCGTCTGCTGCGCCAGCCGTGGGTGACACTCAGTCAGCTGGCGGCGTTCTCGATGTCGTTTATGTTGCTGGCCTTGCTGCTGGTGATGCGCGGGGATTTGCTGGATCGCTGGGAGCAACAGTTGCCGCCGGACAGCCCGAATTACTTCCTGCTTAATATCACCAAAGAACAAATTCCGCAGGTGACGGATTTCCTGCATCAGCATCAAGCTGAGCCGGAAACCTTCTATCCGATTGTGCGCGTGCGTCTGACGAAGATTAACGACAAGGTTGCCACGGATATCATCAAACCGGACGATGCGGGCGGCGAAGCGGTGAACCGTGAGCTGAATCTGACCTGGATGGAAGGGCTGCCGGATCATAATCCGCTGGTCGCGGGCAACGGGCCACCGAAAGCCGGTGAAGTGTCGATTGACGAAGGGCTGGCGGGGCGTCTGGGGCTGAAGCCTGGCGATACCGTGACGTTTAGCGGCGATACGCAGGAATTCAGTGCCAAAATCACCAGCCTGCGGAAAGTGGACTGGGACAGCCTGAAGCCGAATTTCTACTTCATCTTCCCGCCGGGAGCGCTGGACGCCCAGCCGCAAAGCTGGCTGACCAGTTTCCGTTATCACGGGGATGTCAGCACCATTACGCAGCTAAACCGCCAGTTCCCGACGCTAAGTTTGCTGGATATTGGTTCTATCCTGCGGCAGGTCGGTCAGGTCTTACAGCAGGTGAGCAGGGCGCTGGAAGTGATGGTTCTGCTGGTGATGCTGTGCGGTGGATTGTTATTACTCGCACAGATTCAGGTCGGCATGCGTCAGCGCCGTCAGGAGCTGATCGTTTACCGCACACTGGGGGCCAGCAAAAAAATGCTGCACCGGACGCTGTGGTGTGAGTTTGCCGTGCTTGGTCTGGTGGCGGGTATCGCTGCCGCGATTGGCGCGGAAGCCGCACTGTGGCTGCTGCAACGCAAAGTGTTCGATTTCCCGTGGGAACCGAATTACCTGATGTGGATTGCGGTGCCGGTGGTTAGCGCGGTGTTGTTGTCCGTCTGCGGTGGCTGGCTGGGTGTGCGGTTGTTGCGGGGGCGGGCATTATTCCGGCAATACGACTCGTAACCGTCATACTTCGAGCCACAGGTGCGTTGGCTGCGTTCAGTCACCCGAATCACTTACCTGAGTAAGCTCATCGGGATTCCTTGACTTGCCGCCTTCCTGTAACTCGAATTATTTAGGTTACCAGAGCATCTCCTTTTAATAAGGAGGTGCTCAAATCAAAGCTTTTCAACTGCCCATTCAATGCCGCTGGCGTATTCTGACGGCAGCATCGGGACCAGTGCGTTGAGAGTGTCTTTCAGCAGGCTGGCGCTGGCGTCGTTGAGATTCAGGTGTCCGACTTTACGACCCGGACGCACGTCTTTCTCGTACCAGTGCAGATTGACCAGCGGCAGGCTCAGCCACTCTTCTGACACATCCGTGCCAATCAGATTCACCATCACCGACGGCGTACTGACGACCGGTTTCGGCAGCGGCAGACCAAGGATGGCGCGCAAATGCATCTCAAACTGGCTGTAGGACGCGCCGTTTTGCGTCCAGTGACCGCTGTTATGAACGCGCGGAGCCAGCTCATTGATCAGCAAACCTTCGCTGACCACGAAACATTCCATCGCCATCACGCCGACATAATTCAGTTCGTTGAGAATGGCTGACAGCATGCTTTCTGCCTGCTGTTGCAGGGCTTCGTCCGGCTGCGGCAATGCGACGCTGGTGCGCAAAATGCCGTCCTGATGCAGGTTGTGGGTCAGCGGATAAAACACAGTGTTGCCGTCGTGACCGCGTGCGCCCACCAGCGAAACTTCGCCGGAAAAATTGATGCCCTGCTCAACGATGCATTCGCCGTAGCAATCCTGTGGCAGAGTCTTTTCTTCGCCAGAACGTAAGCGCCACTGACCACGGCCGTCGTACCCGCCGACGCGACGTTTAACAATCGCCAGTTCGCCAAGCTGAGAGAAAACCTGCGGCCATTCGGCGGCATCAGCCAGCAACTGCCAAGGCGCAGTTGCCAGACCGAGCTGGTCGAGCAACTGTTTTTGCGTCAGGCGGTCAGCCAGACGTGGGAAAATTTCGCGGTTAACAAACGCGTTGTGCGTTGCCAGTTCGCGGGTCAGTGCAGTTTCCGGCCAGCGTTCGATTTCAGCGGTGATCACGCTTTGCTGATATGGCACGGCTTCCGGTTCGGCATCAAGCCCGACGGGATACACGGCGATGCCCAGCGGTTCACCAGCCTGACGCAGCATCCGGCCTAACTGACCGTTTCCAAGGACGCAAACCGGCTTCATGCTTCCTCCCGCGGATCGGGATTATTCAGCACTTCGTCAGTTTGTGCAGTGCGCCATGCAGCCAGATTTTTAGCAATCTCAGCATCGTGAAGCGCCAGAATTTGTGCGGCCAGCAAAGCGGCGTTAGCTGCACCGGCTTTTCCGATCGCCAGCGTACCGACCGGAATACCACGTGGCATTTGTACGATGGAATACAGACTGTCGATGCCACTCAGGGCAGCACTCTGAACCGGAACACCGAGTACCGGCACCAGCGTTTTTGCCGCCAGCATGCCTGGTAAATGTGCTGCGCCACCGGCACCCGCGATGATCACATCAAAGCCATTGGCAGAAGCCTGCTCAGCGAAAGTGAACAATTTATCCGGTGTGCGGTGAGCGGAGACGATATCGACATGGAAAGGAATATTCAGCGTTGTGAGAACTTCGGCGGCGAACTGCATGGTCGCCCAGTCACTTTTAGACCCCATAACGATGGCGATTTTTGCCGGGGTAACGTTGGATGACATGTCTTTAAAGCTCCTGTGATTCGGAAATAGAAACTGCGAGGGCGCAAATGATAACACGCTCCGAGAGGGAGGAAAACGGTTGCGTGGCCGGAAAATGGCGCATTTTTGATGAGAAGTTGGCGGCAGATTTGTATAATCCAAACCAATATATTAAAGACAAACTTGAGTGGAAACTGATTTATGACGCAGGCTTTACTGGCACCGATTTATGATTTTCTTCACTGTGAAACGCCCGCTCTGTGGGTGGATGTGGCGCTGGAAAATCAGACGGTCATGCTGATTGACCACGCTAACTGTGAAAAGAAAGCGGCGGCGACGGCGATGAGCCTGATGACGAAATATCTGGACCGCACCGAACTGCTATTTTGTGCGGCGCGTCTGGCGCGTGAAGAACTTCATCACTTTGAACAAGTGGTGGAAATCATGCAAAAACGCAATATCACCTACACCCAGCTTTCACCATCGCGCTACGCCAGCGGCATGATTAAACATACCCGCCATCACGATGATCTGAATATTCTGGTCGACCGGCTGATTATCGGCGCATACATCGAAGCGCGCTCTTGCGAGCGTTTTGCCAAAATAGCGCCGCATCTCGATGAAACCTTGTCGCGTTTTTACACTTCGCTGCTGCGTTCTGAATCACGGCATTTTGCCGATTATCTGGCGCTGGCAGAGCAATATGCCGGAACGGATATTAGTGAGCGGGTAGAGGAGTTTGGCAGGATTGAAGCGGAACTGATCTTAACACCGGACGAGCAGTTCCGCTTCCACAGCGGTGTACCCGTCTGCGGACTTAAAACGGGAAGCTGATCAGCTCGACGTTATCGGCGGTGACTTTCACCATCGAACCTTCTTCGTGCCATGCGCCGAGTACCACACGATGGCCGGTTTTGTTTCCGAGCGGGACATCGTGAATGGCTGGCCGATGGGTATGGCCGTGGATCATCCACTCGACGCCAGCCATCTGCATTTCGCTGACCACCGCCTGCGGGTTCACATCCATAATCTCCAGTGATTTACCCTGATTCGACGCCTTACTGTTAGCGCGCATTCTGGCAGCAATACCCAGTCGCCATTTCAGTGGCAGCATCAGGAAAAGTTTCTGGATAAACGGATTGTGGACTTTTTTGCGGAAGTTTTGATACGCGACATCGTCGGTACACAGCGTGTCGCCGTGCAGGATCAGGATGCGGCGTCCGTACAGCTCGAGCACTTTTTTCTCCGGCAGCAACGTCATCAGGCTGTCGCGGGCGAAACGTCTGCCGAGCAGAAAATCGCGGTTGCCGTGAATAAAGAAGCAGGGCACGCCTTGCTGGTGCAAATGATTCAGTGCGGCGGAGATTTCTGCGTGAAGCGGCTGCGGATCGTCGTCGCCAATCCAGGCTTCGAACAGGTCGCCGAGAATGTACAGAGCATCGGCCTGTGGCGCATCTTCACGTAGAAAACGAAGGAAACCGGCAGTGATTGCCGGTTCCTGTGCGCAAAGATGGATATCTGCGATAAAAAACGTGGTCATGCCGACGTGTTCTTAAAAACGTCGGTTATTCGCTGACTGTCACGCTTTTGATCACAACATCTTCTTTTGGAACGTCCTGGTGCATACCGCTGCGGCCCGTTTTGACGGCTTTGATCGCGTCAACCACGTCCTGACCTTCAACCACTTCTGCGAATACGCAGTAGCCCCAACCCTGCGCGTTTTTACCGCTGTGGTTCAGGAAATCGTTGTCAGTGACGTTGATAAAGAACTGTGCGGTAGCAGAATGTGGATCGTTGGTACGGGCCATCGCCAGCGTGCCTTTGGTGTTTTTCAGGCCGTTGTCTGCTTCGTTATCGATAGGTGCATCGGTGTTTTTCTGGTTCATGCCTGGCTCAAAACCGCCGCCCTGGATCATGAAGCCGTTAATCACACGGTGAAAAATTGTGTTGTCGTAGAAGCCTTTACGGCAATAGTTCAGGAAGTTTTCAACCGTGGCTGGCGCTTTGTCAGCGAAAGTTTTAATGACGATGTCGCCGTGGTTGGTGTGGAAAGTGACCATAATTATCATCCTGCTAATGTTGATGTGTGCTCTGTGTCAGAGCGGCTACTATAGCCTTTTCTTATACCATAACTCAAAAGTTGCCGTCAGCAGCGCCTTTATGACCACTAAAGCCCGTCCGGCGGCCTTATGCCGTTTCGGTGAAATCATTTTCGTTATATTATGGCCGTTAGTGTCGCTTAAATGCGCCAACGTCATTTTCTACGCCCAACACACGGAATAGCCTGATGCTGAAGATTTTTAATACCCTGAGTCGCCAAAAAGAGGAATTCAAGCCAATTCATGCCGGTAAAGTCGGGATGTACGTGTGTGGGATCACTGTTTACGACCTGTGTCATATCGGCCACGGCCGCACCTTTGTGTCTTTCGACGTGGTGTCGCGTTACCTGCGTTACGTCGGTTATGACCTGAAATACGTGCGTAACATTACCGATATCGACGACAAAATCATTAAACGTGCCGCTGAGAATGGCGAAACCTTTATGGCATTGACCGATCGTATGATCGCCGAAATGCACGCGGATTTTGCTGCACTGAACATTCTGCCGCCGGATTCTGAGCCTCGCGCCACCGGTCACATTCATGAAATCATCGATATCGTACAGAAGCTGATCGACCGTGATCACGCGTATGTGGCGTCGAACGGCGACGTGATGTTCTGGGTGGAGAGCGATCCGGATTACGGCGTGTTATCCCGTCAGGATCTGGATCAGTTGCAGGCGGGCGCCCGCGTTGAAGTTGAAGCCAACGTGAAACGCAATCCGATGGACTTTGTGCTGTGGAAAATGTCCAAGCCGGGTGAGCCGAGCTGGACGTCACCGTGGGGCGAAGGCCGTCCGGGCTGGCATATCGAATGTTCTGCTATGAACTGCAAACAGCTTGGCGCGCATTTCGATATTCACGGCGGCGGTTCTGATCTGATGTTCCCGCACCACGAAAACGAAATTGCTCAGTCAAGCTGCGCGCACGACGGCCCGTACGTCAACACCTGGATGCACTCCGGCATGGTGATGATCGACCGCGAAAAGATGTCCAAGTCACTGGACAACTTCTTTACCGTGCGCGATGTGCTGAAATATTACGACGCCGAAAGCGTGCGTTACTTCCTGATGTCTGGCCATTACCGCAGCCAGCTGAACTACAGCGAAGAGAACCTGAAACTGGCACGTACGTCGATGGAACGTCTGTATACCGCGCTGCGCGGCACGGACGTTAGTGCAACGCCAGCCGGTGGTGAGGCTTTCGTGGCGCGTTTTCGTGCGGCAATGGACGACGATTTCAACACGCCGGAAGCCTATTCCGTGCTGTTCGATATGGCGCGCGACATCAACCGCCTGAAAGCGGAAGATATGGCGGCGGCCAACGGTCTGGCAGCAGAATTGCGTCAGCTGGCGGGCGTGCTGGGCTTGCTGGAGCAGGATCCGGAGCAGTTCCTGAAATCTGGTGCGCAGGCGGACAACGACGATGAAGTCGCCGAAATCGAAGCGTTGATCAAACAGCGTAACGATGCCCGCGCCAGCAAAGACTGGGGTATGGCGGATAAAGCGCGCGATCGTCTGAATGAAATGGGCATCGTGTTAGAAGACGGCGCTGCAGGCACCACCTGGCGTAGAAAATAGTCTATTCTTTTGTTCTGAATGCGAATTATGGCTCCCAACCGGGGGCCATTTTTATAAGGATCATCCTGTGACCCAAATGCTTCTGACGTATCAGCCTCCGTATGACTGGCAGTGGATGACGGCGTTTCTCGGTGCGCGTGCGTTGCAGGGCATCGAGCAGCAGGACGGCGACTATTATCAGCGGACGCTGGCGGTAATACACAACGGCGTGCGGCTGACCGGCTGGTTGCGGCTGCGGCCTTTGGCGGACATTAACAGCGTCGAACTTGAGATTTCGCCGTCGCTTGAGCCGGTGACGGATAGCGTGGCAAAGCAGGTGCGGCGTTTACTGGATCTCGATGCGCAGCCATTACTTATCGCTGAGGGTTTAGGTCGGCTGGCTGAAAACGCCGTGGGATTACGTCTGCCGGGCTGCATCAACCGTTTTGAGCTGACGGTCAGGGCCATTCTCGGGCAACTGGTCAGTGTCAAAATGGCTGCGACGCTGGCAACCCGGCTGACCGAAAAATGGGGCGAGCCGGTGAGCACGCCGTTCGCGGCGCTGACGCATTTGTTTCCGTCTCCGGCGGCGATGGCGAAATTAACGGTCGATGATTTACGCGGTATCGGCGTGCAGGCCAAACGCGCAGCCTGTCTGATCAATATTGCGCAGGCAGTGGAAGAAGGGCGGTTGCCGCTCGATGACATTACCGATGTGCAGGAAGGTGTCAGATTACTGCTGGCGATGCCGGGAATTGGCAGCTGGACGGCCAGTTATGTGGCGATGCGGGCATGGTCTGCGCCGGATGTTTTTCTTGGCGGTGATTATCTGATTAAACAGCGTTTTCCGGGCATGACGCCGGGGGAAATTGCCCGCTATGCCGAAGTCTGGAAACCGTGGCGCACTTACGCCACGCTGCATTTATGGTTCAATAACGACTGGCAACCGGATATGCCTTAATCCGCACGGGTTAAGTTTTTTCAGGCGGGAAAATGCTGCCGTCGGTATGAACGGTGGCGGTTTTCTGTTGCGGCTCATAGCGGAAAACCCGTCCCCGCCCGTTATTTTTCGCGGTATAACAGGCCTTATCCGCCTGCGCCATGTACTCGCTGCTGCTGACGGTGGGGTCATTCATCTTCGTTAATCCGGCGCTGGCACCGATGCGGTAAATTTTGTCTTCCCAGATAAATTCGAACTGATTGATTTCACTCACCAGTTTCGAGAGGGTGTTCAAACCCTGTTCCACCGGACAATCAAATAAGATCAGCGCAAACTCATCGCCGCCCAGCCGCGCGAGGCGGTCACTGTTGCGCATGTGTTCCTGCATCAGCGTACTGATCTGACGTAACAGTTCGTCACCGGCGGCGTGCCCGGCCGTGTCATTAATCGCTTTGAAATGATCCAGATCGATAAACGCCAGACAGTGCGACTGATGCGCAGTGGCTATCAGATTCAGTGCTTTTTTCAGGCTGGATTCAAAACTGCCACGGTTCGACAATCCGGTCAGTAAATCGTGGGACGCGCTGTAGCTCAGCCTGCGCATCAGCTCGCGCGATCTGCTGACGTCCTGCAATACCAGCACGATGCCGATCGGTTCATCTTTCAACGTACGCAGCGGAGACACCGCCAGCTGGACATCAAACAGACCGGTATGATGGCCATGCAACACCAGTGAACGCTCAACTGAAGAGTGAAGATTTTCATTGATATCAAAGTGCAGCAGATTGTCGATTAGCGGACCATCCTGCCCCTTGCTGATGAGTACAATGCGGTTCACCGGCTGGCCCTGCGCCTGTTCCTCTGTCCATCCGGTCATTTTCTCCGCCACCGGATTCATGAACGTGATATTCATATTCCGGTCGGTGGAAATCACCGCCTCGTTGATGGAATTGAGGGTGATGTGCATGAGTTCTTTCTCTTCATGCAGCGCTTCCGAAAGACGCTTATTGGTCATTTCGGTATGTTTGAGCTCGTTGATATCTTCAATCTGAGAAATAAAATACAGCGGATTGTGTTCTTCATCGCGCACCAGCGACACGGCGAGTAATGCCCAAATCACTTCTCCGTTACGGCACAGGTAGCGTTTTTCCATGGTGTAGGTCTGGATTTCATCGTTAAGCAGTTGCTCCAGCATCGCCAGATCCTTGCCCAAATCCTCCTGATAAGTAATTTCCTGGAAGGTCAGCGTGGTGAGATATTCCGCCTCATACCCCAGCAGATTACACAGCGATTTATTGACCTGCAGCAGCCTGCCTTGCGGGGATACCAGCGCCATGCCGATTGCCGAGTATTCCATCGCGTTGCGAAAACGATTTTCACTTTGCGTGATATGCGATTTCTCCGCGCGCAGGGCGTGCATTGCCATCGCCATGGCGTTTGCCGGAGTCAGGATCAGCAGCAGTGGCAGGAAAATCAGCCCCTGAGGAATTTGTACGACGGTATGCGGCTGCACGGAAACAATGCCGCTGGTGTGCAGTAAAGCAATCATCAGCGTCATGCACAGGAAAATAATGAACGCTTCGATGCGGGGTAAACGGATGGCGCACCACAACAGTGGAATGGTGATAAAGGCGAAGGTATAAGGCAGCCATTTGAGCGCCAGAAAACCCGCCGCCAGCGTGATGATGAGCGTCAGAAGCAATCCGAAAAAACGCCCGGAAGTCAGGTTTTTCCTGAAATAACCGCGCTGATAAACCAGCCCGAGCGGGGTAAGCGCCAGGATTGCGACAGCTTCAGACATGAACCAGGTGGCAAAACGACTTTGCAATTCCACCGGCGATTGAATGTGCAGGATAAACAGCATCATGATTAATGAGCTGACCAGTGGACAGAAAATGACCGCAACCATCAGGAATCTGACCCAGTAACCGAGGCCGGTAAGGGGATCCTGCTCCGGCAACAATCGCCGCAACAATGCCGCGCAAAATGCGGCTTCAAAAAGATTGTTAAGCAGGTAAGGCAGATAGCGCAGGAAAGGCGTGCCCAGAACGGTATGTGCGGCAGCAATGCCCAACGCGCTGGCACACAGTAACGGCAGCCAGTCGCGGTAGCGATGGCGAAACAGAACCGGGATCATCAGCGCTGTTGGCAGCCACAAGCCTGCAAGGCTGGACGATTTCTGGATCACGCTCATACAGGCGAGCGCCAGCAGGCAGACAGAAATGCCTAACAGTACGTGAGATGTCCAGTTCGCCCGGCTTATTGTGATCGGGGGTGGTTTGCTTTTTTCCACGGTGAAAACCTTTTTCTGACTGGTGTTTAGATCCAGAACAGTTGCAGTGATGGTCGTTTTTGTATTTTTTATCACTCAGGCGTCACCATGAGCACAAACGATGACACGTACTCTCAGTATCGTTATCAGTATCGGAAAAGCGTGACTAATTATTAATATAAATTTTACATTACGTTGGAATAGTTGACGAATATTCCGGCCGGATGGCCGGAATAAGAGGGTCAGAGCAGGAAAATGGTGGCGAGGCCGAGGAAGATAAAGAATCCACCGGTATCTGTCAGGGCAGTTATCATCACGCTGGAACCGACCGCAGGGTCGCGCCCCAGACGCACCATGGTCAGCGGAATGACCACACCCATCAGTGCTGCCAGCAGCAGGTTCAGCACCATCGCCAGCGTCATTACGGCGCCCATTTCCCAGTCGCTGTACAGCAGCCAGGTCACCACGCCCATCAGTCCGCCCCAGACGAGGCCGTTAATCAGCGCGACGCCCAGTTCCCTGAACATCAGGAACTTCAGGTTACCGAGCTGGACATGGTGCAGGGCCAGTCCGCGGACAATCATGGTGATGGTTTGATTGCCTGTATTCCCGCCGATGCCGGCAACAATTGGCATCAGGGCAGCCAGCGCCACCAGTTGTGAAATCGTATGTTCAAACAAACCGATCACACGCGATGCAACGAAGGCCGTACACAGATTGATCGCCAGCCACGCCCAGCGATTACGCACCGCTTTAGTGACCGGTGAAAAGACATCCTCTTCCGGGCTCAGCCCGCCCATGCGGCGTAAATTGCTGTCGGTGTCGTTATTGACGAAATCGACGATTTCTTCCACCGTCAGACGTCCCATCAGCTTGCCTTTTTTGTCCACCACCGGCGCAGTGATCAGGTCATAACGTTCGAACGCACTGGCGGCGTCTTCGGCTTTATCTTCTGGCTCAAAACTGGTGAGATCGGTGACCATGACGTCTGAAACCAGCGTATGCGGCGGGTTCAGCAAAATCGCCGTCAGCGGCAGTTCGCCTAATAACGTGTTTTTACGGTCAGTGATAAACAGCTTATCGGACGCTTCCGGGATGGCTTTATTCAGACGCAGAAAGCGCTGCACGGTGCCGAGAGAAACATCAGGGCGAACCGTCAGCAGCTCAAAGTCCATGATCCTGCCGACGCACTCTTTATTGAATTTCATCACCTCGCGCACTTTATCGCGCTGACGCGGATCCAGTGAGGTAAGCACGCGGCCCGTCAGGTCACGCGGCAGATATTCGGCCAGATAGACCTGATCATCCACATCCAGCAGAGACATGGTTTTCAGCAGGTCTTTGTCGCTCATTTCCTCAATGAGACTGTCCCAGACGGTTTCAGAGACTTCGACCAGCGCTTTACCGCGGGCAGCGGGTTCAACCAGCCGCCACAACGCGAGGCGTTCGTGAATGGGTAACGCTTCCAGCACATCCGCCACGTCAGCGGCATGGAGTTTCTGCACCCGCGAGCTCAGCTCCGCGGTGTAATCCATCAGCCTGGCGCGGGTGGCATCATCAACGTCAATTTCTTCACCGAGAATGCTGTCAGCAAGATCATCGGTGTTAAGCAGGAGATCGAGGATCCGGCCACGACTCTCGGCGAGTTTTTGTCCGTAACTTTTTGGTTTTTCGGCAGACATTCGGGATCCTTAGTCCTTATGGTAGCGGCAGGTCTTGAGTGTGCCGGTACAAGTTTTGTCGGAAGTCGGTTCCTGAGGTGCGACGGTTTGCCCATCTGTTTGCTGTTGTTTTTGGTTCTGATGGTGGGAATACGCGCCGATACCGGAATAGACCAGACGTCCTAACAAAATAATGAAGCTGATCGATAAAACGATTTTCGTCATTGTGATGTTGGTTTTTCGAGACATAATTTGATCGCTTAAGTAAATCGTTGCTCCGGTGGAAGGATGAAGAACTGCAAATGATAACGTTTACAATATATAACACATCTAAACGAGCAGCCAGATAATCAAATAAAAGCGAATTTCCGTAACGTCCATTTTTGTAAACGAGTAATTTTCCTTTTTCCTCGGATTATTCTATATCACTGGATATAAAAACCATTCTGTTAGTCACGCGATGAATTTGTTTAAGATGATTTTTACGTTAAAACACAAAGATTGTGTTTAATGATCTGCATCAAGGGATTTAAGATAAGTGACATTAGAATTCAGTCTTATTTTGAAGCGTTGTACTCTGACCTCCGCTGTATTCTTTTTTCTTCAGTTATTTTGTGTGAAGTGACGTTTTTACTACGATAATTTTAGACGACGTCTGCAACTGCGGTTGTCAGCCAGCTTGTCTGGCGTCCGTTACACGATGAATCACTCACCGCGGCATGAAGTTCATGCGCAAAACTTAGATGGACTGAATGCGTAAAATTTTTTCCTGGCATGAGATTCGCCATAAATGGTGGGGACTTCCCGTCATTTGCGCGCTGGTCTTGATCCCCGTTACCTCATGGCTTTCTCCGATCATATTTTTGCCTGAAGGTCGTACCTATCTGATTTATATGCCGTTGGCGACGTGTGTTGCGCTGCTGATGGTATTTGACTGGGCTGCATTACCCGGGATCGTCCTGACGTTGTTCCTGCGTTATTATTTCAGGGTCGGCGCAGAAATGGCGACGTTGCTGACGGTTATTTATTTCACCTCGCTTTTTCTGGCCTGGCTCGGATACCGCTGGCAGGCCGGAAATCGCTGGTCAGCGCCATTAGGTCTGATGAATCTGGCGTGGATGCGTGTCGGCTGGTTGCTGGTGTTCCTCACTGTCTTCTTCATGACTGTATTGCAGATTGTGGTGGAAAGCGGGTTGCTGCCGGGTTATCTGGGGCTGGTCACGGCTGATTTTGTGACGTTGCGGACACTCATCAATTTGCAGGCGATGATCATCGGCATTTTGCTCAATTCGCACGTCATTTACCTGGTGATCCGCATGATTCGCCAGCCACGCTACTGGCGAGTGTTGCGGATGATGTTGCGTAAGCAGCGGGCGCCGGGCGTGAAAACCACCGAAATGGTGGTCTGGTTTCTGGTCATGGCCACCATGGTCACGCTGCTCAGCGTGCCCAGTATAAGCGAGCCGTTCACAAAAATTTTGCTGAGTGATTACACTCTGACGCTGCTTTTCCCTGTGATGCTGTTCGGGGCGTTACGCTATGGCTATTACTTCATCAGTATCGTATGGAGTATTACGCTCACTGTATTATTCTACAATTATCAGGGGTTTATCTCAGAAACCGGCTTTGTTCATAATCTGGTCTTTGTTTCTGCGCTGATGCTGGTTTACACCATTACGCTGTTGCTGATGTCGGCGCTTTCTTCGCGCCAGCGACTGCTGATGAAAAAATTCAAATCAGCCGCCCTGCTGGATCCGGTGTTTGGTTTGCCTAATCTGCGTGCCTTTAACCGCGATTTAGCCCGCCATCCGCGTTCCATGCTTTGCTTCATCCGCGTGTCGGATATGGACGTTCTCAGCCGTAACTACGGGATGCAGCTGCGGATCCAGTTCAAACAGCAACTGGCGGTCGGGCTCAAACCTTTCCTTCAGTCCGGCGAGCGTGTGTATCACTTACCCGGCTATGATCTGGTTCTGCGCCTGAACTGTGAAGATGCAGATATGAAATTGCAGGGGCTGCATGATTATCTCGAGGATTTCCGCCTGCTCTGGAACGGGTTGCCGTTGCATCCCAACATTGGTTTGTCGTACTGCACGGTATATTCGCCAGTCGAGCATCTGCCTATTTTGCTGGGTGAACTCAGTGGTATTGCGGAAGTTTCACTGACCACCGGTCAGCCTGAGTCGAATAAAAGCGACCACAGTCAGGTTCAGCTGGAGATCAGAGACAAAGTCGACATGCTGCACAAAATTCAGCGTGCGTTAGATGACGACCGCTTTGTTCTGATGGCTCAGCCGATACTGGGCGTTCGCGGCGACAGCTATTACGAAATCCTGCTGCGCATGTTTGATGGTTCGCAGGATACCCTGATCACGCCGGATAAATTCCTGCCGGTAGTTCACGAATTCGGGCTGTCTTATCAGATGGATATGTGGGTACTCCGGCATGCGCTGATGTTTATTAATCAGAACCGTGTACGTCTGCCGAGCCTGCGTTTTGCCGTGAATTTCACGCCATCGACGTTATGTCGTCCGACGTTTACCCGCGATTTTAAATCGCTGATGCTGGAATATGAAATTGAGCCGTTCCAGATCGTTCTGGAAGTCACCGAATCGCATCTTTTGCAGAATATGAAATATGCCGACTTCGCGATGCGGGAACTGCGTGCTTATGGCTGCCGGATTGCAATAGACGATTTCGGCACCGGTTACGCCAGTTACGGACGTCTGAAAGCTATTCAGGCCGACATCCTGAAAATTGACGGCAGTTTTGTGCGCAATATGCTCACAGATTCACTGGATGCCTACATTGTGCAATCTATCTGCCAGGTCGCACGTATGAAGCACCTGTCTATTGTGGCGGAGTATGTGGAGACGGAAGAACAGAAAGCTGCGCTCCATGCGCTGGGCGTCGATTACATGCAGGGATATCTGGTGGGTAAACCGGAGCCACTGGCCACATTGCTCGATTTCCCTGCTACCTGATTTCGCGGGTGATTGGGGCATAGAAAATAAAAAGCCCTCTGAGCACATTGTGCCGGAGGGCTTTTTTATAGCGACAAACGAATTAGTCTTCCGCTGCGCCGTCTTCTTCTTCGAGCATCAGTTTCCAGCCCGTGACGTCATCCCAGTAGCTTTGTTCTTTTTCAAAATCCAGCTGAACCAGGTTGTTCTGCGCCAGATATCCGGCCGGGAAACGCAGCGTCCAGTGATTATCATCGGTAGATAACCGCAGGGATTCCGGCGTGGTTGTGGACTGGCGCTGGTTATTGAGTAATGCGCCAAGACGCAGCAGCTGAATAAGAGGAATGTAGTGTTTCTTCTTAAACAGATTCAGGCGTGGCAATTCTTCCAGCTTGATGGCTTTACGATGGAAACGTACCAGCGTCGCCAGCAGCGTTTGCTGTTCCTGATTAAAGCCCGGCAAATTAGTGTTTTGCAGGATATAAGAAGAGTGGCGATGCATTCCGGAGTGGTTAATGCTCAGACCCACTTCATGCAGCATGGCGCTGAATTTCAGCAGTGATTCCAGCTGCGGCTGCACCAGTTTAGTATTTTGTGCTAACCACTGGCTGTAAAGCTGCTCGGTGGTTTCCAGCACGCGGCGCGCCTGTTCCCGGTCGATATTGTAATGGTCGGCCAGACTTTTCGCGGTACGCGTGCGGATGTCCTGGTGACGGAAACGACCTTCCATCTCATACAGCACACCTTCACGCAGCGCGCCGTCTGAAAGACGCAGCTCTTTGACAGCCAGCGCATCAAATACGCCACGCAAAATCGCCAGTCCCGGCACAAACACTGACTGACGGTCTTCCGATAAGCCCGGTAAATCCAGATCACTGAATTTTTTGAAATTCAGCACCGCTTCGGTCAGCATTTCCAGACGCTCAGGGGTGATCAGTCCGTCTTTCTCCCCCATTGCGACCAGCACTTCGTAAGCCGCTTTGATACTGCCGGACGCGCCCAGCGCATACTGCCAGCCTTGCAGACGGTACTGCCAGGCCAGTGTTTCCAGCTTCTGCGCGGCAGCGAGTTGCGCACGTTTGAAGTTGCTGCGACTGATTTCGCCTTCCGGGAAAAACATCTGCGCAAAACTGACACAGCCCATACGGCGGCTTTCTGCCAGCAAAGGTTCGAAATCTTCGCCGATGACCAGTTCCGTAGAACCGCCACCGATGTCGATCACCAGCTTGCGACCTTTTTCCGGTTGCGTGTGTTCAACACCCATAAAAATCAGACGGGCTTCTTCCTGCCCGGAAATAATTTCAATCGGGTAGGGGATCACTTCTTTGGCACGCCTGAGGAACTCCTCGGCGTTCACCGCCTGACGCAGGGTATGCGTGCCGACGATGGTGACGTTGCTGTCCGGAAAACCTTGCAGACGTTCTGCAAATAAAGCCAGGCAATCCAGCCCACGTTGCATGGCTTCTTCACTGAGCACACTTTTATTGTCGAGACCATCGGCCAGATGAACGCGTTGTTTCAGGCGACCTAAGACCTGCATCGCGCCGTTAACCACGCGCGCGATGACCATATGGAAACTGTTCGATCCGAGATCGATAGCCGCAATTTCCTGTGGCTTGGCGTTCATTGGGCTGTTTTTAAGGGGCATAGTTGTGTAGCGCTCCAGAGATTCAGGCTTGCTGACTTTGTTGTTCCAGATCTTTCAGATATTCGTAAATCGCCAGCTGCGCACGCACTTTGCGACGATTTCCGCGTGGAACATACCGGTTGCTCAGTTCTTTATCAATCACTCTGGCTTTTACCGTGTCACTAAACAGCAGTTCTAGAATATCCAGAACGCGCTGTTTAAGGCGTGGATCGAGCAGGGCGACAGCAACCTCAATTCGGTAATCGATATTACGGGTCATCCAGTCAGCAGAAGACAGGAATACTTTGGTATCGCCACCATTTTCAAAGACATAAACACGGTCGTGCTCAAGATAGCGGTCAATAATACTGGTGACCTGAATGTTTTCGCTAAAGCCCGGTAAATTCGGGACCAGCGAACACATGCCGCGGATCAGCAGACGGATTTTCACCCCGACGTTAGACGCGACGTACAGGCGGTCGATCAGTCCTTTATCCACCAGATTATTGATTTTCAGCGTAATACCGCCTGTGCCGCCAGCCTGTACATTGGCAATTTCTTTGTCGATCAGGCGATACAGCATGTCGCGCGAGTTTTGCGGTGACACCATCAGATGCTCGAAAGAGACCGGCCGGTACGGGTTCTCAATAAAGTTAAACACCCGGCGGACTTCGTTGGTGATGCGCGCATCCGCGGTGAGCAGCGAATAGTCGGTATAAAGGCGGGCGGTTTTCTCGTTAAAGTTACCGGTCCCAATATGAGCATAGCGGACAATTTCATCGCCTTCGCGGCGGGAAATAAGAAAGAGTTTTGCGTGAATTTTCAGGCCCGGCGCAGAGAAAATAACGTGTACACCGGCTTCTGTCAGACGTTTCGCCCAGTGAATGTTGGCTTCTTCATCAAAGCGCGCCTGAAGTTCGACGACGACGGTCACTTTCTTGCCGTTGTGCGCCGCGTGGATCATCGATTCGATGATGCGTGAATCTTTCGCAACGCGGTATATATTGATTTTTATGGATAAAACGTTCGGATCGAACGACGCCTGGCGCAGCAGTTCCAGCACGTGTTCAAACGTATGATACGGATAATACAGCAGCACATCCTGCTCGCGGATCGCCGCAAAGCCATTGCGGAATTTATCGAACCATAAATGGCGCAGACGTGGCAGCGGGCGGTTGACCAGATTGGCTTTACCGACATTCGGGAAACTGATGAAATCTTTAAAGTTATGGTAACGGCCACCGGCGATCACAGAATCATAGTTCGAGATACCCAGCTTGCCGCGCAGCAATTCCACCATTTCATCGGGCATATCGCGCTGATAAACAAAACGCACCGGCTCGGCGGTCAGACGCTGTTTCAGGCTCGATGACATCAGTTCCAGCAGGCTTGATTCCATTTCCGTGACCAGATCGTATTCGGCGTCACGGGTCATTTTCATCGAATAGGCATTCAGCGCGTCGTAATCAAAGAAGCCTTTGAAAATATCGTCCAGGCAATAACGCAGAATGTTATCAAGCAGGATCATCGGCTTGCGGCGGCGCGGTGCTTCCGGCGGCAGATTGACGAAGCGCGGCACTTTATCTGAAGGAATTTCCAGCAGCGCGTAGTGAATTTCTTCGCCACGGATAATTTCGACCGCCAGATAGGTGTAATCGTCTTTAAGGAACTGCACCAGATTGGTGTCGTGATTAATCAGAATGGGCGTGATGTGCTGGCGCAGATGATGTTTGAAATACTGACGCAACCAGGCTTGCTGATTCTCAGAAACCTGCCGTTCGTTAATCAGGAAGATCTGATTACGCGCCATTTCCAGCAGCAAATCGTTGTAAAGGCTGTCAAATTCCTGATCAATACGCAGAACTTTCGCCTGAATTTTTTTCAGTAAATGACGGGAGGCACCCAGAAAGCCTTGTTCTTCACTGATGAGGATCCGTCGCTTTAAATCGGCAAAACGGACTTTATAGAACTCATCCAGGTTATTGGAGTAGATCCCTAAAAAACGCATCCGTTCGATCAGGGGATTGCTTTTGTCTGCCGCTTCCTGCAACACGCGCTCATTGAAGGACAGCCAGCTTAGTTCTTTCTCGATATAAAGCTTTTCCTGACCCATTTTCACTCCGTTCATTTAGCTTGCAACCTGGCCCATACAGGCAAATTTGCCCGAAAACACCGCAATTTAGCTCAGCTTATTCCTCGTGTTACGGGCCGTTTTTTCAGGTCAGCGTAACAGGAAGCTGTCAGTGAGAGGGGCCTAGTGTCTGCTATCAATATTGCGAAAGATTGACAGGAAAGTCCAACATAACTGGGGATGATTTCAGGAGAGTTTATATCAGGGGAACAAATGAGAGAAAAAGGCGGGAAAAGTCTTACCGGTGAAGGAGTTCTTTTCCCCTCACCGGTAATTTATGGCCTGATTTTTAACGCGCTAAACTGTACAGCACTAAACTACACCGCACTAAACTACACCGCGCTGGCGCCAATCAGTGATTCAGTTTTGACCTGAACCGGTTTGGTTTTGTACTTCGCCAGGAATTGCGGCTGGAAAATACACATGCGGATGGCACTGCGGTATTCGCCGTTCACAAAGAATTCCTGTTTCAGTTCACCTTCGATCTCAAACCCTAATTTGCTGTAAATGTGGATCGCCTTTTTATTTTCTTTATCGACGATTAAATACAGTTTGTAGAGGTTCAGAACTGAGAAGGCATAATCCATCGCCAGACGCACGGCATCACCGGCAAAGCCTTTGCCCTGATGTTGCGGGTCAATGATTATCTGAAATTCCGCGCGGCGGTGAATATGATTAATTTCCACCAGCTCCACTAAGCCGACCGGTCCGCTTTCGAATTCTATAATAAAGCGGCGTTCGCTCTGGTCATGGATGTGCTTGTGATACAAGTCGGTCAGTTCGACGAAAGCCTCGTAAGGTTCTTCAAACCAGTAACGCATGATGCTGGCGTTATTATCAAGACGGTGAACAAACGACAGGTCGTCCTTTTCCAGTGGACGTAATCTGACGCTGTTATGGCTAAACATGGGGTGTTCCTCAACTATAAAAGCCGTTTTATGAGGGTAACCTTCGTAAATATGAGGTCTGAAACAACCGTGTTTCAGATGAAGGTCGGCGCACAAACGACGTTTAAACGTGCGCCGGGATGTGCATTATATCGGGTGAAATGTAAACAAATGTCAAATGATGGAAAATAAAAAACCGGCACGTGGCCGGTTTATAGTGAAATTGTGAGGCAAGAGCAGATTAATCTTCTGCGTATCCGCGGTCACAAAGCGGATTGTTATCCAGAAACGCCTGACCGTTTTGCAGTGATAAACGTCCGTCAACAAACCAGCTGACCACCAGCGGATAAATGCTGTGTTCCTGCGTTTGCACGCGGGCAACCAGCTCTTCTTCCGTATCCTCAGCAAAAACAGGCACTTTGGCCTGTAAAATCACCGGGCCGCCGTCGAGTTCTTCCGTCACGAAATGTACGGACGTGCCGTGTTCAGCATCCTGATTTTCAATCGCCTGACGATGAGTATGTAAACCCGGATATTTCGGCAGCAGGGAAGGGTGGATGTTAATCATGCGTCCCGCAAAGCGCTGAACGAATTCGGCGCTCAGGATCCGCATGTAACCCGCGAGAACCACCAGAGAGGGCTTAAAGGTTTCAATAGCATCAGCCAGTGCCACGTCAAAGGCGATGCGATCTTCGTAAGCTTTTACATCCAGCGCATGCGCCGGAATATCGGCTAAACGGGCTCTTTCAAGCCCGTATGCAGCGATTTTATTACTGAAGACTGCACTGATTTCTGCGTTGATTCGTCCCTGCTGGCAGGCATCGATCAGGGCCTGTAAGTTGCTTCCCTCGCCCGATACCAGAACCACAATCCTTTTCATATCCCTACCTGTCGTCTTCAGTGAATAGAGTGACCTGACTGATTACTCAATAACGACGCGCTCAGCGGAGTCAGAGGCCTTAACATAGCCAATTTTCCACGCTTTTTCACCCTTGTCATTCAGTAACGCAATGGCCTGGTCGGCAAGTTCTGCCGGAAGTGCGACCACCATGCCCACGCCACAGTTAAAGGTGCGGTACATTTCGTGACGGCTGACGTTACCGGTAGTCTGCAACCAGGTGAAGACGTCCGGCCATTCCCAGCTGGCTTCTTCGATGATGACCTGAGTGTTTTCCGGCAGTACGCGCGGAATATTTTCCCAGAAGCCGCCACCGGTCAGGTGAACGATACCGTGAACGTCCACGTTTTCGATCAGATTGAGGATCGACTTCACGTAAATTTTGGTTGGTGCGAGCAGGTGATCAGCCAGGGATTTGCCTGCCAGTGTGGTGGTTTCCGGGTCAGTGTTGCTGACTTCCAGAATTTTGCGCACCAGGGAGTAACCGTTGGAGTGCGGGCCACTGGCGGCGAGGCCGATCAGCACATCGCCATCAGCTACTTTGCTGCCGTCGATAATTTCTGATTTTTCCACTACGCCAACACAGAATCCGGCGACGTCGTAATCTTCGCCGTGGTACATGCCCGGCATTTCAGCGGTTTCGCCGCCGACTAACGCACAGCCAGACTGTTTACAGCCTTCTGCAATACCGGTGATCACACTGGCGGCGATATCGACGTCCAGTTTGCCGGTGGCGTAATAGTCGAGGAAGAACAGAGGTTCAGCGCCCTGAACGATCAAATCGTTGACGCACATCGCGACCAGGTCGATACCGATAGTATCGTGGCGTTGTAAATCCATCGCCAGACGCAGCTTGGTGCCAACGCCGTCGGTACCCGAAACCAGCACGGGTTCACGATATTTTTGCGGCAGCGCGCAGAGAGCACCAAAACCCCCTAATCCACCCATAACTTCCGGGCGACGGGTCTGTTTTACTACACCTTTAATGCGATCTACCAATGCGTTACCGGCATCGATATCTACGCCTGCGTCTTTATAGCTGAGAGAGGTTTTGTCGGTCACTGCGAAGTCCCCACGGCGGTTTGGGTTGGTGGTTGAAGAATAAAGCGGGGCAATTCTAACAGTGGAAGCAAACGTTTGCGAGCGCCTTATTCAGAGTCACTATCTATACTTAAAGATACAACACTTAGCCGAAGTCATTGGCGTTGCAGCAAGGCAGCAAACGAGCGAATCCCGACGAACTGACTTGAGTCAGTGATTCGGGTGAGAGAGGGCCGCTAACGCCGCTGCGGCTTCAATGAAGAAGGATAAGTTGATTTGGATCAGGCTAATTGGTATGGCGTTCAAAAAAAATGGCGTTATAATCTCGCGATTTTTTTTTGCAGCTCAACCACCTTAGGAGAATAAATAATGAAGATCGTCGAGGTGAAACACCCGCTGGTGAAACACAAGCTGGGCCTGATGCGTGAAAACGACATCAGCACGAAACGTTTTCGCGAACTGGCTTCTGAGGTGGGAAGTCTGCTGACGTATGAAGCGACTGCCGATTTAGAAACTGAAAAAGTCACCATCGAAGGCTGGAATGGCCCGGTGGAAATCGATCAGATCAAAGGCAAGAAAATTACTGTCGTGCCAATCCTGCGTGCCGGTCTGGGCATGATGGAAGGCGTACTGGAGCACGTTCCGAGTGCGCGTATCAGCGTCGTCGGCGTGTACCGTGATGAAGAAACCCTGAAACCTGTGCCGTATTTCCAGAAGCTGGTTTCTAACATCGAAGAACGTCTGGCGCTGGTCGTTGACCCGATGCTGGCCACCGGTGGTTCTATGATTGCCACCATCGACCTGCTGAAAAAAGCGGGCTGCCAGAGCATTAAAGTGCTGGTGCTGGTTGCCGCTCCGGAAGGGATCGCCGCTCTCGAAGCCGCGCACCCGGACGTTGAACTCTACACCGCCTCGGTGGATCAGGGACTCAACGAGAAAGGCTACATCATCCCGGGGCTCGGTGATGCGGGCGACAAGATATTTGGTACGAAGTAAGCAATTAGCAATAAGCCGACTAAGCAGTCGGCTTTTTTTTGAGATTTTTTTACCCGCCATTTTTACAGAGGATCACATTCATGACCCGTCGTGTCATCGGGGTAAGCGAACGTCCGCCATTGCTGCAGACAATTCCCCTGAGTTTCCAGCATCTGTTTGCCATGTTTGGTGCCACCGTTCTGGTTCCCATTCTGTTTAAGATAAACCCGGCAACGGTGCTGCTGTTCAATGGCATAGGGACTTTGCTGTATTTATTTGTCTGCAAAGGGAAGATACCGGCGTATCTCGGCTCGAGTTTCGCGTTTATTTCACCGGTGCTGTTGCTGTTGCCGATGGGGTATGAAGTGGCGCTGGGCGGATTTATTGCCTGCGGGTTACTGTTTTGTCTGGTGGCGCTGATTGTTAAGAAAGCCGGTATTGGCTGGATCAACGTGATGTTCCCGCCCGCGGCGATGGGGGCAATCGTAGCCGTCATCGGGCTTGAACTGGCCGGTGTCGCAGCGAATATGGCCGGACTGCTGCCTGCCGATGGCGCAGCGGTAGACTCTACCACCATCACCATTTCACTGGTGACGCTGTCGGTGACGATTCTGGGTTCCGTACTGTTCCGCGGTTTCCTGGCGATTATCCCGATCCTGATTGGCGTGCTGGTCGGTTATGCACTCTCGTTCTTCATGGGCGTAGTGGATGTTTCTGCTATTGAAAACGCACACTGGTTCGCGCTGCCAACTTTCTATACGCCGCGTTTTGAATGGGTGGCTATCCTCACCATCCTGCCTGCGGCGCTGGTGGTGATTGCTGAGCACGTCGGGCATCTGGTCGTGACGGCGAACATTGTGAAGAAAGATTTGCTGCGGGATCCGGGTTTGCACCGTTCGATGCTGGCGAACGGCCTGTCGACCGTACTGTCCGGTTTCTTCGGTTCTACGCCAAACACCACCTACGGTGAAAACATCGGCGTGATGGCGATCACCAAGGTTTACAGCACCTGGGTCATCGGCGGCGCGGCAATCCTGGCTATTCTGCTTTCCTGTATCGGGAAACTGGCGGCGGCCATTCAGGCGGTGCCGGTACCGGTGATGGGCGGGGTTTCGCTGCTGCTTTACGGCGTCATTGGCGCTTCAGGGATCCGCGTGCTGATTGAATCGAAAGTTGATTACAATAAAGCGCAGAACCTGATCCTGACTGCGGTGATCCTGATCATCGGCGTCAGCGGAGCGAAGATCCACATCGGTGCGGCTGAGCTGAAAGGCATGGCGCTGGCGACGATCGTCGGTATCTTCCTGAGCCTGCTGTTCAAAGTGATTGAGATTTTCCGCGGCGAAGAACAGATCATTGACGTGGAAGATGAGCGGGAAAATCCGCCAGTCTGACCGTGATCATTCCTGACCGTCAGGCAGCTGCTTGCCGGTCAGGTGCTCGGATCGCAAGCGGTTGCACCGGGTACAGTTCATTTCACGACGGATCCTTGCTAGAATTCGGCAGTTCCTTTTATTGACGTGACAACATCTGCGGTCTTTATGCCGCTTCGGTTGAGGTGCTTCTGAATACGCCGGCACAGCTTTCCCTGCCACTTTATCTACCCGATGATGAAACCTTTGCCAGTTTTTATCCGGGGGAAAACCCTTCTCTGCTATCTGCCATTCAGAGCGCATTGCATCAGGAACACGGCACCTATATTTATTTCTGGTCACGCGAAGGCGGCGGCCGCAGCCATCTGTTACACGCAGCTTGCGCAGAATTATCGCAGCGCGGCGAAGCGGTAGGGTATGTGCCTTTAGACAAGCGGGCTTATTTCGTGCCGGAAGTGCTGGACGGCATGGAGCATCTGGCGCTGGTGTGTATCGATAATATCGAAGGCATTGCCGGTGATGATGAATGGGAAGCCGCTGTTTTCCATCTTTATAACCGCATTCTTGAAACCGGTCGCACGCGTCTGTTTATTACCGGCGATCGTCCTCCGCGTCAGCTGAATCTCAGCCTGCCGGATCTGGCTTCCCGTCTCGACTGGGGGCAAATCTACAAACTTCAGCCACTTTCCGACGAAGAAAAACTTCAGGCATTGCAGTTACGCGCCAAACTGCGCGGCTTTGAACTGCCGGAAGACGTGGGCCGTTTCCTGTTAAAACGGCTGGACAGGGAAATGCGTACGCTGTTTATGACGCTCGATCAGCTCGATCGCGCATCTATCACCGCGCAACGCAAACTGACGATCCCGTTCGTGAAAGAAATTCTCGGGCTGTAAGCGGAAGGCTTTACTGGGAAAGGACAGCCGGGTTCGTGAACCGAACCCGAATGTACTGGCGGGGGTTATAAAATCTCTTTCACCTGTTCCGGCGGACGACCTAAACGCGCTTTGCCGTTGGCAACCACAATCGGACGTTCAATCAGCCGCGGATGATCCGCCATTGCCTGTAACAGTTGTTCCTCGCTCAGGTCTTTGTCTTTAAGATTCAGATCCTTATAAATCTGCTCGCCTTTGCGCATCAGTTCCCGCGCTGAGCTAAAGCCCAGCAGCCCCAGCAGTTCTTTCAGCTTATCCACCGACGGCTGAGTTTCCAGATACAAAATCACCTGCGGCTCAATGCCTTCTGCTTCCAGTAATTTCAGGGTGTCACGGCTTTTTGAACACGCCGGATTGTGGTAAATCTCGACATCATGTGGCATTAACATTTCTCCATTCTGGCGCTGAAATCAGCCTTTCTGATACTGACGGAATCGCCCCTGCAACTGACGAAGCTGGTCGATGCGTGCGTCGTAACGGGCCTGTTCCAGACTGCCTAATTTTTGTAATGCGCTGGCGTTGCTCAGCATTTCAATCGCCTGATCCAGACGGCCGATTAACGCCATGCTTTCCGCTCTGGCGGCCAGTTCTTGCGCACGCAAACCCTGAGCCGCAGCGGCCTGAGATAACAGATCCCAGCCATTCGGATCACCCGGGTAATTGAAAGTATAGCGGTTGAGGATCTTTATGGCATTGGCCGGTTTCGCCCCTTCGAGGTAAGCGTTGGCCAGATTGAGCTGAAGTACCGGATTTGAACTGGTCGCCGCACCCGCCTGTTCCAGACGCGCAATAGCCTGCGGTGCACGTTTGCTCTCGATATCGGTATCGGTCGCTAAATCCAGCAGCCATTCGTTGCCCGGATTTTGTGCCAGCAGCGGCTCGAGGATCGCCCGTGCCTGATCGTATTTCTTAGCTTTGTAGAATTGCAGCGCATGGCCGTATTTTGCCGCCAGTTGCTCACGGATATTGCCGTTGCTCAGCTTCAGTAAATAGTCATCGCTCAGCGGGAAACTGTCGGAACCGTACATCCCCAATATGCGCACTTTCGCCATGGTGTAATCTTGTGAAGATTGCACAATCGGGTGCGGCATCTGGTTGGCGCGGTTGCGGATATCGGCCAGACGGCTGTCGGGTAACGGGTGCGTCAGCAGCATTTCCGGCGGGCGGGTCGAATAGCTGGCCTGATCGGCCAGTTTTTGCAGGAAGGCGGGCATGGCCTGCGGATCAAATCCGGCACGCTGCAAAACCTGAATGCCGATACGGTCCGCTTCCTGCTCATTGCCTTGCGTGAAGCTGATCATGCCTTGCTGCGTTCCCGCCAGCGTACCGGTCAGCGCTGCCATGCCCATTTGCGGGCTGGCCATCGCCAGCAGGATAGAGCCTAGTGCGCCCACCCAGGTCAGCGGGGCGTTGCGCTGCTGATCTTCCATCGCGCGCGCCAGATGGCGCTGGGTCACGTGGGAAATTTCGTGCGCCATAACGGAAGCCAGCTGGCTCTCATTATCGGTATAACGGAACAGGGAAGAGTGGATCACCACGTTGCCGCCAAAGAAAGCAAAGGCGTTCAGTTCATCGTTATTGACGATAAAAAAATGAAAAGGGGTACGGACGGAATAAGCGTGTGCTACCAGCCGCTGGCCAAGTTCATTGACGTACTGATTAAGCAGCGGATCGTTAATCAGCGGCGTGCTGGCGCGCATCTGACGGACGTAAAAATCGCCCATCTGTAGTTCCTGATTGATGCTCAGCGTGCCGCCGGCGGTGGTACCGATATCGGGTAACTGATCGCTTACCGGCGGAGCCAGGGGTGAACTGGTTTTGGCAGAACTCACCGGCGTTGACCAGAATGAACTGTCATCCGCACCTGCGGGCAGAATAGAGCCTGTGAGCAGGCTGCCCAGACACAGGGCAATCACCGTTTTTTTCAACCGCATGACCATAAACATTTGCTTCCCAATAAGTGAACCGCGATACCGATGAGCTTTGCGAGCCTTTCTTCCATGATCAGTGAGTCAGACCATTATTTTCTGACGCTTTTCTTTGCGCCTGTCTCTATAGTAGCTATCCTCGTGAGAGTTTAAAACACTGTGCAGCTACAGTGGTATGACAACGAATTTTTTAGATAGTTACTTGTGTCTGAGCGCGCAGGGAACATACAGCGCACACCCGCCAGAACAGGAAACTACAGGAGCGTTCTCTGATGTTGGACATGTTGTTACAGTGGTATCGCCGTCGCTTTACCGATCCCCAGGCCATTGCGCTGCTGGCCATCCTGGTAGCGGGTTTTTGTATTCTTTATTTTCTTAATGGCATTCTTGCGCCGCTTCTGGTGGCGATCGTGCTCGCCTATTTGCTGGAATGGCCAACTGTTCGTCTGCAACATGTCGGGCTTTCCCGCACGCTTTCCGTCAGCGTCGTGCTGATTATTTTTGCCGGTATTTTACTGCTCGGCATGTTCGTTATTGCGCCGGTTACCTGGCAACAGGGCGTGAATCTGATGACAGATTTGCCCAGTATGCTTAACCGTTTTTACGATTTTGCAGCCACGTTACCCAAGCGTTATCCGGCGCTGGTCGATGCCGGTATCATCGATATGATGGCCGAAAACATGCGCAGCAAGTTATCGGGGCTCGGCGAGTCTGTGGTGAAATATTCACTGGCGTCGCTGGTTGGCTTACTGACGCTGGCGATTTACCTGATTCTGGTGCCGATGATGGTGTTCTTCCTCCTCAAAGATAAAGAGCAGATGCTCAATGCCGTGCGTCGCGTGCTGCCACGCGATCGCGGGCTGGCCGGACAAGTTTGGGTGGAGATGAATCAGCAAATTACTAATTATATCCGCGGTAAAGTGCTGGAGATGATCATCGTCGGTGTCGCCACTTATCTGGTATTTGTGGTGATGGACATGCGTTACTCGTTGCTGATGGCGGTGCTGGTGGGCGTATCTGTGCTTATCCCGTATATCGGCGCGATGCTGGTGACCATTCCGGTGGTGATTGTGGCGATGTTCCAGTGGGGACTCGGCGCGGATTTCTGGACGCTGATAGTCGCGTATCTGGTCGTTCAGGGACTGGATGGTAACGTGATTGTGCCGCTGCTGTTTTCAGAGGCGGTAAACCTGCATCCACTGGTCATTATTCTGGCGGTTGTCGTGTTTGGCGGGCTGTGGGGATTCTGGGGCGTATTCTTTGCAATACCGCTGGCGACGCTGGTCAAAGCCGTGGTTCACGTCTGGCCGGATGAATCACTGAACGAAACGGTCTGATTCTTTCTGCTACCGTACCCAATAAAAAAAGCGCGTCTGCGCTTTTTTTTATGAACGTTTGTCAGGCGTGAGAGATCAGGCAGACTTCTCGTTCAGATAGGCCATCACGATGTCATGGTGGTTAGTGGTTTTAAAGTCGTCGAACACTTTCTCGACCTTGCCATTGCCGTCGAGCAGGAAGCTGATGCGATGGATGCCGTCATAGGTTTTACCCATAAAGGATTTTTCACCCCAGACGCCAAACTGCTCGCAGACCTGATGATCTTCATCGGAAAGCAACGTGAAGTTCAGCAACTCTTTTTCAGCAAAACGCGACAGTTTTTCTGGCTTATCGGTGCTGATCCCCAGCACTTCGACGCCTGCACTTTTCAACTGATCCATGTTATCGCGCAGTCCGCAGGCCTGTACCGTACAACCCGGGGTCATGGCTTTTGGATAGAAATAGACCAGGACACGCTGTCCCTGGAAGTCGGCCAGATTAATTTGTTCACCATCTTGATCGGGTAAACTAAATTGCGGCGCAGGATCACCGGCTTTCAGTGGGCTCATTGTCTTTCTCCGTATCTTTCAGCTGTTACTGCAGTTTATTTTCATTCTCAGAATAACTAACGACGTTAATACTGCCTTGCGCTTTCAGTTCTGTACATAGCTGATGAAACGCCTGCTCAATAATTGCCGGATCGGTATTTGCCGCGCTGTGCGCCGTGATCTGAATAGAAAGCTGCGCGGGCAACGTGGCGTCCGCCGGACGGGTTTTTGACGCAAGTTCGGCGATATTCATCTGATGCGTATCGAATAAATCGGTAAAACGCTCAATCAGATGCGGCGAGTCTTTGACTTCCACTTTCACCCACACGGTGGCAGGCATCGGCGGGCGTTCATGGGCGCTGGTGCGTTTCATCACAATCAGCAACTCAAGCTCCGCGCCTTTTTGCGGCAGGGTGGATTCAATCAGGGTGATGGCGTTCCAGCTGCCTGAAAGCAGCATGATGAACGTAAACTCATCGCCCAGCATTGCCAGCCGGCTGTCTTCGATATTACAGCCGCAGCTGCTCACCTGACGGGTAATAGTGTTGACGATACCAGGGCGATCGGCACCCAACGCGGTGATGACCAGATAATGTTGTTGTGGCTGCGGCAAAATGGGTCTTCCTGTCGTGCTTTGGAGTATTCCCAAGGTAAACATAAAAAAAACCGCCGGACAAGCGGTTACCGCTCGTTGATTGCTTGCTTTTGCAGTGGTGTCAAAAGTACCATGAGTGACCTGTTTGTGGAGGGGAAGGTCAATGTTTACGGGAAGTATTGTTGCACTGGTTACGCCGATGGACACCAAAGGTGCCGTCGATCGCGCAAGTCTGAAAAAACTGATTGATTATCATGTGTCCAGTGGTACTGCGGCGATCGTTTCCGTTGGCACAACCGGCGAGTCAGCAACGCTGAGCCACGAAGAGCATGGTGACGTGGTCTTACAAACACTGGAACTGGCCGACGGCCGCATTCCGGTGATCGCAGGCACAGGTGCAAATGCCACCGCTGAAGCGATTTCTCTGACGCAACGTTTTGAAAAAAGTGGCGTTGTTGGCTGTCTGACAGTCACCCCTTATTACAACCGTCCGACTCAGGAAGGCCTGTATCAGCACTTCAAAGCTATCGCTGAAAACACCTCCCTGCCGCAAATTCTCTACAACGTGCCTTCACGTACCGGCTGCGATATGCTGCCGCCGACCATCGCGCGTTTAGCAAAATTGAAGAATATTGTTGCTGTTAAAGAGGCAACAGGGAACTTAAGTCGTGTTAGTCAGATCCAAGTGCTGGTTGATGATGAAGATTTCATTCTGCTGAGCGGCGATGATGCCAGTGGTCTGGACTTTATGCAGCTGGGTGGCAAGGGCGTTATTTCCGTTACTGCTAACGTCGCTGCCCGTGAAATGGCACAACTTTGTGAGCTGGCTGCTCTTGGCAATTTTGCCGAGGCGCGTCGCCTGAATCAGCGCCTGATGCCTTTGCATCAGAATTTGTTTGTAGAAGCAAACCCAATCCCGGTGAAATGGGCCTGTAAGGCACTGGGTTTGATGGCAACCGATACGATGCGTCTGCCTATGACGCCGTTAACAGATGCTGCCCGTCCGGTCGTGGAAGAAGCATTAAAAAGCGCCGGTTTGCTGTAACTCTTAGGAAGATTTGATGGCCTCTTTATTTGACAAGAATAGTATCCAGATGACCCGATTGCAGAAAACAGCCGTAGCAAAAGTCGTGGGTGTTTCCCTGATTATGCTGCTGGCTGCATGTTCCAGCGACCAGCGCTACAAGCGCCAGGTGAGCGGTGATGAAGCCTACCTGGATGCGCCCGCGCTGCATGAGCTGAAAGCACCATCAGGCATGATCCTGCCTGTGCAGAACGGTACTTATGATATTCAGCAAGGCGCAATGCAGGGCGCGGTAGGTAAGCAGCTCGACATTCGTCCACCGGCCCAGCCGCTGGCGTTGCTGAACGGTTCCCAGACTCAGTTCTCCGGCGACACCAGTACCGTGCTGCTGGAAAACACGCCGCAAAACCGCGATTTGTGGAACAACGTCGTTAAAGCTGTTGAGCAAAATAAATTCAAAATTGCCAACCGTGATGACGCGAACCAGACGCTCTCCACTGATTTCGTTGACTGGAATCGTGCGGATGAAGACTTCCAGTACCAGGGCCGTTATCAGATCAGCGTGAAACAGCAGAGCTACCAGCTGGCACTGACCGTGAAAACGCTTGAGCTGAAACAGCAAGATAAAGCGGTGACGTCTACTGCCGAAATCCAGCGCTACAACAGCCAGATGATGAACGCCATCACGGCGAACCTGGATAAAGTGCAGCAGGATACTCAGGCGCGTCTCGATAACCGTCGCGTAGGTGAAATCGACGTCCAGAGTGGCGCTGATGATACCGGCTTACCGGTGCTGATCGTCCGTTCATCTTACGGCGTGGTCTGGGATCGTCTGCCTAATGCCCTGGCGAAAGCCGGCATGAAAGTGACCGACAGCAGCCGTCCGCAAGGCACAATGTCTGTGACTTACAAACCGCTGAATGACGATGCGTGGCAGACACTTGGTGCGAAAGATCCGGGCCTCAGCTCCGGTGATTACAAACTTCAGGTTGGCGACCTCGACAACCGTAGTAGCTTGCAGTTCCTTGATCCGAAAGGACATGCTCTCAGCCAGTCGCAGAACGACGCGATGGTGGCGGTCATGCAGGCCGCGTTTAGCCAGAGCAGCGCAAAATAATACCAAGGGGCTCCGGCCCCTTTTTACATCTGTTTTTTCCACTGGAGTAAGTAAAGATGCAAAAGTTAGCTGAGTTGTATCGCGGCAAGGCGAAAACCGTCTACACCACCGAAAACCCGGACCTTCTGGTACTGGAGTTCCGTAACGATACGTCAGCACTGGATGGTCAGCGTATTGAGCAGTTCGACCGTAAAGGTATGGTTAACAACAAATTTAACCATTTCATCATGGCTAAGCTGGAAGAAGCCGGTATTCCTACGCAAATGGAACGCCTGTTGTCTGACACCGAAGTACTGGTGAAAAAACTGGATATGGTCCCGGTTGAATGCGTTATCCGTAACCGTGCTGCTGGCTCGCTGGTAAAACGTCTGGGCATTGAAGAAGGTCTGGAACTGAACCCGCCGTTGTTCGACCTGTTCCTGAAAAACGATGCGATGCACGATCCGATGGTCAACGAGTCTTACTGCAAAACCTTTGGCTGGGTGAACGAAGAAAACCTCGCGCGCATGAAAGAGCTGAGCTACAAAGCCAACGACGTGCTGAGCAAACTGTTTGATGATGCGGGTCTGATCCTGGTCGATTTCAAACTGGAATTCGGTCTGTTCAACGGTGAAGTGGTGCTGGGTGATGAGTTCTCACCAGACGGCAGCCGCCTGTGGGATAAAGAAACCCTGAACAAGATGGACAAAGACCGTTATCGCCAGAGCCTCGGTGGCCTGATTGAAGCCTATGAAGAAGTGGCTCACCGTATTGGTGTGAAACTGGACTAAGCGGCGCGTTATTTTTTTAGCCAGACTGCGCAATCGTTTACGCGGTGCGCACTTAACGGGTGATGGTCTCCGTCACCCGTTCTCTTCCCTGCATTTAATTTTCCTGTTTTCACACTGATTCCTTTCATTTAATCCCTTCGTCACTAAAATTACGTCCTTTCGCAGATGGTATTAACTGCGTGTGCTGGCTAGTCTTAAAAAAACAGGTTGGAGGTATCTATGCGTTGGCAAGGGCGTCGCGAAAGCGACAATGTAGAAGACAGACGCGGACAGGGATCAAACGGAGGTGGCGGTTTAGGTGGCGGGGGAATGCGTCTGCCTATCCGTGGCAAAAGCGGCATTGTGATCATCATCGTGGTACTCGTGGCCGGTTATTACGGTATTGACCTCACTCCGCTGATTGACGGCGGGCAGTCCGGCGGGATGCAGCAACAGACACAGTCGCAATCCATCAGCCCGAAAGATGATGAGCAGGCAAAATTCACCTCGGTGATCCTCGCCTCAACGGAAGACACCTGGAAAGAGATTTTCCAGAAGCAGGGCATGACTTATCGTGAGCCGAAACTGGTGATGTATCGCGGCGCAACCCGTACCGGTTGCGGTACCGGCCAGTCGGTGATGGGCCCGTTCTACTGCCCGGCGGACAGCACGGTGTATATCGATTTGTCTTTCTATCAGGAATTGCAGAACAAACTCGGCGCGGGCGGTGATTTTGCGCAGGGCTATGTGGTCGCGCACGAAGTCGGTCACCATGTGCAGAACTTGCTGGGTACTGAGCGTAAGGTTCGCGAGATGCAGCAGGGCGCATCGCAGACGGTGGTGAATCAGCTGTCGGTGAAAATGGAATTGCAGGCTGACTGCTACGCCGGTGTCTGGGGACATGCCATGCAGCAGCAAAACGTTCTCGAAGAGGGCGACCTGAAAGAAGCGCTGGATGCTGCGCGTGCCATCGGCGATGACCGTTTACAGCAGCAAAGTCAGGGACGCGTTGTGCCGGACAGCTTCACACACGGTACGTCTGAACAGCGTTATACCTGGTTCAAACGTGGATTTGATACCGGTAATCCGGATCAGTGCAACACCTTCGCCAGCCGCTGATTAACAGGCAATAAGCGCTGGTCTGCTGCCAAAAACTGTTCAATAATCAATGACCGATCCAGAGAGGCTCAGTGAGCCTCTCTTTTTTCCTCATGTTGAACCGCTGGGAATGCCATGGCTTTTCTCGATCCAACCCTTTTGATTTTACTTGTCTTCGCCGGTCTGGGCATCATCAGCCACAACAGCGCCGTCACCATCGCAATGTTCTTCCTTCTTACGGTCCGCATTACGCCGCTGAACAACTTTTTCCCGTGGATTGAAAAATACGGTCTGACCATCGGCATTATTATTCTGACCATTGGTGTGATGGCGCCGATTGCCAGCGGAAAAATCAGCGCCAGCACCGTGGTGCATTCGTTCTTTCACTGGAAATCCATTGTCGCCATTCTGGTGGGCGTGCTGGTGTCATGGCTTGGCGGACGTGGCCTGACGCTGATGGGTACGCAGCCGCATCTGGTGGCGGGTTTGCTGGTGGGCACCGTGCTGGGCGTGGCGATGTTTAAAGGTGTGCCGGTCGGGCCGCTGATCGCTGCCGGTCTGTTATCGATGATTGTCGGGAAAACCTGATATGTCAGTCACTTTGCCACAGCAACAGATGCAGCGGCTGGGCGTCCGGCGTTTGCTGGTGTTCAGTGGCGACGCGCTGTGGTGTGAACAACAGGCCATTCAGTTCTGCGCACAGAGTGCCGGTGACTGGCTCTGGCTCAGTGATTCCCCACCTGATGACGTGAACGCCTGTTCGCCGTCAGCGGCACATACGCTGCTCGGACAGGATATTTTTCACGGCGTGTTTGATGCCCGCCATAGCCTGAATGTCGAGGCGCTGGCGGCATTTTCCGGCACATTGAAAGCCGGAAGCTGGCTGATTTTACTGGTGCCGGAATGGAGCGTCTGGGCTGACACGCCGGATGCCGATAGTCTGCGCTGGAGCGAACAGCCGCAGGCGATCCCAACTCCGCGCTTTATCCGCCGTTTCCAGTCTTTGCTTGAACAAGACCGCAGCGTCACGGTTTGGCGGCAGAATCAGCCTTTTGAGCTCGCACCGTTGCCCGTTGCAGCAGACTGGCTGCCACCCGACGGTCAGCCTACCGCTGATCAATCGCAAATTTTACAACAACTGATGCAGGCTCAGTCCGGCGTGTGGGTGCTGACCGCGCCGCGTGGTCGGGGTAAATCGACGCTGGCGGGCATGTTGATCCGTCAGTGGGCGGGCAGCTGTTGGGTGACCGCACCCGCCAAAGCGTCGGCCAGCCAGATACTAAATCAGCCAGCTGAATCTGCTCATTTTTTCGCGCCTGATGCGCTGCTGGCGTTATGCCGCGAAGGCGCTGTAACCGGCGCTGACTGGCTAATTATCGACGAAGCTGCCGCTATTCCGGCACCGATGCTTTCAGAGCTGGTTGCGGCTTTCCCGCGTGTGTTGCTGACCACTACGGTTCAGGGATATGAAGGCACGGGGCGCGGGTTCTTACTCAAATTCTGTGCGTCTTTGCCGCAGTGGCATGACCTGCGTCTCAATGCGCCGATCCGCTGGTCATCCGCCGACACTCTTGAGCCGTTCATCAGCGATTTATTGCTGTTTGATGAGCATCTTCCGGTTGCTGAGCAGACGGACGGCACATCAGAAATAGTCCCGGTTAATGCCGGAGACTGGCTGAGTGAACCGGCGTTGTTGCAGGATTTCTACGGCCTGCTTACCAGCGCGCATTACCGTACGTCACCGCTGGATCTGCGTCGTCTGCTGGATGCGCCGGGCATGACCTTCAGCGCATCGCGGATGCACAACACGCTGACCGGCGCCTTATGGCTGGTGGATGAGGGCGGGCTGAGTGCGGAACTGGCGCAGGAGGTCTGGGCGGGCAGGCGACGTCCGCGCGGTAATCTGGTCGCACAATCACTCGCGGCTCACGCGGGTTTCCCCGAAGCCGCCGTATTACGTTCACGGCGCGTCAGCCGCATTGCGGTACATCCCGTGTTTCGCCGTCGGGGTATTGCCCGTGATTTGCTGGCGGAGCAGCAACAGCGTGCGCAGCAGGCGGGGCTGGATTTCCTGTCGGTGAGTTTTGGCTACACATCAGATCTGGCGTCATTATGGCAGCAGGCCGGATATCGGCTGGTGCGTATCAGTATGCAGAAAGAAGCCAGCAGCGGATGTTATGCCGCGATGGCGATATTACCGCTCAGTGCAGCAGGGCAGGCGCTGGCAGAGAGTGCAGAATCTCAGCTTAACCGTGACTGGCGCTGGCTGGCGCCGCAGATGGATCTGGTGTTACCGCTAAACAGCCCGGCAGACACGCAGCCTGACGACGCGGACTGGCGCGAACTGAACGGATTTGCTTTTGCTCATCGTCCGCTGGAAAGCAGTTTACCGGCGCTCAATCGCCTGCTTTTACACAGTGCTTTGCCGCTGACCGCGCTGCGTGCTCATCTGCAACAGGGGCAGAGCGTGGCAGAAATCGTCACGGCGCTGAAACTTTCCGGCCGTAAAGCCTTACTGACCCGCTGGCGTCAGGAGACACAACAGGCACTGAAAGACGCGGGAACTGCGGAATAAGTCACCGGTTTCATTGCAAAAAATGGAAAGACTCGTTCAATAAAACCCGATTTCACTGACCGGCAGGCAGCGTATAGTGAACCCATTAATCGACAACGGGAGAGAGCAATGAGCTCAGAACAGATTATCGTCCAGCAGCCGGAAGAAATAGCTAACCAGCTGATTTTATTGTTTCATGGCGTGGGTGATAACCCGATTTCAATGGGCGAAATCGGTAAGTTTTTCGCTGTCTCATTCCCGCAGGCGCAGGTGATCAGCGTCGGCAGTCCGGACATTTGTGATTTCGGCCGCGGCTTCCAGTGGTTTTCCGTGCAAGGCGTGACCGAACAAAATCGCCAGCCACGTGTGGATGCCGCAATGCCGGCTTTCGTACAGATTGTCCGTGACTGGCAGCAGAAAACCGGTGTCACGCCGGAGCACACTACGCTGGTGGGCTTCTCCCAGGGCACCATCATGGCGCTGGAATCGACGAAAGTTGAAGAGCATCTGGCATCACGCATTGTCGCCTTCAGCGGACGTTTCTCGTCTTTGCCGGAACAGCCGATTGCCGCCGGTACGGTGGTACATTTCATTCACGGCGAGCAGGATCCGGTGATCAACCCGTTCCAGTCGAAAAGTGCAGCAGAACGTCTGAAGTCTCTGGGCTGTGACTGTACTCTGGATTTGCAGGCCGGTATGGCCCACGGACTGGATTCGCATATGATCAACACCGCCATTGCTCATTTACAGAATTACGAGCCGAAATCGCACCAGCGCTGATTTTGTCGAGATTTTAAAAAGAAACGCCCCCGGCTGCATGACAACCGGGGGCGTTTTTTATGTCTGCCTGATGGCAATTATTTGCGGTTTTTACGCATGAAATCATCCATAAAGTTTGTCAGCTTTTCAGCCGCCGGCAGCGAAAGGGCGTTATAGATTGACGCACGGATACCGCCGATGGCGCGGTGGCCTGACAGACCCGAGAAACCTGCTTCATGGCTTTCCGCCAGGAATTTCTTCTCCAGCAATTCATCCGGCAGTTTAAATGCCACGTTCATTTGTGAACGGTCCGCTTTGCTGCTCCAGCCGTTATAGAAACCGTCGCTGTTATCGAGCATTGCGTACAGCAGTTCCGCTTTGTGGCGGTTGGTCTGTTCCATATTGTCCAGACCGCCGACATCATTGAGCAACCAGCGCGTGACCAGCAGCACCACATAAATCGCGAATACCGGCGGCGTGTTGAGGTTGGAATGGGATTCCACCTGACGGCGATAATTCAGGAATGAGGGCAATTCGTCAGACGACGCTTTCACCACGGTGTCGTGCACCAGCACGATAGTGACGCCAGCCGGGCCGATGTTTTTCTGCGCGTGGGCATAGATCACTGAGAATTTATTGGCATCGCAGGGTTTGGACAGGAAATCAGAGGACATATCGCAGACACGCGGTACATCGTCACGTCCCAGAACGCGCTGGAATTGCAAGCCTTCCACTGTTTCATTAGAAACGTAATGCAGATACGGCGCGTCAGGCGAAAACGCCAGTTCGTCATCCGCGGGCAGGCGGTTAAACCCGCAAGATTCACCGCTCCACAGCACTTTCACCGGCCCTTCGCGACGCGCTTCGGTGACGACTTTGCTGCTCCAGTAACCGGTATCCAGATATTCTGCGGCATGTTTCTGACCGCGTAACAGCGTCATCGGCACCATCGAGAACTGCTGCGTTGCGCCGCCCTGCAGGAACAGGATATGGAAATCTTTCGACAAGCCGAGCAGGGTGCGGATGTTATTTTCGGTTTCTTCAACAATGGCGGCAAACCAGTCAGAGCGATGGCTGATACCGAGAATGGACAGGCCAACTTCCGGCACTTCTTTAATCGCCGCTTCAACTTGTGCGAGTACGACTTCCGGCAATGCGCCGGGACCACCGGAGAAATTAAGGGCGTTACGTGAAATCATGATTATTCTTTTCCTTCTGGCGCATCAGCCGATGCACCGCTGTGCGCAAAGGCACGGGATAACAGCAACTCTCGGCATGCTGTTTTAACTTTATTCATATGGATTTGTTTGTGCGGGAACATCACTTCCAGATCCATCGCGTGGACGACCATCGCCGGATCGATTTCAAAGACCAGCAAACTGCCGTCCGGCGCTTCGCTGCAATCAATCCCCAGATAATCGAGCTGCGTGGTCTCAAAAATGGCCTTCAGCGCCTGCTGATGACGGGCAACGAATTCATGGAAGTTATTCAGAAACGCGGCTTCTTCTTCACGTTTTTTCTGATCTTCATACATGAAGGCGTTGACGTAATGCACCATCCAGTGCGACGAAATCGCCATATGACAGGCATAAGGCACGCCGTCGATCAGCGAAATACGGTATTTGCGGAACTGACCATCAGCGTTGCTGTAATCAATGAACTGCGACAGGAAATAATCTTCCACCTGCACACGGGTCAGATAACCGGCCAGCTCATCCGGACTGGTTATTTTTTCCAGACCATGACCGCCGTGCGAACCGGCAGGTCGCAGGATCACCGGAAAATCACTGCCGGGCAATGCGCTGCTCAGGGAGATGTTGCCTTCCGCTACCGCAGATAAAGCCGAGAATGTCACCGGATGCGCCTGCGCAATGGTTAATCCCGGCTGATTTTGCAACAACGTGCTGGCGTTATGACGCTCGGAATTGGGAATATGTTGCGGCGCATTGATGACCGGCACCGGCCACTGGCGGGTGATACTTTCCAGCTGCTGTAACAGGAACAGGTTTTCAGTGGTGGCGCTGATGGCGACCATCAGCACATCATGCTCAGGGATCGGCGCTTCAAACGGCGCTTCGGGCGTGATGTAGTAGTAAATCAGCTCGATATCGCTGTTTTCCAGCAGGCAATCCAGCGGCACATTGGCCGATAACGTGCCGGGAACCATCAGCATCAGCAGGCGCATTTTCGCCGGTTGTTGTGCGGCATTCAGGGTATAAACCTGCTGCATAGCCAGCGCCTGATCCTGAATAGTCAGCCCGAGATCGGTGCGCTGCAGGCACAATATGACGGTGGACAGGTTCATCCACAGCACGGCGTCATCAGGGTTTTGCTGCGCGCGGGTCACCAGCTCCTGTGCGATATCAGTACACTCATCACCGGCGATGCTCATACGTAAAAAAGGAGCCAGTCCCAGAAATTGCGTGGCGTCGAAATGCTCAGGCGCAGCCTGAACAGGGTGGGAAATAGGTAGTGTTTGCAAAGGACGTGTTCTCTCCGTGCATCGGTTTCACGTTGCATGTTACCGGCAGGGGAGAAAGTCAATCGGCGGAGAATCGCTAGATTATCCGCCGACTAATATTGATTAAAGATGAAGGGCTACCGGATGGAAATTACTTTTTCTTCGGCCACTCGTCATCTTTATCCCATTCCGCATTGTTATCGCGGTGCGGTGGGATCTCCGGTTTGTCTTTCAAAAACTTCTTAACATCCACGCGGTTCAGCTCTTTGATCCCGCTGATTAACATCCCGACCAGTATGATCAGAACGATCCACCAGTAATCTTTAAGCCACTCCATGGTGTGCTCCTTTAAGGGGTGAGAGGGCGATAAATCGCGGAAATATTTCCGTCATCTGACCGGCTAACCAGTCTGCGGCGGCCACTTCCTGTCCTGTCCAGGCGCTGATGAGAACGTGCGGTGTAAGTAATTTCTCGCACTCCTGCGCCAGCGGACGGTAACTCAGATGCCAGGGTTCAACGGCGACACCACCGGTATCTTCTGCGTAAGGTCGATAAAAACCAAATTCCGCCATATGTGCCGAAAGCCACTGATTCAGCGGATAAAAATAACCGCCTTCCTCGTATTCCCACGGCTCCAGCTGCAACTTTTTATCAGCCGGTAACAGAGAAGGATCGTACACATCCAGATCACTGCCCCAGTGATGGCGGCTGGCACCCGGCAGCGCCGACCAGCGTAAAATCAGCTCACAACGTTCCGCTGTGGTTAACGCACTGATATCCACCGGCTGGCTGTTCTTATCTAATACTGGTCGCTCGCCGCGAAATTTGCCATTCCAGATCGCCAGCTGGCGACTGAAATCACGAAAAGTGCTGGCCGGTTGCAGATCAAAACCGGCAACACTGGCGGCCTGGCGCATTTTTTCAAATGCCTGCGCTGCCTCTTTCTGCAACCGGTGCGGGCCTTCGCCCAGCGTCACCAGATGCTCAGCGGAGCGGCCGGTCAGCATTTCATGGCTGATCATGCGACTAACTGTTCCATGATGCGCTGATACATACGGCTCAGAACCTGCAAATCCGCCGCGTGAACGCATTCATTAATTTTGTGGATGGTGGCGTTGACCGGCCCGAGTTCGACCACCTGCGCGCCCATCAGCGCGATGAAACGCCCGTCAGAGGTGCCGCCGGTGGTTTGCAGTTCCGGCGTGATTTCACTGTAGTGACGCACGGCGTTAACCACCGCATCGACCAGCGCACCGCGTGAAGTCAGGAACGGCTGACCGGAAACCACCCAGTTCAGGGTGTATTGCAGGTTATGTCGGTCCAGCAGTTCTGCCACGCGCTGTTTGATGATGGCGTCAGTCAGTTCGGTGCTGAAACGGAAATTGAACTGCACATACAGCTCGCCAGGGATCACGTTATTGCTGCCGGTACCGGCGTTGATATTGGCGATTTGCATGCTGGTCGGCGGGAAGAACTCGTTGCCGTTATCCCACACGGTGGCGACCAGTTCATTCAGCGCAGGCATGGCGCGATGCACCGGATTGTCCGCCAGATGCGGATAGGCGACATGTCCCTGAACGCCGTGTACGTGAAGATTAGCGGTCATCGAACCGCGGCGGCCATTTTTCACAATATCGCCGACGCGCGTGGTGCTGGAAGGCTCGCCGACTAAGCAGTAATCGAGGCGCTCATTGCGTTCCATCAGCGCGTTGACCACTTTTACGGTGCCGTTGACGGCGCTGGCTTCTTCATCTGAGGTGATAAGAAACGCCAGACGGCCCTGATGATTCGGGTTTGCGGCAACGAAACGTTCCGCCGCGACCACCATCGCCGCCAGCGAACCTTTCATGTCTGCCGCACCGCGACCATATAACATTCCGTCGCGCAGCGTAGGCTCGAACGGACCGGTCACCCACAGCTTATGATCGCCGGTCGGCACGACATCCGTATGACCGGCAAAGGCCAGCGTTTTACCTTCGCCGCGAGTGGCCCAGAAATTCAGGGTATCGCCAAAATGCATGGGTTCCACGTGAAAGCCAGCGGCTTCGAGGCGGGCAATCATAATTTCCTGACAGCCAGCGTCATCCGGGCTGAGGGAAGGACGGCGGATTAACTGTTGGGCTAAATCGAGAACCGGACAACTCATGTTACTTCACCTGTGCGAGAAATTGCTGATAGGTTTCTGGTTTGAATCCCAGCAGGGACTGACCGTCGGCGGCCAGCAAAAATGGACGTTTGATCACCGCAGGCTGTTCGAGCATCACCGCTTTGGCGCTGGCTTCGTTATCACAGGCTGAGCGCGTGGCTTCATCAAGTTTGCGCCAGGTCGTTCCGCGCGTATTGAGCATGGCTTCCCAGCCTTGCTTATCCAGCAGGTTCTGCAACAACGCATCATCCAGCCCTTCGACACGGTAATCATGAAACTGGTATTCAACCCCGTTTTCTTCCAGCCAGCGGCGGGCTTTTTTCACGGTATCGCAATTTTTTATGCCGTAGAGAATAAAAGAGGTTGGAGCGGAAGTCGTTGCCATAGAAAAACGTAACCTGTCAGTAAAATAAGAACTTTTTACCCGCATAAAAACGGACGTAAGGATGGAACACATAATGAGGCAAAACGGCTGCAGGATCCAGACGGGGCGGGATTGTGATCGCGCTTAAAAAATAATGAAGGCCTTTTTACATGGTCAAAAAATAGACGTATAATCCGTCCGTCCAATTAAGGGGAGTAAAATGTTAGAGCAAGAGTTAGGCCACTGGAAAGACTTTATCGACCGTATGTTGAAAGCGTAATTGCCCGCATCGTTACCGTTAAAGCAAAGAAAAGATTTATTCTCAGTGCAGTACGTCATTATAAAAAGCGTTTGTTCTTGAAGACCATTACGTCCGATTTAGCGACGATTCTCACAGCCAGTAAATCATTAATAAAAAAGGCGTTAATTCACATTAACGCCTTTTTTGTTGCCTGAAATGCAGCGCCGTTATTTGTGATCTGCGGGCACTGTCTTAGCAATATCGGCAATCACGGGATGCGCGGTTTTTCCGGGAAACCGGCGGCGGATCAGCACAAAGAACAGCGGCACGAAGAAGATGGCCAGGATCGTCGCGGAAATCATCCCGCCGATGACGCCGGTACCGACCGCGTGCTGGCTGCCTGAACCTGCGCCCATGCTGGTCGCCATCGGCAGAACACCGAAAACAAATGCCAGCGACGTCATCAGTATCGGACGCAGACGCATTCTCGATGCTTCAAGCGTGGCCTCCAGCAATTCCTTGCCGCGAACATTCAGGTCATTGGCAAACTCGACAATCAGAATGGCGTTTTTCGCCGACAGGCCGATGATGGTCAGCATCCCGACCTGGAAGTACACATCGTTTTCCAGCCCGCGCATCCAGGTGGCAATCACCGCGCCGAGTACGCCGAGCGGAACGACCAGCATCACCGAGAACGGAATGGACCAGCTCTCATACAACGCGGCCAGACACAGGAACACCACCAGCAGAGAAATGGCATACAGCGCCGGAGCCTGCGAACCTGACAACCTTTCCTGATACGACAGACCTGTCCATTCGAGGCCAATACCCACCGGCAATTTCGCGACCAGTTTTTCCATGTCATCCATCGCCGTACCACTGCTGATGCCCGTTGCCGGTTCACCCACAATTTCCAGTGCGGAATAACCGTTGTAACGTTCCAGACGCGGTGAACCGGTCAGCCATTTTGAGGTGGCGAAAGCCGAGAAAGGCACCATGGTTCCGGCAGCATTTCGCACATACCAGCGGTTGATATCGTCCGGTAACATGCGGTATTGCGCTCCAGCCTGCACATAGACTTTTTTAACACGGCCACGATCAACGAAGTCATTGACGTAGGTCGAGCCCCACGCGGTACTTAACGTGCTGTTGATATCCGCGATCGCCACGCCCAGCGCCTGTGCTTTCACCTGATCGATGTCGATCTGCAATTGCGGGCTGTCATCCAGACCGTTGTGACGCACGCGGGTCAGATTGCTGTCTTTGGATGTCATTTCAAGTAACTGATCGCGCGCCGCCATCAGTGCGTCGTGACCCAGACCGGCGTGATCTTGTAATTCCATATCAAAGCCAGTCGCGCTGCCGAGGCCGTTGATGGCGGGCGGGCTGCTGGCGATAACGCGGGCTTCGGTTATCTTGTTAAACGCTTTGGTCGCCCGTTCAATCAGAGCAAAAGAAGAATCGTCTTCACCGGTGCGTGCATCCCACGGCGTCAGTCGTACGAACATACGCGCCACGTTTTGCCCGTTACCGCCGGGGCCTGCGCCGATGGTCGAGAATACCGAAAGCACGTCTTTCTTATCTTCTTGCAGGAAATACTTCTCGACCTTTTCCACGACTTTTTGCGTCTGCTGCAACGTCGAACCCGGTGGCAACTGGATCTGCACGGTGAATACCCCGCGGTCTTCCATCGGCAGGAATGAGGTCGGCAGTTTGATAAACATGACGGCCAGCAAGGCGACCAGCGCCGCATAACCGAGCATGTAGCGCACGCTGTTACGCAGCACGCGTGCCACGCCGTTTTCGTAGCGGCGGGCATTGCGGTCGAACATCCGGTTAAACCAGCCGAAGAAGCCGCGTTTACCGTGATGATGTCCCTGCGCGATAGGCTTGAGAATGGTGGAGCACAGCGCCGGTGTCAGCGTCAGGGCGACGAACACTGACAACACCATTGCGGAAACAATTGTGATGGAGAACTGACGGTAAATTGCGCCGGTGGTGCCGCCGAAGAAGGCCATCGGCACGAACACCGCCGACAGCACCATGGTGATACCGACCAGCGCACTCTGAATTTGTCCCATCGATTTTCGCGTCGCCTCTCTGGGGCTGAGGCCTTCTTCGCTCATCACGCGCTCGACGTTTTCCACCACCACGATGGCGTCATCCACCAGCAGGCCGATGGCGAGCACCATCGCGAACATCGTCAGGGTATTGATGCTGTAACCGAACTGATGCAGTACAGCAAAGGTTCCGAGCAGAACCACCGGCACGGCAATGGTCGGGATAAGCGTGGCACGGAAGTTTTGCAGGAACAGATACATCACCAGGAACACCAGCACGATCGCTTCAAACAGCGTTTTCACCACGTCGGTGATCGCCGCTTTGACGAATGGCGTGGTTTCGTAGGCGATTTCGGCTTTCAGCCCGTGCGGATAATAATGAGAAAGCTCTTCAAGGCGCGCACGGACGGCTTTGTCCGTTTGCAGTTCGTTGGCACCGGACGCCAGTTTCACACCCATCCCGGATGCGGCCTGTCCGTTATACCGGCTGAGCAGGGCGTAGTTTTCCGCGCCGAGACCGATGGTTGAGACATCACCAAGTTTGACCTGCGAACCGTCCTGATTCACTTTCAAGGTGATCTGGCGGAACTGTTCCGGTGTCTGTAACTGAGACTGCGCGTTAATGGTGGCATTCAGCGCCTGAAAATCCACAGAAGGTGCACCGCCGAGCTGACCGACGGCCACCTGACTGTTTTGCGCTTTAATCGCGGTGACCACATCGGCGGTAGTCAGTTGATAATTATTCAGCTTGTCCGGATCGAGCCAGATACGCATAGCGTACTGCGAACCGTACGCATCAATGCTGCCGACGCCGGGCACGCGGCTCAGCGGATCCTGAATATTGGACGCCACATAGTCGGCGATATCCTGCTTATCCATGCTGCCGTCTGTGGAAACAAACGCCACCATCATCAGGTTGGTATCACCGGTTTTTGAGACGGTCACGCCTTGCGTCTGCACGTCCTGTGGCAGACGTTTCAGCGCCTGTTGCAGCTGGTTTTGCACCTGCTGGAGCGCTTCGTTCGGATCCGTACCGGCAGTAAAGCTCAGGGTTATCTGCGACTTACCGTCGTTACTGCTTTGTGACGACATGTACATCAGATTATCAAGGCCCGTCATGTTCTGTTCGATAATCTGGGTAACGGTATTTTCTAATGTTTGTGCTGATGCGCCGGGATACGTTGCAGAGATCCTGACGTTTGGCGGAGCCAGATCAGGGTACTGCTCAACCGGAAGAAAATAGATCGCGAGTGCGCCGGTCAGGGAAATGATGATCGCTAAAACCCAGGCAAAAATCGGGCGATCGATGAAAAAGTTAGCCATGCTTCAGGAACCTCGTTGTCACTCTGGCGTGAGTGACTAACATCAGCAAACAAACACAATGCCAGTATTCTGACAAAAAAATCCCCTGAGCATTGTCTTCATAGAAATTGTCTTTTCAGAAGAGGTCTCAGAGGCGGTACTGTCCCGGCGGGACGGAGCGAGTGTTAGAGTGGTGTTCTACGCCTAAGCACTTTACCTGTTCACATGGCATAAAACGTGGAGAAATAAAGGAGATAATGTAAAAAATCCTCCCCGTACACAGGGTTATCTCTCAGCGATATTCGCTGAAACAGTCTACTCTTTGGCTATCTTCATTTTTATGACATCCCGGCAGGAGCTGTCCAGATGAGTTTGCTAATTAATTCCGTCTTTGCCCGTCGTTTATATCTTTGCTGGTTGATCAGGAATGAACAAAAACCGAATGTGCCAAAGCTGATGGAAATCACCGGCTGGCCACGGCGCACTTTGCAGGATGTGCTGAAAGCTCTGCCCGGAATGGGCGTCGGGCTGGAGTTTGTACAGCAGGGCGTGCGCAACAATGACGGTTATTATCAGCTCTCGAGCTGGGGGCCGTTAGATCCCCAATGGATTGAACGTCATAGCGAGCAACTTCTGGCCGCGATTGAGCACGGTTGACGGTAGCGGCAGCCGATGAATCCGGCTATGCTGTCTGGCTTCTCTCACAACTTCTGAGCGGGGGCACGCAATATGTCATCTCATGACAAGTCATCCAGAATCGAAAACGTCAGGAACCAGTTACTCTCTGATAACTGGTATGTTCTTCGCAAATACACCTACGACTTAATCAAGCGCAACGGCGAACGCCAGCCGCAGTCCCGCGAAGTGTATGACCGGGGAAACGGAGCGACAATCCTGCTTTATAACCGGCCTAAAAAAACCGTCCTGCTGATCAAACAGTTTCGTATGCCGACCTACGTCAATGGCAATCCGACCGGCATGCTGCTGGAAACCTGTGCCGGTTTACTCGACAACGATTCGCCTGAAGATTGCATCCGTAAAGAAGCGATTGAGGAAACCGGTTTTGCGGTGGGCAAGGTAGATAAACTGTTTGAAGCCTATATGTCGCCGGGAAGTGTGACGGAGATTGTTCACTTTTTTGCCGCAGAATACGATGAGTCGCAGCGTCAGAACGCCGGTGGCGGTGTGGAAGATGAAGATATCGATGTGCTCGAAGTGCCGTTCACCGACGCGCTGGCGATGATCAAAGATGGCCGCATTAAAGACGGCAAAACCATTATGCTGTTACAACATGCGCAAATTCAGGGCTGGCTGGCATAACGTTTCCGCCTCTGAACTTCAATGAAATGAGCTTCAATGAAATGAGCTTCAATAAAAAAGGCACCGACGGTGCCTTTCGTCTTTTAGTGTTCCTGACTGATGGCGACGCTACCCGCGTGACCTTTCATCGCAGACCACGGCAGAACCGACCATTCCGGACCTTCGCATGAACGCAAAACGCGGGCGAACGTCGGGTCAAAATACAGTCCTTTCTTCGTGAAATACCACGCCGGGAATTGCCAGACAGAAGTATCCGAGTAATCACAATCATCATCACTTTCTTCGGTCGGCTTTTTCATTTGCTCCGGATACGCCGCCGTCAGCTGCTTCACCAGCCACGGCGCCCATTTCTTATCGCGATAATCCGCAAACGTATCAAAATCCACGTCATTTTTGCCCGTCAGGGTACGGTCTTCCGCATTCAGATAATGGAAAGGCGCGCCTTCGCCAACCCATACCACATCTTCCAGCGTCAGTGTTTCTGCGGTTTTGGCATTGAGGTTGACCGGCGATTCGCCGAAATCAGGATGCGCACCGCCACAATCATACGAGGTAAACACGCTGACACTGACGATTTCATCACTCAGGTATTCCGGTGTGACGGTCTGCTGATATTCACCCTGACCAAACCGGCTTGCGCCCAGCATACAGGCATGCCAGCCGCTGACTTCCTGCCACAAGCGGGTACGCAATTTCTGGTTAATCGCCTGTATTTCCGTTTCCGGATAGCCTGAGACAATTTCAAAGAAGCTGATTTTCGACTGCGGCTCCGTCCACCATTGCAGCTGGTAGCCCATGAAATTCTCGTTTTTACCCGCTTTGAGTTGCAGCGCAGATAACCGCAGATACTCGTAAGGATCGGTATGAATAAGCGCGCTCAGGTAGCCGTCGTCCGTGGCTGCTGCGGGCATTTGCACCGGTTGCAGTTTCACCGGCAATGTTTTTCCTTGCGGATTGGTCCAGTTACCTTGCCAGCCGCCATTCTCATCTTTCGTCAGGGTCAGCTCAGGACGTGGCGTATCGTCAAAATCGTCCAGACCTTCCTGAAGTTTCAGTTCCTGACCATCCAGCGCACCGTTGAGGGGTAAATCTAAATGATATTTCTGATAGAAATACCGGCCAGTGACTTCGTCTGGTTTATTTAAATCCAGTTCGAGCACAATGCTGGTTTTACCCAGCGTGCCGGAGTACACCACCGGCGGCTCTTCAGCCAGCGCAGGCAGTGAAAACACGGCTATCAGCCAAATCCATAACTTCATCTGAATCTCCCGGAGAAATGAAAGTCATCCTTTACGCCATTATTTTTCGTTATTGGCTTTGCCAGTGTACTGAATGTTTCGTTACGTCACCATTACGTGATTTCATATCCGGCGAAAAATTATCCTCTGTAAAAGCCCGATCGGGCGGGGTATCTCTTTCTTATTTCGAATAAAAAATGCTGCATTGTTGGCAGTCTCTTGCCGGGTGTTACGCTATTATCAGAAAGATAAATCCAAACAGAGTTGAAACTCATAATGTGCAGATGGATAACCGCCCCTTTATGCCTGCTGGGCACGCTGCTGGCTTTTAGCACGCAGGCTGAGCCCTTACAGGCCATTTATAGCGACTGGCAGGTCAGTTGTGACAACCTTAACCACTGTGTCGCGCGCAATTCTCAGGACGGCCAGGAACTGGTGATGAAAATCAGTCGTGAAGCCGGACCGGAAGGAAAATCCTCCGTCAGCATTGATTATCAGCGTAACAGCGATGAACAAAGTGCAGATGCGCCGGTTGCCGGACGCCTGCAAATGAACGGCAAAACCCTGAGCTTTAATCACCGTGAATGGGATGTCAGTAAAAAACATCTTTCCACAAATAATCGTCTGGTAGTGAATGATTTTATCGCCGCCATTCGCGAAGGCAGCGCAATTTCGCTGGCGGGTAAAGCGGATCCGGCACAACCGGTGCCTCCGGTGATTTCCCTGAAAGGCATAAAAGCCGCATTACTGGCGATCGATGCCCAGCAGGGGCGCGTCGGTACTAAAACGGCGTGGGCTAACCGCGGCACAAAACCGGTAAATACCGTACCACCGATCCCTTCCGCGCCGGTTCTGCCGCATTTCAGTGAACCGCAGGCGTTAACCGAATCTGAAATCTCAGCCATCACGCAAAACGCGGCGACCACGATTGAGAATAACGATTGCAGCCTGGATCCTTCTGAACGTGAAGTGCATATTTTTGCCTTGAGCAGCGACAAGGCCCTGATGACCGTCAATTGCGATATGGGTGCGTATAACCTCTTCGCGCTGGGTTTTCTGGTGAACCGGCAGGCGCCTTATAAGATGGACGATCTGGCGCTGAATATGCCGTTTAAACTGGGCGAGGATGAGGAGTCACCTGAGCTGATCAATGCAGATTTCGATCCTAAAACCGGCACGCTTTCGACCTATGACAAAGGGCGGGGTATCGGGGATTGTGGTGTTTCATCGCGCTGGATATTTGATGGTAAAGCGTTCCGGCTGGCGGCGTTTGCTTCTGAACCGAGCTGCGACGGGTACAGCAGCGGCGGAGAATGGCCGGTACTTTGGGTGACTCAACCGTAACCCCGGCACAAACTGAGAATAAAAAAATGCCCTGTGAGCTTTCGCTTGCAGGGCATTTTCTTTTGCAGTGTTACGTCGCCGGAAAGTTTATTCGGACGCTTTCACCACGACTTTGTTGCTGGCGAACTCAACGTTCATATCAGCAACGATTTTGCAGCGCTTACGGGTTTCGACTTTGCCGTTGACCATAACCTGGCCTTCAGCAATCACTGCTTTCGCAGTACCGCCACTGTCACACCAGCCCATAAATTTGAGCAGGTCGCACAGTTCTACGTGCGGGTGTTTTTCGAGAAAGAAAGTTTCCATGTGTTCCTGACTTTTTGTGTAGTGCGAATTGTTTAAGGCTTACTGGCGCTGATGTCGTGATATTCCTCGCACGCCTGCAAGGTATTCTGAATCAGCGTCGCGACCGTCATCGGGCCAACGCCGCCCGGCACCGGTGTGATAAAGGAAGCGCGCTCAGCGGCGGCATCATATTCCACATCGCCGACAACTTTACCACTTTCCAGGCGGTTAATACCGACATCAATGACAATCGCGCCCGGTTTAATCCATTCGCCGGGAATAAAGCCCGGTTTACCGACCGCGACAACCACCAGATCGGCATTCTCAACATGATGTCGCAAATTTTTGGTGAAACGGTGCGTAACGGTGGTGGTGCAACCGGCCAGCAGTAATTCCATACTCATCGGACGGCCAACAATGTTGGAAGCGCCGATCACCACTGCGTTCAGACCGAAGGTATCGATACCGTAACGCTCGAGCAGCGTCACGATGCCACGCGGCGTACAAGGGCGCAGCGTTGGCGCGCGCTGGCACAGACGGCCAACGTTATACGGATGGAAACCGTCGACGTCTTTGTCCGGATGAATGCGTTCCAGCACTTTAATGTTATCGATACCGGCGGGCAGAGGAAGTTGCACCAGAATGCCGTCGATTTCGCTGTCGTTATTGAGCTTTTCAATCAGATCCAGCAACTCGCCTTCGGTAGTGGTTGCAGGCAAATCGTAAGACCGCGAGATGAACCCGACCTCTTCACACGAACGGCGTTTGCTGGCGACATAAATCTGCGATGCCGGGTTTTCACCTACCAGCACCACAGCCAGACCCGGCGCACGTTTTCCTTCGGCCAGTCGTTGTTGAACACGCGCCGCAACTTCGCTTCTGACTTGCTGCGCAATCGTTTTACCGTCAATAATCTTTGCTGCCATCAGGGAATAAATCCATCAATTAATAAATGCAGGGGGATGCGCCTATTTTGTCAGAAGCGGCGGGCGCTGTCAGGCGTTGAATGCGAATAACTTGTTTAAACGGGTGAGAATTGCGGGCGAGAATTTAACCTGAGACAGTGGCGAAAAAAGTGTCTATTTTAGATATGACTCTTTTTAAATCATAAGGAAAGAAACAAATGACACGCAAAGTGGGGATCATCGGTGCCGGTCATGTGGGCGCTGATGTTGCATTCTCTCTGGTCACGCAGGGGTTGTGTGACGTGATTGTTTTGCTCGATGAGAACGAACCTAAAGCGGCCAGTCAGGCGCTGGAGTTGCGTGATATGGCGTCGCTGACCGCTTCACGCGTGCAGGTCATCGCCAACGATTATAGCGAACTGCGTGATGCCGACGTTTTAGTCATCGCCGTCGGCCCGAAAACCTTACTGCGTGAAGATCGTCTGGAAGAACTCGCTGAGACCCGTGCCGCCGTGCGTGAAGTTATCCCGCGCGTGATTGCCAGCGGTTTCGGCGGCGTTATCCTGAACATCACCAATCCGTGCGATGTTATTACGCAAATTATTCAGCAGACCAGCGGATTCCCGGACACGCAGGTGTTCGGCACCGGCACGTCGCTGGATACCGCGCGCATGAAACGCGTGGTCGGCGAGTTTTTTGGCATCGATCCGAAAAGCGTGACCGGCTATGTCATGGGTGAGCACGGCGAATCGCAGTTTGTCGCCTGGAGCACCGTGACACTCGGCGGCCGTCCTGTGGCAGAACTGGCGGGCGATCGTGACGTCGACTGGGCAAAAATGAACGATGCCGTGCGCGGCGGTGGCTGGGAAATCCTGCAAGGGAAGGGCTGGACCAGTTTTGGTATCGCCACCGCGACGGCGCGACTGGTGGATGCGATTTTGTCCGATGCGCACAGCGTCTGTCCGGTTTCGGCCTGGGACGAAGAACTGGGTGTTTATATCGGCCAGCCGTCGGTCATCGGCAAAAAAGGTATTGTGCAAACGCTGCAACCGGAACTGACCGCTTACGAAGGTGTGGCGTATCACGCTTCTGCCCGCGTTATCGCGGCAGCGCTGAAATCTGAAAAATAGCCAACACCCGTCACATAACGTTGCAAGGCGGTCCGGGAATATCTGCAAATTGTTCAGGCATTAAGCAGAGAGTTCGAAAGCCATTGACTCATCCCGGTCTGCCCGTATAATCCGAACCCGCAACGCTCCCGAAAGGGACAAGCAATGCGCCCTTAGCTCAGTTGGATAGAGCAACGGCCTTCTAAGCCGTAGGTCACAGGTTCGAGCCCTGTAGGGCGTACCATTTCAAAACAATCACTTAGCTGTCCGTCGTTCCCTCAGAAATTTGCGAGTGGGACAGATTTGGGACAGAAACCCCAAAAATAGCGTCTATCTGCTTCGCGTGCTCCGTTAAATGATTAGGTGCCAGATGCGCGTACCGCCGTACCATCTCGATCGACTCCCAGCCGCCCATTTCCTGAAGAACTGACAGCGGGACACCAGCCTGAATCAGCCAACTTGCCCATGTGTGTCTCAGGTCGTGGAAACGGAAGTTTTCGATCCCGGCGCGTTTCAGCGCCAAACGCCACGCCGTATTCGAATCGACACGAAGTTTCCGGACTGCCGCGGTTACTGACCCGTCAGAACGCTTGCTTGCCGTGGTGTGAACAAATACCCATTTTTGATGGTTGCCAATCTGTTCACGTAACACTTTGCAGGCGGTATCATTCAAGGCTACGCCAATAGCTTTGCCTGACTTGCTTTCTTCCGGGTGTATCCATGCGACCTTTCGCTGCATGTCGATTTGCTGCCATTCGAGATTAACGATGTTGGATCTGCGCAGGCCGGTAACCAGCGCAAAAATCACCGTCGACTTTAAAGGTTCAGGACATTCATCAACCAGGCGTTGCGCTTCATTTGGTTCGAGCCATCTGACGCGCTTATTTTTTGCCTGTGGGACTTTTATCACTGGCGCTTTTTCCAGCCATTTCCAATCTCGTTCTGCGGCGCGCAGCAGCGACTTCATCAGTGCGAGATGTTTTGCCTTGGTGGCTGTGCTGACCGTCTGGCGCTCATATTTTGGCGCTTCGATCCCTCTCTTCGCCAAAGACTGCGAATGTAACCTATGGTTTTCCTCTGCCCGGCGGTTAACCATTTTGCTGATCGCCATGTAGATTTTGGCTTCAGTAATATCCTTCAATTTCACCCCTTCAAAATGCATCAGCCAGAATCCCATCCGGCTTTTGTCATCATCCAGAGATTTTTTCTCGGCTCGTTCTTCCAACCACCTCAAACAAGCCTCTTCAAAAGTGACCTCAGGAAAATCGCCGAGCCGGTCTATTCGCCAGAGCTCTGATTTTCTTTTGTCGTGCAGCTCCTGTGCCTCCCTCTTGTTCGCTGTCCCAAGAGATTCTTTAAGTCTTTGCCCACCCGGCAGCGAGAAGCTCGCGTACCAGATGTTACCTCTACGGAAGATGGACATGTTTTTTCCTCGAGCATGTCACCCTCACTCACGGCGACAGTGTTGATCGGTTTATTCAGTGCGGCAATACATGCTTGCCGGGTAAAGATGTAAGGGGACTTTGGTTTCGATGGATCCTTGCGCTCGGCGTGAACGCGGCCATCTCTGACCCATTTGGTCAGCGTGGGCAGCGACAGGCCCATAAACTGGGCTGCCTCCGCCTTAGTGAGCCCGTATCTGTCCAAAAGGCTACCTCTCTTCAAATTGGCCGTTGAGCACGCCAATCGTCCACAGGAAATCGACCAGTCGGTAGATCGGTTTGATGGGCTGATAGTGGCGTTTGATGATCGGGCCGGAAAGTTTATCGAATGGTGTTTTGGGGTTGGCCGCGACAGCCTGGTGTAGTTCTTCGTTGCATCTCCGCGCAGCGGAGCGCAGGGCGTTTCGCTCGGCTTCGTTCACATTTCTGTTCCTTAAGCTGCTACCTCTTTGCTGGCGCACATTTCCGGCAGGTTGGCACGCACCAGCGCTTCAGCGAACGGTGGCGGTACGGCGTTACCACAACGCGCGACCTGCTTATCTTTGGCGTATTTCTTGCCACGATAGTCCTGATCGATGATGTACCAGCTCGGGAAACCCTGCGCCGCGTAAAGCTCATGCGGTTGCAGCATACGCATGCCGATATCCACGATCTGATAATCTACACCCTCGACCGTGACCAGGCCAAACCGGTCATTCGTGGTGATCGTGTGCAGGGATTCATCCAGGCTGACGCCTTCTTTCTCGTTGCCGTAATACTTGAGTAAGAAAGCGCGAACCTCACCGATATGCAGGCCCATGGCAGTGATTGCAGGCACTGGTTCCGTGACTACCCGACCGTCCTTACAGCTACCGCGCAACAGCACCAGATTTGATGTAACTAATGCGTGATGATCGACCGTCGTAACACCGTGAGTCGGCCCCGAGATATCGACACCCGGACCGGTATAATTCCCGCCGTAATGTTTCGCCAGAAATGCGGTACAAAGACGGCTCTTACCGCCACCGGCTCCCATCACAGTTCCGTTTGGCTCAGTGACTGGGTGACCAACGCTATTCCCGAACTCACGTGCAATAACTGGCGCGATAAGTAGATGCTCAGCTTTGCTTGTGACTGTTGTCAGACCTTTGGTTGCTGGGTAAGCCATGCGATCGCCACCAAATCCGGTCTGACCGATACGCGCAATAATCGGTGTAACTAAGGCCGAGTGATTTTCTTTCATCAATGTATGGAATGGTGCGTCAACTTTGCGTGGTTTTCCCTGATATGCCGAACCACCGGCTCCGACGATAAATGGCGTTGGGTTATCGATCACGAACCGTTGGATGCCGCGAGCGATACGCTTGAGGGTGTTCTCTGCCAGTGGCTTTTTGCGGTCGAAGATGCTCGGGCATGGAATTGACCAGTCGATACACTCGGCAGCGGTGCGCCACGGCGCCAGCTTCCCGCTCTGCACGTCCAGAGATTTAGGATCCCCGTGGCTCGCTACTGGCCATTCAACTGGCTGGCCATCACAACGCATCACCATGAAGAATCGGCGGCGTATAGTCGGCGCACCGAAGTCGCAGGCGCGTAACTCGCGGTGATCGACTACGTAGCCCAGTCCGGCAACCAGACGGCGGACATCGTCGCTGTTTACATCGATGTTCAGCACTTCGCAACACTCAGCAATTGCCGGATGATCCCCTGCAATGCCGGTGGTCAGCATGCCGATAAATGCAGCAAATGTTTCGCCAGCGCGTGCCGGATCCGGATGTTCTGTGCCGTCTTCTGCGTTCAGCAGCGGACCCCACGTTTTAAATTCTTCGACGTTCTCAAGCATCATCACGCGCGGGTGCTTCGCCAGTGCCCAGCGGATCACAATCCAGGCCAGACCACGGATTTCTTTCTTAACGGGTTTGCTGCCCTTCGCTTTACTGAAGTGACGGCAGTCAGGACTGAACCAGGCCAGACCAACCGGACGGCCAGCGGTTGCCGCGATAGGGTCAACATCAAACACCGATTCGCAGTAGTGCAGCGTTTCAGGGTGATTGGTGCTGTGCATAGCAATGGCGTTCTCGTCATGGTTGATCGCGATATCCACGCTGCGACCCGTTGCCATTTCAATACCGGTACTCGCACCGCCGCCGCCCGCAAAATTGTCTACGATGATTTCTTTCATGCTGTTGCTCCCATTGCGCGGGCCAGTGTGCCAGCGGTGTTAATGATTTCAGCCGTTGGCAGGCCGTCCATTTTCAGGCGATTAATGTGGTGACGCAGTTTGTTCTGCAGGTGATCGGAGAGGTTTGAAGACTCAGGTACCTGCCCAAAGAGGTAATGCACTTCGGCTGGCCACACGCGGTTATTGGTTTCAGGTACCGGAATAATTTCTGGAATATTTTGCGGCTGGCTTTGTTGTAATGCGCCAGCAGGAACAGCCAGATAATGACCAGCCAACACCTTGACTCGGGAGTTACGCGCGGGGGGGATCGTGGTGAATGTTGCCGGTACCAGCTCGATATCGTTGAACGGGTTTTCATTGCCCCAGTGATGCCAGCCAGCAGCTTCACCGCGACTGAAAAGCTCGATGCGGGAAACCTGACCGTAAAGCTCTTCAAGACGGAAGCGAACTTCGGCAGGCTTTTCGCTATGTTCGCCACGGCAGCTGTGAACGACCTGCTTAACGCTGGCGCTGACACGCTCAAGCCCGGCGCCGCGGATGGCGATCAGAACGTCCTCACTGTTCCCTCTGGTGTAGTTGCCCCCGTTCATCACAGTTTCAGCACTTAACGCATCCAGAAAATCTTCAAAGTCGAGCATGGTTTGTTCTGCCAGCGCCCGTTCTATGCGCCCACGCGCCTGTTCGTAAAGCTTTACCCAGGTGAAGCCTTTCATGGTCTTGACCTTGAAGCCCCAGGCCTCTGCCAGCTCAACAGCCTCGGCGGCGAAGTTGCCGGTGTACCACATTGCAAGGACCGCGTTGTCGGCGGCGATTGACCAGACCGGCAGGCGCTTAATTTCTTCGAGCGTCATGGTGCTGTAATGATCGTCAGCGGCGCCGTTACTGATTTTGTTGCTGTATTGCCACGGCGGATCCGCATAGATAAGCTGATACATCAGGCCGGTACCCCGCATATTTTCGAAAGTGAACGATGGTGATTCATGACCGTTGCCACGTATGACGCTTTCCGGTTCATCACCTCGATGGCGTAGTTCCGGCCGGCGACGCGCACCTGATACGTTTCGCTATTCTTGCGCCGGGCGTAATCGCCGTATTTATGTTGGTGGCAGCTCAGCGCTGTTTCGGCTGCCTGCTTTTCTTGCGGCGTTGGATTGCCGCGAATGATGTGACGCATGGCTTTCTCCAAGCGTAAAAAAACCGCTCAAAGGCGGCCAGTATTTTGCGAATGATGCTGTTACTGCGGAAACACTTCAGGATTGGCTGGCAGTTCAATGGATTCAATCGGGATGATTTTTGCCGTTCCGTTTACGTCCGCAATCGCTCCGATCACCAGCCTGCTGAAAAGTCGTTGCTCAGCCGCCGTCAGAACAACCTGACCGGTCACGCCTTCGGCTCTGACCAGAATGGCGAAGTTCTCAATTTTCATTTTCGGTTTCCTTCGACTGGCTGACAGCCAGCTGTTCGACGAGCTCGACGACATCAACACCCAGGGCTTTCCCCATCTCCAGAAACAGAGCGGTTGCCGGGTTGATGTCGAGTGTGACTGACGGAATTCTCTGGCCGTATCCGAGAGATAATTTGCAGGTCATGCCGTAATGCGGCTCCAGCTCGCAGCCAATCAGTAACCGGTCGGCTGCATGGCCGTGTGGAATGCCGTTTTCTCCGTCGAACCGATTAACGTTATCCCTGACACGCAAACGCCTGCGCAGGTCGGTGATGTCTAAATTCGCCATCATTCCTCCGCCTGAATTCGACTCGCAAGAGCGCGGGTCTCGACCGCCAAAGCTTCGGCGCGCGTCAGCAAATCGCTTTTTACTGCTGGCGCTGGTTTAGACATCATCGTTTCCAGACATGATTCGCAATAATCGATAGAACTGCATTCGCAATCTTCAGGCTTTTCAAACCTTGGACGCATCACAACGCCAGCAGGAGGATCGCAAAGTTGGATAGTTGCTGGCGCTGGTTCAACCGCGTAAAGCTTGGTGCCTGGCAGAACGTCAAACCGGAGAAACCGGAAATCGACCTCGCGGGTGATCCCCATATCACGATTAGTGCCGGCCCATGCGACGATTTCGCCGACAGGCTGCAGCCCACCTTTTAGCGCGGCAACCTCTTTCTCGGCCTTCACCATTCGTTCATGCAATGACAGTTTGATATTCAAGTTAATATTGTTTGTTTCAGCGGCCTGCTGGCGCTCTGTTTCGAGCTGGTCGAGCGCCCGTTCTGCTAAAACCTGCCATGCTGACCAATAAATTTGATCGGCGCAGTGGGCGCAGATTTGAGATCCGTCGCCTGCTGTAACGGTGCCTGTGTGCTGCTTTCCGCAGTGGTCGCAATCCCGCCATACTGCACATGACCAATCATACCGGTCACGAACAGGACGAGTCAGTGCTGCTATATCTGTTGTATCAGTCATACAGCCTCCGGCTTAAAAGAGGTTTGTTGAATCGCAAGAGCCAGGCGCTGGCCGGCTGCCTTTTGAGCTGGAATACTGGCAATTACCGTAGGACGTTCTTTGTCTGTATTGGCACAAATGCCTCCCCAGTTGGAAATCTCGAAGAAGTTTTCCAGATCAAGTGATGTGCTCTTGTTGGCTAACTCTTCGATCATCAACACAACCCCCTGAACCGGCCGATGTTTAAGCAGCTCCTGAATTGCGTAGCCGAATGCATTGATCATCACGGCGTGGAACTGGATGTAATCCCGTTTGTATTCAGCGGGTGAAACAGAATGGTGAAGATCCTTGATAGCGGTAAGGCTAAGCCACGCTTCCCAGATGTCGTAAATATCACCTGTTGAGACCTCTTTCCCCTTACTGACAGAGAATTTTGTTGTTGCATCACTCAGTGCCTTAAAGCTGATCCACAACTCGCTTTTGGCCGGTACAACATTGTGCTCAAAGTCAGTGATCACTGAGAAAAGTTCGTGAGTAGACAGGAAAGAAACCATGCTTTGGGCGACAGCATCTCTCCCGTTGTAAGCCATGTTGATGGCGGCGGACGGTTTCGAGACGTTGTTATTTATGTCAGAGAAAAACTGCTGTCGAACTTTTAACGGTAATTTCTGTGTCAGCATCAGAGGAACTGAGACCGAGGTGCTGTGGTTCCGGCAAAAATCGCTGATCCCGGCGGCGCGGTGCTGACCATCAAATAATTTAATTTCTGCATCCATAGGAAATCTTACGATGCCGACGTTCGTGTTGCCGAAAGGTTCGAATTCAATATCAGAATCACAGTTGCCAACCAGCGGCGGAATAATGAATGCCGTTTTGGTTTCAACGGAATTGACTAAATAGTCATGGAATTTTTTAACCCGCGTTTTGTTAATTTCGCGCTGTGAACGTTCCAGAGCATGGCCGAAATTATCAGATGACAATACTCTGGTCAGCGTTCTGCCCGGAATAGTCATCAGCAAAACATAGGTGTCTCCCTGAAAGCCGTATGACGCAGGGAACTCGAAGTAATATTCCATCTGTGTTTTATCAGTCATGGCTGGTTTCCTTCTGTTCGATTACTTCCAAACCCAACTTCAAGGCCAGCGCATGTTCCGCTCTGGCGCCTGCGCTGAACTGCCAGCCGGTGAGCAGGTAAATTGCTCCGGCGCGCTGCAGCATCGTCAGACCGATAGCCATGTAATCAGCTTCCGTCAGACCATCCGGCAGGATCGCCGGATTCAGCGGGACGTGCTTTTCGAATGACAGGTTGATAGCCGCCTGGTTGAAAGCGGGGCGGTTGAAATGCGGCAGGCCGGTCATCGGCCCGGCTATATAAATTTTCATTGATGATTACCTGTGAATACAGGCCAGAACGGTCTGTTCGTTAATTGAGCGGAAATTAATGATCGATCATCTATTCGTTGAATCAGTGCGGTAATTTGATTTGGTAGTCGGCGCAGAAGTCCAGCACGTACAGGCATTCAGCCGGACTTTCGGTCTCGTTGATCACGTCGCATCCGCCAGCGTGCAGGCAGTTGCAATGCTGGCAGTTCAGGCGATTTTCAAAGCACTCCTTCGCCATGTGGTACCCGTTGCACTTCCCGCCGCTGAACCGGTGAGGAAAATTATAAGAGGGGCAGCGGCACGTGACCTGCCGGCCGTCCCAGTACGCCCTCCCGCGGGCCATTACTCAGCAACCTTTTCGATCGGCATGATTGTATCCAGTAGCAATCTGGCGCGACCGTGGCCGCCGCCGCGCTGGCCGGAATTCCGGTAGTAATATTCTTTCGGGCTGGCAACCCACGTTGTGGCGGTCATGTGCAATTTGACGCACTTCTCTCCACCAGCACGAACAACAGTGCCGGTGTGTGTTTTGGTTTTAGGCATGGTAATTGCCTCGGTAGGAAAGGGGATTACCAGCCCTGAACAGGCTGGGGTTACTGCCATCGCTTTTTGCGGGGCTGACGAGTTGGTCAGAACGGGATGTCATCATCGAAATTACCCGTTTGCTGAGCAGTGTTTTGTGGCTGGCGCTGTTGCAAACGCGATTGTGCAGGCTGGTTGCCACCGAGCATAGAGCGTGCTGGCTGGCCGATTGTTGAACCTGTGTTACCTGCAGGCAGACGTTCGTCGCGGTCTTTCAGCAAAAGCAGCATCTTATCGACAGCTTCAGCTGGCGTGCCTTCAGATGCTTCTTTGAATGTTTTGCGAGTATTTGACCCAAAGGCTTGGCGCACTTCAAATTTATATGCGTCGGTGCCGTCGGTTTTGGTGTAAAGAACCTTCTGCAGGACGAAGCCTATCGGCTTACCCTCCAACTCCTTACAGTGAAATGCCGGTTCGCCCTGATCATTTACACCTTCAGTGGCGTTCAGCTGTTTAACTCGCGTCAATCCCATAATGGCGTTTATCAAAGCTTCACCGTGCTGCAACGGCTGGCCGTCGCGCCCGATGTAATTCACGCGAAGGTAATTGGCTTTTCCGGCATCAGTCTCAAGACTGAATTCCATTGCTGCCGATTGTGAGTCACGGCCGTTCGTGAAGAGTGCCGCTGCGATAGTGCCAGTGTAAGCACCGGTTTCAGAAATACCGCCAGCGCCGGACTTTTTGGCTGACTCTTCGTTAAAGGTGAACATTGGTTGCATTATGCTGTTGCTCCATCTGAGAGTTCGTAATATTCCCGGATTGCCGCGTCAACGGTTGCCAGGTCATTAGGTATTTGGAAGTTATCGAAAAGGCCGATCGGAGATTTAACCGGGTCGGTTCCGTCTGATTGGGTGGTGAAGTAATACCGGCCATCGGTAACACCAGTTCTAAGCGCGATGCTAAACATGCCTTCGACTGTGATTTTCTCGTCCAGCATTTTACCGATGGTTTTCATCTTGATGCGGCCCTGCGGTGTCTCTTCCGTGTGAGCCAGGAAGTAAACGATCAGCTCTTCTTCTGCCGCCTGCGCTGCGCGGATCACATCCCAGGCACCGCCGCCAATCTCCGTAAATTTTTCGAAGGATTTTTCACTGCGGCGCCGCATAAACTGATTCCCCATCACGTACTGGAAATCATCAACCACCACATATTTGCGGCCAGCACGAACGGCGAAATTGATGATTGTCGTTATGTCGGTAGGGATGTCTGTAAAGAAGACGTTGCCGGTTTTGGCGTCGAAGTCTCGCGCCTGCCAGCCTTTTGATTTGAAAGGAAGACGCTTATTTTCTGGGTTAACCAGAAACCCTTTATCGGGGTTTAGGTTCATCATGCTGGCTGATTTGCCAGAACCTGAATCACCAAGAATTAGTACGGGGATACCCATCAGAACATCGCTCCCATCGCCTGCTTTACAGTGAAGGCCAGATCCTCGGACACATCAGACTGACCGAGCAGCCAGCGGAAATAACCAGCATCGATACCTGCGATTTCAACAAAGGTTTTGCCTTTGTGTTTACCGAAGGGCATGACGTGCAGCAGGGAAGGGCTGTTCGTGATTTCCCGCATTTGGGAAACTGTCCAGCGCGCCTCTTTGTTCATACGAAGAAGAATCGCCGCCGTCACGTAGCAGTCATACAGCGCGCGGTGAGGATAGAGGCCTTCTGGCACGAAAGGATTGATGTCTTTTGCATAGCGAAGGTACTGATTACCGTGCCCGCCTTCCGGCCAGAGCTTGCGCGAAAGCTTCAGCGTGCAGACCCAGGGGCCGGCAATCATTGGTAATTTTTCACGGTCGAACGCGGCGTTGTGCGCGACATAAACCTCAGCGCCGAGGTACTTATCAATCACATCATCGATGGGCGGCGCGTCTGCGACCATTTCCTCTGTGATGTGGTGGATTGCCATAGCCTCAAAACTGATAGGCTCAGGAGGCTTTACAAAGTCGCTCATGGGGTTGCAGATTTCGCCGTTTACAATATCGACGCTGGCAATCTCCACGATCCCGCCTTCGAACGACGTAGTTTCCGTATCAATAACGCGGAAAGTGATCATGCTGTTTTCCTGTGTCGGTGCGTTGGTCTGCCACGGCTTCCATGTGCGCGAGGCGAACAGCCAGGCGGTCGAGGTCACTCGGTGAAACGTGGTTGTCGAGACAGAAGTTAAGAATGAGCGTGTCAGCCTTGAGCTGGCGATCTGTAGTTATGGCGGATGTCATTTGCATAATGAATCAGCCAACAACAGAACGACGGTCATCACCAGCAGAAGAGCTGCCGGCAGCCAAAAGCCGCGCCACGTCAACGGCGCCCAGTCGCGAACGTCATCGCCGGTCAGTTTGTGGCGATACTGAATTTTCTGAGCAGGTTTCATTTCCATGATGTTCTCCGTGCGTGAGTCGTGAGCCATATCGGCCAGCTGTGTTTCTGCGTGCAGCAGCTGCTGAACGTGACCACCGGCAAACCGAACTGCATTGATGAGCTGGTTCGCTGGCGCCGCGTTGTGGAAAGTGGATTTCGTTGCATTCGGATCTCCGATTTAATCCATGACAAAGCGCCCGCGCTGGCAGGCTTCTTTGCGATGGAGTGAAAAAAATGCCCCAGGGGTATGGGGCAAAGACACACAGCATTAGATGATTAACGGAGAGAGCTGCGTCGCTGGAGTCGAACCAGATTCGGGGTAGGGAACCCCGTGCATTGCCTTTTATGCTACGACACAACGAAAAGAGCACTGCATTTGACCACCTTACGCCGCGTGACCCGTAACGTTGCCTTTGCGACCTAATTACCTTGCCGCCAGGGGAAGTTACACAGGTGCTGGCCATATATCCGGTGCAATGCTCTTATCTGTTATGAGCTGGGATGATGCCCAGCAATCCACCGCCTTTACTTTTAAGCCCAATGAACTGCTGCGGTTCTCCGGGCTTTACTACCATTATTAATTAAGTGACTGATTGAATGGATTACTTTGAGGTGCTAAGCACTCGTTGTATTCCGCTTCGCTCATGGCCTCTTCACCTTCTTTCAAACTGTCGAAATATTCCTCATAGCTGCTCATTCAGTGATCCTCAATCAATGGTCTTGCCAAAGCCCCCGGCATAGCAGGGGCAGTGGTAAGTACACTTCTCTCCTTTAAGAACATTTAGCGGTCGATCCCTTTCGGGGCCGGAAGTGATTACATCGCTCACCTCATCGCGTGCTGCTTAGTTGGCGTCCTGCCGTGTTGATGGAGTGATAATAGCTTTGAGTATTTTTAATAGCAATGAGTATTAACATGAATTCAATAGCAATGGCTATAATTTGGTGATTTGAAAGGGAATTTATTTGAAGGATTTTTTTTGCAAGGGAGGATATTGCGCTTACTGCGCTTGTTGGCGCGATGGCACAACAACAAAATTTGCAGAGCCGAGAGGGAAGTGTAAGCTAAAATACAACTGTATAAATGAACAGTATTTGTTTATATTGAATCAGATTGTAACTCTATGGGGTAACGTATGTTGTTAATATTAGAGAGGAAGAGCTGCGGGGTGTATGAAACAAAAACCCTGCCAGAGCAGGGTGTGAGTGATTACATTCTGAAATCTCTTAACAGCAAGACGGTAACCCCGATCAGGGATTCGGGATCTGCCTCTATAAGCGGAACTCGACTATCGTCAACTGATAAAAAACCATGAGACCCGCCATCTAAAAAGCGGAAAGCGGAAAATGTGTTGTTGATTTTGGCAATCACAAGATCGCCTGTGCCTGGTGTCATTTCTGTATCGACGATAAGAATTGAACCGGCAGGCGCTTCAGCACAACCGCTATTGCGCTTTAATATATAGGCTCGCCAGCTGGAAAGTGGTTTTCCTTTGGGTGAAATAACGAAGTCATCGGTCTCACCATTCTCGTCCCAAACCGCAATCTGATGTGAACGGTCAGCCCTTGGCTGATATGAAATGTTTTTCCCGCCATCCATATCACCTACACCATTCGCAAGCCAATCGACATTTACACCCAAGGCATTTGCAATATCTACTAATTTACCTGACGTCTTGGCTTTGCCTTTGGTCAGTCTCCAAATAGTGGGCTGAGCTACGCCGGATGCCTCGGCTAAAGCAGCCTGAGTCATGTTTCCGCGCAACTCCATTGCTCTATTTAATCGTTCAGCAAGTGTCGTTTTCATGCTGAGCAACTTATAGCTACACGTATCAACCGTCAAACACGCATGGCTATTGCTTAAATTAATACTCATTGCTATTATCCCTTTAATTTAATACGCAAGAGGATTGGTTATGACCAATAGAGTTATTCAGAAAGCTATCAGCATCGCAGGTAGCCAACAAAAGCTGGCTTCAATGTGCGGTGTCAAGCAGCCCACTGTTTGGCGCTGGCTTCATGGTGGGCGCGTGGATATCAGTAATGTGATGTCCGTTGTTAAAGCAACTAACGGGAAAGTACAGGCACATGAGATCCGGCCAGACATCCCAGAGGTTTTCCCACATACCACAAAGTCTGTGGATGCAGCCTAACACTCAATTAACAAGGAAAAGATAAATGGAAACAAACGCAACAACACGCAACTCAGAACTGCCAAAACTCAAGCCACGTGATATGGAGCGGCTTGTTTTGCGGCAGCTTCAACTGCATGGGCAGAAGCCTATTGCTGACGAAATCGGGATGGATGAATCGACCATAAGCCGATGGAAGCAGGGGAACATTGAACAGTTCTGCAAGTTCCTTGCGGCGCTGGGAATTCAGCTGGCGCCACCTGAGGCGGTGCTGGTTCGACGAGATTATTTGTTCTCGATGGAGACCCTGGCTGAAATCGGCATGAAGGCGGAGCGCATGCGGCCGGAGCCTATTGGTTTTAACTGAGGGCATGGGAATGGGTTACTGCAAACCAAAAAGAAAAGCCGCACTGCGCGAACAGTACGGCCATCACTTCTTTAAAAACCACTGAGGTTTTATCCATTATGCACAAGAACAAGCGTCCAGCGCAACCCCGTGAAATTACCCGCTATGACTACGTTCGGCCTGCTGATCCTATCGGCGCCGCGCCCAAGGCTTTCCAGCAACGGTTTGCTTCGGAGTGGCGCAAGGTTCAGGAACAGCATGAGGCGAAAAAAGATGAATAGCACTGCTGAAATAATTCAATTTCGCGCGCCAGAGCAGCGCGAGGAGCGTCGCGTGGCCGATCTCGATGATGGGTATACACGGCTGGCAACAATGCTTCTGGAAGAGTATGCAGGCGCAAATCTCAACCGTCGCCATTACAAAGTTTTGCTTGCCGTTCTCCGGCTGACTTATGGCTGGAATAAGAAATCTGACCGCATGACAGATCAGCAGATTTCCGACATCTGCAAGCTGCCGCGCCAGAAAGTTAACGAGGCCAAAAACGAGCTTATCTCTATGAAAATAATCATAAGAGAGGGTAACCGGATTGGGCCAAACAAGAACGTTTCGGAATGGGATTTTAGTCTGTGTCACCAAAATGGGGGCACTGTCACCAAAGCGGTGACAAAAAGTGTCACCAAAATGGGGATCGCAGTGTCACCAAATCAGGGTCACACCATAGACATTATTCCAAAGACAATAAAAACAGATCCCCCTAAAGCCCCCAAGGGGGAAACCGGGAAGGAATTTTCAGAACACGTTCTGGCAGAAGCAAAACAGGCCCTGGAGTATTACAACGAGCTCACCGACGGCAGTTGTCGTTCTGCAGAACCTTTCGCAGTGCTGCTGACGGAAACCAAGTCCCGCAGCGCCTACACCCTGCAAGACCTGCAGTTGGTAGTTCGTTGGGTTGTGCAGACGTGGAAGATCCGAAGCGGCAGCGCGCCCAAACCGACAAACATCTGCCGCGTTAACCGGTTTGATGGCTATCTGTCCGACGCCGAAGTCTGGCAGAAAACCTGCGTGGATATCGACTGTCAGGCCGTGGTTGACGCCTACAACGAAGTGACCGCAGGGCGCATGGCGCCAGCCGATTTATACCGTGACCGTTCCATCGCTATCCGTGAGCTTGCAAGCCATCTCGCCAAACAGACACCAGAAGGTTTTCGTGCGTACTTCAGGGCGTTCCTTTCCGATGCCCGCGAATATTATTTTGGTGGCGCTGATGGCCTTGGCTGGCGCGCAGATTTCGATTACCTGATGCAGCCCAAGACGCTGCGAAAAGTGCGGGAGGGAACCCTGTGATCAATACCGATATCGAGGCCAGCGTGATCGGCGGACTGCTGCTGAGCGGATACACACCAGATGCAAGCGATGTACTGGCCACCCTGAACCCGGAAGCTTTTTCCGTGCCGTTCTACCGTGAGACGTTCAAAGAGATTAAGCGCCAGGCGAACAATCGCGGGCTGATCGACGGCCTGATGGTTGCCGAGGCTATGGGTAATGACCATTTTGCCAACGTCATGGAAACCATGCGGCAGTGTCCGTCGGCTGCGAATCTGAAGGGCTATGCGCGCATTGTCGGCGAGTTTTCTCAGATCCGGCAGTTCTCCCAGCTCATGGAAACCTATTACGACCAGATCACCGGCGCGAATAACCATGAACGGGCGATAGACACCATTCAGGAATTTGTCAGTCAGGTGATGAGTATTAACCGGCCAGCGGATGAGGTTCAGCCCATTCACATCGATGAGCTGATGGGCTCATATGGCGACGTGCTCGAGCATCGCCTCGTGAACGGCGAGGAGTCGGACACCCTGAAAACCGGTATTCCTGAGCTGGATGAAATCACCGGCGGCCTGAACAACGAGGATCTGATCATCGTTGCTGCGCGCCCTGGCATGGGCAAAACCGAGTTTGCTCTGACCGTGGCCGAAGGCGTGGCGGAAAGTACTATCCGCATCGGGGAAGACGAGGTTCCGCGCGGTGTGTTGATTTTCAGCATGGAAATGAGTGCGCAGCAGGTCATAGAGCGTCAGCTGGCTGGCGCTGCAAACATGCCGGTTTCTGCACTGCGTAAACCATCCCGCATGGACGATGAAGACTGGGCGCGCATTTCGATGGGCATCAACCGTCTGGCCGGTCTGCAGGTCTGGGTTGTCGATTCTTCAAAGCTGACCATCGAGCAGATCCGGGCGATTGCTGAACGGCATAAGCGCAAGCACCCGAACCTTTCCCTGATCCTGTGCGATTACCTCGGCCTGATCGAGAAGCCGCGCGCAGAGCGAAATGACCTGGCGATTGCCCATATCTCTGGCGGCATGAAGCGCATGGCGAAAGACCTGAAAACACCGGTGATGTCGCTCAGCCAGCTATCCCGTGACGTAGAGAAGCGGCCGAAAGGCCAGAAGCGCCCGGTTAACTCTGACCTGCGCGACGGGGGGAGCATCGAGCAGGACGCTGACGGAATTTACATGCTGTACCGCGAAGCCGTTTACGACCCTGAGAGCCCGGCGGCGCCGTTCGCTGAAATCATCGTGACCAAAAACCGGTTTGGTGAGCTCGGTACCGTCTACCAGCATTTCAAAAACGGGCACTTCATGCCGACAGATCAAGCACACGCCGCCGAGATGTGCAAACAGCGTCAGCATGCGCCAGCTGCGTCACCGCGTCGTTATGGAAAGGATGAGTTCTGATGGATGACTTCTGCCTGCACGAAACCACAAAAGCGCAGCTCTGGCCGGTGCTAAGAGAGCTTATCGCATCCGGCAAGCGCTACCGCGTCAGCATCGTTGAATGGCGCGATAAGCGCACGCTCAGTCAGAACGCGCTGCTATGGAAATGGTACGGCGAAATCGCTGGCCAGCTCGGCAAAGCCGGAAAGGGGACATTTACTGGCGAGCAGCTGCACGAATACCTGAAAGAAATTTATTGCCCGGCGAAGTCCATCACCGTCATGGGCGAAACGCGCTATGTGAAATCGACTAAACAGCTGGATACCAGCGAAATGACGATTTATCTCGAACAGGTCGATGCCTGGGCGCACCAACGCGGCTTTCGCCTGACCATTCCGGCGCGCTGTGAATACCAGCAACTTAGACAACAACAGGGAGCCTGATGAAAACCTACGCGATAACGCCAATACCAAAGCCTCGTATGACCCAGCGTGACCGATGGAAACAACGCCCGCCGGTTCTGCGTTATCGCGCCTTCTGCGACGAAGTGCGGCTTAACCGCATTTCCCTGCCTGATTGCGGCTGGCACGTCACGTTTGTTTTGCCAATGCCTGCAAGCTGGAGCAAAAAGAAAAAAGCGGAAATGTCCGGTAAGCCACACCAGCAAAAGCCGGATAAAGACAATCTGGAAAAAGCATTACTCGATGCGATTTTTGAAGACGACTGCCGGATCTGGGACGGTCGCGTCTCAAAGGTTTGGGGTGAAACAGGTCAGATACTTATTGGAGAGATATCGTGAGAATAGAACACGCATTGCTGGCGAGTAGCCCGAAATCACCATCCATCATGAGCATGGCCGTTGAAACAAAGCCTCAATCACTTCTCTGCACCAGCCATGCCGGTGAGTTGCAGGATCGGCGCGTAGTGCGTGCCTATCAAAGCCGTTCAGGCGGGAAGGGCGGATACACTGACGTGATGTTTGCGCTGGGAATAACTCAGTCTCGCGAGGCGCAAGGCCTGAGCCTGCTTTACGCCAAATATAACAAAGACGCCAAAGAGCGTGATGCGGCGATCGAACGGCTGGCGCTGTTCGCAATCAGCCAGGCACCGAAACTAGTGGGGAAGGCATCTGGCCGCAACATGGCGCGCTGCATGGTGGTTCTGGCAAAGCTTGCCGTAGATGATTTCTGCCGCACTGCTGACGTAGAACGTGCGCGTTGTCGCTGCGGCGGTTCCGGCAAGGTGTACGACATCGCGAGAACGCGGGCTGCCGGTAAAACGGTCGAGAAGACCTGCGAGCGCTGTCATGGCACTGGCCTGAAGCCGATGACCAGCGCGCCAGCATACAAGGTTGTTAAAGGTCTCCTTCCTGAGCTGTCCCAACCGTCGTGGAATCGAAACTGGCAGCGCTTTTTTGATTTATTGATAAGCCATTGTTACCAGGAAGCGAGCGCCGCAGAGACTGTTTTAGGACGAGTTTCACGGCCTGAAATGGCATCATGAAAACCATTACATATCAATCTCTTGAAAAATCACTTTGCAAAAGTGAATAAAATTGGCTAAATTTGCCTCTAATGATGGGAGATTAATACCCAGCACACATTCAAGCCTCGGCACTCGCCGGGGCTTTTGCGTTTCTGAGGCTGCCAATTCGGCGGCCTTTTTCGTTTGGGGTAACGCAATATGTCAGCTGTCGTTATCTGCGCGTCTGGCCCGTCGCTGATTCCTGCTGATTGTTCGCTGGCCGTAGAATCTGGCCTGCCGGTTATCGCTGTTAATTCAACGTGGCGGGCGGTGCCTGATTGCACCCACATCTACGCGGGTGACCTGCGCTGGTGGGATATCAATTTCCCGAGCCTCCCGGAACGGGCCGCCCGCTGGACGTGCAATGTGCGGGCGCAAAAACGATACGGGATAAACCTTTTTCCGACCAATACCAGCGAGACGTTCAATTCCGGTCAGCGGGCTATTCGGTTCGCGCATTGGCTCGGCGCCGAAAATATCATTTTGCTGGGTTTCGACTGCTCTATTTCAAGCGGTAGCCACTGGCATGGCGATCACGTCGCCCTGGATAATCCGACGCCTGCAAATGTGACGCGCTGGCGCGGTGAATTTGAACTGCTGGCGCAACAGATGCGCGGCAGGGTGAGAATCATCAACAGTAGCCGCTACTCGGAGCTTCAGTGCTTTCGGCGTGTGTCTCTTGATGCGGCTTTACGTGAGGTTACATGCTGACTCCCCCTATTTTTATCGATGGAATGCTGGGAATGGGTGACACCATCTATCAGCGGGCTTTCGTGAAACAATTACCCGCTGGCTCATACATTAAAACGGCATGGCCGGAGTTATATGAAGACCTGCAGGTAAATCCGGTACGCAGCGACACCACGCTCAGGACTCAGCGGAAAAACGAGGTTAAGAGTGCTGCGACATTTTTCACGCCGCCGTCACCTCGCCAGACGAAGCGAATATTTTACGGGCCCGCTGACCTGAAGCGCGGATCGATATTCGAAGCAATGCGTTATCAGTTCGGCATTGAGCCGGCGCCATTGGATTTACCCTCATTCGGCCCGGAGCTGTTTACGGCCAGAAAGCCGATTGCTGTTATACGACCGGCAACTGTGCGCTCTGAATGGCGAAGTGATTCCCGCAATCCCGATCCCGACTATCTCCTGCAAGCCTCGCGAATTCTGCGGAAAAACTTCCTCGTGGTCAGCGTTGCGGATCTGCAAGACGGTGAAGAATGGCTGGTTGGCGATGAGCCGGAAGCTGACCTGAAGCTGCACGCGGGTGAGTTGAGTATTAAAGAGCTGATGCGCCTGGTCGAACATGCCGCGGTGGTCGTCAGTCCAGTTGGCTGGGCGCTTCCTGCGGCCATTGCCTACAAAACCCCTGTTTACGTTGTGGCTGGTGGCCGTGGTGCGCATAACGCTCCCGAAGTTGTTACAGATCCCCGGATGGACTTGCGCCGCGTCGGGTGGGCTATCCCTGACAATTACTGCCGCTGTGAAGCATGGGATCACCACTGCGATAAGCGGATTTCTAACTTCGAATCAAAATTTGAGGCCTGGCTGAATGAAGTCGTTTTATCAAGAATTGAACAGCGGGCTGGTATTCCTCCCCGAGCTGGGGATCGGACGTTATCCGGTTCCTAAATCACGTCCTTACGACGAGCACTATTTTGCAAAATATCAGTTGATGGCTGATACCGACACTGGCCATGCGCTGACACAGGCGCGTATTCAGTTGGTTGAGCGGCATTATTCTGGCGCTGTGCTCGATGTGGGTATTGGCGCCGGGCAGTTCGTCGCATCTCGCCCGGACACACAGGGATTTGATGTTAATCCTGCTGGCATTGCCTGGCTTAATCAACGAGGGGCTTACGCAGACCTCTACGCGAAGAAGTGGCTGGCGCTGACGATGTGGGATGTTCTGGAGCACATCGATGAGCCGGAACTGGCCGTGCAACAGGCGACGGAATTCGTTTTCGTTTCGATCCCTATCTTTGCAGACGCTGGTGACATCCTCCGATCGCACCACTTCCGAAAGGATGAACACATTTGGTACTTTACCGATGAAGGTATCAGGGGCTGGTTTGCTGAGCAGGGTTTTACCTGCATTGAGCAGAACACCTTCGAGTGTGATCTCGGGCGTAAAGGCGTCGCCTCTTACGCTTTCCGCCGCTCCTCTTTCTAAGCCCGCGATTTGCGGGTTTTCTTATTTAGAGCCCGACCAATCAGTCACCTCACCCTTATGAACCTAAGCGGTCGAGGCTCTACTCCCTATGACTACAGCACAGCCCATTTATGTAATGGGAGGTGAGAGATGAAAATGATGCCTGAAAAACTAGCTTCCGGGGCGTCCTACTGCGTGTCTACTGCTCTTATCTGTGCTGGTAGCTTTAGCGACTGGCTCAAGCATTTGGATTGGAATCAGATAGCGGTGGTGGGAGGGTTCTTAATCGGCCTTGCCACCTACATAACGAATACTTATTTCGAATGGCGCAGAACTCGCGCGTATGAGAAAGGCGTAGCAGCCGGAATCATTGCTGAGCCGCCAGAGAAAAAACGGTTGTTTCAGAAAGAGGAATAATCATGGCTTCTGCATCACGCAAGGGCATTGTCGGCGGTGCATGCGCTGTCATGACTATCATCGGAATCGTTGTTTCGAGTGGGACAGTGAGAACTAGTCAGGCGGGTCTCGAACTTATCGGTGGCGCGGAGAGCTGCCAGCGCGACCCATACGTTTGTCCTGCTGGTGTACTGACTGACGGCATTGGCAATACTCATGGCGTTAAACCCGGAATAAGAAAGACTGATGCTCAGATTGCATCTGATTGGGAAAAGAACATCCTCCAGGCTGAATCCTGCGTTAATAAATATGCCAATGGCAAGAAGCTGAACCAAGGCCAGTTTGATGCTGTCACCTCGATCACGTTTAACGCCGGTTGCGGGCAGATGCAGAAATCCACGATGTTCCGCATGTTCCGTGACGGCAAATTCACTGAAGCCTGCAATCAGTTTTCGCGCTGGACATACGGTGGCGGCAAGCAATTGCCCGGACTGGTGACGCGCCGTGAGAAAGAAAAGGCTCTGTGCCTTAAGGGGGGACATGAACTGGTTACGCATTAGCCTCACAGCGGCCTTTGCTCTCATCATCGGCGTTCTGCTCTGGGCGGCATTTCATTACTACGGTAAGACCATCAGCCAGCAGTCAGAAATATCAGTGGCGACCCAAGCCAAGAATCAGGCCGAGTTCGTTGCAGAAAATCAGTCACTGACCATCGGCATTCTAAATACTCTCGCAGAGGCAAATATCAATGCAAAGCAGACAATGCGCAGTGATGTTGAAGCGCAGATTGTCACCATTCAGGCGGCGATTAAAGATGATGCCTGTACTGATAAGCTTGTTCCTGTTGCCGCTGCTGACAGCCTGCGCAGGCAAGCAGACGGTTTACGTAAAGACTCCGCAAACTCCAATACCGGCAAGCCTGCTGGCTGACTACCCAATCCCAATTATTCCTGATCCGCTTCTATGGGGGCAGTGCCTGACGCTCAATGCTCAGCTACTTGAAACGTTGGGAGAGGCAAACAGGGATAAGGCAGATATTCGAAAAGCAGAAGAGGCCAGACAGAAATGATTAAGTGTCTTCTTGCATGGCTCAAAACTATCTATTCCAAACCGGCTCCCGCCGAAATACTAACACCAGAGGTAACCACAATGTCAGAACCATTAGTAGACACCGTAGCAGACGCGCAGCCAGTTGTTGATGCCGGAGCGGCAGACGTTCAGCCAGCAGCGCCGGTTGCTGTAGTGACTTCTCCACTGGATGCCGAAAAATCTGCATTCGCCAATTTTGTGGCATTTGTAGAGCACGGCATTGAGAAACTCGGTAGCGAAGCAGAGGCCGAGTTAGTCGCGCTGGCAAAGAAATACCTGTGATCTGATAGTGCATTACAAGGGGCATCCACTTTTCCTGATGCCCCTGATAATGGTTTATCAACATAGGGAACGGTAATGGCAAAGCTAAATTTAGAAATTACCCCGCCGAACAATCAGCAGGTAAACAGCGTTTTTAGTGAGTTAGAGCGCAAATATCAGGATTATCCTGTCACCCCTCAGAACATCGACAATATTGAGCGAGAAGCGGCGCGTTTAATTCGCCGGTTAATTGTCACAAAAGTCACTTTTGTTAAGTAAACGTTATGGAAAGGCCAATGCCCGACCTCAGTTTAAGTGAAGAATTTCATCCCTATAACCGCCTGATTCCTGCACCTGAAATTATGGAGTGGGTAAACCTCCAGATCATTTCAGAAGAAGGCCAACTGCATAATCCTGATCATGCTCATCTTGCAGACGCCGATATTCGTTTTATGTGGGCCGCTGCCGCATTTGAAAAGAAAGGTCGGGCGGTTCTGGGTCAGGCTGAAGAGGTGGCGATGCGAGCGGGAGGCTGGCAAAAAGCCCGTATGGAACAGCAGATGCATGAATGGTTTGGCGAGGTACCAACGTTCATCATCACGCTGGCCGCTGACTACTGCGCACAATGCACCGATCTGGAGTTCTGCGCGCTGGTAGAACATGAGCTTTATCACATCGCCCAGGCTACCGATGAATTCGGTGCGCCAAAATTCAACCGCGACACCGGAAAACCGGTTCTCAAATTGCGCGGACATGACGTCGAAGAGTTCGTTGGCGTGGTTCGCAGATACGGCGCCAGCGTTGAAGTTCAAGAGCTGATTGACGCTGCCAAAAATGCGCCAGAGGTAGGCAATATCGATATCGCCAAAGCGTGCGGGACCTGCCTGCTGAAACTGGCTTGAAAATAGACCTTATAAGACGGATGGTGAAACATGGCATCACTGAAACCAGAAGTGAAAGCCTTCATCGTTCAATCGCTTGCATGTTTTGATTCTCCCTCCACGGTCGTTGAAGCGGTATTAAAAGAGTTTGGTATCAAAATATCGCGCCAGCAGGCCGAGTCTCACAACCCGACGAAGGCGAGCGGTAAAACGCTGGCGCCGAAATGGGTAGAGATGTTTGACGCCACCCGTGAGCGATTTCAGAACGAGACGGCGGACATCCCGATTGCGAATAAAGCCTACCGGCTGCGCGCTCTGGATCGCATGGCTTCCAAGACAGAAGGCATGAAGAACTTTGCACTCACTGCTCAGCTCATCGAGCAGGCGGCCAAAGAATGCGGGGATGCGTATACCAATAAACTCAAGGTTGAGAGTACCGGGAAAGACGGTGCGCCAATTAAGACGGAAAACGTAACGATGACCCCACAGGAGGCCGCTGAGCATTACAAAAAAATGATGGGGTAGTTATGCCGATTCCATTCCCGTTTGACTTCAAAAACCCGGATTACACTCAGGTTTTTGAGTGGCGTATGGAGAGGCTACAGCGCATCCGGAACAATCCCGAGATGTTGCCTGCGCTCAAAACGTTTTACCGTGAAAAACCTGCCCAGTTCATTATCGACTGGGGTATGACGACCGACCCGCGAAACCTCGATTACGGCCTGCCTGTCACGATCCCGTTCCTGCTCTTCCCCAAACAGGAGGAGTGGATAGAATGGATAATGGACCGGCGGCGCGGTATGGAAAACGGCATCACAGAGAAAAGCCGCGAGATGGGGCTGAGTTGGACATCTATCGGGCTTGCCTGCTCCCTGTGCCTGTTCAACAAAGAAATGGTTATCGGCTTCGGCTCCCGTAAAGAGGAGTACGTGGACAGCACCGGCGATCCGAAAGCTTTGTTCTGGAAAGCCCGTAAATTTGTTGAAACGCTGCCGGTTGAATTTCGCGGCAGCTGGAACGAGAAAAAGCACGCCCCATACATGCGCGTCGAGTTCCCTGACACTGGCGCTGTGTTGAAGGGGGAAGCGGGTGACAATATCGGACGTGGTGACCGTACCACGCTCTATTTCGTAGATGAGGCCGCTTTCCTTCAGCGCCCCCTGCTGATTGACGCCGCACTCTCTCAGACAACCCGTTGTCGTATCGACCTGTCGTCAGTTAACGGCATGGCTAACCCGTTTGCGCAAAAGCGCCACGGTGGCCGCATCCCTGTTTTCACGTTCCACTGGCGCAGCGACCCGCGCAAAGATGATGCCTGGTACAACAAAGAGTGCGCCAAAATCGATAACCCTGTCGTGGTCGCACAAGAACTCGACCTGAATTACAGCGCATCCGCCGAAGGCGTGCTTATCCCATCTGACTGGGTGCAGGCTGCAGTAGACGCGCACATCAAACTCGGCATTCAGCCAACAGGAAAACGCCTCGGAGCGATGGACGTTGCGGACGAAGGGCGAGACAAAAACGCCTTTTCAACCCGTCACGGCTTTCTGCTCGAGAACGTCAGAGAGTGGTCCGGCGTTGGCAGCGATATCTACCAGTCAGTTGAGAAAGTTTTCGGCTACTGCGAAGAAGACCGGCTGGAGGAATTCCGCTTCGATGAGGACGGCCTGGGTGCTGGCGTGCGCGGCGATGCGCGAGCGATCAACGAGCTGCGCAAATCAACCCGGCGGCCGACAATCCTTGCCACACCGTTTCGCGGAAGCGGCGGCGTGTTTGATCCCGAGGATGAAGCCGTGCGCGGTGATAACGGACAGGCAGCGCGCCTGAACAAAGATTTCTTCGCTAACTCAAAAGCGCAGAGCTGGTGGCGTTTACGCAAGCTTTTCCAAAACACCTACCGGGCAGTCAAAGAGGGAATGCCCTACAACCCTGACGAAATCATCTCCATCAGCGGCACGATGGAGAGCAAAGACAAACTCATCATCGAACTTTCACAACCGACCTACTCCATTAATGGCGTGGGGAAAATCGCCGTGGACAAACAGCCTGACGGCACCAAGTCGCCGAACCTCGCTGACTCGGTGATGATCAGTTACGCGCCAATGAATTCAGCCCTGAATATCTGGGAGCTGCTAGGGAGACAGGCCTGATGGCACGAAATAAACCAGCCGGTAAGCGGACCGCTCAGGCTACCGCAGATGGTTACGAAAACTTTGTCGCGCGCGTGGGGATGCAGACTGCTAACCAGCACTCAGCGTCCACCTACCGGGCGAACTTCACCAGCCGCAACCGGATGCTGGTCGAGTGGTCGTATCGCTCGTCGTGGGTCATCGGTGAGGCAGTCGATGCCATTCCCGACGACATGACCCGTAAGGGCATTCGCATCACTTCGGAAATCGATGCGAAAGACCGCGGCGTTATTGAGTCGCAGCTCGACGAGCTTCAGATCTGGGATGCATTGAATGACACGCTTAAATGGTCACGCCTTTACGGCGGCGCGGTCGGCTTCATCATGATTGAAGGACAGGCACCGTTCACGCCGCTACGGCTGGAGACCATTGGCGAAGGCAAGTTTAAAGGGATCCTTCCACTCGACCGCTGGATGATTAACCCGGTGCTGACGCGCCGCATCAAAGAGATGGGGCCAGACCTCGGCAAGCCTGAATTTTACGACGTTGTGACAACGGCCACCGGCATACCTGCGTGGCGCATTCATCACAGCCGCCTGATCCGCTTCGACGGCGTGACGCTGCCATATCAGCAGAAGATGACCGAGAACGACTGGGGAATGTCGGTAGTGGAGCGCATCTGGGACCGGCTGACCGCGTTCGATAGCGCCTCAGTCGGCGCAGCGCAGTTGGTTTACAAAGCGCACTTGCGCACCTACAGCGTCGAAAAGCTCCGTGAGTTAATCGCGTTGGGCGGCCCTGCTTTTGAAGCGTTATTGAAGAACATCGACCTGATCCGTCAGTTCCAGAGCAACGAAGGCATGACGCTCATGGACACCCGGGATAAGTTCGAAACGCACCAGTATAGCTTTAGCGGGCTCGACGACATTATCTCGCAGTTCGCTGAGCAAATCAGCGGCGCCGTGGGGATCCCTCTGGTGCGCTTGTTCGGGCAGTCACCGAAAGGATTTTCGACCGGTGACGCAGACCTCGCAAACTATTATGACCGGATCAGCTCCCTGCAGGAGCGTCGCCTGAGGCTTCCGATGCGCCGAGTTCTGGACATCATGCACCGGTCTGAGCTGGGTAAACCATTACCGGACGATTTCACGTTTGAGTTCAATCCGCTCTGGCAGATGTCGGATGTTGACCGTTCAACTGTTGCAGTGAACACGACTACCGCTATCAGCACCGCGCTGGCCGACGGCCTGATGACACAAAAAGCGGCTATGACCGATCTGCGAGAAACTTCTGACGTTACCGGCATTGGCGCGTCCATCACTGACGAGGATATCGAAAATGCGGAAGACGCCCCGCCGCCAGGCATCGGCGAACTTAACAACAAACCGCCAGAGTCGCCAGGCGGAGACCCGATATCGAACAAACCTACGGCAGATAGCGCGAGCCGTGGGGGACATCGTAAATGGCCGATACGATGGTTCAAACGATAGCGTCACAGAAATCATGGACGCGTTGGAGCGTTACAGTGAAATCATCACACCCTGGGCAACCAAGGTTGCTGAAAGCTTTACGATTGACGTAACGCGCCAGAACGAAAAGCAGTGGCGCCAGCACAGCAAAGACATCAGCTCAGAACTTCGGAACATGGTGGATAACGCCCCCGTGGGTCAGGTGATGAAATCCATCGTTGCGGAGCAGATCAAATACATCAAGTCGCTGCCGCTCGAGGCTGCCGACCGGGTGTATGACATCCAGAATAAGGCCATTGAAGCTGTTGTGACTGGTGGGCGAGCTGAACCCTTTGCGAAAGAAATTGCGGCATCAGGTGATGTCTCCAAATCCCGAGCAAACCTTATCGCCCGTACTGAAATAGGGCGGGCAAACGGAGCGCTTGATCAGGCTCGCGCGCTGTCCATCGGGTCGAACGGCTATATCTGGCGCACGGCTGAAGATGGCGATGTTCGCCATTCGCATCAGGAAATGGATGGCAAGTTCGTTGAATGGGGAGGGCCGCCAACGCTCGACGGAATGACCGGGCATGCTGGCGAGCTGCCAAACTGCCGCTGCTACAAAGAAATCGTATTCCCAACTCCTCAACCATATCTCGCCTGAACTGCAGGTAACCCATGAAATATTTCTTTGACACCCGGCTGGGTGAGACCCGCTATACCCTCGCGGATGGCTCGCTGCTGTGCAAAGACGTGCCCGTAGCCAGAACTGGCACACAGGTTTATGCGGCGGCAGACCTGCCAAAGCTCACGCCGAATGCAGCGGGCGAAATCATCGTAACCCGTTCGGCTGAACATGTTTTTGACCCTGCAACACTCGCCTCCTTCGAGGGTATGAGCATCACAGTGCTACACCCCGAAGACGAAGATGGCAACGTCAGGCTGGTCAATCCAGAGAACTGGAAGGAGCTGGCCGTCGGTCATCTTCAGAACGTCCGCCGCGGCACAGGTGACCAGGCTGATCTGATGATTGCCGACATCATCATTAAAGATGAGTACGCAATAAAGCTGGTCGAAGACGGCCTTCGGCAAGTGTCGTGCGGCTACGACGCAGAATACGAACAAACAGCCCCTGGCAAAGCTGATCAGGTGGACATCACTGGTAACCATGTGGCTCTTGTCCCCAAAGGCAGAGCCGGAAATCGTTGTGCAATTGGAGATAGAGACACAATGGCAACTCAAAAGAAAAGCTGGTGGACCCGCATGCGCACGGCCATCAAAACGGGCGATGCAGACACGATGAATGAGCTTATTGAATCGGCGCCTGCAACTGTGACGGGCGACGAGGGGGATCTACCCCAAGGCGTTAACCTCAATATCAATCTGTCACCACAACAGCCATTGCCGGAAAAAAAGCCGGAAATGGGTGGAGAGGTGACTGGCGACGGCGAAGATGACATTAAAACCTTGCTGAAAGCCTTACTGGCAAAACTGGAAGGTAATGCCACCGGTGACGCTGAAGACGATCCCAATGCTAAAAAAGAATCAACAGGCGACGGCGAGGACGACGAAGACGAAACCATCATTACCGGTGATTCTGCTTATCGCGCCGAAGTCATCGTTCCGGGCATCGACCTGTCTCGCAAGGTAAAACCGACGGCATTCAAACGTGACGTACTGGCCTCAGCAGATAAAGCGCTGGTTCGTCAGGTAGTCGGTGACGCCGATATCCGTAAGCTGCCGAAACAGTCTGTAGATATGGCATTCAACGCTGTTTCTGAAATTGCGAAAGGCCGCAATACCCGCACCCCTACCGGTGATGCTCAGCGCCCAAATATTGGCACGCCGAACATCGCCACCCTGAACAAGCAGAATTCAGACTTCTGGTCTAATCGCAACAAAGGATAAAACAATGACTGCATACCTGTACCGGATGCCTGTGGGCATTGCCGGGGCTATTTCACGCCCACAGGATTTAACGGTTGAGCCGGTGATCCTGAAATCTTCCAACGCCTTCCCGGCTTACGGTCTGGCGGGTAAATACGATACCGACGGCTTTTTTGTACCACTGAGCGACGGCGACACCGCTGATAAAGTCAAAGGCATTTACGTACGTCCATACCCTACGACCTCGCAGCCCGACATGGTGCGCCAGGTGGGTACAGATAAAAACTTCCCAGGCGATGCCATGAAGCGTGGCTACATGAGCGTCAATCTCGGATCTGACGCCAGCGCCATCAAAAAAGGTGCGCCGGTATACGTGGTGGTGTCGCTCGATTCCACTATCGATGTCCCGCTGGGCGGCTTTATGGCTACTTCATTGAGTGGCAAAAACGTGGCGCTTACTAACGCCGAATTCACGGGCGCCGGCGATGCTAACGGCAATGCTGAAATCTCCTGGAAGATTTAAGGAACAAACGAATGATTACTTTTGATCAGGCAACCGTTGATAGCTCTGGTGCCTTCCTCATCGGGGAACTAGAACGACTCGACCAGACGCTGAATCTGCCGCTGGTGGGTTATACCTGGAGCCGAGACATCCAGCTGCGTGAAGACGTATCTATTGCAGATGACATCTCCAGCTGGACCAACACCAGTTTTGGCGCAGCTGGTACCGGTGCTAATCCGAACGGCAAAAACTGGGTGGGCAAGGACTCCACAGCGATTGCTGGCGTAAACGTCGATATCGGTAAAGACGGCAATCCTCTGAACCTCTGGGGGATGGAGCTGGGTTGGACTGTTGTTGAGCTGGCAGCTGCGCAACAGGTCGGGCGTCCAATCGACACCCAGAAATACGACGGCATGCAGCTCAAATGGCAAATGGACAACGATGAGCAGGTTTACATCGGTGACGACTCACTGGGTGTGAAAGGGTTAACCAACCTGGTAGGCGTGACGCTGAACAATGCGCCGAAGACGTGGGCCAACTCTACCAACGACGAGATTCTGGACAGCGTAAACAGCATCTTGTCAAACGCGTGGGCAGCCTCTGGTTATTCGGTTGTTCCGTCTGACCTGCGCATTCCGCCAGAGCAATATTCGTTGCTGGCGAGCCGTAAAGTCTCCGAAGCGGGTAACCAGTCTCTGCTGACCTATCTGGCCGTCAACACCATTGCCTTCCACCAGAACGGCGTACCGCTGGAAATCAAAGCGGTTAAATGGCTGAAAGCCCGCGGCGTTAGCGGTAAGGACCGCATGGTCGCTTACACCAACGATAAGAAATACGTTCGTTATCCGTTGGTGCCGATGCAGAGCGTGCCGATCCAGTACCGCGGCCTGTACCAGATCGCGACGTACTACGCGAAGCTGGGTGCGATTGAGCCGGTGTACAAAGAAACCCTGTCCTACGTGGACGGCATCTGATAACCAGATCGGCCCCGCAAGGGGCCTAAAGGATTTAGTAAAATGGCAGCTAAAGAGAAACTGGTTTTAATCCACGTTCACACGCCTTTCAAACTGACGCTTGATGACAACTCAGTCAAAGAGTTCGGGAAAGGGCGTTACACCGTGCCGGAAACTATCGCATCTCACTGGTTCGCTCAGGCGCACTCTGAGCTGGGTGAAGGCAGCGTAAATGAAGCGACTGACCAACAGGAACTCATCGACAGCCTGCAATCGCAGATCGTCGATAAAGATACGTTGATCACCGATTTGAAAGCGGCGCTGACGCAGCTGCAGGAACAAAACGACAGCCTGCAATCGCAACTGACCGCTGCACAAGCTGGCGGTAATGGGGCCGGAGATGCCAAAGAATCAAAGTCTTCCAACAGTAAGTGATTTCCGCCGCGATTTCCCCCAGTTCTCCGACACCGCCAAATACCCTGATTTTCAGATTCAGTTCCGTCTGAACCTGGCTGACATCCAGCTGATTGGTGAGGGCGTGACGGGTAAACAGTTGTTCCCTTATTTCGCTGAATTGTACGTGGCTCACTACATGACGTTATGGGCTGCTGACAGTCGGGCTGCACTGATTGGTGGCCCTGGTGGGTCAACCAATGGCGTCCAGTCATCCAAGTCAGTGGATAAGGTCAGCGTAAGTTACGACACAGGCGCGACCATCAATCCTGATGCGGGTTTTTGGAACAACAGCCGTTACGGATCAGAACTGTATCAGATGATCACGATGTTCGGCGCTGGGGGGCGGCAGCTATGAAAAGTGGCGTTACTGTCCGGGCTGACAACACGAAGGCCGTTTTCGAATCGCTCCGGGAGATCAGCAAAAAAGAAGTGCTGGTTGGCATTCCTGAAGAAGACAGCCAGCGTGATGATATTCCGTTTGGTAATGCCGGGATCGGTTACGTCAACGAGAAGGGCTCACCCGCAAAAAACATTCCTGCACGTCCTCATCTGGAGCCCGGCGTTAAATCCGTAGAAGCCCAGACTATTCCGCTGTTGAAAGCTGCCGTACTGGCCGCTATCGACGGGAATATGTCTGGCGCTGAACGCGCGCTGAATCAGGCTGGCACTGTGGCTGCCAATGGCGTCAAGCGCTACATGACGATCACCGGATTCACGCCTCTCGCAGAAAGCACGCTTAAAGGTCGGGCGGCGCGGGGGCGCAAAGGGGCAGCCAAAGAACTTGCTAGCCGTGCAGCCGGAAACCTTCCTGACAACGCGAACGCCAGGCCGCTGATTGACACCGGCCAATACCGGCGGGCAATCACTCATGTGGTGAGGATCAAGAATGCCAAATCTTGATGTGACGGACGTTCTGTTTGATCCGGACTTTTGCGACTTTAACCTCTGGGTGACCAGGCGGGAACAGACTGTTGACGATGATGGTATTGGGCAGGATGGTGCGGTGAAAACTCAGTTCGCTGGTGTGGTCACCGTTGACCGTTCGCTCGAAAGTCGACGGATGCAGTCGGGGCAGGTTATCAGCGGGGCAATTCTCGTTGTGACCACAGAGAGGCTGACGCAGGGGCAAACGGGGCGAGATGCGGACATTGTGACGTATCAGAACCGGGATTATCGCGTGACCTTTGTTGACCCATACACCGCTTACGGCGCCGGGTTCGTTCAGGCTCACTGTGAGCTCTTGCCATTTGATGGAGGCGTTCCCGTTGAGTAACAACACCAGCACTGAGGCAGGATGGCTGACGCCTACCAGTGGCGATCCTGCCTATGACGAAGCGCTCGACAGGCTGCTGAGCCAGTGGATGCGCAATGTTTCAGGCTTGCCCGCGAAAATGGTTATGCCGCGCTGGCAGAAAGACCAACCCGCACTTCCTTCTGTGGAAACCAACTGGTGCGCATTTGGCGTTACTGGTTGGCCTATTGATGATAGCCCTGCATTTACCAGCCAAACGGACGAAGGCGCGCAAATCTGGCGGCATGAAACATTCGAGTGCTTGGCCTCTTTTTATGGGCCAGCAGGGATGACTTTTGCATCCCGTTTCCGCGACGGCATTTCCATTCAACAGAACAACGATCAGCTTAGCACTCTGGGGCTCTCTCTGGGTGATTACTCAGGGTTAACGCCTTTTCCTGAACTTATCAACCAACAGTGGGTTCGCCGCTATGACATGACGGTGCGCCTTCGCCGCAAGGTTGTCCGTGAATACGGTATCAAATCGCTGGTGGAAGCACCGGTCACCTATTTTGGAGAATAAATTATGACGCAGGGCTTACCTGTATCCAACGTGGTAAACGTTGATGTGATCATGTCGCCTACGGCGGCCACTGGTCGAAACTTCGGTTCGCTGCTGATCCTCGGCACCTCTACGGTAATCCCTGTGCCAGAACGTATTCGTTTATACGCGGGCATTGAAGACATCGGAGATGATTTCGGCGTTGACAGTCCTGAATATGAGGCTGCCTTAGTATTCTTTGGTCAGTCACCCAAACCAACACAGGTCTATATCGGGCGTTGGGCGAAGACTCTGACATCCTCAGAAGTAGGGCCGATTGAAACTGTTGTTCAAGCTGTAAATGCCTGCCTTCAGTACACGAACTGGTACGGATTAGTGGTTGCGGATGATGTTGTCAGTGGTAGCGACGTGCTGGCTCCTGATGACGTGATTAGCGTGGCTAAATTGATCGAGGCTTCCAGTCTGAGCCGTATCTTTGGAGTGACTTCTGCCGCCGCCGGTATCATTAGCAGCACATCAACAACTGATGTGGCTTCCCTGTTAAAAACTGGGAAATACGCCCGAACCTTCCTTCAGTATTCAACCAGCAGCGCATATGCAGCTGTATCAGCGTTTGGCCGTGCATTTACTGTTAACTTCAGCGGCAGCAACACCACCATCACGCTGAAGTTCAAACAGGAACCGACTATTACCTACGAGACACTTACCGTGGGCGAGGCGGCAGCCGTAGATGACAAAAAAGCAAACGTGTATGTCTACTATGCAAACGATACGGCAATTTTACAGCAGGGCGTAATGTCCAGTGGTGATTTCTTTGATGAGCGCCACGGTCTGGACTGGCTGCAAAACTACGTTCAAACCAACCTCTATAACCGCCTGTATACCAGCACGACAAAGGTTTCTCAGACTGAACCCGGCGTTACCAGCTTGTTGAGTAATGTTGAAAAGTCGATGGACCAGGCTGATACGAATGGGCTGGTTGCACCAGGAGTATGGAATGGTGGTCCAATTGGGCAGATCAACACTGGCGACACTCTGACCAAAGGCTATTACGTTTACGCTGCGCCGCTGGCGACGCAGGCGCAAGCCGATCGCGAAGCGCGTAAAGCTCCACTTATTCAGGTGGCCTGCAAACTTGCTGGCGCTGTTCACTTTGCCGACGTTCAGATCAACGTTGTTCGCTGAGGATAAAAAATGGCTACTTATTCTTTTCTCGACTTTTCGGCGTCAATGACAGGGCCGACAGGTGATGTCGATCTGGGCTACGGATCAGCAAACGCTGACGAAGGCATTACCGTGGCTATGACCGAGGCCAAAAACACCATGACTGTGGGTGCTGATGGTGAAGTCATGCACAGTTTGCACGCCGGAAAATCTGGCGCTCTCACCATTACACTCCTCAAAACATCCCCGGTTAATAAGAAATTATCTCTGCACTACAACGCACAGAGCCAGTCTTCATCCTTATGGGGCAATAACGTATTCGTTCTTCGTAACCACTCATCCGGTGACCTTGTCACCATCCGTTCAGCGGCTTTCCAGAAACAGCCAGATTTTGCTAATGCCAAAGATGGCGGAACAGTTTCGTGGGTGTTTGATGGCGGCAAAGTCGATGAAGTATTAGGGGAGTTCTAATCGATGGAATTTGAAATCAAAGGCAACACGTATCAGATCCGCAAATTGAGCGTGTTCGACCAGTTCAAAGTCTCGCGTAAGTTGCTGCCGGTTCTGTCCGGCATGCTGTCTGAATTTCAGCAGATTAAAAGCCTGGCCGCGCAAAAAGACTCGATCGGCATTATGGAACGTGTCCTGCCAAAAGTGGCTCAGTCCTTATCCGACCTCAGCGACGATGACGCTAACGCGATTATTTACCCCTGCCTGTCCGTGGCTTTTCGTAAGCAGGCAAAAGGCTGGGTTCCGGTGTTTCAGAGCGGCGTGCTGGCTTTTGATGATCTGGACCTGCCCTCCATGCTCCAAATCGTCGGTCGTGTGGTGGGCGACTCGCTGGGAAATTTTTTGCAAGAACTCCCTATGACCGAGACACCGGAGCAGGCGGAGGCGTAGCCCTCAATTCATTGCCTGACAATCTGGATTACATCTTCCGCCCGGCCAAGGCCTTTCAGCTCGATATGAAAGACCTGAAGTCGGGCGCGGTTGATCTGTGCGATATCGCAATGATGAATGACTACCTGCAAATGGAAATCGACAACGAAGCGCGCATAGCAAAGTGGAGAGCTGATAACGATGGACGCTGAAACTATTAAGGATTTCCTCGTCAGTCTCGGTTTTGCTGTTGATGACGCTGGCGCTAAAAAGTTTGATGCTGTGATCGCTGGCGTGACGGCTAACGTGTTCAAAATGGCGGCCGTTGTTGAAGGCGCTGCGCTGACGGTGACAGCCTTTACGGCGAAGATTGCCAGCGGGTTGGATAACCTTTATTGGGCATCACAGCGCACTGGCGCCAGCGTGTCGGGCATTAAGGCGCTGGGTTATGCGGCATCACAAACCGGTTCAGATGTGGCATCTGCGCAGGGTTCACTGGAAAGCCTGTCCCGGTTCATGCGTAACAATCCGGGCGCTGAAGGCTTTCTTAACCGGCTGGGTGTGCAGACGCGAGACGCCAAAGGCAATATGAAGGACATGGCTTCTGTGTTCTCGGGCGTCGGTGACAAGCTGAAGAGCATGCCTTATTACCGGGCAAATCAGTATGCGCAGATGTTGGGTATTGACGAAAACACGCTGATGGCAATGCGTAGAGGCATGACCGGATTTACCGCTGAATACTCGGCCATGTCGAAAGCCATCGGGTTTAACGCCGATCAGGCTGCTGCTGGCTCGAATCGTTTCATGACCTCCCTGCGCGACTTCGGGGCGATGGCTGGCATGGCCCGGGATAAAATCGGGGCTAATCTGGCAGGCGGTTTGGCTGGTTCTGTCGACAATCTTCGCAAACAGTTCCTCGATAACTTCCCCAAAATAGAAGACGTGATCACCCGCGGCGTGAAAGGGTTACTCTGGCTCGCTGACGTTATCGGGCGTGTCATATACAGGCTGATGCAGGCCGGTAGTGACATCATGGAATGGTGGGGAAAACTGGATAAAGGCACGAAAGAGCTGATCGCTACTTTCGGTGCTTTGATGATTGCCTGGAAGCTTTTGAATACCGCGTTCATGATGTCCCCTATTGGGCGCATAACCGCACTCGGTCTCGCCTTCATCGGGTTATATGAAGATTATAAAACGTGGAAGGAAGGCGGCAAAAGCCTGATTGACTGGAAGGCGTGGGAGCCACAGGTTAAGCAGGGCGTAGCGCTCATCGACAGTATTTCCAAAGCAATTAAGGAGCTGGGACGCGTCATCGATGACTTCCAGAAAAATCACAAATGGGCTGCCGATTTTATCCAGAAAGGCACGTTGCCCGGGGAGGATTCTGTCAAAGATTCGGGGCTGCGATTTCGCCGCTGGCTGAAAGATAAAACAGGATTCGCTATCAATCTGGATGATGATTCCGGAGAGGATGACGACCCTGTGCAGCATGCTCAGTCAGTCCGTCGACCGCGCGCCAGCGAGTCAGGCTCGAAGCTTCTCAACTTGCTGGAACCAACACTGAATAAGCTCGAGGGGCTTTACCAGCTGCCTGCCGGCCTGCTTAAAAGCGTGGCGATTACTGAGTCAGCAGGTAATCCGTTGGCGCAATCTGGCGCTGGCGCAAAAGGCCTGTTCCAGTTCATGGATCCAACGGCCCGCGATATGGGCCTGAGCGGCAACGATGTGTTTGACCCGGTTAAATCAGCGCAGGCGGCCGCAAAATACCTCAGCCAGTTGATGAAAATGAACGGCGGTGATCTGGAGAAAACGCTGGCTTCATACAACTGGGGGGTTGGCAACGTCCAGAAATATGGAATGGGGCTGATGCCACAGGAAACACGCAACTACGTGCCAAAAGTGCTCAGCAACATGCCAGGCAACCAGACTGTCAGTCAGGAAACCAACATCCATATTCATGGCATAAGTGATCCGACCCGCGCCGGTATGGAAGTGGCTGACCGGCAAACCGGTATTAATTCACGCCTCGCGCAGCAGGTATCGAGAGGGCCGCGTTAATGGACGTCCTATCCGTATTATTCAATCAACGGTCGCGGAAAATTGGCCTGATCATCCCTGACGTGGTGGTTTCCGAGAAGCATCAGGACGCTCTGGAAATCACAGAACACCCGGTAGAAATCGGCGCGCCGGTGTCTGACCACTCTTACAAACGCCCGGCGGAAGTCACCATGGAAATGGGCTTCTCTGGTGGTGGTTCGTTGCTGGATTTCGCAGACACTTCCGCAATCGGTATCTCCCTGGGAACCAGTCCGAAAGAAATTTACCAGCAAATTCTCGACCTGCAGGCCAGCCGTGTGCCGTTCGATGTGACAACCGGTAAACGGCAGTACAGCAATATGCTGATCCGCGCCATCGATGTAACAACTGACCGGACCAGCGAGAACGTGCTGATGTGCGTGCTCACGCTACGTGAAGTCATTATCTCGCAAACTCAGAGCATCAGCGTGGCTGATAAAGCTGACATGCAGGATGGCGTCAGCACGTCTTCCGTGCAGAACACTGGCACGAAATCAGTGAAGACGGCCAACACGTCGCTATTGCTGACCTTGTTTGACGGCGCGAAGGGGGCGTTTGGATTATGACGATCACCATCAGTGAAATTCCCCTGTCGCCGGATAACCAGCAATTCAATATCAGCCTGGCAGACACCACCTACAAAATGCGTCTGCTATGGCGTGATGCTGCTGGCTGGATCATGGATATGCAGGACAGCGGCGGCAACCCTATGATCACCGGTATCCCGCTGGTTACCGGCGTTGACCTGCTGGCGCAGTATGCCTTTATGGGGTTTGGCTTCTCGCTGTATGTGGGGTGCGACGACTCCACGCAGGAGTACCCGACAAAAATCGACATCGGGAACGGCAGCCATCTTTATATCGTACAAAGTTAAGGGATAATCATGAGCCAGAACTGGCAGCGTCATTTTGAAATACAGTTGCTCGACGATAACGGCAAGGGGATCAGCCTGTCGGACTTCAAAGTTACGTTCGACATTGAGTGGTTCAACATTAAGTTTTCCCGCGTGGCCACCGTCAAAATTTACAACCTCTCGCAGAACACGAACAGCAGGATCCTCGGCGCTGAATTTTCAAAGATAAAAATCATCGCCGGTTATGACGGCATTGCCTCGGCAGTAGATGCCAGCCAGGTTGGCAAGCCAACAACCGTCGATTCTTCCCAGGTGGGCCAGACCAACGGCCAGAACTTTGGCGAAATCTATAACGGTGAAATCCGGTTCTCACTGACTGGCCGCGATAATCCCACTGACACGTTTATCATCATTCAGGCCATCGACGGCCACCGTGCGCTGATGGGCGCAGTAATGAATACGACGTTGGCGAAAGGTTACACGGTGAAAGACTTGTACGACCTCACTATGTCGCATTTTGCGCCGTTCGGCGTCACGTCTGGGTTAACTCCGGAATTCCCGACAACGGTTTATCCGCGCGGGCGTTCGATGTTCACGATGGCCCACAACGTCATGGATAACATTGCGAACCAGTGCAAAGCCACCTGGCAGATCGTAGATGGTCAGGTGCAGATGGTCGCCAACGATAAGTACATCCATGAGGCTATCGTGCTGAACAGCCAGACCGGCTTGATCGGGATGCCACAGCAGACGATGGGCGGCGGCGTGAATGTGCGTTGCCTGATAAACCCGAATATCCGAGTGCATGGACTGATTGAACTGGATCAGACATCGGTTTACCGCGCCTCTCTGTCATCGAATGACATTCAGATGTCCGGCGGTCGGATTACCGAAATCAACGATAACGGCAATCTGGTGGTGACCGGTGTTGCCAGCATTCCTCCGGCCAGTATTGCCACAGATGGTGTGTATATTGTTCAGTCGATATCTTATACTGGTGATACGAGAGGGCAGGCCTGGTACATGGATATGATGTGCGTGGCGCGAGGTTCTGCTGACCTACAGACATCCAGTACTCTGAATAGAGGAATAGCGACTTAATGAAACGGATTGCTTTAACAATTGCGCTATTAGCATTCGTCGTACCCGGTATTGCGTCCGTAAAACCTTTGATGCAATGCGGGCCATTCGCAATATCTTCAAGTGATGATGGTTTTGCTCACATAAATAACGACCGACCTAAAACCCAAAAGGTTACATTTTTGGGAGCTAAAGACGACTATTCAAAAATCAAATACGAATGGATCGTTGAGTCCTCGAAAGACGGCCAGTTGTATGGGCTCGAGTACATCAAGCGCAACGGGAAAGCATTCCTGAATGCGCAGATACTCCAGGCAAGTATGGATGCGCCTCGGACCTACGGGACGTTCGATTGTGTGAAGGTTAAGTGAGTTTAAAGATTTTCTGATCTGCGTCGATATTCTATAGAGATTGATATTTAGCCAACCTAGGCTTAAAATCGCCCTCCCGCTGTGTAGGGCTGAGGAATGAAATGGCTGCAGGAATCCCACAAGAAAAAGCCGAAGAGTATATAGCTGAATTTTCAGCTAAACTGAGAAATGGTGAGAGTGTTGACCGGTTTACTTATAAAAAAGTAAGTGAAGAACTCGGAACAACCAGTACAAGTGCTTCTCTAGTTGCCTTAGGTTATCTCGAAATCCTCTATGGAAACGAGCGTGAAGCCTTAGATATTTTTAAGCTTTGTCTTGATCGGCAGGTTAACGATTTTTTTCTTGCTCAACACTTTTATGAAGTTATGAGGACGACATTTAATTTTCTTCGTTTACGAGAGTTTGCTTACCCGTTGGCTGAAAAATATCCTAGTAAAATATTTAGTAGAATTGCTTACAGCAACGCGTATCGTTTTGGTGAAAGAGAAAATTTAGTCCATTACTTTGATGAACATATCAAGCTCCTGTCAGACGATGAAGGAAGGCAGAAAGCTATGAAACATAAAGATGAGCTACTAACAGAATTAGATGGTGCCTTTGATGCATCTAAAAGCACGCGTGAACAATTTCAGCTTTTGGCAGGAATCATCTGGTCTGTTGTAAAAGATTTTAAAGCTTCCTCAGGTTATATTCAGTTAACCAACAGAGGGAGTGGTTGTTACGTTGTTGATGTTCAGAACAAATCCCCAAAAGAAATAGCTAAAATGAACTTTGCTTTAGCTGACAAGGTTTGTGAAGAAGAAAAGTTGGATGACTGTAAGCTTCTTGCTCGGTTTTCGTCTCCTCGCCAACTTCATACAGGAGTCAGTTATGGCGACAACTAGCAATGACATTCTGAACACCGCTCGACTTTGCATGAGTAAGAATGATGAGAGTGGTTATAGAAGTGCAATTTCTCGTGCGTATTACAGTATGCTTCACGAAGCCATGTCATCTCTAACTCATTTGCCGAATTTTTCGCATGAGCACCATAAAAATACAGCTGGATACATGTCTAACCCAGCTGAATGTAAAAATGAGCCATATCCGAAACCATCCTTAAAGTCGCTAGCTTACATCCTAAAATCTCAGCGCGATGCTCGAAATGAAGCTGACTACGATCTTAAAGGTGTAACCGTTTCTCAAGAAATGGCTCAAGACGTAATAGAGATAGCGGAAGAGTTTTTTGAACGTTGGCTTGTGTTAAAGACACAAAAAGCGTCTTAAATTTTTATTCTGAATAAATAACCCGCCTCGAGCGGGTTTTTTTATGGAGTTTTTTCATGCCAATTCCTTCCCATGATTTAAGCGGGGATCTTTCGCAGGCATTGAAAGCAATGGGCGAACAACTCAGCAGCACTTTGCGAGTTGCTGTGCCCGGTATCATCCAGTCATTCGACCCTGATACGGTGACCTGCACAGTACAACCAGCGGTTAACGGTTCGGTACCGAATGAGGTTGGGGCTGAAACAACAGAAGGGCTCACGCTGCTGGTAGACCTGCCGGTTATCTTCCCGCGCGGTGGTGGCGTCACCCTGACGTTCCCGGTTAAGGCCGGTGATGAGTGCCTGGTGATTTTCTCTGATCGCTGCATTGATTTCTGGTACCAGAGCGGCGGCACCGGCGACGCAGTAGACGAGCGCCAGCACGATACTTCGGATGCTTTTGTCATTGTCGGCCCGCAGTCACAGGCACAGAAAATCAGCGGGATTAGCACTAATTCAGCGCAGATGCGAAGCGATGACGGATCAACATTTTTCGAGCTTAACCCTACGACACAGAAGATCAATATCGTCGCGCCAGGGGGCTTTAATGTCACAGCACCAATCTCAACATTCTCGGCAGCGGTCACTGTTAAAGGGCTACTGACATGGATGGGGGGCATGGTCGGCAGTATTACATCTGGCACGGCGGCCACTATTACTGGCGCTATTAAATTCATTGGTACTCTGACATCCAACGGTAAGGATATCAGCGACCAGCACACGCACAACGGTGTGCAAACCGGTAGCGGCAATTCTGGCAAGGTGAACTGATATGCGATATCGACGCGAAGGCACTGACGGTGATTACACATTCGGGCAGGGTGATAACACCTTTCTGATTAACTCGCCGGAGGCGGTGGCGCAGGCTGTTAAAACGCGATTTAACCTTTGGCGCGGTCAATGGTTTCTCGACACGACGGCCGGAACGCCATACATCCAATCAGTGCTCGGAAAGCAAAGCCCCGAGGTTTATAACCTGGCTATTCGCCAGCACATTCTGCAGACGCAGGGAGTCAGCTCAATCATCTCCTTTGATACGTCCGTAAACAGCACCACACGGCGCGTAACGTTTACGGCGACCATCGACACCATCTACGGTGAGACACCTGTAACAAGCGAGGCATAATGGCTCTCAATCTTGACACACTGGGGTTATCGGCAACGGTAACAGCTCAGGGGATCAGCGCGCCCGATTACCAGACAATCCTCACCACGTTAACCGGCTACTTTCAGCAGATTTACGGTACTGACGCCTATTTAGAACCGGACAGTAAAGACGGGCAGATGATCGCTCTCTATGCGCTGGGCATTCACGACGCGAACAATACGGCCATTGCCGTCTATAACGGCCAGTCTCCGGCAACCGGTATCGGTAACGGGCTGTCCAGCAACGTGAAAATAAACGGGATTTATCGCGACCCGGCGAACAACTCAACTGTTGATCTGCTGATCACCGGCACCATCGGTCTGGAAATCATAAACGGGTCCGCCAGGGACTCTAACAGCATCATCTGGACGCTGCCCGCTTCGGTTGTGATCGGAACTGACGGCACTGTACTGGTGACAGCTACCTGTGCAACTGCTGGCGCTGTTGCCGCGCTGGCAGGCACTATCACGTTCATTAACACGCCTACACGCGGATGGGTCTCGGTCACGAACCCCAATGCGGCCACCGTTGGCTCTGCTGCTGAAACTGATGCGGCGCTGCGTATCCGTCAGGCACAGAGTGTGGCGCTGGCGTCAGTAACGCCTTTCGATGCTCTGGATGGTGCTATCGCCAACATCCCAGGGGTTACGCGCCATAAGCTTTATGAGAACGACACTGGTTCGGTGGACGCTAACGGGTTGCCAGCGCATTCAATCACAGCAGTTGTAGATGGCGGTAATGCGACAGAAATTGCGACAATACTCGTTCGAAAAAAAGGGCAGGGCGTCACTCCGAACGGCTCCACTGTCATTGTCGTACCTGATAAATATGGAAATCCACACGACGTTGGTTTTAATCGTCCGGTTCCAGTACCAGTCTATATTGCTATTTCACTTCAGGCCTTCACGGGATACACCACGCAGATCGGCGAAGATATTAAAACAGCCATCGCCGCATATATAAATGCGCTGACCATCGGCGATGACGTTCTTTTGAGCCGGGTTTATTCACCGGCAAACCTCGGCGTGGTGAGTGGCGGTGAAAGCCGATACTACGACATAACCAGTTTGCAGATTGGCAAAAGCGCCGGGGCGGTTGCAGCCGCGAATATCACTATCGGTTACAGCGAATCGGCAACCTGCGATGTGAATAACATCAACATTACGGTGACGGCATGAGTAAATACACTGACCTCATTACCAATTACCACAGCCAGAAACCACTATTTGTTGATCATATTGACCTGATAACCCGTCCATTGACTGACATCGCTGGCGCGATGACTGCGTTTATTACTGAATTTGATATTGATGAAGCGATCGGCGTGCAGTTGGACATTCTCGGTAAGTGGATTGGCAGAACGCGCGTTGTAAGCCAGCCAATTTCAGGAATATATTTTCGCTTTGACACGGACGGTCTCGGATACGATCAGGGGGCATGGCAAGGGCCATATGATCCAGACGCTGGATTTACGAACTTGAGCGATGAAGTTTATCGAATCGTTCTCAAAGCAAAAATTGCAATCAACCACTGGGATGGAACAAACGAGTCCCTGCCAAATATTCTTGATACAGCGCTCAATGGTTCTGGTTTAGAGATGCAAATAATCGACAATCAGGACATGACAATATCTATTTGGGTCTTTGCACCAGACGGAATGGATACAGTTTCATTAGAGCTACTTGCAGCTATCAGGCAGGGATATTTAACAGTTAAAGCAGCCGGTGTTTATTCCGGAGAAATACTTACGCCTTCTATCGGAACGCAATTCTTTGGTTTCGATATGGAGAATGATTATATCGCCGGATTTGATGAAGGCGCATGGGGGATTTATTTATAATGTCTACAAACAACTTTAAGCCTTTTGCAATTGGTGGAGGTGCAAATGTTACTTCCCAATCTGATTATGAGGCAATGGCGGCATTACTGAGTGGTTTCACATCAGGAAAGGCTTCATCGTCTCAAATCAACAAGGCAATTCGTCAGGCCACAGTAATGGCGTCTATCCTTGCGCAATTTATATCTGACTCAAGCGGAAACGATGTATTAGATAATGGTGACACGCAAACCATTATGAATAATTTATTGCTGGCGCTTAAAAATAATGGGAATGGAAATTTTCTACAAATTGGCAATAACCTTTCTGAAATTAATGCGGCTGGAACGGTGGCTCAAGCAAGTGCAAGAACCGCAATATCTGCTGCTGCTCTAATCGGTCTCGCCTCGCAAGTGTTTAGCGTGGCTACGGCAACAGCTAATGCGCATGCGGTTCCTTTATTGCAAATGAATACAGCGCTGGCACTGAAGGCGGCTTTGGCTGGCTTGGCTACGCAGGTTTTCTCTGTTGCGACCGCCACGGCTAATGCTCACGCAGTACCACTGTTACAGATGAATAATGCCCTTTCACTCAAGGCGTCTAATTCTACATTTTCGCCGGGAAGTAATGGCAATGGAGTTTATTATTCTTACCCTGGTGGCCTCCAAATTTGTCGTGGTAACATAACCATTCAGGCCAACAGCTCTTTTACATGGACTTACCCTCTTGCCTTTTCGTCTGCTCCACAGGTATTTTATACAGCATTAATACCATCCGGATCAGGCACACCCTCTGCTATGTGGATTAACTCAGTTGCAGCCAGTTCGGTATCTATCTACAACCCGAACAGCCAAGCCACCCAAATCAACCTGTTGGGAATTTTATAATGAAATATATTACTGTCGATTCCGTCGGGAATATTATCGGAATGTATTTATCTGAAGATGATATCCCGACAGTGTCGGGTATTAGCGCTGTTGAACTTAGCGATGAGGACTGGCAAAGCGTGGGGCCGGGCTATACCTATGTAAATGGGGCTCTAATTGCCCCCGCTCCCAAAACGCCGGAAGAAATTCTAGCCGAACAAAATTCGGAGAAAATCGCAGTAAATACCGCAAAGAAAGCGGAATTAATTGCAGCGGCGACAGATAGGATATCCGTGCTTCAGGACGCTGTTGATCTGGATATGGCGACTGATGCAGAAACTGCGGCGTTGCCACTGTGGAAAAAATATCGTGTGTTGCTGAGTCGAGTTGATGCCAATACATCGGATGATGTTGTTTGGCCGGAAGCGCCGGATTTCTAATCCTGCTTAGAGTTTCTTTTTCTGCAAATCTTCAAGGCCAAAATTAGCACGGTACTTATCGCCATTGTTGCCAACAAGGAAATAACGCTGATTGTGAACGTCAATAGCATGGGCTTACCTTTACTTGATGTTTAAATGATAGCCAAGGATGGCGGCCAACCACCCAACCACCCAACCACCCAACCTCGCTCCGGCGGGGTTTTTTATTACTTTGCAGATCAGCCTACTAATATTTTTCTCTCACTACACCCTTCACAAGATAAAAGCTGCATGATTATACTGTATGCATGAACAGTATCTTGTGGGGTGGATTATGGCTAAGAAGGATTTGGGATTTGACATTGTGTACCGAGGAGAAACGCGAGATCGGATAGATCCGGGTAAGTACGTATTCTTCCAGCGTCTTAAAGAGCACGGTGGCGGCTATTGGCTTGGTCAAGTTTACGATAACTGGTTCTGCTTCGTGATCGAAGAACCGGTGTCGCTGAGATATGGTATGGAGATGTTGCAGACAATCGCAGGACAGCAAAAAGAAATCGAGCGGTTTGATGATAGCCTGGATAACTTCATGCTGAAGGGGTGAGACAAAGATGGGACGCATAAGAAATGACGAGCCTTAACAATGTTTGTCATCTTTTTGCATGTTGGGACGTGTGAGCGAGGCTACATGCGGTAAATTAATGATTTAATGCACGGTTCTTAGAACTTCTAAGCCGTAGGTCACAGGTTCGAGCCCTGTAGGGCGTACCATTTTCAAGTCAACACACCTCTACTGAATTCGCTTTTTATCCTTTATACTCCCTGAAATTACTGAATTTTTCTGTCACGAGCTCTATCGAGGTCAACTCAGTTATACCCAAATCAAGTGGTATCTGGGGGCCTTTGAGGGGGCTCATATCGTTCAATGGAAATTAGGGGCCCCTTTATGCCACTAAATGCACGACAGATTGATACTGCAAAACCTAAAGAAAAAGAATACAAGCTCACTGATGGCGGTGGTCTGTATCTGTTGGTGAAGCCTAACGGCGCGAGATACTGGCGCTTGAAGTATCGTTTTTTGGGTAAGGAGAAGAAGCTTTCTATCGGTGTTTACCCTGATATATCTCTGGCTGATGCTCGCTTGAAGCGAGAGGAAGCACGGAAGATCATCGCTTTAGGCGGTGACCCTGGAGAGGAAAAGAAAGCAGAAAAACTGGCTCAATAGGCCAATGTCGAAAATACCTTCAAGGCTATCGCGCTGGAATGGCATGAGTACAAACGGCCTAACTGGTCGAAAGGCTATGCTGAAGATCTGATGGAAGCATTCGAGAACGATATCTTTCCTGATATTGGTAAGCGTCCCATTGCTGAGATCAAACCGCTCGAAGTGCTCAGCTCACTGCGTAAACTCGAAAAGCGGGGTGTGCTCGATAAACTGCGTAAAATCCGTCAGGCCTGCAATCAGGTATTCCGCTATGCCATCGTCACCGGTAGAGCTGAAACTAACCCTGCCTCTGAACTGGCAAGTGCCTTAACCGCACCTAAATCCACCCATTATCCCCATTTGCTAGCTGATGAACTCCCTGATTTCTTACAGGCTCTTGCTGCGTACTCTGGTAGCCCGATAACCCGACTGGCTACTCGTATTCTGATGTTGACTGGAGTTCGCACCGTCGAACTCCGCCAGGCTGAATGGAAAGAGTTTGATTTTGATAAACGTGTTTGGGAAGTCCCGGTCGAAAGGATGAAGATGCGTCGTCCGCATCTGGTCCCTCTTTCCGATCAAGTTGTGGCAGCACTGCGAGAGATCCAGGCAGTGACTGGCCGTTATAAGCTGGTATTTCCCGGCCGTAACGACATTACGAAACCGATGAGTGAAGCGAGTATCAATCAGGTTCTGAAAAGGATTGGGTATCATGGGAAGGCTACAGGACATGGTTTCCGGCACACGATGAGTACTATCCTGCATGAACAGGGCTATAACACGGCGTGGATCGAGTTACAGCTTGCGCATGTGGATAAGAACACCATTCGTGGCACATACAACCATGCGCAGTATCTGGAGCAGCGCAGGGAGATGTTGCAGTGGTATGGGGATTACGTGGACACCTTAGGGCTTAGTGGGAATTTGGTTCACGGGGTGTTTGAGTGTCGTGCTTAACTTAATCTGGCTTTTCTGATGGTGATCGACAGTGTCAGAGTGATTCTGGCTCTGTTGATTTTTTGCGTATGCTTATTTTTTTCGTAAAGTGGATTATTTGGACTGAACTTTATCGGCAGGCGATGGCGAAAGCAGCAATAACCTATCGCTTTGGCGAAGAGCATCAGCCAGTGACCGAATCACAAATTCTCAGTGCTCGCCGTTGGCAGGACGAAAGTACCGATCTCTGGACCACATATCAGCGTATCCAGGAAAACCTCATTAAAGGTGGACTGTCGGGGCGAACGACCAAAGGCAAGCGTGCCCATACTCGCGCCGTGGAAGGTATCGATGGCGATGTGAAGCTCAACCGGGCCCTTTGGGTTATGGCTGAAAACATGCTGGAACTGGCCTCCTGATCCTTCTCTTATCTATTTTTAATTCACTGAATGTCATCCCGATAAGGCCGCTATCTCACCGGATAGCGGCTTTTCTTTTATTGGAGTTCTCCACATGCAATATCAAAACCACCAGCGCGTTATCCAGATGGCGCTGACCTTGCTTGAAAAACAGATGAAACAGAAACCCGTTAGTTTTAATTCCAGCGCCGAGACCCTGCAGTACCTACGTCTGCAACTGGAGCAGTTGGAACGCGAGGTGTTTATGGTGCTGTATCTGGATACTCAGCACCGCCTCATTGCCAGTGAAACGACGTCATTGGGCACCATCAACGCTACCTCTGTTTATCCGCGGGAAATCATAAAAAGTGCCTTAGGGCACAACGCGGCGGCAATGGTCTTTGCACACAATCACCCATCGGGATCTGCCGAGCCCAGCAGTGCAGACCGTTCCGTGACAGAGCGTTTGATCGAAGCATCAACTCTGATGGGTATCAAGGTGCTGGATCATGTCGTCATCGGACACGGTGAATCGATATCTTTTGCCGAACGCGGCTGGCTGTGAGGATACATTCTGATGACTTCCATTTCTAAAGCAGTGACACCGACTGAAGCCTGGCAAACTCTGCTGGCATATCTGTTCCAGCAACATTATGGCCTGACGCTAAACGATACGCCGTTTAGTGAAAGCCAGGTCATACAGGAACATATCGATGCGGGGATCTCGCTGGCAGATGCAGTGAATTTCCAGGTTGAACGCTATGCATTAATACGAACAGACCGCAATGGGTTTTCCTGGGAAGAGCCTTACCTCAACGTCGTCGATGTTCTACGTGCGCGGCGGGCTACCGGAATATTTTCTCAAACAAAAGAGGAGAGGCCGTGAACGATAACAATTCTTCCAATACTGGAATATATCGTATCAAACAGGTTCAGGAGGCTGAACCTGACGCGTGGTTGGATCTATGCAGGGCAGTGACTTTTGCTTATCGCTACATAAGAACGCAATCACAAACCACAGGCTATCCCAGCCTGACCATCTGCGAGCACTCAGATAATACGTCGCTGCGGTTTGACGATAGTTTAATTGGGCTAGGCGTCATTTCATTTAACGGAAGCGGAGCCCGCCAGCAGGCAGGGGATGCATTTATATTGACTCGTGGTATGCATCAAACAGCCGACTATTGCTGTAATACCAATAACCTGCCTTATGGTTTTTTGGTCAGGGTAGTTATTCTATTAGCTAACTACTGTTGCCCTGCTACCTGGCAGATAAATACTGATATATCCCTCTCTGATTGGCAACAAACAGCCGACTGGATCGCTAAGTATCTAAATCTTGCGAGCCGCATTCCTAATTTGAACGCCTGATTTTTCTTGTCCTGAATCTCCCATCATAATGAGCCAGCCATTCCAGGCTGGCGTGTTTGCTTTTGTGCATGGAAAACAAATTATGCAGATAGAACCTGAATTATTAACTGACCATACAGAATTCATCTGCTCGACCAATATCGAGCGGATCGTCACGGGCCGCGATGCAGCACTCAAGCAGATTGGCACGTTGATTGAAAACCTCAATGACATTTCTGAACTAACCAGCAGGATTGGCGGTGGGATAGCCGAAGACTGTGCAATGCAACAGGGGCATGGGCATGGGCATGATCGCAGGCTGACCAAGCCAGTGAGTGAATCGATGGCCGCCATTACTCGAAGTCGAACCCTGTCGGTACCCAAACCACTCAGCGCGAATCACCACAAACCCAAATTATTTTTCTGTGCTTAATGATGTCACTGTAACTATTCAGTTATAGGGTTCTAGTTAGGGGCACTATGATATACGCTCCCGAAATTTGTCTCTTTTTATTTACAGCATTACCCGCTAGCTATTCCAAGCTGGCGGGTTTATTTTATGGACTAATTAAGCGGAATATTAAGCATTTGTCATTTATTATTTAACATCAAAAATGACACGTAACAGGAAGGCTTCAAGCGTCTCATCACTTATTTCCACCACCCCGGTTATCATCGACCAGGTGAGGATTTTGCACTGACGATTGTCGTAGAGGGAATAGTAACCATCGCCAATATCATAAAGCGGTACGGCCTGCTGCGGATAATCCTTGCCTTCACGTAGCGGTTCTATCGCGCTTAGAATATTTAGATGTGAAGTGGCAGGAACGCCAAGACCGTAGACTTCCGTAGCACCCGAGGCAATCAAACCAAACTCAGACAAATAGGTTTTATATTCCTCTGAAAAATGCATACGTAGCGCCTGTTCCGCAGCACTAATTTCATTCTCTTTTGCAGGGCGAATATCGGCGTCGTGCGCTGCAACCTGCTGCTTTAACTTTTTCATGCTGCCTCCTTTTCCTGATGTTGCTTAATCTCTTCCGCTCGTGCTTTCCAGTGTGCTTCGCGCTCTTTGGCGAATGCCCCACGGTCGATTTCAGATTCTTTTGTAGTGTCGTGCAAAATAGTATTATTTCCCCCTTCCATATGCTGCGCGTGCGTTAACTCCGCCAGCGGAGAATCTGCCTTCTGCCCGACATGATGTAATTCTATAGGTTTACCATTGGCATCTAGCGGCGATTTGCCCTTCTCCATACGTTCAAGATTGGTATCACCCAGAGAATCTGTTTGATCCAAATCGATTTCAGTATTAATTAACGCATCATTGCCGTTAACGGTCTGACATTCCAGCCCTGCATCCTGATAAATCGCTGCCTCTTCTTCGCTGGCAATGCTATCGATAACTTCGTCACTGTAACCTTCCTCGCTGAGAACCTCTTTAGTTTCGTCAGACAGCGGCGTCAGTTCATTGCGCGGTAAATCCAGATCAACAGGCCTGTCGAGATCTTCCACATTAATGTTCTCGATCTTCAGGTCTTTCACACTTTCCATCAGATCGCCCAGCGTTTCCACCGCCAGCTCTTTTAATACAACCATCTCAATCATGCTACAGCCTCCGGGGTGACGTGTTTACGCCATGCGGCATAGACCTTCAGGTATTCATCATTTCTGCCAGCCAGCTCGCGCATAAAACACTGCTGCACCGCCAGTTCAAGCCCTGCGGGCAGCACACCGGTTTGCTTAGCAATAAGCTGGCGGAACGACCGTTCCAGCTCATTGAAGTCCGGGGCGGTGCGGACGCATCGTTCAATGAAGGTGGTGCAGTCGAGAAGGTTAACTACCAGTTTTGCCATGCGAGCAAAATGCTTTTCGTTTTGCAGACTGATTTCACCGGTTTCGCGGAACTCTTCAAATAGCGTTTTCATCGCAATTTTCTGCCCGGTTGCCAGCAAACTACCTTCCAGCCCAGCTTCCAGCGCCTCCAGTGGGATCTCCAGAGGCTGGCACAGTCGCGGAGCCATCAGCCAGGCAATCAGTTGCTGGTTAAAGAGCTGGTGGTTGTCTGTAACAACGGCTGTGGCTTCGTAATGGAATATCTCTTCTTTACCCGCAAATTTATTAATCCGGCATAGCACCGGCTCCAGCCAGTCGTTTTGGTAAACTAGCGCCACCCCTTGCGGTAGCCGCGCCAGCTCATCAAGCTGCTCGTCGTTCAGGCCTGCGGATTTACCCGCGATACGCCGATCCGCCTCATCTGGCAGGCGCATGATAATTTTAGTGTTGGTATTACGAATCGCAGAAATATCAACGGCATAAGGGGATTGATCAGCAATAATAAATCCTTCGCCCCAGGTACGCATTTCGGCAATAGCGTTAGAGAGCATTTCCACCGATTTTCCCGTAATGTCATTCCCTTCGCCGCCCCCGCCAGAGGTGTTGCGTCTAAGAATGTTGTGAGCTTCTTCCAGCACCGTGACATGTTTCAACGGCTGGTTCATACCTGAAAATGCAGCGCGGTGTTCACTCAGGCGGATAACCAGAATCCCCATAATCAGGGATTTCGTCTCTTGAGAGCCAATGCGGCTAAGATCGATAATCACATTGCTGTCGAACAACTCCGCGTTATCAATTTCTTCACCACAGAAAATCAGCCCATTCAATCCGTTAGTCAGCGATTTTACGCGCGTCACCAGCGAACCGGTGTAATTGCTTTTTAGTTCTTGGGAGTAGGCCGAATCATCAATCACTGCTTTAAGTTGCGTTAGCAGATCGTTGAATGTCGGGAACAGCGCTGGGGTGAAACGGTTAACGGAACTCACCATATTCCAGCCGCATTCACTGTAGCTTTGCAGAATAGCTTCTTTCAGAATTGCTGGCATAGCGGCATACATTGGCCAGCACATGGTGAAGATTTCTACCAGCCGGTCAATATGCTCAAGGACATGGGTTTCATCCGGGAAGCGGAATGGGTTGATGCGCAACAATTCGCTGTACTTCGCATTGCTGCCCAGAACCCGCACATCGTTGCGGTGACCAAACATATGCTTGTATTCGCCTTTCGCCGGTTCAATCACCATAAACGGAACCTTATGATGGCCCAGCTGGGAAAGCACCCCGTAAATAGCGTTGCTTTTCCCCGCGCCGGTTGAACCCGTCACAAAGAGGTGGCTCGCCAACTGGTTGACATCTAAGTTGATAGTTTGCGGTAGATCGTTCCAAAGATGGCGTATAGAGCCCAGGCAAATTTCGCGCTCAGCATGCATTCTAGCGCCGTTGCTATCAAGGCGCTGAACTTTACGCCCGAAAGCCTGCGTCTGAAGTACCGCCACGGTGGAGGTAGAACGGCGCGGCAAACTAAGCTGAATCGCCATTTCTTTGCCTGAAACAAGCGTCGCTGGCGTCAGATAATCAATATAGATGCCTTCAGAAAAAACCGGGGTCAGGCGCGGATGTGTAAGCGTCGCCAGCCAGTCGAGCACCATTTTTTTGTTTTGCGACTGCCAGGTTGTGAGTGCAAAATCTTCTGTACTGGAACGACTACCGCGCATCAGACCCAGGAAAATACTGGCTAATGATTCCGAAGAGGCCGCACTGTCACCGATAAAGTAGGCAGCGGTTTGCCAGCCGCCATAGGTTCGTGCTTCGTTGACGCGCTCCAAGTGGTGGTCAACTTTTTCCAGCATCTTTTCAATAGTCTTATCGCTGATTTCAAAGGAAATTTGCTGGCTGTTACCTTGGGTTTTATTCAGCGATTGGCTGTAGGTATGGCTGGTCGTATCGGTTTTGCTCGTCGTTGAATTGTTGGCTTGTGACAGATTAGTAGTATGGCTATCGGAAAGACTCTCTGACCCGCCACTATTCTGGCTGGCAGAAATATTTCTTGGTAATACCGTGTTTTTCAGCAGGGTGCCGATACCGCTGACTATCCCCATTTTATCGCCCTGAGCGCGTGCCTGTTGATATTCATCATAGGTGCGTGTGAAAGCGTCGGACGTGCTGACGGTTTGCGACTCTCCCCAGCTTTTCGTGGTCGATTTACTGGTGGTATCGGAAGTCCCTTTGGTTTCAGTCATTCCCAGGCTTTCACCCATCGATTGGCTCAACCCCTCACTGATACTCAGACCAACGCTTTCGCTATCCTGTACCCCAAACGAATACTGCCTTTTTGCCAGGCAAGAGAGCTGTGTCGCCACTTGCTCATAACCGGTGCGGATCACTTCCAGATTTTGTGGCGAGACAGGTTCTGCAAGAATTAGTGCCTGATAAACTCGGCTTTCCGCCGCATCGATAAAATGCTCCAGTCCTTGCATGAAATGCTCATGATTATCGGTGGACAAGGATGGCACACCCGTGACAGCGGTGATTGTCGCCGAAGGTTCATCGCGTTGCGCTAACGCGCCCTCCAGAAGTTCGTCGGTTTCACCCGCTGCAAGCGGCACCAGGCTGCTGCCGGAAAAGTGCCCTTTGAAGGTTTCTTTCAGCAGTTCACCTGAGTTATGCCCCAGCATTTTTCCCGGCGTGCCGCGTGTGCCAATGTACAAATTGGTTTCACATCCATCGGATTTCAGGAACAGGAACATGGCATATCCGGCTGCACCCAGCGCGGTATAGGCTGCGGTGGTGCTTTCAAGCACCGACTGTTTGTTTTCCTGCACGATGCGTTCGATGCGGAAAATACGAACATCCCCGGCACGATTGGTTGGTAGCCCTGTCTGAGTGGATATAGACTGCAACGGGTAATTTTTCATCTCCGCCAGATAGCTGCGATTGATGAGCGTTCTTGCTGATTGCAAAGTTACATCCGTGCGCTGCTCTAGTTCTTTCAGGCGCGCTGGAGTCATCTTTAATTGCGTCATAAATCCATCCTTATAGTAGAGACATCACCAGCGCCGCCAGTACTGCCAGTGCCCCGCCAGCCATCAACGCGATACGCAGAAAGCCAGGCTGGGGGGGGGAGGAAGCATCAGAGTGCGGGCGTGGAGCTGTCTGTGACTTAGGCTGCGGCTGGGTTTTTGGCTTGATAATGATGTGCTCAAAACCTTTAACTCCTTGCAGGCGCAGCGAGTTTCGTACCGTAATCAAGTGTTCGAAACGGACTTTGGCAAAGTTGCTATTCAGATAAGAAGTTTGCAGGTCGTAGTAATCGGCATCCCACTGGCTGGGGTCGTTATTCATTTTCCCTGCCAGAGAATTTTCTTCATAGTCGACAAATAAATCGGCGACCCGCTCCTGTGTCCAGGCGACGGTCTTGTTGATTTCATTATCTTCAAGGCGGTTGTTTTCAAGCTCATTGATTAAGGCCGAACGCACCATGCTGGTAACGCCTTGTTCAACCATTCTTGCCAGATTAGCGCCGGGTAAATAGCCTTGCATATTCATTATGTTCGTTCCCTCTGTGCGCCCGGTTACCGGCGCTTTTGCAAATCCAGCAATATCATTACGAATAAGATACTCACGAACATCAATAAGATGACTGATGCGCTTCTCGGCGAAGTTGTTCTGCGCCAGCTTGCGCTGGCGGTCGAAATACCCGGCGTTCCAGTCAAGCTCATCCGGCTCAATGGCCGCGAAGATCTCGTTGACCAGGTAGTCATCAAAGAAATCAGCAATAGCGGCGCTGGAGGCAACAATCTGGAGTATTTCATCGCCTTCCAGTTCGTTACGGGTTAACTGCTCAAGTAAATTCTGGCGCAGGCTTTGCCGTGTTTTAGATTTATCGTCCATCATGACTTCCTTATTAAATGGCCAGCGTATTATCAAGCTTCGCTTTAAAATCGATAATCCAGCGCTGCTGCTCTCTCGCCTCAGCGATAGTCTGCTCGCGAACCTCTTTATTATTTAGCTGCTCTTGCATCGCGCCGATTAAAGCTTCGAACTTCTCGTTAAATTCGCGTTCAATAAAGGCCAGATAGTTTTTCACCAGCTTATCTTTATCCGACTCAAATTTTTTCAGCGCGCTGGCCCGGAAGTCATTAAACTCGCTTTCGATGATGGTTCGTTTCTCTTTCCAGGTTTCATTCATATCGACATATTCGACGGTGCGGTAATCGTATTCGGTACGCTTACGCCCCCAAGAGAATGGGTTATACCAGCTGGAGTCGCTGACCTCGCGGCCGTTATAGCGTTCCTCTTTGGTTTTAACATCGCGATCGTTGAGGCTAAGGTTAAGCGACATATCCTGCATGCTCTCTTTGAGGCCCTGCAGCAAAGGCAAAGCCAGGGTGCGGGCTTCACCAAATATCTCGGCGATAAATTTCAGATACTCTTTTTGTAATTCATCTTTAATATGCTGTTGACCGTCCGAGAAGGCAATTTCAAAATTACCGATCAGATCGTTACTGGCAAACGTCAGTTTCCGCTCGGCATTTTCTAATTCAATTTTTGCACGGTTTACATCCACCTCTCCCTGAGCGCTAATATCATTGGACAGTTCCTTTAACAGGCGGCGGAATTTCATATCTTCCTGAGTGAATCTTTCAGCAATGAACGCCGGCAGCCCTTTCCCTTCACGGCGAAGCTGCTCTTTATAAGCTTCGGTATTCAGCCCCTTTTTATGCCTTTCCTGCAGCAAATTAATTTCATCATTAATCAGCACCAGCTCTTTTTCATCTTTCTTGAGCTGCTCGGCAAGCTGGGTTTCTTTCATCCCCAGACCAATGGCACGATGCAGCGCGGCATAAGCGCGATTCAGACGAGTTGGCACGTTATATTTATCGATGTATTCATCAATCATCACTTCTACGGCGGGCAAACCGCTGCGCTTTAGCACATTGGTAAAGCCACGCTCTTCAAGACTCCGGCGCACGCGTGAGGTAAGCGGCATGTATTCCGGGAAGTTCATCGTCGGCTCTTCGAGGAACAGATCCGTCAGGGTATTCACATCTCCGCGTTCTTTGCGGGTTAAGGAATCCGGGTGTTTGCGTAACAGACGAGTTAAGTGTGCTGATACTGGGTACACCTGTGGGTTCCGGATACCGTTACTTTCAAGATAGGTCTTCACCCGCTGCAGCGCTGCACCAACATTTTCGCCATTTTCAGGGTCAAAAGCATCCATCTTATTCACGACGAAAATGAAACGATCTTTACTTTGTTTGCCTCCTTTTTGCATGGTTTCAGCGACCAGACCCAGCAGGTTTTTATCGTCGTTAGTGCCCAGTTGCGTACCGTTGAGCACATAAAGAATCAATGGGTTACGTCTTGAATCCTTAATGAAACCCATGGTTTTAAGCTCATGATCTGCATCCTGGCTGTTATTTGGTCCTGGCGTGTCGGTCAGTACAAGACGAACATGATCGCGCGGTTGCATCGCCACGATATTGCCACGCAGTTCAATTTCCTGCGTATCCGGTAACTGGTTCCACTCTTTGAGCGTATCAACGTTGATTTCTGGCAGCGACTCTTCCTCACCCGCGCTTGAGAAGCGGCGCGCCTTAAAATTTGCCCCAGTGGTTTTATCATCAATGATTTGCGCGATGGTTGCGGTGGTGGCTTCGTTTGCTGCGGGCAGCAGATCCTGACCAAGCATGGCGTTGATTAACGTTGATTTGCCCGAAGACATGGTCGCGACAACATATACGTTAAAGTCATTGTTGAAGGCTTCGCGAAAATCGTTACGCACCTGTTCGTTGTTGACGATGTAGTCATTGAACTGCGGGTTGAGCTTCGCCTCTTCCATCAGCGCATTAATCTCGTCCAGACGGTCTTCAGTCGCACGCACTGGTTGCCAGCGCAGGCTAATTTCCATGCCGCTCTCACGTGCTTTTGCGGCGGCATCCTGTACATCCATAAAGTCCGATTCAACGCCTTTAAACTCAACCTCAAGCTGTGTTTCTCCGTTAAGCAACGCCTGTATCTCGCTAAACAATGATTCCACCCAAAGCTGTAACCGTGCTTCTTTATAACTGGAGAGTTTACATCCTGGCGCAGGCTCGGTTCCGTTGACCAAAAACGTAGATTCCACGGTAAAGGGGTTATGTTCCAGATATATGCTGTTCATAGATTTCCAAAGGATTAATTATGCTGTGAAAGAAAAATTTCCAGGGTACGAATACCGCTGTAGGCAATAAATTGAGTCAACTCAGTTTTATCAAACATGTCTGACTGCATATTTTCAGGCAGTGTCCTTTTCAATTCGGCGCGAACTTTGCGCTTAATCGCCACAGAAATATGCGATGATTCATTGAGACTAAATTTGTTTTCTCGAAAACGCTCGAGTTCGGCCTGCAAACGATGCTTTTGATTACGCGTAATACTTTTGCGGTTGAGTACTTTTTTGGCAATTAAGGATGTTTGCATCATCGCCGGTATAATCACCGGTTGCCGGTACCCTGTTTGCTCCAGATATTGTCGAGCTTTTTCAAGAAAAAGCTCTATGGTCTCGCCGCGCTCGTCATCAAGCTGATCCACTTTATTGAGGATAAAAATAATTTGGTTGCCTGGTGCTAACGCCGGGCTATTTTTTATCTCTTGTAGCAGTAGCTTATCGTCAAGAGTTGCCAGTTGGGTTGCATTGAGCACATATACCAGCAGTTTTTTCCCTGGTAATGTCAGCGCTGCGTCCAATAGGTGTTTATGACTGGCATCCTGGCTGTTGTTAGGCCCCGGTGTGTCGTAAATAACCAGCGGCTTCACTGTTTTGCGCAAGCTGTCAATACGGCAATCCAGCTCGATATATTTCACTGCCTGATGACCGTTCCACTGCCTGAGGGTCGCACTTTGCACATTGTTACTACGTTCATGGCATTCGCCCTGTTGGTTGTAGCTCACTCCTTCGATGCGCTGACGTAAACTGCGGTTATGAGTAATACGTGTTAGCGTCGCCGTTGCTGCTTCATTAGCTGAAAAAAGAATTTCATTGCCAAGTAGCGCGTTAATAAGCGAAGTTTTCCCTGCACTCATTGTAGCCGCAACAATTACATTACAATGTTCCGACCTGGTAAATAGTTTCTTGGCGGACTTTTTTTTGCCTGGTTTATTTTCTGCCATGCCCTTACCTTATATTCCCAGATAATTTCTGATTACTTTTTCCATTTCCTGCTGTAAACTTTCAGGTGAAACAATTCTCAAGTGGGGTAACCAGTATTGCACCACAGGCAAGACTTCATTTTTATGCGATACATTTGTAGATATAATTAACCCACCATCAGTCAGCTCTTTTTCTATGATCTGTCCAACTACCAAATCCCGGCGCTGAAAGTATTCAGCCACTTCAGGGGATACTTTTATTACCACTTCAAATTTTTGTTCAGTACTCCATACACTCTCTTCATTTTTCAACGTTTCCGTTAGCGCCTGAGAGCGCTCAAAGAGATCGAAAGTACAATTTAAGGCAGATATTTTACCGAGCGTGAACTTCTTCATTTTTTCTTCATGCTGCGCGGCGAGATACCAGACCCCGTTGTGGTTAATCAACTGATAGGGCTCTACGCTGTAACTTCGCTGTTCGGCGCGTTTGTAATAGCTAAATGACACACGACGACGTTCATCAATTGCCTGCTGTAAACGTGTGAAATTGTCAGTTTGCTGCTCATTTTTGATGTAGTGATGGCCCATCACAAGGATATTCTGCGCCGAGGCCGGGTAAAACATGGACTGAAGCATTTTCCTGTCCAATACTGGAAATAATCCTTTTACTCCCGCTACGTTGGCAAAAGTATCAATGCTTGAAGCATCAAACTTTCCCAGATACTCAGGACGCAGACTATAGCCGTTGAGAGCAGCGTTTTTTTCAATCCCCGTAATGGCGAGTCGCTCTTCTATATCACGACGGATGGTGCGTTGATGCACCCCGTATTCTTCAGCCAGACCGTTAAGTGTTAAAGTATCGCCACGGTTAAAACGTAATAAAATATCTGCAAGGCGCGTAGCCAATAAGTGATTCTTTTTGCTCATTTTTCACTTCCGTGTTTTTCATCTGTTGGTAAGTTTACATGCGCTAGTTGACAGGTTGTGTCACGTTTGCAAAAAATCTGACATAAATCATTCTATCTAGAGAAATTAAGGATCATATCGGCACTTAGGTGTAAAACTTAAGAGGATTATCCCATTGTTTTTTACCACAGACGTCCGCACTGTTTAACCGGGGTAACTTAAGGATGTAGGGCAAGCTGAAATACCCCTGTATGCTGACTGGACTACATAAACATGGTATCTCACCAACAAAGTCGGTACCGCGAGTGAATAGATTTTCCTACGTCTGAACTGACTAGGCCAAGAAGCAAACCAAAGCACATCTACATTGGTTGGGTAATAAGACGATATTCAGAGAGGTTGGCGGCGTGGTGATTCACAGTTACAATCACTAGCCTCGAAATTGCTTATGTTTTCAGCGGAATACGATTGGGGGCCTAATTGGGGGCTCCGGCATTTTTCGAACAGGGAAAAATGCTTTAATAACAAGGGTTATAATGGCTGTATTCGAATCCTGTAGGGCTCAAAGAAATAAATCCTTCATCAGCCAGCTCACACCCGCCACTACCACCAGATTCACTATCACACTGATGGCGAACCAGGTTTTAAAAGGCTGTTTTTTCGTTTTATGTCGAAAAAATTGCTGGCCAACAATCGCTCCTATCCAGCCACCGGCAAAACCAAGCAGCAGCAAGGTGAATTCAGGAACTCTGCTCGTCGAGTGACAGGCTGCTCGTTTGTCCACACCGTAGAAGACCAGCGTCAGCAGATTGACGATTAAGAACCACATCACAAAAGGGTGGGGGAAACAGGCGCTGCCAGCCGCTGCGGCTATCAGCAACAGATAGCTTAAATGTTTAAAATTCATAGTGTTGACTGCATAACTGCGCCTTCAGCCTGTACGCCGGAATGCGCCTTGTCGTCCCGGTCAGCGTATCAAATACCTCGACTTCAGCTGTTGCTATCGCCATTCCCGTTTTTCTCAGCCGTAAAACATCAGCCGCAATACGCTGAAGTCCGAACCAGAACAGTCCGTCCAGCGGATTGACCTCCAGCCCGGCTTCCAGTGCTAACCGGAGACGATCGCGTGGCACTTTGGTTTGTTGCGCGATTTCCCGGTAAGTGGCTTCCGTTGTTCCTGTCGCATCGATGCGCCGGATACGGGTCGTAAGACGGTATTGAAACTCATCGGGTATTCCGCCCAGATCCATTTTGAGGCTGTAGACGCAGCCGAAGCGTTTGCCATTAAACAGCACATTTTTCTGACTGAGTTGCAATTCATCGCGCACGCTGTCAATGAGCTGGGGCGCGCGGGTAAGCAAAAGCCGGAAAGGCAGCTCAAAGCTGGTGACATAGTCCACATTGAGCAGGGCGATACGCAGGCGCTCTGCGGCGCCCGCCTTATTTTCCTGACATTCGGCAATCACATCTTTCCATTGCTGGATAAGGCGAGGGGATTCTGCCGCTTCAGAAAAATGGTATTTTTCAATCTGGTAGTCAATGCGTCCGGTCACACCAAATTCCCTTCTGGTCACATTTCAGTATCGGTTGATTACTTTATACCAGCGACAGGTCATCACCGGAAGCCTTCACGAAGGCCTCACTGCGAGGACAGAATATGTCTCCGGAACGCATCACGCCATTTCCTGCTGGCTTAGAAATACTGCCTTAGAAATCGAGTTCCAGCGCAAAACATAAATAGGCCATCAGTGGCGCACAATGCCTGAACTGTTCTGCACAAAAATCGACAACATCTGGTTTGCACAAGTCTTCAAAGGCGATATTTTTGATCGCGATATAATCTTTGCGTTTTAATTCAGCTAACAGCGGGTGGTTATTGTCGTAGCCTCTTGGCGGACGGATCAGGCTGTCGCCATCCATTGCAAACCCGTTATCGTGCAATGTCTTAAGGGCTTTTTGATAGGCATTCGGGTTCTCGTCAATGCACGCCCGGATGGCGTTTAAGGCTTTCGATTCCGGATGCCAGATCCCCGCCGCAATAAAACAACCGTCTTCGGCGATGTGCAGATAGAGGCCGGGAGCGTGAACATCTTTGCCCTGAAAATGACGAAACTGAATGCCGACATTGGTTTTGTAAGGCGTTTTATCTTTGCTGAACCGGCTGTCGCGCTGCGGGCGCATCAGGCTGCCACCGACTTTCTTAGCGACGGCAGTCAGCCTCGGAGAAATGGCGACAATCTCAGGCTGCATCTGTTCGATAAAGTGCAGCGCTGGCGTTCTCAGCGTGTTCTCGTATTCGTCCTGATTAGCCTTAAACCAGTCCCGGGTGTTGTTCTGCGCGAGTTTATTCAGAAATTGCAGACCGGCGGCGCTAAAAATTGTCCCTGCCGCAACCGGTGTGTTAGGTGTCAGAGTCGTCATTATCGATAAGCCTTTATCACTGCCAATGGGAAATCAGGGTAAATCCTGACGCCAGACCGGACTCAGTGCAAACTGAAAAGCAAAATATTTTCCCTTCAATAAGGCTCATTTGTCCAGGGTGATCCCGATCACAAAAAATCCGGCGCAGCAGGATGGTGTATAGATGCGCCTTTCCTGCTCTTACTCTGCTGGAAACTTTCGGTTATCGTAATCGCTGAATACTTTCAGGGAGCAGCTAATGCGTGAATTAGAAAAAATGATCCAAGGTTTGGATTACCAAATCAATGATGCGGAATTACGTGAAATTCGTTATCAGACCCGCGATAAAGTGGATGAGTTTAATGCGCTGAGTGCCCGCCAGGTACCTGAGAAAGATGCGCTGATAAGAACGATTTTTAGTGAGGTGGGCAGCAATGTTCATTTCGAAAAAGGCATGCGCATTGATTACGGTATCAATACCACGCTCGGCAATAATGTTTTCATCAATTTCAATTTTGTTCTGCTCGATTGCGCACCGGTCACGATAGGAAATAACGTTTTCATCGGGCCTGACGTGCAGATTTATACCGCACAACATCCGCTGGATATTGATCTGCGGCGTGAACATATTGGCAGCGCACAGCCGGTGAGTATCGGGAATGATGTCTGGATTGGCGGCGGTTGCATAATTTTGCCTGGCGTGACGCTGGGTGATGGTTGCACGGTTGGCGCTGGCAGTGTGGTGACCCGCTCTGTACCTGCGGGCGCAGTCGCCTGTGGCAACCCATGCCGCATAATCCGTGATAATGCGCAGGGGGCTGACTGACTGTTCAGTATTTCAGAGGCAGTTTATGTACTTTTTTGAGAATGCCGTTTTCCAGGGTGACATAGCCACCTTGTTTTAACTGGGCGAGCATTTTCATGATAGTACTGCGGGAAAGACGTGTCTTTTGCTGAACATAGGTTACGGCGACGGTAATATTACGAATTTCCTCGGGTTCATTCATCAGTTCAATCAGATGAAAACGAATGATTTCATAAGATGAATTACCGGTAAGCAATACACCTTTGGTGAATATACTGCCGGTCATTCTGAAAATATGTTTGGATAACATCTCCCATAAATCAAGCTCATTAATTAACGCGTGCATTTCTGGAACGGTAGTCATCGCCACTTCTGATTCTACCTTCGATTCAATATATAAACCCGCTGATTCCGGTATCGTACCGCCTATACCGATAATGCCCGGTAACTGTAATGTGCCAAGTAAAACAGGATCGACACTGTGATGAATGCTGAACCAACCATTGCGGACGAAATAACAATATGACGTACCGTTTTTGAATAAAGCAAAGCGCGTCTGCGCAGGAACTATATTGAATTCCAGATACGGGCTGAGTTTCTCAAACAGTGCAGCCGTCGCATAGAGCAGGCTTGTATCGTGTTCACTTTTCAGCGTCGTAGGGTCTTTCATTGCAAGTGCCAGGGTGACAGAGAATTCTTTTAAATTTAGCACAATTCTCTGCAGGTCGGGCACCACTGCGCCAGTGGATTTAAACGTTACTGATAAGTAAACGTCATGAGCATCACGCTGTTAATATCCCCCGAACCGGCACTGCCCGCGGGGGTGATGACCCGTCCGGCCAGGGCGAAAATGGCGTTGTGCTGAACCGGATCAATACCGACCGTCATTGTACTGCCGCTGCCTTTTACGCTGGATTTTGTGGCGTCATCCACCACCTGAATCGCCACATTGGCGGCAGAGCCGCTGTTAAGAAAGAGCGCAGGATCGCCCGGATATACTGCGCCGCTAAAGGTGGCGGTTGCACTGAGGGTGGTCGCGGGACAATTGTTCAGTCTGACCTGAAAGGGCTTCCAGTCCGAAGCGGCGCCCGCAGTACGTAAATCTGTTCCGAGTAATTGCCCGAAGTTTACTGTCCGGCTGACCGAACCGGTATCGACGGAGCAGGGCGCGGCAACGATATTCCCCGTGACGTTGATATTCACGAGATCGGTAGCCCTTACCTGATTTGAAAACAAAATCACGGGTAATGCACAGCCGGCTGCGAGTAAGATTTTAAATCTCTGCAGGTTCATTTTCATTATTGATACGCCAGTGTGACAGTGGCGGAGGCATTAGCTTGCCCCGGGATCACCGTATCTGAGACCTGATAATAGCGGGCAGTAAATGCCGCGTTCAGCGTGCCACCTGAATTTGAAATAGCACCAGCCTGAAAATAATTATCAAACGTCACCGGCATATTATTGAAAAGCATTTGTACACCGATGCCTGTCGCATTGTTGGTGCCGCTGGTGATAGCCATCACGCCGTCAGGTTTAGACGCATAGGCAGGGGAACTCATGCTCATTGTGATATTGACCGGATTATCGCAGGTCACCGGAATGAAGAAGTTTCTGTCGCCTGCGGTAGAACCCGGACCGGTAAAAGCATTCACCGGGATATCGCCCAGCGGAACGGGGACAGTACTTCCCGTTGAACAGGAAACGCTGCGATAGATAATATTCCCCGCGTAAGAAACGGAGCTGTCGGTTGAACTGCCCAGACCCCAGCCGGTGTTATACATGCCGATACCGAATTTAGTCTGCGACTGGTTAAGCGAGCCGGTGCCGATGGTGGCAGAGGTTTTAACCAGCGCCAGAGTCATGCTGACAGAAAATGTTTTTCCGGGCGTACTGGAAATATATCCCAGCGGCGTGTTGCGGGTATCACAGCTCGTGCCCGCCCCCACGACACGTTGTCCGGCGGAGTTGACCAGCGTAATGCCAATGCCGCTGACGCCGGTATTATAAACGCCGGGCATACCGCTGATTTCTGTCCCGCTACCGTAATAACAGGTGATGATCACCGCGCCCTGAGGGACGCCGCTGATTGCCGCGCAGTTACCGGCAAAAGCGAATACTTTCTCCGTGCCGGGAATGGTCGATCCAACGGGTAAGCTGGCATCTACCGCGATACTACCGAGCGTCGCGACACCCGGAATATCTGGCGAGCTGGTGCAACCGGTATTGGCCGCCAGCGCGGCGGGTGAAAGAAAACTCAGACCGGCGAGTAAACCGGCCAGCATCACTATTTTTTTGATTATTTTCATCATCGGTATCCTTTCCCTACCTGCATTGCGCGTTCAGCACCTGAACGCCTGTTGAGTCTGTCGCTGGTTTTGCCAGGCTGTAATGCACGGCACACTGTTCCGCCGGGGTGTTTCCCCATTTCGCCAGCAGCGAACCACTTTCTGCCATGCCGGTCAGATAGACCTGTCCGGCGTCGCCGACAATAAAGCCCTGTGCGGTTTTCTGCGCCGTATCACTGACCGTGGCACCGAAAGGTACCGGTGAGCCATTCTGGCGCTGCAATGTCATCATCATGCGCAGGCCCACGCTTGCCGCAAAACGGGCACGCACGACCGCGCCGCGGGTCGGGATCACCGTCTGCGTGGTCTGTGGCAGTTCAACATCGTCAGGCAATGTTTCAGTATCCAGTTGCACCAGATTCTTACGGTACGGACTGCTGTAGGGAACGATGGCATAACCGCGCCAGTCGGTTTTTACGCCAGGCTGATTGCTGATGCTGACACCGCTGGCGCCGGAAGCCTGGACCAGCGCAAGGGTTTCGCCCATCGGCTGGCCGAGCGTGATGCCGTTTTCATGAGCCAAAATGCCGCCCTGAAGGCCATAGTTCAGGCGGCGACTGTTCTGGTCATAGGCATAACCCGCAGTCATTTCGCCGTAGGTACCCCGGTAATCGGCGTTCATATTGCCGCTGTTTCCCGTGCCCTGACTGCCATAGCCTTCCTGCACATTCCAGTTGAGGTTATTGGCAGCAAGCGCCGAACCGTTGAGCCCGACGGTATGTGTGGTATTTCCTTGTTCGCTGGTGTTGTAGCTGTAAGTGGCGTACACCGGGGCATCGAATAAACTTAATGGCACGCTGATGTTGAAACCGATGATTTGATCCCGGTCGTAAACACGTTTTCCGTTGGTGCCATCGTGACTGTTGCTGCTGGCATTTTCGTTATAGCTGTAGTTGAGCCCGTAACTGATCCCGCGCCAGCTGTTGTTGTAGCCGACCCCGACTGAGCGCATTGAACGCCCGCTGTTCCAGTAATTCTCGCTAATCCAGCTCAGGGAAAACGACCCGGCACCTTGCCACAGGTTTTGACTCATGGTCATTTCACTGCGGTTACGGCGTCGTCCGGCAGGCAGTTCAGCATTCTGATCCCGCCAGGTATCCATCACTTCCTGCAGGTTGTAATAACCGTCAGTGGAGTATCGGTAACCTGCAATCGCGAAGTTAGTGCCGGTCTGTACGATGTTTTTGCTGTAGCGCACCCGCAGGGACTGACCGCTGACATGGGGCTGATTTTCCATCGCTGACCACGCGTGCGTCAGATCAGAGGAAAAGGCGCCGAAGTCGCCCAGATTCTTGCCCATGCCCAGCGTCACCGACTGATAATGACTGGAGAACTGGCTGCCACCGTAGGCCGTCAGACCATGAGGCAGACCATAAATAGCCGTCCCCTGACCAAAAGGTGTCGCGTCAACATTGTTGTCATACGCGCGATATTGTCCGCCGGTCAGACTGTATTTCAGGCGGCCTTCACGTTGTAACACCGGCAATGAGGCGAAGGGCACCACCAGCAACTGCTCGCTGCCATCGGCTTCTTTAATGGTCACGTATAAATCGCCGGAGCCACCGGTCGGGAACATATCCGCGATTTCAAATGCCCCGGGCGAAACGTAACTTTGGTAGATGACGTAGCCATTCTGGCGCACGATGACCTGCGCATTGGTGCGCGCAATCCCCCGCACCACCGGCGCATATCCCTTCATACTTTCCGGCAGCATGTCATCATCGGATGCCAGCTGCACGCCGCGAAACGGCACGCTGTCAAAGATGTCAGCGGGCGAAGAACTGTCCCCGATCGTCATCTGACTTTTCAGCGAAATAATGCTGCGCGTGGCGTAGGTATAAACGGTATCCCATTTATCTTTGCCGCTGCCGTCATGCTCCCAGGTGGTGTAATTACGCAGCCTCCACGGCCCGATATTCAGACCGGGACGCAAATTGGCGTATTGCGTACTGCTGTTAGTGCCGGTGTGACTGCGGGCAGAATTGTCCGCGCCGCTCAGGTTGTAGTTGAGCAACGCGGCAGTGATGCCGTCATCCCACTGAGTTTCAGGTACATTTCCCCGGGCTTTCTGCGTTATCGCCGCCTGCGGTACGCTGAGTAACAGCTGCTGCGCACTGAAGCGAAATTCGGCTGTCCCCTGCGGGATGGCATCCAGATTGGCGCAGGGCGTCTGCGCGTTGCCCAGCTCAGGAAACAGCGGCGTTCTGATGCCCATGTCTTCCAGTTGTGCGAGGGTCAGGCAGGGCGCCAGAACCGTGGAGCCGTCGGCCATTTTCTGCGTATGGAACTCCACGTCCCGGGTATCCTGCAATTCATTGTTGAGATAAATATCAACGCGATAGGTACCGGGTAACTGACCTGAGCCTGTTTCAAATACCGACAGGTCGGCGCTGCCCTGACCCGCGCTTTCAATCTCAAGTAAGGCCGGGTTAAAGGTCTCACCTGCCTGAACGGCAAAAGAGGTTCCAGCGTAAAGGGCCAGCTGGCTGGCGATCAGACAGGCGAGGCTGTTCAAAGGCTGAGAAAATGGGGACTTTCCCTGTTGCTTGTGGCGATTCATCCATGTATTCCCCTGCCGGAAGGGCTGAGAACGCCGCCTTCTGGCTTCATATTTATGTTTGGGCGCAGGTGTTTTGTGCTGACGGGTTTTGCAAAAGTGAATTACAGGGCAGCGGTATGTTCATCCCCGATACCGCCGTAATCACTGATGATTTTCCAGCTGACGCTACCCGCATTCGCGCCAGCGGGCAGGGCGAAACTGGCAGCGCCACCGGGGGCGACGAATGTCACATCCTTCACGTCTTTTCCGCCCACTTTCACCTGCATAAAGTTCATGTAAAACGGCGTCGGATTGCTCACCTGCAAGGTATTCCCGTTGCGCTGCCAGTGAAGCTTTTCGGTCACGGATTCCGGTACACCCGTCACGCCTTTTGGCCTGTAAATCAGCTTGATGCGGGTTTTCACCGCAATCTGTAATGTGTTTTGATGATCATTACTTTCCGCCGCAGGAATGGATTTGATATTCATCCAGTACAGGGATTCTTTGTCAGACGGCAGATTGCCACCGGCCTGAACAACGCGAAGCACGTTCTGTTGTCCGCTGTTGAGGCGGAACAGCGGCGGTGTGACCATAAAAGGAGCTTTCTCAGCGCCCGTTCCGGCGGCCTCTACCCAGGTCTGGATCAGGTAAGGTTTTTTGTCCGGATTACTGACGCTCAGTGAAGACTCCTTCTTGCCACCGTCATAGATCAGACGTGTGCCGCCGACGACAACCCCGGCCTGTGCGGATGTGGCGCATACCAGTGTCACGGCCAGTAATGTGCATGGGAATATTTTCATAATGCATTTCCGATAACGTAGAAATACTGGCCGGCAGTGTCTGCCGGCCAGAAGTAAAACTCAGTCGCCCGGTGAAGGGCGACGAAGGATCAGTTGTAAATCACAGAGAAATTCGCGACGGAGTTAGCAGGGCCCGGATTAACAGTGTCGGACGTAGCGATGTAACGTGCTATGAAATCCAGATTGTTGTCCTGGGTGCTGGTCAGCGGATACGCTTTGGTTTCAGTGAACAGTGGCACCAGAGTATTGGTGTCATCGGTCAGTTGAATCGCCACGTTTTGCGCTACGCCTGCTTGCTGAGTCAGTGCGAGCAGGCTGGTATCGCCATTCACACTGGAACCGTCAAATTTAATCTTTGCCGTAGAGACAGTTGCCGGGCAGTTGGTCAGCACCAGGGTGAATTTGGTCGGTGCAGCGGTAGAACCGGCCCCGGTAAATTCACTTTTTGCCACCTGACCCATGACGACATTCAGCGGAGAGCTTGGGGTATTCACGATGTCGCAACCGGCATCGATAATTTCACCCGTAAAGTTCACCTGACCGCCTGCCGCCATCGCTGAAGCACCCCAAAAAATAGCGGTAGTAATAACAGCGAGACTGATTAAATTCTTTTTCATAATAATTCCTTTAAATGAATGAATCTGACTAAGAAAATAAAGTGCTGGATTTAGGGTAAATAAATCCCATCACTTTGAAATTCAAAGTGTCCATGATGTGTTATGTTTTTTTGCAGTGCCGGCATCCATAAGGAATCTCCGCTGAAAGTTAAATAACTTACTAAAACGCTAAGGTATAAACCGATGCGGAAATACTTATGACTGCGGTTGCTGGCGGCGATTTTGATTGAAGTGTGAGGATCTATACAAGATATTTATGAGTGTAATTTTACACCCATAAATAACTTTATAATTTAACGGGTTTTCGCATAATCCCTGCGCAAGAAAAGTCCTGGTAGTACTGGAGATTCGTGGAGGGAATCACGTGCAACGAGATATAAAGCCTTTTTTTACAGATAATTGCAGTATCAGAGACAAAAAGCCTCTGAAAGAAATTGAAACGTTAATCGAACATCTTTCTCCGGACTCACACATTCTCGAAACGAATATCAGGGACTCACTGAGTTATTCCGCTGATAAACAAAAGAATTGCTTCTTATTACACAGCGGCAACGTGATGCTGCACCGTAAAGTCGATGGCATGGTATTAAATTCTGAATCCGCGCCCTATGTATTTGGAATAAGTACCCAATATACTGATCCGGATTATCTTTTTATCCGCATCCATGAACATTCGCAGGTCAGTTCACTGCCTGTCGAGCTGGCGAATCAGATTGTTTCGGCAAACAATTTATGGCGCAGTCTGGCGCAGTTATTAATTTATACCGCCACACGGGTTTATGATCACTGCGCCAAGATTTCTGCGCTGTCCTCGTATGAAATTATTTGTTATCAGCTGTATGAGCTGATGTATGAACCGGAGGAGGTCAGGAATAATATCACCGTTGTGTCCTATGTGATGAACCGTACCTTTCTTTCGCGAAGTACCATCATGAAAATTCTCGCGCAACTGAAAACAGGGGGTTATATCGCTATGGAGAAAGGCATTTTAAAAACGATTAACCGTATTCCTTCACGTTATTAAGTGCTTGCTCTGATTATTTCGCGTTTATTTTTTGCTAAAGAAGCAAAGTCCTCCCTGTGAGGTTTAACGTAAGTCATTCATGAATAAAATTCATAACGCCATTCTGATTAGCCCTCTGGTGGCTGCCCGCTAAGGGCGATATTGTTACCTGACAATCAAACGGCCAGCGACAGTCTGTGCCGAAGCGGAGAATGAAATGACTGATAAAATGAAAATCACCAAAAGCGGTTCTGTGCCTTCACAAAAAGGGCCGGAGAATTATTTCACCGGTAAGGTGCGTATCGATTCGCCTTTCAGCGGCACGGAATCCGCCCGCGTCGGCGGTGCAACAGTGACTTTCGAGCCGGGTTCGCGTACCGCATGGCATACGCATCCGCTGGGTCAGACGCTGATTATCACGCAGGGGCGCGGCTGGTTGCAGGAAGAAGGCGGTGAGATCCGTGAGATGAACGTCGGCGATATCGTGTGGATCCCGGAAGGCGTAAAACACTGGCACGGTGCTACTCCTGAAAATGCCATGACCCACATCGCGATTGCCGAATCTCTGAACGGCAGCCCGGTTGAGTGGATGGAAAAAGTGACTGACGCTCAGTACTCAAAATAATTTTCCACCCTGCCTCAGGACGCAGTTTTTTGGCTGCGTTCACTCAAATCCTGTCCGGTATTGCTGGTCAGGATTTCGTTGTTTAACCTAAATTCGCGCATTAACGATCAATCCCTCCGATTTACGCCTAAAAACCCCGCTGTTCGGGCTATTGAAACCCATGCTTTCTGTAGCTCTCTCATAAGCAACTCGACTACTATAAATAGACATCAACTTAAGAGTCGCTTCAGGTATGCCATATTATTCTCCTGGTGAAAGCCTTGTTCGCGAGCGTTCAGATCGCTTCTTACGCCGAATGTACTTTATGCGCATGCTGGGCACGTTTCTGTGCTTTTTCCCGATCCTTTCCGTTCTTCTGGAACGGGGGGCTTCCTGGATTGCGGTCTCTTTGCTGACGCTGAATGCCTTTGTCTGGCCACATGTCGCGATGATGATTTCCCAGCGGTCTAAACACCCCAATCAGGCTGAATTTCGAAATCTGGCGTTTGATGCGATTGCCGGTGGCGCGTGGGTGGCGCAGATGGGGGTTTGTTTGCTGCCCTCGGCGGTGATCACCTCAATTCTCATTGCTGACCGGTTCTCTGCCGGAGGCTGGCAGTTACTGCGCCGCGCTGCGCTGTTTTACTGCATCGGATTTATTGTTTGCTGGCCGTTCACCGGGATGACCTTCTATACCACCGTCACTGACCGGACGTTATGGCTGACATTGCCTCTTTCGACGATTTACATTATTGCGTTCAGCGCAGCCAATTATTCCATCTCAAGAAAGCTGCGTGATAAACAGCATGAGCTGGAGAAATCGGCGCTGATGGATCCTTTTCTCGGTTTGCCCAACAGAAGGTTACTTGACCGGCGACTGATGCTGGAATTTGAACGTTCTAAACATGACCTGGCCTGTCTGATGGTGCTGGGCGTGGACGATCTGAAAATGGTGAATGATCTGTTCGGGCGCGAAGCGGGCGATTATGTGTTGCGATCGGTTTCCGCTATTTTGCGTCAGGAAACGGGGCTGAATGATTTTCCAGCTATTCTGGGTGGCGATGAATTTGTGGTTATTCTGCCGGGCGTTTCGGAGGAAGAAGCTTATGCCGTCGGTTACCGGTTATTACTGAAAACGTCTGAAATTCGTTTATCGCAGGATGAAGGGTTTCAGTGTTCATTGAGTATTGGTGTGGCGACATCGAAACATCATGAGGATTATCATCAGTGGCTGGCGACAGCGGAACGTGCGCTGATGAATGTAAAACGTAATGGTAAAAACAGTATTGGCAGCGCGGGCAGGGCAGAAGCCGTCGCCTGACTATACTGAATACACTATTCGCGACATAACGACATACACGAATGAACAAATATTTTCCCGGATGAAAAATGAAAAAAAATATTAAAATAATGATGGTGGCAGCAGTTGCAGTAATGGGTGTTCTGGCAGGATGCTCATCAATAGATAAACCCGTTGGCGCTGAAACTTACCGGCCTGCGAATTACGATGCATCTTTTGCTCAGGGCGAGGCGAGCTATACCACGTCAGTGTTTTCGATACTTGAACGCCAGCGTCGCGCGGATACTTACAAGAAGATCTTCGAATTCTGCAGCGGCAAATTCCAGACGCTGGGCGAAAGTGACGACGGCGAAACGATGCATATCCGCTTCGCCTGCTTGCCAAAAGAAACGGTTCAGACCCAAAGTTCTTATTCAATACAGCAGAAGTCTCCTTCACTTTACTGAGTTTAAAACTGACTCGGAGGTTTTATGAGCAAGGAAAGACCTGATTTTATCCGTCACTGGACTGAGCTCGAAGGCGCTGACTACGGCAATTATCCTGGCGATGACGAGCTGATGTCGATTGGCGCGCCGCTCGGCAAAACGCTCGGACTGACGCGTATTGGCATTCATCATGAACGCCTGTTGCCTGGCCGCCGCACCTGTTATGCCCACGCGGAAAGTGCAGAAGACGAATTCGTGTATGTGCTGGAAGGGCATCCTGATGCCTGGATCAACGGCACATTGCACCGGCTGAACGCAGGTGACGCAGTAGCGTTTCCGCACGGTACGGGGATTTGCCATACCTTCATCAATAACACGGATGAGGAAGTGCGGTTGCTGGTCGTGGGTGAAGCCAATAAACCGGAAAACCGGATTTATTATCCGCTCAATCAGGAATATGAGGCGACGCGCAAAGACCGCTGGCAGGATGTTCCGCAGCAGGAATTTGGCGGGCACGATGGCCTTTCGGATTTAAGAAAACAGCAAATAAAAAAACCGGTGTAGAAACCGGTCTTTCTGTTCTTTCCATTAATTTCTCAATAATTACTGGATGGAAAGCGACTGCCAGCGTTGCTGACAATAAGGCATCATCTTGTGGATCTTCAGACTTTGCGCCTGATGATGATTCAGGGAATAACCTTCCGGCGTGATCTCTAAGGTATCACCGGCTTTCAGGGTAAAATCGTTATCCACGGACAGGATAAGCTTCAGATTTCTGAACGCCTGAATGCAGATATACTTCAGCCCCGTCTGAGGGATGCTCAGGATATCTATGATTTTCCATTCCATATTCTCACTCCTTTCGTGTTTCTGTCTGATTTCTCGTGAGTCTTTCTGCCTCTTTTTTAACTCATAAGTCCGTCATGTTTTGTCATCACAAAGTAATGATTTCTTTATAGGCGTTCCGATAGGTTCAATGCTTGAACTGACTCACAAAAGAGGCAGGAAGAACTTTCACAGATCGCATAATGGATTAATTAGGACAAAATGCATTTATTCGGAACGGACTTTGGAAATGAAAACGAAAGCAAAAAGACTTGAAATGACAACGATAAAACAGGTATTTCTGAATCCTTTCTGATTTTCAGGGCTGAACATCATGACAACTGATTCATTATCTGTGCCGAAGGATGATTTCATCTGGCTGGAAGGATTGCGTAACGAAAAAGCGCTCGAATGGGCGCACGAACAAAATGCCATCACACTGGCGGCTTTCACTCAAGGCAGTGAATTTACGCCTCTGCGCGAGAAAGTGCTGCTAGGGCTGAACTCTCCGGAGCAGATCCCGGTCGTCTCAAAGTGCGGCAATGACTGGTACAACTTCTGGCAGGATGCACAGAATCCCAAAGGATTACTGCGCAGAACCACGCTCGACGAGTTTCGTAAACCGCAGCCGAAGTGGGAAACCGTGCTGGACATCGATGCGCTGGGCAAAGCCGAAGGCAAAGACTGGGTGTATCACGGTGTGTTCGCGCTGAAGCCCGATTTTAACCGTGCGCTGATTTTTCTGTCACCGGATGGCGGCGATGCTTCTGAAGTACGTGAGTTTGATTTGCGGACGCTGGAATTTGTCTCTGACGGATTTTTCCTGCCGGTCGCCAAAAGCCGTACCGGCTGGATTGATCACGACCATCTGTTTGTCGCCACCGACTTTGGCGAAGGCTCGCTGACCGATTCCGGTTATCCGCGCATTGTAAAAATCTGGCAGCGCGGCACACCGCTCTCAGAAGCCAAAACGGTATTCAGCGCCGATAAGAAAGACATGCTGGCGGCCGGTTATCACGACAGTTTTAAAGGGTTTGAACGCGATTTTGTGGTGCGCGTTATCGACTTTTATCACCGCGAGGCCTTTGTGCTCAATGGGCAAAAAGAGCTGACCCGGATTGACCTGCCAACGGATGCCAAATTCAGTACCTGGCGTGACTGGCTGCTGATCCAGCCTTCCAGCGAATGGCAGATTAACGGTGAAACCTGGCCTTCCGGCTCGCTGCTGACCGTAAACTTTGAGGCGTTTCTGGCAGGTGAGCGCGCGCTGAAACCGCTGTTTATGCCGGGGGCGCATTCCTCCCTCAGCGGTGTGACGGCAACCCGCGACCAGCTAAACGGTTATTCCTTCACCAGCGATCACATCATCCTCAGTATCACGCACGATGTGGTCAACCGCCTCGAAGTGCTGACGCCGGAAAACGGTGAATGGCGGCGTGAACCGTTCGGCAAGGTGCCGGAGCTGAGTAAAATTCATGCCTGGGGCGTGGATGACGACACCAACGAATATTTCGTGACGGTCAGCGGGTTCCTGCAACCGGCGAGTTTATCACTCGGTAATCTGGATAACGGTGTGGAGGTGGAGGCTGAACTACTGAAACAGGATCCGTCGCATTTTGATTCATCGCGTTATCAGGTCAGCCAGCATTTCACGCAATCTGATGACGGCACACGCGTGCCGTATTTTGTTATCTGTCGCAAAGACGTGGTGTACGACGGGCAAAATCCGACGCTCCTTTATGGTTACGGCGGCTTTGAAGTCTCGCTGGATCCGTATTATCTCGGCGTCAGCGGCGTGTCGTGGCTGGATCGCGGCGGCGTCTTTGTGGTCGCCAATATCCGTGGCGGCGGTGAATACGGGCCGGAATGGCATAAAGCGGCACTGAAAGAAAAACGTCTGCGCGCGTATGAGGATTTCGCTTCGGTCGCCAAAGCGCTCATCGCCAGCAACATCACCTCTCCGGCGCATCTTGCGGCGCAGGGTGGCAGCAACGGTGGTTTGCTGGTCGGCAATATGCTGACGCGTTATCCGGAGTTATTCGGGGCGATTGTTTGTGAAGTTGCGCTGCTGGATATGTACCGTTATACGCAAATTTCGGCAGGCGCTTCGTGGATTGCCGAATACGGCGACCCGCAGAAGCCGGAAGAGTGGGCGTTTATCCGCGAGTTTTCGCCGTATCATAATCTTGATGCGACGAAAAAATATCCGCCGGTGCTGATAACCACTGCCACCAGCGATGATCGCGTCGGACCTGACCATGCACGCAAAATGGCCGCCAAAATGCAGGCAATGGGCATCCCGGATGTGTATTTTTATGAGAATACCGACGGGGGGCATAGCGCAGCGGCAGACAAGGCGCAGTCTGCGTTTAAGCGCGTGATGGTGAGTGAGTTTCTGTTGCACTTCATTGGACGTAAAGCATAGAAAGAAAGCCGATGCAGTGATTCGGTGACTTAAGCCAAACGGGATGCCATAACGGTATCCCGTTAATATTTCGACATGTTTTAACCGCCAATATTCTCCCTAAAAACATTGCCCCGCCAATCCTTCCTTGTTTATTATTTCAGCCTTACTTGATAACAATTATCAAAATCATTTCTTATTCATTCTCATCTTCGGGTAATCGCATGTTAAAGAACACCGCTCGCGTGCTGTCTGTTACAGGTCTGATGGCTGCCTCATTCTCCGTTTTTGCTACCACCTATCCGCTGACCGTGACCGATATGGCCGGGCAAAAGGTCACCATTGATAAAGCGCCGCAGCGTGTGATTTTGCAGGACGGGCGTGATCTGCTGGCGCTGGCCGTTCTGGACAAAGCCAATCCGTTCCAGCATGTGGTGGCGTGGAATAACCTGCTGAAGAAAACGGACAGCGGCACCTGGGACATGCTGAAAAGCAAATGGCCTGACTCAGCGAAAATCCTCGATATGGGATTCAGCGATAAGGGGCAGGTGGATCTGGAAACGGTGATCGCCAAAAAACCGGATCTGATGATTGCTCAGACGCGTGCCAAAGACTCGCTGGCGCAGGCTGGTGTGCTGGAAAAACTGGCTGCGCTGCATATTCCGGTGCTGTTCGTGGATTACGAACTGGATCCGGCCAAAAATACCGCGCCGAGCATTGAGCTGCTGGGTAAAGTGATGAATCAGGAAGACAATGCCCGCGCCTATACCGCGTTTTATAATGAGCACTTCCAGGCTATTCAGAAGGCCGTCGCTGCGATTAAAACCAGGCCAAATGTGTTCATTGAGCCGATTGCCGGGCGTGACGATTCCTGCTGCTTTACCCATGGGAATGCAGGCTGGGGCAAACTGATCCAGGCCGTTGATGCCAATAATATTGGTTCTAAACTGCTGCCGGGCGCATCAGGCACGGTTTCTCTGGAACAAGTCATCAGCATGAAACCGGACGTTTACATCATGACCGGTTCTGCGCGTCCGGCTTCCGGTTCCGTGACGCACATTCTGCCGTTCGGTTATGGCGCGAATGAAGCTGATGTGGATAAACAAGCCAAAGTGTTGCTCTCCCGTACCGGCGTTGCGCAGATCCCGGCGGTCAGCGCCAACCATGTGTATGGCGTTTATCACCAGTTCTACAACCATCCTTACAACATTGTCGGCATGGAATATCTGGCGAAATTTATCTATCCGGAACAGTTCAAAGATTTGGATCCGGCGAAGACGTATCACGACATCGTGCGTAACTTCACTAACCTGCCGGATCAGGATTTCATTCTGGGCTGGACGCCGAAAAAGTAACGACTGACATCTGTCCTTCTCAGGTCTGATGATTCCGCCTGTGGTCCCGCAGGCGGATTTTCAATCCCTCCGCATGTTTTCTGCACCAACTTTACCTCCGTCACATTTGTTGACACTCCGTTAATTCATACAAAAATGTAACTGTATTACTGTAGCGTTATCACGCCGGTGAATACCGTATAAGGCGTCGTACGACACATCAACAAGGTGAATTTATGCAATCTGAAGAACAGCGTTTAATTGACGGACTTTTTGGTCGCTTACAACAGGCTGAGTCCAATACAGCACCGCGTGATGCGGAAGCTGAGCGTGTGATTCAGGCCCATATTCGTCAGCAACCGTCCGCCCCGTATTACATGGCGCAGGCGATGATTATTCAGGAAGCGGCGCTGACCAAGCTCAATGCGCAGGTGCAGGAACTGCAACAGCAGAATGAACAGCTGCAACAGCAGGCGCAAACCGCCAAACCGCAGAGCAGCGGTTTTCTGGCTGGTTTGTTTGGCGGCGGCTCCTCCCAGGCTGCGCCACAGCGTCAGGCGTCGCAGGGCAGCCAGCCTATTCCCGGTACGCAAGGGTGGGGCAGTCAGCCTCAGCAACAGCAATATGCTGCACAACCTCAGCAGCAGGCTCCGGCTCAGGCCGCGCCTCAGCAGCCGGGCTTTTTAGGCAGCGCACTGCGCACAGCCGCCGGTGTCGCGGGCGGTGTGGTGCTGGCGGATATGCTGACCGGCATGTTCCATCACAGCCAGCCGCAGGAAATCGTCAATATTATCGAAGAGCCGCCAGTGCAGGATCTCAATCCGGCTGACAGCAGTTTCCTCGACAATAATCAGAGTTTTGATAGCGGTCAGCCTTCCTGGGAAGACGCCTCGCTGCGCAATGACAATTCGGATTTGGGTTTTGGAAATGATGATTTCGACACTGACGATTTCAACAATGATGACGACTCATTCTTCTAACCGGTTGATGTTATAAGGCGATTGAAGGCCTTTTTGACAGCAGAACAAAGCAACAGAAAGTCAGGAGTGAGAGCTTTATCGCTTATTACCATCAGAATTCTGGACAAAAGTGAAATCTGTTGCTGTACTGTATTTGACACACATTTTGTGTCCAACATTCACGTAAAGGTAAGTTTGATGTCTAAGATTAAAGGTAGCGTTAAGTGGTTCAATGAATCTAAAGGTTTTGGTTTCATTACCCCTGAAGATGGCAGCAAAGATGTTTTCGTTCATTTCTCTGCTATTTCCAGCAACGGTTTCAAAACCCTTGCTGAAGGCCAGCGCGTAGAGTTCGAAATCACCAATGGTGCCAAAGGCCCGTCGGCTGCTAACGTTATCGCTATCTGACTTTAGCCGAATTCTAAAAAACCCGCCGAAGCGGGTTTTTTTTTGCCTGTCATTCGTGAAATATTTACGCCGGTTTGCGGACCAGCATCATGAACATCAGGATAGCAATCGCGTAGCAGCCAAGAATGGTCAGCCCCATCGACAGGGCGGGCTGGCTGCCAAAGCCGGTCACCGGCACCGCCAGTGCGCCAAGCGCAAACATACAAACCCCGAGCAGAGCAGAAGCGCTGCCTGCGTTTTTCCCCTGACTTTGCATTGCCAGTGATCCGGCATTCGGGCCGATAATTCCTATCACCATCACCGAGAAGAACAGCGGGATCAGCAGCATCACCAGCGGCGCGTTAAAGCTTGCGGCGATGACCAGTGCAACGGAGGCCACAGCGGCGATACCTAAACCGGCTTTCACCAGTGCCAGTTCACCAAAACGACGACTCAGGCGGGTAGATACCTGCGCGGAAATCACCAGTCCGATGCCGTTTATCGCAAAGCACAGGCTGAACATCTGCGGGCTGAGATGGTAAATCTGTTGCAGCACAAACGGCGATGCGCCGATATACGCAAACATTCCCGCCATGATAAAGCCCTGTGTCAGGCACAAACCCATAAACGGACGGTGTTTCAGCAGGCTGAATACCGAACCTAACATGCTGAAAATGCCGCCCGGCGAACGGCGTTCGGGGGCTAAGGTTTCATGCAGTTTCAGCGATGAGAAGCTGAACAGTAAGATGGCAATGAACGCCAGTACGCCGAATATTCCCCGCCAGTTCACCCAGTTCAGTAAGGCGCCGCCAAGTACCGGCGCGATAATCGGTGCCAGCCCGTTGACCAGCATCAGCAACGCAAAAAAACGTGTCAGCTCATGTCCGTTATATAAATCCCTCGCGACTGCGCGTGACAACACGGCACCTCCGGCACCGGCGATCCCTTGTAAAAGACGGGCAACAATCAGCTGACTGATATCCTGCGCTACGGCGCACCAGACTGACGCGGCCAGCAATAAAGCCAGTGACCATAATAAAGGTCGCATACGGCCATAACGGTCGCTCAGCGGGCCAAACAGTAACTGGCCGAAACCGAGGCCGAGTAAACCGGCGGTCAGACTAAGTTGGGCGCTGGCGGTTGTGGTATTCAGATCGCTTGCCATCTCTGGCAGCGCGGGAAGATATAAATCGGTGCATAAGGGACCCAGTGCGGCGAGGGAGCCTAGCACCAGGGCATAACCGAGGCGTTTTTCTTGCAGATGAGCGCTCATGGTAAAGGTTTATTCCGGTTTGCTGGTGATTAAATCCGTTTCGAAGAGGCTCTGGAAGTAGCGATGGTAGATGGCTTCCAGAAGCTCCGCGTCGGCGTGAATTGTCGTCAGTCGACGAAATGCGGTCCCTTCACAAATCACTGCTAAAGTTTCCACTTTGGCCGTCATTTCAGCTTCTGAAAATTGCGGGAAGGTGGCACTGAGCAGAGACTTTGCTTCGTTGAACAATTGTTTTTCAGAGTCGCGCCAGATCTTTTCCACAACAGGATTGCGGGTGGCTTCTGCGGCTACTTCCAGCATTAATGCGTGGTCAATTTCTGCCTGTTCTTTTTGAACCGCGCACAGTTCTTCTTTATAAGGCGCGCTGAGATTGCCAATCCGGCGGTATGCCAGATTGTGTGCCACCTGCTGCAGATTGTGGGCATTGCCGGTCATCAGACTGATTTTTTTCATCACGATGCGGCGCACAATTTCTTCGATAATGGCGTCTTTATTCGCGAAATAGCGGTAAATCTGTCCCACGCTGAGCAGTGAAGTTTTAGCGATTTCAGCCATGCCGGCACCGTGAAAGCCGTGCTTGCGAAAACACAGGCGTGCTGCGGCAATAATCTGGTCGCGCCGTGCGCTGATGCGCGCGTCTTTACTGCATTGTTGTGGGTGAAGCATGATTTACCTGAGAATTTTGCTGACAGTGACTGTGAACGATCATTCTCAAGTATAGGCAATAAGGAGGAACAGGTAAATATTTGTATTATGAATGGAATGAAAAGTGACGTTTAGTTTCAGCGCTATTACGCACGACGCTGAAATGCAAACGGCGCAAACCTGAGGAATGCGCCGTTTACGGAAAAGGGAGAAGTGATAACTCAACGGGCAAGACATTGTTATTCAGGCAAAGTAAGCCTGTAAAAAAGCGACAACAGTCAGAATACAGAGAGCAACAACCAGAAGCTCAGAAGACGTTTTTGGAACAGAAAACATGCCATACCTCGAAAATAAACCAGAGTGAACTGACGCTATTATCAGTACAGAAGATGAAGGAAACATTAAGGCGAGGCGGAAGGATAAGAACCTGTGTCACAAATTTAGGGCAGCGATGCCTTTTGTCATAAAAAAGGCATCGCCGGAAGATAGTATCAGTGCGCGCTGAACCAGCTGACCAGCATGAAGGCCAGTAACGTCATGGCCAGGGAACCGGCAAGATTGAGCGCCATATTAAGCAGAGCGGCACCAAAACGGCCATCCTGTAACATGTACACGACTTCCAGTGAGAAGGTGGAGAAGGTGGTTAAACCGCCGCAAAAACCGGTGGTGATCAGCAGTTTCCACACCGGATCAATATGAGTCAGACGGGTGAAAAGGGCGATACACAGACCAATAATAAAAGCGCCGACCAGATTCACCGTCAGTGTACCCACGGGCAGAACCGGACTCATCCCGTTCATTTTGAGGCTGACATACCAGCGGACCACGCTGCCAATACCACCGCCAATAAAGACTGCAAGTAAGGTGCTAAACATAGTAATGCCTTAAAAAAGCAGATGAATTCAGAAAGGGCCGGGCGCTAAGTTTACCTCGCGTCCTGAGGCTTGTGTAGCCACGATACAGAAACAGTATGTAACCAGGAAAATGCCATGCTAATCAGAGAAGGTGTTGTTTCAGACGCGCAGATTCTGGCGCAATTGCTGGGCGATTTGGATTATCCCAACACGCCGGAAGCCATAGCAGAACGTGTGGTAAAAATGGCGACCAACCCGGACAGTTGTCTGCTGGTTGCTGAAGCAGACGGCAAAGCGGTGGGCTTTATCTCGTTGCACTATATCCCGCAAATCGCCCTGGCCGGAGAATTCTGCCGTATCAGCTATTTATGCGTCAGTGATCAGTGTCGTGGCGGCGGTATCGGCCAGAAATTGCTCGATGAAGCAGAACGGCTGGCGGCTGAACGTGGCTGTGACCGTATGGAAGTTCACAGCCATACCCGCCGCGTGCGCGCCCACCAGTTCTATGCGCGGGCGCAGTACGAAGAGTCGCCGAAGTATTTGCTAAAAAAACGGTAAATCATCAGGCACCCATTGCCAGAACCAAAGCATCGGCAATTAAATCAACCTGTTCTGGTTTCACCTGACTGGTACTGATACGGATAAACTGCCCCGGCCCGATGCGGCTGCGCTCGCCGGGCAGAACGGCAATGCCCCGCGCAGCCATTGTGACCAGTGCGAACTGCTCCGATGGCACCGGGATCCACATCGCCAGCCCGTCGCGTTCGGGAATGTTAATCCCGCGTATGCGTAAGGCATCGGACATGGCTTTACGGCGCTGTGCATATACGCTTTTGGCGTGCGAAATACCTTCCTGCGTTTTCGGATCTTTAATCAGCCAGGCCAGTGCTTCCTGTAAAATTCGGCTCGACCAGCCGGCACCAAAGTTACGGAATGATTTGATTTGTTTGATTAAATCTTTCGATCCTGAAATGACGGCCAGCCGCAAATCCGGCCCGTAAGCTTTGGAATAGGAGCGAACATGCACCGTCCGGTCAGGCAGGCGACTGCCCATACTGAGCGGCGGATGACAGGACAATTGCCCGATGCCGTCATCTTCAATGATCAGCGTATTGCTCTGGCTGAGAATTTCCGCCAGCGCAGCATAACGTTCCGCATTGATGGCGTGACCGCAATGTGAGTGCGTACGGGGCTGATAAATAAACGCGGAAGGATTTTTCAGCAGCGCCTGAGTCAGGGATTCCGGCAGCGGGCCGAACTCATCACATTTCACGGCAATGACCTGCGCGCCCAGATTGTCCAGCATATCCAGCAAACGGGTAGCGGTCGGATCTTCGATAGCCACCACGGAACCCTGCATCAGCAAGGTTTGCAACGTCAGGTTCATCCCGTCAAACCCCCCATCCGCAGACATAAAAGCCGGCGCGTCATAAGGCCAGTCCTGTTTAGCCGCTTCAAGCAAAGACGGCGCGATGGCCTCACGCTGATAGCTGTTGAGATTGTCTGCGCCAACGCCGTGTTGCATGGCTTCGAGCAGGTTTGGCAGCAACTCCGGATCCGGCGAAGACAGCGCCAGATCCGCAATGATATGTTCGCCAAAATTGCCGATTTTCTCGAAACGCGCCGGTCTCGGCGAGAGCATGTCCCCGCATACCCAGACGCCGTTACGCCCGCGACCGGCGATCACTTTTTGTCTGCGGAGTTGCCCCCAGGCGGCGGATACCGTGGCCGGACTGACCCCCAGCGCCTGCGCCAGTTCGCGGACGGCGGGCAGGTGCGTTCCGATTTCAATCACGCCGGAGCGGATCATCGCCGCGGTTTCAATTGCAATGCCCCGCATGGAACGATCCTGTAATTGCGTCGCTAACCATTGTGCATCCAGCGTTTTTTCGAGGGGGTTTTCTGCCATTTTCTCGCCTTTTGTTCAGTAACAAAGAATCTATTGTACATATTAATTTATGCCATTAGTATCAAACTTAGCCAGAGGAGGCGATAAAATAATCACATTACGATGAAGATGGTCTCCTTCGTAAAAGAATTTGGTGTGTTTGCCGGAAGGTTTGTAAACGCACAGTTGTTTTTCTGCATATCAACCATGCTGACACTTAAGGGGACAGATGTGACGATTACCATCAGGCTGGCAGTTCGTGACTGGGATTATTTTACGCCGCTGGCGTTGGGCGACCTCAAACCGGAAGGCTTTAATCTTGAAATCGATCGCGTGGGTACGCTGGTCGATAATCTGGGCAGCAGCGATAAATACGATGCGGGCGAAGTCTCTTTCAGCCGCTACGCACAAGGGCGTGCGCGGGGCGAATCCGATTTGCTGGCGATACCGCATTTCCTGATGCGCGGTTTCCGCCAGCGTTGCATTATCACCCGCGAAGACAGCCCGCTGACCGAACTTTCTCAGCTGGCAGGCAAACGTATCGGACTGACCGGCTGGCAGGATTCCGGCAACACCTGGACCCGCACATTGCTGGCGCTGGAAGGCGTGGGCATTGAAGATGCGAACTGGTATGTCGGTCGTCTGACCGAAGCGCATCCGGTTGTGGATCGTCTGGCAGGTTTTGGTCGTGAAGGCCGTATTGAAGCGGTGCCGGAAGAGCGTCCGATGATGGAGTTGTTGCAGGAAGGCTGGCTGGACGCGATTTTCACGCCCTTCATGCCTGACGGTTTCTTCAAACCTGACTCCGGTTTCCGTCAGTTCCAGCCGGATTTCCGTGCCGCCGAACTGGCCTATTTTAACCGCGTCGGTTATATCCCTGGCATTCACCTGCTGGCGATCAAACCTGCACTGGCCGAAGAACACCCGTGGTTACCGCAGGCACTGAGCGAAATTATCGACCGTTCTTATCAGGTCTGGATGGATAAGCGTGCTAAATATGCCGATACCACACCGTGGTTGCTGGACGATTTACGTCGTACGGTCATCGATTTACCTGCGGACTGGAATGCAAACGGTTACGCGGCCAACGAGAAAATGATCGACGATTTTGCTCATGAATTACATGCGCAGGGGCTGACGGCTAAACGCCTGACGCCGCAGGAGTTGTTCCCGCAATTTGCTAATACTATCTAACCACTTGCCTGAATTCTCAGGCGACAGGGGAGTAAAGATGAAAGTTGCATTAGGTCAGTTTGCCGTTTCCCGTGAATGGGAAGCGAACGTCGAAACCTGCCTTTCGCTGATGGCGAAATCGCTGGAAGCGGGTGCGGATTTGCTGGTATTGCCGGAAGGCATTCTGGCGCGCGACATCACCGATCCGGATCTGGTTTTGAAAGCGGCACAGCCTCTGGATGGCCCATTTGTCAGCCAGCTGGTCGCCGCCAGCCGGGGCAATCAGATGACCACCATGATGAGCGTGCACACGCCCGCACCGGACGGTCGTGCCTATAACGTGCTGATTTCCATCCGTAATGGCGAAATTATCTCTGAATACCAGAAGCTGCATCTTTATGATGCCTTTTCTTCACAGGAATCGAAAAACGTTACGGCTGGCGATGAAGTGCCGCCGCTGGTCAATGTCGCCGGTTTTAACATCGGCCTGATGACCTGTTATGACGTGCGTTTCCCGGAACTGGCGCGGCGTCTGGTGCTGGATGGCGCAGACGTGCTGGTTCTGCCTGCCGCGTGGGTGAAAGGCCCGCTGAAAGAAATGCATTGGGAAGTGCTTGTCACGGCGCGCGCACTGGAAAACACCACTTATATGGTGGCAGTGGGCGAGTGTGGCGAGCGTAATATCGGCAACAGTATGGTGGTCGATCCGCTGGGTGTGGCCATTGCCCGCGCAGCAGAAGCCCCGGCGCTGGTGTTTGCCGAACTGGATAAAGATCGTCTGGCACATGCCCGCAAGGTGTTACCGGTGCTGGCAAACCGCCGCTTTGGTTTACCGCAATTGCGTCAGGACTGATTTCGCTGCCGGTCCTCAACGGCGGCCACTGATTTCATGCAGTACCGCGCCCTCACCAGGGAATGCGTTTGTTTTATAAATAAAAGGCTAAAGCTGTTTTTAATAGCCATAGAAAAAACCATAGAAAAAGCTTCGAAAAGAAGCATCCGGAATCCCGCCACGGAAGGCACTCACTATAAATACACAACATTCATAAACTCACAGACCGACTTTTTCGACAGAGGAAATAAGAGAATGATGGCAAAAAAATTACGTCAGGCTGCTGTTCTGACTGCTGCATTACTTTCCGTATCTTCCATGAATGCCCTGGCTGCTGAAAATGTGACCATCCCGACGCAGACGATGGATCCGGCGATCCACGCTAAATTACCTGCGGATATTCAAAAGTCAGGCGTGATGACGTCGGTGAACAACGGGTCATTCCCTCCGTATGAAATCGTCACCGGCGCAAACGGTCTGGACGGTGCAAGCGCCGATCTGGCACACGCGCTGGCCGAAGTGTTAGGTGTGAAAATTGAACATGCTTCCGTGAGCGGTTTATCTGGCATCCTCAGCGGTATGGCGGCTGGTCGTTACCAGATGGGCATCGGCCCGATTGGTGATTATCCGGATCGCCAGGCGAAAAATGATTTCATCGATTTTGTGAAAGAATACGTGGTGTTCGGCGTACGCAAAGGTAATCCGGAAAAGATCACTTCTCTCGATGATACCTGCGGTAAACGCATCGCTGTCATGGCGGGCGGGTCTGCTGAACAGGTTATCCGCAAGCAATCGGATGTGTGTGTCAAAGACGGTAAACCGGCAGTCACGGTGCAATCTTTCAGCGATCAGCCGACGTCAATTCTGGCTGTGCGCTCAAACCGTTCCGACGCGTTCTTCTCTTCTCAGGCACCGCTGACCTATTTCGTGGAAAAAGCCAACGGCCAGCTTGAGCTGACCGGCACCGGTAAATCCAACGGATTTGGCGATATCTTCCAGGGCACGGTGGTGGCAAAAGATTCCCCAGTGCGTGATGCGATCCTTGCCGGTTATCAGAAATTGTTCGATAACGGCACCTACGCCATCATCATGAAAAAATGGGGGCTGGAAGGCAATATGATTCCAGCACCGGGCATCAACCTGGCAAAGGCGCAGGCTAAATGACTGATAAAACGTATAGTTCAACGCCGGCAGTCAAGGACGACTATACGCAGGATCCACGACGTAACGTTGAGTTTTCCCATGCACCGCGAAACTACGGTCGCTGGATTGCCTGGATAGTGGTGCTGCTGATTGCCGCGGATGTTCTCTGGGCTGTCTCTCACAATCCCAATTTCGAATGGCATGTGGTGGCGCAGTGGTTTACGGAAGGTACAGTCATCAAAGGCCTGGGCGTCACGCTTGGCCTTACCGTGGTCTCAATGGTGCTCGGTGTTTTCATCGGCCTGATGCTGGCGATTGCCCGATTGTCCGACAGCATGCTGCTGCGAAGATTAGCAGGATTGTACATCTGGTTCTTCCGCGGTACGCCGCTGCTGGTGCAATTGCTGTTCTGGTACAACATGTCGACGCTGTTCCCTCGGGTGGTGCTCGGTATCCCGTTTGGTCCGCAATATTTGAGCTGGAATACCAATGATCTGATCACGCCGCTGACGGCAGCGATTGCCGGTCTGGCGCTGAACGAAGCGGCGTATATGGCGGAAATCATCCGCGCCGGTTTGTTATCGGTGGATAACGGTCAGGCGGAAACTGCGCAGGCGTTCGGCATGAGCCGTGGTCGCGCGCTGCGCCGGATCATCATTCCGCAGGCGATGCGTTCGATTATCCCTCCGACCGGTAATCAGCTGATCAGCATGATTAAAGCGACGTCGCTGGTCAGCGTTATTGCTATGGGCGACCTGCTGTATTCGGTGCAAACCATTTATAACCGTACCTTTGAAGTGGTACCGATGCTGATGGTGGCGGTGATCTGGTATCTGTTTATCACGTCATTACTCAATCTCGGTCAGTCGGCGATAGAACGCTATTATTCCCGGGGGACGCGCCGGACGTTGCCTAATGCGAAGCGACGTCAGGGTAATGCGGAAGAAAAAACCGCGCCGATCATTAACTCGCCGGGTCTGGCCCGAAAGGAGGACTTATGAGCCAACTATTATCCGACGCACAGTCATCCGAACCGGCATCACTGGTGACAGCCCGTAACGTGCATAAAAGTTACGGCGATAATGAAGTGCTGAAAGGCATTGATCTGGATGTGAAACCCAGCGAAGTGGTGGTGATCCTCGGGCCGTCAGGCTCAGGTAAATCGACATTCCTGCGCTGTATTAATCATCTGGAAGATATCGATCGCGGTTCTATTATGGTGGGCGGTGAGCAAATCGGTTATGAGCTGCGCGGCGATCGTTTGCATAAATTGCCTGAACGGGCGATTGCGCGCCAGCGCCGGGATATCGGCATGGTGTTTCAGCAATTCAATCTTTATCCGCATATGACCGTGCTGCAAAACATTATTGAAGCCCCGGTCGGCGTGCATAAAGAAAGCCGTCAGGACGCAGAGAAATATGCCCGTGAGTTGCTGCAAAAGGTCGGACTGAGCGATAAGGCCGATGCGTATCCACGCCATCTTTCCGGCGGACAACAACAGCGCGTCGCGATTGCCCGTGCTCTGGCAGTGAAACCTAAACTGATGTTGTTTGATGAACCCACTTCAGCGCTTGACCCTGAACTGGTGGGCGAGGTGCTTGCGACTATGCGCGATCTGGCGCAGCAGGGGCTGACCATGATTGTGGTCACCCATGAAATCGGTTTTGCGAAAGAAGCAGCTGACCGTGTGGTGTTTATGGATCGCGGAGTGGTGGTTGAGCAGGGCGCGGCAGATGAGGTGCTGGTGAATCCTCAGCATCCTCGCACGCAGGCATTCCTGAGCCGCTTCATCTGATAACAGCGGGCAGAACACGGGGAAGCGATAGATTTACTCTGCTATCTCAACCCGGTTCCGCCCGTTTTTATTCGCCTCAAACACCACATGGTCGGGCGGGCTAATCGGGCGTGTAAAACGGGTCGAAATCAAAGACGAAGTGGTTTTGCTGTAAATAAAGACAGAATTACTTTATGAGCAGGCTATTCACGCTCATAATAGCTCACTATGGTCATAATGCGCACAGTTCTGGATCCGTTCTGTTACATTTTCGGGTTGTATTAACGTCGCGAATGGCCGTTAATAGCGACAAATTGTCACTGCTGTTTTCCAGCACTCAGTGTAAAGAAGGTATGTATGGAAGGTCTAAGTATTACTAAATTGTTGGTGGTCGGCGTGCTGATCGTTCTGTTGTTCGGTACCAGCAAACTGCGTTCTCTGGGCGGCGACCTGGGTGCAGCACTGCGTGGCTTCAAGAAAGCCATGAATGATGATCCGGCTCCGGCAGCTGCTGAAAAAACAGCAGAAGCTAAACCGGCTGAGCGCGTAGAGCACAAAGACTGAGTCTGACTCAATCACGTTTTCCGGGCATAAAAAAAGGTTGTTCTCACGAACAACCTTTTTTGTTTTCGGCGATAAGAAGTAACAAAATATTAAACGCAGTGCCGGAGCACCACGTCAGACATTATTTAACTTCTAAGCCTTTGGCTTGCAGATCGGCGTGATAAGAAGAACGCACGAACGGACCGCAGGCTGCATGGGTGAAGCCCATTTCCATCGCCGCTTCTTTCATCTGGTCAAACTCTTCCGGGCTCACGTAACGCTGAACCGGCAAATGGTGACGGCTTGGCTGTAAGTACTGGCCGAGCGTCAGCATGGTCACACCGTGGCGACGCAGGTCGCGCATCACTTCGATGATTTCTTCGTTGGTTTCACCCAGACCGACCATCAGACCAGATTTGGTAGGGATTTCCGGGTGCGCTTCTTTAAAGCGTTGCAGCAGGGTCAGTGACCATTCGTAGTTCGCGCCAGGACGAACCTGACGGTAAACGCGTGGCACGTTTTCCAGATTGTGGTTAAACACATCCGGCGGGCTGGCGTTGAGAATGTCCAGTGCGCGATCCATACGGCCACGGAAATCCGGTACCAGCGTTTCAATTTTGATGGTCGGGTTTTTCGCGCGGATTGCCGTAATACAATCAGCAAAGTGCTGAGCACCGCCATCGCGCAGATCATCACGGTCAACAGAGGTGATAACCACATAACGCAGACCCATATCCGAGATGGTTTGCGCCAGTTTTTCTGGCTCGTTGGTGTCTGGTGCGGTCGGACGACCATGTGCCACGTCGCAGAACGGGCAGCGACGGGTACAAATAGCGCCCAGGATCATGAAGGTCGCGGTGCCGTGGTTGAAGCATTCGGAAAGGTTAGGACAAGCTGCTTCTTCACAGACAGAATGCAGGCCGTTCTTGCGCAGCGCTGATTTAATGCCCTGAATTTTCGTTGAGTCGGCAGGTAATTTGATTTTCATCCATGCCGGCTTACGTAACATTTCCTGCCGGTCACTGACCACGGTTTTCACCGGGATTAACGCCATCTTGTCTGCATCGCGGTATTTGACGCCGCGTTCCATCTGAATCGGTTTACTCATAATCTCGCAGCTTCCAGGTTTGTCACTCGTTACCCGAGTTTTTTCAGGACATTCAATGAACTGGCTGATTCATCAAAAAAAGTAGAAATAATGCGGAAATTATATCATTGAAGCATCCCTGCGTTCAGCCCTTCGTCATGGCCTGAAGTGCTAAATGCTGCAATTATTTAACCTTAAACAAGAATAATTCTCGAAAAACCAACCCTGTAATGATTCCAGTGGATTGAAAATATTAACTTTTTCCACAAGCACCCCCTGCCGGAGAGAGGGTGTTAATGGTGTGTAAATATTTTTTCGCAGCAGGTTTTATGACGCAGTTTTGAATCGATGAAAATCATTCCGCTGAAGAGGAATAGTGTTCAATCTGCCACGGCAGATATTCAACCTGCTGATAATCAAGGCGATGGTTAAAGGATTTCACCAGAACAGGCATGACCTGATCGACTGTTAATCCCGGCATTTCCAGACTGGCCTGAGTCATTTCGAGACCGGCATATCCGCAGGGATTGATCCGGTGGAACGGCTCCAGATCCATATCAATATTCAGAGCCAGACCGTGTAACGAACAGCCTTTGCGAATGCGCAAACCAAGCGAACAAATCTTCTTGCCATCGACATAGACACCCGGCGCGTCAGCACGCGGATAAGCGTCGATAGAGAAATACGCCAGCGTATCCACTACCGTTTGTTCGATAGCGGTGACTAATTGGCGGACGCCGAGCTTTTTGCGCTTGAGATCCACCATCACGTACATCACCTGCTGACCGGGACCGTGATACGTCACCTGACCGCCGCGATCACTCTGGATAACCGGAATATCGCCGGGCATCAGAACATGTTCAGCTTTGCCTGCCTGACCCTGCGTAAAGACACGCGGATGCTGAACCAGCCAGATCTCGTCAAGCGAGTCAGCGTTACGGTGTTCAGTGAAGTGGTGCATGGCCAGAGAAACGGGCTCATAAGGCTGAAGGCCAAGCTGGCGCAGTACGATACGTTCTTGCGGGTTATGTGGTTGCACGGCAGTTATCGTCAGTCAGGGAAGGGGAGAACGCGCGACAGTGTTGTGGCTCCCGCGCGTATCGGTCAGAAAGGGCTTACAGCACCATGCGGACAATTTCGATATTGCCCAGCTCATCGTACAGGGTCTCGACCTGATCGATGTGGGTGGCAGTGATCGTAATAGAAACGGAGTGATAATTCCCTTTACTGCTCGGTTTTACCTGAGGATTGTAGTCACCAGGCGCATGGCGTTGCACGACTTCCACAACCTGGTCCACCAGCTCGGGTTGTGCCAGGCCCATTACTTTGTAAGTAAAGGGACAAGGGAATTCGAGCAGTTCGTTCAGTTTGGTTTTCATGTGCACTCCAGCGTGTTGTACAGCGTATTAAGTTTTGTCTCTGAAAGTATAACTCCCGCCGTAGCGGGAGCCATAATCTATACCGGTTATATGGGGATTGTTGCAAACTTTTTCAAGCAGCCACTTAACCGAACCAGTGGTGGAACATCAGTTTGATGTAATCCACGATGCGACCAAAGAAGCCGCCTTCTTTCACTTCGCTCATCACCACCAGAGGACGCTCATCAATGGTTTTACCATCAAGCTGGAAGTTGATTGAGCCAACCACCTGATTTTTCTGCAACGGCGCGTGCAGTTCAGGAGTGTTCAGCACGTAGCTGGCTTTCAGGTCTTTCATACGGCCACGCGGGATGGTCAGGTATGCATCTTTTTCGACACCCAGCGCCACACGGTCGGTATCGCCAAACCAGACTGGCTCAGAGGCAAACTCTTTCCCGGCTTTCAGCGGAGAAACCGTTTCGAAGAAGCGGAAGCCCCAGGTCAGCAGCTTTTTACTTTCAACTTCACGACCTTTGTAGGTGTGACCGCCCATGACGGCAGAGATCAGACGCATCTGGCCTTCAGTTGCAGAAGCCACCAGGTTGTAACCTGCTGAATCGGTGTGACCGGTTTTAATGCCGTCAACATTCAGACTGTTATCCCACAGCAAACCGTTACGGTTCATCTGGCGGATATTGTTGAAGGTGAATTCTTTCTCTTTATAGGTGGCGTATTCTTCCGGCACATCACGGATCAGCGCCTGACCAATCAGCGCCATATCACGGGCGGAGCTGTACTGACCGGCGGCATCAAGACCATGAACGGTACCGAAATGGGTATTTTTCAGACCCAGCGCGTTCACGTAGTTGTTCATGATGGCGACGAAAGCGTCCTGGCTGCCGGCGACATGGTCGGCCATCGCCACACAGGCGTCGTTACCTGATTGCAGGATAATCCCGCGGTTCAGTTCAGAAACCGGCACGCGATCGCCTGGTTTTAAGAACATCAGGGAAGAACCTTTGAACACCGGATTGCCGGTTGCCCAGGCGTCCTGACCGACGGTCACGATATCAGTTGGGGAGATTTTGCCGGCTTTGATGGACTGACCAATCACATAACTGGTCATCATTTTTGTCAGGCTGGCAGGGTCGCGGCGTGCGTCGGCATTCATTTCTGCCAGAACTTTACCGGAGTTGTAGTCGATCAGGACATAGGCTTCAGCATCAATTTGCGGAACGCCAGGGATCATTGTTTTTAAATTAACATCGTCGGCATAGGCGGACGCTGCACTTAAAGTGATTACGGTGCCAAATGCGAGGCTTTTGACTAAACGTGAAGTATTTACAAGTTTCATGATCGGGACAACAACATCCGTGGGAGTAAGTGATAAACGTGCGCCACTATAGCAGAAGAGTCATAAGTCAGACATCTTCGATTACCGGCGCTTACTGATTTTTACTTATAAGACAGAGCCCTTATAAGACAGAGCACTGATAAAAACGGGGCCGCAGCCCCGTATTTCTAAATTACATGCTGGCAGTGACGAAAGACTGCTGCTGGGCTTCGCTGGCCAGTCGCTGTTTCAGCTGTTCGGCCTGCTGGCGGGTGCTGAACGGACCAAGCTGCACGCGATAGGTGCTGCCATTGGCCTGTACTTTACCGGGTACAGAGAAACGCTGGCTGAGGCTTTTTTGCCACAGTTGCGCATTCTGAGGATTACTCAGTGCGCCAACCTGCACCATAAATCCCGAGGAAGGAACGGCAGTGGTATGCGCAGGCGCTGCGGAAGCCGCAGTTGCTGCAACCGGCGCGGCACTGGCGACAGCAACCGGTGCTGCTGCTACAGGTTCGCTGCCTTCTAACACCCCCTGACGCAGAGGTGTTGGCGCACTCAGAAATCCGCCGCCGCCGCTGTTACCGGACATCGTGGTCGCTGCTGGCGCAGGGGCTACGGCGGCGTTGTTATCTTCGTCATTGGTTAATGGCGCAGCATTCGGATTACTCAGGGTGCTGTTGCTGATCGGACGCACATCTGAAGTATCGACCGGTTGAGTGCTCAGCGTCGGCGTGCCCATGCTGCTGGCACCTAAACTTGGACGTGACGGCAGGGCGTAAGATTGTTTAGCGACAGTCGTACCAATCGTACCCGGTCCGGACAATGTACCGTCTTGCGCCACATTGATGAAATCGATACGGACTTTAGTGCTGTTGGTCAGATTCAGGCGATCTGCGGCTGCCTGTGACAGGTCAATAATTTTGCCCGGGACATAAGGACCACGGTCGTTAACACGCACAACCAGCATACGGCCTGTTGCCATGTTGGTGACGCGAACATAGCTTGGGATCGGCAGTGTCGGGTGCGCGGCTGTCATGGCACTCGGGTCGAATTCTTCACCGATTGCCGTGGTATTGCCGCCATTTTCCTGACCGTACCAGGCAGCCTGACCGACCTGAGAGAAGTTAGACGGGTCTTTGATGATCTTATAGGTTTTACCGTTAACGGTATAATCCTGCATCGTGCCCTGATTATAAGGTTCGTAACGCGGATCAGCCCCGCCGATTTCCACCACAGGGCCGTTATAGGCTTGTTGCGGTGCCGGTTGTTGTTGCTGGGTATCTTCAGTGGCGCAACCACTTAACAGCAAACCGATAATGACAGCTCCAAGCCACTCCTTACGCATTGCTCACCTCTATAAATTTTTTGACAACATTTTTCGATGAGTATGTATCGACATGACGATACCAAACCCTGCCATTAGCACGATGAGTGCTGACCCGCCATAGCTGACCAGAGGCAAAGGTACCCCAACTACCGGGACAATACCACTGACCATGCCGATGTTAACAAAGACATAAACGAAGAGAATCAGCATCAGCCCGCCGGACATGACACGCCCGAAAGTTGTTTGCGCATTGGCGGCGATCACCAGACCACGCATGATCAGGCACAGGTACAGCCCCAGCAGCACCAGCACGCCAATCAGGCCCAGTTCTTCGGCCAGTACGGCAAAGATAAAGTCGGTGTGTCGTTCCGGCAAGAATTCCAGCTGTGACTGCGTACCGTGCAGCCAGCCTTTACCGGATAGTCCGCCCGAACCGATAGCAATTTTCGACTGAATAATATGATAGCCGGCTCCCAGCGGATCGCTTTCCGGATCGAGGAGCATCATTACGCGGTCACGCTGATAATCGTGCATCAGGAAGAACCACAAAATCGGGATAAACGCGGCAACCAGAATGGCGGCGACGGCGATCAGTTTCCAGCTCATACCGGAAAGAAACAGCACAAACAGACCTGAGGCGGCAATCAGAATCGAGGTGCCGAGATCGGGCTGCGCGGCCACCAGCAGGGTAGGGATGAAGATCAACGCCAGTGCGATAGCGGTATTTTTCAGTGACGGCGGACAGACGTCGCGGTTAATAAAGCGCGCGACCATTAGCGGCACGGCGATCTTCGCCAGTTCCGACGGCTGGAATTTGATAATCCCCAGATCCAGCCAGCGCTGCGCACCTTTACTGATACTGCCGAACGCATCTACCAGCACTAACAGGAAGACGCAGAAGATATAAAGATAGGGCGCCCAGCTTTCATAAACGCGCGGGGGAATTTGCGCCATGACCAGCATGATCACCAGACCCATCAGGATCTGGCCGATTTTACGCTCCATCATGCCCATATCCTGACCGCTGGCGCTCCACATGACAAACGCACTGTACGTCAGCAGCGCAAGTATGATCAGCAACATCGTCAGGTCGATATGCATTTTCGACCACAATGATCTTTTCTGTTGGTTCTCAGTCATTGACGGTTAATCACCTTCGGTTCCCGGCGGCGCTGGCGCGTCAGCCGGTAATTGTGTCGTATTGTCGCCCAGTAAAATATGGTCGAGTATCTGGCGGGAAATGGTCCCCACTGCCGGACCCGCACCGCCGTTCTCCAGCACCACGGCCACGGCCACAGTCGGTTTATCGTACGGTGCGAAAGAGGTCATCAGCTTATGGTCACGCAGATGCTCAGCGATTTTATGCGCATTATAGATTTCATTGGCTTTCAAACCGTAAACTTGTGCTGTCCCCGATTTGGCCGCTGCTTTGTAAGGCGCATCAGCAAAATATTTGCGCGCAGTCCCGTTTGGTCGGTTAGCTACGCCGTACATCCCGTCTTTGGCAATTTCCCAATAGCCGGAATGGATATCACCAATTTGCGTGGTTTCCTGTTGCTTATAAGGCACGAGCTGCCCGTCAACTTTGGTACTCAGCAGTAAATGCGGTGTTTTGACATTGCCGTCATTAATCAGTGTGGTCATGGCCTTCATGATTTGAACCGGAGTTGCTGTCCAGTAGCCCTGACCGATACCGACCGGAATGGTATCGCCCTGATACCACGGTTTTTTGAAGCGTTTAAACTTCCAGTCACGGTTTGGCATATTACCGCTGCGTTCTTCCGATAAATCAATGCCGCTGTAGTGCCCGTAACCAAATTTACCCATCCACTCGGAAAGGCGGTCGATCCCCATATCATAAGCCACCTGATAGAAGAAGGTATCAGCCGATTCCTCAAGTGCTTTGGTGACATTCAGACGACCATGCCCCCAGTGTTTCCAGTCGCGATAACGCTTGTCAGACCCCGGCAACTGCCACCAGCCCGGATCGAACAACGACGTGTTTTTAGTGATTACGCCCGAGGTCAGTGCTGAAACCGAAATGTACGGTTTCACGGTCGAGGCCGGCGGGTAAACACCTTGCGTGGTACGGTTAATCAGCGGTTTGTTCGGGTCGTTAAGAAGACCGCTGTAATCCTTGCTGGAGATGCCATCCACAAACAGGTTCGGATCATAACTTGGGTTAGACACCAGCGCGCGGATCGCGCCATCGCGTGGATCGGTCACCACCACCGCGGCACGGCTGCCGGTCAGCAACACTTCAATGTATTGCTGCAAAGGCAGGTCGATAGTCAGGTAAATATCTTTCCCCGCCTGAGGCGGTTCTTCGTGAAGCTGGCGGATAACGCGGCCGCGGTTATTAACTTCTACCTCTTCGTAGCCGGTTTTACCGTGCAGGGTATCTTCGTAATAACGCTCAATGCCGAGCTTACCAATGTCGTGCGTCGCCGCGTAGTTGGCGAGAATACCGTCTTTATCCAGACGTTCTACGTCGCGGTCGTTAATTTTCGATACGTAGCCGATCACGTGCGTCAGTGCAGAGCCGTAAGGATAATAGCGACGCTGATAGCCTTTGACTTCAACGCCGGGGAAATGAAACTGGTTCACGGAGAAACGCGCGACCTGAACTTCGGTCAGGGCTGTTTTTACCGCTATTGAAGTGAAACGCCGCGAGCGCTGACGTTCTTTCTTGAAGTTTTCGATATCTTCATCGGTGAGATCAACAATCGGTCTGAGGCCTTCGAGCGTGGCCTGCAAATCGTCAACCTTTTCCGGCACCAGTTCCAGCTGATAAATCGTCCGGTTCAGCGCCAGCGGGGTGCCGTTGCGGTCATAGATAATCCCGCGGCTTGGCGCAATCGGCACCAGCTTGATGCGGTTATCGTTGGAACGGGTTTGGTAATCCTGAAACCGGACGATTTGCAGGTTATAGAGATTGAAGGCCAGGACACCGCTAAGTAGCAGAATGCCGATGAACGCCACCAGTGCACGGCGCACAAAGAGGGCTGATTCAGCCGTATAGTCGCGAAAAGGGTTACGATCTATTTTCATCCCACTACTTAATTCATGTTGCTGACATTCACCACCCGTTATTCGCGGTGGTATGGATGATTAGTGGTAATACTCCAGGCACGGTAAAGACTTTCCGCGACCAGAACCCGAACCAGCGGGTGAGGAAGTGTCAACGGAGAGAGCGACCAGCTCTGTTCCGCCGCCGCCTTGCAGGCCGGAGCTAATCCTTCCGGACCGCCGATCAGCAGGCTGACATTACGTCCGTCCTGTTTCCAGCGTTCCAGTTGCTGCGCCAGTTGCGGGGTTTCCCACGGTGTCCCTGGAATATCCAGCGTCACGATGCGATTCCCTTTTCCGACCGCGGCCAGCATCAGCTCGCCTTCTTTCTCAAGAATGCGTTTGATATCCGCGTTCTTCCCGCGCTTCCCTGCCGGAACCTCAGTCAGTTCAAACGGCATGTCTTTAGGAAAGCGGTGCAGATAATCGTTAAAACCGGTTTGTACCCAGTCAGGCATTTTAGTGCCGACGGCGACAAGTTGCAGCTTCACGCATCAGCCCCAAAGTTTCTCAAGCTCATACAACTGACGGCTTTCTTCCTGCATAACATGAACGATCACTTCGCCCAGATCGACAACGACCCAGTCAGCTTCGTTGATGCCTTTCACGCCCATCGCATCGAGACCGACGGCTTTGATTTCTTCAACCAAATGCCCGGCGATGGACATAACATGGCGGCTTGATGTGCCGGTACAAATAATCATGCAGTCAGTGATGCTTGATTTACCTTTAACATCAATGGCAATGATGTCTTGTGCTTTCAGGTCGTCGACTTTATCGACAACAAAATCTTGGAGCGCTTTACCTTGCAAAGGTTCCCCCTGGGGATGTTTGAAACAATTGACACCACAAGACGTTCGCCGGTGCGGCACCGAAGCGACAATCAGTCTCATGATGGATAAACATAGCGGTTATCAGGAAAACAGCCTAAAACGTTTAACAATCAATACATTGTATTGGTGAGTCACGTAGCGTTATCGAGAGCCGAAATTAAGCGGCGCAGTATAGCACGCGTTCGCTACTGGCGGTACAAGCCCTGCGATTCAATATAGTGCTCAACCGCTGCTGGCAGTAAATCTGAGCAATCTAGCCCCGCATGGCGCCGTTCCCGGATTTCTGTCGCTGAAATATCCAGCAGGGGCGTATTGGCCTGATAAATGAATCCGCAGGGTTTCTGTTTCAGCTTTTCAGCATCAGTCACCCGGTGGGCGTCATACCATTTCTGTAATTCTGGCGTATCGAGACGCTCTTTGTATCCCGGACGCGCCATCACCACCAGATGACAGAAATCCAGCAGTGACGCCCAGCGGTGCCATTTATGCAACGTCAGCAATGAATCCTGCCCAATGATAAACGCCAGCGGGCAATCATCGCCATGTTCTTTACGTAACGTTGCAAGTGTCTCGATGGTGTAGGAGGGCGTATCCACCATCAGTTCGCGGGGATCAACAGAAAACAGCGGATCGGCGGCGACGGCAAGCTCAACCATCTGCAGGCGTTGTTGCGCCGTGGCCTCGGGCTGCGGACGATGCGGCGGGACATTATTGGGCAGCAGGATAACCTGATCAAACCCGGCGATATTCGCCAGACTGGCCACCGGTTTCAGATGACCGTAATGGATCGGATCGAACGTGCCGCCAAAAAAGGCCAGCAACGGTGCTGGGCCGGAGGAAGAAGTAAGAGAGGTGTTACGCGGCATAACGGATACCTGACTTCAATACGAACCCAAACCAGCGAAATGGGTGGGTAATGGTTTTCCACATAATAGCATGGAGAGGCTTTCAAGCTCCGACCAGACTGACTGACCGTAATCTTGTTTTAGCGTGATTTCCATTTGAGTCAGTAAACGTACGGCCTGAGAAAGTTGCGCTAGCGATAAGCGTTGCAGTGCCTGTGTCACCAGTGCCCGGCGATTTTGCCAGACTTTTTGCTGATCAAACAATGTGCGGAGTGGCGTGTTATCCATTTTACGTTTCAGATTCAACAGCATCAGAAGTTCACGTTGCACGGTGCGCAGTAAAATAACCGGCTCGCTGTCTTCCTGTTGCAGCTGACGCAAAATGTGCCAGGCACGTTTACTTTTACCCGCAAGCAGAGCATCCAGCCAGTGATATGGCGTAAAATGTGCAGCATCATTCACGGCTTCTTCCACGCGTGGCAGCGTGAGTTTACCATCCGGATAAAGCAGGGAGAGGCGCTCCAGAGACTGCGCTAACGCCAGAAGGTTGCCTTCGTAGCAGTAACACAAAAGCTGGTTGGCGGGCTCATCAAGCTCCAGAGATAACTCTTTCGCACGGCGTGAAACCCAGCGCGGCAACTGAGCCTGTTCGGGCGTCTGGCAACTGACGAAAACGCCTTTGTCACTCAGCGCTTTAAACCATGCACTGTTTTCCTGAGCTTTGGTCAGCTTAGTTCCGCGTAACAGCAGCAGGATGTCATCATGCAATAACGTCGTGAGCTTAAGGAGTTGTTCGGCAACCGGCGCTGTCGGACCATTTTCGGGCAGGATAAGCATCAGGGTTTGACGGCTGGCGAAAAGGCTGAGCGCCTGGCAGATGCTGAAGATTGATTCCCATTCAGTATGGTTATCGATGATAAAGGTGTAATGCTCTTCGAAATTAGCCAGCTGCGCCGCTTTGCGGATGCTGTCCTGACTTTCCTGCAGCAACAAAGGATCGTTGCCACATAACACATAACAAGCGCGCAGCCCCTCACGGAGCTGCGCGGCAAGTTGTTCCGGATAAACTCGGATCATTTTACAGACGTGCTGGACGACGTCGTTGGTGGTACCTCTTTGGTATCCTCAGACGACTTGCTGCCAGCGGATGTACTGGTAGAAATGACTTCTACCTCACGTCCGCCGACATCTTCAGCTTTATGCAGTTCAGACGCATGAACGGTCAGCAACTTACGGATCAGTTGCTGTGCAGCCTGCTGACGCATTTCCTCGATAATAATGTCCTGCTCATTATCTTTTGCCAGCGCCGTTAACGGGTTGTCAAAGAACGAACGGAACACTTTTACGTGGAGTGGATAAATGTCTTTACCCGGCATCAGTACGGTTGCACTGATGTTCATTTCCATCTGGTACTCAGCGGTTTTACCGTCCTGGAAGATCGACGCAGTCGTCTGTCCATAGGATTCCGCACCAATGCGCAGCGACGGGATATCTTTACGCTGCTGCGTCGTTGGATCATCAACAATGGTCACATTGCTAAGACGCAGCTGAGTCCTGATATTACGAGTCATCGGACCATACGGATCCCCACTGTCTAAAACGATTGTTTGCAGTTCGTCGGGAACGTTGGTTTTTCCACGTAAATGGAATCCGCAACCTGCTGTCACCATAACTGCGGCGGTCAGCAGCAGTGTCACTAAGGGATGTCGCACAGATCCTCCTTGACTCAACCTACAACCAGGTTAAGAAGTTTGCCCGGGACGTAGATTACTTTGCGAACCGTAACCCCATCCAGATATTTTGCGACCAAATGCTCTTCTGCCGCACGCTCGCGCACTTGCTGCTCGGTAGCATCAGCGGCTACGGTGATTTTAGCACGCACTTTACCGTTCACCTGTACCACGACCAGCTTAGAGTCTTCAACCATTGCCTTTTCGTCAGCCTGTGGCCACGGCGCGGTATCGACATCGCCTTCACCTTTCAGTGACTGCCAGAGGGTGAAGCAAACGTGTGGAGTGAACGGATAAAGCATACGCACAACCGCCAGCAACGCTTCCTGCAGCAACGCACGATCCTGTTCGGTCTCTTGCGGCGCACGCCCCAGCTTGTTCATCAGCTCCATCACGGCTGCAATAGCGGTGTTGAAGGTCTGACGACGGCCGATATCATCGGTCACTTTAGCGATCGTTTTGTGCAGGTCGCGACGCAGATCTTTTTGCGCTTCGTTCAGAGAAGCTGCGTCCAGATCAACGGTAGCGCCTTTTGCAGTGTGCTCGAAGGCCAGTTTCCAGACGCGTTTCAGGAAGCGGTTTGCCCCTTCAACGCCTGATTCCTGCCATTCCAGCGTCATTTCAGCCGGTGAAGCGAACATCATAAACAGACGCACAGTATCGGCGCCGTATTTATCTACCATGACCTGCGGGTCGATGCCGTTGTTTTTAGACTTGGACATCTTGCTCATGCCGGCATAAACCAGCTCGCGGCCCTGCGGATCAGTGGCTTTAGTAATGCGGCCTTTTTCGTCACGCTCAACCGTGGCATCTGTCGGAGAAACCCAGATACGTTCGCCGTTGCTGCCGGTATGGTAGAAGGCGTCAGCCAGAACCATACCCTGACACAGCAGACGTTTTGCCGGTTCGTCAGAATCAACCAGACCTGCGTCACGCATCAGTTTGTGGAAGAAGCGGAAATACATCAGGTGCATGATGGCGTGTTCGATACCACCGACATACTGATCAACCGGCAGCCAGTAGTTGGCAGCAGCCGGATCCAGCATACCTTCGTCATATTGCGGGCAGGTGTAACGCGCGTAATACCAGGAAGATTCCATGAAGGTATCGAAGGTGTCGGTTTCACGCAGACCCGGGATACCGTTCACGGTGGTTTTCGCCCACTCAGGATCGGCTTTGATCGGGCTGGTGATGCCATCCATTACGACGTCTTCCGGCAGAATAACCGGCAGTTGATCTTCTGGTGTAGGAATAACGGTACCGTCTTCCAGCGTGATCATCGGGATTGGTGCACCCCAGTAACGCTGACGGGAAACACCCCAGTCGCGCAGGCGGTAGTTGACTTTGCGCTGACCTACGCCCTGAGCAACCAGTTTGTCGGCAATGGCATTAAAGCCGTCTTCGTGGCTCAGACCGTCAAATTCGCCTGAATTGAACAGCGTGCCTTTCTCTGTCATCGCTTCTGCGCTGACGTCAGGCTGGCTGCCATCAAGATTCAGGATAACCGGTTTAATTTGCAGGTCATATTTAGTGGCGAATTCCCAGTCACGCTGGTCGTGACCTGGAACGGCCATCACGGCGCCGGTGCCGTATTCCATCAGAACGAAGTTAGCGACCCAGATTGGCAGCTTTTCACCAGACAGCGGGTGAATAGCAAACAGACCGGTTGCCATGCCTTTTTTCTCCATTGTTGCCATTTCTGCTTCGGCAACTTTGGTATTGCGGCATTCATCGATGAAATCGGTCAGGGCAGGATTGTTTTGTGCACCCTGTTGCGCCAGCGGATGACCCGCAGCCACGGCGACATAAGTCGCGCCCATGAAGGTGTCCGGACGGGTGGTGTAAACCGTCACTTTTTCGTCGCTGTCTGCCACGTCAAAAGTGATTTCCACGCCTTCGGAACGGCCAATCCAGTTGCGCTGCATGGTCTTAACCTGCTCTGGCCAGCTTTCCAGCGTGTCCAGATCGTTAAGCAGCTGATCGGCGTAATCGGTGATTTTGATAAACCACTGAGGGATTTCTTTGCGTTCTACTTTGGTATCACAACGCCAGCAGCAGCCATCGATAACCTGTTCGTTCGCCAGAACAGTCAGGTCATGCGGGCACCAGTTCACCGCGGAGGTCTTCTTATAAACCATGCCTTTTTCATACAGCTTGGTGAAGAACCATTGTTCCCAGCGATAATAATCCGGTTTGCAGGTCGCCACTTCGCGATCCCAGTCATAGCCGAAGCCCAGCAATTTAAGCTGGTTCTTCATGTATTCGATGTTTTCGTACGTCCACGGAGCAGGCGCAGTGTTGTTTTTCACCGCAGCACCTTCAGCAGGCAGGCCGAAAGCATCCCAGCCGATTGGCTGCAGAACGTTTTTGCCGAGCATACGCTGATAACGGGAAATCACGTCACCGATGGTGTAGTTGCGCACGTGTCCCATATGGAGACGACCCGACGGGTAAGGCAACATGGAGAGGCAGTAGTATTTCTCCTTGCCAGGCTGTTCGGTAACTTTGAAGGTTTGCTTCTCTTGCCAGTGAAGCTGAACGTGTGACTCGATGTCTTCTGGACGGTATTGCTCTTGCATGGCGGCCGGTGGTCCTGTGAGTGAAAACAGCTACGCCTGTAGCTCAAAAAGTTTTAATCAAAAGATCCGCATAGCATAGCTGATAAGCGGATGGTGCAACAACACCCAGCGAAGGCTAAAGGGGATTTCTGTCCGCTATTGGCGCAATATTCATAATCTGCGAGCCGGCACGACATAATCTGCGCAACGGATCAGGGATTTACGGCTAAAATAAAGTCAATGCGCTTTCGTCGGGCAAATGATCACGTCAGTTCAAGGAGAAGAAATTATGAGCAATATTACGCAATCTTACCGCCAGCTGGTGGCTTCACTCACTGAACGGTTAAAAAATGGGGAACGTGATATCAGCGCGCTGGTGCAGGATGCCCGTATTGAGCTGCAAAACGAAGGCAAACTGTCTGAAATCCAGATTGAACAGCTAACGTCAGCGGTAAGACGCGACCTGCATGAGTTTGCGCGCAGTTATTCTGAAAATCAGCAGGCAGTAGCAGAAGCTGAAGATGACGGCACGGACAGCGTATTTATGCGGGTGATTAAAGAAAGCCTGTGGAAAGAGCTGGCGGATATGACCGACAAAACCCAGCTGGAATGGAAAGAAGTGTTTAAAGATGTCAGCCATCACGGGATTTATCACAGCGGGGAAGTGGTCGGGCTGGGGAATCTGGTCTGTGAAAACTGTCATTTCAATTTAGCGGTGTATACGCCGGAAATTCTGAGCAAATGTCCTAAGTGCGGCCATACAGAGTTTACGCGCCGTCCGTTTGAGCCTTGATTATCAATAATCAGCCCCGCAAATGCGGGGTTGATTTGTTCATATTGCTGGAACTAGTCTGATCAGTGCAGGATTTTCGCCAGGAAATCACGCGCACGGTCTGATTCCGGATTATTGAAGAAATCGTCTTTATTACGATCTTCCACAATTTTACCTTCATCCATGAAAATCACGCGGTTAGCCACTTTACGGGCGAAGCCCATTTCGTGCGTGACCACCATCATCGTCATGCCTTCGTTTGCCAGTTCAACCATCACGTCCAGCACTTCGTTGATCATTTCCGGATCAAGCGCAGAAGTCGGTTCGTCAAACAACATGGCGATAGGATCCATACATAACGCACGGGCAATCGCCACACGCTGCTGCTGACCACCGGAAAGCTGACCCGGAAACTTATTGGCATGTGCGGATAAACCGACGCGATCCAGTAATTTCAGGCCTTTGTCTTTTGCTGCGGCTTTATCGCGTTTCAGGACCTTGACCTGTGCCAGCGTCAGGTTATCGATGATAGAAAGGTGCGGGAACAATTCAAAATGCTGGAACACCATGCCCACTTTGGCACGCAGTTGCGCCAGATTGGTTTTCTTATCATTCACTGGCGTGCCGTTAACCAGGATTTGGCCTTTCTGAACCGGCTCCAGACCGTTAACGGTTTTGATCAGCGTCGATTTACCTGAGCCGGAAGGCCCGCAAACCACCACAACTTCACCTTTTTTAACTTCGGTGCTGCAATCGGTAAGCACCTGAAAGTGCCCGTACCATTTAGAAACATTCTTCAGTGAAATCATGAAACGGTCCTTTTCTTCAAATAACGCACCAGCAAGGAAGCACAAAGGCTGATAACAAAGTATATAAGTCCTGCAAACAGCACCATCTCAACCAGCGTACCGTCGCGGTCGCCAATGTTGGATGCACTGCGGAAGAAGTCCGCGAGGCCCAGAACGTACACCAGCGAAGTATCCTGGAATAATACGATTGCCTGTGTCAGCAGCAGCGGCACCATGGCGCGGAAAGCCTGCGGCAATATAACCAGCTTCATCGACTGCCACTGCGTCATACCCAGCGCCAGTGCGGCAGAAGACTGGCCGCGGGCGATACTGATAATGCCTGCGCGGATGATCTCGGAATAGTAGGCCGCTTCAAACAGCGCAAATGCCACCATCGCTGAAATCAGGCGGATATCGGTTTTCGGTGACAGCCCGAGCACTTTCTGTAAAAAGCCCGGCACAATCAGATAGAACCACAACAACACCATTACCAGCGGAACGGCACGGAACAGATTGACGTAGGCAGAAGCAAACCAGCTGATCGGTTTAAACGTCGATAAACGCATCACCGCCAGCAACGTGCCCCACAAAATACCCACCACAATCGCCAGTGACGTAATCTTCAGCGTAATGACCATGCCTTGCCACAGATAGGGCAGACCGGGACCAATAGAACTCCAGTCAAATTCATGCATGCTTATTTACCTCCCATGTTGCCCGGCAGGCGGACTTTCCGTTCTACAAAGTGCATCAGCAGCATGATGACGGCATTAATCAGAACATAAGCCAGGGTAATCGCAGTGAAAGACTCATACGCATGCGCGGAGTAATCCAGCAATTTACCGGCCTGTGCCGCCATATCGACCAGACCAATCGTCGAGGCGATGGCGGAGTTTTTAACAAGGTTGACCATCTCAGAAGTCATCGGCGGCACAATCACGCGATAAGCATTCGGCAAAAGCACATAACGGTAGGTTTGTGGCAGGGTCAGACCCATCGCCAGTCCCGCGTTGCGTTGCCCGCTTGGCAGTGACTGAATCGCAGCACGCACCTGCTCGCACACGCGGGCAGCGGTGAACAAACCGAGACAAATCACAGATGAGGTGAAGAATTGCACGTCCGGCGCCAGTTCAGATTTAAACCACATGCCGATATTTTCCGGCAGTAATTCAGGGACCACCAGATACCAGATGAAGAACTGAACGATCAATGGGACGTTACGGAATAACTCAACGTAACACGTACCAATGCCTGAGAGGACGCGATTGGGGACGGTACGTAAGATACCGAACAGAGAACCGACGAAGAAGGCGATGATCCATGCGCAAATTGACAGTGCGACAGTGACCTGAAATCCATTCCAAATCCAGCCCAGATAAGTGGTATTGCCGAAGGGCGCTTGTTGCAGAAAAATGCCCCAGTTCCAATCTATTGACATAAAAACTCCGTAAAACGGGTAATGAATTACCCTCTGAGTGATGACGTAATTCCGCCTAAAGTGAATGGGAAGAAACGCGGGGTGGGGAACGACCACCCCGCATCTTTATCATCACAGGCTGGTGGGCCAGCCTTATATTTTAGTCACTTTTCACTCTTCTCTTGGTTATACCTGTCTGTCTGGTATTTCTTACAGCGCTTTATCGTTTGGCGCTTTGAACAGAGCTTTCATGTCGTCAGACAGTTCAAAGTTCATGTTCAGGTTTTTAGGAGGAATTGGTTTTTTGAACCAGGTTTCAAACCATTTAGTGGCTTCACCGGAGGTCTGCGCTTTCACGATGGTGTCATCAACCAGTTTTTTGAACTCCGCATCGTCTTTACGCATCATGCAGCCATAAGCTTCTTTGGACTGCGGCGTGCCGATGATTTCCCAGTTATCAGGTTTTTTGGCTTTAGCACGTTCACCGGCCAGCAGGGCATCGTCCATCATAAAGGCAACGGCACGGCCAGTTTCCAGCGTACGGAAGGAGTCACCGTGGTCTTTCGCGCTGATGATGCGCAGATCCAGTTTCTTCTCTTCGTTAAGCTTGTTGAGCAGCACTTCTGAGGTAGTACCGGAAGTCACCACTACAGTTTTGCCTTTCAGATCAGCAAAATCTTTAATGTCGGAGCCTTTTTTCACCAGCAGGCGGGTACCAATCACGAAGATGGTGTCAGAGAACGCGGCCTGTTGCTGACGTTCCAGATTGTTGGTGGTTGAACCGCACTCAAAATCGTAGGTCCCATTTTGCAACAGCGGGATACGGTTCTGGGAAGTGATCGGCATCATCTTGACTTGCAGGTTTGGCAGGTCGAGTTTTTTCTTCACGGCATCGACGATAGCGTCGGAGTAGTCCTGTGAATAACCCACGACTTTTTGTTCGTTATTGTAATAAGAGAAGGGCACTGAGGATTCGCGGTGACCCACAACGATAACGCCGTTGTCTTTAATTTTTTTCAGGGTACCGGTCAGTTCCTCTGCGTGAGCAAAGCTGCTTACGGTAACGCTTGCCAACAGTACTGATAATGCCAATTTGCGCAATTGCATGTCCAACTCCTTGCTGTCATTAGGGATCCAAACTCAGGGATCAGAAAGTACTAATGCCTCGTCATATGAAGCTAGAAAATAGCTGAATGTGAATATTATGAAACCATATTGTTTCTTTTTTGAGACGAGACGCGCACCAATTCGAAGCAATCAAATGGCTGTGCACTGAAAAAGTGCATGAGGATCAGCCTGTTTGTATCAAAATGATGCATCCCGTCGCAAAAAATCACTAAACAGATATCTTTCAATCAGATGTAGCAAGACTCGTGCCAGATAGCCCGATTTAACTTCATTAGCGGTCATTCCTGCAGCGCTAAATGCGGCAGTCTCAACAATCGGCAGCAGGTAAAAGGGGGCGGGAAGAGCGGTGCAGAACAGGGTGCGACATAAAAGAACAGGCACCCGGAGGTGCCTGTTTTCACTGCGAAATGCGTTTACTTAGGATTTACGACGGCCAAGCCACAAGGCGGCGCCCGCCATCACTACTGTTGCGAACCATACCGGCCACCAGCCCACCCGGGCATACGGTGTCATACCGGTTGTCGGTGTGACTTTCACGTTCAGCACCTGACGGGTGAATTGCGGGATTTCGTGTGTCACATCGCCCTGCGCATTCACCACGGCGGTAATGCCGTTGTTGGTGCTGCGCAGTAACGGGCGACCCAGTTCGAGCGAACGCATACGTGCCATCTGGAAATGCTGCCACGGGCCGATGGAATGTCCGAACCAGGCATCATTGGAAATCGTCAGCAGGAAGTTAGTGTCCGGTTGCAGGTTATCACGCACCTGTTCACCGAAGACCACTTCATAACATATTGCCGTGGTCAGATTCAGGCCGCTGACCACCAGCGGTTTCTGCACGTAATCACCACTGGTCAGTCCTGACATCGGCAAATCAAAGAACGGTGCCAGAGGGCGAAGAATTGTTTCAAGCGGCACGAATTCACCGAAAGGCACCAGATGATGCTTGTTGAAACGGTTTTCGTCGGGATAGCGATACGGCTTTTCCCCGCCGAGCACGATGGCGCTGTTATACACCTTCATGCCTTCTTCGTTACGGCGCGCATCGATAATGCCGGTGATGAGTTGGGTGCCGTGTGAGCGATAGATATTATCTACCATGCTCAGGAAACCTTGCTGATCGGATTCAATGTCTGAAATCGCCGATTCCGGCCAGATGATCATGCTGGATTTGCCCACGTACGGACGGCTGAGATCCAGATAGGTCTGCAATGCACTTTCCAGCGCCTTTGGATCCCACTTCATCGACTGCGGAATATTGCCCTGAACCAGTGCCACATCGACCGTTTTATCGGTCTGTTCCTGATACCAGTGGATATAACGCAACGGCCACGGCAGCAGCAACATAGCAACAGCAATGAGCCCCGGCGTGATGCGACGCTGATGTACCGCATACACAATCAGGCCGCTCAGCGAAGTGAGCAAAATCGTGATGCCATCGACGCCAGTGATGGGGGCAAGGCCTTTAAGCGGGCCATCGATTTGGCTGTAACCAAACTGTAGCCACGGGAAACCGGTCAGTACCCAGCCGCGCAGAAATTCAGTCATCTGCCACAGGGCGGGCGCGCCAAGAGCCAGTTTCCACCAGGTGGTTTTTGGCCACAGTTTGCTGAACAATCCGGCAAACAGCATGGTGTACAGCGACAAATAGGCTGCCAGCAACACGACGAGGAAAAGGTTAATCGCTTCCGGCATGCCGCCAAAGGTGGCGATACTGACATACACCCAGTTTACGCCGCTGCCAAACAGTCCCATCCCCCAGAAGAAGCCGATCAACGCGGCCTGACCCGGACGGCGATCGAGCGTGAATGCCAGCAGACCGCACAGCGAAATAATCGCCGCAGGCCAGAAGTCATAAGGGGAAAATGACAGCGTGCCACAGGCACCGAAAAAGAGCGCCAGCAGGGCGCGAACCCGCTGGCGTTGATATAAAGAGGCAATTGCCATGGAGAATTATTCTTCCAGTATCGGTTGCGGCGCGTCGTCCGGTATTTTTACGTGAACCTGAATGATACGGCGGCTATCGGCCATCGCAACCTTGAACAGGTAACCGTCAATTTCAATGCTTTCGCCACGCGCCGGTAAATGGCCAAATGACTGCATCACCAGACCACCAATGGTATCGACTTCGTCGTCACTGTAGTGGGTCTGGAACACTTCATTGAAATCTTCAATCGGCGCCAGGGCGCGGACGGTATACGTATGACGGCTGAGCTGGCGAATATCCAGATCTTCCGCTTCGTCGTACTCATCATCGATTTCGCCGACGATCAGTTCGAGAATATCTTCGATGGTGACCAGGCCGGAAACGCCGCCGAATTCATCCACGACAATCGCCATGTGGTAACGCTGGGAGCGGAATTCTTTCAGCATGCGGTCTACGCGTTTGCTTTCAGGAACAACGACCGCGGTTCTCAGCACTTTATCGATGCTGAAGGGTTCAGACTCTGTGCGCATAAACGGCAACAGGTCTTTGGCCATCAGGATGCCTTCAATGTGATCCTTATCTTCGCTGATCACCGGGAAGCGTGAGTGTGCGGATTCGATGATGACATCGAGGCACTCTTCCAGCGGCTGATTGCGTTTTAGCGTGATCATCTGGGAACGGGGGATCATGATGTCCCGCACGCGCTGCTCGGCGATATCCATCACGCCTTCCAGCATGTCCCGGGTATCGGGGTCGATCAGATCGTTTTGTTCTGAATCACGGATCAGCTCAACCAGATCGCCACGGTTTTTAGGTTCACCGTGAAAAAGCTGGCTAAGGATAAGGGAAAAGAAGCCCTTCTTGGGACTGGGGCTGTCACTATTTTGTGAATGGTCATCGCTCATGGCGTTTGGTTTTTTTTACTCGTAGTTAGTGAAAATTATGCGAAACGCCTGCGGATGATAAACCTTCACCGGGCAGGCGCTGCGCGAGTTTACTGATAAATCAGTGGTCTTCTTTCTCTGAAATGTACGGATCCGGATAACCCAAACCCTGCATAATTTCAGTTTCAATCGATTCCATTTCTTCGGCTTCTTCGTCAACGATATGGTCATAGCCCAGCAAATGCAAACTGCCGTGAATTACCATATGCGCCCAGTGGGCCAGAAGTTCTTTATCCTGCTCTTTCGCTTCTTTCTCAACGACCTGACGACAAATAATCAGGTCGCCAAGAAGTGGCATCTCCATACCCGGAGGTGCTTCGAACGGGAAGGATAACACGTTGGTCGGTTTATCCATGCCACGATACGTCATATTCAGTTCATGACTTTCGGGGATATCGACCAGACGGATGGTCACTTCCGATTCTTCCTGAAATTGTGGAAGAACAGCTTCGAGCCATTTTTGAAAGTCATTTTCAGACGGTAAACCTGCGGGTTCTTCGCAGGCAATTTGTAAATCGAGAATTACCGTATTCATTGACCGGCCTGTTGTGTTGAGCTGTTCTGGTGTTCATGTTTACGCTCTGCGGCAATCGCATCACGGCGTTTTTGGTCTTCTTCTTCCCAGGCTTCGTACGCGACAACAATGCGCGCCACCACCGGATGACGGACGACGTCCTCACTGTGGAAGAAGTTGAAGCTGAGTTCTTCAACGGAAGACAGCACTTCAATGGCATGACGAAGCCCTGATTTCTGATGACGCGGCAAGTCGATTTGCGTGACGTCACCGGTGATCACCGCTTTGGAGTTAAAACCAATACGGGTCAGGAACATCTTCATCTGTTCGATAGAGGTGTTCTGGCTTTCGTCGAGAATAATAAAGGCGTCGTTCAGCGTACGGCCACGCATGTAAGCCAGCGGGGCGACTTCAATGACGTTGCGCTCAATCAGTTTTTCAACTTTTTCAAAGCCGAGCATTTCGAATAATGCGTCATACAGCGGGCGCAGATACGGGTCGACTTTCTGGCTGAGATCGCCCGGCAGGAAGCCCAGCTTTTCACCGGCTTCAACAGCAGGGCGGGTCAGCAGAATACGGCGTACTTCCTGACGCTCCAGCGCATCCACCGCAGCAGCCACGGCCAGATAGGTTTTACCCGTACCCGCAGGACCAATCCCGAAGGTGATATCGTGGTCGAGGATATTAGCGATGTATTGCGCCTGATTTGGCGTGCGCGGCTTCACCATCCCGCGTTTGGTTTTGATAATGACCGCTTTGCCGAAATCCGGCACGCTTTCTGCGGTTTGTTCCAGCACCCGGCTTTCTTTGATCGCCAGATGGATTTTTTCAGGGTCGATATCCTGGATTTCACCACGCAGCGGCGCAGTGTCTACGTATAAATCACGCAGGATGTCGGCGGCTGCCGCAACAGGCAGACTCTTTCCGACCAATTTAAACGCGTTATCACGACGGTTGATTTCAACGCCCAACCGGCGCTCCAGTTGTTTGATATTGTCATCAAACGGCCCGCACAGGCTCAGCAAACGCTGGTTGTCTTCGGGCTCCAGTAAAATCTCTTGTGTTACAACGTTCAAACGAATCCTTTGGGTCACTTCGGACCAGTTTACCCTTCATACTGAAGCTACAGAGTGTGTTGGCTGCATTCACTCGACTTTATGCAACTCGAATTATTACGGGTACGTTTTATGAAACACCCGGCTGATTACTGCTTTCAGCCGTCAACCATACCTGACTTAATAATACATGCCCTTGGCAAAATATGCTGCGCCGTGGCAGCAGTTGCAGGGACCTTCATCCGGATATGCGGCCTTTGCTGGAAAATTAAACCCTTGTGATGAAGGTATTAGCGAAAATCTCAAAAGAAACAGGACGCCGGAGCGCCCTGTCGATATCGGGTCATACATCATTACTATGGTTCAGGGTTGATACATTCCAACGCCCAATTCATTTTCTTTACGGGTACGTTCGATGACCGATTGCGGAGATTCATGCAGGCGCAGCGCCATCTGTTCTTCAGTGCGGACAACCACACCGCGCAGTGAGTTGGCATACACATCGACAATTTCGACATCCACGAACTTACCGATCATATCCGGCGTGCCTTCGAAGTTGACCACGCGGTTACATTCGGTACGCCCGGTCAGCTCCATAATGTCCTTGCGGGACGTGCCTTCCACCAGAATGCGCTGAACGGTGCCAAGCGTGGCGCGGCTGAAACGCATGACCTGCTGAGTGATTCTGTCCTGTAACAGCGCCAGACGCTGTTTCTTCTCGTCCATGCTCACATCATCCACCATGTCCGCCGCCGGTGTGCCAGGGCGCGGAGAGTAGATGAAGCTGAAACTGACGTCGTAATTGACCTGTGCGATCAAATCCATTGTGCGTTCAAAATCTTCATTGGTTTCGCCAGGGAAGCCAATGATGAAATCTGAACTGAAATGAATATCAGGACGCGCAGCGCGTAACTTACGGATCGTCGATTTGTATTCCAGCACCGTATGAGGGCGTTTCATCATGGTCAGAATGCGGTCGGAACCGCTCTGAATCGGCAGATGCAGGAAGCTCACCACTTCCGGCGTGTCTTTGTAGACATCAATAATGTCATCGGTAAATTCGACCGGATGACTGGTGGTGAAACGGATACGGTCGATGCCGTCAATGGCAGCTACCAGACGCAGCAGCTCAGCGAAGGTGCAGATGCCGCCGTCAAAAGAATCGCCGCGATACGCATTGACGTTCTGGCCCAGCAGATTGACTTCACGTACGCCTTGCGCGGCCAGCTGGGCGACTTCGAACAGCACGTCATCGCACGGGCGGCTGACTTCTTCGCCGCGGGTATAAGGCACCACGCAGAAGCTGCAATATTTGTTGCAGCCTTCCATGATGGAAACGAAAGCGGTCGGGCCGTCGGCGCGCGGTTCCGGCAGCCGGTCAAATTTTTCGATTTCAGGGAAACTGATATCGACGACAGGACTTTTAGTGCCACGCACATGGTTCACCATTTCTGGCAAGCGGTGCAGGGTTTGCGGGCCGAAGACGATATCAACACAAGGCGCGCGTTTACGCAGCATTTCGCCTTCCTGCGAGGCTACGCAGCCACCGACGCCGATAATGATATCCGGATTTTTCTTCTTCAGTAATTTCCAGTGTCCGAGCAGGCTGAAGACTTTCTCCTGCGCTTTTTCCCTGATTGAGCAGGTGTTCAGCAGCAGAATGTCTGCTTCTTCAGCGTTATCCGTCAGCTGGTAACCATGGGTGCTGTCGAGAAGGTCAGCCATCTTAGATGAATCATATTCATTCATCTGGCAGCCCCAGGTTTTTATGTGCAGTTTTTTAGTCATCAGCGTGTCAGTACTCAATACGGGGAACGTGAGATCGGCAATGCCGCAGTGCATAGCATAGTTCAGGGGCGCTATTGTAAACCCTCACTCCGGTGCTGACCAGTGCAGGAAAGCAGCTTAGGCCCTGATGCTGACATAAAAATCCGGTACACTTCGCATAATGAACTGAACAGAAAGCCGGAATAAAATGAATAATTCTGAGAAGACATTTGATGCAGTAATTGTCGGCGGCGGCATGGTCGGCGCAGCCGCGGCGCTGGGACTGGCAAAACAAGGTCTGCAAGTCGCACTGATAGAGAATGAAGCGCCTGCCGGATTTGACCCGTCGGCACCGGCTGATTTGCGTATTTCCGCCATTGGCTGTGCATCCGCTCGCTTTTTACAGAAACTGGGCGCATGGGAATCCGTTGAGAAAATGCGCTCAGTACCGTACCGCCGCCTGGAAACCTGGGAAGTGGACGGTTCTGAGGTGAAATTTGACGCGCAATCCCTAGGATTACCGGAGCTTGGATTCATGGTCGAAAACCGTGTATTGCAGCTTGCGTTGTGGCAGCAGTTCGACGCACTCACCAATCTGACGCGTTTTTGTCCGGCAAAGTTACGCCATCTTTTGCAGCACGATGATAAAACCTGGTCGCTTCAGCTGACCACGGGGGATTTGTTGCGTACGAAACTGGTGATTGCCGCCGACGGGGCGAACTCACTGGTACGCCAGCTGGCGGGCATTGGCGTGGATGGCTGGGAATACCGCCAGCACTGCATGCTGATTAACGTTGAAACTGAAACGCCGGATCAGGACGTCACCTGGCAGCAATTTTTCCCTTCCGGCCCGCGGGCGTTTCTGCCTCTGTTCGGCAATCAGGCCTCGCTGGTCTGGTATGACAGTCCGCAGCGTATCCGTTATCTTAAAACGCTGAATATGCAGCAGCTCACAACAGAAGTGATGCAGGCGTTCCCTGCACGACTGGGCACGGTCAAAGCGTTATCCGCAGGGGCGTTTCCGCTGGTTCGCCGTCATGCTCAGCGTTACGTGTTACCGGGGCTGGCGCTGGTGGGTGACGCGGCGCATACCATTAATCCGCTGGCAGGGCAGGGCGTGAATCTGGGATATCGTGACGTGGAAGCATTGCTCTCAGTGCTGGAGAAAGCGCGTGATCATGATGAGACGTGGAGCAGTGAAAAAGTGTTGTTAGGCTATCAGCGTCAGCGTCGTCTGGATAATTTGCTGATGCAAAGCGGCATGGATTTGTTCTATACCGCCTTCAGCAACGATCTGCCACCGGTGAAAGCGTTGCGTAATCTGGCGTTAATGACCGCACAGCGTGCCGGCGCACTGAAAACCAAAGCACTGAAATATGCTTTAGGGATTTAATCAGCTCAGGGCAAACCGGAGAAATACTGGTTTGCCTTTCTTTTTTGCTGACTAAAAGACAAATAGCAAAAAGCCCGCACGAGGCGGGCTTTCTTAATGTGGCTGGGGTGCCAGGATTCGAACCTGGGTATGCTGGTATCAGAAACCAGAGCCTTACCGCTTGGCGACACCCCAATTTTATTTCTCACTACCTTTTGAGCAGTGTACTGCAAGTAAAATGGTGGCTACGACGGGATTTGAACCTGTGACCCCATCATTATGAGTGATGTGCTCTAACCAGCTGAGCTACGTAGCCAAATTTTACTGACTTACTTCAAAACTTCAAGCACTAATTTAACTAACTTAATAATAAATTTCAAGTGCTTACCAATTATACAGAAAGAAGTATGGCTGGGGTACCTGGATTCGAACCAGGGTATGCTGGTATCAAAAACCAGTGCCTTACCGCTTGGCGATACCCCAACAGTACAACTTCTTCAAATTGGTTTTTCCTCACAAACACATCAGTAACGCAATGTGAAAGATAAGAAAATGGCTGGGGTACCAGGATTCGAACCTGGGAATGCTGGTATCAAAAACCAGTGCCTTACCGCTTGGCGATACCCCAACTGTGCTACCGATGTCTGGAAATGGTGCGGGAGGCGAGACTTGAACTCGCACACCTTGCGGCGCTAGAACCTAAATCTAGTGCGTCTACCAATTTCGCCACTCCCGCAAAAAAGATGGTGGCTACGACGGGATTCGAACCTGTGACCCCATCATTATGAGTGATGTGCTCTAACCAACTGAGCTACGTAGCCATCTTTTTTCGCGCTACCTTCATCGGCGTTGCGGGGCGCATTATGCGTATATGACCGTTTTGCGTCAACACCTTTTTTGGAGAAAAAGCCCTGATGGCGTCCATTTGTCTGGCTTATAACCACTCTGGTGATTAATTGGACAAAAGACATTATTTTTAGTGGCTTTACCCACAAAAAAACGGGCCATAACAGGCCCGTTTGTTACAAGGAGATTTACCAGGGAAGAGATTATTTGTAGGCGGACTGGTGCACGCCAACAGCACGCCCGGATGGATCGTCCATGTTTTTGAACGCTTCATCCCACTCAATCGCTTTCGCAGAAGAACAGGCCACAGAAGGGCCGCCAGGCACGCATTCCGCCGCGCTTGGGACCGGGAACAATTCTTCAAAAATCGTGCGGTACAGGTAGCCTTCTTTGGACGTCGGCGTATTGTACGGGAAACGGAAATGCGCAGTTTCGAGCTGTTGATCGGTGATCTGCTGAGAGGCCACTTCTTTTAAGGTATCGATCCAGCTATAACCTACGCCATCAGAGAATTGTTCTTTCTGACGCCATGCCACGCTGTGTGGCAGATATGACTCGAAACATTCACGCAGGATATGTTTTTCCATCTTGCCGTTGCCGCACATCTTGTCTTTAGGGTTGATACGCATCGCAACGTCGAGGAATTTTTTGTCCAGGAACGGTACGCGGGCTTCCACACCCCAGGCTGACATGGCTTTGTTGGCACGCGCACAGTCATACATGTGCAGGGCCAGCAATTTACGCACGGTTTCTTCGTGGAATTCTTTGGCGTTTGGCGCTTTATGGAAATACAGGTAGCCGCCCAACACTTCGTCTGCGCCTTCGCCAGACAACACCATTTTGATGCCCATCGCTTTGATTTTACGCGACATCAGATACATCGGCGTTGATGCACGGATAGTCGTCACGTCGTACGTTTCGATGTGATAGATAACATCACGGATAGCATCCAGACCTTCCTGCACGGTGAAATGAATTTCGTGGTGCACGGTACCTAAATGGTTAGCGACTTCCTGAGCTGCGCGCAGATCCGGAGAACCTTCCAGACCGACCGCAAAGGAATGCAGTTGCGGCCACCAGGCTTCGCTCTGATCTTTATCTTCGATACGACGACCGGCAAATTTCTTGGTGATCGCGGAAATCACGGAGGAATCCAGACCACCTGACAGCAGCACGCCGTATGGCACGTCAGACATCAGATGGCTTTTCACTGCTTCTTCCAGCGCATCTTTCAGCGCCGCAGCGTCAGTGACGTTGTCTTTGACGTTTTCGAAGTCAAACCAGTCACGTTGGTAATATTCGCGAATTTCACCGTCCTGGCTCCACAGATAGCTGCCTGCCGGGAATTCTTTGATGGTGCGGCAAACCGGCACCAGCGCTTTCATTTCAGAAGCGACATACATGTTGCCGTGTTCGTCGTAACCCATATACAGCGGAATGATGCCCAGATGGTCACGGCCAATCAGGTACGCGTCTTTTTCTGTGTCATACAGAATAAAGGCGAACATGCCTTGCAGTTCATCGAGGAAAGCAGGGCCTTTCTCCTGATACAGCGCCAGAATAACTTCGCAGTCAGATGCGGTCTGGAATTCATATTTATCGCCCAGTTCTGCGCGCAGAGCCTGGTGGTTGTAGATTTCGCCGTTAACAGCCAGAACGTGAGTGTGTGCTGCGTTGTACAGAGGCTGTGCGCCGTTGTTCACGTCAACGATGGACAGACGCTCGTGCGACAGAATCGCTTTATCGCTGGCAAACACGCCGGACCAGTCTGGTCCGCGGTGACGCATCAGGCGCGACAGTTCCAGCGCTTTTTTGCGCAGCTCGACGGAGTCAGTTTTGATATCGAGCACACCGAAAATTGAACACATATTGCTTTCTCCCTAACGACGTTTCTCTGGCTGTCATTTTTATGTTTATGAATGTGGATCAACGTTGCCGTTCTTGCAGTTTTAACCGGCGGTTGTTGCGTTGCTGACTATGAAAATGCGTCAAAACCCCCATGTTGTGCAAGTGGTTTAACGCTCTTCTGATAAATAGTTGGTAGAGGGAGGGTGATCTTTAACGAATCATCATTTTTATGGCGTTTTCTTTAGCGAATTCTTAATTTAATTGCCAAAAATTGAGGAGGATTCAAAAAAACAGAAAAGTGGATAAAAATCAGGCGGCAAGGCGAAAAAAAACGAGCCGGGAGTCAAATCCGGGCTCGTTTTCATAGACTTATCAGTGGCCGTTAAATTACGTCAATATCGGCAACGGAAGGATAAATCCAGGTCGGGCGGAATGGCATTCCCTCAATATCATTGAGCGTGGAAACGCCGGACAGCACCAGAATGGTTTCCAGACCGGCCTGGAAGCCCGCCAGTATGTCGGTGCGCAGATTGTCACCCACAATGACCGTCTCTTCGGAATGCGCCTGCATTTTATTCAGCGCCGAGCGGATGATCCACGGGCTTGGCTTGCCGACGTAAAACGGCTGGCGTCCGGTGATTTTTTCGATAGGTGCGCATAACGCGCCACAGGCCGGGACAAAACCGTGTCCGTGATTATCCGGATTGGTCGCGATAAAGCGTGCGCCGTTAGCCACGAAATACGCGGCTTTATGGATCATATCCCAGTTGTAAGAACGGGTTTCGCCAACAATCACGAAATCAGGATTGATATCGGTAATGGTGAAACCAGCTTTATAAAGTTCATGAATCAATGCGCCTTCGCCGACGACATAGGCTTTTTTGCCTTCCTGGCGTTTCAGGAAATCGGCGGTCGCCATCGCGGAGGTGAAAAATGCACTTTCAGGCACTTCAAGACCGGCTGCGCTGAAGCGGTTAGCCAGATCCTGCGCTGTCTGGGAAGGGTAGTTAGTGAGGATAACTAACGGCATTCCCTGTTCCTGAATTCGCGCGAGAAAACGGTCGGCGCCGGGTACTGCGGTATTGTCGTGCAACAGCACGCCATCAATGTCACAAATTACGTTCTTTATTGTCATGATTTCCAAACCCACATTTTCAGTCCCATTCCTGGCAGCCTGATACTATAGCACGTCTCAATTTTCCATCAGACGCTGCAACAGAACGCCATTCAGCATCGCCCGTTTGACCAGTGCAAAAGCGCCAATCGCAGACTGATGATTCAGGGCTGAAGTCACTACCGGTAAATTGCGGCGGAAATCTTTCAGAACTTGCGCATTAATACAGTTCTGAATCGCAGGAAGCAACACTTTGTCGGCTTCCGTGATTTCACCCGCAATCACCACTTTTTGCGGATTAAACAGGTTAATGGCAATCGAAACGCCTTTACCCAACTGGCGCCCCACATGCTCAATGACTTCGGTTGCCAGCGCATCGTGGCGATTGGCGGCCTTACAAATGGCGGAAATCGAACAGTCTTCTAGGCTCAGTTTGCTGGCATAGCCTTGCGTAAGCAGGTGGCGCACACGATTTTCGATGGCGGCGTTGGCCGCAACGGTTTCCAGACAGCCGAAATTACCGCAATGACAGCGTTCGCCCAGCGGATCAATTTGGATATGCCCGATTTCCCCCACATTGCCGTTGCTGCCCAGGAAAATCTGCCCGTTAACGATGATCCCTGCACCTGTACCACGGTGTAAACGAACCAAAATCGAGTCCTGACAGTCGCGGGTCGCACCGAAATAGTGCTCAGCCAGCGCCAGACTGCGGATATCGTGGCCAACAAAACTGGTGACTTTGAATTTTGCTTCCAGCGCATCCACTAATTTCCACGCACCGACGCTGATATGCGGCATGTAGCGCACAATTCCTTTATTAGGATCGACCAGCCCCGGAAGGATGACAGAAATGGCAATCAGTTCGCGGATTTTACGCTGATTCAGCTCGATGAACTGGGCAATAGCCTCGAACAGCGCGTTCTCCAGCGTTTCCTGAGTGCGCTCGGGCAGGGCGTAATGTTGTTCAGCCAGCGATTTGGCACTGAGATCGTAGAGGGTAATCGTTGCATCGTGGCGGCCAAGGCGCACCGCAATAGCGTGAAAAGGGCGGGTTTCAGTAATGATGGAAATTGCGCGGCGGCCTCCCGTGGAAGCCTGCTGATCCACTTCTTTGATCAGCCCGCGCTCAAGCAATTGCCGGGTAATTTTGGTGACACTGGCGGGTGCCAGCTGGCTCATGTCGGCAATCTGAATGCGCGAGATGGGCCCTTGCTGGTCAATCAGGCGGTAAACGGCTGCGCCGTTTAACTGCTTAACCAGATCAACGTTGCCGATTTGTGCCTGCTGTCCGCCAGTTGTCATCAATGCTGTTATCCGCTCAATTAAACTTCGTCACCATTAACGATAGTTTTTGTGATTTTAAAATCATGAGTGAACGCGGTGAGGTTGGCGACTTTACCTGCTTCGATGCTGCCAAGCTGATCTTCAAGACCAATGGCGCGAGCCGGATAAAGCGATGCCATACGCAGCGTTTCATCCAGAGCTATTCCGACATGTTCGACGCTGTTTTGCACCGCTTCGATCATCGTCAGCGCAGAGCCGCTCAGCGTACCGTTTTCGTCCACACAGAGTCCGTCACGGTAGTATATTGTTTTACCGGCAAAAATGAACTCATCAATATTCGCACCCGCTGGCGCGGTGGCATCAGTGACCAGCACCAGCTTCTCGCCTTTGAGCTTTTTCGCGTTACGGATATTGGCCCAGTCCACATGCAAACCATCTGCAATCACGCCGGTATACACTTCAGGCGTATCGAAGATTGCACCAATAAGGCCAGGCTGACGACCGGTAATGGCGGGCATTGCATTATAAAGGTGCGTCGCAAAGCTGATACCTGCCGCAAAACCGGCACGGGCTTCAGCATACGTTGAATTTGAATGGCCAGCGGAAATTACAATCCCTGCATCACGCAACTGGCGGATATATTTCGCATCAACCTGTTCCGGTGCGAGCGTCAGTTGGGTAATTACATCAGCATTCGCGCACAGGAAATCAATCATCGCGCTGTCTGGCAGGCGGATAAAGGCTGGATTATGCGTGCCTTTTTTTGCCGGGCTGAGGTATGGCCCTTCCAGATGCAGACCCAAAGCCTGGTTCGGATACTTTTCCAGATACGTGCGCATCACGCTGATACCGTGTTTCATGTAGTCGTCGCTACAAGTGATCAGCGTCGGTAAGAAACTGGTACAGCCGGATTTTTCATTGGCTTTCTGCATGATTTCTAACGTTTCTACTGAAATGGCTTCCAGAGAATCGTTGAACTGCACGCCGCCACAACCATTAAGTTGCAGATCGATAAATCCGGGGGCAAGAATGGCGCCGTCCAGACTGCGGGTTTCCACATTCGCCGGCAATTCACTCACCGGGCAGACACGTTCGATTTTGCCATCGGCAATCACTACCGCGTGGTTATTCAGAACGTCATGGCCGGTATAGACCCGGCAGTTCACTAATGCGTACATCATGCCCCCATTCCCCTAAATCCTTTGAGCCGCAGCAGCGTTGGCTGCCTTCACTCACTCCGGTCACTTACTTGAGTAAGCTCCCGGAGACTCGTTCCGTTGCCGCCTTGCTGCAACTCCAATGCTTTCGGGGACTCAGTTAATTAAAGGTTTTTCATATTTTCCGCTTCTAACTCGCGGAAATATTTAACAGTTTTGACTTTCAGTTCCATGGTGGAAGGTTCATCACACACCATAACGGCTTTTGCGTGTAATTGCAGGCAACTGATGGTCCACATGTGGTTGATATTACCTTCAACAGCGGCTTCAAGCGCCTGCGCTTTCGCGTGACCGGTAACCAGAATCATCACTTCTTCCGCATCCAGCAGCGTACCCACGCCAACGGTCAGGGCGAATTTTGGCACCTGAGACACATCGTTGTCGAAGAAACGGGAATTCGCGATACGGGTTTCATGGGTCAGGGTTTTGATACGCGTACGTGAAGCCAGGGATGAAGCCGGTTCGTTGAACGCGATATGACCGTCGTTACCCACGCCACCCATGAACAGGTTAATTTTGCCGTAAGACTTAATTTTCGCTTCGTACTGGCGACATTCTTCGTCGACGTCGGGTGCATTACCATTCAGCAAGTTGATATTTTCGCGTGGAATATCAACGTGATCAAAGAAGTTTTTATACATGAAGGTATGGTAGCTCTCAGGGTGTTCCTGCGGCAGACCCACATATTCATCCATGTTAAAGGTGACGACGTTCTTGAAGCTAACCTGGCCTGCTTTATGCATGGCGATTAAATGTTTGTAAGCTTCGAGAGGGGTACCACCGGTAGGCAGGCCCAGAACGAAAGGACGGTCGGCGGTAGGTTTGAAAGCGTTAATACGTTCAACGATATGACGTGCAGCCCATTTGCCAACTTCAGTGGTGGTGTTTAAAGGAATAAGTCTCATCACGTACCTCTAGTTTCAGAATATTGAATATACTGTTGATATCCTTTGTCCTTGACGCTGCGGGGCGTTGGCTGCTCTCGCTCACCCGAATCACTTACCTGTGTAAGCTCATCGGGATCCACTCGATTGCCGCCTTCCTGCAACGTCAATGACTGCGGATATACGTAGTCAAAGTAAAAACTAAGTTCGTCAGTTCAAAGGCGGTCTTGTTAAGCGTAAACCACCGCGGCAGTTTATGACTGGCACAATGCCGTCTAGATTTTTTTAATGATAAAATAAGTTTTGTGTGTTGACCAGTCTGATGGCATGTTATGACCTCTTTTTGGTGACATTTCTCACAAAAAGAGAGGTTTTAATTTGCGATACGAAATAATCTTTTTACACTCGCAGTGCTGTTAGTTATAAGTGCAGTTGGTTAAATCGGAACGGTAAATGTAAAGGTAGTAACCATACTAATTAAACTACTTAGGTGATTCGCCTGACGGCGGATAGGGGGAAATGTGAATATTCTTGGATTCTTTCAGCGTTTAGGCAGAGCGCTACAGCTGCCGATAGCCGTACTGCCGGTCGCTGCTTTACTGCTGCGTTTCGGTCAGCCTGATCTTCTTAATATGCCTTTCATCGCGCAAGCCGGTGGCGGGATTTTCGATAACCTCGCATTAATTTTTGCTATTGGTGTGGCATCCAGCTGGTCTAAAGACAATGCGGGTGCAGCAGCATTAGCCGGTGGTATTGGTTACTTCATCCTGACTAAAGCGATGATCACCATCAACCCTGCGGTAAACATGGGCGTGCTGGCCGGTATTATCACCGGTCTGGTGGGCGGTATGGTTTACAACCGCTGGTCTGATATCAAACTGCCTGACTTCCTGAGCTTCTTCGGTGGGAAACGCTTCGTTCCTATCGCAACCGGCTTCTTCTGTCTGATTCTGGCCGCTATCTTCGGTTACGTCTGGCCTCCGGTGCAGGATGCAATCCGTGCGGGCGGGGAGTGGATCGTAGGTGCTGGCGCATTCGGTGCAGGTATCTTTGGTTTCGTTAACCGTTTGCTGATCCCAACCGGTCTGCATCAGGTTCTGAACACCATCGCATGGTTCCAGATTGGTGACTTCACTAACGCTGCAGGTACTATATTCCACGGTGACATCAACCGCTTCTACGCGGGTGACGGCACTGCAGGGATGTTCATGTCCGGCTTCTTCCCAATCATGATGTTCGGTCTGCCAGGCGCAGCCTGTGCCATGTACTTCGCTGCACCGAAAGAGCGTCGTCCGTTAGTAGGCGGTATGCTGGTGTCCGTCGCGGTGACTGCATTCCTGACCGGTGTGACCGAGCCATTAGAATTCCTGTTCATGTTCCTTGCTCCGTTGCTGTACTTAGTGCACGCCATCCTGACCGGGATCAGCCTGTACATCGCAACCGCTCTGGGCATTCACGCAGGCTTCTCCTTCTCTGCAGGCGCCATCGACTATGCATTGATGTACAACCTGCCAGCAGCAAGTAAAAACGTCTGGATGTTGCTGGTGATGGGTGTGATCTTCTTCATCATCTACTTCGTTCTGTTCAGCGTTATCATCCGTATGTTCAACCTGAAAACGCCAGGTCGTGAAGACGACGTTGATCATATCGGTGAGCCTGAAGCAAACAGCAACACTGAAGAAGGTCTGAATCAGCTGGCTGTGAGCTACATCGGTGCTCTGGGTGGTTCTGATAACTTCAAAGGTATTGATGCCTGTATTACCCGTCTGCGTCTGAACGTGAAAGATGCCGGCACCGTTGATGACGCCGCATGTAAACGTCTGGGGGCATCAGGTATTGTTCGTCTGAACAAACAAAGTATTCAGGTTATCGTCGGCGCTAAAGCAGAATCTCTGGCAGATGCCATGAAGAAAGTGATGGCGCGTGGCCCGATTGCTGCCGGTGTCGCTACGCCAGTGGCTGCGGTTAAAGCAGCGCCGCAGGCTGTGCCAAACAGCGTCAAAACCGTCGTAGAGACGCTGGTTTCGCCGGTTACCGGTGACATCGTTGCGCTGGATCAGGTGCCTGATGAAGCATTTGCCAGCAAAGCGGTCGGTGATGGCGTCGCTATTCGTCCGACAGACAAAATCGTCGTTTCTCCTGCGGCCGGTACTGTGGTGAAAATCTTCAATACCAACCATGCGTTTTGCCTGGAAACCACTTCCGGCGCTGAAATCGTGGTGCATATGGGGATTGATACGGTTGCACTGAACGGTCAGGGCTTTACCCGCCTGGTTGAAGAAGGTGCAACGGTCGTCGCTGGTCAGCCTGTACTGGAACTGGATCTGGATTATCTGAACGCCAATGCGCGCTCAATGATAAGCCCGGTTGTGGTCAGCAACATCGACGATTACACCGGTGTGATTTCTCTGGCCAGCGGCTCAGTGGTTGCCGGTCAGACCAAACTGTTCGAGATCCAGAGTAAGTAACTCTGTTGATTGGTTCACAGTAGAAAGCCCTGTCGCGGGAAGAGAGTAATCTCTTCCCGCGTTTTTATTGCTTCTAAGCAGAAGTCATGCAGATAACCACGATTTTATGCAACTAACGGTTGTTTCCTTACGTGGCTTGTTGGAACATAAGCGGTTATCCGTAGAGTCAAATGTCGCGTAGAGGAATTGCACAATGAGTGAGGCAGAAGCCCGCCCAACAAATTTTATCCGTCAGATTATTGATGAAGATCTGGCGACCGGGAAACACAATACCGTTCATACCCGTTTCCCGCCTGAGCCTAATGGCTATCTGCATATTGGTCATGCGAAATCTATCTGCCTGAATTTTGGCATCGCGCAAGACTATCAGGGGCAGTGCAACCTGCGTTTTGACGATACCAACCCGGCAAAAGAAGATATTGAATTCGTTGAGTCCATCAAACACGACGTGCAATGGTTAGGTTTCGACTGGAGTGGTGATATTCACTATTCTTCAGACTATTTTGATCAGCTGCACGCCTATGCGCTGGAACTGATCAATAAAGGTCTGGCGTATGTTGATGAACTGTCTCCTGATCAGATCCGCGAATACCGTGGTTCCCTGACCTCGCCGGGTAAAAACAGCCCGTATCGCGATCGCAGCGTAGAAGAGAACATCGCGCTGTTCGAAAAAATGCGTAACGGCGAATTTGCTGAAGGCGCTGCGTGTCTGCGTGCAAAAATCGATATGGCTTCGCCATTCTTCGTGATGCGTGATCCGGTAATTTACCGTATCAAATTTGCAGAACACCATCAGACCGGCAACAAATGGTGCATCTACCCGATGTACGATTTCACCCACTGCATTTCCGATGCGCTGGAAGGGATCACCCATTCACTGTGTACGCTGGAATTCCAGGACAACCGTCGTCTGTACGACTGGGTGCTGGATAACATCAGCATTCCATGCCATCCGCGTCAGTACGAGTTCTCCCGTCTGAATCTCGAATACTCCATCATGTCCAAGCGTAAGCTGAACCTGCTGGTGACGGATAAAATCGTTGAAGGCTGGGATGACCCGCGTATGCCGACCGTTTCCGGTCTGCGTCGCCGTGGCTACACTGCCGCGTCTATCCGTGAATTCTGCCGTCGTATCGGCGTGACAAAACAAGATAACAACGTCGAAATGATGGCGCTGGAATCCTGTATTCGTGACGATCTGAACGAAAACGCACCGCGCGCCATGGCGGTTATCAATCCGGTTAAAGTGATCATCGAGAACTTTACCGGTGATGACGTGCAGATGGTGAAAATGCCGAACCATCCGAGCAAGCCGGAAATGGGTACCCGCGAAGTGCCGTTCACGCGCGAAATTTACATCGATCAGGCTGATTTCCGCGAAGAAGCGAACAAACAGTACAAGCGTCTGGTGCTGGGCAAAGAAGTTCGTCTGCGCAATGCGTATGTGATCAAAGCGGAACGCATTGAGAAAGACGCAGAAGGCAATATCACCACCATCTTCTGTTCTTACGATATCGAAACGCTGAGCAAAGATCCCGCTGATGGCCGCAAGGTGAAAGGTGTGATCCACTGGGTTTCTGCGACAGAAGGTAAACCGGCGGAATTCCGTCTGTATGACCGTCTGTTCAGCGTGGCGAATCCTGGCCAGGCAGAAGACTTCCTGACCACGATCAACCCGGAATCGCTGGTGATTGCTCACGGTTTTGTTGAGCCTTCTCTGGTGGCTGCTCAGGCTGAAATCAGCCTGCAGTTCGAGCGTGAAGGTTACTTCTGCGCCGACAGCCGCTACTCAAGCGCTGACAATCTGGTGTTCAACCGTACCGTTGGTCTGCGTGATACCTGGGAAAGCAAACCCGTCGTGTAATTGCCTCTGAATGGCTTGTTTGAACGACTGATGAAACGCAGCTCCGGCTGCGTTTTTTTTATGTCTGCTATTTCTGTCTGCTAGTAATGACAGGTGCATGGTGATTTTGTTTTTCATCGCGAATTAATGTATTTTTGATGTTTACTTTTAAACCCTGTTTTTTGTGTGCTGAAACGTTTAAATGAAAGCTTAAAATTTACAATTTACTGATTCTATTATTTATTTTTATCAACTCTCTGCCTGACCCTTTCTTAAAGCTTTTTGTTACACTTTTTCATCTTTATGTGCACTTTGTCATACTTCAGCGATCAATGAGTAATTACTCATTGATAATTCGCGTCGCGAAAAATACTCTTGAACGTGATTTAACCGGTTACGCCTTTGGCGGCCGCTTTTAATACCCGTTTGGGTTTTGTTGGTATTTTTTAGTCAAAGATGAGGAATTTCTATGCACAAGCACCTTAACAGGGGCAGGGGATCGGCTTACCTGAAACCTGCACTATATTCTCTTGCCGGCACCTTATTGGGTGGCGGAATGATGTTTTCTGAAGATGCCAAAGCGGCAGGTTTTATTGATGATTCGACGCTGACCGGCGGTGTGTATTACTGGCAGCGTGAGCGTGACCGCAAGGACATGGATCCGGCGAGCGACAACTACAAAGACTACACAACCAACCTTTCACATTCTACCGCTAACCTGAATCTCGATTTTTCTTCCGGCTATGCCTGGGACATGTTTGGTATTGATATCGCAGCCTTTACGGCGATTGAAATGGCCGAAAGCAGCGAAAGCGGACATCCCAACGAAATCGCTTTCTCCAACAGCAACCGTGCTTACGACGAAGATTACTCCGGTGATAAAAGTGGGGTCAGCCTGTACAAAGCCGCCGGTAAATTTAAATACGGCGGATTCTGGGGACATGCCGGCTACATCCAGCCAACGGGCCAGACACTGATTGCGCCGCACTGGAGCTTCATGCCGGGAACTTACCGCGGCGCGGAAGCGGGCTACAAGCATGACTTCGGTGATCCGGGAGAGTTGAGTTTCTCCTACATGTGGGCGGACGAATATAAATCTCCGTGGCATCTGGAAATGGATGATTTCCGCCAGAACGATAAGAAAACGGGCGTTTCGTACATCCACTCTCTTGGAGCGAAATACGACTTCAAAAATGACTTCGTGCTGGAAGGCGCTTTTGGTCAGGCTGAAAGTTACGTCGATCAGTATTTTGCCAAAGCGTCTTACAAAATCGATCTGATGGGCAATCCGCTGACCACCAGCTACCAGTTCTACGGTGCGGAAGATCGCATCAGCAATAAGAACGATCCGAACAGCTTGTATGACGGGATGGCCTGGTTGCAGGCGCTGACTTTCGGTTACACCACCGGTCAGTTTAACTGGCGGCTGGAAGGTACGATGGTCAAAGCGGAAGGTAATCAGGGCTACTTCCTGCAACGTATGACCCCGACGTATTCCTCCTCCAACGGTCGTCTTGACGTGTGGTGGGATAACCGTTCGGACTTCAACGCCAACGGCGAGAAAGCGGTGTACGCCGGCGTACTTTACGATCTGGCGAAATGGGATCTGCCGGGCTTTGCCGTCGGGGGTTCTTACGTTTACGCGTGGGACGCCAAACCGAGTACCAACGCCGCTTATGACCAGAGCCAGCGTCTGAAAGAGAGCGCCTGGAGCCTGGATGCGCTTTACACCATTCAGGAAGGCCGCGCGAAGGGGACACTGTTCAAACTGCATTACACCCAGTACGACAACCACTCGGATATTCCGAGCTGGGGCGGGGGTTACGGCAACATATTCCAGGATGAAAAAGACGTGAAATTCATCGTTATTGCTCCATTCACTATTTTCTGAGGTCGTTATGTCGATGAATAAATTACTGATGATGGCGGTATCTGTTGTTCTGCTGGCAGGCTGTGCGCCAACGGCCGATCAGGCTCAGATTTCGCAAACGCGTGAAGACTACCGCGCGTGTATTAATTCTTCAGAAGGTAATCCGGACAAACTGGCGACTTGTCAGGTGTTGCTGAACAAGCTGAAACAGGAAAAAGAACACCAAAAATTTGCGGAACAGGAAACAGTACGCGTGCTGGATTACCAGCGCTGTCTGACGGCGCGCAAAACCGGTGATGGTCAGGCATATGCGGCGGATTGCGGTAAAATCTGGCAGGAAATCACATCCAATAACGCGCCTGTAATGGCGAATTAATAGCAGATTTTTGTAAAAGCCTTAGCTGGCAAAATCATCATTATCAAAAGCGAAACCCCGGCTTGCCGGGGTTTTTTACGTCGGTAAGCGGCGTCTGTGTTCGGGGTGAAACGCAGACATAAAAAAACCGCTTTCCAGCGGTTAGTTTATTTAGAGTATTTGCGACAATCGAAGCTGTGCAAATTAATGCGCAGGTTTGTCATTGTGCAAAGATTCATCTTCACGGCAGTCGCCTGCTTCACAGTGACCGTACAGGTACAGACTGTGGTTGGTCAGTTTAATGCCATGTTTTTTAGCAATCTCACGCTGACGACCTTCAATATATTCGTCACGGAATTCAATCACACGACCGCAATCCAGGCAGATCAGGTGATCGTGGTGATGTTGCTGAGTCAGTTCGAATACGGACTTGCCGCCTTCGAAGTTATGACGGGTGACGATACCAGCATCATCAAACTGGTTCAGAACACGGTAAACCGTGGCCAGACCAATTTCTTCGCCCATATCAATCAGTTGCTTGTACAGATCTTCCGCACTAACGTGATGACCTTCCGGCGCTTGCAGCACTTCCAGGATTTTGAGGCGCGGAAGCGTGACTTTTAAGCCGGCTTTCTTCAGTGCGGTGTTGTTGTCAGTCATGCGGATTCAGTCCTGTTACTATGTGCTAATCAAGTTGAGGCATGCAGCCTGTGGCATCGGCGGCACAAAATTGTTCGTTTACTGTTCTTCGTTTAAGGGAAGTGTGCCCATTCTCGTAAACGACAGCCTGTTAATAAAGATCACAAATTGCCTGTCACATTAATAATGCAACGACTTGATCGATAGAAAAAACAGATGAACTCAGTGTACCTTGATACGACCGAAAGTTACAATTTTGTAGCGGTTAAATTGTTAATTTCAGTAATAGTTTGGCCCTTCAATTGTAGAATAAATCCTCAGGGCCAACAGGGTTTTAGCCGATAATTTCTGAAAGGCTGAGCTCTTCTGTGATCTGTTTCACCCATGCATCAACACGTTCAGCGGTCAGTTCTGGCTGACGGTCTTCATCAATTGCCAGTCCGATGAAGTGCTTATCATCTGCCAGGCCTTTGGATGCTTCAAAGTGGTAACCTTCAGTTGGCCAGTGTCCGACAATCACTGCGCCGCGTGGCTCAATGATATCGCGCACGGTACCCAGTGCATCGCAGAAATACTCGGCATAGTCTTCCTGATCGCCGCAGCCAAACAGGGCAACCAGCTTACCTTCGAAATCTATCTCTTCGAGCGACGGGAAAAAGTCATCCCAGTCACACTGCGCTTCACCGTAATACCAGGTTGGAATTCCGATCAGCAAAATATCGAATTTTTCCAGATCCTCTTTGCTGCTCTTCGCAATGTCATGCACCTCAGCCACATCTTTACCCAATTGTTTCTGGATCATTTTAGCGATGTTTTCGGTGTTACCTGTATCGGATCCAAAGAAGATACCTACAACGGCCATAAGATTATCTAACCTCTTGTTCTAAATGAAGTGCCCTGCATTGCAGGCAATAATAGCGAAGATGATACCAAACTCGCGAGGCGGAGAATATGCTTCTGCTCGCCTTCTTAACTGGGGAATAAGTTTATCGGGCAATATTTTAAAGTGTTATCGCCATCGTGTGCTTATCAACCACAGGGATTCTGAGGTCATAAGCAAAGTGAAGAAATATACCGGCTCCTTCCTTAAGTTTATGCATGTCCCGCCGATAGATGATGCGAGAGCAATCTCAACATAATAAAGAAATCGATGCCCGGAGAGGTGTTCAAACATGTCCGGGGGCGTAAGCCTGCTGGTTACCTGTTTTGATTCTCCGCATCCCCGTCAATCCTCAGACCAGAAACAGTCCTGTTTCGAGAGAGGCATATCGTGCAGTTTTTAAAAAATATTACCATCAGGGCCGCTTTATTAACCATTCTTGGCATCTTCTGCGTGATGTGGGCCGGTGTTTCCCTTTATACCGTCACATCACTTGGCACATTAACGCAAAATACCAGGAACAGTACCGAACTGGTCAACAACATGACGCTGATCAGCAAAGGCAACGATCAGTATTTCCGTACCGTGACGCGTCTGAGTCGTGCGGTTGCACAGCTTCAGGCTGACCCGTCAAAAGGCCCTGAAATTTTTGACAGTGCCAAACAATCTCTTGATGGACTGACTCAGGCGCTGGCTGGTTTTAAATCAGTACCCCATCCGGGCCTGGAAGAATCAGCCATTCAGGAACTGCAGACCAGCTGGGAAAACCTGCTGACACAGGGAGTTACGCCGTTATTCAATGCTGCCAGCAGTAAGAATACCGACACCTATAACCAGTTAGCCAACACCACGGTTCCGGCGCTGAGCCGTACTTTTGGTTTATCAATGGAAAAGGTCAGCAGTCAGATTGCAGTTGATTTTCAGGCCGCACAAAATGAATCCAATCATCTGACCTACATGAGCAAAGTGATCCAGCTGAGCGCATTTGGTATTGGTTTGATCCTGTTGCTGCTGACCGATCGTTATCTGGTGATGGCGCTGGTGAAACCGCTGGATAAAATCCGCGATCAGTTCGCGGTGATCGCCAGCGGTGACCTGACGCAGTATATGGAAGAGTTCGGTAAAAACTGCGCCGGTAAACTGATCCCGCTGCTGAATGTGATGCAGGCGAGTCTGGTGAATACGGTGCAGACGATCCGTAACTGTACTAACCATATCTATCAGGGCGCATCGGAAATTTCAGCGGGCAATAATGACTTGTCTTCGCGTACCGAAGAACAGGCTTCTGCTCTGGAAGAAACCGCAGCCAGCATGGAAGAACTGACAGCGACGGTGAAACACAATGCCGATAACGCACATCACGCCAGCCAGCTGGTGATTGAAGCTTCCGGCACGGCGCAGAAGGGCGGTAATATTGTGGCGGACGTGGTCAGTACCATGAAAGACATTTCCGGCAGCTCAAAGAAAATTGCTGAAATTACGTCGGTCATCAACAGCATTGCTTTCCAGACCAACATTCTGGCGCTGAACGCCGCGGTTGAAGCCGCACGTGCGGGCGAACAGGGGCGTGGATTTGCGGTGGTCGCCAGCGAAGTGCGCAATCTGGCACAGCGCAGCGCCCAGGCGGCGAAAGAAATCGAATCCCTGATCAGTGAATCGGTTTCCCGCGTCGACAGCGGTTCAAAACTGGTTGAAAACGCCGGTCTGACGATGAATGAAGTGGTGCGCTCAATTACGCATGTCACCGATATCATGGCGGAAATCGCTTCGGCATCTGATGAGCAAAGCAAAGGTATCGGTCAGGTGGCGGTGGCGATCACTCAGATGGACAGTGTGACGCAGCAGAACGCCTCGCTGGTTGAAGAGGCATCGCAGGCTGCGGTTTCTCTGGAAGAACAGGCTGCATTACTCAACAACGCCGTGGCCACGTTCAAACTCAAAGACAGCGTGACCAACGTGAAGGGACGTCCAGCGAAAGCGGTTTCCGCTCCGTTGCTGCGTCCGGATACCGGGATGGGCGGGTTGCTTTCGGCGAATAGCGCGAAAAGTGCTGAGAACTGGGAAACGTTTTGAGAAGGGCGAAGAGAGTTAGCGTTGAATAAGTAAGAAAAAACAAACGGGTAGCCAGGAAAGGTTACCCGTTTTCAATCAGCCTTCATGACCGTTAAGATGCGCCAGCAGCATCTCTTCAATCAGTTCACTACGACTGATGTTACGTTCTTCAGCCAGCTTATTGAGCGTATCAACAGCATCGGCATTCATTTTCAGCTCCACGCGACGCAGACCGCTCGCTTTATCGCGGCGTAACTGATTGCGCTTGTTGATCCTGAGCTGTTCATCACGGGATAGCGGATTTGTTTTTGGACGCCCCGGACGGCGGTCATCTGCGAACAGATCAATCGTCGTGCGATCCAGTTGTTCTTTTGCCATAGGTAGCGGTACAACCAGGGAAGTTTTTACATCGGAAAACGGCAAGCCGATTCCTGACGAGCGTTTCACACATTTCGGGCTAAGAAACCCTGACCCAATTTACCCCCCGCGACTCAGCCTGAGTGAAACGGGGCGGCAAAATTATAGCGCGCAATCATACACTGGCGCGCCTGGGGTTCACAACGCCTGATTGCCCTGATTTCATGATAACTTTCTAAGTTGTGCAGGCTTTTTGCACAATTTATCCCCAGGATGTTAAACCTTAGTCCACATCGATGAAACGGTGAACAGCGCGCAGCACGGCCTCAGGTTTTTCCGCGTGAACCCAGTGTCCGGTTCCGGCGACGACATAGGCTTTGGCCTGCGGGAACTGACGGGCGATATCTTCGCGGTAAGCGTCCTGCACATACGGCGACAATCCGCCGCGGATAAATAACGCCGGGTGATCCCACGCCGGTACGTCTTCCCAGCCGGTGATGGTTTCGTATTCACTGAGCAGCACCGGAACGTTGAAGCGCCATTCTCCCTGCTGGAAAGATTTCAGCAGAAACTGAATCACGCCGTCTTCCTTTATATACTCGCGCATACAGGCGGCAGCTGACGTGCGGTCACGTAATCCGGCAGCGGTGACGGCGTTAATCGCGGCAAAAATCTCATCGTGACGGCGCACGCGGTAATCGACCGGCGCGACATCAATGACGATCAGCTTCTCGATACGGTCAGGGATCAGCGCGGTCAGCGCCATCGCTGCTTTGCCGCCCATCGAGTGGCCGATAACAATGATTTTTTGGAAACCCACTTCATCCAGCGTTTCTGCTAAATCCTGCGCCATCGCGGCGTATGACATCTCATCAGAACGCCCGGACTGGCCGTGGTTACGCAAATCGACCTGTAACACTCTATGCTGTTGTTTCAGGTCGCGGCCCAGAACGCCCAGATTATCAAGGGTTCCGAACAAGCCGTGGATTAACAAAACCGGCAGGGCATGGCTGCCAGCGACTTCAGGTTCTTGCAGGCGATAATGTAATTTCATGGCGAAGTTCATACTGATAAACGATTCCATTAGGTTATCATGAGTTGCGGATGATTTTTTAAAACAGAAAGTTTCTGCCAGATGCCTGAGCGGGATTTGACTACCAGAAGCAAGAACAGGCCGGAGCCTGCATGCAGCAAAAACGGGAAGTAGTCTGGTTTTTGCTTCGCGGCACAATTCCCCTGTTTGTTACTGTGTAGAAATTTGTATAATCCTTTTGAATTAAGTAGAAAAACAGTACTGGATAAAGATGAAAACTATTGAGGTTGACGAAGAACTCTACCGCTACATTGCCAGCCACACGCAGGCTATCGGTGAAAGTGCGTCTGATATTTTACGCCGTATGTTGAAGTTTACTGCCGGACAGACCGCTCCTGCCGCGACAGTGAATGCTTCCATTATTGCCGGCACCGTTGCACAGGAAAAACCTGTCGCCGCTGCAGCACCGACGTCGCGTGATAAAGTCCGCGCCGTCCGTGAACTGTTGTTGTCTGACGAATACGCAGAGCAGACCAAAGCGGTGAACCGCTTTATGTTGATCCTGTCGACCTTGTATGGCCTGAACCCGAAAGAATTTGCCGTTGCGACCGAGTCATTAACGGGCCGCACGCGTACCTATTTTGCCGGTGACCAGCAAACCCTGCTGCAAAACGGCATTCATACCAAGCCTAAACACGTTCCCGGAACGCCGTATTGGGTTATTACGAACACCAACACAGGTCGCAAACGCAGCATGATCGAACACATCATGCAACTCATGCAGTTCCCGGCGGAACTGACTGACAAAGTGTGCGGCACCCTCTAAATTTCAGCGTAAGGGAGAAGCGCCAGTGGCTAATCACCCCCGTGCAGGGCAACCTGCTCAGCAAAGCGATTTGATTAATGTGGCGCAGTTAACGTCACAGTATTACGTTCTGCAACCGGATCCGGCTAACACAGCACACGCTGTGAAATTCGGCACGTCCGGTCATCGCGGTAGTTCGTTGCGTCACAGCTTTAATGAAGCGCACATCCTGGCCATTGCTCAGGCAATTGCTGAAGTGCGTAAAGAGCAGGGCACCACCGGCCCGTGCTACGTGGGTAAAGACACACATGCGTTGTCTGAACCGGCGTTTATCTCTGTGCTGGAAGTGCTGACGGCGAATGGCGTAGATGTCATCGTGCAGGAAGACAACGGCTTCACGCCGACGCCTGCGGTGTCTCACGCTATCCTGACCCACAACCGCAACGGCGGCGCGCTGGCTGATGGCATCGTCATCACCCCTTCGCACAATCCACCGGAAGATGGCGGTATCAAATACAACCCGACCAACGGTGGCCCGGCAGATACCAATCTGACCTCCGTGATTGAGAAACGCGCTAACGCACTGCTGGCTGCGAAGCTTGCGGGTGTGAAACGTCAGTCTCTGGATCAGGCGTGGAAAAGTGGTCATCTGGTGGCGCAGGATCTGGTTCAGCCGTTTATCGAAGGCCTGACCGACATCGTTGATATGGCCGCGATTCAGAAAGCAGGCCTGAAACTGGGTGTGGATCCTCTCGGTGGTTCCGGTATCGAATACTGGAAGCGCATCGCTGAGCATTACAAACTGGATCTGACGCTGGTGAACGATGAAGTCGATCAGACTTTCCGTTTCATGCATCTCGATCACGATGGTGTGATCCGCATGGACTGCTCGTCTGAATCCGCCATGGCCGGTTTGCTGGCGCTGCGGGATAAATTCGATCTGGCCTTTGCCAATGACCCTGACTACGACCGCCACGGCATCGTGACGCCAGCCGGTCTGATGAACCCGAACCATTATCTGGCGGTGGCGATTCAGTACCTGTTCCAGCACCGTCCGCAGTGGGGCAAAGAGGTTGCCGTCGGTAAAACGCTGGTATCCAGCGCGATGATCGACCGCGTAGTGGAAGATTTAGGCCGTAAACTGGTAGAAGTACCGGTAGGCTTTAAATGGTTCGTTGATGGTCTGTTTGACGGCAGCTTCGGTTTTGGTGGCGAAGAAAGTGCAGGGGCTTCTTTCCTGCGTTTCAACGGCACCCCGTGGTCTACCGACAAAGACGGTATCATCATGTGCCTGCTGGCCGCGGAAATCACCGCCGTCACCGGCAAGAATCCGCAGGAACATTACAACGAGCTGGCTGCCCGCTTTGGCGCGCCAAGCTACAACCGTATTCAGGCACCTGCAACTCACGCGCAGAAAGCCGCGCTGTCTAAACTTTCTCCTGAACAGGTGAAAGCCGACACGCTGGCCGGTGACCCGATCACTGCCCGTCTGACCAACGCTCCGGGGAACGGCGCGTCAATCGGCGGCCTGAAAGTGATGACCAAAAACGGCTGGTTCGCGGCACGTCCGTCGGGTACAGAAGAAGCCTACAAAATTTATTGTGAAAGCTTCCTCGGTGCTGAACACCGTGAGCAAATCGAGAAAGAAGCGGTAGAAATCGTCAGCAAGGTTCTTGCCGACGCTAAATAAGCCGTTCTCTGCTTCTCATCAAAGGCGCTGATTATTCAGCGCTTTTTTTTTGCGCTTTTCTTGCCGTCAGTTCAGAGACGAAAAAGATATATCTAAATGCGCTTTTCGGCTTGCCAGTTTCTGAAAATCGATCTAGTTTAGATATATCGAAATAATTCGATATATCTAAATAGGACGTAAACTATGTTTAGCAAAATGTTTGAAGGCCGCCACCGCGGTCACGGTTGCCGGGAAGAAGGGCATCGTGGTCATTGCCGTCATGAATCAGATCGCAGCGATCACAGCGAGCGTCACATGTTGCGCCGGGATGGCCGCCATCGTGGTGAAGAACGTGGTGAAGAAGGGCGCGAACGTCGCGGACGTGGCGAAGGCCGTCGCGGTGGCCGTGGCGAGCGCGGTGTGCATCGTCTGTTTGAACACGGTGATTTGCGCCGCGTGCTGCTGGCGCTGGTGGCGAAGAAACCGAGCCACGGTTATGAGCTGATCAAAGCCATCGAAGAAGCGTCTTCCGGTCTGTATGTGCCAAGCCCGGGCGTCATTTACCCGACGCTGACGCTGCTGGAGGAGCAGGATTTTCTCGAGCCTGTCGCCACCGGTAATGGTCGTAAAAGCTATCAGATAACTGAAGCCGGAAAAGTCGAACTGGCGCAGCATCAGGCGGCGGTGGATGTGATTTTTGCCCGTCTGGCTGGCGCTCAGCGTCCGCGCGAAAACAATCTGGCAGAAGGTATTCATGAATCGATGCACCGCCTGCGTCACGCGCTGCGCGGCAACATGATGCGTTCGGATTTAACGCCGGAGCAGGTGGTGCGCGTGAGTGCCATTTTGCAGCAGGCTGCGGAAAGTCTGGAAGCTGAATTTGGCGAAGCCAAACCGGAAACTGACGAACCTAAGGCATAAAACGATAGCCCACGCCGGTTTCAGTCAGTAAATGACGCGGCCGGGTGGCGTCGGCCTCCAGTTTCTGGCGCAAATGCCCCATGTAGATGCGCAGATAATGGCTGTGTTCGACGTAATTCGGGCCCCACACGTGGCTCAGTAACTGACGCTGAGTAATCACTTTGCCGCTGTTTGCCAGCAGTTCGGCCAGCAGGCGAAACTCAATCGGCGTCAGATGACAATCTTCCCCGTTTCGTTGTACGCGGCGGTTGATCAAATCTACCGTCACATCCGCAAACGTGACCAGCGGACTTTCCTGTGAACTGCCCGCATGACGGCGCAACGCCACGCGAACCCGCGCCAGCAGCTCACCAACGCCAAACGGCTTGGTCAGAAAATCATCGGCACCGGCATCCAGCGCGGCAATTTTGTCTTCTTCACTCGTGCGAGCCGACAGCACAATCACCGGGATCGCGCTCCAGTGGCGTAAATCGCGGATATACGTCAGGCCGTCACCGTCCGGTAAACCGAGATCGAGAATAATCAGATCCGGTTTACGCGTGCCGGCCTCAATCAACCCGCGTTGCAGCGTCTCACTTTCAAATACCCGCAAGCCTTCCGCCTCGAGCGCCGTGCGCACAAAGCGGCGGATCTCTTTTTCGTCTTCAACAATTAAAATATTTACCGGGGATGCGCTCACGTTGCCTCGTCGATGTCAGTGTCCATATCCGCTTCCATCTCAGGCAGGGCTTCCAGCGGCAGCCTGAAACGGAAACGCGCGCCGCCGTCAGGGCCATTCTCCGCCCAAATACGTCCGTCGTGCACCTCAATAATGGCACGGCAAATCGCTAATCCCAACCCCACGCCGGGAATAGCTGACTCTTTATTTCCCCTGGCGAATTTTTCGAAAATAGCGTGTTCGGCACCGGCCGGAATTCCCGGACCGTTATCCCAGACTTCGATCTCCAGCCACTCATCCAGCGGTGTGGCTTTTATGCCAATCGTCGCGCCAATTCCGGCATATTTATGGGCGTTTTCCAGGAGATTGATCAGCACCCGTTCAATCAGGCTGGCGTCGCAGTTCACCAGCACCATTTCCTTCGGCAAATCTATCTCGATGTGGTCGTGAGCCAGCACAGGCTCAAGCATCCGCAGCGCGCTGCCGGTGATTTCTTCCACTGACTGCCACTCTTTGCGCAGATTAAATCCGCCGGACTGAATGCGCGCCATATCCAGCAGATTATTCACCAGCCGTGTGGTGCTCAGTACCTGCTGGCGGATCTGGCTGGCCTGCGGGGCGTGCTTCGAACCTTCCGACGCCAGATCCAGCGTCAGGATTTCCGCCTGCCCGAAAAGCACCGTCAGCGGTGTGCGCAGGTCATGGGAAAGCGCTGAAAGCAGTGAGTTGCGCAGTTGCTCGCGTTCAGTTTCCAGTCTTGCTGTTTCCGCGCTGGCGGCCAGATGCAGACGTTCCAGGGCATTAGCAATCAGCACGGTGAAAGTTTGTAGCAGACGTTGCTGTTCCGGCACCAGTAGCTGGCGGATATTCGGCGGTTCGACCGCCAGCAGACCGCGCGATTCCCCGGAAGCAATCAGCGGCAGAAGCTGATACGGCACGCCGGGCAGGGTATCGGTGCCCGCACCGGCAGGCAGTTTTTTATCGAAACTCCAGCGGGCGATGGCGTCATCCACCACAATCGAGGTGGTTTCACCGGCAGGTTGTGCCAGTTCGCCATTCTCCTGCGGCAGCAAAATGGCGGTTTTGGCATTCAGGCTGGACGAAATAAAGTGGCGGCTGGTTTGCGCAATGGCTTCCGGCGTCAGCGACTGGCTCAGCCCTTTGGACATTTCATACAGATGCTGCGCGCGTTTTTCACGGTGACGGGCGATGCGCGCCTGATAACGCACACCGGCGGTCAGATTCCCGATCAGAATACCGACAATCAGCATGACGCCGAACGTCACCAGATACTGTGCATCAGTGACCGCCAGCGAGCCGCGCGGCTGGACGAAAAACAGATCGAAGCTGACGACATTGATTACTGCCGCCAGCACCGACGGCCAGCGGCCATAAAACAGCGCGACAATCACCACGCCGAGCAGATACACCATCACCAGGTTGGCCTGATCGAAGGTCGGCACCAGCCATTGCGACATCACGGTGATCACCGCACACAGCGCCACTGCCAGCGAGCAGCCCCAGAGCTGGCGGCTGAAGCGGTCAGCGAATGTGCGTGAGTCCTGTTCTTTGCGTGCCAGATTGGGCGGAGAATCTTCCAGTCCGACCACGATGAGATCGAGATCCGGCGCGATATCTGCCAGTTTATCGGCAAAACTGGCACTGAATTTCCAGCGTTTTTCGCGGCGGCGGCCGGTCACGATTTTGCCCAGACGATGCTCGCGGGCGTAGCGCAAAATCGCCTGTTCTTCCTGCGGATCGGAGAGCGTGGCGGTTTCCGCGCCCAGTTCCTGCGCCAGTTTCAGGGAATGCAAAATGGCGCGTCGCTGGCCTTCCGGCAGACGATGCAGACGAGGCGTTTCTACATACACGGCGTGCCAGACGCAGCCGAGACGTGCGGCCATGCGCGACGCAACACGCACCAGTTTTTCATTACCGCCGCCGTGACCAATGCACAGCAACAGCGCGTCGCGGGTATGCCAGACACGATTAACGCCCTGATCGTCGCGATATTCGCGCATCTGATCGTCAACGCGATCGGCGGTGCGGCGCAGGGAAAGCTCGCGCAGGGCAATCAGATTGCCTTTACGAAAGAAGTGTTCGATGGCGCGTTCGGCCTGACCGGGAATATAAACTTTGCCTTCTTTCAGGCGCTGGCGCAGGGAGTCTGGCGGCAAATCCACCAGCACCACTTCGCTGGCGTCATCAAACAGACGGTCGGGAACGGTTTCGCGAATAATAATGCCGGTGACGCCGCTGACCACATCGTTCAGGCTTTCGAGATGCTGCACGTTGACGGTGGTAAACACGTCGATTCCGGCATCGAGTAACTCTTCGACATCCTGCCAGCGCTTCGGATGGCGCGAACCGGCGGCGTTACTGTGCGCCAGTTCGTCCATCAGGATCAGGGCAGGGCGGCGGGCCAGCGCGGCATCGAGGTCAAATTCCTGCACCTGACGACCGCGGTGGTTTATGCGTTTCGGGGGTAACAGAGAAAGCCCCGGCAGCAGCGCCTGCGTTTCCTCCCTTCCGTGGGTTTCCACCACGCCAACCAGCACGTCGAGACCGGTGGCACGCAGACGCTGCGCTTCCTGCAACATGGCAAAAGTTTTCCCGACGCCCGCACAGGCGCCGAAAAAGACTTTCAGTTGCCCGCGTGGCTTCTCATTGGCGAGCGCCAGCAGGCTGTCAGGATCGGGTCTTTCTTCTGTCATATCACCCTTCATACTTCGAGCTGCAGGTGCGTTGGCTTCACTCAGTCACCCGAATCACTTACTTATGTAAGCTCATCGGGACTCCTTCACTTGTCGCCTTCCTGCAACCCGAATTATTTTGGTTGGTTAATTGGTTAATTGGTTAATTGGTTAATTGGTTAATTGGTTAATTGGTTAATTGGTTAATTGGTTAATTGGTTTTCAGTTCATCCAGCGCCTGATTCAGGCCGAGCACGTTAACCACGTCGGGGCCGAGGAAACCAATCAGCGGCGATGATGTATTATCATCAATCAATTTATTCACTTGCGCCAGTGGCAGACCACGCGCGGCAGCAATGCGCGGTGCCTGCCATTGGGCGGCGGCGACCGAAATCTGCGGGTCTAAACCACTGCCACTGGCAGTGACCAGATCCACCGGCACCGCCGCCGGACTTTGCGGGTTGGCCTTGCGCAGCGCAGCCACACGGTCTTTCACCGCCTGATCCAGCGCCGGATTACTGGCCGCCAGATTGCTGCCAGCGGACGCCATAGGGTTATATGGCGAGTCGGAGGTGACAGAAGGACGTCCCCAGAAATAATCATTACGGGTAAAATTCTGCCCGATCAGTTCTGAGCCAATCACTTTGTTGCCGCTGTCTTTTACCAGCGAACCCATGGCCTGAGTACGGAACACCAGCTCGGAAACCCCGGTGGTCAGTAGCGGATAAACGACGCCGGTCGCCAGCGTCAGCAGAACCGTCATCACCAGAGCCGGGCGGACATAGGACATTCTTTTAACGGACATAATGGTCTTCCTCAAAATCAGCTCAGATGTAAAACGGTCAGGATCACGTCAATCAGTTTAATACCTGCAAACGGCACCAGCAGTCCGCCGACGCCATAAATCCACAGGTTACGGCGCAGCAGGGCGGCGGCACTCATGGCTTTATAGCTCACGCCTTTCAGCGCCAGCGGGATCAGGAACACAATCACCAGGGCGTTGAAAATAACCGCCGACATGATGGCTGAAGACGGCGACGTCAGGTGCATGACGTTCAGCGCATTCAGCTGCGGATAGGTCGCCGCGAATGCCGCCGGAATAATGGCGAAATACTTCGCCACGTCGTTGGCGATACTGAAGGTGGTCAGTGAGCCGCGCGTCATCAGCATCTGTTTACCGATATGCACCACTTCAATCAGCTTGGTCGGATTGGAATCGAGATCGACCATGTTCCCCGCTTCTTTCGCCGCCTGTGTACCGGAGTTCATCGCCACCGCGACATCTGCCTGCGCCAGAGCCGGGGCGTCGTTGGTACCGTCGCCGGTCATCGCCACTAAACGGCCTTCAGACTGATACTGACGGATCAACGCCAGTTTGGCTTCCGGCGTGGCCTCCGCCAGAAAATCATCCACACCTGCTTCTGCGGCTATCGCAGCGGCGGTCAGACGGTTATCCCCGGTGATCATCACCGTTTTTATGCCCATTTTGCGCAGTTCGGCGAAACGTTCCTTGATGCCGCCTTTGACGATATCTTTCAGTTCGACCACGCCCAGCACTTTCGCGCCTTCGGCCACCACCAGCGGCGTGCCGCCTTTGCGCGCTACGTTTTCCACCAGACCATCGACGGCTTTCGGGAAGGTGCCGCCGTTGGATTCCACATGACGACGGATCGCATCCACCGCACCTTTACGAATACTGCGCTCGCCGACGTTTACGCCGCTCATGCGGGTTTGCGCGGAGAAGGGCACGAAGGTCGCATTCAGTGAATGAATATCGCGTTCGCGCAGGTTAAAGCGCTGCTTCGCCAGCACTACGATACTGCGGCCTTCCGGCGTTTCATCCGCCAGAGACGATAACTGCGCGGCATCGGCCAGTTCCTGTTCCGTCACCTGAGGGGCGGGCAGGAACTGCGAGGCCTGACGGTTACCGAGCGTGATGGTGCCGGTTTTATCCAGCAGCAGCACATCCACGTCGCCAGCGGCTTCTACCGCACGACCGCTGGTGGCAATCACGTTGGCTTCCAGCATACGGCTCATCCCCGCCACGCCGATAGCCGACAGCAAACCGCCGATGGTGGTCGGGATCAGACACACCAGCAGCGCGACCAGCACGGTGACAGTCACCGGAATACCGGCGTGGCTTGCGCCCACGCTGAACAGTGAGAACGGATACAGCGTGGCCGTTGCCAGCACGAACACCAGCGTCAGCGCCACCAGCAAAATGGTCAGCGCCACTTCGTTCGGGGTCTTGCGGCGTTTCGCGCCTTCGACCATCGCAATCATGCGGTCGAGGAAGGTATCGCCGGGGTTGGCCGAACACTCCACAACCAGCCAGTCGGACAACACGCGCGTCCCGCCGGTAACCGAGGAGAAATCACCGCCGGATTCGCGGATCACTGGCGCGGACTCACCGGTAATCGCGCTTTCATCCACAGATGCACCGCCGATCAGCACTTCGCCGTCGCACGGCACGGTATCGCCCGCTTCGATCAGCACGTAATCGCCTTTGCGCAACGTATCGGCAGCGACTTTGATCACCGGCGATTCAGGGCGCGGTTCGTAGATTTTTTTCGCCCAGCTGGTTTTCTGCACGCCTTTCAGGCTCTGCGCCTGCGCCTTGCTGCGGCCTTCCGCCAGCGCTTCGGCGAAGTTGGCAAACAGCACGGTGAACCACAGCCACAGCGACACGCTGCCGGTAAAAGCCGCGCTGCCGTCGGTACGGTGCAGCAAGATCGCCAGCCAGATAAGGGTGGTCAGGATGCTGCCCAGATACACCACGAACATCACCGGATTGCGCCACTGAACGCGGGGATCCAGCTTTTTCACCGAATCCAGCAGGGCAGTGCGGATCAGGCGGGGTTCAAATAACGCACGTTGTTTACGACTCATCTTTTTAGTCTCTATATTCATCAGTTCAACGAGTTACGCAGCATTACTGTGCTGACCAGACCTGCAAATGTTCCGCGACCGGTCCCAGCGCCAGTGCCGGAATAAAGGTCAGCGCGCCGACTAACAACACGGTGCCGACCAGCAGACCGATAAACAGCGGGCCGGACGTCGGCAGGGTGCCGTTGCCTGCCTGCTGGCGCTTTTTCGCCACCAGTGAACCGGCAATCGCCAGCACCGGAATGATCACCCCGAAGCGGCCAAAGAACATGCACGCTGCCAGCAACAGGTTGTAGAACGGTGTGTTAACACTCAGTCCGGCAAACGCGCTGCCGTTGTTGTTAGCGGCGGAGGACACCGCGTACAGCACTTCACTGAAACCGTGTGCGCCGGGGTTTAAAATCCCCGCGCGACCTGCGTCGGTGACCAGTGCCAGCGCGGTGCCGAGCAGCACCAGCGTCGGTGTAACCAGGATCGCCAGTGCGGTCATCTTCATGTCGTAAACGTCGATTTTCTTACCGAGATATTCCGGTGTGCGGCCGATCATCAGCCCGGCGATAAACACCGTCAGCAGCACGAACAACAGCATGCCGTACAGGCCGGAACCCACGCCGCCGAACACCACTTCACCGATCTGCATAAGCCACATCGGTACCATGCCGCCGAGCGCGGTGAAGGAATCGTGCATGGCGTTGACCGCACCGCACGATGCCGCCGTGGTGACCACCGCATACAGGCTGGAAGCCAGAATGCCGAAGCGGCTTTCCTTCCCTTCCATATTGAAGTTGCTGTCAGCGCCGAGCATCGTGAAGTGCGGATTGCCCTTGAGTTCGGCGTACATCACCACCACCACAGAGACGACGAAAATCACCGACATCGCCCAGACCAGCGCGTGTCCCTGACGGTTGTCGCCGACCACCCGGCCAAACGCGAAGCACAGCGCACAAGGGATAATGAAAATTGCCAGCATCTGCACCATGTTGGTCAGCGCCGTCGGGTTCTCAAACGGATGCGCGGAGTTAGCGCCAAAGAAGCCACCGCCGTTGGTGCCGAGCATTTTGATCGCTTCCTGAGAAGCCACCGGCCCCATCGGCAACGTCTGTTGCAGGCCTTCCAGCGTAGTGATGTGCTGATACGCTTCGAAGTTTTGCAGTACGCCCTGACTGACGAAAAACAGCGCCAGCAGGAAAGATACCGGCAGAAGCAGATACAGCGTGATGCGCCATAAATCTGTCCAGGCATTACCGATGGTCTGCGCTGAAGGACGCGCAAAAGCGCGGATCAGAGCGAACGCTACGGCGATACCGGTGGCAGCAGAGAGGAAGTTTTGCACGGTCAGTCCGACCATCTGACTGAGATAGCTCAGCGTACTTTCGCCGCTGTAAGCCTGCCAGTTAGTGTTGGTGACGAAACTTACCGCGGTGTTAAAGGCCAGATCCCATGACAGTCCGCCATAGTGCTGCGGATTCATCGGCAACGCGCCCTGCGCCATCAGCATCGCCGTCAGCACAATAATGCCCAGAGTGTTGAATACCATGATCGCCAGCGCGTACTGCCACCAGTTCATTTCAGCATGGCTGCTGCCAGAAGTACGTAAAACACCGTTTTCTATGCGCTGAATAAATGCGCCGGGCTGTCCTTCGATCAGTTGAGCAATAAAGTTACCCAGTGGTTTTGCCAGCAGCAAAAGCACCAGCATAAAACTGGCAATCAGTAAGAATCCGGTTGCGGCCATTTAAAAATCCTCCGCATTCAGCAGGGCATAAACCAGATAGCCGAGCAGCAGAAGAACCAGTAATGCGCCGCAGATTACGCCAACACTCACAATCCACCTCCACAGGTGTGTTTTTATGTTGTGGCGAGAATAAGGAAAGGCGGGAAAAGATCCTGAAAAGAAACATAACCGCAGTGTAAAAAAAGTATAAAAATTCCTTCGTCCTGGAAACCACAGCGGCGTTACCTGCGCTCAATAACCCGAATCACTGACCTGAGTCAGCTCATCGGGATTCTTTCGCTGGGTGCCTTGCTGTGACTCCAATGACTTAGGAATTGGTGATTAACTTTAATTGCGTATTTATTTAACCATTCTGTAACTCAATTACAGTGTCAGTGCAAAATTGGCGAATATTTACACTTTTAAGTGGTCAGATGAGTAGTAAAATTTCATCAATTGCAGTATATTTTTCGCAACTTACAGTTTCCGAAAACTTTCCAAATTTCACAGGAGCAACGCGATGAATGATTACACGCCATATACAATGACCCGCATACTGGCCCGCCGCGCTTTTGTTATCGCAGCCGGTGTGCTGGCTCTGCCGGTCATGCTGTTCCGCGCTGACCGCGCCCGTTTTTACAGCTATTTACACCGCGTCTGGATGAAAACCAGCGATAAGCCGGTGTGGCTGAGTCATGCTGAGATGGCGACCCAGGATTTTTATTAATTTATTCCCGTCGTCCTTGACGCCGCAGCTGCGTTGGCTACATTCGCTCACCCGAATCACTGACCTCAGTCAGCTCATCGGGATTTGCTCATTTGCCGTCTTGCTGCAACGCCAATGACTCGGGACTAACCTGAGAAGTTTAAGAAACCCCGTTTCCCTGCGGGGTTTTTTATTGCTTGTCGATAAACCTGTACAACATTATTTTTATGTATAACTTGTGCTAAGGTTATACATGCAGGTGATGAAGTTAAGGCACCCCTCTTTTTTCTCAATACCGGGAGCTGACCATGGCGAAAACAATTCCAGTTGGCATCAGTGCATGTCTGTTGGGCGACAACGTGCGTTTTGATGGCGGTCATAAACGCCTGGCGTTTGCCGTCGAGCAGTTATCGCCTTATGTGCGCTTTGAGTCGATCTGTCCGGAAATGGCCATCGGCTTGCCGGCACCTCGTGCCGCACTGCGTCTGATTAAACACGATGACGGCGTGATCATGCGTTTCAGCAACGATGACACGACCGATATCACTGAGAAGATGCAGGCCTACGCGGAAAAACGCGTTGCACCGCTCGATCATCTCTGCGGCTATATCGTTTGTGCAAAATCTCCCAGCTGCGGAATGGAGCGGGTGCGGGTGTACAGCGCCAACGGTAAAGATGCCAAAAAATCCGGCGTCGGGATTTATACCGCCGAGCTGATGAAGCAGCATCCCTGGCTGCCGGTAGAAGAGGACGGGCGTCTTAATGATCCGGTGTTACGTGAGAATTTTGTCGAGCGCATTTTTACGCTGTTTGAACTGAACCAGCTGCGGGAAAGCGGTCTGACGCGCGGCAAACTGATGGCTTTCCACAGCCGTTATAAACTCATTCTGCTGGCCCATTCGCAGCCAGAATACCGCGAGCTGGGGCGCTTTGTTGCCGCAATGGCCGAATGGGATTCCCTTGAAGAATACTTTAAAGAATATCGCCTGCGGTTAATGAATCTGCTGAGTCATAAGGCCACGCGCCGCAATCACACCAACGTGCTGATGCACGTGCAGGGATATTTCCGCAAACAGCTGAGTTCGCCGCAACGTCAGGAACTGGCCGGGCTGATCGACCGTTATCGTCAGGGCATGCAACCGCTGCTGGCGCCAATCACGTTGCTCAAGCATTACATGTCGGAATATCCGGACGCTTATCTGGCTGACCAGCGTTATTTCGAGCCTTACCCGGAAGCACTAAAACTTCGATACGGACATTAAAAGGAGTGTTATGACCACGCATTTAGTCTGGTTCCGTAATGATCTGCGGATAACCGATAACCGCGCGTTGCATGCTGCCTGTGAAGACCCGCAGGCGCGAGTGATTGCCCTTTTTATCGCCACGCCGGAACAGTGGAAACAGCATCAGATGGCACCACGGCAGGCGATGTTTATTTATCAGCATCTTCAGGCACTGCAACATTCCCTGGCTGAGCGCGGTATCGGACTGCATTACCATCAGTGTGATGATTTTGCTGACAGCGTGGACTGGCTGAAGGATTTCTGTAAAGCCGAAAAAGTGGATGCGCTGTTTTACAACAAACAGTATGAATTCAATGAACGTCAGCGTGATGCGGCAGTTGAAAAAGCGGTCAGTGAATCGGTCATCTGCCACGCGTTTGACGACAGCCTGCTGCTGCCGCCGGGTTCGGTCACGACCGGCAATAATGAAATGTACAAGGTGTATACGCCTTTTCGCCGCGCGTTTTTATCCCGCCTGACCGAGTCCGACAGCCGTTCCCTGCCTGCGCCACAAGCCCGGGAAAATGCCGGAAAAGTGGTGATGCACCGGCTGATGCCCTTCGATTATCCGCTGGCGGATATTGGTGACGACTTTGCGATTGGCGAAGAAGCTGCGCGTCATCAGCTGCGCAGTTTCTGCCGGGAACAGGTTCAGGATTATCTCGAACAACGCGATCTACCGGCGGTCGACGGCACCAGTTCGCTGTCGCCGTATCTGGCGATTGGTGTGCTGTCGCCGCGTCAGTGTCTGAACCGTCTGCGCACCGAATGCCCGGATGTGCTGGAGAAAACCGACGGCGGCGCGTTCGGCTGGCTAAATGAGCTGGTGTGGCGTGAGTTTTACCGTCATCTGATTGTTGCCTGGCCGAAGCTTTGTAAGCATCAGCCGTTCGTGGAATGGACCGACAATGTACGCTGGCGTCATGCACCGGAAGAGTTACAGGCGTGGAAAGACGGTAAAACCGGTTATCCGATTGTGGATGCGGCAATGCGTCAGCTGAATTCGACAGGCTGGATGCATAACCGCCTGCGTATGATTGTCGCCAGTTTTCTGGTGAAAGATTTGCTGATCAACTGGCGCGAAGGCGAGCGTTATTTCATGTCGCAACTGCTCGACGGCGATCTGGCGGCCAACAATGGCGGCTGGCAGTGGGGCGCTTCTACCGGCACCGACGCCGCACCGTATTTCCGTATTTTCAACCCGACCACGCAGGGTGAACGTTTTGACAAAGCAGGACGCTTTATCAAAGCCTGGGTGCCTGAACTGGCGGATGTGCCAGAAAGAGACATTCATCAACCCCATCGCTGGGCGGAAAAACAACATCGCGTGCTAGACTACCCGCTGCCGGTTATTGATCATGCGCGGGCGAGAAAAGACACGCTCGCGGCGTTTGAGGCGGCAAAAAACCGGTCTGACTGACCTTACTCTCACCACGACAAGGAGCGATGTGATGAAAAAGCACCTGCTGGCACTGATGCTGGCATGCTGGGCGGGACAGGCCACCGCAGGATTTGATGTGGTGGCGCTGGGCGTGAACGGCGGCGTCGAAGAAGGCAATCTTACCTCGTACCTGATCAGAAGTGATGATCAAAAACTCTATCTCGGGCTGGATGCCGGTTCTGTTTTGCCGGGCATCCGCAAGGCGCTGGATAAGGGCAGTTTTCCGCAGGTGACCGCTGAAAATGCTGCGCCACTGACCCCGCAGGGCGCGGTTTTCCGCAATCTGATTGGCGGATACTTTATCAGTCACGGTCATCTCGACCATCTTGCAGGGTTGATTATCAGCTCGCCGGAAGACAGCAAAAAACCGATTTACGGCACGGCGGATACCATCGGTACGCTGCGTCAGCATTATTTCAATGGCCGCGTCTGGCCTAACTTCACCGATTCCGGCAGCGGTTTGCGCATCGGCACTTATCGCCTGAATCAGCAGCGTCCGGCACAACGTTTCTCCCTCGGGCTGACCGGGCTGGATGGCAATATTTACCCGCTCAGCCATGGCGGCACACCATCGAGCATGATTCTGGTGAGCCGCAATAACGAGTCGTTTGCCTTCTTCGGCGATACCGGCCCGGATGAAGTCGAAAAATCGAAGAACCTGGATACCGTCTGGCGCGTGCTTGGTGATGAGGTGAAAGCCAAACGGCTGAAAGGCATCATCATCGAGACCTCTTATCCTGATGGTGTGCCTGACAGCAAACTGTTCGGGCACCTGACACCGGACTGGTTGCTCAAAGAACTGGGGATTTTGCAGCAATACGCAGGGGGCGAGGGTTCGCTGAAAGATATTACGGTGATCATCAGCCACGTCAAACCGGGCCTGAAAGCGGGTGCGGATCCTGAAAAAGAGATCATGGCACAGCTGGAGAAAGGCAATAAATTTGGCGTGAAGTTTGTCAGAATGGCGCAGGGTGATAAATTAGAGGTCAAATAGACCATTCATTTAATAACGAGAAACGCCATGAATAATCTCCAGCTTGAACGCCTGATTAATCAGAAACTGGACATCAGCAACTACAAAGATTACGCGCCGAACGGATTACAGGTTGAAGGCCGTCGCGAAGTACAGCGCGTGGTGACCGGTGTGACGGCGTCGCAAGATTTGCTGGATGCCGCGATTGCGGTGGAAGCCGATGCGGTGCTGGTGCATCACGGTTACTTCTGGAAAGACGAACCGGCTGAAATTCGTGGCATGAAACGCAACCGTCTCAAGACGTTGCTGGCGACCGATACCAACATGTACGCCTATCATCTGCCGCTTGACGGCCATCCTGAACTGGGCAATAACGCGCAACTGGCAAAGCTGTTCGGAATTAATGTGCAGGGCGAAATTGCCGTGCTGTTGCCGTGGGGCGAGCTGGAAAAACCGCTGACCGGTGAAGAGTTTCGCCAGCGCATCGAAGTGACGCTGGATCGCAACGTCCTTCACAGTTCACAGAATGCACCGGCTGAAATCCGCCGTGTGGCGTGGTGTTCCGGTGGTGGTCAGGGCTACATTCAGAAAGCGGCGGAATATGGCGTCGATGCCTTTATCAGCGGCGAAGTGTCCGAACAGACGATACATATTGCCCGCGAAATGGGACTGCATTTCTACGCCGCCGGCCATCACGCCACAGAACGTTATGGCGTGAAAGCGCTGGGTGAATGGCTGGCAGCGGAACATGGGTTAGACGTCATGTTTATCGACATTGATAACCCTGCCTAGGGGCTATCTTATTTGCCATTCTGAATCCGGGCAGTGCTCGTGACAGTCACGTACTCATTGTACGCTCCTGTCCCTGCGCGCTGGCCGAATCCAAACTGCCTGCAACGATTACGCCCCTTACTTATGTATCGTTTTATCAGCTGTCTCTTCAGAAACGCTGTCTTCCAGCAGGGTAAACGCCCGCTGTAATCCGGTATCCACTTCGGGGTCTGCGCCCTGCGGTGGATACTTGCTTTCCTCTTCTTCCTCTTCTTCCTCTTCTTCCTCTTCCTCTTCTACCTCTGCGGCTTCGCTTTCCTCAACCAGCGGTTCAACCACATTTTCCGGCGCGGGCATGGTGTCCTGAATCATCTGCTCATCAAACGCCGGATTCAGTGCAGGAGAGAGCGGGGAACTGCTGAGGCTGTCCGGCATGGCGATGTGCGGAACCGGTGCATCGACCGCCATCTGCGTCTCTTCTTCTTTTTTCGATGTCCGGCTCAGCGCCACAATGCCGCCGCCGCAAATAGCAAAAAATGCGTACAAAATATTGCCACCCAGTGGCTCGATCAGCGCGCCGACCGCCAGCGGACCGATACAGGCACCGACGCCGAACGCCATCAGCAGACAGGCGGACAGCGAAACACGCCGTTCCGGCTCGATCATGTCATTGGCCAGCGCGACGACCAGCGGGTACAACGTGAACTGCATCAGGCTGACGATAAAACCGATGCCAAGCAGCAGCGGGAAGGAGATATGCGTGAGCAGCGCCAGCGGCAATGCCGCCACGGCCAGCAGAATCGCGTTAATGCGCATCAGCATGTTGCGGTTATACCGATCCGAAAGCCAGCTCAGCGGGAACTGCGCCAGTAATCCGGCGAAAATCGCCAGCGCCATAAACAGACCGGTTTGTTGTGTGCTCAGCGATTGCTGGCTGGTGTAAATTGGCGCCAGCCCGTAGAACGACCCGACGACCATGCCAATCAGCAACGTGATAGCCAGCACTTTGGGGATCGCGCCGATAAAGAATTTCAGCTCCATCGGCGCCGGAGACATATGTCCGACGTTGGTGCGCGTCGTCAGGGCAATCGGCACCAGACACAGGGCGAAACACAGCGCGATAACGATAAGCGTACTGACGCCTAAATCGCTGTTGAGCATCAGCACCACCTGACCAAGTGCCATCCCGAGATAAGACGCCACCATATAAAAGCCGAATACCACGCCGCGCTGACTGGCTTCGGCCTGGTCGTTAAGCCAGCTTTCCAGCACCATATATTGCACCATCATGCACAAGCCGATGATCAGGCGCAGCACTACCCAGATCGGGATAATGTCGGTCAGGCCGTGACCCAGCACGGCAGCGGTAATAATGCCGGAACAGGAAACGTATGCGCGAATATGCCCGACGCGGGCAATCAGAATGTGGCCGACTTTACCGCCGATCACCAGCCCGATGTAGTTGGCCGCGATGATTGCCCCGATCATCGCGCCGCTGACGTGGACAGCGGACAAACGCAGGGAAATGTAGGTAGTCAGCAGGCCGGAGCCCAGCAGCATCAGTAATGTCGTGGTGTACAGCGGAAAGAAGAGTGCTAACGGTTTTCTCACAGGCCATCCCTATTGTGTAACGAAGGCGTTATCCAAACGCTAAAAAAACAGCAACTTTTATGAGAGTACCAGTTGCGGACGGCGGGCGAAACCTCAGTGTCCTGCGCAAACGGGCAGATGAGTTGACATCACCACTCGATTTCACGCATAACTGATAACAAATCTCACACTATTGATTTAGTGAATAACCTGATGATCCACAACCTTTCTTTGAGGAGTGCCTGAGTGCAACGAGCACGATGTTACCTGCTGGGTGAACGCGCAGTAGTGCTGGAACTGGAACCTCCGGTTTCGCTGGCGAGCCAGCAGCGTATCTGGGGACTGGCTCAGCGTTTACAGGATCGGGCGACCTATCCCGGTGTCCGCGAAGTCATACCCGGTATGAATAATCTGACGGTGTTACTCACCGATGCACAAAGTTCGGCGCTGGATGCGATTGAACGCCTGCAAACCTGGTGGGAAGAGAGTGAAGCGATTGAGCCGGCATCACGGCTGATTGAAATTCCGGTGGTTTACGGCGGGACACAGGGCCCGGATTTAGAGCATGTGGCGCAGCATACCGGTATGACGCCGCGTCAGGTGGTCGAATGCCACAGTGGCATTGATTACACCGTCTACTTCCTCGGTTTCCAGCCCGGCTTCCCTTATCTGGGCGGTATGCCGGAGAAACTGAGCACACCGCGTCATGGTGAACCGCGTCTTTCTGTACCCGCAGGCTCGGTCGGTATCGGCGGCAGCCAGACGGGCATTTATCCGCTGGTCACGCCGGGCGGCTGGCAGTTGATCGGGCAAACGTCGCTGGCAATGTTTGACCCGCAGCGCGAAATTCCGACATTACTCCTGCCGGGTGACAGCGTGCGCTTCGTGCCACAAAAGGAGGGCGTATGCTGAAGGTTTTACGCGCAGGGATGTTGACCACCGTGCAGGATTTAGGCCGTAACGGTTATCGCCAGCAGGGCGTCAGCCAGTCCGGTGCGCTGGATGCGCCGGCGTTGCGGATTGCTAATCTGCTGGTCGGCAATGATGAGAATGCCGCCGGTCTGGAAATCACGCTCGGTCAGTTCAGCGCAGAGCTCCACCGCGAAGGTTGGATTGCGCTGACCGGTGCGGGCTGCCACGCGCAACTCGATGGCAAAGATCTCTGGACCGGCTGGAACTATCCGGTGAAGCCGGGGCAAATTCTGACCATGAAAATGCCGACGCGCGGTATGCGCAGTTATCTGGCGATTTCCGGCGGGATTGATGTGCCGCAAGTCATGGGGTCGCGCAGTACGGATCTGAAAGCCAGGTTTGGTGGTTTTCAGGGGCGTCAGTTGCAGGATGGCGATCAGCTTCCCACCGGCGACTCATACCAGCAGCCGAAGCATTCCGGCGGCATTAAACAGTTGCTGTTCGGCAACCGTATCCGCGCCTTGCCGGGACCGGAATATCAGGAATTTAGCGCGCAGTCGCGTGAAGAATTCTGGCGTGCCTCGTGGCAGCTTAGTCCGCAAAGTAACCGTATGGGCTATCGTCTGCACGGGCATGTCCTGAAGCGCGAAACTGACCGCGAAATGTTGTCGCACGGCCTGTTACCGGGCGTTGTACAGGTGCCGCACGGCGGACAACCGATTGTGCTGATGGCCGATGCCCAGACTACCGGCGGTTATCCGCGTATCGCCTGTGTCATCGAAGCCGATTTATACAATCTGGCGCAAATCCGCCTTGGCGAACCCGTTCACTTTGTGAAATGTACGCCAGAAGAGGCGCAGAAAGCGCTGCGTGAGCAATCGCTGTTTATTGAGCAGGTAAAACGGGGGCTGCATGGTCGTTGATCTCAACGCGGATTTAGGCGAAGGCTGTGCCAACGATGAGGCACTGTTGCAACTGGTCAGTTCCGCCAATATTGCCTGCGGATTCCATGCCGGTGACGCGCAGACCATGCGTCAGTCTGTGCGCTGGGCGCTGAAATACGGCGTGGCGATTGGCGCGCATCCGTCGTTTCCCGACCGGGAAAACTTTGGCCGTACTGCGATGCGGTTGCCTCCTGAAACGGTGTACGCACAGGTGGTGTATCAGCTCGGTGCACTGGCCGCCATCACCCGTGCGGAAGGCGGGGAAATGGTTCACGTGAAGCCGCACGGCATGCTTTACAATCAGGCTGCGACCGACGCTATTCTGGCTGATGCGATTGCCCGTGCGGTGCATACCATCAACCCGGGGCTGCGTCTGGTCGGACTGGCGGGCAGTGAATTGATCCGCGCGGGTGAGCGGCTCGGGCTGAAAACGCGGCAGGAAGTGTTTGCTGACCGCCGGTATCAAAGTGACGGCACGCTGGTGCCGCGCAGTCAGCCGGATGCCATGATTGAAAGCGATGAACTGGCGCTGGACCAGACGCTGGCGATGGTGCAACAAGGCAAAGTTCTCAGCCGCGAAGGCCTCTGGGTGCCGGTCAGCGCCGATACTGTCTGCCTTCACGGCGACGGTGAGCACGCACTGACTTTCGCCCGCCGGTTGCGGGAAGCGTTTGGTGAGCAAAACATTCAGATCAGCGCGGGCTGATCTTAGGGAATCTCAATGCGTAAAGTTCTGGTAACCGGTTTTGAGCCTTTTGGCGGCGAGCGTGTGAATCCGTCATGGGAAGTGGTCAAACAGCTCGGCGATTTGGAGTTATCCGGCGCGCAGATTGTGGTGCGTCAGTTGCCTTGTGTGTTCGGTAAAGCTATTGATGCGCTGAATGCGGCAATTGATGAAATCCTGCCGGAAATGGTGATTTGCGTCGGACAGGCGGGCGGGCGCGTCGATTTCAGTCTCGAACGTGTGGCGATCAACGTCGATGATGCGCGTATTCCTGATAACGAAGGCAATCAGCCGGTGGACGAAACCATTGTCGCCGACGGACCTGCGGCCTATTTTTCCTCACTGCCGATCAAAACGATTGTCAGCGGATTACGCGAATCTGGTATTCCGGCGTGCGTATCACAAACCGCCGGTACCTATGTCTGTAATCACGTGATGTACGGGCTGATGCACCGGCTGGCCCAGCCGTCATGCAAGGTGGTGAAGGGCGGTTTTATCCATATTCCTTATCTGCCGGAACAGGCGGCGAAGCATCCTGGCGCGCCGAGTATGTCAGTACACACTGTCCTGAACGCCCTTGAGCTGACTATCGCTATCGCGCTGCACACGGAACAAGATTTGAAAATTGCTGAGGGTGCGACTCACTGATGCCAGAAGGTCCTGAAATCCGCCGCGCTGCCGATTTACTGGCAGAAGCGGTGGTCAATAAACCGCTTACGGAAGCGTGGTTTGCGTTTCCCTCATTAAAACCTTATCAGTCTGCACTGCGCGGAACGAAAATCACCTCGATTGAAACGCGTGGCAAAGCGCTGCTGACGCACTTTTCTAACGGACTGACGCTCTACAGCCACAATCAGCTCTATGGTGTCTGGCGGGTGGTGAATGCCGGTGAAGTGGCGAAAGAAACCAAACGCTCGCTGCGGGTAAAATTGCAGACCACCGACGCGGCGATCCTGCTGTACAGCGCATCGGAGATCAGTATTTACGATACGGCGGAAATCGAGAATCATCCGTTCCTGCAACGTATCGGCCCCGACGTGCTGGATGAGACGTTGACGGTCGCACAGGTACGTGAGCGGTTACTCTCACCTAAATTCTGCAACCGGCAGTTAGGCGGAATGTTGCTGGATCAGGCTTTTCTGGCCGGGCTGGGTAATTATCTGCGGGCGGAAATTCTCTGGCTGGCGAAACTATTGCCAGATCATAAACCGAAAGAACTGAACGACGAGGAGCTGGATGCGCTGGCGGATGCCTGTTTGTCTGTTGCGCGGTTATCTTATGCCACACGCGGCACGATGGATGAAAATGTGCATCACGGCGCGCTGTTTCGCTTCAAGGTGTTTGGCCGCACGGGTCAGCCTTGTGAGCGCTGCGGTGATCCGATCGCGAAAACCAGCGTGTCATCGCGACCGTTTTTCTGGTGTCCGGTGTGTCAGGTATGAGTGATAAAAAAGGGCACCGGAGTGCCCTTGCTCTGTCTAATAAGGATCAGAAATTCATTTTGATACCCAGATTGCCGCTGTAGCCTTCCAGATCTGAATCAAAGCCTTTCTGGTAGCGGACGTCAGTATAAATCGTGGTGTTTTCACTGAGTTTGCCCGCCAGACCTGCACCTGTCTGCCACCAGCTGTCGCTGAATTCTGCTTTCAGTCGCTGATCCGCGATTTGTACATCTGGTTCATCGCCGATAGTAGTGACAGCATCCAGCGTCAGATAAGGCGTCCAGGTTGGATTATCCAGGAACAGGCGCACACCGCCGCGTGCCTGCGCGTTACTGGTCGATACGCCGGAGACATGGCTGATGTCATCGTTGAAATCATCCAGATTCAGATACTGATAGATCACCTGCGCCTGTGGTTCAATTTTCAGATTTTCATGCAGGGTAAATGGCTTGCCAGCTTCTACTGATAACGCGACGCCATAACCGTCCTGATCGGCATCATGCGTGCTGTCATAGCTGTTTTTATACCAGCTGCCCATGCCCACCGCGTCAATGTATCCGCCATCTTGCGCTTTCAGCGTGTAATAACCGCCAAAGCTGTAGATGTCGCTGTCTACACTGCCGGTTTGTACGGAATACAACGGATTATTGCTGCGAAGGCTGTCTTCCGCATCAGTATTCTGACGTCCGAGTGTCACGAGAATACCGGCACTGCGTTCGGTGTTTTCTTCGTTTTTATCCCACATCAGATCCATACCCAACTGCGCATACCAGGTATCGGTGTCATAGCTGTAACGACCTGCATCATTTTCAGTGTGAGTACCGACAATCCGACCCCAGGCTCCGTCTTTATGCAACACATCACCGCCGGTACGCTGGTGATAAGTGCCGATGGCATCAAAGCCATACTGCATATTCAGCACCGGCGCCGCGATATATCCCGGCACTTCCTCACGCCATGGCTGAATGTCGTCGGATGGTGTCGGGGTAGGGTTCACATCCGGATTGTTGTCTGGAATATCGTCAGGGATGTTATCAGGATTAGCATCAGGATTGTCGTCCGGATTATCATCTGGCGTTGGGTCCGGAATAGGATCTGGATCCGGGATAGGCGTTGAACAATCGTAACTGGCGCACGTGCTCAGATACCAGTTTTCGCCCTCACCGGTGGTGATATCGCCTTTACGCAGACCGTAGTTGAAAGCGCCGGCAGAAACAGAATTCCCCAGCGTGAAAGCATCGGTTCCCTGGGTATTCGTTCCCTCCACGGTAACCACTTCAATCCCGTTACCCAGCGTATTATTACCGTTGCCGCCAGTGCTGGTGACAAACAGGGTATTTTGACCGGTAATGTCGCCCGTTACGTGGATCTTATCTGTCGGCGAATTACTGTCATCCAGATAAGTATTGATACGGTATGTACCGTCGCCGGTCATATTGCCATTCACGGTCAGCTCAGAATATTCACTACCGCTGTGAGTGAAGTGAGTGGTGCCGCTGGAATTCATCTGCGAAATCGTCGAATCACCGGTCAGCGTCCACAGGCTGGAATCGTCGATGTTGACGCTGTTGGTACTTGCGGTAATGCCTTGCCATTCAGAGCCACTGTTAAGATACACATCCACAACACTGCCGGTATCGACAATTATTTCGCCTTCCATGTGCGAGTTACTTGCAGATAAGTTCACCTGACTTTGCGCGGTCACGCCCGTATCTGTATAACTTTTGGCTCTCAGCAGAATACCGTTTCCGCTTTGCACGGTTGACCCGTTGTTCACGTTAATCCGGGTATTGGCACCTGCAGCCAGTATTCCCTCGCTGGTGGCGCTGCTAACAAGGCTGTTATCCAGCGTTACGACGGCCTGATGGTCTGCATCAAAACCCTGCGTATAGATGCCATTTGCTAATGCACCGGTGGCCGATAATTCGCTGTTGCTGATGGTCATCTGGCTGTTGGCGTAGGAACGGACAGCAGAAGCACCATTACCGGTCGAATTCCCCTTAACTGCGTTGGCACTCAGGGTAGAATCATTCATTGCTACCAGCAGATTACTGTTTGCTCCCTGAGTTGTGATCTCAGCGCCATCAAGATCCATAATCCCTGCGCGGGCAGCGACGACTGCAGCGGAGTTGGAACCTGTGGTGTTGATCTTCATATCTTTGGCAGTCAGTGTGGCGAGGGGCAATCCCGCGTTTGTCGCTTCATTGGAATCGACATAAAGGCCATAGGACTGATCACCCAGAGTCGTGATGCTGACGTTATTTAATTCTGTCTCCCCCCGGGCATCCACCGCATTGGAATGTATGCCATTGGTGGTGAGCGCCAGATCACTGGCGGTTAACTTCGCGCCTTTACTCGCTGTAAAGAATCCGGTGTTATTATCACCTACCGCTGTATATGTCCCGCCATTGAGCGTGACATCGCTGTAAATGTTTGTGTTCACCATAGTATCGCCAGTTCCGGTCATTTCGACGTTGCCGTTTATTATCTCAGCGGTGGCTTTCTTGGTGTCGCTCGAACCTGATACATAAACAGCTGATTGAGTACTTTCAGATTTTTGACTAATGGTGAGGTTTTCAATGATCGCGGTTGAGTCCGATACCGTGATCGCGTTTCGGCCATTGGTTAAGGTAATATCAATATTGCTCAGATCAGCTGACGCACCTGAGCGGATATTAATTCCCCGGGCCTGAGCTGCATCACTGGTGATACGAATATCATTGCCTGTTAGAGCCGATCCTTTATCGGAGACATAAATAACACTGCTATTTTGTTTGCCTGAACTTATATCGGCGTTATTAATTTCAGCCGAAGCACCGGTAGTAATGTTAAATGTTTTTCCGGAATTAGTTGTGCTGACGTCAGCATAATTAAGTACCAGTTTACCTTCATTAATAATATTGAAAGCATAGGCTTCGTTGCCGGTCGTGGAGACTACAGATTGGTAAGGCGCCGTCATCTCGCCAAGCGTAATTTCACCATCGACGGTCACTATTGTATTCGCGTCAGTGATGACATAGGCATGTTCCTCGTCAGCTGTAGTTGAAGAGATCATATAGTCAAAAGGTGATGAATTCCCGCCAGAAAATGTAGTTGTTGCAAGTACAACCGATGACGGTAATAAAAGGCTAAAAATGGCACTCGATAATAATGTTCTTTTAAACGATCGTGAGCCGTTCCGATATTCTTCCATGTCAGAATGTCCTTGGTTTAATAATGGCATGTTTATATTACATGTTTCATTTATCCGTTCTTTTAATTACCGGATTGCAATGAATCGTGTTAATGGTGACTATGGCTTTTGTAGCCGGGTGAATTTCGGGGGATGGTATATCACAGAGGGGTAATCGTCAAACATTGGTATTGTTTTTTATATGTTTTCAAAAATCTTAATATATAATTAAGTTGTCATGTGAATTAATAAATAAAAAAAGGCCGATGAGTTATTCATCGGCCTTATATATTGAAGGTGAGTTATTTCTTCAGCTGAGAATGGAAATCGCGTTTATCGTAGCCGGTATACAGCTGGCGAGGACGGGCGATTTTAATGCCTTCCTGATGCATTTCGCTCCAGTGAGCAATCCAGCCAACAGTACGCGCCATCGCGAAGATAACGGTAAACATGGAAGACGGAATACCCATCGCTTTCAGAATGATGCCGGAGTAGAAATCGACGTTCGGGTACAGTTTCTTCTCGATGAAGTAGGGGTCGTTGAGCGCAATGTGCTCAAGTTCCATCGCCACTTCCAGCAGGTTGTCTTTCAGATCCAGCTCTTTCAGCACTTCATGACAGGTTTCACGCATTACGGTAGCGCGCGGGTCATAGTTTTTGTAAACACGGTGACCGAAGCCCATCAGGCGGAAGGAATCATTTTTGTCTTTCGCACGCTTAACGAATTCCGGAATGTGATCAACGCTGCTGATCTCTTCCAGCATTTTCAGCGCAGCTTCGTTGGCGCCACCGTGAGCCGGTCCCCACAGGGATGCGATGCCCGCAGCGATACAGGCAAACGGGTTAGCGCCTGAAGAACCGGCGGTACGCACGGTAGACGTGGAGGCGTTTTGTTCGTGGTCAGCGTGCAGGATCAGAATACGATCCATGGCGCGTTCCAGAATCGGGTTCACTTTGTATTCTTCGCACGGCGTGGAGAACATCATGTGCAGGAAGTTACCGGCATACGACAGGTCGTTGCGCGGATATACAAACGGCTGGCCGATGGAATATTTGTAACACATGGCTGCCACGGTCGGCATTTTGGACAGCAGGCGGTAAGCGGCGATTTCACGGTGACGTTCATTTTCGACGTCAATCGAGTCGTGATAAAACGCCGCCAGTGCGCCGGTCACACCACACAGCACAGCCATCGGGTGAGAGTCACGACGGAAACCGTGGAACAGGCGGGTGATTTGCTCGTGAACCATCGTGTGACGGGTCACATTGGTTTTGAATTCTTCATACTGTTCTGGCGTCGGGGTTTCGCCGTTGAGCAGCAGATAACTCACTTCCAGGAAAGTAGATTCTTGCGCCAGTTGATCAATCGGGAAGCCGCGATGTAACAGGATCCCTTCGTCACCGTCGATAAAGGTGATTTTAGATTCGCAAGATGCGGTAGACGTAAAACCGGGGTCATAGGTGAAAAAACCTTTCGCGCCTAACGGGCGGATATCAATTTCATCCTGGCCCAGTGTGCCGGATAGCACGTTTAGTTCGATCGGGTCGTGACCTTGTAGGGTAAGTGTCGCTTTCTTATCAGCCATTTACAGTCTCCTTAGCGCCTTATTTTTAAAAATCCCTAACAACAGAAATGCCTGGAAGCGACGCCTTGTAAGGTCATTATTATTGTCAGCCTTAGCTCTTCGATCGAATGAAAAAGGGAACGTAGAGCTGAGTCGAATTGCAGTCTCAGACTGCTCTGTGACAAACAAGCGGCGTTTCATCGTTGTTAAAGATTCGGTAAATCATTACTGTTCTGTCACTCAGTACCTGTGAGAAGCATGAGGATTTACACAATCACCACTTTTGCATAACTTGAGCCATCAGGGAAGACCCGTATTTGCGATTGTGTGATCCACTGATTCTTCAGAAACTTTCACCTTCCTGGTGCATCAGGCGAAAGCCGGTATGTGCTCAGTATCACAGTCCTATAGAGATAGCTCATTTGTAATGGAAATGTTGATCAATTGTCAAACCAGATAATTTATTTTGTGTCTTTTATGAAAAGTGAGAGCTAACTCACTGTTTCAGAGAAATGTGAATAAAGCATTTGTAGGGCAATTGTAATAAGAATGTGATCAACCTATACTCCTACAAGGTCTCCGGACAATCCGAAGTAGGAGCACCCAGCATCATTTTCTTCGCCCTTTACGTTACGGCTACGAAAATACGTTTATCGCGCCTTTTAAGCACACTGGATGTCGTCCTTTGAGCGCGAAAACTGATGAGCTTTTAGCTCAGCTTTCCAAAGTTATTGGTGTTGTGGGAAGACGGCAAGCAACCGAATCCCTATGAGCTGACATAGGTCAGTGATTAGGGTGAGCGCGCGCAGCCAACGCACCCACAGCGACAAGAACGAAGGAAAGGGTGCTGTCTGACATACTGCTCCGGGCCGGAGGGAAAATAATAAGAGCTGTGTGGGCAAAACCGTGAAAAAACAAAGACCTGTCAATCTGGATCTGCAAACGATCCGGTTTCCTGTTACTGCGATAGCGTCCATCTTACACCGAGTCTCTGGCGTAATTACCTTCGTCGCCGTCGGTATCCTCCTCTGGCTTTTAGGCCTGTCTCTCTCTTCTCCTGAAGGGTTTGCACATGCTGCCGCCATCATGAATAGCTTCTTCGTCAAATTCATCTTTTGGGGAATACTCACTGCACTGGCCTATCACGTTTGCGGTGGCATCCGCCATTTGCTGATGGATTTTGGCTATATCGAAGAGAGTTTGGCTGCCGGTACCCGTTCTGCCCAGGTGGCAATCGGTCTGACCGTCGTGCTGTCAATTCTGGCTGGAGTCCTCGTATGGTAAGCAACGTTTCTGCGTTAGGGCGCAATGGTGTGCACGACTGGCTGTTACTGCGTGCTTCCGCAATTATCCTCACCCTGTACATCCTCTATATTCTGGGCTTCGTGGTTCTGGCTCAGGAACTGACATTTGATGTCTGGCATGGCTTCTTCTCTTCCTCCATCACCAAAGTATTCACACTGCTGGCGCTGCTGTCGATTCTGATCCACGCGTGGATCGGCATGTGGCAGGTGTTAACGGACTATGTGAAACCGGTAGCTGTCCGGCTTGTGCTGCAACTGGCCATTGTCGTGACATTAGTGGTTTACCTACTTTACGGAACAATTGTTGTTTGGGGAGCGTAGTAAATGAATCTGCCAGTCAGAGAGTTTGATGCTGTCGTTATCGGTGCAGGTGGCGCCGGTATGCGTGCCGCGTTACAAATTTCACAAATGGGGCTGTCTTGCGCCCTGATTTCAAAAGTCTTCCCGACCCGCTCCCATACGGTGTCAGCGCAGGGCGGTATCACCGTCGCGCTGGGTAACACCCATGAGGATGACTGGGAATGGCACATGTACGACACCGTAAAAGGTTCCGACTATATCGGTGACCAGGACGCCATTGAATATATGTGTAAAACCGGCCCGGAAGCGATTCTGGAACTGGAGCACATGGGGCTGCCTTTCTCCCGTCTTGAAGACGGTCGTATTTATCAGCGTCCGTTTGGTGGCCAGTCGAAGAACTTCGGCGGCGAACAGGCGGCACGTACTGCAGCAGCCGCTGACCGTACCGGTCACGCCTTGCTGCACACGCTGTATCAGCAAAACCTGAAGAACGGCACCACGATTTTCTCCGAATGGTATTCACTGGATTTAGTGAAAAACCAGGACGGCGCCATCGTCGGCTGTACGGCTATCTGTATCGAAACCGGTGAAGTGGTGTACTTCAAAGCCAAAGCTACCGTGCTGGCAACCGGCGGTGCAGGGCGTATTTATCAGTCCACCACCAACGCCCACATTAATACCGGTGACGGTGTCGGCATGGCGCTGCGTGCAGGCGTGCCGGTGCAGGATATGGAAATGTGGCAGTTCCACCCGACCGGTATTGCCGGTGCAGGGGTTCTGGTAACAGAAGGCTGTCGTGGTGAAGGCGGTTATCTGCTTAATAAAGACGGCGAGCGTTTCATGGAACGTTATGCGCCGAATGCGAAAGACCTGGCGGGTCGTGACGTGGTGGCGCGTTCCATCATGATCGAAATCCGTGAAGGCCGTGGCTGTGAAGGTCCGTGGGGCCCGCACGCCAAACTGAAACTTGATCATCTGGGTAAAGACGTTCTGGAATCCCGCCTGCCGGGTATTCTCGAACTGTCGCGTACCTTCGCACACGTCGATCCGGTGAAAGAGCCAATTCCTGTTATCCCAACCTGCCACTACATGATGGGCGGTATTCCGACCAAAGTGACCGGTCAGGCGCTGCGAGTGAATGCACAGGGTCAGGATGAAGTGATCCCGGGGCTGTTTGCGGTCGGCGAAATCGCCTGCGTATCGGTTCACGGCGCTAACCGCCTTGGTGGTAACTCACTGCTGGATCTGGTGGTGTTTGGTCGTGCAGCGGGTATGCATCTGCAGGAATCCATTGCCGAGCAGGGCGACAGCCGCGATGCGTCTCAGGATGATATCGATGTGTCTCTGGAACGTCTGAACCGCTGGAACAACACCCGTTCAGGTGAAGATCCGGTGGCAATCCGTAAAGACCTGCAATCGTGCATGCAGAACAACTTCTCGGTATTCCGTGAAGGTGATGCGATGGCGAAAGGTCTGGAAGAACTGAAAGTGATCCGCGAGCGTCTGAAATCAGCGCGTCTGGATGATACCTCCTCAGAATTCAACACCCAGCGCGTCGAGTGTCTGGAGCTGGATAACCTGATGGAAACTGCGTTCTCTACTGCCGTCTCCGCAAACTACCGCACCGAAAGCCGTGGCGCACACAGCCGCTTCGACTTCCCTGAGCGTGATGATGCGAACTGGTTGTGCCATACGCTGTATCAGCCGGAAACAGAAAGCATGACCCGCCGTGAGGTGAACATGCAGCCTAAGCTTCGCGCGGCGTTCCCGCCGAAAGCGCGTACTTACTAGGGCGGAGCGGAGACAGATTATGAAAATTGAATTTTCGATTTATCGCTACAACCCGGACGTCGATGACGTTCCGTACATGAAGGATTACGTGCTGGAAGCTAAAGAAGGGCGCGACATGATGTTGCTCGACGCGCTGATTTTGCTGAAAGAACAGGATCCGACGCTGGCTTTCCGCCGCTCATGCCGTGAAGGTGTATGCGGGTCAGATGGCGTGAACATGAACGGTAAAAACGGTCTGGCGTGTATCACGCCGGTATCGACGTTGCGTAACGGAAGCAAGAAAATTGTTATCCGTCCGTTACCAGGTTTGCCTGTTGTGCGCGACCTTGTTGTGGACATGGGACAATTCTATAAGCAGTATGAGAAGATTAAGCCTTACCTGTTGAATGATGGGAAGAATCCTCCGGCGCGTGAACATTTACAGATGCCGGATGACCGTGAAAAGCTGGACGGATTGTACGAATGTATTCTCTGCGCCTGCTGCTCAACATCCTGTCCTTCGTTCTGGTGGAATCCGGACAAATTTGTCGGTCCGGCTGGCCTTCTGGCCGCTTACCGCTTCCTGATCGACAGCCGCGATACCGAAACACAATCGCGTCTTGACGATCTGAACGATGCTTTCAGCGTATTCCGCTGCCACAGCATCATGAACTGTGTGAGTGTGTGTCCGAAAGGGCTGAACCCGACCAAGGCGATCGGCCACATCAAATCCATGCTTCTGCAGCGTGGTGCCTGAGTGGTTTAGGTGACGCAATCAGCGGGAACTCAGGTTCCCGCTGTTATTTAGTTACTACCGGTTTTGCACTTTCTTTAGTTACAAATGCGGTAACTGAGGCGACGATAGCAAATAAGTAATTTTTTAATAACAAAGTAGCAACAAGTGCAACAAAGTTGCGCCTGACTGGAGTAAGATAGCCGGGTCAATATCAGGGGATAAAAGGGCAGTAAAGAGTCGGGAAGTAAAAGCAGGGCAACTTCAAAAATCACTCAGCCAGATGGATGATTTTTGAAGGTTCCTTGAAGAGCCAAACGCTCAACCAGCGAACTGTTTTAGTAAGGAAAACCGTTTTACCGCGGTGTATCACGGTCAATATTATTAACCACGGCGAAAACTAAAGCTTCAAAGCTTAAGGGATCACGATGCAGAACGGCGCAATGAAGGCCTGGCTGGATTCCTCCTATCTGGCGGGTGCGAACCAGTCTTACATAGAACAACTCTATGAAGACTACTTAACCGATCCTGGTTCCGTTGACGATAGCTGGCGTTCGATTTTTAAACAGCTACCAACAGTGGGTGTGAAACCAGAGCAACTCCATTCTCAAACACGAGACTACTTCCGCCGACTGGCGAAAGACGCGTCACGTTATAACTCCTCCATCAGCGATCCGGAAACGGATGCCAAGCAAGTTAAGGTGCTGCAGTTAATCAACGCCTTCCGCTTCCGTGGCCATCAGAACGCGAACCTTGATCCCCTCGGCCTGTGGAAACTGGACGATGTACCTGATCTGGATCCTGCGTTCCATCATCTGACAGAAGCTGATTTCCAGGAGACCTTCAACGTCGGTTCATTTGCCATTGGCAAGGAAACCATGCAGCTCGGCGAGCTGTATAAAGCCCTGAAGCAAACCTATTGCGGATCCATTGGTGCGGAATACATGCACATCACCAACACCGAAGAGAAACGCTGGATCCAACAGCGTATCGAATCCGTGGCGGGTCGTGCGAATTTCACCAATGATGAAAAGAAAACTTTCCTGAAAGAACTGACCGCAGCTGAAGGTCTGGAACGTTATCTGGGTGCGAAATTCCCGGGTGCAAAACGTTTCTCTCTCGAAGGTGGCGATGCGCTGGTTCCGATGCTCAAAGACATGATCCGTCATGCCGGCAAAAACGGAACCCGCGAAGTGGTGCTGGGTATGGCGCACCGCGGTCGTCTGAACGTGCTGATCAACGTGCTGGGGAAAAAACCTCAGGATCTGTTCGACGAATTCTCCGGTAAGCATAAAGAACACCTGGGTACCGGTGACGTGAAATACCACATGGGCTATTCGTCTGATGTGGAAACCGAAGGCGGTATGGTTCACCTGGCGCTGGCGTTTAACCCGTCGCACCTGGAAATCGTCAGTCCGGTTGTCATCGGTTCTGTTCGTGCCCGTCGTGACCGTCTGGACGAAGCGCGCAGCAACATGGTTCTGCCAATCACTATTCACGGTGACGCGGCAATTACCGGTCAGGGTGTGGTTCAGGAAACCCTGAACATGTCGCTGGCACGCGGTTATGAAGTGGGCGGTACCGTGCGTATCGTCATCAATAACCAGGTGGGCTTCACCACCTCGAATCCGAAAGATGCGCGTTCTACCGATTACTGTACTGATATCGCGAAAATGGTGCAGGCACCGATTTTCCACGTTAATGCAGATGATCCTGAAGCGGTTGCTTTCGTGACCCGTCTGGCACTGGATTTCCGTAACACCTTTAAACGTGACGTCATGATCGACCTGGTTTGCTACCGTCGCCACGGCCATAACGAGGCCGACGAACCTAGCGCAACCCAGCCGCTGATGTACACCAAGATCAAGAAACACCCGACGCCACGCAAAATCTACGCAGATGTCCTGACTGAGCAGAATGTTGCCAGCCTCGAAGATGCGACGGAAATGGTCAATCTGTACCGTGATGCGCTGGATGCCGGTGAGTGCGTAGTGGAAGAGTGGCGTCAGAATGACATGCACACTTTCACCTGGTCGCCGTATCTGAATCATGAGTGGGACGAGCCATACCCGAATAAGGTTGAGCTGAAACGTCTGCAGGAACTGGCGCGTCGCGTCAGCCATGTGCCGGATGCGATTGAGATGCAGTCACGCGTTGCCAAGATTTACGGCGACCGTAACGAGATGGCTGAGGGTAATAAGAAATTCGACTGGGGCGGCGCAGAAAATCTGGCGTACGCTACGCTGGTGGACGAAGGCATTCCGATTCGTCTGTCCGGTGAAGATACCGGTCGTGGCACCTTCTTCCACCGTCATGCTGTGATCCACAATCAGAAAAACGGTTCCGTATACGTGCCGCTGGCCAATATTCATAACAGCCAGGGCGAGTTCAACGTCTGGGATTCCGTGCTTTCCGAAGAAGCGGTACTGGCGTTTGAATACGGTTATGCGACTGCTGAACCGCGCACCCTGACCATCTGGGAAGCGCAGTTCGGTGACTTCGCCAACGGTGCGCAGGTAGTTATCGACCAGTTCATCAGTTCCGGCGAACAGAAATGGGGCCGCATGTGTGGTCTGGTGATGCTGCTGCCGCACGGCTACGAAGGGCAGGGGCCGGAGCACTCCTCCGCGCGTCTGGAACGCTATCTGCAACTTTGCGCTGAGCAAAACATGCAGGTGTGTATCCCGTCTACCCCGGCGCAGGTTTACCACATGATCCGTCGTCAGGCACTGCGCGGTATGCGCCGTCCGCTGATCGTGATGTCACCGAAGTCACTGTTGCGTCATCCTCTGGCGGTTTCTACGCTGGAAGAACTGGCCGACGGCAGCTTCCTGCCAGCGATTGGTGAAGTTGACGAACTGGATCCAAAACAGGTTAAGCGCGTGGTGATGTGCTCCGGTAAGGTTTACTACGACCTGCTGGAACAACGTCGCAAAAACGAGCAAACCGATGTGGCGATTGTCCGCATCGAGCAGCTGTATCCGTTCCCGCACAAAGCGATTCAGGAAGTGCTTGAGAAATTCTCACACGTTCATGACTTCGTCTGGTGTCAGGAAGAGCCGCTGAACCAGGGCGCGTGGTACTGCAGCCAGCACAATTTCCGTGAAGTGATTCCTTTCGGGGCTTCTTTACGTTACGCAGGACGTCCGGCCTCTGCTTCCCCGGCAGTCGGCTACATGTCCGTTCACCAGAAGCAACAGCAAGATCTGGTTAACGATGCGCTTAACGTTAAATAACGCGTTGGCGTGAGTTAACACTATGGAACATAAGAAGGATTTATAATGAGTAGCGTAGATATTCTGGTCCCTGACCTTCCTGAATCCGTTGCGGATGCGACGGTTGCCACCTGGCACAAAAAACCGGGCGACAGTGTTGAGCGTGACGATGTACTGGTAGAAATTGAAACCGATAAAGTGGTTCTGGAAGTGCCAGCAAGTGAAGCCGGTATTCTGGACAGCATCATCGAAGACGAAGGCGCTACCGTGATTTCCCGCCAGATCCTGGCGCGTATCCGTCCGGGCAACAGCTCCGGTAAGCCAAGCACTGAGAAAAGCTCCGAAAAAGAAGCGACTCCTGCGGCACGCCACACAGCAGCACTGGAAGAAGAGAACAATGACGCACTCAGCCCGGCTATCCGCCGCCTGATTGCTGAACATTCTCTGGATGCCAGCGCCATCAAAGGCAGCGGTGTCGGCGGTCGTCTGACCCGTGAAGATATCGAACAGCATCTGGCGAAAGCCAAAGACGCTAAACCGGCAGCCGCGCCAGCCGCCGCTCCGGCAGCTTCCAGCGCCGCTCCTGCTCTGGGTTCACGTAGCGAAAAACGTGTGCCGATGACCCGTCTGCGTAAGCGCGTGGCTGAGCGTCTGCTTGAAGCGAAAAACAGCACTGCGATGCTGACCACCTTCAACGAAATCAACATGAAGCCAATCATGGATCTGCGTAAGCAGTACGGTGATGGTTTCGAAAAACGTCACGGCGTGCGTCTGGGCTTCATGTCTTTCTATCTGAAAGCCGTGGTTGAAGCGCTGAAACGCTATCCGGAAGTGAACGCGTCTATTGATGGCGAAGATGTGGTTTACCACAACTATTTCGACGTCAGCATTGCAGTATCGACTCCACGTGGTCTGGTCACGCCAGTTCTGCGTGACGTAGATACGCTGGGCATGGCTGATATCGAGAAGCAAATCAAAGAGCTGGCGATCAAAGGTCGTGACGGCAAACTGAAAGTGGAAGAACTGACCGGCGGTAACTTTACCGTGACCAACGGCGGCGTCTTCGGCTCCCTGATGTCCACGCCAATCATCAACCCACCACAGAGTGCGATCCTCGGCATGCATGCCATTAAAGATCGTCCTATGGCGGTTAATGGTCAGGTAGTGATTCTGCCAATGATGTATCTGGCACTGTCCTACGATCACCGTCTGGTGGACGGCCGTGAATCGGTCGGCTTCCTGGTGACCATCAAAGAAATGCTGGAAGATCCGGCTCGTCTGCTGCTGGACGTCTAGTCCCGGCGCAGCGAAAGATTAGAGATCGAAAAATCTGCGGCACAGTTCGCTGTGCCCTGATAAGCCTTCCTACTTACCGAATAAGAATGGATAGAACATCATGAATTTACACGAGTATCAGGCGAAACAGCTGTTCCTGCGCTACGGCCTGCCAGCACCATCAGGCTTCGCCTGTTCCACCCCGCGTGAAGCGGAAGAGGCTGCATCGAAAATCGGTGCCGGTCCGTGGGTGGTGAAATGTCAGGTTCATGCCGGTGGCCGCGGTAAAGCGGGCGGCGTGAAAGTGGTTAAAAGCAAAGAAGAAATTCGCGCTTTTGCTGAGCACTGGCTGGGTAAACGTCTGGTGACTTACCAGACAGACGCCAGCGGTCAGCCGGTTAACCAGATCCTGGTTGAAGCGGCAACGGATATCGATCAGGAACTGTACCTCGGTGCGGTAGTTGATCGCAGCTCCCGTCGTGTGGTGTTCATGGCCTCTACCGAAGGCGGCGTGGAAATTGAGAAAGTGGCAGAAGAAACGCCACACCTGATCCATAAAGTGGCACTGGATCCGCTGGCAGGTCCGCAGCCTTACCAGGGTCGCGAACTGGCTTTCAAACTTGGTCTGACCGGTAAGCAGGTTCAGCAGTTCACTAAGATCTTCATGGGTCTGGCGAACATCTTCCTTGAGCGCGACCTTGCGCTGATCGAAATCAACCCGCTGGTGGTGACTACCGCTGGCGACCTGATCTGCCTCGACGGCAAACTGGGTGCGGACGGCAACGCCTTGTTCCGTCAGCCAGAATTGCGCGAAATGCGCGATTACAGCCAGGAAGATGCCCGTGAATCACAGGCAGCGCAGTGGGAACTGAACTACGTTGCCCTCGACGGCAACATCGGTTGCATGGTGAACGGTGCCGGTCTGGCAATGGGTACCATGGACATCGTGAAACTGCACGGTGGCGAACCGGCTAACTTCCTGGATGTTGGCGGTGGTGCAACCAAAGAACGCGTGACTGAAGCCTTCAAAATCATTCTGTCTGATGAAAAAGTGAAAGCCGTCTTCGTTAACATCTTCGGCGGTATCGTACGTTGCGACCTGATCGCCGACGGTATCATCGGCGCGGTGGAAGAAGTGGGCGTCAGCGTACCGGTTGTGGTACGTCTTGAAGGTAACAATGCAGAGCTGGGTGCCAAAAAACTGGCAGACAGCGGTTTGAACATCATTGCAGCGACCAGCCTGACGAATGCGGCTCAACAAGTTGTCGCGGCAGTGGAGGGGAAATAATGTCGATTTTAATCAACAAGAACACCAAAGTTATCTGCCAGGGTTTCACCGGTAGCCAGGGGACTTTCCACTCCGAACAAGCCATCGCTTACGGCACCAAAATGGTTGGCGGCGTTACGCCAGGCAAAGGCGGCACCGAGCACCTGGGTCTGCCCGTGTTCAACACCGTGCGTGAAGCGGTAGAAACTACCGGCGCAACGGCGTCTGTAATTTATGTTCCGGCTCCGTTCTGCAAAGACTCCATTCTGGAAGCGCTGGATGCAGGTATCAAACTGATCATCTGTATCACTGAAGGCATCCCGACGCTGGATATGCTGGTGGTTAAAGTGAAACTGGATCAGAGCGATGCCGTGATGATCGGACCAAACTGCCCGGGCGTTATCACTCCTGGCGAATGCAAAATCGGCATCATGCCTGGCCATATTCACCTGCCAGGCAAAGTGGGCATCGTTTCCCGCTCCGGTACACTGACCTATGAAGCGGTTAAACAGACGACTGATTACGGTTACGGCCAGTCTACCTGCGTCGGCATCGGCGGTGACCCGATCCCAGGCTCTAACTTCATTGATATCCTGAAGCTGTTCCAGGAAGATCCACAGACTGAAGTGATCGTCATGATCGGTGAAATCGGTGGTAACGCAGAAGAGGAAGCTGCTGCGTACATCAAAGCACACGTGACTAAACCGGTTGTGGGCTACATCGCCGGTGTGACTGCGCCTAAGGGCAAACGTATGGGCCACGCAGGTGCCATCATTGCCGGTGGTAAAGGCACTGCAGACGAGAAATTTGCAGCACTGGAAGCGGCCGGCGTTAAAACCGTTCGCAGCCTGGCAGATATCGGCGAAGCCGTGAAATCTGTCCTGCCGCAATAAGTAATACCTGTCGCGCCGGAAAAAATCCGGTGCGATGTAAGTCGGTTTATTTAAGAAACTGATTCGACATGTTGGCCGCCTTCGGGTGGCCTTTTTTATTTTAAGCGAAATATTTAACATTCGCTGAATTGAGCTATATTTATTAACACAGCACGATAGGTTCATTGAAAATAAAAGGTTAATAATTAGGTTTCAACAGGTAGCAAAATAGATATTAATGACAACCATATAAGCACAATTAATTAACATTAAGTCCACCCTTAAAGCCCAATGAAACCAATGATTAACATCCTGAAATATTTTTTCAGAAATTGATGTGGGTAATATAGAAATAAACAAGGAGATAGGCTTAAATTGCGGCAGATCAATTACAGCGATTTTCACTGTTTTGTTCTTAAATTGACCTGTACACGGAAATCCGCTTTGGGTCACTAAAAAACCTATTTAATGTGTGGGATTACTGGCGTAACATATTGGTCCTGTAACATCAGTTTTTTGTATGTTTACTTTTCCCCGTGATTTCGCCTGCTCATCAGCCTCTTAGAGGCTTACTGACCGTGCGCTTTCCGGGTTCAGAGTGCCTGCCGCGGGCATTTCTGTTCTACACACATTTGAATATTGGTAGTCAAGAGGCGTTCCGGCAACCGGTTCGTCAAAGATCGCAATTTGGGGTCTTCCTCCGAGGAGCAAGGGGTCAAGATGTTTGATATCGTTGAACTGTCGCGTTTACAGTTTGCTTTAACAGCCATGTACCATTTCCTATTTGTCCCATTAACGCTGGGTATGGCGTTTTTACTGGCAATTATGGAAACGGTTTATGTGCTTTCCGGCAAACAAATCTATAAAGATATGACCAAATTCTGGGGCAAACTCTTTGCAATTAACTTTGCACTGGGCGTTGCAACCGGTTTAACCATGGAATTCCAGTTCGGTACTAACTGGTCATATTTCTCACATTACGTCGGTGATATCTTCGGGGCGCCTCTGGCGATCGAAGGTTTGATGGCGTTCTTCCTGGAATCCACTTTAGTCGGCCTGTTCTTCTTCGGTTGGGATCGTCTCTCTAAAGTTCAACACATGACAGTGACCTGGTTTGTGGCGCTTGGCTCAAACTTGTCCGCCTTGTGGATCCTGGTGGCGAACGGCTGGATGCAAAACCCGATTGCGTCCACCTTCAACTACGAAACCATGCGTATGGAAATGGTCAGCTTCTCTGAGCTGGTCCTGAACCCGGTTGCGCAGGTTAAATTCGTTCACACCGTAGCGTCTGGTTATGTGACTGGCGCGATGTTCATTCTGGCTATCAGCTCTTACTACCTGCTTAAAGGTCGTGACGTCGGTTTCGCGAAACGCTCATTTGCGATTGCTGCAAGCTTTGGTCTGGCTGCCGTACTTTCCGTTATCGTGCTGGGTGATGAATCCGGTTATGAAATGGGTGATGTGCAGAAAACCAAACTGGCAGCTATCGAAGCAGAGTGGGACACCCAACCTGCACCGGCCAGCTTCACGCTGTTTGGTATGCCTAACCAGGACAAAATGGAGAACGAATATTCTATTCAGATCCCATATTTGCTCGGCCTGATTGCCACGCGTTCTGTTGATACGCCTGTCACCGGTCTGAAAGACCTGATGGCGCAACATGAAGTGCGTATCCGCAATGGTATGAAAGCCTACACCCTGCTGGAAGAACTGCGTTCGGGCAACACTGACCCGAAAGTACGCAGCGATTTCGAAAATGCTAAGCAGGATCTGGGCTACGGTATGTTGCTGAAACGCTATACCGACAACCCGGCGGGTGCGACTGACGCACAAATTCAGAAAGCGACCAAAGATTCTATCCCGCGCGTTCTGCCGCTTTACTTCGCATTCCGTATCATGGTTGCCTGCGGCATCCTGATGTTCGTGCTGATTGCGCTGTCCTTCTACACCGTATTGCGCGGCAAGATTGGTCAGAAACGCTGGTTACACCGTGCGGTATTCATCGGCCTGCCATTGCCGTGGATTGCTGTCGAAGCGGGCTGGTTCGTGGCCGAATATGGCCGTCAGCCTTGGGCGATTGGTGAAGTGTTACCGACTGCGGTTGCGCACTCTTCACTGACTGTGGGTGATGTACTCTCCTCGATGATCCTCATCTGTGGCCTGTACACCCTGTTCCTGATCGCTGAAATGTTCCTGATGTTCAAATATGCGCGCCTGGGCCCAAGCAGCCTGAAAACTGGCCGTTATCATTATGAACAAACTTCAGCGCCACTTGAGCAAGCTCGGTAATAGGGAGTCCACTTATGTTTGATTATGAAGTTTTACGGTTCATCTGGTGGGTGCTGATTGGCGTGCTGTTTATCGGCTTCGCAGTCACCGATGGATTTGATATGGGCGTGGGCATTCTGGTGCGCATTATCGGTAAAACCGATACTGACCGCCGCGTGATGATCAACGCCATCGCCCCGCACTGGGACGGTAACCAGGTCTGGCTGATCACCGCCGGTGGTGCATTGTTTGCAGCATGGCCGATGGTTTACGCCGCGGCATTCTCCGGCTTCTACGCCGCGATGGTGCTGGTGCTGTGCGCCTTGTTCTTCCGTCCGCTGGGCTTTGACTATCGTTCAAAACTCGAGAGCCCGCGCTGGCGTGGCATGTGGGACTGGGGCATCTTTATCGGCAGTTTCGTCCCTGCACTGGTGTTCGGTGTGGCGTTCGGTAACCTGCTGCTGGGTGTTCCGTTCCATATCGACAGCGACCTGCGTCTGTTCTACACCGGTAATCTGTTTGGCCTGCTGAACCCGTACGGTATTCTGGCCGGTCTGGTCAGCCTGACCATGCTTATCACGCAAGGTGCCACCTATCTGCAAATGCGTACTGTGGGTGAACTGCACCTGCGTACCCGCACCGCGTCGCAGATTTCTGCACTGGTGATGATGGTGTGCTTCCTGCTGGCAGGTATCTGGTTAGTGAAAGGGATTGATGGCTTCACCGTGACGTCTGTTATGGATCACGCCGGCCCGTCTAACCCGCTGCGTAAAACGGTGTCTCATGAAGCCGGTGCATGGCTGGCTAACTTCAACAAGACTCCGGGCCTGTGGGCGATCCCTGCACTGGGTGTGATTCTGCCGCTGCTGACCATTTTGTTCTCACGCATGAACAAAGCGGCGCTGGCATTCATCAGTAACTCACTGACTATCGCCTGTGTGATCCTGACTGCGGGTATCACTATGTTCCCGTTCGTGATGCCGTCAATCACTGAGCCGAACGCCAGCCTGACCATGTGGGATGCGACATCCACCTTGCTGACGCTCAGAGTGATGACCGTTGTTGCCTGTATCTTTGTACCAATCATCCTGATTTACACCTCATGGGCGTATTACAAGATGTTCGGTCGCCTCGATAAACACTACATCGAGAACAACAAGCATTCGTTGTATTAAGGAGAACACCATGTGGTATTTTGCCTGGATCCTCGGCACCTTACTGGCTTGCTCATTCGGTATTATTACCGCGCTGGCGTTTGAACACAGCGAAGCCAATAAAGCGGCTAAAGAAGAGAAGTAATAATGAGTGTGATCGTGGATAAACTCTACGCCATCACAGACAAGGGCCCCTTGCGGGCCCTTTCGCTTGTGATGTCACTGGTGCTTGCCGGATGCGTATTCTGGAAACCGGGCCTGTTTGCCTCGTCAACCAGCCAGCTGGAAGTCTGGCACGGCATCATTCTGATATGGGCAGTCTGTGCCGGTGTGATCCACGGCCTTGGCTTTCGTCCGCATAAATCGGTATGGAAGGCATTCTTCTCTCCGATACTTGCCATGATTGCGCTGGCCGCAGGACTTTTTTACTTTTTCAGCTGATTCTTTGCTGAAATAAAAGACAAATTTACAGTAATCGTCCTATGGGCCGCTCTGGCCCATAATTATTTTCGTTCCAGCAATGCAACCCATTCCCAACCCCAACTCACTTGAGTATAGTAGTGCCGTCAAATTGCATTACGGGATGTAGAGTGAGTAATTCGTTGTTCCGATGGCCGGTTCGTGTCTACTTTGAAGACACAGACGCGGGAGGTGTGGTCTACCATGCCCGATACGTCGCCTTTTATGAAAGGGCTCGCACAGAGATGTTGCGCCAACGCAATTTTCACCAGCAACAACTGCTGGGAGAACATGTCGCTTTTGCTGTCCGCCGCATGACGGTCGAATACTTTGCACCAGCTCGCCTAGATGACCTGCTGGATGTTCAGAGTGAGATTACGTCCATTCGCGGAGCTTCTCTTACTTTTGCACAACGAATTCTTGATTCGCATGGAAACCTTCTGAGTTCTGCAGAAGTGTTGATTGCGTGCATTGATCCACACCAAATGAAGCCACGTGCGCTTCCTAAGTCTATTGTCGCGGAGTTTAAGCAGTGACTGACATGAACATGCTTGATTTATTTTTAAAGGCCAGCATCCTGGTTAAGCTGATTATGCTTATCCTGGTGTGCTTCTCTGTCGCGTCCTGGGCGATCATCATTCAACGCACGAAAGTGCTGAATGCCGCCACCCGTGAGGCAGAAGCATTTGAAGATAAATTCTGGTCCGGTATTGAGCTTTCCCGTTTGTATCAGGAAAGCCAGGGCCGTCGCGAAACCCTGAGCGGGGCAGAGCAAATCTTCCATTCCGGTTTTAAAGAGTTTGCGCGTCTTCATCGTGCCAACAGCCATGCGCCTGAGTCGGTGATTGAAGGCTCTTCACGTGCCATGCGTATTTCCTTTAACCGTGAACTCGAATCTCTTGAAATGCACATTCCTTTCCTGGGTACCGTCGGTTCCATCAGCCCGTATATCGGCCTGTTTGGTACGGTCTGGGGGATCATGCACGCCTTTATCGGCTTAGGTTCTGTAAAACAAGCCACCCTGCAAATGGTTGCACCGGGTATCGCAGAAGCACTGATCGCCACCGCGATTGGTTTGTTTGCTGCTATCCCTGCGGTTATGGCGTATAACCGCCTGAACCAGCGTGTAAATAAGCTTGAGCAAAACTACGATAACTTCATGGAAGAATTTACGGCCATCCTGCACCGTCAGGCTTTCTCTCGCGAAACCAGCAGTAACTAAAGGGGGAGAGTATGGCTCGTTCACGAGGTCGTCGTAACCGTCGCGAAGGTAAGTCGGAGATCAACATTGTTCCGCTGCTGGACGTACTGCTGGTTCTGTTACTGATTTTTATGGCAACAGCTCCCATCATTACCCAGAGCGTGGAAGTGGATCTGCCAGACGCGACAGATTCCAAAACGGTATCCAGCGATGATAACCCGCCAGTGATTGTGGAAGTCTCCGGCGTGGGTCAGTACACCATAGTGGTGGATCATCAGCGTATGGAACAATTGCCTGAACAGCAGGTTATCGCGGAAGCGACCAGCCGAATCCAGGCCAATCCGAAGACGGTATTTCTGATCGGCGGCGCAAAAGATGTACCTTATGATGAAATCATTAAGGCGCTGAATATGCTGCATCAGGCTGGCGTGAAGTCTGTCGGATTGATGACACAACCTATCTGAGGATAGGTAATTTGTAACACTTATTTGAAACCCGGCATTCTCTGGCTTGTTAAAAGTATGACAGGCAATACAGGAAACCGGGTTTTTAGTAATCCTGTCTTGGGAAATCTATTTTGGTAAAGGCAACTGCAACTGAACAAAACGATAAGCTCAAACGCGCCGTTATTGTTTCGGTCGTTCTGCATATCATCATTATAGGCCTGCTGATTTTGGGATCGCTGGACGAAGATACCAGCATGAGTGGTGGCGGTGGCGGCAGCGATATCTCTGCCGTAATGGTTGATCCCAGTGCCGTGGTCGATCAGTACAACCGTCAGCAACAGCAACAGGCTGATTCCCAACGCGCTGCTGCAGCGCGTCAGAAAAAATCAGAGCAACAGGCTGAAGAGCTTCAGCAGAAACAGGCCGCCGAACAACAGCGCCTGAAAGAACTTGAAAAAGAGCGTCTGCAAGCGCAGCAGGATGCGAAGCAGCAGGCTCAGGAACAGGCTCAGCAGCAAAAACAAGCTGAGCAAGCCGCTGAACAGGCGAAAGAACAACAGAAGCAGGCTGAAGCTGCCGCTGCACAAGCGAAAGCCGAAGCAGCAAAAGCGGCGGCACAGGCCAAAGCGGATGCCGCGAAAGAAGCGGCTAAAGCACAAGCAGACGCACAGAAAAAAGCTGCTGCTGATGCTCAGAAAAAAGCAGAGGCTGAAGCAACCGCCGCTGCTGCCGCTGCGAAGAAACAAGCAGAAGCTGACGCGAAGAAAGAAGCGGCTGCAGAAGCGAAGAAACAAGCTGCTGCAGAAGCCAAAGCGCAGGCCGCTGCAGATGCAAAAGCCCAGGCTGAAGCGGATGCGAAAGCGGCTGCTGATGCCAAAGCCGCTGCTGCCGCTGAGAAAAAAGCAGAAGCTGCAGCTGCAGCGAAGAAAGCCGCAGCCGATAAAAAAGCTGCCGCTGCCGCCGCTGCGAAAGAAGCAGCTGATGCGAATAACTTATTTGATGGTCTTGCTGACTCCAAAAATGCACCGAAAGGCGCAACAGGTGGCGGCGCTTCTGCTCCGGCAGGGAAGGGGACTCAGAAAAAGGCAGGCGCATCAGGTGCCGATATTGCTAACTATGGCAGCCAGATTAAGGCAGCTATCGAGAGCAGATTCTATGACGCGTCATCGTATGCGGGTAAAACTTGTTCGTTGCGCGTTAAAATGAACCCGGATGGCTCGCTTATCAGCGTGTCGGCGGAAGGTGGGGATCCTGCACTTTGTCAGGCAGCGCTTGCCGCAGCCCGACAGGCGAAGTTCCCGAAACCACCTTCTGAAGCAGTCTATGAAGTCTTTAAAAATGCTCCGATAGATTTTAAACCGTAGAAAGACGAAAATAATTTCTTTTCAGAATTTTACGATAGATTGCAGGGTGTAATTCTAGTTTTGTATGCGTTGGTTTGTTAAAATTCTGCTAAATTATCGCGGGCAGATACGTCCAGATAAGGGAGATACAATGAAGCAGGCATTTCGAGTAGCGTTCGGCCTTTTGATGATGTGGGCATCTGTGGTTCATGCAGAAGTTCGCATTGAAATTACCCAAGGGGTAGATACAGCTCGCCCGATTGGCGTTGTGCCATTCAAATGGGCTGGCCCGGGTACACCACCTGAAGATGTGGGTGGTATCGTTGCAGCTGACTTACGTAACAGCGGCAAGTTCAATCCTATTGATGCATCACGTATGCCACAACAGCCGACCTCTGCCGCAGAAGTAACTCCTGCTGCATGGACTGCGCTGGGCATTGATGCGGTTGTTATCGGTCAGGTTCAGCCTGCAGCCGATGGCAGCTACGTGGTGTCTTACCAGCTGGTTGATACCTCTGGTGCACCAGGTACCGTGCTGGCACAAAACCAGTACAAAGTGACCAAACAGTGGTTACGTTATTCCGCCCATACCGCCAGTGATGAAGTTTTCGAAAAGCTGACCGGTGTGAAAGGCGCATTCCGTACCCGTATCGCTTATATCGTGCAGACCAACGGCGGTAAATTCCCGTATGAACTGCGCGTAGCGGATTATGACGGTTACAACCAGTTCGTGGTTCACCGTTCGCCAGAGCCACTGATGTCTCCGGCCTGGTCGCCGGATGGCAGCAAACTGGCGTACGTCACGTTTGAAAGCGGTCGTTCAGCACTGGTTGTTCAGACTCTGGCTAATGGCGCGATCAAACAGATTGCTTCATTCCCGCGTCACAACGGTGCACCGGCGTTCTCACCTGATGGCAGCAAACTGGCTTTCGCTCTGTCTAAAGACGGCAGCCTGAACCTGTATGTAATGAATCTGTCTTCTGGTCAGATTAGCCAGGTGACAAACGGACGCAGCAACAACACTGAACCAACCTGGTTCCCGGACAGCCAGAATCTGGCGTTCACATCGGATCAGGGTGGTCGTCCGCAAGTTTATAAAGTCAATATTAATGGCGGTGCGCCTCAGCGTCTGACCTGGGAAGGCTCGCAGAACCAGGACTCTGACGTAAGTGCAGATGGTAAGTTCCTGGTGATGGTGAGCAGCGCCAGCGGTACACAGCACATCGCTAAACAAGATCTGGCAACGGGAGCCGTTCAAACATTGACGGACACGTTCCTGGATGAAACGCCTAGCCTCGCACCAAACGGCACCATGGTAATTTACAGCTCTTCACAGGGCCTGGGTTCCGTATTGCAGTTGGTATCGACTGATGGGCGCTTCAAAGCGCGTCTTCCGGCAACTGATGGACAGGTCAAATTCCCTGCCTGGTCGCCGTATCTGTAATGCATAGAAAACTATGTATGGCAAAAAATTATAAAAGGATCGAATAGATGCAACTGAATAAAGTGCTGAAAGGGCTGATGCTGGCGTTGCCTGTACTGGCTGTAGCTGCTTGTAGTTCTCACAAGAACGCAGACAACGACCAATCTAATGGTATGGGTCTGAACTCTGGCGCAGGCACTGAAAACGCAAACATGTCTTCAGAAGAGCAAGCTCGTCTGCAGATGCAAGAACTGCAGAAAAACAACATCGTTTACTTTGGCCTGGACAAATACGATGTGTCTTCTGAATTCGCTCAGATGTTAGACGCGCACGCAGCATTCCTGCGTAGCAACCCGTCTTACAAAGTGACTGTAGAAGGTCATGCTGACGAACGTGGTACGCCAGAGTACAACATCGCCCTGGGCGAACGTCGTGCTACTGCTGTTAAAATGTACCTGCAAGGCAAAGGTGTTTCTGCTGACCAAATCTCTATCGTTTCTTACGGTAAAGAAAAACCAGCTGTACTGGGCCATGACGAAGCGGCATACGCTAAAAACCGTCGTGCAGTACTGGTATACTAAGAGAATAGTATGAGCAGTAACTTCAGAACTCACTTGTTGAGTCTGTCGTTACTGGTTGGCGTAGCGGTCCCATGGGCCGCTACTGCCCAAGCGCCAATCAGTAATGTCGGCTCAGGCTCGATTGAAGATCGGGTCACCTCTCTGGAGCGTATTTCTAACGCTCACAGCCAGCTATTAACTCAACTCCAGCAACAACTTTCTGATACCCAACGTGATATGGATACTCTTCGTGGTCAAATCCAGGAGAACCAGTATCAGTTGAGTCAGCTTGGTGATCGCCAGAAGCAAATTTTTAATCAACTGGACAGCTTAAGCCAGGGCAATGCCGGAGCCGCCAGTACGGGCGCTGCAGCAGCCACAGGTGACGCAGCCGGTTCTGCTGCCGCAACGCCGGACGCGGGTGCTGCACAAGCGCCTGCAAGCACCGGTGACGTGAACAGCGATTACAATGCTGCGGTTTCACTGGCGCTGGAAAAGAAACAGTATGATGAGGCAATTGCTGCCTTTCAGAGTTTCGTCAAAAAATATCCTGATTCAACTTATCAGCCTAACGCCAACTACTGGTTAGGACAGTTGTATTACAACAAAGGTAAAAAAGACGACGCTGCGTATTATTTTGCAGTTGTGGTCAAAAATTACCCTAAGTCTCCAAAAAGTTCTGACGCGATGTTTAAGGTTGGGGTGATCATGCAGGAGAAAGGTCAGGCTGATAAAGCCAAAGCCGTCTTCACGCAGGTTGTAAAACAGTACCCAAATACCGATGCGGCAAAACAAGCTCAAAAACGTTTATCTGCAAAGTAGTTCCTCATTCAGGTCTGGAAAATGTACATATCGTGCATTTTCTGGGCTTGAGTGTGTGAAACGCCATCAGTTAGCACTCTTTCTGAAAATTAAAGTTGCACTGAAAAGTTAAATAAGTAATATATGCCGCCGTTGCCCAGACAACTCCAAACGGCTAACGCTGTCAGAGATTTAGGCAATATGCAGTAGGTTTAGAAGGGCCGTTAGCTCAGTTGGTAGAGCAGTTGACTTTTAATCAATTGGTCGCTGGTTCGAATCCAGCACGGCCCACCACTCTAAACACACTGTAGTGGCTTGCACACCAACTGCAAGACACGCAGGTAGACAGAAGTATTCAGGAAGGGCCGTTAGCTCAGTTGGTAGAGCAGTTGACTTTTAATCAATTGGTCGCTGGTTCGAATCCAGCACGGCCCACCACTTTTAAAGTGGAAAATGTAGTGAAGCAGTGCAGGATGAGAACCAATGGTTCGAGCCGAGCGAAGCGAGACGACAACGCGCAAGCGTTGCCCGCAGGGCGAGGTGAAACCGAGTCAATCCAGCACGGCCCACCACTCTTTTAGAGTGAACGCCCTGAATAGTTTTAGACGCCGACAGTAAAAAGTAGTACCCAGCATTTAGATGGGCCGTTAGCTCAGTTGGTAGAGCAGTTGACTTTTAATCAATTGGTCGCTGGTTCGAATCCAGCACGGCCCACCATCTAAAGCACACTTTCAGAGAAAAGCGCCTTTTGGCGCTTTTTTCGCATCTGACGCCTGAAACTTCCTTCCATCGCGATATCCATTTCTCCGGCAATTTTGTCAATCCTCGTCTCTTTTAAGTGCAGTAAACATTTTTAGCTTTATGGCTAATATATGGACGACTTTTCCTGTTTTTTGCGGTATTTTGTTTAGCATACAAAACCAACGGGTTTCCGGATGGGATCTGTTGCGGCTTCTGGCGTTTCAGGCGTGCTGCCTGACTGAATGAGATGACGAGTATGAGCGAAACATTGGACCTGAATGCGACGGTTTATCCTTTTCCTCCTAAACCCGCAGTTCTGAGTGCAGATGAAAAGACTTTCTACAAAGAGAAGATCAGAAAATTGCTCAGGGAACGTGATGCCGTGATGGTGGCGCATTACTACACTGATCCTGAAATTCAGGCGCTTGCAGAAGAAACCGGGGGCATTGTCGCAGACTCTCTGGAAATGGCGCGCTTTGGCAGTCAGCATCCGGCTTCCACGTTGCTGGTGGCCGGCGTACGCTTCATGGGTGAAACAGCCAAAATTCTCAGCCCTGAAAAAACAGTGCTCATGCCGACGCTCAATGCAGAATGCTCGCTGGATCTGGGTTGCCCGGAACAGGCTTTCTCAGATTTCTGCGACCAGCACCCCGATCGCACCGTTGTGGTCTACGCTAATACCTCTGCGGCGGTGAAAGCCCGTGCCGACTGGGTAGTTACGTCGAGCATTGCGGTAGAACTGATTGAACATCTTGATAGTCTGGGCGAAAAAATCATCTGGGCACCGGATCGTCACCTCGGCAATTATGTTCGCAAGCAGACGGGCGCTGATGTGCTGTGCTGGCAGGGTGCCTGTATCGTCCATGACGAGTTTAAAACCCAGGCCCTGACCCGAATGAAAGGCTTGTATCCAAACGCCGCTGTTCTGGTGCATCCTGAGTCTCCTCAGGCGATTGTGGATATGGCAGATGCGGTCGGTTCTACCAGTCAGCTCATTCAGGCTGCAAAAACCTTGCCTCAGAAGCAGCTGATCGTCGCTACTGACCGCGGGATTTTCTACAAAATGCAGCAAGCGTGCCCGGATAAAGAATTATTCGAAGCGCCAACGGCAGGTGAGGGCGCAAGTTGCCGCACCTGTGCGCATTGCCCGTGGATGGCGATGAACGGCCTGAAAGCCATTGCTGAAGGTCTGGAGCACGGCGGAGCAGAACATGCGATAGAAGTCGACGAGGCGCTGCGTGTGAAGTCATTGATTCCGCTGAACCGTATGCTGGATTTTGCCGCGCAACTCAAATTACGCACACAGGCTAAAGCCCTGTAAGCAAACGCGATGTGACTGACGAAAAAGGAAGGACGTGATGATGGATTTTTTCAGTACCAGCAATATTCTGGTTCATATTCCTCTCGGCAAAGGCGGATATGATCTGTCTTGGATTGAAGCGGTTGGCACTATTTTTGGTTTGCTTTGTATCTGGTACGCCAGCAAAGAAAAATTGATCAATTACGCGTTCGGTCTGATCAACGTCACCTTGTTTGCGATCATCTTCTTCCAGATCCAGCTCTACGCCAGTTTACTGCTGCAAATCTTCTTCTTTGCCGCCAATATTTATGGCTGGTACGCCTGGAGCCGTCAGACAGCGGATCAGGAAGCCGAATTGCAGATCCGCTGGTTGCCACGTGGGAAAGCGCTGATATGGGGCGTGGTGTGCGTCGCAGGCATTTTGCTGATGACGTTTAACATTGACCGCGTATTTGCTGCGCTCACTCTGGTGGCGGTCAATCTGATGCAGGCGCTGGGGATGAATGTGCAGATGCCAGAATTGCAGCCGGATGCTTTCCCGTTCTGGGATTCATCAATGATGGTGCTGTCGATTGTGGCGATGCTGCTGATGACGCGTAAATATGTCGAGAATTGGTTGCTGTGGGTGGTGATCGACGTGATAAGTGTGGCGATTTTTGCCTATCAGGGCGTCTATGCGATGGCGCTCGAATACGTGTTGCTGACGCTGATTGCACTCAATGGTTCGTGGCTGTGGATCAAGAGTGCGAAGCAAAATGGCTCGCAGCCACTGCAAACCGTCTGAATCTGCTTAAACAAAAACGCCTCCATACTGGAGGCGTTTTGCTTTCTGCTATTGGTGAACATCAGTGATGATGGTGTGCGTGGGAGTGACCATGATGATCGTGCCCTGCGCTGGCAGCCGGGATTTCATTAATCTCGCAATCCGGCGTTTCACAGCGACCGTATTCCATCTGAATCGTCGCATGGCCGATACGGCATTTCTCCAGCAAATGATGCTGAATGCGGTCTAACAGCGCATCGTGATCGTGCGGTGGCACCACCTGCACATGCAGCGTCATCAGCCGCTGTTCACCAATCTGCCAGACGTGAACGTGATGGACATTGCGAACTTCAGGGATGCTGAGCGACAAATCACGGCGCAGTTTATCGATATCAATTTCCTCAGGCGTACCTTCCAGCAACTCATGAAAACTTTCGCGCAGTAGCCGCCAGGCGTTGTTCAGCACCAGACACGACACAAGCACCGACAGAATCGGGTCGATGGGCGTCCAGCCGGTATACATGATGATCAGTGCTGCAGCGACCGCACCAATCGATCCCAGTAAATCACCCAGCACATGCAGAGCCGCAGCGCGCACGTTGATGTTGGCTTTTTCCTGACCCTGATGCAGTAACCAGAACGCCAGAATATTGGCAAACAGCCCGGCGATAGCGATGACCAGCATCGTGGTACCCATCACCGGCTGTGGATTGAAGAAGCGGGCAATGGCTTCCCAGACGATCAGCACCACAATCACTAACAGCGCGGCGGCGTTAACGAAAGCCGCCATTGTCGTCAGGCGCAGATAACCAAAGGTATGACGGGAATTGGGCTTACGTTTTGCAAAACGCACGGCCATCAGCGCCACGAGCAACGCGGCAGCATCTGTCAGCATGTGACCGGCATCTGCCAGCAACGCCAGAGAGCCAGAAATCAGCCCGCCGATAACTTCCGCAACCATAAAAACAACGGTTACAAGGAAAGCCAGTAACAGGCGACGGCTATTTTTATCCTGCGGTAACAGGGAAGAAGACATAGTTATATTCACAAAGATGATGAACAGAGACGATCACAATAGCGTAATCAGATGACGTTGCAAGAAGGGGAAGTATCGGAATAAGGAGGAACCGAAGTTCCTCCTGAGCGAGAGACTACCGGCGTATTTATTTACCAGTTTCTTTTGATTGCGTGGTTCCAGGTGCCTGGTCAGGACAACGACCATCTTTGCACATCGCTTTCTTATGCTGTTTGTCCTTGCTCATATGCTGCTTGGTGGTATCCGTTTTGGTATTCACTTCATCTGCTGGCTTGTTCGTGTTGTTAATCTGGTCATTATCAACACTTTTAGGTGCCATATTCTGAATTGAGCCAGGTGAACCGGACTGATTGGCCTGACCGTTGTTATCACCAGCCGAGGTTTCACCGGCAGCAAAGGCCGCGCCCGTTGTCAGAGCCATAGTGGCAGTCAGTAACATGATTGCGAGCTTTTTCATAATGTCATCTCCATTGTTTCAGAAAGGTCCGTGGTCGTGTTTCATGTGTCTGCTTAAAGCCTAGCTAAATAAATTATGTCCTAAATCAAAATGAGACTAATCGTAAGTGTAAAAGCAGGTTTACACTGCTCCCCATTACGGCTAGATTGAACGCGGTCAGCGTTTCGCTTTGTCTCTTATGAACACCCGAATGGAACTGTTATGAATTATCAAAACGACGATTTACGCATCAAAGAAATCAAAGAACTTTTACCTCCGGTTGCCCTGCTTGAAAAATTTCCCGCCACTGACAAAGCGGCAAAAACAGTTTCTCAGGCTCGTAATGCTATTCATAAGATCCTGAAAGGAAACGATGATCGTCTGCTGGTTGTTATCGGGCCTTGCTCAATCAATGATCCTAAAGCTGCCAAAGAATATGCCGCACGCCTGCTGAAAATGCGTGAAGAATTGCAGGGTGAGCTGGAAGTGGTAATGCGCGTTTATTTCGAAAAACCGCGTACTACGGTGGGCTGGAAAGGGCTGATCAATGATCCGCACATGAACAACAGCTACCAGATTAACGATGGTTTGCGCATTGCCCGCAAATTGTTACTTGATATTAATGACACCGGTTTGCCTGCCGCAGGCGAGTTCCTGGACATGATCACGCCACAATATCTGGCGGATTTAATGAGCTGGGGCGCAATCGGTGCGCGTACCACAGAATCTCAGGTTCACCGCGAGCTTTCCTCCGGTTTATCCTGCCCGGTCGGTTTCAAAAATGGTACCGACGGCACCATCAAAGTGGCTATCGACGCCATTAACGCCGCAGGTGCGCCGCATTGCTTCCTGTCTGTCACCAAATGGGGTCACTCCGCCATCGTGAATACCAGCGGTAACAACGACTGCCATATCATTCTGCGTGGCGGCAAAAAGCCAAACTACAGCGCTCAGGACGTGCTCGAAGTGAAAGACGGCCTGAAAAAAGGCGGTCTGCCAGCACGTATCATGATCGACTTCAGTCATGCAAACAGCAGTAAGCAATTCAAAAAGCAGATGGAAGTCTGTGAAGACGTCTGCGGGCAGATTGCTGGCGGTGAACAGGCAGTTATGGGCGTGATGGTTGAGAGCCATCTGGTGGAAGGGAACCAGAGCCTCGATAGCGGCGAGCCGCTGGTTTACGGCCAGAGCGTGACTGATGCCTGCATCGGCTGGGAAGACACAGAAGTGCTGCTGCGTAATCTCGCGAACGCCGTTAAAGCGCGTCGCGGATAATTCTTTAACGCCAGCACATCTTTCTGAGCCCCGCTTTTGCGGGGCTTTTTATTAGCTGAATACGTCAAAGTGCGCAGCGCATCTCCATGCAACGCAAATCGGCATTCGCCATTTCTGACCGGTACAGACCCTCTTTTACCAGGCTGAATCCGTTCCTCTTATAAAACTCAAAAGCATTGGGCGTGGATGACAGGATGATCTCTTTAAACCCCCGCGATTTTGCTTCAGCTTTTAGTGTATTGAGAATTTGCGTAGCGAGTCCTTTTCCTTCGAATTCCGGCAAGGTGAATATCGCCTCAACGCTGCCATTTTTCAGGTCGAGATAACCCGTTGCCGCAGGTGTACCCAGACCGTGCGCTTCAGCCACATAAAAAGGATTCTCAGCAATGGCTTTACGGTAACCGGGCGGCATCTGATCCGGCGTCCAGGCCATCACAATGTCGGTGCCATAGGTATTTTTACATCCGTGGCGGATAGCCTGATTTCTGATTTCCCAGAGTATTTCTGCTTCATCGGGGCAGGCGAGTCTGACGGGCATCGGTTTCTCCTCAGGTTCAGATACAAAAAAGGCACGCTTGCGCGTGCCTGTTCCAATCGCTCTGCTTAACACAGAAAACGCGAAATTACTTCGCTTTACCCTGGTTTGCCACGGCCGCTGCTTTCGCTGCGATTTCGTCGGCATTACCCAGATAGTAACGTTTGATTGGTTTGTAGTTTTCGTCGAATTCGTAAACTAATGGAACACCGGTAGGGATGTTCAGTTCCAGAATTTCGTCTTCGCTCAGGTCATCGAGATATTTGACCAGTGCACGCAGGGAGTTACCGTGCGCAGCGATGATCACGCGCTCGCCGCTGGCGATACGTGGTTTGATCACGTCAGTCCAGTAAGGGATAACACGTTCGATGGTCAGTGCCAGGCTTTCAGTCGTTGGCAGTTCAGCCGCAGTCAGTTTTGCATAGCGCGGGTCATGGCCAGGGAAACGCTCATCAGCGCGATCCAGTTCTGGCGGAGTTACCGCGAAGCCACGACGCCATTGTTTAACTTGCTCGTCACCGTATTTCTGAGCGGTTTCTGCTTTATCCAGACCCTGCAACGCGCCGTAATGACGTTCGTTCAGTTTCCAGGATTTCTCAACCGGCAGCCATGGCTGGTTCAGTTCGTCCAAAACGCTCCACAGAGTATGGATGGCACGTTTCAGCACAGAGGTATAAGCGAAGTCGAATTGGAAGCCTTCGTCTTTGAGCAACTGACCAGCAGCTTTTGCTTCAGTGCGACCCTTATCGGACAGTTCAACATCATGCCAACCGGTAAAACGGTTTTCTTTGTTCCACTCACTTTCACCGTGTCTTACCAGCACCAGCTTGGTTACAGCCATAGCTAAACTCCTCAGTTAACTGAATTTTCAATGATAACGGTTATCATTATAGGGGCTTGGCCTCCCGGACAGCAATCTGAAACTTCCTCAGGAAGCCTTTGCGGGACACCGTTTGTATTAAACATAACGAATTTGCTGCGGCGATGTAAAACAAAACGCGCGAACGGTTTCCCGGACAGCGCGTTTTTTGCAAAAGGACAGCAGTTAGCTGGCTTTTTTCAGGCAGGTACTCATGAAGGTTTTACGTGCATCGCCTTTAAGCTCTTTTTTCGCTGCGTCAGCGTTACAGGTTTTCATTTTTTCCTGCTGAGGCGTCATGCCTGCCGTCGCCGGTTTGGTTTCCGCCTTGAGGCACTGACTCATGAATTTTTTACGGTCATCACCTTTCAGGGACTGGGTCGTGGCCTGCTGATTACAGTCGGTCATCTTTTGGCGTTGCTCAGTCTGAGCAGGAGAAGGCACTTTCACAGGGTCAGCCGCCAGAGCGGAGCCAGCCGCGCAAAGCGTTGCCAGCAGGGATAACACAACAGGTAAACGCATATCGAACTCCTTATTAAACGTCCTTTTATGCAGGACACTCTCTAAGAGTAGATGCGGGAAATGCCTTTAGCTGAAAATGTGCTGATACAGATGCGCCGTGAGTCACAAATTTGCAGAAGTCGGAATAAATGAAGACAGGGCCGGGCGACCCTGTCTGACAGACGTTAAAGATGATGGACGTTACAGCGCGAAGAACTGATACGTGGTGGCAGATTTATATGCCTGTCCCGGTTTGATCCAGCAGCTTGGCTGTGGCCAGGTTGCGTGGTTCGGGCTGTCTGGCAGGAATTCACTTTCCAGCGCCACACCGCTATAGCTGGCATATTCGCCGCCGCTGCGATTCGGTGTTCCGCCGAGGAAATTGCCGCTATAAAGCTGAACCGCTGGCGCCGAGGTAAACATGGTCATTTTCACTTTGCCATCCGCAGACCACAAATGTGCTGCCGGATTTGTAGCGGCATTGCATGAGCGGTTGAGCAGATACGCGTGGTCATAACCTTTCACCCGTTGCTGATCGCGATCCTTGAGGAAATCTTTCGCCAGCGTTTTTGCGGCGTTGAAATCCATGCCGGTATGTTCAACTGGCGTCGGATCGGCGCAAGGAATGCCGTCGCTGTCGACCGGCAGGAAGCGGTCAGCAAACAGTTGCAGCTTATGCTGGCGCGCGTCAGTGCCTTCGCCGTCGAGATTGAAATAGGCGTGATTGGTCAGATTGACCGGGCACAGCTTATCGACAGTCGCTTCATAACGAATTTCCAGACGGTTATCGTCAGTCAGCTGATAATGCACTTTGGCGGTCATATTGCCCGGATAACCCTGATCGCCATCGGCTGAGAACAATTCGAACGTCAGCTTCTGCGCGGTTTGCCCGAGGATCTTCCAGCGACGCGCATGGAAGCCTTCCGGCCCGCCGTGCAGCTGATGAACGCCCTGATTGGCGACGACCAGATGCGGTTTGCCGTCAACTTCAAACTGCGAACGTGCGATACGGTTGGCGTAACGCCCCACGGTGGCACCCAGATACGCGCTCTGATTGATGTACTCCGGCGGCGACTCGCAGCCGAGCAACAGCTCACGAGAGGTGCCGTCGGCCAGCGGCAGCGTGAAAGATAACCAGGTCGCGCCCCAGTCCATAAACGTGGCGGTGGCACCCGCCGCATTCTGTAGCGTTACCTGTTCAAACGGCTGGCCGTCGGGCGCCAGCTGTGTGTTTTCAGGTTTTAACATATGCCTGCTCCCTGTGATGCGGTGCAAACGTAGAAGGTTTCTTTCAGGCCGCTGTGGGCGTGATATTGCTGTTCAACGGCATGACGGACTTTTTCCACCATGTCTTCCGGAACCAGCGCTACGATACAGCCGCCGAAACCGCCACCGGTCATACGCACGCCGCCTTTATCGCCAATCACTTCTTTGACGATTTCTACCAGCTTGTCGATCTGCGGAACGGTGATTTCAAAATCATCGCGCATGGAAGCGTGAGATTCCGCCATCAGCTCGCCCATACGTTTCAGGTCGCCGCTGGCCAGTGCATCCGCTGCCGCCAGTGTGCGGTCGTTCTCAGTGATCACGTGACGCGCACGGCGGGCAACCACCGGATCCAGTTCATCCTGAATGGAGAAGAACAGGGCAGGATCCACGTCACGCAGCGCCTTTACACCGAAGAACCGGGCGGCGACTTCGCACTGTTCGCGACGGGCATTATATTCGCTGTCGACCAGACCGCGTTTCACGTTGGAGTTGATGATCACCACCGCCGCGTTTGTCGGCATAGACACCGCACGGGTTTCCAGTGAACGGCAGTCGATCAGCAGGGAATGATTTTCCTTGCCGAGTGCGGAAATCAGCTGATCCATAATGCCGCAGTTACAGCCGACAAACTGGTTCTCCGCTTCCTGACCGTTCAGTGCCAGCGCCACGCCATCCAGCGGCAAATCGTATAAGGATTTCAGCGCCTGACCGACGGCCACTTCCAGAGATGCCGATGAACTCAGGCCCGCGCCCTGCGGCACATTGCCGCTGATCACCATGTCAGCGCCGGAGAAATCTTTGTTACGCAGCATCAGATGTTTCACCACGCCACGCACATAGTTGGCCCACGGGTGCGCGTCGGTGTGCAGAATCGGTTCGTCGAGAGAAAAGCTGTCTTCGTCATTGTCGTAATCGGCGGCGATCACACGGATGGTGCGGTCGTTGCGCTGCGCGCAGGCGATCACCGTTTCGTAGTCGATCGCACACGGCAATACGAAGCCGTCGTTATAGTCGGTATGTTCGCCAATCAGGTTTACGCGGCCCGGTGCCTTGATAGTGATGGTCGCAGGGTAGCCAAATTTATCGGCAAAGATTTCCAGGGTCTTGGTTTTCAGTTTCATTGTTTTTCTCCGGCCTCACGATAATGAACATCACTCACCGCCCGCAGACGTTCTGCGGCTTGTTCCGCTGTCAGGTCGCGTTGGGTTTCAGCCAGCATTTCGTAGCCGACCATGAATTTGCGCACTGTCGCTGAACGCAGCAACGGTGGATAGAAATGCGCATGCAACTGCCAGTGTTCGTTGTCGCCTTCGGTAAACGGCGCGCCGTGCCAGCCCATTGAATAAGGGAAAGAGCACTGGAACAGATTGTCGTAGCGGCTGGTCAGCTTTTTCAGCGCCAGCGCCAGATCACTGCGCTGTTCATCAGAAAGCTCGGTGATGCGCTTCACATGCACTTTCGGCAGTAATATCGTTTCGAACGGCCACGCCGCCCAGTAAGGCACTACCGCCAGCCAGTGTTCGGTTTCGACCACCGTACGGCTGCCGTCTGCCAGCTCGCGCTGCACGTAATCCACCAGCATCGGCGAGCCCTGTTTTTCCAGATAGGCACGTTGCAGGCGGTCTTCACGCTCGGCTTCGTTAGGCAGGAAGCTGTTGGCCCAAATCTGGCCGTGCGGATGCGGATTCGAACAGCCCATTGCGGCGCCTTTATTCTCAAAAACCTGCACCCACGGATAAGTTTTTGCCAAATCTGCGCTCTGTTCCTGCCAGGTTCTGACGATTTCCGTCAGTGCTTCAACTGACAACTGGGGCAAAGTTTTGCTGTGATCCGGCGAGAAGCAAATCACACGGCTGGTGCCGCGTGCGCTCTGAACGCGCATCAGCGGATCGTCGCTTTCCGGCGCAAACGGCGTGTCCGGCATCAGCGCGGCATAATCGTTGGTGAACACGTAAGTGCCGGTGTATTTCGGATTCACATCACCGGTCACACGGGTATTTCCCGGACACAGGAAACAGTCAGGATCGTGTGCTGGCAGCACTTCCTGCGAAACCGCTTCCTGCTGGCCCTGCCACGGGCGCTTGGCGCGGTGCGGACTGACTAAAACCCACTGATCGGTCAGCGGATTGTAGCGGCGATGCGGATGGTCAATCGGGTTAAACGTTGTCATAACTTTCCTTAGTGCTCCTTAATCCGGGTAGCCCTGCGGGTTTTTCGACTGCCACAGCCAGGTGTCGTTGGCCATGTCTTCCAGCGTGCGGGTGACTTTCCAGTGCAGCTCTTTCTCGGCTTTCGTCGGATCCGCCCAGTACGCCGGTAAGTCGCCATCGCGACGTGGTGCAAATTTGTAATTCACCGGCTTGCCGCAGGCTTTGCTGAAGGCATTAACCACGTCCAGCACGCTGTGACCAAAGCCCGCGCCCAGGTTGTAAATATGTACGCCCGCTTTGTTGTGCAGGGTTTTCATCGCCGCGATATGGCCGTCAGCCAGATCCACCACGTGAATATAGTCACGCACGCCGGTACCGTCCGGGGTCGGATAGTCGTTGCCGAAAATGGCCACCGATTCGCGACGACCTACTGCGACCTGCGCGATAAATGGCATCAGGTTATTCGGTACGCCTTGCGGATCTTCGCCCATCAGGCCAGACGGATGCGCGCCGACCGGATTGAAATAACGCAGCAGCGTCATGCTCCATTCCGGTTCCGCACGTTGCACATCTTCCAGAATTTGCTCGACCATCAGTTTGCTGCGGCCATACGGGCTGGAGGGATTGCCGGTCGGGAAGTCTTCGACATAAGGCGTTTTTGGCTGGTCGCCGTACACGGTTGCCGAAGAGCTGAAAATCATGTTTTTGACGCCCGCAGCGCGCATCGCTTCGAGCAACACCAGCGTTCCGGTGACGTTGTTGTCGTAATACGCCAGCGGTTTTGCCACGGATTCGCCCACGGCTTTCCAGCCCGCGAAATGAATGACGGAATGAATATGATGTTCACTGAAAATTTTATCGAGGAGTGCACGGTCGCGGATGTCTCCTTCATAGAACAGCGGCGTTTTGCCGGTCAGCGTATTAATGCGTTCAAGCACGCTGACTTTACTGTTGTGAAGGTTATCCAGAATGATTGGCGTATAACCTGCGTCAATCAGTTGCACGCATGTGTGACTGCCAATGTAACCGCTACCACCTGTGACTAAGACGTACATAAGAGCTCCCCGATGATTATCTTGCTGCAACGATATCACGCTGCAAGGCTGAAAAAGGTGATCCATCCCCAATAAAATGGAATCGCTTACACAAACAGTTTAGCACCTTTCAGGATGAGCAAACAGGTACAGTGCGCCGTACAGAAAGCCCGCGACATCCGGCATTAAGTCAGAATTGATGGTAAGTGTAATCGCTTACACTGATTTGTTTGCGTTATATGAATCGGCTTTTATTGTGATTTTTCGGACAACATCCGGGGAATAGTGCTCATTTTATCCAGCAGCCAGTGGGGCACTGGCGCTGGCGGGCGTAGTGACCGCGCTGATGGCCCCCGGAAAAGGGAAGAAAGTTACAATGCGTCAATCTGATAACGATAAATATCGCCGTCAGGGATAAAACTCAGGCGATGCGTAATGCATTGCGGGGCGTCTTCGGCGTGATGCGAAACAAACAGCAGCTGTGTTTCCCCTTCGCCAATCAGGATATCGACAAACCGGCGCACCAGCTGACGGTTGATCGGATCCAGACCCTGCAACGGTTCATCAAGAATTAACAGGGCAGGATGTTTAACCAGTGCGCGGGCGATCAGCGCCAGCCGCTGTTGTCCCCAGGATAAACTGTGGAATGGCGTCTCACCGGCATTGCCCCCCAGACCGAGCAGTTCCAGCCATTGCGACGTCAGGAGCCGCTGGCGGTCAGAGACTGCCTGATAAATACCGATAGAGTCGAAGAAGCCGGAAGTAATCACATTGCGCACGCTGGTGCTGACGCGGTAATCCAGATGCAGGCTGCTGCTGACGTAACCGATGTGGCGCTTGATGTCCCAGATGGTTTCACCGCTGCCACGCCGACGGCCAAACAGCGTCAGATCGTTGCTGTAGCCCTGCGCGTGGTCGCCGGTAATCAGACTCAGCAGCGTGGATTTTCCGGCGCCGTTCTGGCCGGTGATCTGCCAGTGCTGACCGTGATCGACCTGCCAGCTGAGGTTATGCAAAATCGGTTTGTCGTTGTACTGCACCACGCCGTCACGCAGCACGATCAGCGGACTGTCAGCAGGCGGGCTGATGCGGGCGGTTGGATCTTCAGCTTCCGGCACGGCCATGCCATTCAGGCTTTCGCTGTGGGCCAGTTGCGCGACCAGCGCGTCGGCCATCACCTGTTCACGCAGGCCCACCGACGCCAGCGTACAGTCAGCCAGCACGCCGACATTTTTCACAAACGCAGGAATATCGTCGAAGCGGTTAAGTACCAGCACCATTGTCTGGCCTTCGGCGGAAAGTTTCTCAAGCAGTTCTGCCAGCTGGGCGCGGGCATTAACGTCAAGGCCGTCAAAGGGCTCATCCAGCACCAGCAAATCGGGCTGTTGCATCAGCACCTGACACAGCAACGTTTTGCGGGTTTCACCGGTCGATAAATATTTAAAGCGACGGTCGAGCAATTTCTCAATACCAAACTGCGCGGCAAGCGCGGCGCAACGGGCCGGATCGCGCACGTCATCCTGAATGATTTCAGCGGTTGTGCGACCGGTATCGTCTTCACCTTCACTGAGTAAATCGGTGTTGTTACGCTGCCACTCATCCGCGACCAGTTTCTGTAACTGTTCAAAAGAGAGGCGGACGATGTGTGCAAAACTGTTTTCGCGGGTGCCTTTCAGCAGGGTTAAATCGCCCGCCAGCGCACGGGCGAGAGCGGATTTACCGCTGCCGTTCGAGCCGACAAATGCCCAGCTGTCGGCCTGGCGGAGAGTCAGATCGGAAAGTGTGAGGGTTCGGGTGTCACTGAGGCGGAAAACGCCTTGCGAAATATGCAACGACGACATTTTTTATCTCTCATTTTGAAATGATTATAAAATAAGGGATAAGCGCTGCACCTTCGCAAGTCAATTGACAATTCTGCAAAATGAAAACGCTGATTTTGCAAGATACTGATTAAATACCCGTTTTTAGCAAAGGGTGGCTATGATGACTTTGTCATCGTCAAACTGAGCAAATACCGTTTGACCGGTTTTCAGCACCAGTTTATCCATCTCAGTATTTGGCACCGTGGCGCACAATGTCTCGCTGCTGGGTAATTTCACCAGCACTTCGCTGTTTTTCTCGCCGCGCTGAATACTGATAACTTCGCCCCGCAGCGCGTTGTGGCTGTTTTCAGCGTTAAATCCGAGGGTTATCCACGGGGCTTTAATCAGCACCAGCACTTCTTTACCCGGTGTCAGCGCCAGACGGTCGGCACTTTGCTCGGTAATGGCGGCGCGAATTTGCGTTTTTCCGTCCGCCAGCAGGATATCAATATGCTGCTGGACGGTCTGATGGGTGCGCTCCACGACGGTGCCGAAGAACTGATTACGTGCGCTGGTTTGCAGTGAAAAACGGGAAATTGCGGCCAGCAGGCTGTCCAGCGGCAGGGAATCTTCTTTAAGCACGTCAAAGGCTTTTTGCTGGATTTGCGCCAGCAGCTCATAAAGTTGGATCAGGCGCTCGCCGTAAGGCGTCAGCACGGCGCCACCACCGCCTTTGCCGCCGGTACTGCGGTCAACCAGCGACTCATCCGCAAGCTGATTCATCTCATTGATGGCATCCCAGGCGCTTTTATAACTGATCCCCGCGAGCTTCGCGCCCTGGCTGATTGAACCGGTGTGACGCACTTGTCGCAATAATTCGATACGACGTGGATCGGCGAACAAGCGTTGCTGGAGCTTGAGAGTTAAGAGAATTTCGGCTTGCATTGCAGCTTCCTTAAATGAATCATGCTTTATTGTCGCCGCTAAACCCGCAGGCAGGCAAGTTGGCTAAATGCTAAAGTATTTACAGTCCCGTGCTGTTATTATCTGCCACAGTTTGATTTACGTTTTTGACTTCATGCAAGAAGTCCTACACCGTCTGCGGGCGGTTCAGCCAGCTAAGTGAGGCTATCATGTTAGAACTATTAGAAAGTTTGATTTTCGCTGCCATCATGGTGCCAGTCTTCATCGCTGTGATCCTGGGCCTGATCTGGGGACTGGGCGAAGTATTTAACCTCATCTCCCACGTGGGTCACTCTAAAGAGTCCCGCGAGAAACCTCATTACTGAAAGATGAGTGTTTTCTGAGAACGCATTTTCCAGAAGCCCGGCCATTGTGCCGGGCTTTTTATTTTTGGGAACAGACTCATTTTGTTTTGGGAACAGACTCATTTTGAAAACAGGCTCATTTTGGAAACAGACTCGATTTTCCGCCTGAGATCAAAAAACTACCGCTTCTTCAGCAGAGTGCGGAAAAACCGGATGACATCGTGTTTTTTCTCGTTATATTCATCTCTACATAACGTATCCATATCTATAACAGCAGAGGAAATCCGATGAAACACACCTGGGGCAGATTACTTACCGCGACCGTGCTGGTGGCAGGCGTCAGCATGCACGCGCAGGCCGCCGAAAAAATCACTGTTTTCGCCGCGGCGTCCCTGACCAACGCATTACAAGATATCGCCACCCAATATCAGAAAGAAAAAGGTGTGCAGGTGGTCTCTTCTTTCGCATCGTCTTCTACGCTGGCTCGCCAGATTGAGCAGGGCGCACCTGCGGATATGTTCATTTCTGCCGATCAGCAGTGGATGGATTACGCGATCAGCAAACAGCAAATGGTCGATAACACCCGTTACACCTTGCTGGGCAATGAACTGGTGCTGATATCTGCGGCCAACAGCAAAATTGATAAAGTCGACATCTCTGATAAAACCGAGTGGACCAAACTGATTGGCGACAGCCGTCTGGCGGTCGGGGATCCGGACCACGTTCCGGCCGGTATCTATGCCAAAGAAGCGCTGCAAAAACTGGGTGCCTGGACCACGCTGGAGCCTAAACTGGCGCGTGCCAGCGACGTTCGTGCCGCAATGGCGCTGGTTGAGCGTGAAGAAGCGCCGGTCGGGATTGTTTACGGTTCTGACGCCGTCGCCAGCAAAAAAGTGAAAGTAGTGGGCATCTTCCCGGCATCCAGCCATAAACCGGTTGAATACCCGATGGCGATTGTGAAAGACCATGACAACGCCACCGTGAAAGGTTTCTATGATTATCTGAAAACGCCTGCTGCGGCTGAAATCTTCAAAAAATATGGTTTCACCCCGCGCGGTTAACGTCATCTGCCCGTGAACAAAATACGTAAGCCATCGCCTCGGGGATGGCTTTTTTGTCTCAACGCCACTGCATCAAGGTTTATACTTTGCGGACACAGGCTTCCGCGATTAAAGGCTTTTAAATTTTTGCCGATATTTTATCTTTAGCGGCACATTTACTTCAGGATTAACAAACCGACATGATGTTGAGTGAATATGAGTGGCAGGCGGTACTTCTCAGTCTGAAAGTATCGAGTCTGGCCGTAGTTTGCAGTCTGCCGCTTGGAATTCTGATGGCGTGGATCCTGGTCCGCTGCCGCTTTCCCGGCAAATCCCTGCTCGACAGCATTATTCATCTGCCGCTGGTGTTACCGCCGGTGGTGATCGGCTATTTGTTGCTGGTGGTAATGGGGCGGCGCGGCTTTATCGGCGAGCGTTTATATGAATGGTTTGGTTTCAGCTTCAGTTTCAGCTGGCACGGTGCTGTGCTGGCATCTGCCGTGGTGGCATTCCCGCTGATGGTTCGCGCGATACGTCAGTCACTCGAAGCCGTTGATCCTAAACTGGAACTCGCCGCCCGCACGCTCGGGGCTTCACCGTGGCGGGTCTTTTTCACGATTACATTGCCGCTTTCTGTACCCGGCGTCATCGTCGGCGTGGTGCTGGCCTTCGCCCGTTCACTGGGTGAATTTGGCGCAACCATTACCTTCGTGTCGAACATTCCCGGCGAGACCCGCACCATTCCGCTGGCGATGTATACCCTCATTGAAACACCGGGCGCAGAAAGTGCCGCCGCGCGCCTTTGCGTGCTGGCCATTCTGTTGTCTCTGGCAGCGTTACTGATTTCTGACTGGCTGGCAAAACGCAGCCGTATCCGGCTGGGAGGCTGAAATGCTCGAACTCGATTTCAGTCAAAAGCTGGGCGATTTAGATTTACAGGTTACGCAAACTTTACCCGCGCAAGGCATCACGGCCATTTTTGGCCTGTCGGGCGCAGGAAAAACGTCGCTGATCAACGCCATCGGCGGACTGACCAAACCTGATAATGGCCGCATCACCTTAAACGGCCGTATCTTGTCAGATGCGCAAAACAACATTTTCCTGCCGCCGGAAAAACGCCGCGTGGGCTATGTTTTCCAGGATGCGCGGCTGTTTCCCCATTATCGCGTGAAAGGCAATCTGCAATACGGCATGGCCGCGTCGATGCGCGGTCAGTTTGACAGCATCGTCCGTTTGCTGGGTATTGAATCCCTGCTGGATCGTTTTCCTCTCACCTTATCCGGGGGCGAAAAGCAGCGTGTGGCGATTGGCCGTGCCTTACTGACTGCGCCGGAAATTCTGCTGATGGACGAACCGCTGGCGGCACTGGATATCCCGCGCAAACGGGAACTGATGCCGTATCTGGAGCGTCTGGCGCAGGAAGTCAGCATCCCGATTTTATACGTAACGCACAGCCTGGATGAGATTTTGCGGCTGGCGGAAAAGGTGCTGGTTCTGGATGCTGGCAACGTGCTGGCGATGGGCGCGCTGGAAGACGTCTGGGCGAGCAATGTCATGCGTCCCTGGCTGCCAAAAGCAGAGCAGAGCAGCGTGCTGAATGTCAGTGTGCTGGAACATCATCCGCGTTATGAAATGACGGCGCTGGCGGTGGGAGATCAGCGGTTGTGGATAAGCAAAGTAGAGGAAGAACCCGGCACATCGCTGCGTATTCGTGTGAACTCCACGGACGTTTCACTGGTGTTGCAACCGACGGCCAACAACAGCAGTATCCGTAATATTCTGCCCGCCAAGGTGCTGGAATGTCTGGATATCGGCAATCAGGTCGAAGTGAAACTGGCGATGGCCGACCATATTATCTGGGCCCGCATTACGCCATGGGCACGAGACGAACTGATGATCCGCGCCGGACAGTGGCTGTATGCGCAGATCAAAAGCGTGTCGGTGAACCGTTAACGTTGGCGTGCGTTATTTGACCGGAGCGCGGAAAACTTCGTAAAGCGCCAGAACCTGTTCGGCAAACTCATCGTCAATGATATAGAAATAACATTCCGGCACGTTCAGTACGCGGGCGAAATGACACATGGTGTCGAAGTTCGGGCTGTACGTGCCACTTTCATATTGAGAAACCCGCGAGCGTGCGGTGCTTTCATCAATACCCGCTAAAACACCTAATTTTTCCTGCGTAAGTTTTGCTTTTGCTCGTGCTGACTTCAGTCGGTGAGGGATCATAGCCAATAACCATAAAAACTGTATTGACGTTATGTTAAGCATCCCTTAACATCATTGTTGTTTAGAGTTACTGAACGTTGTAACCGAAAAGTGTAGTGCAGATTTCTGAAGGCTGTATCAATCACGAAAGGAAGAACGATGAAAATGGAAAATGACTGGCATCCCGCAGATATTATTGCCGGATTACGCAAGAAAAGAACCACACTGGCCGCCGTATCACGCAAGGCAGGACTGGGGTCTTCAACGCTGGCAAACGCGCTGGCACGTCCCTGGGCAAAAGGTGAAATGCTGATTGCGCAGGCGCTCGGTGTTCCGCCGTCAAGCATCTGGCCAAGCCGTTACTTCGACGAGAACAACTGTCGGATCCTCCGTTCTGTCAGACCGGCGAAGGTGAAAGCGGTGAACGCGGTGAAAGTACAGAAAGCAGAGCAAGAAGAATAACCCATGTCCGGGTCAGAAGAATAACGCCTTCCCTGTAAGACATGGAAAGGCGTACAACACTTATCAGTTCAGCACTTTACTGCGGATAACGTCTGCAATTCCAGGCGTTTCGTGGTCACCGATGACCAGCGCAGCGCGCTCTTTGATAGCATCCGCCGCATTGCCCATCGCCACACCCAGACCGACGTTTTCCAGCATGCTCAGGTCATTGTAGTTATCACCAAACGCGACCACATCCTGCATGCTCATGCCCTGAGATTCGACCCATTCCTGCAAACGACGGCCTTTGCTGTTGCCGCCTTTGGCGACGTCCACCTGATCGTGCCACGACCATTCGCACGCCAGACCCAGCTCGTTTTCTACCTGCGCTGCAAAAGTATGCAATGCATCGAGATCCTGATGGGAAGTTGCGAATTTCCAGATGGACTGCGCTTCATCAGCCGCCTCGCGTAAGCTGTTAACCTGAATGATGTTCGGGCGCTGATTTTCCGGCAGAGTTTGTCCCCAGGCGATAGAACGGCTCACATGGCCGCTGGGTTGCTGATACAGCATGGCGTCATCGACATACAACAAACCGTGAATACCGTGATACTCCAGCAGGTCGATCACTTTTTTGGCTTTCACACGGTCGAGTGGATCAGACGTTAAGACCTTACGTGCCTGATAATCGTACAAATACGTACCGTTACAGCAGATAGCAGGTGTATCGAGCTGCAATGCCTGATAAAACGGATGTATCGCCACATGATGACGTCCGGTAACCACGACCACTTTGACACCCTGTGCGCGGGCATCCGCCAGAGCGGCAAGGGATTCAGGAAGGATACGTTTTTGGCGGTCCAGCAGTGTACCGTCGAGATCGAGCGCGATAATGCGATAAGTCATGAGCAGTCCGTCGTAAGTGAGGGAGGATCGGGGAAATTATCGCCATATTACCTTTTTTAGCCTGCTAATTAAACCGCGCTTCCGGCACTAAAGGTGCCGCCAGAGCGTTGGGGAATCGTGTTAACCTGAGCTACGCTTAATACCCGGCATATTTCAAGTTGCAGATGCGTTGGCTGCGCCCGCTCACCCGAATCACTTACTTTAGTAAGCTCATCGGGATTAATGAGCCTCGTCCCTGAGGCTCACCCTGCGGGCCAGCGCAAGCGCTGTTCAAATCGGTTCCTGACCGATTTGTCTCTCGTTTGCCGCCTTCCTGCAACTCGAACTATTTTGGGTATTACAACTATTTGATTCTTAATAAGGAGATGTGATGAAGCAAGTTGTCTACGTTGCCAGCCCTGAGAGCCAGCAAATCCACGCTTTTCGTCTGGCAGACAATGGTGAGCTGAGCCTGCTGCAAACGGTTGAAGTTCCGGGACAGGTTCAGCCGATGGTTATCCATCCTGATGGTCATCGCTTGTACGTCGGCGTTCGCCCTGAATTTGGCGTGCTGACTTACCACATTGATGGTGAAGGCAAACTGGAAGAGGGTGCTATGGCGCCATTACCGGGCAGTCCGACGCATCTGGGCATCGATCTGCAAGGGCGTTTTGTGTTCTCGGCTTCTTACAGCTTCAACAATGTCAGCATTCATCCTTTGAATGAAAAAGGTCACGCGCTGGCACCGGTTCAGGTTCTGGAAAATATTCAGGCGCCGCATTCCGCCAACATCGACCCGACCAACCATCTGCTGATGATCCCTGCGCTTAAAGAAGACCGCATCCGTCAGTTTGATTTCAGCGTGAAAGGTGAGGCAACGCCGCATGCTTCCGCTGAGCTGAAAACAGTGGAAGGTGCCGGTCCGCGCCATATGGCATTCCATCCGAATCATCATTTTGCCTACTGTGTAAATGAGCTGAACAGCAGTGTGGATGTGTACCAGAAAGATGTCGCCAGCGGCGAATATCGTCAGGTGCAGACGCTGGGCATTATGCCTGCTGATTTCACCGGCACCTGCTGGGCAGCCGATTTGCACATTACGCCTGACGGTAAATATCTCTATGCTTCCGACCGTACCGCGAGCCTGATTTCCATCATGACCGTCTCCGCGGATGGCAGCGAACTGGAGCTGGTCGGGCATCACGCCACTCAGACACAGCCGCGCGGTTTCAATATCGATCATTCTGGTCAGTACGTGATCACTGCTGGTCAGAAATCTGATGCGATTGAAGTGGCGAAAATTGATCCGAAAAACGGTCAGCTGACGACGCTCAAAACCTACCCGGTGGGCAAAGGCGCGATGTGGGTAAGCATTCTGGAAATTAATTAATCACATTGAGTGACTGGTCAGTTTTGCTTATGTTTACTTTTCAGCTGATCAATAATCCCGTCGTGATATTATGATCAAGCCTCTGTAATAAGGGGCTTTTTTATTGCCTGATGCTTCCCACTAATAGTTAAGAATAATTTCCACTTTCCACTAAATGTTATTCCGCACTGGTCGATAACTCTCCCGTATTTCACTCATTCTTCGGTGGCACCAGCCGCTTCAGAGTCAGTCCTTTTGGAAATCAGGGAGAAGAAAATGAATGTACTTTCAGGGATCGCTGGCCGGTTTCGCCACGCCACCATCGCTCACAAGCTCGGTGCAGGCTTTGCGCTGGTGTTGCTACTGGGATCCTCAATCGCCTTATCCGGTATTTACCATCTCACCAGCATCAATCAACGCGCCGAAAAATCCACGCTGCTTAAAAGCATGAACGACCTGCTAAACGAGGCCAAATTTTCACGTCTTTCCTACATGGCCAGCAAAGACATGAAATTTGTTGAAGAAAACCGTCTGGCGCTGGATAAACTCGACACCGTCCGCGCCGATGTTGCGGCGCATTCCTGGGCCAGCGGCGACCAGTTACTGGTCGATACCATGCCGGATAACATCCGCCGTTATCGGGAAAGCTGGCAGCAGACGCTCAATCCTCCCGCAGGCAGTGATCCGCAGCAGATAAGCGCACAACTTGCCGCCGCCGGACTGGCGCTGACTTCGGCGTCGAACACCTTGCTGAATCATGAAATGACCAACCTTCACCATGAAGTAAGCCGTACCATTTCGGAGATGCTGGCGATTATTGTGGCGACCATTATTGCCGGGGCGCTGATTTCGTGGCGCATGACCCGTCAGCTGACACTGCCGCTGCGCCGCACGCTGCAAACCGCCGAGCGTATCGCCGCCGGCGATTTATCGACCCACGCCTCGAGCCATAGCTTTGACGAAGTCGGACAGTTGAGCCGCGCTATCGAAACCATGAACCAGAACCTGCACGGCATTATCGGCGATATTCGTGAAGGCGTAATGCAGGTGACACGCGCCTCAGGCGAAATTGCAGCGGGCAATATTGACCTGTCCGCACGCACCGAAGAACAGGCTGCCGCGCTCGGGCAAACGGCGGCGAGCATGGAGCAACTGACGTCCACGGTGAAACAGAACGCCGACAATGCCACTCAGGCCAGCCAGCTGGCGTCTGATGCCGCAAACACTGCCGCTCGCGGTGGCAAGCTGGTGGCGGATGTCGTCGGTGTGATGAAAGAGATTACCGTCAGCTCAAAACAGATTTCGGAAATCACCACCGTCATCAACAGCATCGCTTTCCAGACCAATATTCTGGCACTGAATGCGGCCGTCGAAGCGGCGAGGGCAGGCGAGCAGGGGCGCGGATTCGCCGTCGTCGCCAGTGAAGTTCGCAGCCTTGCACAGCGCAGCGGTCAGGCAGCGAAAGAGATTGAAGGCCTGATCGGTAAATCAGTCGCCAACGTGACCAGCGGTTCGCAGCTGGTCGCAAAAGCCGGTGACACGATGGAAGAAATTGTCGGTTCAGTCCGCCACGTCACGCAGATCATTCATGAGATTGCCTCGGCCTCTGACGAGCAAAGCCGGGGCATCAGCCAGATTGCGCTGGCAGTGGCAGAAATGGATACCGTGACGCAGCAAAACTCTGCGCTGGTTCAGCAGTCAGCCAGTGCGGCGGCCTCGCTCGATGAACAGGCGGTGAATCTGGAACGCACCGTGTCGGTATTCCGCCTGGGAAACGAAGCGCTGTAACCGGGTAACAAATCCCTTCTTCAGAACGAAAAAAAACCGCCGGAGTTAATCCCGGCGGTTTTTTCATCATGTTAAATCACAACCTCAGACGACATTACTTCGCAGGCTGAGTCAGCAAGTTGTTGTACTGCCACAGGCGGTTGAAGTTGGTATCGTTCAGATTACGCTGTTGTTTCTCATCTTTCGGCACGTTGCCTGCAAACGGCTGGCCGGAGAAGACGGAAGCGCCCCACGGGTTCATCTGGTCATAGCTGTTGTCGAAGCTGCTGTCGCGGATCACCAGCTGGCTGCTCGCGCCGTCAGCATCCCACGCACGACCCATTTTCGCTTTCGCTGCCTGTTCGAAACCACGGTCACCGGTCAGGTTGCTGTCGATCACCAGGAAACCGTATGGCGCGGTTGCTGGCGTATTCGGTGCGAAGATGGACGCCTGTTTCACGCCACGGCTGCTGACAGTGTGGAATTCAACGTGATCGAACACCGCATTGGCGCGACCAAACACGTAATCCACATCACCGACGATCAGGCTGTTATGCACGTAAACGCGGCTGTACCGGCTGTTGTCAGTCTGATTGTGGATATTGGCGGTGTTTGCCATAAAGGTATTCTGGCGGCCAATCAGGCGCACGTTATCCAGAATGACGTTATCTCCGTCGGTACGCAGTGCCACAGCGGAGTGATCACCGGCATCCACGGTATCAAGCAGGGAATTACCAATGGTCAGATTCTGCAATTGCAGGCTGCTGCTCTGTGACCACACCGTCGCGGTACAACCGGTGCCGATGGTTTCAGTGGTCAGCGTTGCGCAGTTCTGGAACATATAGAATGCGCGGTCACCTGGCAGGAACTGACCGGCAGGGCTGACGGTTGAACGGTAAACGGCTGGCGCTGCTGACGCTTCCAGACCTTGTGCCAGGGTCACATCAGCGGAGCTGTTGCCGGCACCGAACAGGGTGATGGGTGGTGCGCCAGCGGGAATGTAAACCGCGCCGTTATAGGTGCCCGGCAGGATTTTAATGAAGATACGTTCGCCGTGGTTACGCACTGCCAGCGCGGCATTGACTGCCTGCTGAACGTTGGCGTAAGCCGCGCCGTCGGTGCCTAACTGCGGGCCGACCACGAAGTCGGTTTTCGCGCCGTCAGTGCTTGCCAGTTTAGGGAACCAGCCCTGCTGCTGAACCTGCAAAGAAGGGCCGCCAAAGGCCAGATAATTTTTCGCTGTAAAGTTGGCCGCTTCGTCCGCAGATAATACGGGCAGTGACGCGGTGCCCGGAGCAACCTGGCTGGATAAGCCTTGATGGCTGCTGCTACATGCCGCCAGGATCAGGCTGGCAGACAACATAGCGCACGCGCGCGACAGGGTGGAAATTTTCACTGTGACTGACTCCTTGATGAAGAAGATTGTTCTTTTTTTTCAATGTCGCGGTCATCGCCGCAATAAAAAAACGGTGGCCAGTAAAACTGACCACCTTTTCTGCGTCTTTTATACCACAGGAATCAGCTGTATATCACTGTCAGTGATGCTTTGCCGAGAGTATGGAAATGCACATTGAAGCCGAGATAAGCGCCGCTGGCATTTTCATCCACTTCCAGCGTTTCTGTATCGATGGCGTATACGGTGAAATGATAGTGGTGGTGTTCGCCCTGCGGAGGTGCTGCGCCGCCATAACCGGCTTTGCCGAAGTCTGTGCGGGTCTGAACGGCACCGGCAGGTAAACCGCCTTTACCTGAGCCCGCGCCTTGCGGCAATTCGGTGACGTCAGCCGGAATATTCGCCACGCCCCAGTGCCACCAGCCTGAGCCGGTAGGAGCATCGGGGTCATAAACGGTTATCACAAAACTTTTGGTGCCTTCCGGAGCGCCGGACCAGGCCAGATGCGGCGACAGGTTGTCGCCGTTGTAGCCCATGCCGTTAAAAACCTGCGTTTCCGGCATTTTTTCGCCATCGCGCAAATCATTACTGGTCAGTGTAAATGCCATAAAATCCTCATCTTTTGGTGAACGGTTACCCGCAGATTACTTACTGATTTCAGCCCCGCCCAGCATTTTCAGCAAGGCCTGTGCGACCGCTTTGGAAGAGGCGGGATTCTGGCCGGTAATCAGCTTGCCGTCGGTGATGGCATAAGAACGCCAGTCTGCGGCTTTGCTGTAATCACCGCCATTTTTCTTAAGCTCATCCTCGACCAGGAAGGGCACGATATCGGTCAGGCCGACGGCGTCTTCTTCGCTGTTACTAAAACCGGTCACGCGTTTGTCTTTGACCAGCGGCGTGCCATCAATCAGGACATTGCGCAAAACACCCGGCGCATGACAGACGGCAGAAACCGGTTTGCCGGCCTTCCAGAACGCCTCGATCAGCGCAATAGAATCCGCATCTTCCGCCAGATCCCACAACGGCCCGTGACCGCCGGGATAGAAAACGGCATCAAAGTCATCAGCGCTGACGTCACTGAGTTTCACGGTATTTGCCAGCGCCTGTCTGGCGTTGTCATCCTTGTGAAAACGCGCCGTGGTTTCCGTCTGGGCATCCGGCTCAGAGCTTTTGGGATCCAGCGGCGGTTGCCCGCCTTTGGGGGAGGCCAGCGTCAGTTCAGCGCCTGCATCCAGAAACTCATAATACGGCGCGGTAAATTCTTCGAGCCAGAAACCTGTTTTCTTACCGGTTTCGCCGAGCTTATCGTGTGATGTCAATACAATCAGTAATTTCATGTTACCTCCTGTGGACGTCGTCAGCTGAAGTTGCCGTCAGCTGACGTTAAAGAGAGATCAGTCCTGACCGACACGAACGACCAGTTTGCCAAAGTTTTTACCTTCCAGCAGGCCAAAGAACGCCTGCGGCGCGTTCTCTAATCCTTCCACAACATCTTCGCGGAATTTGATTTTTCCTGCTTCAAACCATTCGCTCATCTGTTTTGCAAACTCAGGATAACGATGGCCGTAATCATCAAAAATAATGAAGCCCTGCACGCGCATGCGTTTCTTCAGGATAGTTCCGGTCAGCAGTGACAAGCGATCTTGCCCGTCTTTGAGCCCGGTCGCGTTGTACTGCGAAACCAGTCCGCACACCGGAATACGTGCTTTGGTGTTAAGCAGCGGCAGCACCGCGTCGAATACCGCGCCACCGACGTTTTCGAAATACACGTCGATACCGTCCGGACAGGCCGCTTTCAGGCGTTCATCCAGATCCGGCGCGCGGTGATCCAGACATTCATCAAAGCCGAAATGTTCGACCGCATAGCGGCATTTCTCTTCGCCACCGGCAATCCCCACCACGCGACAGCCTTTGATTTTACCAATCTGCCCGACCAGCGAGCCGACCGGACCGGTTGCCGCAGCGACCACCAGCGTTTCGCCCGGTTTAGGTTCGCCGATATCCAGCAGACCCATAAAGGCCGTGAAGCCGGGCATACCCAAAACACCCAGCGCCAGGGAAGGCTGTTTGAGTGCTGCGCCTTCCAGTTTCTTCACTGCTTTGGCGTCAGCCACGGAATAATCCTGCCAGCCGGTGCTGCCGAGCACTAAATCACCGGCTTTGAAATCCGGGCTATTGGATTCCACTACGCGGGAAACTGCGCCGCCGGTCATCACTTCACCGATTTGTACCGGCGCGGCGTACGAAGGCGCATCGCTCATCCTTCCGCGCATGTACGGATCGAGCGAAAGCCAGACGGTGCGCAGCAATAACTGGCCGTCTTTGGCTTGCGGTAACGGGGCTTTTTCCAGACGGAAATTATCATCGACAGGTTTACCGTGAGGACGTGAAGCCAGCACGATGCGGCGGTTTTCAGACTGTAACTGGGGCATAGTCATTCCTTTTCGTTTTCTTATAAGAAAGTTAAAAGCTAACGTAATTGGGAATAAGTATAGGACGCTAAACAGTTTTCGAACCAAGCGCTTTATGCCATGTTTGAAAAATTCAGACGGTTTTACCCTGAAATGTGACCATCATCTTTTCCTATGACATCCGCCGGAAAATTCCTTTAAATCTGCAGGTTGCGCAGGTATGGTCGTTAAGATTTTTGACCTGTTGCTCCACTTTATCTGCAAGATTAATAAGCATAAAAAAGGGATCCGAATGCGTAAAACGCCTCTGGCACTGAGTGCCATCTTCCTGCTGCTCAGCCTGAATCAGTCTGCTGTCGCTAAAGACGCCACGCCTGCACCGCTTTATCCGGGTGTGAATGTCGCGCAACTCGCGCAGCAAGCTCCAGTTCACTGGGTGTCTGTCGCTCAGATTGAAAACAGCCTCAGCGGCCGCCCGCCGATGGCGGTGGGGTTTGATATTGATGACACCGTGCTGTTCTCCTCGCCGGGTTTTTACCGCGGTCAGGTCGAGTTTTCACCGGGTAAACAGGATTACCTGAAGAATCCGCAATTCTGGGAAAAAATGAATAACGGTTGGGATGAATTCAGCATGCCAAAAGAGGTGGCAAAGAGCCTGATTGCCATGCATCTCAAGCGTGGCGACAGCATTTACTTTGTAACGGGACGCAGTGAAACCAAAACGGAAACTGTGACCAAAACCTTGCAGAACGATTTCCAGATCCCGCAGGACAAAGTGAATCCGGTGATTTTTGCCGGTGACAAAGCCGGGCAGAACACCAAAGTTCAGTGGCTGAAAGACAAACAGATTAAAATATTCTACGGCGATTCTGACAACGATATCACTGCCGCTCAGGCCGTGAGCGCGAGGGGCATTCGCGTACTGCGCGCCTCTAACTCAAGCTACAAACCATTGCCGCAGGCCGGTGTGTTTGGCGAAGAAGTGATTGTGAATTCGGAGTATTGAGCAACCCCGTCCTTCGCAGTAAAGAAACAGGGCACCGTTCTGCTCCCACCCCTGCGAAGGGCTGGGGTGGGGTATAAATGGCCTTTCAGAACTGACCCTCTTTTTTGCACCATCTCTAACTCCTTGATTTTACTGAATCACGCGAGCTACACAAAAAAGAGGGTATTTCATCCCATAAAGGGATAATCTTTTGCAGTTCAAAGCGTAAACCTGAAAAACCAACTGTTCACTGCCGTACAGGCAGCTTAGAAATTCAGCGGTTCCATGCCAGGCGCATAGATGTTGTTCACTGCCGTACAGGCAGCTTAGAAAAAGCGGACGGGGTGACGCTCTTTCATGTATTCGTTCACTGCCGTACAGGCAGCTTAGAAACATACGTGGCACCACCGGTAACCCCTGAAAACGTTCACTGCCGTACAGGCAGCTTAGAAATGCGAATGAAATGAATGAGGCGCTTGCCGGTGGTTCACTGCCGTACAGGCAGCTTAGAAATCGAAGACATGTCTCTGCGCAAACAGCTTTGCGTTCACTGCCGTACAGGAAGCCGCTTGCAACTTACTGCAAACCATAAAAACGCCTTGGAAGCAGTATCTCATCTCGGTGATTTGCCCATTTTGAATGTGTGGATATCCAGTTATTGTCTGCTCGCTGCGGCAAAATCCGCAGCCGGGTGTAGGAGCCTGGTTTCTGCCGTAGCACTGCATTGTGTGCTATCGCTTTGTATCACCTTTATAAAACGTTTTTTAACGTATATTGTTCAGGTGACTCAGGCGGGGCAGCCTTCGGGCTGGTCGGAAGGTAGACCGATCTCCTACTCCCGCCTGAGTTACCGCCTGTTGCGTAGGAGCTAGGCGGTAGCAGATATGCAATCTGCCATAGGTCCAGTCAATGAAGACAATAGATACCAACGAAACATCCCACGATTCCTGGACACTCACCGATCGCTGCCGTTTGCTGGCGAATGCGCTGGTGAACCCGCAAAACAGAGGTTCGCAGGACAGGCTTTGCATCATGCTGCAAAACGAGCTTGAATACCTTGAAGCGACGTTATCGCAACCCATCCCCGAGCATCGCAAGAATTTGGGGATCCCGATGGACGACGGCTTATTTGATTACGCCGATCTCGAACCCGATGAACTTTGCGATCAGTGCATGGCGCTGAATTTCACCCTGATGACGCTGCATGACAGAAAGATAAAAGAGATCATCACGTATATCTTGTGGGAACGGTTCGAGATGCTGCGCTGCTCGCTGTATGCCTCCGGTGAGGTGATCGCATGAACAAAGACTGGCATCAGGCCGACATTATTGCGGCAATCAAAAAGAAAGGCACCACAATGGCGGCTGTCTCACGCCGCGCAGGTTTAAGCTCTTCGACGCTCTCAAACGCCTTGACCCGTAAATGGCCGAAAGGGGAAAGACTGATCGCTGATGCGATTGGCGTAAAAGCCGAAACCATCTGGCCGAGCCGATACACCGAGATTAATTAAAACTGAGAACGGCTCCCTCCCCTGCGAAGGGGAGGGATGGAGTGGGGTATTAAAGAAAAATCAATGAGTTGAAGTTTTCTTTGATAAGGTTTTAGCCCTTAAAACTCCCTCCCAGACTCCCCCTTCAAAGGAGCAAAAGCAAAACCTGTCTTTCCGGCGGCTTTACTTCATACTCACATCAATATCGCCAAAGTATTTCTTCGAAAGCTCTTTCACCACGCCATCTTTTTGCACTTTAGCGATCGCCGTATCCAGCTTCTCTTTCAGCTGGGTATCGCCTTTGCGCAGGCCGAATGCGATACCGCTGCCGAGGATTTTGTCATCCCGCACGGCGTCGCCGACAAAGCCATAATCTTTACCGTCAGGACGCGACAGGAACCCGCTCTGACCGGCTGGCGCCAGTACTAAAGTGCCATCAAGGCGACCGGAGGACAGATCCAGATAAACCTGATTCTGATCCTGATAAGAGACGATATCTACGCCTTTCGGTGCCCAGTGTGCCTGCGCGTAGCTTTCCTGAATCGAACCCTGCAACACGCCGATATGTTTGCCTTTCAGCGACTCAACCGTTGGCAGCAGGCCGGAATCTTTCTTCGCAATCAGTTTGCTCGGTACGCGGTAAATCACGTTGGTGAAATCAATCGCCTGACGACGTTTTTCTGTCACATTCATGGCGGAGTTGATCGCATCAAATTTACGTGCCTGCAATGCTGCAATCAGGCCGTCGAATGAGGTATCAAACCATTCGCATTTCACGCTGGCGGCGGCGCAGACGGCGTTGCCCAGATCGATATCAAAACCTTGTAACTCACCGGTCGCGCTCTTGGATTCAAACGGCGGATATTGCGCTTCCAGACCAAATTTGAGTGTGGAACCGTCCGCCAGTGCGGAGAAAGAAGCCACGGCACAACCTAACAGCAATGCGATTTTTAACTTTTTCATTATTCACAATTCCCCAGCGTGATGTATATAAATGCAAAGGCTCAGACGCGACACAGGCGGCGTGCGCCTTCGTACAGCGTGTCGTTGTCTTTGGCGAAACTCAGGCGGATAAGCCCGGTGGGTTTGTTATTGCTATAAAAAGCCGAGAGCGGAATGGTGGCAATCTGATGATCGCGGATCAGGCTCAGCACAAATTCGTCGTCAGTCAGCGGGCTGAAATGACTAAAACGCGCCAGCATAAAGAAGCTGCCACGGCTTGGCAGTAATTCAAAGCGGGATTCACTGAGTGCTTCGGCCAGCAGGTCGCGCTTTTGCTGATAAAAATCTGCCAGACCTAAATAACTTTGCGGATCAGCCAGTGCTTCGGCGAAAGCCACCTGCATCGGCGTATCCGCGGAGAACATCATAAACTGATGCACTTTACGGATTTCACTCATCAGCTCTGCCGGTGCCAGGCAATAGCCCACGCGCCAGCCGGTGACGTGATAAGTTTTGCCGAACGACGACACAATCACACTGCGTTCTGCCAGTTGCGGATGGCAGGCCATGCTTTCGTGGCGCTCACCGTCGAACACTACGTGCTCATACACTTCGTCGGACAAAATCACGATGCCGGTGTCTTTGGTCAGCGCGGTCAGACGCTCGATATCAAAATCCGTAAAAATGGCGCCGGTCGGGTTGTGCGGGCTGTTAATGATGATCATTCGCGTGCGGCTGTTGATGGCGCTGGCAACCTGATCCCAGTCGATACTGAAATCGTCCATCGACAGGCCGATGGCCACCGGTTTCGCCCCCTGCAGACGGACAATCGGTGCGTAGCTGTCAAACGACGGTTCGAAATAAATGACCTCATCGCCCGGATGTACCAGCGCGCTGATGGCGGAATACAGGCCTTCGCTGGCGCTGGCAACCACGGTCACTTCACTGTCGGCGTCATATTTGCAGCCGTAAAGTGCTTCGGCTTTGGCAGAAAGCGCATGACGTAAGGCCGCCATGCCGCTCATCGGCGCGTACTGGTTATGACCTTCGCGCATGGCTTTAGCGACACTTTCAATCAGCGCGGGCTGACAGGAAAAGTTCGGCGCACCTTGCGATAAATTCAGGGCATTATGCTCGGCGCTGAGCTGGCCGATGACGGTAAAAATAGTGGTGCCGACGTCCGGTAATTTAGACTGCGGCGACATGGCGCTCTTCATAGCATTTCCCCAAAAAATACAGGCCGGGCGGCCATAAGAAGGTAAAACAGGGTTTGAATGATTAAGCAACAGTTCCCCTGTGCCGACAATGGAAAGTTTGTCATACTCGTTATGATCTGAAGTCATGGCTTAATGACGTTTATAACGAGGTAACAGTGAGCTTTTCGCCTGAACTGCCGTACCTGAATTTGCCTTCGCTCAACGTGCTGAAAACCTTCGCGGTTGTAGCGCAGACGCTAAATCTGACCCATGCCGCCTCGTTGCTGCATATTACGCAGGGCGCGGTCAGCCGCCAGATAACCGGGCTTGAGTCCACGCTGGGCTATCCGTTGTTTTTGCGTCAGGCCAGAGGGCTGACGCTGACCCCGCGCGGGGCGCAACTTTTACCGCCGGTACAACAGGCGCTGGCGCTGATGGGGGAAGCCCTGAAACGCGTCGGTTCGCACCCGGATACGCTGCGGATTAAATGTCCGACCTGTTCGATGCGCTGGCTGCTGCCGCGCGTTATCCAGCTGCAAAATGATCGCCCGGATATGCAGATTGAGCTGACGGCCTCCATCGCTCATGGCGTGGATTTCAGCAGTGAGCATTTTGATGCTGCCGTAGTCTTTGGCCGTCCGCCGGAATCACCGCGCCGGGCACATCATCTGTTTGATGAAGTGCTGACGCCGGTGTGTACGCCGGATTTTTTGCCGCGTCATAAAGGGCAAACTGCGGTGGCAGATCTTGAGGATAAAACACTGTTGCACCCGACGCGGGATCGTCGCGACTGGTTGTTATGGCTGCGTGAAGAGGGCGTTCAGGGGCTGCCTTCAGCCAAATCCCAGCATTTCGATACGCTGGATTTGGCCATTAATTCTGCGTTGCAGGGATACGGCGTGGCGATTGGCGATCTGACATTAATTGAGGACGATTTGCAGGCGGGGCGGATTGTCGCACCGTTCCCGCTGTGCGTGGCGAGCGGCGCATCTTATACGTTGCTGTATCCGGAAAATCCGACGCCCGCACTAAAAGTAGCGATTGATTTTCTCAATGAAGAAGCGCGGCTCAGCCGGGAAAAGCTGAGCGCGCTGTTATCGACGTCACACCGGTTAGTCAGCGCAAACTGATCAGTACAGCGCAGCCAGCGCGCTGGCAATGGCGCTGGTCAGTTTGCTCAACTCTTCTGCCGAAATGATGTACGGCGGCATCAGGTAAATCAGCTTGCCGAACGGACGGATCCACACGCCTTGCGCAACGAAGTGTTGCTGCAACTGCGCCATATTCACCGGCTGGCGCATCTCCACCACCCCAATTGCGCCCAGCACCCGTACGTCGGCGACGGCCGGATGTTCTGCCAGTGGCTTTAATTCGGCTTTCAGTTGCTTCTCTATATTCAGAACCTGTGCCTGCCAGCGGTTTTCAGCTAACAACCGCAGGCTGGCATTGGCGACCGCGCAGGCCAGCGGATTGCCCATAAAGGTCGGGCCATGCATGAAACATCCCGCCTCACCGTTACTGATCACCTCTGCCACATGACGGGTGGTTAAGGTAGCCGAAAGCGTCATATAGCCGCCGGTCAGCGCTTTGCCGAGACACAGAATATCCGGCGAAATCCCGGCGTGAACGCAGGCAAACAGCTTGCCGGTACGGCCAAATCCGGTGGCAATTTCATCGGCAATCAGCAGCACGCCGTATTCGTCGCATAACTTGCGCACGCGTTTGAGATACAACGGATGGTAGATCCGCATTCCACCCGCGCCCTGAACCACCGGTTCCAGAATGACGGCGGCGATTTTGTTGTGGTTCTCGTCGAGCATTTTGGCGAAGGGCGCGATATCCGTTTCATCCCATTCGCCGTCAAAGCGGCTTTGCGGCGCATCGGCAAACAGATGCTGCGGCAGATATCCCTGATACAAACTGTGCATCGAATTTTGCGGATCGCACACTGACATCGCGCCAAAGGTATCGCCGTGATAGCCGTTGCGCAGCGTCAGCAAGGTCTGACGTTTTTCGCCGCGCGCCTGCCAGTATTGCATCGCCATTTTCAGCGCCACTTCGACGGCAACCGAACCCGAATCCGCCAGAAACACGCATTCCAGTCCGGCAGGCGTCATTTCCACCAGACGGCGCGACAGCGCAATCGCCGACGGATGCGTGATCCCGCCAAACATCACATGTGACATTTTGCCGATTTGTTCGACTGCGGCCTGATTGAGCTGCGGGTGATTGTATCCGTGGATCGCTGCCCACCAGGATGACATGCCGTCAACCAGCTGACGTCCATCGGCGAGTTGCAACATCACGCCGGACGCGGATTCCACGGCATACGCGGGCAGCGGTTTGGTCATCGAAGTGTACGGATGCCAGATGTGGCGCTGATCGAATTCAATATCGGCGGGTGTCATAAATAAGTCCTGCGGGCGCTAAGTTGTAAACTAAAAAATAATTTTAACGTTGACGGTAAACCAAAACAAATTAAAAATGGTTTACTAATCATAAAACATTAACCCCAAAATCATTCTGGTTGCATTATTTGGAGATGTCGTCATGTCCCACTGGACGCTGGAAAAAACGCAGGCTCTGTTCGATAAGCCGTTCCTGGAGCTGATGTTCGAAGCTCAGCAAATTCACCGTCAGCATTTTGACCCGCGTCAGGTGCAGGTCAGCACCTTGCTGTCGATTAAAACCGGCGCCTGTCCGGAAGACTGTAAATACTGCCCACAGAGTTCCCGTTACAAAACGGGGCTGGAATCTGAACGTCTGATGCAGGTGGAACAGGTGCTGGAATCTGCCCGTCAGGCGAAAGCCGCCGGTTCGACCCGTTTCTGCATGGGCGCCGCGTGGAAAAACCCGCACGACCGTGACATGCCGTATCTCGAACAAATGGTGCAGGGCGTGAAGGAAATGGGCATGGAAACCTGCATGACGCTCGGCACGCTGAACACCACGCAGGCGCAGCGTCTGGCGCACGCTGGTCTGGATTTCTACAACCATAACCTCGATACCTCGCCGGAATTTTACGGCAGCATCATCACCACCCGCAGCTATCAGGAACGTCTGGATACGCTGGCGGAAGTGCGCGGTGCGGGCATTAAAGTCTGTTCCGGCGGAATTGTCGGGCTGGGCGAAACGGTCAAAGATCGCGCCGGTTTGCTGATGCAACTGGCGAACTTGCCGGTACCGCCGGAAAGCGTGCCGATCAACATGCTGGTGAAAGTCAAAGGCACGCCGCTGGCCGATAATGACGATGTGGATCCGTTCGATTTCATCCGCACCATCGCCGTGGCGCGCATCATGATGCCGCATTCTTACGTGCGTCTTTCCGCAGGTCGCGAGCAGATGAGCGAGCAGACGCAGGCGATGTGCTTTATGGCCGGTGCTAACTCGATTTTCTACGGCTGCAAACTGCTGACGACACCGAACCCGGCGGAAGATAAAGACTTAATTCTGTTTGGCAAACTGGGGCTGAATCCTCAGTCCTTCGAAACAGAAATGGGCGACAACCAGCAACAGGCCGCGCTGGCCGAACAACTGGTTCATGCTGATACCGATCAGTTCTACAACGCGGCGGTATAACCGGTGAGCTGGCAAACGCGGATCAACGAAGCTGTCGCGGCGCGTAAACAGGCGGCGGCATTTCGTGTGCGCCAGCCAAATGAGGGCGGCAGCGCGCGTTTTCTGACGCAGGGCGAGCGGCGTTATCTGAATTTTTCGGGCAATGATTATCTCGGCCTGAGTCAGGATCGCGATGTGATCGCCGCGTGGCAGCAGGGCGCGGTGAAATATGGCGTCGGCAGCGGCGGGTCCGGGCACGTCACCGGTTACAGTCAGGCGCATGCCGAGTTTGAGCAGCAACTGGCGGACTGGCAGGGTTATCCGCGTGCGTTGCTGTTTATCTCCGGTTTTGCCGCCAATCAGGCGATCCTTGCTGCGCTGATGCAGGCTGAGGATCGCGTGCTGGCTGACAAACTCAGTCACGCGTCTTTACTGGAAGCTGCGGCACATGCGCCTTCGCAATTACGGCGTTTTCATCACAATCAGCCGGATTCCCTGCAGCGTCTGCTGGAAAAGCCGGTGAGCGGTGAAACGCTGGTGGTGACGGAAGGCGTATTCAGTATGGACGGTGACGCTGCGCCATTAGCTGAGCTGCATAATTTGTCGAAAACGCACGGCAGCTGGCTGATGGTGGATGATGCGCACGGCGTGGGCGTGACCGGCGAGGAAGGACGCGGAAGTTGCTGGCAGCAGGGCGTGCAGCCGGAGCTGCTGGTCGTCACATTCGGAAAAGCCTTCGGCTGCAGCGGGGCGGCAGTGCTGTGTGATGATGCGACTGCGGATTATCTGTTGCAGTTCGCCCGTCATCTGATTTACAGCACGGCGATGCCCGCCGCACAGGTGTGTGCGTTACAGGCTGCGCTGGCACGAGTCCGGCAAGACGACGACTTGCGTGATAAACTGGCGGCCAATATTGCCCGTTTTCGCGCGGGAGCCGCCGGTTTACCTTATCAGCTGACCGGTTCACAGACCGCTATTCAGCCCGTTATTGTGGGTGAGAATCAGCCAGCGCTGGACTTGGCTTCGGCGTTGCGTGAACGCGGGTTGTGGATCAGCGCCATCCGTCCGCCGACGGTGCCGCCGGGCAGTGCGCGGTTGCGTATTACCCTGACGGCGGCGCATGAGCCGGAAGATATCGATTTTTTGCTGGAGTCCCTTCATGGGTGCAGTCACTGAATTAGTGAACAAACAAGCGGTGGCCGACGCGTTCAGTCGCGCCGCCATCAGTTATGAAAACGCCGCACAGTTGCAGCGTGATGTAGGCGAGGAATTACTGGCGCTGGCAGCGCCGTATCTTAAAGACGCCGGTAATCTGGTCGTCGATGCGGGCTGCGGCACAGGTTATTTCAGCCGTCACTGGAAGGCGCAGGGCAAAAAGGTTATTGCGCTGGATCTCTCCAGCGGCATGTTAGATCGTGCCCGTGAGCTGGACTCTGCCGATGAATATGTGCCGGGCGACATCGAGCGTTTGCCGTTCGCCGACAATTCTGTCGACATTTGTTTCAGCAATCTGGCGGTGCAGTGGTGTAACGCGTTGCCGCGCGCGCTGGAAGAAATGCACCGCGTCACCCGCAACGGCGGGCTGGTACTGTTTTCCACGCTGGCGGAAGGTTCGCTTAACGAACTGGCTGCGGCATGGATGAAAGTCGATGGCCGCCGTCATGTGAACCAGTTTCTGACGCCGGACAAAATCGCTGAAGCCTGCGCACCGTATCGCCACGAAGTAACCTTCAGCGACCACGTGGCCGAATTCCCCGATGTGATGTCACTGATGCGCTCGCTGAAAGGCATCGGCGCGACGCATATCAAAAATGGCCGCCTCGGCGGTCTGGGCGGACGCGAACGTCTGCAATTGCTGGAAAAACACTACGTCCGGCGCGACGGCATCCTGCCCCTCAATTACCGGCTGGTCTACGGCATTTTGCAGGTCGAAGAACTGATCCCACGTTAACAAAGCTCCTCCCAGGTTTGAAACAGGCGCGGTCTGCTCCCTCCCCTGCGAAGGGGAGGGCTGGGGTGGGGTATTAATGGCAACTCTGGAGTCGTCTTTAAAACCCCCTCCCGACCTCCCCCTTCGCAGGGGGAGGAGCAAAATCTGATTTCAATGCGGGGAGGGAGCCAACCAACACCAGACGTTTATTAAAATAAATCATGAAACAAAAATACTTTATTACCGGCACCGACACTGAAGTCGGGAAAACCGTCGCGACCACCGCTTTCTTGCAGGCCGCCGCATGTGCCGGACACACAACAGCCGGATACAAACCGGTGGCATCTGGCAGTGAAATGACCGCCGAAGGGCCACGTAACAGTGATGCTCTGGCGTTGCAGGCTTACAGCACCGTGGGTCTGCGTTATGACGAAGTGAACCCGTGCACTTTTATCGAACCGACCTCACCGCACATCGTCAGCGAACTGGAAAAGCGTCCGGTTGACCCGCAGGTGTTATCCGCAGGTTTACGTCATCTGGAACCGCTGGCGGACTGGGTGATTGTGGAAGGCGCGGGCGGCTGGTATACGCCGCTGACCGCGGATTATACCTTTGCTGACTGGGTTATCGCCGAGCAGTTGCCGGTGGTGTTAGTGGTGGGAATGCGCCTCGGCTGCATTAACCACGCGGTGCTGACGGCGCAGGCCATCGCACAAAGCGGATTGCATCTGGCGGGCTGGATAGCCAACGACGTGCAGGAAACGGGGAAGCATCATCAGGCGTATATGGATACGCTCACGCGTATGCTGCCTGCGCCGCTGCTGGGCGAGATCCCGTACCTGAGCGCCGGACTGGACGTTAATCTGGGACAATATCTTGATCTTGACCGTCTGACGGCATGAAACGTCAGACCGTCAGATAGTTTTTGATTAACTGATCGTCGAGCTGTGCCAGCGTGCCCTGTGCGACATCGCGGCCGCCATCGACCAGACAGAACCGGTCGGCGACGCTGCGGATGAACGGCAGTTTGTGGCCGACCAGCAACAATGTCAGACCCAGATCCCGGTTCAGGCGGTGAATAATGTTGCCCATATTCGCCGCCATCGACGCGCTGGTGTGCTCGGTCGGTTCATCCAGTATCAGTAATTCGGGCTCCTGAACCAGCGCCCGGCTGATCGCCAGCTGTTGCTGCTGGCTTTCATCAAGCTCTCCCGCCTTACGCGTGCCCATCTCTTTTAACGCCGGAAACAGGTCATAGACTTCTTCAGGCACCCGACGCGTCTTATTCCGGCTCGCCATCATGGCGATTTGCAGGTTTTCATCGACACTCATCTGCGAAAAGATCTGCCGCCCCTGAGGCACATAACCGATACCCATCTGTGCGCGGCTTTCCACTGGCAGATTCAGCAGACTTTGCGGCTCTTCATCACGCGATTGCCAGGAAATGGCGCCGCTTTTCACCGGAAGATGGCCCATGATGCAATTGACCAGCGTCGTTTTGCCCACGCCATTTCGCCCGATCAGGCAGGTGCATTGCCCGCGGTACAGTTCGAGATTGATGTCCCAAAGAATATGTTTTTGCCCATAGTACTGATTAACGGATTTTACACTTAACATCAGACATACCTCCCTCATGGAGCTTTTCACCGGACTGCATTTTGACGGCCACTGTCATGTTTCTGACATTTATGTTCCGCTGTATGTGCGTTCTACAGGGGAATCCTTCACGAAATCTCTTCAAAGAGTGAATTTGCAACTCTCAGGCCAAGTTTTATCAGGCAGTGATAAAAAGAGACGTTACGTGGCTGTTAACAGGCTTCGCACGAATGATTTAGGATTATTCAAGTGTATTGTCAGGATTTTGAGATTCGGCGTGAGCCCTTGTAAAAGAAAACTGCACTTTGGCAGTGCCGGTTTCACTGATTTTGGTGCAAGGTTTGCGCCGTTCGGAAGCTGGATAATCCTCATCAGATGCACTTTTGATTTTTGCAAGAAAGATCAGCCGGTAAATCCAGGCGAATTAGGCATAAATAAGGAGATAAAAAAGATAAAAAATAACTAAAAAAGAGCTCTCAGACGCTGACGGAGCAAAAACTGGTTTTTTACCAACTCCCGCCGCGCCTGGTGTGCTGAGACTTATCCACCATTCCTGTGGATAACCTTGTGCATGAGAGTAAGAAAAGTTGCTACAGCCGAGTCAGAATGCGGCCTCCGCTCAGTTTGCCCGTATTCGCAGCTTTTTGATGATACTGTTTTTAATCAATGAGTTAGATAAAATCAATACAGGCGTAATTCGTTCGTCATCGTTGTGTCAATTTTCGTCAAGCTGTTGTCAGAAAGGGGATAGCGATAAATAGCGGGATAAAAATGTCAACTGATGGTGAGAATTTTCATTTGCCGTAACCTAAAAAAGTGCAGTGTCAGCAAGATGTTAAAAGAGGCGCTGATTTTATCGGTTGGAAGCTGGTTTTATATACAGTATTATGACGGCGGTAAAATTTGGGCTGGCAAAATTTGCGAAGTCTTTCATACTATTTTTCCCCGAACTGTTCACCGGTTCAGCCCGTACGGCCTTGTGCATTTTCATTTCAGTCAGGTAGCCCGTCATGAGTAAAGAGTTCAAACTGCATTCCGAATTTAAACCTTCAGGCGATCAGCCTGAGGCGATACGCCGCCTGGAAGAAGGGCTGGAGAACGGGCTGGCGCACCAGACGTTGCTCGGGGTGACCGGTTCAGGCAAAACTTTTACCGTGGCGAATGTGATTGCTGACCTGAACCGTCCGACGATGGTGCTCGCCCCGAACAAAACGCTCGCGGCGCAGCTTTATGGCGAGATGAAAGAGTTCTTTCCGGAGAACGCGGTTGAATATTTTGTCTCCTACTACGATTACTATCAGCCCGAGGCCTATGTCCCGAGCTCAGACACGTTTATTGAAAAAGACGCCTCAGTGAACGAACACATTGAGCAAATGCGTCTTTCCGCGACTAAAGCCCTGCTGGAACGCCGGGATGTCATCGTGGTAGCGTCAGTTTCTGCCATCTACGGTCTGGGTGACCCGGACTTGTATCTTAAGATGATGCTGCATCTGACCAAAGGGATGATTATCGATCAGCGAGCCATCTTGCGGCGTCTGGCGGAGCTGCAATATTCCCGTAACGATCAGGCTTTCCAGCGCAGTACTTTCCGCGTGCGCGGTGAAGTCATTGATGTGTTCCCGGCAGAATCTGACGATCTGGCGCTGCGCATCGAACTGTTCGATCAGGAAGTCGAACGTCTGTCGCTGTTTGATCCGCTGACCGGTCAGGTGCAGCACGAAGTGCCGCGTTTCACCATCTACCCGAAAACGCACTACGTGACCCCTCGCGAACGTATCGTGCAGGCGATGGAAGAAATCAAAGTCGAACTGGCGGATCGCCGTAAAGTGCTGCTGGCCAATAACAAACTGCTGGAAGAACAGCGTATCAGTCAGCGCACCCAGTTTGATCTCGAAATGATGAACGAGCTGGGTTATTGCTCCGGTATCGAAAACTACTCGCGCTACCTTTCAGGGCGCGGGCCGGGCGAGGCACCTCCGACACTGTTCGACTATCTGCCTGCCGACGGTTTGCTGATTGTTGATGAATCCCACGTGACCATTCCGCAAATCGGCGGGATGTACAAGGGCGACCGCTCGCGTAAAGAAACGCTGGTGGAATACGGTTTCCGTCTGCCTTCCGCGCTGGATAACCGCCCGATGCGCTTTGAGGAATTCGAAGCGCTGGCGCCGCAAAGTATTTATGTTTCGGCCACGCCGGGTAAATACGAACTGGAGAAATCCGGTGATGATGTGGTCGATCAGGTGGTGCGTCCGACCGGTCTGCTGGATCCGATCATCGAAGTGCGTCCGGTGACCACCCAGGTGGACGACTTGCTGTCTGAAATCCGTAAACGTGTGGCGGTTAACGAGCGTGTGCTGGTCACTACGCTGACCAAGCGTATGGCAGAAGACCTGACCGAGTATCTGGAAGAACACGGCGAGAAAGTACGTTACCTGCACTCTGACATCGATACCGTCGAGCGTGTGGAGATCATCCGCGATTTGCGGCTGGGTGAATTCGATGTGCTGGTCGGCATCAACTTACTGCGAGAAGGGCTGGATATGCCGGAAGTGTCGCTGGTGGCCATTCTGGATGCCGACAAAGAAGGCTTCCTGCGTTCTGAACGCTCGCTTATCCAGACCATTGGCCGTGCGGCGCGTAACCTCAACGGTAAAGCGATTCTCTACGGTGATAAAATTACCAACTCGATGGCCCGCGCCATTGAAGAAACCGAACGTCGCCGCGCCAGACAGGAATCGTATAACCTCGAAAACGGCATCACGCCGATGGGGCTGAATAAGAAGATCTCCGACATCCTGCAACTCGGTCAGCCTAAGACCAAAAAGAACAAAGACAAACGCGATGCAGAAGCGGCGCAAACCTTCAAATCGCTCACGCCGAAAGCGCTGGAGCAACGCATCAAAGAGCTGGAAAGCAAGATGTATGCGCACGCGCAGAATCTGGAATTCGAAGAAGCAGCAAACACCCGCGACGAACTGCATGCCTTGCGCGAGCAGTTTATTGCGATTTCATAACGAGAAGGATGGTAGACTGCGCGGCTTAAAAATCATGACCCAGACATTTTAACGAAGAGCGAGCCAATGACTGACACACCACAAAATCCTGGCGCAGCGAAAGATCCGCTGCACGGCGTCACGCTGGAAAAACTGCTGACAACGCTGGTGGATAACTTTGGCTGGCCGGCGCTGGCCTCGCAGGTGAATATCAACTGCTTTAAAAGTGACCCGAGTGTGAAATCCAGCCTTAAATTCTTGCGCCGTACGCCGTGGGCGCGCAAGGAAGTGGAAACGCTGTATCTGGATTTCATTGAAGGCCATCTGCGCCCGGACATGACCCGCAGCAAGCGCCGCACACCGCTCTCAGCACAGGCTCCGCAAAAGCCAAAAGTCAGTACCGCCAAACCGGCTGCCGACAGCCCGTGGAATAACCATCCGCTGGTGAAAAAGTAATTTACGCGCATTTCATTCTGTTCATTTGAGGAGAAGGATCGTGTCAGAGCAACAGGTTCTTATCGTGATCGATATGCAAAACGGGGTGTTCGCCTCCCCGCGTTATGATCGCAGCGGACGGGCTGAGCGCATTAATCAGCTGATTGACCGGGCAGGGCGGGTTATTTTCATCCAGCACGCCGAAGGTGAAATGACCGAAGGCAGTGAATTCTGGCAAGTGTTACCTGAAATTCATCAGCCGGAAGGGGCAGTTTCTGTCACCAAAACCGCCTGTGATTCTTTCTATCGCACTACGCTCGAATCGGTATTGCAGGAACTGAACGCGACCCGTTTTACGGTCTGTGGTTGTGCAACGGATTATTGCGTGGATACCACCATCAAAGTTGCCGCCAGCAAAGGCTATGCCGTGACCGTCGCATCGGACGCGCATACCACCGGCGACCGCACGCATGTGACGGCGCAGCAACTGATCGGCCAGCATAATGAAGTGTGGCGTGAGTTATCCGTGCCGGGGAATCCGGTTACCGTGAAAACTACCGCTGAGATCCTGGCTGACTGGCAGTAAATTCAGTTTCCGGACGCAAAAAAGGCCGCATCGCGCGGCCTTTCCTGTTTCTGCTATTCAGTAAATCAGAGCATCTTTTGCAGCGCTTCTTCGATGGCCGCCCGCAACATATCGCGGTCATGGCGATAGGGCACATCACTGGCTTCAAGCGGGCTCTGAATAATCAGATGTTCAGCGGCGCTTCCGCCAACAGTCACTTTCGGACCGACAATCGCGGCATCCGCACGGCGGCCAATACGCGTTTCGATCATATCCAGTTTGTTATCCAGCGTCAGAGACGCCGCGGCGACGCTGAGTTCTTTCCCCAGATTGCCGATATACACAATGTGCGCACGGCTGCGACGCAGCGCTGTGGTGAGGTCATTCATCAGCAACAGCGGCATCAGGCTGGTGAAGAAACTGCCGGGACCAATCAGGATCAGATTAGCTTCTGCAATCGCCTGCAATGCTTCGCGCGTGGCCGGCACCTGAGGTTCAAGCCGCAGTTCTCGCGGGACCTGCGTCAGTTTATCGACATTCACTTCGCCGTGAACCGTTTCACCGTTGGCATCAATGGCGGCCAGATCAACCGGCTGTTCTGACATCGGGATCAATTCGGCATCCACTTTCAGCAGACTGCGCACCAGATTGATCGCTTCCAGCGGACGCACGGTCAGGTGATCGAGCGCGCGCAGCATCAGATTCCCCAGATTATGCCCGTCGAGTTCGCCCTGACCGCTGAAGCGATATTCAAACATCGCAGAGGCCAGGCTCGGTTCGGTGATCAGCTGATTCAGGCAATTGCGCATATCGCCCCAGGCAATGCCTCCCACGGAACGACGTATGCGGCCGGTCGAACCGCCGTTATCCGTGGTGGTCACGATGCCGGTCAGACGCGGGCCGAGAGAGGAGAGGGAGGACATCACGCGGCCAAGCCCGTGACCTCCGCCTAACGCCACCACCCGGTCGAGGTCTGCTAATGTTCGGTTACGCATGGTTTTCCTTTTAATGGGGAGTGGCGATATAAATCAATTTTCTGCGGGGATTTTACCTAACTTTGCAACAAGATGTTATCACTTAAGGGCACGACATTTGCAGACTCAGCGTATTCAAAATCAAACGCTTTTAGCCTTGAAAATGCTGTCTTTTGTCGTGAAAAATCGTTATATATCAAAATGTATAACGAAAAACCATCTTGGCGATCCGGACTTTGCGGCGTTAGAATATGCCCCGTTACCCCCGTATTCATCATCGCTCCGCTATGGATCGGATGAATCAACTCCTAGCCCTGGTTCCTAAGTTGCCTTTCTGACGTCGTTCCCACAGAAACAATATGGAGCCCTGGCCGTGACGAAAGTCACCAGGGTGTATGGCAGAAATGCCCGCATCTCCCGTATCTGGAAAGGTGTTAAGGTGCTTCAACTTACTGATGCTTTTGCCCGCAAGTTTTATTACTTGCGGCTGTCGATCACAGACGTGTGCAATTTTCGTTGCACCTATTGTCTGCCGGACGGCTACAAGCCGCACGGACACAGCAATAAAAGTTTTCTCTCGCTCGATGAAATCCGTCGGGTCAGCCGCGCGTTCGCTCACTTAGGGACAGAAAAAGTGCGCCTGACCGGTGGAGAACCGTCGCTGCGCCGCGATTTCTGCGAGATCATTGCCGCAGTGCGCGAAAATCCTTCCATCAAAACCCTCGCGGTGACCACTAACGGTTATCGCATGGCGCGTGATATCGATAAATGGCGCGATGCCGGTCTGACCAACATCAACGTCAGCGTCGACAGTCTCGACGCCCGCCAGTTTCACGCCATCACCGGTCAGGATAAATTCCGCGATGTGATGGCCGGAATCGACGCGGCTTTTGACGCCGGTTTCAGCAAGGTGAAAGTTAACACCGTGCTGATGCGCGATGTGAATCACGCCAGCCTGAACACGTTCCTCGACTGGATCAAAACCCGTCCGATCCAGCTGCGTTTCATCGAACTGATGGAAACCGGCGACGGCGGCGATCTGTTCCGCAAACATCACGTGTCGGGCGAAGTGCTTCGCGAACAGCTGGTGCGTCAGGGCTGGCAGTTGCAGGTTCGCTCCCGCAGCGACGGCCCCGCACAGGTCTTCAGCCATCCGGATTATCTCGGTGAAATCGGTCTGATCATGCCGTACGAAAAAGACTTCTGCGCCAGCTGTAACCGGCTGCGCGTGTCTGCCATCGGCAATCTGCATTTGTGTCTTTTCGGCGAGCAGGGCATCCCTCTGCGTGATTTATTAGCCAACGACATGCAGCAGGACGATCTGATGGACCGCATTCAGGGCGGCCTGAGCCGCAAAAAACAAACTCACTTCCTGCATGAAGGCAATACCGGAATTACCCAGAACCTGTCGTTTATCGGCGGCTGAGTCCGGCATTAATCGTTTAAGGAGCAAACTGATGAGCAAAGCCAGTAAAGAGTTTTTGCCTTTATCTGTGGCGATCATGACGGTTTCCGACCGCCGCACCGACGCTGAAGACACGTCCGGGCATTACCTGAAAGAGGCCGTGACCGAAAGCGGCCATCACGTCGTCGCACAGCAAATTGTCAAAGAAAACATTTACAGCATCCGCGCCGTGGTTTCTGCGTGGATTGCGGATGAAAAAATCCAGGCGATTCTGATCAACGGCGGTACCGGTTTTAACGCCGGCAACAATACGCCGGAAGCGCTGAAACCGCTGTTTGACCGCGAAATCGAAGGCTTTGGCGAGTTGTTCCGCATGGTGTCATTTGAAGATATCGGTACCTCGACCATTCAGTCGCGCGCCATTGGCGGCATCGCCAACCAGACGGTAATTTTCGCCATGCCCGGCTCGACCCGCGCCTGCCAGACTGCCTGGGACAACATCATTGAAGCGCAGCTCGACGCCCGTCAGGGACCATGCAATTTCACTCCACATTTGAAGAAATAAGTATGTCTGAACTCACTCACATTAATGCTTCCGGCGACGCGCACATGGTGGATGTCTCCGGTAAAGCCGAAACGGTTCGCGAAGCGCGAGCCGAAGCCTTTGTTGAAATGGCGGCCGGTACGCTGGCGATGATTATTAACGGCAACCACCACAAAGGTGATGTGTTTGCTACGGCGCGTATCGCCGGCATTCAGGCGGCGAAAAAGACCTGGGATTTAATCCCGCTGTGTCATCCGCTGTTGCTGACCAAAGTGGAAGTGAATCTCGACGCGCAGCCGGAACATAATCGCGTGCGCATCGAATCCCGCTGCCGTCTGAGTGGCAAAACCGGCGTGGAAATGGAAGCGCTGACGGCGGCTTCTGTGGCGGCGCTGACTATTTACGATATGTGTAAAGCGGTGCAGAAAGATATGGTGATCGGCCCGATCCGCCTGCTGGAAAAAACCGGCGGCAAATCCGGAGACTTTAAGGTGGAAGGTAAAGCGGAAGGTAAGGTGGAAGTATGATCGACGTTCTGTTCTTCGCGCAGGTACGCGAACTGACCGGCACCTCCAGCCTGCAACTTGCGGCAGAATTCCCGACGGTGGAAGAATTACGGGCTTCGCTGACCGCACGCGGCGACCGCTGGGCACTGGCGCTGGAATCCGGAAAATTACTGGTGGCGGTTAACCAGACGCTGACCACGATGGCGCATCCGCTCACGGCGGGCGATGAAGTGGCCTTCTTCCCACCGGTCACCGGAGGCTGAGATGGACCTGACGAAAATTGTTGTGGATGCCGCGCCGTTCAGCGTGGGTGATGAGTACAACTGGCTGGCGCAATCTGACGCCGACGGTGCTGTGGTGACGTTTACCGGCAAAGTGCGCAATCACAATCTGGGTAATCATGTCAGCGCGTTAACGCTGGAACATTATCCGGGCATGACCGAAAAAGCGCTGGCAGAGATTGTTGCTGAAGCCCGTACCCGCTGGCCACTGCAACGCGTGTCGGTTTATCACCGCGTCGGGCCGATGTATCCGGGCGATGAAATCGTGTTTGTCGGCGTGACCAGCGCGCATCGTGGCATGGCTTTCGAGGCCAATGAATTCATTATGGATCATCTGAAAACCCGCGCACCGTTCTGGAAGCGTGAGGCCACGGAAGAGGGCGACCGCTGGGTTGATGCCCGTGACAGCGATAAACAGGCCGCGGCGCGCTGGTAAATCGCATCTCAACCGCACGCAGACCTTCCATGCTTTTCTCTCTATCTGTGATACGCTTAAAAAATCGGGAGGCTGTTTTGGCCTCATTTTTGTCCTCCATGCAAAAAGGGTAATCATCATGGATCGATATCCACGCAGTAACGGTTCAATTGTTGAACGCGCGAATACCGGCATTCAGGCGTACATGGCGCAAGTGTATGGCTGGATGTTCTGTGGTTTGCTGCTGACCGCATTTGTGGCCTGGTACGCCTCCGGCTCTGAGAAAATCATGAGTTTTGTTTTCTCCAGCCAGATTACTTTCTTCGGTTTGATCATCGCGCAGCTGGCGCTGGTCTTCGTGATTTCTGGCATGGTGAATCGCCTGAGTGGCACGGTCGCCACCGGTCTGTTCATGCTGTATTCCGCGCTGACCGGGCTGACGCTTTCCAGTATTTTCCTGGTCTACACCGGTGATTCGATTTTCGGTACCTTCATTGTCGCCGCCGGTATGTTTGGCGCGATGAGTGTTTACGGATACGTGACGAAGCGTGACCTGACCGGTATCGGCAGCATGTTGTTCATGGCGCTGATCGGCCTGGTGCTGGCATCGCTGGTGAACATGTGGCTGAAAAGCTCCGGCCTCGCGAACATCATTTCTTACGCCGGTGTGCTGATCTTCGTCGGTCTGACCGCGTATGACACACAGAAGCTGAAAAACATGGGTGCGCAGTTGTCTGCTGATGATCGCGATAACTTCCGTAAATACTCCATTGTTGGCGCACTGACGTTGTATCTCGATTTCATCAACCTGTTCCTGATGCTGTTGCGGATTTTCGGCAACCGCCGGTAACGGTTTTTGATTGCAAACGTTTGAGAGGGGCACTGAGAAGTGTCCCTTTTTTATGCCGGAGCCGAGGCAAAGGGCGGCTTTTAAAAAAGGATTGAGAAAGTTTCGGTTTCTCACGTGCGGTGATTGCATAACTCACTGTGCCGAAACCGACCAAAGAGGGCTATGACGAGCCCTCTTTGGAATCTCCACGTCTTGAACTGCGCGCTACCGCTCGCTGGCTATGTTTCAGTTGCCGCAGAGACAGGCTGGAAATCTTGCCGCTGTGCGGTCCCTTCTCTCGGTGTTACTCGGCCTGCGGCCTCACCCTTCGGGCCGTCACTTCGTGACGTTGTCTCGCAGAGCTCGACCCGAGCCAAAGGTCTCGAAGCCGCTCCGTTCAGCAAGATTTCTGAATCGCCCGCACGATCTTAAATTCGAAGGCAGACTGTTTATCATCTTTTAGAAAAGTGGATTGGCGTGATCAAAAATGGCACCGAATGAATGGTTCGAGACGTAGGGCTCGAAGCCTGAAATGAGGGAATCGCGCAGCGATGACATTTTGCGCCACCCGGTGATGCGACAGGATATGTCCATCGAGCCTGCGATAGCGCGCAATAAAAAAGCGAGGGGAGTTCAGAGGGGAAAAGCCTTTCCCCTCTGGTCGGTTTCGGCGCAGCAAGTTAAATGAACGACGTCATTAAGAAACCGAAATTTTCTCGATCAATTTTTAAGTCAAAAAGTTTCCGCCATTTCCAAATGGTCATGACCGCCCCGATACCGCGGCTTACGGTATCCGCACTCTTCCCGTCGGTACCCGCCGAAAACTCCACCACACCTGCACGGTGTTAAACAGCACCAGAATCGCCGTCACGATAAACACCCACCGGAAGCCGAGCAGGGCAGAAGCACTGGAGCCAATCAGCGGCCCGACGACATTTCCGAGATACATAAACGACTGGTTGTATCCAAATATCCGGCCTGTGACCTGATCGCTGCTGTATTTCACCAGCAGCGCCTGAACCGCAGGCATCAGCGCGCCATCACCGAAACCGAGCATGAAACGCAAAATACCCAGCTGGGTCGGCGTATTAATCAACGCCATCAGGCAGAACAGAATGAAGCAAAAGACCAGTGCGGCGATAAGGATACGGTGTGCGCCAATGCGGTCGCCGAGCTTGCCGAGTTTCGGGGCGGCCATCAGCGCGGAAACGCCCGGTACGGCGGCGATTACCCCGCTGATAAACGCGATGTTGCTGGTGTCAGACGAAATCTCGCGGATAAACAGCGTCAGGATCGGGCTGATGGAACCGTTCGCCAGTTGAATCATCATGGTGGTAACGAACAGGCTGACGATGAGCCACGGATAAGGCAGTGTGGTGAATACCGCTTTACCACTCAGCCGGTTGGCTTTGGTCACCGGCACTACGCGTTCTTTGATCAGAAATAATGTGATCAGGAAGCTGATAAACAACATGCCGCTGGTGACGAAAAATACCGTGCGCAGACCGAGATGGTCAGCCATAAAACCGCCGAGCAGCGGGCCGATAATCACACCAGATACCTGACCGGTAGACAAGGTGCCCAGCGCCCAGCCGCTTTTATCCCGTGGCACCTGCGAGGCGACCAGCGCCATCGCATTGGGTATATACCCGGACGTCAGCCCCATCAGCGTACGCAGAATGAAAAGCTGCCAGACGTTGGTGGCGAAACCCTGCAACATCATGACAATCGCCATGCCCAGCGCGGCGCGCAGCAACATCAGCTTGCGGCCTTTACGATCCGCAAGGCTGCCCCACAGCGGCGCCACGATGGCCGAAACCAGAAACGTACCGCTGAACACCAGTCCTGACCACAGGCTCAGTGATTCATGAGATGTGACGCCAAGCTGTTCGATGTAAAGCGGTAAAAAAGGCAGGATCTGACTCATCGCCATGCCGGTGAAAAAACAGCCCAGCCAGACGGAGATTAAATTTACTTTCCAGGTTTCCATGTTGCAGCGAGCGAGCCTTATGGACAGAGGAGTGTGAGAAACGAAGCATAGCAATCAAATCTGTGAAGTGGGACGCAAAAAGTGGGAACCCATTCATCAGATTTATAATTGATTATCCTGTGTCAACATTTGGGATTATCACGACAGATTATGCCGCCGGAAAGCGTCGCCGGAGTCAGCCTCTGTAACCGCCCGTTACAGGCCTGCAGGAGATAAATTCACGCACGGCGGCGTTTTGTGGTAGAATCGACCCAACTGGCGCACTGCAGTTTGTGCCGAATCCTCGTGGTAATGCCTCATTTGCCTCGTCTGATCATCCACTCTTGAAACTGCACCGAACCCCGTTCGGGTTAGAGTGGACTGGAGCTTTTCCTTATATGTCATTTGATTCCCTCGGCTTAAGTGCCGAAATTTTGCGTGCTGTTGAAGAACAGGGCTATCGCGAACCTACGCCTATTCAGCGTCAGGCTATTCCTGTCGTTCTGGAAGGTCGTGACCTGATGGCGAGTGCGCAGACCGGTACCGGTAAAACCGCTGGTTTTACCCTGCCGCTGCTCAATATGCTCAGCCATACCAACGCGCAATTCAAAGGACGTCGCCCGGTTCGTGCGCTGATCCTGACCCCAACCCGTGAGCTGGCGGCGCAGATTGGTGAAAACGTACAGGCTTACAGCAAATACCTGACCCTGCGTTCGCTGGTGGTATTTGGTGGTGTGAGCATCAACCCGCAGATGATGAAACTGCGCGGTGGTGTGGATGTTTTGATCGCAACGCCTGGTCGTTTGCTGGATCTGGAACATCAGCGTGCTGTTGATTTATCTCAGGTTGAAATTTTGGTGCTGGACGAAGCTGACCGCATGCTGGACATGGGCTTCATTCATGACATCCGTCGCGTGCTGGCGAAACTGCCTGCCAGGCGTCAGAACCTGCTGTTCTCCGCGACCTTCTCTGATGAGATTAAAGGTCTGGCGAGCAAGTTGCTGACCAACCCTGCTTCTGTCGAAGTGGCGCGTCGCAACACCGCTTCTGCGCAAATTGAACAAAGCGTTCACTTTGTTGATAAGAAACGTAAAAGAGAATTGCTGTCTCAGATGATCGGCGAAGGCGACTGGAAACAGGTGCTGGTCTTCAACCGTACCAAACATGGCGCAAACCATCTGGCTGAGCAGCTGAATAAAGACGGTATCACTGCCGCCGCTATTCACGGCAACAAAAGTCAGGGCGCGCGTACCCGCGCACTGGCCGATTTCAAAGCCGGTTCTATCCGTGTTCTGGTCGCGACTGACATCGCTGCGCGTGGTCTCGATATCGACCAGCTGCCGCACGTGGTGAACTACGAGCTGCCAAACGTGCCGGAAGATTACGTTCACCGTATCGGCCGTACCGGTCGTGCGGAAGCCACCGGCGAAGCGATTTCTCTGGTGTGCGTTGACGAACACAAACTGCTGCGTGATATCGAGCGTCTGCTGAAACGTGAAATTCCACGCATCGCGCTGGAAGGTTACGAGCCAGACCCGAGCATCAAAGCTGAGCCGATCATTAATGGTCGTCAGGGCAGCGGCGGCGGCGGTCGTGGCGCGCCACGTCAGGGCCAGCGTCCGGGCGCACCGCGCTCTGGTGCTCCACGCTCCGGCGCTCCGCGTCAGGGCGGGAATGGTCAGCGCAGCGGTACCTCAGAAAATCGTGGTTCAGAAAACCGCGGTTCAGCTGAAAACCGTCCGGCACGTTCGCGTCCTGCTCATGCAGGCCAGCGTCGCACCGGCAATGCAGGCAGCGGCAACAAGTAATTGTTATCGCTGTTCTGCAATCAAACCGCCTTCACCGGCGGTTTTTTTTCGTCTGCGATCTACCGGATCCGATTTATCGGATCACATAGGCACAACGCCGCGCGCCCTGCAAAATATGCTCGGTGCGTTGCACATCAGCATCCAGCACTTCGCTGAACACATCGCGTTCTGCCCGGCAAAATCCCTGACAGGTAGCGGCGGCGGCACAAATCGGGCAGTGATTTTCGATAAACAGATAACTGCCATCTTCCTGTAATGTCCAGTCCGCCATATAGCCTTCACGGGTACGGATATCCGTCAGCCTTTGCAATTTTTCTTCCATCGACACCGCCCCGAGCATCGCCTGGTGGTAGTTTTCCTGCGTGATTTTTTCCCGCGAAGTGATCAGCTGATCCAGCGCTGAATCGCCCAGAGAGGTGCGGATCAGCTGCAAAAGTTGTACGGTGAGATCGGCGTGTGCATCGGGGAATCGCGCGTGGCCTGCGGCGGTCAGCTGCCAGTATTGTGACGGGCGGCCGACACCCTGGGAAACGGCTTTGGCTTCCACCAGACCTTCTTTTGCCAGCTTCACGAACTGTTGTCGTGCGGCTTCACCGGTGGTGCCCAAAAGGTGACCGGCATCACTGGCCTGTAATTCCCCGCGCGTTTTCAGAAGCGTCAGCAGGCGTTCTGCCACACTTTGTCTGACGTCATTTTTATTTTCCAAGTCATTGCTTGACATATTACCTCGGCGGGTTCTAGATTACGTAAAACATATTCCAAGTTATTTCTTGTTTTAATCATACCATAACCACATCACGCTTCAATGTGTGGAAAGCACAAACCAAAGGGATGCAGAGAAATGTCGGGAATTCAGAACGGTTGGGCGGACTTATTCAGTGCAGAAAACCGCGGGAGCGCCATCACCCTCAGTTCCGGTGTCGCACTCTACGCCACCAACAGTTACATCGTGATCACCATTTTGCCCTCTGTCGTGCAGGATATCGGCGGGCTGGCGTGGTATGCGTGGAATACCACGCTGTACGTTGTGTGCTCCATTCTTGGCTCGGCACTTTCCGCCCGTCTGATGCGGACCGCCGGACCCCGCGGCAGTTATCTGATGGCGACCGGTATTTTTATCGCCGGTGCCGCGATTTGTACCGCCGCGCCAAATATGCCGGTGTTGCTGCTCGGAAGGGCGCTGCAGGGGCTGGGCGGCGGATTCCTGTTTGCGCTTTCTTACGCGATGATCAATCTGCTGTTTAAAGAATCTCTCTGGCCGCGGGCAATGGCGCTGATTTCTGCCATGTGGGGGATTGCGACGCTGATCGGCCCGGCAGTGGGCGGGATTTTTGCGGAACTGCACGCCTGGCGTTGGGCATTCGGTTTGCTGCTGCCGGTGACGTCTTTGTTCGGGTTGTGGGTATGGCGGATCTTGCCGAAAGCGCAGCGTGAGAAACAGGCCGATGAGCCGTTACCGCTGATGCAGCTGGCGTTGCTGACCGGCTCGGTGCTGGTGGTTTCTGCGGGAAGTTTGTCGTCCGAAGGCCTGATTAACCTGCTCGGATTCGTGATTGCAGTGGTGATGATGTTAATTCTGCGTCACCGCGAATTTACCGCTGATGTCCGGCTGCTGCCGCGTAATGCGTTACGCCGTTCTTCTCCGCTTTACGGGCTGTATCTGGTGATGAGCCTGCTGATTATCGGCCTCGGCTGCGAACTGTTTGTACCTTATATGCTGCAACATTTGCACGGTCAGGCGCCGCTGGCGGCTGGCTATATCACGGCAGCCGCGGCAGCGGGCTGGACATTAAGTGAGGTTGCGAGCTCCGGCTGGACAGGTCGCCGTGCCGACAACGCCATTGTCTGCGGGCCGGTGATACTGGCTGCCGGTTTGCTTTTATTGTTGTTTACCGTACCCGTCGCGTTTGGTCTGCCGTGGCTGAATATCAGTGGTGTGGTTCTCGGGCTGACGCTGGCCGGTTTCGGCATCGGCCTTGGCTGGCCGCATCTGCTGACCCGCGTGCTGCAACAGGCTCCGGAAGACGACCGCGAAAAAGCAGGTGCATCAATAACTGTCGTGCAGTCCTTTGCTTCAGCGCTCGGCGCGGCACTGGCGGGCACTGTCGCTAACTTCGCGGGCGTGAGTCAGGGAGATGCCGGTGCGGCCAGTGCGGCATTCTGGATGTTCCTGCTGTTTGCCATACCGGCGTTCCTGGCTGTGTGGATTGCCTGGCGCTCGGTAAAAGCCCGGCAGGCCAGCGGCAATGCGCCGGAACACCTGAGCCGTGATTTGTCACAAGGGTAATTGCCCGGCGGCGGGCCATGCGGTAATCTTGCGCGTCATTTTTAAAGGTTGAACAACGATGCGCGTATTACTGGCTCCGATGGAAGGTGTGCTTGATCCTCTGGTTCGTGAACTTCTCACTGAAGTGAACGACTACGATTTGTGCATCACTGAGTTTGTGCGTGTGGTCGATCAGCTGCTGCCCGCCAAAGTTTTCCATCGCCTGTGCCCCGAATTACATCACGACAGCCGTACGCCCTCCGGTACGCGGGTGCGCGTTCAACTGCTCGGACAATATCCGCAATGGCTGGCCGAAAATGCCGCTTTTGCCGTTGAGCTCGGCTCTTACGGAGTGGATCTCAACTGCGGTTGTCCGTCGAAAATGGTCAATGGCAGCGGCGGCGGAGCGACGTTACTCAAAGATCCTGAGCTGATTTATCAGGGTGCAAAAGCCATGCGCGCCGCCGTTCCCGCGCATTTGCCGGTGACCGTCAAAGTGCGTCTTGGCTGGGATTCCCTTGAGCGCAGTTTTGAAATTGCTGATGCAGTACAGCAGGCCGGTGCCACCGAACTGACCGTTCACGGGCGAACCAAAGAAGACGGTTACAAGCCGGAGCGCATTAACTGGGCCGCGATTGGTGAAATCCGTCAGCGGCTGAGTATTCCGGTGATTGCTAACGGCGAAATCTGGGATTACGAAAGCGGTCAGGCCTGTCTGCAAACCACCGGTTGCGATGCGGTAATGCTGGGGCGTGGTGCGTTGAACATCCCGAACCTCAGCCGCGTGGTGAAGTACAACGAACCGCGTATGCCGTGGCCGGATGTGATGACGCTGTTGCAGAAATACACCCGCCTGGAAAAGCAGGGCGACACCGGTTTGTATCACGTTGCGCGTATCAAACAGTGGCTGAGCTACTTGCGCAAAGAGTACGAAGAAGCGACAGAGTTATTTACTGAAGTGCGCGTGCTGAAGACGTCGAAGGAAATTGCCGAACGCATCAACCGGTGATTTCACACCATGACTTCTCCACGCGATAACGCTTAAAAATGGAGAAGTATCATGGAAAACAAAGATATCGGCCTGACTCACATCGCATTCGCTGTTAAAGACCTGGATGCCAGCATCGCGTTTTACCAGCAATTCGCCGACATGAAAGTCATTCATCGTCGCGGAGAAAAGGGCAGCACTGCCCGTCCGGTCGCCTGGCTGAGCGACATGACCCGCCATTTCGCCATCGTTCTCGCCGAAGACCCTGAAAACACCGATACCAAACTCGGCCCTTTCGGCCATCTCGGCGTCGCCTGTGCGTCAAAAGAAGCGATGGATGCCAAACTTACTGAGGCGCGCGCCGCAGGCGTTTTACGTCAGGAGCCGACAGATTCCGGCGCGCCGGTGGGCTACTGGGCATTTCTTGATGACCCGGACGGCAATACGCTGGAATTATCTTACGGGCAGGAAATTGGTTATCTGATTGGCAACCAGTAAGTATTAGTCAGTTGATGGATTTCAGTGCAATCTTACGCAAGTGTTCACTTACTCGCCGTTCCACGGTTGGCGGGCGCTGGTGACAGACTTTGTGACAAATAGAATTGAAAAATGCGGGTGCTAAGACTATTCGCGTCACTTATAATTCCGCCCGCTGTTTCGACATAACTCAATGACAACTTTCTAAATACAGAGCAATGCATGTGAAAATCCGTCTTCTGGTTCTGAGCTTATTAGCCTTAAATACAGGCATGTTGTCTGCACCTGCCGCCTTCGCTGCAAAGCAAGAGCAGGCCGTCGCCCCGATTGTTCAAATTGCTTCCGGCAGCGCCATGGTGGTGGATCTTAAAAGCCACGAAGTGATTTATTCGCGAAATCCTGATGAGGTGAGGCCGATTGCCTCCCTGACAAAACTGATGACCGCCATGGTCACGCTGGATGCGAATCTGCCACTCGACGAAGTGATTAATGTCGATATCAGTAATACGCCTGAAATGCGTGGCGTTTTCTCCCGCGTGAAACTCAACAGCGAAATTACCCGTCGCCAGATGATTCAGCTGGCGCTGATGTCTTCAGAAAACCGTGCAGCAGCCAGTCTTGCGGCGCATTATCCTGGCGGTTATTCAGCGTTCATTAAAGCCATGAATACCAAAGCGAAATCGCTGGGAATGACCCATACGCATTATGTGGAACCGACCGGTTTGTCGCCGCACAACGTCTCGACTGCACGCGATTTGACCCGCCTGCTGCTGGCTTCCCAGCGTTATCCGTTGATCGGGCAGTTGAGCACCACAGCCGAAAAAACTGCGGTCTTCAGCCATCCGGCGTATGCCTTGCCATTTCGTAATACCAATCATCTGATCATGAACCCGTCCTGGAATATCCAGCTGACCAAGACCGGTTACACCGATGATGCTGGGCATTGTCTGGCGATGCGCACCACCATCAACGGTAAACCGGTTACTCTGGTCGTGATGGATGCTTTCGGAAAATACACCGCTTTTGCCGACGCCAACCGTCTGCGCACCTGGATGGAAACCGGTAAAACCGTGCCCGTTCCGCAAATCGCGAAGAACTATCGTAAGCAGAAAGAGCAGCAGAAGACGCAGCCATCCGTCGAAGAAGCAGACGACTAAAAATATCCTGCATACTTCGGACCGCAATGGCGTTGGCGACGTTCACTCACCCGAATCACTGACTAATGTCAGCTCATCGGGATTCGTTCGCTTGCCGCCTTATTGCAATCCGAATTATTTTGGATATTTCAGCAATCGCTGATAAATGAAAAAGTCCGGCCATGTGCCGGACTTTTTGTTTGCAGGGAATGAACTGATGATCAGAAAATCAGTTTAAAGACACCTGTGAGGGTCAGCAGGCCGACGATAAAGATGATGGCGATGATCCACAGAATAATTTTCATGTTTTCTCCTTAACATACTTTTCAGTCATCATCGGCCGTCCGGCTAAGCCAATGATATTCCTTATCAGTATAGCTTCTGCCTGCGTTTTTGCTTTTTGCTCGCTGTTTTTTCAGGCCAGCGCCGCGCGTAAGCCACATTCGGGGCTGGTGAGCGGTTTGCCCATTTGTGTCAGCTGCGCCGCGCCGGTCATTGATGCCTGTGCCAGCACCACACAGACCGCACCTTTCATATATTGCGCATCAGCCGCTGCCGCGATGGCCTGTAAGTATCCCGCCAGATCACCCTGCTTAAACTTTTCCCATGCGCCCGTTATCAGACGGATTTCAAACTGTGCCTGCGGATGCTTTTCCACCTGTGCGAATAACTCTCGCGTCGGCTCAAGGGTCGTTTCGACTGCACACAGCACGACCACATTACCCGCCGTTTTCATGGCCTGTTGCGCCAGCGCCTGATCGACTCGCAAAACCGGCACCGTGGTTGTTTCGCTGGCAAGCGTTGCGGCTGAACCCAGCGTCGAGCAAGTCAGTAAAACGCGGTCGGCATTTTCACTCAATGCCAGCAACACATCGGCAGTTTGCTGACGAATATCCTTAGTCAGTCCGCCCGCATTTTCGGCAGCGGCGAGTAAATCAGGCCGGGAGACATGGAGAAACTGATGCTGCTCCAGCCCGAGTTCCTGTGCTGCGTTTTCGAATACCGCAATATTGCTGTCCGCCGTGTGTAAACAGGTGATGCGCATCTCATTCTCCTGATAAATTCCAGCCTCTACGTTAATGATTTTTTAGACGTTGTGCAGGCTTATTCGCCTGTAAAAATTTGTTAGTTAGTGTACTAACTCACTACCAAATAAATAATACCTTGATTTAAAACAAATAAAGTATGTACCAGTTGGTACAAATTATCTTACTTTCGCCTAACATCTTCGTATAATCTCCGTCACAAAATAAAAGCCCACCGCAGATGTGGGTACTTCCCCGTCAGACCCCGCTAAAAGGAGTTTTATCGTGAAACGCAGACATTTTCTGACCTCAATGGCGGTGCTGTTATTCAGCACTGCGCTGAAGGTTAAAGCCAAAATTTTCTCCGGTGGTATGCCGTGGATTATCCATTCGGTTCGCCCGCCAAAACCGGTGGTCGCCGGTGAATGGACATTTTTCACGCCCGAAGAAGTCAGCCTGGTGGAAATCCTGGCCGACCGTATCATTCCGGCAGATGAACTCAGTATCGGCGGCAAAGAGGCCGGTTGCGCGGTGTTTCTGGATCGTCAGCTGAGCGGCGATTTCGGTAAAGCGGTAACCACCTATCGTCTCGGACCGGTTATTCAGGACGGGTTGCCACAGGCCGGACCGCAATATAAAGACACGCCAGCCGAACGTTACAAACTGGGGCTGACGGCGCTGAATAACGTCGCGAAATCGCGCAATGGCGGGAAAAACTTTACCGAGCTTTCCGGCGAACAACAGGACGATTTACTGCGTCGCGTGGAATCCGGCGAAATTCCGCTGGCGGGCGTCAATGGCCAGCTGTTCTTCAACATGTTAGTGCAGAACATGCGTGAGGGATTCTTCTCCGACCCGTTATATGGCGGCAACAAAGATATGGCGGGCTGGAAAATGCTCGGTTTCCCTGGTGCACGTTATGACTTCCGGGATGTCATCGACCGCCGTGGCGAAGACTTACATATCGAACCGGTCAGCATGCTGTCCCAATACGAAAAATCATAAAAACCGCCCACGAACGGTCATTGATTGAATTGATTTTGCAGGAGTAAATGTCGTATGAGTAATAAACGTGAAAAGGTCGATGCGGTCATCGTCGGCCTGGGTTGGGCAGGTTCGCTGATGGCGAATGAGTTGACGCTGGCAGGACTGAATGTGGTGGCAATTGAGCGCGGTTCATGGCGCGACACCAGCAACGATTTCCCGACCACTATTGATACCGATGAGCTGCGCTTTGTCAGCCGCCGCGCGATCATGCAGCCGACGGCGGTGGAAACCCTGACATTCCGTAATAACCCGATCCAGCAAGCGTTACCGCTGCGTGAATTTAATACCTACCAGTTTGGTATGAATGTCGGCGGTGCGGGTACGCACTGGAATGGCATGACCTGGCGCTTCCTGCCGTACGATTTCCAGAGCTACAGCCAGACAGTAGAACGTTACGGTAAGAACAAATTTCTTGAAGGCATGCAGGTGCAGGATTGGGGCGTGACCTATGATGACGTCGAACCGTTCTACGACAAATTCGAACGCTACGCGGGTACTTCCGGGAAAGCGGGCAACATTAAGGGTGAAAAAATTGAAGGCGGGAATGTCTTCGAAGGGCCGCGCAGCCGCGATTATCCGCTGCCGCCGCTCAAACGCACTCAGCTGTCGATGATCTTTGATAAAGCCACCCGCGAGATGGGCTATCACCCGTTTGCCGTGCCTGCGGGTAACACGTCTGATGCTTATACCAATCCGCTGGGTATTAACATGGCACCGTGTACTTATTGCGGTTACTGCGAATTCTTCGGCTGCGGCAACTGGTCAAAAAGCAGTCCGAATGCCTGTATCTTACCAGCCGTCATGCAGCGCCCCAATTTCACGGTAATCACCGAATCTGAAGTGTTGCGCGTGAACAAAGCCGCCGACGGCAAAACCGCTACGGGTGTGACTTTTATCGGCAGCGACGGCGTAGTGTGGGAACAACCCGCGGACATCGTGGTGATTTCTGCTTACCAGATGGACAACGTGCGCCTGATGCTGCTTTCCGGCATCGGTAAACCCTACGACCATAAAACCGGCGAAGGCGTTGTAGGCCGCAACTATGCTTATCAGACCGTTTCCGGTGCAGGTTTCTTCTTTGAAGATGAAATGATGAATCCGTTTATCGGTGCCGGTGCGCTGTCGCAGGCGATTGACGATTTCAACGGCGACAACTTCGATCATACCCACCACGATTTTATCGGCGGCGGTGTGGCGCTGGTGCATTCCACCAACGGACGTCCGATTGGCTATTCCAATAACGTGCCGCCGGGCACTCCGCGCTGGGGCGCTGACTGGAAGAAAGCCGTCAAACACAGCTATCAGAACTACAACAACGTCTATTGCATGGGCAACAGCTACCCGCACCGCGATGTGTTCCTCGATTTAGATCCGGAATATAAAGACCGCCACGGCCAGCCGCTGCTGCGCGTGACCTTTGACTGGATCGAAAACGACAAACGCTCAGCGAAATTTATGGCCGACCGCTCGGTTGAGATAGCGCACGCGATGGGCGCAAAGACCGTCGTGCGTCAGGAACCGACCACCAAATCGTTCTCACCGATGGATAACCTTTCCTCGCATACCACCGGTGGCGCCTGCATGGGCGACGATCCGAAAACCAGCGCGATAAACCGCTATCTGCAAAGCTGGGATGTGCATAACGTCTTTGTCTGCGGCGCTTCAGCCTTTGCTAATAATGGCGGATATAACCCGACCGGTACCGTGGGTGCGCTGACCTTATGGGCAGCAGAAGCCATCAAAACCCAGTATCTGAAATCTCCTGGTCCACTGGTGAGGGTTTAAGCATGAGCGTGAAAAAGACATTAGCAATTATCGCGGGCGTGGTTGTCATCGGCGGGCTGGGTTTTGTCGGTTTTAAAACCTGGCACAACGCCAGCCAGTCAGGTGATTTTCAGGCTCCGGCTGCGGCAGCCATGACCGGCAAAACTGCCATTGAGCGCGGCAAATATCTGGCACTGGCAGGGGACTGTGTGGCCTGTCATACCGCGCCCGGCGGCGGTAAACCTTTTGCGGGCGGCTACGGGCTGAACACGCCGTTCGGCACGATTTACGCCACTAACATTACGCCTGATAAAGAAACGGGCATTGGCGGATGGACCGATCAGCAGTTCATTAATGCGGTGCGCAACGGCAAAGGGATCAACGGTGAGAATCTGTATCCGGCGATGCCTTACAACGTTTACGCGAAGGTCAGCGATCAGGACCTTAAAGACATCAAAGCGTATCTGAATACCGTGCCTGCCGTGCATTATGACGGCCCGAAAACGGATTTGCCGTTCCCGTATAACATCCGTCTGATGATGTTCGGCTGGAACCTGTTGTTCCTGGATACGGCACCGTTCAAAGCCGATCCGTCGCAGTCGGCAGAATGGAATCGCGGCGCGTATCTGGTGGAAGGGCTGGGGCACTGTACATCGTGCCATACCGCTAAAAACCCTCTGGGCGGTGATAACTTTGGCGTGCATCTGCAGGGCGGAGAATTGCAGGGCTGGTTCGCGCCGGAAATCACCGGCAATACCCGTCAGGGCATTGGCGACTGGAGCAATGACGAAGTGGTGCAGTACCTGAAAACAGGGGCTAACTCGCGTACCGTGGCTGCCGGTCCGATGGCGGAAGCGGTCACGAATTCGCTGCAGCATTTGTCGGATTCAGATCTGCATGCCATCGCGGTTTATCTGAAAAGCTTGCCGGGCAGCAAAGATAATTCCGCGCCTTTAGCCGCTAATTCCGCGATGGCCAACGGCAAAGAACTCTACGCCGATAACTGCGCGGCATGCCATCAGAATTCCGGTGAAGGGGTACGCAACATGATCCCTGCCCTGAAGGGTAATAACGGCGTTCAGGCCACCCGGCCGACCAACATTCTGCACGTGCTGATGAACGGCGGGCAGGGGGCGGCAACGGCAAGCAATCCGACCAGCGCGGACATGCCTGAGTTCGGCTGGAAACTGACCGATCAGCAGATGGCGGATGTCAGTACGTATATCCGTAACGCATGGGGAAATCAGGCGCCGGCAGTTAGCAAAGACGACGTGGCAAAAGCGCGTAAATCTCAGCAGGGTGCTGCCGCATTGCGTAATCCAGAACAGCAGTAAACGCAAGCTAACGTAAGTAATAAAGTTTAAAGAGCCTCGTAAGAGGCTCTTTTTGTTGATTTTTATTCATCATCTAAATGTAAGATTTCGAAGCATAGATACATAAGCAGTGGCATGTGAAACGAGAAGTAAATTGATTTGATATGGTTATTTATACAGCGCAAAATCCCCACAGATTAAGAGTTTCTAAACAGGGAAAGCTCATAAGCTCATGTGAGGGACAACAGCCATGTTTCAGCTCAGCACAATGGATATCTCGCCCGTCAATCCGATGCTCTACTTTCCCGGTGCCTCTGCCTGGCCGGAAGAATACAAAGGAAAATTGCTCATGGAAAAGCTCATGCAAAATCAGATTAATAATATCGAAAAACAAGGGATCAAAAACGGTGAGGAAATTGCCGGACTGAATCTTCGTGTAGGGAAGGTGGAACAACAGGTCAGTCAGCTGACGGAAGTGGTCACCGACACTAATCTGCGGGTCGGCAAACTGGAGTATCAGATGGTCACGCTCACTGAAGCGGTAACAGATATCGGTGTGCGTGTAGGAAAAACTGAACAGAACATCTCCCGCATCGACGGGCATCTTCTTAGGATTGACGATCGACTGGTGCATATCGACAAACGGTTTGAACAAGTCGACAAACGGTTTGAACAAGTCGACAAACGGTTTGAACAAGTCGATAAACGGTTTGAACAAATCGACAAACGGTTTGAACAGGTGGATGCGCGCTTTGTAAAGATTGAAGCCTCATTAAGCGCCATGCAGAAGATGTTTTATGACCTTATGATCCAACAGACACGCTGGATTATTAGCATGATGCTGGTACTGGTAGGTGCAACTTTTACAGCCGCTCGCTTTATCCATTAAGAGGGGCCTGCTGCGGTCAAACGCTGATTACGATAAGTTGAGCGCAGCAGCAAAACTGGCAATAACGGCTATAATATAGACAGGTCGCCACCTTCCTTGTGCCCTTGTGTGACGGGCATTTCCGAAGGTCTATCACTGCACGCCGCTGGCGGCTTTCGGCGTACAAGGGGGTGTTTCATGGCAAATCATGTCTGGGGACTGTTATCCCATCCTGGTCCCGAACTGCAGCAAATCCAGCGTGAGCGGGAAACCGTTTCACATGTGTATTCCCACCATGTTCTTTTGATGGCGTTGATCCCGGTTGTCTGTTCGTTTATCGGTACAACACAGTTGGGCTGGAATTTCGGTGACGGTCAGACGCTGATGGTTTCCATGTTCACCGCGTCGTATATCGCCGTTATCTTCTATGTTCTGATGCTCGCCGCTGTCGCACTCATGGGGCGCATAATCTACTGGATGGCACGTCGTTATGACAGCCGCCCGACACTCAACAGCTGTATCGTGTTTGCCGGTTATGTTGCCACGCCGATGTTCCTGAGTGGTCTTGTTGCGCTTTATCCGATGGTCTGGTTATGCCTGTTCGTCGGCATCATCGGGCTGTGTTATAGCGGATATCTGTTGTATCTCGGCATTCCTAACTTCCTGAATATCGACCGTCGCGAAGGGTTCCTGTTCTCCAGTTCAACGCTGGCAATGGGCGTTCTGGTATTAGAGTTACTTCTGGCTCTGACGGTGATTATGTGGGGTTACGGAACACAGTTATTTTAACGTAATGGCTATCTTACTTGCCATTTTGCCCCCGGGCAGTGCTCGGCTTCCTCACGTACTTTATGTACGCTGCGGAGCTTCCGCGCTGTCCGGGAACAAACTGCCTGCGCCGACTACGCCATTTGCCTTTTGAAGGACATTATTCCTGCCAGTTTTTCATCTTACTGGTTTTTCCGATCCCCGGATTGAAGCTGTTGGTCGGGTCGGCCTGCCGGTAGAACTCTTTCAGATGCGGTTTTGCCAGATACAGATGCCCGACGTTATGCTCTGCCGGATATTCCGCGCCTTTGGCGTCGAGCAATTCAAGCATCCGGTGTTTCAGTGCCTTGCTGTTCGCGCCTTTTTTGACGATGTAATCCTGATGGAAAACGTGGCACATGAAATGGCCGTAATACAGTTTTGCCACCAGCTGATTGTCGATATCTTCCGGCAATGTTTCGAACCAGTCGCGGTCATTACGGCGCAGTGCAATATCCAGCGCCAGAATATCCTCCACTTCTTTTTCATGTACCGCGTGATAACGCACCGCAGCACCTGCAGCGGCGAAACGGTGCAGGAAAGCTTTTTTGCCTTCGTCAGCCGAGCAGATAAAGAAATCACCCTGACCATCACTGAAGAAACGCGTCAGAAATGTACGTGCCTCATCAATTCCAGGGCCGGACATTTTTAGCAGTAAGTGATGTTCAAACCGGTCACGGTACTGCTTCATGCGAGGTGGAAGGTGATTCGGCAGGGCTTTGCTCAGGCATTGCATTACGCGGTCGCTGAAGTTTTTCGGCAGGAAAGGGACTTTACTGGCATGCGCATCGAATTTCCCTTTCGCGGTAAACATGTCCGGCATTTTGTCGGTGCCAAGCTTATCGATCATCATGAACGTGTCTTTGCCGTAGACTTCGGTGATATCGAAAATATCGCGATGCATGTATTCACCGGCCACCGGCAGGTTCGCAAAATCACGCAGGATCTGACGACGTAATTCGGTCAGCACTGCCGTGTCATTGGTGCCGATATAAAATACCTGCTGTTGCGTTTCAGCCGGGAAAGTATCCAGACGTACGGCGAACACGGCCAGTTTTCCTGCACAACCTGAGGCTTCAAACAGCCGCCGCTCATCGGCGTTAAAACGTGAAGGCGTATCAGCGTCCACTTCACGCACCCGCGCAGCATAATCATGGTCAGATGCCAGACGCTGATCGTGCAGTATGTCACTTTCCAGATAATCAGCTTTTTCCAGACGCGTCAGTATTTCTTCCGGCGTTTCGCCAAGATTAATACCCAAATGGTTAATCAGGCGTAATTCACCCTGTGCGTCGATCTGCGCATAAAGCGCCATTTCGGTATAGGCCGGACCGCGTTTCACCAGCGATCCACCTGAGTTGTTGCAAATCCCACCGACCACCGATGCACCGATGCACGACGAGCCAATTACCGAATGCGGTTCACGGTTATAAGGTTTGAGGATTTTTTCCAGCTTATAAAGGGTGCTGCCGGGGAAGCCAATCACCTGATGACCGCCGTCGAGCAACTGAATTTGATCAAGATTGAGGGTACTGAAAATGACGATATCGCGGTCATAATCATCACCGCTGGGCGTTGAGCCTTCGGTCAGCCCGGTATTAGCGGCCTGCATAATGACAATCTTGTCGGCGGCGATACAGGCTTTAAGCAACTGCCATTGTTGCAGCAGCGTTTGCGGAAATACCACGGCCAGCGCTTTGCCGCCACCTGAACGAAATCCTTTGCGGTAGCGCTCAGTGTTGCTGTCTCCGGTCAGAACATGACGGCTGCCAGCAATCTCTTTGAGCGTGGCGATGAGTGACTGATTATCCATTTCATCTTCCTTTTTAAATGCGTTGCCATCTAATCATAGACTTAAATGATACTTATTAAGTTAAACCCCATTCGGGATATCCGTTAGGTAATTTCACTTAATCTGTTGCATTTTTGTCATGTGCTGTCCATTAAATCGTCATTGATGTGTCATATAACTCGCGCTTAATGAACGCCAGATTATGAAAGCAACCGAGAGACAGCATCATGGCGCAAGCTCAACTTAAGCTGGCACAGGCTGAATACCCTCAGGCCGGGCCACAGCATTTGAACAAAGTTCTGGACGTGAAAGGCCTGGTGAAATCTTATAAATCAGGTCAGCGCGTCCTGAATGACATCAATTTTGATCTGCACGCGGGTGAGTTCGTAGCGGTGATTGGCCGGTCCGGCGCAGGTAAATCCACTCTGTTACACGTACTCAACGGTACCATTCCGCTTACCGATGGTAGCGTAGTGTGTCATTACGAAAATGGTGAACAACAGCAACTGGCCGGGCTGACCGGTAAAGCGTTGCGTCGCTGGCGCTCGGGTTGCGGGATGATTTTCCAGGATTTTTGTCTGGTTCCTCGCCTGGATGTGCTGACTAACGTGTTGCTGGGCCGTCTGAGCCATACCTCAACATTCAAATCTTTCTTTAACCAGTTCGACGACGAAGACCGTGCCCGCGCGATTTCTCTGCTCGAGTGGCTGCATATGTTGCCGCATGCATTGCAGCGCGCTGAAAATCTCTCCGGTGGTCAGATGCAACGTGTGGCGATTTGCCGTGCCCTGATGCAGAACCCGAAAATTCTGCTGGCCGATGAGCCTGTTGCGTCGCTGGATCCGAAAAATACGCTGCGCATCATGAATGCGCTGAAAAAAGTCAGTGAAGAAAATATTGCCGTGATGGTCAACCTGCACTCGGTCGAGCTGGTGAAAGATTATTGCACCCGCGTTATCGGTATCGCCAAAGGGCAAATTATTTTCGACGGTCATCCCGATCAGTTAACTGACGGTATTTTGCAACAGTTATACGGTGAAGAACACGAAGCCATAAACAGTTAAACAACAACGTTATTTATTTTGCAGTACTTATTTCTACTTTCTCTCAATCTACACAAGGTCATCATTACATGAAGAAGTTATTACGTCTGGCAGTTTTCGTAGCAGGTTCTTTTACCGCGATGCACAGCATGGCAGAAGATGCGCCTAAAGAATTGAATTTGGGTATTCTGGGCGGCCAGAATGCGACTCAGCAAATCGGTGATAATCAGTGTGTAAAAGATTTCTTCGATAAAGAATTAAACGTGGATACCAAACTGCGTAATTCCTCTGATTACTCAGGTGTTATTCAGGGGTTATTAGGTAAGAAAGTAGACATGGTATTAAGCATGTCGCCATCGTCTTTCGCCTCAGTTTATATTAATAATCCGAAAGCCGTAGATCTGGTCGGTATTGTTATCGACGATACCGATAAATCCCGGGGTTATCACTCGGTGGTTGTGGTGAAAGCCGATAGTCCGTACCAGAAATTGTCTGACCTGAAAGGTAAATCATTCGGCTTCGCGGACCCGGATTCCACGTCCGGCTATCTGATCCCAAACCAGACTTTCAAGAAAGAATTTGGTGGCACGACAGACAACAAGTACAACAACTTCTTCTCCAGTGTCACCTTCTCCGGCGGCCATGAGCAGGATATTCTTGGCGTGCTGAACGGTCAGTTTGAAGGCGCAGTGACCTGGGCATCGATGATTGGCGACCGTGAAACCGGTTATACCTCCGGCGCATTCAACCGTATGATCCGCATGGACCATCCGGATCTGATGAAGAAAATTCGTATCATTTGGGAATCTCCGCTGATCCCTAACGGCCCGATCTTAGTGCGAAGCGATCTGCCACCGGCGTTCAAGGCTAAACTGGTTTCTGCCATCAAGAAACTGGATAAAGAAGACCACGCCTGCTTCGTGAAAGCCGTCGGCGGTAAACAACATATCGGCGAAACGTCCCTGGCTGAATATCAGCAGATTATTGATATGAAGCGTGAGCTGACTAAAGGCGGTCGCTAACCCGTAACTCCCTCCCCTGCGAAGGGGAGGGTTGGGGTGGGGTATTAATGGCAACTCAGGAAGCGAAAGCTTTTACCATTATTGTTTTTTTAATACCCCCTCCTGACCTCCCCCTTCGCAGGGGGAAGAATAATGATTATCGCAAATCGGAAATATTATTTTGAACAAAGACTTCAATCGTTATTACCAGCAGATCCGGGGAAAACAAAAGCGTGAGGCGCTGATCTGGTCAGGGCTGATGCTGTTGTTATATCTGTGGTCAGGCAATGTTTCCGAACTTAATTTAAAAACGATTATTGTCTCCGCGCCGAGCTTCTTTGATTATATTGGTCAGACGGTGCCGGTATTACACTGGTCATTGTTATTTGCTGACGGTCATACAGAAGGTTCACTGGCGTATTGGGGATATCGTCTTAATATTCAGTTGCCACTGATCTGGGAAACTATTCAGCTGGCGTTATCCTCGACGATATTATCGACCGCGCTGGCGGTTATTCTGGCGTTTCTCGCCGCGGGTAATACGGATTCGCCAAAATGGGTGAAATTCAGTATCCGCACTTTTGTGGCTTTTCTGCGTACCATGCCGGAGCTGGCGTGGGCGGTGATGTGCGTCATGGCCTTTGGCGTCGGCGCTATTCCGGGCTTTATCGCGCTGACTTTACACACCGTCGGCAGTCTGACCAAACTCTTCTACGAGTCCATTGAAACCGCATCGGACAAACCGGTGCGCGGTCTGCGAGCCTGCGGAGCGGGACGCTTGCAGCGCATGCGCTTTGCTATGTGGCCGCAGGTTAAACCTATCTTTCTGTCGTACAGTTTTATGCGCCTCGAAATCAACTTCCGTCAGTCTACAATCCTCGGTTTAGTCGGGGCGGGGGGCATCGGGCAGGAACTGATGACGTCAATCAAACTGGACCGTTATGACCAGGTCAGTATGACCTTACTGCTGATCATTCTGGTGGTGTCGGCGATGGATTTTCTATCCGGTAAATTGCGCAAACGCGTCGTGGAGGGCACTTTCTGATGTTAACTGATGCGCTTGAACCTCATGTTGTCAGCAGCCTGAAGCAGCAGCACGGACATTTGTTTGCCGCACAGCGCCGCTATCTGCGTTACCTCGCGATACTGGCTGTCGTCATTGCGTTGTACTACGTCTATTTCTTCAGTTATTTCGGTATTCCGTGGAGCGAAGTGGTGCGCGGCACCCGTGAAGTCGGACGATATTTCCTGCGCATGTTCGTCTGGCATAACGTTTCCGAATGGCCTTTTAAGTATTATTTCACGCAGATTGCGATCACGCTGGCGATCGTTTTTGCGGGCACAATCACTGCGTCTTTCCTTGCTCTGCCACTGTCCTTTCTGGCGGCGCGCAATGTAATGTCTACGCCGCTACTCAGACCGGTTTCCATGATTATTCGCCGACTTCTGGATGTGCTGCGCGGGTTGGATATGGCGATCTGGGGACTTATTTTTGTCCGAGCTGTCGGCATGGGGCCACTGGCCGGCGTGCTGGCGATTGTGATGCAGGATTTAGGCTTACTCGGCAAACTGTACGCCGAAGGACACGAAGCCGTGGAACGCTCGCCGAGCCGCGGTTTACGGGCATTGGGAGCTTCACCGTTGCAAACGCACCGTTTTGGCATTTTCACGCAATCTTTCCCGACATTCCTCGCGCTGTCGCTGTATCAGATTGAATCTAATACCCGTTCTGCCGCGGTTCTCGGTTTTGTCGGCGCGGGTGGGATCGGTCTGGTGTATGCGGAAAATATGCGTTTATGGAACTGGGATGTGGTGATGTTTATCACATTGATTCTGGTCGCCATTGTCATGACTATGGATAAGATCTCCGCCATGTTGCGCGCCAAATATATTCACGGTGAAGAGATTGATTTGTTTGAGCCGGAAGAGCGAAAAATGAAGCCGCCGGTGGAGCTTTACCGTCCTTAATTTATTATCCCGGCAAACAAAACGCATATAAAAGGCGGCATCCGCAGGGAGGCCGCCTTTTGCTCTCTTATTTATTAGCGAAGGATTACTCGTCGAAATACCAGTAACCCTGATTCACCAGACCCGTTAACAGGACAACAAATTCAGGATCCTGCAACGCATTGCCTAGCTCTTTCTGACTGATCAGAGTGAACCGGCACAGCGCATCGGCGGCTTCGTGCTGAGCAGTTTCCAGTGGTTCGCTGTTCACAAAGAAACGTTCACCGACATTCAGTACGCGCAGCCCGCTTAAACGGGTCAGGCTATCGCCCTGCATCAGCGCATCCACAATTTCCTGCGCTTCATAAGGCGGCTCCGCCGGGGCGATATCCAGCTCGTGGCGCGGCGTGGTGGCGAAACGACCAAACCACTGTTTGAAATCTTCCGGCTGACTGAGCATTTCAACCATCATCTGGCGCACACGTTCAAGCTCATACTCTTCCACTTTCCCGACATGTTCACGCAGCGTCAAATCCGGATCGCTGTAATGATTGCCGCCCAGATCGTTTTCCAGCGCATAGTCAGCAAAGCTGCTGATGAAATCGCGCGAGTTAGGACCGCGGAAACCGACTGAATAGTTGAGAGCGGTTTCATGGGTGAAACCGTCATGCGGGAAGCCCGGCGGAATGTACAGAATATCGCCAGGTTCGAGATCTTCATCAATGATTGGCGTGAAGGGATCGACATGCAGTAACGCCGGATGCGGACAGAACTGACGCATCGGCAACGCATCGCCTACACGCCAGCGACGGCTGCCCATACCCTGAATGATAAAGACGTCGTACTGGTCGATATGCGGGCCGACACCGCCGCCGGGCACGGAATAGGAAATCATCAGGTCATCTAAACGCCAGTCCGGCAATACGCGGAAAGGTTTCACCAGTTCAGCGGCGGGCAGATGCCAGTGATTCACGGCCTGCGCCAGTAATGACCAGCCGGTTTCACCCAACCCGTCAAAATGTTCGAAAGGCCCGTTGCTTGCCTGCCATTCCCCATTTTTATGGCTCACCAGACGGCTGTCCACTTCCGGCTCCATCGCTAAACCGGCTAACTCATCAGGGGAGATCGGATCGACAAAATTAGAGAACGCTTTTTTAATAACAACAGGTCGTTTTTGCCAGTATTTTTCTAAAAATTCCGGCCAGTCCAGATTGAGTTCATAAGCCATGTGATTTACCAGTGGGAAGACAAACGAGCCTGATTATAGAGAGGCGGTGCTTGAGCGCGCCTTGTCGTGGGTCAAGGCTTGGTAAATGAGGGAGAAACGAGAAGTGCGGAGAGAGGAAAAATCCCCCTTCGCAGGGGGAGAAAAAACATCAGGACTTAGCGGCCAGCACCACCAGTTTCTGGTTCACAAACTCTTTGATACCTAAATCAGACAATTCGCGACCAAAACCGGAGCGTTTCACACCGCCGAAAGGCAGTTCGGCTGCGGTATCTGTCGGTGAGTTGACGTACACCATTCCGGTTTCAATCTGACTAGCCAGCTTACGGGCGCGGTTCATATCTTTGGTAAACACTGAACCGCCAAGGCCGTAATGAGAGTCGTTGGCGAGTTTCACCAGCTCTTCATCATTTTTGACCACGTACACCTGCGCGACCGGGCCAAAGAACTCTTCGAAGTACGCCGGATTATCACGTGTAATGTGCGTCAGTATGGTCGGCTCAAAGAAATTCCCCGGATTATCACTGACTTTCTTGCCGCCAAAGTGGAGTTTCGCACCGTGCTTCACGGCGTCATCTACCTGTTTGCTCAGAGTTTTCACCGCATCGGCAGAAGACAACGGCCCCAGCGTGGTGGATTTATCCAGCGGGTCACCCATTTTCAACGCTTTAAAGTGTTCGGTGAACTTTTTCAGGAATTCATCGGCGACTTTCTCGTGAATAATGAAACGCTTGGCGGCGGTACAGACCTGACCGGCATTCGATACGCGTGCCTGAGCACCTGCTTTGGCAGCTTTATCGATATCGGCATCATCAAGTACGGCAAACACGTCGTTACCGCCCAGCTCCAGAGTCGATTTCTTCAGCTTACCGGCGGCGCGTGCAGCCACGATGGCACCTGCTTTTTCCGAACCTGTCAGCGCAACGCCCTGAACACGGTCGTCATCGATAATGGAGGCCACCTGATCCTGTGAAATAAACAGATTGGTATAGGCACCTTTTGGCGCACCTGCTTCGGCAACCAGTTTCTCAAAGGTTTCTGCACAATGAGGAACGATACTGGCGTGTTTGACGATTACGCTGTTACCGGAAGCCAGGTTTGGCGCCAGCACGCGCATCAGCTGATAGAACGGGAAGTTCCACGGCTCAACGGCCATGATCACACCAATCGGATGGTGCTCCACCCAGGCTTCACCGAGATCGGATTTATACGGCACAGGTTTGAGAAACTCCTCCGCTTTTTCAGCATAGAATTTCGCAATATCGGCGCAAATCTGCACTTCGCCACGGCTCTGACCGATGAGTTTCCCCATCTCCGTACTGACCACTTCTGCCAGTTCATCGACACGGGAAGCCATCAGTTCTGAAAGTTTATGCAGCACTTTAACGCGTTGCTTAATATCGCCTTGCGCCCAGTCAGACTTATACAGGGCATGTGCCGTGGAAAGCGCTTCCTCAACCTGTTTGTCATTATGGGTCTGATATTCTTTGATGAGTTTGTTATTGAACGGATTTATCGTTTGATATGGCATGTGTTGCTCCTTGTTTTGTGGCGTGTCGTCGAAAACAACGGCACGTTGGAATTGAGGTGCGTCCGCCTTACTGCGTTCTTTCTCAACAGAACATTAAGCATAGACGAAAAAACGTGACCTCTGTCCCACAGACACCTCATGCAACACAACCGTTTCGCGTGCTCAGCCCCTATTTTCAAAGGCCCCGCCATACGCGGGCTGTAGCCTGTCTCTAAGAACAATCGGCTTTACGTAACTTTGCGGCGGGCTGTTAATGAATTGTTTTCAGCAAGCGATTGATAAATTTAACGCTCACTTTTATGCTGGCTTTCCTTCAAATTCCCGACATTGAGAAACTCATGAAGCTTGATGCGATTCCTTTTTGCACGACTGACTGGAGCGACGTAACGCCCACACAACATCCCGGCGATACCGGTATGGCGCTGTGGCGTACGCAAAAATTTGGCGATATCCGGGTGCGTATTGTTGAATATTCGGCAGGTTATGAGGCAGATCACTGGTGCAGTAAAGGCCACGTACTGTTTTGTCTGGAAGGAGAGCTTCATACCCGTCTGGAAGATGGTCGTAAATTTACGCTGTCGCCGGGCATGAGTTATCAGGTGGCGGATAATGCCGAAGCGCATCGTTCCTCCACGCCGGTGGGCGCGAAGCTGTTTGTAGTCGACTAGTCGTTTGTTGTTTATAAGAAAATTCGCCGCCAGCCACGCGCTGGCGACAAGGAGCAGCAGGTGAGTAAATTACGGGTTGGTATCATTTTTGGCGGTAAATCGGCAGAGCACGAAGTGTCATTGCAGTCGGCAAAAAACATCGTGGATGCTATTGATAAGCAACGTTTTGATGTGACATTACTCGGTATCGATAAGAAAGGGGAATGGCATATCAATGATGCCAGTAATTATCTGATCAATGCTGAGAACCCTTCACTGATTGCCCTGAACCGCTCGAATAATCAGGTCGCGCTGATCCCGGGTCAAACGGAAAATCAGTTAATCGAAACGCACAGCGCCAGCGCACTTTCACAGGTCGATGTGATTTTCCCGATTGTTCACGGCACCCTGGGCGAAGATGGTTCGTTGCAGGGATTGCTGCGTATGGCAAATATCGCTTTCGTGGGCTCGGGTGTGTTGGGTTCAGCGGTCAGCATGGATAAAGACGTCACCAAACGTTTGTTGCGTGATGCCGGTTTATCCGTCGCTCCGTTTGTCTGCCTGACCCGCACGAACCGCCAGAAACATACGTTTGCCGCAGTCTCGCAACAACTCGGCCTGCCGCTGTTTATCAAGCCTGCCAATCAGGGCTCATCCGTCGGCGTCAGCAAAGTCAGCGATGAAGCGGGATATCAGCGCGCGCTGGATGAAGCGTTCAGTTTCGACCATAAAGTGCTGGTCGAATCCGCCATTAAAGGCCGCGAAATCGAATGCGCGGTGCTGGGCAATGATTATCCGCAGGCCAGTGTGTGCGGAGAAGTTATCCTGCACGATGAGTTTTATTCCTACGATACCAAATACATCAATGAATCCGGCGCTTCTGTTGCTGTTCCGGCGGACCTACCGCAGGAAACTCACGACAGGATACGCGCTATCGCTTTACAGGCATTTCAGGTGCTGGAGTGCCGGGGTATGGCGCGCGTAGATGTATTTCTGACTGAACAGGGCGAAGTCATCATCAATGAAATCAACACACTGCCGGGATTCACTAATATCAGCATGTATCCGAAACTCTGGGCAGCCAGTGGTTTAGGTTACAGCGATTTGATCACCCGCCTGATCGAACTGGCGCTGGAGCAACATCAGCAGGACAACCAGCTGAAAAGCTCGGCTAACTGACCGTCTGGTTTCAGGGCAATACGAAGACGGCAGGGAGAGATCCCTGCCTTTTCTATTTTGTGATAGTGATTATTCGACCACCAGTTTCACCTGTTTGCCAGCCAGACTCAGCATCAGAATCAGAGCATCCAGCGTAAATTTATCGGTTTTTTTATTCACTACGTCGGAAACCCGCGGGCGTGAAACCTGGAGCACTTTAGCTGCATCACCTTGACGCATATTTTGCAGTGCTATCCAGTTGCCAATTTCAGTCATCAGTTGTTCTTTCAGGGCAATGGTCTGTGCGATTTTAGCTTGCGAATCCGCATGTAGATGTTGCGCTTGTTCTTCGCAAAATCCTAAATCGGCAAAGACATTACCGCCAGCAGGCGTGATATGGCGCGAAGCAACATCAATGTTCTCTTTCATTTTGTCTCCTTTCACGTTCTCTGACGATCTCAGCGTACCGTGTTTTTATGATGGCAATATCGGTCTGACTGGTTTGCTGAGTCTTTTTCGCAAAGCAATGAAGGATGTAAATTGTATCTTCAAATTTTGCGATATAAACAACCCTAAATGTGCCGGCAAAAGCATCAATTTTGATTTCAACCACGCCGGCTCCCCAGTCATTGACGGACTTCCATTGTGTCGGAGGCAGGCCTTGCTGGATCTGCTCAAGTTCATAGCCCGCCCGCTTTTTGACATCAACAGGAAAATTGCGCAAATCTTTGAGTGAACTTCCCCTCCAGTCGATATTTTTAGTCACCATCACTTTCCTTGTGTATAAAATTTTATACCTAAATATGCCTCACGCCAACACCTTTATATGACGGCAGGGGCTGTGAGCAAGAAAGTGGATATATGTTTTGCGTGATGCGCCGTAACAAATGTGGTTTTGGTGAATCGCAGGCACGAAAAAGGCGGCAAATGCCGCCTCTTCTGCTTACTGCCTTAAAATATACCGCTGTGCTTATTTATACAGTTCAGCTGTACCGTACAGGTGGTTGTCACCTGAAGCACCGATGATACGGTAAGAACTTGCACCTGCTTCGCTGGCTTTAGCGCTCAGTTTGTCCTGCAGGCTGCTCAGGCTGTTACCTGATGTTGCGCTGACAACACCAATTGCCTGCTGACCGGCCGGAGCGGACTGAACTTCAGTCGCTGCCAGGGTGGAGAATGAAGCGGTTGCCAGTGCGATAGCGGCGAGAGTCATAGTAATGTTTTTCATGATGGTTTCCTCAATTCGTTTATTGCGCTTTGCCAGGCGTTGTCATCAACGTTCATTTAATGGGCAAAGCTGTCTTCTGTCCGATCTAACATCTAGCTTATTAATCGTTAACTAAATGTCGGTTACCCTTAACGCAAAGCTTCTTACTTATTTGTACAGCTCAGCAGTACCGTGCAGATGATTGTCACCAGAAGCACCGATGATGCGGTATGAACTTGCGCCAGCTTCGTTAGCTTTTGCATTCAGTTTGTTCTGCAGGCTGGATAAATCATTGCTTGAAGAAGCACTTACTACACCGATTGATTGTTGACCAGCCGGTGCAGACTGAACTTCAGTCGCTGCCAGGGTGGTGAAAGAAGCGGTAGCAAGGGCGATTGCAGCTAATGTCATTGTGATATTTTTCATGATGGTCTTCCTTTTAATCTGTTTATCAGCAGGTGATGATTCGGTCAGACGTTGTTAATTAACGTTCGATAATTAAATCTTAGACCTGGATCACATTCTGTGCAACTCATTTATTTATTAATCGTTAACTAATTGTGCGGAACAATCTGCTAACGCATCTTCATCTCTTATTTGTACAGCTCAGCAGTACCGTACATGTGGTTTTCACCGGAAGCACCGATGATGCGGTAAGAGCTTGCACCAGCTTCAGTGGCTTTCGCATTCAGTTTTGACTGCAGCGTACTCAGGTCACCGTTTGAAGAGGCACTGACAGTGCCGATAGTTTGTTCACCCGCTGGTGCAGACTGAACTTCAGTCGCTGCAAGTGTGGAGAAAGAAGCGGTAGCCAGTGTCAGAGCGGCGAGGGTCATTGTGATAGTTTTCATGATGGTGATTCCTGTTCGTTAATTTTTTCGGCAGTGCCCTAATCCTTAATAAGGAATAGAGCGCGTCAGTTTCAGGTCAACGTTATCTATTAGTTAACGTTCGATAAGTAAATGGTAAGGGGTGTTGCGCTTTTGTGCAAGATGTTTTTTTAATGAGCGTTAACTAATTGTGCTGTGACTCAGATCACGCTAGGAAAGGCTGTTGTTTTTGTTTTGTTAAATTTATGTTTTTAAAATAGATCGCCGGAAAGGAATGAGACAGCCATATCCATAATTTCGCTAAATGAATCTTTAATGATCGCTAAGTTAATGGTTGGCTCTGACCAGAGAGGGTGATAAAACAGGGGGCGGTTACGAAAAAGATAAGGCGACCTGAGCCGCCTTACCGTTATTCCTGCCCTGACTCTCTTTCATCAGGCGCCACGCTTAGGTGTAAACAAAAGCTTGTAGTTAAAAAGCTAGTAGTAAACAGAAGCGGGCTGATGACCAGAGGTCGAAGGTGCAGGTGGCTGAGTCGGAGAAGTGGAAATTCGACCCTGTGCGACTTTTTTGTTCGCGCAGGTAGCCGGGTTACAGAAGTTACTGTCACCGGTCACATTGACCATTCTCACTTCCTGACTCAGTGCTGGCATCATGATAACCTGCTGTGCGGCAACATTGGCAACCGGTACAGCGGTTAATGCCAGAACTGCAAGAAGGATTTTGAAGTTACTCATGATGTTACGTCCTGGGTTTGTTGCTTGTTAAAGCGTTTATAGCTGTGCAACTTTGCGGGTTTGAGTGATTTTATTATCGCTCGATAATTAAATAATAAACTCCGCTGGACTTGTGTGCAACTATTTTTAATAATGATCGTTAAGTTATTTCTATAACTATTTTAATAACCATAATCACAATGGTGATGGAAGGAGGGTGTATGAGCACTGAACAGACGGCTTTGGTCCGGAAAAGTCGCGGTCGCCCAAAACAGTTCGACCGTGGAACTGCTCTGAGCAAGGCCCTGAATTTATTCTGGCGCCATGGTTACGAGGCCACTTCATTAGCTGATTTGGTCGAAGCAACCGGTGCGAAGGCGCCGACTTTGTATGCCGAATTCGGAAACAAAGAAGGGCTCTTTCGCGCAGCCGTTGAACACTATCTGAAAAACTTTTACGAAAAGAGCTCATGTTTATTGAGCAGAACAGATTTGTCCGTCGAAGATACGGTCGGGCGCTACCTGCGCGCCATCGTTGAGCTGTTTACCGACTGCGACACGCCAAGCGGCTGTTTCATGATCAGCGCATCATCCGGGATGTCTTCATCTTCTGCGGACATTGCCGAAATGCTGCGTGCGCGCCACCTCTCGCAGGAACGCACTTTGTTTGAATACTTCGAGAAGAAGAAAGAGAGCGGTGATCTGACGGCGGTAACGGACAGCGCGCTGCTGGCGAAATATCTCGCCTGCACCATTCAGGGCTTCTCCGTTCAGGCACGTGACGGCGCAAGTTCCGCTGAACTTAACCGCCTGATCGACGTGGTCATGAATCTGTGGCCGGAGCTGACGAAAGCCACGGTTGCCAGTAAAGCCGCACACTAAACGCTGAGTTTTAGACAATTGTTAAGAAAGAGAATAGAACGCCAGGTGCTGAGTATTTCGGGCCTGGCGTTGGGCGGTATAGACTTCGAGAAACCGGCAGGTGATCCGGGGCTTTTTGGCCCGGAAAGCATCACCTGGCGAATTCACGGAGACTTCTCCTCGATGCTTTGTGGTGGCGTCAGTGCCCTGCTGCTGCAAATGCTTCATCCGCTGGCGCTCGCCGGTGTCTGGGATCATTCCTCATTTCGTGAAGACATGCTTGGCCGTCTGCGGCGTACCAGTCAGTTTATTTCCGCTACTACCTTTGCGCCTGTTCGAGACGCCAATGCGTTGATCGAAAAGGTAAAATCCATCCATTTACGCGTCACCGGAACCGATGCTTACGGCACGCCTTATGCTGCCAGCGATCCGGATTTACTGGTCTGGGTGCACGTAGCCGAGGCGTACAGCTTCCTGCAATCGCATCTGCGTTATCGAAATCCTGCGCTCAGTCTGAGCGATCAGAACCGCTATTATCAGGAATTTGCCCGCGTGGCAGAAAGTCTGGGTGCTGTAAACGTGCCGGACAGTGTGGCGGCGGTAGACGAGTATTTGCAGGCGATGCGCCCGCAGTTACGCTGCGATGAGCGTACGCTGGAAGTGGTGAGATTGTTGCAGAATGCGCCCGCGCCAAGCCGTCTTGCAAAACCTGTCGGCAGCCTGATGATTCAGGCGGGTATCGAGCTTTTACCCGAGTGGGCCGCCACACAACTGGGGATTTCCCTTTCCCCGTCTAAACGCAGAAGCATTCGTTTTGCCACCCGTCGCATCGCTGGCGTATTGCGCTGGGCGGTGAGAAACGGCTCATGGCACCGCGCCATGCGCCGGATGGGACGTCTGAACTGACGGTTAAAGATGCGGATAAACGCCCGGACCAATCGGCAAACCGAGCAGATACCAGCCCACCAGCATCAGCAACCACACCACAAAAAATACAATCGGATACGGCAGCACCAGCGAATAGTAGGTGCCAAGCTTCGCCTCTTTGTTGTACCGCTGAAGGAATCCGAGGAACAGCGGCACGAACGGCGACATCGGCGCGAGCGGGATAACCGAAGAATCCGCCACACGGAATACAATCTGTGCGAAGGCCGGATGGAAGCCAAGCAGCATAAACATCGGCACAAAGATCGGAGCCAGAATCGACCAGATTGCTGAGCCGCTGGCGATAAACATACACAGCAATGCCGACAGAAAAATCAGCCCAAGGAACGCCGGAATACCGGTCATACCTAAGTTTTCCAGCACATCCGTCAGCCCGATTGCCATGAATTTCCCCATATTGCTCCAGTTGAAAAACGCCACAAACTGGGAGAGCGGGAATACCATCACAATAAAACCAGCCATCGATTTCATCGGGTCAACCAGCAAGTCCGGTACGTCGCTGGCGCTGCGGATTTGCTTCGTCACCATGCCGTAAGGCACTGAAATAACGAAGAAGAACAAAATAATCAGCGGCACGATGCCCTGAATAAACGGCGAGGGAATAATGCCGCCGGTTTTCGGGTTACGCAGCGGTGCGGCTTCCGGCACTACCAGCAATGCCACCAGTCCGATGAACACCAGTGCCGCAATACCACTGGCCATCAGCCCGCGGTTCTGCTCCGGTGTCAGCTTTTTCATCTCTTCATTGCGTGCGCCCTGATACACCGGCAGGCGCGGTTCCACGAATTTATCGGTGAGGATAGCGCCGACAATGGTCAGCAGAATTACCGACGCGGCCATAAAGTACCAGTTGTCGATCACGCTGACCTGAACCGCCGGATTAATGGCTTTCGCCGCTTCTGTGCTCAGCCCGGATAACAACACATCGGTAGTCACAATCAGCAGATTGGCGGTGAATCCGCAGCCAACACCGGCAATCGCCGCCAGCAAACCGGCGACCGGATGACGCCCGACGGCGAGAAAAATCAGTGCGCCCAACGGCGGCATGACCACCAGTGCGGCGTCCGAGGAAATATGGCTGAAGAAGGCGATAAAAATCACCATATAACTGGCGTACCGGGCATTCACTTTAGATGCCATTTTGTACATCAGGCTTTGCAGCAGCCCGACTCGTTCCGCCAGTCCTGCACCAATCACCAGAGCCAGAATCGACCCCAGCGGGGTAAATCCGCTAAAATTTTTGATGACGTTCGGCAAAATCCACTGAATACCTTCCACGCTCAGCAGATTTTTAACGCGGATAATCTCACCGTTCGTCGGGTTCACGGCTGTAATGTTGAACCATGAAATCACCGCACTGGCGACCATCAGCAAAGCAATCAGATAAACAAATAATAAAAACGGGTTGGGAATTTTATTACCGATACGTTCCACCCACTGGAGAAATCCTCCAGGGCTCTGTCCGGAGTCTTGCGCCTGAATACTCATCTGTTAACCCTCTGTCGTGTTTGTCTTTTTTATATTTATGCCGCTCATCCGTGCCGGAACGGGGCGCGAATTAGCGGTTTATTTCATTAACTGACACCAGTGATTTATTTCAATGGCGAAGGTTTCACACCAGCCGGGATCGGGCACTGATACGGGCGTCGTGCGCGTTGTACATCTCGCTCTTTCTGACAGGCCGCCAGTAAATCCGGCTGAGTGAACAGTTCAATTGCGGTTGAGGACATGACTTTTGCCGCCAGACACATGCCTTTATGGGCGATGGAGGTACGCCCCTGCGACACAATCTGCCAGGTATGCAGCGGGGATCCGACCGCAAAACACGGGCTGAAGCATTGCGCCGTGGGCACCAGCCAGCTGACATCACCGACGTCCGTTGAACCGTAGAGGATATTGCCGTTCGGGGCATACGGAGCAACAGAGTCTGTCAGCGGGGAATGGCGCAGGGTTTCGGCGAATTCGATGCCTTCTGCGCCGCTGGTGCGGGAGATATTCAGCAGATTATTATCAATATCCTGTTCCGTCAGCGTGGCATGAATCGACGCCGCAAACGCCCGCTCTTCGTCGGTGTAATGCGGTGTGCCGAAAGCCTGAACGTACTGATACATGGCGCTTTCCAGCGTGCGGTTAGGCACGTAGTTGGAACAGGCTTTATCAAAGCGCATCGACATTTTTGTGCCGGTCATCAGCGCCGCACCTTTGGCAATATCCACTACGCGGTCGAAAATCGCCTGCGCCTGATCCATTTGCGGCGCGCGTACCAGATACAGCACTTCGGCGTCTGCCTGCACCACGTTTGGCGAAATTCCGCCCGCGTTGGTGATCGCGTAATGCAGGCGCGCTTCCTGAATGATGTGCTCACGGAGGAAGTTCGCGCCGGTATTCATCAGCGTCAGGGCATCCAGCGCGCTGCGGCCCAGATGTGGCGCGGCGGCGGCGTGTGAGGACACGCCTTTAAAGCTGAACGACGCCTGAATATTGGCCAGCGTCTGGTTGCTGAACATGCCGCTGTAGGTTTCCGGATGCCAGGTCAGCGCGGCATCGACGTCATCGAACAACCCTTCGCGCGCCATAAAGGTTTTGCCGGATCCGCCTTCTTCGCCCGGACAGCCGTAAAAACGCACCGTGCCCTGAATGTTTTCACGTTCCATCCAGGCTTTCACTGCCAGCGCCCCGCCGAGTGCCGCCGTCCCCAGCAGATTATGGCCGCAACCGTGGCCGTTGCCGTTTTCAATCAATGGCTGAGCCACATCGCAACCGGCTTTCTGGCTTAAACCGGCCAGCGCATCGAATTCGCCGAGCAGGGCGATCACCGGTTTGCCGCTGCCGAAGCTGGCGACAAACGCCGTTTCCATACCACCGACGCCGCGCTCAACAGTAAATCCGCTGGCGTCGAGTTTGTCGGCCAGTAATGCAGAAGAGAAAGATTCGACAAAGCGGGTTTCAGGATGGTCCCAGATGGCATCGCTGATTTCTGCCAGCGCGGGCTGCTGGTTATCGATAAAGTCATTGATAAAATTGACAATATTTTGTTGATCAGCCATCAGTTATCTCCTTTGAATTCAGTGATATTCAGTGCCAGTGCTGCCAGCGTTTTGATGCCCTGCATCATCACTTTTTCATCGAAATCAAACAATTCATTGTGATGGCCTGCGCTCAGGTCGGTACCGAAAATCACATAAGAGGCTTCGCCGCCGCGGGATTTCACGCGTTCCATCATGTACGTGGCATCTTCCGAACCGGCCGCGCCTTCCTGACGGTCTATGATCTGTTCGAATTCGCCGAGTTTTTCCGCCTGCCTGTGGATGTAATTCACCCAGGCTGGCGTTGGCGTGCTGCTTTGCGCCGCGCCCATCAGGGTGATGTCGAATTTCACCTGATGCATTTCGGCTGCGCCGGAAATCACTTTCAGCGCCTGCTGGTAAATAAATTCGTTCACTTCATTGGTGGTGCCACGCGTTTCCACTTTCATCGTGGCGCTGGAAGGCACCACATTGCGCCCGGTACCGGCCTGTAAAACGCCGACATTGATGCGTGAATCACCGCCGCTGTGACGCGGGATCGCGTGTAAGCCGAGCGTAGCCTGAGCCGCTGCGAGGAGGGCGTTGCGACCGTCTTCCGGCTTGCCGCCCGCATGAGAAGCGACGCCGGTGAAACGCACGTCGAGTTTGGTGGTGGCCATAAACGTATCGTTACCGCAGACGATGTGATTCGCGGGTACGCCGGTGCCGATATGCACGGCGGTGAAATAATCCACATCGTCCACCACGCCCGCCTCGACCATCGATTTCGCGCCACGTGTACCTTCTTCGGCAGGCTGGAAAATCAGTTTGAGGGTGCCGCACAGCTGGTCGCGAACCTGCATCAGCACTTCCGCCAGTCCGAGACCAATGGTCGTATGACCGTCGTGCCCGCAGGCGTGCATCATGCCGTTATTGGCAGAAGCAAATCCTTCGCGGAACGGACGGTGCTGGTCTTCCAGCACTTCGTTTAAATCCAGCGCGTCCATATCCACCCGAAACCCCATCACCGGACCGGGGCGGCCGGTTTCCAGCGTGGCGACAATACCGGTAAAACCGCCGGAGAAATGCGGCATCCAGCGGGCAATCGCGCCCTGTTCCAGCGCACGTTGCTCCTGTTGAGCCAGCACGGCGTCAGAAGGCAAACCCATACGCGAATCAGCGTTTATCACTTCTTTACCGAGTTTCAATGTATAGCCGAGCTTTTCCAGACGTTCCGCCACCAGCGTGGAGGTGCGAAATTCAAGCCAGCCGGATTCTGCGTATTTATGCAGGTCACGACGTTGCGTTTGCAGGGAAGGGAACAGCTTTTCTACACGTTCAGAAATCTCATTAACCATCACGGACTCTCTTTTTGTACAGACATGCAGGCTTTCCGCGCAGCGGCAGAAAGGAGGAAATCAAAGCTTTGGGAAGTGCAGGCCAGCGTGCAGAAAGCGACGAAAGGCGGCCTTAGATGATTTTCAATGTACATAAAGCAATCAGGGCATATAAGATGCCAAAATCTTCTTAGTGATAATCAGGGGTTATCAAAGAATCTCATGCCATCACAAATTAAAATGCATCAGTTACGGGCGTTTGTGTCGGTTGCGCGTCAGGGCAGTATTCGTGCCGCCAGCCGGACGATGAATTTGTCACAGCCTGCGCTGACCAAATCGATTAAAGAACTTGAGGAAGGATTAGGCGCGCGGCTGTTTATCCGCCGTCGTCAGGGCGTGACGTTAACTGACTGTGGTGAGGCGTTCTTTAAGCGCGCAAGCCTGATTCTGGAAGAGCTACGTGTCGCACAGGAAGATATTTCTCAGCGCCTCGGCGGGACCAGCGGCAGGGTGAATCTCGGTGTGGGTGCCAGTATCGCGCGTACTATCATGCCGGAAGTCGTGGACCGTTTTCACCGCGAATTCCCCCATGTGAAGGTGCGGATCGCTGAAGGACAACTGGTATCGATGATCCCCGAACTGCGTCAGGGCGAGCTGGATTTCACGGTGAATACCTATTATCAGGGCCCCTTTGATAACGAACTGTTATATGAAAAGCTTATGGATAAAGAGTACCGCGTGGTGGCAAGACGCGGTCATCCGATGCAAAACGCCCGGTCGATGCAGGAGTTGCGGCATTGCGACTGGACCATGCCGACGCCGCGCGGCAGCTATTACAAATTGCTCAGCGAAGTATTCAGTGAAATGGATGCGGAGCCGAATATCAGCGTGATCTGCGAAACCTTTATGTCGTGCACCAGCCTGATTGCGAAAACAGACTTTCTCAGCGTACTGTCCGTTGATGTGATTAACGATCCGGTGATCGGCCAGAGTCTGGTGGCGCTAGATTTGGATCTGCCGCTGCCGAAAGCAACGTTCTATCTCATTCAGCGGCGTGATACCACGCTGACGCCAATGGCCGCGCATCTGGCACAACTGTTCCGCATGTATTGCCGCTGATGCCGATATTTTGACAAGAAAGCGCCTGTTTTAATGATTTATCGGGGATTTTTGGGAATATTGCCCGTTATCGGGCTGGCTTATCCGTTCTACACTGACCATCACAGGGAATAATAAGCTTCCTGATAATGTTGAGGTCATATGCGCCAGTCCGACATAGTTGCTGAAGTCAGTAACGACAAACAAACCCTGACCGCGCTGGTCGAGCAGGATAACCGCGTGGTGTATTTCTACATTTTTGCGCGTGAAGATTTGCGCGACCGTTTTCCGAAAATGCGTGCCTGTTGGGTACGCAATCTGGTGCCCGCGCCGGTAAACGATGACACGGACGCGATGGAGCAGGGGATGGCCCCGATGCTGGCGGCGCAATATTGCCGGAATCTGGAAGGCGAAGCGCCGCTGGATCCGGCACAAATTCAGATCCTGTGGAATGAAAGCGATGACGGCGCGGCGTTGTGGTATCAGGGATTGTTGCTGGCGGTGATCCCCGGCTGGAGTTTGTATATCGATCATTCGGTGTGTTATTCCGCCGGCTGCATTAAACAGAATCCGCTGACTTTCCCGCTGGGTTCTGCCTCGACCAACACACAATGTGAACTGGCGGAAAAGACCCGTCTTTTCTGGCGTGACTGGCAAAATGAGTTCACTAATCCGTGGCCAAAAATCCAGCGTAAACTGCTGGAATCCTACGAAGACCGCTTTGGCCCGTCGCTGAAATATTATCTAATCAATCAGGGCAACTGGCCGCCGATGGCGATTTCCCAGCATGAAGATGAAGAAAACTATTACTTCTTCACCGTCGGCATGAGCATCCGCCCGATGCCGCAAATCGACATTGTTTTCAACGATGAAGCGGAAAAGCACCGCCGCATCGAGCTGGCTTTTTCAGTTGGCAAAGAATACGTCACCGAAGAAAACGCCGTGCAGATGGCGAGTGCATTATCCGGCTACGCTCAGGTTCCCTGGACCACACTGAGCTGGCTCGGCGAAGGTCACACGCTGATGTCACCCATGGCACCGCTCGGTTTCGAAGGCCACGTGATTTCCTCCGCACTCTGCGGCCCTGCCGACAAAATGCGTTTGCCGAAGATTTACGGCGATCCGGTGAATCAGTTTTGGGTCAGCCCGGTGTTTACCAGCGAACTGGAGTTCGCCCAGGCTAAGCCAAACGGTGGATTTGAACTGGTGGCCGCGATGATCGAGAACGATATCGGGTTTGTGTTTGCGCCGAGAAGCGCGGTGATTTGATGTCAGACCGGACATCGGGCGGTTTCTTCAGAACGAGAAAATTTCGGTTTCTCAATACCTGCGCTCATTTGGCTACTCGTGCCGAAACCGACCAAAGAGGGCTATGACGAGCCCTCTTTGGAATCTCCGCGTCTTAAAATGCGCGCTTCGCTCGCTGGCTATGTTTCAGGTATCGCAGTGACAGGCTGGAAATCTTCCCGCTTCGCGGTGCCTTCGTTACGGGATTGCAGCCTCTGGTCTGCAACCTCTCACTCAGCAAGCTTTCTGAATCGCCCGCACGATCTTAAATTCAAAACACGGTCTTAAATTCAAAACACGGTCTTAAATTCAAAAATCGAATGGGTTTATCTTTTAGAAAAATTGATTGGCGTGCTCAAAATGGCACCGAATGAATGGTTCGAGACCCAAGGCTCGACACCTGAAATGAGGGAATCGCGAAGCGATGACATTTTACGCCACTCACTATTGCCGGGAAATATGTCCGTCATACCTGCGACAGCGCGCAGTGAAAGAGCCCGGGGGGTCTTGGGGGGTGGCGGCGATATGCCGCCCCCCAAGTCGGTGTGGGCCGACGCCCACGGTCTTGACCTTAAGGCCAGTTTGGGTGGCAACCCAAGGCTTTGACGTTAGCAGCGATTAAACCGCTGCCCCCGGTTTAATTTCCTGCTGAAAATCCTCAGCATCAACATCATATCCCGACGGTTCCCACCGCACCGCTGTCAGCACGATCAGTCCCGCCAGTGGCGCTAACGCGATCACCCAGAACACGCCGGTGCCGAGCGCAGCGGAAAGTACCGGGAACAGGAACAGGGAAAGGGTGGAACTGGCGCGCATCAGCGTCTGGTTGAAACCGACACCCATGCCGCGCAGCGACGTCGGGTAGCTCAGTGAAGCAAACGTCATGGTGTGTGAACCAGGCCCGAAGCCCTGACCGAACAGGAATAACGCCAGCATGGCGATGGAAATCGCCGCTTCACCGCCGTCTGCCGGACGGCCAACGACGGCCAGGCCGATCATTGCCACCAGCTGGCAGGCGTATCCGGCGTAAGTCATTTTCCATGCGCCAAATTTCGACACATACCGTACCGCAATCAGGCCGCCGACGAAGGCGAAACACAGGTTCAGGCCGAGTGAGAACAGAATAGTGCTGATCATCGACTGTTGCAGGAAGCTGGATAAAATCACCGGCAGACCGAACGCCACGGCGTTATAGGCAAATGATGAGGCAACGGCGGTGACCGTCGCCAGCACGGTGCGGCGCAGATAAATCCCCTGCAACAGCGTGCCGTAGTTGCGCCATGCGGCTTTGCGTACTTTCACCTGCGGGGTTTTGTCCGCATCGTCCGCAACGACCGCATTGATGTTATAGGATTTTCTCAGGATCGCCGCCGCGCTTTGCAGGTCGCCCTGATTCGCCGCCCAGACCGGAGATTCATTCATGTAACGGTGGCGGATAGCAATAATCAGAATTGCAGGCACTGCGCCGAAACCGAGGATCAGACGCCACAACCAGTCGGTATGCGTGGCTGGCAGCACCGCATAAAGCAGCAGCACCAGCAGATAGGAAACGCTGATCGCCGCGTACCATGTCGGGCACCACATCGCCACGCGCGAGGCTTTATTGCCGCGTCCCTGAAGTTTTGAGAACTCCGCCAGAAACGCCATCGCCACCGGTAAATCGATGCCGACGCCTAATCCCATCACAAAGCGCGAGCCACCGAGCACCCATTCGTTTGGCGCAAAGGCACAGGCCAGCGCGGCAATCACGAAGAAGAACATGTCAGCCATGAACACGCGGTAACGGCCGATTTTGTCGGTCAGATAGCCACCGAACAATGCGCCGACAATCGCCCCGAAGGTAATCGCCGATGCGACAAAGCCCGCGCCGGAAGGCGTCAGACCAAACTGGCGGGTGATGTCTTTCATCCCGAAGGCCAGCGCGCCGAGGTCATAGGCGTCGAGGAAAACGCCGCCCAGCGCAATAGCAATCACGATACGCGCGTCGCTGATTTTCGCCGCGCCGCGGTTCACTAACTGAGTAATATCGGCAGCGGAACGAATCACCACCGGCTGGTCAGACGCAGGATCTGCGCTGTAATCCCCTGAAGAGGCGGCGGGAGAGGCCGCAATTGAATCAGACATTATTGTGTTTACGCTTTTTGACAAAAAAACCAGCATAGAGGCGAGGTGATGCCCGTCACAAGTCCTGATTAGACGTTGAGTGAAAACAAATGGCTATAAGTTAAAACAAAGTGATCTAAGAGGAAGAGGTGAGCATTTTTTTTCGGGGGAACAGACAATCTTGTTTGAGCGATTTCACGGATAAGCTTCGAACATTTCGGTATTTTACTCCGCTACCGCCGCCTGTTTTTATGGCTCACCCTCCATTCCCCTGCGCGAAATTGGACTATTCTTGTTAGCAGCTTGTTTATACACATGAAAGCTCAAAGACTGAGCCGTCGCCGGGCGACAAAACCAACATAACCCGATAAGAGGATTGAGTATGACTACAACAACTGGGCGAGTACGGGGATTTTCAGTGGCAGCGCTGGCGCTGGTTTCTGCGATAAGTTTCAGCGCACAGGCCGCTGATGATGCCGTACGTGTCGGCTCGAAAATTGATACCGAAGGTTCGCTGCTCGGTAACATTATTATTCAGGTGCTGGAAGCCAACGGTATTCATACCACCAATAAATTGCAGCTGGGGACGACGAAAGTAGTGCGCGGCGCGATCACCGCCGGTGAAATCGATATCTATCCGGAATACACCGGTAACGGCGCGTTCTTCTTCTCCGACGATAAAGATCCGGCGTGGAAAAATGCTCAGGCCGGTTTCGATAAAGTTAAAAAGCTGGATTACGACCAGAACAAAATCGTCTGGCTGGATCCGTCTCCGGCTAACAATACCTGGACTATCGCGGTGCGTCAGGACGTGGCGAGTGCGCACAACCTGAAATCGCTGGGTGATTTGGGCAAATACATCAGCAGCGGCGGCGAGTTCAAACTGGCGGCCTCAGCAGAGTTTATCGAGCGTCCGGATGCCTTACCGGCGTTTGAAAATGCTTACGGTTTCAAACTGAATCAGGCGCAGTTACTTTCGCTGGCGGGCGGTGATACGGCGGTAACCATCAAAGCGGCAGCGGAAAAAACCTCCGGTGTGAACGCGGCAATGGCCTACGGCACCGACGGACCGGTGGCGGCGCTTGGCCTGCAAACGCTGGAAGACCCGAAAGGCGTGCAGCCGATTTACGCACCTGCGCCTATCATCCGCGAGGCCGCGCTGAAAGCGCATCCGAACATTCCTGATTTGCTCAAACCGGTGTTTGCTTCGCTCGATACCAAAACATTGCAGGGCCTGAACGCGAAAATCGCGGTGGATGGTCAGGATGCGAAAAAAGTGGCGGCGAAGTATTTGCAGGAAAAAGGTTTCGTTAAAAAATAACCGGGCAGTGACGCCCTGAGCACGGCCTTCGGGTCGTGCTCTTTGATATCAGGTAATGTTTTGACTTATCACTCACCCGTTAAAAACCGCGTCCTGCTGACGCTGGTTTTGCTGCTGTTGCTGGCCGGTTTCGGACTGGCCTTCGTCAGTCATGCGCCTAACCGGCTGGTCTCCGGCAAAGGTATTTCGCTGGCGAGCCTGCTGAATGGCTATTCTGCCTTACTGCTGTTGCCTGCCGTCTTGCTGCTGATCTGCGCCTTTCTGAATCTCTATGGCCGCAATCATCTGGTGGTGATGTTACTGGCTGAAATCCTGCTGACCGCGCTGGTCTGGCTGGCTGGTCACAGTGCGGTTCAGCTTGCCGGTGGCGATGAAGACAGTATCGCGCGCACCTCGCTGGGCGGCGGTTTCTGGGCGGGCGCGGCGCTTTGTCTGCTGATCGCCTCCGACGCTATTTCCCGTTTTACCCGCAATCACAGTCTGCGCATTTTGTTTAATGTGCAGATGATCGTGCCGGTAGTTTTGCTGCTGGCGTACGGTCAGCTTGCCGAACTTTCGCTGCTCAAGGAATACGACAACCGTTCCGACGTGTTTAACGACGCGCTGTGGCAGCATCTCGGCATTTTGTCTGGCACGCTGGTGCCTGCGGTATTGATCGGCCTGCCGGTCGGGTTGCTGTGTCACCGTAAACCCCGCTGGCGCGGGCCGGTATTGTCGGTGCTCAATATTATCCAGACCGTGCCGTCGATTGCGCTGTTTGGTCTGCTGCTCGCGCCGCTGGCCGGGCTGGCAAAAGCGCTGCCGTGGCTGGCGGAGCATGGTATCAGCGGCATCGGGCTGGCTCCGGCAATTATCGCGCTGGTGCTGTATTCGCTGTTGCCGCTGGTGCGCGGCGTGATTGCCGGGCTGGAATCGGTGCCGGAAGCGGTCATTGAATCCGCCCGCGGTATGGGCATGAACCGCGCTCAGGTGTTTTTCCGTGTGCAGATGCCGATTGCCTTGCCGGTTATCCTGACCGGCGTGCGCATCGTGGCGGTGCAGACGGTCGGCATGGCGATGGTCGCCGCGTTGATTGGTGCAGGCGGGCTGGGCGCCATTATGTTCCAGGGCTTGCTCAGCAGCGCGCTGGATCTGGTGCTGCTCGGGGTGATCCCGGCGGTGCTGATGGCGGTGGTCGTCGACAGTCTCTTTAAATTTGCAGTCTCAATTCTGGAAACCACACGCAGATGATTCATTTCAAGCAGGTTAGCAAACACTTTGCCGGAAAAGCGGTCGTGCGCGATCTCACGCTGGAAATGGCCAAAGGCGAATTCACGGTTCTGATTGGCACGTCCGGTTCGGGAAAATCCACCACGCTCAAAATGATCAACCGGCTGGTGGAGCACGATCGCGGTGAGATTTTATTTGCCGGTGAACCGATAGAAAAATTCCGTGCGCAGGATTTGCGTCGCCGGATGGGCTACGCCATTCAGTCGATTGGCCTGTTCCCGCACTGGACGGTGGAAGAGAACATCGCCACCGTGCCGCAGTTACTGAAGTGGCCGAAGGTGAAAATCCGCGACCGTGTGACGGAGTTGCTCGAATTGCTCAATCTGGATCCGAAACAGTTCCGTCATCGTTATCCGCATCAGCTTTCCGGCGGGCAACAGCAGCGCGTCGGTGTGGCGCGTGCGCTGGCCTCGGACCCGGAAGTATTGCTGATGGACGAACCTTTCGGTGCGCTCGATCCGGTGACCCGCGCCACGTTGCAGGAGGAAGTGGCGCGCATCCACAAAATCACCCACCGCACCATTGTGCTGGTGACGCACGATATTGATGAGGCGCTGGCACTGGCCGACCGCATCGTGCTGCTCAACGACGGACAAGTGGTGCAGCAGGGCACACCGCTGGAATTACTGACCCGGCCTGCGACGCCGTTCGTGCGCGATTTCTTTGGTGGCAGCGATATGGGGATCCGATTGCTGTCCCTGCGCGAAGTCGGTTCACTGACGCGGCGCGGCGAACCGTATTCCGGCAGCCAGCCGCCGCTGACGGATTCGATGAGCCTGAGTCAGGCGCTGTCAAAATTTGTCGCGCAACGGGTTCAGCAACTGCCGGTGGTCGATGGACAGGGCCAGCCGCTCGGCGTGCTGCATTTCGCCGATCTGACGACTGAGAGGAATGACGCATGAAACGGATATTCGCAGATCCTCTGATTTGGTTATTCGCTTTACTGCTGGCGCTGATTTTCGGCATGACCTCGCTCGGCGGCCTGTTCCACTGGATGTTCCCTGAGCTCAGCAGGCCGGTATATCAGCAGGAAAGTTTCGCCTCACTGGTGGAAGCACATTTATTACTGGTCGGCATTTCCAGTCTGATCGCGGTGGTGATAGGTGTGGCGGCCGGTGTAGGCGTGACGCGTCCGGCGGGCAAGGAATTCCGCTCACTGGTGGAAACGCTGGTGGCGATGGGGCAGACATTTCCGCCGGTCGCCGTGCTGGCGGTTGCGGTACCGGTGATGGGATTCAGCGAAAAACCGGCGATTATCGCGCTGGTGCTTTACGGGTTGTTGCCGATTTTGCAGGGAACGATTGCCGGGATTGAATCCGTGCCTGCCTCGGCGCGTGAGATTGCGCAAGGCGTGGGCATGAGCCGCTGGCAGATGTTGCGGAAAGTGGAAATTCCGCTGGCCGCGCCAGTGATTATTTCCGGCATCCGCACGTCGGTGATTATCAATATCGGGACGGCGGCGATTGCCTCATCGGTCGGTACGTTAAGCCTCGGATCACCGATTATTATCGGCCTGAGCGGCTTTAATACGGCTTACGTGTTGCAGGGCGCAGTGATTGTGGCGCTGCTGGCGATTTGCGTGGATATGCTGTTTGAACGCTGGAGCCTGTGGTTACAACGCTGGCAGCAGCGATCGGCAGACGAATCAGTTCGTTGATGCAGAAGACGGCGCAGGGACAACAGAAGGGGCGTCGTTATCGCTGACAGGTTTAGCGTCGTCCTGGATCACCACCGCATAACCGGCAACCATTACGCCGCCAATTGCGCCCATCGCCATCAGACCAAACAGCGCGATAAATAATTTTTTGCCAAGCGAATTCATGTGCAATACCTCAGAAATTTGAACGACGAATTATAAATCGTTTCGTTACCCCTGCAACAGACTATTCATGCTGTGACTACATTATCGTTGCCGTCAGCGAATTTTTTGTCATATGCAGAAACTTTTTAGCAACATTTTGACGCGATCGCACAGATTCCCTTGCCGGAAATCAGGCCAATAGCGTTAACTGTTGGCCTTCATTATCACGCTAATAAGTTCTTCCTATGACTGGTTCCGTCACCCGTTCTCTGCTGCCATTAATTGCTGCACTGTTTGCGTTGTATTTTATCTGGGGTTCTACGTATTTTGTTATCCGCGTCGGCGTGGAAAGCTGGCCGCCGCTGATGATGGCCGGCCTGCGTTTCTTTGTCGCCGGATGCATTTTATTTACATTTCTGCTGCTGCGCGGGCATAAAGTCCCGACGCTGAAACAGTGGATGGCCGCCGGTGCCGTGGGCATTTTGCTGCTCTCGGTCGGCAATGGTCTGGTGACGGTGGCGGAACATATGCAGGTGCCGTCCGGCATTGCCGCCGTGATGGTCGCGACCGTTCCGCTGTTTACCCTGTGTTTCAGCCGCCTGTGGGGAATGCCCAACAGCCGTCTGGAATGGACCGGTGTCGCCATCGGCCTGTTTGGGATTGTGCTGCTCAATACCGGCAGTAATCTGGAAGGGAACCCGTGGGGCGCGGCGCTGATCCTGCTCGCCTCATTAAGCTGGGCATTCGGTTCGGTGTGGAGTTCGCGCCTGCCGCTGCCAGCAGGTCTGATGGCCGGTGCTGCGGAAATGATCATCGCCGGTGTGGTATTGCTGGTTGCCAGCCGCGTTACCGGCGAACATCTGACCGCGACGCCATCGCTGCACGGTTTTCTGGCGCTCGGTTATCTGGTGGTCTTTGGCTCTATGATCGCTATCAGCGCCTATATGTTCTTACTGAAAACCGTGCGTCCGGCTGTCGCCACCAGTTACGCCTATGTGAATCCCATTGTGGCGGTTCTGCTGGGGATCACCTTCGCTGGCGAATCCCTGTCACCGGTCGAATGGGTGGCGTTAGGCGTGATCCTGTGCGCAGTCCTGCTGGTGACGCTGGGGAAATTCGTGTTCGGGCGAAAAAAATCGGTGATTAAAGAAGTGAAGGTTTAAACCGCTCCCTTTCTCAGATGTGACAGCTGGTTTGTTGTGCTCCTCCCCCTGCGCAGGGGAGGAAGCAGATCGAACTTATCTACTTCTTCTCAAAGAAGATCGACACCCGCGCGACTTCTACGCCGAATTTCGTCAGTGAGGTAACGTTGAACAGGTGCTGTTCATCCTGCTGATAAATCCAGTCATCGAAGTTCAGGCGGTAGGTGCTGTCGCCTGATTTCACATCCATCACGTATTTCCAGTTAAACGCATTGCCGGCAGAATGACCGGTGGCGGTTCCGATAATATCGCCCGCCGTGCCGGTATAGCTGCCGTCAGCGAGTTTGCGGATGTGCCAGACGCGGGTTTGCTTCTCGCCGTCGTCATACACAAAATCTTCATGCAGCGTCAGCGTATCGCCCGCCACGTCACCACGGATTTTCACGGTAAAGCGTCGCGTTTGTTTATTGCTGTGATCCTGCACCATGCCGTACGCCACGCTGTCACCGGCGAACCAGGTAAAAATATCCAGCTTCGGCTGAGCCTGGGCGTAATCCTCGATGTTGGCTTTACAGCCGCTGAGGACCACAATGCAGCCCATCAGTAACGCAAAAAAACCTTGGCGAAAAACAGTCATAAAGCCTCCGGTCAGAGGGATGTCAATCCGATGCGGTAGCACCGGTCAGTTTGCTGCGTAAATCCGGATATTGCGTTTCAGGGGAAAGCCAGATGGCCAGGAACGCATCACGAAAAGCCGGGGTGAATGCGTTGCCCGCCGGATTTATCATCACGCTGTTGGCCGCACGGCTGTAAAACTGCCCGCCGTTTTCTGTGGCGACAAAAACGATTTCACTGCCATTACTGACGTCCGGCCAGGTATTTTCAACGGCGTCCAGCCAGCCATTTTTTTGCGCCTGTGCCAGCAATCCGAGTGCCTGCCACTGTTCTTCTGTGGCTTTGGTCAGTTCCTCGCGATCAATACTGCGCAGGTAATCAATGTCTAATGCCAGTGGCCATTTTTGGGGCTGATATGTACCGTCAGGGGTCAGCAACTGCGAGTTGTAAACCTCAAACGGCCCCCAGCTGAGCGTGGCGTGCCCGACAGGTTTCCACTGTTCCCACGGCACAGCGGCGAAAAGCGGGGAGCAGAACAGCAGCAGCGCGGCGGTTAAAAGTGCTTTCATCAGCTTCTCCGCAGGGAATGTTGGTTAAGCAAAACCGGCAGGCTGATCAGCGGTAAAAACAGTGCCCAGCCCGCGGCCAGCGCTAGCCAGACGTACAACGGCGTGGCCTGAAGTTGCATCGCACCCAGGTTCATGCCGATAAAATAAGCCAGCGGGCCGCTGACGGCACCGAGCGGAATTAACCAGCACACTTTCAGGCGTAAAACCCCCAGCAGCCACAGCCACCACGCGCTGAAACCCAGCCACAGCGCCATCATCCACGCGGGCACGGCGGCAGAATCAGTAAACTCAAACAGACCCAAAATGCACCACAGCGAATCCATCATAATGCCCAGCGTACAGGCCACCGCGACCCACAAACGGCGGCGCGACGGGGTGAACGCCAGCATCAGAAAACTGCTGATCAGCAGAAAAATAATAAAACGGTCGCGCCCCCAGACTGCCAGCGTCCACCAGACGTCGAAGCCTGCTGCCAGCAACCAGAAGCGCAGGGACATCATCCGCGTCGCTCGGCGGTCAGTTGTACGGTGCTGATGGTGCGGGCGCGGAAACCGGCCTCGCAATAGCACAGATAAAACAGCCACAGGCGGCGGAAATGCTCGTCCTGCCCGTCACCGGTTTGCGTATTCCAGTAACGCTGCACACGCTCGCGCCATTCATGCAGGGTGCGGGCGTAATCGGAACCGATATCAAATAAATCACGCACCACCAGACTGGTGCAGCGCGTCATGGTGTCATTCATGGCGGTGATGGACGGCAGAAAGCCGCCGGGAAACACATAACGCTGGATGAAATCGACTTTGCGGCTGTAAGACGCGTAACGCTGATCGGCAATGGTGATCGCCTGGATAGCCATGCGTCCCTGTGGTTTAAGCAGGGCATTACAGCGTTTGAAAAAGGTGGAGAGATAACGCTTTCCGACCGCTTCGATCATTTCAATCGACACCAGTTTGTCGAACTGGCCGCGCAACGAGCGGTAGTCTTCACACAACACCGTCACGCGGTCGCTCAGCCCGGCTTTTTCAATACGCTCGCAGGCAAAGCGATATTGCTCGCGGGAAATGGTTGTGGTCGTCACCTGACAGCCGTACTCGCGCGCGGCAAATTCTGCCATCGCACCCCAGCCGGTACCGATTTCCAGCAGATGATCTCCCGCATGCAGTTGCAGCTGTTCGCAAAGACGGCGCATTTTGGCTTCCTGCGCCTGTTCCAGCGTCATTTGCGGTTCCTGATACCAGGCGGAGGAATAGAGCATTTTCTCATCGAGAAAGCCCTGATAAAAATCGTTGCCCAGATCGTAATGCGCGGAGATATTTTTTCGTGCCTGAGAAGGGCTGTTGCGACGGAAAAAGTGGATCAGATTATTCGCGGGCGTGCTGAGCCAGCTCAGGCGTGCTTCGAGCTTGTCCACCAGTTTCAGGTTTTCCGCCAGCAGCTGTAACACCGTCGTCAGGTTCGGCGTTGTCCAGTCGCCATCAATAAAACTCTCGCCCGCCGCAATGCTGCCCCCCAGTAAAACACGGCGATAAGCGCGCAGATGATGAACTTCGATTTCGCCCTGCAAAGGCGCTGTGTGATCACCAAAGAAAATGGCGTCTTCGCCCGGCTCCCGCAGGGTCAGACCGGCTCCTTTCAGCTGCCTGAGCACGCTCAGAATCAATGCGCGTGCGGCCTTGCTGCGCCTGTTGTTCGCCCCTTCGCGGGCGAGCTGCACTTCAGGTTGGCTCATGGTCAGTCCTTATCAACGGGAGGATGAGAATAAATGGGAGCCCGTTTCAGCCACAGTTTCAGCGCCTGCCAGTAAATGGTCAGCGCGGTCTTTGCGGTCATCAGGGGCAGCCGCCACAATTGCTGACGCAGCGCCTCGCGGGTCAGCGGGCGGGCGGTCAGAGAAAGGGCAGCATCGAATTCCCGTTCTTTGCGGTGATTTTCGATAGTGATGTGTAACTGTTTTCCAGGAGGTGTCAGGCGCCAGTGATAGACCATGTCCATCGGATTGAAGGGCGACACATGAAAGGCTTTCGGCACAGGGTGCGAGCCGTCAGGGAGCACCGCGTAGGTGTGGCGTTCATTCCAGGGCGTATTACGCACTTCGGCCAGCATCCAGCGCAAAATTCCGCTTTGATCATAAAGGTAGTAGAAGTTGACCGGATTGAAATAGCAGCCGAAATAACACAGCTGACAGAGCAGCATCACGCGTCCTTCGGGGCGTTCGCCGGTCAGCTCGGCAATTCTCGCCTGGGCTTTGGTTTTGATATCGCCACCGCCGAGATAATCTTTACGGCGAAAACTGGCCGGAGAAAATTTTTCCAGCCGGATACCCAGAGTGGGTAACGCGTCCAGTTCATCGAGATCAATCAGCGGCATGAAAATGTCATAGTCAAAACGATGCTCAACCGGCGTAAACCGGCGATGGCGCACCGTGCCAACATACAGCTGGCTGTTCATGACGCCTCCCGTTTTTCCGGCGCAGGTTCTGCCTGTGCACTGAATAACCGCAGGCTCAGTTGTTCCGCCACGTCGCGTGCGCTGTTAACACCGTCTTCATGAAAACCGTTGTACCAGTAAGCGCCGCAAAACCAGGTGTTGTGGTGGCCGTTGATCCGGTAACGCTCCTGCTGCGCATGGTGGCTGGCCAGATTCAGAACCGGATGCATATAGGTGGCGCGGAATAACACCTTGCTCTCATCAATCGGCGTCAGCGGATTGAGGGAAACACAAAACGTCTGCGGCGCGTTCAGTCCCTGCAAAATATTCATGTTATAGGTCACGCTGGCACGGCGGCTATGCGCTGGATTGCTGTCGCGAAAATCGCCGCGCCCCGCCGGATGGAGCGTATTAGGCAGCTGATAATTCCAGCTCGCCCAGGCGCGTTTCTCGCGCGGCAGCAGATGGGTGTCGGTATGTAAAATGACGTCATTGGCCTGATAAGGCAGCGCGCCGAGAATGCTTTTTTCTGCGTCCGTTGCGTTCTGACCCAGAATGCTCAGCGCCTGATCGGAATGGCAGGCAAAAACTACCTGATCAAACCGTTCTTCACCCTGTGCTGAATGCAGCGTCACGCCGCCGGATGTGCGGACAACGCCAGTGACCGGTGTACTGGTCAGCAGTTTTACGCTGGCGGGGAGTTTCTCCTGCATCCGGCGGATATATTCCCGCGAACCGCCCGGCACCACCATCCACTGCGGACGGTTAGTGACATCCAGCAGCCCGTGGTTATTGAAAAAGCGCAGAAACATCGACAGCGGGAAATTCGCCATATCGCCGAGAGAAGAGGACCAGATTGCCGCGCCCATCGGCAGCACATAGTGCAGGGCGAAGAACGGCGAAAATCCGTTTTGATCCAGCAAATCGGCCAGTGTGTCTTCGTCATTATGCGGATTGAGCAGGCGTGCCTTACACAATTTATTAAAGCGCAATATTTCGAAAATGAACTGCCAGAACCGCGGCCTGAAAAGGTTGCGACGCTGGGCAAACAGGCTGTTGAGCGAATGCCCGTTGTATTCGAGTTTGCTGAGCGGATTACGCACAGAAAAGCTCATTTCCGTCGGCTGACCTTCAATGCCCAGCTCTTTGAGCAGGGCGATAAAATGCGGATACGTGCGGGTGTTATAGACAATAAAACCGGTATCGATGGCGTATTCCTGGCCGTCTGAAATCACATCCTGCGTGGCGGTGTGCCCCCCTAACGTTGCCGATGCCTCAAAGACGGTAATTTCGCAGTCCGGCCGGTTCTTTGCCAGTAACCAGGCACAACTCAGCCCTGAAATCCCGCTGCCAATGATAGCCACTTTAGTCGTCATTTTATTTCACCATTTTCCGGCATAACCATTTTTGCAGACCGACCGGCAGCAGCGCGGTAGTTTTCAGCAAACGGGCAAAGAGAGGAGGGAAGGCAATTTCGCTGGCGCCGTGCGCCAGTTTTTTACGGATATGTTTTGATGCCTGCACCACCGTCACCATCATTGGCATCGGAAAATCATTGCGTGCTGTCAGCGGCGTTTCGACAAATCCCGGCTGGATCAGGGAAATGTGAATCTGACGTTTTGCCAGATCCACCGCCAGAGAACGGGCGAAAAAGGCCAGCGCGGCTTTCGAGGCACCATAAGCTTCACTGCGTGAAAATGGCAAAAGCCAGGCCACGGAACCGACCAGCGCCACGCGGCTGCCGGGAGCCAGGCGCGGCAGCAGGGCATCGAGACAATTCACCGGGCCGATGAAATTGGTGTTCATCACGCGGACGACTTTTTCAGCCTCAACCACGCCGTCATCAAGATATTCGCAGGTACCGGCGCACAGGATCACCAGATCGGCCTGCACGTCCTGCAACGCCTGACGGGTTTCTGATAAATCGGTGATATCAAAACGCAGCGGGATAATCAGCGGACTGGCGGCGGCGACCGCAATGAGTTTTTCACCATCACGCCCGCAGGCGATAACTTCCCAGCCTTCTGCGGCATAGTCCTGAGCCAGCTGTTTTCCGATACCCGAACTGGCACCGGTGATCAGGACGCGGCGCATTATTTCAACCTTGCTTTAACCGCGCGGACAGCGCCGCCGAGCACCGGAACATGCTCATACAACATCGCACCGAGATCGTAATAATCGCGCTGATAAGCAATCCGGTTATCTGACAGGCGCAGATGGCTGGCGCCATTGAGGAACATAGCCTGACCTTTTTTCAGTGCCGGATGCGAAAACTCCATCCGCCAGAACAGCGACGCTTCAGCGCCACTGGTCAGCGGAGGCTGAATGTCAAAGCGGCAGTAATTCACTTTTTTGAGCAACTGTGCGAAATAGCGTTCGAGAGCATCCACGCCGTCGTAATGCGACACCGGATCAATGAACACCACATGCGGATGATAAATACGCGAAAGCTGCGGCAGCTGACTCACATCCAGATGGCTGTAAAATTCGCAAAGCCGGGTCAGAACATCAGCGGGGATCGCGGGTTCAGGAAAATGTTTGATCATTATTTTTTCCTTCCATTACGCACTGGCACTATCTGCAGAACCGGAGGGATGCCTTCACCGTGAAGACTTTCGACATTATCGTTTTCATCTTCGCTGTCTTGTGAGCCAAGCAGCAGGGAAGCACTGCCCAGAAGAAGTATCGACAGGCCCTGTTCAACCCAGTTCAGCAGGCGCTGGCGCTGAATTTGCGTCAGTTTGCCTTCAGCCCATAACAGGATTTGCGAACCACTGAGATTTTCAAGATGCGGGTCATCGAGCGGGACCGGCATGATGTCGATCTGCATTCCTTCCTCGCAGCGCACAATGGCTTCCAGCCATAGCTCGGTGCTGTCCAGATGTCCCCAGCCCACCAGCGTCGCCGGATTGCCGGGACGTTTACGGGCGGCACCCATACACATCACCGCGTGTTCGATGATCAGGCCGTCAAGCTGGCTGCGTAACATCAGCAGGCGCGGATCACCTGCACTGAGACGCGAGCGCAAGGGTCTGAGCACGTTATTCACAAAAGATGCCGCCGGATATTCACGACCGAGTTCCATCATCAACTGACGGACTTTATTGCTGCGGCCATCCTGCAATGCGGTCAGCAAACTGTGTTCTGACTGCGACCAGCCGCCCGGCAGTGCATCCACTTTGCCTTCGAGCAGGGATTTCACCTGACCAACAGGTATCCCGCGATTAATCCAGCCCAAAATAGTGCGAATGGTATCAAGGTCATCATCATTAAACAGACGATGGCCGCCTTCGGTGCGCTGCGGTTTTAGCAAGCCATAGCGGCGTTGCCAGGCACGCAGCGTGACCGGGTTGATACCACAAATTCGGGCGACTTCGCCGATGCTGTAAAGAGACATAATGAATTCCAAAATTTTCGCACTAACTGATCTTAACTCTAGCGCCAGATTGCAAAGCTGTACAACTTTATTATTTTTGTACAACTTGCCTAATACTTTTCGCCTACATTATTTTAACTTGCAATGTTCTCATATCAGAGATATTTTCCCGATATTGAGATTTAACGGCAGGGTAAGAAAATGGAAGAAGGGCAGGAAAGTCAGGATCTGCGTCTCGCTGAGCGTCTGGCAGAATTACGTATCGGGCAGGGCTGGTCACTTGAACAACTGGCGCAACTGACCGGTATCAGCCGTGCCACACTTTCGCGAGTCGAGCGGGCAGAAACCAGCCCGACGGCATCTTTGCTGGGCAAACTGAGCGCGGCTTACGGGCTGACGACTTCACGCCTGCTGATGGCGCTGGAAGATAACCCGCCGGAGCTTATACGCCGCGCGCAGCAACCTGTCTGGCATGATCGCGAAACCGGTTTTGAGCGTCGTTCGGTCTCCGCGCCCGCCCCCGGTTTTCGTGCTGAGCTGATTTCCGGTTTGCTGAAATCAGGCGCGACCATTTCGTATGATTCCCCGCCGGTGGACGGCCTCGAACAGCACATCTGGATGCTGGAAGGTGTACTGGAATTCACCCTCGATGGCCGCTGTTACCGGCTGGAAGCGGGAGACTGTCTGCGTTTTCATCTTCACGGCACAACATCTTTTCACGTACCCGGCCCGCAGGATGCCCGTTACGCCATCGTTATTTCACGTCCTTAACCTCTGATGAAAAGGGTTATTCCCATGCAAAGCAGCAATGAAGAAGTGGTGATCAGCGAAGTGCAGGGCGGCGTGCTGACGCCTGCGGATCTGGATGCGCTGGCGGAGACGCTGATGCAATCCGTCGCACTCGGCGCAAGTATCGGATTCATTTTGCCTTTTGGTTTTGTGCAGGCGCAGGCCTTCTGGCAAAAGCTTTTGCCAGCTTTTGAGCGTGGTGAAAAGCGTCTGCTGGTGGCGCGGGTGGCAGGGAAAATTGCCGGTACTGTGCAACTGGTGGTCGATCAGCCCGCCAACGGCATCCATCGCGGTGACGTGGTGAAACTGATGGTTCACCCCGACGGCCGCCGTAAAGGGCTCGCCCGTAAGCTGATGACGGCAGTCGAAGCGCTGGCACGCGAAGAAGGTAAAACCCTGCTGGTACTGGATACGGTGACGGGCAGTCCGGCGCAGACGTTGTATGAAAATCTCGGTTTCACCCTGAGCGGAACGATCCCGCATTATGCGATGTCGACGGAAGGGATGCTGGAATCGACGAGCGTGATGTATAAGGTGCTGATGTGAAACGTTTTAAAGTCAAAACCGTGGGCGTCGGCCCACACCGACTTGGGGGGCGGCCTATCGCCGCCACCCCCCAAGACCCCCCCGGGCTCTTTCACTGCACGCTATCGCGGGTACGACGGACATGTTCTGACGCATTTGTGAGTGGCGCAAAATGTCATCGCTTCGCGATTCCCGAATTTCAGGATTCGAGCCTAAGGTCTCGAACCGTTCATTCGGTGCCATTTTTGATCACGCCAATACACTTTTCTAAAAGATGAAGAATAGTCTGTCTTTGAATTTAAGATCGTGCGGGCGATTCAGAAAGCTTGCTGAATGAGAGGTTGCAGACCTAAGGCTGCAATCCCGAAATGAAGGTACCGCGCAGCGGCAAGATTTCCAGCCTGTCGCGGTGTTTGCTGAAACATAGCCAGCGAGCGAAGCGCGCAGTGTAAGAGCCCGGGATTCTCAAGGGGTGCGGCGACAGGCGCCCCTTGAGGCCAGTTTGGGTGGCAACCCAAGGTTTTGTGGGTGTGGGCGGCGAGCCCACGACCTTGAACTTGAAGCCAGTGTGGGTGGCAACCCAAGGTTTTGTGGGTGTGGGTGGCAACCCAAGGTTTTGTGGGTGTGGGTGGCAACCCACGGTGTTGACCTTAAAAAAGCCGAAATATAGCAGCGGCCTCTGCTATCTCTTCTGAATGTACGTCAGCGCCAGCGCCACCGCCAGCACCAGCCCTTTGATGATATCCATCGCGTAATACGGCACCGACAACATCACCAGTCCGTTCGACAGCACGCCCAGAATGACTGCGCCCAGCAGGGTTCCCAGCGCATTCGGTTTACCGGAACCTGCCAGCGAGAAACCGATGTAGGCGGCGGCAACGGCGTCCATCAGGTAACCGCCTCCGGCATTCACCTGCGAAGACCCGATACGTGACGCCAGCAAAATACCCCCAGCACCGGCCAGAACGGATGACATCACATAGGCAATCACGCGATAACGCGCGGTGCGGATCCCCGCCAGACGTGCGGCCAGCGGGTTACCGCCGATAGCGTACATGCGGCGGCCATGTTTGGTCAGCGACATAAACAGTTGTACCGCAATGGTCACGACGGCCATCACGATGACAATCACCGGCACCTGACCGAGCAGGCTGAACACCGCGGGCACCGTGCCTTCGGCCATGTCACCGCTCGGCAATAACATGTTTTCAGTGATCGAGCCGCCATAGCTGTAAGTCATCGCCGCGCCCTGAATCACAAACAAACTGGCGAGGGTGGCGAGCATGTCAGGGATCTTTAGTATGACGATAAGGAAAGCGTTGAACAGGCCGACCAGCGTACAGAGCGCCAGCGTGATTAAGATGGCTTCGGTGGTGCCGAAACCGTGCCAGACGAACATCGAAATCACCAGCGCATTGGCGAGTGACGCCGTTGACCCGACGGATAAATCGAAGCCGCCGACCGCCAGTGAAATCGATACGCCGATAGCAATCACCGTCACGATGGCAATCGAACGCAAAATGTTGATGATATTCGACGGCTCGAGGAAGTTATCTGATGCCACACCAAAACCGGCAATCAGCAATACCACGGTCAGCAACATGCCCCATTTATACAAAAACTCGAACAGCTGATGACGCCACGGCTGACTCGCTGCGGGCACGCTTTCTTTACTCACCACGGCTTTGTTCACGCGGGTGTTCCTCCGGTTGAATAGACTAATAAGGTTTCTTCGTCGACGTTAGCGGCGTCAAGTTCGGCCACAATGCGGCCATCCCACAACACCAGAATGCGGTCGCATAAACCGACCAGTTCGGCGAACTCACCGGAAGCATAAATAATGCCTTTTCCCTGTTGCGCCAGGCCGTCGATCAGCCTGAACACGTCCGTTTTGGCTTTGATGTCTACGCCTTTGGTCGGTTCGTCGAAGATCAACACCTGACTCTCACTGCGCAGCCATTTTCCGATAGCGACCTTCTGCTGGTTGCCGCCGGAAAGCCGTGCCAGCTTCTGCATCGGCCCGGAAGCGCGAATGCCTAAGCGGCTGATAATGTCTTTTGCCCATGACAGTGACTGGCGCGCGTTGAAAATACTCCAGCGCGAAAAAGTGTCGTCAGCGGTCACACTCAGGTTCATCGGGATATTTTCATCAATGAAAATCCCTTCCTTGCGCCGTTCTTCCGGCACTAACGCCAGCCCCTGTTCGACAGAAAGATGCGGTTCTTTCGGCTTCCAGGGTTTGCCATTCAGTTCACCGCTTTCCACCTGACTCGGCGTCGCGCCAAACAGCGCCTTGCACAGTTCAGTTTTTCCGGCACCCGCCAGCCCGGCAATGCCGAGGATTTCGCCACGATGCAGTCGCAGCGAGATATCCCGCAGTTTGTCTTTATCGTGCATCCCATGAATGCTTAGCAGCGTTTCACCGCTGTGCGGCGGACGGCGCGGTGGGTAAATATCGTCGAGCTGATGGCCGATCATTTTCTCAATAATGTGCTCGTTGCTCAGGCCGTCCATGCTGTCATCGCTGACCAGACGCCCGTCGCGCAGCACCGTCATGCGATCACAGATATCACGCAGTTCATGGATACGGTGCGAGATAAACACAATCGCCATTCCGGCGGCTTTCAGCTTGCGTACCAGTGCGAACAGACGCGCACTTTCCGCCTGATCGAGCGGGGCGGTCGGCTCATCGAGGATCAGGAACCGGCATTTATGCGATAACGCCCGCGCCAGCAAAATCAGCTGTTTCTCCGCCAGCGTGCAGCTCTCGATGCGAGCCCGCAGGTTGATGTTCAGCCCAAGCTGTTCGGTCAGTAACTGTGCCTGACGGTAAAGCTGCGGCCAGTTATGCAGATGACCCGGTTCAGAAAGGCGGTCGAGCATGATGTTTTCGGCAACGTTTAGCGTCGGCACCAGCGCGACGTCCACTTCCTGCTGCACCAGATGAATCCCGTGCTCGCGGGCATGATGCGGCAGGCGGATATTTGCGGCTTTGCCGTCGATAGTGATCTGCCCGGTGTAATGTTCATGCGTGCCGGAAAGCACCGCCATCAGTGTCGATTTCCCCGCGCCATTCGCGCCAACTAACGCATGGACGGAGCCGCCTTCCAGCGTGAAATCCACCTGGCGCAGGGCAGGAAAACCGGCAAATGAAATCGAGATATCGCGCATCTCAAGGAGGGAGGTGGTCACTGGGCGTTCGGCCTTATTAAATAGACGGATGGGGATTTAGACGTTTAGCCGTCCATTGGGTTTTTGATTGCAAATTTTTAACATATTGGGGGATTAAATCAAGAGATTAAAAAGGATAAGAGATAACAGAAAGATCTAAGGTCAAGGTTAAGACCGTGGGGGGCGGCCCACACCGACAAAACCTTGGGTTGCCACCCAAACTGGCCTCAAGGTCGTGGGCGTCGGCCCACACCGACAAGACCTTGGGTTGCCACCCAAACTGGCCCTAAGAGGCGCCTATCGCCGCGCCTCTTAGGAATCTCCGGCTCTTTCACTGCGCGCTCCGCTGGCTGGCTATGTTTCAGAAACCACAGCGACAGGCTGGAAATCTTGCCGCTGTGCGGTACCTTCATTTCGGGATTGCAGCCTTAGGTCTGCAACCTCTCATTCAGCAAGCTTTCTGAAACGCCCGCACGATCTTAAATTCAAAGACAGATTGTTTTCATCTTTTAGAAAAGTTGACTGGCGTGATTAAAATTCAGCTGAACGGAGCGGCTTCAAGACCTATGGCTTGAAGACCGAGAGAAGGCAGTGCGAAGCACCTGGATTTGCGCCACTCACTGATGCAACAGGACATGTCCCTTTTGCCCGCGATAGCGCGCAGTGTAAAAAGCGCGGAGTCCAGAGGCCCGCGCGTTACCGGGTCTCTGGTCGGTGTGGGCCGACGCCCACGACCTTGAGGCCAGTTTGGGTGGCAACCCAAGGTGTTGACCTGGGTGGCAACCCAAGGTTTTGTCGGTGTGGGCCGACGCCCACGACCTTGACCTTATTCCTCGCTGAATTTAAGCGCGACCCCTAGCCCGTCCGCTGCCCGGACAGACACGAGATCAACGTCATCCCTGAATGTAATTTCCCCGACCCGCAAACTATTCCGTACTGCCTCCAGCGATCGGGTGGCGAATTCCAGTCCGACCATCCGCGCGCTGCCGTTTTCGCCTTCCGGCACAATGCCGAATTCAGCGGTGGCTTGCTCCGGCGTGATAAATCGGACGGTGGCGCGACCCGCGCGCAGGGCCACTTCCTGCGGTCTGATCTCCAGTGCAGCGGCACCAAATAACTCGCCATAGACTTTTGCGGCGTCCTGCGGATTTGCTGCAGAAATCACGAAGCTGGTGATATCAGCCACGGCGTTCGGGTGGTTTTGCCATTCGTTGCGCCACACCAGTTCCGGCGTCAGATGATGACAGAAGAAACTGCGGCCATTCGGTACGCGGCTGGCGGCCAGCGGTACGGTACGGAAACGCGCATTCGGCGAGGTGCCATCGTTGAGCGCCACAGGGCGGAAGAATTCTGCCGGTGCGGAACCCGCAATGTTTTGCTGTTGCAGATGTTCGTACACCGCCGATGAATTCTGCGTTTTCCACACCAGACCGGTCAGGCCAAGCGGCGCCTGCCACAGGTCTTTGCGGGTGTGCGCGTTGCCCGGCTCAAAGCCGAGCAGTTCCAGATAGTTTTCGCCGAAAATCGCCAGATGATTACTGGATCCCAGCGAGTGATGGCCACGCGGCGTGAGATGGAATCCCAGACGGCGAAACTGCTGCCCGGCCTGATCCAGTTGTTCGGCGACGTTGATCACCACGTGATCAAGCTGCGGGCGAAGGGGCTGCGGATGTTGAGCTTCAGTCATTAAACGGTTCTCCCAGCGTTAACATCAGACGGTTTGCCCAGGCGAAGAACGCCGCAGACTGCGCCAGATCGACAATCTCAAGTTCGTCTAAACCCTGTTCGCGCAGCGCCGCAATGTGCTGCGCAGTGGCGACCGGTGGGGTAGCGGAAAGCGCGGCGGCGAAATCAATTTCGGCCTGCCAGCGCGGGGATTGTTCTTTGCTGAGAATGCCGCCCGGCGGGGTGTCGATCAGGCGCTGGACATCTTCCGTCTGTTTGGAAAGCTGGCTGGCTTTGCGCGAATGCACCGATGCGCAGTAAATACAGCCGTTGATTTTGCTGGCGACGGTGGCGGCCAGTTCGCGCTCTTTGCGCGGCAGCCCGCCGGAAGTGTAGAAAATTCCTTTGTCGGTCAGCGTGCGCTGTTCGAGCACCGGCAGATTACGGCCTAACAGGCGGAAATAGTCGGAATCCGTATGACCGAATTTCGCCAGGATCGCCTGCTGGGCTTCATCAAATTCTTCCAGCTTTTTCGCCGGTATCCACGGCTCCCAGCCCAGTTCTTCCTGGGTAAAGGCCTGTGGTGCATCGCGGCCACTGTGGGTATTCGGTTCGGTGCGCCAGAACGCGGCACCGACCGGTTTATTGCTGCCGTTCTCTACCGGCTTGCCACCAATCAGCCGGTAGCTGCGCAGCACACGGCTCTGGAAACTGACGAAAGCGATCAGTTGCGACAGTGTGACAATCGCATCCGCCGACCAGCCAGCTTTTTTCAGTGCCTGCAAATGCGCCGGCGTCGCGCTGGCAGGTTTGAAACTCAGGCGTTCACCGTGCGTCAGCGCAGCGTCGAGACGGGCAGTTTCGTCGATGTCGGGCAAGTCCTGCAAACGTTCGGAATAGTGGTTAGTCAGTTGCGAATCGCCATGCCAGCGCGCGACGTTTTGCGCTAAACGCAGGCGTTCAGCCAGTGAAAAATGCACGCCATCCTGTTCGGTAAACAGCGCGTCATAGCTGTCCTGTGCGTGACGGGTCGCGGCATCACGTGTGTCGCGTGCCTGTTTCAGCGCTGAGTCCGGGGCGATGTCAGCCAGCTTTTCCAGCAGGTCGGTCGAATAGGTAGTCATAGGGCTTCCCTTGAGAATGAGGAGTCGGCAGCGGAGGTGGAAACACGGCGTTGCGGCGTGCGGCGAACCCAGCCGAGCGCGGGCGCAACGTGACGGGCAATCAGTTCGATGGAACGTAAAATGTAAGGGTGCGGCGGATCGATGGAATGCACCTGAAACGCCAGATCGGTGACACGTGCCAGCGCAGTATCGGCCTGCAATGTCGCGGTGACCTGTGCCGCCGTGCCGAGATGCACGTCGAAAGCGCGGATGTAATCGTCCAGCGTATCGCCTTTCACAATCTGCCCGCTGGCGCGGTGGTTTTCGGCCTGACGGCGTAAGCCTTTTTGCGCCAGTTCACGGGCTTCATCGCCGTTTTCAGTGACGAATGCGGTACGCGATCCCATGATGCGCGGCGTCACGCCTTCCGGCAGTGCATCCAGATAGGCATCGATAATCGGGTTTTGCAGTTCATCGAGACGTAAATCTGGCGCATCTTGCGGACGTGGCTGGGTGCGCGAAAGCATCAGGCCGTCACCGGATTTACCAGCACGTGCGCCGCCGTCCACCGAGAACGTCGCCTGCCAGACGCGGTTCGCCAGTTGCGGAGCGGCCGGATATAAACGGTTATCGGTGCCCGCCAGCGGTTCGCCGCGCCAGGCGGTGAGCAGGGTTTGCAGATTGTTGCCAAAGGCCTTGCCGCGATCCTGACTTTCCAGCCCGAACGGCGGGAATGACGTCGGCGTACCGCCCGAGCCTAAACCGATTTCAAGCCGTCCGCCGGAAAGTAAATCCAGCACGGCGGTGTCTTCGGCAACGCGCAATGCGTTTTCCATCGGCAGCGTGATCACGCCGGTGCCGAGACGGATAAAGCGGGTATGCGCTGCCACCTGCGCGAGGAAAACCAGCGGCGCAGGCAGGCCGCCTTCGGCCTCGTGAAAATGGTGCTGCGCGACCCACGCGGAATCAAAGCCTAACTGTTCGGCATGAATAATTTGCTCGGTCGCCAGCCGGTAACGTTCCTGCGCGCTGGTGTTGTCCAGCAGGCGGGTGAAGAATCCAAGACGTTTACTGCTCATAATGTCCCTCTTTTTTTCTGTACGGACGGTCATGTACGGGTTCAGGCGGCGCGGTGGCGGCCGGGTATGGCGTCAATCAGCTGGCGGGTGTAATCGCTGGAAGGCAGGGCGAAAACGTCTTCCACGTCGCCGGAATCTACCTGCTGTCCGCGGTTTAACACCGAGACGCTGTGCGAGATTTGCCGGACGGTTGCCAGGTCGTGCGAGATAAACAAATAGGTCAGGCCGAGTGAATCCTGTAACTGCGAAAGCAATGTCAGGATTTGCGCCTGCACAGTGACGTCGAGCGCCGACGTCGCTTCATCAAGGATCAGCACTTTCGGCTCTAAAATTAATGCGCGTGCTATCGCCACCCGCTGGCGCTGCCCGCCGGACAGCTCACGCGGTTTGCGGCTGAGTAATTCTTCCGGCAGCGCCACGCGGCGGGCGATATCCAGCACCCGTTCACGGCGCACGGCAGCGGGAATTTTTTCGAAATTCAGCAGCGGTTCTTCAATCACTTTGAACAGCGTTTGCGACGGATCCAGCGAGGCGAACGGGTTCTGATACACCAGCTGGATTTTCCTGCGCAGCTGACGCAGGGCTTCCCCTTTCAGGCGCGTGATGTCTTCGCCGTCAATCAGCACACGTCCGCTGTCCGGTTTCTGAAAACCGAGCAGAATGCGTGCCAGCGTGGTTTTTCCGGAGCCGGATTCGCCGACCAGCGAATGCGTAGTGCCGCGCGGAATACTGAAAGAGACGTGATCTACAGCGCGGAACGCCGCCTGGTTTTTGCCGCCCAGCGTGAAATCATGGGTGATGTTTTCGACCACCAGCACCGGATCTTCCGCCGGGCGAAGTTGCGCACGGTGACGGCCGGAAAGGGCAGGGATATCGGCGAACAGCTGGCGGGTGTAATCACTCTTCGGCGCCTCCAGCACCTCGCGGGTGATGCCCTGTTCCTGCACTTTGCCGTGACGGAACACCAGTAACCGGTCGGCGCGTTCAGCGGCAATCGCCAGGTCATGCGTCACCAGCAACACGGCAGTACCGAATTCGCGGCGCAGTTCGTCGATCAGATCCAGAATGCGTTTTTGCACCGTGACATCCAGTGCGCTGGTTGGCTCATCGGCGATGATCAGCGCCGGTTGCAGGGCAATCGCGATGGCGATCAATACGCGCTGTTTCATGCCGCCGGAAAGTTCATGCGGATACTGTTTAGCCCGCTGTTCAGGATGTGACAGGCCAACGCGGGAAAGCAGCTCCACCACGCGGGCGTCGCGCTGCGCACGCGGCAGTCGCTGATGGATATCAAGAATTTCCGCCACCTGCGAACCGATGGTTTTCACCGGATCCAGCGAACTGGTCGGATCCTGCGGTATCAGGCTGATGCGCGCGCCGCGCAGGGCATCCAGACGGCGCTGCGACCACTGGCTGATGTCCGTGCCGTTCAGGCGAATTTCGCCCTGTTCGATATGACCGTTCTCCGCCAGCAGGCCAATAATCGCCTGTGCGGTGGTGGTTTTCCCTGAGCCGGATTCGCCGACCAGCGCCAGCACTTCTCCGGCGTTAATCGTAAACGATACGTTATGCACCACCGGTTTGCCGTCGTAGGCAATCGAGACGTTTTCCAGTTCGAGAACCGGCGGAGCGTCATGCGTAAAAGTGGCCTGTGCGTTCATCGCGTTCTCCTGCGTAATGACTGGCTGATGCGGTTGGCGGAAAGCACCACTAACACCACGACCACGCCGGGGAAGGTGGTCAGCCACCAGGCTGTGGAAATGTAGTTACGGCCTTCGGCAATCAGTAACCCCCATTCCGGCGTCGGCGGCGGCGTGCCGTAACCGAGAAAACTCAGGGTGGAAATCGCCAGAATGGCACTGCCGAACTGCAGTGCGGAAAAGGCAATCACTGAGGTCAGCGAGTTGGGCAAAATGTGTCGCCACAAAATGGAGAAAAAGGAACCGCCGCTGCCATACGCCGCTTCGACGTAATCGCTGTGACGCACCAGCACCACTTCAGCACGTGCCAGTCTGGCGAAGTTGGCAACCGACGTCACACCGACGGCAATCGCCGCATGAACCGTGCCGAAACCAAGCAAAATAATCACGCTCAGCGACAGCAGCAGGCCGGGGATGGACAGCAATACGTCGTTGATGCGCATGACAATGGCATCCACCAGACCGCCGCTGGCACCGGCCGCGAGACCGAGTGCGGTGCCGAATACCAGCCCGAGCGCCACGGCGACCAGCGCGCCGGAAAGTGAATGCGATGCGCCGTAGACAATACGCGCGTACACATCGCGGCCAAGCTGATCCGTGCCCAGCCAGTGTCCGGCCTGCGGCGCGAGACGCTGCGCACCGGCAATCCCTTCGGTGCCGCTGTAATCCGTAAATAAACCAGGTGCAATCGCCCACAAAATGACGGTCGCCATCACCAGCCACGCCAGGATTAATCCCGGTTGCAGGCGGGCCGGTTTCCAGCGGCGGCGCTGTGTGAGCGGCAATGAAAGCGTACTTTTGCCAAGCGGTAAGCTGCTCATGCGGTGGCTCCCCGTGAGTTTTTAGAAGCAGAGGCTTTAAGGCGCGGATCGAGCAACGGATACAGCAAATCGACCAGTAAATTGATGCCGACAAAGGCGGCGGCGGAAATCACCACAATCGCCTGCAATACCGCGACATCCTGATTATTGACTGCCTGCTGGGTCAGCTGTCCGAGGCCGTTAAGACCGAAGACAGTTTCGGTGATCAATGCCCCCGCAATCAGTTCGCCGAACAGCAAACCGGCAATGGTCAGCGCCGGAAGCAGGGCGTTGCGTGCCACATGTCGCCACAATACGCCGCTGCGGCTGGCGCCTTTGGCACGGGCGATGGCGACGAACGGTTGGGTTTGCACCTGATCAATGCTGCGGATGAGGATCTGCGCCAGCGGCGCGGAAATCGGCACCGCCAGCGTGATAATCGGCAAAATCAGCCCGACCCATTCGCCCGGATTGATCACCGGGATCCAGCGCAGGTGGAACGAAAAGAACTGAATCAGCGCGATGCCCAGCCAGAAGGTGGGAATGGAAATAAACAGCGACGGCACTGCCTGTAAGGCGTTTTTCAGCCAGCCGAAATGCAGCAGGCTGGAAAGAAATGCCAGCGCAAAGGCCACCACGGCGGCCAGCGCGAAACCAATCAGCGCCAGACGCAGCGTCGGCGGGAAGTTGCTGCTGAGTAATTCAGTCACCGGTACGCCAGCCTGAATCGAATAGCCCAGATCCCCGCGCAGGAAATTACCCAGCGTATGCAGATATTGTTGCCAGACCGGCACATCGGCGCCGTACGCAGCGCGCATATCGGCGATCTGCGCCGGGCTTAATCCCATGTCCGGGTTCTGGAATTTAATCAGAATCGCATCGCCGGGCAGCACCTGCAACAAGATGAAGGAGACGGTAAACGCCGCCCACAGCACCAGCAATGCCTGCCCGAATCGACCGCTTACGTATCGGCTCATGATTGACTCCCGTCTGTTAATGCTTTTCCAGCCAAGCGCCGTAGAAGCTCGGACGCCCGACCGCTTCAAAGCTCACGCCTTTGAAATATGGCGCACCGGCAAACACCTGCGGCTCTTCGAAAATTGGAATCACGTATGCCTGATCGAGCAGGTAGTTCTGCACGTCGCCGGTCAGTGCCAGACGTTTTTTCGGATCGACTTCGGCAGAAATCGCGGTCAGCAGATCGTTGAGTTTGTCGTCGCGGAAGCTTTTCACCTTGCTGCTCAGGCCACCTTTTTGCAGCAGCGCATCGCGGTTAGTCGGGTAGAAGGAGCTTTTAATCACGTCCGGATCGGCACGTCCGACTTCCACCACGTTGGCCGGGGTTTTCTCAGGATCGAGGTTATCCGCCACGCGGCTGCCCGCATCGCCCGCCAGAATATTCAGCTTCGCGCCGACCTGGCTCCACTGCTGAGAAACCAGCTGCAACACTTCTTTGTTCTGCGGTTGTGGCAGGGATTCATAAATAGTCAGCGACAGCGTTTTGCCGTCTTTCTGGCGTATGCCGTTCGGACCCGGTTTCCAGCCCGCTTCATCCAGCAGCTTTTTGGACAGCGTCGGGTCGTAAGTCAGTTTGTTACTCAGATCGACATAACCGGCCGCCGTTTTGGCAATCACAGACGTGGCCTGCGGATAGTTTGGCGAGAACAGCGTGTCGACAACCTGTTTGCTGTTGGTGGCGTGCAGCAGCGCCTGACGCACTTTCAGATCCGACACCAGCGCGTTGTCCGGACGGAACGAAATGCTGTCGTTAACGCCTTTGGTCGGCGCGGCATAAATCGGGAAGTTCTGGTCTTTAGCCTGTTTCTCGTCATACGCCTGAACCTGACGGATGAAATCAGCCTGACCCGCCAGCAGCGCGCCGATACGTACGCTGTCTTCGCCGGTGACGATCACTTTGATACCGTCAAGATTGGCGCGACCCTGCTGTTTGAGGTTTTTCGGCCCCCAGTTGTAATCCTTCCGCGCCGTCAGATCGACTTCACGTCCCAGCGTTTCTTTGCTGACCACGAACGGGCCGGAACCGATGATGTGCGTGGCGTCGCCCAGCGCATCAAAGTTACGATCCAGCGTGCTCAGCGACACCAGACCGGAGCCAATCGTCGCAGTGCCCTGCAGGAAACCCGGTGAGGATTTTTTGAAATAGAACTTCACGGTTAGTGGATCAACCACTTCGCTGTGGTCGTAATTGTTGATGACTTCGGAAACCGGCAGGTGATGCGCTTTATTGCCCAGACCGTAAGTATCAAAGTTTTTGGCGACCGCGCTGGCGTCCAGCGGCGTGCCGTCGGAGAAGGTCACGCCCGGACGCAGCTTGAATGTGTATTCGGTTTTATCGGCATTGAAAGACCAGGATTCGGCGATCCACGGTTCAATCTCCAGCGTCTTCGGATTCTGATAGGTCAGTTTATCGGTGATCTGATTCAGTATGCCGCCGTTGGGATAGAAGCCGCCTGCGGGCGGATACAGGTTAGTGTGCGCCTGTTGCTCGAGATAAATCAGGGTGCCGCCCTGAACCGGTGTGCCGTCAGCGGCGATGGCGGAAAACGTGCTGGTGAGAAGTGCCCCTAAAGCCAGTGCGCGGGTAACCGCGTTAATCCGGCGAATGTTCTTCATCGTTAAACCCTTTTTCTTATTTGGTGTGATGGCAGGTGAATGACTTATGCGTTCTTAGAACGAAAGTGCTGAGCCCATAACAAACCAATTTAAGGGGGAGGTGAACGAAGGAATTTTGCAATCGTTAGCTGGAAACGGCATTAGGGAAAATGGGAGGGAGGCAGAAAGAAAAAAACCAGCGGCTAATCCGGACGGGTGGACCGGATAACCGCTGGCGATCATCAAAAATGATGAGCTAAGGAGAAACTGAGGTCGTCAGTGATCTTTTAATGCAGCTTCTGTGCCAGTTTTTATTTCAGGCTGTGTTTTTACCTGTTTGCTGCGGCTCAGGAAGGCATTCAGCAAAATCGCACCGAAGGTCGCCGTGCCAATGCCGCCCATGCTGAAACCGCCCAGGCTTAGGGTAAAGTTGCCTGCGCCCAGTACCAGCGTGACCGCCACCATGATCAGATTGCCGTTAAGTCCCAGATCCACCTGATTTTGTACCCAGATACGCGCACCGGCCACGGCGATTAATCCAAACACCACAATCGACGCGCCACCGAGTACCGGCCCCGGAATGGTGTGGATCAGTGCACCAAATTTGGGCGAGAAGCCCAACACGATGGCAACGAGGGCGGCGGCGACAAAAATCAGCGTGGAGTAGATTTTAGTTACGGCCATCACGCCGATGTTTTCTGCGTAAGTGGTGACGCCGGTACCGCCCGCCGAGGCGGAAAGTAAGGTCGCCAGACCGTCGCCGACAAAGGCGCGACCCATGTAGGGATCCAGGTTTTTGCCGGTCATGCCTGCCACCGCTTTAATGTGGCCGAGGCTTTCAGCCACCAGAATTACCGCCACCGGTGCAATCATCAGCATGGCGTGAGAGCTGAATACCGGCGTGGTGATGGCCGGCACGCCAAACCATGGCGCTTGTGCCACGGCGCTGAAATCCACCGGAGTACCGAGCCCGAGTCCGTTAGTGATCACCATGTAAATCAGATACGCCGCCACCAGCCCGAGCAGCAGCAAAAGACGCTGCACCAGACCGCGGGTGAACACCGCCACCGAGCCGATACACAGCACGGTCATCACCGCCATCCAGCTGTCGAATGAAGAAGCCGATACGCTGTTAATGGCAATCGGCGCGAGGTTCAGGCCGATCGCCATCACCACCGCACCGGTGACGACCGGCGGCATCAGGCGTTCAATCCAGCGCGTGCCGACCGCCATCACCACAAAACCGATCAGTGTATAAACCACGCCGCAGGCAATAATACCGCCCAGCGCCACGCCGATATTCGGGTTGGCGCCATGGCCGCTGTAGTCGGTCACCGCGATCACCAGCCCGACAAACGCAGCGCTGGAACCGAGATAACTGGGCACACGCCCGCCGACGACCAGGAAGAAAAGCAGGGTACCGATGCCCGACATCAAAATCGCCATGTTGGCGTCAAAACCCATCAGCAAGGGCATTAAGACGGTGGCACCAAACATTGCCACCGTATGTTGCAGCCCCATGATCACTGTCGATCCGAACGGCAGTCGTTCATCCGGTGCGATCACCGCGCCATCCAGATTGCCTTCTCTTTTACGCCATTGTGGAAACCAGGTATTTGCCATGCACGACCCTTACTAAGTTGAGAGGATTGAGTTATCAGGCTATCTGACGCATCAGCGGGTGATAGCGCCGGTCGAAATACACCAGTCCGTGGCTGTCGTCGTTGCGTCGCAATGCAACGGCTTCACAAATCAGGATGTCATGGGTGCCGACGCGGGTGATTTGTGTGACTTTGCAGTCAAACGACACCAGCGCGTCGGTGAGGATGGGCGAACCTGTGGCGAGGCGCGCCCATTCGGCGGCGTCAAAGCGTTGTTCCATCGGCGTTTTTCCGCCGAATAAATTGGACAGTGACTCATGACAATCAGCCAGCGTGTTTACGCACAGCACCTGATTTTGCGTAAACGCTGAATGCACGGATGCTGAGCGGTTCAGGCAAACCAGCAATGTCGGCGGCGTATCGGTCACGCTGCACACCGCAGAGGCGGTGAAACCTGCACGTCCGCCGGGGCCGTCGGTGGTGATGATATTGACGGCAGAACCGAGCCGCGCCATCGCATCGCGGTATTCTTGTTTCTCAACAGCGGCTTGTTTCTCAACAGCGGCCTGTTTCTCAACGACGGGCATATCGGTCGCTGACAATGTGGCGTTCAGGGTGGATTGCATGGTCATGTCCTCAGAGGTTTTATCCGTACTCATTAGCGGGTGGCGGTATGTTGCGCTGAATGCCGCCGCAGCCAGTCCAGTAAAATCGGGTTAAAGGTTTCCGGGTCGGTCACGCTCATGGCATGGCCGCCGTACAGCATTTGTGTGTGTTCGCCCTGGGGCAGGCGGGAAGCCAGATCCACCGACCGCGACCACGGCACCAGCAAATCGTCTTTAGCGCTGAAGGCCAGCGTCGGGGCTATCACCTGGTCCAGGCTGTCCGTCAGGTCTGAATCCATCAGTGCCTGCAAGCGGTGCAGCAGGTTTTCCATTCCCTGAAAATGCGCCACCTGATGCTGGCGCTCTTCCTGCAATAACGCCTCATGTTCAGAAAGCCAGTCACCCGGATACAGAAACAGCGGTTGCGCCTGCACATAGGCATCCACGCCGCTGTTGAGCAGCAGATTCTGCCGCACTTCAAAACAGCGCCGCGTCTGGCTGTCGAGCTTCGTCCAGCCGTTAATCACCACCAGACTTTGCAGCAATGCCGGATATCGCAGGGCAAGATGCAGGCCGATAATGCCGCCGAGAGCGTGACCGACCAGATGACAGCGGCTGATTTCCAGCTCGTTGAGCATGCCTGCCAGCTCATCGGCCATGTCTTCCATGCGGTAACCGGCGGGCACCGTGCCCTGACTGACGCCGGTACCGTGCTGGTCGTAAACCACTACACGAAAATGTTCCGCGAGCATCGCCAGCTGTGGCTGCCAGAAGCCGCCGGAACCGCCGAGACCGGAAGAAAGCACGACGGTTTCTGCATCAGCATTTTTCTTACCCAGTATCTTGTAATACATGCTGCTACCTCAGGGAGTTCAGGACAGGTTCCATCGCACGGATTATTTGCCGATATGGGCGATGGACGCGATTTCGATCAGCGCATCCGGTTTCACCAGCCCGCACTGAATGCAGAAACGTGCTGGTTTTTCTCCCGGAAAATATTCGGCATACACCTGATTCACTGCGCCGTAATTTGCCCAGTCGGTGATGAAAATCGAGTTCATGGTGACGTCATCCATGGTGCCGCCTGCGGTTTCGATCACGCTTTTGATGATCTCCAGCACATGACGGGTTTGCGCAGCGGCATCGCCGACATGCACCACGTTATTGTCTTTATCAAACGGCAGGGTGCCGGAAACATACACCACGCCATCGGCGAGAGTGCCCGGAACAAAAGGTGCCAGCGGAACGCCGCTGCCAGCCGGAATAATGGCGCTTTTAGGCATCGTTAATCGTCCTTTTCAGAAAGCGGTCAGGCCGCGTTTTGTTCAGTTTTGTAGCCCACTGCGTCGCAGAAATTGCGCACGCTGGAGACCCAGCCAAAGAAGGTTTCGATGTTATAAATCGCGGCTTTTTGCGCGAATTCAGGTCCGGCCTGATGGGTGGCGTCTTCCAGCACTACGCCGAAATATTCGAGGAAGAAACCGTCGCGCAGGGTGGATTCGACGCAGACGTTGGTGGCGATGCCGGTGAACACCAGATGATGAATACCGTAACTGCGCAGCAGGCTGTCGAGCTGGGTATTGAAGAAGCCGCTGTAGCGCGGTTTGGGTAACACAATGTCGCCAGGCTGCGGTTGCAGTTCGTCTACCAGATCATAATCCCAGTCGCCTTTCGCCAGTAGTTTACCCATCAGTTCCGGGCGTTTGCGCATGGTTTTCAGCGCGTTGGATTTGTGGAAGTTCGGCGAACCGGCACCGCCAGCTTCGACATACTGGTTGTCCCAGCCGTTCTGGAAGAAAATCACTTTGATACCGGCGGCACGGGCGGCAGCAATCGCCACTTTGATATTGGCAATCACCGGCGCGGTGGCGGAAACATCAAAACCGGCCAGATCCAGATAACCGCCCTGTGAGGCATAGGCGTTTTGCATATCCACCACAATCAGCGCCGTTTGCTGCGGCGTGAAAGCAATGGCTTCAGGACGTGCTGTGAGGATCGTTTCCTCGCCGGTATTTTGGGGTTCGCGCCGGACCACAGTTTGATTCTCAACAACGTTCATCATGCGACCTCTTTCTGCTCAGTGCCGATGTGCTGGCGGGTTTTCATTAATGGCTGGATGTAACGGCCGAAGTTTTCAATGCCTTGCACAAAATCATCAAAGGTCAGCAGCACGCCGCCTGCGCCGGGCACGGTGTCGATTTCGTCGAGCATTCTGGCGACGCTGGCGTAAGAACCGACCAGTGTGCCCATGTTGATATTGACCGCCGAAGTCGGGTCAGCCATCTGGCGGACGTTGGTATCGGCGCCGGATTTGGTGTCTTTGCTGCTCTGATCGGTGAGCCACGCCAGCGCATCGGCGTCGGCACCGTCTTTATATAACTCCCATTTGGCACGGGCAGCGGCATCGGTTTCGTCGGCAATCACCATAAACAGGACATAAGAGGACACGTCGCGGTTTTCAGCTTCTGCCGCCGTTTTCATGCGCGCAGCGGTTGGCGCAAAGGCGGTCGGCGTGTTAACGCCTTTACCGAAGCAGAAGTTGAAGTCGGCGTGTTTGGCGGAGAACGCCATACCGGCATCGCTCTGGCCGGCGCAGATCACTTTCATTTCGCTCTGCGGACGCGGGCTGACGCGGCAGTCGTCCATTTTGAAGAATTCGCCGTCGAGCGTGCAGTGGCCGGTGCCCCACAGGTCGCGCAGAACGCTGACGTATTCGGTCAGGTAGTCATAGCGGCGGGTGAAATAGTCGTCGCCCGGCCACATGCCCATTTGTTCGTATTCTGGTTTCTGCCAGCCGGTGACGACATTCACGCCGAAACGGCCATTAGAAATTGAGTCGATAGTCGCCGCCATGCGGGCCACGATCGCCGGAGGCATCACCAGCGTGGCGGCGGTGGCGTAAAGCTGGATGCGGGAGGTCACGGCGGCAAGACCGGCCATCAGCGTGAATGACTCCATGTTGTGTTCCCAAAATTCGGTTTTGCCACCGAAGCCGCGCAGTTTGATCATCGACAGCGCGAAATCGAAATGGTAGTGCTCCGCTTTCTGCACGATGGTTTTGTTCAGTTCGAAGGTCGGTTTGTACTGCGGCGCAGTTTCTGAAATTAACCAGCCGTTGTTGCCGATAGGAATAAAGACACCGATTTTCATAGCTCACCTCGATTGAAAATAATAAGTACCAAAACAAGGGCTTGCGAAAATCTCTGCGCGGCTTGAGTGCGTCCTGCGGGTTCCGAATTGCACCGTGCTGAAATCTCCTGACGGAAAGGTTATTGCAAAGCGGATGCCAGTTTTTAAATCATGATGATTATCAGCAGGTTAAAAATGAGTCTGGATGCATGGTGGAGCAAACGGTCTGTTTCAGACCATCTGGTCAAAAATAACTGCACGTTTATCAGGCAGGATTGAGCGTAAATGGTGCAGAATTGTTAATTTTATAATCCTTAATGGTTACGCATTAATATTGTCAGTGTTACTTCCATCATCGGGATGCATAGCGATAGTCGCCTGTAGCGCCATTTGCTATGATTTCAGCCTTGCCGTTTGTCTCAGGGAGACGTTGTGAAGCCATTGGTCGAACCTCCGCAGCCTGCCGCCGGAGAGAAAAAATCCCGTCAGACGGCGGCGAAAACCCCGTCGCGTCGCTCGCGGGCGGTCGCTGCCAAGCGCGGCAACATCATGGCGGCGGCGCTGGAATTCTTTTCGTTGTACGGCATTCATGGCACCAGTCTGGATCAGGTTGCCGAGCGCGCCGATGTGTCCAAAACCAACCTGCTGTATTACTTCCCGTCAAAAGAAGATTTGTATATCGCGGTACTGAAAGGGCTGCTGGATATCTGGCTGGCGCCGCTGAAAGCATTGCAGTCTGATCAGCATCCGCTGGAAGCGATACGTGAATATATCCGCCTGAAACTGTGTGTATCCCGTGACCATCCGCAGGCATCGCGGCTGTTTTGTCTGGAGATGGTGCAGGGCGCGCCGTTACTGAAACAGGAACTGGGCGGGAGTTTGAAAACGCTGGTGGAAGATAAATCGGATGTTATTCGCGGCTGGATCAAAGATGAGCTGATCGCACCGGTTGATCCGATGCAGCTGATTTTTATGCTGTGGGCAACCACCCAGCATTATGCGGACTTTGGCGTACAAGTTGAGGCTATCACCGGTAAAACGCTCAGCGATCCTGAGTTTTTTGAACAGACGGTGAATAACGTGCAGCACATTATTACCGAAGGCATTCAGCTTCGGGCTTAAAGAGGTCAGGATGGATTCGGTTTCTCAGTTTGTATTGGGCGCGGCGGTCGGTATCGCGGTGATGGGCAAACGCGCGCCGGTGTGGAAATCCGCGCTGGCCGGGGCAGTCTGCGGTACGTTGCCCGATCTGGATGTGTTTTACGATCACGGTGACGCCATCAGTAATATGACGATGCACCGCACCGAAACCCATGCGCTGTTGTATCTGACGCTGATTTCACCGCTGCTGGCCTGGCTGATGGCAAAACTGCTTAGCAGCGGGCGGCATTTCAAACACTGGTGGGGCGCGGTCTGGCTGGCGCTGATCACCCATCCGCTGCTGGACTTAATGACGGTTTACGGCACGCAGCTCGGGTTGCCATTCACAAACTATCCGTTTGCGGTCGGCAGCATTTTTATCGTCGATCCGCTGTATACCTTACCGCTGATCATCGGCGTCGGGCTGGCGCTGTACCGCGAGCAACAGCGCGGGATCACGTGGAATAACGTGCTGCTGGGGGTGAGTTGTCTGTATCTGGCCTGTACCGCCTTCGAGCAACATCAGGTGACGCGCCATGTTGGCGAGGAATTACAACGCCAGAACATCGAAAGCACGCAGGTGCTGGTCACGCCGACGCCGCTCAATTCGCTGGTGTGGCGCGTGGTGGTGATGAATAAGGACAGCTACGGCGAAGGGTTTACCTCGCTGCTGCATCCGGATTCACCGATCCGCTTCCGCTTTTATCCGCGCGGCGAAGCGTTATACGAGGCGCATAAAGATAATGCGTTTCTGGCGCGCGTCGCCTGGTTCAGCCACGGTTTCTTCAGCGTAAAAGAGCAGGGTGGCCACATTCTGGTCAGCGATTTACGCATGGGACAGGAACCGGATTACACCTTTGTGTTTGATCTCGGCGAAATGAAACCCGGTATGCCGCCAGAACTGCCGGTGAAAGTGGCATCCGCCAGACCGTCCGCCAGAAAAATGCTGGATCAGTTCTGGCAGGCGCTGGAAGTGGAGTAATCCGCAGTAAGGTGAAAGGAACCGGGTGGCGGATGCCAGTCATTTAAGGAAATGAGGCCCGTGAATTCGGGCCTTCAATAAAGCAAACAGCACTACAAGCCTGATTCCTGCGTTACTTAGAAGCACAGAAATGAATTTGTATTCATAAATGGCTTAATTAAACGGTTGGCATCAGGCTAGAATCCCATTTTTCATGAACGGTCATTCCATTCATCGGTGTACTTTACATTCCCATCTACGTAATGCCATGTAATTTTGTTATACATCATCGACACTGATTCCATGTGATTAATCTGTGAATTTCCGGCAATTTTAGCGTTTGGCATGCCTGGATTCACGCCGGTAATTTTGACGCCTTCAATTGTCATAATAAAATAAACCTCCTCTTGGCCTGCATCATTGATTCGATACCAGCGTATCTCAGCAGACTTCAAGGTCTGTCCTTTAGCTACAGCCTTATACAGATATGGACTCGACGAATCGAACTCCTTTTCAAACATCATCGGTGAATGAGACCGGGTGCCTGTAATATTTCCGCTACGGGTATCAACAGGAATGTTCAATCCATGGTTAAATCCGAGGATCTCAATGCTACCCTCTCGGCCATTCACGTCTACAGAACCTTTAATCGCAGCACCACCATCATCATAAAGCCACATATAAGCTGGAATAGGCATTTTCATAAATCCATTTTAATGAATGAGGCGCTACCTTATACCTGTATATTTTCCCCGGCAATTAATTGGGTTGTAAAAACAGAATTTTAAGAAGTTTATTATTGAGAGTCGAGCGTTAATAGTGGCTCTCAATAGGGGAGAAGTTAAATATTTAATGAGTAGTTACACATCCTTTACAAGAGATGCGCTGTATACGCCGCAGAGTGTATTCAGTGAACAGTTAAATTAATTAAGTAAGTTGCTCAATCGGCAGAATGCGTCTTGCGAAATGTCTAGCCACGAAACTCCTACTATTTATCGTTTTAGGGATGTAATATTGCCAGCTAAGTGAAATTATTGGATGAAAATAATGGCTTTGCAAGGGAAGTTTGTGATCAATAATGCGGATTATTCTCCTTTGACTTTTCCAGGCGTGGGTACATTCCTGGCGTTTTCTGGCGAGGGCGCCTATCGAAATCGTGGGGGTTGCGGAAGAGTTGCTGGCAGCGGCCCTCTTCCCGCAGGAAATTATTACATTGTTGAAAGGCCAAAGGGTAGTATCAAAAATAGAATAAGAGCCTGGGGCGTGGATACTTATAAAAGCACATTCTATTATCACGTTGACCACAGTGAATGGTTTGCTTTATATCGAGACGATATGTTAACAGATGATGGGACTATGATTGAAGGCGTGGGACGCGGCGGTTTCAGGTTGCACCCAGGGCAAATATCTGAAGGATGTATCACTCTGGCTCATCAGTGTGATTTCGCAATGCTGAGAGACGCTTTATTGCGGACAACCATGGTAGAAGTCCCTTGTATGAAGCACTTAATGGCATATGGAACAATTGAGGTGATCGCCAATGGCAGCATATGTCCTTAAAGGACTGCGGGTTTTGGGGTTCCTGACTCTATTCGCTATCAGTTCGAAAATTTACTTTTTTATCTATGGTGATACAGCCATATTAAATGGAAATACAGCATTTCAGGTCGCTGGATTTTTCAACAATAATCCTACGCCAGAAGATGTTTATGCAATCTCAGACTATGCAGTGCTGGTTATCAATATTATCGTGGCAATTGTTGTGTATTCTGTTGGTATAAATTTAATTCCAATCAAAAGTTTATTAGGTAAGGGTTTTTCTCAGCACATTGCGAGCATAGCGAAAGGGATAGCACTCAGGATTTTGAAGGTGGTTTCAGTGATTGGCCTTTTCGCGCTGTTCGTTTGTTACATCGATTATGACCGATTTGTCTCGCCTGACGCGGAATATGGTCCTGCATTGGTATTTGCAATTACAACCTTTCTTACACTGATGAGTTATGGTTTGTTCGTTTATATGTTGCGTAGGTTAATGAAAAAAAAAGAGGCCTGAGCCTGCTGCCAGTCACTTAAGGAAATGAGGCCCGTGAATTCGGGCCTTCAATGAAGCAAACAGCACTACAAGCCTGATTCCTTCGTTCCTCAGAAGCACAGAAAGAATTTGTATTCATAAATGTGCTTAAGTGACGGGTATTAGCCAGGTGGCTCTTTTTTCAATCCCTTCTTATATCAATCATTCAGACTTTGCGGCTGCGGCAGCGCAACCAATAACCGATCCCCAGCACCACAAACCACAACGGCGTGACGAGAAGCGCCTGACGGGTGTCATCCTGTAAGGTCAGCAGCACCAGAACGAAGGCGAAGAAGGCCATACAGACCCAGCACATCAGTTTACCGAGTGGCATTTTGTAGATGGATGCTTCGTGCAACTGAGGGCGTTGACGGCGATAGACCAGGTAAGAGCAAAGAATGATGGTCCAGACGAACATAAACAGAATCGCCGAAACGGTGGTGACCAGCGTGAAGACCGTCACCACGTTTGGGATCAGGTAAATCAGCACCACACCGCCGAGCAGGCAGATACAGGAGAAGGTCAGGCCGTTTGACGGCACCGCGCGTGAAGAGAGTTTACCGAACGCTTTCGGCGCATTGCCTTCCTGTGCCAGACCAAACAACATGCGGCTGGTGGAGAACACGCCGCTGTTAGCGGAAGACGCCGCCGAAGTCAGCACCACAAAGTTGATAATGCTCGCCGCCGCGGGAAGACCGGCCAGTACGAACAGTTCAACAAACGGGCTTTTATCCGCCACTACATGGCTCCACGGTGTGACGGACATAATCATGATCAGCGAGAACACGTAGAACATGATGATGCGCAGCGGAATGGCATTAATCGCGCGCGGCAGGGACTTCTGCGGATCTTTGGTTTCGGCGGCAGTAGTGCCCACCAGCTCGATCCCGACAAACGCGAACACCGCTATCTGGAAACCGGCAAAGAAGCCGCTGACGCCTTTCGGGAAGAATCCGCCATCATTCCATAGATTGCTGAACGAGGCGACGGTGCCTGCTGGTGTCTGGAAGTGGGTCAGCACCATCACCAGTCCGGCGATAATCAGCCCGACGATGGCGACGATTTTGATCATCGCAAACCAGAATTCCATCTCACCGAACATTTTCACCGTGGCTAGATTCAGGCTGAGCAGCACCAGAACGCAGAGCAGGGAGGCGATCCATTGCGAGAGGCCGGGGAACCAGAATTGTGCGTAGGCGGTAATTGCCACGACATCCGCGATGCCGGTCACCACCCAGCAGAACCAGTAGGTCCAGCCGGTGAAATAGCCAGCCCACGGGCCCAGCAGGTCGGCGGCAAAATCGCTGAAAGATTTGTATTCGAGGTTGGACAATAAGAGTTCGCCCATCGCACGCATGACGAAAAACAGCATAAAGCCGATGATCATGTAGACGAAGATGATGGACGGACCGGCGAGGCTGATGGTTTTTCCCGAGCCCATAAACAGGCCGGTACCGATAGCGCCACCGATGGCGATAAGCTGGATATGGCGGTTGGAGAGATTTCGCCGCAGACCTTCCGCGTTCTCTTCCTCTGGCCGGGCGAGGATTTTTGACTCTTCTTGCATGTTGTATAGATTCCTGTTTTTTGCTTTCTGCGTATGAACTCCGCCATATCGCATTCATTTACGGCAATTATTTGAGCTCTGAGGCTCTTATATCCTCTCAGCTGGAACGACAGCCGGAGTGAGTGATTGTAATAATAATGTTAATTTCGAATATGTTATAACCGAGATGAAAAATGCCAGTCAGGGTAAATGTATCGTAATTTTTACATAGTGGATAACTGAGTGTTAATTAATCAGGTATGAGCCGAAGGGGAAGAATAATACCTTTTTTTGGTGTGATGAGCTTCACAAATATTTACCGGAAAGACGGTAAAAAAAGTAAGGGTAAGCGTTTGACATCATCAGGATAGAGGAGAATAATTCGTCCCGTTGGGTCGTTAGCTCAGTCGGTAGAGCAGTTGACTCTTAATCAATTGGTCGGCGGTTCGAACCCGCCACGACCCACCAACAATTCGCAAGCCCTTGCATTATCTCCTGCAGTTTTAATTCTCCTTTCATTATTACGTAATACGTTCTCCTCCAGACAATATAAGCCAGCGAAAAAATAACGCTTTGTGTTCTCAGAAGGCTTTTGTTCTCAAAAGAAGTCGGTGAAGTTTTTTTTAAATCAACCAGCAAGTTGGGATTATTTACGCGAGCCTTGAAGGGTGTAAAGACTGAATGATTTTAGAGGAGTCAGGCCCCTGAATGAGGCCAGAATATGTTAGGGCGAGGTGATGCAGGTATATATCAATACATAATTGTCGTATTGGGAGTCTTACCATTCTTAAGCTGTTTTTGCACCCGCATACACAAGCTGAAAATCAGCAGATGAACATGGGTGATAAAAGTACGTTCTTCAGCAAACTGACTGCTGCGTAAAACGACCGTTTCGGATCGGTTCTGTTTGGCAACCAGCAGCTCAATCCCTTTTTCACGAAATTCGTCTTCGTATGCCTTAACTATCCCTGCGGGAGCGATGAGTGTGTAACTGTACATAATCATTCCTGACACTGAGTTGAACATCTGATCGGATAAATCTGATTAAGAATATCAAATACGACCTGATGACTATTAGCAATTCGGGTGATGGTTTTTTATACGGATGTCACAAATCAGCACGACTTTTAAGAGCTGCGGACACTTCACCGGTTGCCGGTACAGGTTTTTTGTTGCCCGTTGCGCGCACGCTGCTATCATTCGTTCATAAACTCAGGGAGATAACGATGAAAAAAACACTGGTGGCCTTGGCTGCTTTATTTTTAGCCGGGTGTGCGAGTAATCCTTATGAACCGACGCTTCAGGTTAAATCAACCTACGCGAATGCCAGCGCGGTTGCGCCAGAAGGGCAAACGCATATCCGTTTGCATCGGTTAGAACAATCTTCGATCATTCCGTTTGAGAAGACTTGCCCGCTGCTGGTGATTCTGGACGGAAAGACAATCGCCACTCTGCATTTCAATCAATATGTGGATTTGAATGTGCCAAACGGTATGCGCAAGATTGAAGTGCGGATTGCCTGTGCGCTAACGAAAACCACCGGCTCGATCACGGTCGATGCGAACGGGAAAAACATCAGTCTGGAAACCGACCGTAGTTTCTTCGGAACCTACAATATCCGGCCTGAAGGCAGCACTAATAAGTAATAAAATGAAAAACCCGCGAAAGCGGGTTTTTTATTGTCAGCCATTTATCTGCATTTTCAGATGTACGGCCTGGACCACTCAAGAATCTGATCGTGCTTCAGCGGGCGTGAGAAATAGAAACCTTGCACCGAATCGCACCGAAGCTCTTCCAGACACAACAGGGTATCGTTGTCTTCAACCCCTTCCGCCACCACCTGATAACTGAGCGCATGCGCCATTTCTATCATCGATTTCACAATGACTTTGCTTTTGTTGTCATTGCTGATGCCCTGAATCAATGACTGGTCCAGTTTCAGCGTATCCGCCGGGATTTTTTGCAGGTAATTAAGATTACTGTAACCGGAGCCGAAATCGTCCAGCGCGATGCTGATCCCCATATTGCGTAGTGCATCCAGCGACGCTACGGCGTGCGGATTATTCGCCAGCGTCTGAGTTTCCAGACATTCGATTTCCAGCATCGAGGGCGATACCTGATGCAGAATCAGCGCGTTGTGAATGCGCTGCACCAGGTCCTGCTCTACCAGATTATTGGCGGTGAGGTTAATCGATACCTGAATTTGTGCGCCGCGTTTTTGCCATTCGGCAATTTGCATCACGGCCTGGGTGATCACCCAGTTGGTCAGCGGAGTAATCAGCGGTGTTTTTTCAGCCAGAGGAATAAATTCGGACGGCGAAATCACGCCGAGAGTCGGATGCTGCCAGCGGATCAGCGCTTCAACGCCCTGGAATTTTTTATCGGCCAGACGAATTTTCGGCTGATACAGCAAATGGAAATCTTTGCAGGAGGCAACGGTCGCCATCAGATCATTCAGCAGGTTAAAGGCGCGCCGCTGGATAACATCCGATTCCTGATGATAGGGCATCACCAGCTGGTTTTTGCTGATGGCTTCATGCAATGAGGACATCCCCTGCCGCATGATGTTTTCAGCGCAGTCAGAGGTTGGCGAAAATACCGTATAACCAGCATGCAGGCGGACATTTATCGGAATGTCGCTGGTGATACTTTTCTGAATTCTTGTCGCCGCATTTTCCAGCTGAGTGAAGATTTCTTCCTGCTCATCAATGCGCTTGATGAGTGCAAAGCGACCCAGCATCAGGCTGTACACTTTGTCATTTTCGTTGAGTTCACTGCGCAGGAATGAGCCGATATCTTTGAGGATATTTTCGACTTTGGGGATACCAATGGCACGGCCAATGTCATAGGCGTAGAGCGTATCCAGCGTGTCGATCATTATCAGCAGATAAGCGGTATTGTCCGGCGCTTTGATCAGTTGCGCGATGTCTTCCATCAGACGCTGGCGGTTAGGCAAGCGCGTAACGATATCAACAAAACTCATGCTGCTGCGGGATTCGATAATGTCGATGACAATCGCCGCCAGATCCGAGAGCATTTCTGTTTCCTGAACGGAAAAGTCGCGGGGGTTTTTATCTGCCAGGCATAAGCTGCCGACAGCAAAACCTTCACGGGTAATCAGCGGGGCACCGGCGTAAAAGCGCATCCCTTCTTCACCAGTGACCAGCGGGTTCTCGTTAAAACGGGGATCCAGAGTAGCGTCATTCACCACCATCACAGACGAAGAGCGGATGGTGTAATCGCAAAAAGCGATATCCCGTGCGGTATGACACAGCGCGGTATTGGTTTTAGATTTAAACCACTGACGATGCTGGTCAACCAGAGTAATGATGCAAATTGGAATATCAAAAATCTGCTGAGTGAGACGGGTAATCAGATCAAGGACTTCATCCGGATTGCTGTCAGCAATCTTGAGTTTTTGCAGCGCCGCAAGCCGTTTCTTTTCGTTTGGATTCAGAACCCTTTTCATTCTTTACGACCTCTGATCGCCGAGCTGGATGCGTTTAGTTATGCACTATAGCGTGACTTTGATTCATTTATCATTTTCTTTTGTCCGTTTTGCGAGGGTGGCTGTCAGTTAGTCAGGCGCAGGAAGTTATCGTTTGCGTACTATGAATCTACCGGCGCATCGCAGCTGCCTCTAAACCTCAAGGAGAATCGTATGTTAAACGACCCGTCGCAGAAATATCGCCCCTTCCCGCAGGTCAATTTGCCTGACCGGCAGTGGCCGGGAAATGTGCTCAGTGCGGCACCACAATGGTGCTCAAGTGATTTGCGCGACGGTAATCAGGCGCTGGCGGAACCCATGGATAATTCGCGTAAACGTCAGTTTTTCGATTTGCTGATTAAGTGTGGTTTTAAGCAGATTGAAGTCGCATTCCCGTCGGCATCACAAACCGATTTTGATTTTGTTCGCGGGCTGATTGAAGACAAGCTGATCCCTGATGACGTGGTGATCCAGGTTCTGACGCCATCGCGTCCTGATCTGATTGCGCGCACCTTTGAAGCTCTGAAAGACGTGCCACGCGCTATCGTGCATTTATACAACGCCACCGCGCCGGTGTTCCGCGAAGTTGTTTTCAATCAGGATCAGGCTGCAACCCGCGAACTGGCCGTGCGCGGCGCGCAGCAGATCCGCCAGCTTTGCGAACAATATTCGCAAACCGACTGGACGTTCGAATATTCACCGGAAACTTTCTGTTTTACTGAACTGGAGTTCGCGCTGGAAGTGTGTGAAGCCGTGGCGGATGTCTGGGAGCCGGGCGCGCAAAGACCGATGATCATTAATTTACCGGCCACTGTGGAAGTCAGTACACCGAATATTTATGCCGATCAGATTGAATGGTTCTGTCGTCATTTCAGCCGCCGCCAGCAGGTTTCCATCAGCGTGCATCCGCACAATGACCGCGGGACCGGCGTGGCGTGTGCCGAACTGGCCATGCTGGCGGGTGCAGATCGCGTGGAAGGGTGTTTGTTCGGAAACGGTGAACGCACGGGGAACGTAGATCTTGTGACGCTGGCGCTGAATCTCTATACGCAGGGTGTCGCGCCTGAACTGGATTTCAGTAATTTGCAGGCTATTGTGGAAGCGGTGGAAGAGTGCAATCAGTTGCCGGTGCATCCGCGCCATCCGTATGCGGGGGAGCTGGTCTTTACAGCGTTTTCTGGTTCGCATCAGGACGCTATCAAGAAAGGGTTTACGGCGCAGAAAGCCTCAGATAGCCCGTACTGGCGCGTGCCGTACCTGCCGCTGGATCCTGCGGATGTCGGATGCAGCTACGAAGCGGTCATTCGCGTCAACAGTCAGTCAGGGAAAAGCGGGGCGGCGTGGCTGCTTGAGCAAAACCACGGTCTGAAATTGCCACGTGGCTTGCAGATTGATTTCAGCAAAGCCGTACAGCGCGAGACCGATACGCATGGTAAAGAAATGAGTACCAGTGATATCTGGCGCCTGTTCCGCCAGCGTTATGGTTTAACTGAACAACCGGCGATCAAACTGCTGGGTTATGACATCCGCAGTGATGAACAAAACGTCTGTCATTTCAGCGCGCGGATCCGTTATCGCAATGAAGATCAGAATATTACCGGCAGCGGCAATGGTCTGCTTTCCGGCGCAGCTGATGCGCTGCGTCGCAGTTTCGACGTGCAACTGGAGATCGGCGATTATCACGAGCATACGCTGGGGCATCAGAGTCACAGCCGTGCGGTAGCCTATCTGAGCTGTCAGGGGCGTCCGGGGGAAACCTGTTACGGCGTGGGGATCGACAGCGATGTTTCCAGCGCGTCTTTGCAGGCGTTGTTTAATGCAGCCAGCGCCATAATGGCTGATTAATGTGGCTGACTGATTTTTCTGGTTAAGCTGTCTGATTAAAGTATTCGCTGGGTGAAACGCCCAGTAAACGGCGGAACATCGCACTAAAGGCACTCGGGCTGTCATAGCCGAGTGCCAGCGCGACATCAATCACTGACACGCCAGCCGCCAGCTGATTCAGTGCTTCGAGTAATTTCGCCTGACGTACCCAGTCACTAAAACGTAATCCTGTTTCACGCTGAAAACGGCGCGAAAGGGTGCGGCTGCTAATCCCCAGCCGTTGTGCGACGTCTTCCAGCTCCCAGGATGAACATAAGTCTGCCCGGATCTGCTGAGTCAGTATCAGAAGCTCCGGCTCCTTCGGTTCCGGAAGATGAAGCGGTAAGCTCGGCAACAGACGTAATTCGTCAAGCAAAAGCTCCATAATGCGTTCATCGCGACCGCCGGGGAGGTAATCGACCGGAACGGTCAGCGAGGTGAGGATCAGTTCGCGCAGCAAGGGCGAAATTTGAACAACCTGACATTGTGCGGGCAAATCTGCACGGGCCAGAGGCTCAACAAACAGGGTGCGGGCTTTGACGCCACCGATAAAACGCAGGCTGTGCTCGACGTAAGCGGGTAACCAGACGCCGCGTCCGGGTGGCACTATCCAGGTTCCGAGCGTGGTATGCACTTCCACCACGCCGGATAAAGTATGAATCAGTTGTGAACAGCTGTGGCTGTGCGCGGGCTCACTGTCGCCATGCTGGTAATCGATAGCCAGAGGGGCTATCGCCTGGTGAGGAGCAAGGAAGTTGTGCTGCATGGATCAATGATGTTGTTGATTCTTGGCATCTTCAACGGCTTGTTTCGCTTCTTCTGCCGCTTTCTGAATTTCTTCTTCAGTCAGTTGTTCCGAAACTTCCAGCAGTTCTCCCAAGCCGTCACTGACATGGACATCATCGGCTTTGCTTTTGTTTTCTTTATTCTTTTCGTCGCTCATGCTTTTGTTCCCGTTAAATGAATTCAGGACTTAACTATAGCAGAGAGTTAGCGCAGAAAGTGCAGGGTATAAACGGGGAAAGGCAGAGCCTGTCGGGCGACAGACTCCTGAATACATTACTGGCGGTATGCGAACTTAATTTGTTGCAGGGAGTTTTTGAAGACTTCAGCCTGTTGCTCGTCTTCCATCTGCGCAACAAAACGCTCCATGTTCAGCATGACTTTACCCGCATCAGCCTGACCGATGGCTTTGAGGATCAGGGTCAGCGTGGCTTTCAGGCAGGCAACTTCGGTCGCCAGTGTTTCAACGTTAGCTTCAGTCGTAAAATCGCAATTACTCATTATTTATATCTCCTCAGGCTGGCTGCCAGGCAGCACGCCGATTTCTAAAGGGCAGAAAAATGGGGCTAAAAATGAACTCACCCGTTCGTGCCGGGTGGAAAGTGGCGGCATTTTAGCATAGTTGGCAGGTTTTAGTGCATCGCCGGTGTCGGCGCTGTCAGCGCGTTTATTGGATATAAACATATAGCGCTTTTGTACATGGAGTAAAGAATACTAAACATTATTGCCGGATGAGAACATTTCATCCCCACGTGCAGATTTATTCATATAATCCCGCAGCAATTCGTGCGATCGCAAATAATCATCGGCCATATCATATATATGTGAATGAGGTTTGCTGGCGGTTAAATAGACAGCACTGTTAACAATGGGGTTTAAGCCTCAAAAGACAGCGGGCATTATTTTTTTGCGGGAAAAAAGACAGGATGGATCCTGCTGTTTTACCCTTGATTAAAAAGCCTTTTTTATAAATTATTAATACAGGTGATGGCATTTCTCATTTACATTCAGCAAAGTAGTTTTTTGCAGACACTCCTTGGTCAGGAAGGCATGTTAGAGTAAAATACGCGGGCTATAATAAATAACTGTGTCTTCCTGATTTAAAAACACTGCCTTGACATGCAGTGGGACGAGTTAGTTGATGCTGGCCTCTAATTGCCACCTTCTCTTCATTTATACGCTGTCTGAGAACAATATTAATGTTCGCCGCGTTGGAATACGTAAGACTGGCCTGAAGACCCTGACGGTGTGTTGCCCTTATTTTTTGGAGAATTCTCTTTGATTAGCGTTCTTCTTGTTGATGACCACGAACTGGTGCGCGCAGGGATCCGACGCATTCTTGAAGATATCAAAGGCATCAAAGTTGTTGGTGAGGCGCAATGCGGTGAAGATGCCGTCAAATGGTGTCGTACCAATGATGTTGATATTGTCCTGATGGATATGAACATGCCAGGTATTGGTGGGCTGGAAGCGACGAAAAAAATCGTCCGTTTCTCCCCGGATATCAAGATCATCATGTTAACGATTTATACTGAAAACCCGTTGCCGGCCAAAGTGATGCAGGCGGGGGCGTCAGGTTATCTGAGCAAAGGTGCTGCACCACAGGAAGTGGTCAATGCGATTCGTCTGGTCGATTCTGGTCAGCGTTATATTGCGTCTGATATTGCACAGCAAATGGCTCTGAGTCAGATAGAACCTCAGTCTGAAACACCGTTTGATTCCTTATCTGAGCGTGAATTACAAATCATGCTGATGATTACCAAGGGACAAAAAGTGAATGAAATTTCAGAACAACTGAACTTGAGTCCGAAGACCGTTAACAGTTATCGTTATAGGATGTTTAGTAAATTAAATATCAGCGGCGATGTTGAGTTAACCCATTTGGCTATTCGACACGGTTTGTTCAACACGGAGACTTTATCAGGCAGTGAGTGATGAGCGTTTCGACCCCAAGGCCTTTCTGAAAACGGTCACCAGCCAGCCCGGCGTCTACAGGATGTATGACGCCAGCGGCACCGTAATCTACGTAGGTAAAGCCAAAGACCTTAAAAAACGTCTTTCGAGCTATTTCCGTGTCCAGGTTTCCAGCCGCAAGACCGAAACTCTGGTCAAAAATATTGCGCAAATCGATGTCACCGTTACGCATACGGAAACGGAAGCGCTGCTCCTCGAGCATAACTACATCAAGCTGTATCAGCCACGTTACAACGTCTTGTTACGTGATGATAAGTCTTACCCGCTGATTTTCCTCAGCGCGGATAATCATCCAAGAATTACGGTTCACCGCGGTGCAAAACACGCCAAAGGCGAGTATTTCGGGCCTTTCCCGAACTCTTATGCCGTGCGTGAAACCCTGGCGTTGCTGCAAAAACTTTTCCCGATCCGCCAGTGCGAAAACAGCGTTTACAGCAACCGCTCGCGCCCTTGTCTGCAATATCAGATTGGCCGTTGCCTGGGGCCGTGCGTCAAAGGGCTGGTGAGTGAAGAAGATTATAAAGATCAGGTTGAATACGTTCGCCTGTTCTTGTCCGGTAAAGATCAGCAGGTAGTTACCCAGCTTGTTAACCGCATGGAAGAAGCCAGCAAATCGCTTCGATTCGAAGATGCCGGACGGATAAGAGATCAGATCCAGGCCGTGCGCCGCGTAACCGAACGTCAGTTCGTGTCCGGTAACAGTGAAGATCTGGATGTCATCGGCGTGGCCTTTGAATCCGGTATGGCTTGTCTGCACGTATTGTTTATCCGGCAGGGCAAAGTGCTGGGCAGCCGCAGCTATTATCCGAAAGTGCCGGGCGGTACTGATCTTGGTGAAGTGGTACAAACGTTTGTCGGGCAATTTTATCTGCAGGGCAGCCAGCAGCGGACACTTCCCGGTGAAATCTTGCTGGACTTCAGTCTGGCGGAAAAAGATCTGCTGGCCGACTCGCTTAGCGAGCTGGCCGGGCGCAAAGTGCAAATACAGAGTAAACCGCGCGGCGATCGTGCACGTTATCTGAAACTGGCGCGCACCAATGCTTCAACAGCCCTGACGACCAAGCTGGCGCAGCAGTCGACAATCCATCAGCGGCTGGCGGAACTGGCAAAAACCCTGCACCTTGCTGAAATTAACCGCATGGAATGCTTCGACATCAGCCATACTATGGGCGAGCAGACGGTCGCATCTTGTGTGGTTTTCGATGGCAATGGTCCGGTGCGTTCTGAATACCGGCGCTATAACATCACTGGTATTACGCCCGGCGATGACTACGCTGCGATGGCGCAGGTGTTGCAGCGCCGCTATGGTAAAGCGCTGGATGATAATAAAATCCCGGATGTCATCTTTATCGATGGCGGTAAAGGGCAGCTTGGCATGGCGCTGGATGTGTTCAATTCACTGAATGTGGAGTGGGATAAATCCAAACCGTTGCTGATTGGTATCGCCAAGGGGGCGGATCGCAAAGCCGGACTGGAAACGCTGTTCTTTGTGCCAGAAGGAGAGGGGATTGCGCTACCGGCAGATTCCCCGGCCCTGCATGTTATTCAGCATATTCGCGATGATTCACACAATCACGCCATTACAGGTCACCGGCAGAGACGCGCTAAAGTCCGCACTACCAGCGCACTGGAAGAAATCGAAGGCGTCGGGCCGAAACGGCGTCAGGTTTTACTGAAATACATGGGAGGCATTCAGCCATTACTGAATGCCAGCGTAGAGGAAATTGCACAGGTACCGGGTATTTCTATCGCATTGGCAGAAAAGATTCATAATGCGTTGAAACACTAAGGGCGTTGTAGCAACATACTCATAATATCCACACCGGACAAACAGTTACCTTCGCTATGCAATTTAATATACCTACGTGCCTTACCCTGTTTCGCGTTGTACTGATACCGTTCTTCGTGCTGGCCTTTTACCTGCCTTATCCATGGGCACCGCTGGCTTGTGCGTTGATCTTCGTTTTTGCCGCCGCGACTGACTGGTTTGATGGTTATCTGGCACGCCGTCTGAAGCAGACAACCCGCTTCGGTGCGTTTCTTGATCCCGTCGCCGACAAAGTGATGGTGGCTATTGCGCTGGTGCTGGTCGCGGAGTATTTCCACTCCTGGTGGATTACGTTACCTGCTGCGACCATGATTGCCCGTGAAATTATCATTTCAGCATTGCGTGAATGGATGGCTGAAATTGGTAAACGCAGCAGTGTGGCGGTATCGTGGATTGGTAAAGTGAAGACCACAGCGCAAATGCTGTCGCTGGTCGCGTTATTATGGCGTCCGGATGCGATTGTTGTGGGCGTGGGTGTCGTGGCGTTGTACATTGCTGCGGTGCTGACTTTCTGGTCAATGTTCCAATATCTCAACGCTGCGCGCCACGATTTGCTGGAACCCTGATCAAACTGACGTAAAAAACGTCAAACGATCGCCAGAAGCGATAATTTTATTGACTCAATCCGTCAGGTCAGTAGAATGCAACGCATCGGAAGGCAGCCAGTCTTATGCCAGAAGATTAGTTAAAAAAATCAGTACGTTCTGATTAAAGCGGGAATAGCTCAGTTGGTAGAGCACGACCTTGCCAAGGTCGGGGTCGCGAGTTCGAGTCTCGTTTCCCGCTCCAAATTTTATTAAACTGGTTCGTGAATTGGTTTAAGTGCAAGACAAGTAGTAAGATTTAAGGCGCGTTAACAAAGCGGTTATGTAGCGGATTGCAAATCCGCCTAGTCCGGTTCGACTCCGGAACGCGCCTCCAATTTTCCCGGAGCCCGGGTGGTGGAATCGGTAGACACAAGGGATTTAAAATCCCTCGGCCTTAGGCTGTACGAGTTCAAGTCTCGTCCCGGGTACCATGGGAAAATGCAAAGAATAATCAAAAGCAATATAGTAGTAATGTCGTTATAGCCACCTTCGGGTGGTTTTTTTATTTGTGTTTTCGTAATATCATTTCATAATAATTTTGTTCACCCCCCAGACCTTCTGTAAGTATCCCACCAAAACGGCCCATTCACTTTTAGAGATCTTCCGACATACTGATTATGTCACCTGAGGAGATCGCTATGCGTAAGATCAGATTCACCGAGCACCAGATCATCGCCGTCCTGAAATCAGTCGAAAAGGGCAGGACCGTCAAAGATGTGTGTCGTGAGGCCGCTATTTCTGAAGCCAGCTATTACAACTGGAAGGCGAAATATGGCGGTATGGAAGCCGCTGATATCAAAAAGATCAAAGATCTTGAGGACGAGAATCGTCGTCTGAAGCAGATGTTTGCCGATCTGAGTCTGGAATGCCGTGCGCTGAAAGACGTCATCGAAAAAAAGCTTTAAAACCAGCGATAAAGCGTGAGCTCGTCAGCTATCTGACGACGCAATTTACGATGAGCATACGCCAGGCATGCAGGACGTTATCGCTGAGCAGGACGGTGTTTCGTTACCTACCGGATACACGACGTGATGAAGCGGTGATCCAGGTGCTGACCGAGGCGGCTGAACGCTACCCCCGCTACGGATTTAAGAAGCTTTTTCAGGTGCTTCGCAGGCAGGGCCACGTCTGGAACCACAAGCGGGTACACCGGATTTATTGTCTGTTGAAACTGAATTTTCGTCGTAAGGGTAAACAACGCCTGCCGGTGCGCAATCCGGTTCCGCTGGCAACGCCGGAAGCACTGAACCAAAGTTGGTCGATTGATTTTATGCACGACGCGCTGACATGTAGCCGACGTTTTCGGACTTTCAATGTCGTCGATGATTTTAACCGTGAAGCTCTGGTTATCGAAATTGAACTGAATATCCCGGCGCAGCGGGTCGTGCGGGTGCTGGACAGAATAGTAGCAAACCGTGTTTATCCGCTGAAGATGCGGATGGATAATGGGCCGGAACTAATATCACTGGCGCTGGCGCAATGGGCTGAAGGCCATGGTGTGATGCTGGAATTTATCAAGCCGGGTAAGCCAACACAGAACGCGTTTATAGAACGGTTTAACCGAACATACCGGACAGAAATACTGGATTTTTACCTGTTCAGAACACTGAATGAAGTACGAGAAATAACGGAGCGCTGGCTGAATGAGTACAACAGTGAGCGACCTCATGAGTCCCTGAATAACCTGACACCGGAAGAGTACCGGCTGATGGCTGAGAAACCGGAAATCTCAAAAAGTGCCTGGAACTAAAGCTGGGATACTTACAAATGCATCAGGCAAATCTTATTGATTTAAACGCCCTTGCGGGCGTTATTTTAATAAGTTGTAGACGCATCGCGCATTGCGTTACCTGAGTTAATGATAATGCAATTATCTAAGCAAGGATTTTTATCAGAAATCACTGCGTCATGAGGTACCTTGAAATTATACCCCTTGTTTCTGGAGATATATTCAGCCATTCCAACAACCGACCAAGGATATGCCAAAGAAATACTACCAAATTCATCTGTGAACTGAACATGTGAAAATACATTAAACGCAGGAGTGCTTGTGTCGAACATCAGTTTCCCTGTGAACGATTTATCAACTTTTGTAGAGATATCACTTGCCAAAGCCTGAAGTTCACCATTAGCTGGTAGTACAAAGCCTCTAACAATATTATATTGGCTCATTGATGCTAAAGCGAAAGTAAAAAGTATCGATAAATATACACTGTAGCTCTTCGTAGTTCGGATGATCATTATGACACCGATAATGAAGAGAGAGGAGATTATTAACTCCATCCCTATTATTGTTCTAAATGTAGTAGATGATTCCTCAACTGAAAGATTTACAACGAAAGAACCAATGCATAACAAAATAGCTAATGCTACTTTTTTTAATCCATCATTAAGCCTTAGTATATATGAGCAACCAACTAACATTATAATAACACTGAATATAATATAATATATGTTTATGGTTATGTCATAATTTGCGGTGGCATAAATTAATGGTGATTGAATAAACCAGAGGAGCTTTTCATAATAATTTGTGACAATGGTTGCTCGGGAAATTGTATGCCCAAACAATAAAGTTGGTATAAGCTTAACCATTAACAGGCTGGAAATCAAACTGAAAAAAATTATTATAAAAGAGCGAATTAATTCATTAAGTTTCACTTCTTTCTTGCCAATGCAAATATCAAGAAAAACAAATGCTAAAAAAGCCATCGCAGATGGTTGGTATATAGCAAATGAACAAGATAGCAAAATAAATGATATCAGCAATCTAGGTATTAAGCGTAACTTTGATACTAATATATCATAGGATGATAATGATAGTATGATGGATAATGCAAACGGGAAACATGTGGCCCACGCTGCGTAAACCTGAAAAGCTGGCACAACACATAATGAAAATGCAAGAATAAATCGCTCTGTTCTTGAGTCAAGAATGGATCTTTTATTTATAAAGTAGAAGAGATAACACCCTAAAAATGCAATTGAAAAGACGGAAAATAATCGCCAATAAATCAGAGAGCCCATATCTGCGGATAGTGAAATTGCAATATATCTAAGAATGGCATATAGGGGCCGTCCTGAAGATACATCCCACCTGAACGTCTCATTGATCCCAGAATACATCTGATGCAATGAAGAATAATCATCTGAAAATGCATAGCTGAATAAATATGTTGGAAAAAAAGAAGCCAATAAAGCACCAAAAAGAAGAGCGAAAACTCCATTTTTATTCATATACTGATTCATTTTTCATCCCGTGTATCTTTTTCAATAAAATACTTTGGCCTATTTTTTGATTCTATATATATTTTACCAACATACTCACCTATTATGCCAAGGCATAGCATTTGAACACCACCAATAAATAGAATTGCCAATATAACTGACGCCCAACCACTGACAGTGTGGCCAAGAATATATTGGATTAAAGTGTAGAGTACGCCAATCGAAGAGAGTATTGAGATACTAAATCCAAGGGCTGAAACTATTCTTAACGGAGTTATTGAAAATGACGTAATACCTTCAAGGGCAAGGGAAAGCATTTTTTTAAGAGGGTATTTTGATTCTCCTGCGGCCCTCTCGCTTCTTGAATAGAATACTTTTGTAGACGGATACCCTATCAATGGAATAAGGCCTCGAATGTATAAATTCTGCTCTTTATATTGCAATAGGGAATTTAAAGCCCTTTTGCTGAGAAGTCGAAAGTCCGCATGATTTGAGACCTGATTAACTCCCATTAAAAACATTAGTTTATAAAATAATTCTGCTGAAAACTTTTTGAAGTATGTATCTGAAGTTCTATCATTCCTCACGCCGTACACTATATCGCAACCCGCACGGTATTCATCGACCATCTTTTCAATAACTGAAGAATCATCCTGCAGATCTGCATCAATACTCACACTTATATCGGAATCGGTACAAGTTGATAATCCTGCCATCAAGGCTGTCTGGTGTCCTTTATTTCTGGAAAGCTTTATACCTTTTACAAAACTGTGCTTAATGCTTGACGTTTCGATAAGGTTCCACGTTTCGTCTTTACTTCCATCATCTATGAAGACGATATGGCTCTGTTTATCTATTTTTCCTTTTTGAATCATATCATCCATTCTTGATGATAGCTCGTTAAGACAAAAATAGAATACTTCTTGCTCATTATAGCAAGGTACTACTATTGAAAGAACTGGCGACGACATCATTTCATTACCCAAAGTTTATTAGTCAAAAATCCAGAGGCTGTATAAAAAATCATCCCAATAATCTGAATTACATACTTATCAGTAAGACCTAAGTATTGAGATGACTTCATTGCGATCAAATTTATAATATAAGATACTAAACAGCATATTAAAAACTTAACTAGTATTCGAATAGATGGCTTGGTTGAGAAGGTAATGTAAGTGTTTAAAGCAAAGCTCAGCAATATCCCAATCATATAACCAATAATATTGGCAGTGTATAAACCAAAACCAAAAGCTGTCATTACAAAAATAGCTATAGCTGTTACGGTAGTGTTGGCAGCTCCAACTGCACAATATCTAACCACTTGATTATTGTAAAATCTATCAAACATCACATCATGTCCTGGTATATTTTATGGTAGGAATATTTTCAACTAACCGCATTGTTGTTATCAGACATTGGCAGTTCAACAACCAAGGTTCGACCTAATGACACCATCAAAAAATGCAACGATAACGCATTAAACTTAATGGACGTTCCTGAATTAATGTTGATAGAGTTTAGCAAGAAAGATGTGCTTTTTGCATTGGGTTTTTCACACTTTTAAATCTGAGCATCGAACATTACCTTACTGAAAGGTCACACATGTGCATTGATGTGTATGGTTTGAAAAAGATACTCAATACAGAATATATGTATTGGGCCTCAGCTTAGTTAGAAGACTATGCGAAACGACTATTTTACCTGGTCATAAGCAGGATAATCTTCATAATTTTGCACTGTCATAGGTTGTAAGTTGCTGATTTATAAAGATTAAAAACTGTTTATATTATGAGGTTTTAGCATAACTACATGGATCATAAAAAAACACGCAGGATTCAAAATCCCTCGGCCTTAGGCTGTACGAGTTCAAGTCTCGTCCCGGGTACCATGGGAAAATGCAAAGAATAATCAAAAGCAATATAGTAGTAATGTCGTTATAGCCACCTTCGGGTGGTTTTTTTATGTCTGCAATTCAGGCACTTCCTGCTGCTCCACTCTGATACAACACATTCTGTTGCCACGAATCTGTTGCCACAATATCGGCGCAATAAAAAAGGCCACCTGCAACAGGGGGCCTTAAGTGTTTCTTCAATAACATCCTTCGCGCAAAGAGCCGCAGTCAGAGTTTTATTTCTGAACAGAATGCTGGTTATCGATAAAAAGAATGAAGAAAATCAGAAATTAAAACAGCCCCGAGGGGCGTTTTTAGGGTCAGAATTCACCCGGTGATTCAGTATTGCTCAGTGCCCTGATAGATAAAGGCAGGTGGTAGTTAGGCTGGCTGGTGAAAAACGCCTGCAGGGCAACGCGTTTCTTACGGTCAATTGAAATCTCTTCCATGGTTTTACGGAAGATACTGTACCGGCCACAAGATGTGCAGGTCACAGTAACAATTTTTGCGGACATATTGACCGACGTCTTATTCGTGCTTTGGCACAACGGACACTCGTCTTGAGCGCTTACAACTGTGGAACTCATAAAACCTCCGGTTTTACTTAGAGCGGGCAGTAGTCTAGCACAAAAAGGCGCCAGTTACTTAACGATAATTTAATTATCAGTGGATTTCAGCGCCAACTCAGTGTAGAGAGCCCACAAACCGCTGATGCCTTGGGAAAAGTGACCGCCGGTTTTCTTCATACTTTTCATTTCACTTCCCTGCTTCTCACTTCACCTTCCTGCGTTACACTTAAAAGATTCACTTCTCCTATGGATCCTTGCTTCATATGACTTCCGCTTTATACCAGCGTATCGATGGTTCGGTTTACAGACATATTTATATCGTCGGGGATTTACACGGCTGCCTGAGCCTGCTTGAAGAGCAGCTGGCGAGAGTAGCTTTCGACCCGCATCGGGATTTATTGCTGTCAGTCGGAGATCTCGCCGACCGCGGGCCTGACAGTGTGGGATGCCTGAGACTGTTGAATGAGTCCTGGTTTTCCTGTGTCCGGGGCAATCATGAACAGATGGCCATTGATGCAGTGAATGAAGAAAATATCCCCCGCTGGCTGCGCAACGGTGGCGACTGGTTTTATGCACTGGAAGGCGAACAACAGGAAGAAGCAAAATCACTTATTCTTCAGGCTGATAAGTTGCCACACGTACTTGAACTGACCACCCGTGAAGGCAAACTAATTGTGGTCGCTCACGCGAATTATATTTCCGATGATTATGTTTTCGGCAAGCCTCTGGATGGGTATGAGATTATCTGGAACCGGGATCGCGTTAACTTCGCTCTGGCAGGGCGTTACAAACCCATTTCCGGCGCTGACGAGTTCTATTTCGGCCATACGCCGGTGGAGCCTGCGATGCAGTTTGCTAATCAGTTTTATATTGATACCGGTGCGGTTTTTGACGGCTATCTGACGCTGCGTCAGTTGCAATAAATTGAGGCATTGCAGAGGTTTGCGGTGAGTGCCGGGCAACGGTATAGTGAGCGGCTGCGAAACGGTAAGGGCGTGAGATAACATCATGGAAAGTAAGCGTGAAGACAGGATCCAGCGTCTGTTACTGGCTTTAAAAAAAACCGACAAAATTCATCTGAAAGAAGCGTCGTTGCTGCTCGATGTTTCCGAAATGACGATTCGCCGTGACCTGAATTCCGCCCCCGCCCCGGTTATTCTGCTGGGCGGTTACATCGTTATGGATCCCAAAAATAGCCCTTCCACGCATTATTTTGTCAGTGAACAGAAAATGCGGCAGATAGAAGAAAAGCGACGACTTGCTTCGCGTGCTGCCAGCCTCATCCAGAATAACGATACTGTATTTTTCGATTGCGGCACGACTATGCCTTATGTGATTGAAAAAATTGCCGAAGACTGTGTATTCACCGCTATTTGCTATTCCCTGAATACGTTTCTGGCGTTGCAGGAAAAACCGCACTGCGAGGTTATTTTGTGCGGAGGGGCGTTCAAATCCAGCAACAGTATCTTCACGCCCATAGGGCGAAGCAGTGAACTGGATTTTATCCGGCCCTCGAAAGCATTCATTTCCGCAGCTGGCGTGAGCATTGAGCATGGCGTGACGTGTTTCAACTTTGATGAGCTGCTGATGAAACATCAGGCCATTGAACGTTCTGCGCAAAGCATTCTGGTGGCTGACAGCAGCAAGTTCGATCAGGTGCGACCGGCTGCGATCGCACCTCTTGCCCGTTTTAATGTGGTGGTCAGCGATGCTGAGCCACCACAGGCTTATATCGATTTTTGCGACCAGTCTGACATCCCGTTGCTGGTTTGATCATCTAACGTATCGGCGGAATTTTCTCTACGGACTGATACAGCACCACTTCCCAGATGCCATTTTTCGAGCCATCACTGAGATAGTGCTCAAAACAGGCCTTACCATCCGGACGGTAATGACTGCTGGTGAGCAGCTGGCTGTAAAACTCACGCCAGGCTTTCTCGAAATTCTCATCTGTTATCGTGGTGTGGTATGCCGCATAAGTGCCACCGGGCAGCGTTTGCAACGTCAACCCTTCGGCATCATCAAGAATAAAGTTATCCGCAACGCACACAGAAGGATCAGCACGCAAAGCTTCCGCAGGCGTTGTATCCGGGTTATCGTGAAACCACGTCAGCCATTCTTTTTGCGGCTGATGGTGCCGTGCAACCCATTTTGTCAGTTGCTGAAAGCCGTGATGGATTGACTCCTTATAAGGGCCAACAACCCGGTAGCTCACCAGCTTTTTCGCCGGTCTTTCTACGATTAGTAATGCCACGATGATCTCCTTTTATCTGACATGCAGAGAGTGGATTCCTTTTGGGATGACGCAAATGCCAAGCTATAACAGTTTGCCGTTTAACTCCCGGCAACTGCTCTACGCGCTATAACAGTTGTCATGATAAAATTCACCTATCAGATTGCATTATAGTCGTGACGCAATGAGGAAATGAGATGGACGTAATCAAAAGTGTATTAAACAGTGAAATTGATCGTATCAACCATCAGGAAGGGCGCGACGGGAAACCACGCATTAACGCAGAATTTTTTGTGAATCACCCTTGGTTATGTCTGGCCATGCTGGTGGGGTATATCGCGGTGGGCATCGTGATGTACGTTTCGCCTTACATGGGCATCGGTTGGTTCATCGGGTTCACCGCGTTTCTGGTCTTCATGTCGGCAATGTTACTGCTGGAAATCAAACCGGTTTATCGCTATGAAGATATCGGCGTGCTGGACTTACGCGTCTGCTACAACGGTGAATGGTATTTCAGCCGTGAATTATCTTCGGATGCCGTGCAACAAATTCTCAGTTCCGACAGCGTAAGCGCACGGATCAAAAATCGCATTCAGTCGATCGTCAGCCATAAAGGTTTTGTCGATTTTTATGATGTGTACGATCTGGCTCGTCTCGAACAACAACAGCTGCCGGATCCCACCGGAACAGCACAGTTAGCTCATTAATCCCGCGTGTAAACATGGCCACAGGCCATGACGTTACCCTGCATGCTCTGATAAAATAGCGGCTGGACATCATTTTCGTGAATGAATCTGACAAGCGAAAAAGATGTTGAGCCGTGACAGGAGCGACTGTGGAACGTATCAAACTGACTATTCATCATCTGCACAAAATCATTTCGGGCGTGAAACAAGATGCTCAGGCGACCGCACGCATTTATGCCGGGGACGAATTGCTGCTGACTGAAACGATGACCGGGCAGGCGACGCATTTTGATCGCTTCATTAAAGCTGAACGCGATAATGGCAAACCTTTACGCGTTGAATGGGACAGCGACGGCAGCGCTGAAATGTCAGTTTCCCGCGCCGAAGTATGCCCCTGCTGTGGCGGTGACGTCTTACACGGTTGATTTAACCTGGCACTGTCCGCATGTAGAGTAAAAGCCGAACAGAGGTGCATGATGAAATTTATCAACAATGAATTTGAATACCGTAAATGGATTATGGATGAAATATTCCAGGCGAGTGCGGTAGGCGAGACCTCTGAGTTTGCCGATCAGGAAGTGGATGACTTTATCTTTGATGCGCGACCGGTGGCTTATCCGTGTGTGGCTGTCATGATCCAGACGCCGGGAGAGCCGGGCGTTTGTGAGCCGCGCTTCTTTTACAAAGAGCAAATCTTTGAGTGGGCGCATAAAATGGGGTTTGGTTTCGACAGCTGAAGGCTGTGGGACACTCATGCGAAAACCCTGAGCGGGACTCAGGGCTTCCTGTTACCGGTATACTCTTACCAGTTTAGGCCTGACGTAATCAGACGTTTTTCCGGTCGATTTTCTCTTCGCCCCAGAAAAGATAGTCGTCCTTGGTTTTAGCGAAGGCGATAGGCAGAACCTCATCGTTTCCTTCTTCCCAAATTTTCTGCGCCAGCTTCTCGTCGTTTTTAGCCAGTTCGAAAATAGCCTCAGCGATTTCGTGAGACGTTTCACGGGTATTTGCCCAGGCTTTGATGTTTGACGTCGTCATCCGGTTCTCCTCGTATTTATCAGCAAAAAGTGTCTCCGTGACACCGTTGTATTCACTATAACTATGGTTTCCGAAAGGTGTTTATGCAAATCCTGCGGGTTTTTGTGGCGTGTCTGTAGCCTTTTATACGCCTTCAGGGCACAAAAAAACCGGCATCTGCCGAGGCGGGTCGTTATACTTAGGCCGATTTCGAACAATTAAGGTGATGAGAATGAGCGACGATATTTTTGATTTTGACATTGATGCTGCACTGGAAACCGCTGAAGTCAAAGCGGCTGAAAAAGCAGCGGAAGTGCCTGAAGCCGTTCAGGACGAAAGTGACTGCGAAGGTTGCAAAATCTGATTTTGTACAACTATGCAGCAAACAAAAAACCGCTTCGGCGGTTTTTTTGTATCTGTCATTTCTTTCTCTTTGCCGATTTTTTGCTGAATATCCTTTACTGACATAGCGTTGCAACCGGTTATCCGCAATGGCATTTTGACGTAAATGTAAGGGTAGCGTTAAGGCATTTTTTTTGGGATAAATTCCTATAGAACAGGAAGATAGCTGGCGGTACTTTGTCACCACCTGATAAGCAGGTCGTGAGGTTCACAATGAAGAAATTGATTTTAGTTCTCGCCGTTTTGCTAACTTTGCCAGCTATCGCACAGGCAGACGTCGAGCTCGGAGTTAATATGCCTGGCCTGTCACTGCACATCGGTGATCGCGACAACCGCGGGTACTATTGGGATGGGGGGGACTGGCGTCCGCCAGGCTGGTGGGATCATCATTATCGTGATGAAGGGCGTGGTCACTGGGTGTATTACGAGCCAGCTCCGCCACCACCGCCGCATTACTGGCATCACGAGCACTGGCATGAAGGCCCGCCACCAGGCTACTGGCGCGATGGACCTCCGGGACACTGGCGCGAAGGCCCGCCTCCGGGACGCTGGTAAAAGTTTAAGATAGTCAGGGTAAACACAGTTAAACAGATTTAGGGAACAGGGTTGGCAGTGGCGATGCGAAGGCATCCCCAATGTCAGTTCTGTTCCTCTCAGTTCTTCTCTCAGATCTCCTCTCTTTATTAAAATGCTTCTTATGAATTAATCACGTCATTAATAATAAAATTTAATCTATTTGTTCAAATTATATTTAATTCAAACATTTGCCATCTAATAACTAAATGTTCATAAAATGAATTTTTCAGAGTAATTGCTGCTTGCTAAAGGCCATTGATATGTTAATTTCTTGTTATATGAAATCAGCAATGGATGGCTCGAACGCGACGCGTGCCTGATGTCATAGTTGCACTTGATAACTGCACTTTAGGGAGAATTTTTTCAGGTTCGCAATAGGTCTTTTACCGAGATTATCCCTATGCAATTTATTAAAAATGATTATGAGTACCGGGTCTGGATGCTGAATGCCTATTTTTATCAAGATGATATGGAGGGGGATAAACTGCTGACCGATGAGGAAATGGATGATTTTCTCTTTGAATACCGGCCACAGGAATATCCATGTTTAGGCTCAGTAACGCCGTCGAAAGAAAGCTCGCTGGAACTGGATATCACTTTCTTTTATCGGGATCATATCAGTGAATGGGCAAAATCGATGGGGCTGATAAATACCAAGTAATACTTTTGCTAAATACTTATTTTCTTTATGAATAATGAAAAGCGCCGTCAGGCGCTTTTTGCTTTTATAACGATGAGTTAATCACTACAAGTTTATAACTACAGGCTTAATTGCCCCGGACTTCAACCAGCACCGGGCAGGGCGAATCTTCGATCACGTCGGCGCTGACCGAGCCTTTCATCATGCGACCAAAAGCGGAAAGCTGGCGGTGGCCGATAACAATCACGGAAGCATTGATCCTTGCGGCTTCCGCCACCAGCGCTTCACCCGCAGGCCCGACAATCAGATTACCTTTGGCACGGATACCCGCCTGCTTTAGTGTCGCCATGGCCTGACCGACGACAGCCCGGGCAGTGTTTTGCTCTGCTTCTGCCGGCGGATAATCAACAATTTCACCCGGTTCATCTCCGTTATCTTCCAGAGCATAAGATTCATCAATACAACAGGTAACATAAACGGTCGAAGGCTGACCTTTAGCCAGCTGACAGGCAAGATTTGTGACAAAAGGCGACTGCTTTGATCCGTCCACCGCCAACAAAATGACATCAAACACGGGAACTCCTTTATTCATTTTTAGGGCTGTTATTTGTTCTCACTCAGCTTGCCGATTTCACCAATCAGGGCGGTTTTGCACTCCAGCAACGCTTCGCGGATTTGTGCTTCTTGGGCTGCGCGTCGGGCCGTCGGGAAAAGTACGGAGACGGAATACCTCCCCAGAATAGTATCTATTGCTACGGCAAGGGTGGTGACGCCGCTGACCGTTTCGCCTTCTTCCATCGCGATTCCGCTTTCACGCACAGCGGCAACTCTTTCCAGCAGGGAATCAAATGTGCGTACAGTATTTTCGGTTGCCGGTTCCAGAACCTCGCCCACCAGAATGCGGATTTCTTCATCCGTTTTCAGCGACAGCAGGGCGCGGCCGCCGGACGTGCTGTATATCGGCAGATTCAAACCGACCCGGGGAACCACGCGTAATTCCCGCTCGGCCACGATGCTGTGAATATTGGCAATCTGGCGGCCACTCGCACGCCCCAGTGAAACAGTTTCCTGCGTGATATCGCAAAGCTGACGCAGGAAAGGGGAGGCGATGGCAATCACATCAGTATGCACGGTGGAAACCAGTTTCAGCAGTGTCGGGCCTAAACGCACGCCGCCGCTGCCTTCTGAGCGCACTAAGCCTTCTTCGGCCAGCGCCGCGACGATGCGCTGCACGGTCGAACGGGGCAGGTCTACCTCATTGGCAATTGCGCCAAGACTCATGCCCTGCGGGTGTTTTCCCAGTGCATTGAGAATGGTCGCTGCGCGCGAGATAACCTGGATCCCACTGCTGCGTTCTTCGTCTGCCGGAATGTCCTGAGCCATCATTTCTCCTTTTCCCCCACCGGTGATCCCAATCTGGATCCTGAGCGGTCAATGTAATGGCTCGCCGGGTTAAAAACAATTTTTAATCACATTGCAATACAGTGCACCGTATTATAGTATTTCTGCTTGTATCGCAATGTGGTGCATTGCATCGAAATGTATGTGATCCATCCGATGTTTGAAGCTCATAGGATACAAACCTGCCTTTTCCTCTCACCGCACTTATAAAGCGGTGAAGTTAACGAGTTGATGAATTTATGAATCAGTCAGTCACGGCGGCACCTGCCGCCACGATGCCTGTTCCGCAGCCTTTCACCCTGAGACTGGTGATCGGGCTAATCGGCGTATTAATCGCCTCGCTCTGTTCAGGTCTTAACGACCGTGTCACTGATATCGCGCTCGCGGATGTGCGTGGTGCATTGAGTATCAGTTCTGATCAGGGTTCCTGGCTGATCGGTGCCTATCAGGCCGCGGAAGTGTCAGCCATGATGCTGGCACCGTGGTTTGCTATGACGTTTTCACTGCGTCGTTTTACTCTGTTCGTCACGACGGGCTTTCTGGTTCTGGCCGCGGTTCTGCCTTATTCCCCCAATTTGCCCGTGTTTATCGCAATGCGTGCTGTGCAGGGGATTTTTGGCGGTGCGTTGCCGCCGTTGCTGATGACTGCGGCACTGCGTTTTATGCCACCGCACCTCAAGTTATACGGGCTGAGTGCCTATGCGCTGACGGCAACATTCGGACCCAATATGGCCACGTCACTGGCTGCAATCTGGACGGATTACGTTGGCTGGGAATGGGTATTCTGGCAGGTGATCCCGCCGTGTCTTCTGGCCTTCGCCATGGTTGCTTACGGTCTGCCACAGGATCCGTTGCGGCTTGAGCGGTTTAAACAGATGGACACTGTCGGAATGCTGACCGGCCCCGCCGGAATTACTTTGTTAGTGCTGGCGTTGCAGCAGGGCGAACGGCTGGACTGGTTCAACTCTCCTCTTATCACGCTGATGTTTTTTGGCGCACTCGGCTTGCTGACACTTTTCCTGGTGAACGAATGGCACCATCCGTTGCCACTTTTCAAATTACAGATGTTGCGTCGGCATAATCTGGCGCATGGCCTGATCACGCTCTTCGCGCTGATGTTTCTCTTCTTATCCGGCTCGGCATTGCCTGCCAGCTATATGGAGCAAGCTGGCGGATTTCGCGCGGTACAGGTCGGGCCGCTGGCGCTGACCATAGGTGTACCGCAGTTATTGCTCGCACCGCTGGTGGCCTTCGTGCTGACCATGCGCTGGATAGACAGCCGCTGGGTGCTGGCCTGCGGGTTGGGGCTGGTAGGTTTGTCCTGTTTTCTGGGAACGCAGATCACCGCTGTCTGGTCGCGCGAAAACTTTTATCTGATTCAGATAATGCAGGCTTTCGGACAACCGATGGCGGTGCTGCCAATTCTGATGAGCGCCACCAGCGTGGTTCAGCCTCAGGAAGGGCCTTTTGCTTCAGCGATGTTCAACACTACCCGCGGGCTGGGCAGTGTCATGGGCGGTTCCCTTGTGGCCGTATTTGTCAGCCATCGTGAACAATTCCATTCCAACATTTTACTTAATCATGCCGGCAGTGTGAGTTATCTGCTGTCCCAGCCTTATGCTGGCGACAGCACTTTCCTTGCGCCGCTGAACAGCACGGGTGCAGCGATTTCGACAGAAATCCTTGCTCAGTTTTCCAAAGGTGTGAAACGACAGGCGCTGGTGATGGGGATATCCGACACCTATATGGTCATCATCGGGCTGGCACTGTTCCTGGTTTTGCTGGTCGCCGTTTTGCCGAAAAGGACTTATCCCCCTCAGTCGCTGGTTAAGCGTCCCTGAATGCAGCATCACCTGACTATTTGAATTCACTATAAAAAAAACGAGAGATAAGAATCATGACGAAAACCTCATCCGTCCGCCTGAGCTGGCTGATTGCCGCTGTGGTGGTGATCATCCTGACGGTAGTCGCTTTCTGGATCCTCAGCGGCAACTCACGGCCTGTTACCGATGATGCCTTTGTATCTGCTGATTCCACGCTGGTCGCACCGCGGATTTCTGGCACTATCGCCGAGGTTTATGTGCAGGATAACCAGAACGTGAAAGCGGGGGATGTGCTGGCAAAAATAGACGACCGGGATTACCGCAACGCTGTGCAGACTGCGGAAGCTAATCTGGAAACAGCCAATGCGCAGATGCTAAGCCTGACCGCACAACTGGCTAAGCAGCAACAAACTATTTTGCAGGCGCAGGCACTGGTGAATTCGGATGCCGCAAGCATTGCCTATGCGCGCCAGAGTGCGGACCGCTACAAAAGACTGCTGCAAAATGGCTCTGGCACCGCCGATGCACGTGACGAATCCGATGCCAATTTACGTGCGAAACTGGCGTCGCAGCAAAGTGATATAGCTGCGGCACTGGGCGCTGAAAAGCAGGTGGATGTCCTGAAGGCACAACAGGCGCAGGCAAAAGCAGGAATCGATTCAGCGGCGACTGCGCTGGCGCAGGCTAAACTGAACCTTTCTTATACTGAAATTACTGCGCCGGTTGACGGCGTGGTCGGCCAGCGCTCGGTGCGTATTGGCGGATATGTCAGCGCGGGCACACGCGTTCTGGCGATTGTGCCGCTGAAGGACGCCTATATAGTGGCGAACTATCTGGAGACTCAACTGGGTGATGTGCAGACGCAGCAGCCGGTAGAAATTAAAGTCGATGCGCTGCCGGGCGTGGTGCTGAAAGGCAAAGTGGACAGCATCTCTCCTGCAACCGGCGTGACGTTTTCGCCGATTTCACCTGATAACGCGACAGGAAATTACACTAAAGTGGTGCAACGGCTGGCAGTGAAAATTGTGCTGGATGCGCATCAGCCTGATGCCAGTCGTCTGAAAGTGGGGATGTCGGTGATCCCGTCGATTCAGACAGCGCGCTGATAAAGCGCCGGCTCAGCAATTAAAAAGGCGGCTCTGCATCAGCAGGGCCGCCTTTTCTTTATGTCCGCTTCGCAAAAGGGATCAGGATGCCTGATTTTGAGGAGGCGTTGGCTCAGATGCGTTTTTCTTTGCCGGGTGCTGCGGTTTACCTGAGAACAGGAAACGCAGGATCGGGATGCGTTTATGAACCTCATAAAGGAAGAACGCGATACCAAACACAAACACCAGTCCCAGTAAGAAGCCAAGCCAGTCACTGTGGATTTTCGGCGTAATAAATGCACCGTAAATAAGCGTTAACGGGTGGTGGATCAGATAGATAAACAGTGATGAATTCACCAGATAGGTTATCCACGGCGCCTGGAAATTCAGCAGGTAATGGCTGAACGAGAACACCACGTTAACCATCAGGATGCCCAGCAGGGTAGTGATGATGGCATCAATTTCCATCGAATACAGCTGCGGGGTATTTACATGCTGATTGAACATGTATGCCACGAACAGGAAGATGCTGACCACGCCCGCCGTTGCCGAAGGTTTCAGGAACAACTCTTTCAGCCAGGAGAATTTATAAGCAAACGCACCGATGATGAAAAATGGCAGATAAAACAACGTCTGCATAACGATGAAATTAAAAGCACCGTTTGAAAGTAGCTCAGGCGCAAAAAGATACAAGCTTCTGTTAAATACCGCGTAAATTAATCCGATGAACAAAAATATAATTGAGAGTTTTCCTAAGCTGTTTGTCCGGCTTTTTATAATTTGAATACGACTACTCTTAATTTCTTTAATGAATTTGAACAGGTAAAAACAAATACTGGTAAGAATAACTAACGTTAACAGGAACCATAAATGTGAGACCAGCTCCCAGACGGTGGCATTAATTTTCTGATAAAAACCCATGCTGTCCCAGCCGGAGAATTTATCGGTAAATTTCATCAGGAAATACAACTGCGGAATAGTGATGAGCGGGAAGGCCGCCGCCAGCGGGATGGCGACGCGCTCCAGACGTACCTTCAGCCATTGCTGGGGATTGTAGCGCTCATAGAGCATATAAGAAAAATATCCTGAGATAACAAAGAATACCTGCATCCGGAAGGCGTGAATGACATCATTGAATATTGTCAGGCCGTGAGAGGGTATTGCACTGTTTACCGCCCAGATATGACTGGAGTAAATCAATGATATATGGAAAGGAATACCCAGCAGCATCAAATATGCGCGGATGGAGTCTAAGAAGAACTCACGTTGTGGTTTTTGTTCTTTCATTACGTATCCGTGGTAGAGAGCTCATCCTAATTTTAGAGCGTGATTTGTCTTTAGGCCTAATTTTACCGGTAAGCAAAAATGACCCTCGTTGACATTAGTTTAGTTTCTAACCTTAAAACATGCTTTGTTATAGGACAAGTTATAGGACAAGTTTCCATAGCCGGAGTTTCAACGAATTGATATCCTTGTATCCTGTCGCGCTTAAACGGTTCATCAATGGCTGAACCATCGACTGCTCAAGTTGTCGGAAACCTGACACTTCCCTTAAAATAGTTACAGTTAACGAGTTAAGCGCGCGTAAAGGAGACAAGGTGTCGGATAAAAATTTTTCCATAGGGTCACGTATGATCAAAGTCCGTTTGCTAAGTGCCGCAGTGTTGATGACCATGTTCACCTCATCTGCCTGGGCTTTTTCTATAGATGATGTTGCCAAACAAGCGAAGGCATTAGCCGATAAAGGTTACGAAGCGCCGAAAAGCAATCTTCCGTCTCAGTTCCGCGATCTCAAATTCGCAGATTACCAACAAATTCAATTCAATCATGATAAAGCGTACTGGAAAAACCTGAATACGCCGTTCAAGCTTGAGTTTTATCATCAGGGTATGTACTTCGATACGCCGGTTAAAATTAACGAAGTGACGGCGAACTCAGTTAAAGAAATCAAATACAGCCCGGACTACTTCAACTTTGGCAACGTCAAACATGACGCTGACTCAGTGAAAAACCTCGGCTTTGCCGGCTTTAAAGTGCTTTACCCGATCAATAAAGCCGACAAAGATGATGAAATTATGAGTGTGCTGGGTGCCAGCTACTTCCGCGTCATCGGTAAAGGTCAGGTTTATGGCTTATCCGCGCGTGGTCTGGCAATCGACACGGCACTGGCTTCCGGCGAAGAATTCCCGCGTTTCCGTGAATTCTGGATCGAGCGTCCAAATCCGGATGAAAAACATTTAGTCATTTATGCGTTGCTGGATTCTCCACGTGCAACCGGTGCTTACCGTCTGGACGTTTATCCGGGCAAAGAAGCGACGGTGGATGTGCAGTCTCAGGTTTATCTGCGCGACAAAGTGGGCAAGCTGGGTGTGGCACCATTAACCAGTATGTTCCTGTTTGGCGCCAATCAGCCTTCACCGGTACTGAACTACCGTCCGGCGCTGCATGATTCCAACGGTCTGTCGATTCACGCCGGTAACGGTGAATGGATCTGGCGTCCGCTGAACAATCCGAAACACCTTGCGGTTAGCCAGTTCTCAATGGAAAACCCGAAAGGCTTCGGTCTGCTGCAACGTGGTCGCAGCTTCTCCAACTTCGAAGATTTGGACGATCGTTACGACTTGCGTCCGAGCGGTTGGGTTGAGACCAAAGGCGACTGGGGCAAAGGTAAAGTTGAGCTGGTCGAAATTCCGACGGCTGATGAAACCAATGACAACATCGTTGCGTTCTGGACGCCGGAGCAATTGCCTGATGCTGGCAAACCGCTGAGTCTGAACTATCGTCTACACTTCACCCGTGAAGAAGAGAAGTTACATTCTCCTGATCTGGCGTGGGTTGAACGGACAATGCGTTCTACGGGTGATGTGAAACAGTCGAACCTGATCCGTGAGCCAGATGGCAGTGTTGCTTTCCTGATTGATTTCGTCGGTCCGAATCTGAAAGCACTGAAGAGCGATACGCCGGTGGCGTCTCAGGTCAGCGTTGGTGACAACGGTGATCTGGTTGAAAACTCCGTCCGCTATAATCCTGTCACTAAAGGCTGGCGTCTGACGCTGCGCCTTAAAGTGAAGGATCCGAAGAAAGCGATCGAAATGCGCGCTTCTCTGGCCAATGGCGACAAAACTCTGAGTGAAACCTGGAGCTATCAGCTGCCTGCAAATGAATAAGTCAACGCACTCTACTCAAGATTATGTAGAAGCTTTGCCGCTTACTGATGAACAGAAAGCGGCGCTCACTCAGCAGCTTCCCGTTGCTGAAGAGCAGGCTTTTGCAACCGTCCATCACCGCTTAGGCGGTGATGTGTCGGCCATCGTTGATGCTGCGGATCCTGATGCCCCTTTGGTGTCAGTCAAAGCACGTGTCAGCGCAAGCTGGCCAGATGCCCGGGAGAAGGGCACTCTGGACGAAGTCGATAACGAAGGCCGTACCATCGCCCGCGCGATGCCGCCGGTTAAACGTTCCAGCATGTTCCCTGATGTCTGGCGCACCAACCCGGTCGGTCGTTTCTGGGATAACCTGATGGGGCGCAGTGCGGCTTCCCGCCATCGTGCCTCAGAAATGCCTGAGTCGGAAAAGCGCTGGCGTCATGCCGGTTCTGTTCGTCGTTATATCCTGCTTATCCTGATGCTGGTTCAAACGGCGATCGCCACCTGGTACATGAAAACTATCCTGCCTTATCAGGGCTGGGCGCTCATCGACCCAAGCGATATGCTGAATCAGGACTGGCAACAGTCGGTTCTGCAATTGCTGCCTTATGTCTTACAGACCGGGATTCTGGTGCTGTTTGCGATTCTGTTCTGCTGGGTTTCGGCCGGTTTCTGGACCGCACTGATGGGCTTTTTGCAATTGCTCATTGGTCGTGACAAATACAGCATTACGGCATCGACTAAAGGCAATGAGCCGCTGAATCCGAACAACCGTACTGCGCTGATCATGCCTATTTGTAACGAAGACGTGGAGCGCGTTTTCGCGGGTCTTCGTGCAACGTATGAATCAGTCAAAGCCACGGGTGACCTGGATCAGTTCGATATTTACGTGCTCAGCGACAGTTACGATCCGGATATCTGCGTAGCGGAACAAAAAGCCTGGATGGAAGTGTGCCGTGACGTCGAAGGTCACGGGCGTATTTTCTATCGCCGTCGCCGCCGTCGTGTGAAACGTAAAAGCGGAAACATTGATGACTGGTGCCGTCGCTGGGGCGGGGAATATGCCTACATGGTTATTCTCGATGCCGACAGCGTCATGAGCGGTGAATGTCTGACCGGCCTGGCCCGTCTGATGGATGCTAACCCGAACGCCGGTATTATTCAGTCTGCGCCAAAAGCGTCAGGTATGGATACGCTGTATGCGCGTTGCCAGCAGTTTGCGACCCGCGTTTACGGCCCGCTGTTCACCGCCGGTCTGCACTTCTGGCAGCTGGGCGAATCTCACTACTGGGGCCACAACGCAATTATCCGCGTGAAGCCGTTCATCGAACACTGTGCGCTGGCGCCATTGCCAGGCGAAGGTTCATTTGCCGGTTCCATCATGTCTCATGACTTTGTGGAAGCCGCGCTGATGCGCCGTGCAGGCTGGGGCGTGTGGATTGCCTATGATTTGCCGGGCAGTTACGAAGAGTTACCACCAAACCTGCTGGATGAGCTGAAACGCGACCGCCGCTGGTGTCACGGTAACCTGATGAACTTCCGTCTTTTCCTGGTTAAGGGGATGCACCCGGTTCACCGTGCGGTGTTCCTGACGGGCGTGATGTCTTATCTTTCTGCTCCGTTGTGGTTTACGTTCCTCGCGTTGTCTACCGCATTGCAGGTCGTTCATACGCTGATGGAACCGCAATACTTCCTGCAACCACGTCAGTTGTTCCCGGTGTGGCCGCAGTGGCGTCCTGAACTGGCGATAGCCCTGTTCTCGACCACCATGGTCTTGCTGTTCCTGCCGAAGCTGCTGAGTATTGTGCTGATCTGGGCAAAGGGCGCGAAAGAGTTTGGCGGTGCATTCCGTCTGCTGGTTTCGATGTTCCTCGAGATGTTGTTCTCGGTACTGCTTGCGCCGGTACGTATGCTGTTCCACACCGTTTTCGTGGTCAGCGCGTTCCTTGGCTGGGAAGTTGTCTGGAACTCACCGCAGCGTGATGATGATGACACGCCATGGGGCGAAGCCTTCAAGCGTCATGGATCTCAGCTGTTGCTGGGTGCTGTCTGGGCTGCCGGTATGGCATGGCTGGACTTGCGTTTCCTGTGGTGGCTGGCGCCAATCGTCTTCTCTCTGATCTTGTCGCCGATTGTTTCGGTGTTGTCGAGCCGTGCAACGCTCGGGATTAAGAGTAAACGAGCCAAACTGTTCCTGATCCCGGAAGAGTACAATCCTCCGCGTGAACTGGTGGCGACTGAAGAATACCTGACGCTGAACCGCGAACGTAAGCTGCAGAATGGCTTCATGCACGCGGTATTTGATCCGGGCTTCAACGCACTGGCAACGGCGATGGCAACGTCCCGCCACCTGCTGCGCGATGCCGTTGAAAACGGTCGTCGTGCTCATCTGGAACATGCGCTGAAAACTGGTCCGAAGGATCTGGGTAAAGCGGATCGTCTGATTCTGCTGAGTGATCCGGTGCTGATGGCACGTTTACACTCTGCGGTGTGGACGCAACCGGATCAGCAGGCATGGGGTGCATACTACAACCAGCTGCCTCGTAACGTACAGGCGTTCCCTGTTACGCAGACGCTGGAAGTAAAACCCGCCTGACTGACAGTGCAGGGCTAAAAACGGGCAGTATGTGCAAACATACTGCCCGTTTTCTTTATGCGTGAAGACAGGTAATCTTTAGCGGATTACAGTGTAAATTTTACCTCCCCTTAACATTGCAAGTGTCACGCGCGTGCTAAGCTCAGAGCGCAATTTTGCGCTAAAAAGCGTGCTTCTTTTGATTTGATTCGACAGGTTGTGTGAGTGATTAAACGGGTTGTTTTACGTGGATGTGTGCTGGCGTTACTGACTACTCTGCTTGCCGGATGTGGCAGTATTATCAGCCGTACCGTTCCGGGGCAGGGACATGGCAATCAGTATTATCCCGGCGTGCAGTGGGATTTGCGTGACAGCCCGTGGCGTTACGTCACCGTCATTGACGTCCCTTTATCAATGATTGTCGACACTTTTATGTTGCCGATTGATGCCCGCCACGGGCCTTATGAATGAGTCTTAATCCGCGCCCTTAATCGATATCGCGGCCGGGATATTCGTCTTCATCATCCCATTCTTCCGCTGCGGCTTCACCTTCTTCGGTATCAAGCTGCGGCTCGTGCTGGAATTCGCCTTCATCCCATTCATATAACGTGGCTTCGTCATCCCACTCTTCTTCGAGTTCTATCTGATCATAGTCCTCGTCAAAGATAGCCTGCGCTGCCGCGCCGCTGCGGAAAGTCAGTGCGTCGACAGCTTCGCCTTCACCGGTGAAAAATTCTGCCTGCCACATGATATCGCCATCCTGCATGATGTATTTTTGCAGGTTGAACTGATCCGGAACGGGCTCCTCATCACCATGGATCCTGTCTTGCGCAGCTTCGAGAAATTCTTCGCGGGCGGCATCAATAGCTTCTTCAAGCGTTGCGTACATGCTCATTGTTGTCTCCTGGATTGAAAGGGAAATAGGGGTGCAGCAAATAGCGTTATTAATGAACAAGTAACGACCATCTGACAGTGAAAAACCTGATTAAATGATTGTTGTCGATAACTGGCAGGATGCAAGTTTTCAGACCAAATCAGTCGGATTTTTTTCTGCTATTCTCAATTTCTTGCTGGTGATTTTCATCGGATAAAAAGAGAGACGGTACAAATGGTTTCACGACAGGCAGTTATGCGGGTGGCGCGTCCGACGGATAATCTCGAGCCGTTAGCGCGAATGTATTGTGAGGGGCTGGGTTTCGGGGAGATCGGCCGTTTTAGCGATCATCAGGGCTTTGATGGTGTGCTGGTAGGGCATCCGCATCACCATTATCATCTGGAGTTCACGCATCACCACGGCACATCGGTGGGGCGGGCGCCGACGCAGGACAATCTCCTGGTGTTTTATATTCCGGATAACGAGGAATGGCGTAGTCAGTGTGAGCTGATGTCAAAAGCGGGTTTTATCGCCGCGCCATCGTTTAATCCTTACTGGGATGAATGCGGTAAAACCTTTGAGGATATCGATGGTTATCGCGTGGTTCTGGCTCAGCGTGACTGGAGCGTCTAGAAACTTGCGTCAGTACAAGCTTTGCGACGCCAGCCAGGCGCTAGTCCGCCATAGCCTGCTTAGGCCGGCGTTGCAGGCACCAGTACGAATATCCCGCATTGAACAGCACTACCATCGCTGTGACGAAAAATACCGTACGGAAGCCGTAACTGGCGGATACTGCCGCGCCCAGTAACGGACCGGTGACGTTCCCGACATCGCGGAAAGACTGATTGTAGCTAAACACGCGTCCGGCAACCTGATTGGTACAGTTATAAATCAGCAGCGTCTGCACGGCGGGAAGCAGTGCGCCATCGCAGGCACCCAGCAGAAAGCGCAAAATACCGAGTTGTAATGGCGTCTGGACAAAAGCCATGGGGATCAGGAGTAACACTGACAGCGCCAGCATCGCCACCAGAATTCGCTCCGGGCCAATCCGGTCGCCGAGTTTGCCCAAACGGGGCGCACTCATCAGCGCGGCCACGCCCGGTACCGACGCAATCATCCCACTGATGAACGCCAGATTTTGCGTATTTCCCGCCAGTTCACGCACATATAACGTCAGGATCGGCGCAATTGAGCCGGTCGCAATCTGAATAATCAACGTAGTGACGAAAAGACATAACACCAGCTTGGGGTTTTTCAGCGAAGCAAAAACTTGCTTACGGTTGAGCATGTCCTTTTTGTTCACCGGCACGAACTGCTCGCGGATGAAATACAGCGTCATCAGAAAACACAGGAATAACACGCAGGCGGTGATGAAGAACACCGGACGCAAACCGTAGCTGTCGGCGAGCAACCCCCCGACCAGCGGGCCGATCAGTGCGCCACTGACCGCACCGGTAGATAACGTGCCCAGCGCCCAGCCGCTTTTATTGCGCGGAATTTGGGTGGCGATCAGCGCATTGGCATTAGGGACGAATCCGCCAAGAAGCCCGAGCAGCGCACGCAGGATCAGGAATTGCCAGATATTTTGTGCAAAGCCCATCAGCGCCATAACAATCGCCATGCCCAGCGCGGAACGCAGCAGCATGATTTTACGGCCTTTACGGTCGGCGAGTCCGCCCCAGAAAGGCGAAGCGATAGCAGAAAACAGGAAGGTAATACTGAAAACCAGCCCCGACCACATATTTAGGGATTCATGGCCGGTGACACCGAGGGTTTCTATATACAAGGGCAGGAACGGCATGATCAGGCTGAATGCGGCACCGGTCAGGAAGCAGCCAATCCAGGCAACATACAGATTACGTTTCCAGTTTATAGGATCTGGTGCGATTTCAGGTTCAGGTGCCGGAGTCATAAAATACCGAAAAATGAGGTCAGGTTCGCTCTGGAATGACAGACGAAAACAAGACAGAGCACAAGTAACAATCAATTGGCATGACAATTATGCGCCTAATTATCATTCACTTCAATGATGTTAATGAACTGTAACAGGAAGAACTAAAATACAGGTTTAAAAAAATCAGGGAGTGAAGAAGATCAAACGGAGGGTGAAAAATGCAAAAAAAAACGGCCAGCAACGAAGCTGACCGCGACGGACACAGATTTAATAACATCCAGGATGACGCAAAAAAAGACCGATTAACGCAAGGCTTCGTTTTTCATAACGGAGTAACGGCCACTGCCCAGGAACATGATCACCAGACCGCCGAAGAAGTACATGGCTTCACCTTCCAGACCCCAGGCTCCGACTTCTGTGGTGGTAAAGAACTTGCCGGCGACGACCAGGAACACAGCGACTAAAATATTGAAGGCCATTACCAGCGCAGCAGGGCGGGTGAAAATACCCAGGATAATCAGAACCGGCGCAATCACTTCGCCAATGTAAGCGCCATAGGCGATAAAACCAGGCAGACCGTCAGCCTGCAACATCTGGGCAATCCAGCCGACACCGTTTTCTATTTTAGCCACGCCATGAAATAAAATAAGAATGCCAAAAGTCAGACGTAACAGTAGCTTACCGAAATCCTGATGATCAATGGCGCGGGTAAAAGAAGCGTTCAGTTTAGCCAACATAATGTGTTCCTTTTGAAGGTAACATGCCCGGGTGCAGGCAGGGGGTCACGCGGCTCCAAGATCAGCGGAGTAATCACGTGGAGAAATTATGCAGAGAGTATTGGCTTAAACGGGATGGGATAAAATCTGATAACTTTGAAGATGTCTGTCAAAAAAACTGTCGAAGCAAATCAAAAAACCGGCAGAACCTGAGTCCGCCGGTTTGGTACGTTAATCCCTGAGGGCTTTATAGAGCGACGGTTCCCCTTGCGGGCGCGTTTTGAAGCGGCGGTGCAGCCACATATATTGCTCCGGCGCCTGGCGGATTTCGTTCTCAACCACTTTATTCATATACGTCGCGGCGACAATTTCATCATCCAGCGGGAAGTCAGCCACCTGAGGATGAATGATCATCTCATAGCCTTTTCCACCCGGCAGACGGCGCGGGGTGAAAGGGATAATGGCCGGTTTGCCCATCCGCGCCAGCAGGTAGGTGCCGGTAGTCGTGGCGGCTTTATCCACGGCAAAGAAAGGAACGAACACGCTGGCACGCGGGCCGTAGTCGTGATCCGGCGCATACCAGATGATGTCGCCCTGCTTGAGACTACGGATCATACCTTTGAGGTCTTTGCGATCAAGCATCCCTTTGTTCGAACGCATACGTCCTTTGGTCTGGATCCAGTCCATCAGCTTATTGTCGTGCGGACGGTAAACGCCCACGCCCGGGTTGTGAATGCCGAAAATGCGGGCGCCCAGCTCCAGCGTCAGGAAGTGTACGCCTATCAGCAATACGCCCTGTTTATTGTCACGTGCGTGCTGGATATGCTCCAGACCGCTGACTTTGAACCAGCGCTCTATACGCCAGTCCGGCCAGAACCAGGCCATACCGGTTTCAAATAAGCCCATCCCCACGGATTCAAAGTTTTTCACCACCATATCTTCACGCTGTTCCGGGTGCATATCCGGGAAACATAATTCGATATTACGCCGCGCAATTTTATAGCGGTGTTTGAGAAAACGCATAGAGAAGCGGCCCAGTCCGGTGCCAATTCGATAAATGACCGGATAAGGTAATAATACCAGCGCATACAGCAAGCCCAGACCAAGCCAGGTGATCCAGTAGCGTGGGTGAAGCAACGATCGGTTAAAGGTCGGTACCTGAGTCATAGATTCTCTGCGTCAATGGATCGAAGTAGAAAGTTTATAAGCTCTGTCTAGTGCAGCAGCCTGCCACGGAAATACGTCCATATTTCGATGGGAATAAAAGTTGTTCGTAATTATTTGCAGTAAAGTGAAACATTGTGGCATTTTTTTTGGATGAGGTGAAAATTCACGGCACTAATACCTCATTTTACTTATGGATTGGGTGAATGGAAAACAAGTTGGTTTTTTTTCTACTTATCCGTTTTGCCATGGTATACATCGCATCAAATATCAGCAGAGAAACGGTTTTTGTCAATGAAACAGGCAGCCCTGAAGGCTGCCTGTTGTGCTTTTGCGACTGAGGGGTTATTCCGAATGGAACAGACCTTTCAGCCCGTGAGGCTCGCTGCGCCAGTACTGTTTCGGCGCCGAAACTTTGGCGCCCAGTTTCGCGGCGGCATGCCACGGCCAGCGCGGGTTATATAAAATGCCACGAGCGAGGGCAATCATATCAGCCTGACCGGTGCCGATAATGGCTTCAGCCTGTTCTGGTTCGGTGATAAGTCCTACGGCGATCACTGGCATGTTCACATAACGCTTGATGCCGTCAGCGAAAGGCACCTGATAGTTCGGGCCAACAGCGATTTTCTGGTGCGGACTCAGGCCGCCGCTGGAGACGTGAATATAGCTGCAACCCAGCTTATCCAGCGCTTTAGCCAGTTCAATGGATTGTTCCAGGTCCCAGCCACCTTCCACCCAGTCAGTGGCAGAGATACGCACACCGATCGGTTTTTCAGCCGGGAATTCGGCACGTATTTCCTGGAAGATTTCCAGCAGCAATCTCATACGGTTTTCCAGTGAGCCACCGTACTGATCCGTGCGCTGGTTTGACAGCGGCGACAGCAACTGATGCAGCAGATAACCGTGCGCACCGTGCAGTTCGAGCAGGTCTAAGCCCAGACGATCCGCGCGGCGGACAGTCTCAACGTACGCTTTTTTCAGCTCATCAATACGCGCCAGAGACATCGCCTCAGGTGCTTCAGTGCCCTCTGTGAAGGCAATAGCGGAAGGTGCGACCGTTTGCCAGCCGCCGGCGGATTGTGGGATTTGCGCGCCACCGTTCCACGGCGCAGCGCAGGAGGCTTTGCGACCGGCGTGTCCCAGTTGCAGACCCAGCGGCATTTTGCTGTTGGCGCGCAGGCCGGTAATCAGATCTTTCATTGCTGCTTCAGTGGCATCGTCCCATAACCCCAAATCCTCGGCAGAGATACGTCCTGCGGCTTCAACGGCAGTGGCTTCAAGGATGAGCAGACCGGCACCCGAGAAAGATAGCTGCCCCAGATGGGCGTGATGCCATGCAGTAGCTTTCCCCTCATCGGAGGAATACTGGCACATTGGCGCGATCACAATGCGGTTTTCCAGCGTCAGCTCGCCTAAGGTAATTGGTTCAAAAAGCTTACTCATATTTCATGCCCCTTAAAATTCAGCGTAGTGAAGAGTTCCCAAGGATGGGTGACATCTAAGAATAGGTTATCGCATTTAAAACATGGGCAATGAACAGCAGGTGTTTTTCTTATGACGAATTTGCAACGGAAGATGTCCTCGTTGTTGCTTTAATGTATAATCTTGCCGCTTCAAAAGTAGCTATTCGGTATCCAATAGTTAAATTTCCCTGAAAGACAGGAACGTACACCATGCCAGTGTTACATAACCGTATTTCTAATGAGGAACTCAGGGCGCGCATGTTGGCTGAAACAGAGCCGCGCACCACCGTTTCTTTTTATAAGTATTTCCAGCTCGAAGATCCGAAAACCTTCCGCGATGCTTTGTATGTCAGCCTGACGCGTCTTAACGTGTTTGGTCGTATTTACGTGGCAAAAGAAGGGATTAACGCGCAAATCAGCGTTCCGCAGAGCAAGTTTGAGGCGTTTAAAACCGAGCTATTTTCCAGCCATCCGGCGCTGGATCAAATTCGTCTGAACGTTGCGCTGGAAGACGACGGTAGATCCTTCTGGGTGCTGCGTCTCAAAGTGCGTGACCGTATCGTGGCGGACGGGATTGATGATGATTCTTTCGATCCTTCTAACGTGGGTGAGTACCTGAAAGCCGAACAGGTCAACGCCATGATTGACGATCCGGATACGCTGTTTGTTGATATGCGTAACCACTACGAATATGAAGTGGGGCATTTTGACAAAGCGATAGAAGTGCCATCGGATACCTTCCGCGATCAGCTGCCAATGGCCGTTGATATGCTTAAAGAAGACAAAGACAAAAAAATCGTGATGTATTGCACGGGTGGGATCCGCTGTGAAAAAGCCAGCGCTTATATGCTGCATAACGGTTTTAAGAATGTGTATCACGTTGAAGGCGGCATTATTGAATATGCGCGCCGTGCGAAAGAGCAGGGCTTACCGGTCAAATTTAAAGGCAAAAACTTTGTCTTTGATGAACGCATGGGTGAGCGTATTTCTGATGACGTGATCGCCCATTGCCACCAGTGTGGCGAAGCGTGCGACAACCACACCAACTGTAAAAATGACGGCTGCCATCTGTTGTTTATTCAGTGCCCGACGTGTGCGGCGAAGTTTGACGGTTGTTGCAGCGAAATCTGTATGACCGAACTGAAACTGCCGGTGGAAGAACAGCGTGCGCTGCGCGCTGGCCGTGAAAATGGCATCAAGATTTTCAATAAGTCTAAAGGCCTGTTGCAAACCACCATGCACATTCCGTCACCAGAAAACGACTGATCTGAGTCTGAATGCTGAATGACAAAAAGCCCTGAACGGCATTCGCTGTTCAGGGCTTTTTTGGCGCAGTGAACTACTTCTCCTGCACACCTTCCACGGAAATAATCAGCTCCACATTCTGAGACGCAGGGCCCAGATCGGTGGTGATGCCGTAATCTTTCAGCGCGATAGTGCCTGCGGCTTCAAAGCCTGCACGATAGCCGCCCCACGGATCCTTGCCCTGACCGAGCAATTTGGCCTGAAGGGTCAGCGGTTTGGTGACGCCGTTGAGAGTGAAATCACCGGTGACTTCCAGATCCTCACCTTCTTTTTTCACTGACGTTGATTTGAACGTTGCCTGCGGATGTTTGCCGACATTCAGGAATTCGGCGCTGCGCAGATGTTTGTCACGTTCGGCATGGTTGGTAAACACGCTGGTGGTGTTGATGGTCACATTCACTTTATCCGCCGCTGGGTCTTTCTCGTCGAAAGTGAATCCGCCGTCAAAATCGTTAAAGCTGCCGTAGAGCCAGCTGTAACCTAAATGTTTGATACGAAACTCGATAAAGGCGTGCTGACCTTCTTTATCAATTTTGTAATTTGCTGCGGTGGCAGAACCGGCGGCCAGTAACAGGGATGCCAGCGTCAGACCCAGAGTGGTTTTTTTCAACATGGTTATTCTCCGTTTATCCATAATGTGAACAACATAAGTAAAGAGCAGAACGTTAACCGGATCAGTGCCCCAGCATGCGTGTCAGGGTGCTGTCGCGGTCAATAAAATGATGTTTAAGCGCTGCAAGCGCGTGGAACCCCGAGACAATCACAATGCCCCACGCCAGCCACAGATGCAGGGTGCCTGCAATGTCCGCCTGCTGATTCAATCCGAACAGCGTTGCGGGTAGTTCAAACCAGCCGAAGACGCTGACGGCCTGGCCTTCAGCAGTCGAAATGAGATAGCCGCTGACAAGAATGCCGAACAACCCGATAAATAACAGAACATGAGCAAGCCACGCGCCGATCCGGGTTTTCGCGCTATAGCTTTCAAGAGGCGCAGGCGGCGGTGAAATAAAGCGCCAGGCCAGACGAAATACCATGGCAATAAATACCAGCACGCCAATACTTTTATGTATTTCCGGCGCACGGTGATACCAGGTGTCGTAATAACCCAGTCCGACCATCCACAATCCCAGTGCAAATAATCCGTAAACGGCCAGTGCAATAATCCAGTGAAGGATTACTGAAATATGACCAAACCGGACGGGCGTATTTTTCCACAACATAAACAGGCAATCTCGACTAAGGCTTTTTGTGGAAATTAAACATTTAGAAACATTCTGGCAAACTATTATTTCCAAAAAAGGCGATTAATTTTACTCTTTCATTATTTTTGATGTTTTTATGATGATCTTATTCAGTGCTTTCGTTTTATCTGCACGAAGATACTGGTTTTTGACTGTAAGGCAGAGCCGGCAAGGGTTTGTCAACTTTTGTCATCGACGGTAAAGTTTGCTTTTCTTCTAAAAATTTGAGTAAAAATAATGATTGCAACAGTGATTAATAAAATTGAATGCTTTTGGCTTGAGGTTTGTTGAATGGCTGAGGATACGGAATAACGCAGTATTTATGTCGGAAAGACTCAATGTTTCTTAAAGAAAGCGTAAAGACTTTTAGGGTTTTGTTCAGACCTGATCGAGATCAGCTTATGCAATAGGATGATATTTATAATCCTTTTTAATTCCGATTAGGAATATTTTTATTGTCTTGTATTTGATGTTTCCTGATGAGGTTTCTTTCCCTGAATTCAAAGAGAGCGGCATCCGGCATCACATGGAGAGTGACATTATGTTTACTGCACCAAAACGGTTTACTGCAACAAAACGTTTTGCCGCCATTCCGGTACTGCTGACATTATTCATCGCCCCGCTGGTCGTTCATGCTGCGCAGTCTCTGCCGGTAGTAACCGCGGCCACTATCGAAACTCAGGCTGACGGCGTTGGCCGTACTTATCTCGGGCGCCTTGAGGCCGTTCAGGCGGTGAATATCACCAGCAGGACGGAAGGATTTATTGCCCGCCGCGCCTTTGAAGAAGGGCAGTTCGTGAATGCCGGGGATCTGCTGTATGAAATCGAACCGGCCCTGCATCAGGCCGCGGTTGCTCAGGCAAAGGCCCAGCTGGACAGTGCGAATGCCACCGCGCGCCACGCCCAGACACATCTGAACCGTATTCAGCGTCTGGGAGATGCGCGTACGGTGAGTCAGTCCGATGTCGATACGGCGCTCGCCGCACGTGATACCGCCCGCGCTGCCGTGGCGCAAGCCCAGGCTGCATTGAAAACGCAGGAACTTCAGCTCAGTTACACCCGTATCACCGCGCCCATTTCGGGGCGCATCGGCGTGAGTCATTTTCATACCGGCAGCCTGGTCAGTCCGGCCAGCGGTGTAATGACGGAAATTGTGCAACTTGATCCCGTCCGCGTGGTGATTTCGGTCAACGAGCGGGATGTTCTTAGCGCGACGCATACCAGCGGTGACCTCGGACAGGCATTTTCTGATACCCATATGGCTTTGTCCCTGCGCTTATCGGATGGCTCACCCTATATGAAAACGCCGGTGTTTGAGTCACTGGGTAACCGCATCGAAGCACAGACAGGAACATTGCCGGTCAGGCTGACGGTCGCCAATCCTGAGCATCGTTTATTGCCGGGCGGAACAGTCAATGTCACCGCCCAGCCGCACACAGGGGATCAGCTGCCGGTATTGCCGGCGCAGGCTCTGCAGCAAAATGCGACAGGATATTTTGTTCTGCTGGTGAATGCTGAACAGCGCATCGAGGCGCGTCCTGTCCGGCTTGGCGCACAAACTTCTCACGGCTATTTCGTGGCGGAAGGATTGCAGGGCGGCGAAAGTGTCGTGACGGAAGGCCTGCAACAGGTTCAGCCAGGCATGAAGGTCAGTGTACGGGACGCTTCTGACGTCTCAGCCGCCGCTGCTAAGAATGGTTAAGGAACAACGATGCTTCAGCAATTTATCAAAAGACCCCGTTTTGCGGTGGTGATCGCGCTGGTGACGGCGCTGATGGGTGCCGTTGCACTGAAGGTGATCCCGGTTGAGCAGTATCCTGATATTACGCCACCGGTGGTTTCAGTCAGCGCCACCTATCCCGGTGCCAGCGCGCGCGATGTGGCGGAATCCGTCGCTGCGCCGATTGAAGCGCAGGTCAATGGCGTCAGTAATATGTTGTATATGTCGTCGACCAGCGGCAATAACGGCAGTTACACCCTGACCATTACCTTTGCCAGTGGAACCGATCCGGACACCGCGGCCGTGGAAGTCCAGAACCGTATTTCTCAGGTCAGCTCGCGCCTTCCGCCGGAAGTGCTAAGTACGGGTGTATCGGTACGTAAACAGGCGTCTAATATTCTGATGGGGATCAGCCTGCTTTCACCTAAGAATACGCACGACAAATTATTTATCAGTAACTTTGCCAGCATCCAGTTACGCGATGCGCTGGCGCGTATTGATGGCGTAGGTGATGTCCGGGTTTTCGGTTCGCGTGATTACAGTATGCGGATCTGGCTGGATCCGAACAAAATGGAAGCGCTGGATGTCAGCAGTATTGAAATCAGCACGGCTATCCGCGAGCAAAACGTACAGGCCGCTGCCGGACAGATTGGCGCGTCACCCAGTCCATCGATGCAGCAGCAAACCCTTACCATTAGCGGTGCCGGACGGCTGAGTTCGCCGGAAGAGTTCGGCAATATCATTGTGCGCAAGAATGCCAATGGCGGAACGGTTCGTCTGCGGGAAGTCGCGCGAATTGAACTGGGCGCGCAGGATTATCAGGTCAATGCCACACTGAATCAGACGCCATCTGCGTTCCTGTCTGTATATCCCGCGCCGGGAGCGAATGCGCTGAATGTGGCCAATGCGGTGCGTGAAGAGATGACGCGTCAGGCGCGCAATTTTCCTCACGACCTAACCTATGAAATTAAATTCGACTCAACCCGTTTTGTCAGCGCTACGCTGGATGAAATCGCTGTTTCACTGGTGCTGACTTTTATCGTTGTTCTGACAATTGTGTATTTGTTCCTGCAAAGCTTGCGAGCGACATTCATCGTCGCGCTGACCATTCCGGTTTCGTTGCTTGGCACATTTGCTGTGCTATACGCCTTTGGCTATTCCGCCAATACGCTGAGTTTGTTCGCCATTATTCTGGCCCTGACGGTGGTGGTCGATGATGCCATTGTGGTGGTAGAAAACGTCGAGCGTCTGATGATGGAAGACCCGTCTCTCGGACGCGTTGCCGCCACCCGCAAAGCCCTGAAGCAAATTGCGGGCCCGGTAATTGCGACGACCGTGGTTCTGCTGGCGGTATTTGTCCCGATTGCGGTTTTGCCTGGCATTACCGGCGCCTTGTATCGTCAGTTTGCCGTTACATTGTCTGCTGCGGTGGTGCTTTCCAGTATCAATGCGCTGACGCTGACGCCGGCACTTTGCGCGACGTTGCTCAAACCGCGCCCTGAGAAACCCGCCCGCATTTTCCACCTCTTTAATCAGGGGCTGGACAAGGTGCGTGACAGGTATGTCAAAACCGCTGCGCGTCTGAGTAAACATGCCCTGACCAGCGTGGCGACGGTACTGGTCATAACCGGTGCCTGCGTGTGGGGCTACAACAGCCTGCCAAAATCTTTTCTGCCGGATGAAGATCAGGGCTACTTCTTCGTGAATGTGCAGTTGCCAGATGGTGCATCCCTGAACCGGACTGACGCCGTACTGGATCAGATGCAGGCTCTTCTGGAGAAGGATCCTGCGGTGGAAGATGTGATCGCCATCAGCGGCTTTAGCCTGATGAGCGGGGGCAGTGCGCCCAATACTGCATTCGGCATAGTATTGCTCAAACCCTGGGGTGAGCGCAGCGCAGTGGATCAGGTGATCGGTCGTCTGCAACCGGCAATGGCGGGCATTCCTTCCGCGATGATCATGGCGATAAATCCGCCGGCGATTTCCGGGCTGGGAACCGCTTCCGGACTGGATTTACGCCTTCAGGCATTGCAGGGGCAATCCCCGCAGGAACTGGCAGAAATTGGACGAACGATAATACAGGCGGCCAATCAAAATCCGCAGCTGAGCCGTGTCTTCACTACCTTCAGCGCCTCCGTACCGGAAATTGCCTTAAGCGTGGATCGCGACCGTGCCGCCATGATGCAGGTGCCCGTTGGCAGGATTTTCTCGACATTACAGACGTCTCTGGGCGGCGTGAATGTCAGCGATTTCATCAAGAATAACCGTTTGTTTAACGTGCAGATGCAAAATGAAATGGAAGATCGCCAGCGCGCGGACCAGATTTCGACACTCACTGTGCGCAGTGATAACGGTTCACTGGTAAGCCTTGGGAAAATGGTGGAGCTGACACCGTCACTGGGCGCGCCCTTTATTACGCAATATAACCAGTTCCCGTCACTGGCGGTGAGCGGTGCGGCAGCGCCGGGCGTCAGTTCCGGTGAGGCCATGGCGCAGATGGAAAATATCCTCACTGAAAAGTTACCGGCAGGATATGGCTATGAATGGAGCGGAATGTCATTGCAGGAAATTCAGGCCGGAGGGCAGGCAATCCTTATCTATGCCGCGGCACTTCTGTTTGCCTATCTGTTCCTGGTGGCGCAATACGAGAGCTGGAGCATTCCGCTGGTGGTCATGATTTCGGTTATTTTTGCGGTATTTGGCGCTATCGGCGGCCTGCATTTAGCGGGATTAAGTAACGATGTCTATGCTCAAATTGGCATGGTGTTGCTCATCGGGCTGGCCGCGAAAAACGCCATATTGATCGTCGAGTTCTCCAAAGCGCGCAGGGAAGAAGGGGCATCCGTCCGCGAAGCCGCGCAGGAAGGGGCGAAACAGCGTTTTCGTGCTGTTATGATGACGGCCATTTCCTTCATTCTCGGCGTGTTACCTCTGGTAATGGCGTCAGGAGCGGGAGCCATGAGCCGTCATATTATCGGTGTCACAGTGTTTAGCGGCATGTTGCTGTCCACGACGGTGGGGATCCTGTTTATCCCCGCGCTGTATGTTCATATTCAGCGTTTACGTGAGTGGACGAAATCCCGCTAAAGGCATGAGGGAAAGAAATTTGCGTAAGACAATGGTGACAACTCAGGGCCTGAGGATCGTCGTGATGATGGCGATGCTGGTGGTGATATTTGCGGGCATTAAATCGGCAGCAGATATCATTGTGCCATTCATTCTGGCGCTGTTTCTGGCTTTCGTCCTCAATCCACTGATTGTCTTACTGGGAAAATGGCGGGTGCCCCGGGCACCCGCGGTATTACTGGTTGCGACACTGACGGTATGCCTGATGGTGTTTCTGACCACCAAGTTGCTGATGACCCTGAATGAGTTTGCCCGCACATTACCGCAATATCGCGGGCTGATTGCAGCAAAGCTGATAGAAATTGATGCCTGGTTCCACTGGTCAGAATTTTCATTAACACCTGAACAACTGGCCGGCTATATTGATCCGGCCTTCATGCTCAATCTGGTCAGCAAGCTTATCAGCTATCTGTCTAATGCCATGGCGGGTTTATTTTTACTGCTTATGACCGTCGCCTTTATGCTGCTCGAAGTTCCGCAACTGCCTTATAAGGTGCAGCAGTTGTCCGAAGATCCGGGCAAGGGCATGGCGAATGTTCAGCGTGCGCTCGACAGCGTAACCCGTTATCTGGTGATCAAAACGCTGATCAGCGTGGTGACCGGGCTGGCGGTGTGGGCGTTGCTGGCCGTTATGGGGATCAGGTTTGCGTTTCTCTGGGGGATGCTGGCTTTTGCGCTCAACTATATCCCCAATATTGGTTCTTTTATCGCGGCAATTCCTCCCATCATTCAGGCATTTTTATTCAATGGCTTCAGTGAAGGTCTGATTCTGACCGGCGGATATATCCTGATCAATCTGCTGTTTGGCAGCATTATTGATCCGAAAATTCTTGGCCGCGGGCTTGGGCTTTCAACGCTGGTGGTGTTTGTATCGTTGATTTTTTGGGGATGGCTGATGGGGCCGGTGGGAATGCTGCTGTCAGTACCGCTGACCATTGTGCTGAAAATTGCACTGGAGCCGACCGCTGCTGGTCACAAAATTGCCGTCCTGTTGGGCGACGGAACGCTGAAACGCTAATTTCAGTTTTGCTCTTCTATTCGCTGAGCGAGAATTTCGATGCTTTGAAGCGATATCAGTAATTGCTGACGGGCGGCTAGATCAAGCCCGTCAAACAATCTGTCGATGGCTTCCTGCTTGGGTTTTTTTACCTGCGCCAGTGCCTGTTTGCCGGCTTCTGTTAGCTCAAGCAATTGCGAACGGCGGTCAGTAGGATGGCGACGACGTACCAGTAAACCATCTCTGTCCATCGCATCTATCGCATCTGTGATCGTTCGGGGAGATTGCTGAAGCACGTTGGCCAGCTCAGCCGGACGGCAGGTCCCTTCCTGGGCAATTGCTGTCAGCAGTTTTTCGCGTGCCAGAGAAAGTCCCTGAGCGGACATGGCGGCGTCTACTTGTTTACGCATCAGCCGGATAACCGACAGCAGCGTTTCAGTGATCACCGCTGGAGTTGCATCGTCAGATGTGTGTTCAATCATATTGTGAGGCCGCTCAAAATTAGTCTGCTAACGTTGAGTTTATTGTATCCCTCCGCGGGGGGAGTGCAACCTGCCTGTGGCATGGAGTTAAAAGCACGACGGATAAAGTGGAAGGTTTGAAGCGGAGAAATAGTGATGACAAAGCCACTTAATACCCTGACTGAACAGGATATTAATTAGCTTTGTTGACTTAACTGTAGATTTTGTAAATCTGCTGAAGGTCATCTTTAATCTGACGACTGACGGGTGTTGCGGAAATATCATCGATCGGCCAGAACATATACTTGATGAGATTATAAACGAAGCAGAACTCCAGACGGTTACGCACTTTTATTTTTTGCGCCAGATGACGCTTATGGACATACACCGTACGGCTGCTGATATTCAATTTTCTGGCGATGCGGTAGTTAGGCATTTCCGACATCCAGTAACTCATCACCAGAATCTCCTGATCGCTGAACAAGGTTCTGGGGATCTTGAAATTATTAACTGGCATAAACGATTGCGGGTCTAACGCTATGTCTCGTAATAATGACGTCAGTGACTGTTTGTTGAGAATAAATACTTCACGAGTAATCGGAATCGGAGTATCACAATCAGGATAATTCGCATCGATATAGCAGTATATACTTGCGCCGTGTCGATACTCGAAGAAGTTTTTTAATTCCTGAGACAATTCGGAGTTGTGACAATACTTCGTCATGTTAACTAAGATAATGTCTGGCTGAAATTCAGGGATTGATTCTAACGCCTGAGAAACATTCACTGCATCAATAATCTGGAGATTATTATTCTCAGCCAGATAAGAGAAAATTCCTAATCGGGTAAAGCCACAGGGTTCAATAATTGAGATTTTCATGTCACGTCCTTGTCATGCGTGTCATTACGCGATGGAAACCACTCCTGTGATTTCTGCGGCTAGCATAGTTTTTTTTCTATAATGCTGTCAATTCGGAAATACCAGACTATTGATCTCGTTCAAAGCGAAATTAGAAATAATCCTTACAGAAATACAATGACAACCATCGTTAAATATCAACGATGGTTGAAACATTTATACATTAACTGAATCTTGAGAGAGAAAAGGGTTTAAGATCAAAAGGAATAGGATGATTGTTAGCGAAGTGAGTAACTATTTCACCTAATACGCTGGAAAATTTGAACCCGTGTCCGCTTAACCCTGAAATAACCAGCGTGTTTTTCTGGTCAGGCAGTGTATCTATAATGAAGTCTTCATCCGCAGTCATATCGTAAGTGCATGATGCACCGCGCAGACTGACCCCAACTCCTGGCAGGAAATGTCGGAAAAAATTGAAGGACTCGGTACCATCCTGACTGATTTTGCCGAAAGGTGACCGTTCTACCGGTTCTGTGATCCACTGGCCCCCGTTGTGTTTTCCTAGTTTCAGGGCATCTTTGACAGAGGGGAAACCGTAGTACTGATCGCCTTGCTGTGTTTCAAGGGTAAATGCAGGGAAGTGGTTTTCCTCACTATAACGGCCATCTGCATGGAACCAGGCGAAAACTTTGCGCAGAGGTTTAACCGGCAATTCAGGCAGAATTTTGGCGACCCAGGTTCCCGCAGATATAAGCAACTTTGCCGCACTGTAGACGCCATCCGCCGTAGTCACCTCAACGCTGTCCTCATGCCATTGAATACTTTCAACCGGGCAGTTAAACAACTGCGCGCACCCGGCTTCTCGTGCCAGACGGATATATGCGGTGACGGCCATTTCACATTGAAGATAACCGGAGTCAGGTTCAAACACGCCTGAGTAACCGTCAGGTAACGTGAATAAGGGCCATTTATCGCGGATCTCGGCGGCGCTCAGATTCTGTGTGTTCAGGTGATAGGTTTGTGCGCTGTGTTTTACATTGCCGATGAATTCAGAATTTTCAGGACCGATGTTGAGCACGCCGCTGCGATGAAAAATCTTATCGCCGCTCAGTTCTGCCAGTTCATTCCACAGCGTTTGTGCCCTGAGCAGCATAGGTACATATCGCGCGCCTTCACCATAAGCATGGCGGATCAGGCGGGTTTCACCGTGATGGCTGCCTGCCTTATGGGGCGGCATTGAACTGTCTATCATCAGTACCTTCAATCCGGCACGTGTGGCGTAGTAGCCCGCCGCAGAACCGACGGAACCGCTGCCGACGATGATGAGATCGTAATCCATATTTAAAAATTCCTGAGGTGAGTTTTTTAACAAACAGGTTACAGGCATGATAGAGAGTTTACGACGATGAAGGCAAGCAGGTCAGGGGCAAAGAAAAAGGCACCAGGATGAAATCGCTGGTGCCTCAGGCTGGCAGATTAAAATCAATGTTTTCGGTGATCACTGTATTCGTACTCGTTAGATTCTATCTTTTCAATGCCGGCTTCGAGAATGTTGATCAGTTGTCGGGCAACGTCGGTAGTTAACCACAAAGTTCTGTCTACCTGAGCATCCTCGGGTGTCTGGTCTTTTGAAGACAGGTAATGAAGACGTATCATCATGGCGTCATAAGAGTCGACGGTACTGATATCCCAACCAACAAGCGGGTGTGTCTGAATAACTTCATCATTTCTGTCCATATAGACCCCTTATATTGTAGTGACTAACGTGAGTGACTATCTGAGGATCAATGCGGCTCATTATCAGGTGAGCTTGTTCAGTATAAACAGTTAAATCGATTTATGGTGAGATTTGAGGGTATTAAATTGTAAATAATTTGTGGCGATTAATAATTCAGCAGAATAGTCCGAAGATTAACCAAAATTATTTTTTGGGGGAAGTGTGATTTATGCATTCCAATGGAATAAAAAACCGGACTGCGACGCCCGGTGAAATACAGAAATAGCCTTACGGCGTGGTTTTAATAAACCTGATTATTATAAATAGGGCAGAGAAGATGAATAGGTTTGCAGAAATTTCATAGTGTTACTCATCGTTCTGATTTGAAAACCAGTCGTCGGCACTTTCCCAGGTTTCCTGCAAAATTTCTTCGATCAGATCGCGATCAGTTTTAGCTCCGCCCAATACGGACAGGCTATTTGCTCCCGCATAACGGACCTGAACTTTATTTTCGCGATCAGTAAATTGTTTGTTAATTCTCTTACTCAATTCACCCGATAACGCGTCCAGCGCGCCAACAGGCAGAGGCTTGGTTTTATCGATTGTGACTTCAACACGCATAGGACCTCCTGAATAGATTTGACTGTATATTTATACAGTCAAATCATGATCAGCGCAAGCTACCGTGCTGAGAAATCGTATTTAGTACGATGTCACTTTCCAGTTCAGGGTTTGTCCCGCGAGGAATGGCACAACAGATTCGTTACCCAAAGCAATTTCTTCCGGCTGCGTCACCGACGTGTGCGTCAGTTCGATGAAATCTTCATTGAGCGGCAAACCATAGAAACGCGGACCATTAAGGGAGCAGAATGCCTCGAGATGCTGCAGCGCATTCATCTCTTCAAAGACGGTGGCATAAGCGGACAGCGCGAGTGGTGCATTAAAGCAACCAGCACAGCCACAGCTAGATTCTTTACGGTCTTTAGTGTGTGGCGCGGAATCTGTGCCCAGGAAGAAACGGTCAGCACCGCTGGCGATGACTTCACGCAGTGCTTCCTGATGAACGTTGCGTTTAAGAATCGGCAGACAGAACAGATGCGGACGAACTCCGCCTACCAGCATATGGTTGCGGTTAAACATCAGATGCTGTGGCGTGATGGTTGCGCCCAGATATTGATTACCGGAAAGAACATACTGAGCCGCTTCTTTGGTTGTGATGTGTTCGAAGACAATTTTCAGCTCAGGGAACTGACGGCGAATCGGATCCATCACTTCATCGATGAAACGAGCTTCCCGATCAAAAATATCAACATGGCTGTGAGTGACTTCGCCGTGGATAAGCAAAGGCATGCCGATTTTTTGCATACGCTCGAGCACAGGATAAATCGTTTTGACATCCGTAACCCCATGCTGGGAGTTGGTGGTCGCATTGGCCGGATACAGTTTTGCCGCAGTGAAAACACCTTGCTCGAACCCGCGGGCAATTTCTTCCGGATCCAGAGAATCGGTCAGATAGCAGGTCATCAGCGGGGTGAATTTATGCCCGGAAGGCAGCGCGGCCATAATACGTTCACGATAGGCGATTGCCGCAGCGACAGTCGTTACAGGTGGCGTCAGGTTTGGCATGACAATCGCGCGACCAAAGACTTCACTGGTGAAAGGTAACACCGTGCTGAGCATTTCGTCATCACGAAGGTGAATATGCCAGTCATCTGGGCGGCGGATTTTCAAAACTTGCGGTGTTGCGGTCATCAGGCAAAACTCCGGCATTGAGAGACAAGATGTTGGGATCAGGTGCGGTAATGGGAGCATTAACGGCGGGGAACAAGAATAAGCGTAAAACCGTTGTGTTGCATCTGTTAAATAAAGTTCGTATTGAAATCAATGTATCGAAAGGTTCATAGTGGAGGGAGATTTTAGTCACCGTGCTTCATGGTGTGTGCCTGAAGCACGACAAAATAACGGGAGAACCATTATGGAAATCAGAGTTGTTGCCACAATTGTCGCGAAAAAAGAATTCAGGGCAAAAGTGACAGAAGCATTGCTTGACGTAATTGAGCCAAGCCGGCAGGAAGTGGGATGCCTGCAATATGAGCTGCATCAGGATCTGGATAACGACGGCACTTTTGTTTTCTATGAGCGCTGGGCATCAGAAGATGCGTTGAACCAGCACAACAAGACTGAGCATTTCCAGCATTTCGCCAGAAGCCTGGAAGGGAAACTTGAGGAACTGACGATCCGTCGTCTGAAAAGTCTGGCCTGATTTTCATGGGGCAGCTAACTCGCCAATAAAAAAACCCGCCGAGGCGGGTTTTTAGTTTTGTGACACTGTCAGCTCAGCGGAATTACTCTGCTGGCATTTCCGGCTTAGTGGCAGGAGCCGTGGCAGTCGTTACTGCAGCATGGCCACCGGCAGAACCTTTGCCATCAAAGTTGAACTCAGGGCGAACCCAGTCACTTTGACGCGCGGGTTCAGGCACATAGCTAGGTGCTGGTGCTTTCGTCATAGGCGCTGTCGCGAAATGCTTGAAGCGAGGTGCAACAACCGCAGCTTCAGTCACTGCCGGAGCGTGCGCAACGGGGGCAGCCTCCACGGCAGGTTTTACTTCCGCAACCGGTTCTGCTTTCTCTTCCACTTTCACTTCAGGTTCTGCGACTGGCGCAGGTGCCTGAAGTTCAGGTTCAGCAAGCACGGCTGTCGGTTCAACGACGGCTGGCTCGTGCGCTTCAGGTGCCACTTGGACAACAGGCGTTTCTTCAACAGGTTCAGCTGTTGCAGGCTCAACCAATACAGGTTCGTCAGCAACAGGCTGTGCCGCTTCTGCAGGTGCAGTATCTGTAGCTGCTTCTTGCTGAGCCGCTTCAACTACTGTTTCTGACTGAGCTACTGGCTGAGGTGCAACCTCTGCAGTTTCAGAAATGACCGGCGTATTCGCCTGGGCAATCTCAACTTGCTGAGTCAGTACTTCAGGTGCTTCTGCTTCAGTGTTCTGCTGCTCATGGGACTGATATTCAGAAGACTGATATTCAGAAGATTGTGCCACCGGATAGGTGATCCAAACTTTGCCAGACGCCATTTCCGGAGAAACGAATGCACCTGCCATTGGCATTGGCGACTGAGTCGGGTAACGCTCGTCACGGTAACGACGACGACGCTGACCGCTGACACGCAAGTGACGCGGAGAACGACGTGAACGACGCGGCATTCCATTTTCACGGGCGTTATCATTCTGATTGTCTTCGTTGTCCGCTGTGTTTGCTGGTTCGGCATCAGAAGATTCTTGCTCAACCACGGCTGGCGCTGGTGCTGCCGGACGAGTGCCGGTGATCAGCAACTGAGCCGCAGCTTCTTCTTCATGATCAACTTCTTCAGATTCGAAGCGGATTTTCTGATTCAGCTGGCGACGCTGACGGCGCTGTGCTGGCTGACGGTCTTCCTGTTCAGTTTCATCAGTAACAACCGGTGCAACAACAACTTGCTCAACAGCAACCGCATCCTGAATCTTCTCTTCAGTTTGTGGTTTACGTTTGTCTTCAGAACGGCGACGCGAACGCTCACGACGAGGTTGTTGCTGCTGTTCTTCGCGAGCAGCAGTTTCAACTTCTTCGTTACGGGTTTCAGTAACAACCGGTTCCTGATTACGACGGCCACGACGCTGATCATCACGTTGTTCGCGATTATTTTCGCGGTTATCACGGCCTTCGCCACGATTATCACGATTGTTATCACGACCTTCGCCACGCTCACCACGATTACCGCGGTCATTGCGCTCGCCACGTTCACCGTTACGCTCACGGCGTCCGCCCTGACGACGCTGGTTACGGCGTTCGTTATTACGACGGTTTTCGGTTTCAGTTGCTTCCGTAGTCTCTTTTGGTGCTTCAACAGGTTTAACTTCCTGTTGTGGCTCCGGTGCGAACAAGCTCTTCAACCCGCTTAGCAGACGGCTGACAAAACCGGATTTTTCAACAACAGGCGCTGCCGGAGCATTCACTGTGGCTGTTCTGGTTTTGACAGGTTCTTCAGGCACAGCAGCCTGCTCGAAGCTGGAAGGAGGTGCTTCGCTTTGCAGCGCGAATGCAGCCAGTGCCGGTTGCTCAGGACGACGACGTTCAGCCGGCAACTCTTCAGAAGGTTGCAGCATTTCTGCTTCGTGGATCTGAGGCAGCAAGTAGCTCAGTGCAGAGATTTCTTCACCTTTACGTACACGCAGAACGTGGTAGTGCGGAGTTTGCATCTGATCGTTAGGTACGATCACTGCACGCACGCCACCCTGACGTTTTTCGATGGCATTCACCGATTCACGTTTTTCGTTCAGCAGGTAAGAAGCGATTGGCACCGGAACGATGGCATGTACTTCTTTGGTGTTTTCTTTCAGCGCTTCTTCTTCAATCAGACGCAGAATCGACAGTGACAGAGATTCGTTGTCACGGACGGTACCGGTACCTGCACAACGCGGGCAAATATGGTGCGTTGATTCACCCAGTGAAGGGCTCAGACGCTGACGGGACATTTCCAGTAAGCCGAAACGGGAAATACGACCAATCTGGATGCGGGCGCGGTCCTGACGAACGGCGTCACGCAGACGGTTTTCCACTTCGCGCTGATGGCGAACTGGCGTCATATCGATGAAGTCGATAACGATCAGGCCACCCAGGTCACGCAGGCGTAACTGGCGGGCAATTTCGTCAGCCGCTTCAAGGTTAGTGTTGAATGCAGTTTCTTCGATATCGCCACCGCGGGTTGCACGCGCGGAGTTGATGTCGATAGCGGTCAACGCTTCAGTGCTGTCGATAACAATCGAGCCGCCGGAAGGCAGACGGACTTCACGCTGGAAAGCGGATTCGATTTGCGATTCGATCTGGTAGTGACTGAACAGCGGAATTTCACCGACGTACGGTTTAATTTTGCTGCTGAAATCAGGACGGCCCAGAGCGGCGATATGCTCTTTTGCCAGGTCGAGGATTTTCGGGTTATCGATAAGGATTTCGCCGATATCCGGACGCAGATAGTCACGGAATGCACGAACGATAACGTTACTTTCCTGATGGATCAGGAATGGGGCAGGGCGGCCTTCAGCAGCTTTCTTGATAGCATCCCAATGTTTGAGACGGAAAGTCAGGTCCCATTGCAGGGCTTCTGCGGATTTGCCGACACCGGCAGTACGCACAATAAGACCCATGCCATCAGGCAGTTGCAGAGAAGACAGCGCTTCTTTCAGCTCAGTACGGTCATCACCTTCAATCCGGCGGGAAATTCCCCCAGCGCGTGGATTGTTAGGCATCAGAACCAGATAGCTACCGGCCAGACTGATAAACGTCGTCAGTGCTGCGCCTTTATTTCCACGTTCTTCTTTATCGACCTGAACGATAACTTCCTGACCTTCGCGCAACACATCTTTGATGTTTGGGCGGCCGTGGGAAGAATAGTTGCTAGGGAAATATTCACGGGAAATTTCTTTCAGAGGGAGGAAACCGTGTCGTTCTGCGCCGTAATCTACGAATGCCGCTTCCAGACTAGGTTCAATGCGGGTGATTTTACCTTTGTAAATGTTCGCTTTTTTCTGCTCATGGCCCGGACTTTCAATATCCAAATCATACAGCCGCTGTCCATCTACAAGGGCAACGCGCAACTCTTCTTGCTGAGTCGCGTTAATCAACATTCTTTTCATCGTAACTTACTCATTATTATTCCATTATTGACAGAGCTGCGGGCAAAATGACCTCATGACCGGGTAAACCGTTGGCCCCGAGTCTTCTCGCAAATCGTCAACCTCACGGTTGTCGCTTGCATAGGGGCGCATTATTTCGGTAAGTCTGCTTTTGCTGTATTAAAGACACCAGCGTTATGAAAGCAGCACTTTTATTAGGGGAATAGCTTCTGAATTTAGGTTAACAGATCTCATTCCGTATGCCGGCCAAGCTGCAACCCGCAGCCCGCTAATTGCTTGATTTCACATTACGTCTTACGCCATTGCTGCGTTTTTGCGCGATCAGGCAAATCTATAATTCCTGCGTTTTCCCTAACTTAAGAGAAACAACGCCGAAAGTAGTTTCATTATTCCATTGCAGGCACTGTGATAGCAAGGTGACTTTTCCCATGCGGGTAAGATATTTACCTCTATGAGAGATGTGCCGCATTGTTTGAACTTTCGCTTTCTGTAAAAACAAAGGGTATAGAAGGGTTTTCCTCAGCAGTTACTGGTAAAGTAAGAGTTAAGCACATAAAAATCAGTGGCGCGAACCGTGCCGGATATTTAGAATCGCGAGCCATGAAAACTGAGAATCCAACTGTACAATTAATCCCCATCTCCGAAGACGAAGCCGGTCAGCGCATCGACAACTTCTTACTTAAAATCCTTAAGGGCGTGCCGAAGAGCATGATCTATCGCATCGTGCGTAAAGGTGAGGTGCGGGTTAATAAGAAAAGAATTAAGCCTGAATACAAATTACTTGCCGGTGATGAAGTGCGTGTCCCGCCGGTTCGCGTGGCAGAGCGTGATGAAGCGCCGGTTTCTGCGAAGCTGGATAAAGTCGCGGCTTTAGCAGATTGCATCTTATATGAAGACGACCATTTACTGATCCTGAACAAACCTTCCGGTACTGCCGTACATGGTGGCAGCGGTCTGAGCTTTGGCGTGATCGAAGGTCTGCGAGCCCTGCGTCCGGAAGCGCGCTTCCTTGAACTGGTTCACCGTCTTGACCGTGATACTTCCGGCGTTTTGCTGGTCGCCAAGAAGCGCTCCGCCCTGCGATCACTGCATGAGCAATTGCGCGTTAAAAGTATGCAGAAGGATTACCTGGCGCTGGTGCGCGGTGAATGGCCTTCACATTGCAAAGTGGTGCAGGCTCCGCTGCTGAAAAATATCCTGCAAAGCGGTGAGCGTGTTGTCAGGGTGAATGCGGAAGGAAAACCTTCTGAAACACGTTTCAAAATTGAAGAGCGTTATGAATTTGCAACGCTGGTGAAAGCCAGCCCGGTGACAGGCAGAACGCACCAGATCCGTGTGCATGCGTTGCACGCTGGTCACCCGATTGCTTTTGATGATCGTTATGGTGAGCGTGATTTCGATGCGAAACTGTCAGGAACGGGTCTGAACCGTCTTTTCCTGCATGCGGCTGCGCTACGTTTTGAACATCCGGCTAGCGGTGAAACCATGCGCATTGAGGCTCCTATGGATGCCAAACTGCGTAACTGCCTGAAAATTTTACGCGGCAAAGCAAACGCTCGTTAAAAAGATCAGCTTATAAAGAGGCGCACTGGTTGCGCCTTTTTTATGCCTCTCAATTAACGGCTTTCAAGCAATGGATTGATGCCGTGTTCGCGCAGTAAGGAGAGCAGGGCAATAAGTGGCAGCCCGATTAGCGTGTTTGGGTCGCGCCCCGTCAGACTGTCGAAAAGCGTAATCCCCAAACCTTCGCATTTAAAGCTACCCGCGCAGTCGTACGGCTCTTCGCGATGTAAATATCCGGTAATTTCTTCATCGGTCAATGGCCGGAAGGTGACGTCAAACGTTTCGCATAACGTCTGCGCTGTTTTTGCATCGCTGTTATAGAGACTCAGGCCGGTATAGAACGTAACCATTTTTCCGCTGGCTGCCCGCAACTGACGGAATGCATTATCGAAAGTATGCGGCTTTCCGGTGATTTTTCCATCGATAAAGCAAACCTGATCGGAGCCAATGATCAGATGATGCGGATAAGCAGTAGCGAGCGTGTCGGCTTTGGATTGCGCCAGCCGCTGCACCAGTTCTGCCGGATTTTCATCGGGAAAAGGGGTTTCATCAATATCGGGTGAAGCGCAGGTAAATTTCAGCCCGGTTTTCTCCAGCAAGGCTTTCCGGTAGGCCGAGGTCGAGGCTAAAAGTAAATCTGGTGCAGACATAATCATAATTTTTTTTCACAAAGCGTAGCGTTATTGAATCACACATTTTAAACTGTCGTCCGCTGCGGAAGCGAATATTGGTGAAAGGTGCGGTTTTGAGGCCTTTTTCTTTGACTCTCTGTCGTTACAAAGTTAATATGCGCGCCCTATGCAAAAAGTAAAATTACCCCTGACCCTTGATGCGGTCCGCACTGCCCAGAAGCGTTTAGACTATACAGGTGTCTATACTGCAGATCAGGTTACGCGTGTTGCCCAATCAGTGGTCAGTGTGGATTCTGATATACAAACCTCATTGTCGTTTAACATCGACAATCAGCGCCTGGCTGTGATTACCGGCCACTCCGATGTTGCTGTGACTCTGGAATGCCAGAGATGCGGTAAGACGTTTGAGCATCAGGTTCACACAACATATTGTTTTAGCCCTGTCCAGAATGATGAACAGGCTGAGGCATTACCGGAAGCGTACGAGCCTATCGAAGTCGATGATTTTGGCGAAGTCGATTTGCTGGCAATGATTGAAGACGAAATTATTCTTTCACTGCCTGTCGTTCCGGTACATGAATCTGAACACTGTGAAGTGTCCGACGCGGACATGGTATTTGGCAAACTGCCTGAAGAGGCGGAGAAACCTAATCCATTTGCCGTATTAGCGAGTTTAAAGAAAAGTACTTAAGGAGTAAGGTCCATGGCCGTACAACAGAATAAACCAACCCGTTCTAAACGTGGCATGCGTCGTTCACATGACGCTCTGACCACTTCCACTCTGTCTGTGGACAAGACTTCTGGTGAAACTCACCTGCGTCACCACATCACTGCCGACGGTTTCTACCGCGGTCGCAAGGTAATCGGCTGATAATTGCCTGCAACTTATTCACGTGATAAGTGCTGGCAAGGCGATACCTTGACTCGTCTAACCATCGCGTTAGATGTAATGGGCGGAGATTTCGGTCCTTCCGTCACAGTGCCTGCTTCATTGCAGGCACTGATCTCTAATTCTGAATTAGATCTTCTTCTGGTCGGCGATCCCGACGCAATCACACCTTTCTTAGCCAAAGCCGATCCTTCTATAACAGAACGAATTCGGATAATTCCTGCTGAATCAGTTATAGCCAGCGACATGCGCGCGTCGCAAGCTATACGTGCCAGTAAAGGAAGCTCAATGCGTGTGGCGTTGGAACTGATCAAAAGCGGTGATGCACAAGCGTGTGTCAGTGCCGGGAATACCGGCGCTCTGATGGGATTAGCCAAAATGGTGGTCAAGCCACTGGATGGCATTGAACGCCCGGCGCTGATGAGCGTCCTGCCCAATCAGCAACGCAGTAAAACTGTGGTGCTGGATTTGGGGGCGAACGTTGAGTGTGACAGCACAATGTTGGTCCAGTTTGCCGTGATGGGTGCAGTAATGGCGGAGCAGGTGGTGGGTATCAGTAACCCCCGTGTCGCCTTACTCAATATCGGTGAAGAGGAAAGCAAAGGGCTGGATAATATCCGCGAAGCCGCCGCTATTTTAAAAAATACCGCACTAATCAACTATATCGGCTATCTTGAAGGCAATGACCTTCTGACCGGTAAGACAGATGTGATGGTGTGTGACGGCTTCGTGGGCAATGTTACGCTTAAGACCATGGAAGGTGTAATAAGGATGTTTTTGTCACTGTTAAAATCCTCCGGTGAGGGTGGCAAGAAGGCCTGGTGGTTGAAATGGTTGGGACGGATAGTCCAGAAGAAGTTGCTAAAGCGTTTTAGCCACCTCAACCCCGACCAGTATAATGGCGCATGTTTGTTAGGATTACGGGGCATCGTTATTAAAAGCCACGGTGGAGCAAACCAGCGTGCGTTTGCTGTTGCTATCGAACAGGCTGTGCAGGCGGTGCAGCGGCAGGTCCCTCAGCGGATTGCCGCGCGCCTTGAAGCTGTATTACCCAAGAGTGACTGATCGTACATGTATACAAAAATTCTCGGTACGGGGAGCTATTTGCCCGTGCAAGTTCGGACTAATGCCGACTTAGAAAAAATGGTGGATACCTCCGACGAGTGGATTGTCACCCGCACAGGTATTCGTGAACGTCGTATCGCTGCACCGGATGAGACTGTGGCCACAATGGGCCTGCACGCAGCAGAAAAAGCACTTGAAATGGCCGGCGTCAGCGCAAGCGACGTGGGTTTGATCATTGTTGCAACAACCTCATCTTCACATGCATTCCCGAGTTCAGCCTGCCAGGTGCAGAACATGCTGGGCATCAAGGATTCTGCAGCATTCGATCTGGCCGCCGCTTGTGCAGGTTTTACATACGCACTGAGCGTTGCCGATCAATACATCAAAAACGGTGCAGTGAAATATGCACTGGTGATCGGCTCTGATGTGTTGTCGCGTAAACTCGATCCTGAAGATCGCGGTACGGTTATTCTGTTCGGTGATGGCGCGGGCGCAGTATTGCTGGGCGCATCAGAAGAGCAGGGCATCATTTCTACGCATATGCATGCCGATGGTCATTACGGCAACCTGCTGACGCTGGCCTACCCAAGCCAGACAGAGCCGGAAAAACCTGCTTATGTCACCATGGCGGGTAATGAAGTCTTCAAAGTCGCTGTGACTGAACTGGCGCACATTGTTGATGAAACACTTACCGCAAATAATCTCGACCGTACTGCACTCGACTGGCTGGTTCCGCATCAGGCGAACCTGCGCATTATCAGTGCGACAGCGAAAAAGCTGGGTATGGGAATGGACAAAGTCGTGGTTACGCTCGATCGTCATGGCAATACCTCTGCGGCCTCTGTGCCTGCAGCATTTGACGAAGCAGTGCGTGACGGCAGAATTCAGCGCGGGCAATTAGTGTTGCTCGAAGCATTTGGCGGTGGCTTTACCTGGGGCTCGGCGCTGGTACGTTTTTGATTTAACAGGATGATAAAAATGACAAAAATTGCAGTTGTTTTCCCTGGTCAGGGTTCTCAGACGCTCGGTATGCTGGCTGATTTAGCCGCTGCACATCCGGTTGTTGAAGAAACATTTGCCGAAGCTTCTTCGGCGCTGGGATATGATTTATGGCAGCTGGTGCAACAGGGGCCTGCTGAAGAACTGAATAAAACCTGGCAGACGCAGCCTGCGTTGCTGGCCGCTTCCGTCGCTATCTGGCGTGTATGGCAGCAGCAGAACGGCACTCAGCCTGTTCTGATGGCGGGTCATAGTCTGGGCGAATATTCTGCTCTGGTTTGTGCCGGTGTGCTGGATTTCAAACAGGCGATTTCACTGGTTGAACTGCGCGGCAAACTGATGCAGGAAGCGGTTCCGGCAGGTACTGGCGCGATGTACGCTATTATCGGTCTGGATAACGACGCGATTGCCAAAGCCTGTGAAGAGTCTGCTCAGGGGCAGATTGTCTCTCCGGTTAACTTTAACTCGCCAGGTCAGGTTGTGATCGCGGGTAATAAAGAAGCGGTAGAACGTGCCGGTGCGGCCTGTAAAGAAGCGGGTGCAAAACGCGCTCTGCCTCTGCCTGTCAGCGTGCCATCGCATTGTGCGCTGATGAAGCCTGCTGCGGATAAACTTGCCGTTGCACTGGAAAATGTCACATTCAGCGCACCGCAGTATTCCGTGGTGAACAACGTTGATGTGAAAATTGAAACGTCTCCTGAAGCCATCCGCAGTGCGCTGGTACGCCAGTTGTACAGCCCGGTGCGCTGGACTGAGTCTGTCGAATTTATGGCAGCACAGGGCGTTGAGCAGCTTTTAGAAGTGGGGCCGGGTAAAGTATTGACCGGTCTGACAAAACGTATTGTTGACACCCTGACGGCGGCCGCTGTGAATGACACGGCAAGTCTGGCAGCGGCGTTAGAGCAGTAATAAGAGGATGAGTATGACCTTCGAAGGCAAAATTGCACTTGTTACTGGTGCCAGTCGTGGTATTGGCCGCGCTATTGCAGAGAAACTGGTAGCAGGCGGCGCGAAAGTGATCGGCACAGCGACCAGCGAGAAAGGTGCTGAAGCGATCAGCGAATATTTAGGCGAAAATGGCAAAGGTATTATGCTCAATGTGGTTGATTCTGCATCTATTGAGCAAGTATTGGCGACAATTCGAGCTGAATTTGGCGAAATTGATATTTTAGTTAATAATGCCGGCATTACCCGTGATAACCTTCTCATGCGTATGAAGGATGATGAGTGGCAGGATATCCTGGATACGAATCTGACTTCTGTGTTTCGGCTTTCAAAAGCTGTCATGCGAGCTATGATGAAGAAACGGTGTGGACGGATTATTACAATTGGTTCCGTTGTTGGCACCATGGGTAACGCAGGGCAGGCGAACTACGCGGCGGCTAAAGCTGGCTTGATTGGTTTTAGTAAGTCTTTGGCACGTGAAGTTGCTTCACGTGGCATTACTGTCAACGTCGTCGCTCCCGGCTTTATTGAGACGGATATGACAAGGGCGTTGACAGATGATCAACGCGCAGGCATTTTGTCATCAGTTCCAGCCAACCGGTTGGGCGATGCCAAAGAAATTGCCAGCGCCGTTGCTTTTTTAGCCTCTGACGAGGCCGGCTATATCACGGGTGAAACATTACATGTCAATGGCGGCATGTATATGATTTAAAAATTACGAAATTATTTGCGTTTTTTGCGGTAAAAACCGCAAAATAGAGCAAATTCGTGGTTTGACCAGCCTGGATTTAGTTGCATCTTTTTCAACATTTTATACACTACGAAAACCATCGCGAAAGCGAGTTTTGATAGGAAATTTAAGAGTATGAGCACTATCGAAGAACGCGTTAAGAAAATCATCGTTGAACAGCTGGGTGTTAAACAGGAAGAAGTAGTGAATGCTGCATCTTTCGTAGACGACCTTGGCGCTGATTCTCTCGACACCGTTGAGCTGGTTATGGCTCTGGAAGAAGAGTTTGATACCGAGATCCCTGACGAAGAAGCTGAAAAAATCACTACTGTTCAGGCAGCAATTGATTTTATCAACGCTAGCCAACAGTAAGCGTACATGCTTTAAGTTTAGATAGTTAGGCGGTCATTTGACCGCCTAAGTTTTTTATATCCCACGGTATTACTACTTTTTTCCCTCCCTGGAGGACACACGTGTCTAAGCGTCGAGTTGTAGTGACTGGACTGGGCATGCTGTCTCCTGTCGGCAATACTGTAGAGTCCACTTGGAACGCTCTCCTTGCCGGTCAGAGTGGCATCAGCCTGATCGACCATTTTGATACTAGTGCCTATGCAACGCGTTTTGCTGGCTTAGTAAAAGATTTTAACTGTGAAGACTACATCCCGCGTAAAGATGCCCGCAAGATGGACGCCTTTATTCAGTATGGTATTACTGCCGGTATTCAGGCGATGCAAGACTCCGGGCTTGAAGTGACTGCTGAGAACGCGACACGCATTGGTGCGGCGATCGGTTCTGGCATCGGCGGACTTGGTCTGATTGAAGAAAACCATACGTCATTGGTTAACGGCGGACCTCGCAAAATTAGTCCTTTTTTCGTTCCATCAACCATCGTTAACATGATTGCCGGTCATCTGAGTATCATGTTCGGGTTGCGTGGGCCGAGTATTTCTATTGCTACAGCCTGTACTTCTGGTGTGCATAATATTGGTCATGCAGCACGTATCATCGCCTATAACGATGCTGACGTGATGCTGGCAGGCGGCGCAGAAAAAGCCAGCACCCCGCTGGGTGTCGGTGGTTTCGGTGCAGCACGCGCGCTATCCACGCGCAACGATAATCCGCAGGCCGCAAGCCGCCCGTGGGATAAAGATCGTGATGGTTTCGTACTCGGTGACGGTGCCGGAATTATGGTGCTGGAAGAGTACGAACATGCCCGCAAACGCGGTGCAAAAATTTATGCTGAAATCGTCGGCTTTGGTATGAGCAGCGATGCTTACCATATGACCTCTCCACCGGAAGACGGTGCAGGTGCCGCGCTGGCGATGGAAAACGCTTTGCGTGATGCAGGCATTTCTGCGTCGCAAATTGGCTATATCAACGCGCATGGGACTTCTACCCCGGCGGGTGACAAAGCCGAAGCGCAGGCGGTTAAATCTGTCTTTGGTGCGGATTCTCACAAAGTGCTGGTCAGTTCAACCAAGTCTATGACCGGCCACCTGTTAGGTGCGGCGGGGGCGGTGGAGTCTATCTTCACTTTACTCGCGCTGCGTGATCAGGCCGTTCCACCGACCCTGAATCTGGACAATCCAGACGAAGGGTGCGATCTGGACTTTGTACCGCACGAAGCGCGTCAGGTGAAAGACATGCAATATTCACTTTGCAACTCCTTCGGATTCGGCGGAACTAACGGTTCCCTGGTATTCCGCAAGATGTGATTGCGACGGTGTATTATTGAGAAAGGCCCGTTAATCGGGCCTTTTTGCTGTCTGAATAAAAGCATTTGCTATGCGGTAAAGTGGAATCAAACGGCAGCTCAACGGAAGGAGTCTTCCCGCCATTTCGGCCTGCCGGTACGATAAAGTAAGAATGCTCCACTTGCTGCCAGAGGCCTGCTCACGCAGTCTCAGCGGTCGGAGAACGCTAACCCTGAAGTCAGGAGGAAGTAACCATGTGGATTAACGGTGCGGCGGCGACAACATTGCCAGCGGCAGACCGGTCTGTGCAATTTGGCGACGGTTGCTTCACTACGGCCAGGGTGTTGCGCGGTGAAATCCAGCTTCTTCCAGAGCACATTGCGCGGATGCAGCGCGCGGTTTCTGTTCTGCAGATTGATGGCGTGGACTGGGCAGCTTTAGAACGCGAAATGATTCAGGCCGCAGGGCAACAGGAAGAGGCTGTCGTTAAAGCCGTTGTGACACGCGGGCAGGGTGGACGAGGCTACAGTTCGGCAGGATGCTCTGAACCCACCCGGATTGTATCTGTGTCCGCTTATCCGGCACATTATCACGCGTTACGGCAGCCCGGTGTAAAACTCGCCCTGAGCCCGGTGACGTTGAGTAAAAATCCGATGCTGGCGGGCATAAAACACCTCAACCGTCTTGAGCAGGTGATGATCCGCCTGCATCTTGACCAGACGGACGCCCACGAGGCGCTGGTGGTTGACACCTCAGGTTGCCTGGTGGAATGCTGTGCGGCTAATTTATTCTGGCGGAAGGGGAATCAGGTATTTACACCGGATTTATCACTGTCGGGCGTGGATGGCGTTATGCGTCAGCACATTATCCGGCTCATTGAAAACTCGTCGCCCTGGGCGCTGCACATTGTCAGTGAACCTGCCGACGTATTGTTTGATGCCGATGAGGTGCTGATTTGTAATGCCCTTATGCCGGTTTTACCCGTGGCACAGGCGTGCGGGTGGCATTACTCATCCCGAGATTTGTACAATTTTTTGCTCCAGAACTGTTAAAAAAGTGAATAAACAATGACAAACAAAAAGACCAAAATCTTCGCCATTATTGTCCTGATCCTTGCAGGACTGGCGACGTTTGCCTACCAGAAAGTGAAACAGTTTGCGGATCGCCCGATCAATGTCAGCAGTGAAACGATCTTCACCCTGCCTGCCGGTACCGGGCGTGTAGTTCTGGAAACGCTGCTCATCGACAAGAAGCTGATGAAGCCCAATCCGTGGTTCCCATGGTTATTACGTTTAGAGCCCGAACTGAGTGAGTTTAAAGCCGGTACCTACCGTCTGGAAAAAGGCATGACCGTTCGCCAGATGCTGGAGTTGCTGAAAAGTGGTAAAGAAGCTCAATTTAGCATTCGTTTTGTCGAGGGCTTTAAGCTCAGCGACTGGATGAAGGTTTTAGATACCTCAGAGTATCTCAGGCATGATCTCAGCGGCAAAAGCGGTGAAGAGATCGCCGCGGCCTTAGGCATGACCGATACCAAAAATGCCGAAGGCTGGTTGTATCCGGATACTTACCATTACACTGCGGGCATGACGGATTTATCTCTGCTCAAACGCGCCCATGTGCGCATGGAAAAAACCGTTGCGGATATCTGGAAAGACCGCGCTGATTCGCTGCCGTATAAAACGCCTGAAGACATGGTCACTATGGCGTCGATTATTGAAAAAGAAACTGCCGTGAAAGATGAGCGTCCTGAAGTGGCGTCTGTGTTCATCAATCGTCTGCGGATCGGCATGCGTCTGCAAACAGACCCGACCGTTATTTATGGTATGGGTGATAAATACACCGGTAATATCACGAAGAAAGATTTAGAAACGCCGACCCCCTACAATACTTATGTGATCACCGGCCTGCCGCCTTCACCGATTGCGATGCCGAGCGAAGCCTCACTTCAGGCTGCGGCACATCCCGTAAAAACGCCGTATCTTTATTTTGTCGCTGACGGCAAAGGCGGGCATACTTTCAGCACTAACCTTGAGAACCACAACAAGGCGGTTCGTGTGTATATAGAGGCTCTTAAGAACAAGAATGAAAAGTAACTTCATTGTGATTGAAGGCCTGGAAGGGGCGGGGAAAACCACTGCTCATAACGTGGTGGTGGATGCATTGCGCCAGCACGGCGTAGAAGAAATTGTGTTTACCCGTGAGCCGGGCGGTACGCCGCTGGCGGAGAAATTACGCGATTTATTTAAGCGTGGCGTAGATGGCGAAAAACCGACGGTCAAAGCCGAAGTGCTGATGCTTTACGCTGCCCGTGTCCAGCTGGTTGAGACGGTGATTTTACCCGCTCTGGCGCGTGGCGCGTGGGTGGTAGGTGACCGGCACGATCTCTCCTCACAAGCTTATCAGGGCGGCGGACGTGGGATTGATGCCAAACTAATGACCTCATTGCGCGATACCGTTCTGGGGGATTTCCGCCCTGATCTGACGTTGTATTTGGATTTACCTCCGGCCATCGGCCTGCAACGTGCCCGTGCGCGTGGTGAACTGGATCGTATCGAGCAGGAAGCCTTGCCTTTCTTTGAACGTACGCGCGCCCGTTATCTGGAGCTTGCCGCCGCTGACAGCCGCATTAAAACCATCGATGCCTCGCAGACTATTGAAGAAGTGAAGTCATCGATCGAACAGACACTGAAAAACTGGTTTGACGAGCAGGCAACCCGGGAGCATTCATGAACTGGTATCCGTGGCTCAGCGCCCCTTATCGCCAGCTGACAGGGCAATATCTGACAGGCCGCGGGCATCATGCGGTGCTAATGCATGCCGCTGCGGGGATTGGGGATGAGGCGCTGGTATATGGTCTGAGCCGCTGGCTGCTGTGCCAGCACAAGGATGGCGAAAAGAGTTGTGGTTCATGCCACAGCTGTCAGCTGATGATTGCCGGCAACCATCCTGACTGGCATATCCTGCAACCTGAAAAAGGCAAAAACTCGCTGGGCATTGATCCGGTGCGTCAGCTCATCGAAACGCTCTACAATTATTCCCAACAGGGCGGCTCGAAAGTTGTGTGGATCCCGCAAACGGAATTGCTGACTGAAGCCGCAGCGAACGCCTTGCTGAAAACGCTGGAAGAACCCCCGGCGGGCACCTATTTCCTGCTCGGATGCCGCGAACCTTCGGCGTTACTGGCAACGATCCGCAGCCGCTGTTTTTACTGGCATCTGCCGGTGCCGGAAGAAGCGCTGGCGGTGCAGTGGATCAACCGTCAGCTCAGTGCTGATCCTGTCTCGATCAAAACCGCATTGCGTCTGACCAACGGTGCGCCGTTGTCAGCCATTGAACTGTTGCAGCCGGAACGCTGGAAGCAACGCGTGGCGCTATGCCAGCAGCTTTATACGCAATGTCAGCAACAGGATATGCTTTCCCTGTTGCCGCAGCTTAATCATGATGACGCGCCGGAACGTCTGTACTGGCTGGCGACGTTACTGCTTGATGCCATTAAATGGCAGCAGCAGGCAGGGCAGTTCATCATCAACCACGATCAGCAGCCGTTAATTGCGTTGCTCGCCGGTGCGCAGTCCGGCGTGGCTTTACAGCAATCGGTGAGTGCCTGGATGCATTGCCGCCATCAGCTGCTTTCTATCGTCGGTGTTAACCGTGAGTTACTGCTGACCGAACAACTTCTTGAGTGGGAACAGATGCTCCAGGGCACGGTTTCTGCGTCGATTTTCAGTTCCGCGCTTTCCCGCTGAACCCCTTATTTGTCATGAGTTAAATACTATGTTTTTAGTCGATTCCCACTGTCATCTCGACAGCCTTGATTACAATGAGCTGCACTCCGGCGTGGATAATGTGCTGGAAAAAGCCCGTGAACGTGACGTGAAATTTATGCTGGCGGTGGCGACCACATTGCCAGGTTATCGCGCGATGACACAGCTGATTGGTGACCGTCCCGACGTCGCATTTTCCTGCGGTGTGCATCCGCTGAATATTGACGATGGCTATGATTTCGCAGAACTGCGTGAGCTTGCCGCCAGCCCGAAAGTGGTGGCAATGGGTGAAACCGGTCTGGATTATTTTTATCAGAAAGAAGCGCATCAGCTGAAACTGCAACAGGATTCATTCCGCGAGCACATCCGCATTGGCCGCGAGCTTAACAAACCGGTGATCGTCCATACCCGTGATGCCCGTCAGGATACGCTGGATATTCTCAAAGAAGAGAACGCAGGGGAGTGCGGTGGTGTTTTGCATTGCTTCACCGAGGATCTGCCGACGGCAAAATTCCTGCTGGATCTGGGGTTCTTTATCTCGTTCTCAGGGATTGTGACTTTCCGTAACGCTGAAGCGTTGCGTGAAGTGGCCCGTTATGTACCGCTGGATCGTTTGCTGGTGGAAACTGACTCACCGTATCTGGCACCCGTACCACATCGTGGTAAAGAGAACCAGCCTGCTTATGTGCGTGACGTTGCCGATTACATGGCCGTGCTCAAAGGTGTGAGTGTGGAACAGCTGGCTGAAGCGACCACTGCAAACTTTTCACGATTATTTCACATCGATACTTCCTCCCTGATCTAACCTTAGGCTTAGTCATATACGCCAGATTTATTTTACACCTCGTAATTAATCACCAGAATGAGGTATCGTGGCCCCGTTTTTTGCGGGGTCACCGGCGTTTATTTCGGATTAAATGTTGTAAATCGTGGGTTTTTTAAACGCTCTCACTGCATTTTTCAGAAAAACGTGACTGCCATCAAACATTAACAAAGGGAATTATTTTACCCTGCGTAAAAATTAAAAGGGGTGCTCAGACACCCGATAGCAAAGGGCTGTACGACCTTTTGCAAAGCGGTTAGTTATCAGGCTAAACCGCATGAAGTATCAAAAAGCATCATTACTCAGGAGCACACTCAATTATGTTTAAGAACGCGTTTGCAAACCTTCAAAAGGTCGGTAAATCGCTAATGCTGCCAGTATCCGTACTGCCAATCGCAGGTATCCTGCTTGGTGTCGGTTCTGCAAACTTTAGCTGGCTGCCAGTGATCGTTTCCCATGTTATGGCCGAAGCCGGTGGTTCCGTCTTCGCTAACATGCCTCTGATCTTTGCTATCGGTGTGGCGTTAGGCTTCACCAACAACGACGGTGTTTCTGCACTGGCGTCCGTTGTGGCATACGGCATCATGGTGAAAACCATGGCAGTTGTTGCACCACTGGTTCTGCATTTGCCTGCTGAAGAAATTGCAGCCAAGCATTTGGCGGATACCGGCGTACTGGGCGGTATTATCTCCGGTGCGATTGCGGCATACATGTTCAACCGTTTCTACCGCATCAAGTTGCCAGAATACCTGGGCTTCTTTGCCGGTAAACGTTTCGTGCCAATCATCTCTGGTATGGCAGCGATTATCCTGGGTGTGGTTCTGTCCTTCATCTGGCCGCCAATCGGTACAGGTATCCAGACCTTCTCACAATGGGCTGCTTACCAGAACCCGGTTGTGGCATTCGGTATCTACGGCGTTGTAGAACGTGCGCTGGTTCCGTTTGGTCTGCACCATATCTGGAACGTTCCATTCCAGATGCAAATCGGTGAGTACGTGAACTCTGCGGGTCAGGTATTCCACGGCGATATCCCACGTTACATGGCGGGTGACCCGACTGCGGGTAAACTGTCTGGTGGCTTCCTGTTCAAAATGTACGGTCTTCCAGCGGCGGCTATCGCTATCTGGCACTCAGCAAAACCTGAGAACCGTGCAAAAGTCGGCGGCATCATGATTTCGGCTGCACTGACTGCGTTCCTGACCGGTATCACCGAGCCAATCGAATTCTCCTTCATGTTCGTTGCGCCGATTCTGTATGTGATCCACGCGATCCTGGCCGGTCTGGCATTCCCAATCTGTATCCTGTTGGGTATGCGTGACGGTACCAGCTTCTCGCACGGTCTGATTGACTTCATCGTACTGAGCGGCAACAGCAGCAAAATCTGGCTGTTCCCAATCGTGGGTGCGGTGTATGCCGTGGTTTACTACAGCATCTTCCGTTTCCTGATTGCGAAACTGGATCTGAAAACCCCTGGCCGTGAAGACTCTACCAGCGAAACCACAGCGCAGGGCGGTTCTGAAATGTCTGCTTCTCTGGTTCAGGCTTTCGGCGGTAAAGACAACATCACTAACCTCGATGCCTGTATTACCCGTCTGCGCGTCAGCGTAGCGGACGTCTCCAAAGTTGATCAGGCTGGCCTGAAAAAACTGGGTGCGGCAGGTGTAGTGGTTGCAGGTTCTGGTGTTCAGGCGATTTTCGGTACCAAGTCTGACAACCTGAAAACTGATATGGACGAGTACATGCGTAACCATTAATGGTGAGCAATGTCTGGTTCTGAGAAAGGAGGCTTCGGCCTCCTTTTTTCATGCCTGCGATTTGGAGGAACGGTTGCCGCTGCCTCTCGCTGGCGCTTTCTGCGTCAATTAAGCATCAAAAAGCGTAATCAGGTTGAAAGGAATGGAAATTCTAACCCATACTGCGTACAACGCTTTTTACTTTGTTAAGGACAGTTAAGATGGCCGAAGAGACAATTTTCAGCAAAATTATTCGCCGTGAAATTCCCGCCGACGTGGTTTACCAGGACGAACTGGTGACTGCATTCCGCGATATATCTCCTCAGGCACCAAGCCATATTCTGATCATCCCGAATACCCTGATCCCGACAATGAATGACGTTGATACCACGCATGAAGCCGCGCTGGGCCGGATGATGACGGTTGCGGCTAAAATTGCTGAACAGGAAGGGATTGCCGAAAGCGGTTACCGCCTGATCGTCAACTGCAACCGCGACGCGGGTCAGGAGGTTTATCATATCCATATGCATCTGGTCGGTGGCCGTGCATTGGGTCCATTGCTGTCACGTCAGTAAGGGTAAACATGCGTTTCCTGATGGCATTATTGCCGGTAATTTTGTTGACAGCCTGCAGCAGTAAGCCAGGCATTTCGCTCAATAATCAGCAAAGAGTGGTCATGGAGTCCCCCGTTCTGACGGCGGGTATTATCCCGAGTTCGCCATCCGTGTCTGATTCCGGTGGGCAGAAAAAAGCCACCAGTACACTGGATAATAACCAGCCACATCCTGTCACCCTGCATTACCGTTTCTATTGGTATGATAAGCAGGGACTGGATTTATTACCGATTGCCGAATCCCGGACCGTCACCGTGCCAGCCAACAGCAGCGTTGACATCAGTTCACTTAATGGCAATCTCGATGCGTACAGTGTGCGCATGTACCTTTATCTCTAAATTCCCGTACGGAGAAGGTTGATGAAAAAGTATTTTCTCATTGTGGCGATGGCCGCATTGATCCTTGGCGGTTGTACTTTGCCAAACCAGCAACAGACCCAGCAGCCAGAACAACCACAGCAACCGCAACAGCCACTGCCGCCGGTCAATCCGCCAGTGCCAGAGCAGCCACCGGTTCAGCCGGTTCCACAGCCGCCAAAATTCGCGAATATTGACTGGACGGCGACCGTTCAGCCGATGCTGGCAAAAATGCTGAAATCCGATGGTGTGCAGTCCGGCAGCGTGTTGCTGGTGGATAGCGTTAAAAACAGCACTAACGGCTCACTGCAAATGGCCAAGGCGACGGATGCCCTGCGTAATGCACTGGCGAACAACACCACTTTCCAGGTGGTTCCGGCAGATCAGGTGTCTTCGGCCAAACAGTCACTGGGATTATCGCCGGATGACAGCCTGGCGTCGGTCAGCAAAGCCATCGGTCTGGCAAACATCGTGAAGGCCCAGTACGTGCTTTACAGCACCGTAAGCGGTGATGTAAAAGCGCCGACCATGTCGATGCGTCTGATTACCGCACCAAGTGGCGAAATCGTCTGGTCAGGCCGTGGTGCAGTCCAGAACTAACGCTGAGCTTCTGCAATCAGAACTAGGGCAACTGATCGAAAAACATTATCCGGCGGTGAAAACCGCCGGATTTCGTTTATTACCAGTCGCCGGACTGACGGGGGAAAGCTGGAAAATTTGTTCGCCTGCCGGTGATTTACTGGCGCGGCATCAGTCTTTTGATAAGCGGATTGCGGGCGCTGACCGGCGACGAGAATCTGCGATTTTGCGGCATGTCGCGCGGCAAAGATCAGGCCCGTGTGTCAGACTTTATTCGCCGCCGTGGCTGATTGTTGACTGGATAGAGGGCACGCCGCATACGGAACAGACCTTCGCAACGCCCGCCACACAGCAGTCACTGAGCCGGACGCTGGTCAGGCTGCACCAGTTACCGCCTTCAGGCTACCGGCTGGATTTGCAGCATCAGTTTGCACGTTACTGGCAACATATCGACCGGCGCAGACTCACGCCGCGCTGGTTGCGTTTACATCGCAAGATGATGTCACAGACACAGCCCGCGCCGCTGAAACTGGCGCTGGTGCATATGGATATCCACGCAGGAAATGTATTGCACACGCCAGACGGCCTGCGGTTGATTGACTGGGAATACGCGGCGGATGCGGATGTTGCCCTGGAGCTGGCTGCGATTGTTCGCGGCAATGGCTGGAGTACGCAGCAGCAAAATGTTTTTCTGCGTGAGTACATCAACGCGGGTGGCTATCAGGATATTTCTCTTTTGCAGCAGCAGGTTAACCGCTGGATCCCCTGGGTCGATTACCTGATGCTGATGTGGTTTGAAGTGCGCTGGCAGCAGACCGGCGAGCATAAATACCGTGAATGGGCGCAACCGTTGCGGCCGTGATAATCGTCTGAAAAATAAAAAGGAGCGTCCATTTTGTTAGGACCTGTAATGCTGGATGTCGTTGGCTTTGAGCTGGATGCCGAAGAACGTGAAATTTTGCAGCATCCGCTGGTCGGCGGACTGATTTTATTCACCCGAAATTATCATGACGTTGATCAGTTGCATGAACTGATCCGCCAGATCCGCGCCGCGTCCCACGACCGGCTGGTGCTGGCGGTGGATCAGGAAGGTGGACGCGTGCAGCGTTTCCGTGAAGGCTTCACCCGTCTGCCTGCCGCGCAGTCTTTTGCGGCCCTGAATGCGCCGCATGAAGCGAAGCGCCTGGCACAGGAAGGCGGCTGGCTGATGGCGTCAGAAATGATTGCTATGGATATCGATATCAGTTTTGCGCCGGTTCTGGATATCGGTCATATCAGCGCGGCCATTGGCGAGCGTTCGTTCCACGCCGAACCGCAGAAAGCGCTGGATATGGCAGAGCAGTTTATTCTCGGCATGCATGCCGCGGGGATGAAAACCACCGGTAAGCATTTCCCGGGACATGGCGCGGTCAGTGCGGATTCTCATAAAGAAACGCCGCGTGACGATCGCCCTCTGGAGGTGATCCGCGGGCACGACATGGCAATCTTCCGCCAGCTTAATGAACGTAAATTGCTGGATGCCGTCATGCCAGCCCACGTGATTTATACCCAGGCTGATCCGCGTCCGGCCAGCGGTTCACCTTACTGGCTACAGAAAATTTTGCGCAAAGAACTGAATTTCAACGGTGTGATTTTCTCCGATGATATTTCGATGGAAGGTGCCGCGATTATGGGCAGCTATCCGGAACGTGCTCAGGCTTCTCTGGATGCCGGTTGCGATATGATCCTGGCCTGTAACAACCGTCAGGGCGCAGTGAGCGTGCTGGATAACCTGTCTCCGGTCAAAGCTGAACGTGTTGCGCAGTTGTATCATCGCGGACTGTACAGTGGAAAACAGGCCCGTCAGGACCTGCAAAATTCCAGTCGCTGGAAAGACGCAAACCGTGAACTGACCGCGCTCGACGCCCGCTGGCAGGAACATAAAGAAACTGCCCGGTAACGTTTTTCAGTCCGCGTAAGGGTTTCAACGCACATTCAGGATGAGGTAAACGATGATTATCTATTTACATGGCTTCGATTCAACCAGTCCCGGTAACCACGAGAAAGTGTTGCAGCTACAGTTTATTGATCCCGACGTCCGTTTCATCAGCTACAGCACGCTGCATCCGCGCCACGACATGCAACATTTGCTGAAAGAAGTCGATAAAGTGCTGCATGAAACCACCGACAAAAATCCGCTGATTTGCGGTGTCGGGCTCGGCGGGTTCTGGGCTGAACGTATTGGTTTCCTGTGCGGTATCCGCCAGGTGATGTTCAATCCGAACTTATCCCCGCAGGACAATATGAACGGGAAAATCGACCGTCCCGAAGAGTACGAAGACATCGCGACGAAATGCATCAGTGATTTTCGCGAGAAAAACCGCGACCGTTGTCTGGTGATTTTATCCCGCGAAGACGGTGTGCTCGACAGCAAGCAAACCGCTGAGAAACTTCATCACTATTACCCGGTTGAATGGGATGAACATCAGAGCCATAAGTTCAAGGACATCTCGACCCATCTTCAGCGGATCAAAGCGTTCAAAAACATCGCCTGATTTAACATTTCATTTCTGCAATATTTAAAAACCACTGCCCGAAAGCAGTGGTTTTTTTATTTGGTTCATTCCGCGGGATGAAATCATTTTTCCGCCTGTTTTTCCTCTAACCTGCTGATTTAAATCCGTCAAAATACGTGCCATTTCCCTAAGTCAAATTAGCCAAATGAATTTAAATTGACCTATATCAATTTTGGTATGACCAAATCACCACGCGTGATATCCTCCGTCTCAGATACCGATTTAACTTAAGCAACCCTATGTAATATAAGGATAATATTTTTACTCTTATATAACAATTGGTTCACATTTGAGGGGGTCATTTTGACATCACCAATGAAGAAAATTGTGATTATCGGCGGTGGCGCCGGCGGTCTGGAACTGGCAACCAGCCTGGGCCATAAACTTGGCCGCAAGAAAAAAGCGGAGATCATTCTGGTCGATCGCAACCATAGTCATTTGTGGAAACCCCTGTTGCACGAAGTGGCGACCGGTAGTCTGGATGACGGCGTGGATGCGCTGAGCTATCTGGCTCATGCCCGCAATCACGGCTTTACCTTCCAGATTGGCTCACTGACTGATATCGATCGCGAAAATCAGACCATCAAACTGGCTGAAATCTGCGACGAGAACGGCGAAATGCTGGTGCCGGTGCGCGATATTGCGTACGACACTCTGGTGATGGCGCTGGGCAGCACCTCTAACGACTTCGGTACGCCGGGCGTGAAAGACAACTGCATCTTCCTGGATAACCCGCATCAGGCGCACCGTTTCCATAACGAAATGCTGAACCTGTTCCTCAAGTTCTCTGCCAGTTCCGATAAGCAGAAGAAAGTGAATATCGCGATTGTCGGTGGCGGTGCGACCGGCGTTGAGCTGTCTGCTGAGCTGCACAATGCGGTCAAACAGCTGCACAGCTACGGTTTTGAAGGTCTGGACAGCGAAGCGCTGAACGTCACGCTGGTGGAAGCAGGTGAGCGTATTCTGCCGGCGTTGCCACCGCGGATTTCTGCGGCGGCACACAATGAGCTGACCAAACTGGGCGTGCGCGTTCTGACGCAAACCATGGTTACCAGCGCGGATAAAAACGGCCTGAACACCAAGTCCGGCGAATTCATTGACGCCGATCTGATGGTCTGGGCGGCGGGGATTAAAGCCCCTGATTTCATGAAAGAGATCGCCGGTCTGGAAACCAACCGTATTAACCAGCTGGTGGTGGAACCGACGTTGCAAACCACACGCGACCTGAACATCTATGCGATTGGTGACTGTGCGTCCTGTCCACAGCCGTCCGGCGGTTTCGTGCCACCGCGTGCTCAGTCAGCACACCAGATGGCCTCCCGCTGCTTTGCAAACATCATGGCGCAGCGCAAAGGGCAGAGCCTGAAACCTTACGTTTATAAAGACCACGGTTCACTGGTTTCCCTTTCACGCTTCAGTACTGTCGGCAGCCTGATGGGTAACCTGATGCGCGGTTCTATGATGGTCGAAGGGCGTCTGGCGCGACTGGTTTATATTTCGCTGTATCGTATGCATCAGATTGCACTGCACGGTTACATCAAAACCGGTCTGATGATGCTGGTCGGTGGCATAAACCGCGTGATCCGCCCGCGTCTTAAACTGCACTGATTCCGTTCAGCGACGTTTTTTTGAACGTCAGCTGAATCGTTTCGTACCTAAAAGCCTGTTAATTACAGGCTTTTTTATTTCTGATGCAATATTTATTACGTTACAAATACCCACACAGCACAAGATCACGTCACTATTACTTTGTCAGCTAAGAATCCTCCGAAACGCCCCTCAGACAGGTCATTTTCCTCACTTACAGATTTCGTCTTATTGTTTGCTTACGTTTTGGTATGCACTATTGACAATAAGTTTACAGACGGCGTTTCACGCACGCCGGACCTCAGATGTGTTGTTGTCCGCTGAGGAGCGCCCTTGAAAGGGCGAATTGCGTGGTAACATTTTCGGAGGAAGTCCTGTGAACAAGTCAATGTTAGCTGGGGTCGGAATTGGTGTGGCTGCGGCGTTGGGCATTGCTGGCGTTGCGAGCATGAACGTCTTTTCGTCTGGCCCGCAATATGCGCAGGTTGTCAGCGCGACGCCAATCAAAGAGACCACGAAAACTCCGCGTCAGGAATGTCGTAACGTCACTGTCACTCATCGCCGCCCTGTGCAGGATGAGCATCAGATCACCGGTTCCGTACTGGGTGCGGTGGCGGGGGGGGTTCTGGGTCACCAGTTTGGTGGTGGCCGCGGACGCGACGTCGCGACGGTAGCCGGTGCGCTGGGTGGCGGTTATGCAGGTAACCGCGTACAAAGCAGCATGCAGGATAACGATACTTACACGACTCAGCAGCAACGCTGTAAAACCGTGTATGACAAAGAAGATAAAATGCTCGGTTATGATGTGACCTATAAAATAGGCGATCAGCAAGGGAAGGTTCGTATGGACCACGATCCGGGCACTCAGATCCCGCTGGATAAAAGCGGTCAGTTGCAGCTTACCCGTTCGTAATCAACCGGTTAGTCTGTACAAAAAAGCCTGAGGCGTAAACCTCAGGCTTTTTTTATGGAATCAACCGTTCATTCAGTCCGTCGTGCTGAACTGCTTTACTCCATTTTTATGTTTAACGATATCGGCCATGACGGCCAGCGCGATTTCGGCGGGAGTTTTGCTGCCAATTGGCAAGCCTACCGGCGCGTGCAGACGGGAAAAATCATCTGCTGTGAAATCAGCGATGGTTTGCAGACGCTCACGGCGACGTGCGCTGTTGCGCTGCGATCCCATCGCACCGATATAAAATGCCGGGGTATTCACCGCTTCCATCAGGGTCAGATCATCCATTCTCGGGTCATGGGTCAGCGCAACAATGGCGGTATTCGCATGACAGCTTTTTTGCTCGAGATATTTAGCAGGAAACTGTTTTTCCAGACGAATATCCGCCTTCAGCGACGGCAGAAAGTTTTCCAGCACGTCCTCGCGGCACTCACATACCACCACTTCAAATCCCAGCGCGCAGGCAAAATCCGCGCAATACAGCGCGACACTCGACAATCCGGCAATCAGCAGACGCGGCGGGGCGGCCAGATGCAGGGTGATGCAATCATCATTGCGCATCACCTGAGTCGCATTATGATAATTCGTCAGTTCCAGATGATCGCAGGCTGCGGGCAGGGTAAGTGACTTGGTCAGGGCGTAATGTCCCGCCAGCGCCATGCCCATTCTTTGCAGATAATCCACATTACCTTGCGATGACGGCAAATACTCGATCAGCACATCCAGCGAACCACCGCACGGCAGGGCAATATTTGGCGTCAGACCGCCTTCTCCGTAGCGCACAATCTGGCTGGCTTGCTGATATTCGCCTCTCGCTATGCGTTGCAGGAAATCCTCTTCGACACAGCCACCGGAAAGCGAACCGCAAAAATGCCCCCCGGCTGTTGCCACCATCAATGCGCCGGGCGCACGCGGGGAAGAACCGTAAGTGTTCAGCACCGTACAAAGCCAGACCGGCTGGTGCGCCAGCCATTCCATCGCCTGAGAAATAACCTGATTATCAAGATGCTGCATGCGGTTGTCCGTTCTGAAAAAGCGAAGATTTGGGGAGTTGCTCCGGCAGATCGATATCTGCGATCACTGCCGGATTGTTAAAATTCAGTCGTAAAACGTCGCGTCCGCGCAAAAGATCCCGCGCGCCATGATCGCCGCGCAACTGCAAAAGTCCCTCACGCAACGGCCGGGAAAAACCAACCGGATGGCCCGGCTCATTTTGCCAGTATGGCCGTACCACCTGCGCCTGTTGCAGGCTTTTAGCAACCGCGGTGAAAACCTCTGCGGGAACAAAGGGCATATCCGCCAGATGAATCAGCCAGCCGTCCCATTCCGGCGTATCGCGTACGCCGGCAGCAATGGATTCACCGGTTCCGGCACTGCTGACGAGGGTAAAAGGCACGGCTTTACGTGCGCAACTGGCCTGAACCTGCACATTTTCCGGACGGGTGACCACATGGACTGATAAACCGCTGCCGGTTAACTGATTCAGCGTGGTTTCAAATACCGTGACAGGATTTTCTGCTGTTTGACTCAGAACGGCATTGAGCTTGTTTCCCTCGCCACCGGCGGCAGAAAATCGCTTTCCTGACCCTGCTGCGAGCAAAATAATTCCGGCCATTTCGCTTCTATCCCTTCTGGTTATTGTTTGCGCAACAGAAATGAATTATCGCACTTTTTTGCGCTCATTTGTGAACAAGATATTAAAAATGTGTTTCTCATCATAGCTTATAAGGTTTTGCGTACCTATAATCGCCCGCGAAAAACAGGATTTTCAGAATATTAGAAAGTGCTGAACAATAAAAAGACATAAAAGAATCAAAGGAATTTATGAGCAATTTCAATCCGTCCAGGCGGCGCTTTGTGAAAGGCGCGGTGATCGCTGGCGTCTCCGTTTATCTCGCGCCGTTGCACAGTCGGGCTTATGCCGCACTGTTCGAAGAAAAAATTCTGCAATCACCCCAGTGGGATGCACAAAACAAACGCGTCCGTTTCCGTATCGATGGCAAAGCGAAAGTTATGGGACAGAAAGTCTTTGCCCGCGATATCCGCGCCAAAGACATGCCGCACTGGCCCCAGAAGCAGGCGCACGCCTTTATCCTGCGCGTAACTGAAGCCGATAAAGTTTACACCGGTCTGGATCTCTCACTGCTTGGCGACGATCTTCAGCCCGACCAGCTGGTAACGGCCGACGTGCTGGCGCGCGACGGGCTGGCATTCCCGGCCTTTTACGGCGAAGACATGCTGCTGCCGGAAGGCAAAACGCCTGCCTATCTGGGACAAGCCGTGGCGATCCTGGTTTATCAGGATTTTGCCAAATTCCGTTTCGCCAAAAATGCATTGAAATTCAAAGACGGTGTGGTGCGCTACGGCGAGAAAACAGGCCCGCTGGAGCGCGATCCGTGGGGCACGTTCCGCTTCGTGCGCATCGGGGGTGAAACTGCCTATGAAGACGATAAATTCTCCAGCCTGAAAGATATGCCGGTCTTCCCTGTCGGGATGCGCAAACACCTGCCGGTCTGGCCGGAAGGGCGCGAGGGCGGCAAGCTGGACGAGCAGGGCATGTTCTACGCGGGTGAAATGGCTGATGAACTGAAAACGCCTCCGCAGGACTGGCTGGTGATGTCGCGCCGTTTTACCACGCAATCCGTTGATACTTCCGCGCTTGAGCCGGACAACGCCAACGGCTGGTATGACGCTGCGACACAAACGCTGCATATGGTGGTGCCAACGCAGTCGCCGCAGGAAGTGGCGGATGAGATGCCGCGCATGATGGCGAAATCACACCGCACGGTGAAAACGCTGATTATGCATCCGTGCTACACCGTAGGATACGGCTCGAAAGATCACTACAACTTCCCGTATTACGGTGCCGTTGCGGCGATGTACGGTGACGGCACGCCGGTGCGTCTGGCTAACGACCGCTTTGAACAGTTCCAGTCAGCGCTCAAACGCCATGCGTTTGATATGAATTACGACATTGCCGTGAACCGTGAAACCGGCATGTTGCAGTCATTCCATGCGGCAATGACCGCAGACGGCGGCGGGCGCAGCAACTTCACGCCGTCGGTGGTGATGGTTGGCGCAACAGCGGCACAGTCGATTTACTACTTCCCGAAAAGTGATTTATCTGCCGTCGGTCTGGCCTCGCGCGCGCTCGATGCGGGTTCCGCACGCGGCTACGGTACGCTGCAAAGTATGGCCGCCACTGAAATGATGATGGATGAGCTGGCCGCTGAACTGAAGCTGGATCCGATTGCGTTCCGTATGCGCAACGTTCTGAAATCGGGCATGAAAAACACTCAGGGCGCCATTCCGGCGGGCGCTATTCGTGCTGATGAAGTGCTGGAAAAAGCCGCTGTTCATCCGTTATGGACAGAGCGTAAAAAGCGTAAAGCCGAATACGAAAGTCAGAATCCGGGTAAACGCTATGGCGTCGGTTTTGGTTGCGTGCAGAAAGATTTCGGCACCGGCGCGGAAACCTCTTTCGCCCGTGTGGAACTCAGTGAAAAAGGCGAAATCAGCCTGTGGCACAGTGGCGCGGAAATGGGCACGGGGATGTCGACGTCGCAGTCCGTTCTGTGCGCTGAATGGCTGGGGAAACCGGCTGAACAGGCGCATTTCTCGGTGACAGACTGGTCGGTATTGCCGGTGGAAACCAGCGGCGATCCTTACATTATGTCGCAGGAAGAGCAGGACAAGCTGCAAACTAATCCGCGCTGGTCGCCTTCTTACTGCTCGCCATCCAGCGCCAGTAACTCGGCCTATTACTTCTCTCACAGCACCCGCGAAGCGGCACGCCTGATCTTCGACAACGGCATCTGGCCGGCGGCGATGGCTATCTGGCAAACCGGCATTGGTGGCGGACAGGCTGCGCCTTATGTCGTGCGCAAAGAAGATGCCCGCTGGGTGGAAGGCGGTCTGACCGCCAACGGCATGCAAATTCTCAGCCTCGAAATGCTGGCGAAAAAAGTGTACGAAATGAAAGGCATGACCGGCGCAGCGGTTCACGTATTCAACCGCTGGCAATGGGCAGAAGCCGATTTCACCCTCAATAATGTGCGTCAGCGCATTCCGGTTGATGGCATGTCAGTGCGTCACGGTGCGGATCAATTCCAGACCCTGGCGCGTGACGCGGTGTATTACCCGCCAACACAACGTAACAACGCTTCTGTTACCTACTACAGCGCGGTCGGTACGCTGGCTGAAATCGCAGTCGACATTGCCACCGGCAAGGTCGAACTCCTGACGCATCATTCCATTATGGAATGCGGCAATCTGATCGTACCTGAGCTGGTTTCCGGTCAGCTGCAGGGCGGGCTGGCAATGGGTATCGGTCACGCATTACACGAGTATTTACCGCTGTACGAAGACGGGCCGGGCAACGGAACGTGGAACTTCAACCGTTACCATTTGCCGCGCGCCAGCGATGTGGCGGTCTGGAAACAGACCAGCGATATCCTGCCTGCGCTGTCGGAAACCGATCCGCCGAAAGGCATGGCTGAAGTGGTGATGATCCCGGTCGTCGCTGCGCTGGTGAACGCCATTGCCGATGCCACCGGGCACCGTTTCCGTGATTTGCCTGTTCGTGCTGAAAATATTCGTGAGGTTTTACAATGAGCATTAAAACTCAGCCAATGACGCTGACCATCAACAATCAACAATACGGCCCGCTGGAGGTTCCTGAAGGCCTGATGATGATTGATTTCCTGCACGAGTATGTGGCGCTGACCGGTTGCCGTCTGGGCTGCGGTCAGGGGATTTGTCACGCCTGCGTGGCGATTGTCGACCATGAAAGCGGTACCAGCGAAGAGGTGCGTACCTGTATCACCGGCGCACATTTCTTCAACGGCAAAAAAGTGCGTACCGTCGAAGGGCACGCGAAAACCGATGACAAAGGCGAAGTCCACCTTTCTCCGGTTCAGCAGGCGTTTCTGGAACATTACAGTTTCCAGTGCGGTTACTGCACGCCGGGTTTTGTGAATGCGGCGACGCTGCTGCTTGAGCGTCTGGAAAAGCACCCGATCCCGCTGGCTGATCTCGAAGCGGCGATTAACGGCGCGCTGGAAAATCACATCTGCCGCTGTACCGGCTACGTGCGGTATTACGAAGCGGTACGCGATGTAGTGATGAAAACCCCAGGCCTGATCCGGGAGCATGCGTGATGAAAAAACGTCTTTTCCTCGCGCTGCTGGTAGTGATCATTATCGTGATCGCCGTGCTCTGGTGGCGGGAAAACCGCACGCTGGATGCGCCGGTGCAGAAAGTCACTGCGGATACGGCGCAGATTGAACGCGGTCGTTATCTGGTGCAGGCGTCTGACTGCGCGGCATGTCATACCGCTTCCGGCGGTGCGCCGCTGGCGGGTGGCTATCCGCTGGAAACGCCGTTTGGCAAAATCTTTGGCAGCAATCTGACGCCTTCTGCGGACGACGGCATTGGCCGCTGGACGTCAGACGATTTCTATCTGGCGCTGACCAAAGGCGTGGCGCCGGGCGGACGTCATCTGTATCCGGCGATGCCTTACACTTCATATAAAGGTGTCACCCGCAAAGACTCTGACGATATGTATGCGTTTCTGATGACGCGTCCGGCGGTGGATCAGCCGGTGCCGGAAAACGAAATGCCATTCCCGTTCAACCAGCGTATGGCGATGATCGGCTGGAACCTGTTATTCCGTACCAGCGATCCGATGCCCGCCAGTTCTGAGGGAAATTCTGCCGACTGGCAGCGCGGTCAGTACCTGACAGATGTGCTTGGTCATTGCGGCGAATGTCATACACCTCGCGGCAAACTGGGGCAGATGGATACCGACAGTAACCTGAGAGGCGGTACGCTCGGACGCATTACCGCACCAGCGATCACCCCGGAGGCGCTGGCGCAACGTGGCTGGAATCCGGCGGATCTGAGCCGTTTCCTCGCGACCGGCATTGCGCCTCAGGGATCTGCCTTCGACGAGATGCATAAGGTTGTCGACCTCAGCACCCGTCATCTGACCGACGCCGATCACCGTGCGATCGTCACGTACCTGCTGGGCGACAAACCACCGGCGGCGGTGCCGGTCAGTACCGGACAGGGCGGTAATGACGCCGGACGTATCACTTATCTGGATCAGTGTTCCGGTTGCCATATGGCCGATGGTTCCGGCAAACCACACGTCGCGGTGGCGATGCAAAACAATGCCACCTTGCGCCAGCCGGATGGTCGTAACCTGATCGTTTCCGTGCTTGATGGTTTACCAGCGCAGGATTTCCCGAACGGTGAAAGCATGCAGTCGATGCCTGGTTTTGCGGACCGTCTGAACGATGCGCAAATTGCTGAGATGGTGAATTATCTGCGCATGACCTTCGGCGGCCTGCCGGGGGATATTTCGGCAGACCAGGTGAAAGCGTTGCGCAAACACTGATTAATCAGCCTGATGAGCCTGTAAAAAAGCCCGGTGAATGATGAGTTCACCGGGCTTTTCTTTTTGCTTCGTCAGACTCAGATCAGATGTTCTGTAAACTCACCCAGCATGTCACCGACAAATTTCAGGCGTTTTGGGCGGTCAGTCAGATCCAACATAAACTTCAGTTTAGTCGGGCCGTCGAGACGATACACCTGCGGCTGTTTTTGCAGCAGACCGATCAGGAAGCCCGAATCGACACGGTTCTTATCACCGAATTCGATAAAGCCACCGCGCTCGTTGCCTTCGATACGCCGGATGCCCAGCTCTTTAGCCTTCAGGCGCAGCACGGCAATCTGCAACAGATTGCGCGCGGCGTCCGGCAGCGTGCCGAAGCGGTCGATCAGCTCCACGCGCAACTCGTCCAGTTCACCTTCGGTCTTCGCGCTGGCAATGCGTTTGTACAATGACAGGCGGGTATTGACGTCAGGAATGAAATCTTCCGGCAGCAGCGCAGGCATGCGCATTTCGACTTCCGTCTGGCTGGTGGTTAAATCCTCCAGCGACGGCTCGCGGCCTTCCTTCAGCGCTTCGACGGCGTTTTCCAGCAATTCCATATACAGCGAGAAACCGATGCTGGTCATCTGACCGCTCTGGCCTTCACCGAGCAGCTCACCTGCACCACGAATTTCCAGGTCATGCGTCGCCAGCGCGAAACCGGCACCCAGGTCTTCCAGCGAGGCGATGGCTTCCAGACGTTTATGCGCATCAACAGACATGGCTTTCGGCGGCGGCGTCAGCAGATAGGCATAGGCCTGATGATGTGAACGCCCGACGCGGCCACGCAACTGGTGTAACTGCGCCAGACCAAAGTGATCGGCGCGTTCGATAATGATGGTATTCGCCGTCGGAATATCGATACCCGTTTCGATGATGGTGGTACACACCAGCACGTTAAAACGCTGATGGTGGAAATCATTCATCACGCGCTCAAGGTCGCGTTCACGCATCTGCCCGTGACCGATAGCAATACGCGCTTCCGGCACCAGTTCGGCCAGACGCTGCGAGGCTTTTTCGATATTCTCAACGTCGTTGTAAAGATAATAAACCTGCCCGCCGCGCAGAATTTCACGCAGTATCGCCTCACGCACCACCAGACTGTCGTACTCGCGCACAAAGGTTTTGACCGCCATACGACGCGCGGGCGGTGTGGCAATAATCGACAGATCGCGCATACCGCTCATCGCCATATTCAGCGTACGCGGGATAGGCGTTGCGGTCAGGGTCAGGATATCCACATCGGCACGCATGGCTTTGATTCGTTCTTTATGGCGCACACCGAAACGGTGTTCTTCATCGACAATCAGCAGACCGAGATCTTTCCAGCGCAGGTCGCTTTGCAGCAGTTTGTGCGTGCCGATAATAATATCGACTTTGCCTTCGACGGCATCTTCCAGCACCACGTTTTGCTCTTTGGCGCTGCGGAAACGCGACATCATTTCGATGCGCACCGGCCAGCTGGCAAAACGGTCGCGGAAGTTATCAAAGTGCTGTTGTGCCAGCAGCGTGGTCGGCACCAGAACGGCCACCTGTTTGTTGTTGGAAACGGCAAGGAAAGCTGCGCGCATCGCCACTTCGGTTTTCCCGAAACCTACGTCGCCACAGACCAGACGATCCATCGCCAGCGGTTGCGTCATATCGGTCAGTACAGCATTAATCGCCTGAGCCTGATCCGGCGTGGTTTCAAACGGGAAAGCCTGACAGAACAGCTGATACTGTTCTTTGTCATGCTTAAAGGCGAAACCACTTTTGGCTTCGCGCTGGGCATAGATATCGAGCAGTTCGGCGGCAACGTCGCGTACTTTCTCTGCGGCTTTCTGCCGTGCTTTCGACCAGGCTTCACCACCCAGTTTATGCAGCGGCGCGCTTTCATCGGCACCACCGGCATAGCGGCTGATCAGATGCAGGGATGACACCGGCACATAGAGTTTGTCTTCACCGGCGTAAGTCAGGATCAGGTATTCGGCAGTAATACCGCCGGTTTCCAGCGTGGTCAGCCCGAGATAACGACCGACGCCGTGCTCGACATGCACCACCGGCTGACCGGGGCGCAGTTCGGCGAGGTTGCGGATCAGCGTATCGGTATTAATCGACCGGCGGCTGTCCTGACGGCGACGCGCCACGCGTTCACCAAGCAGGTCGCTTTCACAGATCAGCGCCAGCTGTTTATCCGCATCCAGAAAACCGCGTTCACATGCGCCAATCATGATGTAACGACCGGCAGTATCGGCTTCTTCGATGCGGGTAATCAGCGTCGGCATCAGCTTGATGCGTGCCAGCAAATCCTGCAACGTTTCGCGGCGGCCTTCACTTTCTACCGAGAAAACCAGACTGCCCGCGAAGGATTCATTGAAGCGACGCAGGTTATCCATCGGCGCTTTATTCTGCGGCTGAACGGATAAATCAGGCAGCTTTTCGTAGCTCAGGTTAGTGTTCGCGGCTTTCTTCGGCAGCGAATCGGTGCGCAATTGCACGCGTGGCCACTCTTTGAGTTCGGCAAATAACGAATCAACGCGCAACCACAGATTTTCCGGTTCCAGCAGCGGACGCATCGGATCGACGCGGCGGCTTTCGTAACGCTGGCAGGCATCCTGCCAGAAACGTTCGGCGGCGGCTTCGAGGTCGCCGGTATTCAGCAGCAGCGTATTTTCCGGCAGATAGCTGAACAGCGTGGTCAGCGGCTGGCTGAAAAACAGCGGCTGCCAGTATTCGATACCGGCCGGGAAGGTGCCTTTGCTGACCTGCTGATACACATGCTCAGCGTCGCGACGCACTTCGAACTTCTCGCGCCACTGGCTGCGGAACAGTTCGATGGCATTTTTGTCGGTCGGGAATTCATGTGCGGGCAGCAGATTGATGTGATCGACTTCGGTCAGCGTGCGCTGGGTATCCACGTCAAAGATACGCAGACTGTCGATTTCATCATCAAAGAAATCAATGCGGTAAGGTTCTTCGCTGCCCATCGGATACAAATCGAGCAGGGCGCCACGGGTGGCAAACTCACCGTGTTCCATCACCTGATCGACGCTGCGGTAACCGGCTTGTTCCAGCTGCGCACGCAACTTATCGCGGGAAAGTTGCTGGCCTTTTTTCATCACCAGCGCGTGACCGTGCAGGAACTCGTGCGGGCAGACGCGCTGCATCAGCGTATTCACCGGCAGAATGATGATGCCGCGTTCCATAGTCGGAAGCTGATACAAACTGGAAAGGCGCGAAGAAATGATTTCCTGATGCGGAGAAAAACTGTCGTAAGGCAGGGTTTCCCAGTCGGAAATGCTCAGGACTTTGTTTTCAGTAAACTGCTGGATTTCATCGCGCAGGCGCAGGGCATTCTGCATATCAGGTGCGATCAGCAGCACGGGGCCGGTATGGCGTTCACTGATTTGGGCGCATTCCAGCGCGCAGGCGGAGCCCGTAAGCTGGCCTAACAGGCGGGTGTCGCCCGGACGTTCAGGCAACGAATAACGATAATCTTGAGACATAGGCTGTTTTGAGTTCTCGTTTTGGCGGCTGTCGGAGGCCAATTTGCAGACCGTATCTTGCTTCGCTGGTGTCATCGGGGTCAATCCGTTGACGGTATAAAAGCGTCAACAGAGTCACAAAGTTAAACCGATTACTTTGGGTTAGTGGTTCCATAAAGCGGTGCTAGCCTTTATTATCCTTGATCACTTTAGTCTGCGCCACGCACTTATTTGCGGCCAAGCACTTAAAACGGATGTTATGTATCAACCTGTCGCGTTATTTATAGGTCTGCGCTACATGCGCGGGCGTGCTTCGGACCGCTTCGGGCGGTTTGTCTCCTGGTTATCCACCATTGGTATCACCCTTGGGGTGATGGCGCTGGTAACCGTATTGTCTGTGATGAACGGTTTTGAGAAAGATCTGGAAGGTAACATTCTGGGTCTGATGCCTCAGGCGTTAATCACCACGCCGGCCGGATCGCTTGATCCACAGAAAATCACCCATGATCAGGTGTCAGCGCTGAAAAGTGTTAACCGCGCCGTGCCGCTCACCACCGGTGATGTCGTGCTGCAAAGTCCCGGCAGCGTTGCCGTGGGCGTGATGCTCGGTGTCGATCCCACTCAGCATGATCCGCTCGCGAAATACCTAATTGGGGTTGCGCAGCAGGAACTTCAACCCGGTCAGTACAACATCATTCTGGGCGATCAGCTGGCGCAGCAACTCAAAGTGCGTCGCGGTGATCAGCTGCGTCTGATGGTCACCAGCGTCAGCCAGTTTACGCCGGTCGGTCGTGTGCCAAGCCAGCGTCTGTTTAATGTGATCGGCACGTTCTCTGCCAACAGTGAAGTGGATGGTTACCAGATGCTGGTGAACATTCAGGACGCCTCACGTCTGATGCTGTATCCGAAAGGCAACGTGACCGGCTGGCGTCTGTTCCTCGATAAACCGCTGGACGTCGACAGCCTGAGTACGCAAAAGCTGCCGGACGGAGCCAGCTGGAAAGACTGGCGCGAACGTCGCGGTGAGTTGTTCCAGGCGGTGCGTATGGAAAAAAATATGATGGGGCTGCTGCTGAGCCTGATCGTCGCCGTCGCCGCGTTTAACATTATTACGTCACTGGGCTTACTGGTGATGGAGAAACAAGCCGAAGTGGCAATTTTGCAAACGCAGGGGTTAAGCCGCCGCCAGATTATGGCGCTGTTTATGGTGCAGGGCGCCAGTGCCGGTGTGATCGGCGCGTTGCTTGGTGCTGTGCTCGGCGTGGTGCTGGCCACCCAGCTGAATACCATTATGCCGGCTATCGGGCTGATGCTTGATGGCGCGTCGCTGCCGGTCGATATCGAACCGGTTCAGGTCGTTGTCATTGCGCTGGTCGCCATGGCAATCGCCTTATTATCTACGCTTTATCCTTCCTGGCGCGCTGCTGCCACCCATCCCGCAGAGGCTTTACGTTATGAGTAATTCTTTATTATTGCAGTGTGAAAACCTCTGTAAGACTTATCAGGAAGGCAAGATGCACACCGACGTGCTGCGTGACGTGAGCTTCGCCATGCAGCCGGGTGAGATGATGGCGATCGTCGGGACGTCCGGTTCCGGTAAAAGTACCTTGCTGCATCTGCTGGGCGGCCTGGATTCCCCGACGTCTGGTGAAGTGATTTTCAAAGGTCAGTCGCTGAACAGCATGTCTTCCTCGGCGAAATCCGAATTGCGTAACCGCGAGCTGGGCTTCATTTATCAGTTCCACCATTTGCTGCCGGATTTCACCGCACTGGAAAACGTGGCAATGCCGCTGCTGATCGGCAAAAAGAAATCTGCCGAAGTCCAGGAGCGCGCGCTGGCGATGCTTGAGGCGGTTGGGCTGCAACACCGCAGCAATCACCGTCCTTCCGAGCTTTCCGGCGGCGAACGTCAGCGTGTGGCGATTGCCCGTGCGCTGGTGAATAACCCTTCGCTGGTGCTGGCCGATGAACCGACCGGTAACCTCGACCAGCGCAACGCAGACAGCATTTTTGAGCTGCTCGGCGAACTGAATGTGCGTCAGGGCACCGCGTTTCTGGTGGTGACTCATGACCTGCAACTGGCCAACCGTCTGACGCGTCAGCTGGAAATGCGTGACGGCAAGCTGCAGCAGGAATCGATGTTGCTGGGAGCGAAGTAATGTCTGGCATTCCTTTTTCATTATTGATTGGCCTGCGCTTTAGTCGCGGGCGTCGCCGCAGCGGTATGGTGTCGCTGATTTCGGTGATTTCAACGTTAGGTATTGCGCTGGGTGTGGCGGTACTGATCGTCGGCCTGAGCGCCATGAACGGCTTCGAGCGTGAGCTGAAAGAGCGAGTGCTGGCGGTGGTTCCCCATGGCGAAATCCGTCCGGTGAACCAGCCGTTTAACAACTGGCAGGGCGTTCTGGATCGTGTGGAAAAAGTGCCGGGCATTGTGGCCGCCGCGCCGTATATCCAGTTCAATGGCCTGATCGAGCACGGTGCCAAACTGCGCGCTATCCAGCTTAAAGGTGTGGATCCGAAGAGCGAACCGCGTGTCAGTGCCGCGCCGAAATTTGTACAAAACAATGCATGGCAGAACTTTAAAGCCGGTCAGCAACAGCTGATCCTCGGTAAAGGCGTCGCCGATGCGGTGGGTGTGAAGCAGGGCGACTGGGTGACGGTGATGATCCCTAACAGTGACCCGGAAATGAAACTGCTGCAGCCAAAACGCATCCGTTTGCAGGTCGCCGGGATTTTGCAGCTCAGCGGACAGCTTGACCACAGTCTGGGCATGGTGCCGCTGGCCGATGCGCAGCAATATCAGGATATGGGCAGCAGCGTGACCGGCATTGATATCAAAGTGAATGATGTCTTTGCGGCGCAAAAATTAGTCCATGATGCGGGTGAAGTGACGCAGGCTTATGTCTACATTAGTAGTTGGATCGGCACATACGGCTATATGTACCGCGATATCCAGATGGTCCGCGCCATCATGTATATGGCGATGGTGCTGGTGATCGGCGTAGCCTGTTTCAACATTGTGTCTACGCTGGTGATGGCAGTGAAAGATAAAAGCAGCGATATTGCGATTTTGCGCACACTGGGCGCAAAAGACGGGCTTATCCGCGCGGTCTTCATCTGGTACGGTTTACTGGCCGGGCTGGTGGGCAGCATGGCGGGTGTGGTGATTGGCGTGATTGCGGCTTTTCAGCTGACCAACATCGTTAACTTTTTGCAAAAGCTCACCGGCCATCAGTTCCTGTCGGGCGATATTTATTTCATCGACTTCCTGCCATCTGAGGTTCACTGGCTGGATGTCGCGGGCGTGCTGGTCACTGCCCTGATCCTGAGCCTGCTGGCGAGCTGGTATCCGGCGCGTCGTGCAAGCCGTATTGATCCTGCCCGCGTACTCAGCGGCGGTCAGTAATGTTTTTATTAATGCAGTGTTGATGCAGTTTTAATCAGACACAGAGAGAGTAAGGAGCACTTCATGCGCACACGTCATCGTCTGTGTCGGTTTCGCAAAAACAAGCGCATTCGCCATCAGCGGTTCCGGTCGAATATTTTCCACCGTGATTCGATGGCTGCGGCTTCACTGAAAAAGCCGTTTGTGGTGGTGCTGACCGGTGCCGGGATTTCAGCTGAATCCGGTATCCGTACCTTCCGCGCTGCGGACGGTTTGTGGGAAGAACACCGTGTTGAGGATGTGGCGACGCCGGAAGGTTATCGCCGCGACCCGGAACTGGTGCAGCGTTTTTACAACGAACGCCGCCGCCAGTTGCAGGCCGACGATCTCAAACCGAATGCCGCGCATTATGCGCTGGCCACGCTGGAAGAAGCGCTCGGCGATAACTTCCTGCTGGTGACGCAGAACATCGACAATCTGCACGAGCGCGCCGGGAGTTCTCGTGTGATTCATATGCACGGTGAATTGCTGAAAGTACGCTGCACGCAGTCCGGACAAGTGCTGGAGTGGCCGGGCGATCTGAGTGTCGACGACCGCTGTCATTGCTGCCAGTTCCCGGCGCCGCTGCGTCCGCACATTGTCTGGTTCGGTGAAATGCCATTTGGCATGGACGAGATTTACGACGCACTGGCGAAAGCTGACTTCTTCGTGGCGATTGGTACGTCAGGCCATGTTTATCCGGCTGCCGGATTTGTTCATGAAGCGCGTATTGGCGGTGCCTGTGCGGTTGAACTGAATCTTGAGCCCAGCCAGGTAGAAAGCGAGTTTGATATGAAGCATTACGGTCTGGCGAGTCAGGTCGTGCCGGAATTTGTGCATAAATTTCTGACGAAGAAAGATGAAGCCTGGTCGTAGACCGGGCTTTTTTTTCGACTTAATGGCCGTAAAGCGAAAAATTGCGCCTGTCCCGCAGACATATCTCGTTAAACTTGGCGAAAACTGACCTGACGCAATATTCACGGTTTTCATGCTGCGCATAATAAAAGCCAGCCGCCAGAGGATACCCAAATGAATAAGTTGCTTGATCGTTTTCTTCATTATGTTTCTTTCGATACCCAATCTAAACCCAATGTCAGACATACGCCCAGCACCGACGGGCAACTCAAGCTGGCGCAAGCCCTGCGTAATGAACTGAAAGAACTGGGATTTTCAGATGTCACTCTCAGCGATAAAGGCTGCGTGATGGCAACCTTGCCGGGAAACGTGGCCTGGAAGGTACCGGTGATTGGTTTTATTTCCCATCTGGATACCGCGCCTGATTTCACGGCCAAACACGTTAATCCGCAAATTGTGGAAAATTATCGCGGCGGCGATATTGCACTGGGAAATGGCGACGAAATTTTATCACCGGTAATGTTCCCCGTGTTACATCAGCTTCTCGGCCACACGATCATTACCACCGACGGCAAAACCTTGCTCGGGTCTGATGATAAATCCGGTATCGCAGAAATTATTACCGCGATGGTGCGGCTGAAGGACAGTAATATTCCGCACGGGCCGGTGCGTATCGCCTTCACGCCAGACGAAGAAATCGGCAAAGGCGCGCAGAGTTTTGATATTCCTGCATTCGGCGCGCAGTGGGCCTACACCGTCGACGGTGGCGGAGTGGGGGAGCTGGAGTTTGAGAACTTCAACGCTGCATCGGCCACAATTAAAATTGTCGGTAATAACGTGCATCCGGGCAGTGCCAAAGGGGTGATGGTGAATGCGCTGTCACTGGCGACGCGTTTTCACAACGAACTGCCTGCGGATGAAACCCCTGAGCACACAGAAGGTTATGAAGGTTTCTATCACCTGACGACCATCAAGGGCAACGTTGAGCGCGCGGAAATGCATTACATCATTCGTGATTTCGACAAAACCCAGTTCGAAGCCCGTAAGCAGAAAATTATTGATGTCGCGCATCTGGTCGGCAAAGGGTTGCATCGCGATTGCTATATCGAAGTGACGCTGGACGATCACTACTACAACATGCGCGACAAAGTGGCACAGCACCCGCACATTATTGCGCTGGCGCAGCAGGCGATGAAAGATTGCGACATCGAGCCCATCATGAAGCCTATCCGCGGCGGTACTGATGGCGCACAACTTTCGTTCCGTGGTTTACCCTGCCCGAATATTTTCACCGGCGGCTATAACTTCCACGGTAAACACGAATTTGTGACACTGGAAGGAATGGAAAAAGCGGTCTCCGTAATTATGCGTATTGCGGAACTGACGGCGGAAAGATCTAAATAAAACCTGGTCAGCCTTTGAGTTATAAAGTGTAACAATACAAGGCTGGTTAGATTAACCTCTAATATCAGCGCGTTACCCCTTCACTTTGGTTATTAAGATATCCTGCCTAAATATATCTTGATTTCGTATCCGTGAAAATAAGTGTGCATGCCAAATCTCTGAACCTTAATCCTTTGAAACGCCTGTTGCGGCTTCGATAGCCCCGTCGGGCCGCGAAAGCCCGACAGCATTGTGTTTGTTATTTTAAAAGCTCCATTCCGTGCAGCGTCATCCGGCAGCCATCTGCGCCATTACCCTGCGTAGTGATCAAACATTTGTCTGGCATGGCTACTGCCCGGAACGAGAGCTGTAAGTTAAACTGACTACGTTCTTTATCCACCATGATAATATCGTTATTTCTGAGTATAATATTTGAAATATTCGCCTGACTAATTAACTTAATCATACCGGTGCTGGAAATATAAAAGCTGGTGTTGGTCTTATTTCTGTCCAGAGAAACCATAGCGATTTCCAACTTACTGCCATCACTGGCCTTCCAGTTATCCACAGCGCCAAAAAAATCAGGAAAAATGCCCTGATGCAGGAAAGAAGAAAGCGAACCGATATGCTCCTGAATCCATTGATTTTTGGATTCAATGATCTGAGCGGAAAAGTTAATTTTAGATTGAATCTCATTTCCCGGAACGGATATTTTTTTGTTATCAATAAAATAATTCATTCGGGAGAGATCGGCGAGCATACTCGGATTCATGACGGATTTGCCAAACCTGCGGATATCCCGGTCTATATTCTGATTAATTGTATTGTATAATCTACAGGTTATTTCAGATGAGATATTCCGGCTTATGTAAAGATCGGTTTTTTTTGCTTCAGGTTTTTGGAGGGGATGACGGGAAAAAGTATGAGCTTTAGTTAACTCATTTTTTTTCTTGAACAACTGTGTCAAAAACATATCTGGCCTTTAATAACTGGGTTTAGTAATGAAATGTAATCCGCAATTATAAGATTAAAAAAGGCTGTTGACTAATATCAATTAATTATTGGTTGCGTGTCAGAGATTAATAACTAAAATATTAAGTTTTTTAATTAATACAGAATGCCGGAGCATCCTGTATTAATAATTAGATTAAATAGTTCTTAATATCAGTCGTTAAAGTACCAGTAACCGCTGTTCACCAGCGCAGACAGCAGCGCAAGGAATGAAGGATCGTCCAGCGCATCACCCATCATTTCTTTGGTCACGGTTTTGTGACGGGCAATGGCATCCACTGCGCCGATATGTTCCGTGGTCATCGCTTCACCGTTGACGTAACAGGTATCGCCCACACGCAGCACGCGCAGACCGCCAAGTCGTTCCAGCGTTTCACCGGATTCCAGCAACTCATAAATTTCACCTGCCTGATAAGGCGGTTCCGGCGGTGCCAGATCCAGCTCATGACGCGACTGAGAAATAAATTCACCAAACCAGCTGTTGAAATGCGCCGGATTACTGATCAGATCCAGCATCATGCCGCGCAGTTTATCCAGCTCAGCCGGTTGTACTTCGGCAGGATGTTCACGTTCAACCAGTTCCGGATCACTGTAACGGTGACTGCCGAGTTCGCGGGAAAGCACGTAATCCGCAAAGCCACTGACCATTTCACGGGCATTTGGCGCACGGAAACCGACAGAATAATTCAGTGAGTTTTCCAGCGAATAGCCGTCATGCGGAAAACCTGGTGGAATGTAAACGATATCGCCCGGCTCCAGTTCTTCATCAATAATCGCGTCGAACGGCTCGACCTGCAGCAAATCCGGATGCGGGCAATGCTGTTTCATGGCGACTTTTTCGCCCACACGCCAGCGACGACGGCCGGTGCCCTGAATAATAAAGACGTCGTACTGATCCAGATGCGGACCCACGCCGCCGCCCGGAACCGAGAAGGAAATCATCAGGTCATCCATGCGCCAGTCAGGGATATGGCGGAACGGGGTCATCAGATGTGAAGATGGTTCGTGCCAGTGATCGACCGCCTGAACCAGCACCGACCAGCCGGTTTCGCCCAGATGATCGTAACTTTCAAACGGCCCGTGGCTGACATTCCATTTACCGTCATGATTGCTCACCAGACGGCTGTCCACCTCATTTTCCATCGCCAGTCCTGCCAGTTCGTCAGGCGAGATAGGATCCACAAAATTTTTAAAGCCGCGTTTTAGCACGACAGGACGTTTTTGCCAGTAACGCTGCAGGAAATCATTCCAGTCTAGGTCGAGTTGGTAATCCATAGTATTTCCCTTGCATTAAAAGGAGGGTGGATAAAGAAGAGGGCTGTCTGTAAATGATTATAACGGAAGGTGTTGCGGCTGAGTTGGGCAATTGCCAGCAAATTTCGCATGATGGTTAAGATTACGCCGAAATGTGCTGGCAAAATGGTCGGGTAAACGTTACTCCAGTTCGATGCCTTGTTGCAGGCCGAAACAGACACGCATACTCGCGCCGCCGAGCGGGCTGTCGCTGATGATAATTTTGCCGTCATATTGCTCGATAATGTCGTTGGCCAGTGAAAGTCCCAGACCTTGTCCCGGGCGCAATGTATCCGCACGCTGACCGCGCTGGAAAATCACCTCACGCTTGCTCTCGGGAATACCCGGGCCATCATCTTCAATCAAAATCACCAGTTCATGCTCGGTATGTACAGCGCTGATTTCGACAAATTCCAGACAGTACTTGCAGGCGTTATCAATCACGTTGCCCATGACTTCCATGAAGTCATTTTTCTCTCCGACAAAGGTGATTTCCGGCGAAATATCGACGGTGATCACCACGCCTTTACGCTGATAAACTTTGTTCAGCGCTGAGCACAATCCGTCGAGGATCGCCGGCACGGAATGCACTTCGCGGATCAACAGGTTCTGTTCAGAGCGTAATGTGGCGCGATGCAGGTAGTAACCAATTTGCTGTGAAATGCGGCTGATTTGCTCAAGCATCACGGGTTCCGCTTCTTCGATGGTCATCTGCTTGCCATTACGCAGAGCGCGCAGGGTGGATTGCAAAACCGCCAGCGGGGTTTTCAGGCTGTGCGTCAGATCCGCCAGCGTGGTGCGATAACGATCATAGCGGCCACGTTCGCCGTGCAGCAAAATATTCAGGTTACGCACCAGCCCGCGCAGCTCACGGGGCGGGTTTTCATCCAGTAATTCCCTTTCATGAGATTCCAGCTGGGCGACCTGATGGATGACCTCTTTGATTGGGCGCAGACTCCAGTATGCCGCCAGCCATAACAGCGGTACGACTAACAGTAGGTTTGCCAGCAGCACATAACTGAACCATTCCCACACCAGATCTGAACGTTGCAATTCCTGCGGTATGGTATCCACCACAACAATGTTAAGTGTCGGCAGGCGCGCCGTCGCGTTATAGGTGTTGACCGCAATGGAATGGGTCATCGCGTTGGCGTCTGTTTCGTCGTAATCCTTCAGCTTATCCTGCGCTTTCGGGTTATTGCCCAGCACTTCGCTGCTGATTTGCGTGTCGGTATCCAGCTCGTAGAAGCCCGGTTTATTCATCCACGCTGTATCGATATGCGCTTCCAGCTCGGGAATGCGGCGCTCAGCCCACAGCAGTTTTCCGTTGGCGTCGTAAATAAACACCAGCGTTGGCGTGTTGAGGTCGAGATCAGGAGGAACGTTGATGCTCAGCTTGTTGTCGCGCCACTGTGCCAGGCTGAAAAAGAGATTACTTTCGCCGCGCAGCAAACGGTAGGCGGTTTTATCGAAACTCACCATATATCCGACGACTGCCACCAGCCCGTAGGCCAGCGACAGGGCGAGAACGACCGCCGCGGTCGCCATCATAAAACGGACGCGAAGGGAGAAGGGTTTCCTGGTGCGTCCTTTCATGGCGCGTCCTTTCGTGGTGAGGAACATACCCTTACGGGCGGATGTCGAAACGATAACCCTGACCGCGAACGGTCGTGATCACATCAACCGGATGTTCAGCCTGTAATTTTTTACGCAACCGTCCCATCAGCACATCCACGGTGTGGCTTTCGCGCAGTTCGGCATCGGGATAAAGCTGAAGCATCAGGGAATCTTTGCTGACGACTTTTCCGGCGTTGCGGATGAGCGTCTCGATAATCGTATATTCGAACGCGGTCAGTTTAATCGGCTGTTCGTTAACGGTCAGCTCGCGGCGGGACAAATCAATCTGGAAAGGTTGAAGTGTAATGACCTGAGAGGCGAGGCCGCTGTTACGGCGCATCAGTGCCTGCATACGCGCCAGCACTTCTTCCAGATGGAAAGGCTTCGTAACGTAATCGTCGGCACCGGCTTCCAGCACGGCGACTTTATCTTGCCAGCTTTCACGGGCGGTCAGCACCAGAATGGGCAGATTGGTCTGATGGCTGCGCCAGCGGCGGATCAGGCTCAACCCGTCTTCGCCCGGCAAACCCAGATCGACAATCGCTATGTCCGGCGCATGTTCATGCAAAAAATAGTCGGCTTCTTTGGCATCTTCCGCCGCATCCACCTGATGGCCCATTTCCCGCAACTGAACTGAAAGGTGATGACGGAGCAGTGCATTATCTTCAATGACTAAAATTCGCATGGTGATTCCTTATCCTGACAGCACGCAAAAGGGTTTACATATTCTGAGTGCAATTGTAATTGATTCAGAAACATTTTAATCAACCTGAGGTCAACGCACATGTGCTTAAACCTCAACAGAACCTAAACGAATTATAAACGGCTTTTGGCAGAAAGCGCATAAAAAAGGCGACCCGCAGGCCGCCTCATGATCTACACCCTAAAAACTTACTTCAGTTCGTCAACCATGGTGGTGGCGCGACCGATGTAATTGCCCGGTGTCATGGCTTTCAGGCGGATTTTCTCTTCTTCCGGTAATTCCAGAGAATCGATAAACGCCTGCATACCCGCCGCATCAACACGCTTGCCGCGGGTCAGCTCTTTCAGCTTCTCGTAAGGCTTTTCGATACCGTAGCGGCGCATCACGGTCTGGATTGGTTCAGCCAGCACTTCCCAGTTGTGATCCAGTTCGTTCGCCAGATTGGCTTCGTTGACTTCCAGCTTGCTGACGCCTTTCATGGTGGCCTGATACGCGATCAGCGCATAGCCCAGACCCACGCCGAGGTTACGCAGCACGGTGGAGTCGGTCAGGTCACGCTGCCAGCGGGAAACTGGCAGTTTGCTGGCAAGATGTTGCAATACGGCGTTGGACAGACCCAGGTTGCCTTCGGAGTTCTCGAAGTCGATCGGGTTGACTTTGTGCGGCATGGTGGATGAACCGATCTCGCCCGCGATAGTGCGCTGTTTGAAGTGGTTTAGGGCAATGTAACCCCAGATGTCGCGGTCAAAGTCGATCAGGATAGTGTTGAAACGCGCCACACAGTCAAACAGTTCGGCGATGTAGTCATGCGGCTCGATCTGCGTGGTGTACGGGTTCCAGGTCACGCCCAGAGACGTCACGAATTCTTCACTGAACTGGTGCCAGTTCACTTCAGGGTACGCCACGATGTGAGCATTGTAGTTGCCCACTGCGCCGTTGATTTTGCCGAGGATTTCGACGTTTTGCAGCTGCTTAAACTGGCGATCCATACGGTAAGCGACGTTAGCCAGCTCTTTACCGATAGTGGATGGCGTCGCTGGCTGACCGTGAGTACGGGACAGCAGCGGTATATCGCGGTACTTGTGCGCCAGACCTTTCACGGCATCAATAATCTGCTTCCAGTAAGGCAGTACAACGTCCTGACGTGCGGTTTGCAGCATCAGCGCGTGGGACAGGTTATTGATGTCTTCGGAGGTACAGGCGAAGTGAATGAATTCAGAGACGGCATGCAGGGCAGGGATGGCTGCCACTTTTTCTTTCAGGAAGTACTCAACCGCTTTGACGTCATGGTTGGTGGTTTTTTCGATATCTTTAATGCGCTGAGCGTCATTAACATCAAAATTGGCCACAATCTGGTCGAGGAAAGCGTTTGCGTCGGCATCAAAAGCAGGAACTTCCTTGATTTCTGCACAGGCTGCCAGTTTTTGCAGCCAACGTACTTCAACCTGCACACGGAATTTCAGCAGGCCAAATTCGCTGAAAATAGTACGCAGCGCGCTGACTTTATCACCGTAGCGTCCATCAACGGGGGAAACGGCGGTCAGTGAGGATAATTCCATCGGTAGCAACTCCTGGGATCTTATTAACAATGAGCGAGAATATTCTTCGCCTGTTCAAACAAGCGATTACGGGAAAACATCAGTTGCAGGCGGCCACCGCCGACCTGGTGCCACAGTACCGCAGAGCGGATACCGGCCAGTAAGATGGCGCGGACTTTGGCCTGAACCTGCGGGTTTTGTAAAATGGCCGGTGAACCGGTGACCTGAATGCGCGGACCGGCCGGGCTGACCACATCGACATAAATCGAGGCCAGAGAGCTGATCATCGTTTCAGATTCCAGCTCAAAATGCGCCAGCTGGCGGTCAAGCTGATCGATACGTTCACCGAGCTGATTCATGGCGGCTTTATTGGCGTACAGCTTGCGTTCAAGCACCATCAGGCTTAATGCGTAACGCGTTAACTCAGCGCCCGGCCCCTGACGGTTAGCGTTCAGCACACCCAGCAGCGTCTCCAGTCCCATCTTCAAATTGGCTTCATTATTACCGTAAACCGCCAGCGTTGACGCCGGATTCATCTCCAGCAGGCTGCGCAGTGACACTGACATTTCTTCCTGCGAGCATTGGCCTTCGTGTGCCAGTTGCTGAACCAGGCGCGCTGCCTGACAGATCCCCGCCAAAGCCAGCGTAATGTCGTAATAATTTTTAGCCACGTTTACTCCTGTAAGCGTTTTGAAACGATGAGACGCAGTGACAATGAAATAGCCCAAATTCATGGCGACAGATCATGCCATAAAACTGCCTCTAAACACAGTTCGGAATCAGTGCAGGGCATCACAGTCGGATAGAAATAAAGCGGGACGCCCGAAAGCGTCCCGTATTCAACGATATATTTACCGCGTATCAGGCCTGAAGCGGCAGGCGCTGTTCGATGATCCCGCCTCCCAGACAGATTTCATCCTGATAAAATACTGCAGACTGACCCGGCGTGACCGCCGCAACCGGTGCCTCGAAACGCACTTCGATACGGTCTTCACCGAGTGGCGTCACCACGCACGGAATATCTTCCTGGCGGTAACGGGTTTTCACGGTGCAGGTCAGCGGTGCGGTCAGCGTTTTGCGATCGACCCAATGCAGTTGTTGGGCAATCAGACCGACGTTCATCAGGCGCGGATGTTCGTGTCCTTGTGCGACGTAGAGAATGTTGTTCTCCACATCCTTTTCCACCGTGTACCACGGCTCTTCGCTGCCGTCTTTCTGGCCGCCGATGCCCAGACCTTTACGCTGGCCGAGTGTGTGATACATCAGCCCCTGATGTTGTCCCATCACCTGACCGTCCACGCTTTTAATCACGCCCGGTTGTGCCGGTAAATAGCGGCCAAGGAAGTCACGGAATTTACGCTCACCGATAAAGCAAATGCCGGTAGAGTCTTTTTTCTTCGCAGTGATCAAATCCAGTTCTTCGGCGATACGACGAACTTCAGGTTTTTCCAGCTCACCGACCGGGAACAGGCTTTGTGCGACCTGCTCGTGACCGAGCGTGTAGAGGAAATAGCTCTGATCTTTGTTGCCATCAACGCCGCGCAGTAAATGGCTGACACCGTCGATATCCTGGCGGCGGACGTAGTGACCGGTCGCGATATAATCCGCGCCCAGATCTTCAGCTGCAAATTCCAGGAAGGCTTTGAATTTGATTTCTTTATTGCACAGGATATCCGGGTTTGGCGTGCGTCCGGCTTTATATTCCTCAAGGAATAATTCGAACACGTTGTCCCAGTATTCCGCCGCGAAATTCACGGTGTGCAGTTCAATACCCAGCTTGTCACAAACGGCTTGTGCATCCGCAAGGTCAGTGGCGGCTGTGCAATATTCTTCGTCGTCATCCTCTTCCCAATTTTTCATGAAGAGGCCCTCAACCTGATAACCCTGCTGTTGCAGAAGGTACGCAGAGACAGAGGAATCGACACCGCCGGACATCCCGACGATCACTTTTTTCTGGCTGTTGTCAGACATAATAGTCCCGAAACATATGAATTAATTGCCCGGTACTGACGGTGTTTATTCTGATGCTTGACTCACGAGGATGAAGGCCGCGCGCATCCAAAACATCACAAAAAACCGAACACCACAGAAACCGAACAGAGAGGAACTGCTTTACTAAGATTTCACGCGAGCTACATCGTGAAGCGCAAAATTTTATCACGTCAGGCCGGTTGCTGCATCGCTGATTAACCGCGTAGCAACAACCGGAAGGGGAGGGTTATTCCGGCAGATTGAAATTGTGCAAAATTTCCAGAGGATAACGCGGTGATTGCTGATAACAGCGAATGCTTTCGGCCACCAGCGGCGAGCGCAGTTGCGCAGAACCGATAATTTCCTCTGCAGTCACCCAGCGGCAGCGGTCAATATCACTATCCTGCGGTGCGGTTTCCAGCATTTCTGGCAGGTCAATCACAAAGGCGAAACGCAGAAACGGCGTGGCGTCTGGTGCCTGCCACTGGTGCAAACCCAGGAAAAATTGTGGCTCCGCGCGGATCCCGGTTTCTTCATACAGCTCACGTTTTGCGGCGCTGACTAAGGTTTCATCGGCTTCGAGATGACCGGCAGGCTGATTCCAGGTGACTTTGCCGTGAATGGTTTCTTCGACAACCAGAAACTTTCCCTGTGCCTGAACGATGCAGGCGACAGTAACGTGCGGTTTAAACATGCGGAATTTCCTTCCATTGGCCGGGTTGTAAGTCGCCGAGGGTGAATTCGCCCATACTAAAGCGGATCAGGCGCAGCGTCGGGAATCCCACATGGGCCGTCATGCGGCGTACCTGGCGGTTTCTTCCCTCGTATAACGTGATTTTCAGCCACGCAGTCGGGATAGATTTGCGCTCGCGGATTGGCGGATTTCGCGCCCACAGCCATTCCGGCTCATCGACAATTTCCGCACCCGCAGGCAATGTCGGCCCGTCTTTCAGTGTGATGCCCTCGCGCAGTGATTTTACTGCGGCGTCATCTGGTTCGCCCTCGACCTGAACATAATAAACTTTGCCGGTGCGTTTGCCCGGCTGAGTCAGCGCAGCCTGCAGTTTGCCATCGTTAGTGAGCACCAGTAAACCTTCGCTGTCGCGATCCAGACGACCTGCGGCATAAACGTCTGTTAAAGAAATGTAATCTTTAAGCGTTGTCCGACCGGCCTCATCAGTGAATTGTGGCAGTACATCAAACGGTTTATTGAAAAGAATCACCTTTCCCGGCGCTTTTGGGGCAGATTGTTCTTTGGCAGGCCTTTTGCTGAAACGTTTAACGTTGTGATTTTTAAAAGATAGCGGGTTCATAGGCATTGAAGTTGGAGAGAATTAGCGCATTATACTTGAAAAATGTTTCGGATTGGCTAGCGAGAAATATTCGAGTAATATCGTTCGGCATCTTACAAATTTTTAACAAAAATGCGCTCGAAGGAGAGGTTAATGGAAAGCAAAGTAGTTGTTCCGGCTGAAGGTAAAAAGATTACAGTAGACGCTCAGGGTAAACTGGTCATTCCTAATAATCCTGTTATCCCATTTATCGAAGGTGATGGCATCGGTGTTGACGTAACGCCTGCCATGATCAAAGTCGTTGATGCGGCTGTTCAGAAAGCCTATAAAGGCGAGCGTAAAATCTCCTGGATGGAAATCTACACCGGCGAGAAATCCGTAGAACTGTACGGCAAGGACGTGTGGCTGCCAGAAGAAACTCTGGACCTGATCCGTGATTACCGTGTTGCTATCAAAGGCCCACTGACAACTCCGGTTGGCGGCGGCATTCGCTCCCTGAACGTGGCACTTCGCCAGCAACTCGACCTGTATATCTGTCTGCGTCCGGTTCGTTATTACACCGGCACTCCAAGCCCGGTTAAACGTCCTGAAGATACCGACATGGTTATTTTCCGTGAAAACTCCGAAGATATTTATGCGGGTATCGAGTGGAAAGCGGGTTCTGCTGAAGCAGATAAAGTGATCAAGTTCCTGCAAGACGAAATGGGCGTGAAGAAAATCCGTTTCCCACAAGATTGTGGTATCGGTATCAAACCTTGCTCCGAAGAAGGCACCAAACGTCTGGTTCGCGCTGCGATTGAATACACTATCACCAACGATCGTGATTCACTGACTCTGGTTCATAAAGGCAACATCATGAAGTTCACCGAAGGTGCCTTCAAGGATTGGGGCTACCAGCTGGCGCGGGAAGAGTTCGGCGGGGAGCTGATCGACGGCGGTCCGTGGGTGAAAATCAAGAACCCGAACAACGGCAAAGACATCATCATTAAAGACGTGATCGCAGATGCGTTCCTGCAACAAATCCTGCTGCGTCCTGCTGAATACGATGTTATCGCTTGTATGAACCTGAACGGTGACTACATCTCCGACGCCCTGGCGGCGCAGGTTGGCGGCATCGGTATCGCACCGGGCGCAAACATCGGTTCTGATTGCGCGCTGTTCGAAGCGACGCACGGTACTGCACCGAAATATGCCGGTCAGGACAAAGTGAACCCGGGTTCAATCATCCTGTCCGCAGAAATGATGCTGCGTCATATGGAATGGTTCGAAGCCGCAGACCTGATCGTGAAAGGCATGGAAGGCGCTATTGCCAACAAAACCGTGACTTACGATTTCGAACGTCTGATGGAAGGCGCTAAGCTGCGTAAATGTAGCGAGTTCGCCGACGACATGATCGCAAATATGTAATTGCGATATTGTTGAAGAATCAGCGGAGGCTTAATGCCTCCGTTTTTTTATGTCCGCGATTAACTGATAAATGTCTCTGAACAAGGTCAATGCTTACATAAAAAATTTCAATATCAATAATTTGAGTTAAGTCTGTTGATGCTAAGTACAATTTTTTGTTGGGGATTCAGACGGATAATAGTTTATTTTTTCGGCCTTATTGTGCATCGGGGGCAGCGGTGTTACATATGAGCCACTTTTTACCACAGGAATGACTTTTTGTTGCGCTCACTCCTCTCAAGCTCTCTGTTCCGTATTGATCTGCGACGCCTGATCCTGATTTTAGCCGTGATGAGCGCCTTTGTGACGCTCGCCAACAGCTTTTATGCCAGCTATCGTGTTCAGCGCCAGTTACTTATCGACAATACGCTCGAAGAGAACCGCGTTTACGCGACGAAACTGGCCGCCAGCACCGAACAGTTTCTAAAAAGTATGCAGAAACAGCTTGCCTATAGCAGTGTGATCGCGGCGAGAAATTTTGACGATCCTGCCGTTCTGCAATCTGAAACCGCGCGTCTGAAATACCAGACCGACAGTTTTAATTCTGTCGTGCTCACCAATGCACAAGGCAAAATTCTGGCGACGTCTCCTGACAGCCTGCAACTGGTCGGCCATATTCTTAAAACGCCGGGTGCGCTTGAAGCACTGAAAGAACGCCGGCCGCTGATCAGTAAACCTTATACCTCGGTCGCGCAGAATCTGGTAGTCGTGATTTCGACACCGATTTTTACCGCTGAAGGTAAATACCTCGGGTATATCGCAGGTACTATTTACCTGCGCCAGAAGAGCATTTTGAATGAGCTGCTTGGCGAGCATTATTATCGCGACGGTTCATATATTGCCGTACTGGATAAAGAGCGCCGTATTCTCTATCACCCTGATGTCTATCGCATCGGAGAAGTGGTGAAGCCCCGTCCGCTGACAGAGGCCGTCAGAAAAGAACCCAATGGCAGCCTGATGGTCACTAATCTGGCGGGTCAGAACATGCTGGCCGGTTACGCCGTTGTTCCTTCGTCTGGCTGGGAAATTATTACTCAGCGGCCGACTAATTCGACGCTTAAGCCACTGGAAGGGCTGATGGTCAAAGTGCTGAAACATCTGACGCCGCTGGCGCTGTTGACGCTGCTTTGTGTCTGGCTGTTCTCCAGAATGATAGCCCGCCCGCTCTGGTTACTGGCGCGCAGTGCTAACGAAATGGATAAACCTGATATTTCCAGTAACATCCGTGAAATCCCTTCCTGGTATTTCGAGTCGAACCAGCTCAAGCGTGCTTTGCTGATTGGCATTAATTTATTGCAGAAGAAAATCGGCAAACTTAAATTCGAAACGCAGACCGACCCGATGACGGGTCTGTTCAACCGGCGCGGGCTGGCGATGGCTCTGGAATCAGTAGTGCAAATGCGTCAGCAGTTTTCTGCGATTACGTTGGATATCGACCACTTCAAGACGATCAATGATTCTTACGGGCATGACACCGGTGATGAAGTGATCAGAACACTGGCCGAGCAAATCCGTCATAACGCCCGTGAAAGTGACATTCTGTGCCGCGTGGGCGGGGAAGAGTTTCTGGTGTTGCTGCCAGACACGACGCTGGCGGAAGCAGAAATGATTGCTGAACGTCTGCGCCAGAATGTGGAAATATTGGTGCTGCCGGGGATCCGCCCGATTACGATTTCATTAGGTGTATCTTACTGGAATCAGCAAATGGGCGAACCGGAGACGTCACTGAAACGAGCCGATGAGGCGTTATACAAAGCCAAGCAGGAAGGGCGTAACCGCGTGGTTGTCGTACCTGAATAACGTTTTGCTCAGTCAGGGCATTGTCTGCCCTGACTGAGTTATTTACCGGTAGCCGCTTGCTGTTTCTTTGCCTGAGCCGCCAGATGATGCCCGATGGCGCATCCGGCCACTGCCCCGATGACAGCGTGATGCTTCAGATGACCTGCAACTCCGCCGACTACCGCACCTTTCAGACAGCCTTCTGCCTGCGCCAGTGAACTGACCAAAAGCATGCCCGCCATTGCTACACCCAGAACTGTATTTTTCACCTGATCTCTCCCAAAACGAACAAATAATGCTGTGGCAGAAAATGTCACATCAGGTATCCGGCTGTCATTTTGCTATCTGTAAGCAGGTACTGCCGCTGTTACGCATCACGTGGTGAGAAGCCCGGTGCAGCGGGTCGTTTGAGTTAAGCCGCGGTTACAACTGCGCAGACGTGTAATGGCTCATTTAACAACGGTTTATATTGCCTGCCGGCAGCAGGCAGCATCTACTTTCTTTAACTCTGCTAGACTTAACGTCAGTAACCGGCGAAGATCTTTCTACTTCTTCGCTGTCTCCGGTTATTTTCCACCCGTGAAGAAGGATGCCGCTATGATGCATCAAGAGCAATTGCAGGCCCTGATGGTTCGCATTGACGCGCTGGAACAACGTGAAAGACAACTAACTTATGCCTCAAATGCCTATCAGGCCATTCTGACGACCTTGCTGGGGATTGTGGACAAAACCACTCGTGATCGTGTTATCAGCATGGTTGATCAGGCGCATGATATGGCTTATGCCAAAGCCAGTCTGGAGCAGAAGGGAAACATTCTCGGCGCAGATGACATTACGCAGCGCATTTTCTTATTTGCTCAGGGGCGAGCGGCGCAATCTAAATAACGGCAGGCTGATGATGGATAAACGACTCGTTACCCGAAAGGTTGCGGGGCTTTTGTTTGTCTTGATATCAGGAGCGACGATCAGCTTTGAGCAGATTAATCGCTGCACCGAGCAAGATACGGCGCTGGACGCCGGTCGCCGTGACCAGTTGTTCATCGAGATACCCAATCAGCGCATCGGCACTCAACGGCTCACCTCTGTGGCGCATCTGAATCACGCCATCACCGATAATACGTGCAACTTCGTCCCAAAGCGGTTGGATCTCACTTTCCGAGAATTTCATAACTGCTCCCGTTTGTGTGATTTACGTACAATCTATCATCTGAGTGGCGTGTGGCAAGTGGGTTAGCGGAAAGAAGGTGAGGGCGCGAGGGATTTGAAGTGCCTTTCCTTACGCAGTCAAACGCCGTAAGGAAAGGCAGGCAGCATTAGTGCTTAATTACGTACAAGTCTTTGGTGTAAATGTAATTAAGCAGGCTGTCGTTGAAACCACCCACATACGGTTTCACCAGACGTGCGCTGACATAGTGATACAGCGGAATTACCGGAGATTGTTCAGTCAGTACCTGCTCTGCCTGCTGATAGGCTTTGCCAACGTCGGCTTTATCCGTGGCTTTCAGGGCATCATTCAGTGCCTGATCATAGGCTGCATTACTGAACTTCGGCGTGTTCTCGCTGTTGCCTGTGCGCAGCGTATTCAGGAAAGTCGAAGGCTCGTTATAGTCAGCAATCCAGGCATAACGCACGACTTCATACGTCCCCTGATGCATGGTATCGAGCATTGTTTTCCATTCCTGATTCTGTAAAACAGCATCCACACCGAGATTCTTTTTCCACATTGACGCGGCGGCAATCGCAATGCGCTGATGCGATTCAGAAGTGTTGTACAGCAGATTGAATTTCAGCGGATGGTCCGGACCAAAACCGGCTTCGGTCAGCAGCTTTTTGGCTTCTGCGTTACGCTGTTCCTGCGTCAGGCTGGCTTCTTTTGGTTTAGCGAAAGTAAAACCCCCCGTGTTATCTGGCGATAAATGCCATGCCGGAGTTTGCCCCTGACCTAACACTTTATCGGCAATGATCGACTTATCAATGGCCAGATTCAGCGCTTTACGCACGCGGACATCATTAAACGGCGGCTTTTGCGTATTCATCGCATAGTAATAGACGGCGAGATAAGGGCTGACGTGAACCTGCGAGCCCAGCTCTTTTTTCAGCGAGGCAAACAGCGGAGAAGGTACGGTATAGGTGATGTCGATTTCACCGGCTTTATAGCGGTTAACATCCGCCGTGCCTGAAGCGATCGGCAAATACGTCACTTTGTTAATGACGGTATGCGAGTTGTCCCAGTAGTTCGGGTTGCGTACGGCGGTGATGCGCTCGTTGACCGTCCAGGTATCAAGCTTGAAAGGACCGCTGCTGACCAGATTTCCAGGCTGAGTCCACTTATCACCGTATTTTTCAACATCCGCCTGACTGATCGGCGAAAGGGAAGGGTGTGCCAGCATGCCGAGGAAGTAGGAAAGCGGCTGGTCGAGAGTAATTTCCAGCGTTTGTTTATCCAGCGCTTTGATCCCTAACTGATCGGCGGGCTTTTTGCCGTCAATGATATCTGCGGCGTTCAGCACATGCATGCTGCCGAGATAGCTTTCATAAGGTGAGGCTGTTTTCGGGTTGATCAGGCGTTGCCAGCTGAAGACCACATCCTGCGCGGTAATCGGTGAGCCATCAGACCAGACAATGCCGGGACGTAAATGGAACACCCAGGTTTTGTTATCTTTGGTTTCCCAGCTACCAGCCAGCGAAGGCTGTGCATCCCCCTTGCTGTCGGTAGTGACTAATCCGGCAAACAAATCGCTGAGGATGTTGAACTCCACATCGCTTTCCACTTTATGCGGATCAAGAGAAGCGGGTTCACTGCCATTGTTGCGGGTAATTTCCTGTCTGGCCGCCAGCTCTACACCTGCGGGAACGTTCGCAGCGTAAGTGGTGTAAGAGGCCATAAAGGTGGTGGAGAGAAGAAGCGCGAGAGGTATTTTTTTAAAGCTTCCATAAGTTTTACGTATCGTCATTGCCATTTCCTGCCCTGTCAATATGGTTAAATATCAATGAGTAACAGGGTATTCATACCTTTGTTCGGTCACTTTAGCAATCTTTATGAGACTTTTGTTATTACTCTGTGAAAGGCAACACAGTGGATTAGAAATCAGCGTTTTCGTGCGCCGGGATCCAATAGCCATCAATAAAATCTTCGATAGGATAGCAGCCGGCCTGCCGTAAGCCCTGCTGATGCATTGCAACGGTGCATTGTTTCTGAGTATTAAAGGCATCTACCACCAGGTCTTCACATCCTCCGCCCAGATAACAAATGGTCAAAACTAGAGCGAACATAGCGCGTCTCCTTCTTTGTCATCAGATTAAGCATAGAACTAATGTGTCCGTAAAAAAATGTAATAGCGCGCGTTTGCTGCATATTTGTCCGGTTGAAAAGAGGGGGTAAGGGCAGAAATGGCAGAAAAGAGAATTTCCATAAAGGGCATGATATCCTCGCGACCATAATTTTTATGAATGACGTAATGGAAGGAGCAGCTCATGTCCGAATCTTTAAACAGAGAACAAGAAATCGAATCTGATCTGGTTGCATGCCAGCTGGTGATTAAGCAAATTCTGGATGTGATTGAAATTATTGCGCCAGCAGAAGTACGCGAAAAGATGTCCCATCAGCTGAAAAGCATTGATTTCAGCAAGCATCCGGCAGGTGCCGATCCGGTAACTAAACGTGCCATTGAAAAAGCGATTTCATTGATTGAACTGAAATTCACTAAGCACGACAGCTAAGAATTATTGTCATGCCCGTGCTAACGGGCATGACAAGCCAAAAAAGTGTCTTATTTATTATCGACCACTTCGCCGACTTTTTTGAAAATCGGACAGTTCGCGACACCAATGACTCCGCTGTCAGAATGAATGTACTGAGAGCTGACAATCCCTCTGGCCGTTAAGTACTGGCATTTCAGGCCTAATCCCGCTGCATTCTCGCTGCTTCCGACCGTCACGCCATATCCTGAAAAAAGAAAAATAGCGTAAATCACAGCCAGTACAATAATCGTCTTAACGATACCCATTCTGAAACTCCCTAAATATCTGCTCCTGAACAATTCAGGATATTGATCAGCCTAGTAGAAGTTATTTTTCAGTAAATGTCATTGCAGCAGATTCCTAATCAGAAAAGCCCTGAAGATGTCAAAAAAATTGGCCCCGTAGAAGGGGCCAATGCACTACTGAAGAGTCTTATCAGACAGTCAAATTACCAGCGGTATTTCATACCCAGGTTTGCTGCCCAAGGCTGATCAACATCGCTGCCGCCGAGGTAGTTAACGCCTGTGTAAACGGTGAAGTTTTTGTTCATGTCGAACTGACCCCCTAAACCTAGGCGGACAGCAGAACCATCAACGCCGTTATCGATACGATCACCGTTGATGTTTGCATCGTTGTTAGCATCTTCATACACATACGCCAGAGTTGCGTAAGGACTGAGTGCCTGATCTGCACCCAGATCGAAGGTATAACCCAGGTTCCCGCCCAACTCATAACGCATGCTGTCATAAGCCTGATCGCTAACATGCATGTTGTTGGTCATGCTGTAATCGTCATCGCCAATAAACACGCCAGTAATGCTTGCGTATGGAGTCAGATACGCCTGTGGAGCGAATTTCCAGTCGTAACCCAGTTTCAGACCAAAGCCCCATGCATCAGTAGTGCTGTCACCTGATACTTGCTGACCGTTGCTCATGGTGCTGTCAGTAGAGTTGCTGAAATGGCTGTAGCTCAGAGAAGAGTCAAAGAATGCGCCATTATTGAAGTTCAGGCTGGAGTAAACGCGTGCTGACTGGCTGTCAGTATCCGCATCCGCATCATCCATAGACAGGCTTGATTTGGCGAAGCTTGCTGCCATACCGACCAGCCACTGGCGTTCGCCACCCCCTTCGGTGACTTTATCCAGACCAACCATAATGCCATTAACGTCCTGATCGTAATCAATTACGCCGTTGTCACCATTTTGCTGACCACCAAAGTAGTTAACCCACACACCACCTTTGTCATTGCCCTGGGTGTGACGTGAACTGTTCATGCGGTTTTCTAAGGTGTCTTGTTCCATATGCCAGGTTGCTGCATTGGAAGAAGGCAGGCTCAGGGCTGCATTGGCGGTAGAGGTAATGCCTTGTTTAGCCAGCACTACAGTATCGTCATATTGCTCAGCCTGATATTTATAGGCGCCCAGATCAGCGGTGTTAGCATGAGTAAATGTCGCATTGCCGCCGTAGATGCGGATCAGCTCTTTATTCTCATAATCAGCAACCTGGCCTTCGCCTGTCGCGTTATCAATACGTACCTGATAATTACCGTTAGTCACGCCATTGACGGACAGATGACCGTCAGAGTTGATACCGATGGTGCCCTGATCATAAACATAGTCGGCGGCAGTTTTGTCGCGCGCGTTGTTCATGTCAGAGTTAAGAACATATTCACGGCTACCGATATCGAAAGTACCGTTATCAGTCAGAACCATATTATGCGTATCAACCTGACCCAAACCTAAGTTCAGCTCGGAACCGTTGCCCACAACGATAGTGTTGGCATAAAGAGACGCAGTTTCTTCGGTCAATGATGCCTGACTGCCTGAGTTCAGGCTCAACACATCAGTTTTAACATCGCCATGCGCGGCAATTTTCAGGGTTGATGCATTGGTCAGAGAAATGTGATCTGCCAGTAATCCTGACTCAACAACATTCACCTGAGAACGGTTATTGACGGTCAGATCATCAATGTTTGAAGATTTGGTCGTGTCCCACTCTGAACCGTTATTCAGCGCGACATTGAACAGACCGCTTTGATAAACATCATCGCCAACCAGGTAGCCATTGGTGCTGCTGAAAACAGAACCCGGCCAGATGCTGTTGGTGCTGCGGTTATACAGAGCTGAATCCATCTGAATATCTGAGGTGGCTGCGCCAACCCATTTGCTGCCATTGTCCAGTGTCAGGTTCAGTTCGTCTGTGTCATCCCAGCCATTGGTATCCAGCACACCATCGGCATTGCTGTCATAACCACCGACGTAGTAGTTCTCGTCGAAAGTGCTGACAAAAGCAACGTCACCGGTAATGGTTGAATTATTGAATACGGCATTAGTTTTCATTGCGTTATCAGCTGTTGCACTTGCAACAACAGATAATGCAACGTCATCAGCCTGAGTACCTGCGGCGCTAATATTGCCGTAATCACTTGGCTTATCAGACTGGCCGTAGAAACCGGTGGTTTGCAATTCTGTGTAAGAACCAGAAGTCAGCGAGGAGTCATTAACTGTCAGGGTATTATCAAACGTATTACCGTTATTAACGTCAGTATCAGCCCACTCGTAGCCCTGGGTTAGCGCAATGCCAGCAACGTGAGAGTTGTTCTTAATAACGATGTCACTTTCCTGATCCAATGTCACCGCAACACCCATATCGTAGGTATTCAGGGTTTCATGATCACGCACTTTATTGGCATCAGTTACGTCGTAATCGAAGTGTTCGTAAGAATCGTTAATAGTGGAATTATCAATGGTCAGTTGCAAAGGTGACTGATCATAATCATTACGCGCATCGCCGCAATCGGTCGACATACACTCAGAAGTGATCATGCCGTTGACAGTGGTGTTGGTAATATTCAGCGTGTTGCTAGTGTTGTTATCAAAGCCCAGATAGTGAGTGGAAATAACGCCATTAACTATAGCGTTGTTGATTGAAGAGTAGATGTCTCCGCCAACGTAACCGTTATCTGCACCGTCATCATCTGCATATCCACGATAGCCGATATGACCCGCCAGAGCAGAGTCATGATAGAACGTGTCATATACGGTGCCAGATATATCAGCTGATATCGCCGCAGGTGCTGTTACTGCAACAGCGCAGGCCAGCGCTATTTTAGAAACGAAGAACTTTTTATTCCATGCATGCATTTATTAATCCCTCAACAAAAAATAGTCAGCATGAGTGAGCTGAAAATAATTCAGCTATTATGCTTTCATTTATATAACAGAAGAGACAGAAGAACTGTTCGACGGCGGGATGATATTTTAATGCATGGTTTAATTCAACAAGGAAGTTCCAGTGAAAGTTCATCAAATTTGAAAATTTATATTTAATAATTGCCGTGTTTTTAGTTTTGCATTTCTTTTAATATTTTAATGGTTGTTTTATAGTTTCTAAATAAATGTGTTTTATGGGTAAGCCGAACAGGCTGATTAATCCTGGTCTGATGCGAGCCAGGATGCGTGCTTTCAGGTTAGACGGCTATTTATCATATTGGAATGATGTTGAGATATGGTCTTTCATGAAGTTAATGGCTTCATCCGCTTTCTATTATTTCTTTATGTAATGTATTATTACAGGGTCTGAAAAATTCATTTTTAAGAAATTCGAAAGGGAGATTTTGTTTTTAAAGGCAGAATGAATAATTGGTTTTATTTGACGCAGGTCAACTCTTGTCTGGTTGGTATATATTTATAAGGTGAATGCATTTTAATTTATGATTTACGTATGTGATTATTACAGGATGTTTGCCCGTTAAAAGCCGACGTTTTGTTATATCGTTGTTTAAGATTTTCATCGTAGTATGTGTGTCTGTTCATTCATCCGTTGGACGTCGCCTTGAGCCCTGATAGACGTTGTTTAAACCAAAAGAAACCTGCCCTCAAATTGAAAAAGCCTGTTTTCAATGTCAGGAAGATCGTGATGTTCGTCCTTTTCCTGCTCATCTGCATAGGTCTTTACCTGCTTGCGCTTAACAGCTATTGCGATCAGGGCGGGAACTTTGACTTGGGCGTTTGTGCGATCACTTCATTTATCCCTTTTTAGGGGATCTCTGCCAGAAATTCTGTCTGCCGCCAGCCCGGCAGTAAGAAAAGCCTGTTTTTTCGTTAATGGATTTGTGAATGACTTCCCTGATCAGCCGGTGATGGTAAGATGAAGGCTCTGAACATTCAGTGGTAGGGTAGTCAATGTTTGATTTCGCAATGGGCCAAAACAGCCTGGCTTCATTGGTGCTGTTCGCACTCTCAGCTTTGTTATTTTTGTTGGTATGGTTTTTTGTCAGCCGGGCCAGTGTCAGGGCAAATGAACACATCGCGTTGTTGCACGAGATAGCTGAGCAACAACGCCAGCAAACCGAGTTGCTTAAGGTTCTCGCTGCACAGGCACGAGGCAAAGCGCCCCCTGTTGAAGCAGAGGATGATTCTGCTCTCAGTCTGCGTGGTTTTATTCCTGAACGATAATTTTACATCGTAAACCCGCTTCGGCGGGTTTTTGCTTTTGTTACTCCTTCATAAATCTGTCTTATTCTTCCGGTAGTCTCCACGCATGTGCCCTGCTGGATGGATGAACTGATGATCAAATGGTCGGAAGAAAACGATAGCGAAGTAAACCACAACATTGCTTTACTGACGGGAGAGGAACCTGAGAAGTGGTATCCCTACGGCGGTATGAAGGGCAAAGATTATTGCAACAACCCCTCCGACGCGTGGCCGATTATTTGCGCCAACAAAATCAGCATCAATTTTAAAGAGTTGCAGAGCGATCCCCTCTGGCTGGCTGAGATAAGCAGTCCTCATGGCCAGTGGCAGGCGCAAAGCAAACGGCCTCTGCGTGCCGCTATGGTGTGTTTCCTGCTTAGTAAGACTTGCGCATAAGCAAAAGCGCAGAGATACTCAGATTGTGACAAAGTTTTGCAAAGAAGTGATTCGAATAAGCGTCGCATAAAGCGATGCGTATCAAGTGATTAATGTTTCCTCATTTTGACAGTTGTGTCTAAGGCGGAGTCCATTATGAAGCGCATCATTAAAGGTGATAAAACTCTTTCCCATCTGGTGGTTGCTCATGCAGCTATCGACAGTCATGAAAAAGCCTACGGCAAACGCCGGCAGGGCTGGCCTTCAACCTATCTCATTAAGTATAAAGATGCGCGTGTAGCGGTCGAAGTTGTCACCCGCAGACAATCCTATGTTGCAACCCTCATGATCGGCGCCAGAAATCTGACCAAACTTTGCGGTATGCCTGCCTGAAAATCAGGAATACATCACCGTAATCTCAAACCGTGTCGTTAAACCGACACGGTTTTGTTTTATACAGGCTTTCTCATCAGCTGGCGCCGGTAAACATTTCCCCGGCGGAAAGGGCGCTTCAGCAGCCCTGAAATCAGGCTAATCAGGTCAAGCACCAGCAACATTGTCCCGGTGATCGCCAGAACCATCAGCGTCAGAATGGCGAAGGCGATGACTTTCACTGAAGCAGGGACTTTGATACGGCGAAAACGTGAGCTTAGCCACAGGCGGCCATACTGGGTCTGAATCTGCATAATATGCGTTAGTCGCGCAGTAAATGAGCGCCGGCGTTGAGTAGTGTTCCTGGTCATAAATTTTCTCCTTTTTGAACGTCCTCAGTAAAACACACAGTTATTAAGATTTTCTTAACCGTTGATAGCTGCTGAATTGGCACATATTTTTTCACTTTCTCTCTGTAGTGTGTTTAACAAATATGCTACTTAAAATGATGTGTTCACATTTTCGTTCAAACAGGAAAGCTTTCCCTTGGAGCCCTATGCCTGGTAAAAATCCCTATTACGATCCTTCAAAATCTCATCATACGCCTGACGGTTTCACCAATGTTGAACCGCAGAACCGCCAGGAGGGGGATTTCAAACGCTGGAGAAAGGAACGTAAAGCCCAGCGACTGCCTGCACCGCCAGAGAAAGGCTACGAACATTTCATCAGCCAGTGGTGGCAGACAGCTGATTTTAGCGGAACGGATGATCGTTTATGGTTTTTAGGTCACGCCTGTTTATTGCTGCGCGTGGCCGGACGTTACGTTCTTATGGATCCTGCGTTATCGGATCGCGCCTCGCCGCTGAGTTTCTACGGGCCTAAACGTAAAACGCCCGTTGCTGCACCGGTTGAAAAACTTCCACCTATTGACGTCGTGTTATTTTCCCATAATCACTATGACCATCTTGATCGCGCGACTGTGCGCAAGCTGTTACGACGTTTCCCTGACGTGCAGTTTATGGTGCCTTTGGGCATGAAACCGTGGCTTGAGCGGCGCGGAGCGCGGTATATCGAAGAACTTGACTGGTGGCAGGAACATCAGTTTGGTGATCTGACTTTCTCAGCCGTGCCAGCGCGCCACTGGAGTATGCGGACATTTTGGGATCGCAATCAGTCCCTGTGGTGTGGCTGGGTCGTCAGAAACACTGATTTGCGCTTCTATTTTTCCGGGGACAGTGGTTATAGCAATCAGTTTGAACTGATCGGTCAGCGTCTCGGGCCATTCGATTTAGCCGCCATTCCCATCGGCGCCTATGCACCAAGATGGTTCATGAGCGCGCAGCATATAGATCCGCAGCAGGCTGTGACGGTCTTTTCGCAACTACGTTGTCAGAAAGCCGTGCCAATTCACTGGGGGGTTTTTGAATTAGCTGATGATTCTCTCGATCAACCCTTAAACGAATTAGCGCAGGCGATTTCTCAAAGTGACTCGCCAGAAATGGAATTCAAACCCTTAAAAATCGGCGCAAGCATTTCTAAAGATTGAATATCATTTGCCCGTTGCAGAGGGATTTTAAAGTGCAATTTGGTAGTTATTAAATGAGAATTGTTATCAATCATCGTGATGTTTTTATGATGGCTTACAAAATGAATGGGTTACTGATTTGTTAATTAATATCCATGGAAGGATAATGCTCCCACTGTCAGATATTTTGCGGATGAAATAATTATTCGTATCGATAAGCGCAAAACTGCCGTTGGTGGCGTGTAATCCCTGAGATTGCTTAAGATACAGTGCATTGTGCTGATTAGGTTGTCGTAAAGTCCTCGCCAGTCATGCTGTCGCAGTGACGATTGCGCGCCCGTTTTCCGAGAACATGATAATGATGATTTGAGATTCCGATCACGGTATTTAATATTATATTTTCATAACGATATTTTTTATATGAATAAGTGAGTTTTAAAAGTTTGCGCAAGTGTTATACCGATTTAACCAACTCGCAAACTTTAATTCATTATAATGTCAAAAATGAGAGGACAAGAAAACTGTATTAGGAGGGCAAGGGGTTTAGAATTGAACCCCCGAAGGGGTTGAGTGATTTTATGTATTATCGGGTACACGCCTAAGGTGCACAGTTAAGGTGCATTTATTGTAGTCTGCGTTTTGTTTTGCACCATTTTATCCTTCCCAGGCGTAATTGATTATTGCATAACCAGTCATATTGTCTGGCTATGTCTTAAACCGGTTGCCCGTTCTGTTGCACAAGTGTGCACCTGGCCCGACAGACCCGCTGTCACCCGAACGTGACCTGACCCGGGGTGTTGCTTTTCCGCGCTTTATCAGGCCATCAGCAAAAGGTTTTGGCCGATCTTGACAATAAAAATTCAAATAAAGGTGTGTTTTACGCTTACGGTTCTGCATTAAATGATCAATAATCAAAAACAGGTCGTTATTGTTTTGTTTGATATGCAGGTGAAACTGCAAAGCAGAAAAAAGCATGTCTATCAACATATTTCAGCATAACTGAACACGAAGTGCCTTTAACCGGCTCAAATATGTGCGACATGTCCATCACTGATTAAAAATGGCTTGCCATCGAATTCAGAGTATGTGATAACGCATCTGGGTAAAACGAGGTACAGTTCTGTATATGTGTGGCATTTTCAGTATAGAAGTTCTGAGTAAAGACGTTCACGTTGAATACCGCTTCTCTGCCGATTCTAATCTTAGTGCCTCAAGCAGTAACGACTCTAGTTTGTCTATGTAACGCCTACGGGCGGTTTAAACAATCCAAAGGAAATACTCAAGATGGCAAAGATCAAAGGTCAAGTTAAGTGGTTCAACGAGTCTAAAGGTTTCGGTTTCATTACTCCTGCTGACGGCAGCAAAGACGTGTTCGTACACTTCTCTGCAATCCAGGGTAACGGCTTCAAAACTCTGGCTGAAGGCCAGAACGTAGAGTTCGAAATCCAAGACGGCCAGAAAGGCCCGTCAGCAGTTAACGTAACTGCAATCTAAGCAGCGTAAGCTGTAAAAAAACCCGCCAAGGCGGGTTTTTTTGTGTCTTTTTTCAGCATGTTGAGCTGTTATTGCAAGATCACTTTACCGCAAGATCATAATGCCAGATTGCTGATTTCGCCCGCTGATGCCCGGATGTGAAGGGTCTTTTGCCCGCTGATGACTGTTACGCCGGAAGCTGGTGTATTTGAATGCAGTCCCCTCCGTTGTACTCCCTGCCGTTGTACAAATCGTGCAGCTGCCAGCGTGGTCAATTCCTGCAAATCCCAAAGCCTGTAGTTTAGCCTCTGCAATCGCAGCCAGATCAAGGTGACGATGACGCGGCGAAATCAGGGCAGGGGGGAAGTCGAGTTGTTGCATAAATGTATCCACAAGTTCCTGACTGACTTCGTAACAGCAAGACTGCGCTGCAGGACCGATGGCCACAACCCAGTCACGGGTATCACCCGACTGATTAATCCGTTGCGCCATTTCCTCCAGAATACCGTCGATAAGTCCCCGCCAGCCCGCGTGAACCGCGGCCACTTCCTTGCCATCTTTGCGGCAAAAAATCACCGGCAGGCAGTCCGCGGTAAAGACGGCCAGCAGAATACCGGGTACGGAGGTGATAAACCCGTCAGCTTCGCCGCAATCCTGTCCGGGCTGGGTTACATCCACAATCCGGGTGCCATGAACCTGTTTCTTTTCCGGTCGTGTGGCTTCAAAGGCTTTCAGATGAGCAGGGAGCAAGGATTCTTTATCGCCGAAGCCATGTGAAATGCCGGGGATATGGCTGAGTAAAACTGAGCTGTCACTCATCTCGTGTCTCGGTCAGGAAAATGATATCGCTTCAGTGTAGCTGCCTTTTATGCGGATTTTCCAGCAGTTGCAACCTCAGTGCGCCTTCTTTAGACTTACCTCTATTGCGAACTTTCGCCTCCTCAGACTTTCCTTGCAGGTTTTCTCCATGACGTATCAGTGCCCGCTTTGTTTCCAGCCGCTTACGCTGACAGGTCAGCAATGGCATTGCCCGGCCAATCATCAGTTTGATCATGCCAAAGAGGGTTACGTGAATCTGATGCCCGTACAGCACAAACGCTCAAAGCAACCAGGTGACAGTCCGGAAATGATGATTTCCCGTCGTGCATTTCTTGATGCCGGTCATTATCAGCCTTTACGGGACCGTTTGTCGGATATCCTCGATGAAGTCATTCCGGAGGATGCCCAGGCATTACTGGATATCGGCTGCGGGGAAGGGTATTACACTGCAGCTATCGCAGAACGATTAATACAGCGTCGTACGCTGAAAGTCTTTGGCCTGGATGTGGCTAAAGTGGCTATCCGTTATGCCGCCAAACGCTATCACGATGTGTCTTTTTGCGTGGCGTCCAGCCACCGCTTGCCCTTTGCAGACAGCTCTCTGGATGCGGTCATTCGCATTTATGCGCCGTGTAAGGCTCAGGAGCTTTACCGGGCCATTAAACCCGGGGGTTTGGTGGTGACTGTTGCGCCTGGACCGCGTCACTTATATCAGCTGAAAGGGCTGATTTATCAGGATGTACAATTGCATGCCGATCTGGATGAACAACTGGACGGCTTTGAGCGGATCAGCACCGAGGCACTGGCGTACAACATGAGCCTTTCGGGCGCACAGGCATTTGATTTGTTGCAGATGACGCCTTTTGCATGGCGGGCAACAGAGGAAGTGATGGCTGACTTAAAAGCTCAGACGGCCTTTGAGTGTGAAACAGATTTTCTCATCAGAATACATCAGCGCGTCTTAGCTTAAATAGCCCAGATGCTCGAGCAGGATATTCAGTCCAGTTCCGATCAGCACCACGCCCCCTAAAACTTCGGCCCACTTGCCTAAAAGCGGGCCGATAAAGCGTCCGACCATAATTCCTAACGTGGACATCAGCAGGGTTGCCATACCGATAAAGAGTGCGGTCTGGATGATGTTCACTTCCAGTAACGCTAATCCTACGCCAATTGCCAGCGCATCCAGACTTGTGCCAACCGCTGTGGCTGCCAGGATCCAGAAACTATGGTGTGTTGCGGTTGTAAGAGCATCATCCGGTTTATCTTTCAGCCCTTCAACAATCATTCGTGTGCCAAGAATGGACAGCAGAATAAAGGCGAGCCAATGACTCCATTGCATGATGTATTGACTGGCAAATAAGCCCAGCCCCCAGCCAATTAGCGGTGTAATTGCTTCTATTACACCGAAAATCAGGCCAGTACGGAGGGCTTCACGCAGGCAAGGGCGATGAAGGGCAGCACCTTTACCAATGGATACGGCAAAGGCGTCCATCGACATGCCAAATGCCAGAATAAGCGTTGCGGATAAGTTCACGAGTATACTCCCCAAATAACGGCGCAACCTTATCATGATATTTTTATGCAGGACAACACCAAATAAATAAGGGTTTTTATATCCGGGAATGAATTAATGTTTTGCAGGTAAAAGGGGTTTTGAATGTAGGGGTAAATAACAATCAGGTTAGTGTGTGAATATTAGCATTAAGCTTAAGCATTAAAGCCATAAATATACCTATGGCTATAAATGATAGTCTTGATATTATTTCCAGGTTATTGATTTTCAACCATTAACTTGTATATCCTTTCCAGGTCGTCAAGTTCATTAACGCGGATTAATAACTTTTTCTGTTCTAATTCAAATACCAGTACACCATCTTCTGAAAGGTTCATGCTACGGATCCTGTCATAGGTAATGAAGGTATTGGCAAAATAAAAACCCTTCGGTTTGAACAGCATTTTTGGCCAGCGGATGAACGAGAGATAGAAAGCAATAAGGCCAAGACCAATTAACAGATAATTCGTTACGACAGTACCATTAGCATGGATATTGTTATAAAGCAGGATCGCCAGCAGACCGATGAAAATAATGGAATCCAGTTTATTGCGGCGTCTTAGATTCACACGCAGGCGCGTTTCACCATTTTTAGTTCCCATGATGAACTCATCGTAGATGGCGTAGGCCAGCAACAGGAGGATGAAGAGCGCGAGGACAATATCGGTAACAGACATGAAAACTCCAGCTTACGGCCACAAAAGGCAAATCAAAAACAGCAAAATCAGGTCATAAAAAAACCGGGGGAATGATCCCCCGGTTTAGCGGTTATCAGAGACCTAACAGGCCAATCCAGTAACCGAAGATACCGATGGCGAAGAAGCCAACGATGATCCACAAGGCATTAACTTTCTTACGCAGCAGCCACATACAACCGAAGGTCAGCAGTAATGGCACCAGGCCTGGCATCAGCTGATCCAGAATCGTCTGGACAGTCGTGACCGTGGTATGGCCTGTCTGGTCGGTGATTTTTGATACCACCAGCGGAATGTTAACGTGCGTCCATTTGTTAACCAGAGCCCCCATGACAAAGAGGCCGAGAATTGACGCCCCCTCGGTCAGTTTCTGCAGGAAGCCGCCGCCCATATCGTTAACGATATCGACACCTTTTTTGTAGCCATAAGACACACCGTAGTAGCGGGTTAGCAGACGTACAAGGTTAAACAGAATGAAGAACAGCAACGGCCCCAGCAGGCTACCGGTCATCGCGATACCCGCACCCAGTGCAGCAAACACCGGACGAACAGTACCCCAGAAGATCGGGTCACCCACACCGGCCAGAGGCCCCATCAGACCGACTTTCAGGCCGTTGATGGCTGCGTCGTCGATAGGTGCGCCGTTGGCACGCTGTTCTTCCATCGCCAGCGTAACACCCAGTACAGGGGCCGCAACGTAAGGATGGGTGTTAAAGAATTCCAGGTGGCGTTTGATAGCCGCTTTGCGATCGTCGTTATTTTCAGGGTAGAGACGACGGATGGCAGGCACCATACAGAAGCAGAAGCCCAGAGCCTGCATACGTTCGAAGTTCCATGACCCCTGGAAAAGGTTGGAGCGCATAAACACACCGCGAATATCGCTGGCCGTGAGTTTTTTAACTGCAGTTTGATCAACCATGTCCTTCACCCTTAATCCAATTCGTTGTCGAGATCGTTAACACCCGGTGCAGCCGCTGCCTGCGCAGACTTGTTGTATTTCGGGCTCAACTGGATGTAAAGAACAGCCATCACCACACCAATCACACCCAGTGCAACCAGGTTGAAGTTGGTGAATGCGGCAGTAACGAAACCAAGGTAGAAGAATGGCATCAGGTAGCCAGCACGCATCATGTTGATAACCATGGCGTAACCAACCACAACGATCATACCACCAGCAATGTTCAGACCATTGGTGACCACTTCAGGGATTGAAGCCAGCAGGTCATGAACAATCGCAGTACCCACAGACACAGCAACAATCACCGCAGGGATTGCGATACGCATTGCCTGCAGGATCAGCGCGGAAACGTGGATCCAGGTAATGGCGTTCAGGTTACCTTTCTCAGCCGCTTTATCCGCTGCGTGCTGGAAGGCAACAGTGATAGTACGAACGATAATGGTTAATACCTGACCGGCAGCCGCCAGCGGGATAGCCAGTGCGATACCGGCACCGACAGACTGTCCGCCTGCGATAACCAGAATGGTAGAGATGATTGAGGCGAGGGCGGCATCCGGCGCAACAGCCGCACCGATGTTCATCCAGCCAAGTGCAATCATTTCCAACGTACCGCCGATGATGATCCCGGTTTTAACATCACCAAGAACAAAACCGATCAAAGTACAGGCAACTAACGGGCGGTGAAACTGAAATTCATCCAGGATCGAACCCATCCCGGCAATACATGCAACAATAAATATCAGCACAATTTGTAGTGTGGTGATCTCCATTGCACTTCTCCTATGACCAAAGGACGCTGAGTATAAACAGGCACATCAGGCAGATAACGTTGAGGGAATCTGCACATTCGTGATGTGCTTATTAATTCATCTTATTAATGAGATCCATCATCTTGAGGCGAGAGTCAGTAGAGACTTTGCGCACTTCAAGTTCGATACCTTTTTCATTCAATTTCTTGAACGCTTCGATATCTTTTTCGTCGACAGACACTGCGTTATTCACCTGAGTTTTACCCTGGCGGAAAGCCATACCACCGATGTTTACGGTAGTGATTTTCACGCCACCCTCAACTAAACGCAGAACGTCAGTCGGGTTAGTGAATAACAACATCACGCGATCGCCAGCGTATTTTGGGTTATCCCAGACACGGATGGCTTTTGCGACGTCAACAACGTGTGCAGTAACACCAGGAGGAGCAACCTGAGTCAGCAACGTTTTACGCACGGTATCGGCAGCCACTTCGTCGCTGACAACAATAATGCGGGTCACGTTGGTTTCTTTGGTCCAGCGGGTCGCGACCTGGCCATGAATTAAACGGTCATCGATACGGGCAAGGCCGATCTTCATATGGTCGTTCGGACCGGCAGGTTTAGCCGGAGCAGCTGCTTTTGGCGCAGGGGCGGCGGCAGGGGCCTGGGCAGCAGGTTCAGGGGCTTTCAGCGCTTTCACGCCGATACGACCTGTTTCTACTGCAATGGCAACCAGTTCTGCGAAAGAAGGGTTGTCATCGCGAGCCATGAAAGTCTCTGCCAGCATTGGGATATTGACACCGGTGACAACTTCGTAATTTTCTTTATCGACAACAATACGGCTGGCGGCATTGAACGGGCTGCCCCCCCAGGTGTCGACCAGGAAAAGGACGCCGCTGCTGGTGTCTAAACCACCCAACTTTGCCGTGTACTTTTCGATCAGGGTTTCGGCGTTCTCGCCCGGAACGAAATCGATATAGGCGACATTATCTTGTTCACCTAAAATCATTTCCGCTGTTTTCAGCAACTGCTCAGCTGCTGACCCGTGCGTGCCGATGATAATAGCAATACTCACTCGCTACCTCCTCTGTTAACTCTTGAAAAGAGTTATGCACATAAGTAATGGTGCTGATGATATCCGCCCGTTTTTATTCCTGAGGCGGACAGGGCATTCCCTGCGTACTAACGTTCCTTAATTTCTGATAAGACTGCAAAACAGTAAAACTGCAGAACCTCAACAGGTTGTGCGACGTGATTTATTTTAGTGTGCGAAAAAATAATTTTTGTGACCGTTGTCCGTTATTGAACGACGTAGTGTGAATACGTTTTCACATTGCACATTAAAACAGCATAGATGTTTCAAAATGATGCGGATCGTAAAAAATCACACTTTATTCAAATAATCATTCCTGATAGAGTGATTTTCCGAATCATTGAACAGGAGTACCGGGCCTCAGCCCTCCCTATGGACTGTCACCGACGTCACTATTCTTCGCACTATCACCTCATTCTTACCGGCAAATACGCCCCACTGGGCCTGATTACTGCCGCACTGAAACCGCTTTCATCTGAGATTTTTATCGTGACCGCCTCTGGCAAGTCTTCTGACCGCCTGACGTCACGCGTTTCTTTGCGTCATTTTTCTTTAACTCATTGCGGAGTCTGACATGGAATTTTTGATGGACCCTTCAATCTGGGTCGGTTTGCTGACGCTTGTTGTCCTGGAAATTGTTCTGGGTATCGACAACCTTGTTTTTATTGCCATTCTTGCGGATAAACTGCCGCCTAAGCAGCGCGATAAGGCCCGTATTATCGGCCTTTCGCTGGCGCTGATTATGCGTCTGGGCCTGCTGTCGCTGATTTCGTGGATGGTTAAACTGACCACGCCGCTGTTCAGCATTGCGCAATTCAGCTTCTCAGGGCGGGATCTGATCCTGCTGGTCGGAGGGCTGTTCCTGTTATTTAAAGCTACCACCGAGCTGCATGAGCGGCTGGAAGGGCATGACGAACAGGGAACACCGAACCGCGGCTATGCCAGTTTTTGGTCGGTTGTGGCGCAGATTGTGGTGCTCGACGCCGTCTTCTCGCTGGATGCCGTGATTACAGCAGTCGGTATGGTGAATAATCTGGCTGTGATGATGACCGCCGTGGTGATCGCCATGGGTGTGATGCTGCTGGCGTCTAAATCGCTGACGCGTTTTGTGAACAATCATCCGACGGTAGTGGTGCTGTGTCTCAGCTTCCTGCTGATGATTGGTCTGAGCCTGATAGCGGAAGGTTTTGGCTTCCATATTCCGAAGGGCTACCTGTACGCGGCGATCGGCTTCTCCATTCTGATTGAACTATTCAACCAGATTGCACGCCGTAACTTCCTGAAAAGCCAGTCTAACCGTCCGATGCGTGAGCGCACCGCCGAGGCCATTCAGCGCCTGATGGGCGGGAAACGTCAGCATCAGAATGAAGATGAGCCAGTCGGTGATGTACTGCCTGCATCAGAAGCTTTTGCAGAAGAAGAGCGCCATATGATAACGGGCGTTCTGACGCTGGCATCGCGTACATTGCGCACTATCATGACGCCGCGCACCGAGATTTCATGGGTGGACTGCGAAAAGTCACCGGCCGAAATCCGCAGCCAGCTGCTGGATACGCCGCACAGTTTGTTCCCGATCTGTCGTCATTCTCTGGATGATGTCATCGGTGTAGTACGTGCGAAAGACCTGCTGGTGGCGCTGGAGAACGGCGAAAACATCGTGGCTTTCGCGGAGAAAACGCCGCCGATTGTGGTGCCGGAAACCATGGATGTGATCAATCTGCTGGCGGTATTACGTAAAGCCAGGGGGCGTCTGGTGGTGGTAAACAATGAGTTTGGTGTGATTCAGGGGCTGGTCACGCCGCTGGACGTGCTGGAAGCCATTGCCGGTGAGTTCCCTGACGAAGATGAAATGCCGGATGTGATCGCTGACGGTGAGTCATGGATCGCGAAAGGCGGGACAGACTTACACCTTCTTCAGCAAGTTCTCGACGTGAACAATCTGGTGAATGCGGATGATGATTTTGCTTCACTTGCCGGATTGCTGCTGTCGAAATCAGGCCAGATGCCGGTTGCCGGTGAAGTGATTGAAATGGCGTCGCTGCACTTTGAGATCCTTGAGGTGACAGACTATCGCATCGAGCGTGTCCGCATCACCCGGATTAAGTCAGAAGATCAGTGGGACGAAAGCCACTAAAGCTGGCGCAATGCCTGAAGGTAAAACGGCGACTCCGGTCGCCGTTTTTTATGCCTGAAATAGTGCGAATACTTTGGGATCAGACAGAACCCTGAACGTCCTGAGGTTCCATATTTTGGGTCGATTTCTGATAACGTTCCAGCCAGACCGGGAAAACTTCTACCGGCATCGGACGTGCAAAGTAGTATCCCTGCAAAGAGTCCACTCTGCGTTTACGCAGATAATCAACCTGTTCGCGGGTTTCTACCCCTTCAGCAATCAGCTTTAAATTCAGCCGCTGCGCCAGCGTAATAATGGTGTCCGTGACCGTCGCATTGATGGCATCGGTTCCGATGGATGCTGTAAACGCCTGGTCAATCTTCAGCACATCCGGATTCAGCGTTTTGAGATAACTCAGCGAACTGTGGCCGGTACCAAAATCATCAATAGCCAGCAAAATCCCCATGTCCTTGAGTTGAGATATTTCCGCGGCACGCAGTTCCTGAAGACGCGTGCGCTCGGTCAGTTCAAGCATCAGTGAGACAGAAGGCTGAGCCGGAAGCCACAGCTTGCGGATATCATCCACAATTTCCATATTATTAAAATGCTGCGCTGCTACGTTAATGCTGACATAAAAGCCAGGTGTCGCCGGGAAAACCGCCAGATTATCGGCAACGGTTTTAATCAGATAGCGGGTAAGCGAGATGATTAACCCGTGCTGTTCTGCCAGCGGAATAAATACATCAGGCGACACCCATTCCTGCCTGCGGTTTTTCCAGCGCATCAGCGTTTCCACACCGATACAGCGGCCGTCATCGCTGTTAATAATCGGCTGGCAATAGACCTTAAATTCGCGGTGTGAAATGCCGTGGCTGATCGGATAGGCCAGACTGATCCGGCTGCCGGAAAGCAGGTACACCGCGGTAGCCGTCAGCAAACTGATTAACACCGAAAGTGGCAAGTGTGAAGGGAGTTCATTCCAGGCCAGTTCGCTGGCTTTTTCTCCGAAGATGGAGACAGAGAAATCATATTTTTGCGATCTCTCACTCAGCAGAGGAGGGTACGGAAGATCGTCGCTGCTGATGATGTCCTTTTTGCCATACTCGAGATATTGCTTACCAACGTTCAAAACGATATGGCTGGCATAGGGCGGTTGCGGTTCGAGCAGGAAATTCGACAATATGCCAATATTATAAACAAACAGTTCGCCGTTACGGTTATCCGGTGTTGAGGGATTCCAGAGAACCAGTGTCGGGGTATCGACACGGCTCCATTTCGAAGCCCGCAGTTCAAGTTGCGTTAAGCCCTGAGAAAATGACGGCAAAATGTCGTTGAGGCTGAGATTCAGCGCACCGACCAGACTTGAACAGGTGATTTTACCGTCACTGACCAGGCTTATAGAGCGTAATGTCTGCAGCCGGGCGACTTTTTGCTGAAGTAACGATTGCAGGACGTTGCAGCCAAGCGTCTGATCCAGAGGCGTTGATTTTCCGGCAGGTGACGCCGGTTCGAGTAGTTTTTCCAGCTTCTGAACGGTGTGCAGCGCGACACGTTGCTGGTCTTCTGCAATGACCTGTGCTTGTTCGTAAATACGAATGCCAAGCGTCAGAAGCAAAGTACATATCCCCATCGCGCAGGCAAGCGCAATGCGATAGTAGCGATACTTCGCAAGTCCGGTCTGTGAGAACAGCATCGTTCTAATCCTTTTTATCCCGTGTTAATTGCAGGCTCAAATTATTTTTTTAAAGGTTTACCGATGCGTAACAGCCAGTGTGTTTTTATTGATAGTAGCTGTAAATCGTCGGATGCTCAGCCTGAGCTGGGGAAAATACACTCAATTTTAGGGTAAAAATTAAAGAAAACCAGCCTAGGTGACGTTGTCACTTATATTTTCCCCGAAGAACCCGTCCTTTATTTTTCTGTAGTAAGAGTCTTACCGATCGGGGAAATCAGGCGGAAAACAGCATGCCGTACCTGCAGGGTATAATGCAAGTGACACATCCATTATGTTTTGATAATACAACAGGTTGTCATTAACGAAGGTTTTATTGCTGCCAGCTATCGTGTGGATAATATTTCCTGCGGTAAACCGGCTGAAAATGCTTCAGCTGAAGAACCGCAGGAAATTATCAACGCGACAGTAAAATCAGTCGCACTGAACCTTAATCGCCAGACCACCACGCGACGTTTCACGGTATTTTGAATTCATATCTTTACCGGTTTCGTACATGGTTTCGATCACTTTATCCAGAGACACTCTTGGCTCGCTGGTGCGGCGCAGTGCCATCCGGGCAGCGTTAATCGCTTTCACCGAAGCAATGGCATTACGCTCAATGCACGGCACCTGAACCTGTCCGGCTACCGGATCACAAGTCAGACCGAGGTTGTGTTCCATACCAATTTCGGCAGCGACACACACCTGCTCAGGGCTGCCGCCCAGCAATTCCGTCAGACCTGCTGCCGCCATCGAACAGGCTACGCCCACTTCGCCCTGACAACCGACTTCTGCACCAGAAATCGACGCATTCATTTTATACAAAATGCCGATAGCGCCGGAGGTCAGGAAATAGCGCAGGTAAATGTCAGGGCTGACCGACTGAATAAACTGGTCATAATAGGCCAGTACCGCCGGCACAATGCCGCATGCACCGTTGGTTGGCGCAGTCACTACGCGTCCGCCTGCGGCATTTTCTTCGTTAACTGCCAGCGCAAACATATTCACCCAGTCGATCACGTTCATCGGGTCACTGGAAAGCTTATCGTTTGACACCAGCATCCGGCGCAGAGCAGACGCACGGCGCGGTACCCGCAGCGGCCCCGGCAACACGCCTTCAGTATTCAGACCGCGATCGATACACGCCTGCATGGTGTGCCAGATCTTCTCGAAATACTGGTCGATCTCCTGCTTACTGTGTTGCGCCAGCTCGTTCTTCATCACCAGCCCGGATAATGACAGGCCGGTTTCCTTACATTTAGCCAGCATTTCACTGGCCGAATTAAAGCTGTAAGGCACGGTGACTTCGTCGAGAACCGGCTGACCGAAGTGTTCGTCATCGACAATAAAACCGCCGCCGACGGAATAATACGTTTTGCTGTAAATCATTTTATCGCCAGCAAACGCATGGATTTGCATGGCGTTCTCATGGCGTGGCAAATTCTCACCGCGGAACACCATGCCGGTATCACGCGGGAAATCTACTTCATGCTGAGTGGTGCCCAGCGGCAGACGCTCACGTTGCTCAACGTCGCGGATAAAATGGGGAATTCCGTCAATGTCAACGGTGTCTGGCTGATTACCGGCCAGGCCTAAAATAATGGCGATATCTGTGTGGTGGCCTTTGCCTGTCAGAGACAAAGAACCAAAAACGTCCACGGCGACACGCGTAACGGCAGGCATCATGCCCTTTTCCAGCAGGTCGTCAGCGAACTGTTTACCGGCTTTCATCGGGCCCAAAGTATGGGAACTGGAAGGGCCAATCCCGACCTTGAACATGTCGAAAACGCTAATCACGTCGAATACTCCTGTAATAGATTGCGGCAGGGAACGGGATCCCTGGCTTCCATAAATGAACGACCGCGAGATTTCGTCTTTATGGACGGCTCTCTTGTTCTTATGGATAGACTTATAGTTTAAAAGGGCTGAGAGGCAAAAGTTTCATTTTTCGCATGAAATAAACTTATTTGATGCAAAAGTGTGATCGCTATGTAATCAGAGCGCTCAGACTTCGACCTGTCCGGCGAGCTGGCGGATGATAGCGGCGGTGAGACCCCAGACAAATTGCTGCTGATACCAGGACAAATAAACGCGGTGATGAATGCCCCTGCGATGAATATCAAGCGGGTGATAACGAGCCAGATCAAAAGCTTCACGCAGCGGCATTTCAAATAACTCGGCGACTTCGTCTTCAGCCGGATGCAGCGGCACATCGACGGGTAACAGCCCTACTACCGGTGTGACCCGAAAACCGCTGCTGCTATCCTGCGGCGAAAGTGTGCCTAATACATAAACCTGTTCAGGCGGAATGGCGACTTCTTCCTGCGCTTCACGCAAGGCCGTGGCGATAATCGACGCATCAGAAGCATCCGCCGCGCCGCCGGGAAAGGCGACTTGTCCCGCGTGTTTGCGCAGCTGATCTGATCGGCGTGTCAGTAACAGCGTAGGTTCGGGGCGGCAAATGATCGGGATCAGCACCGCAGCGTGACGGGTTCCGCGCAGCGCCGGTGCGGGCTGGCGAGGTTGCTGCAACTGAAAGCGCAATATGAAATCTTCAACAGCGGGGGAAAGTGTCTGAATTGGCGCATGTTGTTCCAGCAAAGTCACGATGATGTTTCTCCTAACTGAGGCAGAATTCGGGCAATCTTATCAAAAGTTTCCTGATATTCTGCCTGTTCCTGACTGTCCGCCACAATCCCGCCGCCTGCCCAGCAATGAATTTTTCCCTGCGACGTGAGTAACGTGCGGATGGTGATGTTGCTGTCCATGGTGCCGCAAAAGCTGATATACGCGATGCTGCCGCAATAGCCGTTGCGGCGATGTGGCTCGAGTTCTTCGATGATTTCCATTGCACGCACTTTCGGTGCGCCGGTAATGGAACCGCCGGGGAAACAGGCGCGTAACAAGGCCGCAGGATGGCACTCTTGCGGTAACTGCGCAGTGATGGTGCTGACCAGATGATGCACCGCCGGAAACTGCTCTACCACAAACAGTTCCGGCACGCGCACGCTGCCGGGTACGGCGACGCGCCCGATGTCATTACGCAGTAAATCTACAATCATCAGGTTCTCGGCACGATCTTTCTCCGATCCTGCCAGACGTTTTGCCTGTCGCGCATCTTCTGTCGGATCTTCGCAACGTGGCAGGGTGCCTTTAATCGGTCGTGTCTGAATCTGGTTTTCTTTAAGCCAGATAAAACGCTCCGGCGAGAGGCTGAGAACGGTGTTTTGCGGCAGACGCAGAAATGCTGAGAAGGGCGCACGGTTGGCCTGATTCAGACGCAGAAAAGCCTGCCATTCATCGCCGTCGTACTGCGTGGAAAAACGTTGCGCCAGATTGATCTGATAACAATCGCCGTCGCGGATATATTCCTGAATCTGCCTGAACTTTTGCCCGTATTCTTCGCGGCTCATATTCGCCTGCCACGGCGCATTCAGCCGGAAAGGCGCTGACGCAGAGCGGATTTGCTGATGCTCATCAAGCCAGCGCAAACGTGCAGAAATATCGCCATGACAAATCAATGTTAAACGCTGCAAATGATGATCGGCGATCAGCGCCCAGTCATAAATCCCGACAGCCATATCGGGCAACTCAATATCGCGTATCGCGATTTGTGGCAGATCCTCAACGCGACGGCCTAAATCATAGCCGAACAGCCCGAGAGCGCCGCCGAGAAACGGAAAGTCAGGCAAGCTTTCTGCGTGTAATCCGCAAGCAGTCAGTTGCTCTTCAAGCAAGGCGAAGGGATCGTCCTGCCGGCATTGTTCCACGCCATTTTTTTCAATCTGCGTCAGCCCGCCACGGGTGGTCAATGTTATCAGCGGATCCGCCACCAGAATATCGAAACGGTTATGCTGATGCTGTGCTGCACCTGAGTGTAAAAGCATCGCCCAGGGCAGGGCGGAAAGCGGTGTGAAACGCTCTGTCAGTGCATCTGGCTGATAAGGTAAGGAGTGAAAAACAACGGACTGGGTGGCTTGCATGGCAGGTATAAGCTTCTCTGGCGCGATGACGTATTTTAGGCCGATCCTAACACAGAACTGAGGGGCTGAAAGCAGCGCAGGCGATTTGCCTTATTTAGGCGTATACTGTGCAACCCCGCCTTGCGCGGGCTTTATTTATCACCAGTACAACAGGACACTCCCATGCTGACAGGTATGCCTTCATTATCACATCATGAACAAGAACAGGCCGCCGATCGTATCCGCCAGTTAATGGAAAACGGCATGAGCAGCGGCGAAGCCATTGCGACCGTTGCAGAAGAAATCCGCGAAACGCATAAAGGCGACCGCGTCACCGTCATTTTTGATGACGAAGACGAATAAAACTGACTGACGGTTTGCGTCACTGCTTGCGTCATGACAAAGAAAAACCGGACCCTTTTCAGGTGTCCGGTTTTTTTTCGTCTCAGCATTCTGAATCGTCTAGCCTTTAACAACCACAGCAGCGGCCGCTTTTTTCGCCTGTTCCACGGCGTCTTCAACATTGTCTGCAATCGCCAGCGCCACACCCAGACGACGTTTGCCACTGATTTCCGGCTTGCCGAACAGACGAACCTGATTGTAGCCCGTCAGCGCATTTTCCAGACCGCTGAACGTGACGTTATTGCTGGTCAGTTCCGGCAGAATCACGGCAGATGCAGAAGGGCCGAACTGGCGGATTTTACCTACAGGAAGGCCGAGGAACGCGCGTACATGCAGAGCAAACTCGGACAGATCCTGAGAAATCAGCGTCACCATACCGGTGTCGTGCGGGCGAGGGGAGACTTCGCTGAAAATCACTTCGTCGCCGCACACGAACAGCTCAACGCCGAACAGGCCTTTGCCGCCCAGCGCTTTCACCACTTTCTCCGCGATGTCTTTTGCACGCTGCAATGCCAGCTCAGTCATCTGCTGTGGCTGCCAGGATTCGCGGTAATCGCCGTCTTCCTGACGGTGTCCGATTGGCGCGCAGAAATGAATGCCGTCAACGGCGCTGATGGTCAGCAAGGTGATTTCGAAATCAAACTTCACCAGTCCTTCAACAATCACGCGTCCGCCGCCTGCACGGCCGCCTTGCTGCGCGTAATCCCATGCGGTCTGTAACTGATCGGCGCTGCGGATCAGGCTCTGGCCTTTACCGGATGAGCTCATGACCGGCTTGATAATGCATGGATAACCGATGGCGTCGACGGCCTGACGGAAAGCCGCTTCATCATCAGCGAACTGATACGTCGATGTCGGTAATTTCAGGGTTTCAGCGGCCAGACGGCGAATGCCTTCGCGGTTCATGGTCAGGCGGGTCGCTTCAGCACAAGGCACCACGTTGTGGCCCTGTTTTTCCAGCTCAACCAGCATGCTGGTTGCGATGGCTTCGATTTCAGGCACGATAAAATCAGGGCGTTCACTTTCGATAACTGCTTTCAACGCGTCGCCGTCGAGCATATTAATCACATGACTGCGATGAGCGACCTGCATCGCCGGTGCATCGGCGTAGCGGTCAACGGCGATCACTTCCAGGCCAAGACGCTGACATTCGATGGCCACTTCTTTACCCAGCTCGCCAGAGCCTAATAACATGACGCGGGTGGCGCCGGTGCGCAGTGCAGTACCAATGGTTAACATAGCTTCGTACCCAGATCTGTGGTGAGTGAAAACAGGAATTTCGGCGCGCAGTATATCTGAAATAAATGACGACGAAAACGATTGCGCGGCACGTCAGGTAAAATTCTCTGTGCAAAAAAACCGTGTTTTACAGGTTTTTTTAGCCTGTTTTCTGCTGTTTAAGGCAGCCGGTGAGCGTCTCTGTTATCATTTAGCCAAACCATGGCGTCAGGCTTCCTGCCGCTGCCCCGATTTTTGCCTCACATAAAGAGTTATCGCCTTGAGCACGCATTCCTTTTCTGCCCTGACATTGCCCGCTGAGCAACTTTCCAACCTGAATGAACTGGGTTACACCGAAATGACCCCGATTCAGGAAGCCTCTTTGCCTGCCATTCTGCAAGGTCAGGACGTTCGCGCTAAAGCCAAAACCGGCAGCGGTAAAACGGCCGCCTTTGGTATTGGTTTGCTGAACAGCATTACCGTTTCACAGTTTGTTGCTCAGGCGCTGGTGCTGTGTCCGACTCGCGAACTGGCCGATCAGGTCAGTAAAGAGTTACGCCGTCTGGCGCGATTTACCCAGAACATCAAAATTCTGACCCTGTGTGGCGGCCAGGCGATCGGGCCCCAGCTCGAATCACTGGTCCATCCGCCGCACATTGTGGTGGGTACGCCGGGCCGTATTCAGGAACATCTGCGTAAAGGCACGCTCAAGCTCGACGAGCTGAAAGTGCTGGTGCTGGATGAAGCAGACCGCATGCTGGACATGGGCTTTAGTGAAGATATCGAAGATGTCGTCAGCTATACGCCGCAGGACCGCCAGACGTTGCTGTTCTCCGCGACCTATCCGGACGGCATTGAGCGCATCAGTTCCAAATTCCAGCGTCAGCCGCTGAAAGTAGAAATCGAAGGTGAAGATGACATTGCCGATATTCAGCAAATCTTCATTGAAGCTGGTAAGCAACAGCGTTTATCCCTGCTGGCTGCGGTGCTGTATCAGTATCAGCCAACGTCCTGCGTGGTGTTCTGTAATACCAAGCGTGACTGTCAGGATGTTTGTGATGACCTGAAAGCGAAAGGCATCAGCGCGCTGGCGCTGAATGGGGATCTCGAACAGCGTGATCGCGATCGCGTGCTGGTGCGTTTCTCCAACGGCAGTTGCCGTGTGCTGGTAGCGACAGACGTGGCCGCGCGCGGGCTGGACATTAAACAGCTGGGACTTGTGATCAACTACGAGCTGTCTTTCGATCCGGAAGTTCACGTTCACCGCGTGGGTCGTACCGGCCGTGCAGGAACGAGCGGTCTGGCCGTCAGCCTGGTGACGCCGCAGGAAATGCCGCGTGTGACCGCGCTGGAAGATTATACCCGTCAGCGTTTCACCTGGCAGCCTGCTGCTCAGGCGCTGGCCGCAACGCCGGTGGCGCTGGATCCTGAAATGGCGACATTGTGTATTGATGGCGGCCGCAAAGCCAAAATCCGTCCCGGTGATATTCTCGGTGCGCTGACCGGCGATGCTGGGCTGACCGCTGCTGAAGTTGGTAAAATCGATATGTTCCCGGTTCACGCTTATGTGGCGATCCGCCAGAAAAGCGCGAAGAAAGCATTGCAGCGTTTGCAGGAAGGGAAAATCAAAGGCAAAAACTGTAAGGCCATCATTTTACGATAAAGGCTTTGCGCTGATAATTTTACGTTAACGGCTTATCTTTGAATTGAACGTCATATTGTTAATGTTGTGTTATTGCCTTGTTGAGGATTATATTATCTAACGCAAGCGATGACCTTGTAATTGGTAGGGCTATTATTTTTAAGGTCCACGGCTCCGGCAAGGTCAACTGGATGAACGACAAAGACTGGGAAGACGAACGATGAAAAAGGTAATCTTGGGCGTTGTGATGGCCGTTGCAGGAATGAGCAGCCTGAGCCAGGTCGCACAGGCTGATGAACCCGAAGTGAGAACGGCAACGGTGACACCGTGCGCCACGGCCACCAAAGATGACGTGGCCGCGCTGGTAAAACGTGATTTCCTCCAAAATCGTATTCCGCGCTGGGATGCGGATAAAAAAGTGCTCGGCACTTCCACGCCGGTCGCGTGGGTGGTGACCGACAGCATCAGCGGCAGTAATGCGAAATGGGATATCCCGCTGAAAGTGCGTGGTGATCACACCGATAAAACTTATCAGGTGACCCTTAACTGTCAGATTGGCGAAATCAGCTACAGCGCGCCGTTATAAGCACCGACTGCGTCCGTTAATTCCTTAGCGGACGCATTATTTCCCCGCATTGACGTCTCTTGGTTTCCCTGTCTAAACCTGTCACTCTTGTCAAACCGCAAAGAGGACAAAGAGATCCCGAGATGATGACACCTCCAAAGGCTGAAAAACGCCCGCAAACCCTGAGTATTCACGGTGATGACCGTGTCGATAATTATTACTGGCTGCGTGACGATGACCGCGCCGATCCTCAGGTTCTGGCCTATCTCACGGCTGAAAATGAATTTACAGAACAGGCCATGCAGCCACATCAGGCATTGCGTGAAACGCTGTACGGCGAAATGGTGGCGCGCATTGCGCAGCAGGATCATTCCGTTCCTTACGTGAAACACGGTTATCGTTATCAGACCCGTTATGAGCCGGGCAACGAATACGCCATCTATCTGCGCCAGCCTGCCGCCGGACAAGAAAACTGGAGCACGCTGATTGATGGCAATGAGCGCGCCAAAGACAGTGAGTTTTACACGCTGGGCGGTCTGGATATCAGCCCGGATAACAAACTCATGGCCGTGGCGGAAGACTTTCTTTCCCGCCGTCAGTACGATATCCGCATCAAAAAACTCGATGACGAAACCTGGACGGACGATCTGTTAAAAAACACCTCCGGCAGCAGCGAATGGGCTAACGATTCTCAGACGTTGTATTACGTGCGCAAACACAAGAAAACGTTGCTGCCGTATCAGGTTTATCGCCACGTGGTCGGCACGGATCCGAAAACCGACAAGCTGGTGTACGAAGAAAAAGACGACACGTTTTACGTCGGACTGGATAAAACCACGTCTGAAAAATACATTTTGATCCATCTCGACAGCACCACGACTTCCGAGATCCTGCTGCTGGATGCCGATGATCCGCAGGCCAAACCGCAGGTATTTCTTTCACGTCGTAAAGATCATGAATACGCCCTCGATCATTATCTTGGGCATTTCTACATTCGTTCCAATAAAGACGGCAAAAACTTCGGACTTTATAAGAGTGAAGATGGTGTGGAAGCCAGCTGGCAGACGCTTATTGCACCGCGCATCGAAGTGATGCTGGAAGGCTTCAGTCTGTTCCGTGACTGGCTGGTGGTGGAAGAACGTCACCAGGGGCTCACGCAGTTGCGCCAGATCCACTGGAAATCCGGTGAGGAAAAATCACTGGCGTTCGACGATCCGACGTATACCACCTGGCTGGCATACAATCCGGAACCGGATACGTCGTTACTGCGTTATGGCTATTCCTCGATGACCATGCCGAGCTCGTTGTTTGAACTGGATCTTGATACGCATGAACGTACCTTGCTTAAACAGCAGGAAGTGAAAGATTTCGATGCAGACAATTATCGCAGCGAACGTGTCTGGGTTACGGCGCGCGATGGTGTGAAAGTGCCGGTGTCGCTGGTTTATCGTCGTGAGTTGTTCAAGCTGAATGAAAATCCGCTGCTGGTGTACGGCTACGGTTCTTATGGCAGCAGCATGGATCCGGCGTTCAGCGGCAGTCGCCTGAGCTTGCTGGATCGCGGTTTTGTTTTTGCACTGGCGCATATCCGCGGCGGGGCAGAACTGGGTCAGCAATGGTACGACGACGGTAAGCTGTTCAATAAACTCAACACTTTCCATGATTTCATCGATGTGACCAAAGAGCTGGTGGCTGAAGGCTACGGCGATGCCGGACAGGTGTATGCGATGGGAGGGAGTGCGGGCGGCTTACTGATGGGCGCAATTATTAATCAGGCGCCGGAGTTGTATCACGGCATCGTGGCGCAGGTTCCGTTCGTTGATGTCGTGACAACTATGCTCGATGAGTCGATTCCGCTGACGACCGGTGAATACGACGAGTGGGGCAATCCGAACGACAAAGCCAGTTATGACTATATGCTGCAATACAGTCCGTACGATCAGGTCCGCGCGCAGGCCTATCCGCATATGCTGGTCACCACCGGTTTACATGATTCGCAGGTGCAATACTGGGAGCCGGCAAAATGGGTGGCGAAATTACGCGAGCTTAAAACCGATGATAACCAGTTGCTGATGCACACCGATATGGATTCCGGGCACGGTGGTAAATCCGGCCGCTTTAAAGCCTATGAAGATATCGCGCTGGAATACGCTTTTGTACTGTCGCTGGCGACGAAAAACTGAGTATCAGGCTTTCCCCTAAATAATTCGAATGGCAGGCAGGCGGCAACTGAGCGAATCCCGATGAGCTGACATGGGGCAGTGATTCGGGTGAGTAAACGCAGCCAACGCACCTGCAATTTGAAGTATGACGGGGACATAAAAAAACCCGCTCTCGGCGGGTTTGATCTACGAAGTACATTGTTAAGCAGAAGCTTTCTTGGCTTTTTTATCAGCCTTTTTTTCGGCCGGTGTTTTCAATGGTTTTTTCTTCGCATTCTTTTTGCTATCCATTCCTTTACTCATAATTGCCTCTCTTAAAGCGGGTGGATTGGGTTGCTCACCTATTTACTGCTTAATTCGGGTCAGTTGCAAGCACCTTCGCGTTTCCCACAATACTTTACAGAGGAGTGATATTTCATCAGCTGGCATGTGATGCAATCAAATTGCGCGATAAGTATGCGAACGGCATACAAAACAACGGTTTTTGGAGATAACCACTTGTTGTAAGTGGGCCAATGCGCTGTTATTAAGATGTAAGCACATTTATCAATACACTGGCCGAATAGAACAGGAAATGTCATGCCAAAATTAAAAGGGTTGTATCCACCGCTGGAAGCTTATGCCAGTGGCATGCTTGATACGGGCGATGGTCACCAGATTTACTGGGAGCGCAGCGGAAACCCGGCGGGCAAACCGGCAGTATTTCTTCATGGTGGGCCTGGCGGCGGCTGTTCATCGGTTCACCGTCAGTTGTTCGATCCTAAAGATTATGACGTCATGCTGTTTGACCAGCGTGGCTGCGGACGCTCTAAACCTCACGCCAGTCTCGACAATAATACAACCTGGCATCTGGTCGATGATATTGAACGTTTGCGCAAAATGGCCGGTGTCGATAAATGGCTGGTATTTGGTGGTTCGTGGGGCTCGACGCTGGCGCTGGCATACGCCCAGACTCACCCTGAGCACGTCAGCGAGATGGTACTGCGGGGCATTTTCACTCTGCGCAAACAGGAACTGACCTGGTATTACCAGGACGGCGCCTCCCGTTTCTTCCCTGAGAAATGGCAGCGTATTTTGTCGATCCTGTCTGAGGAAGAACGCAAAGACGTAATTGCTTCCTATCGCGCCCGTCTGACCTCCGATGACCGCGCCGTTCAGCTTGAAGCGGCTAAGATCTGGAGTTTGTGGGAAGGGGAGACCGTGACGTTGATGCCAGCGGAAGGAGCGGCATCGTTTGGCGAAGATAATTTCGCGCTGGCTTTTGCCCGCATTGAAAATCACTACTTCACGTATATGGGCTTTTTAGAAACTGATGACCAGTTGCTGAAAAATGTGGAACGCATCCGCCATATTCCGGCAGTGATTGTTCACGGCCGCTACGATATGGCCTGTCAGGTGCAAAACGCCTGGGATCTGGCGCAGGCCTGGCCGGAAGCAGAATTGCACATTATCGAAGGTGCAGGGCATTCTTTTGATGAGCCGGGCATTCTCGATCAGTTAATCCGCACCAACCAGCGATTCGCCGCCCGGCGCTAACGTTTCCAGCTTTCCCGCTTACTTTTGCTTAGGCTCGTAAGGTAAGCGGGAGAACTTATGTGATTCCCCGCGATAAAACATCACCCGTTCACGAAAATAAGTGCGCAAATGCGCAGGCTGCTCGCGTTCTGCTATCTCCGCGACAACCGGCATGTTGTAGCGTTCTTTGAAAGCCACCGCTGAGGCGGCAAGATCGACGTTAATGCGATCCATTTCGTCTTTGCTGATTTCAGCCAGATTGATACTCATTGCTGCTTCCTGGTGATCCGTTTTGCCTCATTGTACCCGAGGCAGACGCCATCGTGAATGTTGTGATTTTACTTTTACACTATCCCTAAGAAGAGAATTGGCAGGTTAATATTAAGAGTAAATAAGAACCATTCACAAATATGAAGTGATAATTAACTTCAATAAGAACTCGCTAATTAATATTCTGAATAAGAATGATTCTTTTTAATATCCATCTATATGTTAATGATTATCATTGTTGTATATTCATGGAAATAAAATACTTTTATAAATCATAATCTTAAATATATTTGTTATTTCGGTGAATGTTAATGTGAATCGGGTGTTTTTATTTTGTGTCGATGCGGGCATAATGCGGGTAAATAATTCAGCCCACCTGCCGTAATTTAAATCCGGAGCCGTACCATGCTTAAAAAAGAAATGATTGATCAGCTTAACGAACAGCTGAACCTCGAGTTTTATTCTGCCAATTTATATTTGCAGATGAGTGCATGGTGCAGCGATAAAGGCTACGAAGGTGCTGCCGCATTCCTGAAACAGCATTCAATGGAAGAAATGGATCACATGCATCGTCTGTTCAAATACGTCAGCGATACAGGTGCTCTGCCACTGCTCGGCGCCATTGCTGCTCCGCCGGTGTCTTTCGAATCGCTGACCGATTTGTTCAAGCAGACTTACGAACACGAACAACTGATCACTCAGAAAATCAACGAACTGGCAGATTTGTCCATGACGCTGAAAGATTATTCTTCCTTCAACTTCCTGCAATGGTACGTTGCAGAGCAGCATGAAGAAGAAACGTTGTTCAAATCTGTTCTGGATAAACTGGCGCTGGTAAGCAATACCGGCAACGGTTTGTTCTTTGTGGATAAAGATCTCAAAAATATGGTGGCACAAGCTCCGGCTGGTTAATTTTCAGTTGTGTGAGCTTGCAAACAACGCAGAGTGCTTCGGCCTCTGCGTTTTTTATGTTTTTATGACAAACGTTTTAATCGCGTTTGCGCTAAAGTGTCGGCGTTATAAATTCATCATCAAGCAAGCCAAGGAAATTATCGTGTTCAATAAAACCACTTCTCTTTGCCGTGCCCTGGCAGTCTCAGCCGTTTTGCTGAGCGGATTTATCTCACAGCAGGCTTCTGCTCATGCTCACCTCAAAACGGAAACTCCGGCGGCGGATGCGGTTCTTACAGCCAGTCCGACCGAATTATCGCTGGGTTTCAGTGAAGGTATCGAGCCAAATTTCAGTAAAATTACCCTGAAAGATGCCAGCCAGAAAACGGTGAAAACCGGGAAAATGACCCTGGCTGCGAACGATAATACGCAGGCCGTGCTGCCCCTTACCGATGCGCTTGCCGCCGGTAAATATGTCGTGACGTGGAATGTGGTTTCCGTTGATGGTCATAAAACAAACGGTCAGTACAGTTTCACTGTTAAATAAGCCATGAGCCTTACAGCACTTTTCGTCCTGTGCCGGTTCGTGCATTTTGTGTCATTAATGCAAATCTTCGGACTGAGCGTATTTTGCTCATTGCTGGCGCCAGACGGATTTTCGGCCATTTTACAGCGTAAAAATCAGACGCTGATGGTTTGGTCCGGACTGCTTGCTGCGGTCACTTCTGTCGGAATGCTGGCTATTCAGGCAGCACTGATGGGAAATGGCTGGGACGATATCCTCAACATTAACGTGTGGATACTGGTGTTAACCACCGCATTTGGCGAAGTCTGGAGCTGGCACTTATTACTGACCGCTGTGCTGTTACTGGTTCTGTTAATGGAGTGGATGCCCGGACGTCATGTCCTGCTGTTTCTGTGCTCGCTGGGTTTACTGGTCACTCAGGCTTTGATTGGCCATGCCGCCATGCATCAGGGCTCACTGGGACTGGCACAGCGGACTAACCACGTGGTGCATTTGCTCAGCGCAGCCTATTGGTTCGGGTCACTACTGCCTTTACTCACCTGCATGTTGTATACCCGCGAGCCCCCGGCAAGACCTTACGCGATTGTGACGCTTATCCGTTTTTCTGTCTGGGGACATGCCGCGGTCTCGCTGGTGATCATCACCGGTGTCATCAATACCGCCATTGTTTTGCAGCGCTGGCCCACCGATATGACGTCGCTTTATCAGTGCCTGCTGGTAATCAAAGTGATACTGGTCGCTATGATGGCGGCAGTGGCAGTTTATAACCGTTACCGGCTGGTGCCGCTGATGGGTAAAGACCAGCAGAGGGCGCAGAGCCGTTTTATCACCATGACCTGGCTTGAATGGGGGCTGGCGCTTAGCGTTATATTGCTGGTGAGTTGGTTCGCGACACTTGCCCCGCGCTGAAACGGTCATCTGAAGATTACAAAGAATTTAATATCATCGAGGAAAAATCATGAGGAAAACACTGCTAGCCTGCGTGCTGCTTACCTTATCTGCCAGCAGTTTTGCCGCACCGCAACTGGAGACCATCAGCCGCCTGCAATACGGTAAGGACTGGGCCTTCACCCGTGAAGAAGTCATGCTGCAATGCCGCCCGGGCAATGCGCTGTATGTGATTAACGACAGTACGCTGGCGCAATATCCTCTGAATGACGTGGCAAAAGAGCAGGTTAAAAACCATCAGGTTCAGGCGGTGCCCCTGGAGAAAATCTGGCTGGATGACCCGCAGAATCCCGGACAAAAAATGAGTCTGGCACCTTTTATCGCCAAAGCTGAATCGCTCTGCTGAAGCGCCGTGCTGCCGGTAAATGGCTGATGTTAATCCCATGTTTTGCGTATGTTGTCACACAATGAAAATAATGCCTCATTGTTATTATCACTATGTTTCAAACTGAGTGGAAATTAGTCATCTGTCGTCTATTCTTTAAGTTGTACGGCTTAACCGCCTGCATTAATGCCAACTTTTAGCGCACGGCTCTCTCCCAAGAGCCATTTCCCTAGACCGAATATAGGAATCGTATTCGGTCTTTTTTTTGCCTGTTTTTCAAAACAATCACTTATAGCAAAAACAATCACTTAGGCTGTTTTTACTTACCCTCAATGTTACTCATTTGGATTATCCATCGCCATTTTATCGCCACTGATTTGAGCCAGCGGATTCAGGTGGATAGCGTCTTCCAGGTGATCCGGAGCAAAGTGCGCGTATCGCATAGTGACGCGGATATCTGAGTGCCCGAGGATGCGTTGCAGCACGATGATGTTGCCACCGGCCATCATAAAATGACTGGCGAACGTATGCCGGAGAACGTGCGTCATCTGACCTTCCGGCAGCTCGATGCCGGCCAGCCTGATCACCCGATAAAACTGTTTATAGCAGGGCGAGAAGGGCGCACCTTTACGGGCGATCAGTTCGTCATAGAGAGGGCGGGCGAGGGGAACGGTACGGTTCTTTTTACCTTTGGTATTGATGAAGGTGAGTTTATAGGGAGAAATCTGCGAGCTTTTGATTTTTGCCGCCTCGTTCCAGCGTGCGCCGGTAGAAAGGCAGACTTTAACGATCAGCGTTAATTCGTCATTTCCATGTTGTTCACATGCCCCCATGAGCTGCAGAATTTGTTCCTGAGTCAGCCATGCCATTTCACGTTCCGGCTGGTCGAACTCGCGGATATTTTCCAGCGGGTTAGGTAACGACCATTCCCCCAGGCGTTTCAGCTCATTGAACACTGCCCGTAAAAAAGCGTGCTCGCAGTTCACCGTGCCGGTGGAAACTTTACGGGTTGCCAGGCTGGTACTGTAGCCATTATCAATTTCACCGCGCAGCCGCTGATCACGATAATGCGCCCAGTCCTTCGGGGTGATCATGCTGGCTATCGGGTCACCCATGCCAGCGCTGATAATCTTCAGTTTGCCCAGCCGTCCCTTTTTATCATTCAGAGAGCAGCCGTGCAGGCTGTACCAGAGATCGACCAGTTCGCTCAGCTTCCGCCGGTCTTCCTTCTCACCCAGCCAGGGTTTGTTCTTCGCCTGTTCCATTGTGTAGGTTTCAAAGGCTAAGGCCTCACCCTTGGAATCAAACTGCCTGCGGCACCGCTTACCTTCGCGCCCGTTCGGGTAGCACTCACATAACCATTTGCCAGTAGACAGCTTTCTTACACTCATCACATTCTCCTTTTTGAGAATGTGAATTTTACTGTATAT